>Ga0209573_1000011_pt1 | contig 791118 bp, 725 predicted proteins | sample TNRBio252014_DNA_FD_185870 | JGI IMG/M metagenome (GOLD analysis project Ga0209573, IMG submission 185870) | Wastewater treatment Type I Accumulibacter community from EBPR Bioreactor in Madison, WI, USA - TNR Reactor_6/25/2014_ DNA (SPAdes)... | ecosystem: Engineered > Bioreactor > EBPR >... | reverse complement strand
TCAAAGCGGTCACATCAAACGCACTTGCGTACTCTACGTCCAGTGACACACAGACAAACGACACTCAAAACGCCGCCGCCCACGCATCCCTTCCATTCCATACATAACAATGTCAAAGAGCCGGCTGCCCGTGACTCGGTGGGCATCCCTGGTCGATCGTTTTTCATGCGATCACGCTGGCGCGGAGGAACCGCCCCAACGACTTCCAAATGTAATATCCTTTATCGCCACGCACAAGCCCCGGAGCGACACATCCCGTCGGACGCGCTGAACCGGCGAAGGGCTGGCGGCGGCGACGGGGCGGCGATACTCTTTTGCGATGAACGACGCCGCCACCGCCGCCACCGCCGCGGCCCGGATGCGCGTGCCGAATGCGCCGGCGCTCACCGTCGGCGTGCGCGACGCGCTGTGGGTTTCGCCGTCGGGCGAGGTCGAAACCCTCACCTTCGCCACCACCGCGGCCCGTCTATCCGGCGGAGCGCCGACGCTGGTCTGTCACGCGCGCGCGGTCGCTCGGCGCTTGGGCGTACCGGCGTTCGGCGCCCTCGACGTGCTGGAGCTGTTCGCCTTCGTGCGACCGGCGCGTTTCTGCGTGCCGACGCCGCGCTCGCTCGCGGACGCGCTCCTGCTGCCGGTGCCGGAGACGCCGGAAGCCGAAGCGGCGTCGCTGTTCGCCGTCGCCCGCGCGCTGCTCGCTGAGCTGAACGCGTCGCCCGGCTCGGACGCGCTGCCCATCGCCTGGGCGATGGCGGCGGCCGACTGGCCGTGGGCGCCAGCGGTCATCGCGGTGTTGGGCGGCTATGATGCCGAAACCGCCACTGGTACCGCCACTGGCGCCGCCACCCGGCCGGCCGACGGGCTCAAGGTGTGGCGCGGCCTGCCCGAGTGGGAGGAAACCGGCGGCGAGGCCCCCCCCGACAGCTGGCCGGTGGAGCCGGTGGAAGCCCGCGCGCGCCTTGTCCAGCTGCTGGGCGCCGACGCCGAGACCCGCGCGCCGCAATTGCGCTATGCCAGCCATGTCGCCGCCGCCTTTCAGCCGCGCCAGGAGGCCGGCCTGCCGCGCCTGGTGCTCGCCGAAGCGGGCACCGGGGTCGGCAAGACCCTCGGCTACATCGCACCGGCGACGCTGTGGGCGCAGAAGAACCGGGGCAGCGTGTGGATCAGTACGTACACCCGCAACCTGCAGCGCCAGCTCGACCAGGAACTGGACCGCGCGTACCCGGATCGCCGCGACAAGGCCCGCCGGGTGGTCGTCCGCAAGGGCCGCGAGAACACGCTCTGCCTCTTGAACCTGGAGGAGGCGGTGGCGCGCATCGCACCGGGACTCAGCCGCGACGCCGTCGCGCTCGGCCTCGTCGCCCGCTGGACCGCCGCGACCCGCGACGGCGACATGGTCGGCGGCGATTTCCCCGCCTGGCTGGCGGATCTGCTCGGGGCCACGCTGACCGTCGACCTGACCGACACGCGCGGCGAATGCATCTACAGCGCCTGCCGGCACTACCGCCGCTGTTTCATCGAGCGCTCGATCCGCAAGGCGCGCCGCGCCGAAATCGTCATCGCCAATCATGCGCTGGTCATGGCGCAGGCGGCGCGCGATCCGGACAGTCCCCACCTGCCCACACGGTACGTCTTCGATGAAGGACATCAGGTCTTCGACGCCGCCGACAGCGCCTTCGCCGGCCACCTGAGCGGCCAGGAAACCGCCGAGTTGCGCCGCTGGCTGCGGGGCGGCGAGGGTGGCCGGTCGTCACGCCGCCGCGGCCTCGCCGAGCGCGCCGGCGACCTGCTCAGCCGGGACGCCGCCACCGCCAACAGCCTGCGCGAGTTGCTCGACGCGGCGCGCGGCCTGCCCGGGCCCGGCTGGCGGCAGCGTCTCGCCGCCGGCACCCCCGCCGGTGCCGCGGAGGGCTTTCTCGCTCTCGTCCGCCGGCAGGTATTGGCGCGCAGCGCCGACACCTGGCCGGCCTACAGCCTGGAGGCCGCCGTCCGTCCGCCCGTTCCCGGCCTGGGTGATGCGGCGCAAGCCTTCGACCGGGCACTCGACCGGTTCCGGCACCCGGTCGCGGCCCTTATCCAGACACTCGACGACCGTCTCGACGACGAGGCGGACACGTTGGAGACCCAGGACCGCCAGCGCATCGAGAGCATCAAACGCTCCCTGGTCCGCCGCGTCGCCGATGTGGTCACCGCCTGGCGGGCGATGCTGCGCGCCATCGACGGCGACGCGCCGGACGCGTTCGTCGACTGGTTCGGGATCGAGCGCGCCGACGGCCTCGAGCGTGATGTCGGCATGTACCGGCATTGGCTCGACCCGACGCTGCCGTTCGCTCGCACGGTACTGGACAGCGCGCACGGCGCACTGATCACGTCGGCCAGCCTGCGCGACGGTACCGGCGACGATGAGCGGGACTGGCGCGCCGCCGAGACCCGCACCGGCGTTCGCCACCTGGAGGCGCCGCCGATCCTGTCGGCGGTTTCGTCCCCCTTCGACTATCCCCGCCTTGCCCGCGTCCTCGTCGTTACCGACGTCGACCGCAATCAGCCGCGCCAAGTCGCCGCCGCCTATCGGGCGCTGTTCCTGGCCGCCGGCGGCGGCGGTCTCGGCCTGTTCACCGCCATCGGCCGGCTTGTCGACGTCTACCGGCGGATCGCGCCGGACCTGGACGCGGCCGGCATCAGGCTGCTCGCCCAGCATGTCGACGCCATCGACACCGGCACGCTGATCGACATCTTCCGCGCCGAGGAGGACGCCTGCCTGCTCGGCACCGACGCGGTGCGCGACGGCGTCGACGTGCCCGGCCGGGCGCTGCGCCTGATCGTGTTCGACCGGGTGCCGTGGCCGCGGCCGACCCTCCTCCACCAGGCCCGGCGCGAGGCCTTCGGCGGCCGCGCCTATGACGAGATGCTGACCCGGCTCAGGCTCAAGCAGGCGTTCGGCCGTCTCGTCCGCCGCGCCGACGACCGGGGTGTCTTCGTCATGCTGGACCGGATGCTGCCGAGCCGTCTCGGCGGCGCGTTTCCGGACGGCGTGCCGATCGAGCGGATCGGCCTCGCCGCCGCGGTGTCGATCGTCGGTCAAGGGGCAGCCGGGTAATCCCGGCGCCGCTCAGGAACGGACCGGCGGCGGCGCCACCCCCAGCAGCAGAAGGCCGGCAAGACCGACGCCGGCGGAGATATAGAGCGCCAGCGGCGAATAGGGGGGCACCGTGCTCACCAGCTCCAGCATCTCATGGGCGTGGCACCAGCCGTGCTGCATGGAATAGAAGCATTTACTGGCTTCTTTCACGTGCTCGTGCAGGAACTGCGAAAAAAAGGCGTACCACCAGCCGACGGCGCCAACGAACAGCACACCGCCGATGACGAGCAGCAGCTTTCCCAGAGACGCCATGACCATTTGCCCTCGAACGTACGTATTCTTGACGAAAAAGATAGGCCATGCGCGCGGCGGGCGAAAGGGGCCGAACGCCAATGACGTGCAGGGTCAGGCGCGTCACGGCGGGCCGGCCGGCACCATGTCCGTCGGAAACAGTTGACGCGCCGGCGCCGGGCGGGATTTAAGCACCGCTGGGCCTTCTTGATTGCCCTCCATCCGTGCTCCGGGTGGACGGTCCGGTCTCCACTCGACGGAAGGATCACCGATGATCAGCCACCACGCCGCCCTCATCTACACCATGGTTCTGGTCTCGGCGGCCGACCGCAACATGACCGACGCCGAATTGCGCAAGATCGGCGAGGTCATCACCGGGCTGCCGGTCTTTCGCGACTACAACCGGGAGCTGCTCTCGGAGACGACCGCCGCCTGCGCCGACATACTCGACAGCGAGGACGGCCTGGACGAGGCGCTGGGGCTGATCGAACGCTCGCTGCCGAAGCGGCTGCGCGAGACCGCCTATGCGCTGGCCTGTGACGTCGCCGCCGCCGACGAGCGGGTGGAGGAGGAGGAGGCGCGCATGCTGGAGCTGCTCCGCTACCGGCTGGAGCTCGACCGCCTGATCGCCGCCGCCATCGAGCGCGGCGCCCGCGCCCGTTTCACCAGTTATCAGGCCGGGCGCGACCGTTAGCCGGCGGCCAGCGCCTCGTTGACCAGCGCGTAGATCGGCCCGAACAAGAGTGCGCAACTGATGACAACGACGCCGGCGAGCAGTTGCCGGCGCGGCCGGCGGGCGACGCCGTTAACGGCGATCGCGAGCGCCATCGCCATGGCGGGCAACAGCGGGAAATAGGTGCGCGGGTGGATCACGCCGCGCATTGACTCGAACGCGTCGGTGAAGACAAGGCCCGCAATACCGCAGCCGATGACGATCACGAAGGCCAGTGATCCGGCGATCACGATGCGGTCCGACGTTCCGCCGCCGCCCCGCATCACGGCGCCGGTCGAACGCAGGACACCCGCCAGGGTGGCACCGAAGACGATGACCAGCGGGACAAGCAGCAGGATGTTGTTCCATTTGCTGATCGGCCATTGCAGTGGATAGCCGAGAACGCCGAAGACGACACGATCGACGATGTCCAGCGTATCCTCGGCGTTGCCGGCTGTACCCAGATCGCTGGCGGCACGGATCTCCAGCATCCCCGGCGTGACCGGCACCGGCGACCCGTAACGGGCGGCAAAGACGGCGTAGGGGATAAGCGAGAGCGCGAGCAGTCCGACGCCGAGGAGAACCGGACGCAGCGGCGGCCTGCCCACCTCGGGCGACCGCAGCGCGGCGGCGGCCACGCCCAAACTCAGCAATCCGACCTGGGCGCCGGCGATGGGCGTGGCGGCAAAGGCCAGCGCCGTTCCCGCGAACATCGCCACGACACCCCGGCCGCCCACCGCACCGCCGGTCGGACCGCCCACCGGTGCGACCGACGTTCCGCCGGTCGCCCGGCCGAGCATCGGGTCCGGGACGTCGGCCAACGGCTTCAGCAAGCGATGCGCCCCAAAGGCGGCCAGACAGCCGCCCAGAAACGCCAGCGATTCATTGGTGACCTCCGCCGCCATTGGCAGCAGGGCCGGCACTGTGATCAGCACGACCACATAGCTGACTTGGGCGCTCCAACTCCACTGGCGCTCGCGCAGCACGATGGACAGCGCCAGCGCCAGGCCGCCCATGACCACCAGGCCGTTGATCAATCGCAGCACGTAGATGTCGCCGGTGCTCACCGGACTGAGCAGATCGGCCGCCGGCGCCAGCAGCAGGTAGTAGCCGGGCGGATGGTTGAGATAGTTGAGGTGGAACGCCGGAACATACGGCAGGTAGGGTTTTTTCACCCCCCATTGCCGCGACATTGCGTCGTACATCGGGAAGGCCGCGAAATCCGGCAGGAGGCGGTTTCCTTCCGCGAGATGGACGGCATAGGAGACATGCGCCGCCTCGTCCTGACGGCCCGGATAGGACAGCGACAAAACCGACACCAGCGTCGCCCAGGCAAACAGCGCCAGCGCCAGCCCGACGATCTGCTTCGTCACCGTGCCCCCTCGTTCGGATACCGTCGGCCGCTCAGACCCATCACCTCCTTGATATCGCCGGCCGTCCGCCCCTGCCGGACGCGCCCGCTTCTCATTGGCTCCTAACACCGACTTTTGGCGGAATTAGGACCGACGCCTGAATTGCCGAGACTGTTGGCGCGGCCCAATCGTTAACCTCTAATGAAGGCCAGCAGGTCGGCGTTAATGGTATCGGCCTCGGTGGTCAACATGCCGTGCGGAAAGCCCTTGTAGGTTTTCAGAGTACCGTTCTTCAGAAGCTTTGCCGACAGTGGTGCCGAGTCGGCATAAGGCACGATCTGGTCGTCGTCGCCGTGCATCACCAGCACCGGCACCGTGATCTTCTTCAAGTCTTCGGTGAAGTCGGTCTGGGAAAAGGCGACGATGCCGTCGTAGTGAGCTTTGGCGCCACCCATCATGCCCTGGCGCCACCAGTTCCAAATATTGCCCTGCGACGGTGTCGCGCCGGGCCGGTTGAAGCCATAGAACGGTCCGGCCGGGACGTCGTAATAGAACTGCGCGCGGTTGGCGGCGAGTTGCGCCTGAAGGCCGTCGAACACGTCCTTGGGCAGTCCGCCGGGATTGTCCGCCGTCTTCACCATCAGCGGGGGGACGGCGCTGATGATCGCCGCTTTTGCCACGCGGCTTTCGCCGTGCCGGGCAATGTAATGCACGACTTCGCCGCCGCCGGTGGAATGGCCGACGTGCACGGCGTTCTTGAGGTCAAGATGCGCCGTCAGCGCCGCGAGGTCGTCGGCGTAGTGATCCATGTCGTGGCCGCCGTCGACCTGGCTCGAGCGGCCGTGGCCACGCCGGTCGTGCGCAATGACGCGATAGCCGTTGCTCTCGAAGAACAGCAACTGCGCATCCCAGTCATCGGCGGAAAGGGGCCAGCCATGGCTGAAGACGATGGGCTGCCCGGAACCCCAATCCTTATAGAAAATGTCGGTGCCGTCCTTCGTCGTGATCGTGGGCATGACACTCCTCCTCGCATTTTTTAGGAACATCCACGACCCGGAATCTTTGCCCCACTCAGCGCCTGGTCAACCCCTTGATATCGAGTCAGACCGCAGGACCTCCCGTACTCCCGCCCCCCTCACTCCCACTCAATCGTTCCCGGCGGTTTTGACGTAACGTCGTAGACGACGCGGTTGACGCCGCGGACCTCGTTGACGATGCGGCCGGCGACGTGGCTGAGGAAGCCGTGGTCGAAGGCGAAGCTGTCGGCCGTCATGCCGTCCACCGACGTCACCGCGCGCAGCGCGACGACGGCGTCGTAGGTGCGGGCGTCGCCCATGACGCCCACGGCGCGGACCGGCAGCAGCACCGCGAACGCCTGCCAGATGGCGTCGTAGAGGCCAGCGAGGCGGATTTCCTCGAGGAAGATCGCGTCGGCGCGACGCAGCAGGTCGGCTTGCGCGGCGCTGACCGGCCCAAGGATGCGCACCGCCAGGCCGGGGCCGGGGAACGGATGGCGCTTGACCGCCGCCTCGGGCAGGCCAAGCTCGCGCCCCAGCGCCCGCACCTCGTCCTTGAACAGCTCGCGCAGCGGCTCGACCAGCGCCAGCTTCATCCGTTCCGGCAGCCCGCCGACGTTGTGGTGGCTCTTGATGGTGACGCTGGGGCCGCCGTGGACGGAGACGCTCTCGATCACGTCGGGGTAGAGCGTGCCCTGGGCGAGAAAATCGGCGCCGCCGGCCCGATGCGCCTCCTCGTCGAACACGTCGATGAAGGTGGCGCCGATGATCTTGCGCTTCGTCTCCGGGTCGCTCACGCCGTCGAGGCGGCCGAGAAACAGCGCGGCGGCGTCCCGGTGCACCAGCGGGATGTTGTAGTGGCCGCGGAACAGCGCGAGCACTTCGTCCGCCTCGTTGAGGCGCAGCAGCCCGTTGTCGACGAAAATGCACGTCAGCTGATCGCCGATGGCCTCGTGCAGCAGCACCGCCGCCACCGCCGAATCGACGCCGCCGGACAGGCCGCAGACGACCCGACCCGTGCCCACCTGGGCGCGGACCCGTTGAATGGCCTGGTCCCTGAACGCCGCCATCGTCCAGTCGCCGGCGCACCCGGCGATGCGGCGGGCAAAATTGGCGAGCAGCTGCGCGCCGTGCGGCGTGTGCACCACCTCCGGATGGAACTGCAGGCCGTAAAGCCGGCGCTCCTCGTCGGCGATGGCGGCGAACGGCGCACCCTCGGACGTGGCCACGGCGCGGAACCCCGGCGGCAGCGAGGTCACGTGGTCGCCGTGGCTCATCCACACCGGCTCGCGGCCCATCTGCCGCCACACGCCTTGGAACAGCGCGCAGTCGCCGGCGACGTCGACGTAGGCGCGGCCGAACTCCCGCGTCGATCCCGCCGCCACGCCGCCGCCGAGCTGGGCGACCATCGTCTGCTGACCGTAGCAGATGCCGAGCACCGGCACGCCCGACTGGAACACCACCGGGTCGGCTGCGGGCGCATCGGCTTCCGTGACCGAGGCCGGGCCGCCGGAGAGGATGACGCCCTTCGGCCCGAAGGCGTCGAGAAACCGCCCATCGACCCGGTTGAAGGGGTGAATCGCGCAGTAGACGCCGGCTTCGCGCACCCGCCGGGCGATCAGCTGCGTCACCTGCGAGCCGAAGTCGACGATAAGGATGCGATCGCTCACCGGCGCGCCCAGGCTCGCGGCGGCCGGCTCGCTCACCCGCTCACTCATCGGTGTTGTAGTTGGGCGCGGCGCGGGTGATGCTGACGTCGTGCACGTGGCTTTCGCGCAAGCCGGCCAGCGTCGAGCGGCGGAACCGGCAGCGCCGCTGCATGTCGGCGATGGTCGGGTTGCCGGTATAGCCCATTGCCGCCCGCAGCCCGCCGACGAGCTGGTGAATGATGTTGGCGACCGACCCCTTGTACGGCACGCGGCCCTCGATCCCCTCGGGGACCATTTTCAAGGCCGAGCTGACCTCCTGCTGGAAGTAGCGGTCCGCCGAGCCGCGCGCCATCGCCGACAGCGAGCCCATGCCGCGATAGGACTTGTACGAGCGGCCCTGGTACAGGAACACCTCGCCCGGGCTTTCGTCGGTGCCGGCGAACAGCGAGCCGATCATCGCGCAGTCGGCGCCCGCCGCCACCGCCTTGGCCAGGTCGCCGGAATAGCGGATGCCGCCGTCGGCGATCAGCGGCACGTCGCGGCGCCGGCACACCTCGGCGACCTCGCGAATCGCCGTGAACTGGGGAATGCCGACGCCGGCGACCATCCGCGTGGTGCAGATGGAGCCGGGGCCGATGCCCACCTTGACCGCGTCGGCGCCGGCGTCGATCAGCGCTTCGGCCCCTTCCGCGGTGGCGATGTTGCCGGCGATCACCTGGGCGTAGTTGCTTTGCGACTTGATGCGGTCGACGCAGTCGAGCACGCCCTTCGAGTGGCCGTGCGCCGTGTCGACGACGATCACGTCGACCTGCGCCTCCAGCAGCATCGTCGCCCGCATCATGCCGTCGGCGTCGACGCCGGTGGCCGCGCCAACGCGCAGCCGGCCGTGCTCGTCCTTGGACGCGTGCGGCGAGCGTTCCGCCTTCTCGATGTCCTTGACCGTCACCAGCCCGACGCAGCGGTTCGCGTCGTCGACCACCAGCAGCTTCTCGATCCGGTGCTTGTGCAGAATGCGCTTCGCTTCGTCCCGGTCGACACCGTTAAGCACCTTGACCAGGGGCCTTTCCGGCGTGTCTGGCGTCATCAGGGCACGCACCGGCGTTTTCGGGTTGTCGGCGAAGCGGACGTCGCGGTTGGTCAGGATGCCCAGCAGGCGGCCGCTGGCCGGCTCGACCACCGGGACGCCGGAAAACCCGTGCGTCTTCATCAGCGCCAGCGCGTCGGCGAGCGTCGCATCGGGACCGATGGTGAGCGGATCGTTGACCATGCCGGATTCATACTTCTTCACCCGGCGCACCTCGTCGGCCTGCTGCTCGGCGGTCATGTTCTTATGGATGATGCCGAGACCGCCGGCTTCGGCCATGGCGATGGCGAGGCTGCGCTCGGTCACCGTGTCCATGGCGGCGGACACCAGCGGGATGGCGAGGTGAACCGAGCGGGTCAGCCGCGTCCGCGTGTCGACCGCAGACGGCATCACGTCCGACGCCGCCGGCACCAGCAGCACGTCATCGAAGGCCAGCGCTTCCGGGATTGTCATCGCCCCTCCGAACGAAAGTGGCGCCATACTTGCCATAGGACCGCGCCCTTGCCAAGAGCACCGCACCGTTGCCAAGCCGGCTGCCGTCGCGGCTGCGATCGATGATCGCCCGATGCTCCGATTTGTGTCATCGTTCGTATAAAGGAATCCGATCAACGGATCCGTTCGCCGCGCGGCCACGCGGATAGGGCTCGGATACATAATAAGGCGCGCCGACGCCGTACGGATAATGGGAGGAGAGAGAGACCAATGTTCGATCCGATGCAACTTTTGAATGCCATGATGTCGGGCGGTATGCGCGGCTCGGCCCCCACCGACATGCTGGGCGGGATGCTGGGCGGGCGGTCCTCCGGCGGCGGGTATGGCCATACCGGCTACGCTCAACAGGCTGGCGGCGGCGACAATCCGCTGGGCTCGCTGCTCGGCGGGCTTCTCGGCGGCGGCGGTACGGCCGGCCAGCCGGCCGGCACTTCCGGCGGTTTGGGCGGCTCCTCGGGAGGCGGCGGTCTCGGCGATTTGCTCGGCGGCATGCTGGGCGGCGGCGGCATGGCCGGTCGGACGACAGGCGCTCCGGGCGGCGGCGGCCTCGGCGATCTTCTCGGCGGGTTGTTGGGCGGCGGCCAATCACCAACCGGCGGCCGCACCAGTGGCATGGGCGGCGCCGGCATGGCGCTGCTGACCGCTCTCGCGGCGATGATGCTGAAGAAAACCGGCTCCGCCGACGACGTTCCACCGCCGGAGGAAGCGGCGACGCGCGCCGCAACCGCCGACGATTCGGCGGAAAAGGCGCTGCTGCTGCTGCGCGGCATGATCGCCGCCGCACAAGCCGACGGGATGATCGACTCAGCCGAGCGGGCAAAGATCCTTGGCCGTGCGCAGGCCGCCGGCGCCGGGCCGGAGGAACAAGCCTGGCTGGAGCGGGAGATGGTGACGCCCGTCGACCCCAACACACTCGTTGACCAAGTCCGCGACCGCCTCACCGCCGGGCAGTTGTACATGGCGTCCGCCATGGCGATCACCGCCGATACCACGGCGGAGCGGAACTATCTGATCGCGCTTGCCAAGCGTCTCGACCTGCCACCGCCGGTGCCGGTCTGACGCGCCACCGCACTGGGCCGCAACAGTGCGCTTGTGACCGGCGCGTGGCGGCCGCGCGACCGGCGCACGCCGGCAGGGTTTAAGGCCATGAACGGACTTCGCGCTGTCGTCCTTATCGGCATGGCCGGCCTCGCCGGCTGCGAGCATGTCGAATGGCACCGGCCGGGCGCCGACGCGGCGACCACCGAGACGGACATCCGCGAGTGCCAGCAACAGGCGCGCCTCGACACCCAGCGCGCGCTCGTTCCCTACGCCGATATGTACGGTCGCGGGTCGCTGTCGCCGATGCAGTGCTCCTGGCCGGTCGACCGCCATCGGTCGCTCGGCCTCGCCGGCTGCCCGGCCGTCGGCCCCTACGGCACCCCCCTCCCGGCCGGCGGCATCGCCAGCCGCCGCGTCCGGCTGGAGGACCAGTTGACCAGCCGTTGCCTTCGGGAGCGGGGCTACGAACTGACGCCGGTGGACGAGATCGAGGGCCGCGCGACCGATCCCGCCACCGTCACGCCAGCAAAGTAAAGTCGTCCTCGGTCAGGCCAACCACCCCCTGAACCAGCGCCAACTCGTCGCCGACGAAGCGGATCAGCGAGGACTCTCCCCTCTCGACGATGGTCACATCATCGAACGTGAGGCCGCCCGCGAGGCCGAACGTGTCCACGCCCTTCTCGAAATCGGCCACCACGTCCAGCCCATCGCCGTCCCGGAGCACGAACGTGTCGTTCCCGTCGCCGCCGATCTCGATGTCGCTGTCCCGCCCACCGTCGAGCGTATCGTCGCCGTTCTGGCCGAACAGCACATCGACGCCGTCGCCGCCGTTGAGAACATCGTCACGTTTGCCGCCGGCCAGCGTATCGTCGCCATCGCCGCCGAACAGCGTGTCTCTGCCGTCCTTGCCGAACAGTTCGTCCGAGCCGTCGTCGCCGGTAAGCACATCGCCGTCGTCGCCTCCGTCGAGCCGGTCGGCGCCGGCAAGGCCGGACAGCGTGTCGACGCCGTCGAAGCCGAACATGGCGTCCCGGCCGAACGTGCCGATCAGCAGATCCGCCGCCGGCGTGCCGAGAATCAGGTTTGGCGTCAGAAACGCCAGCGCCGCACTGTCGCCGCCAACCGGCGGCGTTCCGGCGGCGCCGAACGGCGCATCGCCCGCCGCGCCGAACGGCGCGTCGCCGGCGGTTCCGAACGATGCGTCGATCCGCACGTCATCGCGCAAGTCCCCCCCCACATCACCCCGCAGTGCGCCCGAGTCGCGCAGGCCCGTATCGGACAGCCACGCGCCGACATCCACCGGCCGAAGCTCCAGAGGGGCGCGAACGTGCGGGACGACGAACGCATCCGGGTCGTAAAACGCATCGGGGTCGTTAAATCCGAGTGGCGTCGCGGCGCGAAAACCGCCGATGGAAAGGGCAAAGGGCATCGCTCACTCCTTCCGTTGCCGCGCATTACATCAATAGGTTAGCGCGCTTGGGAGGGCACCACATCACCCAAAAAGGTATTTATTTTCACACAAACCGGCGGCGTGTCGGAACCCTCCGCCGGCGGGACGGCGATTGGCGCCCTTGACGCGTCGTATTTGGCGCCCAAAACATCCACATCCACGACGCGGACGTACCCGCGTCAGATTCAGATAAAGACAGGCGCATCTGAAGCGCCGACCCATTCAACAGAGGAGCTGCGATTCATGGCCAACATCATCTCTTCCACGTCCGAGGCGCTGTCCACCTTCGGCGCCCACACCGTGCGGCATCTGCCGGGCATTTTCCGCGACGAGCGCCAGCCCGTTAGCTACGACATGCTGTTTCGGGACTCCAACGACGGCTGCGCGCGCTACGACGACGTCTGGGGCGGCTAGCGCGCGCCAAACCATCGGCGGCACCGGACTTGCCGGGCGGGCCGCCGATTTGATACATCCTTGATCCGGTGTGAACTTGTGCCGCTGGGGCAGGCCTCAGCGGCACGTTCGTGTCGCGCGGGCCGTTTGCTCGCGCGTGTGCTCCGTCACTCGGTTGATCTGGACCCGGGCGTGGACGCGTTTCCTTCCTACACCCCTGCCGAGTTCCTGGCCGACCGGGTCGTCCACTGGATCGGTGTCGTCGCCAGCGTCGCTGGCGCGGTGGCGATCGTCGTCACCGCCGCCGCGGTCGACAGGCCGCTGATGATCCTCGGCACCGTTCTTTACGGCGTCGGCCTGGTGGCCATGCTCGGGCTGTCGGCCCTGTACAACATGACTCCCTGGTCGCCCAGAAAGGCGCTGTATCAGCGCCTCGATCACGCGGCGATCTTCATCATGATCGCCGGCAGCTACACCCCCTTCTCGCTCCACGTCCTGTCGGGCGCCGAGGCCGCCGCCTTTCTCGGCTTCGTGTGGCTGGTGGCGCTGCTCGGTGCAGCGGGAAAGCTCTGGGCACCGCATCGCCTCGCCCGCGTATCGACGCTCGTTTACCTGCTGCTTGGGTGGAGCGGCCTGATCATCCTCAGGCCGATCATCGATGCTCTGTCGACGTCGGCGTTTCTGCTGCTCGTCGCCGGCGGCCTGCTGTACAGCCTCGGCACGCTGTTCCACCACTGGGATCGCCTGCCGTTTCAGAACGTCATCTGGCACGGCTTCGTCGCCGCCGCCGCCGCGTGTCACTACGCGGCCATCCTGACCGGCGTCGTGCTCGCCTGAAGCTCGGGGTATCGCCCGTCATGATCGGGCTCGACCGGCCACTCGAGCCTTCCCACGTCCGTCAATAGCGCGCAGCCCAATAACCCGTTAGAGTAGGCGCAAACGACGGAAACAGAATAACCGTCCAATGGGGAGACGGGGCCCGTGATCTTTTTCGTGTTTGGCGCCGGACTGGGTTTTGCCTTGATCGCGCTCGCCTGGCCGTTGACGGCAGCGGCCACGCGCGTGCTGGTCACTGGCGCCAGCGGCGCGGCTGACGGACCGCCCGCCGCCCATGTGCTTCGCGGCTGCCTGCTTGTCGGCGTCATCGTCGTGTTCGCTTGGCTGATTGACTCCCAGTTCCTGGAGGCGGAGCGAAACATCCGGCTGTTCCTGGGCGCCGTCTTCGGCGCTACCATCGGCGGGCTGGCGGTCGCCCGGCGTCGCACCGGAACACGCGCAAGCTCGGCCCCACCGGCGGCGATGGGGGTGAGCGATCCCGGCCAGGCGCCCCTCGGTCCGGACGACAGCATCGCCGCGCCGCCAGCGGCCGAACCGGCGCCGCCCGGGCCATGGTGGATCCGGCCGTCGTCCCTGGTGCCGGTGGCGCTGATCGCGCTGCCGCTGTTCGCCCTCGTGGCGCCCCGCGGTGAGATGGACCTTAGTTTCATACGCTCGGTCAAAACCCCCTTCGTCGAAGCGCAATTCACCAAGAACGAGGTGGAATTCCGCCTCGACCTGGAGAGCGAGCCGCAGGGGTTCTTCCGGCTTGGGCCCTACGGCCTCGGCGATGCGGTGCACATGGCGCGCAACGAGGTTATTTACCGGGAGCGTTTTCCCGATGGCGCCGACCTCGCCAATGGCCAGGTCGCGCCTCCGGCCGACGCGCTCCGCTTCATCACCGATGTCCTGCAACCGATGGCGCTGTGCGCGTATGAGGTCGATCAACTCTACGGCGATCAGGAAATCCTGTTCGACAACCTTCGTACCGTCAGCACCGGGCTGACCCGGGCACTTAAACTGTCGACAAAGGCGCTTGAGGATCCGAACCTGCCGCCTGGGCGGGTCGAAGAGTTGGCGCAACACACCCTGCTGGTCGCGCTGCGGCGCATCGACGGGGAGCGGCGGCGACTGATGCCGGCGCTGGACATGCTGTCGGACGAGGAGTCGTCCTGTCAGGGATCGTTCTCACAGAACCTGCAGGACTTTCTGAACCCCGCCGCCCAAGAGACCCATGCGCCACCTCCCACCCTCGTCGCGGTGATGCGCAATCCCGCCGTCGTCCACGCCGCGACGATGTTCTATCTATGGTCCGGCAATCCGCGCGCGGTGTTGAAAATATTGGCCGCCGCCGACGCCGGAACGGCCGCCCTGACCCGCACGTCGTCAATGCCGTGGCTCAGCGACTATCCGGCTCTCGCCTTCATCCGCGGATACGCCAAACGATGGGAAGGCCAATGGGGCAGTTACGTGTATTTGGCGGAGTGGGAGCGGGCGATCGATCTGTTTCAGGCCCGCCTCGACCGCCTGCACCAGAACGCTCCGGCGATAAGAAAGGCCTGCGACCATAACCAGTTGCCCGTTTTCAGACACGGCCGGACGGAATTTCCGCACCCCCTCTCGGCACCACCACTTCCCGCCGCCTGTTCGCCCGACAGCGCGGCGGACTGCAACGCGCAGCTTGCCTATGGCTACTATACATTTCAGCTCAACATCGTCCGGAATCATCTGATCTTCGAAACGGCGCGGGAGATGATGATCCACCGGTCGCGACAGGAAAAGGAGCCGGCACTTTACCGCGCGCTCGGCCACGCCGAGCGGTCGGCGGCGTTCGTCGAGGCCGACGGCCTGCGCGCCGGGAACTGCTTTACCCAGCAGGCGGTGGGGCCGGCGGACGGCGATGCCTGGCACTTCGTCGTGACGACCATCAACCCGGACCACGAGTACGCGGCGCTGCTGGACAGCCTCGGCAGTCTCATCGCCGCCAAGGCGCTGGTCATCAACGACGGCGATAAGGCAGTCCTGGAAGCCGCGGTCAAAACTCTCGATGAATCACTTGAGCACGCGGCCATGGCGGGCGACCAAGGCCCGTTTCTGGAAACCATCCGCGACCACCGGGCGAAGGCGCGCCAGGCGCTCGGTCTCTCGGATCGATAGCCCGGTCCCTTCCAGGAGCGCATTCTCCAACGAACGACCGTCCCGTATGCTCTCCCGGCGCGTCAATTGCTGATCTCGCCACAGAACGACATTTCCGACGTGTTCCTTGGCACGTCGCCGGAGAGTTCGGTCGCCGTCGCAACGACGCCGTCCCTTATCGTCGTCAGCCCAGCGGGCAGGGCCAGAGGAGTCACGGCCGCATCGCCGGCTGCGTCGGTCCTCACCGTCTGGGAACCCTTAAAGACGCGCATGCCTTCACTTGTTGCCAACCTTTGGCAGCCGGCATTCGTGAAGAATTCAATGCGAAAATTCGTGCCCGGTATGCTGTCGAGGGTCGCCTCAACCGTGAGTTCTTTGGCATTCAACACCGCCGAGATCACCTCCGGCCGGTTCTGAAGGTTATTTGCACCGGCGTCGGGATCGTCCGCGTCGTTTACGGTCAGGCCGTCGGCGCCCAGGTCGATGGCGAACTCATGGTTTCCGTAAACCCGATTGCCGAGAAGCGCGTTTTCGACGCCGCCGGCGACCGTGATGCCGCCGTCCCGGCGTCCCCCGCCAGGCTGTTCGCCGGTACCTCCGATTGATTTTCTCGACCGCGCCTCACCGAATTCGATTGTCAGCGGCCAGATAATTTAGAATAATTCTAATTAACATGAATTAGCCATACTGCCGCCAGACGGCCTCGGCAACGGCTTCCACGTCATCGATTGAGGGTTAGGACAACATTTATGAGCGACTCTAAGAAGTTAACGACCAACGCCGGCGTCCCGGTGCCGGACAACCAGAACGTCATGACGGCCGGCCGGCGCGGCCCACAGCTGCTGCAGGATGTGTGGTTCCTGGAAAAACTGGCCCATTTCGATCGCGAGGTGATCCCCGAGCGGCGCATGCACGCCAAGGGTACCGGTGCGTACGGGACCTTCACGGTTACCCACGACATCACCCGCTACACGCGGGCGAAAATTTTCTCCGAGGTCGGCAAGAAAACCGATCTGTTCGCCCGCTTTACGACCGTCGCCGGTGAGCGCGGCGCCGCCGATGCCGAGCGCGACATTCGCGGCTTTGCGGTCAAGTTCTACACCGAGGAAGGCAACTGGGACATGGTCGGCAACAACACGCCGGTGTTCTTCATGCGCGACCCGCTGAAATTTCCCGATCTGAACCACGCGGTGAAACGCGACCCGCGCACCAACCTGCGCAGCGCCAAAAACAACTGGGACTTCTGGACCTCGCTGCCGGAGGCGTTGCACCAGGTCACCATCGTCATGAGCGATCGCGGCATCCCCGCGTCCTACCGCCACATGCACGGCTTCGGCAGCCACACGTTCAGCTTCATCAACGCCGCCAACGAGCGCTTCTGGGTCAAATTCCATTTCAAGTCGCAGCAGGGAATCAAAAACCTGACCGACGCGGAGTCCGAAGCGCTCATCGGCAAGGACCGCGAGAGCCATCAGCGCGACCTCTACGACTCGCTTGAGGCGGGCGACTTCCCGAAATGGTCGCTCAAGGTTCAGATCATGCCTGAAGCCGAGGCCGCGACGGTCCCCTATCACCCCTTCGATCTGACCAAGATCTGGCCGCACACGGACTATCCGCTGATCGACGTCGGCGTGATGGAGCTAAACCGCAATCCGGAGAACTTTTTCGCCGAGGTGGAGCAGGCCGCGTTCAACCCGGCCTCGGTTCCGCCCGGCATCGGTTTCTCGCCTGACAAAATGCTGCAGGGCCGCCTTTTTTCCTACGGCGACGCACAGCGCTACCGGCTGGGTGTGAACCATCACCTGATCCCGGTGAACGCCGCGCGCTGTCCGGTACACAGCTACCATCGGGACGGCGCCATGCGCGTCGACGGTAACCACGGCAGCACCCTCGGCTACGAGCCCAACAGCTATGGCGAATGGCAGGAACAACCGGATTACCGCGAGCCGCCGATGACCCTCGACGGCGCCGCCGACCACTGGAACCATCGCGAGGACGCGGACTATTACTCCCAGCCGGGGGCGCTGTTCCGGCTGATGAGCGCCGAACAGCAACAGGCGCTGTTCGGCAACACCGCCCGCTCGATCGGTGATGCGCCGCTTGAGGTGCAGATCCGTCACATCGGCAATTGCCTGAAGGCCGACCCGGCCTATGGCAAGGGCGTCGCCGATGCGCTGGGCATTGCCATGAGCGACGTCGCCGCGTAGCCCCGCCGCTCGTTATTCTTGGACGACCGCCGGAACGACGCCTGCGCCACCCCGCGCAGGCGTCACCGGCGGCCATCGCCGGCAGCCATTGGCGGCGATAAGGCCGCTCAGTCCTCCTGCTGGACCTGAGCCAGACAGTCGCGCAGCTTGTTGCGCAGCTCCTCGATGCTCGCCGGCTTGCCGTGACGCTCCAGGTCGGCCTGGACCTTGCGGAACATATCGTCCTCGCCCGGCTCCTCCAGGTCGGAATAGATCACCTCGCGCGCATAGGCTTCCGCGGCGTCGCCGTGCAGGTCGATCAGCTTTGCGACCCACAGGCCGAACAGCTTGTTGCGACGCGCCAGCCGTTTGAAATCGGTTTCCTCCCGGTGGACGTGATCCCGCTCGTGGTGGCCTTTATGCCTGTTTGCCATCGCCAACATCCCTTTCCTGTTCACTGCCTATCGCCACCGCCGTCGCGACGGCCGGGACCGCCCCGACCGCCGCCGTTTCGGCCGCCATCAGAGATAGGGACGCCCCGCCGCCGCCGCCATCGCCGCCGCCGGTCACTTCGGCACGGCATTCGGCAGCGAGGAATTGTGGACGATAATCCTGAGCTGCCCGTCCTCGCCGCGCCGGAACACGAAAAGTTTGTCCACCATGGTTTCCTGGCCGTCCGCGTCGGTGAGATACACGTTGCCCATGACCGCCGCGATGTTGCCGTCGATCAGCACGCCTTCATCGCCGCCGGCGTTGGTGTAGCGGCAACCGACCCAGGGCTTCAGCGCGAACCCGTCATCGTTGGGATAGGCGGGATCACCGCCGATGAAGTAGGCGGCCGCACCTTCTTTCGTCAGCCGGAACGTCTGCTCGCCGAAGGTCAGTGTCGGATTGAACAGCACGGGTCCGTTGCCGTAGTCGTACAGGTTGGTGAGCACGCCCGTGGCGACCGTTTTGTAATCGCCCCCGGCGCTGTGCGTCTTGGCGATGCTGAGCAGGCCATCGCACCACGCCTCCTGCGCGGCATTGACATCCTGTACGGTGAGCGGTGCCGGGGCCTTGGCCGCCGCCGCACCTGGTTGGCCGGCTGCGAAGAGCAGCGTGCACGTCACCAAAATCCCGGCGCGCACGCCGGTGCCGATCGTTCGTATCATTATCGCCCTCATGAGATTGTCGGATGCGTTTGTTGGAAAAAGCCGCGCTGTCCCCCCTACCCATCGCGACCAGCGACTGATTACCGCGCGGCGGAACATTATCCTCCGACCCCACCCGGCGCCAGCACCATCAGCGACGCGTCGCGTTAGCCTCTAATCATCCCCCTTGCCCCGTCGTGGTCGCGCCCGAGCCGGACACCAACGCCTTCCCAAACCATCCCGTGGATGCGCGGGTCACGCCCGCGCCCGACGATTCTGGGGTGCCCCCACCAATCCCCTTCCCCGTCTTGGCCGGGCCTGACCCGGCCATCCACGCCTCGGCGCCGGTCCACGCCGCGCCAATGACCCGTTGTGCGCACCATGTCCGGCGCGCTAAGCATCACCGGCCCACCGAGCCCCACTGATGAGCAACGGCCGCCCCCACAACAGGGTTATACCTCGTGAAAACGCTTTTTCTGCTGCGCCACGCCAAGTCGAGATGGAAGGATGAGAGCCTCGCCGACGTCGACCGGCCGTTGAGCCGTCGCGGTCGCGACGCCGCGGCACGACTCGCGGAGCACCTGCGCAAAAATTTTATCCGGCCGGCGCTGCTTCTGTGCTCGCCGGCCGAGCGGACGACCGAAACGCTCGATAGGATCAGGGGCGCGTTGACTGACGAGACGACGATACGGCTCGACCGCGGCATTTATTTGGCCTCGCCGGAGACACTCCTAAAATTGCTGCGTCGCGTCGACGACGCCCATCCGTCGGTGATGGTCATCGGCCACAATCCCGGCCTCGAACGCCTCGCCCACGCTCTCGCGTCAAACACCACCGACGCGCCCTACCACCGGATGACGGCCAAATTCCCCACCGGCGCCCTGGCAACCCTGTCGCTCACCATCGATCGCTGGAAAGCCATCGAACCCGGCTGCGGCACGCTCGATGCCTTCACGACGCCGAAAGACCTGACCCACGAACCCGGAACCTGACGCGGGCCCTTCTCCCGTCTTGGCCGGACCCAGAACCGACCTCCCACGTTTCCGCCAACAGAACCATGGATGCGCGGGTCACGCCCGCGCACGACGATCGTAGGCATGTGCCAATTTTCCCCATCCGTCGTGGCCGGGCTCGACCCGGCCACCCACGCCATTCCACGCGCGGGAATCACCGCCTGCTCTCAGTGAGCTACATGCCGACGTCTGATCATCATTCGGATGACGGTGCGGGGCAAAGATGAATGGATTACTGTGCCACGCTCACGACATGTGGAACGATTGGACAATTGCGATGCTTACCTGAAATAATGGAGCGTGACCGAACACATCCGGCGTCATACGCAGTCATGGAAACCAACACAATCGGCGAGCACCTCTATTGGTCGTATGCCAATCTGGCAATGGCACATGCCGCCGTATCAGATTGTTCCGAAAGATATAATCAAAAGCACTTCATAATCCGCAGCCGGCTTTACCGTGGATTAACAAAAGGCACAATGAAGATTGGCGACATTGCTGATGATGAAAAATTGAAAATGATATTACCTCAATCATGCGCATATTGCGGTAGCAAAAATTATTTATCGGCAGATCATCTTCTTTCAAAGAAAAGGGGTGGGAATAATTGTGGAGACAACTTAGTTTGGTCTTGTAGGTCCTGTAACAGCTCGAAGGGCGCTGCGGATATGCTTGAGTGGCTGGCAAAACGACAGATATTTCCACCGCTCCTATTGCTGCGCCGCTATTTAAAACTTAGTATTGCGATCAGCGTGCAAAACCAGATCATGGACCGGCTGGTCAGCGACACCCCGGAAGTCCCGTTCCAATTGTCTGCTGTTCCAACCTCGTTTCCGGAACCGAGCCAGTTGCGACTTTGGGTGACGGCGCTTCCTGAAACAACATGACCGCGCCAAGTTTTAGTGAAGTTGTTCGCCGTGTCGTCGGAGATGATCGGCCAACCCCGAAAAATGTAATTAATGCACAACCGCCCCGCCTCACGCCACCGGCGGTGCCGGCCGCCCCGGCACTACCGGCGGGTCGACGGGCGGGTCGGCCACGGGCGTCGGCGGCGGGTCGGCGAGCGGCGGCGGGGATATCACCTCATCCCCCAGCACGCGGATCTGGCGCTGCGGCAGCGGCACCTGGATGCCGTTTTCGGCGAACAGGTCGCAGATTTCCAACAGCACCTCCGACGAGATGTTGTGGATGCCGTTCTGCACGTCGGCGATCCAGAAGCGCAGTTCCAGATCGACGCCGTTCTCGCCGAAGCCGATGGCCACTGGGTTGGGCACCGGCACCTTGAGCACACGGGGCCGCCGGCCGCCGGCCTCCTTCATCAGTTTGAGCGCCAAGCGCAAGTCGCTGCCATAGGCGACGCGCACCGGCAGCTTCAGACGCACCCGGTCGTGCTGGTGGGTCCAGTTGAACACCCGCTGGGTGATGATGTCCTCGTTGGGGATGAGGAACTGGGTGCCGTCGCGCGTCTCCACCTCCACATAGCGGGCGCCCAAGGCGGTGACCCAGCCGTAGGTGCCGCCCACCTCGATGATGTCGCCCGGTTTGATCGACTTGTCGAGCAACAGGATGATCCCGGCGAACAGGTTGGAGACGGTTCTCTGCAACCCGAAGCCGATGCCGACGCCAACAGCGCCGGTGAAGACGGCGAGCGCGGTGAAGTCGATGCCGACGATGCCCAGCGACAGGACGAAGGCGACGCTCAGCAGCACGATGGTGGAGACCTTGCCGAACAGCACCCGGGCGCTTGGTGTCAGCTCGGTCACGCTCTGAATACGGCGGGAGATGAAGCGGGCGCTGATCATCGACACCCACAGCAGCACCGCCATGGTCAACAGACCCTCGAAGACGCGCAGCAGTGACACCCGCTGGCTGCCGAGGGTGAACGTGATGCTGTCCAGGTGTTCCCGCAGCGGCTCCAGAATGCCGAGGATGCTCAGCGCAGCCGCCGCCCAGACGAGCACAGCGACCACTTGGCCGAGGACGACGCTGGTGAGCATGGCCGTCGCGAATCGGATGATCAGCCAGGCGCCCGCGAGCTTGATGGCGATGAGGATCACCCCGTGCGGCCATCCGAAATACGCCGCGGCCATGGTCGACAGCCACAGGCCGACGATCCAGAAGACGACATGGCGGAGCGGGAACAGATGGTCGAGGTAGAACTGTTCCTGCACGGCGTCGACGGAAACCTCGTGCACGACGCGCCGCAACAGCGGTTCCGCCAGCCGGGCGATGGCCGTGGCGGCGAGCAGGGTGATGAAGATGGCCGGCGCCTGCGCGAGGTTTTCCGGCGACAGGATCTGCCCGGAAACGACCCGGTCGACGTCGGTGAACCATGTCCCGACCTTCTCCGAAACCGAACCGCCCGCCATGCCTTTCTCCCTCAGCCCCCAGTCCGTGCGTCTGGCCGCCGCCGCGGCGCCGATCGGCAGCACGCCTGAAAGTGTACGCGATCGCAACGCATTCGCGAACGTCGGCGATGCCCGCCACCATTGACGTTGAGTCGGTATAGGATTAAGTTCTTATTCTATTGGTAACCACGCCGATTACGGCGGACGGGGACGTCGCAAAACACCGAATGGCCGGCCAAAGCCCGATCAGGACGACAGAAGAAGGAATGGTGTCGGCAAAGGACGACGTATGACGACGAATGACGACAGCGCCTTCAATACTGCTTCGGTTAGCGTCCTATGTTGATCCAGATTCTCAATCTGTCCAGTAATGTATTGTTATTAAATTGTTTTATACGCACTGACGGCTAAACACCCCCGCCCCACGCCTTCCCCGCCCTACGTCACACGCTGGTCGTGAGGTTTGACGCCGATATTTAATGGCCCATCGCTTTGCCGGCGGGAGGATACTCGATATCCTGTCTCCGCATGACGGCTCGGTGATAACAACCCGGGGGACAACGAACCTGGGAGGACGATCCGGCGAGGCTGCTGCACAGCGTGCTGCAGCACGACCGCAATGATGCGAGCCCGCCGACGGAAGGGGAACCGCCGCCGTGAGCACCGCCGATACCCGCTACGCGCTTTTTTACGCACCGGAAGAAGACACGCCGCTGGCCCGCTTCGGCGACGGCTGGCTGGGGCGGGACGCGGTCAACGACCGGGCGTTGCCGCCGCCGCTGCTCCCCGGGTTTACCACCGATCGGATCGCCGCGATCACCGGCGTGCCGGCTCATTACGGCTTTCACGCCACGCTCAAAGCGCCGTTCCGGCTGCGCACCGGCGCCACCGCCGACGACCTGCTCGTCGCGGTCGAACGCTTCGCCGACGAGCGGCCGCCGTTCGCGGCGCCACCGCCGGTTCTGGACTCGCTCGCCGGCTTCGTGGCGGTGCGGCTGAGCCAGCCGTGCGCGCCGTTTCAGACCTTGGCCGACGACGCCGTCGTCGCCTTCGAGGGGTACCGGGCGGCGCCGAACACAACCGAAATGGTTCGGCGGCGCTACCCCGGCCTTACCGAGCGGCAGGAAACGTTCCTCGACCGCTGGGGCTACGCGTACGTGTTCGAGGAATGGCGCTTCCACATGACGCTGAGTTGCCCCCTCGACGACGCCGAGCGGCTGCGGCTGATCGGGGCCCTTACCCCGCTGCTGGAGCCGATGGCCGGCACCTCGCTGCCGGTGCGCTCCATCTGCCTGTTCGTCGAGGAGGGCGGCCGCCCGTTCCGCCTGTTGCGCCGCGTTCCATTTGGCCGTTCCTAGCCGGCCCGCCTGCGCTATGCTTGCGCCATGCGGTTCCTACCGACGCCGGCGCTGATCCGTCGCCTCGCCGCGCTCCCCGCTTCGGTGCGACGCCCCGCCCTTATCGCGCTTATCGCGCTGGTCGCGGCGCCAATGACGGCCGCGGCCGGCGAGCGGCTGCTGCCGGGCATCCTCGGCACCGACGACCGGGTCGTTGTCGATAGCGTCGAGTGGCCGTGGGCGGCGATCGGGCGCGTCAACCGGGCCGGCGGCGGCTTCTGCACCGGCACCCTGATTGCCTCCCGGCTGGTGCTGACCGCCGGCCACTGCGTGTTCGACCGCGCCGGCCGGCGGCTGCCGCCGTCCACCGTGCACTTCGTCGGCGGCTATCGCCGCGGCACGGCGGCGACGCACGCGCGGGCGCGCCGCATCATCGTGTCCGACGGCTTCGAGCCGCGCGCGGTCGCCAGCGTCGAGCGCATCGCCAACGACTGGGCGCTGATCGTCCTCGCCACGCCCATCGCAACGGCGCCGCTGCCCATCCGCACCCTGCCCGTCGAGCCCGACCGCGCCTCCGACGCGGAGGGGACCGGCGGCGGGCCGGCGCCCAGCCTGATGACCGCCGGCTACGCCCAGGACCGGCCGCATCTCTTGTCGCTGCACGCCGGCTGCGCCATCTCCGCGCGCGTGGCCGACGACCGGGTCATCCTGCACACCTGCGACGGCACCCGCGGCAGCTCCGGCTCGCCACTGCTCGTCGATGGCCCGGACGGCCTGCACGTCATCGGCGTCTTCGCCGGCACGCTGCAGACCGAACGGATAGAGCAAAGCTTTGCCGTCCACGCGCACGCCTTCATGGAAGCGCTGGGGAAGGTGATGATGGACGGCGACACGCGCTAGCGCCCCGACTGAACGGAGGATTCGGAAACCACCGCGCATGGCCGCCCTTTCCACATCGCGGTGTTTTCGGTATGGTCGGCGCTGTCGGAATTGCCTTCGGGGGGCGCCGGCCAACAGCACGAAATCATCGCGCCATTAGGGCAGGGAGAAACGGATCATGCAGATCAACACGGTCGGCGTTGTCGGCGCCGGCACTATGGGCAATGGCATCGCTCAGACCTTCGCGGCGGGCGGCTATGACGTCGTGATGAGCGACATCCGCGAGGACGCCGTAAAGCGCGGCGTCGACACCATCCGCAAAAGCCTCGACCGGCTGGTCTCGAAGGACAAGATGACCGCCGGCGACCGGGATAAGGCCCTCGGCCGCATCGCCACGACCACTACCATCGACGCCTTCGCCGACTGCGATCTGGTGGTCGAGGCGGCGCTGGAGAAGGTGGAGCTGAAGCAAAAGCTGTTCGGCCAGCTGGACGAGATCTGCAAGCCCGGCGCGATCTTGACGTCCAACACGTCATCGATCTCGCTGACCAAGATCGCCGCCGCCACCAAGCGGCCGGGCCAGGTCATCGGCATGCACTTTTTCAATCCGGTGCCGCTGATGAAGCTGGTCGAAATCATCCGCGCCCTACAGACCGAAGACCGCGTGTGCACGACCATCGAGGAGGTCAGCCGCAACATCGGCAAGACCCCCCACGTGGTCAAGGACTCCTACGGCTTCGTCGTCAACCGGGTGCTGGTGCCGATGATCAACGAGGGGATCAACTGCCTGTACGAGGGCCTGACCCAGCCGGAAGACATCGACAACGCCATGAAGCTCGGCGCCAACCATCCGATGGGGCCGCTGGCGCTGGCCGATCTGATCGGCCTCGATGTCATTCTCGACATCATGCAGACCCTGCACGACGGCTTCGACGATCCGAAATACCGGCCGAGTCCGCTCTTGAAGCAGATGGTCGACGCCGGCTACCTGGGCCGTAAAACCGGCCGCGGCTTCTTCACCTACGGCTGACCCGGCAGGACCGGGGTCCCGGCGCGCGCGGCTGGGGAAGGGAACGACGATGTACATCAGTGTCCGACGTTACGACAACGTCCGCTCGGTGAGCCAGGTGTGCGGCCGCATCGCCGCCACGTTCGTGCCGCTGCTGCGAAAGATGCCCGGCTTCATTGCCTATTACGCCGTCGACGGCGGTGGCGGCACCATGGCGACGATCAGCGTGTTCTCCACCGAAGCGATGGCGCACGAGTCCAACGCGCTGGCCACCCAGTGGCTGAACGAAAACGTCGCCGACCTGCAGCCGGATCCGCCCACCATCCTCGCCGGCAAGGCGGAGGTGACGGCGACGGCGTGAGGGCGGGCTCTCACGCCGGCATAACCTGCTGGGGGCGCCGGCCGCCTCGGCGGCCCCATCGGCGGCGAAGCGAGCCACGCGCGGTTGTGCCGCCGCCGCGATTCCTATACAAATAATTGCCACATTCTGCGTCCACAGAGCGGCGCTCAAGCCGGTAGGCGCGTTCGGGCGTTGCTGGCGCGCCCATCGCCGGGGCGCCCATTGAGGCGTTACAACGGGCGGTATCGGATACGACACGAAAGCGGATGGCGGAAAAACAAACAAATCCGCTGAGCGCGGCGCTTGCCGAGTGCCGTAAGGCGCTTCCACTCGTCGCCATGTTCAGCTTCTTCATCAACATCCTGGTTCTCACCTCGCCCATCTACATGATGCAGGTGTTCGACCGGGTGCTGAGCAGCGGCCGGGTCGAGACGCTGCTCTTTCTGACGTTGATCGCCGGTCTCGCCATCGCGGTCCTCGGCATCCTGGACGCCGTACGCGGCCGGCTGCTCGCCCGGATCAGCCGCTGGCTGGAGCGGCGGCTGGCGCCGGAGCTGATCCAGTCGAGCCTCAAAGGCGCGCTCACCGGGCAGGTGGCGAGCGCTCAGCCGCTGCGCGATCTGGCCCAGATACGCGCCTTCCTGGGCGGTGCCGGCATCAACGCCCTGTTCGACGCGCCGTGGGTGCCGATCTTCATCGCCGTCATCTGGTTTCTGCATCCCATCCTCGGCATCATCGCGCTGGTTGCCGCCCTGATCCTGTTCACCATCGCGATCATCAACGAATACGTCTCGCGCCGGCCGCTGAAAGGGGCCTCGGCGCTGTCCATCGCCACCATGCAACGGGCCGACTTGGCCGTCCGCAACGCCGACGTCTTTCACGCCATGGGCATGCTGCCCGGCTTTCTATCCACCTGGCTGGCGCGCAACGAGGAAGCGGCGGCGCTGCAGATGAAAGCCAGCGACCGCAACGCCATGCTGGTCGGCTTCAGCAAATTCTGCCGCATTTTCATCCAGGTGCTGATCCTCGGCACCGGCGCCTATTTGGTCCTGCAGCGCGAACTGACGTCGGGCGGGATGATCGCCGGCTCGATCCTGCTCGGCCGTGCGCTGGCGCCGGTGGAACAGGCGATCGGCGCCTGGAAGGGCCTGATCGGGGCGCGCGACGCCTATGAGCGGCTCAACCGCGTGCTCGACCGGCTGCCGCCGGAAGAGGACTCGATGCCGCTGCCGGTGCCCCGCGGCGAACTCGTCTGCGAACAGGTCATCTTCGTGCCGCGTGGACGCGAGACGCCGGTGCTGCACAACGTCAGCTTCCGCCTCGATGCCGGCGACGCGCTCGGCATCGTCGGACCGTCGGCCGCCGGCAAGTCGTGCCTGTGCAAACTGCTGATCGGATCGTGGAAGCCCACCCGCGGGCATGTCCGCCTCGACGGCGCCGACATCGCCAAATGGCCGGCCGAGCAGCTGGGTCCGTACATCGGCTACCTGCCCCAGGATGTCGAGCTGTTCGCCGGCACCGTCAAGGACAACATCGCGCGCCTGCGCCCCGACGGCGACCCGCAGAAGGTGGTCGAGGCGGCGATCACCGCCGGCGTGCACGATATGATCCTGCGCCTGCCGGACGGCTACGAGACGGAGATCGGCGACGGCGGCTCCTTCCTTTCCGGCGGCCAGCGCCAGCGCATCGGCCTCGCCCGCGCGCTGTACGATCAGCCGCGGCTGATCGTTCTCGACGAGCCCAACGCCAGCCTGGACTCCGAAGGCGAGGAATCCCTGATCGCAGCGATCCTGGCGGCGAAAGGCTGGGGGGCGACGGTGGTGCTGGTGGCGCACCAGCCGCGCATCCTGCGCCCGGTCGACAAGATGCTTATCCTGCGCGACGGACGCGTTGACATGTTCGGCCCGCGCGACGAAATTTTCGCCAAGCTGAAACAGCCGCGGGTCGCGGCGGCCAAACAGACGCCGCCGCGGATTGTCGATGCGCCGCCGGCCGCGTCCACCGGCACCGGAGCCGGTGAATGACGGCGGCGCGGACGCTGGGAGTCCCGGATGGCCAATGACCTCACCCCGCGGGGCGAGTCGTCGCTGCCGCAGGTGTATACGACCCCCGTCGAGGCGGTGCCGCCGGCGCCGCCGCTGGGGGGCGAGCTGAAGAGCAACGCCCGCATCGGCATCTTGGTCGTTATCCTGTTCTTTGTCGTCGGCGGCGTCTGGGCGGCGAACGCGCCCTTGTCCGGCGCCGCCATCGCACCCGGCATCGTCAGCCCGGAAGGCAGCCGGCAGGTCGTCCAGCATCTCGAGGGCGGGATTATTCGCGAGTTCCGGGTCAAGGCCGGCGATACGGTCAAGGCCGGCGACGTTCTGGTCGTCCTCGATGACATCGGCGCGCTGGCGGACGCCGGGCAGCTCACGACCCGGCTTCGAGCGCTCGCCGCCCAGGAGGCGCGCCTGCGGGCGGAGCGGGACGACACCGCAACGATCGACTTCAACCACCCGGCGCTGGCCGACCGCGGCGATCCGGAAGTCCAGGACGCCATCGATCGGGAGATCAGCCAGTTTCAGAGCCGCAAGGAGAACGACGAGACCCGCATCGCCATTCTCGGCCAACGCGTCGCCCAGCTCCAGCAACAGATCGTCGGCACCGAGCGCCAACTGGTCGGTGTCCGACAGCAACGGGACTATATCCGCGAGGAATTGGAGGCGGTGCAGACTCTGTTCGAGAAGGGATACGAGCGCAAGCCGCGCCTGCTCGAACTCAAACGCACCGAGGCCGGTCTGACCGCCCGCGAAGGCGAGCTGACCGCCGAACTCGCCCGCTCGCAAGAGAGCATTGGCGAGACGGAGTTCCAGATCACCAACATCCGCGTCGAGCGCCTGGAAGACGTCGATAAGGAGCTGGCGAGGGTGCAGACGGAGCGGCTGGAGGCCGAAAAAGCCATCGCCGAAAGCATGGACATCCTGGCCCGCACCGAGGTCACCGCGCCGGTCAGCGGCACCGTTTTCGATCTGCGTCTCAAAACGCCGGGCGGTGTCGTGCGGCCGGGCGATCCCATTCTCGACATCGTGCCCAGCGAGGACGCGCTGATCATCAACGCGAAAGTGTCCCCGCACGACATCGACGACGTTCACGCCGGACTGCCGGCGAAGGTGACCTTCCCCTCATATCCGCAACGCACGATGAACCGCATCCCGGCGACGGTGGAAAGCCTATCGCCCGACGCGTTTCAGGATGAACGCACCGGCGAATATTATTATCGCGCGAAAATCCTGGTCAATGTCAACGACTTGGTGCGGCTGGCGCCGTATGTGACGCTTCAGGCGGGTCTGCCGGCCGAGGTGTTCATTGAGACCGTCGACCGCACGCTGCTCGACTATCTCCTCGATCCCATCTTCCGTGTCCTCGACCGCAGCATGCGGGAGCCCGACTGACCTGACCGGCGGTAACGGCCGGTCAGGTGTCCGGACGTTCGGTGCCGCGTGGGATCGGCAGCAGCGTGGCGGCAAACAGCGCCGCCGCCGCGACGACGATGGACGGACCGGCGGGCGTATCCATCTCCAGCGAGCCGACGAGACCGAGACCGACCGCGACGGCGCCGATGGCCGCCGCGCCGAGGGCCATCCGTTCCGGCGTGGAGGCGAATCGGCGCGCCGCCGCGGCGGGGATGATCAGCAGCGAGGTGATCAGCAGAATGCCGACAATCTTCATCGCCATGGCGATGACCAGCGCGATGAGCACCATGTAGACCATCCGTACGCGGGCCGTCGGCACGCCCTCGGCCCGGGCCACGTCCTCGTGGACGGTGGCGGCGAGAAGCGGCCGCCAGACGGCGGCAAGGACCGCCAGAACGACGGCACCGCCGCCGCCGATCCACAAGAGATCCATCCGAGTGACGGCAAGAATATCGCCAAACAGGTAGCCGAGCAGGTCCACCCGCACCCAGGGCATCAGACCGAGAGCGACCAGGCCCATCGACAGCGACGCGTGCGACAGGATGCCGAGCAGGGTATCGGCGGAGAGCCACGGACGCCGCTGCAGGGCGGTAAGAACCACGGCGATAAGGGTTGTCACGACAACGACGCCAAGGGTGAGGTTCATGTCGAGAAGCAAGCCGAGGGCGACGCCGAGCAGCGCCGAATGGGACATGGTGTCGCCGAAGTAGGCCATGCGCCGCCAAACGATGAAGCAGCCGAGCGGACCGGCGACAACGGCGACGCCGAGACCAGCGACGAGCGCGCGAACGAAGAAATCGTCAAGCATGGCGGGCCGTTTTCGCCCGCGCCGGTCTCTCGTTGGCGGCACTTGGCGGAACGACCTCGCCCGAGACGGTGTGGTCGTGATCGTGGTGGTGGGTGTAGACGGCCAGCGCATGGGCGGCGCCCGGCCCGAACAGGCGCGCGTATTCCGGATCGCGGGTAACGGCGGCGGCGGTGCCGGCGCAGCAGACATGGCGGTTGAGGCACAGCACGCGGTCGGTGGCCGCCATGACCACGTGCAGGTCATGGGAGACCATGACGACGCCGCAGCCGCGCCGGCGGCGCAGATCGCCGATGAGGTCGTAGAGAGCGGCCTCGCCTGAGTAGTCGACACCCTGAACTGGCTCGTCGAGAACCAGCAGATCCGGATCGAGCAGCAGCGCGCGGGCGAGCAGCACCCGCTGCAGCTCGCCGCCGGAAAGCCGGTGAACGGCGGCGCCGGCGAGGTGCGCGACGGCAGTCTCTGCCAACGCCGCCTCGACGTCGGCGGCGCGGCGCTTTTGCGTTAGCGTCATCAGCCGACCGACGGTGATGGGCAGCACCGGGTCGATGTGGAAACGCTGCGGCAGATAGCCGAGACGCAGGCCGTCCCGGCGCCGGACGCGCCCCGATGACGGTTCGATCAGGCCGAGAAGCACCTTGAGCAGCGTCGTCTTGCCGGCACCGTTGGGACCGATGACAGATGTGATCTCGCCGGCATTGATGGTGAGATCGACGCCGTCGAGCAGCGTGTGGCCGCCGCGGCTGAGACTGACGCCCTCGGCGACGATCAGCGCCGATGTGGGTGCCGCCGATGCAGACGGGAGCACCGTCATCGTGAGCCGCCGTCCTCGACAACGCGGTCAACGGGCGGACGCGCGTGGCAATGGACGCAGACGCCGGAGACCTCGACGACAGGCGCGGCGACGGCAAAACCGGCGCTGGAGGCCGCCTGGACGATGGCGCGATCCACGTCCGGGCTGGTCATTTCGCCGATCGTTCCGCAATCGCGGCAGATCAGGAACTGCGCTCCGTGCCGCGCGCTGGCATGCAGGCAGGCAATGTAGGCGTTGAGGCTGACCAGCCGATGGACGAAGCCCTGATCGATGAGGAAATCGAGGGCGCGATAGACGGTGATCGGCGCCGGCCGGCGGCCGCCGGTGGCCAGGCGATCCATGATTTCGTACGCACCGATGGCGGCGTGGCTTGAGGCCACGATCTCCAGCACGCGGCGGCGCTGCTCGGTCAGCCGCACGTGCCGGCGCGCGCACAGCCTCTCCGCGTCGGCCAGGATGGCGGCGACGCAGCGGTCGTGCTGGTGATCCGATGCGGGGAAGGTGACAACGGGTCTCACAGTTTCGCCTCCCTCCATAGCAAACCGAGGCATCGTCGATCCGGTCGACTCCGCTTGTTGACATGTTATAGTATAACGTTCATACCGTCCGAACACAACGCGAGCCTACAACACTGGCCAGGAGGTAGGGATCATGAGTCGAACGCGCAGCGCAACACCATTCGGACTCACCCTCGCGGCGCTGACGTTCGTTGCGCCCGTCGCTGCCGACGCGCCGTCCGTCGTGACCAGCATCGCACCAATTCATTCGCTCGTCGCCACCATAATGGACGGGGTCGGCACGCCAACCTTACTCGTCGAGGGCGGACGATCCCCGCACGTCTATACCCTTCGCCCGTCGGAAGCGGCCACGCTTCAAGCTGCGGGCGTCATTTTTTGGATCGGCCCAGGAATGGAGTCGTTCCTAGTCAAGCCGCTGGACAGCTTGGCAGGCGATGCCAAGGTCGTGGCGCTCCACAAGGCCAACGGCGTGACGCTCCTTCGGTATCGCGAGGGCGGGATCTGGGCGGATCACGATGACCATGACCATGACCATGACGCGCATGGTACGGCCGAAGCGGACGGCGATCATGACGTCCATCACGACCACGACGAGGATGATGCAACCGACGCGGAGGCCCACCATCACGGCGCCAACCCGTATGACATGCACATATGGCTCGACCCCACCAACGCGCGGGCCATGGCGGCAACCATCGTTTCCACGTTGAGCGACGCCGATCCCGCAAACGAGGCACGCTATGCTGCGAACGGCGCAACTCTCGACAAGAAGTTGGCACGGTTGGACGCCGACCTGGCGGCACAACTGAGTCCAATTGCGGAAAAACCGTTTATCGTCTTCCACGATGCCTATCAATATTTCGAAAATCGCTACGGGCTTAACGCCGCTGGGTCAATCACCGTTGATCCCGACCGCAAGCCTGGCGTCCAACGGCTGGCAGAAATCCGCGAGACCATAAAGGACCGTGGTGCGGTGTGCGTATTTTCGGAGCCGCAATTCGAACCAGCCGTTGTGCGGACGGTAATCGAAGGAACGGACGCCCGCACCGGCATTCTCGACCCTCTTGGCTCCCAACTGAATGCGGGACCAAACGCCTATTCGGCGCTGATGAATGACCTGGCCACGTCGCTGACCGACTGCCTGTCGCCAGCCCGTTAGCCCTAGGTCCGGGTGCGCGGCGTCCCTATGTGAGGCTTCTATTTTTACACGTTATAACGTTGTGTTTCTCGCTTAGCGGGAAATGGAGCGCCGTCGCCTAGCACTTCAAACAGCTCATACTTTCAACATCCGCGGTGAGTTGACATGAAATCACTTCTTTGCATGACAACGGCGCTGGTCACGTCGGGTTTCGTTCTTGCCACCGGTCCAGCCATGGCCGAGCAGGAGGGTGAACAACGAATCCAGATCGGCATCGAAGGGTATTTTCAACAGTGGGGCGTTGCCGCCAATCAGGACGTCGACGGCGTCGACGGCTTGGACGTCGACACCTCCCCCGTCGATCAGAAGCACAACAGCGAGATCTATTTCACCGGCAGCGCCACTCTGGATGACGGCCTGACGATCGGCGTCGAGGTGCAGCTGGAGGCCAACACCGACGACGGCAATCAGATCGATGAGTCGTATATGTTCGTGGAGACGGACGACTGGGGCCGGATCGACCTGGGCGACACCGACAACGCCGCCATCAAGCTCAGCGTCGCGGCGCCGAACGGCGGCGTCACCGTCAACGACGGCGATCTGGTCGGCATCGAGGCCTTCGTCCTGCCCGACGGCTTCGAAGGCACCAATACGCTGATCGACACCACCATCCTGCAACTGTTCGACGATACGTCGGGCAAGTTCAACTATTTCACGCCGCGGATCGGCGGTGTGCAGATCGGCCTCTCCTACATTCCGCAATTCGAGGACGGCGGGGACAACAACAATTCCATCGTCCGCACCAAGGTCGGCGGCGAGACGTCGGGCCCGGTCAAGAACGGCTTTGCCGCCGGCATCAACTACGAAGAGGACTTCGAGGCCTTCGGCATCTCCACCTACGCCGGCTATCTGTTCGGCCAATCGTCCGGCGCCGACGGCGGCAGCGATGTTCAGGGGGTCGGCGCCGGCCTGCTGGTCACCGTCGGCGGCGTCGAGATCGGCGGTTCGTTCGCCCACGCCAATGGCGACGTGCCCGGCGACCAAAGGGTCGACGGCCATTCCTTCGACGTCGGCGCCGCTTACCAGTTCGGACCCTATCGGGTTGGCCTGACCTACATGCGCGGCGAAAGCGACGGATCGAACATCAGCAACAGTGATCAGCATCTGGACCAAGTGGTGCTCAGCGGCACCTACACGCTTGGCCCCGGCGTCGATCTGGTCGGCGGCCTGTTCTACTACGACGCCGACGGCCAACAGCAACTCGCCGAGGCCAACCTCGCCGCCGGAGACGGCGGCATTAAGGACAACGAAGGGTACGGCCTCGCCACAGGCTTTAAACTCGAATTTTGAGCGCCGACCGGCAGTTTGATTGTCAGGATGACATGAAATCGACCGCGCCTCCGTCGTCAACATACCGTGGTGTCACTCCTTCCCACGTCGTCCATTGCCCGTCGCCCCGATCCCTGACCGCAATCCGGAACACGTCAGTCGACCTTGCGATCTGGCCACGCGTCGCGGAAGACGCAGTCCGTAACGTCGTCGACGCGCTGGAGGGTGCTTCCCTGCCCCATGAACGGTTTAACGTCGATGCCAATAGCGCATGCCGGGAAACGACGGCACTCCTCCATCGCGTCATCCCAGCGGCAATATCAGGACGCAGGCATTTTGTGGAAGATGTCTGCGCGCTTATTGCACTGTTTGGACAGGTGACGGGGAGCCGGTACCATCACATTCGCCTGGAAACCGTAACGAACGATATGTGCCGCAAGTTTCACGCCGATGCAGGAACGATCCGGCTGCTGTCGACATATCGAGGCCCGGGAACAGAATGGCGGCCCGCAAATGCCGCACCCAACGACCCGACAGCGACCCGATGTCTGTCCCGTTTCCACGTTGGCCTGTTCAAGGGGAATGCCGCCAGCCACCGGCCACCGACGATCGCACATCGTTCGCCGCCGTTAACCGGGTCAGGCATGGTCCGCCTGCTGTTGACGGTCGACGCCGTGCAACCGTGAGCGCTCACGCGTGTTTTACGCCACCGCTTCAACCGCGCTTACTCGCGCGTTATCGGTCCATGATCGTCGCAGTGGTCGCCATGCGTGATCGCCGTGTGGCCGCAATCCGCGGAATGCAGGTGCCGGTACTCACCGGAGTGCTTGTTTGAGCCGTCGCCCTTCATCGTCATCCTCTCGCGTGCTTGCGTCAACCTGGCATACTCATGCGCAATAGCGCCGCGTCCCTGCCTGCCCAGTTGGGCTAACGTCAGGCGTATAAGTTAACGATACCACGGCCGCTTGACCCGCTCGCGCCGAAACGTTTAACGAGGACGGTTCGGCAACGCGTTCAGGTAGGTGAAGATGCGCTGTGCCAGCTCCTTGCGGTCGCGCTCGGGCAAGGCCTCGGCCAACGGCGGCATCGTCGTGCCCGGCTTCACGGCATCGGGCGTCAGCACCCACGTCTCGAAGGCCGCGGCGGTCATCATCTTGGCCTGCTGAGCCAGGTCAACGGGCCATTTGTCGCCACCGTAGCCGTTGATTTTATGGCAGCTCAGGCAGTACGTCCGCGTCGAGGCCGCGTCCTTGGTATAGTCATCGGTCATCCGCCCCGGCAGCAGGGCCGACAATCCCGCGTCGGATACATCGATCGCGTAGACCTGGTACGGCCAGTAGCTGGCGCCCAACGGACGCAAGTCGGGGCTGCGAACGTTGTCCCAGACCAGATAATAGGGCCCCAAGGGCACGTCCTTTTCGTTTTGCGCCGGGTTGTCGACGGTGAACGCCCGTCCATCCTGGCGGGCATAGACCAGATAGGCGCGGTACGCCTCGAAACGCTCGGACGGAATGTGCGACACATAGCCGTCCAGGGCCCGGAACTCCACATCCAGCCCTTGGACACGCCATGACGTACCGAACAGGTGATCGAGCACCGCCGTCGCCGGCCATCCGACGTACACGACCTTTGTCTCGCGGTCCGGCGTGGACATGTGCGGCTCGACCACCTCGACGGTCTGGGCGGGCGTGGTCAACGCCGCTTGCAAGCGCGCCCGGTCCGGTAGATTGGCGGCCAGCGCCGATGCGCAGGCAAGCAACCAGACGCCGATGGCCGCGATCACGGTGCGCACGTCGCCGGCTCGCCTCAGTGCTGTTTCATCGGCGCTTTGGCGTCGCCGTGGCCCATGGTTCCGTGCCCCATCATGCCTTGGTCACCGAGGCCGGTCGCCGCCATGTCCATGACGGTCACGTCGACCGTGATGTCGCCGGCGTTCTCGAAGGTGAGCGTCAGCGGAAAGGTGGTTCCGGCCTTTAGTGGAGCCTTGAGGCCGATGAACATCACGTGGTCGCCGCCGGGCTGCAGAGGCGCGGTGCCGCCGGCCGGCACGTCGATGGCGTCGACGGGACGCATCTTGAACACGCCGCCCTCCTCGATGTGGGTGTGCAGCTCGACGGTCTCGGAGACGTCGGACGACGCGGCAACGAGACGGTCGGCGGCGCCGGTGCTGGTGATGTCCATGAACGCCGCGCCCGCCTTGGCCGTCGCCGACGTCTCCCGCGCCCACGGATTTTCGACGGTGACATCGGCGGCGACGGCGCCGGCGACGGGGGCGAGAACGACGGCGGCAAGCAGGGATGCGGCTAACGGCAGAGCGTGTCTCACAAGAGTGTTCTCCTTCGAGGGGGGAATGAAAATCCGCAGGATGACGCGCGGAGTTGAAAATCAATCGATGTTGACAGGCAAGCGTAAACCGCGCCATTCGGTGCGGTCAGCGGCGAACGTGTCGCATCACCGCCACTGGGGCTGAGAGCAACCGCCATGGCGAATCAAAACATCAATCGTATCGGAGAACGCCGCCATGCACATCGTTGACGGCGCCCTCTCAAGCGAGGTGCTGGCGGCCGGCACGGTGCTGGGGATCGCCGGCTGATCGGCTTAGTCGGTGACGGTACCGGCGGTGACGTTGGAACCGGCGGCGATCTCCCGCAGGCCGGAGACAAACGCTGATAAACCGGAACTCCGAAGCGGCACGAATGGCGTCGCACGCTGCCTACACACACGCTTTGCCATCTTGCACGCACCATGGCTGACACAGTCGACGGGACACAGAATGGCGTCGCCCTGCGACAGAACATCGCCGAGACGCGCCTCGCTCTCCTGCAGTCCGCCGTCGTGGTGAAGGAACGTCCCATTGGAGCGCTCCACCAGGGCGCGCAGGTGGGGTATCAGGCCCGCTCGGCCGCCGACATACACGACCCGCCGACCGGTGAGATCAAGCTCCGGCGGCGTCTCCCCTGGACCGTTGGCCAGGCCCGCGTACAACACCGCTTCCAGGCCGTCGCGTTCGTCGACCGTTGCGAAGAGGGCGGCGCTGAGGCGTTCGTTGGTACGCCGGAGGTCCTCGATCTCCTGGTCGCGATCGGCAAGGTGCCGCTTCGCCTGATCGGCGTCGGCACGGGCCACCGTCTCGTTTCGGACGATCGTCTCAACCCGCGCAAGCAGGGTACGATGGGTATCGCCGTTTTCCAGATCGCTGACCCGGCGCTCGGCGATACCCAGTTGCCGCTGAGCGGATTGGGCGGCGCGCAACTGGAGGTTCAGATCGCGGATCTCAGCCGCGTGGTGTTCCGCCAAGCGATTCAGGTCGGTTTCGCGTTCGCACAGCCGTCGTTTGGCGCGGCTCAGAGCGTCGCTCAGATCATCGCGTTCGATTTCCAGGCGCCGAAGACGGCGAATATCCGCCTGATTGGAGGCGCCGACCAGATGGGAGATCATGTGAACATTGCCGAAGGCGCGGAAGACAACGTCGTCGGATGCGGTCGGGTGGCTCGCCAGGGCCCAGTAGGGACCGGGGACCTCCCCCGCTTGCAGACAGCGGTTCCATAGCGCGCGGATCTCGTCGTCCTCCTTGACTTTCCCGAACCGGCGGATCGCTGTCGCGTGCTTACGATCGAGCGCCTTGTGCATCGCCCGCGCCACCGGTCCCGGTCCGCTGGCCGAGCCGGTGAAATGCCCGTGAACATCGTAATCTTCAAAATGGGACGGGATGTCGATTTCCAGCCGGGACGCAATTCGCCTCAGGTCGCCGAGGGTAAGACACGTGCCGACGATGGAACAATGCATGCGCTGGTCGATTTCCCAGAGCTTCTTTCGCGGCGGGTAGCCATGACTGCCGGCCGCGGTAGGGGTATGTCCGGTGCTGGTCGAGGCGCGGGTCAGGCGTTTTGTCGATGGATCCACGGCGGAGTGCCTACAATTGAGATTGCGTATTAATCGCAATTGTAGGCACTCCGGGCACGATGTCAATTCCTCCGAAAATCGAAGGATGATGATTGGGGCTTGACAATAGGCGTAATTAATTTATGGATACGCGCGTATTTGATAATGACAATCAATCGCACCAATGAGGTCGCCATGCTCGAGGACAGCCGTCACGCCACGCTGCGCGTCTACGGAGAATTGACCGCGTTTGGTCTTTCGGACACCCAGGCATTCAAAAGCGCGGTCAGCGTCTTCTGCTTTCGCCTCCCCGGCGTATCCAGGGACGACGCGGCGTTTGTGGTCGCCGATTGGATTTCCGCCGCCCAGGACCGATGACGCCGCCCGCTGTCGGTTAGGTTAATCGCATCGCCCGATGACCGCGCTCGGAGGCCCATCGGAGCGGAACCCGCAGTGCGCCCATCATTGAGGCGCATACGACAATGCTCGGGTTCGGTTAGTGAACCGATGTCGTGCCTACGGCCATCGTGAACAGATCCGGCGCTCGCTTTCCCGTCGCCACCGCGCCGTCAAGACGGCCGGCCGCCGCGAGCCCCAACGCAATGCTGTACGAGAGTTGGCGGCCAGACGAAACCACATGCCGTGCCGCTGCCGGCGGCAGCCATTCCGCAAGCATGTCGCATGCGGCCGCAGGATCGCCGTGGAACGCGGCGGCGTCGAGTACCCGCAGAAAGTGGCGTTCGTCAGCCGACACGTAAGCGCTTTCAGTTGAATGAAAAACGATGACACGTCTCGCGGTCGTTCCGATGATCGTCAGCACGGCGTGAAGGTAAACCGCCGCATCGGGTGCCCGAGCGACAAGAAAGGCGTTCTCGACGCAGGAAGGCATGGTTTCGCCACGCAACGATGCGGCGATCCATTTTCGCGCCGCCCAAAGCAACAGCTGGCGGCGGAAATCAAGCGACCGGAATGCTACGGCAGTGGCGTCGTCGTGCATGGTCTTCCTCCGTTTCGGTGGTCTGCGGCGGGCGCCGTGCTCGATGAATGACGCTGCGTCGGCAAACCGGAGACAGGACCTTAATTGAGAATGCTAATTATTCGCAACTGTTACATGAGTGCGCGGTTGCCCTGGTGCCTCTGATGCCTTGGCGTTGCCGGCGATCGGTCTTGGCGCCGTAAGGGCGCTTGAAGGCGAGTGCGGCGCCCAAATGCGCACGTGACTAGGGCTTTCCTTCGCCACTGTCGGGCGCATCGGTCAACGACTTATGGCAGCTTATTCGCCAAAGAGGTGTTTATTGAGGCTCGACATTCCCGCTTTACAAGCGTGTGGATCTGGCCGAAGATGAGAATGATATTCAATTGCATCTAACGTCCGCTTCACAAGGGACTGTCCGCATGCAACCTTCCGATATCGCCTGTCTCGTTGTTTTGGGTGTCGCCAGTGATCGCGCCGTGTCGTCAAGCGACGTAACGCAGATCGCCCAAGCCCTGGCGCCACGTGACTGGCAACCAACCGCCGACATGATCTGTCTCACGGTTGAGCGCGCCGTCGGCGCCAAGATGCTCGCCTTTTCCAGTTCCAACGGCACCGCCGAGCCGACGTTTCAAACGACGGAGCAAGGGCGCGAACGCATGGGCACGTTGCTTCGTCTTCCGATCACCGCGTCGACGGGCGGCTTCATGCGCACGTGCGTCCGCGTCAAGCTGACATATCTACGCCACCTGCCCGCGCACGAGCGGGTGGGCATCGGTGCCGCGCTGGTGCGGCTGTACCAAAGCGAATTCGGCCTGCCGCAAGCAGATGGACGAGACCTATCGTCAACAGCGCCCATCGGCCGTCATGACCAACGTCACCCTATGCGCCAAGCAGGCCCACTCGTGGCGTAGAAAACGAATGGCAGGCGCGGCGACCATGACGACCGAAGCCGCACGGGGAACAAGGGATCACGTCGATGATGATTTGGCGAAGCCTCGACTCGAAGCTGCTCGGGCAAATCCTTGTTGCGGCGGCCGAGGCCTATTCTTCCAAGGACCGCCCGCGTTCGGGCAGGGCCACCCCTTCGGGCGGCTCGAACGATCACAGCAAAGAGACATTCACCCGGGGTGGACCCCGATCCACGGGAAACAGGACGATACGTCACCGTGAAGAATAGATAAGAAAGGGACGACAATGACTCTCGCGGACGACCGAAGAAACGACGCGATTACCATCCTCAACAAGATCCTGGAGGCGGAACTCGCGGGCGTTGTCCGGTACACCCACTACTCGTTGATGGTGTACGGTTACGGGCGCATTCCCATCGTCAAATGGTTGCGCCAGCAGGCCGACGAAGGGCTTCTGCATGCGCAGCAAGCCGGAGAGCTCATCACTGCGCTCGGCGGTCATCCCTCGCTAGGCATCGGCGATCTGCTGGAGACGTACCGGCACGACATCGGCGACATCTTGAAAGAATCCCTCGAGCACGAAGCGCTGGCGCGTGACCTGTACGTCAACCTGCTGAACTGCGCCGCCGGCCACTCCATCATGCTGGAGGAGTACGCCCGCAGGCTCGTTGCCGAGGAAGAGATGCACGCCAGCGAGGTCGACAAGATGCTCCGCTCGCCCGGCGCGATCGCTGCCTTTGGCGACGCCTGACAAACCCCGCCAGCCAAGCTCGAACACCCAACAAAAAGCAAGGGAACGAACCGATGACGCGTGCTGCACCCACGCCCCCATGGGCGGCGTTTCGCTCGTCGCCGACGTCGCCCCTGAGGCGTGGCTTTAAGGCCCGAACCGTTACCTCGGCCGCCCTTGGCGCGCCGATAAGATAACAAGGGAAGAAGATCATGACGACCATCACACGAACGCTGCTCACCAGCGCGCTGGTTCTGGCCGTTGCCTGCGGCGTGGCGAATGCTCAGGAGTTGAACCTCTATTCATCCCGCCATTATCAGACCGACGAGGCGCTCTACAGCGGCTTCACCGATGCGACCGGCATCACCATCAACCGCATCGAGGGCAACGGCGACGCGCTGGTCGAGCGGATGAAGAGCGAAGGCGCCAACAGTCCGGCGGACGTGCTGCTCACCGTCGATGCCGGCATGCTGTGGCGCGCCGATCAGGCCGGGCTGTTTCAGCCGGTGCAATCCGAGGTGCTGGAAGCGGCCATTCCGGCAAACTTGCGGCATCCGGATGGCCACTGGTTCGGCTTTTCGCAGCGCGCGCGAGTGATTGTCACCAATGAGGACATTGTCGGCGACAGCCCGCCCGAGACGTACGAGGATCTCGCCGATCCGCGCTGGAAAGGGCTCGTCTGCATCCGCTCCAGCAGCAACATCTACAATCTTTCGCTGATGAGCGCCCTGATCGCCGAGCACGGCGAAGACTGGGCCGAGAATTGGGCCAAAGGTGTGGTGGCGAACTTCGCCCGCGACCCGCAGGGCGGCGACACCGACCAGATCCGCGCCGTCGCCGCCGGGGAATGTGGCATCGCACTCGCCAACACGTATTACTATGTGCGGCTGATGAAGTCCGACGCGCCGGAAGATCAGGCGGTGGTTGAGAAAACGGCCGTCGTCTTTCCCAACGCCGACGGCCGCGGCACGCACGTCAACATCTCCGGCGCCGGCGTGGCGACGAACGCGCCCAACCGCGAGGCGGCGGTGACGTTTCTCGAATATCTGGTCAGCGCGCAAGCGCAGCGGTATTTCGCCGACGGCAACAACGAGTATCCGGTGGTCGCGACGGTGGAACCGAACGCGGCGCTGCAGGCGCTCGGCCCGCTACACGCCGACCCGATCAACGTCGCGGTGTATGGCGAGAACCAGCCGACGGCGCAGAAGGTGTTCGACCGCGCCGGCTGGAAATAAAACCCAGACACCCGGGGGCGCGGTCGCATCGTTACCAAGGGGTATGGGAGGGGAAGGTGCCGACCGCGCCACCCATCCACGCCCACGCGGCCTTTCCGCGCCGAACGGCCCGATATCCAGTGACCAACAAATGGATGACGCGTCCCGTGCTCCAAACGGATGGTGCCGGCTGCGCGTCCGCGCATGAAGCAAGGAAAGAGAAGGGGCAATGAAAACGATGCTTAACAGGACGACTGCATTGGCCACCGCGGGCGCGCTGGCGATGATGACCTCTCCGGTACTGGCCGAGCAGGAGGGTGAACAACGAATCCAGATCGGCATCGAAGGGTATTTTCAACAGTGGGGCGTTGCCGCCAACCAGGACGTCGACGGCGTCGACGGCTTGGACGTCGACACCTCCCCCGTCGATCAGAAGCACAACAGCGAGATCTATTTCACCGGCAGCGCCACTCTGGATGACGGCCTGACGATCGGCGTCGAGGTGCAGCTGGAGGCCAACACCGACGACGGCAATCAGATCGATGAGTCGTATATGTTCGTGGAGACGGACGACTGGGGCCGGATCGACCTGGGCGACACCGACAACGCCGCCATCAAGCTCAGCGTCGCGGCGCCGAACGGCGGCGTCACCGTCAACGACGGCGATCTGGTCGGCATCGAGGCCTTCGTCCTGCCCGACGGCTTCGAAGGCACCAATACGCTGATCGACACCACCATCCTGCAACTGTTCGACGATACGTCGGGCAAGTTCAACTATTTCACGCCGCGGATCGGCGGTGTGCAGATCGGCCTCTCCTACATTCCGCAATTCGAGGACGGCGGGGACAACAACAATTCCATCGTCCGCACCAAGGTCGGCGGCGAGACGTCGGGCCCGGTCAAGAACGGCTTTGCCGCCGGCATCAACTACGAAGAGGACTTCGAGGCCTTCGGCATCTCCACCTACGCCGGCTATCTGTTCGGCCAATCGTCCGGCGCCGACGGCGGCAGCGATGTTCAGGGGGTCGGCGCCGGCCTGCTGGTCACCGTCGGCGGCGTCGAGATCGGCGGTTCGTTCGCCCACGCCAATGGCGACGTGCCCGGCGACCAAAGGGTCGACGGCCATTCCTTCGACGTCGGCGCCGCTTACCAGTTCGGACCCTATCGGGTTGGCCTGACCTACATGCGCGGCGAAAGCGACGGGTCGAACATCAGCAACAGCGATCAGCATCTGGACCAAGTGGTGCTCAGCGGCACCTACACGCTTGGACCCGGCGTCGATCTGGTCGGCGGCCTGTTCTACTACGACGCCGACGGCCAACAGCAACTCGCCGAGGCCAACCTTGCCGCCGGCGACGGCGGCATTAAGGACAACGAAGGGTACGGCCTCGCCACAGGCTTTAAACTCGAATTCTAAAGGAAAACGACCGCCAAAGGCGTCTTCTCGCAGCTTTCGACGCCAACGGCGGATCGGACTTGAGGTTCTCCCTCACCTCCGGTAAATGTCGATTGGATCGTTTCCGAAGCTTTTGGTTTTGGTTGCCGCTTCGTTCTACGCGTCGCGTGCTATGCCCAGAAGACGGGTTGAAGCGACCCCACGCCCGGACGCGTTGTCGGGCGTGGACCCCCTTCTAAGAGAGGCAAGACGTGCAGACCGGAACAGTGAAGTGGTTCAACGCAACCAAAGGCTATGGTTTCATTCAGCCCGACAGCGGTGAAGCCGACGCATTCGTCCATATTTCGTCGGTTGAGCGGGCAGGCCTGCGGAGCCTGAACGAAGGCCAGCGGGTCCAGTACGAACTGGTCCGCGGCCGCAACGGCAAGAGCGCCGCCGAGAACCTGACGCTCGTCACCTAAATCCCGATCAGCCGGAACAGCGGAAAAGCCGTCCGGGGCGACCTGGGCGGCTTTTTTCGTTTTTGGATGTGTGGCGGCGTGGGGAAGGCGTGGGTTGCCGGGTCGAGCCCGGCAACGACGAGAGAGGGGGCTATGGCCCACGCCTACGATCGTCGTGCGCGGGCGCGACCGCGCATCTATGGGACGGCGTGGGAAGGTGGGGGTGGCCGGGGGTCGCGCCCGGCCACGACGGGTAGAAGACGGGCGGGGCAGAGCCGCGTGGTGTGGTCAGAAGGCGGGTATCGCGTGACCAGGATGAGCCGAGAACTCTCGTAACGCCTTGGCCGCGAAAACGCCGCGTCACGGGGGCAATCGGCCGAGCGCTCCCAACCGCCCCTCTGTCCCATCAGAGAGAGACATATCGCGTGACACCAACGGACGCGCATCGCCGCACCGCAGCTTGATCCGGCCGCGCACAAAAAACGGGCGGCGAACCGAAATTCGCCGCCCGGCGTTTGGTGCGTGGAGGATAGATTTAGAAGCGGAAGCCGAGGCCGAAGCCGCTGGAGACCACACCGCCGTCCCAGTCGTTGCGCTCGACCAGAACGTCATAGGCGACCTGAGCGTAGAGGAAGCTCGCATCGGACATATCGACCTGGAAACCGGCAAGCGGGCCGGCGATGATCGAGTCCTGCACGCCCTTACCGCCGAAGTAACCGACGTGCGGTCCGATGAACGGCCGGAACCCCTCGGCGGTAAAGTAGAACGGCAGTTTCGCGGTTGCCCGGCCACCCCAGCCATCGCTTTCGGCGGTATCGAAGGTGTTGTAACCGGCGATATCCACACCGAGGCCGGTGTGACTGCCGAGGGCGTATTCGACGCCGCCCTGAAGGCCGCCCAGATGGGCCGACTTATCGGGGTCCGAAGTCTCCTCGATGCTGTAGCCGTAGTAGGGGCCAATGGTGCCCGACCACTTTTTCGGAGCCGCCATCGGCGCCGCGACCGGAGCGGCCTCCGCGACCGGTGCCGGCTTGGTCGGCATCGCGATCTCAACCCGGCGGTTCTGAGGCTCGGCGACACCGTCACCCGTCGGCACCAGGAGGTCGTTCTCGCCCTCGCCAACCGTCACGATGGCATCGGCCGGTACGCCGTTGGCGACCAGTTCCTTGGCAACGGAATTGGCGCGCCGCTCGGACAGGGCCAAGTTGTACTCGGCCGAGCCGACGGTATCGGTGTGTCCGGTAACGACCACACGGGCCATGCCGTCGCTCTCATACGCGGCCGCCGCTTCGGCGACGACGCGCTTGGCTTCCGGTGTCAGGTCGTACTTGTCGAAATCGAAGAACACGAGAAAGTTCGACGTTTCCTCGACCATTGTCGATGATGCCGCACCGGTATCGCCGGCCGGGCGCGGCTGCTGCGCGTAGGCGGCCGGGGCCAGCAGCGCAAGAACAGATGCTGTCAACAATAGCTTTTTCATGTATGCGTCCCTTTAATCAGGCCTCGACATAGATGCCGTTTACGTCTTTAGCTGTCCTATCCGCGAGTTGTCACGAGCGCGGATGACGTCGTTTGACCACTCGCTATTGATTTACTCAAGGCCCTGTGTCGAAAGCCGTTATCTCCTGACATTGCGATGCTCTTCCGAGCGGGTTTTGTTTAACGATCGCTGCCAAGAACCCTCGGCAACCTGTTGGGCTGTTTGACCCCACAACATACTAGGGGAAATACGGTTGAAAGACCATCGGGTCAAGCGCAGTTGCGCATCACGCGCGGAGCAATGTTGCGTTGACAGCACAGTCGAGCGTGGCTGTTTTCATAATCCGGCGCGCCCGGCACGGGGTATAATCAAGATAATCCAAGAGGAAGCCATTCAGCGTAGCCGATATAGGAAAAAACAGCCGAAATTACGAACTTAGGCGTTATGCGACGACGGTATGCCGTCGCCGCCGCCAGCCCTTGAATGATGTCGGACCGATTTTGTCGGTCACGCCGTCCGCGAGCGCGCCCGCGGCCTCTGGTGCATAAACGCAACACCGAGCGGTCCGGATCACCGCGGCCGGCGGCCGGCGTCGCGAGAGGTAAGATCAGTTCAACCAGCCGGCCAGTTCCGGGGAGCGGAGGCGGTCCCTCGCCAGACGAATGCGGGATTTGACCGTGCCGAGCGGCAGACCGAGACGATCGGCAATCTCCCGCTGCGAGCGCCCTTCGAAATAGGTGAGCGAGAGCACCTCCATCTGCTTCTGAGGCAGGGCGCCAAGGGCCTTGCGCAGCGCGCGGCCGGCGAGACAAGCGGCGGTCATGCTTTCCGGGCTTTCCCAGCCATCGGCGCCGATGTTCAGCTCATCGATGTTTACATCGCGGTTTCGGGCGCGCCGGCCACGGTCGATCACTTTGTTGCGCAGGATGGTGAACACCCATGTCGATACCGTGGCGCGGCAGCGGTCGAAGCTGTCGGCGCGGCGCCATACGGCGAGCATGGTCTCCTGGGCAAGGTCTTCGGCAATCTCCGGCGACGCACCATTGCGGATGCCGAACGATTTCAATCGGGGCATGAAAAATCGGAAGAGAGCGGCGAACGCGTTCTGGTCGCGGCGCAACGCGACAGCCTCGAGCCAACAGCCCAGGCGGTCGCGATCAGACATAAAGTCGGTGATCTCCGCGTCGTCCCGGGTCGGATTATCCCGAGCGCGACCGCGCGGAACTGCACAGCTCCCCTTCGGGGACTGCAGCATCGAAACCCCCTTCCCTTCGCGCGCCTTCCGCCACCGTTTTTTTCGCCGATGGCCGGGACGAACGTTCGTGCCTCTACGCTGCACTTATCCCTTGAACTTCAATACCGTATCATCGTTTGCAATCAGGCGCTATCCGCTCGCCGTTGTGTGCATTTTTTCGTTTTTTGAATAGTTCGCAGTCACGATCCGCGCGCGCGTTGTGCCCGATTGGGTCGAGCCGCCGCGCCGTTCTTGATGACGGCAGGCCTCGTCACGGCTGCTCGTCGACCAGCAGGACCTTGGCGCCGCGGACGCGGCCGCGTTTGAGCGCGACGAGCGCCCGGTTGGCGTCGGCGAGCGGATAGACCTCCACCTCCGGGCGGATGGGGATGCGCGCCGCGATGGGCAGGAACCGGGCGATATCGGCCGCGGTAACGTTGGCAACCGACGTGATCTGCTTTTCCAGCCACAAGTGGTCGTGATAGCGGAGCCCGAGCAGCGCTGCCTTGTCGCCGTCCTCCTTGCGGATGGCGTTGATGACGAGACGGCCGCCGGGGCGAAGGTTGGCCAGCGCCTCGACCACCGGCGTCCAGGCCGGCGTGGTGTCGATGATCGCGTCCAGCGGCTCCGGCGCCCGGTCGGTGATAGCGCCGGCCCAAACGGCGCCAAGGTCGCGAGCGAAGGCACGGCTGCCCTCGTCCCGCGCGAACACCGAGACCGTCCCCGCCGGGTACAGGTGGCGGGCGAGTTGCAGCACCAGATGGGCCGAGCCGCCGAAGCCGGTCAGCCCCAGCCGCTGCCCGTCGGCTAAGCCGGCCAGCATCAGCGAGCGGTAGCCGACGGCGCCGGCGCACAAGAGCGGCGCCGCCTCGACATCGGAAAACACGTCCGGAATCGGAACGGCGTAGTGTTCCGGCACCGTCATGTACTGGGCATAGCCGCCGTTGACGTCGCGGCCGGTGGCCATGAAGGCGGGGCTGAGGTTTTCGCCCTCGCCGCCGCTGGAGTCGTGGATCCAGCCGACGCCGACCCGATCGCCGATGGCAAAGCGGGCGGCGCCGGGGCCGAGCCGGTCGACGCGGCCGACGACCTCGTGCCCCGGCACCACCGGCAGGTGGGGCGGTGCCGTGCGGCCCTCGATCTCGTCGAGCTCGGTATGGCAGACGCCGCACGCCGCTACCTTGACGCGGATCGCGTCCGGCCCCGGTACAGGGTCCGGAAGGTCGACGGCATCGAGCGGCCGCTCGTCGTCGAGCAGGGAAACGATGCGGTTGATGATCATGGCTTTCATTGCGCTTTCCTTCCTCCCGTGACGATACGCCGCCATTTCCGAATCTTCGCCTGGAACCACCGACTGGTGACCGGCGTGTGATGGGTACGAGCAATGACGTCATCGGAGGCTTGACCCTCCAGTTACTGGACGGTCTACCTCCTTCGTTCGGATCGAGGTGTCCCAACCCTCTTTCACCGGAACGGAATGTTCGCATGACGCGCGACCTCGCACAAAATGCAAGAAGTTACACGCGTACCGCGACGGCGAGGAGCCCGGCGGGTAACAGCGTCGACAGCAATGAACGGCAGAAGGGCCGTCACTGACGGACCAAGAGAACGCAAGAACTCAATGAATATCGGACAAGCGTCGAAACACACCGGATTGCCGATCAAAACAATCCGCTATTACGAGGACATCGGTCTCGTTGTGCCGACACGTCAGGAGAACGGCTACCGGGATTTTGGTGAGCGCGATGTCCATAACCTCAGGTTCCTCCATCGCGCCCGAGGCCTTGGCTTCTCCATCGACGAGTGCCAATCGCTGTTGGCTCTCTACGAAGACAAGAAGCGGTCGAGTGCCGACGTGAAACGGCTTGCGATCGCGAAACTCGACGAGATCGACCGAAAGCTCGCCGAGTTGCAGAGCCTGCGAAACACCCTTGGCCACCTGATCGACGCCTGTCACGGCGACCACCGGCCCGATTGTCCTATTCTGAATGATTTGGCGCGGGAGAAGACCGGATGAAGCGCCCCCGCGTAACGGACCAAACACGACCGACTGCCCCCGGCCGGCGGCAATTGATTCCGAAACGGTATAACGAGCATCGCCAGCAACAATCGATCCGAACGGCTCACGTCGTGGCTACGGCGCTTGTGGTGCTTATTGGGATGGGCCCCCCGGGCGCCCGAGTCGTCGTTGCCCACAGCGATGCGACCGGCATCGTCAAACAGCGCATGGCGCTGATGAAGGGCATTGGCGACGCGATGAAGACGCTCGCCGCCATGTTCAAAGGGGAGGCCGAGTACAACCCGGCCGCGGTCCGCGACGCCGCGCGGACCATCCACACCCGCGCCGGCGAACACATGACGGAACTGTTCCCCCAAGGCAGTCTTCACAAACCGACGGAGGCATTGCCCGCGATATGGGAGGACTGGCCAACCTTCGAGCGGTATGCAGCCGATTTGAAACGTTACAGCGCCGCTCTGCAGGCCGCCGCCGGAAACGATGTTGGGCCGATGCACGGCGGCGAACCGCGTCGGGGCGGTTCCACGATGGATGACCAGCATCGGGGCATGGGCGATCCGATGATCGATCCGGAGGTCCTGGAGGGGATGCCACCAAAGGCGTCGTTCGTTCGGCTTCTGCACACCTGCAGTGCGTGTCACACGCAGTTTCGCGCCAAGAAGTAGAAACAAGTGCAAACGAATACGAATAGAAATCTAATGGCACAGTGTGGGTATTGCGAAACAAAATTGTTTTTTAATAGTGGTCGTTTATGCGCAAACATACGTTATCTACAGTAATCATGGGCCTATTGGCCCTGCTCGGTGGGCTTGGCGCCGGGATTGCCGTCGAGCGTTACTGGAACAACAACGCTGGCCGCGACGGCGACACCAGCGGCGAGGATGAACCGCGCATCCTCTACTGGGTGGCGCCGATGGACGCCAATTACCGGCGCGACGGTCCCGGCAAGTCGCCGATGGGCATGGACCTGATTCCGGTTTACGAGGGCGAGCAACCCGCCGGAGGCGAGGATGACGCGGGCGTCGTGGCGCTGTCGCCGGCGATGGTGCAGACGATCGGCGTGCGCACGGCGACGGTGGAACGCGTTGAACTAAGGCCGTCCATCGAGACGTTCGGCACCGTCGCCTTCGACGAGTGGCGCACCAGCCACGTGCACGTGCGCGCCGAAGGCTGGATTGAGAAGCTGTACGTCCGCGCGATCGGCGATCCGGTGCGCGAGGGAGACGTGCTGTTCGAGATGTTTTCACCCGATCTGGCCACCGCCGCGTGGGAATATGTGCGCGACTTGGAAAACCCGCAGAGCCGACTGCGCGCCGGCAGCCGCACCAAGCTGTTGTCGCTGGGCGCCGATCCGCGCCAAGTGGCGGAGATTACTCGCACGCACACCGTGCCCGACCGCATCAACGTCTACGCGCCGCGGACGGGCGTGGTCGTCAAGCTCAACGTCGCCGACAACATGTTCATGACGCCGGAGATGACGGCGGTGTCGATCACCGATCCGTCGGTGGTGTGGCTGCTGGCGGATGTGTTCGAAAGCCAGGCGGCGCTGGTCAGTGCCGGCATGGAGGCGGAAATCCGCATCGCCGGCATGCCCGAGCGCACCTGGCGGGGCGTGGTCGAGTACGTGTATCCCGACCTACGCACGGAGACGCGGACGGTGCAGGTGCGGATCAGCATCGACAACCCGGATCTGGCGCTGAAGCCGAACATGTACGCTTCGGTATCGCTGCTGGCGCCGACGGGGACGGCGGTGCTGACCGTTCCCGACGCGGCGGTCATTCGCACCGGACGGTCGGAACGCCTGATCCTGGCCTTGGGCGACGGGCGGTTCCGCGCCCGGCCGGTGCGGATCGGGCAAGCGGCGGGTGGCCGGGTCGAGGTGCTGGACGGCGTCGAGGAGGGCGACCAGGTCGTCGTCTCGTCACAGTTTCTGATCGACAGCGAAAGCAGCCTGTCGGCGGCATTCCAGCAGATGGACGACATTGAACCGACGACCGCCGAGCCCGAGCGGGCACACGCGCACGGCCATGCGGCGCCGGAAGCATGGGCGGCGGCAACGGTCAACGGGCCGGCCACCGACGGCCGGGTCAACGTCACCCACGAGCCGATCCCGGCGCTCGGCTGGCCGTCGATGACGATGGACCTGCCCATCGCCGAGACCGTCGCCGCCGAAGGCCTGCGGCCGGGCAGCCGCGTGCGGATCGGGCTGGCGAAGGGGCCGGACGGGCTTTACCGCATCGTTGCCGCCGAAGCGCTGGCGGAAGGGAGCTGAGCCGGTGATCGGCCGCGTCATCCAATGGTCGGTGGACAATCGCTTTCTGGTCCTCATCCTGGCGCTGGTGCTGGCCGGGTTCGGCGCGTGGTCGCTGCGGACGACGCCGGTCGATGCCATCCCCGATCTGTCCGACGTCCAGGTCATCATCAAGACGACCTTTCCCGGACAGGCGCCGCAGGTGGTGGAGGACCAGGCCACCTATCCGCTGACGACGGCGATGATGGCGGTGCCCGGCGCGGTCACGGTGCGCGGGTTTTCGTTTTTCGGCGATTCGTACGTCTACATTCTGTTCGAGGAAGGAACCGACCTCTACTGGGCGCGCAGCCGCGTGCTGGAATACCTGAGCCAGGTGACGCCGCGCCTGCCGGCGGGTGCGAGGCCGGCGCTGGGTCCGGACGCGACGGGAGTCGGCTGGATCTATCAATACGCGCTGGTCGATCGCAGCGGCCGCCACGACACCGGCCAGCTCCGTGCGATGCAGGACTGGTTCATCAAGTTCGAGCTGCAGACCGTACCGGGCGTCGCCGAGGTGGCGACCATCGGCGGCATGGTGCGCCAGTATCAGGTGGTCGTCGATCCCAACGCCCTGCGCGCCTACGACCTGACGATCCAGCAGGTCGGCGAGGCCATCCGGCAGGGCAACCAGGAGGCGGGCGGCTCGGTGATCGAGCTGGCGGAAGCCGAGTACATGGTGCGCGCGTCGGGCTACATCACCGGCATTGAGGACCTGGCCGCCATCCCGCTCAAGGCGGGCCCGGACGGCGTCGCGGTGTTGGTCAAGGACGTCGCCGACATCCGCATCGGCCCCGAGCTGCGGCGGGGCGTCAGCGAACTGGACGGCGAGGGCGAAGCGGTCGGCGGCGTCATCATCATGCGCTGGGGCGAAAACGCGCTCGCCACCATCGACGCGGTCGAGGCGAAGCTTGCGGACGTGCGGCAGGGACTGCCCGAGGGCGTCGAGATCGTCACCACCTACGACCGATCGGCGCTGATCGAGCGCGCCATCGACAATCTGACCCACAAGCTCGGGCAGGAGTTCGTCGTCGTCGTCCTGGTGTGCGCGGCGTTCCTGCTTCACCTGCGCTCGTCGCTGGTGATCGTGCTGACGCTGCCGCTGGGGGTGCTGGCGGCGTTCCTGGTCATGCGCGCGCAGGGCATCAACGCCAACATCATGTCGCTGGGCGGCATCGCCATCGCCATCGGCGCCATGGTCGACGCGGCGATCGTGATGATCGAGAGCCTGCACCGCCGGTTGGAGGGTCGGCGGGTGAGCGGCGCCGAGCGCTGGCGGCTGGTGACGGAAACGGCGAGCGAGGTCGGCCCGGCGCTGTTCTTCTCGCTCCTCATCATCACCGTCAGTTTCATTCCCGTCTTCGCACTGGAGGCGCAGGAGGGCCGGCTGTTCAAGCCGCTGGCGTTCACCAAGACCTACGCCATGGCGGCGGCGGCAATTCTGTCGGTGACGCTTGTGCCGGTGCTCATGGGCTATTTCGTGCGCGGGCGGATCATCGCCGAGAACCGCAACCCGCTGAACACCGGGCTGGCGCGGCTGTACCGGCCGTGCCTGGCGGTGGCGATGGCGTATCCGTGGCTCACCATCGGTGCCGGCGCCCTGCTGGCGGCGAGCGTGGCGTGGCCCTTGACGCACACCGGCAGCGAGTTCATGCCGGAGCTGGACGAAGGCGACCTTCTGTACATGCCGAGCCTGATGCCGGGGGTGTCGATCGGCAAGGCGCGCGAGGTGCTGCAGCAGACCGACCGGCTGATCGCCACCGTCCCGGAGGTGGAGCACGTCCACGGCAAGGTGGGCCGGGCCGAGACGGCCACCGATCCGGCGCCGCTGACGATGGTCGAGACGACGATACGTCTCAAGCCCCGCGCCGACTGGCGGCCGGGCGTGACCATGGACGACATCCGCGCCGAACTGGACCGGATCGTCCAGGTGCCCGGCGTCACCAACGTGTGGATCATGCCGATCAAGAACCGCATCGACATGCTGTCGACGGGCGTCAAGACGCCGGTGGGGGTCAAGATCTCCGGCCCCGATCTGGCCGAGATCGGCCGGCTCGGCCGCGAGATCGAGCGCGCCGTGGCAGCGGTGCCGGGAACGCTGTCGGCCTATGCGGAAAGGCCGGTGGGCGGCCGTTTTCTCACCGTCGACATCGACCGCACGGCGGCGGCGCGCTATGGCCTCAACATTACCCAGATCCAGGACGTCGTGCGCACCGCCATCGGCGGCTTGAACGTGACCGAAAGCATCGAGGGGCTGGAGCGCTTTCCGGTCAATCTGCGCTATCCGGCCGACTGGCGGAACAGCCCGGACGCGCTGCGCCAGCTTCCCATCGTGACGCCCAGCGGCGCCCACATCGCGCTGGCGGATGTCGCCGACATCCGCATCGACGACGGTCCCGGCATGATTCGGACCGAGAACGCGCGCCTGAACGGCTGGGTGTTCATCGACATCGCCGGCCGCGACCTGGGCGGCTATGTCCACGAGGCGCGGCGCGTGGTGACGAAAACGGTGGCGCTGCCGGCCGGCTATTCCGTGACCTGGTCGGGACAGTTCGAATATCTGCAACGGGTCGAGGCGCGCCTGAGCGTCATCGCGCCGCTGACCATCGTCATCATTGCCTTGATGCTGTGGATGACGTTCGGCCGCGCCGGCGAGGTGCTGATCGTGCTCAGCTCGCTGCCGGTCGCGCTGGCCGGCGGGGTGTGGCTTTTGTGGCTCCTCGGCTACGACCTGTCCGTCGCCGTCATGGTCGGCGTCATTGCGCTGGCCGGCGTGGCGGCAGAGACGGTGATCGTCATGCTCGTCTATCTCAACCTGGCGATGGCGAAACGGATCGCGGCCGCCGACCGCGAGCGCCGTGCGGTGACCGGCGCCGAGATCGAGGGCGCGATCGTCGAAGGCGCGCTGCTCCGGCTGCGCCCGAAGCTGATGACGGTGGCGACGATTTTCGCCGGTCTGCTGCCGATCATGTTCGGCAGCGGCACCGGCTCGGAGGTGATGCGCCGCATTGCCACGCCGATGGTGGGGGGTATGGTGACGGCGACGTTTCTGACCCTGGTGGTCGTCCCGGCGATCTATCTGGTCTGGCAGCGCCGGGCGATGGCCCGCCGCCTCGTCGGCGTTGTTACCGCCGATGCGCCGGTCGCCGGCGCGCCGGCCGAATGAGGAGGGATAAGCTTATGTCAGGATGGAAGACCGCATGGTTCGTCGCCCTGGCGCTGGGCCTCGCGGCGTCGATGCCGGCGCTGGCGCAACACCCCGCCGAACAGGACGGGCATGGCGGCGACGCGGCGGGCGTGCCGGCGGCGGGACAAGCCGCCGGCATCGAGAGCGCCGGCGTCGTCAACGCGATCGATCGGGAGACTCGCACCGTCAACCTGACCCACGAACCGATCCCGGCGCTGGGCTGGCCGTCGATGACGATGGACATGGGCGTCGCCGAAGAGGTCGACCTGTCGACGGTCGAGGCCGGTGAGCACGTGCAGTTCACCCTCGAACGCGGTGCCGACAGCCTCTACATGATTACCGGGATCGTTCCGGTCGATTGATCCGCGGCCCGGCGCCAGCGGGAGAGCATATTGCGGCGCCGACAGCGGCCCATCCGCAACCCCAACGACGGACACGAACGGCAATGACCGAGACGCACGCGCACCACCGCCACGCGCATCATCACGGCGAGTCCTGCCATGCCAGTGACGGCGCGGCGAAAGACCCGGTCTGCGGAATGAGCGTCGACCGAGCCTCCGCCAAGCACCGCCGCGAGCATGACGGCCAAACGTATTATTTCTGTTGCAATGGTTGCGCGACGAAGTTCGAAGCGGACCCGGCAAAGTATCTGAACGGCGACAAGCCGGCGCCGCCGCCGGCGGGGGCCGAGGATGCCCTCTACACATGCCCGATGCACCCCGAGATCCGGCAGCGCGGCCCCGGCGATTGTCCCATCTGCGGCATGGCGCTGGAGCCGGCGACGGTCAGCGCCGACGTTGGCCCCAGCGCTGAATACCTGGACATGCGCCGCCGGCTGTGGATCAGCGCGCTGTTGTGCGTGCCGCTGGTGATCGTCGCCATGGGCCGTCATCTGAGCCCGGGGCTGTTCGGCGGCGCGGACAGCGGCCTGTCGGGCAACTGGCTTAACGTGATCGAGCTGGCGCTGGCGACGCCAATCGTCGTCTGGAGCGCGGCGCCGTTTTTCCGCCGCTTCGCGCAGTCGCTCGCCAACCGGAACCCGAACATGTGGACGCTGATCGGGCTCGGCGTCGGCGCCGCGTACGGGTTCAGCGTGCTGGCGACGCTGGCCCCGGGCGTGTTTCCGGACGCCTTCCGCGACGCCGGCGGCGCCGTAGGGGTTTATTTCGAAGCCGCCGGCGTCATCGTGACGCTGGTGCTGGTCGGCCAGGTGATCGAGATCCGCGCCCGTGAGCGCACCGGCGACGCGATGCGGGCGCTGCTCAACCTGGCCCCGAAGACCGCCCGCGTCGTGCGCGACGGCGGCGAGGAAGCCGACGTTGCGCTGGACGACGTGCGGGTGGGCGACCGGCTCAGGGTGCGGCCGGGCGAGACGGTCCCCGTCGACGGCGTGGTGATCGACGGTCGAAGCGCCGTCGACGAGGCGATGCTGACCGGCGAGGCGAACCCGGTGAAGAAGGCAAAAGGCGACCCGGTCACCGGCGGCACCGTCAACGGCACCGGCGCGCTGGTGATGCGGGCGGAGCGCGTCGGCCGCGACACCATGCTGGCGCGCATCGTCCAGATGGTTGCCGACGCGCAGCGCTCGCGCGCGCCGATTCAAGGCGTCGCCGACACGGTCGCCGGCATCTTCGTGCCCGCGGTCATCGCCGTGGCGGTCATCGCCATCGCCGCCTGGGCGGTGCTCGGACCACCGCCAGCGCTGGCCTATGCGCTGATCGCCGGCGTGTCGGTGCTGATCATCGCGTGCCCGTGCGCGCTCGGGCTGGCGACGCCGATGTCGATCATGGTCGGTACTGGCCGCGGCGCCCAGATGGGGGTGCTGATCCGCAGCGCCGAGGCGCTGGAGCGGCTGGCCAAGGTGGACACGCTGGTCGTCGACAAGACCGGGACGCTCACCGAAGGCAAGCCGCGCGTCACCGCGGTGATGGCGAACGGCAGCCATGAGGACGACAATACGATCTTGCGGCTGGCGGCCAGCCTGGAGAGGGCCAGCGAGCACCCGCTGGCCGCCGCGGTGGTACAGGCGGCGTCCGACCGACGGCTGACGCTGCCGGCCGCCGACGACGTGCAGTCGGTCACCGGCAAGGGCATCACCGGCACCGTCGACGGTGCCCGCATCGCGCTCGGCAACGAGACGCTGTTCGCGGAGAAGGGCATCGAGGCGGGCGACCTGGCGGCGGCGGCGGAAGATTATCGCGACGACGGGGCGACGGTGATCCTGGTCGGCATTAACGACACACCGGCCGGCCTGATCGCCGTCACCGATCCCATCAAGGCGACGACGCGGGACGCGCTCACCGACCTGCGCGAGCTGGGCGTGCGCATCGTCATGGTCACCGGCGATACCCGCACGACGGCCGACGCGGTCGCACGGCGGCTCGGCATCGATCAGGTCGAGGCCGACGTGCTGCCGGAGCGGAAGAACGCCATCGTCCGGGCGCTGAAGGACGAAGGCCGGGTGGTGGCGATGGCCGGCGACGGCATCAACGACGCGCCGGCGCTGGCGGCGGCGGATGTCGGCATCGCCATGGGCACCGGCACCGACGTAGCGATGGAAAGCGCCGGCGTCACCCTGGTCAAGGGCGACCTGCGGGGGGTGGCGCGGGCTCGGCGGCTAAGTGCTTCGGTGATGCGCAACATCCGACAGAACCTGTTCTTCGCCTTCGTCTACAATGGCTTGGGCGTGCCGATCGCCGCCGGCGTGCTGTACCCGGTGTTCGGCCTGCTGCTGAGCCCGATGATCGCCGCGGCGGCGATGAGCCTCAGTTCCGTTTCGGTCATCGGCAATGCGCTGCGGCTGCGGCGGGCGACGATGTGAGCGGAGCGGCTCTAACGCGAACGTGATGTCTGTTGAAGGCCGGCCGCTTGTGTTTCGCGCTATATGTGAGGGGTGACATTACCGACAAGCGTAGACGGGAAACGACCGCGTTCGGGCGGGCGTGGTCCCAAGGTTAAGGTTTCGTGAGATGGTGACACGGCGATATCTTCTCTCGGGCATACTCGCTGCCGGTCCCGGCGCGGCGCTCATGTCGTGGCTGGGCGGCCGGCCGAGCGCGGCGGCGGAGAGCGAGGAGAGCTTCGAGGTTTCCCTCAGCGAGGACGAATGGCGCGAGCGCCTGACGGCCAACCAGTTTCGCATCCTCCGCCAGGAGGGGACGGAGCGGCCAGGATCGAGTCCGCTCAACGACGAGAAGCGGACCGGCACGTTTCACTGCGCCGGGTGCGCGCTGCCGTTGTTCGCTTCCAATACCAAGTTCGAGAGCGGCACCGGCTGGCCCAGCTTCTGGACGCCCATCGAGAGAGCGGTCGGAACGCGGACCGATAACAGCCTCTGGATGACCCGGACCGAGGTGCACTGCCGGCGCTGCGGCGGCCATCTCGGCCACGTGTTCAATGACGGCCCCCCGCCGACGGGGCTGCGCTATTGCATCAACGGCATTGCGCTGACGTTCGCACCGGCTTAAGTCCCCCGCGCCCGCACTCAATCCTATCGAGGTTCCCATGGTTCGATCGTTCACCGTTGCATTTATGTGTGCCGTATTGTTCGCCGTCGCGTCGCCGGCGGCGGCCGGCGATACGCCCGAAACGGCAACGACCGGGAAGGACGGCCTGGCGACGGCGATCTTCGCCGGCGGCTGCTTCTGGTGCATGGAGCCGCCGTTCGATTATCTCGCGGGTGTCGCGTTGACGACCTCGGGCTACACGGGCGGGACGCTGGCCGATCCGTCGTACAAGCAGGTGTCGGCGGGCGGCACCGGCCACTTCGAGGCGGTGCGGGTGCTCTATGACCCGAAGATCATCGATTACCAGGCGCTGCTCGACGTCTTCTGGCGCAACGTCGACCCGCTGGACGGCGGCGGTCAGTTCTGCGACCGCGGCGACAGCTACCGAACGGCGATCTTTTATGTCGATGAACGGCAAAAGGAACTCGCCGAAGCCTCCAAGGCGGCGCTCGAAGAATCGGGGCGGTTCGATACGGCGATCGCGACGGAGATCCTGCCGGCAACGACCTTCTATCCCGCCGAAGACTATCACCAGGACTACTATAAAAAGAACAGCATCCGATATAAATACTACCGTTACGCGTGCGGCCGCGATGCGCGCCTGGAAGAGCTGTGGGGCAGCGAGGTGAACAACGAGCCCGGCTGAGCGACGGGGCTGGCCGGCGACGGCTCAGCCGTTCTCGTCCGAGGCCGGTGACCAGCCCGGCGCCGCCAGCTCGAAGCCGGTGAACTCGAACGCCGGCGCCACCGTGCAGCCCACGAGCGTCCACGCGCCGAGAGGCTCGGCAGCCTGCCAGCGGCCCGCCGGCACGACGTGGGTCAGGGCCTCGCCGGAATCCGGATCAGGCCCAAGACGATGCGTATGGACCGCACCATCGTCGCCTTCGATGTGCAGCAGCAACGGCGCTCCGGCGTAGTGATGCCACATCTCGGTCGCGTCGACCCGGTGCCAACCGGAGCGCTCGCCTTCGCGCAGCAGGTAATAGATGTGGGTGAGAGCGCCGCGGCCGCCGCCGGAGGGCACGTGGCGAAACGTTTCACGGAAACGGCCGCCCTCGGGATGGGGCTCAAGGGCCAGACGCCGGATGACCGTCTCGGCAGCCACCTCGCCTAATTTCCAATGGCGCAAGGACATTTCGGCGTTAGAACGGTCTTTTTCATGACATTTCCAGGACGGCTTTTAACAATTTTGTGGATAAGGCGGTGGATAAACCTCATTTACGGCAGCTAAGCGTCGACCGGCGCACAAACATGTGCCTCTTGCCCGATTGTTAAGCAATTATGATACGCAATTGCAGCCGCGTGCCCGTCGCCGGATCAGCGGGACAACACCTATCGCAAGACTTGGTCGCCGTCACGACGGCAGTGGGTGTACGCCATCGGCATGATCCCGCATCATCGGCCGCGACGGACCGCCGGTAGCGACTGCGCCAGGGGTGCCGTCGGTGCATCGGTGGCGTGAGAACCGACGATCGAGGACGGCGACGTGCGAGCACCACCAACGTTTACGGGCACGGGCACGGAGCCCGAGCCGCGAGGCCTCCCGACCTCCTTCGGTCTGGACGCGCGCTTGCTCGCAGAAGCGATCCGTTTGCACGAGGACGCATCCGGCGCCGTCATCGACGATCCGGCCGCCGAAGCGATGGCACGCTCCGTCGATGGCGACGCCGAAACACGCATCCTCGTCCGTGCCGAGGCGCTGGCACCGGCGCCGACGTTCCGCAACGCCCTTCAGCAGGTTCGCGGCACCTTCCGGGTGGCGGTGGCGATCGCGGTGCTGATGGCCGTTACCGCCGCCGCCGCCACCGCGCACACCGTGGTCACCGCCGCACCACCCGCGCCGGTCAACATTTTCGTCGCGCTGACAAGCCTGCTCGGCGTCAATCTTCTGGCGCTGGCCCTGTGGGCGGGGCTGATTCTGGTGCGGCCGGCCGGCCGGTCCACCGGCTTCATCGGGCGCATGGCGTTCGCGGCCGGCCGGCGCCTCTCGACCCGCCTCGCCGACGAGGGCCCGCAGGCGGCGGCGGCGCGGGCGGCCGGGCGGGTGATCATCGGCAGCCCGGTCGGCCGCTGGCGCCTAAGCGCCGTCAGCCACGGCGTCTGGCTGGCGTTTTTGCTTTCCGGGCTGATCACGCTGGTGTTTGTACTGTCGACGCGGCATGTCACCTTCGGCTGGGAGACGACCATCCTTTCGGAGCGTCAGTACATCGCGCTCACCCATGCGCTGGCCTGGCTGCCGGCCGAGCTCGGGTTTGTGGTGCCCGACACCGGCCAGGTGACGGCCAGCCGTTGGACGGGCGGCGACGGGCCGCCGGCGCAGACCGGCGCGGCGTGGTCCGGCTTTCTCGGTGGCTGCCTCATCGCCTACGGCATCGTACCGCGCGCCGTCCTTCTCATTGTCTGCCTGGTGCTGGGGCGCCGCGCCGCCGCCCGCTATCGCCTCGACACGTCCCTGCCGGGATACGCCCGGCTGGCGCCGCGCCTCATGCCGATGTCGCGATCGACCGGGATCGTCGATCCGGAGCGCCCGCACGCCGTCCCGCCGGCGGACCATCCGCCACCACCGGTGCGGGACAGCGGCCCGACCGCCATTCTCGGCCTGGAAATGCCGGCGCCGGCCGCCGGCTGGCCGCCGGCGGTGCCCGGCATCGACTGGCTGGACTTGGGTTCGATCGATTCGAGCGGCGACCGTCACCGCGCCATGGCGGAGTTGACCCGGACGGAAACGCGGCCCCGCCTGGTCGTGGTGGTGTGTGCGCTGCCGTCCACCCCCGACCGCGGCGTGCGCTCTTACCTGGCCGACGTGCAAGAGACAGCCGGCGTGGCGGTTTTTCTGCTGCTCACCGGGGGGCAGCGGCTGCGTCAGCGCAGCGCCGGCGACAGCGTGCGCCAGCGCCTCGACGACTGGCGGCGGCTGGCCGCCGAGGCCGGTATTCCCGATGAGCGCATCATCGAGACGGATTTGGATCATCTGACCGAGGCGAGCCGCGACCGCCTGGCCCGGTGGCTGAACGGAACGTCCGGCCCGGCGCGGCCGGCAATACCGCAGCCGGCGGGACACGCCCTCGACCGGGCGTTCGCCCGCATCGTCGAACACGCCGGCACGTGGTGCGGCCGCCCGGACGACGAGGCCCGCGCACGGCTGCATCGCGCCATCGCGGCGGAGTACCGGTCGGACGCGTCGGCGTGGCATGAGCGTCTTGGCCTGTCCTTCAGTGAGGCCACGGTATCGATGACGGCACTTAAGGACAGCGCCGGCCGGCTGATCGACGTGCTGCCGGACCGCCTTCGCCGGAGCCGGCGCTGGCTGGTGGCCGGCGCCGCAGCCGGCGCGCTGGGCTGCGTCGCCGCCGCGGCCCTGGTGACGCCGGTTGCGCTGGCCGCCCTGCCGGCGTGGACGGGGCTGAGCGCGCTGATCGGCGCCGCCATCGCGCAAACGTCGAGCGGCGACAGGCGCGACGACGACGCCGAAGATCCCGAAGATCTGGGCGACGCCGTGGCGGCGGCGGCGCTGTTCGCGCTGGTGCTGCACCTGCAGGGGCACGACGAAAGGGCGATTACGGAGACGCTCGACCGGGTGATGCAGGAGGCGGAGCCGCCGCGGCTCGTGAGCGCCATCGAGGCCGCCGACTGGCTGGCGACGCTCCGGCGCCGCCTCGACGCGCTCGGACGCGCGGGGCCGCCGGCATGACGGCGCTTACCACCCTGCCGGTCCTGAAGATGACGGTCGCCGGCCACACCAACACGGGCAAGACGTCGCTGCTGCGCAGCCTGACCCGCGACGTAAACTTCGGCGAGGTGTCCGACCGGCCGGCGACGACGCGGCACGTCGAAGGGGCGACGCTGCTGGTGCGCGGCCGGCCGCTGGTCGAAATCTACGACACGCCGGGACTCGAGGACTCCATCGGCCTGCTGGAACACCTGGATGCACTGCGCGCCGAGACGCGCCGCGACTGGGTCGACGTGATCAACGACTTTCTCGCCAGCCCCGAGGCGGCTGGACGATTCGAGCAGGAGGCCAAGGCGCTACGCCAGGTCATCGCCAACGACGTGGCGCTCTATGTGATCGACGCCCGCGACCCGGTACTGGCCAAGTACCGGGACGAGGTGGAGATTTTGGGGCGCTGCGCGACGCCCATCGTGCCGGTTCTGAACTTCGTCGCCGACGCGGACGCGCGCACCGCCGAATGGCGCCAGCAGCTTACCCGTGTCGGCATGCACGCCATCGTCGACTACGACACCGTGGTCATCAACGAGCTGGCCGAACAACGGCTGTTCGAGAAGGTGCTGACGCTGCTCGATCCATTCCGGCCGACGCTGGAGGCGCTGATCGACGAGCGCGCGGAGGAGCGCCGGATTCTCATCCGCACCGCCGCCGACATGGTCGCCGACCTGCTGATCGACGTCGCCGCGTACACGATTTCGGTGCCGGACACACGCGCGGAGACCGACGTCCCGGTGGAAACGCTGCGCGAGACGGTGCGCCGGCGCGAGCAGAGCTGCGTCGACGGGCTGCTCGATGTGTTCCGGTTCCGGCCGGGCGACGTTGAGGGCGAGACCGTGCCGCTGGTCGACGGCCGCTGGGGACTGGATCTGTTCACGCCGGCTGCCCTGAAAGCGTTCGGCATCCGCGCCAGCAGCGGCGCGGCCGTCGGCGGCGCCGCCGGGCTCACCATCGACGCGATGACGGGGGGGCTGTCGCTGGGTGCGGCTGCCGCGCTGGGCGCGGCGATCGGGGCGGTGTGGGGCACGCTCAACTCCCACGGGCGGCGCATTGCCGACCTGGTGCGCGGCCAAACCGAGCTGCGGGTCGACGACACGACGCTCCGGCTCCTCTACGCGCGGCAGTCGACGCTTGTCGACGCGCTGCTGCGGCGCGGTCACGCCAGCCAGAGCCGCATCCGGCTCGACGCCGGGGACTTGAAGCGAGGCGGCCGGGAGCCGAGTGGCGACCGGTGGCTGCGCGATCGGCTGCCCGATGCGCTGAGCACGGCGCGGCTCAACCCCGACTGGTCGCGGCTGGGCGAGGATGCGCCGGCGTTCGTGGACGACGACACGCACCGCGCGGAGGCGCGCCAGGACCTGGCCAAGGAGATCACGGAACGGATCACGGCGGCGATGCGCCGCCCCCGCTCTCCCGCATGAAGCACTCCGTCGTGATTCAGATCACGCCCCGCATTGCCCTCGACGAACGCGAGTTGGACGAGCGGTTCGTTCGCGCCGGCGGCCCGGGCGGCCAAAACGTCAACAAGGTGGCGACGGCGGTGCAGCTGCGCTTTGACGTAAGGCACTCGCCCTCGCTGCCCGACGACGTGCGGATGCGGCTCGAACGGCTGGCCGGGCAGCGGCTCAGCCGGGACGGCGTGCTGGTCATCACCGCGCAGCGCTTTCGCCATCAGGAGCAGAACCGCGACGATGCCCGCCGGCGCCTGATCGAGCTGATCCGGCAGGCGGCAACGCCGCCGAAGCCGCGGCGGGCGACGCGGCCGACACTGGCCAGCAAACACCGCCGCCTCGACGCCAAACGCGTCCGCGCCTCGGTGAAGAAAGACCGCCGGCCCCCGTCGTCAGACGGCTGAACCTCAACGCCGGAAGACGGCTGAACGCCTCCGGAATCGGGTGGCTCCGCTCAGCGGGGCGTGGCGATTCCTTCGTACATGGTGGTCGCGACGCCGGCGCCGCGCATGACGCCGACCTTGAGGTCATCGATGCGGAAGCCGGCCCGCGCGACACACGCGGCGATGGGCCGGTCGAGGTGGCAGCCGCCGCCGATCCGCCGCCACAAAGGCGTCAGGCGCCGTTGCCAGCGGCGGACGCGCGCATTTTCGGCCAAGCCATGCTCGACGAAGACGAATCGGCCGCCGGGCGCCAGAACGCGCCGGATCTCGCTGAGTGCACCGTCCAGATCGGGCACCGAGCACAGCGTCCAGGTGCTGACGACGGTATCCACCGAGGCACGGTCGAGCGGGATGCGTTCGGCGCTGGCCCGCACGAGATCGACCGGCGGCGCCGGGACGTCCGGCCGCTCGCGGACGCGGCCGAGCAGCCAGGCCGACGGATCGAGGCCGACCACGTGAGCGACGTGCGGTCCGTAATAGGCCAGGTTCTGGCCGGACGCGAAACCAACCTCCAGCACCCGGCCGCGGACGTTGCCGAGCGCGCGGGAGCGGTAGGCGGCAAGCTCGGGCGCGCGCATGACCATATCGATGAGCCGGGGCACGACGCGGTCGCGGTAGAAGGGCATGACGAGCGTCCCGCGGGGCTCAGCGCTCGGTGGTCGGTGGCGGCGGGGGCGGCGGTGGCGGAGATGACGGCGGCTGGGCCGCGCTCAGCGCCCGAACGTGATCGGCGATGGCGCGCTGGGTCGGCGAGTACAGCTGCCGGCGGACCAGGACCACGGTCATCAGCAGCGTGGTGCCGATGAAAAACAGCGGGCCGACGAACCAGCTCAACGCCGCGACGGCGAAATAATAGGCGCGCACGCCGGCGTTCAGCGTCCAGATGGCGTGGCTGAGGATCTCCGCCATGCGCCGCGCGATGCCATGATCGACGTCGGTCGGACTGAGGAGATACGGCGCGCTGCCCAGCACCGCCGAGAAGTAATTGAACTGGCGGATGGCCCACGTGAACTTGAAGAACGCGTAGATGAACACGCTGATGAGCACGAACGTTTTGAGTTCGAACAGCGCCCGGGCGGTGGCGTGAAACAGGCTCGACATCTGAACGGTATCGGTACCTGCGGCGCTGATCGAGCCGAGAACACCAACCAGGGCGGCGATGAGAATGACGGTCGTCGACGCGAAGAAGGTGGCGCTGCGGATGGTGAGGCCGATCAACGTCGCATCGCCGATGCGGTTTTCGCGCCTGAGCAAATGGCCCATCCACACCTCGCGCATGGCAACCATCTTTGAGTTGATGCTTTCGGGGCGCCGGAAACGGCCGTCGAAGAGGGTGTTGTAGCCCACCCAGACGGTGAGGAAGAGGGCCAGCGCGACGACGTCCCGCGTCGACAGATCGGCGATCATCGATCGAACGCTCCTTCAAGGTCCGGCGGCAACGCGCGCGGCGCCGTTATCAGGCGAAGCCGACATCGCGCAGCAGCGTCATCGGCCCCGTCGCCGCGATGAGGTCCATCTCCTTATCGTCCCGCACGAACAGCGAGCCGGCGAAACCGAGCGCGTTGACCGAGACGGTCGCCACATTCTCCCGCGACCGCGGTACCAGCAGCATCCAGTCGAGCGTGATCAGCAGGTTGTAGGCGGATGCCGCGCATGGCCCGCCGTGCCGCTCGACGGGACCGATGCCAAGGGCGTCGAGCATCCGTTGATAAAGGTCGTGGACGACGGAGCCGGCCGCGTCGGCGTGTGTCATCCGCCGGCGGTCCAGCCGGGCGACGCGATGGCGGAACGGCAGATCGACACGGGCGATACCCTCCACCGCAGAGGAATCGGCGTTGAGGCGGGCCGCGATGGGTACCGGCGGGCCGTCGTCCGTCGACAGCGGCAGCGGGACGACTTGCATGTGCTTGTGCGGCTGGCTGGCGCCGGCGACGGTGCCGCCGTTGTAGAAGCCGAGGCCATCGATGGGCTTGAGGCAGCGGAACAGGGCGTCGAAATCTTGCCTGCCGAGCAGCCGGTCCTGATGCTCGAAGGCCGACGTGACGATGAGGACATGGCCGTCGATGACGGGAAACTTGTTCAGCAGGCAGACATGGGACGCGCCTAAGTCGCCGACGAACAGGTCCGGATCGTACGGCAGGAACGGGTTGGCCGGGTTGGACCGGACGGGAGGGCTGAGCGAATCCCAGCGCTTGCGCGCCAGCGACGACACGGCGCGGACGACGAACCGGACGCCGCCGTCGTCAATGCGGCGTTCGGTGGTGGCGATCGGCACCAACGCCCCGGTGGCCAGTGCTCGCCCGCTGCGGCTGCGGATACGGGCCGGCAGGGAATCATCCGGGAAACAGGCAATGGGCTCGGTCATGGTGGCGGACCGTACCAGATCAAACACGCGATTGTCGCGTGCCGCCTCGGGCCGGCGAGCGACACGGCGACGGCTGCGCCTGGTCAACGCCGTCACAGGTGATGCTATTTTGCGACACCCGCTTGCACGCGCAGCGCCGTTTCCCGTGAGGCGCTTGCAATTGGGGACACCCCGGACACTATGTCGACCGTGTGGCGATGCGGCAGGGCAATCGTACACCGGTTACCGATTTGGGAAGCGCGACGGCGCCGCGGTGGCGTCGGGGCATGAATGATCAGGAGAGAGCTTAGGATGAGTATTTGGCGCTATGGTGGACACCTGTTGATTTGCGCCTGCGCGCTTGGCATCAGCACATCGGTCTCGGCGCAGGTGGCGTCGCCGGACGCCGCGACCAACCTGCCCAGCACAACCGGCGGCACCGCGCCGACCGCGGATTGGCGGTATTCAGTCGGTCTGGGTATCGGCATTGTGCCCGATTACGAAGGCTCCGATTCGTACAAGGGTGTTCCGATTCCCTATGGAGAAATTCAGTACAACTATCAGTTTGTCCGGCTGGCTGGCCTCAAGATCACGTCCAACCTGATCAACGACGAGAACTGGCGCCTCGGCCCCGTGCTCAATCGCCGTCAGGGCTATCACGACGTCCACAGCGACCGCGTCGACGACCTGACCAACCGCGGCCCCTCCACAGAGGTGGGCGTTGTCGGCGGCTACGCGCTGCCGCTGGCGACCGGCGGCGACCGGACGGCCATTCTGGAAGTCGGCAGCGAGTTTCTGGCCGATGTGTCCAGCGGCCACGACGGCTATCTCATCACACCGTTCGTTCGCTACGAACAGCCCATGTCGAAGCAATGGCAGCTCATCGGCGACGCGCGATTCAGCTATGCGTCGGGCGATTACATGAGCCATTACTTCAGCGTCGATCGGCGTGACTCGCAACGATCCAATCTCAGCCAGTACAACGCGGACGCGGACATCAAGGATGTGGCGTTCAGTGTCAGCAGCCCCTATGCGTTCACGCAGAACTGGTCGGTGGTGCCCGTGCTGATGTACAAGCGGATGACCGGCGACGCCAAGGACAGTCCGGTCGTCGACGAGGCCGGCAATGCGAACCAGTTCATCGCCGCCGTCGTCGGCGTGTATTCCTGGTAACCGGCGCGGGGTCCGACGCGTCGACAGGCGATAAGCCTTTCAGAAGTGCCGCCGGTCGCCTGCTCCGCGACCGGCGGTTTTGCTTTCGGGATCGGCGCCGCGAGAGCGCGTCGCTGGTACGTTTCGCGCAGTGTCTGTTACGATTTTGCAACCAAACGTGACTTGGACGGCGCCGTTATCATTCATAACCAGATATGAGGGGAGCGGTCATCGACCGGTGCTATGTCGCGTGCCAGGCTCGCCCGCCGGCGTGACGGGGCGTATCGTCGCGACCCGCTTAACGCCATTGGACGGAACGACGGGGCAGCGTGGACGCCTACATCCGAGCCCACAGCATCGAGGACGCGGTTGACCGCCTGAGCGCCGGTGCGTGGACGATCGTTGCCGGCTGCACCGACCACTACCCGGCCCGTGTCGACCGGCATGTGGAAGAGCGCATTCTGGACATCTCCGCCATCGGTCTCGCGCGGGACATCGTTCGCGACGGCGACCGGGTCGCCATCGGCGCACTGACCACGTGGAGCGACCTTAAGAGCGCCGCCCTGCCGCCCGCCTTCGATGCGCTGAAGGCGGCCGCCGGACAGATCGGCGGCATTCAGATCCAGAACGCCGGAACGCTGGGCGGCAACGTGTGCAACGCGTCGCCGGCCGCCGATGGCATTCCGCCGCTGCTGATTGTCGATGCCGAGGTAACGCTGGCCTCGGCCGGCGGCACGCGGTCGCTGCCGCTCGACCGCTTCATTCTCGGCAACCGCCGCACCGCCCGCCGAGGCGACGAGCTGCTGACCCGCATCACGGCGCGCACGCCGCCCGGCCGTCACGCCAGCGTGTTCCTCAAGCTCGGCTCGCGGGTGTACCAGGTGATCTCCATCGCCATGGTGGCGGCGCTGCTGGCCGTCGACGACGACGGACGGATTACGGCGGCAGCGATCGCCGTCGGCGCGTGTTCGGAGGTGGCGCAGCGGCTGCCGAGCCTCGAAGCGGCGTTGACCGGCCGGCGGATTGACGACATCCGGCTGGCGGACGCGCTCAAACCGGCCCATCTCGCCCCTCTCTGCCCCATCGACGATATCCGCGGCACCGGCGAGTACCGGCTCGATGCGACGGCGACGCTCGTCCGCCGCGCCATCGCCGATCTCCAAAGGGCGCTGGCGTGAGCGACGCGCCGCTCATCCGCTTTACCCTCAACGGACGCCCCGTGGAGGTGTCGGCGCCGCCGATGCGCCGGCTGTCCAACGTGCTCCGCGAGACGCTGGGGATGACCGGCACCAAGGTCGGCTGCGATGCCGGCGACTGCGGTGCGTGCACCGTGCTGGTCGACGGCGAGGCGATGTGCGCGTGCCTGATGCCCGCCGCGCAGGCGGCCGGGCGCACGGTGCAGACCGTCGAGGGCCTCGCCAACGGCACGCTCAGCGCGGTGCAGCGGGCGTTCCACCATCATGGCGCGGCCCAGTGCGGCATCTGCACGCCGGGGTTCCTGATGGCGGCGACGGCGCTGCTGGCCCGAACGCCACGGCCCAGCGAGGATCAGACGCGGGAAGCGCTGGGCGGCGTGCTGTGCCGCTGCACCGGCTACCGCAAGATCATCAGCGCCGTCGTGGATGCGCACCGGTTCGAGGACGAGATGACGCCCACGCGCGCCAACGCCATCGTCGGCGCCCGCGTGCCGCGGGTCGACGGCATCGCCCGCATCGACGGCAGCGAGCGCTACGGCGACGACGTCGCCCCCGCCGACGCGCTGTGGCTCAAGGTCATCCGCTCGCCGCATCGGTCGGCTCGGTTCCGCATCGGCGCGCTGGAGACGGTCTACGACCGGTTCCCCGGCCTCCGCCTGATCCTCACCGCCGCCGACGTTACCGGCGTCAATGCCTTCGGGGTGATCCCCCCCTTTCGCGACCACCCGGTCTTCGCTGACGGCGTGGCCCGGTTCCGCGGCGAGGCGATCGCCGCAATTGTTGGCGATGAGGCCACGGTGACCGCGTTTGCCGGCGACGACCTGCCGGTGGAGTGGCAGCCGTCGACGCCGATCACCACCATGACCGAGGCGACGGCACCGGACGCGCCGCTTGTGCATCCCGATCGACCGGAAAACATCCTCGTCCGCGGGCTGTGCCGCAAGGGCGACGTCGAGCGGGGCCTTGCTGCCGCCGCGCACGTCGCTGAAGGCCGGTTCGAGACCGCGTACGTCGAGCATGCCTACATCGAGCCTGAGGCGGGCTACGCGCAGCGGGTCGGCGACACGCTGGAACTGCACGTCACGACGCAGACGCCCTACATGGACCGGGACGAAACGGCGCTGGTCCTGGGCGTCGAACCGGAGCAGGTGCGGATCGTTCCCACCGCCTGCGGCGGTGGCTTCGGCGGCAAGCTGGACATGTCGGTGCAGCCGTTTCTGGCGCTTGCCGCCTGGCGGCTCGATAGGCCGGTGCGGTGCCTCTACAGCCGGCCCGAGTCGATGGCGACGACGACCAAGCGTCATCCCGCCGACATCCGGGCGCGCTTCGGCGCCGATCGGGCCGGGCGGCTGACGGCGGTGGACTTTGTTGCCGATTTCAACACCGGCGCCTATGCGTCCTGGGGGCCGACGGTGGCGAACCGCGTGCCCATTCACGCGCCGGGGCCGTATCGGGTCGGCGCCGTCAACGCGCGCACCCGCGCAATTGTGACCAACAACGCCCCGTCCGGCGCCTTTCGCGGCTTCGGCACCCCGCAGGCGGCGATCGCGCGGGAGGGTCTGCTGGACGAACTGGCCGATGCACTCGGCATCGACCGCCTGGAGTTTCGGTTGATCAACGCGTTGCGTCCTGGCGACGCGACCGCCAGCGGCCAGGTGCTGGACGCCAGCGTCGGGCTGGTGGATTGCCTGGAGGCGCTCAAGCCCCGCTGGCTGGCCCTGCGCGCCGAAACGACGGCGCTGAACCAGGAGAGCACGGGCGCGCTCCGCCACGGCGTCGGCATCGCGTGCTTCTGGTACGGCTGCGGCAACACGGCGCTGCCCAATCCGTCCACCATGCGCGTCGGACTGAAGGCCGACGGCCGCGTCGTCCTGTATCAGGGCGCCGTCGACATCGGCCAGGGCTCCAACACCGTCATGGCGCAGATCTGTGCCGAGACGCTGGGCATACCGATGGATACTCTCGACATCGTCACCGGCGACACCGGCCGCACCGCGGATGCCGGCAAGACCTCGGCGTCGCGCCAGACGTTCGTCTCCGGCCGGGCGACGGAAGCGGCGGCGCGGAACCTACGGCAGGCGATCCTGCGCCTCGCCAACGCCGGCGACGATGCGCCGATCCGCTTGCGTGACGGGCGCCTTGTCGTCGGTGACGGCGATGCCAGGCGGATGCTCGATCTGTCACACCTGCCGGCGGACTCAGACGGCAACGTGCTCATCGGCGAGGGCACCTTCGATCCGCCGACCGAGCCGCTGGACGCCGACGGCCAGGGCGTGCCCTACGCGACCTACGCCTTCGGGGCGCAGATCGCCCAGGTCGCGGTGGACGTGGAGGTGGGGACGGTCAAGGTGACGAAAATGGTCGCCGCCCACGACGTCGGCCGCGCCATCAACCCGACGCTGGTGGAGGGCCAGGTGGAGGGCGGCATCGCCCAGGGCATCGGCATGGCGCTGATGGAGGAGTACGTGCCCGGCTCGAACGACAACCTGCACGACTATCTGATCCCCACCATCGGCGACGTGCCGGAGGTGGAGACGATAGTGATCGAGGACTTAGAACCGCTGGGCCCCTACGGCGCCAAGGGGGTCGGCGAACCGGCGCTGATCCCGACGGCGGCGGCGATCCTCAACGCCATCCGCGACGCCACCGGCGTGGCCCTGCGCCGGGTGCCGGCGACGCCCGACCGCGTGCGCCAGGCCATCCGCGCCGCCCGACAACCCGTGCGGGCCGCCAACCCGCGCGGGCCGAATGACGGCGGATGACCGATAGCCCGAACACGAGCCGCGACGAGACCACCGGCGACCGGGTGATCTGCGACGCGTGCCCGGTGCGCTGCCGGATCAAGCCGGGCGCCAGCGGCGCGTGCGACCGTTACGCCAACGTCGACGGCGCGCTGGTCCGCGTCGATCCCCTCGTCGTCGCCGGCCTCGCCGCCGAGCGGGACCGGCCGCTGGTGCCGTTTCTCGATGCCGGCGACTGGGACGGCGACCCGATACCGCACGGCAACCGATTCGTCACCGGCGTCGGCGCCGGCACCACCTATCCCGACTACAAGCCGGCGCCGTTCATCGTCTCCAGCACGCATCACGGCGTCGACATGGTGACCGTGGTCACGGAGGGGATTTTCAGCTACTGCGGCGCCAAGGTGAAGATCGACAGCGACCGCCACATCGGCCCGGAAACGGCGACCGTTCGCCACGACGGCGAGCCGGTCGGCCACGTGACGACGGGCGAGTATGGCTCGCAGATGCTGGCGCTGGGCGGCGTCCGCCACCTGACCGGCGGCGGCAAGCGCGAGGGCCAGGTGACCTGCCAAATGCTGCTGGAGCTGTGCAACCGCCGCCCGGTCGAGCTCGCCGTCGACGGCGGTTCCACGCTCACCGTCGCCGCCGGCGAGCCGCCCGTCATCGACGGCGTGCGCGAGGAGCGGATGCGGGTCGGATGCGGCTCGGCGGCGATCGGCATGTTCGCGCCGGCCTGGCGGGAGCTGGTCGACGAGGTGGTCGTCGTCGACGATCACATCACCGGCGTTCTGTCGGAACACGAAGCCGGGCGATACCTGGGCGTGCCGCCGACGGGCATTTACCTGAAGGGGCACCGGTCGACGCCGGGGCGCTATTTCCGCGTCGCCGAGCCGGGCAGCGGCTGGGGCGGCACCACCGTCCGCGACCCGCTCACGATCCTCGGGCCGTTCAATCGTAAGAACGCGCGGCCGGGGCTGACGCTGCTGATGGTCAGCACCACCGGCGATGACGCGGCCTTCTACCGGCTCGACGACGCGCTCACGCCGGTGGCCGAGCCGCTGCCGGCCGCGCTTGCCGACACGGTGGCGCTGCTGCGCGAGAACTGCGAGCCGGCCGTCTGTTCGGTGCTGTTCATGGCCGGTGCCGGCGGCTCGCTGCGCGCTGGCGTGACGCGCAACCCGGTGCGCCTGACCCGGTCGGTGCGGGACTGCCTCGCCTATGTTTCGTCCGGCGGCGCGCCGGTGTACGTGTGGCCGGGCGGCGGCATCACATTCATGGTCGACGTGACGCTGATGCCGGAAAATTCCTTCGGCTGGGTGCCGACGCCGGCGCTGGTGGCGCCGATCGAGTTCACCATGGCGCTTGCCGACTACGCCGAGTTGGGCGGGCACATGGCGAACGTCGTCGCCATCGATACCATCGAAGGCTATGACCGCGCCCGGTCCGTTGCCTGGCGGCCGGGCAACCCCTGGCCCTTCGCGACCGGCCGCTACCGCAAGACCGGCCCCGAATGACCGGCGGTCCGACGGCGGCCCGCCTTGCCGACGGACGGCGCCTGCATCTCCAGCACGGACCGATCGACCTGATCATCGAGGCGTTTGGACCGGCCGACGCGGTGGCGCGCGCACACGATCGGGCCACCGCAGCGTTCGAGCCGATTCTCGCCGACCTGGTGGCGGAGCTGCCGGCGCTGCGCACGGCGGTGACGGCGGGAACGCAGGAGCCGCTGGGCCCGGTGGCGCGGCGCATGGTGGCGACCTGCCGGCCGCACGCGGCGCGGTGGGTGACGCCGATGGCGGCGGTGGCGGGCGCCGTCGCGGACACCGTACTGGCCGCCATGACGGCCGATGGATCGCTCGACCGCGCGTACGTCAACAACGGCGGCGACATCGCACTCCACCTGGCGCCGGGGCACTCGTTCGACGTCGGCATTGTTACGCGTGTGGACCGGCCGGACATTGCCGCGACGGCGTTTATCGAGGCGGCGATGCCGATCCGGGGCGTGGCGACCAGCGGTTTCGGCGGGCGCAGTCTGACCTTCGGCATCGCCGATGCGGTCACCGTCCTCGCCGCCGACGGGGCCGCCGCCGACGTGGCGGCAACACTGATCGCCAACGCCGTCAGCATCGACAGCCCGGCCATCCGCCGCGTGCCGGCTCGCGAGCTGCGGGACGATACCGATTTGGGCGATCGTCCGGTAACGGCGGCGGTCGGTCGCTTAAGCCCGGCCGAGATAGCGGAAGCCCTCGATGCCGGCGCGTCCGTCGCCGCCGAAATGCTGCAACTCGGTTTGATTGGCGCAGCGCACTTGAGTTTGCGCGGCCATCGTCGCATCGTCGGCGAGCCGGTGCCGAACGCGTCCGGCCGCCTCGCCGCCACCGGGAATGTCCCCCGCCGCGGCAGGACCGACGATAACGACAGACGAGGATGGGGAAGACGGGAATGGGCGCCGCCGAAATCCGCACCCTGGTGACGCTGGTCGAGGAGACGCTGCGCGAGGCGGATCGGATAATCCAACCGCCGACGCGCAAGGCGGCCGCGGTGGCGATCATCGCCAATCCGTTCGCCGGGCGCTACGTCGACGACCTGGAGCCGCTGATCGCGATCGGCGAGGAATTGGGCGCGCTGCTCGGCGAGCGCGCCGTCCGCGCGCTGGGCGTGCCGCCGGCGGCCATCGAAAGCTATGGCAAGGCGGCGATCGTCGGCGAGGCCGGCGAGTTGGAGCACGCGGCGGCAATCTTGCATCCACGGCTTGGCGCGCCGCTGCGCCGGGCGGTGGAGAAGGGCGCGGCGCTGGTTCCGTCGGCGAAGAAACGGGGCGGCGTCGGCACGGCCATCGATGTGCCACTGGGGCACAAGGACGCCGCCTACGTCCGCAGCCACTTCGACGCCATGGAGGTGCGGGTCGTCAGTGGACCACGGGCGAACGAAATCCTGGTTGCCGTCGCCGTCGCCGATTCGGGCCGGCCGCTGCCGCGCATCGGCGGCCTCAGCAAGGACGCCATCGAGGGACGGGACGGGCTGCGCTGACGCGCCCGCCGGCCCTCGCCCCCTTCCTGACGGAGATATCTTTACATGAGCACACGCCGCGCGTTTCTGTCCCAAGCCGCGATTCTCGCCGGCGTGGCGCTGGCGCCGGCCGGCCGCGCCGGCGCCGCCGACGCGATCAAGATCGGCGACATCAACAGCTATTCGGCGCTGCCCGATTTCACCATTCCCTATCGGATGGGCTGGCAGCTGGCGCTGAGGCAGATCAACGAGCGCGGCGGCGTGCTGGGCCGGCCGCTGGACGTGGTATCCCGCGACGACGGCGGACGGCCGGGCGACGCGGTCACCGCCGCCAACGAGCTCTACGCGCGGGAGCGGGTGGCGCTGCTGATGGGAACGTTCTTCTCCAACGTCGGTCTCGCCGTATCCGACTTCGCCCGCCAGCGGCGCATCCTGTTCGTCGCCGCCGAACCGCTGAGCGACGCGCTGACGCTGCAGGCCGGCAACCGCTACACGTTCCGGCTCCGGCCGTCGACCTCTATGCAGGCGGCGATGCTGGTGGACGACGCGGCGGATCTCCCCGCCGTCACCTGGGCGTCGATCGCGCCCAACTATGAGTACGGCCAGTCCGCCGTCGAGGCCTTCCGGACCCTGCTGCAGGCGAAGCGACCGGACGTCCGCTGGGTGGCAGAGCAGTGGCCGCCGTTGGGCAAGATCGACGCCGGCCCGACCGTGCAGGCGCTGGAGAACGCCCGCCCCGACGCCATCTTCAATGTTACCTTCGGCCCGGACCTGGTGAATTTCGTTCGCGAGGGCAACACCCGCGGCCTGTTCGAGGGCCGCTCCGTGGTCAGTCTGCTCACCGGCGAGCCGGAGTATCTGGACCCGCTGCGGAGCGAAACGCCGGAGGGCTGGATCGTCACCGGCTATCCCTGGTCCGCTATTCAAACGCCGGAGCACGATGCCTTCGCGGCGGCGTATCGGGACGCGTACGACGATTATCCCCGCCTCGGCTCGGTGGTCGGCCACGCGACGATGACGGCGGTGGCGGCCATTATTGCCGCGGCCGGATCGACGGACACCGACCGGATGATCGAGGCGGCAACGGCGGTGACGGTGGACACGCCGTTCGGGCCGGTACGCTTACGCGACCTGGATCACCAGTCGACGATGGGAACCTTCGTCGGGCGGACGGCGTTGGCCGGGAACCAAGGAGTGATGACCGACTGGCGGTACGCGGACGGCGCCGACTACCTGCCGCCGCCGGAGATGGTAAAAGCGCTGCGCCCGCCGACCTAAATCCGCGAAACCTTAAAGGGGGCCTCGCCACGTGAGCGACGTCATCGTGCAAGCGCTGAACGGGCTGGCCAGCGCGTCCAATCTGTTCCTCGTCGCCGCCGGCCTGTCTCTCATTTTCGGCGTCACCCGGATCGTCAACTTCGCGCACGGTTCGTTCTACATGCTGGGCGGCTACGTAGCCTATTCCCTCGTCGGGGTGCTGGGCGCGACGCCGATCGGCCTCTGGGGGGCGATGGCGCTGGCGCCGCTGGCCATCGCGGCGCTGGGCGGGCTGCTCGAGGTGACGCTGTTGCGCCGCATCTACCGGGCGCCACAGCTTTTTCAGCTTCTGGCGACGTTCGGGGTCGTTCTGGTCGTCCAAGATCTGGTGCTGCTGGTGTGGGGGCCGCAGGACCGCCTCGGTCCGCGCGCGCCCGGTCTCGAAGGCGCCATCGACATTCTCGGCCGCAAGTTTCCCACCTACGACCTGTTTCTGATCGCGCTCGGTCCGCTGGTGCTGGCCGGCCTGTGGCTGCTGCTGAAGCGGACTCGGTGGGGCGTGCTGATCCGCGCCGCCACGGAAGACCGCGAGATGGTGGCGGCGCTCGGTGTCAGCGAACGCCACCTGTTCACCGGCGTGTTCGTTCTCGGCACCCTCATCGCCGCCCTCGGCGGGTCGCTGCAGCTGCCGCGCCAGGCCATCCACCACGGCATGGATCTGGAGATCATCGTCGAGACGTTCGTCGTCGTCGTCATCGGCGGCCTCGGCAGCATCGGCGGCGCGTACGTCGCGGCGGTGCTGATCGGGCTGCTCAACGCGCTCGGCATCGCCGTGTTTCCGCAGATCGCCATCGTGCTGGTGTTCCTGGTGATGGCGGCGGTGCTGATCGTGCGCCCGCACGGCCTGTTCGGCCGCGCCGAAGCGCCGGTCCGCGTCGCCAGTCCGGTGGTCGATCCGCTGCTGCGGCCGCCCTCGGCGGCGGTGCGCAACGCCGTCGCCGCCGGTGTGGTGGCGCTGGCGGCGCTGCCGCTGGTCGCCGGCCCCTATGGCCTGTCCGTCGCGACCGAGGTGCTGATCTTCGTCCTCGTCGCCGCCAGCCTGCATCTGATGACCGGCATCGGCGGCATGGTCTCCTTCGGCCACGCGGCGTTCTTCGGCGCCGGCGCCTATGGCGCGGCGCTGGTCGTCCGCCACCTCCAGGCACCGATGGAAATGGCGCTGGTGGCCGGGCCGCTGCTGGCCGGCGCCATCGGCCTGGTGTTCGGATGGTTCTGCGTGCGGCTGTCCGGCGTCTACCTGGCCATGCTGACGCTGGCGTTCGCCCAGATCCTGTGGTCGGTGGCGTTCCAGTGGTACGCCGTCACCGGCGGCGACAACGGCCTGCTCGGCGTGTGGCCGTCGGCGTGGACGGATTCGCCGGCCCGGTTCTATCTTCTGGTTCTCGGGATCACCGCCGCCGCGCTGTACGTGTTGTGGCGCATCGTCTTTTCGCCGTTCGGATACGCGCTGCGCGCCTGTCGCGATTCGGTCCGGCGCGCCGAGACCATCGGCATCGACCGGCGCACGACGCAGTGGCTCGGCATCGCGCTGGCCGGCGCGTTCGCCGGCATTGCCGGCGCGCTCTACGCGTTCCTCAAGGGCAGCGTGTTTCCCGACGTCGTCGCCATCCCGGTCTCCATCGACGCGCTGACCATGATCCTGCTCGGCGGCATCAACGCGCTGGCCGGTCCGGTCGTCGGCGCGGTCGTCTACAAGACGCTGCTGATCCTGCTGGCCAGCGAAACCGACTACTGGCGCCTGGTGGTCGGCATCACCATCATCGCGCTGGTCGTCATCGCGCCCGAGGGCATCGTCGGTTTCGTCACCCGCCGGCTGGCACTGCCGGACACGAATAGAGCCGACACGACGAGGGCCGACACCACTGGGGCCGACACGACTGGGGCGGACCGGTGATGGCGGTCCTCGACGCCGCCGGCGTGAGCAAGCGGTTCGGCGGCGTGATCGCGTTGGACGGGCTCGACCTGCACGTTGACGACGGCGAGGTCCTGGCGCTGATCGGTCCCAACGGCGCCGGCAAAAGCACGTGCTTCAACATCCTCAACGGCCAGCTGCGGCCGGACTCGGGCCGGGTGCGGCTGTTCGGGACGGACGTGACCGGCGCCGGGCCGCTGCGCATCGGCCGCCTGGGCGTCGGACGGACGTTCCAGATCGCCGCCACCTTCCCGTCCATGTCGGTGTCGGAGAACGTCCAGATGGCGCTGATCGGCCATCGCCGGCGAACCCGGTCGCTGTGGGCGAGGGCGGCGCGACAGTTCGTCGGCGAGGCGCGGGATCTGCTGCAATTGGTCGGCATGGCGGACCAGGCGGGGCGGCCGTGCAGCGTGCTGTCCTATGGCGACCTGAAGCGCCTGGAGCTGGCGATCGCGCTCAGCGGCCGGCCCAGGCTGCTGCTGATGGACGAGCCCACCGCCGGCATGGCGCCGGCCGAGCGGACGGTCCTGATGGAGCTGGTCGACGATATCGTACGCACGCAGGGGCTCAGCGTGCTGTTCACCGAGCACGACATGGACGTGGTGTTCCAGCACGCCGACCGGATCGCGGTGCTGCACCGCGGCCGCCTTATCGCCAGCGGCCCGCCCGAAGCGGTGCGCGCCGATCCGACGGTGCAGGACATCTATCTGGGGACGGACGGGCCGACGGCGCCCGACGGCGCGGCGGCGGCCGAAGGACCGGCGGCGCCGTGACCGGCCTGGACATCCAGCGGCTGACCGCCGCCTACGGACGCGCCCAGGTGCTGTTCGAGGTGTCGCTACGCGTCGGCTCCGGCGAGGCGGTGGCGCTGATCGGGCGCAACGGCGCCGGCAAGTCGACGACGCTCAAAAGCGTTCTCGGGCTGATGGCGAACGTTCACGGCAGCATCCGGTTCCGCGGCGTCGACATCTCACGACTGCCGACGGACCAGATCGTCCGCGCCGGCCTCGGATACGTGCCGGAGGATCGGCGCGTCTTCTCCGAGTTGACGGTGATGGAGAACCTCTCCATCGGCCGCCAGCCGCCGCGCGACGGGGCGCCCCATTGGACGCCGGAAGGGCTGTTCGAGCTGTTTCCCAACCTGGCCGACCTGCGCCACCGCCGCGCCGGCGACATGAGCGGCGGCGAGCAGCAGATGCTGACCATCGCCCGCACGCTGATGGGCAACCCGCATCTCATCATGCTGGACGAACCGTCAGAAGGGCTGTCGCCGCGCATCGCCGATCAGCTTGCCACGACGGTGATCCGCATGAAGGCCCAGGGGCTGAGCATTTTGCTGTGCGAGCAGAACCTTCGCTTCGCCCGCCCCGTCGCCGACCGCGCCTGCATCATCGAAAAGGGCCACGTCGTGCACGAAGGCCCGATGGAGACCCTGACCGACGGATCCGAGGCGGCGGCGCGCTATCTGGCGGTGTGATCGGCGCCGCGCGGTTCAAGCGACGAACGGTACCCGCTCGGCCGGCGGCGTGTTGCGGCTGCGGTGAGTGCGGACGATGCCGTCGATGATCGTCATGCCGATGCCGGGGAGATCGCCCTGGCGGATGCTGTCGAGGAGGCCGCGGCCGGCGGAATGCTGCGCCCGGTCGAGAAAGACAAAGTCGGCGGCGCGGCCGGGCTCGATCAGGCCGCCGGCGAGGCCGCGGATGCGGGCCGTGTTGCCGGTGGCGAACGCGATGGCGATTTCCGCCGGCACCTCGCCCAGGCTGCTCAACAGCGCGATGACGCGGAGGATGCCCAGCGGCTGCACGCCGGAGCCGGCCGGCGAATCGGTGCCGAGGATGACCCGGTCGAGCTGCCCCAGCTCGCCCGCCATGCGCAGCGCGTGCAGGGCTGCCCGCTCGTTGCCGTTGTGCACGATCTCGATCGCGCGCGTCGAGCGCTCGCAGAGCGCGGTGATCTGGTCCAGCGGCAGGGCGGTGTGGCCGCCGTTGATGTGGCCGATGACGTCGGCGTCGGCCTCCAGCACCACGTCCTTGTCGATGAGGGACGAGCCGGGAATGGACGGCCCGCCGGTGTGGATCGTCGACTGCAGCCCGTATTTGCGCGCCCAGGCGACCATCTGCCGCGCCTCATCCGCCGCCTTGACGCTGCCCAGGCCGACCTCGCCAAGAAGGCTGACACCCGATTGGGCCAGCTCGCGAAAATCGCTCTCGACCATCCCCTGTTCGAGGACAGGCGCGCCGGCGTGCACCTTGACGCCGCCCGGCTGGAACGCCGCGAACGACCGCTGGGCGGTGACGGCGAGCGCCTTCAGCCCCACGATGTCCTTCGGCCGGCCCGGCAGATGCACCTCGCCGGCGGACACCATGCACGTCACGCCGCCGTGCAGGAAGCTGTCGATCCAGTTGAGCTGGTTCTGCCGGGGCGTCCAGTCGCCGAAGACGGGGTGGACGTGGCTGTCGATCAGGCCGGGCGCCACCGCCGTGCCGTTGGCGTCGACGACGGTATCGGCGCCGTCCAGGTCCAGATCACCCGCCCGGCCGAGGGCCGAAATGACGCCGCCCTCGCAGACGATCGCGTCGGCATCGAGAATGGGACGGGCCACGTCGCCGCTGAGCATCAGCCCGATGTTGCGGATGGCGAGTTTGGCCGGCCGTCGTTCGTCCATCGTTTCGGTCTCCGTCACGGTTTCTCGGCGTGTCGACGGCCAATTCGCCGGTCTTCAAGCCGAGAAGTTAAGGTGATACCGGGCCGCTTCGGCTCTGGAAACAGGTAATGTTATGTAACGAAACGTGAATTGGCTTGCTCCAGCCCGGTCGATAACTAAAGTTGATCGGAACGAATGAGATTAATAGTGGGTATGATGTCGACAACCTCCATTGCCACGGCGACCGGGTCCGGGCGCACGCGCACCGTTCGCTCCCCGGAACCCACGCCGCGCACCGTGCGCGCGCCATTCACCGGCGCCCTCCGGCTCTATGCCGCGTTCCGGTCGCGGCAGCTGGCGCGCCAGGACGCCGGCGTCACCCAGCAGCGCCAGCTCGATCGGCTGGTCGGCGCCGCGGCGAACACGCAATTCGGAAAGGAGCATGGCTTCGGCTCCATCCGCTCCGTTGCCGACTACCAGGCGCGCGTGCCGCTGCGCACCTATAACGAGCTGTGGAACGGCTATTGGAAGGACCCGTTTCCGAACCTGATCGACTGCACCTGGCCGGGCACGATGCCCTATTTCGCGGTGTCGTCGGGCACGTCCACCGGCAGCGTCAAGTACATCCCGTGCTCGCAGCAGATGGTCAAGTCGAACGCCCGCGCGGCGCTGGAAATTTTCGTTCATCACCTGGCGAACCGCCCCAACAGCCGGGTGTGGGACGGCAAATGCTTCGCGCTCGGCGGCTCGACGGACTTGAAGGAGCTGGCGCCAGGCGTGCGCGCCGGCGACATCAGCGGCATCGCGGCGGCCGAGAAGCCGTGGTGGACGGAGTGGGGCTATTTCCCGCCCCGCGACCTGACCTTCATGACCGATTGGGAAGAGAAAATCCGCGTGCTGGCGCCCCGCGCGCTTGCCGAAGACATCCGCTTTCTGTCCGGCGCGCCCGGCTGGCTAACCATCCTGTTCGAGACGATGCACGCCCTGAAGCCCGACACGTCCGGGCGCCTGGTTGACCTGTTTCCCAACCTGGAGATCCTGACGCACGGCGGCGTCAGCTTCGCACCCTACCGCCGGCGCTTCGAGCAGCTGCTGGAAGGCAGCCACGTCGACCTGCGCGAGGTGTATCCGGCCAGCGAGGGCTTCGTCGCCATTGCCGACCGCGGTCCCGGCGAGGGCATGCGGATGCTGCTGGACAACGGCCTGTTCTATGAGTTCATCCCGGTCGACGAGGTCGGCAGCCGCGCCCCGACGCGTCACTGGATCGACACGGTGGAAACCGGCGTCGACTACGCCATCGCGCTCACCACCTGCGCCGGCCTGTGGTCGTACATGATCGGCGACGTGGTGCGCTTCGTCGACCGCCGGCCGCCCCGCATCGTCATCACCGGGCGAACGTCCTACATGCTGTCGTCCTTCGGCGAACACGTCACCGGCGAACTGGTCGAGACGTGCGTGCTCGCCGCCGCCGGAGCGATCGATGCCGACGTGAACGAGTTTTCCGTCGGCACCCGGTTCTCCGAGGACAACGCGTCTCTGGGCCACCACGTCTATGTGGTGGAGTTCGCCGAACCGGTAACCGACGCCGGCCGCCTCGCCCGCTTCACCGAGAACGTCGACCGGCAGCTCGCCGAACGCAACGAGGACTATGATGAACGCCGCGTCGTCGAGAAGGGCGTCGACGCCCCGGTGGTCCACGCGGTGCCGCCCGGCACCTTTGCCGCCTGGATGAAGAGCATCGGCAAGCTGGGCGGACAGAACAAGGTGCCGCGGGTGATCAGCGATCCGGACATGCTCGACGGCCTGCTTCGTTTCGTCGGCGCCGAGAACCGCTAACGCTTAAGCGGTGCCGCCGCCGGCCGACGTCCCTGCGGCCGCAGTCATCCGGGTGACGTGCGGAAACTCGGCGGCCACGGTCTCGCTTCGCATCGGCATGCGCATGTAGCGCCGCTGCCGCCACAGCTCGACCTGGTCGGCGTAGGTATCGCTGCCGATCCAGCCGTCGTTGCCGCCCAGGATGACGAACCAGTTGGCGTCGGGGTCCGACAGGTCGGACACGTGGCGGGCCATCTGGCCAAAGGTCGCGACATGGCGCCGGTTGACGAGCCCGTGCGCCATCTTCAGCGGCGTCTGCCGCGAGCCGCCGACCGGATAATCACCGACCAGAAGCGACCGGCCGACCACCGGCATGCGCGCCAGTGTGTTGCCGATCCTAAGCCGGTGCATGTCGCCCCAGGTGCGATAGCGTGCCGCGTCCTTTGCCGCCCGCCGCACCGAACGCTTGAGAAGCTTGTGGCGCGCGGGCGCGTCCAGCGCCATCAGGTCGGGCAGGAGATAGGTGGTCAGATAGCTCCACTGCCCCAGCAGGTCCGGCAGCTTCGAGGCCTTGCCGCCGCCGTAGAGCGTCGGCACGAGATGATAGATGAGCGTTTCGAACGCGACGGCGCCGGCCGACCCGGCATCGTAGTCGCCGTTCCAGCCGTGCAGGCTGGCGAGGAAGTCCCGATGCTCCCCGGTACCGCCCGGTACGGCGTCGATCTCCGCCGTCAGCGCGGCGGCCAGAACGGCAGCGTCCGGAGCGCGGGTGTCCGCCTGCATCGCGCTGAGGTCGTCGACGCTCAAATGTTCGTTGGCGGACAGAAGCTCGTACAGGCGACGAATGCGATCCTCGGAACCGAAGGTAAAGCCGATGGGAATGTCGGTACCTTCCGGGCGTTCGTTGGCGGACGCGAGGACGCCCGAAGGCGGATTTAGCACCCACGGCAGGTCCATAACGTTGGCGAGACCCTGCCAGTGCGTCTCGGGATCGGTCGCGTCGAGGACGGGGTCGTCCTTGGGAAAGCCGTTGCGGCGCGGCTGCATCACCGCCATGATCTTGCCGATGTTGCCCTGCTGATCGGCGAACACCATCGTCTGTCCGGAGATGCCGTAGGTCGAAAACGCCTCGCGGAACTCCTCCGGCGTCCGGGCCTTGCCGGCGCGGAGAAAGGCGGTGAATTCGTCCGTCGCCTCGTGACCGACCCAGCGCATGGCGATCGGGCGGCCGCCATCGCCGCCAAGCGCCTTGGCGTCACTGATGATAGGGCCGAACCGGGTGCGGCGGAGCGTCATCGTCGACGGCCGCCCGAAACGGGCGCGGATCACCGTTTCCCGGCTCTCGATCTCGTCCGCCGGAAGTCCGCCGACGTCGTACAGATCGCTGGACGCGGCGCGCAGGTTGGTGCCGCCCCACGCCAGATGGGGGTTGCGGCCCAGCGCAAACACCGGCGTGCCGGGGATCATGAAGCCGATGAGGTGATAGGACGGCGAGCGCAGGCCGGCGAGAATCCACAGGTTCGGCAACGACAACCCCAGGTGCGGGTCGTTGGCGATCAGGGCGCCGCCGGTGGCGCTGCGCGCAGGTGCGACGGCGAACGAGTTGCTGCCAGCGCGCCCGGCCCCCAGAAGCAGATCCTCCAGTTCGGCCGGAGCCTCCTCGGGGTGAATGCCGGGAATGGGGCTCTCGCCCGCCTCCAGCGTCCGGTTCCACAGCTGCGCGAAGCCGGGCTTGTGGCGCCTGGGCAGCAGCGACAGATACGTCAGCCAGGTGAAATCGGTCGACGCTAAGCGGCCGCCGGCAATCGCGTCGCGCATGGTATAGGGCCGGGGCTTGATGCCCAGCAGGCCGTATTCCGGCGGCGGCTCGATCGGCCGCATCTGGTAATGGTTCATGCCGTCGAGAAAGCGCTGAATCCACACCTTGGTCTCATCCGGCAGGCTCTGCTCGATGACGTCGGCGGCGTGTCCGAAATCGAGGATGCGCAGCGCGTGATCGAGCTTCTTCGCCGGCGGGCCGAACAGTTCCGCCAGCCGGCCGTCGAAAAGATAGGTGAACAGCGCAATCTGGCCGGCGCGCAGATGGGCGTGAATCATGCCGACGGCGAAGGCGGCGTCGTGATCGGTCTCCGCCTCGATGAACGGCACGTGATGGGCGTTCCAGCGGATGACGAGGTCACGCTCGATGGGCAGGCCCGTGGTGGGCAGCGCCGCCAGCCGCTCCTCGATATCGACCGGCCGGGGCGCCAGGCACGCGAACACGCGCCTAAGCGGCAACGGAAGGTAGTCGGCGGAACGGCGATGAGTCGGGCGGGCGGGCATGGCGTGGAACCAAAAAAGGAGCCAGAACGGTATCGGCGGACGGGCGCGTTACCGGACGCTGTAGCGCGGCTGGCGCCAAAAGTCCAAGGTCGCCTGTGGAGAGCGCCGCCGCCGACGCCGACTCGGCGCTTAATCGTCGCACGCGTATTGGTCATCAGCGTCCGGATTTGGTATGTGACACCATGCTGGCGGCTCATGTTTAGCCACGGTCGCGCCGCCGATTTCAGGCCATACGCGCCGGAACCAGGGGATCATGAAACCATCGACGTCATCACACGCGGCCGGGAGCGGTAACCTGGGGCCGGCAAGATCCAGAACAGCGCTTGTGTTGATCGGTAGCGTGCTGTTGTTGATCTGCTTGCTTTCCACTTTTGTTTATCAACGCGCGCCTTTCCTTTTGTACTTTTCTGTTCTTGTTTTGTTGTTTTTTCCATTGTTTTGCTTGACCGGCCGCGGGTCGTTGCGGGCTCTTTGGGTCAACGTGGGCGCTGTGTGTTTCGCCCTTTTGATGGCCGAGGGTTATTTCTGGCTGCAGGCACCCGACAATGACGGCGGCGACGCCGATGCCGATCGGCGCGTGGTCGGCCGTCCGGCGTATGTCGAGCACCCGCGCCTGGGCTGGGTGCTGCCACCCGATACGACCTGGACGGAACGCAAGGTCATCGGCTCCGACGTGATCTACGAGGCGACCTACACCACCGACACGCACGGCCTTCGCATCGCAACGGGAGATACGGAGGGCAGCGATCCGTGCGTGCTGTTCTTCGGTGGCTCGTACACCTTCGGCACCGGCGTGAACGATGGCGAGACGATGCCGGCGCAGGTCGCCGAGATTTCGGGCAACCGGGTGATCAATTTCGGCGTGCCGGGCTATGGTCCGCATCAGATGCTGGCCGCGCTGGAGACCGGTTTCGTCGATGACGTGGTCGATTGCACGCCCAGCCATGCCGTCTACCAGGGCCTTAACGATCACATGGCGCGCGCCGCTGGTAAACGGCTCTATGGCATCACCGGTCCCCGCTATGTGCTGCTGGACGACGGTTCCGTCCGCGCCGACGGGCAATTCAACGATGGGCGCGCCGAGCCGTCGGCGCTGCAAACGTTTCTCGGCCGGTCGTTCGTCTATCAGGCCATCGCCGGATCGGCGACGGACATCACGGCAGAAGACGTCGAGCGGTACATGGCGCTGATCGACGCATCACGGAAGTTGCTGGAAGAACGGTATCCCGGCATCGATTTCTACGTGCTGCAATGGGGGACCCGCTACCACGAGCAGCTCGACCGGTTTCCGTCCATGGGCTTCGGCTTCAGCTACGTCGACGAGGTGCTGGAGGATTTCGACAACAAGCATGAGCGGCACATGATCAGTCCGCACGAGCATCACCCCACCCCGGCAACCCATCGGGAGATCGCCGATTTCGTGGTGCGCACGGTGCTGGCGGGCGGGACGGCAGACGGCGAGAGCACCGGCCGGCGGGACTGACAGCCGATCAGCGCCGCCGATCAGCGCCGAATGCCGTCGAACTGGGCGCGGTCCGACGCCTCCACCGAGCGGCGCAAGCGCGTGCCCCAGCGAATCAGACGGTACGCCAACCGCGCGCGCAGAGCGGTCGACCATCCAGCCCCGGTTCCCCGTTGCCAATCGGCGCCGGTGGTGCCCGCCGAGCGGCGATAGCCGCGGCGTTCCAGCAGACCCGCGACCTCGGCCGTCATCTCCAGGTCGCCCTTGAACGACGCCAGCATGGCGCAGAACAGCTCGGGCTCGATATCGAGATCGTGATAGGTGCCGATGTCGCGCCGGTGCCATTTCGGTTCGTAGTATTTCTGCGAGCCGCCGGGGCCGGCGCCGAACATCGTGAAGCCGGTGATGAACAGCTTGTCGATGGTCAGCATCGAGGTCAGGAAATAGAGCGCGTAGGTGCCCTGGGTCAGCAGCCGGGTCCGTCCCGGCTGGGGAAAGCCGATGATGTCCGGCGGCGGGCAGCACAGCGTCGCCACGCTGTCGCCGACCCAGGCGCGGAACGGGGTGATGTCGAACTCGGGGCCGCGCATGGTGAAGCTGACGACCGCGCGCGGCTTCAGCGTATCGGCGGGCGACGGCGCGATGGCGAGCGAGTTGTTTTCGTTGGCGACGAGGATGTCGGTACGGCGGCCGAGCTTGTCCTCGACGCCGCCCACCTGAGCCCGGTTGAAGCGGACGACGATGTCGTGGCCGTCGATGTGAGGACCGTTGGAAAACTCGAGCACCGTCGCCGCGTTGCCGACGATGGCGACCGAGCGCGCGTCCGCGAACATATCGCGGAAGTCATACTGATCGAAACGCTCGCTGCGCGTCATCTCTTCATCGCTCCTTCAAGCGGATCGGCGCCGCTCCCCGGTCCCGACGCCATGATGTCAGGTTGACGCGATCGTCAAAGCAGAATCCTTGAAAGCGCCCGGCGCGCCGCCCGCACCTGGACGCCTGGGCGAAAAGTCGATAGGTAGGACGGAGTGCTCCAGGCGATCGCCGCTTTGGCGTGCCGCCGTGGACCTGGTGGATTCGCCGCCCAGTCTGGATGGTCATATGTGCGGGATTTGCGGTTTCTGGTCGCCGGACCGGCCGTTCTCGGCCGATAAGGGCTTGGCTGTCGTGCGCGCGATGACGGCGCAACTGGCGCACCGCGGGCCCGATGCCGACGGCGTGTGGTCGGACGGCGCGAACGGGCTCTTTCTCGGGCACCGCCGGCTGTCAATCCTCGATCTCACCGAGGCCGGGCGTCAGCCGATGGTCGATCCGACCGAGCGCTTCGCCCTCACCTTCAACGGCGAGATCTATAATTTCGCCGACATCCGCGACGATCTCGCCCGGCTCGGCCATACCTTTCGCGGCCATTCGGACACCGAGGTGCTGCTCTACGCCATCGCCGAATGGGGCGTCGACGTCACGGTCAAGCGGCTGAACGGCATGTTCGCGTTCGCCGTCTGGGACCGGCATGAGCGCACGCTGACCTTGGCGCGCGATCGCGCCGGCAAAAAGCCGCTGTACTACGGCTGGGCCGGACGGACCTTTCTGTTCGCGTCGGAGTTGAAGGGCCTGATCGCGCATCCGGCCTTCGAGCCGGAGATCGACCGCGACGCGCTCGGCTGGTACATGCAGTACTCCTGGATGCCGGCGCCGTTCTCGATCTTCAAGGGCATCCGGCAGCTGCCGGCCGGCATGACGCTTGAGGTCGACGAGGCGGCGCCGGACACGCCGCCCAAGCCGTACTGGACGGCGCGCGGCGTCTGTGAGGACGGCGCGCGATCGCCGTACGCCGGCAGCTATGACGAGGCGACGGACGAACTGGACCGACTGCTCGGCGAGGCGGTCGCCAACCGCATGGTCTCCGACGTGCCGCTGGGCGCGTTCCTGTCCGGCGGCATCGATTCATCGCTGGTGGTGGCCCTGATGCAGCGTGCCGGCGCGCGTCCGCTCCGCACCTTCTCCATCGGCTTCACCGAAAAGGACTATGACGAGGCGCCGTTCGCGCGCGCCATCGCCAAGCACCTGGGCACCGATCATACGGAGATGTACGTCAGCCAAGCCGATGCGCTCGGCGTCGTACCGCGGCTGCCGACGCTTTATGACGAGCCGTTTGCCGACCCGTCGCAGATTCCGACCTATCTGGTGTCGGCGATGACACGCCAGCACGTCACAGTGGCAATTTCCGGCGATGGCGGCGACGAGTTGTTCTGCGGTTACAACGGCTATCTCAAGGAGTTGGCCGAGTGGACGACGCTCCGGCGCCTTCCCGCCCCGGTCCGGCGCGGTCTCGCATCGGCGGTCGCGACCGTGGCGCGGCACCGCCACGCCGAGGCGGCAACGACGGGCCACGGGGGCGATCGCGTTAATCGCTGGAACCGACAGATCGCCAAGCTGATCAAACGCGGCTTTATTCTCTCCGCCACCGACGCGGTCGATCTCTATGCCCGCAAGCGGTGGCGCTGTGCCTCGCCGTCGGATCTGGTGATCGGCGCCGATCCCCATCGCCGGCCGGAGGCGTTCCGGGTGTCGCGCCCCGATATCGATGATCCGCTGCAGGGAATGATGTGCGTCGATTTTTCGACCTATATGGCTGACGACATCCTGACCAAAGTCGACCGCGCCAGCATGAGCGTCGGCCTCGAAGTGCGCTGCCCGCTGCTGGATTACCGCGTCGTCGACTTCGCCTGGCGCCTGCCGATGCCGATGCGGGTGAACGCGGACGGCGGCAAACGCATCCTCAAGCGCGTGCTGGAGCGGTATGTACCGAAACCGCTGTTCGACCGGCCGAAGCGAGGGTTCGGGGTGCCGATCGAACAGTGGCTGCGCAACGACCTGAGGGAGTGGGCGGAAAACCTGCTGGCGCCGGCGCGACTCAAGGAGCAGGGGCTTCTCAACGCCGACGCGGTGCGCAACGCGTGGCAGGAGCACCAGGGTGGCCGCATCAGCCACACCAACATGCTGTGGACCGTTCTGATGTTCCAGGCCTGGCACGAGCACTGGATCGCCCAGACCGTCCCGGCACGCGCGCGCGCCATGACGGCTTGAGACAAGGGACGGAGACGGCGCCCATGCGCGTGACCATCTGCGTCTGCACCTGCAATCGTCCGGAGGGGCTTGACCGCTTCCTCGCCGCCGTGGCGCGCATGGAGCCCGTGCGCCCGCCGCTCGAGCGCCTCGACCTGATCATCGTCGACAACATGCCCGATGGCCGCGCGCGCGAGGTCTGGCGGCGGCATGAATCTGGGCTCGGCATCCCGTCCACCTTCATCGAGGAACATGAGCGCGGCATTTCGCCCGCCCGCAACCGGGCGCTGGCCAGCGCGTTCGACGGCGGTGCCGATTTCGTCTCCTTCCTCGACGACGACGACGTTCCTGAGCCCGACTGGCTGCAACGTCTGCTGGAAAAACAGCGCAACAGCGGCGCCGACATCGTCATGGGAAATTGGCGCCTGCCCGATACGCTCCGCCTGCCCAGCCATCTCTCGGAAGTCAAGACGCTGCAACCGCCGGACCCGGCGAGGCTGAGCCGCTACGGCTTTCCTTACAACGGCTGCAACGTGCTCATCGGCCGGCGCGCCGTCGACGGCCTTGCCGGCGAGCCGCCCTATCGGCGCGATTACGGGCTTTCGGGCGGCGAGGACATCGACTTCTTTATCCGCGCGCATCGAGGCGGCGCGGTCATTTCCCATGCCGCCGACTCACTCGTGCGCAAGGATCCGGGCATCGCGCGTGCCACCACGCTCGGAATCCTGAAAGACGCGTTCCGTATCGGCTGCAACCGGGCGCGCCTAGACCAGGAACACCTGCCCGACGAGACGCCCTCGACACGCCGGCGCAGGGCCGTCAAACGGGCGTTCAAATCTTTTGGCAAAATATCGGCCCGCCCGTCGCGATGGGTCGCGGCGGCGTTCCAGGCCTTCATGTCGGCGGGGGAAATCTACGGATCCTTCGGCGGCCGCTACGAGTACTACCGCCACGTATCGAAGCCGAAGCCACACGCGTAAGCGGATGGTGCGGCGGGCTCCGCCGTGGCGTGACGTTTACGATGGCGCCGACGCGTGGCCGGCGGTGTCCGGCCGTTGCTTTCGTCCCGCCAGCGCCGACGGATGGAACCGCCGCAGATAGCGGGTGAACAGCTTCGCGGTCCGCTGGACGTCGCGCCACGTCCATATCAGCCGCGCCGTCCACGAGATCGGGCGGTTTGCGCGATCGTTCAGCGTCCGCCACAAAGAATAGCCGACGCATTCCGGGAGCCGCTCGTAGCCCCGCTCGAACCACCGCCCGCTGTCGCGGGCAACGGCGCACCACAGAAACGCATAAAGCGAAAACAACGGGTTGCGACTGAACAACGACGGCGACGGGGCCTTGGCGCCCATCCAGTGAATGACATGAAAATCATAACAGCCGTCGCGTACGCCCTCTAGAGTGACGCGGACGGCGCTGGCGCCGGAACGGACTTGGACCTCGGGAGCGAGCGGCAGGACGGCGATCCCCAGTTTGCCGCTCAGATAGTTGAGACGGCCCTGATCGCGAAAGAACAGCTCGCTCGACCGCCACGTCCATTGGGGTATTCCCAGCGTGTCGCGATAGAAGGCGCGTTCCCGCCTGTTAAGGTCGTCCAGGTCACGTTCGGTGATGGCACCGCGGCGGCTGGCGAAAACGCCGGAATTGAAGGGGAAATGGGCGTAGAAATCGTACTCCGGATCGAACGCGCTCAACGCACCGCGCCCCAACTGACTGGCGACGCGTTTCAAGGCAAGCCCATGACGCGGATGCGCCGGATCGCCGACGGCTTGACGCCAGTCGGCGTCGGATCGCCACGGTTGGACGAGCATGAAGTTGCCCCGGAGCGCGTCGATGCGGGCCGCCAGAGCGTCCAGCCGCCCCGTGCAGAGGGTGTCGGCATCCAGGTAGAGGAACGTCTCGAACGGGCCCTGAAAGCACCAGAAGTCGCGGTCTTGATGACCAATCTGCCGCCAGAAGCCGTCCGGACGCGGCATGATCGGGACATCGAACGGATGATCCCCCTCGTCGAACCCCTCCCCCGGGATGATCATGATCGGAATGCCCGGATTGACCTCCCGAAGGCTGTGCACGAGGACGGTCGACAGGTGGAAATCGCCGGGATAGGTGAGGATGTATATTCCGAAGCCGTTCATCGGCGAACCGCGATCCTTATACCTACGTTTCGCCGAACCCGATTCGGCTATCTCTCAGAGACTATAGCCGAAGGCTTGCAGAAGACCGCCACGCCGCGCGTCGAGCGCCCGGTTTCCGGCGGCCACGCGCTCGCGGATCCACTCGTCGGCGGCGGGCGACTCGGGTATCCGGGCGCTGGGACTGCGTTTGAGGCGTTTGGAGAACTTGCTGCGGATTTTGCGCGGGATCAGGCGTCCCGACGCGCGATAGAGCGCGTTCGGGACATAGTCGGCGGTGGCCCGCGCGAACTGGAACTGACGCCGGGTGATGGTTGGGTTCCGGTGCGCACGCGCCAGCGCGTCGACCATCGGCGCCGCGTCGATGTTCAGAAATGCCGCCAGCTCCTCGGTATAGGCCTGAGCGTCCTGCTTGAACTTCTCGAAACAAAAAACACCGACATTGTCGGCGCCAAACAACGATTCATAGTGATGAATGATGGCATTAAAATCAAGGTCGCCCAGTATGGACTTATGCGGCTCCTCACTTTTAATACGAAACCATAGATCGAAATCGATCATGTTGTTACCGATGATATACTTTGATGACCGCTGCAAATACCAGGCGCGAACCATGTCTTCCTGCCGGCGCAGCGTGAAGATGATTTTGCACGGCGCGAACAGTTGATGCAGACGATCGGCGACTATGCCTTTGTCTATGGATTCGTAGAGCGTGAAGTTCTCGTAGGACAGCAGCGTCAGGCGGCCGGCATCGTGCCCCGCTAGCCTGTCTCGAACGAGGTCGGCGGCAGCGTGCGCGTCGAACGAGATCGAATCCTGCTTGGCGATGCGGTGGATGAGGGCATCCATGCCATCGTCCGGCGCCGGCAGACCCAGATAGTCGATACCGCCGTGATGGGGGAAAATGTCCTTCTGGAACGTCGAGGTGGCCGTTTTGACGAACCCGACGTGAAGCGCGATCGGCGGACGGGAGGTCATGTCGGAGGGGTGTGCCTAAAAACGATGGCCGGGATGCCAGGAGTGTCGCGTGTTCCGGACGACGTGGCGTGACGCGGAGCATACGGGAAGCGGATTTGGGCTGTCACGGATCGATTGCACGACGCGGACGAGGCGCCGTGAAAGGACGTCGGGAGCCTTGCGTCGATACCGATATCGCCACTAGATACACGCACGACGTTTATCCTGGACAACGCATCGCTATGACGACCAGCATCCTCTCCCGCATCACGCCAGACATGATCACGCTCGTGCCGTTTCCGCACATTCATGTGACGGAGTGCCTCGATCCGGCGCTGTACGCAGAGCTCGCGGCGGCCTATCCGAGCATGGAGCGGATCGCCGGCGACGGCCCGTATCCGAACAACGTCGCCCGCCGCCTGCCGGCGCGGGACGTGATGGCGGATACCGACCTGCCGGCCATCTGGCGGGACTTTTTCGCCTATCACTCTTCCCAGACATTCTTCGACGAATACGTGGCCCTGTGGCGGCCGGTTCTCGACCAGGTCTACCCCGATCTCGAGGAGCGTTTCGGCAAACCGCTGTCGGACCTCACCACCGGCGTCCGCAACAGCCGCAAAAAGATCACCAGCGCCGACAATCAACAGGCGGACGTGATGCTCGATTGTCAGTTCGTCATCAACACGCCGGTGACGACCTCCACATCCGTGCGCGGCCCGCACATCGATCATATCCATAAGCTTTTCAATGCACTGTTATACTTTCGGCGACCCGACGACGAATCGACCGGCGGTAACTTGATGCTGTACCGCGCAAAAACCGATCGGTTCTACCAGGACGCGGATGGCCACATCGAGGACCGCTACGTCGAGGCGGTGACAACCGTGCCCTATGCCGCCAACACGCTGATCATGATGCTGAACACCGATCGCGGCATTCATGCCGTCTCGCCGCGATCGGTCACGCCGATCCCCCGCCGCCACGTCAACATCCACGCTGAGTGCTACAAGCTTAAAAGCAAAGGTTTCTTCCCGCTGAAGCGAACCTTCGCGGGACGGGTCGCCGACACGTTCCAGCGCCTGGCCGGCTAAACCGCCGCCCGATTGGAAGATGGACCGCCGGCGGCGTTCGGACGCACCGGCGTGCCCAATAGGTCAGGCGGCCGATTTGCGCCGGAACTCGTCGCGATACTTGAACCACAGGTCGCCGTGCGGGTGGTCCTTGTATTCCTCGAACCAAGGACCGCCGCTGGTGTAGTGAAGGTGCTTGGTGTTTTCGTCCATGCGGTCGAGAACGTTCCAGGTGTTCGGAATGTCGCCGATGGCCTCGTCCGGAATGTCCTGGAAACGATGCAGGTAACCGCCGGTCTGAGACTCGACCACCTCCTTCGTCCACAGCCGCAGCTTTTCGCAATTCATGATCATCAGGCTTGACCAGTTCTTGCGCGGATAGACGGTCTGCACCTTTCCGTCCATCTTGAACTTTTCCGTCGGCCGATGGTCGTGCTTGACCACGCGCAGGGCGTAATCCGCCATGTCCAGCTCGTCCAGCTCGCGGATGTCCGACAGGCACAGCATGTCGCAGTCCATGAAGATGGCCTTGCCCTTGTAGCCGCACAGGTACGGCACCAAGAACCGGGTGTAGGTAAACTCGGTCGACTGAAGCGGATCGTGAGTGCGCTTGAAGTCCAGATCCTTAAGTTTGAGATAGTTTATCTGCAGCGGCACCGTCGCATGCTTGCGCAGGCTGTACGCCAGCACATCCGCGCACTCGGCCTCGCGTGAATCCCAACCGATAAAGATACGTAACGTCACCCATCCACTCCTTCGTCCGTCTTTTGCGTGCGTCAGATCGCGTACGCGCATCCCGCCCCGCCAAAAGCAAGGTGGGCACCGCGGTGCCCGTGCGTCAAGACACGGCCGCAATCATCGATCACACACGGATGTTAAATCAAGAAATCGCACCGGTGGCAACGATCCATCAACCCACAGGCGAAATATCGGATCATAATCTGACCGGTTGTTGCATGGATCACGCGATGAGGGCGGCGCGTCGCATCTCATGACGGAATTCGGGACGCGCGTTCGGGATCACGCGACAACTTCCGGCGACGCCAGGGTAACTCGCCCGCCGTCCACCCGATAGATGCGGTCGGCAATATCGAGGAAGGCGGGCCGGTGCGTGATGGCGACGATGGTGAGAGCCTCGTCCTTGCGGTGCAGGGTGCGGAGACTGGCGCAGACGTCGCGCTCGGTCTCCGGATCGAGCGCGCTCGTCACCTCGTCGAGGATCAGCAGGCGCGGCCGCGTCACCAGGGCACGGGCGAGTGCGATGCGCTGTCGCTGGCCGCCGGAAAGCCTGGCGCCGCGCTCGCCAACAACCGTATCGAGACCGTCCGGCATCTCGGCAATGAAGTCGGTCGCCCCGGCCAGGGACAGAGCCGCCTCCACCCGCTGCCGGTCGACGCTCGGATCACCGAAGGTAAGGTTGTTCAAAAGCGTGTCGTGGAAAAGGATCGGCTCCTGTGGAACATAGCCGATCATCCGGCGCCAGCTCTCCAACTCGATGTCGGAGAGCAGCACATCGTCCAGGAGAATGCGGCCCCGCGTCGGCTGATAGAGCCCGAGCATGAGATCGACGAGCGTCGTCTTGCCGCTGCCGCTGGGTCCGACGAACACGGTGATGTCGCGGACCGGAATGGTCAGCGACACGTCGTTGAGCGTTTGCCGCTCGTCATAGCTGAACGCGACATCCTCCATCGTGCACCCGCGCTCGAACGTCGCGGGCCGCGTGCCGGGATTGGGCTCCACCTGTGCGCGCAGTTTGTCCAGGCGGCGATGGAACTCGTCATAGGTCGGCTCGAGCATGACGACGAGCTGATATTGACCATAAAGCTTGTTGAGGTTCTTGACACTCGCCGACATGAAAATGCCGACAACGATGATGTCAGAAACGGAGACGTCCAGGTAATTCAGCGTAACATAGAACGCAATACCAAGAAAAATCGTCGTGAATATTTCCTGAGCGCTCTTCAAGGTCTCTTTAGTAATCGCCTGGCCGCGCACGCTTTTACGGATCGCTTGTATCTTCGGCTCGAACATGCCGATAAACGCCGCGGTTCGCGCCGACGACTTGAGCGGCTTCATATTGGCCATGGTGTCGTTGAGAAAGGACACGAACTCGCGGGAGTACTGCGTCTCCTTGCGGCCGAGATTGCGGGCCTGACGGATGAGCCGCCGGAAACACACCGCGGCGGCAACGCCGAAGGCGATCGCGGCCAGCGATAGCTTCCACGACACCAGCATCGCCGTCCCCACCAGCACTATCGTCTGTAGCGTAAGGGCGACGAACTGCACCGCCGCCCGGAACGCCTCGCCGCAGGTGGATGCCTGGCGGCCGGCGGCGTTCGACAGCGCGCCCAAGCGCTGGCCGAGAAGGTACTGCCAGCGGGCATCCAGCAGAGCGCGGATGAGATCGAAGCGGAGCAGCGTGGCGACGCTGGCGATGGACGCGCCGACGTAGCGCTGGGCCAGCAGCGTCAGCATCTCCTTCACCACCAGGCCGCCGACGATGACGGCGAGCAGCGAGCCGACCGTCAGCGGCAGGCCCACGGCCGCGTAGGCGTTCTGCAGGTACGACTGGAGCGGCGACTCGCTGCCGACACCGGTCACCATCGACAACAGCGGCAGCATGCTCGCCAGGCCGATGCTCTGGGCGAAGCTGGCCAGCAGAAAGCACGCGGTGAGCAGATAGGGAGTCCCGCCCCGCGTGTGCAGAAAAATGCGTGCTACCTGCCCCATGCCGTCACTCCGCAACCGAGCCTGCCGCCGGTTCTTTCCCATCGCGCCATCGGATCACCGCCGCTACAAGCGGCGCGGGCCGGCCCGTGTCGTCGCCGTTCGGCACGATGCCCCATTGCCGTCCGTTGTCAACGTTCGTCACCGGATCGTCATGTGTATCGGCCGGGAGCGCGTCGCGCCCATCCGGGCTCATGACAAACGGAGCGTCATCGGTTAGACACACCATCGAAGCCTCAAGGGGAGAACGACGATGACGGCGACACAGGCCATCCGGGCGAGACGATGAGGGCATCGCAGCGCCTGAGGCGCGCCGCGTGGCGCGAGCTGACCGGGCACTCGACCATCGACATGCCGGGCGGGCCGTGCCGGCTGACGTGGGGTTCCCGCCACATCCAGCGCAAGCGCGACTGGGACCTGCTGTTCGATATGGCCGCCGACCGGACGTGCATCTTCGATGTCGGCGCCAAGGTCGGCATGACGGCGATGGCGATGGCGCGCGGTCAGCGCCACGGCAAGGTCTACGCGTTCGAAGCGTCCGAGGTGTCGTCGCTCATCATCAACCGCAATCTGGCCCTGAACGGACTCGCCGACCGGGTGGTGACCGTCAACGGCGTTCTCGGCGCGCGTTCCGGCGCGCTGTTCGAATATCATTGGAACCTGGTCTCCGGCCGGTCGGGAATCGTCGCCGCACCGCCCCAGGGGGCGACGCCGATCAGCAAGGTGACGACCTCGCTCGACGCGTTCACGGCGGAGACGGGCCTTCGTCCCGACCTGGTGAAGATCGACGTGGAAGGCGGCGAGCAGGAGGTCATCGCCGGCATGGGCGCCATCATGGCGAGCATCAGGCCGGATATCATCCTTGAGATGCACGCATGGCCGGAAATGCCGGCGTCCCGCAACGCCAGCCTGATCATCGACATGCTGAAGCCCGTCGATTACGCGATGTACTGGATCACCCGTCAACAGACGATCACCGATCCCGCCGCCTTCGATGACCTGGCGCCGTCGCCCGTCGGCGCCTCGTCGCGGGCGCGCGTCCTGCTCATCCCGAACGACCGGCCGGCGGCCGACGTCCTGAAGGGTGTCAACATCGACGATCTTGATATGTAGCGAAGCTGGCCGGTCATGCGAACAGCTTCATTCCGGCCGCTCCGGCGATCACCAGCATCAGGCTGAGCAGCCGGGCTACGCTGGTGCTCTCACGAAAGGCCGCCATGCCGATGACGGCCGTTCCCGCCGCGCCGATACCGGTCCACACCGCGTAGGCAGTGCCGATGGGCAGCGTCTCGGCGGCGATGGACAACAGGAAAACGCTGACCGCGAACGCGAGGAGCGTCGGGACGACAAACGCCATGCGCCGAAAGCCATCGGTCAGTTTGAGCAGGATCGCCCCCGACACCTCGAACAGGCCGGCGACAATGAGGAGTACCCAGGCCAAGGTGTGTTCTTCGTTCTAACCTATTGAAGGCGAGCGCGGCGTACCGCCGTGCGCCACCCGCGCCTATGGGCTGGCCGCGCGTTGCCGCGCGTGGCCCGACGCATCGAACAGTTTCAAGCCCACGACGCCGGCGACAATCGCCAAAAGACTGACGATGCGCATCAGCGCGGTCGATTCGTCGAACAGCACCATACCGAGCGCGCCTGTGCCGCCGGCACCGATGCCGACGAACACGCCATACGCGGTGCCGATGGGGATGTCGCGGGACGCGCGGGCCAGCAGGACGAAACTGCCGACGATACCGATGACAGCCACGACGGAGGGCAACGGCTCGGTAAAGCCTTCCGTGTACTTGAGGCTGATCGCCCAGCCGATTTCCATCACCGACGCACCAACCAGGATGAGCCAGGGCACGGCCCCGGCCCGATGCCGGGCCTGGCGGCGGGTCAGGCGGCGGATCGGTGCGCCGGGATCGACGTCGACCACGACATGCTGTTGGCGTCCGCCCGATCGGTCGGCATCACGGCGACCGTCCCCGGCTGGCCGAGAACACGCCTCACGCCGCTAACCGCCCGGTCGAGGCAACGCATGGGCGGCAGCGCGACATCCTCGGGAAACGGATCGCCCAACCACACGGCGCGTCCGTCGGCGACCAGGTTCTGATGGATGATGCGGATATCGCGGCTCAACCGCTCCGGACCAAACCGCATCAACAGACGATAGAGGAACGCCCGCAGGTGCGTCGGCTCGAGCATCCACGACCGGCCATCGGCGATCTCGGCCGCCCGGCGAACCTCGGGCCGCATCGCGTTGCGCCCTTCGCCGAGATCGAAGATGTGCACCGGCTTGCGCGTCCAGCACGCCTCCGTCAGCATCGACATGCTGTCGCCGGTGACGACGATATCGTCGGCAAGACCGAGGAAGGCGAAATACGGATTTTCGGTCGCGTCCTTCGACCAGCGGAACACGTGATGCGGCACCGTGACGTGCGCCTCGAACGTTTCCATCGTGTCGGCCGGCGTGCGCGCGCTCGTCGTAACCAGGAGAGAGCCGCCCTTTTCCGCCGCCAGCGCGTTCGCCTGGCGCGCCAAGCGCGCCGCCGCCGCATGATCGAAGCTGTACGGTCCGCTCGACCCGCCGATGACCACCGTCGTGAACGGGCGCGGCAGATCGGCGAGACGCGGCCGCCAGAGGTCGGACTCGGACCGAAGCCGCTCCGCCGTCACGCGATGCAGCGGCGTCTTGTTCTGGACGACGTTGGGCCTGTTCGGCAGCCGGTACTGCGGGGTGGTGACGATCAGATCGAAATGGTGCAGCGGCGACCACGGCCGGCCCACGTGCACGATGCGCACCGGATGCGGCCCCGCCGCCTGCTTGATCCACCGGGCGATCGGCTCGTTGCGCCGGCCAGCCGACAGGACGAGGTCCGGCCACGGCGCGCCCAAGTGCGCCGACCGATCGGCATCGACGCCGGCGATCGTGGCGCCGAACAGGGCGTGGTGAACGTATTCGAATTTCTTGTAGGCAAGCTGCTTGACCTCGAACGGCCCGCCAAGCGCCTCGGCCAGCGCGAGAACCTGCGTATTGTCGCCCGCCTTGTTGCCCATCAGCACCCAGACAACCGGCGGCGACGCGATCGCTGCGGTCGGCATCATTCCATGCGGCATCGCGTTACCTCTCACTACAGACCAAAGCGGCCTTTACTCATCCAACGGGCGTCGACAATAATCTTCGTTATGGGAATGACGCCCGCTGTCTGTACCTGTCTCCCGTCGGCCCGCCGTGGTGAGCCTTGACGCGGCCCCGGGATCATTCACACTTAACGCGCCGAGGGCATTGATTGAGCAACCACGTCATTCTTACTCTTCGCAGCACTGCCCGCATTCCTCAAATCAATCTTTGTTACCTTTTGTTACTCGCTAGCAATTGCAATTGCCGCAGACCCAAGGTGATTTAAGGCCGGATCGTTGCTCTGAAGCACGCTCCCGGCCTCGGCGATGCGGTCCTTCGTGATCCGTGACCGGTTGCGCCACTTGAGCGTGCGGATACCGACCGTGAATGGACAGGTTATCTCCTTGAAAAAACAGTATTTTCCGTCCATCGGCTTGAAATTTCATGATACGTCATGATAAGCTGATCGGAATGGCTTGCTCGAAGGGGCACTTTTGCGGCCTCAGACAGGCTACTATACCCACGTGATCGAGGAAGCCACCGCCCTTGGGAAAGTTTGGCGCGGAATCATCCATTTGTGGACGGCAGCAAGCTAATCACCTTTGCCGTTACCTACACGTTCCTTGCGATCAACGGCTCAGGATCACGGCAGACCCGGACCAAGCCTATTCCTACTGTATCGGCGCTCTGGAGGAAGGTAATTTCCGTTTTGAGGTGATTGCCGATTGGCTTCGCAAACCGCGAAAGTTGAGGAGAGGGGCCGCGCGCTCGGCTCCCGCCACGATCCCTACGGGTGGGACATGCCCCGCGCGGACACGGTGGGCACGACTCGGGGGCTGGACGAGCCGCGCCGTCAGCGAAACCTACCGATGCAAATTTGTGCATTGCACACAGATCGCCATGGGCTAACTTCGCAGACGCACAAAACGAGCGTGCACACCATCCCACTGCCCTGGTTAGAGAGCCCATGACTTTCCCGACGTTTCCGACTGGCCTGGCTCCCGTCACCGCGGTTCGGCATTTATCGATTTTCCGGCGCTTCGCCGAGCGCCTGCGTCAACGGGACGAGCATCGGCGTCTCGGCGCGACCGACGCGATCGTCATATGTTTCGATGCCGCGACCGAGCACCGAATGGCGTCGCTGCTGGCGCGGTTGGGCGTGCCGGGGAACGACACGAAGCTGCTCTATTGCAGTGACGATCGATTCGATGCCTGCCTGCGCGACGACTATTATGGGGAGCACCTGTTCGACAAGAAGCTGATCCTGGTCACCCGTCATCCGGCGGACATCGTTTTTGCCGGCGTCGACGGTGATCACGCCCGGGGCGACACGGCGATCATGCCGCTCATTCAACGCATGAACCGTTGGGCGCGGGAGTTCGGGCGCTTTCGTCACCTGCTGCTGATTCGCGATTCGGACTTGAGCGCCCGTCCGCACGCAACGCTGGACCGCATCCTTCATTTTCTTGGTTGTCCGGCGGACGGGTCCGCCATTCGTCGCGCGCTCGCCGCCGAGGCCATCGACAGCCCGGCGGCCGACCCATCGGTCACCATCGCGGAACGCGATCGAATTAACGGCATCGTCGCCGCGTGGCTGGCGCCGGTCTACGGCTATGACAGCATGTCCGACGACCGCGACAGCTATGGGGGCCATAACGGCGGCGAACGCTACGCGGCGGGGGCGTAGCAACAACGGCGGCCTCGTCCGCGCCGCTTGCCCCCGGCGCGCGGCTCTGATATGGGCCATGGCATGGACGATGATCATATGGTCGGGATCAGGATGACGGGAACGTGCCTTTGGTAAAGCCGTGCGTTTTCATTCAAACCAACCCCAAGCAGTACCTGGGCGCGGTCATCGCGGCCCACGCGCTGAAGCGGAATTCGAACCATTCGGATTCCTTTGACGTCCGGATTCTCAACACCGTCGACTTTCCGTTTCTGGCTGCCCGCGAGGGGGGGGAGTACCTGCGCGACGGGGTGCGGCGCCGCTGGCGCAACGACGATCTGCAGTCGTTTACGCCGTTGCGCTTCATGCCCCCGGAAGCGATGGACTACGAAGGCCGGGCGATGATCATCGACCCGGACATCTTCGCCATTGCAGATATCTGGTCGCTGTTGTCACGGGACATGGAAGGCCGCGCCATCCTTTGCCGGTTGCGGTCGGGCCCCAAGGGCTGGGTCGGACATTTCGCGTCCAGCGCCATGCTTCTCGACTGCACCAAGCTGCGGCACTGGCAGGTCGAGCGTGATTTCAACGAGATGTTCGAGGGCAAGCGCGACTACATGGAGTGGATCTCGCTCAAGCTGGAGAATCCCGACACGATCGGCCGTTTCGAAAAGGAATGGAACGATTTCGACCGGCTGACGCCGGAAACGAAGATGCTGCACAACACCCGGCGGCTGACCCAGCCGTGGAAAACCGGCCTGCCGATCGATTTTACGCCGGCCGACAGCTTCAGCGCCTTCCCGCCGTACGCTTGGCTGATGAAGATGAAAAAGCAGGTGTTCGGACAGAACGCGCTGTTCCGCCACTACCGCCGGCACCCCGATCCCAATCAGGAGCGTCTTTTCTTCGGCCTGCTCAAGGAGTGCCTGGAGTCCGGCCAGGTCTCGGACGAGCAGTTGCGGGACGAGATGCGCCTCAACCATATCCGCCACGACGCGTTCGAGGTCATGGAGCGGACCGAGCGCCTCGCCGCCTGAAGGCCGCCTGAGAGGGTGCGGCGAACGTTCCGCGCCCGCCCGGGCGGCGAACCCGGCCGCGGCGGCGGATGAAGAGAGGCGCCCGCGGTGTTCCAGTTAGCGCACCTGTCCGATCCACATCTGGCGACATCGCTCAACGCCGGCGTGCTCAAGTTTTTCAACAAGCGGGCATTGGGTTACCTGTCGTGGCGCCTTTTGCGTTCGCGCCTTCACCGCACGGACGTTCTGATCGCGCTTCAGGACGATGTCCGCCGTGCCGGCGTCGACCATGTCGCCATCACCGGCGACATCGTCAACATCTCTCTGGCTCGCGAGTTCACGTCCGCCGCGACGTGGCTCGCCAGCTTCGGATCCACCGCCGACGTGACGGTGGTGCCCGGGAATCACGACGCGTACATCCGCTCGACGTGGCAGAAGACGCTGTTCGCGTGGGCGGAGTTCATGAGCTCGGACGATGGCGAGTTGGGACCGCGTCCACCGTCGGGGATCGACGACTTTCCCTTCGTGCGCCGCCGCGGGCCGATCGCGCTCATCGGGCTGTCGACCGCCATCCCGTCCGGCCCGGGACAGGCGATCGGAGAACTGGGAGCCGGTCAGCTTGCGCGCCTCAAGGAGACACTGCGCCACATGCGCAACGACGGCTGCCTGCGCGTCGTTCTTCTCCACCACCCGCCCGTCGACGCGGAGACACCACGCCATAAGCGCCTGATCGACTCCGCCCGCTTTCGCGACGTTATCGCCGAGGCCGGCGCCGAGCTGATCTTGCACGGCCATAATCACGCCTTCCAGCAGGCGACGATCGAGGGCCCCGAGCATCCCGCGCACGTGTTCGGCGTCCCCTCGGCGTCGGCCATTCTGGGCGATTCGCAAACCATCTCCCGCTACCATCTCTTCCGGATTGCGGAAAACGACGCCTGTTGGGAGATCGACGTCCGCGCACGGATTTTCGATCCGCTGCTGCGCCGTTTCAGCGAGCATCCCGTGTGCGACCTGCGGGTGCCGCGCCCGGTGCCCGGTTGACAGCCGCCGTAAGAGGCCGCCCCCGGAGGCCGGGACCAACGGTCACGGCGCCAACCGATCCGCCGCCGACCGCGAGCCGACGCGTCGGTTCGACAGTGCACCGGCGAGCGTGCTAAGACACTGAGCGAATCGGGCGCCGTGACGCCCGACGACCCCGAAACAGCCTCGGTACAATGACCCTTTTCGACCGCTACATCCTGGGGCAGGTTCTCAGACCGATGGGATTGGCGCTGCTGATTGCCCTGCTCGTCTTTCTGATCGAGCGGATGCTCCAGCTCCTTGACCTCGTTCTCGGCGCCAGCGGTCCGGTGAAAATTTTCTTCGAGATCATCGGCTACCTGGTGCCGCATTACCTCAGCATGGCGCTGCCGTTGAGCCTGCTGCTGGGCGTCATGGTGGCGTTCAACCGGCTCAGCCGGGAGGGTGAGATCGAGGCCATGCAATCGGCGGGGATCAGTCTGTTCCGCCAGGCGCTGGCGCCGATCATCGCGGCGATCATCGTCGCCGCCATCGCCGCCGGCACGCTCGGCTATCTCAAGCCCTACGCCCGTTACGCGTATGAGTCGGTCGTCTTTTCGGTCAGCAATGCCGCCTTCCAAGCGCTGCTGCGTCCCGGCGTGTTCACCCGTTTCGGCGACGTCACCTTTCTGATCGAAGGCGTGAAACCGGACGGCACCGGCGTCACGCGGGTGTTCCTTTACGAGGAAGACGCGAACGGCAACGCCAGTGCCATCGCGGCGCGCAACGGCAATCTGGTGCGCTCGGACTACCATCGCGTGCCGGTCCTGCGCCTGTTCGACGGGGTACGCTTTTCGACGTCGCGCGCCGGGAGCACCACGAACGCCAAATCCGACGCCGATACCGGCTTGGAAGCCGAGCGCGCACCGAGAGCCGACGCCGGCACTGAAAACGGCCCTGGCATCGCCGTCAACGCGGCCCAATCCACGGGCCAGGACACGTTCGCCGTGCTGCGCTTTCAGGAGCTGCGGAAAACGCTGAGCGATGATCACGCGATGTTTTTCCGGCCGCGCGGTAACCACGAACGCGAGATGACCATCGATGAGCTGTGGCGATACCGCAACGATCCGCCGGAGGGCATCCGCTCGTCCGATGTGGTGGCGGAATTCCACTCGCGACTCGTTCAGGTGGCGACGATCCCGCTGCTGCCGCTGATTGCGGTCGCCCTTGGCCTCGGACGGCAGCGCTCGGCCCGGTATTTCGGCATTGCCGCCGGCGTGCTCGCTGTCGTCGTCTACAACCAGGTGATCGACTTCGGCAAGAACCTCGCCGAATCCGAGGCCACGTCGCCCTTCGTCGGACTGTGGCTGCCGTTCCTCGTCTTTGCCGCCATGTCGCTGCTGTTGTTTTACCGGACGGCGACCCGGGTGCCCAGCACGCCGATGTTCGCGCGGCTCGACGCGGTGCTGGCGCCGGTGCGGCGCCTTCTGAGGCTGCCGATCGGTCGAGACGCCACCACGTGAGACTGCTGACCCGCTACATCACCCGCCGCTTTCTAGCCAGCTTTATGGTGGCACTGGTCGTGCTCACGTCGCTGGCGCTGGCGTTCGAGCTCATGGACCAGGCCGACCAGGTTCTGGACGCCTCGGGCGGAAGCGGCGGCGCCCTGCTTCGCTTCACGGCGTTGCGCCTCGCGGACATGGTCGTGCAAATGCTGCCGTTTTCCGCACTCATCGGCACGTTGATCACCATGGCTCTGCTGGTCCGGCATTCGGAACTGATCGCCATGTGGGGCGGCGGCCTGTCGACCTTGAGCGTTTTTCGAACGTTCGTTCCGGCCGGCATTCTTCTCTGTTTGCTGCAGTTCGCCCTCGATGATCAGGCCGTGCCGCGATCGTTCGATGTTCTGCGCGACTGGAACATCGGCAAGTTTGCACATGAGACGCCGACCGGGGGGGATGAGGACGCGGTGTGGCTCTTGAGCGGCAACGACATCGTGCGCATTCCGGGCGCCGTCGCGCGTCGCGGGGAGATCGCGCCGGTGACCATCTTCGAGCGAAACGCCGACGGCGCGCTTACCGGCCAGATCAGCGCCGAAAAGGCGCACCAGCGCGACGGCGTCTGGCATCTGGAGAACGTCCGCCGCGTCGATGCCGCAACGGCGGCGGTGACGGAGCAGCCGTCCTGGATCTGGTCCGGCACCATCCACCTCGAAAACCTGTCGTTGATCGCCAAGGGGTTCCGCGAGCTCCCCCTGGTCGACATCAGCCGGCTCATCGCCAACGAGGGGTTCGGCCAGAAGCCGATGGCACCGATGCTGACATGGCTTTACAGCCGTATCGCGTCGGTCCTGACACCCTTTCTGATGATCGCGCTCGTCGTTTCGCTGGCGCAGATCAGCCCGCGACGGGCCGGCTTCGGCCGGGTCTTCATCGCCGCCGTCGGCATCGCCTTCGCCTATCTGGTGTTCGACCGCGCGACCTTCGCCATGGGCGAAGCCGGTCTGCTACCGCCGCTGCTCGCCGCGTGGAGCGCGAAAGCCGTTCTGATCAGCCTTATTGTCGCCTTTCACCTCCGCAACGAGACGGCGTAACCGGCGCCGGCGAAGCGGAATCGACATCGCAAACCGTCCAGACTATTCTCCCGTTCGCGCCGATCACGGAACCCCATCCACGCACCACGCGTTGCACTATCTCAAACCAACCAGTTCGACCAGGGTGTCCGGTACTGGCCCTCAATCATAAAGACGGGAGCGCGGAATCGTGACCACGACTTTTCCTGGCCTGCCGTTCGGCGCTCAGATCGTGCCCGGCGGGGTGCGTTTTCGGCTGTGGGCGCCCGACTGTGACACGGTGTCCCTGGTGATCGAAGGGCCGGGCGAGAGCCGCGAGATTCCGCTCGAACGCGATGCCAACGGCTGGTGCGAGACGACGGTCGAGGGCGCCGGCGCCGGCACGCGTTATCGCTATAGGATCGACGGCGATCTCAAGGTCCCCGACACCGCATCGCGCTTTCAGCCCGACGACGTCCACGGCGCCAGCGAGGTCATCGACCCCGCCGCCTACACGTGGCGCTGCACAGAGTGGGCGGGACGGCCGTGGGAAGAGGTCGTTCTGTACGAATGCCACATCGGCACGTTCACGCCCGAGGGCACCTTTCTGGCCGCCATCGAGAAGCTCGACTACCTGGTGGATTTGGGCATTACCGCCCTCGAACTGATGCCGGTGGCCGATTTTCCGGGCGACCGCAACTGGGGCTACGACGGCGCCTGCCTGTTCGCTCCCGATTCCCGCTACGGCCGCCCCGAAGACCTTAAGACGCTGATCGATGCGGCGCATGAGCGCGGCCTGATGGTCTTCCTCGACGTCGTCTACAACCACTTCGGGCCCGAAGGGAACTATCTCTACTGCTACGCCAAGCGGTTCTTCAATCCGGAGCGGCACACGCCGTGGGGCGCCGCCATCAACTTCGACGGACGGGACAGCCTCGTCGTGCGCGATTTCTTCGCCGAGAACGCGCGCTATTGGATCGACGAATACCGCTTCGATGGCCTGCGCTTCGATGCCGTGCACGCTATCGAGGATCTGAGCGAGCCGCACATCCTGAACGAAATCGCGGTGCGCGTCCGCGCCGCCGTGCACTCAGGGGCTCACGCCCACCGCCACGTCCATCTGGTGCTGGAGAACGACAAGAACGAAAGCCGCTATCTCGGCCGCGACGATCACCTTCGGCCGCACGCCTACGTCGCCCAATGGAACGACGACATCCACCACGCCTATCACGTGCTGACGACCGGCGAGGACCGCGGCTATTACGCCGACTACGCCGACGATCCGGGCCGGCACTTGGCGCGCTGCCTAACGCAAGGCTTTGCCTATCAGGGCGACCCGTCGCCGTTCCGTGACGGCGAGATCCGCGGCGAACCCAGCGCCCAGCTGCCGCCGACGGCGTTCGTCAATTTCGTGCAGAACCACGACCAGGTCGGAAACCGGGCGTTCGGGGAACGGCTCACGCTGCTGGCCCCGGAACCGGCGGTCCTCTGCGCGGCCACCACGCTGTTGTTGTCGCCATCCCCGCCGCTGTTGTTCATGGGCGAGGAGTGGGGCGCCGACGAACCGTTCCTTTTTTTCTGCGACTTGGGCCCGGACCTGAAGGACCCGGTGCGGGAAGGCCGCCGGCGGGAGTTCGCGTCGTTCCCCGAGTTCCAGGACCCGGAATCGCGCGAACGGATTCCGGACCCCACCGATGAGGAGACGTTCCGGCGCTCCCAACTCGACTGGAGCGCACTCGCCAAGCCCAAGCATCGGGTCCTTCTCGATCACTACAAACGCCTGCTGGCGCTGCGCCGGACCGAGCTTGCGCCACGCCTCCACGGCATCGCCGGATCGTCGGGCAGCGTCGTGTGGCGGGACGGTAAGGCCATGCGGCTGGAGTGGCGCTTGGGTGACGGCAGTACCCTCTCTCTGCTGGCCAACGTTGCCGCCGACGCGGCCCGATGGCCGGGTGAGACACCGCCGGGCCGGGTGCTGACCGCCACCGCCGAGACGGCTCCCGACAGATTGCCGCCATGGTTCGCCGCCTGGTATCTGGACGACGTGGCGGTGGCGCGAGCATGACCAGCCTCTACACCCCGCTCGCCACCTACCGGTTGCAGTTCCGGGCCGAATTTCCGTTCACCGCCGCGACGGCAATCGTCGACTATCTGGACCGTCTCGGCATCTCCCACGTCTATGCCTCGCCCTATCTCGAAGCCCGGGCGGGCAGCGCGCACGGGTATGACATCGTCGACCACAACGCCCTCAATCCGGAGATCGGCAGCGCCGAGGACTACGACGCGCTTTGCGAAGCGCTGGAAACACATGGGATGGGACAGGTCGTTGACTTTGTCCCCAACCACATGGGCATCGGCCTCGCCGACAACAAATGGTGGCTGGACGTCCTCGAATGGGGTGTCGAGTCACCCTATGCCGAACACTTCGATATCGACTGGAACCCGGCCAAGCCGGAGTTGCGCGGCAAAGTGTTGGTTCCGTCGTTAGGCGATCACTACGGCAAGGTTCTCGGCGAGGGCCACCTGAAGTTGGCCTTCGACGCCGAGGAAGGCACCTTCAGCGTCTGGTACTACGAGCATCGCTTCCCGATCACGCCGGGTCAGTATCCGGTCATTCTCAATCACGCCCTGAAGGACCTGGCCGGCGAAGCGGTCATCGACGAGGACGATGTCGCCGAGTTGCGGATGATCGTCGCCGGATTCGGCGACTTCAAGAAACAGGCGCGATCCAAACGGCACCAGACCATCCGGCGCTCCATGTCGAAAAGGCTCAAAAGCCAACTGGCCGAACTGAGCGCGCGCGTGCCAACGGTGAAGGAACGGATCGAAAAGGCCGTCTCCCGTTTCAACGGCCACGCCGGTGATTTGCGCAGCTTCGATCCCCTGCATCGCTTGCTCGAAGCTCAGAACTATCGCCTGGCCTATTGGCTCGTCGCCGCGGAGGAAATCAACTATCGCCGGTTCTTTCAGATAAACGATCTGGCCGGCATTCGGATCGAAGTCGCGGCGGTGTTCGACGCGGTCCACCGGCTGATCCTCCGCCTGATCGAAGAGGGGCGTGTTCACGGCCTTCGGATCGATCACATCGACGGCCTCTTTGATCCGCGGCAGTATTTGGAGCGTTTGCAGACACGCGCCCAGGACGCGCGACGCGTGCACACGAACGGCAGCGATCAGGCCGGGGACGACTTCTACATCATCGTCGAGAAGATTCTAGCGCCGCACGAGTCGCTTCGCGAAGAGTGGCCGATCGCCGGCACCACCGGGTACGAGTTCCTGAACAGGCTCAACGGCGTGTTTGTCGATCCGAACGGCGAAACGCCGCTGACCCTGGTCTATCAGCGTTTCGTCAACAGCCGGCCCGACTTCCGCGAAATTTCGTATTCCGCTCGCAAGCAGGCGATGGATCAGGAACTGGCGAGTGAGCTGCGCGTTCTCGCCAACGAGTTCAATCACCTGACGGAACGGAACTGGCTCACCCGCGACTATACGCTTGTCGGTATCCGCCAGGCGCTGCGCGAGGTCGTTGCCTGTTTCCCCGTTTACCGCACCTACGTCGACCGCCGGGAGACGGCTGCGTCGGACCGACGTGACATCGACTGGGCGGTCGCGCACGCGCGGCGGCGCAGCACGCGCGCCGACAAAAGCGTTTTCGACTTCATCCATGGCCTCATCACGCTTGATTTCGGGCGCGGCAAGAAACGCCCCTTCAATCCCCGCGAGGTGCAGCGCCTGGCGATGAAATTCCAGCAGTACACTGGACCGGTGATGGCGAAAGGCGTCGAGGACACCGCCTTTTACCGTTACAATCGGCTGCTTTCCCTCAACGAGGTGGGCGGCGAGCCGCAGCATTTCGGCACCAGCGTTTCGGCCTTTCACCACGCCAACCAGGACGCCGCTCGGCGCTGGCCCCACAGCATGCTGACCACCGCGACGCACGATATGAAACGCGGCGAGGACGCGCGCGCGCGCCTGAACGTGCTGTCCGAGGTGCCGCTGGAATGGGCACGCAGCGTCCGTCGCTGGGCGACCCTCAACCGGCGGCGGCGAACCCTGCTGAACGAGTCGCTGGCACCGGATTCCAACGACGAATTTCTGCTCTACCAAACCCTCGTCGGCACCTGGCCGGCAGACTTCGTCGGCGTCGACGAGCCGGACCCGCAGGCGCTTGACGACTTCCGCCACCGGGTCGTCGAATACATGCTGAAAGCGGTGCGGGAAGCGAAAACCCATTCCAGCTGGATCGACCAGAATGCCGAGTACGAGAGTGCGCTGACCAGCTTTGTCGAAAGGATTCTCGACCGGCGCCGGAACAAGCCATTTTTCGACGACTTCCGATCCTTCGCCGATCGCGTCGCCCATGTCGGCGTCATCAACAGCCTGGCTCAGACGGCGATCAAGCTGACGGCGCCGGGCGTTCCCGATACCTATCAGGGCTGTGAATTTTGGGACCTCAGCCTCGTCGACCCCGATAACCGCCGGCCCGTCGACTTCGCCGCCCGCCGTGACATGCTGGCCGGGCTCGAGCACGCTTTCGCCGACGGCGGCAACCGGCCGCCGCTGCTCGACCTTCTTAATTCGTGGCGCGACAGCCGGGTCAAGCTGCTGGTCACCTGGCGGCTCTTGCATCTTCGCCGCCAAAATCCGAGCCTATTCTTGAACGGCAGGTACGAGCCGGCGGACACCGACGGGCCGCAGGCCCAACACGTCGTCTCTTTCCTGCGCACGGAGCGCGATTGCCGTCTGCTGGTGGTGACACCCCGGCTTGTCGCCCGCCTCGTCACGCCGCCGTCGGGCTGGCCCGTCGGCGCCGCTTGGCGCGACACGACGGTGATCGTGCCGACGGCAGGCGACGCCGGCGCCTGGCGCGACGTCATCGCCGACCGCGACGTGACACCCGAGATCGACAACAACGGCCAGGCGAGGTTCGCCGTTCCCGGCCTGTTCGAGAACTTTCCCATCGCCGTCCTGATCGCTCCTCCCGCCGGTTAGCGCCGGGCGGCGAAGAACGCGCGCAGAAGCTCAGAACACCGGCCTTCGTCGATGCCGCCGATCACTTCCGGGCGGTGATGACAGGTGCTGCGGTCGTAGAAGCGCGCCCCATGCTCGACGCCGCCGCCCTTCGGGTCGTAAGCGCCGAAGGTCAGCCGGCGCAGGCGCGCGAACGACACCGCCGCCGCGCACATCGCACACGGCTCCAGCGTGACGAACAGATCCGCCCCGACCAGCCGCGACGCGCCGAGAAGCGCCGAGGCGCGCCGGATGACGATCATTTCCGCGTGCGCGGTGGGGTCGTCGCGGGCCACGGTCTCGTTGCCGGCGGCGGCAAGCACACGGGCATCGGCGGGATCGACAAGCACCGCGCCCACCGGCACCTCGCCCCGCGCCGCCGCCTTTTCGGCTTCCGCGATGGCCAACGCCATGTACCGGACGGCGCTTTTCATGCCCGACCCGTCACCCGGCCAATACCCGCGTGCGGTCGTCTGTTGCCGGCGGCGCGCGCGATCCGTAAAGTCGCCGTCATGTCTCTTCCCGTCATCGCGATCACCATGGATGCGGAGCCCGCCGGAGGCTACTCAAAATTCCCCTGGCTGGCGCTTCGGCAGAATTACGCCGACGCCGTCAGCCGCGCCGGCGGCCTCCCCATCCTGCTGCCGCACGACGTGGCGCATGTGGCTGAGTATTTGGACCGGATCGACGGCCTGATCGTCTCGGGCGGCAACTTCGACCTCGATCCCTCGCTGTTCGGCGCCGACACGCGTCACCCGACGGTGCGAACCAAGGAGCGCCGCACCGCCTTCGAATGGGCCATCGCCGAGGAGGCGGTCCGGCGGGATATGCCCGTCCTCGGCATCTGCGGCGGCCAGCAGCTCCTCCACGTCGTTCTCGGCGGCTCGCTGATGCAGCACATCCCGGACGAGGTGCCGAACGCGCTCGCCCATGAACAGCCCAATCCCCGTGACGAGCCGGGCCACACCGTCCGTGTGCTGCCGGAAACCCGGCTCCGCGCCATCGTCGGCGTCGACGAACTCGCCGTCAACAGCGCCCACCACCAGGCGGCGAAGGACGTGCCGGCGGGCGTCGTCGTCAACGCCGTCGCCCCCGACGGGGTGATCGAGGGCATCGAGGTGCCCGGCAAGCACTTCTGCGTCGGCGTGCAGTGGCATCCCGAATTCGAGCTTTCCGACGGCGACCGTCGCCTCATGCTGGCGCTGCTCGCGGCGGCACGATCACTACCTGGGGCGGGATCACGCCATGCCGGCACCCCCGGCTGACCCCCGCGCTGCCCCCCCCGCGGGCGAGCGCCTGGCGAAGGCGATCGCGCGCGCCGGGCTCTGTTCGCGCCGCCAGGCGGAGGACTGGATTCGCTTGGGCCGCGTCTCGGTCGACGGCACGGTCGTCAACACGCCCGCCTTCAACGTCGATGCCAGCGCCGTCGTCGCGGTCGACGGCACCGTCCTGCCGCAGCCGCCGAAGGCGCGCCTGTGGCGCTATCACAAGCCTCCCGGCCTGGTGACCACCCACCGCGATCCCGAAAACCGGCCGACCGTCTTCCAGCGCCTGCCGGCCGAACTGGGCCGGGTCATCTCGGTCGGCCGGCTCGATCTGACGTCGGAGGGCCTCCTGCTGCTCACCAACAGCGGCGCGCTGGCGCGCCATCTTGAGCTACCGTCTACCGGCTGGACGCGGCGCTATCGGGTGCGCGCCTTCGGTTCCATCGACCAAGCGACGCTCAACAAGCTGCGCGCCGGCATCCGCTTGAACGGCATCGACTACGGTCCCATCGAGGCCGAGCTTGAATTGGTCAAGGGCTCCAACGTCTGGATGACGCTGGCGCTGCGCGAGGGCAAGAACCGGGAAATCCGCATCGTCCTCGATCACCTAGGATTGACCGTCAACCGCCTCATCCGCATGGCATTCGGCCCGTTCCAGCTGGGACATCTGGCCCGCGGCGAAGTGGCCCCGGTGCCGCCGAAAGCGCTAAAGGATCAGCTGGGACCGAGCGTGCCGTTATGAGGATCATCGCCGGCAAGCATCGCGGGAGGACGCTCCACGTCCCGAAAGCGGCGGACATCCGGCCGACCGCCGACCGCGCGCGCCAGGCGGTGTTCAACATCCTCGAGCACGGCATCGACTGGCCGGGCTTCGACGGCGTGAGCGTGCTCGACCTGTTCGCCGGAACGGGCGCCTACGGCATCGAGGCGCTGTCGCGCGGTGCCAAATGGGCGACGTTCGTCGACGCCGACGCGACGGCGCTGGGCGGCATCCGGCGCAGCGCCGGCAGCTTGGGCGAGGGTCGCAACATCTGCCTTCTGAAACTGGACGCGACCCGGTTGGTGACCCCGCCCGGCGCCGCCCATGCACCGGCGGCCCTTGCATTTCTCGACCCGCCCTATGGCAGCGGCCTGGCCACGCCGGCCCTGCAGGGTCTCGCGTCCCGCCATTGGCTGGCGGAAGCCGGCATCGCCGTCGTCGAGGTGGCGGCGCAGGAGCCGCTGTCGCTCCCCCACCACTACGAGCCTATCGACGAGCGCGTTTACGGCGCGGCGCGGATCATGTTTGCGCGTCTGACCGCCGGTCACCAGTAGAGGACCAGCTGGTCCCCCCGCACCTGGTAGCCGTCCAGGCGCGACAAAAACGACACCCCCAGCAGCGAGACGCCCATCGAGACCTCGTTGACGGCGGCATCGACGTCGTGCACCACCAGCGAGCCGATGCGGACGCGCCTGAGCGTCACCGGCGCCGCGCGCACGACCCCGTTGGCGGTATGGAAGTTGAGCGTGAAGTCGCCGTCGAGCACCGTGATGCCGACCCGCTCCGCATCCTCCGGCGTCAGCACGACCCCGGTGGCGCCGGTATCGACGAGAAACTGGATATCGGCGCCGTCGACATCGGCGGTGGCAATGAAGTGGCCGTCGGACCCGGACCGGATGGTCGTCGACCGCGAGCCCGAGTCGCTGTCGGCGGAGGGTTTCTTCGGCGCTGCCGCCAGGGGTTGGCCGGCCTGGACGGACGCCCGGCCTTCCGGGTCGTACATGGTGTCGAGCGTATCGAGGGCGGCCGACGCGATGATCGCCACCGCCAACCACATCACCCCATGCCTGAAGGCCCATTGCAGCATGTCGGGCGGTTCTCTACCGGCGGCCGAAAAGACGTTCGATGTCGGCGCGGCGAAGCACCACATGGGTCGGCCGCCCGTGACTGCACTGGCCCGATTTCGGCGTCGTCTCGATCTCGCGCAACAGCGCGTTCATTTCCGGCACGTTCAGCCGGCGGCCGGCCCGGATGCTGCCGTGGCAGGCGATGGAGGCGCATACCTGGTTGAGCCGGTCGTTGAGCGCCAACGCCTCGTCCACATCGCCGAGATCGTCGGCGAGATCGCGAACGAGCGTCCGCACGTCGGTCAAGCCCAGAAGCGCCGGCATCTCGCGGACCAGGACGGCGCCGTCCCCGAAGGGCTCGAACACCAGGCCGAGGCGGGACAGATCCGTCGCCCGCGCCATCAGGCGCGACACCGCCGCCGGCTCCATTTCCACCACTTCCGGGATCAGCAGGCCCTGGCGCTGAACGTCGCCGGCTTCGAACGCCGCCCTCAGACGTTCGTGCATCACCCGCTCGTGCGCCGCGTGCTGATCGACGATGACCAGGCCGTCGGCTGTCTCGGCGACGATGTAGGTGTCATGCACCTGCGCCCGCGCCAGGCCCAGCGGGTGCTCGTGCGTGGCACCGGCCTCCAGCGGGTCGGCGAACGGCGCCGGTTCGGGGATGGCGCCGGCCGTCCCCGCGCCAAGAGGCAGCGGGGCCTGATAGGCCACCGTCGCTTCCGCCAGACCGGGCGCCAGACCGGGTGCCAGATGGCTGCCGAACTGCACCGGGTACGCGCCGAACGACGCGCGCCGGCCGGTGGCCGACAGCGCCGCGCCGACGAAACGCTCGGCGTGGGTGTCGGCGACCCGATGGCCCGCCGCGCCCAAGGCGTCGCGAAGGGCGCCGATGATCAGCCCGCGCACCCGCGCGGCATCGCGAAAACGGACTTCGGTTTTCATCGGGTGCACGTTCATGTCCAGCTGCGTCGGTTGCAATTCAAGAAATAATACTACCATAGGATGTCTATCGGATGCGACAACATCTTGATAGGCGACCCGGACCCCGGCAAAAAGCAGCTTGTCGCGCACCGGCCGGCCGTTGACGAACAGGAACTGATGGCTGGCGGTCCGCCGGTTCAGCGTCGGCACGCCGGCATAGCCGGTAAGGCGGATATCGTCCCGCGACGCGTCGATGGGCAGCGCGTTGTCGGCGAACTCGCGGCCCATGATGCGGCCGATCCGCGCCAGCCGGGCGGCCGGCGACGCGTCGCGCTCGGCCTGCAACTGCACCACCGTCCGCGTCTCGTCCGTCAGCGTGATGGCGACATCCGGATAGGCCATGGCGAGGCGATTGACCACGTCGACGGTGCGCGCCAGCTCGGTCGCCTTGGTCTTGAGGAACTTGAGGCGCGCCGGCGTGGCGAAGAACAGATCCCGCACGTCGACCCGCGTTCCCGCCGGGTGCGCCGCCGGCGTCACCGCGGCCTTGCGGCCGCCGTCGACGGCGATCATCCACGCCTCGTCGCTGCCGCGACAGCGGCTGGTGATGGTGACGCGCGCGATGGCGCCGATCGACGGCAGTGCCTCGCCGCGGAAACCGAGCGTGTCGACGTGGACCAGATCGTCCTTGGCCAGCTTCGACGTGGCGTGCCGCTCCATCGCCAGGTCCAGCTCGGACCCTGGAATGCCCACCCCGTCGTCGACGACGGCGATGCGCGCCTGGCCGCCCTCGTTCACGGCGATCTCGATGCGCCCGGCGCCGGCGTCGATGGCGTTCTCCATCAACTCCTTGACCACCGACGCCGGGCGCTCGATGACCTCGCCGGCAGCGATCCGGTTGACGACGGTATCGGGCAGCCGGCGGATGGTCATAGGCGCGTCAGCGCAGCGCCTTGTAGGCGTTGATCAGGCCATTGGTCGACGCATCGTGGCTGGTCACCGGCTCGGTGGTCTCCAGTTCCGGCAGGATCTTGCTCGCCAGTTGCTTGCCCAGCTCGACACCCCACTGGTCGAACGAGTTGATGCCCCAGACGATGCCCTGCACGAAGATCTTGTGCTCGTAGAGGGCGACGAGGCGGCCCAGCGTGTGCGGATCGATGGTCTTGACCAGGATCGAATTGGTCGGCCGGTTGCCCTCGAACACCTTGTGCGGGGCCAGCCGGTCGACGGCATCCGCGCTCAGCCCCTGCGCCGCAAGCTCGGCGCGCGCCTCGGCTTCCGTCTTGCCTTTCATCAGCGCCTCGGTCTGGGCGAAGAAGTTCGACAGCAGCAGCGCGTGGTGCCGGCCGACGGGATTGTGGCTCCGCGCCGGCGCGATGAAGTCGCACGGCACGTGCTGCGGGCTCTGATGGACGAGCTGGTAGAAGGAATGCTGGCCGTTCGTCCCCGGCTCGCCGAACAGCACCGGGCCGGTCGAATAATCGACGCGCACGCCGTCGCGTGTGACGGACTTGCCGTTGCTCTCCATGTCCGCCTGCTGCAAATAGGCGGGCAGCCGGTGCAGATACTGGTCATACGGCAGCACCGCGTAGGTGGCGGCGCCGAGAAAGTTGGCGTTCCAGATGCCCAGCATCGCCAGGATCACCGGCATGTTGGTCGCCAGCGGCGCGGTGCGGAAATGGTCGTCCATCGCGCGGCCGCCGGCGAGGAGGGCGCGGAAATTGTCGAACCCGATGGCGATGGCGATGGGCAGCCCGATCGCCGACCACAGGCTGTAGCGGCCCCCGACCCAGTCCCAGAAGCCGAACATGTTGGCGACGTCGATGCCGAACGCCGCAACCGCGTTGCCGTTGGTCGACAGCGCCGCGAAGTGCTTCGCCACCGCGTCCTCGCCCAGCGCATCCACCAGCCACGCGCGGGCCGTGGTGGCGTTGGCGATGGTTTCCTGGGTGGTGAAGGTCTTCGACGCGACGATGAACAGCGTCCGCTTCGGATCGAGCCGCTTCAGCGTTTCGGCGATGTGGGTGCCGTCGACATTGGAGACGAAGTGCATCCCCAGGCCCGGCTTCTGGTACGGCTTCAGCGCCTCGGTCACCATCACCGGCCCTAAGTCCGAGCCGCCGATACCGATGTTGACGACATCGGTAATGGCCTCTCCGGTGGCGCCGGTCCACGCGCCCGAGCGGACAGCTTCGGCGAACGCCTCCATCTGGGCCAGCACGCGCGCCACCTCCGGCATCACGTCGGCGCCGTCGACGAGCACCGGGCGGTCGGGCGTGTTGCGCAGCGCCGAGTGCAGCACCGCGCGCCCCTCGGTGTTGTTGACCTTTTCGCCGGCGAACGTGCGGTCGCGCGCACCCTCGACATCGGCCTCACGGGCAAGGTCGATGAGCAGGCGCATCGTCTCGTCGGTAACGCGGTTCTTCGAGTAGTCGAAAAGCATGTCGTCGGTTGAGAGCGAAAAATGCCCGAACCGCTCCGGATCATCGGCGAACAGGTCCCGCATGTGCACGTGGGCCATGGCGTCGCGGTGCGCTTCCAGAGCCCGCCAGGCGGCGCTCGACGAGATCAACGGCATGAAGGCTCACTCCCCTATTATTCATGGTTTGCGCGGTCGTCCCGCTGATGGTTTAGCAGAACCGGGCCGGCCCGGCCACGTCCGCGGCAATCAACGCGCCCGCAAAAACGACCCCTATTCCGCCGGCTGCTGGCCGGTGGCGGCGGTCTTGTCGTTGCCGGTCCGGCGCTGGGCGAGGGCGCGGATGTCGTCTTCGATGCCGAGCAGCGCTGGCACGACGACCAGCACCAGCAGCGTCGTTCCCAGCAGACCGAAGACGATGGTGACCGCCATTGGGATCAGAAACTGCGCCTGCAGGCTGCGCTCGAACAACAGCGGCAGCAGGCCGCCGATGGTCGTCGCCGAGGTCAGGATGATGGCGCGCAGGCGGGCCTGGGTACCGGAGACGATGGCGTCGCGTCTGCTGGCGCCCGTCGATTTTCTGTCTTCGATGGTCGTGACCAGGATGATCGAGTCGTTGACGACGACGCCGCTCAACCCGAGCAGCGCCACCATGCTGAGGATCGTCAGGTCGAAGCCGAGAAGCAGGTGACCGAAACTGACGCCGATAAAGGCCAACGGAATGATCGACATCACCACCAGCGGCCGGACGTAGCTGGCGAACACCCAGGCGAGCACGATATAGATGGCGGCCAGCGCCACCGCCGTGCCGAGCTTCATGTCGGCGAAGGTTTGCGCCTGCTCCTCGGCGCGGCCGGCGAACTGGAACGTCACCCCGTAGCGCTCGCCGATGGCAGCGAGACCGTTCCGCCACAGCGCGTCGATGACGTCGCCGGATGATGCGATCCGCGATTCGATCTCCGCCGTGACGGACACTTGGCGCCGCCCATCCTCGCGCATGACGCGGGCGAAGCCGATCTCCTCGCGCACGTCGACGACGTCGCTCAGCGCCACTTCCGCGCCGCCCGGGCCGCGCACGATCATCCGGTCCAGCATCACCCGGTCCAGCGTGTCGCGGGCGAACTGCAGGCGCACCGTCACCTCCTCGTCGCCGCGGGGAAACCGGGTGGCGATGGCGCCTTCGAACGCATCGCGCACCTGCCGGCCGACACTCAAGGTGTTAAAACCCAGCGCCTCACCGCGCGGCGTCACCTCCAGGATCATCTCCGGCTTGCCGTAGGGAAGGTCGTCGGCCACCTCGCTGACCGCGGGCAGACGGGCCAGCAGGGCGCTCACGTCGTCGGCGGCGCGGCGCAGCGCCATCAGATCGGTGCCGTTGATGCGAACGTCGATGTCGCGGCCGGGCGGGCCGGTCTGTGCCGGGAGGATGGTGAGGCTTTCAACGCCGGGAAACGCCGGCAGCGCCTGGCGCCAGCGCTCGATCAGCTCCGACGTGCGCACCGAGCGCTCTTCCGACGGAATGAGTTCGACCGTCATGCCGCCGATGTGGTCGCCGTCGATGCCCTCGGCACCGGCGGTGCGCCCGGCACCGGTGCCGACGACGATCTGGCTCATCCGCACGATGGGACCGGCACCGGCATCGAAGGACCGCTCCGCCGCCTTGAGCGCCGCTTCGGCCCCCTCCAGCACGCGCCTCGTGTCGTCCGGCGGCGTGCCGGCGATCATCTCGAGGTTGAGATAGATTCGGTCGCCCTCCGGCGAGGGGAAGAAGCTGAACGCGATGCGGCCGCCGGCCACCAGGCCGATAGCGACGATCAGCAGCGCCAGTGCGAGTGCCACCGTCAGGTAGCGCAAGGTCACGGCGCCCTCGACCAGGCGGCGGAACGGGCCGTCCCGGAAGCGCGCCAGGCCTAAGTCGAAGCGCCGGCGGAACCGGCCGGGCGTCCGGTCGCCGGCGTGGCGGAAGGCGCCGCGCAGATGCGCCGGCAGGACGAGGAAGCACTCGATCAGGCTGGCGAAAATCGCCGTCACCACGGCGAACGGAATGGCGCGAATGATCTCGCCGAGGATATCGGTGATGAGGAACAGCGGAATAAAGGCGGCGACGGTGGTGATCGACGCGCAAAACACCGGCACCGCCATACGCTCGGCGCCGGAGATCACCGCCTCCAGCGGCCGCATGCCGGCGCGAAACTTGGTTTCGGCGTGCTCGGCGACGACGATGGCATCATCGACGACGATGCCGAGCACCATGATCAGCCCGAACAGGCTCACCATGTTCAGCGACTGGCCGGTCGCCAGCATGGCGGCCAGCGTCGACATCAGCGCCACCGGGATGCCGACGGTGACCCAGATCGCGATGCGGCCGTTCAGGAACACGAACAGGATGACGACGACGAGGACGAGGCCGGTGATGCCGTTGCGGACCAAGAGGTCGATGCGGCTGCGGATCACGTCGGCGAGGGTCGAATGCTGCTCGACAATGAACTCCGGCGGCAGGGTGGGCACCGTCTCCGCCAGATAGGCGTCGACCGTGTCCGCCACCTTGAGCGCGTCGTTTCCCAGCGCCCGCTGCACGTGCAGCTGCACCGCCGGCAGCCCCTTGCGCCTGAGCGAGACGCCGTCCTCCTCGAACGCTTCGCGAACCGTGGCGATGTCGCTCAGATACACTTTTTCGCCCTCGCCAAGGGCGCGGATCTCAAGCCCGGCAAGCCCGGCGGCGTCGCGGCGCAGGCCGAGACTGCGGATCTGGTGTTCCAGCGGGCCGCCGGTATCGCCCGACGGCAGGTCGATCGACGCGTTCGCGATCGTCGCCGCGATCTCCTCCAGCGTCAGGTCGTAGCGGAGCAGCGTCGCCGGATCGATGTCGACCCAAATTTCCTCGTCGCGAACGCCCAAGAGGTCGATCTTGTCGATGCCGCGGTCGAGCAGGTCGTCCCGCATCCGTTTGGCGACCGCCTTCAGCGCCATCGGCGGCACAGCGCCGCTGATGACGATGCGGGTGACCGAATCGTACGGGATGAGGCGCCGGATCTCCGGCCGCTCGCTGTCTTCCGGCAGCGTCCGCACCTGGCCGACGGCCGTCTCCACGTCGGCCAGGGCCGCCTGCATGTCGGTGCCGGGATAGAACTCGATCCGGAGCCGCGCCAGGCCCTCCTGAGACGACGAGACGACCTTTTTGATGCCGTCGAGAAACCGGACTTCCGGCTCGACGGCCTGCACGATGTTGGCGTCGACGTCCTCGGCGCTCGCCCCCGGCCACTCGATGCTGATGGTGACGATGTCGACGGCGAAATCGGGGAAAAACTGCGTGTTGAGCCGCGCCAGCCCCACCAGGCCGCCGATGATGAGCAACGCCATCAGCAGGTTCGCCGCCGTCGGGTGGCGGGCGAAGGCGGTGATCAGCGCGTTCGTCCGCATCGCTCAGACGCCGGCCGGGTCGCGGATGATGACTTTGAGGCCGGGACTGATTTCCGGGAACCGGGTCGTCACCACCACCGTGCCCGGCGCCAGTCCGGTGACCAGCACCGAGCGGGCTTCCTCGGCGACGACCGTCACCGGCTGCACGTGCAAGCGCTGATCGACCACCGTGTAGACGGTGCCGTCAACGCCGATGGCCGAGGCCGGCAGACGCACGACGGCATCGAACGCGCGATCCGCCACGCCGACTTCGATAAAGGCGCCGGGGCGGAGCGTCGTGTTGGCGTCGAGCCCGTCGAGGCCGGCGAACAGCTCGATGCCACCGCGCGTCGGGTCGATGGTCGAGCCCTGGCGCCGGATGCGGCCGTGAAACACCCGCTCCTCGGGACCGACCCGCCAGGTGACCCGGACCGGCCGGCCGACGGGCTCGCCGCCGGCGAGCAGGCGCGCGGCATCGCGGCCGCTCAGGTGGAAGCGGGCTTCGAGCCGATCGATGTCGATCAGCCGCGCCAAGCGATCGCCGCTGTCGACCTGCTGGCCCAGCGCGATGTCGGTGTCCATGACGAACGCATCGAACGGTGCGATGACCTGCGTCCGCTCCACGTCACGCTCGGCCTGGCGCTGTTCCGCTTCGACGGCGAGCAGCTTCGCCTTTTCCTGCTCGATCTGGGAGTTGAGGCGCGCCACCGTCTGCTGATGCAGCATGCGCGCCTGGTCCTGCTCGCTCAGAATCATGCGGGCTTCGTCCAGCGCCTTCTCGCTGCCGGCGTCGCGGCGTTTCAGGGTCTCCCGGCGGCGCACGTCGCGCGCCGCGATTTCCTGCTGCGTTTGCTGTTCGGCCAGCATTTCGGTTTCGCTGGCCACCAGGACCTGCAGCTCGCCGATGTGAGCGCGGATCTCGTCCGCCTCGGCGGACCGCCGGGCAACGATGATGCGGAAATCGAACGCGTCGCTGGCGAACAACAGATCGCCCTTGGCCACGATGCCGCCGTCGACCAGTCCATCGCCGATGGCGACGATTTCTCCCGGCACGAACGGCCGGAGATCGAGAATGCGGGTGGCGACGATGGCGCCATAGGCGCCGATCTCAGGCGTCTCGGTCGCCGGCTCGGCCTGCACCACCGCCACCGGCCACACCCGCTCGGCATCGGACCCGGCAGTGACGTCCGGCCGCGTCGCCCGCAGCCCGGCGGCGACACCAATCGCCACCAGCACGACCAGCACCGGCAGGGCAGCGCGCTTCCAGAAGGTACTCAACCGACTCCTCCGCCGCACCTGCACGTCTCGTCACGCCCGATGCGGCAACTTTGGCGGCAGGCGTTCAACCAAGCCGTCTATATCCCTCCCCTAATTTAGCACACGCACGCCCCGGCCCAAGTGACCGCTCTCTCAGCCCTTCGCGTCCGGGCGTCGCCGTCTCCTCATTTCTCACCGTCGTGGCCGGGTGTGACCCGGTCCTCCACAAGGGCCGCGCCGCCATCCTTGGCGAAGAGCACAAAATAGGATATTATTCCTTCAATAAGATCGAAGCGAGCCAGCCAGCGCGTCTCGGCTCGCCCATGTCACGCGCCCACCCGACGACAATTGATCACATTTGACGACATGACCCCCGCTTAAATATGATGTTTTATAACAATTAGTTAACGACAATTTCAGCAAACGGGCCGACCGTAATGAGCGCGTCCGCCTACTTCCCGCTCAGCCGGATGGTCGTCCCCGCCTCACCGTTCGACAGCCGGTGGTGGTGAAACGCGACAAGGCCGTCGTCGGCGTGTTCCGCCGCCAGGACGGCGAAGCGGTCCTTAGCGTCGGGGTCGCCTCGAACCATCGCCTCGAACGCCTGGAGGTAGGCGGCGTTGGCCGGCCGGGCGGCGGAGTCCTCGGTCAGCGGCTCGTAGATGCGGACCGGGCGGGACTTGCCCTTGAGGACGATATCGCCGACGGGCCGGCCGGTGAAACGGCTGCACTGGCGGACCGTGTCCTCGCTGACGAGGATGAGCGTGCCCAGGTACTTGTTGGCGCCCTCCAGCCGGGCGGCGGTATTGATCGCGTCGCCGTGGGCCGTGTAGTCGAACCGCTGCCGGCCGCCGAAATTGCCGACGATGGCGGACCCTGAGTTGACGCCGATCCGCGTCTCGCCGAACGGCACGCCCTTGGCCTGTTGCTCCTCGGCGAAGCGGCGGGCGAAGGCATCGAAGGCCAGCGCGCAGGCAACGGCATTGTCGGCCTGCCGGGTATCGGCAATCGGCGCGCCGAACATGACGTGCACTGCGTCGCCGACGATCTTGTCGACGGTGCCGTTGTGATCGAAGGCGATGCGGATCATGCCGTCCAGATAGGTGTTGAGAACCGGAACGATGGCGGTCGGCTCCGACGTCTCGATGAGGCCGGTGAAGCCGGCAAGATCGGTGAACACGAAGCTCAGTTCCCGCCGTTCTCCGCTGAGCGACAACTGATCGGGGCTGGTCACCAACTGGTCGACCAAATGCGGGGATATGTAGCTGGAGAACGCGCCGCGGATCCAGCGCTGCTCCCGCTCCGCCCGCAGATGGCGCATGAGCGAGTAGACGATATAGACGCTGAGAACCGCCAGAGCCGGAAAGACCGGGTCGAACAAGAGCGCGTAGCGGCTGAAGGCGTACCAGGACGTGCCGACCGCGGCGGCCACCGCAAAGCCGCCGAAAAGCGCCGTCAGCACAGCGCCGACCCGCTCGCCCAGCAGCAGGACGAACGCGCCCAGTCCCAGCAGCAGCACGAGTTCCGCCCCCTTGGCCCAGTCGGGGCGGCCCAGGTGAATGCCGTTGACGATCTGCTCCAGGACCTGGGCGTGCATCGAGACGCCGGACGCCACCTGGCCCAGCGGCGTCGCGTGCATGTCCTGCAGCCCAAGCGCCGTCGATCCGACGAGGACGATCATGCCAGCGAGGGCGTCGGGCCTCATCTCGCCGGCGAGAACTTTCCAGGCCGGGATGTACCGCTCCGGCACCGGCTCGGTGAAGTAGGCCCACACGTGCCCCTCAGCGTCGGTGGGCACGGTGAAGGCACCGATGCGGACATGGGTAATGCCGGTGGCGGAGCGCAAGGCCGCCTCGCCGCTGCCGCCGGCGCTCTCGACGACGATGGTGTCGACGTCCTGGACGACGCGCAGCGCCTCGGTGACCAGCGACGGATAGATCTGATCATCCAGGCGCAGCAGCATCGGCAGACGGCGAACGATGCCGCCCTGGGCCAGCGTCACGTTAAGGGCGCCGTTGCCGACGGCGGCGGCGACGATGACCGGAAGCGTCGTTACCGCGCCGGAATAGCGGGTCAGAAAGGGCTTCGGACTCTCCCCGGAAAACGCGAAACTGGCCTTGAGAAGCGGCCGTGCCGGGCTCGGTTCCGGCACCAGGGCGAAGCCGGCAACGGTGGGCACGGTGGCGATGACGTCGGCAAAACGCTCGTCATGGTCCTCCAAGGTTGACAGCCAAGCCTCGATGTCCGGCGGCGCGTCGCTGAGCCGTGGCAGCACCAGGCGCGGCGATGTCCGATCCGGCTCGACGAACAGCATGTCGAACGCGATCGTGGCGGCGCCGGCATCGCGGGCCTTGGCCACCATCTCGGCAACACGCGTGCGCGGCCACGGCCACTGGCCGATCTTGGCCAGGCTCTCCTCGTCGATGTCGATGATGCGGACCGGCGACGGAATGTAAGGACGTGGCCACAAGCGCTGGTAGGCGTCGAACACGCGCTCCCGCAGGTCGACGATGAAAAACGGCTCGCGCGCCGAGAGCGCGGCGGCGGCGGCGAGGATGAGGATGGACAGCCACAGCTCGTACCGGCGCCACAGCGGGACACGGGTTCGTCCCGCGCGTGTACGCGATGGATTGCCGGCAGTCGTCATCGCTTCGCCCCGTCGATGGACAGCGCACCCTTTATACCAGCCGTTGTTGATGAGGACTCAAAACGAGAAACGCCCCCGAAGCCGTTGCTCCGGGGGCGTTGAACGATAAGGCTGGCGCGGTGCTTGAGGAGACCTACTCCCGCGCGACACCGACCAGTTGCAAGATCCAGATGAACATGGTGATGAAGCTGCCGTAGAGCATGAAGGCGCCGAAAATGGCCTTGCGATGCGTTATGTCGCCCGCGTCGCCTTCGTAGTACCAGTTCTTGATCTGCTGCGTCTCGTAGGCGGTCAGCCCGGCGAACAGCACCGGAACGACGATCGACATCAGCAGATGAAGGCCGCTGGACTGCATGAAGATGTTCACCACCAGTGCGATGAGCACGCCGAAGGTCGCCATGACGAGGAAGCGGCCGATGGCGGTGAGGTCACGCTTGGTGGTGTAGCCGTACAGACTCATGCCGGCAAACGCCGCCGCGGTGATGAAGAAGGCGCGCGCGATGCTGCCTTGCGTGTACATGTAGAAGTACGGCGCGATCAGGGCGCCCCACAGGCCCGCATAGACCCAGAAACACGCCTGAGCGGCACCCATGCTTTTCGACATCATGATGCGCGGCGCCATGAAGCCGAGGCCCAGAATGCCAATGAACAGCACCCAGATCATCGGCCCGCCGACGATCGCCTGCATGACGGCCGGGTTCATGGCCACCAGCAACGACACGACGCCGGTGAAGGCGACACCCAGCGCCATGTAGTTGTAAACGCTGAGCATGTACTGCCGAAGGCGGACGTCGATCTGTGACGCTTCCGCCTCGGCGCGGGTCATCGTTGCGCTTCGAACGGCTGCCCGTCTGTCAGGTCCCGAAACCATTGCACCCTCTATCTAGAAACGATGGATGGACTGTCTGCGCTTAGATATGGCTCGTGCGGCAGCGCCTTCAAGTTGCTTTGCCGCCCGTGCTAACTGTGCCTGCGGTTCCCACCTTTTGTCTATTCGCGTTTCTACCGTCACCGTGACGGGCTGAAGGACATTCATGAACGATCATCCATCGACCCCCAATCGACTGGCCCATGCCGCGGGCGACGACTGGAGCGTTGTCTCCCTCTCCGTCGTCGAACAGCTGGGGCCGCTGGACGCGGGCGGTCGCGTGGGTTTCGTTTACCTTACCGATAGCATGGCCGGGAATGTCGATGCCGTCGTGGATGCGCTTCGCGCCGGCACCGGGATCACCGACTGGATCGGCACCGTCGGGGTCAGCGTGTTCGCCGACGCAATGGAATACAGCGGCCGCCCGGCGATGGCCGCACTGACCATGGCCATGCCGAAAGGGACCTATCGCCTGTTCACCGATGTCGGGCAGTGCCGGCCTCCCGAGGCCGCCGCGGTATCCGGGTATGCGCTTGAAGTCTCGATGCCCGTCGGCATCGTGCATGCCGATCCCCGCAGCGACGCCATCACCGACATGCTGCGCGCAGCGGCGGAAGAGAGCGGCGCGTTCATCATCGGCGGCCTGGCGTCGTCCCGCGGCGAACACGCGCACATCGCCGGCGGCCGGGTGATGCGGGGCGGGATGTCCGGGGTCGTGTTCGACGGCAACGTGCGGGTGCAGACCGGCCTCAGCCAGGGCTGTTCGCCGCTGGGACCGGCACATCAGGTTACGGAAGGGTCCGATACCGTCATCATGGCCATCGATGGCCGGCGCCCCCTCGATGTGCTGAGCGCGGAAGCGGGGGAGCGGGTGATGCGCGATCTCCGCGACCTCGCCGAGCATGTCCACGTCGCCTTTCACGTGACCGGGTCGGACCGCCGCGACTACCTGGTGCGGACGCTGGTCGGCATCGATCCGTTGCGCGGCTGGATCGCGGTCGGCGAGCGCGTCGCCGTCGGCGACCGAATCGCGTTCGTCCGGCGCGATCCGGACAGCGCCCGCCAGGACCTGGCGGCGATGACGGCGGACCTGCGGTCGCGGCTGCCCGGCCCGGCCCGCGGCGCGCTTTATTTCTCGTGCGTTGCCCGAGGTCGGCATATGTTCGGCGCCCCCGGGGCAGAACTGTCGGTGCTCCGCTCGCAGCTGGGCGACGTCCCCCTCATCGGCTTCTCCTGTGCCGGCGAGATTTCCAACGCCCGTCTTTACGGGTATACGGGTGTACTTGCCGTGTTCACCTGATCGGGATCCACACGATGGAGTACGCGCGGCTCGGCCGGACAGACATTTCCGTCAGTCGCGTCTGCCTCGGCACGATGACCTTCGGCCAGCAGAACACGGTCGAGGATGCCTGCTGGCAGCTTGACCGGGCGCGCGACGCGGGCGTCACGTTCATCGACATGGCGGAGCTTTATCCCGTTCCGGCGCGGCCCGAAACGTCCGGCAAGACGGAGGCGTTCGTCGGCGAATGGCTGCGCACGCGACGGCGGGACGACGTCGTCATCGCCACCAAGATCGCCGGGCCGGGGGTCGGGCATATCCGCGACGGCCAAAGCCGCTTCGACGCGCGCCACATCGGCGAGGCCCTCGACGCCAGCCTGCGCCGGTTGGGCACCGATTATATCGACCTCTACCAGCTTCACTGGCCGGAGCGGAAAACCAACGTCTTCGGCCGGCGCGGCTATGAGCGCGCCCGGGACGACGATTTTACGCCGATCGACGAGGTGCTGGCCGCACTGGACACCGTCATCCGCGCCGGCAAGGTGCGCGCCATCGGCGTCTCCAACGAAACGCCGTGGGGCTTGAACGTGTACCTGAATGGCGCGGATCGGTTGGCGCTGCCGCGCGTCGCCAGCATCCAGAACCCCTACAGCCTGCTTAACCGCCTGTTCGAGGTGGGTTTGAGCGAGATCGCGCTGCGCGACGGCTGCGGGCTGCTGGCGTATTCGCCGATGGCGTTCGGCGTTCTGAGCGGCAAGTACCTGAACGGCACGCCGCCGCCCGACGCCCGCCTGACGCTGTTTCCCGAGTACACCCGCTATGTGACGCCCAACGCGCGGAAGGCGACCGCCGCCTATGTGCGCCTTGCCCGCGACCACGGCCTCGAGCCGGCGCAGATGGCGCTCGCCTTCGTGATCGGACGGCCCTTCGTGACCAGCATGATCATCGGCGCGCGGACACCCGAGCAGCTTGAGCAGAACCTGGCCGCGGCGGAGCAGACACTGTCCGACGACGTCATCGCCGGTATCAACCATATCCATGAGGATATCCCCGACCCCGCGCCGTAAACCACGTTCAAGGAGGGCTCAGACCATGTTCCGTCTTTTCGTCGGCATTGCCCTACCCGAGGAAGCGCGCGACGCACTCGCGATGCTCTGCAACGGCCTTCCCGGCGCGAAATGGGTCGACCCGGACGAGATGCACATCAGTCTCAGGTTCATCGGCGAGGTGGATGGCGGCACGGGGCAGGACATCGATTCAGCGCTGTGCCGGATTGCCGCACCGGCGTTCTCGCTCACCCTCTCCGGCGTCGACTGCTTCGCCCAGGCGAGCCGCGTGCGTGTTCTGTGGGCGGGCGTCGGCAAGGAGCCGCTGCTCGTTCATCTGCGCGAAAAGGTGGAATCGGCGCTGGTCCGCGGCGGCCTTGAGCCCGACCGGCGAAAGTTCAAGCCCCACGTCACCCTGGCGCGATTCAAGAACGGCGCCTCGGATCGTCTCGGCACCTATATGCAGCGTCACAGCCGCTTTTCGTGCGGCCCGTTTCCGGTGACGGCGTTCACCCTTTATCAGAGCCACCTGGGAAGTCGTGGCGCGCACTATGAGAGTCTGGCCGACTACGAATTGGAAAGGGGCGCCGCCCATGCCCCCCAGCCGCTGGCGGCGCCCCGCGCCTGCACACGGACCTGACGGATCAAGGCCGGTGTGACGCATTTCCAATCCGTCGTCACGGGTGCCCAGCGGCGCAGCAGGCAATCCATCGCCGCTCCGCATCGACACCACGAAAAGGTGTCCCTAACGACGTGCGCGTAGTCCACTTACGCACCGTGCCTGAACGATCTGTCCCGCAAACGGGGCAAACAATCCAGTTAATTTCACGGAATGCAGAATAACATACAGATTACTGCGCAAAAACCCGTGATTTTACTCCACATTTATAGCTGCGATGTCGTTTCTTAAAGTCATTTACATGTGGATGTGCGTATTAGTGTGAGTCGCAATTGCATGGACGTGCGTATTAGTGTGAGTTGCAATTACGAAGGCGCATCGTGTCGGCCAACACACATCGTGAGCGCGAAAACGAGGCGCTGCCTATCCACGATTAACGTGTCGACCGAGCGGATCGAAAGCTCTCGTGACAGTGGATCCGGAGACGGGTTTTCCCTTGCGCAAGGTTATTCCGCACGAAGCGGCAACACCCGCGTGCCGCGCGCCCGTAAAGCGCTGGCTCCCTGCGGCGATCCACCAGATTTACGCCGACGCATTCACCAATGACGGGAGCTGGCGCATGTCGTCGAAGACGTGGGCGGCACCGACGGTCAGGAGGCGTTCGGCGTGCCCGGACGTGCAATGACCGCCACCCGTAAAACCGAGGCAGCGCATGCCGGCGGCGGCGGCGGCGCGGACACCGGCGACGGCGTCCTCGACAACCACGCACCGCGACGGGTCGACCCCCATCTGCACCGCCGCGTACAGAAACAGATCCGGCGCCGGCTTGCCGCGCGCGACCTGGTGCGACGAAAAAAGGTGCGGCTCGAACAGCGCCAGCAGGCCGGTCAACCCGAGCGTGAGCCGCATTTTGGCGATCGAGCCCGAGGAGGCGACGCAGCGCGCCATCGGCAGCGACGAGACGGCGGTCTCGATCCCGGCGATGGCGCGCAGCTCGCGGCGAAAGGCGGCAGCGTCCCGGTCACGCAGGCGGTCGGCGAAGTCATCCGGCAGCGGCCGGCCCAGGTCCTTTTCGAGGCCGGCGAGCATGGTCTTGAGGCTGACGCCGGTGAAGCGGTCGACAATCTGATTGACGGACAGGTTGAGCCCGAGGTCCCGCACGGCGTCGGCAAGCTCACGCGCCGCGATCGGCTCCGAATCGACCAGAACGCCGTCGCAATCGAAAATGATCAATGCCGGGCGCGGCATCAAACAGCCATGCGCCGCCGTTGAATGAGCGATGTCAGATCGTTTAGGGCGTCCAGGACCTGGCTTGGGCGAACCGGCAGCGTGAGGATGATATCGACCCCAGCGTCGCGGCATTGCTCCTGGACCGCGGTGTCCGCCTCGGGTACCAGCACGATCGCCGGCAACTGGGGCTCGTCCGAATGCGCGAAGCGGTGCAGCTTCAAGAGCGCCAAATCCATGTCCTCAGGCGTGTTCTGATGGACGATCAGGAGGTCGAAAAAGTTCCGCTCCAAGGCCGTCAGCGCGTCCGCTTCGGTCACGACGACACTCGCGCGGTGACCGGCATTGTCGAGAACGCGTGATAGGATTTGCGCACCGAGCGGCTGCGGATTCCAGATGAGAATCCGGAGAGATGATGTGACTTCCAACGACGACACGGCCCGACCACGTCCTGTCCCACGCGATTTGACACTAATCGGTCACGCGCGCATTGGCGCGATCGCCGCGATGACGATGCACAGCCGTGGGGCAACATTGTGGCTATATTCCACAATCTATATGTAGGCTGCCGATTCGAGCCGCGAATCGGCAGATGCGCCGCGAGCCACAGCATCGCCGCCGCGACGCTTCGCCATATTTGTGCCCTGTAACGCCGCCGCAATGAGATTATTCACCGTCGCCGCGTAATTTGGATAAAGCCCGATACCGATGCTGACTGTCGTCGGAATCGCGAAGCCGCCGATGACAATGGGCAGGCGAAACGCCCGCCTGATCCGATGGGCCGCCATCCGGGCGCCGGCGACCACGTTTGGGCCGGACACCGCAAAAGCAAACCGGGCGCTATCGACACGGGCGAGATCCAACGACGGTGCCTGCCCCGCCGATAGGCGATGCCCGACCAGGCGCACGATCGCATCGCCGCAGGCCGAGCCGTAGGCGTCGTTCACCATGTCGAAATCGTCGACATCAACGACGAAAAGCGCGACCTCCTGGCCGGCGTGCGCGGCCGACCGCAGGGTGCGACTGAGGCGGCGGTAAAACGCGCGGTGGTTGGGAAGCCCGGTGAACGGATCGATCCAGGGCACGCCGGCGGGGGGCTTCGGCGGCACGGGCTGTTCGGCATCGTCGGCGATCGGCCCGGATGGTCCCGGAAATCGGTGCACGACGCAGCCGTGCCGCTGACCGTGACCGTGACCATAGCGAGGCGGCGACGGATCGATCGACGGTCTCGGCCGCTGAACGAACCACAGCATAATTGAATTCGTGGCGTGCGGCGTCGCCATGGTGCGGTAGTGTCTCAGTTTGAAAATCAGCGGGGTTGACAGACGCCCGTCAATCCGCCGAATCATAGAGGCGAATCGTGCGGAACGAAAATGGTACATTTATAGCGCGGGGACTGACAGCGTGGGGGAGGCCCCTTTGCAAACGTCAGACTTAGATCGCATTTCAAAACTTACCCCCGTTATGAGCGTAAACCCTACATATTAAGGGTATCGTTGCGCGGGTTGTGCGGAGGGCGTGTCAGATGGCTAAGGGTCACCAGGGACAAAAGCGACCGGCGGATGTGATTGGTAATGCTATTGCCGTCGCGAAGATCGCAACGGGCGAGATTGAGGAAGAATACGACGGCAACGGTAAGGATAGGGCTGCGCAAGAAATGGGTCGGAAGGGCGGCGCTTCTCGCGCAAAAATTCTTTCGAAAGAACAACGCCATAATATCGCAAGGGCTGCGGCAATGGCGCGTTGGGACAAAGCTAAATGATACCCATCATGGACCAGGTTATTTTTGACACAATAAACAATTCCGAAGAGAAAATTGAGGAAAAACTTGATTGCGACATTCTCCATTATTATGGAGAATTGCGCTATAATTATTTCTCATATTTTAGAAGCTCTATTGAGGAAATTTCATCAAGGCATGAAAGAAGAGAAACTTTGGGAATTTGCTTAATGACGCCGGGTGGACAAGCCGAAGCTGTTGAAAAAATGGTAGAAGTCATAAGGCATCATTATGATAATGTGTATTTTATTGTCCCCCGCCTTGCGATGTCGGCGGGAACTATTTTTTGTATGTCTGGAAATAAAATTTTCATGGATTACTCATCTTCCCTTGGCCCGATTGACCCGCAAGTGCCCGATAAAGAAAATAAAATGCTCATCCCCGCTCTTGGATATTTAGACAAAGTAAATGAGCTTGTGGAAAAATCTCGAAATAATCAAATCACGCCGGCAGAATTTGCGCTGCTAGAAAAACAAGATCTTGCCATGTTGCGGTTCTATGAACAGTCTAGGGATCTGTCTATAAGTCTTTTGAAGCAGTGGCTTGTTGAATATAAATTCAAAAATTGGGAAACGCACAGGACGACTAATCCAGGAACGCCTGTTACGCATCAGGATAAAATTAACCGCGCTAGAGAGATTGCCGAATTGCTTTCCGATAATCAAACTTGGCATTCGCATGGAAGAATGATCGGGATGCAAACACTTCAAAATATTGTTAAGTTAGAAATCGATGATTATGGAAGCGACCAAGAATTGCAACAGCACATTCGGACTTACTCAGACACATTGTGCGATTATTTCTACAGGCAAGGAACAATAATTAATATTTATAATCGGCACGTAAACTAGTAGGCATGTGAGGGCGACATGAGTGACATAGCGGAACTTGAGAGGGAAATTGGAAGGAAAGGTGAAAGGGGCAGCGAGTTTCAAGACCAGATGGACAAATTTCACGAGTTTAAGAAGCGTATGCAGCGCGCGGGAGCTTATCGGGAAGAGGTTTTTGACATTCCTTCGTCGCGCAGGTTTGGCCTAGAGAAAACTGAAATAAATTCTTGACGCTAAGCATTTAAGTTCAGATAATAGGGGCATGAACAAGCTGCCCCTGAAAACCCGCGTCCAAATTCTCTCGATGCTCTGCGAGGGATCGTCCATGCGGTCGATCTCTCGCGTGGCCGGTGTGTCAATCAACACCGTGACCAAGCTGCTGGTGGACGCGGGAAAGGCTTGCGAGGCGTACCACGAAGAAACGGTTCGGAACGTCAACGCCCGTCGCGTTCAATGCGATGAAATCTGGTCATTCGCCTATGCCAAGGCGAAGAACGTAGCGGCGGCGAAAGCCGCTCCCGAGGATGCCGGCGACGTCTGGACCTGGACGGCGCTCGACAGCGACTCCAAGCTAATCGTGTCGTGGCTGGTCGGTGGGCGGGACAGTGAGTACGCCATGGAGTTTATGGACGATCTGGCGTCACGTCTTGCGAACCGCGTTCAGCTTACGACGGACGGGCACAAGGCGTATCTGGAGGCGGTTGAGGGCGCCTTTGGTGGCGACATCGATTACGCCATGCTCCAGAAGCTCTACGGCACCGTCCCCGAGGCTGCGCGCGGTCGCTACAGCCCGGCCGTTTGCATCGGCGCCCGCAAGCAGGACATCGAAGGCAATCCCGACCCGAAGAAGATCAGCACATCGCACGTTGAGCGCCAGAACCTGACCATGCGCATGTCCATGCGTCGGTTCACGCGGCTGACGAATGCGTTTTCAAAAAAGGTTGAGAACCACTGCCACGCGCTGGCGCTGTACTTCGTCTGGTACAACTTCTGCCGTCAGCACAAGTCGCTTGGTGGCGTATCGCCCGCGATGGCCGCTGGCGTTAGCGACACGTTGCGCGATATGGGATGGATCGTTTCGTTGATCGATGCGCGTGCGCCGAAGCCCGGTCCGCGCGGTCCGTACAAAAAAGCAAATTCAAACTGAGACACTACCCATGGTGCAGTTCCCTTTCCACGCCGAATGTTCCGCGATATGGGTTCACGGACGTGTCGGTGCGATCGGGAATACGTGGTGTGCGGTTCAGAAAGTATGAACCAGGTTAAATCGGAGCAAAAAAACGGAAGCGATAGCCGGGCGTGATCAGAGCCGCGTCAGGCGGATGTGGTCGAGGAGGCCGCGAGCGCCCAGCTCGATCGTATCGAGCATGCGGTCGAAATCCCGGCCGCTGCCGTAATAGGGATCGGGCACGTCGCGACCCTCCAGCCCCGGCGTGAAATCGAGAAAAAGGCCGAGCCGGTGCGCCTCGCCCGGCGGGCACAGGGTGGCGAGATCGGCGTGGTTGCTGCGGTCCATGGCCAGAACGTAGTCGAAGCGGGAAAAGTCGCCGGTGACAGCCTGGCGCGCCTTCAGGTTGGAAATGTCGAGGCCGCGCATCCGCATGGCCGACTGGGCGCGGCGGTCGGGCGGCTTGCCGATGTGCCAAGTGCCGGTTCCGGCGCTGTCGACGCCAACGCGTCCGGCGAGCCCGGTGCTGTCGAGCAGGTGACGAAACATGCCTTCAGCCGACGGCGAGCGGCAGATGTTGCCCAGGCAGACAAACAACACGTTGACCAAACGAGCAAGCCTCATAGGTTAGCGGGTGAGCCGGGTGGCTGTATTAGCCCGGGAGGTAGGAGGAAGACGGCGGATGAGCAAGAGCGCGAGGCCCCAGGGATCGATTGCGGGACCGATTGCGGAATCAATTGCGGGACCGATCGTCGTGCTGACCGGCGCGGGGATCTCGAAGGAATCGGGGCTCGACACCTTTCGCTGCGAGGGCGGCATCTGGTCGCGTGTCCGCCTCGAAGATGTGGCAACACCGGAAGGGTTCGCCCGCGACCCCCGGCTGGTGCACGAATTCTACAACCAGCGCCGCGCGGCCCTGGCCGACCCCGGCGTCGAGGCCAACGCGGCCCACGTGGCACTCGCCCGCCTGGAGGCCGAATGGCCCGACGAGGTGCTGATCATCACCCAGAACATCGATGACCTGCACGAACGCGGCGGCAGCCGGAACGTGCTGCACATGCACGGCGAGCTGTTGAAGGCCCGCTGCCTGTCCTGCGACGCGCTGGTCGACTGGCGAAACGACCTGACCATCGAGCACGTCTGCGCCGCGTGCGGCACCCTCGGCACGATGCGGCCGCATGTGGTCTGGTTCGGCGAGATGCCGCTGGACATGGAGCGCATCTACGCGGCGCTCAGCCGGTGCGGGCTGTTCATGTCGATCGGGACGTCCGGCAACGTCTATCCGGCCGCCAGTTTCGTCAGCCACGTGCGGATGTACACCCGCGCGCACACGGTGGAGTTGAACCTGGAACCCTCGACCGGCGCGACGCATTTCGAGGAAACGCTGTACGGCTCGGCGACGACGCAGGTTCCCGCCTACGTCGAGCGCCTGCTGCGGGGCGAGTGACGGTGCGGCTGCATCCCTGCCAACGCGCGGTGACGCGGCCTAGGGGGCGGGGTTGCGCCGGCCCAGCACACGCAGGCGAAGGGCGTTCAGCTTGATGAAGCCTTCGGCGTCGCGCTGGTCGTAGACGGTATCGGCCTCGAAGGTGGCGATGGATTGGTCGTACAGGCTGTTGGGCGACTTGCGGCCGGTGACGATGACGTTGCCCTTGTAGAGCTTGAGGCGGACGGTGCCGCGCACGTCCCGCTGGGTATCGTCGATGAGCGCCTGCAGCGCGCGCCGCTCCGGCGCGAACCAGAAGCCGTTGTAGATCAGCTCGGCGTAACGCGGCATCAACTCGTCCTTCAGATGCGCGGCACCGCGGTCCAGCGTCAGGCTCTCGATGGCCCGGTGCGCGGCGAGCAGGACCGTGCCGCCGGGCGTTTCGTAGACGCCGCGCGATTTCATGCCGACGAAGCGGTTCTCGACCAGGTCGATGCGGCCGACGCCGTGCGCGCCGGCGACGCGGTTGAGGCGATCGAGAAGCGCGCCCGGCGCCAAGCGCTCGCCGTCGACGGCAACCGGATCGCCGCACTCGAACTCGATCTCGATCTCGGCCGGGGTGTCGGGCGCCGCCTCGGGGGCGACGGAGAGGCGGAACATGTCCTCGTCGGCGCCGACCCAGGGGTCCTCCAGCACGCGCCCTTCGTAGCTGACGTGGAGCAGGTTGGCGTCCATCGAGTACGGCGGCTCCCCCTCCTTGTCGGCCGGGACGGTGATCTGGTGCCGGCGGGCGTAGTCCAGCAGCGCCTCGCGGGAGTTCAGGTCCCACTCCCGCCACGGCGCGATGACGCGGATGTCCGGATTGAGGGCGTAGTACGCCAGCTCGAAGCGGACTTGGTCGTTGCCCTTGCCGGTCGAGCCGTGGGCGACGGCGTCGGCGCCGTGGTCGCGGGCGATCTCGATCTGCCGCTTGGCGATCAGCGGCCGGGCGATGGAGGTGCCGAGCAGGTAGCACCCCTCATAGAGGGCGTTGGCGCGGAACATCGGAAACACGTAGTCGCGGACGAACTCGTCCTTCAGGTCCTCGACGACGATGTCGCGAATGCCCATCCGCTCGGCGTTGCGGCGCGCCGGCTCCAGCTCGCCGCGCTGGCCTACGTCGGCGGTGAACGTCACCACTTCGCACCCGTATGTCTCGGTCAGCCAGCGCAGGATAACCGACGTATCCAGACCGCCCGAATAGGCCAGAACGACTTTCCGCACCGGTGCGGTCATGATTGCATCCTTTCGCTGATGGTGAACGGCGCCGGAGTATAGGGTTTCCCGGTCGCGCCGCAACGGCGAGGGTCAGTTGGCGGGGTCAGTTGGCGGCGACACCGGAGAGCCAGTGGTCGATCTGGGGTGCCAAGTCGGCGAGCGGCTGGTAGCCTTGGGTCAGCCAGGCGTATTTGGTGTCGTCCTGCAGGATGACGCTGGGAAAGCCGCCGACGCCGATGGTGGCGGTCAGCGTGAAGTCGGCGCGGGTGGCCTCCATCACCTCCGGCGCGGCGAAGACGCTGGCGAACGCCTCGCCGTCAAGGCCTAAGCCACGGGCCAGGTCGGCCAGCGTGTCGGCAGCCGTGACGTCCCGGTTTTCCGCGTAGAACGCCTGCTGCACGGCACGAAAGTAGCCGAGCGTGGCGTCGGGAGCGAGGGAGCGGACGGCCACCACCGCCCGGCACGCCGGCTCGGTGTCGTAGACGAAGCCGGCCCGGTCGAAGAAGCCGAAATCGAACGGCTGCCCGGTGGCCCGGTTAACCTCCTCCCAATGGTGTCGGATGCTCGCCTTCTGGCGGTCGTCCATGGCCCGGTCGGTGTCGATGCGCAGGCCGCCGACGACGACCCGCACCGATGCCCGGCCGGCGACGCGGGACGCAATGTCGGCGATCACCGGCGAGAAGCCCCAGCACCAGGAGCACATGGGGTCGGCGAAATAAAGGATGCGGCGGGGCACGGCGCGATCTCGCCCGATCAGGCCGGCGATGATGCGGTGGGCACGGCCGGCACCGCGTCCTGCGCGGCGGCGCGCGCGGCGTTCAAGCGGGACAGGCGAACCCGTTCGCTCAGCGACTTCAACTGACCGCAGGCGGCGAGGATGTCGCGTCCGCGCGGCGCCCGGATCGGCGCCGAATAACCGGCGTCGTTGAGCATTTTTGCGAACCGCGTCATGGCGGCGTTGGACGAACATTCGTAGACCGCGCCGGGCCACGGATTGAACGGGATCAGGTTGAACTTGCACGGTATGCCGGCAACGAGCCGCATCAGGGCGCGCGCGTCGGCGGCCTGGTCGTTGATGCCCTTCAGCATCACGTATTCGAAGGTGATCCGCCGCGCGTTATCGGCACCGGGATACGTCCGGCAGGCCTGCATCAACTCCTGGATGGGGTACTTCTTGTTGATCGGAACCAGGACATCGCGGACGTCATCGGTAGCGGCGTGCAGGCTGACGGCCAGTTTCACGCCCAGCTCTTGCCCAACCCGCCGCATCATCGGCACGACCCCCGACGTCGACAGCGTGATGCGCCGCCGGGACATGGCGAGGCCTTCCGGGTCCATGACGATGCGCAGCGCGGCGGCGACGTTGTCGTAATTGAACAGCGGCTCGCCCATGCCCATCAGGACGACGTTCGACACCATGCGGCGGTCCGGCGGCGCCGGCCATTCGCCGTAAGCGTCGCGGACGACCATCACCTGCTGGACCAGTTCGCCGGGGCTCAGATTGCGCACCAGCTTCTGGGTGCCGGTATGGCAGAACGAGCAGGTGAGCGTACATCCGACCTGCGACGACATGCACACCGCCCCCCGGTCGTCCTCGGGAATGAACACCGTTTCGGCCTCGTTGCCGTCCTCGAAGCGAAACAGCCACTTGCGGGTGCCGTCCTGCGCCTGCTGTTCGCGAACCACCTGCGGGCGCGCCAGGGTGAAGATTTCGGCCAGGCGGCGGCGCGCGGCCTTCGGCAGCGACGTCATCGCCTCGAAATCCGTTACTCCGCGGAAGTAGATCCAGTGCCACAACTGCTTGACGCGAAACGCCGGCTCGCCAAGCGCGTTCATGGCGTCGGCGAGTTGCTCCCGCGCAAGTCCGATTACGTTGATTGAAGGCGTCGTCATCACCGACGAGATATAGGTGCCGCGAGCGAATGCCGGAAGCGCTAAAGCGCGCCCGCCCCCGTTGGCGCCGGGTGTCGCCGATCATCCGTTAGCGGACGTCGCAGGCTTTTGAGATGGCGTTGAACGCGGCGGTGAACCCGCTCAGCGAGTAGGTGTCGGTGGTGTTGGTGCCGCGCGATGAGACGCCCTTGACCTCCATTGTGGTGCCCGCCTTCATCGCCGAGACCAGCGCCCGATCACCGGCGGCGTCGTAGGCCCACGCGTTCTCGCCCCGCGTGAACAGCTTGAACGGCTTGCCGTCGACGGTCGCCGTGGCTTCACTGTTTTTCTTGAAGGGATAGCCGATTTCGATGCTCACTTCGCCGACGACGTTCTCCGACGGCCGGTGCGACACCAGCGTAAAGATCTCGCCACGCTTACTGTAATCGCCTTCCGCCTTTTTGGGCTTGGCGCCAATATAGCAAATGCGAGAGCCGGAGCTCTGATCGGTATAGGCGCTCCAGTCCTGGAACGTACCGATGGTTTGCGGCTGAGCCGAGGCGGACGTGGCGACGGCCATCGCCATCATCACGCCGAACACCAAACATGTTGGTATCGATCTGATAGTCATAGCGCGTGAAAATAATCAGGGACGCCGGCATTGCCAAGTGACTCGGACGCAAACGCTTCGCGGGATGGACGGTTAACCGGCACAAGTGCTGGTAAGGCCGCACAAAATCCGATCCTGGTACGGATCGAGCGCGGCGGATTGACGGAGAGCTGGCACCGCGGATCGGCGGCCGTCGTCGACGGAGACGGGCGAATCGTCGCGGCATGGGGCGATATCGAACGACCGGTGTTCCCGCGATCGGCCGTCAAGCCGCTGCAGGCGATCCCGTTTCTCGAAACCGGCGCCGCCGACCGCTTCGGCCTCGGCGCCGATGCCTTGGCGCTTGCCTGCGCGTCCCACGCCGGCGAGGCGGAGCATGTGCGGCTCGTCGGTGGCTGGCTGGCGCGCCTGGGATTGGGCGGCGACGATCTGATCTGCGGTCCGCAAACGCCGCTGGCCGACGGGGCGAGGCGCGCGCTCATCCGCGACGGCGCGGAGCCGTGCCGCCTTCACAACAACTGCTCCGGCAAGCACGCGGCCATGCTGACCACGGCGCTGCACATGGGCGAACCGACAGACACGTACGGTGATGTGGCGCACCCGGTGCAGCAGCGGATCGCCGCCGTCCTTTCCGCCATGACCGGCGTCGATGTGGACCGCCAGGATTCAGCCATCGACGGCTGCGGGGTGCCGACCTGGACGCTGCCGCTGAGCGGTCTGGCGCGCGCGTTCGCTCGCCTGGCGCGCCCAGAATCCCTGGAGCATTGCCGCGCGGCCGCGGTGCGACGGATCACCGAGGCGATGGTGGCGCATCCGGCGCTGATCTCCGGCCGCCATCGCTTCGATACGCGAATTCTGGCGCTCGGCGCCGGCGAGGTCGTGCTCAAGCGGGGTGCGGAGGGCGTGCACGCCGCCGCGTTGCGATCGCAAGGCCTCGGCATCGCGCTCAAAATCGACGACGGCCGCGCGCGCGCCGCCGATGCGCTGATGGCGGCGCTCATCGACCGGTTTGCCTCCCTGCCCCGGCGGGCGCGACAGGGCATCCGTGCGTTGGCCGGGCCGGAACTGGTCAACAGCCAAGGCGTGACGGTCGGCCGTATTGCTGTTGACGGCGTCGATCTGCCCGAGTAGGCGTGCCCGGTGGTTGCGGTTGACCCGCTGCGGGCGGCCACCAACGTTCATGGCGGTGGAACGTCCGATGGGGAGGAGCGGCATGCGCGCCGTGGTGTGCAAGGTGTGGGGCGGGGTCGATGACCTGGTGGTCGAGGACGTCGCCGCGCCGGCCGTCGGTCACGGCGATGTGCTGATCCGCGCCCGGGCGGCCGGCATCAATTTCGCCGATACGCTCATCATCGCCGGCCGTTACCAGACCCGGCCGGAGCCGCCGTTCATTCCCGGATTCGAGGTGGCGGGAGAGGTGATCCGCTGCGGCGCCGGCGTCACCGCGTGCCGGCCCGGCGACGCCGTGATCGCCATCGTCGATTATGGCGCGTTCGCGGAAGAGGTCGCGGCGCCGGAAAGCAACGTCTACCGTCTGCCGGCGGGCGTCGAGCCCGCGATCGGGGCGGCGTTTCCCATTGCCTATGGCACGACGCACTTGGCGCTAACCCATCGCGCCGGTCTTGAGGCCGGTCAGACGCTGCTGGTGCACGGAGCCGCCGGTGGCGTCGGACTGACGGCGGTGGAGGTGGGCAAGCTGTTAGGGGCGACCGTGATCGCCACGGCAACGGGCGAGGAAAAGTGCGCCATCGCCCGGGCGGCGGGCGCCGATCACACCATCGATTCCCGCGCGCCGGACCTGCGGGAGCGTGTCAAGGCGCTGGCCGAGGGACGCGGCGTGGATGTGGTCTACGATCCGGTCGGCGGCGCGCTGTTCGAGGCATCGGTGCGCTGCACGGCGCCGGGCGGACGCATGATGATCGTCGGCTTCGCGTCCGGCGAATTCCCTCAGATCCCGGCCAACATATTGATGGTCAAGAACATTGCCGTGATCGGCTTTCACTGGGGGGCGTATCGGACGCTGGCACCCGATGCCATGCGCGGCTCCATGGAGGAGCTGCTTCGCTGGCTCGCCGAGGGCCGCCTCAAGCCGCGCGTGTCGCGGACCTTTCCGCTGGCTGACGCGGTCGCGGCGTTGACGGCGCTAAAGGAACGGCGGACGACGGGGAAGGTCGTGCTGACCACCGGGTGATACGCCGACCGACGGCGCGGTTACGCCTTCAGACGCGCCACGGTTGTCGATGTGCTGTAGCCGGGCTCGAGGCGGGCCAGAACGACCTGGCCGCCGTAGCTCTGGACCACGTCGGCACCGACGATGTCGTCGACGGCATAATCGGCGCCTTTGACGAGAACGTCCGGGCGCAGCGACCGGATGAGGTCGATGGGCGTGTCGGCCGAGAACACGACGACCGCATCGACGGCGGCCAGCGAGGCCAGCACGAGGGCGCGGGCGCTTTCCGGCTGTATCGGGCGTCCCGGCCCCTTGAGCCGCGCCACCGAAGAATCGGCATTGACGGCGACGACGAGCCGGTCGCAGGCGCCGCGCGCCTGGCGCAGCAGCGACAGGTGGCCGGGATGCATGAGGTCGAAGCAGCCGTTGGTAAAGCCGACGCGCAGGCCGCGCCGCCGCCACCGCTGCACCCGCTCCGCCATTGCCGTCGCCGAGACGATCTTGCGCTCATCGGCGCGCCGATCCTGGCGGCGCAGCGCGTCGAGCAGCTCGTCCGAATGGGCGACGGCGGTGCCGACCTTGCCGACGACGATGCCGGCGGCGATGTTGGCGAGTGCGGCGGATTCCGCCAGCGGCCGGCCGACGGCGAGCGCCGCGGTCAACGTCGCGGCGACCGTATCGCCGGCGCCCGAGACATCGAAGACCTCGCGCGCTTCGGCCGGAAGGTGGAGCGGCGCGCCGTCCCCCGGCACCAGCAGCATGCCGTCGCGGCCGAGCGTGACGAGAACCGCGCCGAAGCCATGCTCCACCGCAAGCGCGCGTGCCGCCGCCGCTTCCTCGCCTCGCGGTACGGCGGCGCCGACGGCTTGGGACAGCTCGGACCGATTGGGCGTGACGACGGTCGCGCCGCGATAACGGTGATAGTCGCGGCCTTTCGGATCGACGACGACCGGCTTGCCGCAACCAAGGGCAGCGGAAATCAACGCCTGCGTCAGCGGTTGGGTCAGCACACCCTTAGCATAATCGCTCAGCAGCAGCGCGTCGCAGGCGGTCAGGCCATGGGATGCACTGTCGGTTAGCTCCGCGCCGAGCGCGTCGGGCACCGGGGAGTCGGTTTCCTCGTCCACCCGCAGGACCTGCTGAGCGCCGGCGATATAGCGTGTTTTGATCGTCGTCGGGCGGCTCGTATCGATGACCAGCATCGGTTCGACCGACGGCGTTTCGGCGATGAGTGCCCGGACTTCGTCGCCAGCGGCGTCGGCGCCGATGACGCCGGCCAGGACGCCGCAGGCGCCGAGGGCGGACAGGTTGCGAACGACATTGCCGGCGCCGCCGAGCGCACCGTTACGGCTTTCAACCCGCAGCACCGGCACCGGCGCCTCGGGCGACACCCGCTCGACCCGGCCGACGACGTATCGATCGAGCATAATGTCGCCGACGCACAGAACGCGCGCGCTAGAAAGGGCGCCGACGGCGGCAGCCAGGTTGGCCTGGTCGCTCATGGCGGGTTCAATTCCCGCTCCAGCGCGGCGCACAGCATGTGGCCGATGAGGGCATGCATTTCCTGGATGCGCGGCGTGTCGGTGGACGGCACCAGGATCAGCGGATCGGCGCTTGCGGCCATGCGCCCGCCGCCGCCGCCACCGAATCCCGCCGCCAGGCAACCGATCGCCCGAGCGGCCGCCAGCCCCTGGATGACGTTTTCGCTGTTGCCCGAGGTGGAGAGGGCGACGCAGACATCCGCCGGACGGCACACCGCCTCGATCTGGCGGGCAAAGACGCGCTCGAAGCCGAGGTCGTTGCCGACGGCAGTCAGAACGGAGGTGTCGGTGGTAAGGGCCAGCGCCGGGATGGGCGCCCGGTCCCGGCGGTAGCGCACGACGCATTCGGCTGCCAGATGCTGGGCGTCGGCGGCGCTGCCGCCGTTGCCAAAGAAGACGACTTTGCCGCCCCCGTTCAGCCGCGCCAGGGTCGCCTCGACCAGGCGCGCGAACGGCTGCCGGATGGCGTGGCGCGTAGCAGCCCACACCGCCCCATGGGCGTCAAACTCCCGATCGTACAACCGGTCGATATCCATAAAGATTGCATAGCATAAGCGGAGCCCGGGCGCGCCATGTGTTGCACGCGGGGCGGATGCGGCGGGTCGGCGCTTATGTGCTTAGAAACCGCCGCCCGCGACCTTCGAGCACGAGGCAGGTCAGCCGGCCGGTAAAAAACGCCCCGGTGTCGATGCCGATGCGGTTGCGCGCGATGTCCGGCGTCAACTGGATGGTGTGCCCGTGGACGACACACTTCTCCAGGTTGTCCGTGCACCCCAGAAAGGCGCCGCGTATCCACATAAGATCGCGCGCGTCCTGGTCGTCCAGGGGGCGGTCCGGCCGCACGCCGGCGTGAACGAAGAAATAGTCGCCCTCCACATGGGTGAGGCTGAGCGAGCGCAAAAAGCGCGCATGACGGTCTGGAATCGCCGCGACGAACCGTTGGCGCAAGGCGTCCAGCTCGTGCGTTCCAAACCATCGTTGGCCAGGCGCGATCCCGTAACTGGCGAGCGTCGCGGCACCGCCATTGAGCAGCCAGTTGACATCGGCCGGGCCGTCGATGAACCCCAGCAGCATGTCCTCGTGGTTGCCTTTCAGGAACACGGTTTCGAAACCAGGCAGCGGGTCGCCGAGAAGCCGGTCGATCACCGCCGAGGAGCCCGGCCCGCGATCGACGTAGTCGCCGAGGTAGACGACAACCCGCGTCGCCGCGCCGACCGCCGCGGCGTCCTCCGCGATCAGCCGGTGAAGGGTGACGAGCAGGTCGTGACGCCCGTGAATGTCGCCGACGGCGTAGACGCGCCGGCCCGCCGGAACCCGTGGAGCGGAAGCCTCGGGTGACGTGTCCGAAGGCTGTTTCATCATAAGAATTACATGTCCGCGCGCGGGTTTCAGCGCAAGCGGCGGACAGGTCCGGGCCGCCCCGGTTGCGCCCTCCGGGCGGCGGGGACACATTGGGTGCACCCGCACCGGGGCGCAGCGCCCCGGTCGATCCATGCCGCCGACGGAAAACCGGTCTTCCATGCCCCTCGACACCGCCCGTTTTGACATTCATGTTGACCGGCTGTGCATGCGCTACGGGCCCATCGTCGCCCTCGACGACGTGTCGTTCACGGTCACGCCGGGCTCGATCACGGCGCTGTTGGGCGGTAACGGCGCCGGCAAGACCACCGCGCTCTCGATTCTTCTCGGGCTGCTGATCCCGACCTCCGGCACGGTGCGCGTGGCCGGCGTCGACATGCTGCGCGACCGCTACCGGGCCCTGCAGGTGATGAACTTCCAGTCGCCCTATGTGGACCTGCCGCGGCGGTTGAGCGTGCGCGAGAATCTCCGCGTCTATGGGGCGCTGTACGGCGTTGCCGACACTCCAGAGAGAATCCGCGCGCTGTCCGGCGAGTTGGAGCTGGACGCCTACCTCGACCGACCAACGGGAGACCTTTCGGCCGGCCAGAGGACCCGCGTGGCACTCGCCAAGGCGATGATCAACGAGCCGCGCGTGCTTCTGCTCGACGAGCCGACGGCGTCGCTCGACCCGGACACCGCCGACTGGATTCGCGGCTATCTTGCCGCCTATCGCGACCGCACCGGGGCCACCCTGCTGCTGGCGTCGCACAACATGGCCGAGGTCGAGCGGCTGTGCGATCAGGTCTATGTGCTGCGTGCCGGCCGTGTCGTCGACTTAGGCCAGCCCGGCGATCTCATCCGCCGCTACGGACGCCGCACCCTGGAAGAGGTGTTCATCGACATCGCACGCCACGGCGCGGGCGCGCACGCGGCGGCGGCGCGCAAGGCCTCCGCCCGATGAGCGATGTCGGGTTGCCCGCGCGCGGAACCGCCTTTTCGTGGCGGCGGGTCGGCGCCATTTTGTCCCGGCACCTCTACGTGCTTCGGCGGTCGTGGCCGCGGATCATCGAGCTGGCCTACTGGCCGACGATGCAGATGATCCTCTGGGGGTTCATGACGACGTTCTTCATCCAGAACAGCTCATGGGTCGCGCAGGCGTCGAGAGCCTGGCCTGGGTCGCGGTGTTCGCGCTGGCGCCGATCAGCGCCGTTTACTACCCGGTTGACGTGCTCGGTGCGTGGCTGCGGCCCGTCGCGCTGTCGCTGCCAACGACCCATGTGTTCGAAGGCATGCGGGCGGTGCTGTTCGAGAACACCTTTCGCTATGACCTGTTCGGCTATGCGGTGGCGCTGAACGCGCTCTACATGGTGGCGTCGGCGGCGTTCTTCCTTGCCATGTTCCGATCGGCACGAGCGCGAGGGCTCATCCTTCAGCAGGGGGAATAGGGTTGGCGGCGGCCGGTCAGGGCGCCGGCTGGTCGACGCGTTCGATCTGCTCGGGATGGGTGACGCGAATCGACGGGCCGTTGTAGGAGTCGATCCAGCCGCGCACGCGCACGGTCTTTTGCTCAAGAGCGAGAGGGTCGACACCCGCCTGCTCGAACAGGGGGAGAAGCTTGGTCGCGATGCTGGCGGTGAAGTCGGTACGATAGTCCGGGCCGAAATTCAGATACACATAACGGCCGACGCGGGCGGTTTTGAGCACGCGTCCCTCGACGATCTGGAAGGTGTCCAGCTCACCCAACAGCGCCCGGTCGGTAGCGCGGATGGCGTAGAACGGGTGCGCCCAGATGCCGCGCCCGGCGTCGCGGGCTTCCCCTTCGAGGGCGAGCATGTCGGCCGCCAGCGCCCGGTTGTCGTCGAACGTATAGACCCGCGCCATGCCGGCCCGCAGCATCTCACCCTGCACCCACAGGCCGTCATCGCGATAGAGATGGGCGAGGAGACGGCGATGGCGGTCGACGCTCCGCCCGGTGGCGCGAAGCTCGACCCGCCGGCCGGACACGAGCGCGTCGAGGGTGTCGCGTGCGGCACCGGCGAGCGGCCACGCCTCGAATCCCGACCGCCCGAGGGGGAGCTTCGGCGCCTGCGTGCCCACCAGCCGCACCTCGCGCATGCCGTCGATGTCGTGGTCCAGCACCACCGTGTCGCCGTCGATGATTTCGGTGACCTGTGCCGCGCCCAACTCGGTCGTGGTGGCGGGAGTTGCGCCGGCGGCGGCGAGCGCGGTGACGATCAGCGCCAACGCCAGGCACAAGGCGCCGCTTTTAAGCCGCAGGGATCCGATCCCTCTTCGACGTGCGGCGTCGCCGCAAGCGAAAGATTCCGCCGGAAGGGCTTTGAAACGCAGCGTCGTCTTTCGCACGAGAGCCATATCTTCTACGTTATACCCGAGGCAGAGAGGACCGGCGGCATGGATGCCCGCTATCACCGCAACGATTTGTTTCCCGATATCGAGCCGTATGCAACCGGCATGCTGCAGCTCGACCATCGGCACGTGATGTATTGGGAGCAGTCGGGCAATCCCAAGGGCCTGCCGGTGGTGTTCCTGCACGGCGGTCCGGGCGCCGGCGCCGCCGCCGCGCATCGCCGCTTTTTCGATCCGCGCACCTATCGCATCATCGTTTTCGACCAGCGCGGCTGCGGCCGGTCCATCCCCCACGCCGATCTCGCCGACAACACCACCCAGCACATTGTCGACGACATGGAAGCGCTCCGGCGTCATCTCGGCATCCGGCGATGGCTGCTGTTCGGCGGCTCGTGGGGATCGACGCTGGCCCTCGCGTACGGCATCCGCTGGCCGGAACGGTGCTCAGGCTTCATCCTGCGAGGCGTGTTTCTAGGGACCCGACGCGAGGTCGACTGGTTTCTCTATGGCATGGGGACGATCTTTCCCGAGGCCTGGCGCGCCTTTTCCGGCGCCCTGCCGGCCGGCGAACGCCATGACCTGCTGCATGCCTACTACCGACGCCTGGTCGATGCCGACCCCACGGTTCACCACCCGGCGGCGGCGGCGTGGAGCCGGTATGAGACGGTGTGCTCCAACCTGATGCCGCGGACGGACGAACAGATCGGCGGCAGCGACGCGGCGTCGCTGGCCCTGGCGCGGATCGAGGCGCACTATTTCGTCAATGACGTGTACCTGCGTGACGGGCCGCTGCTCGACGCCGTCCACACCCTTCACGCCATCCCGGCGTCGATCGTGCAGGGGCGCTACGATATGGTGTGCCCGATCGTCACCGCCGACGCACTCGCCAGGGCGTGGCCACAGGCGTCCTACACCGTCGTGCCCGACGCCGGACACTCGGCGATGGAACCCGGCATCCGCTCCGCCCTGGTCCGGGCGACGGAGGCAATGAAAGGACGCTTCGGGGCGTTATGACGATCGACGAGTGCATCACCCACCGTACATCACAGCGGCAATGCCGAAAGCCGGCAAGCGCCCGTAGCTCAGCAGGATAGAGCACAGGATTCCTAATCCTGGGGTCGCAGGTTCGAATCCTGCCGGGCGCGCCATAAAATCAAATAGTTACAGGAAAACATCGAACTGTTTGAAAGACGAAAACGGCTTTGGGGTAACGCAGGGGTAACAAAAACGGCGCCCGAAGGCGCCGCGATGCGGATGGATGGGCGATGGCGGTTAGGCGTCGGCGGGCTGGTCGTGTTCCTCGTCGCCGTCATCCGCAACCGGCTCGGTGTACCTCCGCCATTGGCCGGATTCGACGCCCAGAGCGCGGTAATCGGCGAGAACCGAGGTGAAGAAGTACCGCAGCGCGCCATCAAGCAGCGCTTCCATCGTGGTCATGGCCCCGAGGCGCAATTCGTTCGTCTTGCCGAAGACGGCCATTTCCGTGTGCTCGCGGGCGAAGTAGATGAGCATAATCGCCTCCTCCAGCGACCGCGCTGGCATCGTTGTCAACACTTCGACAAAGGCGTTTTGACGGTCTACGGCGGTATCACCGTCGTCGGTCCGCTCAAACTCGCGGTCGACCTTGGCAATCAGCCGGCAAACGTCGGTGATGGTGATGTCGTCGGTGACGACGGCGGTATCGGCTTTCATGGATAAAACTCCCGTCTTGCATGCACGGGAGGCGGAATCCGAATATGGTTCCGGTAGCTCTGCATCGGATTGCCTTCCGTGCGGAGTTAGTCGGTCTCGAGGTGCTTGCAACACCTCGGGGCCGGCGCCATCGGGTGATGACGCACAGAAATTGTGCGCCCGATCTGAGTCCGGGGTCAACGTTTAAGCGTGCGAATGGGCTCAGGCGCTCGCATGGGGGGGAAGGTCAAGGGAGGGCTTGACCGCCACATTGCTTTTGACGAATGTAGAACATAATAGGAACATTCGCGCAGTGGCATGCGACAGCCCCAGGACATTGAGCGGTTGTATCTCGACTTCGACGGGTTTTTCGCGAGCGTGATGCAGCAAGCCTTTCCCGCCCTTCGAGGCAAGCCTATCGGCGTTATCCCGTTCGATTTAGAGGCCGCGGACACCACCTGCGTGATCGCCTGCTCGAAAGAAGCGAAGGCTGCCGGCTGCCGCAACATCATGCCGGTGCCGCAAGCGCGGGAGATTTGCCCGGAAATTGTCCTGGTAACGCAGCGACCGGACCTCTATCGCCGCGCCCATACGGCGTTGCTGGCAGAGATCAACTGTGAAATCCCGATCGATGCCGTCAAGTCCATCGACGAACTGACAAGCCGCCTGAATAAGCACGACAGCGCAGACCCAGAGGGCCTCGGAAGCCGCATCAAGCGCCGCCTGCGCGACAACATCGGTGGATACATCACCTGCTCGATCGGCTTTGCGGCCAACCGGCTGTTAGCCAAGATCGCCTGCAAGATCGACAAGCCCGACGGCGTGACGATCTGGCGCCCCAACGCCATGCCTGGGCCGCTGCTGGCGCTGTCCCTGTCCGATGTCCCAGGGATCGGCCGACGCATGGAAGAACGGCTCTGGGCTGCGGGGATTACGACCATAGAAGCCCTGTATCAGACTCAGCCCAAACACCTCCGCACACTATGGGGCAATGTCAATGGCGAGCGCCTGTGGTACGCGCTGCACGGCTATGACATTCAGGCGGTGTCAACGGGTCGCGGGATGTACGGCCATGGCCGCGTTCTCCCGCCAGATTGGCGCACCCTTGATCACGCCCGCAACTGCTCACGGCTGTTGATCACTAAGGCAGCCCGTAGGATGCGAAGGGACGGATATTATGCCCGTGCCTTGCATCTTTGGTGTCACATCCGGCCGCAAAGTTGGGATGCAACAACAGACCTGCCAAGCGTCAACGACGATTTCGCCGTTCTCCACGCTCTGGAAAAATTGTGGTCGCGGGCGCGTAGCTGCCTGCCGCGTCGCACAAGGATCATACGGGTCGGCGTTACCCTGTCGGACCTGGTGTCCGCCGGCAGTCGCCAACTCGACCTGTTTCTCAACGACAACGGCGACCGTCAGAAAAGCGAGCGCCTGACAAGCGCCATCGATCATCTAAACCGTAAATTCGGCCGGCGTGTCGTTACGGTCGGCCCATGGGTTCCGCCGCCCGGCGGCTACGCGGGCGGCAAGATTTCTTACACGCGGATTCCTTCCGCTGAGGACTTCCTATGACCTGGCTCGAAGACACAAAGCTCCGCGACCTGGATGACAGCACCGTTATCGAGGCGACCTGTCTTAAATGCCTGCACGTCTGGCTTCAGAGCCCGGTTCAGCTCTTGCTCAAGGTTGACCATCGCGACGTCGACCTCGCCGAAGTCGCCGAGCACCTTTCGTGCGTTCGCCCCGGCTGTAATCACGTTGGCGTGCGCTTGGCCGTCTTGCGCAGTGAGGAAACAAGCGGTTTTGTCGGCGGGATGCCTTAGCATTCACTCATGAGTTTGTCGGTGCGCTTGTTCCAGGCATCCGTCGCCTCACGATACCACTCCTCAAGAGGGCGCTTGGATGGCGGCCGTCGGAGAAGTGATTGCTGGTCAACTCCGTACTCTCAGGCAAGGGGGGAATGTCCGATGCGTATCACCACCGCAATTTTATGTGCCTCCGCGCTCGTCGCGGCCTGTTCGACCGATCCGTATTCGTTCACATATCAGTCGCGGGAGTTGAACTCCACCGGCCCCAATACCGGTGCCGTCGCTTACCGCCGGGAACCGGCTTCAATTTCCGAGTTCAACGTTGACGCGTATTTCACCGTCGACGGCGAACGCGTCGCAGAAGTTGAAAGCGGCGAGGAGGTTGTGATTCACCTACCTCCAGGGCAGCATGTCGTCGGTGTTTATTGCGACTACACAGGTAACGCGCGTCTCAATGAGCAGATGGTCGATGTGAAGCCTGGTAAGCGAACCACATTCCGCTCTTACAGCGGTTTCGGCGAGGTCTGTGCCTTCACGCCGATGGGCATGGCGTCCACAAGGCAGTAGGTGTCGGCCGTCCGCCATGATGTTTGGCGAACGGTCGTTTGTGATCGACATAGCCGGGATCGACACTACTGGCAGCGCCGTGCCGACGGGTGCCCGTGGCCATTTTGGGTGCCGGCCGGAAACGCGATTCCAGCGCGCGCCATCATTCTCGGGTCAACGATCCCGCCCCGCATCTACACCGACGCCAGCAGCTCGGGACTTAGTCCGCGGTACCGCGCGGCCCGTACACGATCGAGCGCCCATTGCGGCACCGCAGAGCCGCCAAGCGTCCGCCCGCGCTGCCTGGGCGCCGCAGCCGGGCGGCGGGCGGGTTTCGTCGCCGTCCTCGGAGTGGTGGCGGGGCGAGCATGCCACGCTTCGTAGACATGCAGCGCCATGGCCTGTAGCGGTTTCGGCGCCTCGCCAAACGTTTTGACCCACGTCGATCGATGGCCGGGCCTCGGGCCAAGCTTGCCCAACCGATCGCACAACGTGACCTCAGTCACGTTCTCGAGGCGGCAGATGTGAAGGCCATTTTTGCTGGACCAGTGATACGCGATCGACGCTCCCAACCGGCCAGACCGGGCGAACGCCGCCATGGTCGTACCGGCATCGCCCGCGAAGTACAGGTCGCCGGATTCATCGTCGATCCACAGAACGAGACTGCCGTTGAGCGTGTGTGCCAATTGACGGCCGTCATGACGGCGCGAGGTCATCTTGACGTCGACAATGTTCGCCTGGTCAAAACAGCCGGGAGAGAATGTTTCGAGTGTGCCGGTGGCGGGGACGCCAACCGGCGCCCCCATACCCAGAACCCATGTTGATGTGTCGATCATTTAAAGATCACCTCTTTCGCGCGTTGTTCAAGTTCCGCGAGTTCATCCGCAGATATCGGACGCTCCAAATACTGTTCGCAGTCCTGTCGCAATTGATGCAGCGACTTCACGCGCTTTTGCCTTTTCTCCATGTCATTGGTATCAACTGCCGTTGCTGAAAGCATATCGCGAACGAGTTGGTTAGATTTTCTGACGATGTGCCCAATGGCGCCCGGTGCGTCCGCGCGGATAGCGCTTATGTAACCGTTGCGCTCGCGATCAGTCGACCACTGGGTTTCGCGAAGCTCCTGCTGGCCATTACGAATAGCCATCCGGGCATCATCGAACGGCTTAAGAAAAGCCTGGGCTTTCGCGATGGTCTTTTCAATATCGCGACGCTTGGCAGCAACGTCGCTTTCCAGTTTCGCAAGATCGGCGAAAGCCTTCGCGCGACGACGGGCGCGGATTGCCTCATCTTCTGGCGCCGGCTCGTCTTGCGCGACAAGGGGAACGGGGCGAGTGCTAATGATGTTCATCGTGTGATTCCTTCGAAAAGTTGTCATCATATACTTGACATTTTAACACAGGTAGTTGCGGCGGATGGCAATATTTCCATTGTCGAGCGTATCCTCTGACGCTTTCCGATACTGCCTTCGGGCCGGACGCCGCCGCTCGCCCAGGTGCCTGACGGGTCAGAGGATGATTCATGGTTGGACTTTGATCCTCGGGAAGGTTTTCAGCGTGCGGGCAGTCGGCCTATCGCTCCGAACTTTGTAAGACGAGGGACAAATCCTTAGCTTGACTGCCAAGCTCGCCATTGTCTTCGATAGTTCAGCGATGAATTTAATTCCCGCGTCGGTATCCTTGTCGCACCGGGCACAAGCACCGGCCAGTATGCAGTATTGTGCCAATAAAGGACGGTCAGATACTTGGAAATGATCGCAGGGAAGGCTTTCCACTATTTCGCAAAACAGCGCCGCCGAAGGCTCGTCGAGGTGGTCGGGCGGTGCAAGGCGACGCTCGTCAACCGGGCGCGGTGATAGGGCAGTGGAGACTTGGTTGTTGGTGGTGCGTCGCGGCATATTAGCGTTTCCTCATGAAAAGTGGACACGTAGCAAAGAAAAGGTGGGGGAGCGATTTACGCGCGCTGGGGTTGTGGAAATCCGATGGCCCTATCCCCCATGTGCGCGAATCGATCATCATCGGATGTCGTCCAGCCGGTCATCGAACGGCCGGCCCGCGTCCGCCGCAGCCTGCCGGGCGCGCGATGATGTTCGCTGCGAGGTCGGTCGCGTCGTCGTCGTGCCGCTGGCCTTCTGCGGCCGCTCGGTGATGAACAGCGTCCAGCCCGGTTGGCCCGGTTCGGCGCGGGTGTCCTCGAGCAGTAGGATTTTCGCGCGGCCCATGTAGCCGACGAAGTACGGCCGGCCGGTCTTCGTGCTCTCGTTCTGGTACAGGCCGCAGATCGGAACGAGCGTGTCGGTCATCGTGGGTTGCCCTTCAGCAGCCGGCCGAACGGACAAGCGAACAACGAACATCTCTTATAAAGAGATGTTCGTGTTGTTCGGTCCGGTGTCGGTTTCGGTGGTGAACATGTTCGCCGATGTTCGGACGTGTTCGCGTGTTCGGTCTCATCCATTTATCCATACCCAGTCGCCCCAAACGCCAATCGTTCCAATGGCTTGCAGGCGGTCGCTTGCTCGCTTAAACGCGACGCGAACCGCATCCGGCGTGTTCGCGGTGGCGGCTGTTCGTTGGTTGTAAAAGTGTCGCCAAGTTCGCGCCGAACATCCACGAATGTTCGCCGGAACATGCTTGTTCGTCGGCACGGTCTCGCCGGAATCGACGATGCATTCCCGCAGCGCTTGCAGTGCAACGAGCGCCTGTCCCGTGGCCCTTTGCTTCGGTGCGGCGGGTACGTCTGCCGGAACGACGACGCAGCTCGTGATCTCGTCGCCGTCGCTGTCCGTGCCGAGAACAACGGTTTCCAGGTCGAAGCAAAACTTCGCGCCGATCTCGCCGTCCCGTTGCTTGCGGACGGTCGCGGTCGCGGTGCCGCTGTCCGGGTCGCGGACAACCTCGATTTCGGTGTCGGCGGCCGCCCGCAACAGGGAATGCCCGCGGGCGCCCTTGGATGTGTCTTTGCCGGAATGGTGTACGGCGCAGACGTGCGCCCCAGTTTCCGCGCGGATGCGATCGACGTTGGTGACAAACGCGCCCATGTCGTCGCTCCCGTTCTCGTTTCCGCCCGCCAGCGCCCGCGATACCGTGTCCACAATGACGAGCCCGGCGGGCATCCCCAGCCGTTCGGCGTGCCCTTCAATTTCGCGGATCAGCGGCCCGGTGTCGGCGGCCGGGTCAAGAAGATTGACGCAACGGGGGATGAGAACGAACGGAACATGTTCGCCGATGTTCGGGTGTTTTGTTCGGAACGCGGCGAGGCGGCGCTTCATGCTTACGCCGCCTTCCGCCGCGATGTAGACGACGGCGCACCTTTTCACCCGCCGCCCGCGCCACTCCCAGCCGAGCGCCGGCCGCAGCGACAAGTCGGCGACAAAGAAGGTTTTCCCGCACCCGGATTCGCCGTAGCAAACGAAAAACCCGCGCGCGTCGAGGATCCCCTTGACGACGTAATCAGCCGTTGCGTCGGTAGCGATGGCGTTGAAGTCAACGGCATCGAACCGGCTCCCGGCTTCCCAACGCGCCGCATCTGCCAAACGCGCTGAATATTCTGCCGCCAGCGCCGTGCCCGTAACCGCCGGGTCATCGTCGGCCGCGTCGGTGATCAGGTCATCGGCAAGCACCATCAACGAGCGCCGCTTGGCGAGGTCGCGAATAAGTTCTTGATATTGCTCGAAGTTGACGAGGCTCGCGCCCGCCTCGGTCGCCTCCATAAGCCAGCCGGCGCCGCCCAAGTCCAGCAACGTTGCGTCACTCGAAAACAACGTCATCAACGCCGTGCCATCCGCCGGGCGCCCGGCCTGCCGATGATCCAGGATGACGCGGAATAGGTGCGCGTGCCGTTTGTCCGAAAAGTCGTCAGGTGCGAGCGACGTGTCCGCCGGCTTCAGCAGCAGACGACCGAGCACCGCTTTTTCCGCCACCGGGTTATGCGGGAGCGCACGCTGGCCGGGCGGACGCCAGTTCGACGACATGGCCGTTTCCGTGCCGAGCACGGTCATGGCGCACCTTGCGTATCGGCGCCGGGTCGGGTATTGTACGCGCTCGCCGTGTTGTTTTTCCGATGCGCCCCGCCGCGTTCGCCGCGCGGCCGGGGCAATCGGTTATCGCCCGCCGTCATCGGTGTCGACCTTGGCGTCGCGCTCGGCGATCAGATCCTTGAGCCAGGATTCAATCTCGTCCGCCGCCCAAGCAACGCGAGTGCGGGACAATGTGACGCGACGCGGAAAGCGGCCCGCGTTTTCAAGTCGGATCAGGTGAACATTGCTGTACGAAATCCCGCGAGACTTAAGCCCTTCGCGGGTAATCAGGGATGTCATGCCAGTTTTGCTCCATGTTTTGGAACGAGCCTGGCTTCGTATTATTCACGCGTAATTGTATGGCACAACAGTCAGATGGTGAAATCGGAGGGGGTGCCCAATTTCATGAAATGATAGGGGTAACGATTTCAGGTTGGCTTAGAGCCGCTTAGACGGGCCTTTCGGAAGGCGATCGCGTCGCGTTTAACGTGCGGTAATTTTTCCATCCAGTTTCGAATTGTCCGTTTATCCACCCCAAACTTGCGACCTGTTTCCTCTGCGACTATGTCGCTTTGCCCGTTTTCGTCCGCGCCGCCGGCTTCCACATACGCTTCGATTGCTCTCATATGCTTCGATGTTTTAAAATTATCTTTAAACGCGTCTCGTCGATTATCAAGCTCGAAGCCGAGTGCCCTAAAAATAGCGCGGTGCAGGTCTTCCCTCTTCATATCCACACTGTTTACGTGCAATTGCCCTATGTTTACAGCGCACTCCCTCATATATTTACTAAGCCAATCCGGCATTTCTGATGTGGATGATTTGCCCGTTTCGTCATCATTTGCATATAAAAGTTCAATTGCTTTCCAAGCATCAATTGGATTTTTGCTTTTCTGGTAAATTTTTTCCATTGCCGAAATCAAATCTATGCGTTCTGCACGCGTCCATGAGTCACAAACGAAATGCTGGTGATTTACTGTGAACATTTGGCGTTTCATCGCCGCACCTCCGCCAGTGCCCGCAGAAGGGAACGCGCGGCAGCCGGATGCGGTATCCGACGTTCGGGAACTACCCTAGCCGCGCAATTACATACTATCAGTTGTAGCGACTTCTCGCAACGGCACCACATTTGCCGGCGCCGGCCGGATGAGGCTTTCAACGTGCCGTGCCCATGCTTCCAAGGCTTCGCGCTTTTCGTCGGCGTACGCCCAATGGTCATAGTGAGCCGCAACCCCGCCCTGCACGTGCCCCAAGACGCGCTCGGCAACGTGATCGGCGATCCGCAGCCGACTCAGGCCCGTGCGCACGGTTCTGCGCAAATCGTGCAGATCGAAGTCAATCCCGCCCGTGAGTCGGTCGAAATCGCGCTTCATCTTTGAAAAGCCGCTTAACGGCACGTACGGCCTTTCCTTCTTCTCGTCACCCTCGACGGCCTTGCGCGCCCGCCGCGTCGAGAACAGGTAGGGGCATCCCTCAACCTTCGGCACCGCGGCGATGATCTCTTGCGCCAGTCCCGAGAGCGGCACGACATGCGGCCGGCCGGTCTTATACCTTTCGCCCGGAATCGTGACGACCGCCTGCCCGTCGTCGATGTCCGACCATCGCAGCGTCGCGATTTCGTTTCGCCGGCAGCCGGTGAGCAATAGCAACCGAACGAACGCCCCGAACGGATAGCCGGACGCTTCGGCCGCGTTCCAGACGACCTTGACCTCGTCATCGGACAACACCCGCTCGCGCTTAGCGACTCGGATTGGAGCCTTGATGCCGTCGCATGGCGACGCGTCGATCAGCTCGCGCTCGACGGCCCAATTGAAAAGCCGCCGCACGGCCGCGAGAACATGCCGCGCCGCATAGGGCTCGCCACTCAGCACGATCTCGTCAAGCCGGTCGGCAATGTCCCGGCGCCTGATTTCATCGATGGGGCGGTCACCCCAGTGCGGCACGCAATGCCGCTCCAAGGTGCTATGGGTCTCGCGCCAGTGACGGTTGCGCGGCTTGGCATATCGCTCAATGAAGTCTGTAGCGATGGCCGCGAATGTCCGGTCGCGCCGTTCCTGATCCGCCCGCCGCTCGTCTTTCCGCGCCGCTCGCGGGTCGGCGCCCTTGCCGGCAATCTTCAACCGCCTGTCGGCTTCACCCCGCGCCTCGGCAAGCGACCATGCCGGATAGGCGCCGATTGTGTCCTTTACTGGCCGCCCATCCACGCGATACCGGACCGCCCAAGACTTCGCGCCAGACGGCTGCACGATGAGGTAAAGGCCGCGAGTGTAGGTGTCGGGAATTTCTTTGCGAGTGTTTCCGCCCGTCAGCGCGGCAACGCCCTTGTCGGTCAGCTTCGGCATGGATCGGCACTCCAAGAGAGCACAGGAATCAGCCCTCGGGGTAACGCAGGGGTAACGGGGTACGTGTGCTAGTATGTTACCCCGTGCAACGGAGTGCAATGCTTATGTGCTGATATTGCGATGATTTTTGCCGATTGTGTAACCTGGGGTCACGGCTTGAAACGGGTTGTCTCAGGATTCCTAATCCTGGGGTCGCAGGTTCGAATCCTGCCGGGCGCGCCATGATTTTTTCTCCCGTAACTTCCTGATTTTAATTGATCTTTTGTTTGCGCCGGTTAGGTTAGATTTCCTCTGAAACAGTAACTATCTGAATTTACAATAGAATTCGCGTTCGAATCCTCCGGGCCGTTCATTTGTCACAATACCATTTAATGGTATATAGTGGTATCATCGGCCTCAGGAGGTACAAAAATGAGCAAAAACACATCCATTACGCTCGGCGATCATTTTACCGGCTTTGTCGAGAGCCAGCTCGCGCGGGGCCGTTACGGCTCGGCAAGCGAAGTTGTCCGCGCCGGGTTGCGCTTGCTTGAAGAGCGGGAAACCAAACTTGCGGCGCTGCGCGCCGCGTTGGTCGAAGGCGAACAGAGCGGTGTATCCACGCCTTTCGATTTCGAACGCTTTCTTGAAAGCAAGAAAGCGGGAAGGGAATGAGCGCGGGGTACCTGTTTTCTCCCGCCGCCCAGAACGACCTCAGCGATATCTGGGATTACAGCGTTCGGGTATGGGGCATCGCTCAGGCCGAGCACTACATCCTGTCGATCCGAACCGCCTGCGAAGCCTTGGCCGAGGGCCGATCCGAAGGCCGCGCCATCGACGACGTCCGCCAGGGTTACCGCAAGCTTGCGGTCGGATCGCACTTCCTCTTCTACCGCTTCGCCGAGACCGGCGAGATCGACATCGTCCGCATCCTGCATCAGCGCATGGACATTCCAAGCAGGCTGTCCGAGCCGGAAGACAAGAACTGAATTCCGTTTTCGTCCGGTTCGCGACTTACCCCGCAACGGTCATTGCATTCTTGTTTTCAAGGCGACGGAGGATTGATCCCGGAAGCCTGGAGCAGCTTGTTCCATTCCTCCAGCGTTTCGAAAAGATCGTTCGAAATTTCACCGTCCAGGCGCGCCAATTTTCGACTGTCCAGTAGGCGAAGGAAGGGGTTGCTACGTACGAGGCACCCCCTTCTCGCAAGTTCTATGGAAAAACAGTAAATTTTCGCGGTAGCGGAACGGATGGCCCGGCCGTCAGTTTGATAATGTTGTATTTCGCTCAATGAGACTGAGTCTAAATCGCTATCCGCAAACTTGCCTCGGTTTGAAGGCATGTTAATATGCTCAATGTGGCTGAGCAAAAGCACTCTCATCTAAACCGCCTTGAGAAAGACCTGCCGGAAGGGCTGGTGGTCGATGCAGCATGGCTGGAGCAGCGAGGGATAGCCAGCAACCTGCGCGCCTACTACGTCAAGAGCGGCTGGCTGGAGCAGCCCGCTCGCGGCATCTACCGCCGCCCGCGTGGTACGCTCAGCTGGCAGCAGGCCGTAATTTCCCTGCAAACGCTGCTCCTCAAAGTGCCCTTGTTTGTCGGTGGCCGAACCGCTCTGGAGCTTCAGGGCTTTGCCCACTATCTCACGCAAGAGACGAAGACGATCCATCTTTACGGCCCCGGCAAACCGCCCGGCTGGCTTGGCAAACTCAGTCTTCCCCAATCGTTCAAATATCACAGCAGCAAGACCCTGTTTCGCAACGACCCGATCACGTTCGGACTCGGCAGTCTCGCCTGGGACATCAACTCCGGGACTGGGCGCGACATGGGCCGTCTTCAAGGCGGCAGTCTCGATACGATCAGATGGGGACAGTGGGATTGGCCGCTTACCCTTTCAAAGCCGGAGCGCGCCTACCTGGAAATGCTCGACGAGTTGCCGCGCCATGAAAGTTTTCACCAGGCCGACATGTTCATGCAGGGCGCCGCGAACTTCAGTCCGCGACGCCTACAAAACCTGCTGGGCGACTGCGCGAGCGTGAAGGTCAAACGCCTTTTCTTCTTCTTTGCCGACCGGCACCGGCATACCTGGCTTAAGCGCCTCGACAAGGAGGCCGTCGATCTCGGCAAGGGCAAGCGGAGTTTAGTGCGCGGAGGGCGGTTCGACCCGGTCTATCAGATCACCGTCCCGGAGGAGCTGAATGGCGTTTCGTGAACAATATCAGCGTCAAGTCCGTCTGCTCATGCGCCTTCTTCCGATTGTCGCCCGCGAGGAATGCTTCGCGCTCAAGGGCGGAACCGCCATCAATCTCTTCGTCCGCAATCTGCCGCGTCTCTCGGTGGATATCGACCTTGTGTATGTGCCCATGCACGCGCGGCCCGACGCGCTTGCAGGCATCGACACCGCTATGCAGCGGATCGAGGCAAGCGTTATTTCCGAGATACCCGGCGCGCGCGTGACCAGGCATGAACGGGAAGGGTCTATCCTGCATCTGCTGGTGATGGCTGACGGAACGCAGGTGAAGGTGGAGGTCTCGCCCGTCCTGCGCGGCGTCGTACATGAACCGGCCCGATTGCAGGTGACCGAGGCGGTGGAGGATGCGTTCGGATTCGCCGAGACTTCCGTTGTAGCCTTCGAAGACCTCTATGCGGGCAAGCTCGTCGCCGCGCTGGATCGCCAGCATCCGCGCGATCTCTTCGACGTCCGCGACCTGTTGGCCCAGGAAGGTCTGACCGACAGCCTCAGAGAGGCGTTTATCATTTATCTGCTTAGCCACAACCGTCCGATGGGAGAAGTCCTGTCGGGGCGCGTCAAAGACCTTGCCGACGAATACAGGGATGGATTCGAGGGCATGACTGAAGTGGCGGTTCCTATCACCATTTTGGTCGAGACTCAGCGACGGCTCATCGATGAACTCATCGGGCAGATGCCGGAAAAACACCGCACCTTTCTTCTCGGCTTCGAGCGCGGTCAGCCCGACTGGTCTTTGCTCGGAATTCCCCACGCACAAGACTTGCCCGCCGTGCGTTGGCGGCAGCAAAACCTCGACCAACTTAAGCCTGAGCGGCGCACCAAGTTTGTTGCGCTTTTGGAGCGATCGCTGGCGCACCACGCCTGAAGCGCAACGAGACCTCCAGGCAACACGCTGGCTCAGGGCCGAGGAGCCCTTATGGCCAGACCGTTTTCGATATTGCGGAGCCTCTCCAGACATTGTGGCGCAAGCGGCGCAAGCTGCGCGGCGCGGCGGAGAAAGCCACCAGTGCCTTGGAATATAGTCGACGCTGCATGAACGCACAAAGACGGAAAGCTCTTTTCACTCCAACTGGAGACCTCCCCAATCAATGGCCGTGTTGTCCTGCGCCCGCCGTTGGAAGGGGCACCGCAACCGGACTTCGTGGCCGCGAATAGCGCCCTCTCATTACTTCTGGCGCAAACGGACGCCCGTCTCGTCGGTTTAATAGCGCCTCCCACAGGGATAATTGCGGGTGCGTTTAGTGATGCTTTCGGGAAAAAGGGAGAAGAGTGACTTCGCGCGCTTGTCGACCTTGCGACGTGTCGTCAACTCATAGAGGTATACGCAAAGCTCACGTATCGCGGCAGGTGTCGACGTGCATGAGGAAGGTGTACGGGTCGCAGCCGTAGATCATTTCGAAATAGCCTTCGGCGAGGGCTGAGAGCTCGGCGCCGTAACACTCGTGCAGCACGTTCTGCAGGGCGCGGCAGCGCTCGCCGACGGACACCGGTGCGGCGTATTCAGTGGCGAGACGGACGTACTCGTGGACCTGGAACGCCGTGTCGATGACCGTCTGCTCCGCGGGCGCGGACGGCTGGCGGCCGCGCGTCGACGGTTGCGGGAAATGGATAACCTGGGCGCACATGGGCGTCGAGCCTCGATTGCCGTCCGACAAATCGCCAAGGCTATGCTTTCATGGTTAAGCTTGCGTTTCCGACCCGCCATCGTTTCCGGTTGCGTTCCGATTCGTTTACGCACTTCTTAACGCCTTCTTAACATGGTATAAAATTGGCCGTTGCGTGGCTGGCGGGTGTCCGGAGCGTCGTGATGCGGTGACCGGCCGAATTGGGGGGACGTTTCGATGACGGTTCATGACCGGGCTCAGGACGCCGAGGGTGCCGGTGAGACGGCGACAATCGGCACCGTCGAGGCGCATGAGGGTGCGGTAACGGTCGCCCGCGCGGACGGCTCGGTGTTCCGCCCGGAGGCCGGCGACACGCTGGTGGCGGGCGATATCGTCGACACCGGCGGCGACGGCTCACTCTCGGTTGCGCTCGGCGATGGCGGCATCCTTAGCGTCGGCGAAGCGACCCGACTGCTCATTAAGGGTTTTGCCGGCGATGCGGGCGGCGGCGGCATGAGCTTCGTGGCCGTATCCGGAACCTTCGTGGTCATAGCACCGGAGGCTGGGCCGGCTGCGCATCCGTCGATCATCGAGACCGCCAACGGGGTTATCACCTTGGAGGACGGATCGGTGCTGGTCGATCACCGCGACGGCCAGGCACTGCGATTCACGTTGTTGCCCAACCAGGACGGCAGCCTGGGCGAAGTCGGCTTCGAAAACGATGCCGCCGCGCTGGCCATCGACACGCCCTATCAGGTGTATTCCGTTGCCGGCGGCGAGGCGGATGCCGTTTTCGAAGCGGGCCTCGACTGCGCGGAGGTCGCGGGCGGCGCCGGGGGCCTGGGCGATCTGGTCGCCGGGCTGTGCACGACCGAAGCGGCCGGCGAGGCGCATGGCGACGGTGACGCCGCCGAGCAGGTCGCGCTGGCCGAAAACGTTTCCCCCGGCGGTGACATGAACGACATGCCGGGCGACGCCATCGACGTGACGGCGGCGCCAGAGACGTTCGATCTGACGCCGACGGCGGCGACCCTCGTCGACGCGCCGGCCGCCGCGCCCACGACCGATCCGGGCGGCGACGCGACGGGCGGCGAGCATCGCACCGAAGAGGCGCTGTTTCTCAATCAGGCCCAGGCGGCTGCACCGCTGACGGTGTCGCTGCCCGAGCCGCTGATCTTGCGCGACTGGGACCCCGGACGGAATTGGGACGGATTGGGCCGCGCCGATGAATTCGAGGGCCGCGTGCCCGAGGTGCCGCTTGAATCGACCCGCCTGATCCAGTCGCGCCAGGGTGCGATGGCGCAACTGGAAGCGAGCGACGTGTCCATCGTGCAGATCGAGACGTTTCTCGGTCTCGAAACCGGTGCGCTGTCGCAACTGGGCGACGGCGGCCAGCCGTCGACGGGCGCCGCGATCCGCGCACGATCCGCGGTCTCGCTGGACGCGGGAGAGAGCATCCGCTTCGATACCTTTTTCGATGCCGCGACGGCGCGCCCGTTCAACGACTTTGCCGTGTTCACCGTCTCCACCAAGGACGGCATCGATGCGGTGCCCGTCGGCTCGGTGGTCGATGTCGGCGACTTCGGGGCGTCGGGATGGCAGCGCGTGCAGTTCACCGCCGGAGCGGACGGCAACTATACCTTCGGCTTCGCCGTCCTCAACGATCAGGGCAACGCGGGTCTGTCGCGGCTGTACGTGGACAACGTTGCCGCCGGCGACCCTGGCGCGTTTCCGTTTCAGAGCATCGACGGCGGCACGAGCGTGGCCGGCGGCACGGTCGCGCGGTTCGCGCCCTCGCCGCTGGCGGTGGCTGACCGGTACACCGTCAACGAGGATGCGCGTTTCGTCACCACGGCCGCCAACGGGCCGCTGGCCAACGACGCCGATCCGGACGCGTTCGATGCAATGCGCATCGTCGGGCTGGACGCGGCCGGAACCATCGGCCGGATCAGCGTCGAACCGGAGAACGCGCTGTCGTACGACCCGCGCGGCCGGCTGGACGCGCTGGCGGCGGGCGAGACGCGGGAGGAAACCGCCGCCTATGTCGTGGACGGCGGCAATGGGCTCACATCACGCGGAACGGTGACGTTCGTGGTCGAGGGCGTCAACGATGCGCCCATCGCGCGGCCGGATACGGCGCGCCTGACGGTGGGCGACGCGCCGCTGGCGATCGACGTCACCGTCAATGACTCCGACATCGACTCGGACGACACCGCGCAGACGCTTCAGGTCGTCAGTGCGGTGGCCGCGTCCGGCGCCGAGGTGGCTTTCGACGGCCCTCCCGGCGGCGGGCTGGTCTACGATCCATCGAACGTCGCCCATTTTCAAGATCTCGGCGACGGCGACACCGCCACGGACACGATCACCTATGCGATCCGCGACCGGCACGGCGCCGAAGCGTCGTCGACAGTGACGGTTTCCCTGCTCGGCCGGGGCGAGGACCCCGGAGACGGAACTGGTGGCGGCCCCGGTGGCGGAAGCGGCGGGCCGGGACCGGCATTGACGACCGACGAGGACACGCCCCAGTCGTTTACCGCTGCGGCCGTCCTGGAGGCTGCCTTCGGACGCGACGGTGCGGAGACGCTCAGCTTGGTCGGGATCGATGGCTCGGATGCAGCAGGCACGTTCGCGCTCGCCGGCGATACCGTAACGTATGATCCGCGCGGCGCGCTGGACCGTCTCGCCAGCGGCAGCGACGCCGTCGAAACGGTCGCGGTCACGGCCGAGGACACGGCGGGTCAGAGCGTCGTTGGGGAGGCGCGGGTCGTCGTCGCCGGCGTCAACGACGCGCCACTGGCCGCCGACGATGCCTATCAGACCGACGAAGCGAGCCGGATTACCGTCGACGTCCGCGGCAACGACACCGACGCCGAGGGCGGCGCCATTGATGTCGTCGACGTGGACGTGAGCGGCACGCGGGGTGCGGTGATCATCAACCAGGACGGCACGCTCACCTACGACCCGCAGGGCGCGTTCGATGCGCTGGTCGCCGGCGAAACGGCGACCGACAGCTTTCAGTATACGGTCCACGACGCCGACGGCGGTACCGATACGGCAACGGCGGAGGTACGAGTCGCCGGCTTGAACGATCTGGAGCGGCCGATCGACAGCTTCGAGCGCGATCTGTTGCCGCAAGATCGGGTGAACGCGTTCGCGCGAACGGTCTCGGACTATCAGGAAACCGACGGCGGACAGGGCCTGTTCCGGCCGACGGACGGCGCACGGATGGTCGAGATGGAAGCCCGCGGCAGCACGGTGCCGAGGCTGGAAGCGTTTCTCGGGCTTGGCGAGGGCGACTTGCCCAGCGATAGCGACGGCTCCGCGCCGGCGTTCGGCTCGGCGATCCGGCTGTCGGTGGATGTGAATGCCGGCGACCGCCTGGTCTTCGACTGGATGTTTGACGCGCGCGACTTCGTGAACGCGCCGCCGGACGGCCTTTCCGACAACGACTTCGCCATCGTCACGTTCAGCGGCGAGGACGGCACGGAGGCGTTTAAACTCTCCGACGTCCGGCAGGTCGGCGACCAGGGCGCGTCCGGTTTCCGGACATCGGCGTTCACCGCGTCGAAAGCCGAAACGCTCACCATCGGCATCGGCGTCGTCAACGACCGCGGCGCCGAGTTCAGTGGACCGGAGGCGCAGAATTCGTTCCTGCTCGTCGACAACGTCCGCGTCAACGGCGAGGTCGGCGACGGCTATCAGGTCGTCGACAGCCAAGCCGGCGGCACGTTCGAAACCTTCGCCCAGCCGACGGCCTGACCATCAGGCGCGGACACCGTGCTTTATGTGAATGTGTTCGATGGTCATCCGGTCTGTGGTATTCCGTCATCAACGGGGAGCGCGAGGCGGCTGAGAATGAACCAACGAAAACGGATGCACGTGACGCCGATCGACCGACGCATCAGACGCTTCGACTGGAAGCAGTTCGCGAGTTGTAACGACAATTTCGACGTTGCGGCGGAGGACCGGCGGCGCCGGCGCTGGTCCGCGGTGTCGACGGTGGCGGCGCTCGGCCCGATGATCGGCGGGCTGCTGATTTTCTTCGCGTATCGGTAGTGGCGTGAGCGCCGTCATGGCTCAGCGGGGACAATGACGGTGGTTTTTGACTTGGTGGTGGGCGCGGCTGGGATTGAACCAGCGACCCCCGCCGTGTGAAGGCGGTGCTCTCCCGCTGAGCTACGCGCCCGCTAGAACGGCATTTAAGAGGGACGCCCGCGGGGTGTCAAGGAAGCCGCCCCGGCGCAAGGCGGAACCGACCGTGAGGTGCCGGCCTTCTTTGTCTTGGCGACCGCCCCCGTATGTGGCAGGTTGCGTTTTGCCGGGGTGCGTAACGACCCGGCGATCACCCTCTTAAGCATGACGACTTTCCGCCCATGACCTGTCAAGAGATCGCGGTCGTTGTTCTGGCAGCCGGGAACGGGGCCCGGATGCGATCGCGATTGCCGAAGGTGCTGCACCCCATCGCCGGCCGGCCGATGATCGCCCATGTGCTGGACACCGTCGGGCAGTTCAATCCGGCACGGGTCTCCGTCGTCATCGGCGACGACATGGACGCGGTGGCCAAGGCGGCCGCACCCTATCCGACGGCCGTGCAGAGCCCGCGTCTGGGCACCGGCCACGCGGTCCTGTCCGCCCGCTCCTTGCTCGACGGCTTCGAGGGGACCGTCGTCATCGCGTACGGCGATACGCCGCTGGTCACGGCCTCGACCTATCAAAAAGTCATCGACGCCGTCACGGCGGAGGCCGCCTGCACGGTCGCCGTCCTCGGGTTTTGCCCGGCTGAACCCGGCGGCTACGGGCGTCTCGTCGTCGAAGGCGACGGCCGGCTTACGGGCATCGTCGAGGCGTACGACGCGACGGCGGACCAGCGGTCGATCGGCTTGTGCAATTCGGGCGTCATCGCCATCGACGGCCGGCGGCTGTTTTCGTACCTGGAGCGCGTCGGAACCGGCAACGCCAAGGGCGAGTACTACCTCACCGATATCATCGGCATCGCGCACGCGGATGGCGACATCTGCCGTGTGGTCGAGGGCGACGAGGGGGAACTGCTCGGCGTCAATACCCGCGCCGACTTGGCCCGCGCCGAGGCCGCGGTGCAACATCATCTGCGCCAGCGGGCGATGGACAACGGCGCGACGCTCGTCGATCCGGCCTCCGTTTACTTCAGTTACGATACGCGGCTTGGGCGTGACGTCACGGTGGGCCCCAACGTCGTTTTCGGACCCGGCACCGTGGTCGGCGACGACGTCGAGATTTTGGGCTTCTGTCACTTCATCGAGGCGCGAATCGATTCTTGTGCGCGGGTCGGGCCGTTCGCCCGGTTGCGGCCGGGCGCGCACGTGGGCCCTGGCGCACACATCGGCAACTTCGTCGAGATGAAGAACGCCACGCTTGAGGATGGCGCCAAAGCCAGCCACCTGTCCTATATCGGCGACGCGGTCGTCGGTGCCGGCGCCAACGTCGGCGCCGGGACGATCACGTGCAATTACGACGGCTTCGTCAAGGCGCGGACCGAAATCGGCGCCGGCGCCTTTATCGGCTCCAACACGGCGCTTATCGCTCCGGTCCGGATCGGCGCCGGCGCCATCGTCGGTGCCGGCAGCGTCATTTCGCAGGACGTCGGCGACGACGCGCTGGGCCTGGCGCGGGGAGAGTTCAAGGAAAAAGCGGGCTGGGCGCGGGACTTCCGCGAGCGCCAGGCCGCCGCAAAAGCGGCGTCGTCGAAGTCTAAGGCGAAAACCTGAGCTGAACGGAGTCCCAGACCATGTGCGGGATTATCGGCATCGTTGGCCGGGCGGCGGTCGCGCCATTGTTGCTCGACGGGCTGAAACGGCTGGAATATCGCGGCTACGACTCGGCCGGCATCGCGACCCTCGATAACGGGCATATCTACCGCCAGCGCGCCGAAGGAAAGCTCGCCAACCTCGAGTCGCGGCTCGCGGCCAGCCCGCTGCCGGGACGGACGGGGATCGGCCACACCCGCTGGGCGACCCACGGCGCACCGTCGGAGACCAACGCCCATCCGCATGGCGACGATCGGGTGGTGCTGGTCCACAACGGCATCATCGAAAACTTCCGCGAGCTCCGCAAGGAGCTGACGGCGGAGGGTCGCGTCTTCGAGACGGAGACCGATACCGAGGTCATCGTTCATCTGATCAGTACTTTTTTGGCGCGCGGCGACAGCCCGCAGGACGCGGTGCAGTCGGCGATGAGTCGCTTGGACGGCGCGTTCGCGCTGGCGATCCTGTTTGCCGGTCGCGACGACCTGATGATCGGCGCCAGACGGGGCAGCGCGCTGGCGATCGGCTTCGGCGACGGCGAGATGTATCTCGGCTCCGATGCCCTGGCGCTCGCGCCGCTGACCAGCCGCATCTGCTATCTGGAGGAAGGCGACTGGGCCGAAATTTCGGCCACGTCGGTCGTCATTCACGATGCCTTGGGCGCGGTGGTCGAGCGGCCCGTCAAGTCCACCGCCACCTCCGGCGCGCTGATCGGCAAGGGCAACTACCCGCATTTCATGCTGAAAGAGATTTATGAGCAGCCGGCGGTCATCGGCGATACGCTGCACACGCGCCTCAATCCGTGGAACCGGGTGGTCACCCTGCCGGAGCTGACCTTTGATCTGACCCGCATCAACCGCGTGACGCTGATCGGCTGCGGAACTTCCTATCATGCGGCGCTGGTGGCGAAATACTGGCTGGAGTCCATCGCCCGCGTGCCGGCCGACGTGGATATCGCCTCGGAATTCCGCTATCGAGACATCGAGATGCAGCCGGGCGGACTGGCGGTGTTTCTCTCTCAGTCCGGCGAGACCGCCGACACGCTGGCCGCGCTGTCCTACGCGCGCAAACAGCAGCAGCACATCGTCAGCATCGTCAACGTCGCCGAAAGCTCGATGGCGCGGCTGTCCGACGCGGCGCTGCTGACGCAGGCCGGCCCTGAAATCGGCGTAGCGTCGACGAAGGCGTTTACGACCCAGCTGACGGTGCTGGCGTGCCTGGCCATCGCGCTGGCGACGAAACGCGGCGCGCTGGATGACGAAACCAGGCAGAGGCTGTGCAACGCGCTCACCGAAGTTCCCGGCCGGGTCAACGACGTGCTCACTCATGACGAGAGGCTGGCCGAGATCGCCCGAACGGTCGCCGAAGCGCGCGACGTGATCTACATCGGCCGCGGCACGGGATACCCGATTGCGCTGGAAGGTGCCCTGAAGCTGAAGGAGATCAGCTATATCCACGCCGAAGGGTATGCCGCCGGCGAAATGAAGCATGGGCCGATCGCGCTCATCGACGATGCGATGCCGATCATCGTCATCGCGCCATCAGGGCGGCTGTTCGCCAAGACGCTGTCGAACATGCAAGAGGTGATCGCGCGCGGTGGACGGGTGATTTTTCTCTCCGACGCACCGGGGATCGAGCGTCTGGGCGACATCGACGCGGTGACGGTCGAACTGCCCGAGACCGATCCGTTCGTCGCGCCCATTCTTTATACCGTGCCGGTACAGCTTCTCGCTTACCACGTCGCGGTCACCAAGGGCACCGACGTCGACCAGCCGCGCAACCTTGCGAAAAGCGTTACCGTCGAATAACTCCTCGGGAAAGCGGGCGAACCGACGGCCGGAGTCCGGTACGAAACAGCGCAGGAGCCGGTTAGGCTCCCAGCCCGTCTCCCATGGTCGCGGTTGAAAAGGCGTGCCGGCGCGCCTATACGCTCAACACGATCGAAACGAACGGCCATAACAAGGCGAATAAATGACGAGCACCTGGACTCCGGAGAGCTGGCGGTCGAAGCCGATCAGCCAGGTTCCCACCTACCCGGACGAAACCAGCCTTTCCGATGCGATTGGGGAACTGCGCCGGTTTCCGCCGCTGGTGTTCGCCGGCGAGGCGCGGCGGTTGCAGCGGCTTCTCGCCGACGTCGCGGACGGCCGCGCGTTCCTGCTCCAGGGAGGCGATTGCGCCGAAAGTTTCGCCGAGTTCCATCCCAACAACATCCGCGACATGTTCCGCGTGCTGTTGCAGATGGCCGTCGTGCTGACCTTTGGCGCGGCGGTGCCGGTGGTCAAGGTGGGAAGGCTCGCCGGGCAGTTCGCCAAGCCACGATCCGCCGATGTCGAAACCATCGATGGCGTGACGCTGCCCGCCTATCGCGGCGACATGATCAACGGCATCGACTTCACCGAAGAGGCCCGGACGCCGCGCCCGGAACGGATGATCACCGCCTACAATCAGAGTGCGGCGACTCTCAACCTGATCCGCGCCTTCGCCCAGGGCGGTTATGCCGATCTGCACCAGGTTCATTTGTGGAATCTCGGCTTCGTCGCCGAAAGCCCGCAGGGCAGCCGCTATCGCGACATGGCCGATCGCCTCGATGAAACGCTGGCGTTCATGGCGGCGTGCGGGATCACGTCGGAAACCACGCCGCAGATCCGCCATACCGATTTCTTCACCTCGCACGAGGCGCTCCTGCTCGACTATGAGCAGGCGCTTACCCGGGTCGATAGCACGACCGGCGAGTGGTACGACACGTCGGCGCATCTGTTGTGGATCGGCGACCGGACCCGGCAGATCGACGGGGCGCACGTCGAATTCCTGCGCGGCGTGTGCAATCCGGTGGCGATCAAGATCGGCCCCTCATGCGCGCCGGACGAGTTGATCCGGCTCCTCGATATTCTCAATCCCCTGAACGAGGCAGGGCGCGTGACCCTGATCGTGCGGCTGGGACCGCAGAAGGTGCGCCAGATGCTGCCCCTGCTGCTCGCCGCCGTCCGCAAAGAGGGCCGCAAGGTCGGCTGGGTGTCCGATCCCATGCACGCCAACACGGTCAAGAGCGCCAGCGGCTTCAAGACGCGCCATTTCAATGCCATCCTGGAGGAAGTGCGTCTGTTCTTCGAGGTGCACGAGGCGGAGGGAACGCATGCTGGCGGCGTTCACTTCGAAATGACCGGCCAGGACGTCACCGAGTGTGTCGGCGGTGCGCAGGCGATCTCGGAAGCGAACCTCGGCAAGCGCTATCACACTCACTGCGACCCGCGGCTGAACGCGAACCAGGCGCTTGAGCTGGCGTTCCTGCTCGCCGAAATGCTTAAAAACGCCCGACTGCGCGACCGCCAGCAGCTTATCCGCCGTGCCAACGCCATCGGGTAAGGCACCGCCCAAGGATGCGTCGGCGGATCGTGCGGGCCCAGCGGGGCGACCGCTGCCGCCGGCGGCGGACGATATCGCGGCGTGGACCGATGCCTATTTCGTAAAAACGAAAAGGACCGTCGGCCGCTTCGGCGACAAAACGGTCTCCTATGCCGTATTCATGCGGCGGCCGGTCATCTTCACGCCGGCGTTGATGCTCGAATGGCTGAACGGCGTCGGCGCGTCGCGCGGCGTTCACTTCGATATCGATCTCAACTATGCCGAGGGCGACTGGGTCGGTGCCGGCGAGCCGCTGATGTACATCACCGGCTCGCTCTTTCACCTCGTCGACCTGGAAACGCTGTACCTGCAAAAGCTCGGCGCGGCCTGCGTCGCCGCCTACAACGCCTATACGATGTGCATCGACCTGCCGCAGGTCGGCTTTCTCGCCATGGACGCGCGCCATTGCGCCGGCGTCGAAATGGCGGAACTGATGGCCTATGCCGCCTCCGTCGGCTCACGCTCGGCGCAGGCCCGAGTCAACGCGAAGGGCTTCATCGGCAACGCCAACGACGCGACAGCGCACTATTTCGGGCGCGATCGGGGCATGGGGACCATGCCGCACGCGATGGTCGGATACGCCGGCTCGACGGTCCGGGCGGCCGAAATGATGGATGAGACGTTTCCCGACGACGATCTGGTCGTGCTGGTCGACTATTTCGGTCTAGAAATCACCGATACGCTCGCGGTCTGCCAGCGCCTTTCGGAGCGCGCGGCCACCGGCCGCTTGGCCATTCGCCTGGACACGCATGGCGGCCGCTTTATCGAGGGGCTCGATCCGCAGGCGTCCTACGCTGTGCTCGAGCGCCACGCGCCGGCGGCGATCCGCCGCTATCGCAACGATACCGAACTTCGCTACCTGACCGGAACCGGGGTGTCCGCCGCCGCCATCTATCACCTCCGTGATTCCCTTGACCAGCACGGGTTCGGTCGGGTGCGGATCGTCGCCTCCTCCGGCTTCAACGTCGACAAATGCCGGGTCATGGCCGATGTCGCGGCGCCCATTGACGTGATCGGTACCGGCTCCTACCTGCCAGAGCATTGGAAAGAAACCTACGCAACGGCGGACATCGTCACCTACGACGGGGTGCCGTCGGTGAAGATCGGCCGCGAATTCCTGCAAAAACGCGCGTCCGCTCCCGACGAGTGATCATCAGAGCTCGCATCGCCGGTTGAGTTTCCGTGCCGCCGGATGGCATACCTCCCGGTGACGGCATCCGCCGTGCATCGTTTTGAGAGTTCGCGCTCGGCTGAGCGCCAGGGGTCGAGTACGCGTCTTAATGGACATGGCCACACAGCTACGCATCGGACTGGGCCAGGTCAATCCAGTCGTCGGCGACATCGGCGGCAACGTCGAGCGGATTCGCACGTTGTGCACCGACGCCGCCGACGTGGATCTGGTCATCGTCGGTGAGTTGGCGGTCTCTGGCTATCCCCCCGACGACCTGGTATTGAAGCGGAGCTTTCAGGACGAGGTCATCGACGCCGTACATGCGCTTGCTGGCGACACCGCCGACGGACCGGCGCTGCTGGTCGGCACGCCATGGCGGGACGCCGGTGTCCTTTACAACGCCGCCGTGCTGCTGGAACAGGGACGGATCACCGCCGTTCGTTACAAGCATGAACTGCCGAATTATGGCGTTTTCGATGAAAAGCGGCTGTTCAATCCTGGTCCTCTGCCCCTGCCGGTGTCGTTTCGCGGCGTTCGGCTGGGCGTCATGGTGTGCGAGGACATGTGGCTGCCGGACGTCGCGCGCCATCTCGGCGACGCCTGCGCCGACATCATCATCGTGCTCAACGGATCACCGTTCGAAGCGGACAAGATCGTCACCCGCCAGCGGATCGCTGCGACGCGCTGCCAGGATACCAACGCGCCGCTGGTCTACGTCAACCTCGTCGGCGGTCAGGACGAGCTTGTCTTCGATGGCGGCTCGTTCGTCACAACTCCGACCGTGGGCGTGGTGTGTCAGGCGCCGGCGTGGACCACCGGCGTTACCGTCACTCAGTGGCGGTGCGCGGACACGACCGGCTGGACCTGCGATAGCGTTCCGCCGGCGCCGCAGGCGGTCGGGATGGAAGCCATCTACCGCGCCATGGTCTGCGGTCTCGGCGACTACGTGTCGAAGAACCGGTTTCCGGGCGTCGTCATCGGGTTGTCCGGCGGCATCGACAGCGCGCTGACCGCGTGCGTCGCGGTGGATGCCCTGGGGGCGGAAAAGGTCCGGTGCGTGATGATGCCGTCCCCCTACACGACGACGGAAAGCCTGGACGACGCCGCGGAGGCGGCTCGGCTGCTGGGCATCCGGCTCGATACGGTGCCAATCACCCAGACGATGACGGCGTTTTCCGAGAGTCTCGGCGACATCTTTGCCGGACTGCCGCAGGACGTGACGGAAGAGAACATCCAGGCGCGATGCCGCGGCATCATCCTGATGGCGATCAGCAACAAGCTCGGTCACATGCTGCTGACCACGGGCAATAAGTCGGAAATGTCGGTCGGTTACGCCACCCTTTACGGCGACATGTGCGGTGGCTTTTCCGTGCTCAAGGACATCTACAAAACGACGGTGTTCGCGCTCTCGCGATGGCGGAACACGCACCGCCCGGCCGGCCTCAAGGGCCCCGAGGGCCGGGTCATTCCCGAGCGTGTCATAACGAAGCCGCCCACCGCCGAGTTGAAGCACAACCAGACTGACCAGGATACGCTGCCTCCCTACGATGTTCTCGACGGCATTCTGACCCTGCTGATCGAGGAGGAAGCGAGCGTCAGCGACCTCGTCGACCGAGGCTTCGACGCCGATACGGTCCGGCGGGTCTGGCGCATGATCGATCGGGCAGAGTACAAGCGCCGCCAGGCACCACCCGGCGTCAAGATCACCTCACGTGCCTTCGGTCGCGACCGCCGGTATCCGATCGTGAACGGGTACGCCGGGCCGTGACCCTCGTTCTGCACAACACGCTCACGGACCGGCGCGACGTTTTCGAACCCGCCGATCCGAACGACGTTCGCATGTATGTCTGCGGGCCGACGGTGTACGACCTCGCCCACATCGGCAACGCCCGGCCGGCGGTCATCTTCGACGTTCTGTTCCGGTTGCTCCGCCATGACTACGGCGCCGATCACGTCCGTTACGTGCGCAACATCACCGATATCGATGACAAGATCATCACCGCCCATCGGCAGTCGGGCGAGGCCATCGCCAGCATCACCAAACGCACCGCCGACGCCTATCAGGCCGATGTCGGCGCGCTCAATTGCCTCGACCCGACGGACCAACCGCGCGCGACCCAGCACATCGACGACATGATCGCCATGATCGCGACGCTGGCCGCGCATGGCCACGCCTATGAGGCCGAGGGCCACGTGCTGTTCAGCGTCGACACCTTTCCGGACTATGGCCGCCTGTCCGGGCGCCGTCTCGATGACCTGATGGCGGGTGCGCGGGTCGAGGTCCAGTCGTACAAGCGCGACCCGTCGGACTTCGTCCTGTGGAAACCGGCCGCCGACGACGAGCCGGGATGGGACAGTCCGTGGGGACGGGGACGGCCGGGCTGGCACATCGAATGCTCCGCCATGTGCGACGTCCATTTCGGCGACACGTTCGATATCCATGGCGGCGGCCAGGACCTGATCTTCCCCCACCATGAGAACGAAATCGCCCAGAGCACCTGTGCCCACGGCGGCCAGCCGCTCGCCCGCTACTGGGTCCATAACGGTTTTCTCATGGCGGAGGGTGAGAAGATGTCGAAAAGCCTCGGCAACTTCTACACCGTCCATGAACTGCTCGGCGCATTCCCCGGCGAGGCCATTCGCTATGCCCTTCTGCAGACCCAATACCGGCAGCCACTGGACTTCACCCGGCGGGCGCTGGGCCACGCGAAGCGGGCGCTGGATCGGTTCTATGGCGCGCTCAGGGAGGGCAGCGAACCCCTGTTAACGGCGGACGGCGCGATGCCCGACGCCGTGGTGGCGGCTCTGCACGACGACCTCAACACGCCCCGCGCCCTCGCCTATCTGCATGACCGTCTCAATCGGTTCAACCGCGCGGATGATGCCTCCCGGACGGCCTTGCGGCGGGATATGTTGAACGCAGGCTCACTGCTTGGCCTGTTGCAGCAGGAACCGCAGACCTGGCTGACGCAAAAGACGACCGCGCCCGGCGCCGGTCCCGCCGACGACCGCGCCGTCGATAGCGGCGATGACACCGGATGGATCGAGGACATGATCGAACAGCGCACGGCGGCACGGAAAGCGCGGGATTTCGCCACCGCCGACTGCATACGCCACGATCTGGCCGAGAAGGGTGTTATCCTGGAAGACCGACCGGAGGGCACCCTGTGGCGGCGGGTGTGAGGGCACCGCACCGGCGGGTGCACTCAAGCGCTTGGTCGTGCGTGGAGCATCGAGGGGTTGTAACGCTCCGCCCAGTCCGGCATTCTCCCGCCCCCGATGAAATGAGGCCGAAGTGATGACGGGCGAACGCGTCTATCTTTATGACGTCACGCTGCGCGATGGCGCACAAACGCAAGGTGTCGATTTCAGCGTCGCCGACAAGCTGGCGATTGCGCGCGAGCTTGATGCGCTTGGCGTGGATTACATCGAAGGCGGATGGCCGGGCGCCAATCCGACCGACACCAAACTGTTCGAGGCGCCGCCGTCCTTGCATCACGGCCGGTTCACAGCGTTCGGCATGACCAGGCGGTCGGGCCGCAGTGCCGACAACGATCCCGGGTTGACGGCGTTGCTGTCGGCCAAGGTGGACGCCGTGTGCATGGTCGGAAAGACCTGGGATTTCCAGGTGTCGGAGGCGCTCGGCATCGATCTCGACGAGAACGTCACCATCATTGCCGAGAGCGTGCGGCACGCGCTCACTCGCGTCGACGAGGTGATCTTCGACGCCGAGCATTTTTTCGACGGCTACAAGGCCAACCCCGCTTACGCGATGCGGTGCATCGAGGCGGCCTACACGGCGGGTGCTCGCTGGGTCACGCTGTGCGACACCAACGGCGGCACGCTGCCCGATGAAATCGAAGCGATCGTGCGGGCGGTTACCGACGTCATCCCCGGCGATCATGTCGGCATCCACTGCCACAACGATACGGGCAACGCGGTCGCCAACAGTCTGCTGGCCGTGCGGGCCGGCGCACGGCAGGTGCAGGGCACCATCAACGGCCTGGGCGAACGCTGCGGCAACGCCGACCTGATCGCCATGACCGCCAATCTCGCCCTCAAAATGGGCTTCGACGTCGGCATTCCGGCCGACAACCTCACACGGCTGACGCACATTTCGCGGCTTCTCGACGAGCGGCTCAATCGGGCACCGACGCGAAACGCGCCCTATGTCGGCGAAAGCGCCTTTGCCCACAAGGGCGGCTTGCACGTATCGGCGGTGGAAAAGAACCCAGTATGTTATGAGCACATCGCGCCGGAGCGGGTCGGCAATCACCGCCGGATTGTCGTCTCGGACCAGTCCGGCCGCGCCAACATCCTGTCGCGGTTTCGCGACATCGGCCTCGACATCGATACGCGCGACCCGAAAGTCGAAACGCTGTTGGAGCTGGTCAAGACGCGCGAATACGACGGGTACGCCTATGACGGCGCGGAAGCGAGCTTCGAGCTGCTGGCACGCCAGGCCATCAACGGCGTGCCCGAATACTTCCGCTGCATGAGCTTCCGCGTCATCGACGAGCGCCGCTGGAACGCTAAGGGCGAGTTGATCACCCTGTCCGAGGCGACCGTCAAACTGCAGGTCGGCGGCAAGACCTTTATGAGCGTCGAAGAGGGCAACGGACCGGTCAACGCGCTCGACGCCGCGCTGCGCAAGGTTTTAACGCCCGCATACCCCAACCTCGCCAACGTTCAGCTGCTCGATTTCAAGGTGCGCATCCTGACCCCCGGCGACGGCACGCGGGCGGTAACGCGCGTGATGATCGAGTCGGCCAACGATCACGGCATGACGTGGTCGACCGTCGGCGTGTCGACGAACATCATCGATGCCTCGTTCATGGCGCTCAGCGACAGCATCGTCTACAAGCTGTTCCGGGACGGCATTACCGCCGCCGCGGAGTAGTTTCTCGTGGCCGGCACCGACGTAGATCAACCGGACGCCGGCGACACCGGTCCGGTGATCATCCTCGTCGAGCCGCAGCTTGGCGAGAACATCGGCATGGTCGCCCGCGCCATGCTCAATTGCGGTCTCCTCCGCCTGCGCCTTGTCCGCCCGCGCCAGGCGTGGCCGAACGAGCGCGCGCGACGCACCGCGTCCGGGGCCGATTGTGTGCTCGAGGATTGCCGGATATTTCAGTCGACGTCGGATGCGATTGCCGACCTTCAGCGCGTTTTCGCCACCACGGCGCGCGACCGCGATATGACCAAACAGACCTTGACGCCACGCGCCGCGGCCACCGACATGCGATCGCGGGAACTCGATGGCGTTCGCGTCGGCGTTCTGTTCGGCAAGGAGGCAACCGGCCTCGACAACGAGGACGTTGCGCTGGCCGACGCCATCATCGCCGCACCGCTCAATCCGGACTTTAGCTCCCTCAATCTTGCGATGGCGGTGTTGCTGGTGGGGTACGAATGGCGCCTGGCCGAGGCGGCGGCGCCCGCGTCAGTTGTGCGCATGCCGAAGCATACGCGGCCGGCGAACGGCGCCGAAATGGCCGGCATGTTCGCGCATTTGGAGGGCGAACTCGATCGCTGCGGCTTTCTCCGCAACGTCGAGAAACGGCCGATCATGGTGCGCAACCTGCGCAACCTGTTCAACCGCGCCGATCTGACGGAGCAGGAGGTGCGAACCCTGCGCGGGGTGATCACCTGCCTGACGACACTCCGCTCCGGCGGCAGCGGCCGTAATTGATCGCGGGCCACCGAACCGTTGCCGATCAAATCCTTTCTGAAAGCCAGATCGCAGCGCGGGAGCCGGCCTTGATGGCGGCTGTCAGGACCGGATAGGCCGGCGCATCTTCGGCCCCTTCGCGCCGCCCGACATCCCGATGCTCGATCTCGTCCTGGCGGTATTGGTCGCACAGATCGCGAAGGTCGCGCTCATCATCACCGAGCCGGGCGATCTGTTGCGCATAGTGGTCGTCGATAACCTCCTCCACCGCGACGGTGCACGCCATGGCAGCTTTCGCGCCAAGGGCAGCCGTCGTCGCGCCAAGCATGAAGCCGGCGACACGCCAAACCGGCTGGAGTGCCGTTGGACGCACGCGCCGCTTGACCAGCAGCGAGCGGAACGTTTCCAGGTGCTCGCGCTCCTTGTCGACCATGTCGGCGACGAGAGCGCGCGCGCGACGATCGCGAAGGACGGCGAGTTGGCCTTCGTAAATGCGAACCGCGCCATATTCGCCGGCATGGTTGACGCGGATGGTACGGCTGAGGAACTCCTGTCTCGTCGGATCACCGGGAAGGCGCCCGCCTCTTGGTGTCGTGCTGTTCAACGTTTGGACCTCCCATGCGCGGATGCGCCGATGATACACGCGGCCGCCAACGCCAGGGCGTACAGGCCGTTCCAGGCCGCGAGCGACAGGCCAAGAACGCGGATACTCACCTCGTCACACGCCGCCAACGGCGGATTTCCTGACATGGTGGCGCGGAGGTCATCGACCGTCAGCGGAGCCAGCGGATCAGCCGTACAGCCAGCGACCGAATGCCACCAGTGCTGTTGCACGCCAACGTGATACGCCGAGAGCGCCATTCCAACCAGAAAAACACTCGCGCAGAGCAGCCATATCGCCGCGTGACAGCGTGAGTCCCTTGTCAGTAGCAACAGCGCCGCCGCCGCGATGACGGCGGTGACGACGTAGGGAAGCCGCCCGTAGAGGCAGAGGATGCATGGCCGCGCATCGAAGCCATATTCCGCGATGAAAGCGAAACCCAGCGCCGCAAGGCTCGCGACCAGAACCCCGAAGGTCAGTATTCGAGCGCTGGTACCCGTCGCGATCATGTCGGAGATATGGCGTCCAGCGATGATCAAGGCCAGGTTTCGTCATCGAGCGGTCGACAGGGTCGACCCGCTAAAATAGGGCTAAAACGCATAACGCACGACGACAAACCCGCCGAGCAGAAGCGCGAAAAAAATGATCGTCAACAGTCCAAGCCGGGCCTCGATGAACCGTCGAACCGGTGGCCCGAATTTCCACAGCAGCGCCGCGATGAGGAAAAATCGAAGCCCCCGTGACAGCACCGATGCAACGACAAAGGTAACGATATCGAGGTTGGCGACGCCGCTCGCGATGGTAATGACTTTATAGGGGAACGGAGTAAGTCCGGCGCCGAACACGATCCAGGCGCCCCAATCGTTATAGGCATTCTTAAACTCTAAGAATTTTTCCTCATAGCCATAAAACGTCAGCAGGGGTTGGCCGATTTCCGCAAAAAGGAAGTAGCCAATTCCGTAACCGAGAAGACCACCGAGCACGGATGCGACCGTACACACGGCGGCAATGCGCCACGCGCGCTCGCGGGCCGCAAGGACCATCGGCAGCAGCAGCGCGTCGGGCGGAATGGGGAAGAACGAGCTTTCGATGAACGAAACGGCGGCCAGCGCCCAGAGCGCCCGAGGATGCGCGGAAAGCTGGATCGTCCAATCGTAAAGGCGGCGCAGCATGGAAGACCCCTAAAGAGCGAATATCACATCGGTGGACGGGTTGTTTGTGACGCGATTGATGGTGGTACACGAAAGACGTCACCTGCCGAGGTTTACGCGCCGCTCGGGTGGCAATTGACGGCTCCGCCGGCGTGTTTATGATCGGAGGCTGATAGCCCCTGTGGCGGAATTGGCAGACGCGGCAGACTCAAAATCTGTTTCCCGTAAGGGAGTGGGAGTTCGAGTCTCCCTGGGGGCACCATTGAAGTCAATGAGTTGCGGAGAAATCGGCGAGGCTGTGCTTGCACTTGGGTTTCTCGGAATAACGCGGGGATAAGCAACGACATCCGTTCTTGAGAAGGATGGGGGTGACCCGTGCGAGCCGAATAGGGCTTGCGTAGGCCGCGGCGGAACCGTTTGCTCACAAACCTTGCGGCACTAAAACCTCTTGCGGCCCCGTCACGCCTTTCATGGTGTGGAAACCGAGGGAGTCGAAAGGCTCGTCGATGCAGGCAGCGAAATCGGCCGATGTCAGGACAGCGCGGCCGAATTGTTTGGTCAGGCTCTCCAGGCGCGACGCGCGGTTAACGGCCGATCCCATCACCGTGAAGTTGAGGTGGTCCGGCGTGCCGACGTTGCCGTAAACGACTTCACCGACGTGAAGGCCGACGCCGAACCGGATGGGCGGTTCGCCGGCCCTAACGCGCCGCATATTTACTGTTGCGATACCGTTGAAGGCGTCGCGCGCTGCATCGAGTGCTGCCTTGCAGGCTTGGCACCGGTCGCCTTTGGTCGATGTGGGAAACACGATCAACAACGCGTCGCCGATAAAATGCAGGATCTCGCCACCTTGGGCCGTGATCGCGGCATCCACGAATTCGAAGTAAGCGTTGAGCATGTCGAGCAATCGCTCCCAGGGTAGCGATTCCGTAAGCGACGTGAAATTGCGCAAATCGCTGAACCAAATTGCCGCGTCGATTGTCTCGCCGTCGCCGCGTCGCATGCGGCCGTCCAGCACGAGGCGGCCGGCTCGCGGGCCGACATACGTTTCCAACAGCGCCAGCGCGGCACGGTGTGCGACGAACGTCTCGACGGGGAGTGCAAGCAGCTCGATCAGTACCCGAAATTTGGCAAGGTCGAGGTCGAAGAAGCCGTCGGCCCGATCGGTGGCGATGAACAGAGCGTTCACCTGACCGGTCGAAAACTCCAGCGGGAACGCGGCAAAATCCGTGCCGCCGCGGGATGCAAGATACAAGAGCGAGGGATGATCCCGATCCGGATCAAGATGATCCAGTCGGCATCGAACCATGGCTCCCGTGTCGTGGATCGTTTGTGTCGGGCTTCCAACGTAGGCCACGGTATCGCGAACGCCGTGAGCGACGGCTCGGTCGTCGACGTGCCCCGTTTCACGCGCCCATGTCAGCTGCCAAGCGGCCCATCTCGGGTGAATCATGCGCACGTCGAGGCCGACGCGCCATACGGGTGCTCCGGCATCACTCAGCTTGCCGCACAACTCCCCGAAGAAGCGGGCCGGGTCCTCGATACGGCGCCCCTCCTCCACGATCCAGGCCATGACCGGTGCGAGAGGCCATCCGACTTCAAAGCTGAGGAGCCCGTGGAGGTAAGTGAGATCAGCCCGTCGTGAATGAGAGAGAAAAGGGCGGGGGCGTATGCCCCGCTCCCGAAAATTCTGCATCCGAGTCCGTTTCGGTTCGGTAAACGTGGGTCAGCCCCGGCTCATGCCGGGGCTGACCGCCGGAATGAATAGCCGCTACGGTGCGGTCTAGAGGGTCTGCATAAACGCAACGAGGTCTTTTTTCTCCTGCTGCGTGAGTTTGGTTCCGAGAATCAAGTTGAAGAACTCGACGGTGTCGTCGAGGGTCAACAAGCGGCCGTCGTGCAGGTAGGTCGGCGACTCTTTGATGCCACGCAATGGGAATGTTTTGATCGGTCCATCGGCAGACGCCATCCTTCCGTTGATCATCTGCGGTTCGAAGAAACGTTCGGTACGCAGATTGTGCATCGAGTTGTCGGTATAATAGGGCGCCTCGTGGCAGGAGGCGCACTGTCCTTTACCGAAAAACACGGCCTCGCCGCGCAGTTCTTCCTCGGAGGCCTTGGCGGGATCCAATCGGCCGAAGACATCGAGCTTCGGTGCCGGCGGAAAGTCCAAAATTTCCTCGAATTCCGCCATGAAATGGACCTGGCTTCCACGCTCTAGGATGTTCACTCCCTTTTTCGTCGCGATCACCGGATCGCCGTCAAAATAGGCGGCGCGTTGTTCGAACTCAGTGAAGTCCTCGACCGTCTTCAGTGCACGCTGGGACCCGAACAACCGCTGGATATTCACGCCGCGAAGCGGCGGGGTATCAATCCGATGACGGAACTCCTGCGGTCGGATATCGCCAACCAGATGCGTCGCTGCGTTGGTGTGGCCGTTGGCATGACAATCGAAACAGGTAACCCCGCGGCTCGGCAACGCCGAACGACGGTCGCCGGTTTGGTTGAACTGCTGCTGCGGGAACGGGGTCACGAGCAGACGCAGGCCTTCGAGCTGTTTCGGGTTAAGAACACCGTTGAACAGATCGAAGTAGTTCATGATCGTAACGAGCTTGCCTTTCGACACGTCGCCAAGGTCGGGGCGGGTCGTTAGGAAAATCGCAGGCGGAAACTCCGGAAGCAGGTGGTCAGGCAGATCGTAGTCGAGGTCGAACCGCGTGAGGTCTCGATCCTCCTGGCTTTTAATTTCGTCAATATGAAACTTCGGGAAAACCATCCCGCCTTCCGGGTGGTTGGGGTGCGGGAGAGGCAGGAAGCCCTTAGGGAAAAGACCCTTTTCGCGAATCTCCTCGGGCGTCATATCCGCGAGTGCTTCCCACGTTACGCCTTTCGGCAGCTTCACCCGCACTCCGCCCTGAACCGGCTTGCCCCGGAACATGGTGACGCCGGGTGCAGGGCGGTCGCTCAGATCATAGCGCTGGTTTAACAGTTCCTCATGCCGTTGGGTCACCGCTGGTTTCTCGGCCTTCATGCGGTCCATCGTCGTCGCGAAATCCTCGGTGATGGCGACGGGCGCGTAACTGGTAGCATGCTCCGCTACAGCCCCCGTTGTCGTCACCGCCCCGGCAAGGATCACTGCGCCGACTAGGGTCACAGCCAGACCCAGATATCGCACGTATTGGCAATCGCCCGCTAAGCGCATCATTACGACACTCCCCATTTCGTCTTTTGGCGCACAACTGCAGAGGCAACTGCCCCGCAGTTTCAACGATAAATCAATGCGTTAGTATAATACCTGGGCGGATCTGAACGCCAGTGCGAAGTTGATAATGTCGCTCGCAAAATTCCGCTTTTGACAATTTATACCCGCTCGTCAGAGTGGTCCACCATAATGCCTGTAGCTGGCATTGATGAGCACGACCTCAACGGGGTCATCAAAATATAAGCGCGCTATTTACAATCAAAAACGAGATAGTAGCGACGATTCCATCATGTTATCCGTAAATAAGTGTTAATATTAACAATTAAATACCACTTATATATTTGACCAATAACCATAAACCGTCTTTTAATAGAAAAATTTTAAGCACTTCTAAGGAAGAATTTAAGAACTATGAAGTATAGTTCGTATTAATAATGCCTATATGTAAAAATCATATTATTTATTATAAGTTAGAATGATATCAACCGCAGCTTAAAGCCTCGTTCTTACGACGATGATGGAGTTCAAACTCCCTTGGCGCACCGCACCAGGGCTGCCGCAATGCTCCGATATGGGGTGTACACGTCAAATCTGGCGCGAACGAAGTCCCGTGCAAAGAGCAACGTAGTCGGGATCGTCGGAGTCGATAAAGCCGTGCCTGATCAAAAAGTCAATAACGACGAGAGCACAGTTAAACTTAAACTCGGTAGTCTCCATAACAAGATGCTGAACTTCTTCGATCGGCAGCAAGAAAAATTCGGCGATTTCGCCATCGTTATTTTTTGGTACAAACGATTTCGGTAATTCGATATCAAATATATGCAAAGTATCGCGCCTGAGTCCCTCATCGATCTCAGCGGAATAGGTTACGACTCCAACTGGGACGGCGCGGCGCGCGAGCTCTCCGGGTAGATTTGCCTCTTCTTCACCTTCCTTGATAAGCGTTTCCAGGATCGAGTGGGTTGCCGCCTTGCCGCCCGCAACGATCTGGTCCAGCTTGTTCGGGGACAGATGTTTATGCTTGCTGCGGCGGCCAATCCACATATGCAGGCCTGCGTCATTGCGGACATACCCGTTCACGTGAACACCCGACGCCCGAATGCCGAAGGCCGGAACGGCCGCTCGATCGATGGTAAACAAAGGCGACCGGCCGTCGTCGGGAACAACGGCAAACGGCTCGCCTCGCCAGTTCTTTATCGCGCCCCGTTGGTTGAGATCGCGAACAACGGCGTCGAACGCATCCGTCCGGGCACCGGGATCGCGCGAGGAAAGCGTGAATTGGACGTCGTCCGCGGTCACTCGAAACGCATCGGAATAGCGTAACAGGTGCTGAGCCAAGTCCGGCTTGACGAACCCGACCGTACACCCGTCAACCCGAAAGGGGCGGTATGCGGACGGATCGAAGCGCGTGCACTCCCGAATGCGGTCGCGATAACTCATGACGGAGAAAGTCTGCGCGTGGTGACGACGACGAGCCGTTGTCTATCATGGGGACCGGTGCCGCAGCGATCGGAATCGACGCCTGATGTGGAGCGGGTGTCGGCAAGCCGCGAACCCGCCGGCTAAGCGGCCGATGAGCCGCCGCGGGCGCGATTGGCGCGAACGTAAGCGACCGCACAGTGCTTGGCGCAGTAGGGTTTGCCGGCAACGGTGTTGTCGCCACAGAAATGAAACCCCTCATCGACGGGATTTCCCACCGGCCAACTGCACATATCGGCGCCGAGCATTTCCAGCCGGATGACGTTTTCGGGAACCTGGCTGGTCTCCTGCTTCGGCGATGGGCGCCGTTTTGGAAGGCCAAGCCGGTGCACTTTGCCGATCACGGCGTTTTTGGTGATTCCCAATCGGCGCCCGATTTCGCTGGTCGAAAGTTCTTCGTCCCAGAGCGCCATCAACGCTGCGGTTCGCTCTGGCGTCCATTCGGAGTTCGACATGATGGCCCCCGGTCGACACCCGACGCACGCTTGCGCCGGCTGATTGCCCTGTAATCGCTCCCGTCATCGACGTCGCCCGTCTGGATGAGAGGAACTGGGTTTCAGTGGCCATTCTTGCGAACCAGTGGCGCCGTGTCTACTACATATTGTGTTATCCACAAAATTTTGCGATCAGGGCCTGTTTGGGGTGGCTCCGGATGGGGTTCGGGCCGTCAATCGGAGCGTTTCGGGCCGTCAACCCGGCGCGCGATGGCGCCAAAGTACGCAAGATGTTGTGGCAACACCTCAAACGAGCGCGACACAAATTTTACGGGAGGGAAGGCACGGTGAGCGGACGGGATTCGCCACACCCCCACATCAAGTCGATCACAGCGGGGGAAAGTCGTGCCGCGCCTGCGCGGTCGTTGCACCCGGCCGCCATTCCTGTCGCGGCACAGCCGGCGGCGTGTTGGCCGTCCAACGCGGGAGGCGCACCGGTTCACTGAGCAGACAACCCGCGACCGCATCCAGGCCATCGTCGCGACCGCCGGTTCCGGGCCGCCAGTCCCTCATTTCGGTGATGAATGGGCTGTCCCAGACGCTACGGTGCGCCTTCAGGCGCCGGGCGGCAAGAACCGCATCGAACGCATCGAGAATACGCAGGTCTTTCTGACGAGTACTTGTCCGCTCGACGACCGCGCATTGGATGCCTAAGCGCGGTAATTCGACTCGAAGAAGACCGGGCAAAAACCGCCCGATACCGTTTGTTTCAATTGTTACACATGGAATGTAATACTTTCGAACGAACCGTGCGACAACACGGCACATTTCCGTTGCCTGGTCTGTATTATCGCCGTCTTGGACGTGCACTTTTATGTATTTAATGCGGTGAAGCCAGAAATAGCCGGCGTTGTCGGCAAAGACCAGCGCAATGACACTGCCATCACCGCCCGCCAACGAGCCGAACGCGGGATCCCACCAGCAGGACGCTGAAACAAGGCGGCGACCGGCGATGGTCAGGATCGCCTCTTTGTTGCCCTCGATGTAGGACAATTCGTTGTCGTAAATCTCGAGGTCTTCCGGATCGAGCCTTCCTTCCAGAATGCTGCGGGGCCGCAGCATCATCTGGCTTTCAAATTTCGCTGGTCCCGTCCGTCGACGAATGGCGTCGATGCGCTCGAGCGGAAACCGTTCTTCCCACTGGCTTTTGCCGTTCACGTCGACGATGGGCAGCTCAAGGCGGCTGAAGCCCTGCAGAGGCTGCAGTACGTCGTCATTGCCGGTGCGGGGACTCTCGGCATAAATCGACTCGAAGGTGTGCGGAGTCCCGACGAACAGCTTCGTGCCGTTCGGGACAAGAACGTAATCGATTTCCTGCAGACGCGTTCGCAGCTCTTGCCGTTTCGCCGCCGTGTCACAGGTGTTCGGCACTTCCACATCATCACAGATGACGACATCGGCCCGCAGGCCGGTGATGTTTGCCGCGACACCCTTGGCCAGCATCGATGGATCACGGAACTCAAAGGGGCGTTTGACCGTGAACTGGTCCGACGCCCACAATTCGCCATGCGTGGCTCGTAAGTGCCGCGCCACCGGATGACGTTCGACGATCCGCTTGGCGTTGCGCACCATCTTTTTGGCGAGCGCGAAATCGCCGGCGAGCACGAGGATGCGCAGGTTCGGATTTCGGGTCAGGAGCCAGACGGAAAACAGACCGACCAGCGTCGACTTGCCGGAATTTCGAAACGCCAGGAGCACGAGTTCCCGATCACCGGAGGACCAGCGGTCGGCAAGCCAGCGGGCGATGGACAGGTGGAGCCGCGGTGTCGGGAGCGACTGAGTATGGTTCCAGATCCACAGAAATTCCGGGAAGCCGATCCTGGCGCTCACGACGTATTCGTCCGCACGCGCTATTCCGCCTCCGTTTCGCCACGACGGAAACGGTCGAGGCGAAACGGATCCGGCTCCCCTTCCGCGGTCTCGTCCATGTGGTTGAGAAGGGATCCGAACACCATGACGAGGACCATGACCGCCAGCGACGCCGTCATCGCTGTTCCGCCAGGCTAAGCAGACCCGCCTCTCGAGCGCGCCGCAGAACAAGATCGGAGACGAAGGACGCGAACTGGGGGCAGTCCCTCATCAGCTCTTCTACCCACATCCCGCCCAAGCGCGCGTCTGTTGCCGCGGCACTGATGGCACCCGGTGACAGGACGGGACTGTAGCAGCGCGCGCGCCGGATGCGCTGCCGCTCCGTCTCGGCCTCGACGAGCACCTCAAGATTGACCTGCTGATAGCGCGCCGCGGCACGATCGTTGACGGTCCGAACGCGGTCCATAGAAAAGCAAGCCGAAAGAACAAGCGGCATCAAACAAGAAATAAGCATTTTTATGAGCCGACATGTAGACAAACTCATACGTACCCCCCTTGCTGGCGTTGAATTTGTAAATATTATAGATTACGCGTTACGTAACTTTATGCTTTTTATTTTTGCAAAGTATTTACATATATAAATTAGTATATTGCATTTGAAATTATAAATTTTGTTTGATCTAGTGTGAATCCAGCGACTCCGTCCCAATATAGGCCTCGGCGTCACGGATAAGACGATCGACGTCGTCATCATCAAAACCATCGTCATCCGCAACGGCGTATCCTTGAGCCCAATCCGCGAGCCGGATCAGAAGCTGAATATGACTGAGGACGGCACGGCTTGCCGCCTGCTGCGCCGCAAATGTCTTCATGTCATCAATTTCGATGTCGGCATTTATACGTTCGTAACTCCTCAAGGCGTTGGAAATATCTTTAGGAAGTCGCGACAATAATTTCTCTCTAATTATATTGAGATTGCTGCTGTCGGATTCACACACACTCCGTCCTCCGCCAACAAATTATTCTTCCATTCTTCTTATTTATTTGTCGCTAATTTTTTCTTTATACTATTTGATATATTTTGAATCGCGGAAGATATACTCTGAATTATCTCGGAACATGCCGAAATATATTCAAGCATGGCGCCAATATTATTGAGATTAATGCTTATTTTATTTTTGGCAGCCTCTCGCAATTGGCGTACATATATAAGAGCTCGCTGAGACATTGACATCTTAATATGTCCATTTCCATCTTGAAGTGTATGCTCTACGATACAATACGATTGTCACCAGCAATATCGCTGCTTGTCTACGTAGGATGAAACATATCCATTATATTTGTTTTAAAATATGCATGCATTAAAGAAGTGACATGCTATTAGTGCCCTGCTGCGCATAACTAAAGGCCAAGCGATTTTGGGGCGACGATGGATCGAGCAGGTTTTTACGCTGAGACCACACGAGCTGATCTTGAATATTTTTGGTTCTCAGATTCGATAGCGCTCCCGACTCTTCGGCTTCGCGTTCCGCCTCGGCCACAAGACCCGCAAGTACGGCGGACGCGGAACCGGATGAGCCGATACCCTGGGCTCCGAAACGGGCGCGTTGCGTCGCCAGCGCTCGCCGCAGGCGTTCCTGTCGGGCCCGATCCTCCGCCTTCTGCTGAAGCCTGATCTGAGCCGTCTGCGATTTCGCTTGATCTTCTTGTGCCTCGGCCGCGGCTTTCTCGCGCGCGGCCGCCATGCCCATCTGGACCGCGGACAGAGCAATCGTCGGCAGAGTCGCCCCCATCTAGGACCTCCTTCGCTAAAAATATGATGGCTGATTAAGGTTGAGGTTGACGTTGAGGCCAAATAAAACTAGCCGTTCACGCTGAAGTGCGTTGTGACTGAAAGTATTGTAAAGGGATGGGGCGTATTCTGCTCAATGCGCCACAATCCACGATCATCCGCCTCCCGCCAGCCCAGAGCCCGTATTGTTTTGTCGCCGGAGAAGAGCTCCAGTGGCGCATCGAGGCTCGTTCGGCCGAAGCGCTTGAAAGGAACCTCGATGAGACCCGATCCCGTATCGAGATTGAGCGTCGTCGTCTCCCAGCACCGGAAGGTCACGGCAATGGGTCGCAACTTCATGCCCTGCGCACCCGCGCCGCTGCTCACCGCCACCGGCAACGGCTCGATCACGTGATCGAAGGGAAGGCCGATCTGGACGGTCGTTGCCGGTTGCGTCAGCGTTACCTTGCCCGCCTCCACAACCTCATCCGATTGCGCCGACGCGTCGGCGAGCACCTTGACCGTTTCGCCCTCAAGGTGGGTCAACCCGGACCATGTCGATTTAGGCGTCGGCGAGGCCCCCTGTAGTCCAGAATCGACGGCTAGTGCCTCATCGAAGACTTCGACCGCGTATCCGCCGGGTCGCTCGACCAGGACGTAGGTCCTATCACCCAGCGTTGCGACGGAGCGAAATAAACCGTTGGTTTCTTGAAGTGTCCACGCGCTGACCTGTTCGTCGCGGTACGCCGTCAGCGTCGCCATTGATCCGTCATCCATGACGACATGCAGCAGCCGACTTGATTTATCGTAATCCATATCAACAGGATTTTTGATCAGGTGGTGCGCGAGAAGCGCCAAGTCACGGGACTGATAGGCCTGCTCGGTATCGGTAAACAGAAATTCCCGAACCTGGGGGCCGAGGCGAGGAATAAAGAGCGTCGCTCCATCAACATCGCGAGGCGGTACCGTCCGATCGACACGCGACCCGACACGCGTTTGGCGGCGCAACTGAATACTTGTCGGAGTCAGCGGCTCACCGGTGACCATCCATTCCGCGCCGGAGGTGAAAACTTGAAGATGGCGGCCGGAGAATACATTGCGGATCGCATTTACTTGATCGGACAGTATCGAAAACTCAATCGCCTCGTCGTCGAGGCCGGTTCCCACGCTGAAATTAAACAAATCGCCGGACTTGGATAGCCATAACCGGTGCGGGAAATCGCGCGATCCGCCGATGACCAGACGATCCTGATGAAAGCAAACGGAGGTCGGCCAGCCACGGGCGGCGGAAAACGCCTGTTCTGTCCAATTTTTTGATGTGTTTGTCGAAGATAGTTCTTCTTTTACATCAGCTGTGGCCAGTGTTGACGATTGAACTCCGGTAACCTGTACTTCCCGGTCAGCTATGCGAAAGCGTACGCCGATATGCTCATCCATAAATACGGGAGCAGACGCCGTAATGGAAATTGAATTATTTCTTGCGCTGGGCGTCAGTGTGACTTCGTCATTAGAAAATTTCAGATGCGGCCAATGAATTCTATTTTCTTCATGCACAAACGACCAATCGGCGAGTTCCCATAAAGAGTCGCCCCGGCGCGTTATGCGTTTCGGCGGAACGTCGGCGTGCACGACGAGCAGAGTGTCGGCACTCTGCGTCCAGTTGAGCTGAGCAATATGTTCCAATGTCCAGGGAGTCGCAAATTCCGCGACGCGCGCGTCGTTCCTGAAGATTTCGACCCGTCGATCGGTAAAAGCGAGCAGATAGACCTGCTCGGTATTGAATTCGAAAGAGACAAGTCGGCCATTACCATAAATTGAATCAATAAATCGCAGACCAGGCCGCCGTTGTACGCCACCCGTCGGGTGGATAAAAACGTTACGAAGTCTTCTAGCTCCGTTCTGATAGGCGCGGAGATCATGCCGGCCAAGCAACCACGCTGACACCTCACCGGAGGTAAAGCTTGTCTTGTGCTCGCGCAGGCGCGCCATTACGAGCGCTCCTCTATCAATAGAAACTCTTCAAAGTGAGGTGCTGGTTGTTCTTGAGCATCGATGAGTTTCGCTCGGCGGATTTCAGCGTCGGCAAGCGAGCGCAGCCCTTCCCATCGACTGGTACTGTCGGTAAGTGGAATGCAGAATTCGGCGGCAAGAAAAGCGACCAGGGCGAGCGTGAAGTAAGGAGGGAAATCCGCCTCACTCGCGCGCCGAACGTAGGTAAGGATGACATCGTCGGAGTCGCTGTGCAGCTGCGTGCCGGCGACGCGATAGGACAGGCCGCGGCCACGCGGTGCGGATCCCGCCGCCAGAACGCGCAGACAATCCATGGGCATTTGGAAAGACGAGGTAAAATCCGCAAGCGGTGCCCGCGTCAGGCGGCTTAGGCGTGTCTGAAACGTGGCGAAGTTCCATGGATGCAGCGAAAGCAGAGCGTCACGGATAATCGGATAGAATTTTGCCGCTATCTCAGCTTCGAGCGTGCCCTCATCAAAGGATGAAATTGAATTTGCGCCAATTTTAAGTAATGATTTAGAGCATATGTCAATTTGACTTAGCGGCATTTCGGTCTCCGTCTGTGCATCGGCCTGACCGGCATCGGCTCAAAAAGAAGAGGCCGAGCCGAAACCGCGGTCGTTGGGACCGCCGATTTCGGCTCGGGTGGTCAACGTCGAAGACCAAGTCAGTCGGCGTTGCTGCTTCCGAAGGGCGTCAAGTTGGTGACGTCGACGGTGTTGGCGGCATTCGTGACGACCACGAACACACCGGCTCCCGGCGTCGCGGCGCCGGTATCGGTGTTGGCGAGGATCATGTCACCGACGCGGAGCATGTCCGCCGCACCATTGAAATAACCGCTGGTATCGGCGTTGGCGACGCTATCGGTGGTCGAATAGTGCCAGAGGGTGAAACCGTTCGCGTAGGCCAGGACACTCAGGCTCTTGGAATCATAGGCCATGTCAAACTCCTCAGGCTTCCAGGCAGCGCAGAACGACGACGCCCGTGTTGTCGATGAGGCTGGCGCCCTGGCTCATCATGTTGTTAACGAAGTGGGCGGCGCGATCGCCGTGCCAGGTCACATCGGTCTTGACCTCGGAACCGATGGCATGGCCGATCGCCGTCTTGTGGTACCAGTAGCAACGACGCGCGCCGTCGGTTTTCGGCAGACCCGAATGCGGGATCCAGAGCGTGCCGAGCCACTGTTTCGCCTGCGTCCCTTTCCAGGGCAGGGCGTCGTCGCCGACGTAGTCGGCGTTCGCGAACTCATCAATGTTGAGAAGGTCGCTCCACTGCTTCCAGCCGACGACGGCAAAGCGTTGTCCGTCATCGGGCACGTCAGCCTCGCCCAGAAGCTCGAAAGCCTCAAGGACTTTTGATTTCGTCAGGCCATCCGAGTCTGAGCCGGAAATAACCGTTGACGCATTGAGCTTGTTGATGATGAGTTCGTCCGTCTTGCGACCGAGGGCATAGGCGCCCGCCCGCGCAACGACTTGCTGCTCGTTGATGTTGGTCTTAAGCTCATCGAGCTTATCGATCCAATCACCAGCGTAATAATCCTGTAGCACGCACTCGACAGGCTGATGGCCCACATTCATAACCGGGACCTTGCCGTGCCGCGCCTTTGTGCTTGCTGTACCCTTGCCCACCATTTGAAAGGTGGTCGTCGCTCCAACGACGTTGTCTTTGAAGCGCACCGTGTTCCGAAGCTTCGAGCCCATCTGCTGATACTGGACATGGACTTCCGCCTCGAACTGCTTAATGAACGCCTGATCGACGGTGGTCGACATACGATCTCTCCTAATAAGCGTCGGTCGGAACTGAGAGCGGGTTGCGTGCCCGATCCGATCACTCATGGCAGGATCAGCACACCCGAAGACGCCGCCGGGCTCGTCGGTCGGGGACCGGTTCGGGTTGTCCGTTGGCGGAAATTGTCACGTACGCAATGTCGCCGATCACGCGCCGTTGCGACGCGTGATCGGCGAACGTGTCACGCCGGCCGCCGCAAGGGCGGGCGCGGGCGCGGCTTTCGTTAACGTGCTGACGAAGCGCTATTCGCGGTCCGGATAGAGGTGCCGGAACCCGTCGCGCACGCGGCGAATAAAGGCTGGGTCCTGTTGGCGCCAATAGCGCGGGTCGCGCATCAACTGCTTCAAATCGGCCTCGGTCGGTTGCGGTTCCGGTGTCGAGCCGTTCCGCGCCAGTTCAGGTTCATCTCCCGCCATCATCTTCTGCATGGCGAGAACTCCCTCATACGTCGTTGACAGAGCCTCGAAGACACGCTCGGGAAGATGCGACGTGCCCCAAGCACGGATCTGGCGAGACGCATCGCGCCAGCGCTCTTCATTGCCGAAGTGACTGATGAGGCGAGCGACTTGCCCATCCGCTTCGAATACCGCAGCAATTTCGGAAACGAGCGGCATGAGCTTATCCGAAGCAAGATCATAGACAAGCTGAGCCTGCTTCTGTGTAAAACCAGCCTTATGCAGGGTTTCGTTCAGATTCTTATCGATAGATAAAATCTCGTTTTGGATATTTATTTCGTAATTTTCTGGGGTTTCGGGAATATCCTGTGTGCCCGTACTTCCGAGCTTTCGCTCCAATTCAACGTACGATTTTATCAGCGCCTCGGTACGCACCTGACCATTCGACTCGTCCCAGAATTTTTCCGGAATTCCGTCGGGCCGTTGCGCGCCCGCGGCACCACTCTGCGGTTGGCTCGTATCGGACACCGGCCCGTCGCCGGCGACGTTCTCGCCGTCGACGGGCGGCTCAAGCAACGTCTGGATCATATGTCGTCTCCATACCGCTCTGTGTCGGAAGAGATACCGGGATCGCTTGAATAAGCGAGACCAGTGGCTCCGCCACGCCGCGCCAATCCGAGGATGAGGCGAACGATAAAGCGTTGCCCTTCATGATGGCGCATCACGGTGTCCGGAGCCGACGGCACGAGCGCGCGGTGCAGCGTCGTTTCCTGGAGGTAACGCAACACATGTGCGCCAGCATCGGTAGAAAAACAGCGTGCGAAAAGGTTTTCCAGTTCGGCGTCGTTAAGCGCCGGGGACGATGGCTCCATGGCGCCGGCAGACGGTGTCTCGAACCATTCCCAGCCTGTTTTTTCGGAGTCCATATGCTGATGTTCCGGTACTGTTAAGCACACGCCTTAGCGACGATCCCTTTCGACGACAGTGTCGTCGACAGCCAAGCCATCGCCTTCGGTCACAACGCTGTCGAGCGCGTTGGCGGTTGCGCTCCAGACCTCTGCCGCATCCGGGTACATCAATTGATCGGGCACGCCGAGAGCACGGCCGAGCCATCGGGCCGCCGATTTGCCATCGACCGCTGCCATGGCCTCGGGCCCGAGCGCCTTTACGGTATCAAGCCAGACGAGGATGTTCTGGAGGTCTTGCTGCGACCGGAAGCGGGCATGCCGTGACTTATACTCGAGCACCACGGTCCGGCTATCCAGCGGCAGCCCGAGAACCTCGCCACGACGCGTTAGGATTGAGTAAGCGCGTGAGACGAGGGGCGCCAGAAGCTCGGACTGCAGCCGTCCATACGTCGCTCCGAGGACGCGCGCCATTTCCGCCGCTCGCTCCAGCACTTCTGTCGCCGTCATGCGCGGACCATTGACCTGACCCAGCTGGTCGACGAACAGCGCCTTGCGGATGCGGCCGCGAAGCTGGTCCAGCACGAGTTCGGAAACGTCGAAGCGTCCCGGCGCCTCCAGCGGCGTTAGGCCGGCCGAACCGACGGCCTTGGGAATGATGGTTCCCGGGACGAGCTTGATGGTTGCCGGATTGATGACCCCGTCATCGTCAGCCTGCCAAATTCCGGTAACGGCAATGGTGGCATTCTTTAAGACCAGCTCGACAACTTTGTTGGCGGTCTTGATGTCCGGCAGCGCCTTCATGACCGGCGATCTTCCGTACGTTTCGCCGGGCGCTTTGAGCCACCGAAAATTAATGAACGGCGATGCGGCGAAGGTTCCCTCGCTGAGGATGATTTGATCCTCCGCGTCTCCTTCCTGTCGATCAACGATCGCGAGGTATGAATAGCCGCTTTCCGAGGGAACGACGCCCTCAAGAACCGGGATTTGCGGTTCACCGCTTTCAGTATCGACGCCGCGCAGCCGCTCCAGCCCCTGCGCCGCCGGAAAACGGTGGCGTACGTGGGACAAAGGCATGGAACTGCGCCGAAAGGTGGTGTCGAGACGACCGCTGGGCCCCTCGTCCAATACGACCTGGGATAACGGAACGGCGGCGAAGCGGAACGCCGACGGTTGCCCGGTGCCCGCTTCCTCGAACAACAAGACCGCCGTACCCACGGTAACCAGGTCGAGGAAGCATTGGTGCATTTCGACCGCGAAATTCGACTGATCGAAGTGCGTCTGGGCAATGCTCGTAGAGCGCTCGAGTTCCGGCGCGAACTGCCACCGTTCTTCCAGCCGGACGTCGGCACCGGTATTAAAGCCAAACCACGGCGTCCATGGCGGAGTCAGTTCGGCCATCACACTGGCGGCGAGTTGATCGACGGCATCGGGCGCCGTTCCGTCGAACAGACGATCGCCCTTCCGGCTGCCGGGCATCGACGACCGCACGGCGGAATCGCGGGTCGGCAGGGCATAGTCATAGCAGTCCTGCCACAGCGGCTCCCACGCACTCCGGCGGCGGAGCGCTCGTCTGTAACCCTCGCTCAAACGAGCCGGTGTGAATGGGGACATGTTTACTCTCCGAGCAGGGATTTGCGGCTCGACGCCCAATTCGCCAGGGCGAGAAGGCCGGCAGGCGACGTGGCAATATTGGATGCACGCCCTCGGCGCGCCTTCTCGCGCACATCATCCTTAACGTCGTTCTGATTTCCCGCCTTCCGGTTGCTTGTGGTCGCTGACGGCTTCGGTTTCGGCGGCGACGGCACGCTCAGCATCCCACCCATGGGGCGCATCCTTTGTTGTGGCGATTTCTGCAGGGTCTTTCGAAAGACCCGATCATGCTGTGAGCGCATCTCGGGTGTTCGTTGTTAAGGATTATAATCCTATCTTGTCCCTATGTCAAGCGTCTCCGTTGATCCGTTCCGAGCGCGCTCGAGATAGTGATACAGTTGCCATGGCGTGATGATCCAGCGATCATGCAAGCCCAACACGCGTTTTACCGCCTCGACGCAGGTAAATGGCCTCAATAGGAATGTCGATGGAGGATTATGGCGAATAAATGTTCTCGCTACATGAAGACCGCACTCACGGTACCATGACGTTATTTGCTGTTCCGATATATTATGTAGCACGCTCAATACGCTTATATTGCAAAGTGGATCATAAACGATCCACGCATCTTCTTGATCCTGAATTAGGACAAAGCAGTGCCGGAAGCCTTTGCGCAACCAACGGAGCCAGCGGATGCCTGTTTCGGTGGTGAAAACGACAAGCGCCATGCCTGGCAGCCGTTCCCCCTCCCGAACATCGGTACCGACGGCGTAACTCAACGTGGCGCCATCATCGCTCATTCGATCACCCCCTTGGCACGAAGGATGACCGACATACGATCGAGAGCTTCCCGCCAGAGGGCCACTGCGGTCTCTTCTTCGGCGCACCGGCGATCCGGCGGCCGCCCAATGATGCCAAAATCGCTCAGAACACGCAGGTGGCGAGCGCGCAAGACCCCCTGGCGGAACAGTTGCGACGCAACACTATAAATATCATCGGGGTCGCACGGTCGCTGGAACCGGCGTTCCCCGCTGCCCAGCCGCGCACCCGAGCGCCGGAGCATCTGGCAGCGCACGAACCAGAACCACGCTTCTTCCGCACCGGAAAAAGGTGTTTCGGTGGCATCGCCGGCAAAGCTGGGAACGAACCGATGGCGGGACATAGGCGCATTTAAATAGGATGATTTACCTAGTTATATGATCTAATTATTCCTATGTCAAGCCAAATTAAGCAACACGTTCCTAGTGCATGAAGCCATAGAATATCAGACAATGTTCCCATGTTGAGGCATTCAGATATTTGGCATGCGATAGATGTCCTAGCCCACGAGCGCGGCTTGTCCGCCTCCGGCTTGGCACGGCGTGCCGACCTCGATCCCACGACGTTTAACAAAAGCAAACGCGTGACGCGCGACGGCAAGCAGCGCTGGCCAAGCACCGAAAGTATTTCCAAAGTGCTGGCGGCAACGAATGCGACGTTGACCGAATTCCTTTCCTATTGCGGCGAAACCTCGGATACCGGGTTGCAGCAGAACATTCCCGTGATCGGCTTCGCGCAGGCGGGCGCGCTCGGGTTTTTCGATGACGCCGGGTATCCGACCGGGGGCGGTTGGGACGAGGTGCAGTTTCCCCACGTCGGCGACCCGCATGCCTACGCGCTGGAGATTAGCGGCGACAGTATGGAACCGGTCTATCGCGACGGAGACACCGTCATCGTCTCGCCGGCGGCGACCATCCGTCGCGGCGACCGCGTGGTGGTAAAAACGCGGGATGGAGAGATCATGGCCAAGCTGCTGCGCCGCCGCACGGCCAACAAATGCGAGCTCAAGTCGTTCAACCCGTCTCACCCGGACCGCATTCTTGGCGAGCCGGAGATCGACTGGATTGCGCGCATTTTGTGGGCGAGCCAATAAGCGCATGGACCATGCGGCCGACGCCGCGCTCGCTCAATCAGATTGCGATCGGCAATACGCTTTAGAAAAGCCCCAGGGCAAGCCGCGCGTCATCGGCCATGCGCTCATGCGTCCAAGGCGGGTCCCAAACCAAGTGGACCTCGACGCGTCCGGTCCCCTCGACACCGCTGAGCGTTTCCGCAACGTTTCTCGGCATTTCGCCGGCGACCGGACACGCTGGAGCGGTCAGCGTCATCTCGACCAGAACATCGCCGCTCTCATCCACATCAAGTCGATAGATCAACCCCAGATCGACAATGTTCACGGGAATTTCAGGATCGTGGACGGTGCGCAACGCATCCATAAGCTCATCGCGTTCCGCCGGGACGGTTCCCGGGCTCAGTCTTTCTCCTGCACTTGCGACCATATCCTCACCGTCGCTTCGGTGAAGCGTCATCAGTTCAGGCGCCGATGTGTTGTTCATATCGATGATGGTCACACCTCACCTTCCTCGGTCGTCGCCCGCCCCTTGCCGGCGAGCGCGGCCTTCATCGTGTGCCAGCTGAGCGTGGCACACTTCACGCGCATCGGAAATCCACGGACGCCGGAGAGGACCCTCAGATGGTCGACAACATCCGCACCGGGCTGATCGCCGCCGACGTCCACCTGGCCATCGCCCGTGCACATGTCATGGAAGAGTTCAAATATCTTTGAGAACTCTTCGACCGTTTTACCTTTTGCTAGTTCCGTCATCATTGACGCTGACGCTATGGAAATCGCACAACCCTTTGCCTGGAACGCGATATCCTGAATGACATTATCGGGCGATACCGCAAGGAACACGTGCACGATGTCACCGCACAAGGGGTTATGCCCCTCGGCGTCACCGGTCGGGTCATCAAGGCGCCGGAAATTCCGTGGCGAACGGCTGTGATCCAGGATGACCTCTTGATACAGTTCGCGCAGATCTTCAAGCATCAGCCAAAGACTTCCCGTACCATGCCGATGCCGTCGACCAGCGCGTCAACATCGGCAAATGAATTGTACGCGGCAAAGGATGCCCGCGCCGTCGCCGACAATCCCAAGCGGTTCATAAGTGGCTGCGCGCAGTGATGGCCGGCCCTGATGGCGACGCCCGTTCGATCGAGGATCGTCGCCACGTCGTGCGGATGCGCAAAATCCATCGTAAATGAAATGATCGCCGCTTTTTCGCCCGCCGGCCCGAAAATCCGCAGGCCGGGAATGGCGCCGAGCCGCTCGGTTGCGTAGTCAAGCAGGCGTTTTTCATGTGCGTTGATGTCACCGAGACCGATCGACCGCACGTAATCGATGGCGGTGCCGAGACCGACGGCTTCAACGATGGCCGGCGTACCGGCCTCAAAGCGATGCGGACTGTCCTTATACGTCGTCCGCTCGAAGCTAACCGCGTGGATCATTTCGCCACCGCCTTGATACGGCGGCATGGATTGAAGGATGTCCTTCTTGCCATACAGCACGCCGATGCCGGTCGGGCCGTACAGCTTGTGGCTGGAAAAAACATAGAAATCGGCGTTGAGCGATTGCACGTCGACCACCATGTGCGGCACGGCCTGACAGCCGTCGACAAGAACCACCGCGCCGTGCGCATGCGCGCGCTCCACAATGCCGCCGATGCGCGTTACCGTGCCGAGCGCGTTCGAGACGTGCGTGATCGCGACGACTTTCGTTCGATCGGACAGCAGCCGCTCGTACTCGTCGAACAGAAAACCGCCGTCGTCATCGACCGGAACCACTTTCAGCACAATTCCCGTGGCATCACGCAGCATTTGCCACGGAACGATGTTCGAATGGTGCTCCAGATACGAAAGTACCACCTCGTCGCCAGCGCGAAGCATCCGCCCATAGGAGGACGCAACCAGGTTGATCGCTTCGGTCGCCCCTCGAACAAAGACGATCTCGTCGGCACTTTCCGCATTTATAAACGTCGCCACCTTCCGGCGCGCGTTCTCGAAGCCAGCGGTCGCTTCTTCACTTAACGCGTGCACGCCTCGGTGAACGTTGGCGTACGCCGTTTCGTACGCCAACGTCATGGCGTCAATGACGCATCGTGGCTTCTGGCAGCTTGCAGCATTGTCGAGATAGACGAGCGGGCGCCCGTGCACCCTTCGCGAGAGGATCGGGAAGTCTTTTCGAACTATCTCAGCGTCAAAGTGATCATCAGAGCGAGGATCACGCTGCGACGCAACTAACGACACCATACTCATTGCTCCGCCGGCATCCTTTCGTCGAACCATGTGGAGGCGCGGGCGGTCATCTCCGACCGGATCGCCGCGTCGCCGATTTCGTCAAATGCTTCGGCAAGGAACCCCTCAACAAGGATCCGGCGCGCCATCGCTTCCGGGATACCCCGCGAGCGCAAATAAAAAAGCGCCATCGCGTCAAGCTGACCAACGGCCGCCCCGTGACTGCACTTCACGTCGTTCGCCGAAATCTCGAGCTCGGGCTTCTGGTCGACCTCCGCCCGGTCGGACAACAGGATGGCCTTGCTCACCTGTTGACCGTCGGCCTGCTGCGCGTCTCGTTCGACTACGATACTGCCCTGAAACACCGCATGGGCATCGTCATCAACCACACCCTTGAACACCTCTCGACAGCGTGTCCGCGGCGCGCAATGTCGGATGACGGTGGTGTTGTCGCAGTGCTGGTGCTCGCGCAGCATGTAGACTCCCGACAGATTGCATTCGCTGTCCGAGCCGACAAGCCGGATCTCCCAATCGTTTCGGGCCAAGTGGGTGCCGAGGCTGAAGGTAAACGCCTTGTAGCTCCCGCCCTGCGCTATGTCGGCGGAAATGGATGCGACATGGAAGGCGTCGCCGTTCTCGTCCTGCTGGCGGATGTGGACAAGGGCCCCACTCTCGGCAACCGCAATCTCGGTAAGAGAATTGGCGAACGTCACCCCCGCATCGCCCCCGGCATATCGCTCGATCAACGTTGCGCGGCTTCCAGTGCCGAGCACAACCAGGTTGCGCGGGAAGCACGCCGTTGGCATGTCCCGTTGACCGCCGGCCCACACGATTTCGATCGCTTCTTTGACAACCGTACCGGGCTCAACGAACAGCGTAAAACCGTCCTCGAACAGCGCGGCGTTCAGCGCCGGCATCGCCTTGCCGTTCAATGGCGCAATGCGACCCAGATGCTCCGCCACCTCGGGCCGGTTCTGGTCGAGCACCTCCCGCAGTCCCGCCAGCCGGACACCATCGGGAAGGTGCGTGACGGTGCTCAAATGCCGGCAAAGTCGCCCATTGATGAACACCAGGCGCGCATTCATGACGTCGCCACCGGCTGCCGGCAGAGGCCGATCCGGCACCGGCGCGTCGCCCGTTGCGTCAGGTATCGAAAAAGCAACCTGCTCGGCCGCGCGTAGACTGGTGTACTTCCACTTCTCGTGGCGTTTGCTAGGGACACCTAGCAGCGCGAACGTTTCCCGCCCCCTGGCTCGGAGATCAACGATCCAGGGCGGTTCGACGTCGCTCGCCGTTGAATCCACCGACGACAGGGCGTCCACAAAGAAACTCATCGGTACTCTCGCACTAATCTCGCTCCACCCAATCGCGTATCACGCCGCCTGCGCCATGTATTCGGCGTAGCCTTTCTCCTCGACTTCCTTTGCCAGCTCGCGTCCTCCGGACCGCACGATTCGTCCGTCGACCAGGATGTGGACCACGTCGGGCACGATGTACTCAAGCAGGCGCTCGTAGTGCGTAATGACCAGAATGGACTGTCCGTCACCGCGCAAAGTCGCGACGTTTTTAGACACGACCCGCAGTGCATCGACGTCCAGACCGCTGTCCGTTTCGTCCAGCACCGCCAGCGACGGCTCCAGCAGCGCCATCTGAAGCACTTCATTCCGCTTCTTCTCGCCGCCGGAAAAACCCGTGTTGACATGCCTCTTCAACATGTCTTCCGAAATACCGAGTTCCTTCATCTTCTCCCGCGCCAGCGCCAGGAACTTGAACGCATCGATCTCCGGTTGTCCCCGGTAGCGGCGGACGGCGTTAACGGACTCACGTAGAAAAATCGCGTTGGAGACGCCGGGCAGTTCGACGGGATACTGGAAGGCAAGAAACAAACCCTCTCCAGCCCGCTCCTCGGGCGCCATATCCAACAGTGGCTTGCCGCCTAACGAAATCGTTCCCGAGGTCACCTCGTATCCGTCACGCCCGGCCAGCGCGTGCGCAAGCGTACTTTTTCCCGACCCGTTCGGTCCCATCACCGCGTGGATGGAATTTGGACCCACGTCGAGGCTGAGGCCCTTGAGAATCGGTTTTCCTTCAACGGAAACGTGAAGGTTGTCTACGCTCAACATCAATAACTCTCCACACCCAACATCAGTACCGTCCTCGCGCTCAACCAACGCTTCCTTCGAGGCTTATGCCGACAAGCTTCTGCGCTTCGACCGCGAATTCCATCGGGAGCTGTTGCATGACCTCCCGGCAAAAGCCGTTGACAACCAGCGACACCGCCGTTTCCGTCGACAGTCCCCGCTGACGGCAATAGTAGATCTGGTCTTCGCTAATCTTTGACGTCGTCGCCTCGTGTTCGAGAAGCGCCGTCCGATTGCGGCTTTCGATGTAGGGCACGGTGTTTGCCCGACACTTGCTGCCGATCAGTAACGAGTCACACTGTGTGTAGTTCCTCGCACCTTCGGCTTTCGGCGCCACACGGACGAGTCCCCGATACGTCTGCACGCTGTTTCCGGCGGAAATGCCTTTCGAGATGATCCGCGACCGTGTGTTCCGGCCCAGGTGAATCATCTTCGTTCCGGTATCTGCCTGCTGGAAATTGTTGGTGATGGCAACGGAATAGAACTCCCCCACCGAGTTATCGCCCTGCAGGATACAGCTTGGATACTTCCACGTGATGGCCGACCCCGTTTCCACCTGAGTCCACGATATTTTCGAATTCCGACCGCGGCAGGCGCCCCTTTTGGTGACGAAGTTGTAGATTCCGCCGCGACCCTGCTCGTCGCCGGGATACCAGTTCTGCACCGTCGAGTATTTGATCTCGGCATCGTCGAGGGTAATCAGCTCGACGACGGCGGCGTGAAGCTGGTTTTCGTCCCGCATCGGCGCCGTGCAGCCTTCCAGATAACTCACATACGATCCCCGATCCGCGATGATGAGAGTTCGCTCGAACTGCCCGGTATTCGCTGCGTTAATGCGGAAATAGGTCGATAGCTCCATCGGACACCGCACGCCTGGAGGGACATAGACGAATGACCCGTCCGTGAAGACCGCCGAGTTCAGCGTCGCGTGCTTGTTGTCCGTGTACGGCACGACGCTGCCCAAGTACTTCTTGACCAGTTCAGGGTGTTGCTGAACGGCCTCTGAAATCGGGCAGAAGATAACTCCGTATTGGGCCAGTTTCTTTTTGAACGTCGTCGCGACGGACACGCTGTCAAAGACCGCATCGACCGCCACTCCGGCGAGCATTTCCTGCTCGTGAAGGGGGATGCCGAGTTTCTCGTACGTGCGACGGACTTCGGGGTCGATATCGTCCAGGCTTTCTGGTTTGTTTCCTGATTTCGGTGCCGAATAGTAAAAGGCATCCTGATAATCGATGGGCGGATAGCTTATGGCCGCCCATTCCGGCTCCGGCATGGTCAGCCAGTGACGATACGCCTTCAGGCGCCACTCGAGCAGCCATGCGGGCTCGTTCTTCTTCGCGGATATAAAACGAACGATGTCTTCACTGAGTCCCTTAGGCGCCGTGTCGGCCGCGACGTCCGAAATGAAGCCGTACTTGTATTGTGACGAGACGACGTCGGCTTCGGCCATCACATTTGTGTCAGGTTCACTCATGGTTTATTCCCGCAATTAGAACGCAGTTTGTCGACGTGAAAGACGTTAAGTCTTGAACGGTCAAAATCCGTGAACGGCCGGCTCTAACACTTTGTGGCTAAGCTGTGGCGAGTCGACGTCGATGCCGCCAAAATCGGCCAGCGTAACGCTTTCGAGCGACCGCGTTATGGCGTCGTTTATCACACTCCAGCCTCGGCGGGACGGGCAGATGATCTCCAGATCGCAGCTTCCCGGACCATTTTCCAGACATTCCGTAAGCGCAATCGGCCCATCGACGGCCTGGATGATATCGGCGACGGATATCTGCGCCGGCTCAGCACCCAGCTTATAACCACCCCGCGCGCCGCGTGTGGCAACCAGCAGACCTCCTCTGGCCAGCGCCGAGAGCAACTTGCTCACCGTCGGCAGCGGCAAATTCATCGACGCGGACAGGCTGTGTGCGCTGTGTAGAACGTACTGGGCGGAGGCAATTTGCGTCATCAGCCCGATGCCGTAATCTGCCAAGCGACTGACGCGGATCATGCACCGTTCCTCAATCCTGACCAAATCTGTCCACATTACCTTGGTGCACCGTGCCGATGTGTCAAGACGCTCTGACGCGAGGGCTCTCGCTTCGGTCGGGCCGTGCGACATGATCGCCGAATGTCGCCTTTGTCCCGCCTTGTCCGACGAATTCCAGGGGGCGTCCGGCAACCTCATGCAAGCGTCATGCCTTCTATTCCTGAATGCGGATCAATGTGGAGCACATACACGCCGGTACGGGGCGAATTGGCATTGCCCGTGCAGCCGCGGATGAATACCGTTGGATGTAGAGCGTTTTTGCTTTCGCCGTACTTGAAGGCATCCGAGGCGAGCCGCGCGGAGCGTACGCTTACGTGCGTGAGCACGGCGAGACCGAAGGATAACGATGTGTATGGTCAAATAAAAAAGCTCGAGACAGGTCTGGACAGCAGGGGGTGGCCTTGAGACTTCGTGCTGCGGAACTACCGGGCATCGTTATCATTACCGCTTCAAAGCACGTCGACGAGAGGGGATTTTTCTCGGAGCTCTACAGCAAGCGTAATTATGAAAGCGCCGGCATTACGTGCGATTTCGTGCAAGAAAACCAATCGTATTCAGCACGGAAATGGACAATTCGCGGTCTTCATTACCAGCTCCCTCCCTGCGAGCAAGCGAAGCTGGTCCGGGTTATAAACGGCTCAATCCTCGACGTTGCGGTCGACATTCGAAAAGGCTCGCCGAGCTTCGGCCGGCACGTTGCGATTCGTCTTCATGGAAACTCATTGGACCACATATTCATCCCCAGCGGCTTCGCGCACGGGTTTTGTACATTGGAAGACGATACGACCGTTATTTATAAAGTATCCAGTTTTTATTCCCAAAATGACGATTGCGGTCTTTATTGGAACGATCACCGGCTCGGCATAGAGTGGCCCGTCGGCCCGGAAACCGCTATCATTTCTGAAAAAGATGCGCGACAGCCGCTGCTGTCCAATATTGATAGCCCGTTCTATTTCTAGAATACGAACGCGCCTTGTAATTATAATTTATTAGCCTTACCTTGCCTACTACTTCCTGTTTCATCTAAGCACAGCTTGAGTTGTTCGTTCCAGTGCGGTAACCTGATGTTGAACACGGACCACATCTTGCTGCAATCGAGAACCGTGTACGCCGCACGTTTGGCCAGTGTCGGGAACTCGCTGGTGGGGATAGGACGAACGCGCGCCGACAGGCCGCGCGCGCTGGCAATGGCGCAAGCGAAGTCGAACCACGTCGTGGTACCATCGGCCGAGAGATGATAGAGCCCGCCCCTGTCCCGCAGGTCTTCAGTCGTAAACCATTGAGCGTAAAGAATCTGTGATGTCGACTCGGCAAGCAGGCGCGCCCATGTCGGTGAACCATGTTGATCGTCGACGACGCTCACCTCGTCGCGTTCACCGGCAAGTCGGACGATCGTGCGCAGGAAATTGCGGCCGCGCAAGCCATAAACCCAGCTTGTGCGCAGCGTCAGGTGGACGGGATCGACATCGCGGATGGCGTGCTCGCCGGCGAGTTTGCTGAGGCCGTACGCATTGACCGGATGGGGCGGATCCGTCTCGACATAGCCCCGCCGCATGCCGTCGTCGCCGCCGAAGACGTAATCCGTCGAATAGTGCACAAGTGGAATGTCTCGTCGCCGGCATTCCTCGGCAAGGATACCGGGAGCGGTGCTGTTGATCGCATACGCGACGGTCGGTTCCTCTTCGGCCTGATCAACCGCGGTATACGCGGCCGCGTTGACCACCACCGACGGCTCCCAATCGCGCACCGTTTGCCGCACGGCGTCGCCATCGGTCAAATCGCAGGTACGTCGCGTCACGGCAACAATTGGCGCCATCGGGGTAAGGCTTCGCCGGAGTTCGAACCCTATTTGTCCGCTACCACCAAGCAACAAAATAGGTTTGCGTCGATTATAGGAGTTATCCGTATGCATGGAATCGCTATAGAACTAACTAAAATGTCTATTTCCCATCACGCAATAACGACAATAGGTATTCGCCATAGCCGTTATTCAACAGCGGAGCCGCCAGTTTCTCGAGCTGTGCATCGTCGATGAACCCCATGCGCCAGACGACTTCCTCCGGACAGGCGATCTTCTGGTTCTGTCGGGCTTCGACGACCCCCACGAACGTGCTCGCCTGCAGCAATGAATCGTGCGTGCCGGTGTCAAGCCACGCGGCGCCCCTGCCCAACAATTCGACGTAAAGACGTCCCTCGGAAAGATAGGCTTTATTGATATCGGTAATTTCGAGCTCACCACGCGGGGACGGTTTAAGATGACGCGCAATATCCACTACAGCGTTATCATAGAAATACAGTCCCGTGACCGCGTAATGCGAACGGGGATGTGCGGGTTTTTCCTCGATATCGAGCGCGTTGCCGCTATCGTCAAAGGTTACCACACCGTACCTTGCGGCGTCGCGGACGTGATAGGCGAAAACCGTCGCGCCGTCCGCGCGGCCCGCCGCCTGGCGAAGACGTTCGCCCAGCCCCTGACCAAAAAAAATGTTGTCCCCCAGCACCAGACAGCAGGCATGTGATCCGATGAAATCGGCGCCGATCCGAAATGCATCCGCCAAACCGCGCGGCGTATCCTGTTCAGCATACTCGAAATGAACCCCCCAATGCTCGCCCGAACCAAGCAGCTTTTTAAACAAATGCGCATCGCCTGGCGTTGTTATGATCAATATTTCTCGGATACCCGCGATCAACAGCGTTGAAAGCGGATAGTAGATCATCGGTTTATCGTATATTGGCAGCAGCTGTTTGCTGACGACCATAGTCAGCGGGTGAAGGCGCGTCCCGAGCCCGCCCGCTAGGACCAGGCCTTTCCTGCTCATCGGCGGGGGCTGGCCGGCAGGTTTAAATCCATCGTGCTTGAGCATTGGCGTCACCCGTCTGTGGGCACGAGGCCCTGCCGCTCGCCCCGATAGGTATCGGTGAGGATCCTTTCCCACCACAGGCGCTTCTCGCAATACCATTGGACCGTGCGCCCGAGCGCGTCCTCGAACCCGTGGCGCGCGCTCCAGCCGAGGTCGCGCGCGACCTTACTGGCATCGAGGGCATAGCGCCGGTCATGGCCGGGACGATCCTCGACGAAGGCGATCAGCTGTCGGTGGGGGCTATAGGGCGAGGTGGGCTGCAGGGCATCCAAATGGGCGCAGACGGCCTCGGCGACATCGCGGTTGGTGCGTTCGGCGTTGGCCCCGACGTTATAGGTTTCACCCGGAACGCCGCGCGTCAGCAACGTCACCAGCGCTTCCGCGTGATCATCAACGAATAGCCAGTCCCGAATGTGCTCGCCGGTTCCGTAGATTGGCAGCCGTTCGCCGCGCAACGCCTTGACGATCAGGGTCGGAATGAATTTCTCGGGAAATTGGTAAGGACCGAAATTGTTGCAGGTGTTGGAGACAATCACCGGGAGGCCGAAGGTTCGGTGCCAGGACCGCGCCAGGTGGTCCGATCCGGCCTTTGTCGCCGCGTAAGGAGAGGAAGGATCGTACCGGCTCGTTTCCGTGAACCGGTCGTTAGGGCCGAGGCTGCCGAACACTTCGTCGGTGGAGACATGCAGAAACCGGAAGCGTTTACGCGCGTCGGCCTCCAGGTCGTACCAATACCGGCGGCTCGTCTCCAACAGGATTGCCGTGCCGAGCACGTTGGTCTTGACGAAGACCATCGGCCCTCCGATGGACCGATCGACATGGGACTCGGCGGCAAGGTGCATGACCGCGTCCGGCCGGTGCTGCGTGAAGACCCGCTGCACACCGTCGGCATCGCAAATATCGACGCGCTCGAAGGTGAACCGCGAATCAGCCCTCACCTCGTCCAGCGTATCGAGAGAGCCGGCGTAGGTTAACGCATCGACGACGACGACATGATGCGGGGTGGCGCGTAAAAGGTGACGCACCGTGGCCGAGCCAATGAACCCGGCGCCTCCGGTGACAACAATTTTCATCGAACTTGGGGCTTCATCAAACGCCGGAATTATTCGACGCGTTCACGCTTGCGCACGCGCAATGGCACGCCATCCGATATCCCGTCGACAGAAGCCTTCCGGCCAATCGATCAGATCGACGGCTTCATAGGCACGTCGCTGAGCCGCTTCGATGGTCTCGGAAGCGGCGGTGACGCCGAGTACCCGGCCACCGTCGGCAACCACCTTCCCGTCATCGAGGCGCGTACCGGCGTGGAAGACGACCACGTCGTCAAGGGATCGCACCCGGTCGAGACAACGGATCTCCGAACCGCGCCGGTAGGGACCGGGGTAGCCGTGCGCCGCCATCACCACCGTCAGCGCCGGGCGGGAATCCCACTCCAAACGTATGTCCTCCATCCGATCATCGGTACAGGCGGCGAGAACCTCAAGGACATCGGACTTGAGGCGTACGACCAGCGGCTGACACTCCGGATCGCCCATGCGCGCGTTGAATTCCAGGACCTTGGCACCGTCTTCGGAAATCATAAGACCCACATACAGAATCCCGCAGTAAGGCCTCCCTTCCTGCATCAGACCGGCCACTGTCGGCCGGACAATGTCCGCCATGATCGTTTCGGTCAATGCTTCGGTCACGATCGGCGCCGGCGAATAGGCCCCCATTCCGCCCGTGTTCGGGCCGTGGTCGCCGTCATAGGCAGGCTTGTGGTCCTGGGCACTGGCGAGCGGAAGCGCGCGATGGCCGTTGACGAGGGCAAAAAAACTGGCCTCCTCACCGGTCAGCAGTTCCTCGATCACAACCTGTGCGCAGGCGTCACCGAACGGCGCCTCGATCATCAGGTGATCGATCGCCGCAAACCCCTCGTTTTCGTTCCGACACACGATGACTCCCTTCCCGCCGCAAAGGCCATCGGCCTTAACGACGACAGGCGCCCCGTGCCGGAGAATGTGCTCCTTTGCCGCCTCCGGCTCATCGAAGCGAGCGTATTCCGCAGTTGGAATGCCGTGGCGGGCGCAAAACTCCTTCATGAAAACTTTCGATCCTTCGATCGCCGCGGCGCGCGCCGTCGGACCGAACGCCCGGATACCGGCCTGCGACAACTGGTCGACCACGCCCGCTACCAGGGAGCTTTCCGGTCCGACAACGACGAGATCGATCCGCCTGTCGCGGCTGAAGGCGACGATGTCCTTGACGTTATCGGCAGCAACGTCGACGCATTCCGCGATTTCCGCGATGCCGGCATTGCCCGGCGCGCAGTAAAGGGCTTCGCATGCTTTCGAACGGCGGATGGCCCAGCACAGCGCGTGCTCACGGCCACCGGACCCCACAACCAATACCCGCATCACCCCTCACTTTAATCGCTGCTGCCGTTTTGCTGTTGCCACCCGCTTGCTGCATACTGCCCTCAATGGACGAGCATCCTATCATCGATGGTGAAGATCACAATCCGCCGGTGTTCAGCGTCAGCGCGCTAGCACAAGCGATCCGTAACAACCTTGAGCAAGGCTTCGGCAACGTGCGCGTGCGCGGCGAGATTTCCGGCCTGCGCCGGGCGTCGTCCGGCCATTGCTACTTCGCGCTGAAGGACACCGACGCGGTCATCGATAGCGTCTGCTGGCGGACTGTCGCCGATACGCTTGCCATCAAACCGGAAGACGGGCTTGAGGTCGTCGTCACAGGCCGTCTGACCACCTATCCAGCGCGATCCCGGTATCAGGTCATTGTCAGCCGTATCGAGGTTGCCGGTGAGGGGGCGCTGCTCAAAATCCTTGACGAGCGACGGCGTCGTCTAGCCGAGGAAGGCTTGTTCGATACCGCGCGAAAACGGCCGATTCCGTTCCTGCCGCGCACCGTAGGCGTTGTAACATCTCCAACGGGCTCGGTTTTTCAAGACATTCTGCACCGCATCGCCGAGCGTTGCCCCCGCCGCATCATCCTTTGGCCGGTGTTGGTCCAAGGCCCGTCGGCGTCCGAACAGATATCGTCCGCGATCACCGGTTTTAACGCGCTAGCGCCAGGCGGCGCCATCCCACAGCCCGATGTGATCATCGTCGCTCGCGGCGGCGGCAGCCTCGAAGACTTGATGGCGTTCAACGAGGAAAACGTCGTTCGGGCGGTGGCGGCGAGCACGATCGCCGTCATATCGGCCGTCGGCCATGAGACCGACACCACGCTGATCGACTTCGCTGCCGACATCCGCGCGCCGACCCCCACCGCCGCGGCCGAGAAAGCGGTTCCGGTTCGAGCGGATCTGATGGCTGAGCTCAGCGACAAGAATGTTCGTCTCACCCGCGCCATGTGCCGCCTGGTCGAAAACCGCCGCGAGAGTGTCGACGCGCGATACCGCGCGATTCCATCCCCAATGCGCGTCATGACCGACGCGCGGCAGCGCATCGACGACCTCGGGGACAGGTTGCGCTCGGCGACCAAGGTCACCATCGAGCGGCATGATAGGCTCCGCGTACAATTTGCCGCCCGCCTGATCCGGCCGGGCGAACTCCTCACGCAGCTTCATCAAAAGCTCCGCGTCGAGAAGCGGGCCCTAGATCTTGCCTTTACCAATCTTTTGCGCGCGAAACGCGAACGCCTCAGCGCCCTTGCATCCGTGCTCGAAAGTTTGTCCTACCACGACGTGCTCAGACGCGGGTTCGCCCTGGTGCGCGACCCGACAGGACAGACGGTCACCTCCGTCCGGCGCTTGAAGACCGGAGAAACGGTCGAGATCCGCCTGCATGACGGCTCGCGCGCCGCCGTCGTTCACGGTCGCGCGCCAGGCGCCGCACGGCCGGCCGTTTCCGGGGCCAAACAACCGCCGGCGCAGCGGCGCCTCCTATAGCGGACATTCAGCGACCGCCTTGACGACGGCGTTCTCAACGGAGCCGCTCATAAACTCGTCAGCGAACAACGGTAATGTTACCGAGAAATTGCTCGGCGCTTCGCCGCCAGGAAAACCTCTCCGCATAGGCCCGACAGGCACGCGGATCGATCGTCAACGCTTCCCGCGCCGCCCGTAGCAGGTCGTGCGACAGGACACCGACGCCCGACGAACCGATAACGTCGAGCGGACCTGGAACCGGATACGCGGCCACCGGCACGCCGGACGCGAGCGCTTCCAGCATGACCAAGCCGAATGTATCGGTGCGGCTCGGGAACACGAAGACGTCGGCGGCGGCATAGTAAGTAGCCAGGTCCTCACCGGTTTTCACGCCGACAAAGCGGACCCGCGGATAGCGCGCCCTTAGGTTTCCCAACGCCGGCCCGTCGCCGACAACGACTTTTGTGCCCGGAAGATCAAGTCGCAAGAAATCTTCGATGTTCTTTTCCACTGCGACTCGTCCGACATACAGGCTCACCGGTCGATTGGCATCGAGAACGTCTTTCGACCGCGGACGAAAGAGTTCCGTGTCGACACCGCGAGACCAGCGCCGGAGATTGTGAAAACCGCGTTCCGCCAACTCATTCTGCAGCGTTTGGGTTGAAATCATGACCGTCGCGGCGGGCGCGTGAAAGCGCTTGAGATATGCGTAACCGATGCTCAGCGGGATCTTCCATCGCGCGTGAACGTATTCCGGAAAGCGCGTGTGCAGCGACGTGGTAAAGGGAATGGCGTGACGCACGCAGTAACGACGCGCCGCAAGGCCCAGCGGGCCTTCTGTCGCAATGTGGATAGCGTCGGGCCGGACCGTGCCGATCCGACGGGCGATCGCCGATGGCCGGCACCACGCCAGTCGGATTTCCGGATAGGAAGGACAGGGAATGCTTGAAAAACCGGTCGGCTCGGTAATCGACACCCGATGACCCAGTTTTTCCAGTTCCGCTGTCAGAGTTTCAATCGTTCGGACGACTCCATTGATTTGCGGATACCAGGCGTCACTGACAATGGAGATGGTGATGGACATTCAGGGCTTTCTACGCTCACTATTCCAACAAGATGAGGCATCTCGGACCAGCGGATAATCTCAAGGCGCCCTTCAAAATCTTCAACGAGGGCCGTACAGCTCTCGACCCAGTCCCCATCGTTGCAATACGTTATCCCGTCAACGAGACGGATTTCTGCGGTATGGATGTGACCACAGATCACACCGTCCGCTCCCCGCCGCCGCGCCTCCGCCACAACCGCGTTTTCGTAGTTGCTAATGTATTCTACCGCGTTTTTCACCTTATGCTTCAAGTATGCTGAAAGTGACCAATAAGAAAACCCCAACTTCCTCCGCGCAATATTAAACCAAATGTTCATAGAAAGCATAAAATTATACGCTGAATCACCGACAAACGCCAGCCACTTGGCATATTTGACGATTCCGTCGAATTGATCACCATGAATTACCAGAAAATTCTTACCATCGGCCGTGTTGTGAAAGGCCTCCTTTAAGACGACGACACGACCGAAACGGTGCGTGGCGAAATCTCTGAAATTTTCGTCGTGATTTCCAGGAATGTAAATAATCCTGGTTCCTTTCCTTGCTTTTCTAAGAATTTTTTGAACCACATCATTATGACTTTGTCTCCAGTACCAAGACTTCTTCATGCGCCATATATCAACAACATCGCCCACCAGGTACAGGTAGTCGGACTCCGTATGACGAAGGAAATCGAGCAGAAGATCGGCATTGCAGCCGCGGGTTCCGAGATGGATGTCGGATATCCAAATCGCTCGATATCGATAGGGCGCTTGGGAAAGGACGTTCATATACCGCCGGTTCCGTCGGTTTTGATAACCTATGAAAACGGCAACAGAGTACAAGGTCCCTGAATTTCGGCTAACGTCTAAATATACTGTAACTAAAACTTAGAGAACCTGTCGCATAATTGTCATATTTCTTGCGACCTTCGATGCACATAAAATGAATGTTTGCACAGGCTTCTATCGACAAAGCCCATGCTCCCCTCGCTTTTCGCTTTTTCGTCTAGTGATGGGTCGTGCTGGGCGTCGATCGGTCGCGAATGGACCTCGCGCCTCTATCGCCCCGCCACCGTCATGCCATCGATACGCAGTGTCGGCGAATCAAAACCGTAGCGAAACTCCAGATCGTTGGCCGCGGTCATGTTGGCGAACATGTCGATCAGGTTCCCGGACACGGTGACTTCGCTCACCGGAAAATCCAACTGCCCGTCGTGGATCCAGAAACCGGCGGCGCCCCGGCTGTAATCGCCGGTCACGCCGTTGACGCCCATGCCGATCAGGTCCGTCACGTAAAGCCCCGCCGCCACGTCGCCGATCAGGCAGGCGGCATCGATGTCTCCCGACTGGATATACAGGTTCGTCGCCGAGGGAGACGGCGGCGATGACACGCCTCGACTGGCCCGGCCGGTCGTCTCCAGGCCAAGCTGCCGGGCCGAGCTCAAATCGAGCAACCAGCATCTCAGAACACCGTCCTCGACCACGTTGAGACGATGCGCCGGCAATCCCTCGGCATCGAACGGCCGCGACCGCAGGCCGCGTTTTCGCAGCGGATCATCGGCGATCGTTATCGCGGCTGGAAAAATCCGTTGTCCGAGCCGATCCGCCAGGAACGTCGTTTTGCGGGTCACCGCACTTCCGGAAATGGCGCCGGCGAGGTGGCCGAGCACACTGCGAGCGACGCGTGGCGCATAGACAACGGGAAAGCGGCCGGTATCGATCTTACGCGGCCCAAGGCGCTTTGCGGCTTTTTCCCCCGCCGACGCTCCGATGACAGCGGGATCCGGCAGATCGGAGCCGAAGACCGCCATTGCGTACTCATAGTCCCGCTCCAGACCCTGTCCGTCGCCCGCAACGACCGATACGTTGATGCTGTGACGGGATCGCCTGAACATCCTGGCGAAACCGTTGGTAGCCGCGACGGCGACCGTTTCCGCCTCCCAGCCGCACTCCGCCCCTTCGGAATTGACGATGCCCGCGACCTGCCGCGCGGCATCTTCGGCCGTCCGCGCCCTATCGGCCATGGCTTCCGGAGCAGGCTCGCTGGCATCGACGCCCTCGACGTCGACCGTTTCGCGCGCGAGTTGTTCAGGGTCGGCAAGACCACAATACGGATCTTCAGGCGCGGCCCGCGCCATCGCCACCGCCTGCTCGACAACATGCTGGAGAGAAGCGTCGGACAGGTCCGACGTCGAGGCCAAGGCTTGGCGATGTCCGATGAGCACGCGCACGCCAATGTCCCGGGACTCTGCGTGTTCCACGGTTTCGGGCAGTCCCAGCCGACACCCGACCGCCAGCGACCGCCGCGCGATCATCAAAGCGTCGACGTTTTCCGCGCCGGCGCGCCGCGCTTTGGTCAGCACCAACTCAAGGGCCGACAGAACCGCCTCGTCGTCATCATATAAAGAGGGATGCGGCGATGAATGTGCGGTTATCATGCTCGGATCTACCCTGTGGATGACTAAGTGGGACGCTCGCCTGTGTCATGCCGTGCCGCGCGAGCCGGTATCGATAGGCCATAAGCGATTGATCCGTCAACGCGCGCTCACAATATCGTTGAAAGTTGTCCATCATCCAGGTAACCGGCTGCGTTTACGCTTGGCGCGATGTCATCGGGCCGGCTTTTCGCAGACGGATACGAGCTTTTGCAGAACTCTATGACATCGCTTCAGAAAGAGAGGCCGTTGGCCCAGACGGCACGCCACACCGTCGAGTCGGCGGTTGTCCGTTTCGCCGGCGATTCCGGTGATGGCATTCAGCTCCTGGGGGCGCGGTTCGCCGCCGCCACCGCCATTGCCGGCAACGACTTGGCGACGTTTCCCGATTTCCCGGCGGAGATCCGAGCCCCTGCCGGCACCACTTATGGTGTTTCCGCCTATCAGATCAATTTCGGCGCGCGGTCGATCAAAACTTCCGGTGACTCAGCCGATGTGTTGATCGCCCTCAATCCTGCCGCACTCAAGGTGGAACTGGCCCGGCTCAACCGGGGCGGCATCGTCATTGTCGATCAAGGCAGTTTCGCCGAACGCACGCTGCGCAAAGCGGGCTATTCGAGCGATCCTTTGGCCGACGGGACGCTCTCGGGCTTCCGCGTCATCGCCATCGACATCTCCCGAATGGCTCTAGAAGCGGCGAAAACGGCCGAGGTCAGCAAGCACGACGCGCTGCGCTGCAAAAACATGTGGGCGCTCGGTCTCGTCTACTGGATGTACGGGCGCTCCGTGTCGACGGCCGAAAGCTGGCTGAAGCGGCGCTTCGCCGACGACGAAAAACTCGCGGCCGCGAACATCGCCGCTCTGCGTGCCGGGCACGCCTTCGGCGAAACCGCCGAGATCACGGGCGATGTGCCCGGCTTCAATGTTGCCCGCGCTCCCTTGGCGCCCGGATTGTATCGTTCGGTCACTGGCGGCGAAGCCATGGCGTGGGGGCTGGCGGTTGGCGCTCACCTGGCACAATTGAAGGCCGTTTTTGCGTCCTACCCCATCACGCCTGCATCCCCGATCCTCCATGTCCTGTCGAAGCTGGAGGGTGGTATCGTTTCGACCCTTCAGGCCGAGGACGAGATTGCCGCCGTGTGCGCCGCCATTGGCGCATCCTACGCGGGTTCCCTTGGCATTACGTCAAGCTCCGGCCCTGGTTTGTCGTTGAAGGCGGAGGCTCTGGGCCTAGCGGTCGCCGTCGAGCTGCCGCTGGTGGTCCTCAACACCCAGCGCGCCGGGCCGTCGACTGGCATGCCGACCAAAACCGAACAGGCGGACCTCCTTCAAGCCCTGTTTGGCCGGCACGGGGAAAGCCCGCTTGCGGTCATCGCGGCACGGTCGCCGGCCGATTGTTTTTCGGTCGCGATCGAGGCGGCGCGGTTGGCGACGCGGCACATGACGCCGGTGATCGTTCTGTCCGACGGCTACATCGCCAACGCCTCGCAGCCGTGGCAGATCCCCGACATCGCCGCGCTCGACCGCTTTCCGGTCCAGTTCCGCACCGATCCAGAGGGCTTCCATCCCTACCTGCGCGACCCGTCGACCCTCGCCCGCCCATGGGCGGTGCCGGGAACACCGGGGCTTGAGCATCGGATCGGCGGCATCGAAAAGGATTACGACAGCGGCAATATCTCGTATGACCCGGCCAACCACGAGCGAATGACCAACACGCGAGCAGCCAAAATTGCGCGCATCGCCAACGACATCCCTGATCAGGAGGTCGATCTCGGCCCATCATCCGGAAAGCTTGCCGTCGTTGGCTGGGGCTCCACTTATGGGCCAATCAGCCGGGCGGTGACGCTGGCGCTCGACCGCGGCGAGAACGTCGCCCACATCCATCTGCGCTATCTCAACCCTCTCCCGAGCAACCTCGGCACGCTGCTGGCCGGTTTTGAGCGCGTACTGTTGCCGGAGATGAACTCGGGCCAATTGAGCTTCGTGCTGCGCGGCAAATACGCCATCGACATTGACGGCCTGACTAAAGTTGCCGGACAACCGTTCAAGATCGAGGAGATCGAGGACGCCATACGCGAGAGGCTTTGAGTCCGCCATGAACGTCGTTTCGCAGAAGTCAACGCTTACCGCCCGCGATTATGCGTCAGACCAGGAAGTTCGCTGGTGCCCGGGATGCGGCGATTACGCCATCCTGAAGACGGTCCAGAAAATGCTGGCCGACGTGCAGGCGGCACCCGAAAAAACCGTTTTCGTTTCGGGCATCGGCTGTTCATCGCGCTTTCCCTATTATCTCTCGACGTTCGGGTTTCACACCATCCACGGTCGCGCTCCGGCCATCGCCACCGGCATTAAGATAGCCAATCCGGATCTGGACGTATGGATCGTGACCGGCGATGGTGACGGCCTGTCGATCGGCGGCAATCATCTCCTGCACACGCTCCGGCGCGATCCGGACGTGCAAATCCTGCTGTTCAATAATGAGATCTATGGCCTGACGAAGGGTCAATACTCGCCCACCTCGCGGGCTGGAACACGATCGCCGTCGTCCCCCTCCGGCTCGCACGACCGGCCGCTCTCCGCCGCCTCGTTTGCCCTGGGAGCCGGCGCCCGTTTCGTCGCCCGGTCCGTCGACACCCAGAACAATCACCTGGGCGAGGTGCTAAAACGCGCGCACGCCCATCGTGGCGCCTCCTTCGTCGAAATCTATCAGAACTGCATCGTCTACAATGCCGATGTGTTTCAGTCGTTCACCGACCGCGCAAACACCGTCGATCGTCAGATTCTGGTAGAGCATGGTCAGCCGCTTCTGTTCGGGCGCGACCGCCGGTACGGACTGCGGCTCAACGCGGAAACGCTGACGCTGGACATCGTCACCCTGGGCGAGAACGGGATTTCCGAAAAACACATCCTCGTCCACGACCAAACCAACCGGACGCTGGCAACCATGCTTGCCGCCTTTGAACCGCCGCATACGCCGGTGGCGCTTGGGGTTCTCTATGCGGATCCGTCCCCAACCGGCATCAAGGTAAACTCGGCAGACACGGCATTGACCGATGATCGCGCAATCGGGATGATGCTTAATGACTTGGTTCGAAAAGGCGAAACGTGGGTCGTCACCGCCGACGACGCGTCAGGGGGTGGGTGAAGGATCAATGAACTGGGTGTTCCGGCTGCCGATCCCGCGACAAGAACATGCCGACGGGCGATGCCGGCTCGCACGATCGCCGGCCTGTCATTAGCGCTGAAATGTCGTTAGCGATCGCCATTGTAGGCGCCGGTCCGGCAGGCTTTTACACCGCCGAAGCACTCTTAAATAAATCCCCCGAAGCCCGCATCGATATCGTCGAGCGGCTGCCAACGCCGTTCGGGCTCGTCCGAGCGGGCGTTGCCCCGGATCATCAAAGCACGAAACAAATCGTCAACCGTTTCGAGAAAACGGCGGGCAGTGCGGCCGTTTGTTTTTTCGGCAATGTGGAGATTGGTCGCGACATCAGTCTCGACGAGCTGCGCCTCGTCTACGACGCCGTCGTGCTTGCCGTTGGTGCTCCCCGCGACCGCCCCTTGGGCATCCCGGGCGAGGGCCTGAAAGGTGTCTACGGGTCGGCGGCGTTTGTCGGCTGGTATAATGGACACCCGGATTATCACGATCTCGATCCGCTGCTCGACACGGAAACCGCCGTTGTCGTCGGCAACGGCAACGTCGCCCTGGATATCGCCCGTGTTCTGGCGAAGTCATCCGCCGAACTGGCGCCGTCGGACATCACCGATGCGGCCCGTATCGCCATCGATCGCTCGCCGCTGCGGGACATCCACATCGTTGGCCGGCGCGGACCCGCGGACACGAAATTCGCGCCGGCGGAACTCCGAGAAATCGGCCGTCTTGAGACCTGTGTACCCGTCGTCGATGCATCGACAGTCACTAGCCAGAAGCGCTCGCCAGCGTCAAAAAAAAACCCGGCGATTGAAAAAAACCTGATGATGTTTCGCCAATTCGCGGAACGCGATCCGCAGGGATCTCCGAAACGGCTCCACTTTACCTTCTTCGCCGCTCCGGTCGAGATCATCGGCGATGAGCGCGTCCGCGCGATCCGGATCGAAAGAACGCGCATGACCAATGGTCGATTGGAGCGGACAGGCGCCGTCGACACGCTTCCCTGCGGTCTGGTGGCAAGCGCGATCGGCTATCGCGGTAGCCCGCTGCCGGATGTGCCGTACGACGCGGATCGAGGACTGATCAGGAGCGACGATGGTCGCGTGGACACCGGCCTCTACGCCGTAGGCTGGGCCAGGCGCGGGCCGACGGGCGTCATCGGCACCAATAAGCCCGACGGCATTCAATGCGCCGAACAGATCGCGGCCGATGTGCCGTCCGGCGCCAAAGCCGGCCGCCCGGCGCTGGAAAGGCTGCTGGCGGAACGCCACGTCCAGTGCGTCCGATTCGAGGATTGGCAACGCATCGACGCCGCGGAGATTTCGCAAGCGCTCGCCCCGGCGCCGCGTCGGAAGTTCACCAGCGTCGATGACATGCTGTCGGCTCTCAAGGGCAAACCCCAGCACGCAGGTCCGAAGTAAGCCGTCAGCGCGATTCACAAGAACGAACAGAGGCTTGGCATGGACAATCTAGACTATCGCGGCGACCTCTCACCCACCGAGGCGTGGGCGCTGTTATCCAGCGATCCGAAAGCAATGTTGGTCGATGTGCGCACGCCCGCTGAGTGGAGCTATGTCGGCGTGCCGGATTTGAGCGATTTGGGCAAGCGGCCGCTTTTCGTCCCCTGGGTGGGTTTTCCCGACATGCAGATGAACCCTGACTTCACGGCCCACGTCGAACAGTCGATACCGGATCGGACGGCACCGCTGTTGTTCCTCTGTCGCTCCGGCGCCCGATCGCGGGCGGCCGCGATCGCCATGACCCACTGCGGCTATGCCTCCTGCTACAATGTCGCCACCGGGTTCGAGGGCAATCAGGACCGCCAACGCCACCGCGGCACCGTCGACGGCTGGAAGGTTGCCGACCTTCCCTGGGTTCAGGGCTAGGAACCGGCGCGCCGGTCCGTTTAACGACCCGATCCCACGCGCCTAACGTTCCGGTACCGCAACGGCCAGAGCCTGGGACAGATCGTCGATGAGGTCGTCCACATCCTCCAGGCCGATGGAAAGCCGCACGGTGCCGGGCGTGATGCCGAGGGTTGTTCGCTCATCCTCGGTCAGCCGGTGATGCGTGGTCGTCGGCGGATGCGTAGCCAGGCTCTTGGTATCGCCAAGATTGTTCGAGATGTCGATGAGGGTGAGCGTGTTCAGAAAGCGGTAAGCTGCGTCGCGCCCACCGGGCAATTCGATCGTGACGATCGAGCTGCCGTCGGCCATCTGCCGCATCGCCAGTTGATGCTGCGGATGGCTGCTCAAGGCCGGATAGAAAACTTTCTCGACACGTTCGTTCTCTTCCAAAAACTGAGCGATCGCCATCGCATTCGAGCAATGTTTTTCGACGCGCAGGGCGAATGTTTCCAGGCCCTTTAGCAAGATCCACGCATTAAACGGACTGAGCGCCGGCCCGGTATTTCTAAGAAACGGTATGAGGCGCTCTTCGAGATACTGCTCGTCATTGGTGAGAATGGCTCCGCCAAGGCATCGCCCCTGGCCGTCGATATGCTTCGTTGCCGAATAAACGACGATGTCGGCGCCGTGCTCCATCGGTTTCTGCAACAGAGGCGTGGCGAAGACGTTATCGACGACGACCTTGGCACCGGCGCGTCGCGCCATCGCGCACACGGCCGCGATATCGACAATCTCCAGCATCGGGTTGGACGGCGTCTCAAGGAACACACAGGCCGTCGGCTCGCTCAGCGCCGTCTCCCAGCAGTCGATCCGTGTGCCGTCGATGAGCACCGTTTCGATCCCGAACGCCGGCAAGACCTCCACGATGATGTGGCGACACGATCCGAACAGCGCGCGTGCCGCAACGACGCGATCACCGGCCCGCAACTGACTGGCCAGCGATCCGAAAACCGCCGCCATGCCGCTGGCCGTGGCACGGCAGTACGCGGCGCCTTCAATCAGAGCGAGGCGGTTCTCGAACATCTGCACCGTCGGATTCGCGAACCGCGAGTACACGAAACGATCCTGTTCGCCATTGAACGCCGCCTCGGCTTCCTCGGCCGATTCGTAGACGTAGCCGGACGTCATAAAGAGCGCTTCGCATGTTTCATCAAACGCCGAACGCGCAGTACCGCCACGAACAAGCTGCGTCGATGGACGCCATGATCGGGCTTTGCGTGGCGTCTCGCTCATCGTCTGTACCTCGGTCTGGGAGCCAATCCCGCAACGTCGCGATGTCGCCGCCGCACAGTATCGATGGGTGTGAACGGGCGGCGACCGTCGAACAGCAAGTGCGTCCGCTTAAAGGCTCGTCCGAGATGCGTCAAGGTCCGCACGGCCGCGCATGGTAACGTTTGTCCGGGGCAAACGCCGCCCCGCTCCTCGACATCACGGTGTCGCGGCTCTATGTCCCGACCATAAGAGTGAACAACACCAGTCGCTTTCAAATTGCCATTAGTGGAACTGCTCCCGCCATGACCGACCTGACCGAGGCCGACGATCCCTTTTTCTCCCGTTCCGAATTTGATCGCGGGCGTCTCCCGGAAACTATCGACGATGCTCTCCGACAGGCGGACGACGGAGAACTGTTTTGTGAATACCATCAGACGGAAAGCATCGTTTTCGATGACGGACGGGTGAAAACCGCGACCGAGGACACCTCGCAGGGATTTGGTCTGCGCGCGATCGCGGGGGAAACCACCGGCTACGCGCACTCGTCGCTGCTGACCGATGACGCCCTGCGCCGCGCCACTAACGTGGCCGCATCCGTGTGCAACGGGTATGACGGCTTGATCGACGCGTCGCCGCCGTCCACCAACCGGCGCCTCTACACCTCGGACAACCCCGTCACCGGCACCGCATTCGCCAAGAAGATCGCTACGCTCGAACATATGGATGCCTACGCCCGCCGAATTGAGCCACGAGTCCGACAGGTCACGGCGTCGCTTGTCAGCAGCTTGCAGTCCGTCCATGTTCTTCGGCCGGGCGGCCGCTGGGTGCACGATGTCAGGCCGCTGGTGCGGATGGGTGTCTCCGTCGTTTTGGAGCACAATGGCCGCCGGGAAACCGGCAGCCATGGCTGCGGCGGACGCGTCGGTTGGGAAACCTTCATCGAGCCTGAATCATGCGAGGTGTTTGTCGATGAGGCGATCCGCCAGGCCGTGGTCAACCTGGAATCGGTGCCGGCGCCGGCCGGCGAAATGATCGTTGTTCTCGGTCCCGGCTGGCCCGGCATTCTCCTCCACGAGGCGATCGGTCATGGCCTGGAAGGGGACTTCAACCGCAAAAAAACATCCGCCTTCTCCGGTCTGCTGGGTGAGTCCGTGGCGTCGTCCGACGTGACCGTTGTCGACGACGGCACGATCGTCGACCGGCGCGGCTCGCTCAGCATCGATGACGAGGGAACGCCGAGCCGGCGCACCGTGCTGATCGAGAACGGCGTGCTGAAAGGTTTCCTTCAGGACCGCTTGAACGCCCGCTTGATGGGAACATCGTCGACCGGCAATGGACGACGCCAGAGCTATGCCCACCGGCCGATGCCCCGCATGACGAACACCTACATGCTGCCGGGCCCTTATGCGCCCGACGACATCATCCAATCGGTCGACAACGGGCTCTACGCGGTGGCGTTCGGCGGCGGCCAGGTCGACATCACGTCCGGCAAGTTCGTTTTTTCCTGTACGGAGGCCTACCGGATCGAAGGGGGGCGTATCGGTGCCCCCGTCAAGGGCGCGACGCTGATCGGCAACGGTCCCGACGTGCTGACGCGGGTGTCGATGGTCGGCAATGACCTCAAGCTCGACCCCGGCATCGGAACCTGCGGCAAGGATGGGCAGAGCGTCCCCGTCGGTGTCGGTCAGCCGACGTTGCGGATCGACGGCTTAACCGTCGGCGGCACGGCGGTGTAATCCGAAAAAACCGCTGGCGTTAAAACGCGTACGCGTCGAAAACCGGATCAACATGGCCGTCCCATTCGTTTTTGAACCGGTCAAGAAGTTCTTCCGCCAGGGTCCGCCGCCCTTCGACGATGCGCCAAAGCGGTCGCAGGAACTTTCGCTCGTCCAGTCCCACTCCGTCCTGACAATTTCGTTGCGCCAGGCCGTCCTCGGCAATGGTGAGCACGGTCGTGGCGAGATCGCGGAGCGGACGGCCTCGAAACGGCGTCCCCAGCGCTTGTCTCGGTACGGCGTCTCGCAGGCCCCGCCTGTCTTCTTCAGACCAGTCGCCGATGAGGTCGAGCGCGCGCCGACGCGCCTCGGCGTCGTACAGCAGGCCGACCCAAAACGCCGGCAGGGCGCACAGGCGATCCCACGGTCCGCTGTCGGCGCCGCGCATTTCCAGATACCGCTTCAGGCGCACTTCCGGAAATACCGTCGTCAGGTGATCCTCCCAATCTCTCAGGCGGGGAACCTGCCCCTCGAATCCGACAAGCCGACCGGCGAGGAAATCGCGAAACGAGTGTCCGGCGACATCGATGTAGCGGCCGTCACGCTTGACGAAATACATCGGCACGTTGAGGGCATAGTCGACATAACGCTCGAAACCGAAGGCGGGATCGAACACGAAAGGCAGCATGCCGCAGCGGTCCGGGTCGGTATCCGTCCAGATGTGACTGCGGTAGCTCAGGAAACCGCTTGGCGCCCCCTCGACGAAGGGCGAGTTGGCGAACAGGGCGGTCGCCACCGGTTGCAGCGCGATCCCGATGCGAAACATGTCGACCATCGTCCGCTCGGAGTCGAAATCCAGATTGACCTGCACGGTGCACGTGGCCTGCATCATGTTCATGCCAAGCCGCCCCCGCGTCGGCATATAGCGCCTCATGATGCGGTAGCGCTCCTTCGGCATCCACGGCAGGTCCGCGATCGGCCACTTCGGTTGGTACCCGAGCCCGAGCAGGCGAAATCCCAGTTCGTCGCCGACGTGTTTCACCTGCTCCAAATGCCCGTCGATCTCGCCGCAGGTCTGGTGAATGGTGTTGAGCGGCGCGCCGGAAAGCTCGACCTGTCCGCCGGGTTCCAGGGTGATCGAGCAGCCGGCGTCATCCTGCAACGCAATGACGTTGCCGCCCTCGAGAACCGGTTGCCAACCGAAGGCGCAGAGGCGTTCGAGAACGTCCCGGATGCCGCCCTGTCCCTCGTACGTCAGGGGGCGAAGGTCGTCGGCCCGATACGCGAACTTCTCGTGTTCGGTGCCGATCCGCCACGCCGATGACGGCTTGCATCCGGCGACCAGATAGTCGATCAGGTCCTTGATGCCGACAATGGGCTCGTCGAGGGTCGAATTCTTTTCCAACATTAAGTGCATGCCGATGCCTGGGTACCCCTTATAGGGGGGGTCAAAGCGGTCACCAGTCTCCGGCCAGCGCCTGCCAGCAGGCAACAGCGGCGATGGCCGCAGTCTCGGCGCGCAACGTTCTTGGTCCCAGTTTGACGAACCTAACAAACGGCAGGGCGCGAAGGGCGTCAAGTTCTGAAGCGGACCACCCCCCTTCCGGCCCGACGAGAAAGCATGGCGTGCCCTCGGCTGACGCCGCCAACCCGATCGCATCAGACGCAAAAGCGGCGTGGGCCGCGACACCGTCATCCGGGTTGAGAACGTAGAGGCCGCGGCTTTCCGGCCATGCGGCGAGGAAGGACCGCATCGACCGGGGTTCACGGATCGCCGGAACGCTCAGTCGTCCGCATTGCTCCGCCGCCTCGATGGCCTGCGCCCGCAGGCGTTCACGGTTAACCCGGTGAACCGACGAGAATTGGGTGAACACCGGTCGCAATTCCATGACCCCCAGTTCCGTCGCCTTGATCACCAGAATGTCGAGAGCGTCTTTCTTCAGCGGCGCGAACGCCAGCGATGGACCGATGCTCCTATCTTGCATCCTCTCCCGCGCAACGGTGCGGACATCACACGTCCCTCGCGAAAGGGCGAGGATTTCGGCAATCCATTCGCCATCCCGGCCGTTGAACAGCCTGAGGTGGTGTCCCTGCGCCAGACGCATGACCCGCGTCAAGTAGTGGGTCGGCGCTTGGCCGAGCGTCACCATCACACCGGCGTCCAGCCGCACATCCGTGAACAGGCGGACCTTTGGACTTTTCGGACCATCCATTATACGTCTGTCCGGCAGGGTTCGATGGCCGGCCGCCCTCGTTCCGGAAGCCGGCGCGAGCCCGTGCAGCGTCTCTGTTCATAAGGGCCTCGCACGATGGCGTCTCGCTCCCCGGCCAGCGATATACCCCGGCGACACTGGGTCGACGCGCTACTTCCCACGCCGTGGCGGCCATACATGCGCCTGGCGCGGATCGACCGGCCGATCGGCATTTGGCTGTTGATGCTGCCCTGCTGGTGGGGTGTCGCACTAGCCACGCCGTCGTTTCCGGATCTCGGTATGCTTGCCCTGTTCGCACTGGGCGCTCTCGTCATGCGGGGTGCCGGGTGCACCATCAACGACATCGTCGATCGCGATTTCGATCGCCGGGTGGCGCGGACACAAGACCGCCCGATCCCCAGCGGGCAGGTATCGGCCCGCCAGGCAGTGATTTTTGCCCTTTTTCTATCGCTGATCGGTTTCATTATTCTAATTCAATTCAATTTGTTTACTATATTTGTCGGAATTTCTTCTCTTTTGCTTGTTTTCATATACCCATTCGCCAAGCGCTATACGTACTGGCCGCAAGCGGTGCTTGGTCTGACGTTCAATTGGGGCGTCTTGGTCGGCTGGTCCGCCGTGCATGCCGATCTGGCGCTCCCCCCGCTCGTTCTGTACGGCGCGGCCATTTTATGGACCATCGCCTACGATACGATCTATGCTCATCAGGATAAGGATGACGACCTATCCATTGGGGTAAAGTCGACGGCCCTCCTGTTCGGCTCGGCGACACGTTGGTGGCTGCTGTTCTTTTTCGCCGGCACCTTGGTGCTTGTCGCGCTCAGTGGGTGGTCGATCGGCCTCGCGTGGCCCTTTTATGCCGTGCTGGCCGTCACGGCGGCGCATTTCGCCTGGCAAATGCGATCACTGGATCTGGACAATCCCCGGAACTGCCTGCGCGTCTTCCGTTCCAATCGCTACGCGGGACTGCTGATTTTCGCTGGCATCGTGTTGGGCCAACTCGCGGTTTCCTGAACATCTGTTACGATTCCGGGCAATCAGCCTTCCGCTCTCGCCGCCATCTCACCAGCGATGGCCTGGTTGATCAGAGCGATCGTTTCGTCAATGCCATAGAGGGCGATAAAGGATCCGAGTCGCGGCCCCATCTCCTGACCGAGAAGCACCGCGTATAGCGTCGCGAACCACGACTTGAGATCCTTAAAGCAAGCGAAGGCCTTGCCGACGTCATAGACAACCGTCTGGATCTCTTCCGGTTGCGCGTCGCGGGGCAGGGCATCCAGGGCGTGTGCGAGCGACGCCAGAGCCTCCGCTTCGTCAGGGTTCGGACGGCGGTACCGCTTCATCGGCTTCACGAAATCGCGGTAATAGGCGATGGCGTAATCAAGCTGCGTGTCCAACGCCGGCGCGTTCTCCGGCGTCAGGGTCGGATCATACCGGGACACGAACCCCCACAGGATCGACTTCGTCTCCGCATGACAGACGCTGACGAGATTCAACAAAAGCGAATAATTGAGAATTGTTTCGAGCGGTGGAGGCTGCCCCTGGTGAATATGCCAAACGGGATTTTCATAATGTTTTGCCGGCTCTTCACTATAGAACGCCTTCAAATACGCCCCATAGTCATCCGTAGCACGTGGGATAGTATCAAAATGAAGTTTCTTTGCGCTCTTAGGTTTCTGGAACATGAACAGCGCCAGACTTTCCGGCGATGAATACGTTAACCAATCATCGACTGCCAGACCATTGCCGCGTGATTTCGAAATTTTTTCACCGCGCTCGTCCAGGAACAGCTCATAAATAAAGCCATCAGGCGGACGGCCACCAAGTATCTGGCAAATCTTACTGGAAAGTCGTACTGAATCGATCAGGTCCTTACCGGACATCTCATAGTCGATCCCCAGCGCAACCCAGCGCATCGCCCAATCGACTTTCCATTGCAGCTTGCAGGCACCGCCGGTTACCGGAGTCTCCACTTTACGTCCGTCCCCATCCACGAAGACGACGGTGCCGGCGTCGGCGTTCGTCTCGATGATGCGGGTCTGGAGAACGCGGCGCGTCTTCCGGTCGATCGGCAGGAACGGGCTGTATGTTTCGCGGCGTTCCGAACCCAGTGTCGGAAGGACAACGGCGATGACCTCGTCATAGTGCTGAAGCACCGTGCGAAGCGTGGCATCGAACGCGCCGCTCCGATACATCTCGGTTGCGCTCATGAACGTGTAATCGAAGCCGAAGCGATCGAGGAACGCACGCAGCCGAGCGTTGTTGTGGTGGCCGAAACTCTCGTGCGTGCCGAACGGATCGGGCACTTCCGTCAGCGGGCGGCCCAGAAATTCGGCCATCATCTCCCGGTTCGGGACATTGTCGGGGACGCTGCGCATGCCGTCCATATCGTCGGAAAACGCAATCAGGCGCGACGGAACATCCGTCAGAAGCGATAGCGCGTGCCGCACCATGGAGGTGCGCGCGACCTCACCAAATGTTCCGATGTGCGGAAGCCCAGACGGGCCGTAACCGGTCTCGAGAATGATCTCCGCCTTTTCCGGCCGCGCCCGGTGCCGCGAGATGAGCTTGCGCGCCTCAACGAACGGCCACGCCTTGGCGTTCTCGGCAATTCGCCGGGCGGCGTCGTTCAGCGGCACGTCTTTCACGTCTGATCCTCCGCGGCAAAGCGCTTCGCCGCGCGCGCATGCGTCGACGTCCTCATTTCCAGATCGATCGTCCGTTGCCCGGCAGGCCGTAGCGTGACCACTTCTCGCTCACCATGGCGACGATGTCGTCGCACATTCTGATTTTCCGTCCCCACGGCCGCTGCGTTTCCGGTTCCATTTTTGCCGTCGCGTCGATGCCGACTTTGCCGCCAAGGCCGGAGACGGGCGACGCAAAATCAAGATAGTCGATGGGCGAATTGTCGATCAGCGTCAAATCGCGCACTGGATCGACATTCGTCGAAATCGCCCAGACGACATCCCGTGCGTTCCGCGCATCGATATCGGCATCGACGACGATTACGAACTTCGTATACATGAACTGCCGCAGGTATGACCACACCGCGAGCATGATGCGTTTCGCATGTCCCGGGTAAGCCTTCTTGATTGACACGACGGCGATCCGGTACGAGCAGCCGTCGGGCGGAAGCCAGAAATCGACGATTTCCGGAAACTGCTGCACAAGCAACGGCACGAACACATCGTTCAGGGCCTCGCCCAGGATCGACGGCTCGTCGGGCGGACGGCCTGTGAACGTCGACAGATATATGGGCTCCCGACGCATGGTGATCGCCGAAATGCGAAACACCGGAAACGTCTCGACGGCGTTGTAATAGCCGGTGTGATCGCCGTATGGCCCCTCGTCGCCGACCTCATCCAGCGACACGTAACCTTCGAGCACGATTTCCGCCGTTGCCGGCACTTTCAACGGCACGGTTTTGCAGTCGACAAGATCGACCCGAGCACCGCGCAGGAGCCCGGCAAACTGATACTCGGAAATGGTGTCGGGAACCGGCGTGACCGCGGCCAGGATCGTCCCCGGGTCGGCGCCGATCACCACGGCGGCCGGAAACGGCTCGCGCGAGCCTTCCTTCCAGCGTTGATGCTGCTGCGCGCCGCCGCGATGCTTCAACCAGCGCATCAACGTGGTTGACCGTCCCGTCACCTGCATCCGGTAGATGCCGAGGTTATAACCATCCCGCCGGTCGCCGCCGGTTTGATGGGTGGTCGGTCCGCGCGTGACGACGAGCGGCCAGGTGATCAAGGGCGCGGGCTCGCCCGGCCAGCACGTTTGGATCGGCAGTTGCGACAGGTCGATGGCGTCGCCTTCGAGGACCACCTCCTGGCATGGCGCGCGCGCGACGGTGTTCGGACGCATCGCCATAACCGTTTTGAGCAGCGGCAGCAGTTTAAGCGCGTCCCGCCATCCGCCGGGCGGTTCCGGCTGGCGCAGAAAGGCCAGCGTCTCGCCGATTTCGCGGAGCTCACCGGGATCGCGGTTCATGCCCCAGGCGACGCGTTCCACGGTCCCGAACAGGTTGACCAGCACAGACATCGGGTACGGCCGGCCGTCCTCGCCGTAGACGTTCTCAAACAGAACGGCAGGCCCTCCCTCGGCGAGCAGACGGGTCTGAATCTCCGTCATCTCGAGGATCGGAGAGACGGGCTCGGTCACCCGGACCAGGCGGCCGGTGTCCTCCAGACGACGCATGAAATCGCGCAGCGACGTGTAAGCCATGGTCCTCATTCGCGATAAGCCTGGGCGCCCTTCTTTGGCAGGAAAAGCGTATGCATATGCGTTGGCGCCTCGACGCCGCGGTTTGCGGCGTGATCAGCCTACAGCGGGCGGGAAAGATCTGTCATTAGCGTCGCGCCGATCCACCACCCAGATAGAAGAATGCGCCTTCGCGAGGACGCCGCTGAACAAGGGTGGACGTCGAGGGGAGCATGATCGCCGTACCCGGTTGCAACGCCGCTGACAAGGACGCTCTCGCTAAGGCAGCGCGCCGTCTCGGTCTGAGCGAGATCGACTTTTTTCGCCTCGCTCACAACCGGTGGTTTGGCCGTCCCGCGCCGGAGAAGGCCATCGAGCAGGCCTTCATGGACTATCTTCTGCATGGACGCGAGCCTCACTGGGTGCGTCACCTCATCCGTCAGACGAGGCCCCGCGAGAACGGCACGCGAGATGCGGCGCGACACGGGCCTATTTCCTATCGGAACGACACACCGGGCGACCCCATTGAACGGGCGGCACGAATCGCGTTGCCGGTGCTGTGGCTGATTATTATCGTCCTCGTGATGATCGGGGTATACCGTTGACTCGGACCACGGTCTGACGCAGCGGCATTGGGACTGACAGCGCTTAACGGAAACTTCATGACGTTGGCGTGTGGCAACCTGCTACCACATGTCGTAGCATACGCGGGCAAGCGGAACTTAAATGTCATGATGCCGCATCATTATCCGGCCCTTGTCCTGAACGCCGACTTCCGACCGTTGAGTTATTTTCCGCTCTCTCTTTGGCCGTGGCAGGAGGCAGTAAAAGCGGTCTTCTTGCGCCGCGTGAACGTTCTGTCGGAATACGACCGCGCCGTCCATTCACCGTCGCACGTCATACGACTGCCGAGTGTTATCGTCTTAAAACAATACATCGCGATTTCTCGCCGCCCTGCGTTCACACGTTTTAACGTTTTTCTTCGTGATTACTTTACGTGCCAATATTGTGGCCAACAGTTTATTGCCGAACGTTTGACGTTCGACCACGTGATCCCGCGTGTCCGCGGCGGCCGGACCGAATGGCTGAACGTCGTCACGGCGTGCGAGCCGTGCAACCTTCGCAAGGGTCACCGGCTTCCCAAGGAGTCTGGCGTTTCGCTGCGACGCCCGCCCTACGAGCCGACGTCCTATGAGCTGCAGGAAAACGGCCGCTCGTTTCCGCCGAACCACCTGCACGAAAGCTGGGGTGACTATCTGTACTGGGATACGGAACTCGATCCGTAACCCGACTTCATGGCGCGCGCGACACCGGATTGGTGACGCGAAGCGTTTGACTCACGCCACCGCCGACGTATAGTGCCGCTCTTCTGCGCTGGGCACCGACCGGTGTTCCCACGGCGATTATGATCACCCTAGAACCGGGCAGACACTGTGACAAAAAGACTTCAGTCTAAGTATAAAATTAACCGCCGACTCGGTGTGAATTTGTGGGGTCGGCCCAAAAGTCCGGTCAATGTGCGTGATGCCGGTCCCGGTGCGCATGGTCAGCGCCGACGCAAACCGACGGACTATGGCCTCCAGCTGCTCGCCAAACAAAAACTCCGTGGGTATTACGGCAACATCAGCGAACGGCAGTTCTTCCGGTATTATGAAGAGGCGGTGCGCCGTCGCGGCGACACCTCGGAAAATCTCGTCGGCCTTCTGGAGCGCCGGCTCGACGCCGTCGTCTATCGGATGAAGTTTGCGCCGACGGTTTTTGCTGCCCGGCAGATCGTAAACCACGGCCATGTGATGGTGAACGGCCAGCGCGTCAACATCGCGTCCTTCCTCGTCAACGAAGGCGACATTGTCGAATTGCGCAGTAAGTCCAAGGACATGATCATCGTCCTTGAGGCGATGCAGTCCGCCGAGCGGGACATTCCGGACTACATGGTCATCGACAAGGATAAAATGCGGGGCACATTGACCCGCGTGCCAAAGCTCGCTGACGTACCGTATCCCGTTCAGATGGAACCGAACCTGGTCATCGAGTATTATTCCCGCTGACGCGTCGGCTCGCCGGGACGTCCCAATCTCTCGGAATCTGCTTCCGCCGTCGGGGGTGGTTTTTACGCTTGCGAAACGGCCGGTGCGGGGGCCGAGGCGCCGCTACCGTATGCGAAGCGCTTGGACAAGCGGGCCTCCGTAAGCGTGTCGATCGCCCGCAGTTGCGCATCGTCGAAATAGTCGCGGTAGCCGCCGACCTTGGCGCGCCGGACCTTGTATGAATCGGGATTGCTGCGGTCACCGGGAACCATCCGGTTGCCGCTCAGCCAGTATTTCCTTTTCTTCTCAAGCTCTTTCATATTGTCATAGGCCGCGAACGACACCGATTCGGCAATGGCGTCCGGCGTCCCGGGCGTCCCGATAAACGTGAGAATCTCGGCAAGCACGGAGTGGGGATCGGTGCGCATATCCTCATATCGAACGACCATGACATGATCGAGGCGACCGAGGTCCTCCGCCCAGGCGTTATAAAAATCGATGACGCGCGAAAGCCCGGCCGGCGCATTGAGCACGAAATCGAAAAGAGAAATATCGGAACCATGAGGCGGATAATCATTTAAGCTTTTTTTCGCTTCCCTCATTCTGTACTTCCACTGAAAATATTGAGAGACGGCGACATCGCGAGGATCCCGTATCAAAAGAATAACTTTTTTGTTTTTGAAGTCATCCTTGTTGTCCCAGTTTCCGGTATAATCTCTAAGATAGTTGCCGTGCGTAAACAAAACCTTTGGCGCGGCGGAATTCTTGGTATGAAAATTATCAAACTCAAGGAAAAGCGAATCGGAAAGATGGTATTTTATTTGATAAAATCGCGACAGCATCAGACGGAGCCACGTCCTGCCGCTTTTCCCCCAGGAAACGATGACGCAATCCGCCGCTTCTAATTTTCTATGTTCTTCCCGCCCGCGCAACCACCGCTCGATGCGCTTCCGTTCGGCCGCCGGCAGGAAAAACAGCACGTGAGAGGCAACGATCGGTGCAACTTCTCTGACCTTCGTCAACATCGGTGTCTTTGTCCAAACCATCGAAACCGCGGCAAGTCCCCGCGCCGCAGTATCGGTTGCGTGCGGCTGAAGGTCGTACAGACGGTAACGCTTGCCGCACGATAAACGGGGCGATCCGTGCTCACGGTCAGTTCTGTGTCGTCGGCCGAACGCCCGCTCAGGCGCGCGATCCGGCCGCCCGCAGTGTCCCCTAGAAGGATTGCCAACGTGTGAGGCAATCCCTATACAAGTCAGGGATACCCTTTGGCAATCGGGGATCATAACGGGAATTGGCGTGCGAGACCCGTTTGACGCGATCGGTCGCGGACAAGCGAACACGCTGAGGGACATCACGATCGATGCAGGCTGATCGGGTTCAAATAACCCCGGAGTCGGTGTTCGACTACGACTCACTGCTGGCAACCGAGCTGCAGACCGAGCCGTTCGATCACATTCACGTACCGCATTTTCTTCGCTCCGCGCCTTTGGCGGCAGCCAATCGCGATTTCCCGGCAATCGCCAAGCCGGGAAACTATGGCTCCGAGGAGTTAAGCCCCGGCCCCGGTTTTCAGGCGATCCTCGACGCACTTAAGGACCCGAGTTTTCTCCAGATCATGTCGGACAAATTCGGCATCGATCTTATGGCCAAGCCCACCACGATCACGATTCGGGCGTTTTGCGAGTTGAGCGACGGCGACATTCACACCGACCATCGCAGCAAAGTCGTCACCGCACTGTTGTATTTCAACAACGAGTGGTCACACGAGGGCGGTTGTCTGCGCCTTCTGCGATCCCCCGACAATATCGAAGACCTCGGCGTCGAAATCCCGCCCCTTGGCGGCACGCTCATCGCCTTTCGCCGCAGTGACCGGTCGTTTCACGGGCATAAACGTTTCGTCGGTGAACGGCGGATGCTGCAGTTGAGCTGGCTGGAAACGTCAACGGCGGCGCAATGGCTGCTAAAGCTGGATCGGGTCGGCACCCGGTTGATGAAAAACTTTTCCCGGCTCAGAGCGTCGTAAGCCAACAACGACTGGGCACGCGGGCTGTTTCGGGCGATCATCGCACCGTTTTACCGCCGCGACCGGCGATCAAGTCTAAGCCCGCGCGTTGGCGAGCGGACGGCGGGTCGCACCGCAAACATTTCGGGATATCGGCTATGCTCAGTGATCGGGCCAAGAAGTTCTCAATTCTCGCATCCACGGCGATGCTGCCGGCCGGTGCGCGCGTTTCGGCGCGCGAACGGCTGCTTTCCGAGCACGAATTGGCCAAGGCCGAGCGAGCCGGTCTGATCATTATCGGCCACCCGAAAAGCGGCAACACTTGGCTCAAGGCCATGCTGTCGCGGCTTTATCAGGTCCGATACGGCCTTCCGAGCAATCTGATCAACGGCTCCGATGAGATGTCGCGGCGCAACGCCGCTATTCCACGGTTTGCCGCCACCAATGGGTACTACAGCTACGAAGGCATCATCGGACGGAAGCTCGCCGTGGATGCCCCGCCGAACGTGCTGCGCCAGAAGCCGGTGATGCTGCTCGCCCGCAACCCATGCGATATCGCCGTTTCGTGGTACTTCCAGTTTACGAAACGACAATCGGCTCAGAAGCAGGAATTGATCAACCACTTCATCAGCAAACCGATTGATCGCCACACGATCCAGATGTGGGAGTTCGTTCGTCATTCCGAAATCGGCCTCCCGTTCCTCATCGATTACTTGAATACCTGGCGCCAGAATATTTCTGCCTTGGACAATGCGTTAATCATCCGCTACGAAGATTTGCGAAGCGATACAGCCGTTACGCTGCGGAAAATTGCCGGCCTGATGGGGGAGCCGTTCGATGATCGGGAGATCGACGAGGCGGTCCAATTCGGCTCTTTCGAAAATCTCCGGTCCCTGGAAGCGCAGGGCCATTTCCGCCAGGGCGGTCTTGACCTCCGTAACGCGAACGATCCCGAAAGCTTCAAGGTCCGTCGCGGCAAGGTCGGTGGTTTTCGCGACTATTTCACGCCCGACCAGGCGTCGGAGCTGGAAGAACTGGTGCGCCAGCGTCTCTCGCCGGCGTTTGGCTACGAATCTGCCGGCGTAGACGACCGCGCCAACGCCGCCCCGGTTCCCGCCTGACGCATGGTGTCCGCGATCGATGAGTACACCTTGGTCCGGTCACCGCGCGCGCCATGACGATATCTTTGAACCGGCATGATCGCTCTCGCCGCTAACGACCGCGCCACTCTCGCGCCCGAGGCCGAGGCGCCATCGGAAACGCCGACGCCGGTGATATGGGTTATTACGGGAGAAAAAGGCGGCGATAACGGCCAAGTGGACATCGTCGCGGACGCGCTTGGCTGGCCATGCCAGCGCAAGCGCCTCATCATGCGCCCGGCATATCGCAAAAAAAAGCCACGTGTGCGGGCGTCTCTCCATCACATCGATCTCGCGCGCTCCGATCCGCTTGCGGCGCCGTGGCCGGATATGATCATCACCGTTGGACGACGGCTGTCCATGGCCGCGCATTGGATCAGGCGGCAAAACGGCGGGCGCACGAAAATCGTACTCGTCGGCAAGCCATCCGGATCGTTGCGGCCCTATGATCTCATCATTGCCAGCGCGGAAAATCTCCTGCCGCCGCGGAACAACCTGTTGCCGATCACGCTGCCGCTGATGCAAGTGAACGGCGACCGCATCGCCGCCGCCGCCGAGGCGTGGCGCGATCGGCTGCATGCGCTTCCTCGTCCGCTTATCGCCGTCTTCATCGGCGGTCCGACGGTGCCGTTCGTGTTCAAGGAGGAGCTTGCAGACCGGGTCATCGAGACGGCGACGCGAATTCTGAACGACACGCGCGGTTCCGTTTACGTTGTTACCAGCCCGCGCACGCCATCCCGGGTTTGCGATGCCCTGGAACCGCGGCTGCCGTTCGGCGCGCGCCTGTACCGCTGGCTGCCGAACGATCCGGAAAACCCTTACCAGGCTCTTCTCGGCCTCGCCGATGGCTTTGTCGTCACCGGCGACAGCATCTCGATGATGACGGAGGTCGTTCGTCTGCGTCGGCCCCTCGTTATTCTGGAGCCCCCCACCGGACTGCTCGGCCCGCTGGATCACGCTTATCGCCGTCTGGCGCGCCGCCTCTACGCGCCGGACAGCGCAACGGCGAAAGATCGCCGCCGCCTGATGCTAGTCAGGGCGTTGTTCGCCACCCGAATCATGAACCAAACCCGCGACTTTCGCGGCTTCTGGCGACTGCTCGTACGGCTCGGCCTAGCGCAGTCCATTGACGACGGCTTTTTACCGCCGACGGCGCCGGTTCCCGACGATCTCGGTACCGTTGTCGCCCGCATCCGCGCCCTGGCGCGCCCGTCGAACGCGGCACCCGACACCAACCCGGCCGACGCCGCCGTCAGGCCGCGGCGCTAGCCCGAGGCATACGTTCCACGACCTCGAGCGCATCATGGCGCACATGATTCTGCCGCATCTCCTCTCGGATGACGCTCTCGGAGATGACCCCCTTGTCGAGGCACTCGCGCAGCAGCCCGAAGAAAAAGCGTTCCTGATTGGGATCCCAATGACGGCGGTATCGGCCGACTAGGCGATACTCGCCGAACAGACGCCGACGCGCCACCCGGAACCAGCCGAGCGGTCGAAAACGCCCGATCTTCTCGGCCGGAACGAAATCGACCGGCAGTCCCGTTTTCCAAGGTTGCGTCCATCGTTTGGTGTTGTGAAGAAGCTTCGTATCCTGCTTCAAACGATCGAAGTCGTTCCACGTATCCTCGAACACACCGATCGATTCACGCGGCTCCAGCTTCAAACTCATCCAGTCCATGTAATCCGTTTTAAACGCGAATAATTCCTCAAACCGTGTCTCCACGTGCCAATGCTTTAATTTAGCACAATCGAGGAGCATGACACTGCTGGCGAACTCCTTCGGCCCCGAGCGGGTGCGGCACATCAACGCTTTGCCGTCCATGTCACGGCTGAGCAGGTCATAAATATCGCCGACGGCGAACACGTCGGGATCAATGACGACGGCACGGCCCGAATACCCCATAATTTCCGGCGGCATGAAGCGAAGTGGCGTAAACGACTGCAAATCATCGTTCAGCCACCGCCGCGTAATCCCGCCCCGGAGATACTCGCGCCCCTCGTGCTGCTTGAAAAAATCGTAGTCTTCCTGGCGGAGAATAACGATGTCGAATTTATCATTATGTACGCTGTTTCGCCGGATCGAATATTCCGACACAAGCGCGCCAATCATCTGACGATTGTTACACTGAATGAATACACAGTCTTTCATCGCACACATCCATTACACCATGTCCACATTCGAGCGGCCCCGCAGTTAGGCGCTGGCCGATGCCGTCGTCAGGTCGGCGGTCGGTTCTCCATCGCGCAGACCATAACCGAGGCGGCGGTCCAGGCGAGTGGCAATACGGTTCTCGATCGCGGCCGCCTCTTCGGCGTCGAAGTAGTCGCGGTAGCCGCCCACCTTGGCACGACGAACCTTGAAGCTGTCCGGGTTGCTGGTGTCCTTCGCCCTCATGCGCCCGCCACTGAGCCAGAACGTCCGCTTGGTCTCAAGAGCCCGCATGTTCTCGACCGACGCAAAGTTGACGGCGTCCTCCACATCGGCGGGGATCACCGACGTGCCAATGAATTCGAGAATCCGTGACAGCGTGCCGACAGGATCGGCCCGCATATCCTCATATCGAACGAGAAAAACCGTTTCGAGGGTGTCAAGCGCCGCGGCCCAACCATTCATGAAGGTAATCGCTTTGTCGATGCCGATGTTCTCACGCATCATAAAATCGTAAATAGCAACATCTTCGCCGTCTGTCGGATAGTTATTAAGGCGTTTTTTATGCGCCTTCATTCGAAATTTCCATTGAAAATACTGAGAAACAGTTACATCAGCCGGATTCCGAATCAGTAAAACAATTTTCTTGCCCTGATAATCGCTCTTGTTATTTATGTTTCCAGTAAAATCTTTAGTAAAATTATCATGAGTAAAGAAAATTTTTGGTATTTCTCTATTCATATAGTGAAAGTTATCGAAACCAATAAGCTGCCCGGTGGGAAGCCCGTAACGTACTTGATAATAACGTGACATCATCACGCGCAGCCATGTTCGGCCGCTTTTTCCCAAGGACACAATGGCGCAATCGCATTCTTGTAATTTATTATACTGCTCCCAGCCGCGCACCCTGCGCTCAATATTGAGCTTTTTTTCCTCGGAACGCGCGAAAGACAGCGATGTAATGACAAACCGCGAGCTTTTCTTCACGAACGATTGCCAAAAGGAACGGAGCATTACACGTCTCTTAACGGTCAGGGCTTGCTGCGATCAGCAACCGCCGCTCACGGACGGCGTCCGCCGCGGAGCGCGCCACAAATGATTACGCGCAACCAAGTGTGTTAGCAACATGGGCTGCGGACCCGGCAGTGGCGCCATTCGCGGTCGTACGAAGCCCGTCGCGGCGACGAGCTTTTCACACCGTCGATTCGTTCAGGTGGCGTGCTCGACGCCCTTCTCATCCATGAGTTGCTGCAATTCACCGCTATCGTACAGCTCGCGAACGATGTCACATCCGCCGATGAATTCGCCGCCCACGTACAGTTGCGGGATGGTGGGCCAGTTGCTGTACTGCTTGATGCCTTCGCGCAGCGCCGGGTCGGTCAGCACGTCGATCCCCTTGAACTTGACGTCGAGCGCCGAAAGGACCTGAACGACGGCGGCCGAAAATCCGCACTGCGGGAACATCGGCGTGCCCTTCATAAACACCACGACGTCGTTTTCGTCTACTTCCTCGCGAATACGCGTGAACACTGGGTTATCGGTCATGTCCGCTCCCCTCCTTCTAATCTCTGAGGTCATCGGGAACGCCCGTCTGTAGGGCAAGTGCGTGCAGGGCGGAGCCCATGCGTCCTTTTAGGGCATCGTACACCATCTGGTGCTGCTGGACGCGCGACTTGCCCTTGAACGCCGGTGAGACGATCGAAGCCGCGTAATGGTCGCCGTCACCGCGCAGATCCTCAATGGTCACCGTCGCATCCGGTATCGCCTGGATAATCAATTGCTTGAGTTCGCTGGCCTCCATTGGCATGGCCGCGACGCCTTTCTACCCGGTTGAAGTCGCGGTTGCCATATAGCTCGGCAACCAGTGTTCGTGCACCGCCTTCAGTCGCGTCAAGGATATGGCGCCGCCATCGCCAAGGGTCAATTGATCGCCACCGACGGTGCCGAGCGTGATGACGTCAATGCCCTGTTCCGCCGCCCTGTCGGCGACCCGCTGCGCTTGATCAGCCGGTGCCGCAACAAGGTAGCGTCCCTGATCCTCACCGAACAGCCGGCCCGGCGACCGGAGCCACGCGTCGTCGCCATCGGGCACGGCCATCGTTACGCCGATGCCGCCCGCAAGCGCCATTTCCGCCACCGCCACCAGCAGGCCGCCGTCGGAAACGTCGTGACAGGTCTGGATGCATCCGTCTTCGATCAGTCCGCGGACGAATTCGCCAACCCGCCTCTCCCGATCGAGATCGACCGGCGGCGGGGCGCCGGCTTCCCGGCCCTCGACCTCGCGCAGATAGAGCGACTGCCCGAGCCATCCCGCCCGGCCATCCTGCCCGACCAAAATCAGAACGTCGTCGGCATGCTTCAGCGCCGCCGTCGCCATGCGCCGGACGTCACGGAGCACGCCGACACCACCGATGGTCGGCGTCGGCAGAATGGCGACCCCATTCGTCTCATTGTAAAACGAGACGTTGCCGGAGACGACCGGGAAGGCGAGATGGCGGCACGCGTCGGCAATGCCGGCGACGCACTCGGCGAACTGCCCGGTGATGGCCGGTTTTTCCGGATTACCGAAGTTCAAGCAATCGGTGACGGCGAGAGGCGTGGCACCGGCCGCGTTCAGGTTCCGCCATGTCTCGGCAACCGCCTGCCGGCCGCCCTCACGCGGATCGGCAAAACAGTACCGCGGCGTGCAATCGCAACTGAGCGCAACCGCCTTGCCGGTGTCGTCAACACGCACGACGGCCGCGTCGCCGCCGGGCCGCTGCACGGTGCTGGTCATCACCATGTGGTCGTACTGCTCCCAGATCCACCGCTTGCTGGCCACGTCCGGGCACGACAACAGCTGCTGCAGGGCGCCCAGGGGATCGTCACAAGGTCCCACGGACCCTGTTGCAAGGGCGGCGGGCGCCGCCGGCGATGCCTGCGGGCGACGATACTCAGGCGCCCCCGACGCCAGCGGCCCCAGCGGCATGTCGGCAACGCAACGGCCGTGATGCCGGATGACCATGCGTTTGGTGTCGGTGATGGTGCCGACGACCGCGAAGTCCAATCCCCACTTGGAAAAAACGGCTTGTGCCTCGGCCTGCCGCTCGGGGCGAAGCACCATCAGCATGCGCTCCTGGCTTTCCGAGAGCATGATCTCGTACGCCGTCATATCCGTTTCACGGGTGGGCACCGCATCGAGGTCCAGGTCGACGCCGACGCCACCCTTGGACGCCATTTCCACCGACGACGACGTCAATCCGGCAGCACCCATGTCCTGCACCGCAATGATGGCGTCGGTCTCCATCAACTCCAGACAGGCTTCGATCAGCAGCTTTTCCGTAAACGGATCGCCGATCTGCACCGTCGGGCGCTTTTCCTCCGTTCCCTCGCTAAACTCCGCCGACGCCATGGTGGCGCCGTGAATGCCATCGCGCCCGGTCTTGGAGCCGACATAGACGATCGGGCTGCCGACGCCCGCGGCGGCGGAATAAAAGATGCGATCCGTGGCGGCGAGACCGACCGCCATCGCGTTGACGAGAATGTTGCCGTCATAGGCGCCGTGAAACGTGCACTCCCCGCCCACCGTCGGCACTCCGACACAGTTGCCGTAACCGCCGATACCGGCGACGACGCCGGCAACCAGATGGCGGGTTTTCCGGTGATCCGGATGGCCGAAACGCAGTGAGTTCAAGCTGGCGATCGGTCGCGCGCCCATGGTGAACACGTCGCGCAAAATGCCGCCCACCCCCGTCGCCGCACCCTGATAGGGCTCGATGTACGACGGATGGTTATGGCTCTCCATCTTGAAGATGATCGCCTGGCCGTCACCAATATCGACGACACCCGCGTTTTCGCCCGGGCCGTTGATCACCCACGGCGCCTCCGTCGGCAGCATGCGCAGAAAGACCTTGGATGATTTGTAGGAGCAGTGCTCGCTCCACATCACCGAAAACACGCCAAGCTCGGTCAACGTCGGCTGGCGTCCCAGTGCGTCGACGATCTGGCGATACTCGTCCGCGGTCAGACCGTGATCCTGGACGAGCTGCGGCGTAACATCGGGCATGAGCGTGAAGGGTCCAGAGAATCTTGGAAAAACGTCGGTGTTGGTTGGCAGAGATTGCCCGGCGACGCAAGCCGACTATGACGTGATCGTCGCCCCTCGCAGTATCCCGGCCGATAAACGTCAGATCGCCATAAGCCCCTCGAAAAACGGCCGGCCGTCGACGCCTCCCAACAGAGGGTCCGCGGCACGTTCGGGGTGGGGCATCATGCCAAGAATGTTTCGCCGCTCATTCACGATGCCGGCAATGTTGCGTGCCGAGCCGTTCGGATTGGCCTCGGCCCCGCCGTTACCCTCGGCGTCGCAATACGTAAAGACCACACAATCGTTCTGCCGCAATCGATCCAGCGTGGCGTCATCGGCAAAATAATTGCCCTCGTTGTGCGCGATGGGTATGCGCACAACGGCTCCGGTATCATAGCCAGACGTGAACCGGGACTGCCCCGTCTCCACCCGTAGGTGAACGTCCTTGCAGATGAATTTCAGATCGGCGTTCTGCAACAGAACCCCGGGCAACATCCCGGCCTCGGTGAGCACCTGAAAGCCGTTGCAGATGCCGATGACCAGGCCGCCCGCGTCCGCAAAGTCTTTCACCGCCCGCATCACGGGCGAGTTCGCGGCAATGGCGCCGGGCCGGAGGTAGTCGCCGTACGCAAATCCCCCGGGCAGAACGACCACATCCAGCTTGGGCAGGGTCATTTCCTGATACCAGATCATCTGCGGGGGCGTGCCGCTCACGTCGGCCAGGGCGCGCGCGACATCGTTATCGCAATTGGAGCCCGGAAAAACGATCACGCCGGCGCGCATATCCGCCCTCCGAAAGGCACACGCGCATCCAACGAAGCCACGGGACTACGGCGCCAGTTCAATCGAGAACACCTCGATGACGGGATTGGCGATGAGCTGCTGGCACATGGCTTCGACGTTTCGCCGCGCCTTGTCGCGATCGGCCTCGGCAAGCTCGATCTCGAAGTACTTGCCCTGACGTACATCACCGACACCCTCGAACCCCAGCGCCGCCAGGGAGTGGGCGATCGTCTTGCCCGCCGGATCAAGCACACCGGGTTTGAGCCTAACGTGAACGATAGCCTTGATCATTAACCCCAATCCGACCCTCTGTTGCCCCAATGCTCTATTGCAGGGTGTCGGGCCCCTTGATATCGGACGGTCCACTTTCCGGCAAGATGCCAAGCCGCCGCGCTACTTCCTGATGGGCATCGGCGCCTTGCGCGGCGTCCTGGTCGTCGGATTTCTTGTTAAGCCACTGGCCCGCCCGGATGTCCCACAGAAGACACGAATCCGGACAAATCTCATCGGCGAGGACAATGCGCATCTGATCCTCTTCCCAAAGCCGCCCGAACTCCATTTTCAGGTTCATGAGACGCATGCCCATCCCCAGAAACAGGCCGACAAGGAAATCGTTGATTCGCAGCGCCAGCGAAACCGTTTCGTCCATATCCTGGGGTGTCGCCCAGCCAAACGCCGTGATGTGTTCCTCGGACACCATCGGGTGCTCAAGTTCATCGGACTGATAGTAGTATTCGACAATCGACCGGGGCAGCGACGCCCCCTCGGACAGACCAAAACGGCGCGCGAATTCCCCAGCGGCGAAGTTATAAACAAATACCTGGATAGGTATCATCTCAACCTCGCGCACGAGCTGCTCGCGCATGTTGAGCCTGCGCACGAAATGCGTCGCGATACCGATTTCGCTGAGTTTGGTCAGCAGGTATTCCGATATGCGATTATTTAGAACGCCTTTGCCCGTGATGACGCCCCGATTGCTCGAGCCGCCCGAGGATACGTCGTCCTTGAAATACTGCACCAGGGTGCCCGGCTCCGGCCCCTCGAAAAGAATTTTTGCTTTACCTTCGAAAATCTGCCTACGGCGGGGCATGAAATCACCTGGAAAGTGCGCGCGGGCGGCCCCGGCTTGGACGCCGCTGATATAGCAATGTAAGCGCTGAAACACAATTGCACCGCCGGTGGCGCTACGGCAATACCGGATGATAAGCCCTTTCTCCGGGGCCATTATTGGAAAACAGCCATACGGGCCGACACCCGCTGTCAGGGTCCGAGAGCGCGATCAGCGATGAGGACGTCGTTCCAAATCCCGATTCCGTCACCACCGTCATCGCGCCGCCGGCCCCGGCGCCCGCTTCCGACTCGCGGCTGGCCAACAGTGCCGCCCACGCCTCCCAATCGCCGCGATCGGGATCCGGTTCCAGTGCCGCGGCAAAGCGCGGAAGATGGTAACGGATGCGCGGCGAGGCACGATCATTGAGGCTGTAGGCGGTGATCATCGATACGCCCGGCGGCACCTCGTTGATCTCGAGCCACCCGGCGTTTCGGCGAGCGCCCGTGGCATCATCCTCCGCCACCTCCGGCGCAGACAGCCAGTAGGCGTCCACGCTATCGCCAACGATCATATTGAACGACCTGTACGCGTGCGTGTCGATGCTGGAGAGCGCGTTGACGGCTTCTCGCGCGTCCCGGTAGGAGAGCGCGATCAGCGGCAGTTCGCCGCGGCTGCGACGGCCGATTTCCGGTCCCAGCGTATTGCGGCGGTTCAGCACGGCGGCAACAAGTCCCCTGTCACTAACGCCAAGCCACGTGCCACCGGCGAGATCGTCGCGGGGCGCGATCACTCCCGGCCGATCCGGCCAATGGCGACCCGGCGGGCTCGAATTCCGTTCCGCCATTTCGTCGCGGTTGGAGCCGATGATCAGCGGCCAGCGGTGACCGGCACGCCGCAGAAGGACAATCGAACACATCCCGTTGCCAAACTCCCGGTTACTTGCCTGCGGTGCGTTTTCGGCCGCGCCCGTATCGTGACTGTTGCCGAATACGTTGCACCGCAATACAGTTATATAGGACAGTTATATTGGCACCACCGTCGGGACGTTCGCCATGTCAGACCCTTTCCGCGACCTTGAACAAAGTCGCGAGGCCAAGTTCAAAATGGATGAGGAACTCCGCTTCAAGGCGCTGTGCCGACGGACACGGCAACTCGGTCTGTGGGCGGCGGAGAACATGGGAATGACCGGCACGACGGCAGAAGGGTACAGCCGCTCGCTCATCCGCCAAAGCCTCGACTCTCCGGCCACCGCGACTGTGGTCGGCGTCATCGCGCGCGATTTTTCAGCTCTCGGCGTCAAGCATACCGAGGCGGATATCGCGATGATGGCCGAGCGCTTTTACGACTGTGCCGTGAAGCAGCTAACGACCGAATTCCCGAAGGCTCTCGGCTTCGATCACGTGCCGATCGGCGGATAGCGCGTCCCGCGGGGCTGGAGCCTGAGCGGCTGATGCCAGTAGCGCGTTTGGTTAGGCGCGAATGGACGATGCGGCATTTCCCGTCGCCGGCCCGAACACCCGCTCGAATATCGTGTCGACATGTTTTGTGTGATAGGCGAGATCGAACAGGCTGGCGAGGGTCGGCTCGTCCAGGTGCCGCCGGACCACTGGGTCATCGCGCAGCAGGTCCAGAAACGGCGTGCCGGTGTCAAAGACGTCCATCGCCCGGCCCTGCACGATGGCATAGGCGTCCTCCCGGCTGACTCCCGCCTCCGTCAGCGCGAGAAGGACGCGCTGCGAGTGGATTAGCCCCTTCAGGCGATCGACATTGCGCCGCATGACCTCCGGATAGACTAAGAGCTGATCGACGACGCCAGCGACACGCGCCAGCGCGAAGTCGAGCGCGATCGTTGCGTCGGGACCGATGACCCGCTCGACGGCCGAATGCGAGATATCGCGCTCGTGCCACAGTGCCACGTTCTCAAGTGCAGGGATCACGGCCGACCGCACCACGCGGGCGAGGCCGGTGAGGTTCTCCGACAAAATCGGGTTGCGCTTGTGCGGCATCGCCGACGAACCCTTCTGCCCCGGGGCGAAGTATTCCTCCGCTTCGGCGACTTCCGTCCGCTGCAAGTGACGGACTTCGGTCGCCAGGCGTTCCAGCGAGCTGGCAATGACCGCCAGCGTGGCAAAGAACACCGCGTGCCGGTCGCGCGGGATCACCTGGGTGGACACGGGCTCGATGGTGAGCCCGAGGCGATCGGCGACATACCGTTCGATGGCCGGATCGATGTTCGCGAACGTACCGACGGCGCCCGATAGCGCGCATGTGGCGATTTCCTCCCGCGCTTGCTGCAGCCGCACCTTGTTCCGCTGCCATTCGGCATAAAACCCGGCAAGCTTGACGCCGAACGTCGTCGGCTCGGCATGGATACCGTGGCTTCGTCCGATGCAGACAGCGTCCTTCAGCTCAAGCGCGCGTCGTTTCAGCGCCGCGAGAATCGCGTCGATGTCGGCGAGCAGCAGGTCGCTGGCCCGCGTCAGCTGCACCGCAAGGCACGTATCGAGGACATCGGAGCTCGTCATGCCACGGTGAATGAAACGCGCCTCCGGCCCGACGTGCTCGGCGACATTGGTCAGGAACGCGATAACGTCGTGTCGGGTCTCGCGCTCGATCGCGTCCACCCGGTCCAGCTCGAACGCGCCGCGCTCCCGGATAACGCGCGCGGCGTCGGCGGGAATCATGCCGAGTTCCGCCTGCGCCTCGCACGCCAGCGTCTCGATCTCTAACCAGATGCGAAGGCGCGTTTCGGCCTCCCAAATAGCAACCATGGCCGGGCGACTGTAGCGTGGAATCATCGGCAACCTCGAATGTGATGAGCGATCGATCTCGGCGCTGATGCGCGATCAACGAACGTTCGTGCCCCGGACCCGGAACAGCGCGAACCAGATCAGAGCGGTGGCTTGCAGACCGAGCATCATGCCGAAAGCGGCGTGGTAGCCGCCGACCGACGACGGGCCGGCCGCAAATCCTGACCACAGCTCGATGACAATACCAATGCCCCATTGCGCCGCGAAGGCAACGACAAAGACAAGGACATTGAGGCTGGTGTTGACGCGGCCGGCCAGGTGGGGTGGAAAACGCTGCGACAGCCCGGCGTACGGCAGGATGCCAGCCGTGCCGAAGAACCCGAACAGCATCCAGGGAATTGGGCTGGTCTGCCATGCCTCGGTGATAATCAGCAGTTGCGAGAGCATGAAGGCGCCCATCGCCAGCGCGGCGACGATCAGCGTCGGAACGCCCCTGCGCCCCAGCCTTTCGGCCACCAGCCCAAGGAGTAGAAAGCCGGCAATCATCGATGCCGCGATCAGCATCAAACGCTCGCCGGCGGCACTGGGCGACAGATGGTCCACCTTCATCAGCCACGGTCCAGCCCAAAGCCCCTGAATGGACAGGAACGACGCCTGTGACGCGATGGCGAGGGGCGCCACGCGCCAGAACAAGGGGCTGGCGAAAATACCCCCAAGTCCACTAATCAAGGCCGTGAACGACGGCGCCGCGCCACGCTTGGGTTCTTCCGGTACGGCAAAAAAAATCAGCAGAGCGGAAAAGAGCGTGATCCCCGCCACTACCAGGAACATCCCCTGCCATGATATGACCTCGATGGCCATCCGCGCCGGAGTCGTGGCCACGATGGCGCCCAGCCCGCCGGCGGCCATCTGGCATCCGTTCACCAGCGGCAGGCGGGTGTGTGCAAACCAGATCACATAAGCACGAAACGCGGCCATCAGACAGGCGGACACGCCCAATCCGATGAGCGCGCGGCCGATGAGAAGGTCCCAGAACGTCTCGCCTGTCGCGAACCATATGGCGCCAATTGCCGCGACAAGCAGCAGCGCGCCCTCCGTCCGCCGTGACCCGAACCTGTCAAGAAGCAGCCCCAACGGAAGCTGGGCGACGGCAAAGGTCAGAAAATAGGTACCGGTCAACAGACCGAGATCATCAGCACTGAGGTTAAACTCAGCGATCAAATCGGAGGAAATGATGGCATTGACGACGCGGAAAAAATAAGAAACGAAGTAAGCGAGGGCAAAGGGTAAAAATATGCGCGCGATTGTTTTCACGGACACTTACGCCCATCGCGAGGTTTACGCGTCTCGACTCTCGGCTGTGCCGCTGATATCCCGCCTGCGGCGGCGGCAATCTGTCCATTTCGACGCGTGCTCGCGTCAACTGGCGGTTCGCGGACGGCATCCGCCAAGGAATGTTCCGTTTTGATGATCGGATCTCCAATAACGTTTCGAGCCGAGCGCAGCTATATTGGCGTACAGGACGGGTAGATGCACGAGGCGAACGACGGGTCCACCGACGCCGCATCGTACATCGCTTAACGGGCGGTTCACTCTAGAGGATATTGAGCGCGAACCGTCGCCGGTGGTCTGGCAGGATCGCCAAATGGAAGTTGATGGACGTGCGGCAGCGTCGAACTTTCACGATCTGGGAACGCGTGCGTCGGCTTGCTCACCTGCGGCTGATGATCCCCATCAAGCGCAGCCGGCATCCGCCGGAATTCGCGGCGCGCGGCGTCGCCATTGGCCTGTTCTGGGCCTTCACACCGCTTGTCGGCATTCAACTCTACCTTGTTCTTTTGACGTGGCTGGTGGCGCGCCTGCGCGCTGACTTCAACTTCAGCCTGATCATCGCCATGGCGTGGACGTGGGTGACCAATGTTTTTACCCTCTGGCCCACCTACTACGTCTATTACCTCACCGGCCGAATCCTCATGGGCAACTGGACATTTTCGACCGGCTACCGGGAGTTCGTGGACACCTGGCAAAGCGCCCTCGGCACCGACCAAGGTCTGCTGCAAGCCGCGATTAGCGGCGTAACGGCGATCGCTCGCGAACAGGGGTTGCCGCTTCTGATCGGATGCATTCCCTATGCAATCGGGAGCGCCTGGCTGGGATACCGCTGGTCACTGGCCTACGTCCGCCGTCGGCGGGCGCGCGCTTTGGTCCGCGCTAATGCCGTTGCCCGCGCCGAAAGCAGCCGCGCCAACGACACCGGTGTCCGCATCGACCAGACCGGCCTCTAATCCAATCCGCCGCCGGTGCAAGTAGATTCGTGCCACGAAGATGGGCCGTTGACCAGTTCATGCCACAATTATCACTGATCGGGCCTAGCAATCGGAAAATTTCCAAACAACGAGCGTGGAGTTGCGTGCCGAGGTTGGTCCGATTCTACCCCCTTTCAGCCAGTAACCCAAATGGCCTTACACAAGGTCAAGGGTTCGAAAAAAGTTCATCGCAAATAATTTGTGATCTTTACCTTAAAATACACAGAATCGTTTTGCCATTGTTAGTGAGAATGATTTTCATTTTCTACAATTGCTTTACAAAAACTGCTTAATATATTTGCGCCCCCGCCGTTTGCTCATGTAGGATGCGATGTAGCGTGGGGATTTGATGGCTGCGCCGACGTGGGGATTTGATGGCTGCGCCGAACTGTCGCAGCAACCAAAAACAAAACAAAAAAACGAACCGCGATAGGGAGGCGACAAATGGACGGTGTTTCGACTCAACGTTCGGAATCCGACTTAGGCGATCTGGACAGCTACGCGCGATCGCTCGGCGGACTTGACCGGCGTAACTTCCTCAAACTGTGCACCGGCATCGCCGCGACTCTCGGTTTATCGCCGTCGCTGGGCGTCCGTTTGGCCAACGCGGCGACGACGCCGACCCGGCCGCCGGTCATCTGGCTTTCCGCCCAGGAATGCACCGGCTGCACCGAGTCGCTGCTGCGCGCGTACCATCCGACGGTCGAGACGCTGATCCTCGACATGATATCCCTCGACTATCACGAAACCTTGTGTGCTGGAGCTGGCAACCAGGCCGAAGATTTCAAAGACCAGTCGGTCAAAAAGAACTGGGGAAAATTCATCCTCGTTGTCGATGGATCGATCCCGACAAAAGATGATGGCATTTACTGCATGGTCGCCGGCAAAACGATGCTGCAGACGGTGCGGGAGACGGCGCCCGGCGCCGCCGCCGTCATCGCCATCGGCTCGTGCGCGTCGTGGGGGGGCATCCCGTCCAGTGATCCCAATCCGACCCAGGCGCGGCCGATCAGCGAGATATTGCCCGACACGACAATCATCAACATTCCAGGCTGCCCTCCCAACCCGTACAATTTCCTTTCCACCGTCCTTTATGTCCTCACCTTCAACAGGCCGCCGGAACTTGACGGCAAAAATCGGCCCAAGTTCGCCTACGGCCGCCTGATCCACGAGAATTGCGAACGCCGGCCGCACTTCGATGCCGGGCGGTTCGCGCTCGAATTCGGCGACGCCGGGCATCGCCAGGGCTGGTGCCTCTACAAGCTTGGCTGCAAAGGCCCCGAGACATACGCCAACTGTCCGGCCATCGGCTTCGGCGATGTCGGAGAAGGATCCTGGCCGGTGGCGACCGGAGCTCCCTGCTTCGGGTGCACGGAACAGGGCGTCGGGTTCACCAAGCCCATCCACTCGCTGGCCACCGTGAAGACCGTGACGCCGCCGACCGCTTTCCCGCGGGTCGACGAGCCGAAGGGCCAGGGCATCACCCCCGGCGCCGCGGCGTTGACCGGTGGCGTCATCGGTGCCGCGCTCGGCGCGGGCGGCGTCATCGCCAGCCGGCTGGGCAAGAAACCCGCCGACGACGACACCGGCGCCCCCCCACCGGCGGCGCCGTCCGGTTCCGACGCGCGGACGCCGAAGACCTGAGGAGGCAGCGATGTCGATCAATCGTCGCCAGTTTCTGACCAACGCGACGGCCGGAACGGCGGCCGTCGCCGTCGCCGGCACCGCCACCGAAAGCCAGGCGCTTCAGCGCACGCCGAACCCGCGCCTGCCCGAAGCCCTCGGCCTGCTCTATGACTCGACCCTCTGCGTCGGCTGCAAGGCCTGCGTCGCTGGCTGCAAGACGGCGAACAACATGCCGGTCGAGATCGCCCCCGATCAGGAAGCGTGGAACGCCGGAACGTGGGATACGGCCAAGGGCCTGTCCGGCAAGACGCTCAACGTCATCAAGGTCTATCAGAACGGTTCGATGGAGGAGAAAGACCGCGAGGTCGACGGTTTTGCCTTCATCAAACGGCAATGCCTGCACTGCGTCGATCCGTCGTGCGTGTCATGCTGCCCGGTGTCGGCGATGATCAAGGATCCGGAGACCGGCGTCGTCCGCAACGATCCCGACCGCTGTATCGGATGTCGCTACTGCGTCTATGCGTGCCCTTTCCAGGTGCCGAAATTCGAGTTTGACGGGCCCTTCGGTCGCATCGAGAAGTGCGAGTTGTGCCGCCATCGCCTGGCCGACGGGGAGCTGCCCGGGTGCGTCGAATCGTGCCCCACCGGCGCGACGCTGTTTGGCCGGGTCCAGGACCTGTACCACGAAGCGGACCGGCGTCGCTCCCTCAAGCCGGGCGACACATACACCTATCCACGCGGCGACATTTCCAGACGATACGGGCCCGACACGCCTCCGCACGAGAAGGTCGTGGCCGCCGCCTATCTCCCCGAAGTCTACGGCGAAACCGTTCTCGGCGGCACCCAGGCGCTCTATCTCTCGGCGGTGTCGTTCGACAAGCTCGGCCTGCCCTACGGCGATGACATACCCACACACTCCTACGCGACGGAAACCGAAGGTGTTCAGCACTTCCTCTACAAAGGAATGATCGCGCCGGCCGCGGTGCTGACCGGCCTGGTTCTGCTCGCCCGCCGTAATGTGGATAAACACGATTACGACGCGGACGACATGAAAGACGCGGACGAGAACACATAAGGGCTCCCGATATGGCCACAAACCACCACGCCCCTGTTCCCGGTCGCCTGGTATCAGGCCCGTTCCTTTTCTTTCTCCTCATCATATTTGCGGCCGGCATCGTCCTCACACAGCGTTTCGTCTTCGGACTGGGTGCCACCACCAACCTGAACGACGGCTTTCCGTGGGGGATCTGGATCGCGATCGATCTGATTATCGGCACCGCTTTGGGCTGCGGCGGTCTCGTCATGGCGCTGCTCACGTACATTCTCAATCGCGGCGAATACCATCCGATGGTCCGCGCCGGCCTGATGACGAGCCTGTTCGGCTACACGCTCGGCGCCGCCGCGGTCATGATCGACCTCGGCCGCTATTGGCAGGGGTACAACATCCTGCTGCCGTGGCTGTGGAATCCCAATTCCGTCCTTCTCGAAACGGCGCTGTGCATTTTCGTCTACATATTGGTGCTGATGTTCGAATTCGCGCCCGCGGTGCTGGAACGCTTCGGCATGAAGGAGACCCGCCAGCGGCTCCATCGCGTTCTGTTCGTGTTCACCGGTCTCGGCGTCCTGCTGCCGATGATGCACCAGTCGTCCATGGGCACCGTCGTCGTCCTGCTCGGGTACCAGCTATCGCCGCTGTGGCAATCGCATCTGTTGACGCTGCATTTCCTGCTCACCGCGTTCACGATGGGTTTTGCCGTCGTCGTGCTCGAATCGGTGCTGTCGTCACACTTTCTCAACCGACCCATCGACATCACTCTCCTCAGCCGCCTGACCAAAACCATGCTGTGGGTCATGGTCGGCTTCGTCGTCGTGCGTTACGGCGACGTCATCCGGCTCGGCGCTCTGCCGCTGGCGTTCGAAGCCAACGCGCAGACGGTGTCGTTCTGGATCGAGTTTGCCGCCGGCATCGCGGCGATCGTCTGCTTCGCGCGACCGGCGCTCAGGCAAAATCCGCGCTATCTGTTCCTCGGCGCGTCGGCGATGCTGCTGAACGGCTTTCTCTATCGCCTGAACTGTTACCTGATCGGCTACGACCCGAGGCACGGCTGGAGCTATTTCCCCTCCATGGGCGAAATCATCGTTACGCTTGGCATTTTTGCCATGCACTTCGTGCTCTACATAGTACTCGTTAAGAACCTGCCGGTCTTGCACACGGTGCGGAAGGCGTGAGAGCCGAACGCCCGTTCACGACAATAAGATCCGCGAGGAGGAAAAGGACATGCGCGTAACGGTCGATCCGATCACCCGTATCGAAGGACACCTGCGCATCGATTGCGAGGTCGAGGATGGCCAAGTCGTCAATTCCTGGTCCTCCGGCCAGATGTGGCGGGGCATCGAGCTGATCCTGCAGGGCCGCGATCCACGCGACGCCTGGATTTTCGCCCAGCGCATCTGCGGCGTGTGCACCACCGTGCACGCCGTCGTCTCGGTCCGAGCGGTCGAGAACGCGCTGCAGCTCGAGGTTCCGCTGAATGCCCAGTACATCCGCAATATGATCATCGCGGCGCACGGCGTTCACGATCACATCGTTCACTTCTACCAGCTCTCCGCGCTCGACTGGGTCGACATCGTCTCCGCGCTCGACGCCGATCCGCTCGCCGCGTCCAAGCTGGCCGAGAGCCTGTCCGACTGGCACCGAAACAGCGTTCCGGAATTCGTTGCCGTCCAGGAAAAACTGAAGGCGTTCGTCGCGTCGGGGCAGTTGGGCGTATTCGGCAGCGGCTATTGGGGCCATCCGGCGATGAAGCTGTCGCCGGAAGTCAACCTGATGGCGGTCGTTCACTACATGCAGGCGCTCGACTACCAGCGCCGCGCCAATCAGATCGTCGCCATACTGGGTTCGAAAACGCCGCACATTCAAAACCTCGCGGTGGGCGGGGTGGCCAACCCGATCAACCTGGAAAGCCAGTCGACGCTGACACTGGAGCGGCTTTACAAGATCAAGTCGCTCATCGACGAGCTGGGCGCGTTCGTCAACCAGGTCTACCTGGTCGACGTGGCCGCGATCGGCGCTCTGTACGCCGACTGGACCGCCTACGGCTCCGGCGTCACCAACTATCTTTCCGTTCCGGACATGCCGCTGGATACCCGGGGAACCACCTTCGGTCTGCCAGGCGCCTACATCCAGAACGGTGATGTGGCGGCGGCGCGTCCCATCACCGACTACAACGACAAGTATTTCGAAGACGGCGTGCGCGAAAGCAGCAAGCACGCGTGGTACGACGGTGCCGGTGGCGCGCTGCATCCCTACGACGGCAAGACAGAGCCGCAATACGACGGCTTCAACGACGACGGAAAATATTCGTGGGTCAAGGCGCCGACCTTCTATGACCAGCGCGCTCAGGTCGGACCGCTCGCCAACGTGTTGGCCATGTACGTGGCAGGCAATGAACCGACCAAGCGCCACCTCACACGCTTTTTGACCATCGCGGGAACGATCGCCGGCGGCGACATTCCGCTCTCGGCCTTGCATTCCACGATCGGCCGGCACGGCGCGCGCGCGGTTCGGTGCGCGGTCCTCTACGACACCCTCGATACGCAGTGGAACCTGTTGATGCAGAACATCGCCAAGGGCGATTTCGACACCTTCAACCGGCCGATGTTTCCGAAGGGTGAGATCCGCGGCTTCGGCTACCACGAAGCGCCGCGCGGCGTTCTCTCCCACTGGGTCGTCATTCGCGACGGCAAGATCAAGAATTACCAAGCCGTCGTGCCCAGCACCTGGAACGCCGGCCCGCGCGACGAAAACGACGTGCTGGGTCCGTACGAGGCCTCGCTGATCGGCAATCCCGTCGCCGACCCGGAGAAGCCGTTGGAAATAATCCGCACCGTCCACTCGTTCGATCCGTGCCTGGCCTGCGCGATCCATCTCCTCGATCCGCAGCAGCGCGAACTCTTCCGCGTCACTGCGGTCTGATCGACGACGCGGATGCGCGTGCTGGTCCTCGGTCTCGGCAACATACTCCTGACCGATGAGGGCCTCGGCGTACGCGCCATCGAGGACTATCGAGCCCAATGCGAGGTACCCGATGGCGTCGACGTCGTCGATGGCGGCACCGCCGGCATGGACCTGATCGACATCATCGCCGGCCACGACGTGGCGATCGTCGTCGACGCCATCCGCACCGGCAAGGGACCGGGCGCCGTGGTGGTGCTCCACGACGACGAGGTTCCGGCGGTGTTCCGCCAGGGCCTCTCCCCGCACCAGCTGGGATTGCCGGATGTTCTCGCCGCGATGGCGCTGCTGGATCTGCGTCCGCCGAAATTGATCCTGATCGGGACCGAGCCGCTCGAGATCAAGCCGGGCATCGGGGTCTCTCCGGGCGTCGAGGCAGCGATGCCGACGGTGGTAGCGACCATCGCCCGCCAGGTCGCCCTCGCCGGCATCCCGCCCGGCAAGACCTCGCATGGAAACGACGCGGTTGGTCTGTAACGCCGTTACATGTGGCCAAGGTCGCGCAGCGAACGGACCCCCAGCTTGCCGACAACGACATGATCATGGACCTGAATGCCGACACCTTTCGCGGCGTCGCAGACCAGCCGAGTCATGTCGATGTCCGCTCGTGACGGGGTGGGATCGCCCGACGGGTGGTTGTGGACGAGGATCAGCGCCGTAGCACCCAGCTCAAGGGCTCGTTTGACCACCTCGCGCGGATAGACGGGCGTGTGGTCGACCGTGCCCTCACCCTGCACCTCATCGGCGATCAGCACGTTCTTGCGATTGAGGTAGAGAACCCGGAACCGCTCCGAAGGGTCGTCGGCCATGGCGAGCCGGCAGTAATCGATGAGCTGATCCCAGGACGACACCACCGGCCGCTTCGCCAACCCCTCCCGCAGCGACCGGCGGCCGGTTTCGCGCACCACCTTGAACAGCGCCAGAACACGCTCGTTGACTCGGGCGTAATGCATCAACCGGGCGGGCGGCGCCGCCAGCACCGCACCCAACCCGCCGAAATCGCGCAACAGCTCCTTGGCCAGCGGTTTCACGTCAACCCGATCGATGGCGTGAAACAGCAGCAGTTCCAGCAGCTCGTAATCGGGAAGCGCATCCGCCGGTCCGGATAGGAATCGTTGGCGCAGCCGCTGGCGGTGCTGGGCGTGCAGCGGCGGCGCCTTGTCGTCCGGCGGCGGTGCCATCACCGGTTGAGGAGTGTCGCCGCCGCCTCGGCTGTCGGAAGTGCCTCGCCAGCATCGTAAGGCGGTCGATCGTAACCGGCCGGCGATCGCGTAAAGACCTCGTAGCCATCCGCGGTCACGCCGATCGAATGCTCGAACTGGGCCGACAGCGATCGATCCTTGGTCACGGCCGTCCAGCCGTCGCCCAGAACCTTCACCTCCCATCGGCCGGTGTTGATCATCGGCTCGATGGTAAAGAACATGCCCGGCTGGAGAAGCGGCCCACCTCCCGCCTCGCCGTAATGCGGAACGTTTGGCGCGTCGTGAAAAATGCGTCCCAGTCCATGGCCGCAGAAATCGCGGACGACGGAGAATCGTCGCGGCTCCACGAAGCTCTGAATCGCGTGGCCGATGTCGCCGACGGTGGCGCCCGGCCGCACAACCTCGATCCCCTTCCACATCGCCTCATAGGTCACATCGACCAGGTTCTGCGCCTTAACGCCAACCTTTCCGATGCAATACATGCGGCTGGTGTCGCCGTGCCAGCCGTCGAGGATGACCGTCACGTCGATGTTGACGATATCACCATCCCTCAAGCGCCGATCGCCTGGGATGCCATGACAGACGACATGGTTGATGGAGGTACAGATCGACTTGGGGAACCCGCGATAGTTCAGCGGCGCCGGTATCGCGCCGTTATCGCGGATGAACTCCTCGCACATCCGGTCGATCTCATCGGTGCGGACGCCGGCAACCACATGCGGCGTAATGACGTCCAACGTTTCCGCCGCCAGCCTGCCGGCCCGGCGCATGCCGTCGAAATCGTCTTCCGTATGGATGCGAATAACCCGCTGGGCGTGTCGACCTCCGCTGTACCGCACATCGTTCATCACACCACCAAACCTCGGTTTATCTCGTCAGTTTACGTAACGGCCGCGTTCAGCGACAGAAATTCGCTGCGTCCGGCGAGCCGGATGCCGGTCTCCGATACTTCGCAATGATAGGATAGTATTTCGACCCCCCGCGAAACGGCCATCCGCAACGTTTTATCGTAAACTGGATCAATGTCGTCGGCGATGGTCATCCGGACACCGTCGGCGCGCTGAACCAGGAAAAACATCACCGCCCGCATGCCAGCGTCCACGGCGTGAACGAGATCGAGGAGATGCTTGGTCCCGCGCACAGTGACGGCATCCGGGAACTCACAGGGCGCGCCCACCGTCATCGAGCGCCGCATGGTAACGTTCTTGACCTCGATCAGGCACGACGGCCGCCGGTCGTCCTCCAGTATCATATCAATCCGCGAATGCGCGCCGTAACGCACCTCGCGCCGCAATCGGGCGTATCCGGCCAGTTCCGGAATGGCGCCGCGGGCGATAGCGCGGGCGACGATGGTGTTGGGCCAGCCGGTGTTGATGCCAACCGGAACGCCGTCGCAGCTTACGATCTCCCACGTAAAGGGATACTTCCGCTTCGGATTGTCGCTCTCGGACAGCCAGACCGGCGCGCCCGGCGTGCTCACGCTCAGCATCGATCCGGAGTTGGGGCAATGCGCGGTGATGACCTCGCCGTCGGTCAGCCGAACCTCCGCCAGGAAACGCTTATAGCGCCGGATCAGCGTGCCCGCTCTCAGCGGCCGCGTAAACTCGATGTCCAACGCGTCCATCGCGTTGGAGGAGACAGCGCGCTCGCCACCGCGCCGCTGGGACCATTGATCATCCATGCTTAATCGTCACCACGGCCGGGCCACAGCAACCGCGCGCAGGCGCTTTCATAGGCGGCGGCCTGCCGCGCGCGGCTGTGCGCCCCGCTGCCGCCCTCGGCGCCATAGCGGCCGAGACAGCGCCGCAGCTCCTGCTGAAGCCCCTGCACCTCCTCGTTTCCCCAGTAATCCGGACCGAGGGTGCTCTTCATGTTTTCCAGCCGGTTCATCATCGCCCGCACCTCGCGGTCGAGATCACCGGCGGATACCGGTTGATCGTTTGGCGTCATTGTTGCCCCCTTGGCTCGATCGGTTCTTGTCCGGCGCGCGCCAACGCGTCTTCCAGAGACACACGGCCGGAGCCTCGGCGAAGCGGCTTGGGTTGCGTCGCCGCCGGCGCCCAGCCGGTCATGTAGACAACCTGAAAGGTGACTTTTACCCTTCCTTCGGCGTCGGAATAGGCACGCCGGTATCGGTCAACGGCGTCGGCGAGCACACGCCGGCCGGTAAAACCGCGCCGCCGCTCGATCACGGCGTTGGTCGCGCCCATGGCGCGCAGGTCGGCGAACAGCGCGACAACGTCCGGATACCACACGGTCAGAATGTCGGTATCGACGACCGGCAGCGTAAACCCGGCTCGCTGCAACAGTCCACCCGCGTCGCGAACATCGATGAAGGGAGCCACGCGCGGGCTCACCCCGTCATCGATGGCCAGTTCCGCCTCGGCCAGACACTGCCGCAATTCCTGAAGCGTCTGCCCTCCCGGTACGGCGGCGAGAAAAAGGCCGTCCGGTTTGAGCGCCGCCCGTACCTGTGCCAGCGCTCCGGGAAGATCGTTCACCCAGTGCAGGCTCAACAGACTGATGACCAGATCGAAGGAGGACGGCGCGAAGGGCAGAGCCTCCTCGTCGGCGGCCACACCCGGTTCCGATCCAGGGAGCAGCATATTTTCCGCCACATCGGACTGAACCAGCAGCTCGACCTCATTATGCCGGTGGATAAGGGACGACAGCACGTCGCGATGGCAGCCGAGATCCAGCACCCGCGGAAAGCTGCGTCGAACGTCGTCAAGCCGATCCGCGAGACGCTCGCCGACGTCGGCCAGCAAAAAGGCGCTTTCCCCCATCGGATCGGCAACCCGATTGCGCCGGCGCCGAAGCACACGGCGATCGAAGACAAGCACCGGACTTTCAATCATCGTAAGCGGTGGTTTCAGCTATAATGGGCATGACGGTATCGCACATCTGTGCATATAGGGTTCTTCGATGCTTCCGGTCATCGCTGGAGAGACCGATGCTGGCGTTAAAAGCGGTCCGGGGCACCGCATGACCGCTCTGCGCACGCTCTCCCACCTTGGCAGCGCCGTTCTTGATGTGGTGCTTCCGCCCTTGTGTTTGGGGTGCAACGCCGTCGTCGATAGCCATCGCACCTTGTGCGTCCGCTGCTGGTCGACGATCCGATTCGTCGGACCACCGCTCTGCGATTGGTGCGGACATCCGCATCCGGCCGACGTCGGTCCGGAGTTGATCTGTGCCGCGTGCGCCCAGTCCAAGCCCCCATATGCACGCGCGCGCTCGGTCTTTCTCTACGATAAGCGCAGCCGCAATCTAATCCTCAAGTTCAAGTACGCCGACCGCACGGACGCCGCACCGGCGTTTGCCCGGTGGATGGCGCGTGCCGGCGCCGATCTGGTCCGCGACGCCGACGTCATCGTGCCGGTGCCGCTGCATTGGACCCGCCTGCTGAGCCGCAAATACAACCAGGCCGCTTTGCTGGCGCAGGCCTTGGCGCGGCTCTCGGGCAAAGTGTATGCGCCCAACGTCGTCACGCGCGTGCGCCGGACGCCCCCGCTCGGACACGCCGGCGCGTCGGCGCGACAGCGCCTCGTCCGCGGCGTCTTCCAGGTTTCGCCCGCCGACCGCCCGCGGCTTGCCGGGCGGCGGGTGCTTCTCATCGACGACGTGCTGACGACGGGGGCGACCGCGCGCGCCTGCGCACGCACCGCCTTGCGTGCCGGCGCCGAGGCGGTCGATCTGTTGACCCTGTCGCGTGTCGATCGCGACGCGTGATGAGGCCTTTAGGTTGCGCCCGCCGCGATATCCGACATAGTCGGCACGTCCGGTTCGCATCGACCACGGGGAGCCCAGACCACCGCATGGCCAAGATCGAAATCTACACCTCGCCATTCTGTCCGTACTGTCACCGCGCCAAGGCCCTGCTGAAGAAAAAAGGTGCGGCGTTCGATGAGATCGATGTCGTCATGGCGCCGGCGCGACGGCGGGAAATGGAAACGCGGGCAGGGGGCGCGTCAACGGTGCCGCAGATCTTCGTCGATGATCGGCATATCGGCGATTCGGATCGCCTTGCCGCGCTGGACCGCGCGGGCGAACTAGACGCCGCCCTCGGCTTGACGGACTGAGCAAACGCATGCCGAGACGATTTCGCGCCGCCTGCGTCCAGACCACGTCGGGTCGCGATTACGACCCCAACTTGGCCCAGGTCGTTCCCATGATCGAGCAGGCCCGGCGGGACGGCGCCGACCTCGTGCTGCTGCCCGAAAACGTCAGCCTGCTTGAACCGGACCCGGCCCGCCTGCGCCTGAAGGCCCTTCCCGAAGTCGGCCATCCCGTCCTCTCCACCTTCAGCGATCTGGCGCGCGACCTTGGCGTCTGGCTCCTGGTCGGGTCCATCGCCATCTGCGTCGACGACAACCGCTTCGTCAATCGCTCCTACCTGATCGCCGCGGACGGTTCCGTTGCCGCCCACTACGATAAAATGCACCTGTTCGATGTCGATCTGGAAGGCGGCGAGAGCTATCGGGAATCGGCGACCTTCACCAGAGGCCAGCGCGCGGTGGTCGCCCCGACGCCGTGGGGCGGCATGGGCCTGAGCATCTGTTACGACCTGCGCTTTCCAACTCTCTATCGGCATCTGGCGAAGGCGGGCGCCGACCTGCTGACCATTCCGTCCGCCTTTACCCGCATCACCGGGCAGGCGCACTGGCACATTCTGGTCCGCGCGCGGGCGATCGAAAACGCGTGCTTCGTCTTCGCGCCGGCACAATGCGGCGTGCACGCCGAGGGCCGGACGACGTTCGGCCATTCGTTGATCGTCGATCCGTGGGGGACGGTTCTGGCGGAAGGCGGCGACGACCCCACCGTCATCGCCGCCGACATCGACTTAGAACAGGTCCAGCGGGCGCGCCGGCGGGTGCCCTCGCTCGCCCTCGACACACCCCTTTGACGCCGACGTCGCGTACCGGCCACCCTCCAATGTCTGCCGCCTAATCGCCCGGGCCGGCAATCGCGTACATGATGAAGTTGACGTCCAGATTGCGGGTCAGTGTCCACCGGCGGCTGGCCGGCTGAAAGGAAAGCCCGCGAATGTCGGCGACCGTGACGCCCAACCGGCGTAGAATCGCCGCCAGCTCCGACGGACGGCGGAACTTTCGCCAGGAGTGCGTCCCGGGCGGAAGCCACCTAAGGACGTATTCCGCGCCGATCTTTGCCAGCAGCAGCGACGCCAGCGTTCGATTAAGGGTCGCCAGAACGATGGCGCCGCCCGGTTTCACCAGCGCGACAGCGGCGGCGAGGAACGCGTCGACGTCAGTGACGTGCTCGACCACCTCCAGCGACAGCACGGCGTCGAAGGGATGCTCGTCCGCGACGATGTTTTCCGGTGCCGTGCAGCGAAAGTCGATCGCAAGTCCGGAGCGGGCGGCATGCACGCGCGCCACCTCGATGGCGCTTTCCGACGCATCGATACCCGTGACTGTCGCCCCCAGCTCGGCAACGGCTTCGCTGACGAGGCCGCCGCCACAGCCGATATCAAGGATGCGCAGCCCGGCCAGCGGCGCGTCGCTTTCCGGGTCGCGCCCGAAATGCTCGGCCAGGCGGGCGTGAATGTACTCGGCGCGCACCGGATTAAGCTCATGCAACGGGCGGAATTCTCCGTCAGGGTCCCACCATTCGTCGGCCATGGCGCTGAACCTGGCGATCTCGTCGGCGGCAACCGTTGCCGACGGAGGCGGTGCTCCCGCGCTATCCCTTGCTCTCGCGTCGGTCATCTCTTTCGCGCCGTCCAGTTGCGTCGATGTCGCCCGGCCAGTATGTAGGGACGGGCCACGTCATCGCAACGCGGAACGCGTCGTGCGTCGGGTGGCCTGTGGAGATGGCGGAATTTTCACGCGAATCGGGTGCTTCGGCGGCCGCGTCGCTCAGCATTGCAGGTCGGACCGGGGGCCATGGCGCGAATCGTAAAAAAGTTTGGCGGCACGTCCGTCGCCGATCTGGACCGAATCCGCGCCGTCGCCGAGCGCGTCAAGCGGTCGGTACAGGCGGGCGACGAGGTGGCCGTCGTGGTGTCCGCTATGGCAGGGGTCACCAATCAGCTTGTCGACCACGCCTCAAGCATAAGCGAGCTGCACGATGCGCGCGAGTACGATGTGATCGTCGCCAGCGGCGAGCAGGTATCGGCGGGCCTTACAGCCATGGCGTTGCAGCACATCGGCGTGCCGGCGCGGTCCTGGCTGGGCTGGCAGATCCCGTTCCACACCGACGGCGCCCACGGCCGGGCGCGCATTCAGGACATCGATACGGCGGAGCTGGATCACCGCCTGCGCCAAGGCGAGGTGCCGGTGATCGCCGGTTTCCAGGGTCTGGGACCGGACAAACGCGTCACGACCCTGGGCCGCGGCGGATCGGACACCACGGCGGTGGCGCTGGCGGCGGCGCTGAAGGCCGACTGCTGCGAAATCTACACAGATGTCGACGGTGTCTACACGACCGACCCGCGCATCGTGCCGAAGGCGCGCAAGCTCAGCCGCATTACCTTTGAGGAAATGCTGGAAATGGCATCCGTCGGCGCTAAGGTCCTTCAGACGCGCGCCGTCGAACTCGCCATGAAATACGGGGTGCGACTCCAGGTTCTATCAAGTTTCGAGGACCTGCCGGGAACGTGGGTTGTCGACGAGGAGGAGGTTTTGGAACAGGAAGTTGTCAGCGGCGTCACCTACAGCCGGCAGGAGGCGAAGATTACGCTCCTGCGCGTGGCGGACCGTCCCGGGGTTGCCGCCGGAATCTTCGGCCCCTTGTCCAAAGCCAACATTAACGTCGACATGATCGTTCAGAACATTTCTGTCGGCGGCGACACCACCGACCTGACGTTCACCGTATCCCACGCGGATCTCGAACGGACGCTGGACGTTCTGCGCAAAAACCGGGAAACGATTCGTTACGATGAGGTCCGCTCCGACCCCAATGTCGTCAAGGTCTCGGTCATCGGCGTCGGTATGCGCAGCCATGCGGGGGTTGCGGCGCGCATGTTCGAGACCCTCGCAGAAAAAGGGATTAACATTCAGGTGATTTCCACCTCCGAAATCAAGGTAAGCGTCCTGATCGAGGAGGCGTATACGGAACTGGCGGTTCGCGCCCTGCACGCCGCCTACAGCCTTGATGCACCGTAAGCCTATGGGCGGCGAACGCCTGGAGCACCTCTGGTCACGCGGCACTGCGCTGCTTGGATGCCGCTACGCAATCATGGGCGGCGCGATGTCATGGGTGTCAGAACAGCACTTAGTGGCCGCCATCTCCAACGCCGACGGCTTCGGCGTTCTCGCCTGCGGTTCTTTGACGCCCGAGCTTCTTGATAAAGAAATACTCGGCGTCAAGCGGCTGACGACCCAGCCGTTCGGTGTCAACCTGATCACCATGCATCCGGAACTCGACCAGTTGATCGATCTCTGTCTCGATCATCGGGTCGGGCACGTCGTCCTGGCGGGCGGTCTACCTCCCTCTTCGGCCATGCGGCGCGTCAAGGACGGCAACGCGAAGGTCATCTGCTTCGCGCCCGCCGCCAGCCTGGCGCGGCGCCTGATCAAAATGGGCGCCGATGCCCTGATTATCGAAGGCGCCGAAGCTGGCGGACATGTCGGGCCGGTCTCCACCGCCGTCCTCGCGCAGGAGATTTTGCCGCACGTGCGCGATGTTCCGGTGTTCGTGGCCGGCGGCATTGGCCGCGGTGAAGCCATCGCTCTTTACCTGCAGATGGGCGCGTCGGGCTGCCAGATCGGTACGCGGTTCGTGTGCGCCGCCGAGTCCATCGCCCATCCGGATTTCAAGCGCGCCTTCATCCGCGCCAACGCGCGCGACGCCGTTCTAACCGTCCAGCTCGACCCCGACCTTCCCGTCATTCCCGTTCGCGCGCTGGTCAACCAAGGAACGCGGCTCTTCAACGACGTACAGCGCACTGTTGCCGACCGCTACCGGCGTGGCGAGGTGTCGCAGCAGGAGGCGCAGCTGGAAATCGAACTGTTCTGGGCGGGCGCGCTGCGCCGCGCGGTGATCGACGGCGACGTCGAACACGGCTCCCTGATGGCCGGGCAGAGCGTCGGCATGGTCACGCGGGAACAAACGACCGCGGAGATCATCGATGAGCTGGTCGAACAGGCAACCGCGGCACTGCCCAACGGAAAGGATAACGGCAGCCATTAATACAAACTCTCGCTAAGTTCATGGAATACGGGCAAACGACCCTGATCCTTCGGCGGCTCCTCGCGCGCATCCGGGACGTGATGGCGAGCGAAGGTACGGCGCACGCGCGCCTCGCCAGCATTGTGTCCATCATCGCCCGCGACCTCTCGTCGGAGGTATGTTCGATCTACGTCCGCCGGGCCGGCGATGTGCTGGAGCTGTTTGCCACCGAAGGCCTGCGAAAAACCGCCGTGCGGCGCACCCGACTGCGCATCGGTGAAGGGCTGATCGGCGAGATTGCGGCCAAGGGCCGCCCCATAGCGCTCGCCGATGCCCAGAACCATCCGCACTTCGTCTATCGTCCCGAGACCGGCGAGGAGATCTATCAGTCGCTGATGGGCGTGCCCATCCTTCGCGGCGGTCGCGTGGTGGGCGTCGTTGCGATCCAGAGTGTCCGGCGCCAGCAGTACGCCGACGAGGAAATCGAGGCGCTGCAAACCGTGGCTATGGTCCTGGCGGAGTTGGTGGCTAGCGGCCACCTCATTGCCCGCGATGAGCTTGTCCCGGTCGAAGGGATCGCGCTGGCGCCAACCCGGCTGGAAGGTGCCTGCATCGCTGGCGGCATCGGTGTCGGCCAGGCGGTGTTTCACAGCGCGGGCTACCGGGTGCACAAGCTCGTTGCCGAAGACGTCGGTGTCGAGCACGAGCGGCTAGGCCGCGCCGTCGCGGATATGCACGGCGCCCTCGACGACATGCTGCGTGATCGCTCGATCGTCGATACAGGCGCCCCCCGCGACGTGCTTGAGACGTATCGCATGATCGCCGAAGACGTGGGTTGGCTGCGACGCATCAGCGAGGCCATCGATTCCGGCCTTACCGCGGAAGCCGCCGTCCAGAAAGTCAACGACGAGATCCACGCCCGCATGGCGGAAGTGGCGGATCCGTATCTGCGCGAACGTGTCCATGACCTTGAAGACCTCGCCAACCGCCTGTTGCAGCATCTGCTCGGCATCGATACGTCGTCTCCCAACGTCCCCGCCAATCAGGACTACGTCATCGTCGCCCGTAACCTGGGTCCGGCCCAGATGCTGGATTATCCTCGCGATCGGCTGCGCGCGATCGTCCTTGAGGAGGGATCGCCCAACGCCCACGTCTCGATCGTTGCCCGCGCACTCGGCATTCCCGTCGTCGGCCAAGTTCAACAGGCGTTGCAGCGCATTGATATCGGCGATTTGCTGATCGTCGACGCTGAACACGGGCAGATTCTCGTCCGCCCCAACGACGACATCCGCCAGCAGTACGCCCGCAGCGTCGCCAGCCAGAAGGAGCGCCGGGCCACGTATGCCGCCGCCAAGGACACTCCGGCGGTAACGATCGACGGCACGCGCATCGAGGTCCACGTCAACGCGGGATTGCTGGTCGATATCCAGGACTTCGACAGTATCGGCGCCGACGGGATTGGCCTGTACCGGACGGAAGTCCCGTTTATGGTCCGTTCGGAGTTCCCCGATACCATTGCCCAGAGCCAGCTTTACCGCAAAGTCCTGGACTACGCGGGCACTAAACCCGTCGTCTTTCGCACCCTCGATATCGGCGGCGACAAGGTCATCACCTATGGCCAGCAGCGTTTTGGCGAAAGCTCGGCAATGGGGTGGCGCGCGATGCGCGTGTCGCAGGACCGCCCGGCGATGTTGCAGCAGCAGATCCGCGCGTTGGCTCGGGCTGCATCCGGTCGCGAACTCAAGCTCATGTTCCCGATGATCGCCGATGTCTCCGAGTTCCGTTTCGGCCGACGTCTGGTCGAAAAGGAGCTCCGTCGGATGGAGCGCACGGCCCTGGCACCACCCATGACGGTCCGGGTCGGCGCCATGTTCGAGGTTCCGTCCCTGGCCTTTCAGCTGGACGAACTGCTGGCGATCGCGGATTTTATCTCCATCGGGACAAACGATCTTTTCCAGTTCACGTTCGCGAGTGACCGAAGCAGCTATCGTATGGCGCGGCGCTACGAAATGCTCTCGCCGGCCGCGCTGCGCTTTCTGCGCGATATCCTCGTGGCGAGCGCGCGCAGCGATCGGCCGCTCAGCCTGTGCGGCGAAATGGCGAGCCGTCCGCTGGACGCGATGACGCTGATCGGTCTCGGCTATCGAAGCCTGTCGGTGACCCCGCCCGCCGTCGGCCCGGTAAAGGCGATGGTCAGGAGCGTCAATCTGGCCGAACTTTCCGAGTATGTTCACTCGCTTGTCGACAGTCGCCAGCGACCGCTGCGGTCGCACCTGCGGTCGTTCGCGTTGGATCATGGCTACGTGATACAGTAAAGGCGCGTGGATCGAACCGGTCCGCGCGGGTGATCCGCCACCATGTTCGCCTTGTCGAGTTGCCCGTCGCCGTGATGACACAGACCCGCGACACCGCGCGAGCGGAGAGTACCGTGGCAACTCTGCTGCGACAGACCCGACAGATTTCCGGCCTGGATCTGGCCGAGGTGTCCCGTGCGCTCCGCATCCGCCGGGTTTACCTGGAAGCAATCGAGGCGGGGCGGTACGACTACTTGCCGGGCGCGCCCTATGTCGTCGGATTCGTACGCGCCTATGCCGAGCATCTGCACCTCAACGGCGACCAGGTCGTTCGCCGCCTGCGCGAGGAAACTCCTCTTTCGCCGGCATTCAAGCGCCCCGAGGCTCCCCGAACACCGAGCGAGAGCGGCACGCCAAAGGGCGCCGTGCTCATCATTGGCGCCGTTCTGGCCCTGGCCGCCTATGGTGGCTGGTATGTCCTGTCATCCCGGGACTCGGACGTCGTTCAGTTGGTCATGCCCGTTCCGAAGCGGCTGGAAGACTCGATCGATCGAACGGAAATCCAACGCGCCATCGACAACATGCCGCCGGCGGGCGAGGAGGACGAGCCCGCGCCGACACCCGCAACGGAATCCGATACCGCCGACGAAGGCCGGATGCCATCGTCGGCACCGGTCACTGAAACGCCGGAGACGACCGTCTCGACCAGCGCCAAGGACGCCGGGCCGACCGCGCAACCATCGTCCGGTTCACCTGCAGCTTTCGTCGACGGTAACGAGACAACGACACCTGAAGACGGCCCGTCGGACACGCCATTGCCGGACAGCACCGATGCAGCGTCTGAACCGGACCCCGCCGACGTGGGAGTCTACGGGCCGCCAGCACCGGTCGTCCTGCGCGCCACCGCGGACTGCTGGATCGAAGTTCGCGACAACGCCCGCAACCGCCTGGTGTTCGCCCGCCTGTTATCGCCGGGAGACACCTACAACGTCGTGCCCCGCCCGGAACTCACGCTTCTCGCCGGCAACGCCGGCGGCCTGGAGGCCATCGTCGATGGCATCAACCGGGGCACGCTGGGGCGTCCGGGCGAAGTCCGTCGCGACGTCGATCTGGACCCGCAGCGCCTGACGGAGTCCGCCGCCGCGCCGACGGTCCGTTGAGCCGGCGTGAGGGTGGTCGATCGGCCTGCGAAGGGTTTGACACGCATGATGCAGGACCGCACCTGTTCCTTGCATATGATATTCTGGGCTTGACCCACGCCGCTGGACATGATGATCCCTGAATCCGCAAACCTCGAATAGGAAAACGCTATGCAGCGCGTTCAGCGTCGAACGAGTATTCCCGTACGGGTTGGCGACATCGTCGTGGGCGGTGATGCGCCTATCGTCGTTCAGTCGATGACGAACACGGATACCGCCGACGTCCCGTCGACGGTGGAGCAGGTTGCTCGTCTGGCCGAAGCGGGATCGGAACTGGTTCGCATCACCGTCGACCGTCCGGAGGCGGCGAAGGCCGTACCGAATATCCGTAACGCACTGGATCGGCGGGGTATCGCGGTGCCTCTGGTGGGTGATTTTCATTACAATGGGCACACGCTTTTAACCACCACCCCTGCCTGCGCCGAGGCGCTCGCCAAGTATCGCATCAACCCGGGCAACGTCGGATTCCGGGAAAAACGCGATCGGCAGTTCGCGACGATGATCGAGATCGCGCTCAGGTACGACCGCCCGATACGCATCGGCGTCAACTGGGGCAGCCTGGATCAGGAGCTGCTGGCGCGCCTGATGGACGAGAACGCCGCCGCCGGCGCGCCTAAGTCGGCGGGCGAGGTGATGCAGGAGGCCCTCGTCCGATCCGCGATCGACAGCGCCGAGCGCGCCCGCGATATCGGGCTCGGCGCCGACCGGATCGTGCTGTCGTGCAAGGTTTCGGACGTTCAGAATCTGGTGGCGGTCTACCAGTCACTGGCCCGCCGCTGCGATTACGCCCTGCACCTGGGGCTCACCGAAGCCGGCATGGGCAGCAAGGGTATTGTCGCGTCCACGGCGGCACTGGCGATCCTGCTGCAGGAGGGTATTGGCGACACCATCCGCGTTTCGCTGACGCCGCTTCCCGGCGGCGATCGGACGGAGGAGGTCGTCGTCGCCCAGCAAATTCTGCAGGTCCTGGATTTGCGGGCGTTCATGCCGCTGGTCACTGCGTGTCCCGGTTGCGGACGGACAACCAGCACCGTGTTCCAGCAGCTGGCGGATGACATCCAGACTCACATCCGCCTTCAGATGCCCACATGGTCCCGCCAATACGAGGGTGTCGAAACGATGAGCGTCGCCGTCATGGGCTGCATCGTCAACGGCCCCGGTGAGAGCAAACACGCCAACATCGGCATCAGCCTGCCGGGCACCGGCGAGGAGCCCGCCGCTCCGGTGTTCGTCGACGGCAAGAAAACCGTCACGCTGCGTGGCGGCAGGATCGCCGAGGAGTTCAAGGACATCGTCGAGGCGTACATTCGCAGCAATTACGCGGCGCGCCCGGCCTCTGATGGATTGGGCGACGAACCGGCGCAACCGGCCGTGATCGCTCGCTGACCGGCATGGCGGAATTAAGACCGGTCCGCGGCACACGCGATTTCCTACCCGAGGACAGCCGGCGACGCCGGCACATCGAAGACACCGCGTTTCGGTGTGCCGAGGCCTACGGCTTTGGCGAAGTGTCGACGCCCATTCTCGAATACACCAACGTCTTCGCCCGCACGCTGGGCGATACGTCCGACATCGTCACCAAGGAAATGTATACCTTCGACGATCGCAGCGGCGACAGCGTCACCATGCGCCCGGAAAACACCGCCGGCATCGTGCGCGCCTTCATCACCAACAAGCTCGGACAGCAACTACCCCTCAAGGTTCTCTACCGCGGACCGATGTTCCGCTATGAACGCCCGCAGAAAGGGCGGCTCAGGCAGTTCCATCAGATCGGCGTGGAATGTCTCGGCATCGCCGATCCCGTTGCCGACATCGAGGTCATTTCTCTCGCCGCCGACATTCTCACCGCCCTCGGGCTCGCCGATACCATCCAACTCGAAATCAACACGCTCGGCGACACCGCCAGCCGGGACGCCTATCGGTCTGAACTCGTCACTTACCTCGAAAAGCACGTCGACGGCTTGTCCGAGGACAGCCGGCGGCGGCTGCACGCCAACCCGCTGCGCATCCTCGATTCCAAGAACCCCGGCGACAAGGCGATCGTCGCAGGCGCGCCGCCGATGACCGCCAGCCTGACCGCGGACTCGGAGTCGTTTTTCCGCCGCGTTCTGAACGGCCTGGATACGCTGGGCATTCCCTATCGCGTCAACACGCGGCTGGTTCGCGGCCTCGACTACTATTGTCACACGACGTTCGAATTCGTCACCGATGCCCTCGGTGCACAGGGAACGGTGTTGGCGGGCGGGCGTTATGACGGGCTGGTGGAACAGATGGGCGGCCCGCCCACCGCCGGTGTCGGCTGGGCGGCGGGTGTCGAACGGCTGATGATGCTTGTGTCAGAAGTCCCACCGATGCGGCGGCCGGTCGTCGTTCTCCCCTTAGGTGAGGATCAGATCGATGCCGCGCTGGTGGTGACGCGAAAGTTGCGCCAGCGGGGCGTGATCACCGATTGCGCCACCGGCGGCAGCATCGCCCGGCGGATGAAATGGGCAAACCGCATCCAGGCACGCTATGTCGTTATCTTAGGAGCCGATGAAGTGGCACGGCAGTCGGCGGCGCTGCGCAACATGGACTCAGGCGATCAGGAGGAACTCGCTCTCGCCGACATCGCGAACCGCCTCGCCACATTGACGTGACCGCGGGCCGTGTCAACGACGCCTGAGTGGAAAGAACACAATGATCGCGGATGAAAAACTGGATCGGGTGGTCGCCCGTTTCGAGGAGCTCGGATCGCTGCTCACGCTGTCCGATACGCACTCCGGCAACGACCTGGCGCGCATCTCGAAGGAACACTCGGACCTGACGCCGATCGTCGACGCCATCGCGGCGCTTCGCGCCATCGAACGGGAGATCGACGAGCTGGAAGTATTGGTGCAGGAGCCGTCGACCGATGCGGACATGCGCGAGCTGGCGAAAGAGGAGGTGGCGACGCTGCGGCGCTCGCTTCCCGACCTGCAAAACAACCTCCAGGTGCTGCTGCTGCCAAAGGACGCGGCGGATGAGAAAAACGCCATCCTCGAGTTGCGCGCCGGCACCGGCGGAGAGGAAGCATCGCTGTTCGTCGCCGATCTTTTTCGAATGTACCAGCGCTATTCCGAACGGCATCGCTGGCGTTTCGAAGTGATGACGTTGCAGGAAACCGGCATCGGCGGCTTCAAAGAAGCGACCGCCCTGATCGCCGGGAAAGGCGTGTTTGCGCGCCTCAAGTTCGAGTCCGGCGTGCATCGGGTGCAGCGCGTTCCGGAGACCGAGGCGAGCGGGCGCATCCACACCTCTGCCGCCACCGTCGCTGTCCTGCCCGAGGCGGAGGAGGTCGACGTTCAGATTGATGAGCGCGACCTGCGGATCGATGTCTACCGTTCCAGCGGCCCGGGCGGACAATCAGTCAACACCACCGACAGCGCGGTGCGTCTCACGCATCTGCCATCCGGGTTGATCGTCATCCAGCAGGACGAAAAGTCACAGCACAAGAACAAGGCTAAGGCGATGAAGATCCTGCGCTCGCGCCTGTTCGACCTGGAACGCCAGCGCGTCGCCGACGAGCGAGCGGCCACCCGCAAAAGCCAGGTGGGGAGCGGCGACCGGTCGGAGCGCATCCGCACCTACAACTACCCTCAAGGGAGGGTGACCGACCACCGGATCAACCTCACCCTGCACAAGCTCGACCGGGTGCTCGACGGCGAGTTGGAAGAGATCATCGACGCCTTGATCGCGTCGGATCAGGCGTCGATGCTCGCGGAAGCGACGTGACCGAAACCACCACTCTCGGTTCCCTAGTCGCCCAATCGCGCCGCCGCCTTGCGGATGCGGGCATCGATACGGCGGCCCTTGACGCCCGTCTGCTGGTCCGCCATGCCCTCAGCTTGCCATTGGCGACGATGATCGGCCATCCGGACCGTCCCGTCGACGCCACGTCGGTGCATCGGGTTGACCGGCTGGTCGCGCGGCGCTCGCGCCATGAACCGCTGGCGTACATCACCGGCAGCCGCGAGTTCTGGAGCTTGGCCTTCCGAGTCACCGACGCCACCCTGGTTCCGCGTCCGGACAGCGAGACCGTCGTCGAGGCGGCCGTGGCGGTGTTGGCTGCACGCCCCGGTCCGGCACGCGTCCTCGATCTCGGCACCGGAAGCGGCTGCCTCCTGCTCTCCATCCTTCGCGCGTGCGCGGACGCGTCGGGGGTCGGCATCGACCGTTCGTTTGCCGCCCTGGCGGTCGCGCGCGCCAACGCACACCACCTCGGCCTTGTCGACCGCGCCCGGTTCGTGTGCGCCGACTGGGCCTCAGGCATCGCCGGCGTTTTCGACCTCGTCGTCTGCAATCCGCCCTACATCGATCGCCAATCCTGGAACACGCTGACGGCGGATGTGCGGGCGTTCGAGCCGCCTCTTGCCCTCGATGGCGGCGCCGACGGTCTCGACGCGTTCCGGCAAATCGTGCCCCAGCTTCCCGCCCTTCTCGCCGCTAACGGCACGGTCATTTTTGAGATTGGCGCCGGTCAGGCCTCTCCCGTGAGTGCGCTTCTCCGCGCTCACGGGTTGCAGTCCATTGAAACCAGAAAGGATTTATCGGGACGCTGGCGTTGTGTTGTCGCGCACGCATGATCAATCCTGGTTGTAAAAAAAATGCTTGGAAACCAAGTCCTTCCCGATTACTTTGACTTGAGAGTGGCTGTTCCACCCAAAATAGCGCCATTGGCGCCGCTGATCAGCGATTTGCCCTCCACTTGAGGGCCATAGAATCGTCATATACGTCGACTGGACTGGCACGAGCTTGGCTCAAGACTCGCGTTACAGGACGATCAGCTTGCGAAAGTCTTTTTGAATGCAGATGAAGCACAATCCTAATCCGCGTCGTGGACGCAACCGAGGGAATGGGAAACGGCACGTCGCCGTACGCAACCAGACCTTCGAGAGCAACGGTCCCGAGGGAAAAATACGCGGCACGGCTCAGCAGGTTCTCGACAAGTATATGGCCTTGGGCCGCGACGCCACGTCTGCGGGGGACCCGATAACCGCCGAAAGTTTTTTTCAGCACGCCGAGCATTATTTCCGACTGCTTCATGCCGCCGACCTCGCCGCCGGTGATCGCAACCCGGATCGGGGCGCGCGCCCGGACCCCGCCAACCAGCCGCAACCGGGCAGCGAGGACGATAACGACAACGAACGTGCTGACGGCAACGGCCGCGAAGTGGCCATCGACAACGCCGAAAGCCTGCCCTTTTAGGACTTCCGCGCCGTCAGCCGTGCCTCAGACCGATCCCTTGTCGGCACGGGGCTTCCCCTTGCCGGCGGCAATCGGTTCGAGAGGACGTTCCGGGGTGACACCGCGCGTGCGCAGTCGGTCGCCGAAGCCGCCGAGCTTGGCCTGCAACTCGACCACCCGCGCCGCGACCGAGAACTGATGGCCGTCAACGGCCCGGCGGTAGACCGTCTCCAGCTTGCCGAGAAGCACATCCAAATCGCGACAGTTGTCCTGCGCCAGCTCGGCCTGGATCTCTGCGATGCGCTGAATAATGCGCGGCTGGCGAAGCAGGCGATAGCCGGCGTTGCGCGCGTGACGGGGCGCATACCCCGCCCCCCTGGCCGCGACCGTTGCGTTCGCATACTCGACGAAGCGGCGGCAGAATCGCTCTTGTCGCGGAATCAACGCACGCATAGGGACCGCTTTCCAACCAACCCGGAAATAGGACTTTAGACCTAAATTGGCCCTACTGTCAAGTTCCTTGAGGTTGAGTGTTGAATCGAAACGATAAATGCGCGCCATCCACCTCTCGCTTAACGCGCGGTGGAGCACCTAGTGGCCAATGACCCTGTGGGCTCGACCGAATTCCGTCGATGATCTGAAAACAAAGGTGCCGCAGAGTGGAATTGAACCACCGACACATTCATGCCAAGCCTGCACAATCTCTGGCAGGACCGGGAGAGGAGTGGCAAACCGCCGCACGATTATAACCCGACACACTAACGGCATCTTTCGATGCCATTTTTCGCCCGTGCGCAAGTCAAGTTTCCAACTGGGATTTTTCTTGTTAGGCTCTCATCATTTATGGGTTCAAACGAAAAGTGGGGATTGGAAGTGGCTTCGAAAATACCGTATATGGCGTCACCAGGATTGATCCCAAAGATTTTCGGAAAAATACAAGAAGCTCGTCGCCCTGATCGGTTCACGCAAGATTTTCTTGAAACGAAGCTTGGTTTCAGTGGAGGAAGTGCCCGTGCTGTTATTCCGCTCCTGAAGCGCATGACCTTCCTTTCATCGGATAGCTCACCAACAAAGCTCTACGATCAGTTCAGGAATGCCGCCACTCAGGGTAGCTCAATGAGTGAAGCTATTCGCGCTGCGTATTCAGAACTGTTCGAGCGAAACGAATACGCGCATGATCTGCCTAAAGATAAATTAACTGGGCTCATTACGGAGATAACCGGAGCATCGAAGGATGATTCGACTACAAAATACGCGGTCTCGACGTTCCTAGCCCTGAAGGAATTCGCGGACTTTGACGCGGAGCAGACGAAAGAAAACTCTGAACCTGCGAGGCCCATTCCTGAGAAGGCAGTACCCCTATTGTCAGAAGAATCCGTTGGTCGGCCACAGGGCCCGGGAGATGATGTGAATTTCGCGGTGTCCTATACCATAAATCTAAATCTTCCTGAGACGACCGATCCGGAGGTATTTAACGCAATTTTCCGGGCCTTGAAAGAAAACCTGTTGACGCGCCGATGAGAACGCTAGATGCAGTTCGCCTATTTGGCCTCAACAACCTCAGCATCGAGGCTGAAATACGTCGGGTTGAGACCGAGCTCGACGTCGATTTCGGCCACCGACAGCATAAAGCACGCGCAGCGGACAATGCGTATTATCCGCAGTTCAGAGAGCGTCTTCGTGAGGAGGCCGCTGCTATGGCTTCTCACTACGCGATCTTCTATTGCCTCGAAAACTTCATTCGAGAATTGATCGTGCAGCGCCTTGAAGAGGTGCACGGCACTAACTGGTGGGAAGCAGCGGTTCCCGATGCAGTGCGTAGAAATGCCGATGTTAACCGCAAAAAGGAGGCCGCAACAGGCATTACACCTCGGTCTCCCGAATTAATTGATTACAGTAATTTTGGAGAACTCGGTGAGATCATCAAGAGAAACTGGGAAATTTTCGGTGATATGTTCCAGGACGTCAGAGCGGTCGAGCGCGTACTAAGCAACCTAAATACACTCCGCGCGCCAATTGCTCACTGCAAGGCTATGGCTGAAGACGAGGTGCTTAGGCTGCACCTCAGCCTGCGAGACTGGTTCCGCCAAATGGAATGAATAATGGTGCGCTTGCGCCAAAAACCTATGACAGCAACATCGAAATTAAAGCGATACATAGGCTAAATGAACCGGCGACTGCTGGTTAAAATGACGGCGTTAAGTTAAGAGCGAGAACTTCTACGGGCTATTTACGAGGTGCAGCGGGCAAAGCTGCGAACTGTGAGCGGCGGCATTGAAAAATTTCTTAGCCCGATATCTACATAGTCCAATTTGTCTTCGAAAAACCACTGTCGAGCCGTAGTATCCCACCTAATGAATGGTGCCGCGGAGTGGAATTGAACCACCGACCCCATCCTTACCAAGGATGTGCTCTGCCCCTGAGCTACCGCGGCGAGAATCGCTTTATGCGGCGAGACGATGCCACAGGCGCGCATGGCCTGTCCAGAAGCCCCTTTGACGCATTAGCGGCCCGGACGGAAAACTGACCGTCATGTCTGACGTCCACACTCGCAACCGCCCGTTGGAGAAACCCGGCCCCGAGGATCGGCAGACGCGCCTCGCCGCCGCGCTCCGCGCTAATCTGAAACGCCGCCGCGAGCAGAAGCGCGCGCGCGCTGGCGATGACGCGTCGGACGCACCCGTCCCGCCCGAGGATACCTGATCGCCCTCGACCGCTTGTTCGTGCCGCATTCCCGTAATAAACAGTCACGTTCGGTCGGGTTAAGTGCATGTCGCGCGGCCCGGCACCTTCCGCATGACCCGCGTTAAGGCTTGTCCATGACCGATGACGCCGCCGGCGCGGGCCTTCCCCAAGGTGACGGCTGGAGAAACGATGGATCAGATACGCATCGAGGGCGGACGAAGCCTGGCCGGCCGCATCCCGATCAGCGGCGCCAAGAACGCGGCGCTGCCGCTCATGGCGGCCTGTCTGCTCACCGACAGCACGCTGGAGCTTCGCAACGTCCCGCGTGTCATGGATATCGCCAGTTTGGCGCTGCTCTTAGGCGAATTGGGCGTCGAGGTTGCACGCGAAGCCGAGGGCGCCTTCGGTGACCGTTACCGGCTGCGCAGCCGCGCCATCAACGACGTTACCGCCCCCTATGAGCTGGTCCGCAAAATGCGGGCCTCGGTTCTGGTGCTGGGTCCGTTGCTTGGCCGCCTCGGCCGCGCCCGTGTCTCGCTGCCGGGCGGCTGCGCCATCGGCACCCGGCCGATCGACCTGCACCTGAAGGCTCTCGCCCAGATGGGCGCGGACATCACGCTGGACAGCGGCTATGTGGAGGCGCGCGCGCCGGCCTCGGGTCTGCGCGGCGCTCACATCACCTTTCCGTCGGTGACGGTCACCGGCACCGAGAACGTCCTGATGGCGGCAACGCTGGCCGACGGCGAGACGACGCTCGCCAACGCCGCCCGCGAGCCGGAGGTCGTCGATCTGGCGCACTGCCTGGTGGCGATGGGCGCCCACATCGAGGGGATCGGCACCGACACCCTGCACATCCAGGGTCGTGACCGCCTGAACGGCGCCTGCCACCGGGTCATCCCCGATCGCATCGAGACCGGCACGTTTGCCGTCGCCGCGGCCATCACCGGCGGCGACGTGGAACTCGTCTCGGCGGACATGGACGCGCTGGCCTCGGTCGGCGAGGTGTTGACCGAGGCGGGCGTCGAGCTGACCGCGACCGCCGACGGTGTGCGGGTGGCGCGCCGCAACGGCCCCATCACCGGCGTCGACATCATGACCGAGCCCTATCCCGGCTTTCCCACCGACATGCAGGCACAGATGATGGCGCTGATGTCGACGGCGAGGGGGGCGGCGATGATCACCGAGACGGTGTTCGAGAATCGTTTCATGCACGTTCCGGAATTGTGCCGCATGGGCGCCAACATCAACGTCCATGGTGCCTCGGCCATCGTTCGCGGCACCGAATCCCTCAAGGGCGCGCCGGTCATGGCCACTGACCTGCGCGCGTCGGTCTCGCTCGTCCTCGCCGGGCTGGCCGCCGAAGGCACCACCGCCGTCAACCGCGTCTACCACCTCGATCGCGGCTACGAACGCCTGGAAGACAAGCTCGCGGGCTGTGGTGCCGCCATCGAGCGGGTACGCGCCAAGGACTGAGACGCCGGCCGCCTGGCGCCGCCGGGCGCGTTTGGCTGGAGTCCGGCGCCCAAACTCGCTACGTATGGGGCGCAACCGGAACGGCTGAGATACGACCATGAGCAACGATAAGATCATACTGGCGCTGCCGAAGGGGCGGATCCTGAGCGAGATGCGGCCGCTTCTGACGCAGATCGGCATCATCCCGGAGGCGGCGTTCGACGATGACGACAGCCGCCAGCTTCGTTTCTCGACCAATCTCCCCGATCTCGACCTCATCCGCGTCCGCAGCTTCGATGTCGCCACCTTCGTCGCGTTCGGCGCCGCCCAGCTCGGCGTGGTCGGCAAGGATGTGCTGATGGAGTTCGATTATCAGGAGCTCTATGCGCCGCTCGACCTCAACATCGGCCACTGCCGGCTGTCCGTTGCCGAGCCGCGCGATCTGCTCTCCAAGGACGACCCGCGCAGCTGGAGCCACGTCCGCGTGGCGACGAAATACCCTGGGATCACGCAACGCTATTTCGCCGATCGCGGCGTGCAGGCCGAGTGCATCCGCCTGAACGGCGCCATCGAGCTGGCGCCTGTCCTCGGCCTCTGCCAGCGCATCGTCGATCTCGTCTCCAGCGGAGCGACGCTGGAGGCCAATGGCCTGGTCGAGATCGAGCGCATCAGCGACGTCACGTCGCGCCTCGCCGTCAACCGGACGGCCTGGAAAACCCGGCCGGTCGAGATCGGCCGATGGCTTGGCCGCTTTCGTGAGGCCGTCAATGCCCGTGCGGCTTGACCGGCGACGCGCGGATTTCGACGCCGCCTTCGCGGCGGTCGTCGCGGCCAATCGGGGCACCGAACCGGCTGTCAACGCCGCCGTCGCGCGCATCATCGACGAGGTCCGCGCGTCGGGCGACGCGGCGCTGATCCGGCTGACGGAGCGCTTCGACGGCATCCGCCTGACGCCCGACACGATGCGGATCAGCGATGCCGAGATCGGCCACGCCGTCGATTCCTGCGCCGACGATCAGCTCAACGCGCTCCACCAGGCCGCGCAGCGCATTCGCGCCTTTCATGACTTGCAACGGCCGGCCGACCTGGATGTTACCGACGACCAAGGCCTGCGCCTGGGATACCGGTGGACTGCGCTCGATGCCGTGGGCCTCTACGTGCCCGGCGGCCAGGCGGCGTATCCCTCGTCGGTGCTGATGAACGCCATTCCGGCCGTCGTCGCCGGCGTTAAGCGTCTGGTAATGACAGTGCCAACGCCCAACGGCGTCGTTCATCCCCTTGTGCTGGCCGCCGCGCGCATTGCCGGCGTCACCGAGATCTACCGCATCGGCGGCGCTCAGGCGGTGGCGGCACTGGCCTACGGCAGCGAGACCGTTCGGCCGGTGGACAAAATCGTCGGTCCCGGCAACGCCTATGTCGCGGCCGCCAAGCGTCACGTGTTCGGCGCCGTTGGTATCGATATGATCGCCGGACCGTCGGAGGTGCTTATCGTCGCCGACGGCCGCAACGACCCCGACTGGATGGCCGTCGACCTGCTGGCGCAAGCGGAGCATGACGCCGACGCTCAATCCATCCTCATCACCGACAGCGCGCCCTTCGCCGACGCCGTCGCCGCGGCGGTGCGGGCACACCTCGCAACGCTCGAGCGCGCCACGATCGCCCTCGCGAGCTGGGAGACCCATGGCTGCATCATTGTCGTCGACAGCCTGCTGGACCAGGCGCCGGCGTTGATCGACCGCTTGGCGCCGGAACATCTTCAGCTGGCGGTGGACGATCCGATGCCCCTGATGAACCGCGTCCGCCACGCCGGCGCCATCTTCCTCGGCCGCTATGTTCCGGAAGCGCTCGGCGACTACGTGGCCGGTCCCAATCATGTGCTTCCGACCGGGCGCAGCGCGCGTTTCTCGTCCGGCCTCGGCGTGCTCGACTTCATGAAGCGCTCGACCTACGTCGCCTGCGACGAGAAGGGTCTGGCGGCCGTCGGACCGGCAGCGGTGGTGCTGGCCGAGGCGGAAGGCCTGAGCGCGCACGCCCGCTCGGTTGCGCTGCGCCTGAACCGGCGGCGTGCAACCTGATGCAGGGCGGCAATGTCCAATGACGCGTCGCGCCAGCGGATCGCCCGCATCATCCTTGAGGATGCTCCGGGCATCCGTCTCAGTCCGCGCATCGAGCACGAGCGCCGGTCGGCGCTCTACGACCTGATCGAAAACAACGTCTTTCGGCCGATAGGAAATTTCACCGGTCCCTATGTGGTGGAGATGACGGTTGTCGGCGAGCGCCTCGGCTTTCGCATCATGGACGAAAACGGCACTGAACTCAGGCACTTCAACACCGCCCTGGGCTCCATCCGGCGCATCGTGAAGGACTACTTCTACGTCTGCGACAATTATTTCTCAGCTATCAAGACGATGAGCCCAAGTCGTATCGAAGCGATCGACATGGGCCGGCGAGGGCTTCACAATGAGGGCGCTCAGTTATTGCAGGAGCGTTTGGCAATCGATGTCGAGATCGATCTGGACACCGCGCGCCGTCTCTTCACCCTTGTCTGCGTTCTCCACATTCGGAAATAGAAACGCACCGTGGTCGAGCTTGCCTCAGCCGTACTTTTCGTCTGCACGCACAACGCGGTGCGGTCACCGATGGCCGAGGGTATCCTCAAACACTTAAGTCATCGTGTCTTCGTCGACTCCGCAGGTGTGCGGGCGGGCGAGCTTGACATGTTCGCCGTGTCGGTCATGGACGAAATCGGCATCGACATTTCCCGCCACCGGTCGAAGGCATTTGACGATCTTGAAGACACCTCCTTCGACGAGGTGATATCGCTGTCCCCCGAAGCGCAGCATCGCGCCGTCGAGTTGACGCGCACCATGGCGTGTGAGGTCGTATTCTGGAACACCTTCGATCCGTCCATCGTCGAGGGCAGCCGGGACGTCCGGCTCGACGCTTACCGGCAGGTGCGCGATCAGCTTATCCAGCGAATCAAGAAAAGGTTCCCGAGTGCGTCGATGGCCGATCTTTAGGCGGCCACCGCGTTTCGATGACCTGTCAGATGAAGAGTTTTATTTCCGCCAGGCGATCCTTATTTTCTAAAGAACGTAACACGCGTGTAACCTTGCAGTCCGGACAACGGGTGGCCGTTCACTGGCGCCTAGCTTCACGGAAGGGAGAACCATCGGATGGCCGTCGACATCGGCATCCGCGGCGACCACGACGACGGCCGCGAGACTGCGAGCTGGCACAAGGCCGAGCCGCCCGTATTGAAGACGAGCACCACCGCCGAACAGGCCCTCGCCGATATTGTCGAACTTTGCCTCGAACACCTGCGCGGCAACGAGGCGTGCGTGCTGGGGCGGACGCACGATGAAGGCGTGCATCAGATGCGCGTCGCCGTCCGTCGGCTTCGGTCTAGTCTCGCGCTTTTTCAGGGGCTTATCCCCGACGAACAGCGCCGGTATCTCAATCGCGAACTACGCTGGCTGATTAACGAGCTGGGTCCGGCGCGCGACTGGGACGTGTTCATCGCCGAAACCTTTCCGCCGGTCGCGGAGCAGCTTCCGGATGACGCCGACCTCGCGGTTCTGCATGATCGCGCTCATGCCATTCGGGATCAAGCGTACGTACGTGTCGCGACGGCAATCCGCGGCCAGCGCTACCTCGGCATCATCATGCTGCTGAGTGCGTCGATCACCGGCCGCGAGTGGCATGGACCGGTCGGCACGACGTTGAACCCCCAGCTTAAGGAACCCGCCATCGACCTGGCCAATCATTTGCTGGAGGCGCGGTGTGCTGACGTTTTGGCGGCGGGCGACGGTTTTGCCCACCTCGCGCCGGAGGATCGGCACAAGCTTCGCATCCAGGTCAAGAAGCTGCGCTACGCGACGGAATTTTTCGGCTCGCTGTACCCCAAGGCGCGTCTGCGCTCCTATCTCGCGGCGCTAAAAATGCTCCAGGACCAGCTTGGCGCGTCGAACGATATCGAGGTCGCGCGGACGCTGTTGAAGCGCCTCGTCAAGGATGCGACGGGAAAGGATCGCCGGCGTCTGGCGTATGCGTCCGGCCTCGTCGTCGGTTGGCACAGCCATGTTTCCGGCGGGCGCGAGACGCGCTCCAACGAGATTTGGGAAAGGTTTTGCTCAGGCGTCCCGTTTTGGGAGAGACCCGAGCCCGACGTCGCCGTTCCTGAGAGCGTCAAAGCAGACGCCGAACCGGTCGATACAACGGCTCCTGTCAATAATGACAACCCGGTGTGACCGTCGGGGTCCCGCAATCAGCCGTCGTGACGCATCCGCACGTAGGATCCCGGTGCGTCCTCGAGAACGGGCAGCCCGCCGGCTCCCGGTATCCGCGCTTCCGTATGACCGCCGTCATGGCGGGCGATCCAGCGGCTCCAGTCGGGCCACCAGGAGCCGCCGACGTCTTTGGCGCCCTTAAGCCAGGTTTCGGGTGACGTGGTCCGCCGGGAATTGGTCGAATACCCGTATCGTTTGCTGGATGGCGGGTTGATGACGCCGGCGATGTGGCCCGAGCCGGCAAGCACGAAGCGAACCGGCCCCTTGTACAGGCGCGTCGCCGCAAACGTTGAGCGCCAGGGGGCGATATGGTCCTCCCGCGTCGACAGCATATAGACGGGAACGGTGATGCGTCTGAGATCGATGGGCGTGCCGGCGATGGTCAACGCGTCCGGCTCGATCAGGCGGTTGTTCATGTACATCTCTCGAATGTAAAAGCGATGCATCATCGCCGGCATGCGCGTCGAGTCGGCGTTCCAGAACAGGATGTCGAACGGCGGCGGGGCCTTGCCGAGAAGATAGGAATTCACATAGGGCGACCAGATGAGATCGTTCTCCCGGAGCATGCTGAACACCTGCGCCATGGTATCGCCGGCGAGGTAACCTTTTTCCGCGATGTGCTTTTCAATCCCTTTGACCTGCGCCTCGTCGATGAAAACGCCGATTTCGCCGGGATCGGCAAAATCCACCATCGTCGTCAGAAAGGTCGCCGATTGAATGGGCCGACGCCCCTTTGCCGCCAGATGCGCCAGCGTGCAGGCGAGAAGGGTTCCGCCGATGCAATAGCCAACGGCGTTGACTTCCGTTTCGCCAGTTGCCGTGGCAATGGCGTCGAGCGCCGCCAGCGGCCCTTCGCGCAAATAATCGTCGAAGGCCTTGTGGCTCAAGCGTTCGTCCGGGTTGACCCACGATATCACGAAAACCGTATGACCCTCGGCGACGGCCCAGCGGATGAAGGAATTGTCCGGCTGCAGATCGAGAATGTAGTACTTGTTGATCCAGGGCGGCACGATAAGAAGCGGCCGGCGGCGCACCCGGGGTGACAATGGTTCGTATTGGATAAGCTGGGCCAGATCGTTCTGCATGACGACCTTCCCCGGCGTCGTCGCCAGGTCGCGGCCGAGCTCGAAAGCGGACAGATCGGTGAGCGAAATGCGCAGCTTGCCTTTGCCGCGTTCCAGGTCGTCGAGTAAATGCTTGAAACCGCGCCTGAGATTGTCCCCCTCGGTGTCCTTTACCTCCCGCAGAACCTTCGGATTGGTGGGAATGAAATTCGTCGGCGACATCGCGCTGATCATCTGACGCAGATAGAACTGCGCCTGCTCCTGCGTTTTGGGGTCAAGGCCGCTTGCACCGGCGACCACGTCCTCCATCCAGCGCGCCGTCAGCAGATAGTATTGCTTGATGCCGTTAAAAATGGGGTCGTTGCTCCAGGCGTCGTCCTTGAATCGCCTGTCCCCCGCATGCGGCGTGACGACCGGCTTGACGTCCTCACCCTGCAACGATCGACGGAGGGTGTCGTGAAGAGTTTCAAAATCCTGCCGTAGACGCTCCTGCGCTTTGGTCAGGCGTCCAACATCGGCGAACACGGCCTGCGAGACCTGAACAAACATGTCGATGAGGCGCTGCGGGTCCAGCACGGAGAACGACGTGTCCAGCGGTTGCTGCCGCCACTGCTCGCTCAGTCGCCGGCTGCGCTCCAGCAAGGTCGCCCAATCGGGGTCGCCGGCAACCCGTTCGCGCTCCAATGATTTGTCCGCCATAAGCCGTCCTTTCGAATTAAGCCTACTCCCCTTCCCATTGGATGTAATTAAGACTTACCCGCCCCGCCATGTCGGACTGGCCGCGACGGCGGTTGATACCGGGACGCCGCGGGTGTCCGCCGCCTCGGTGCCGGGCCAATCAGGTGGCCGGCGCTTCGGCGGCGGCACCTTACATCGAGGATTCCGCCGGCTCGATGACGTCGCGATAGCAGTGCCACGTCGCGTAGGCAAGGACCGGCAATGCGACGGCGAGACCGAGCAATGCCGTCACCAGGCCGCCGACAATCACGATGACGATGAGAGCCGCCCAGCCGAACATCACACGGAAATTAAGACGCACGGCGGCGAGGCTGACGATGATCGCCGAAATGACATCGATCGGGCGGTCATAGATCAGCGGCACGGATACGGCGCTGATGCTGAACACCACCGCCGCGAAAATCGCCCCGACGATACTGCCGATGATCAACAGCGGCGCGCCGTTTATGGAGAACACGACGTCTTGAAGGAACTGGTCAAGCGGCGGCGGCGTGGTGCTGAAAAACAGCATGAACAGGATCAGCGCCACCTCGACCCACACCAGAAAGCAGACGAGAAGCGCCACTCCCATGGCCGAGAGCTGGCCGGCCGAGTCCCCAAAGGCCCCAAAGACGTCCCGCAACGAAACGTCGCCTCCGGTCTCGAGGCGGCGGCTGACATCGTAGAGGCCGACGACCAGGATCGGCGCCAGGATGATGAACCCGCCACCCAGTGGCAACATCAGGGCGCTAAATCCGCCGACGTAAAGACCATAGGTCAGGAGGTAGCCGAGAAGGACAAAGGCGCTGCCGTAGACCAGACTGATGACCGGCGTCTTCAGAAAATCGCGCCAGCCCTCGCTCAGCCAGCGACCCGAACGGTCGACGTCATCGATAGCCCGTATCGTCGCGGGTAGTCGATAGGTGCCTTTGGTCGTCGTCGCAGCCATTACATCCCTCCCCTCCCAGCGGTCCGCATCCCTCGTCTGCCCCGGGACCGGTATCGATCTCTTATATCAACGCCAACATGGAAGCTGTGCGGGTCATGACGCCCCCGGCCGCTCAGGTTCATCAACAGAACGAAACCGGTACTGGGTGGCGATTGTCAACCCCTTAAGCGGCCGTAGGACCGCCAGTGTGCCAACGACGGTCAGCGGAATCCAGACGACGGCGTGCAGCCAGAGCGGCGGTGCCAAAAGGAATTCGGCCAGTCCCGCCACGCCGACGATTCCGAAGCCGAGAATGAAGATCCCGAACACGGCCGGCGCGTCGCCCGCGTCATGGCCACTGAATCCCAGGCCACAGACGGGACACGCGTCGACTATGGTGAGGAAGCCACTGAAGATCTTCCCCTCTGCGCAGCGCGGACAGCGCCCGCAAAGCCCGGAGAGAAGGATGGCCGGCGTCGATCTGTCGGTGTCCCCGTGTGCCATCGCAGGCTAACGCCGCTGCGTCAGTGGCCCATCGGTCCCTGATACCCCGAACTGCCCCACCAGTAGATGGATACGAACAGAAACAGCCACACCACGTCGACGAAGTGCCAATACCACGCAGCGGCTTCGAAACCGACATGCTTTTCGGGTGTGAAATGCCCGCGCACCGCCCGCAGATAGCAGACGAACAGGAAGATGGTCCCGACGATCACGTGAAAACCGTGAAAGCCCGTCGCCAGGAAAAACGTCGACGGGTAAATGCCGTCCGTGAAGCCGAACGCCGCGTGGCCGTACTCGAAGGCCTGGCACGCAATGAAGAGCATACCCAGGACGACCGTGCACCCGATCCAGAAAACCATCTTCGGCCGGTCGTTGAGGCGGACCGCGTGGTGAGCCACCGTTACCGTGGCGCCGGATGTCAGCAGGATCAGCGTGTTGAGGAAGGGCAGGCCCCAGGTATGAAACGGCGTGATGCCTTCCGGCGGCCACACGTCATGAGCGGCGCTGTTGATAAACGGCACGCTGGCATTGAAGAAGGCCCAGAAGAAGGCAAAGAAAAACATCACCTCCGAGGCGATGAACAGCAGAAACCCGACCCGCAGCCCGTGCGCGACCGGCTCGGTATGGGCGCTCGTCCTGACCGACTCGCGAATAACGTCCCGCCACCATCCGACGAACGTCGCCAGCAGGGTGAGAAACCCGGCGATCAACACCCACGGCACGCCGGCGTGCATGTACCAGACGCCGCCCATCGCCATCATCAGCGCCGCCGCCGTCCCCACCATCGGCCACGGGCTCGGGTCGACCATGTGGTAGGGGTGGGATTTCGTCATATGCGTAGCCATCTCGCTCCCCTGAACTCCGTCACGTTTTTCTGTCTCTTGGCCTATCCATTTTCCGCGCCATCCTTCGCCCGAACCACCCGGTCCGCATCCTCGTCCGGTTTGTCGTCATGGGGATCCGCCTCGGCGGGAAAGAAGGTGTAGGACAGCGTAATCTTTCGCACCTCTTGAGCGTCCGGGTCCTCGACGAGAGCCGGATCGACGTAGAAGACAACCGGCATCTCAACCACCTGGCCCGGCTCCAGGGTCTGTTCGGTGAAGCAGAAGCACTCGATCTTGTTGAAGTAGGGCGCGGCCTTGAACGGCGTGACGTTGAATGTCGCGGTGCCGGTTACCGGCTGGTCGGACAGATTCTCCGCCGTGAAAAACGCCAGCACCTCCTCGCCCAGCCGAACATCGACTTGGTGCTGGACGGGCTTGAAGCGCCATGGAAGGGCCGAGTTGACATTGGCGTCGAAGCGGACATCGACGACGTCGGCGCTCACACTGTCCGGCGCCGTCACGTTGATCGTGTTGGGCGTTCCTGCGAAACCCGTCACCTGACAGTACAGCCGGTAGAGCGGCGCCGACGCGAAGGTCAGACCGACCATGCCGGCGACGACACTGAACAGAACGGTAGCCGTTAGTCGCGCTCTGCCTTTTTCTCGATGCGCCGTCATGGCTCCCCGGTCGTTCCGTCCTCTATCCGCCTTGGATCGGGCCGCTGCCGTCCTATTCGGCCGGCTTCATCTGGCCGTGAGGAGCGTGGTGTACGCTTCCGGCGTTAATCACCGGCATCTCCTCATGGGTGTGGAACGGCGCCGGCGACGGCACCGACCATTCGAGCGTCGTCGCACCCTCACCCCATGGATTCGCCGCTGCCGAACTGCCGGACCGCAGCGTCGACAACACGATGTAGAAGAACATCAGCGTCCCGATCATGGTGATCAGCGCGCCGATGGAACTCACCATGTTCCAGCCCGCGTACACATCGGGATAGTCGGGGATCCGTCGCGGCATGCCGGCCAGGCCGAGGAAATGCTGCGGAAAGAACAGCACGTTGACACCGACGAAGAACACCCAGAACTGCACCTTCGCCAGCGGCTCGCTGTACTGCCGGCCGCTCATTTTGCCGATCCAGTAATAGTAGCCGCCGAACATGGCGAAGATCGCCGCGATCGCCATCACGTAGTGGAAGTGAGCGACAACGTAATAGGTGTCGTGAAAAGAGGAGTCGATACCGGCATTGGCCAGGGCGACACCGGTAACGCCGCCGAGGACGAAGAGCCAGATGAATCCGATGGCGTACAGCATCGGCGCCTTGAACTCGATCGAGCCACCCCACATCGTCGCCAGCCAGCTGAAGATCTTGATGCCGGTGGGCACGGCAATGATCAGCGTCGCTACCGTGAAGTAGGCCCGCGCGTTGACGCCGATTCCCGACGTGTACATGTGATGCGCCCAGACGATGAAGCCGACGAACCCGATGGCGATCATCGCGTAGGCCATCCCCAAGTAGCCGAAGATCGGCTTTTTGGAGAAGGTGGATACCAGCTGGCTGACGATGCCGAACGCCGGCAGGATGATGATGTACACCTCCGGATGGCCGAAGAACCAGAACAGGTGCTGCCACAGCACCGGATCGCCGCCGCCGGCAACTTCGTAGAAGTGCGTGCCGAAGTTACGATCGGTGAGCAGCATCGTCAGTGCGCCGGCGAGCACCGGCAACGCCAGCAGAAGCAGGAACGCGGTCACCAGGATCGACCACACGAACAGCGGCATGCGGTGCAGCGTCATGCCCGGCGCCCGCATGTTGAAGATGGTGACGATAAAGTTGATCGCGCCCAGGATCGAGCCGGCGCCCGCGACGTGCAGCGCCAGGATGCCGAAGTCGACGGCGGGCGTCGGATGGAACGCGGCGCTTGATAGCGGCGGATAGGTCGTCCAGCCCGTTCCCATGCCGCCGCTGACGAAGCCGGCGCAGATCAGAAGGACAAGCCCCGCCGCGGTCAGCCAGAAGCTGATGTTGTTCATGCGCGGAAACGCCATGTCCGGCGCGCCGATCATCAATGGCACGAACCAGTTGCCGAAGCCGCCGATCATCGCCGGCATGACGACGAAAAACACCATCAGGAAGCCGTGCGCCGTGACCATCACGTTGTAAAACTGCAGGTCCTCGACGAACTGCAACCCGGGCTGGGCCAACTCCAGGCGGATGTACCACGACATCAGGCCGCCGATGAGGGCGGCAATCATCGACAGCACGATGTACATCGTGCCGATGTCCTTGTGGTTGGTGGAAAACAGCCATCGCTTGATGCCCGTCGGATGATGCTCGTGCTCATCGTGGGCGGCGGTTGCTGCGTATGCCATCTCTCAAGATCTCCCTCGCCCGATCGGCGCGACGTTAACGCGCGGACGCGATTGCTTTTGCTACCTGGTGCTCTTGTGGCGGTGTCGTGCCGGCGAACTCCGCCTGCGCTTCCTTAACCCATTCGCCAAAACGCTCTTTCGACACCGCCTCGATCTGTATCGGCATGTAGTAATGATTAACGCCGCACAACTCCGAGCACATTCCGTAGTACGTCCCTTCCGCCGTGATGCGGACCCATGTCTCGTTGGTGCGGCCGGGCGTCGCGTCCTTTTTCAAGCCCAGTGACGGGACGGCCCAGTCATGGATAACGTCATCAGAGCTCACCAGGACCTGTATCGTCGTGTCGACCGGCAGCACGACGCGGTTATCGACCGTCAGCAGTCGCGGCTGTCCGGGCTTCAGTTCCGAGGCCTCGACGGGCAAACTGTCGAACTCGAAATCGCCGTGGTCCGGATAGGCATACGTCCAATACCACTGCTTGCCGGTCACCTTCAGCGTCATTTCGTAATCCGGCGCGTGATCCGCAAAATACAGAAGCTTGAGTGAAGGGATGGCGATAATAACAAGAATAATGATCGGGACAGCCGTCCAGACAACCTCGAGCATCGTGTTGTGCGAGGTTTTCGACGGCACCGGATTGGCTTTGGCGTTGAAGCGGAAAATCACGTAGCCGAGGATGCCGAGAACGACGAGGACGATCAGAAGCTGCACGATGAGAAGAAAATTATGGAAGTCGTTCACGCGCTCCATCACCGGCGAGAACGCCGGCTGGAAATTAAGCTGCCACGGTACGGCCTGCCCATGCCCCTGGTTCTGCGCCCAGGCATGGTGGCCACCGGCGACCGACGCCAGCAGTACCCCCCACACGAAAAAACCCAGTCTTCCGATTGTTGACGCCATCGTTGGTCCCGTTCCCCTATCCACGTTGCCCTACTCTAGCCCGCCCGCGCACGGCTGGCCAACATCAGATTAATCCTGACGCGGACGCTCGCACAACTGTCCACGCATAGCGTCCGACCAGGGATTGAGCATGAATTGACTAACATGAGAGAACCTGCATGAAAAGTACTTTCTTTCGCAACTGCCGCATCGCGGAGGGGCGGCAACGGTTGATTTCCGCCGAGGGCGTCGTATTGTCTGTCATGCCGCAGTGCGAAATACGGACCCGGTCGCTCTTGTCGACCGGGTGACGAGCCGGCGTGGGTGAGCGGCGGGACAACAAGGATACGACATGAAAGTTAATAAGGTTACGCTGGCCGTCGTCCTCGGCGTTGCGGCTCTCGTCATGTATGCAAGCGTCTTTATCAAGATGGGCGGGTGAGACAGTTGAGCATGTCCAGTCGTACGGCACAAACACCATGCTAGGGCTTGCCGTTAATGACCTTCCGCACGTCAATGCGGCGTTGAATGCCCTGACGATCGTCTGTTTAACGGCCGGGTTTTATTTTATACGAAACGGAATGCGGGATAAGCACAAAGCCTGTATGTTAAGCGCCTTGTTTTTCTCAGCTTTTTTTCTTGTATTTTACTTGACATACCATTTCAATTCCGGCTTGGCGAAGTTCGGAGGCGTGGGGATAATTCGCCCTATTTATTTTTCCATTCTTATCGCTCACGTGGTTGGCGCGGTTGTTATTACGCCAATGGTTCCCGTGACCGTCTACCGCGCTCTGTCGGGACAGGTCGAGGCGCACCGCCGCATCGCCCGCTGGACGTTTCCGCTGTGGATGTATGTCGCCGTGTCGGGCGTCGTCGTTTACGTCATGGCCATCCATCTCTACCCGCACGTCGAGGGTCCGTATGCCGGCGGCTGATACGGCATCCGCGGAAGCCCTGTCGCCCGGCGGGGCGGCGGCCCGTGACCGCCACGCCCCCAGCGGGCTAAGGCTCGAGCTGTGGCTATGGCTTGCCCTGGCGGTAACGACCCTCGGTATGGCCGGCGTGTTCGCTCTGCTGCTGGCGGTGTCCCGCATCCCCGGCATCGAGCGCGTGGTCGCGTGGCCCGTCGACTTCTTTCAAAAGGGCCTGGTGATCCACGTCGTCTTTTCCTTCGTCGTCTGGTTTCTGTCCGCTCTGGCGGCGTGCGCGCTGCTGGCGGCGCGGATGCTCGCGCCGGCAGGCCACGGCGCCGGGCGCGCCGGAACGCTGTCCGCCATCCTTGCGGCGGTGTCCCTGCCGCTCCTGTTCATTCCGGCGTTTCTCGACCGCGGTGAGCCGACGCTCAATAACTACGTGCCGGTGATCATCGATCCGCTGTACTATACCGGGTTGGTGGTGCTGGCCATCGCCGTCGCCATCGCCGTCAGCGGATTGTTCGTCCGCGTGACGATCAGCGATCTGGCGTCGAGGCCGGTGGTTCTCGCGGTCGCCTGTGCGGGTGGCCTGTACGCCATAGCGCTGATGTGCATCGGCATCGCCGTCGCATTGCTGTGGGGCGAGCCAGCATCGCACGCGTGGAATGAGGATCTGTTCTGGGGTGGCGGCCATGTGCTGCAGTTTACCAACACCGCACTGATGATCGCCGCCTGGAGCCTGCTGATGACCAGGCTGCCGGGTGCTTCGGCGACGGTGCCGTTTGCCGTCGGCGTGGCGGCGCTGTTTCTGTTCGCCGCGGCGCTGCCGGCGCCGGCGTTCTACCTCCTCTTCGAGCCGTTTTCAGCCCGCCAGGCGGAAGCGTTCACGGCGCTGCAATATCTGCTCGGACCACCCACCGTAATTGCCGCCTTCATGCTCGTCCGCCGCCTGCCGCGCCCGCTGCCGTGGCGGAACGTCGCCGGGCTGGCGCTTATGTTGTCGATGATCGTCTTTTTCGCCGGCAGCGTCTTCGGTCTGTTCGTCGACGGCGCCGACACCCGCACACCGGCGCACTATCATCTCGTCATTGCCGGCGTGACGCTGTCGTTCATGGGGCTGTTCCACGCGGTGCTGCTGCCGGAAATCGGCCGCGCGCCGGCGAAGCTATCGCTGTGCCGGCTGCAACTGCATCTGTTCGCGTGGGGACAGCTCATCGCCAGCACCGGCCTGTTCATCGCCGGCGGCTACGGTGCGCCGCGCAAAGTCGCCGGTGATGCCCAGAGCCTGGACGTGCTGTGGGCGAAGGTCGGCATGGCGATGAACGGCGGCGGCGCCCTTTTTGCGGTTGCCGGCGGGGCGCTGTTCGTGTGGATTATCGGCACTGCACTCGTCCGTCGCTCAATGGTCGAGCCGGGCGGCACCGCGGCGGCGGCACGCTGATGGCGACCGCGTCGAGGGCAAGGATTTAAAAAGGGACAGATAAGGTTGGCCGCCCCAAGCACAAACAGCGTCATACGTCCGGCACCGCCGGACGCGGTCGGCGAGCCCCGCTTCTCGCTCCGCGATTACGCCATCCTGCTCAAACCGCGGGTGATGTCGCTGGTCGTCTTCACCGCCGTCGTCGGGCTGATCATGGCACCCGCAACCGTCGACATCTGGACCGCTATCGTCGCCGTTCTGTGCATCGCCATCGGCGCGGGTGCGGCCGGCGCCATCAACATGTGGTACGACCGCGACATCGATCGCGTCATGCGGCGTACGATGAACCGGCCGCTGCCCGCCGGCCGCCTCAAGCCGGGATCGGTCCTCGTCTTCGGGTTGACCCTCTCCGCCGCCGCCGTTGCGACAATGGCCGCCGCCGTCAATCTGGTGGCCGCCGGTCTGCTGCTGCTGACCATCGTCTACTACGTCGTCATCTACACGGCATGGCTGAAACGTCGAACGCCCTACAACATCGTCGTCGGCGGCGCGTCGGGCGCTTTGCCGCCGGTGATCGGCTGGGCGGCCGCCAGCGGCGATGTCGGCCTCGGCGCCTTGGTCCTGTTCGCGATCATTTTTCTGTGGACGCCTCCGCACTCGTGGGCACTGGCGTTGTTCCGCCGCAACGACTACGAGGACGCCGGCGTGCCAATGCTGCCGGTGGTTGCGGGCGAACGGGCGACCCGCAACCAGATGATCGCGTATACCTGCCTTCTGCTGCCGGCGACCCTCGCGCCGGTCATCATCGGCATGTCGGGCGCGCTCTATGGGGTTGCCGCGGTCGTTCTGGGCGCGTTGCTCCTGCGCCACGCCATTCGGGTACGCAACGAGGCGAGCGCGGCGTCGGCGCGGGGGATGTTCTTTTTCACCATCCTTTATCTGTTCCTGATCTTTGCCGCCCTGCTCGCCGATGCGCTGCTGCCGGCGGTTCACGTTTCGAGCCTCGGCTGATGGCGCCATTGGCGTACGCGCGCCTGGAAGAGCGTTTTCGGCAGCTCGACAGCCTCGGCGGCGCCGAGGCAGTGCTGCACTGGGATCTGGCGACGATGATGCCGCCGGGAGGCGCTTCCGCCCGCGCCGACCAGCTTGCCGCGGTCAAGGCGGTGCGGCACGATCTGATCACGCGGTCGGACGTCGCCGACTGGCTTGCGGACGCGGCCGATGACGCGACCCTCGGTCCGTGGCAGCGCGCGAACCTCAAGGAAATGACGCGACAGCACGCACACGCGACCGCGCTCTCGCCGGCGCAGGTTGATGCGCTGTCGCGGGCCACCTCGGTGTGCGAGGCGGCGTGGCGCGAGGCGCGGGCGGCCGACGACTTCGCCACTGTTCTGCCGTCGCTCGACGCACTGCTGACGCGGGTTCGCGAGACGGCGCTCGCCAAAGCGGAACGCCTTGGCCTGTCGCCCTACGATGCCCTGCTCGACAGTTACGAACCGGGTGGCCGGTGCGCCGACATCGATCGTATTTTCGGCGATCTGGTCGTCGTGCTCGACGACGTGCTGCCGCGGGTTCTGGAGCGCCAAGCGCGGGACGCGCCGGTGCCCGAGTTCACCGGCCCCTTCCCATTCGAGAAACAGCGACGCCTCGCCGTCCGGCTGATGGAAACGCTCGGCTTCGATTTCCGCCACGGCCGCCTCGACATCAGCCTTCACCCGTTCTGCGGCGGCACGCCGGACGACGTCCGCATCACCACCCGCTACGACGAGACCGATTTCCAGTCGGCGCTCATGGGCGTGCTCCACGAGACCGGCCACGCGCTGTACGAGCGCGGCCTTCCCGCCGCCTGGCGCGGACAGCCGGTGGGCGAGGCGCGCGGCATGGCGATGCACGAAAGCCAGTCGCTTTTGATGGAAATGCAGGTGTGCCGGTCGCGGGAGTTTTTCACCTTTGCCGCACCGCTGCTGGCCGAAACGCTCACGAACGGCGCGGATGCGGACGAACGCTGGAGCGCCGATGCCCTGTTCCGTCATTACACACGCGTCACGCCCGGCCTGATCCGCGTCGATGCGGACGAAGTGACCTATCCGTTTCACGTCATCCTTCGCTACGATCTGGAGCGGGCGATGATTGCCGGCGACCTCAAGCCGGCCGATCTGCCGGGCGCCTGGAACGACGCCATCAAACGCCACCTCGGCATCCGGCCGCCCGGCGACCGTCTCGGTTGCCTTCAGGACATCCACTGGTACGACGGCGCCTGGGGCTATTTCCCCACCTACACGCTGGGCGCGCTGGCGGCGGCGCAGCTGTTCGCCGCCGCCGTCCGCGACCGGCCGGACATCCCGGAAGCGGTGTCTCAGGGGCAGTTCCAGCCGCTACTCGACTGGCTACGCACGCACGTGCACGGCCAGGCGTCGCTCTCCTCCGGCAATGAGGTGCTGATCGCGGCGACCGGCGCGCCGCTGGGTGTCTCCGCCTTCGCCGACCACCTCCGCCGCCGCTATCTGGCGTGAGACGAGCCGGCCGAAACCGAGGCTAGCGGGCTCGCCGGCACGTCAAGGCGTTCCTTGCCTTGGCGCGCCGTCACCGCTATAGCCCTTGTTCTGCATCTCCGCTGTAATCCGATAGGCAAGCCTGAGACAACGACCGAACCGTGCAATACATAAGCACCCGCGGGAAAGCGCCGCGACTTGACTTCGACGACGTTGTTCTCAGCGGCCTCGCCCGCGACGGCGGACTCTATGTCCCGGACACCTGGCCGACGCTCACGCCGGACGCGCTGGCCTCGCTCGCGGGCGCGTCGTACCCGCAGCTGGCGGCCACCGTCCTCGCCCCGTTCGCGGCGCCATCGGTGGATGAGGAGACGCTGCTTGCAATCGCCGAGGATGCGTATCGGGATTTCGACCACCCGGACATAGCACCGCTGCGCCCGCTCAGTGACGGCATTTGGCTGCTGGAGCTGTTCCACGGACCGACGTTGGCCTTCAAGGATTACGCGCTGCAGGTCCTCGGCCGGCTATTCGACCATATCCTCAAGCGTCGCAACCAGCGCATCACCATCGTCGGCGCGACCTCGGGCGACACCGGCTCGGCGGCCATCGAGGCCTGTCGCGACCGCGACGCGATCGAGATCTTTATCCTCCACCCCAAGGGCCGGGTGTCGGAAGTGCAGCGCCGCCAGATGACCACCGTGACGTCGGCCAACGTCCACAACATTGCCGTGGAGGGCACCTTCGACGATTGCCAGGACTTGGTCAAAGCAATGTTTGCGGACGAGGCGTTTCGCGACGCGTACCGGCTGTCGGCGGTCAACTCCATCAACTGGGCACGTATCGCGGCGCAGGTCGCGTATTACGTGCATGCGTTCGTTTCGCTGGGCCGCATGGGCCGCGCCGTCTCGTTTGCCGTGCCGACGGGTAATTTCGGCAACGTTTACGCCGCCTATGTTGCCGGGCGCATGGGCGTCAACCTGCACCGGCTGATCGTGGCGTCGAACCGGAACGATATTCTGACCCGGTTTCTGGCCACGGGACGGATGGAAATCGGCCCGGTGCACGCCACGTTAAGTCCTAGCATGGACATTCAAGTATCGAGCAATTTCGAGCGCTATTACTTTGAGATGGTCGGCCGCGACGCGGACGCCGTCGCCTCGGCGATGCAGCGCTTTCGCCAGACGGGAAGTTTCTCCGCAACCGCACCGGCGCTCACGTGGGCGCTGGCGCAACTGTCGGGCGAGCGCCTGACCGATGACGAGACGCGCGACACGCTCAGGTCGCTCTATGACGAAACCGGCGAGCTGTTCGATCCGCACACCGCCATCGGCATCGCCGCCGCCCGCCGCCATCGCTCCGAGGACGACCGGCCGGTAATTGCGCTGGCGACGGCGCATCCGGCCAAGTTTCCCGACGCCGTCGAGGCCGCTACGGGCGTCCGGCCCGAGCTACCCCCCCGCTTGGCCGACCTGTTCGACCGGCCGGAACGCTGCACCGCGCTGCCGGCGCAACTCGACCGCATTCAGGCCCACATCCGGGCATCCATCGCCAGCTTTGAGGACGAGAGCGCCATTACATGAGCCAGATCCGCGTCACGACGCTCGACAACGGCTTGCGCATCGCGTCCGATCCCATCACCACGGTGGAAACGGCATCCGTCGGCGTCTGGATCGAGGCCGGCAGCCGGTACGAAACCTCGTCGAACAGCGGCGTGTCGCATTTGCTCGAGCACATGGTGTTCAAGGGCACCCGGCGCCGCGATGCCCGCGCCATCGCCGAGGAGATCGAAGCCGTCGGCGGCCACATCAACGCGCACACGTCCCGGGAATACACCGCCTTCTACGCCAAGGTGCTGAAAGATGACGTCGGCCTGGCCCTCGACGTCATCGCCGACATGGTCCAGCACTCTCTGCTCGACGCTGCGGAGTTGAGCCGCGAACGGACCGTCGTCATTCAGGAAATCATGCAGGCGCACGACACGCCGGACGACATCATCTTCGATCGCTTTCAAGCGACCGCCTTTCCCGACCAGCCGATCGGCCGATCGGTTCTTGGCAGTGCGGAGCTGATCGACGATATGTCCCGCGACGTCCTGGTCCGCTACATGCTGGAAAACTACGGCGCCGGCCGGATGATCGTCGCCGCCGCCGGCAACGTCGACCATGACCGTCTCGTCGATCTGGCCCAAGCGGCCTTCGACCATCTTCCCCATTCGGCAACACCCATGTGGGAAAAGGCACAGTATCGCGGTGGCGAGTGGCGCGAGGAGCGGGACCTCGAACAGATTCACCTCGTTCTCGGATTTCCGTCCATCGCCTATCACGATCCGAAATTCTACGCCATGTCGGTCCTGTCGACGCTTCTCGGCGGCGGCATGTCGTCGCGGCTGTTTCAGGAGGTGCGGGAAAAGCGCGGCCTCGTCTACAGCATCTACACGTTTCCGGCGACCTACAGCGACACCGGTCTGTTCGGCATCTACGCCGGAACCGGCACCGACACGGTTGGCGAGCTGGTGCCGCTGATCTGCGACGAGCTCCTCGACGTGACGCGCCACGTCGGCGATACGGAGGTGTCCCGCGCGCGGGCGCAGCTCAAGTCGGGTATCCTGATGTCGCTGGAAAGCACGTCGGCGCGATGCGAGCAGCTGGCCCGGCAACTGATGGTGTTCGGGCGGCCCATCCCGGTGTCCGAGACGGTGGCGAAAATCGATGCGGTGGACGCGTCGGCGGCCCGCGACGTGGCGGCTCAGGTCTTCGGCGGCCCACCGACACTGGCCGCTCTCGGCCCGATGGGGACGTTGCCGGTGTGTGACGCGATTGCCGACCGATTGTCGTCAATTGTCGCCGCCTAGGCGTGACCGGCGTTTTCCGACAGCATGGTGGGATCGATGCCGATCTTGGCCATGGCCAAATCCCATTTGGCGTCGATGCGGTCGCCGAACACCAAGTCCTCGTCCGGGTCGACATGCAACCAGCCGTTGGCCCTGATTTCCATGTCGAGCTGCCCTGCCCCCCAGCCGGCATAGCCGAGCGCGAGCAAATGACGCCGCGGTCCGCCGCCCGTCGCGATGGCGCGCAGGATATCCACCGTCGCCGTCAGCGCGACCGTGTCGTTGACGACAAGTGTGCCGTCCTGAACGTAATCGGGTGAATGCAGAACGAACCCGCGCCCGGTCTCGACCGGCCCGCCGAAATGGACTTTATTCGTCTCGTCCACCGCCGATACGGTAATGTCGAGCTGCTCCAGCAGTTCGGTGAAGGTGAGCGCGCTCAACGCCCGATTGACGACCAACCCCATCGCACCGTCGGCGTTGTGCGCACACATGTAAATGACGGTTTTGACGAATCGCGGGTCTTGCATGCCTGGCATCGCCACCAGGAGTTGCCCCGCCAGATAGGGTTCCACGCTCGCCGAATGTGTCATGACGGTCCTTTCGCCCCGTTCCGCAAGTGTACCACAGGACGATCGCCGGGTGTGCAGGCTTGCGAGCCTCCAGCCCCAGCCGGGGCGCGCACTGTGACATCATTGCGGGCATCGTGGTTGATTGGCCTGATCCTCGTGCTGATGGCGGTCCTCGCGGGCGCGGCGCGCGCGGACGCTCTAACAAACGAATCGTCATCGGCATGGGCACGAACGGAGCACGGCGCGGTCAGGCTGATGTCGGCGACCATCGGCACCGGCGACGCGGCCGGGATCACGCTGGGGCTGGAATTCGCGCTGGCGCCGGGCTGGAAGGTCTACTGGCGGTCGCCGGGCGACGCCGGATACCCGCCCGACGCGGACTGGAGCGGCTCCGACAACCTCGCCTCGGCCCGAATGCTGTGGCCGGCGCCAGTGCGCTTTTCCGTCCTCGGCTTCGACACCATCGGCTACGAGGGCGCGGTCACCCTGCCCATCCTAGCCACTCTGGAGCGTCCGGGCCAGGCGCTGTCGGCGCGCGCGCGTGTTGACTATCTGACCTGCTCCGACATCTGCGTACCCTATGTGGCGGACCTCGCCCTCGACGTTCCCGCAGGACCAGCCGGCGCGAGCCCGTTCGCGCACCAGATCGAGCGGTACCGCAACCAGGTGCCGCGACCGGACGACACCAACGGCCTGTCCATTGATGCGGCTGATGCGGTCGCGGCCGACCCCGCCTCGTTATCGGCCACCGACGGGGCCGTTCGCGTTACCGCCACGTCGACGGAGCCATTCGTCGCTCCCGACGTGTTCATCGAGGGGCCGGCACAATACGCCTTCGGATCGCCCCAAGCCTCGATGGCCGCGGACGGCCGTTCGGTGGTCTTCCGGGTGCCAGTCGAGCCGGGCCTGCCCGCCGTCGGCACGTCCTTGACCGTCACCCTGGTCGACGGCGGTCGCGCGGTCGAACGGACGCTGAACCTGATGCCGGCGGAAGCGGTTACAGGCGGCACGGATGGTCTGGGCGCGCTCGTCACGATCCTAGCGCTGGCCCTGGTGGGGGGCTTGATCCTCAATCTGATGCCGTGCGTGCTGCCGGTGCTGTCGATCAAGCTGTTGAGCGCGGTCAGCCATGGCGGGCGCGCGCCCGCTCATGTCCGTTTCGCCTTCATCGCCACCGCCACCGGTATCGTCGCCTCGTTCCTGCTGCTGGCCGTGGTCCTGACGGCGATCAAGATGAGCGGCGGGACCATCGGCTGGGGGATGCAGTTCCAGCACCCGTGGTTCCTGATCGCCATGACTCTGGTGGTGGCGTTGTTCGCCGCCAACCTATGGGGCGTGTTCGAGGTGCCGCTGCCCCGGTTCATCGCCAACGCCGGGGAACGGCTCGGCCACGTGCGGGGCCTGGGCGGCCATTTCCTCACCGGTGCGCTCGCCACCCTGCTGGCGACACCCTGCACCGCGCCGTTCGTCGGCACCGCCGTCGGGTTCGCGCTGTCCCGCAGCGCGTTCGAAATCGTCGCCGTGTTCGTCGTGATGGGCTTGGGCCTGTCCCTTCCCTACCTGCTGGTCGCGTCCTTTCCCCGCCTTGCCACCCGGCTGCCGCGGCCGGGACCGTGGATGCTTTATCTGCGCCGCGTGCTGAGCCTCGTGCTGATCGGCACCGGCGTCTGGCTGCTGAGCATTCTAGCGGCGCAGGTCGGCACTGCCGTCGCCGTCGCGGTTGGCCTGGTGACGGCCGCCGTCGTCGCGCTGCTTTGCGCTCGATCCGCCATGCCGGCGCGGCTGGCCGGCGCGGTGCCGGTCGCAATCATGGCGCTGATCGTCGTCGCGTTCGGTATAGGCGGCCGCCCGCACGACGATGGCGACGGTGACGCCGCCGCCGGGCTGACCGGCGTCTGGACGGCGTTCAATGCGGCCCGCATACCGGACCTGGTTCGGAACGATCGGGTGGTGTTCGTGAACGTCACCGCCGACTGGTGCCTCACCTGCCGGGTGAACGAACGCTTCGTCCTCGGCCAGGATGCGGTTCGCGCCCGTCTGGAGGATGCCGACGTCGTTGCCATGCAGGCCGACTGGACCCGACCGAACGACGCCATCGCCCGGTTTCTCGCTCGTTACGGCCGATACGGCATTCCGTTCGATGTGGTGTACGGTCCGGGAACTCCGGACGGCCACGTTCTTGGCGAACTCCTTACCGCCGACGAGGTGTTGTCGGCAATCGCGGTCGCCCGCGGAACCGAGACACGGGCGGAACTGTCGCCCCCAGATGACGACCGACGGAAGGGCGCTGAATGATTTTGCAATCGCCGCGTCGAGCGGATATGTCCAGCGGACGAGCGATTCCGCACATCATCCGGGGTGCATTCATAAGGGAGAGGGAATCACGATGACGATCAAGGTCGGCGACGCCGTGCCATCGGTGACGTTAATGCGCATGGGGGCCAAGGGCCCCGAGGCGGTAACCACCGACGAACTGTTCAAGGACAAAAAGGTCGCGCTGTTCGGCGTCCCCGGCGCCTTCACCCCAACATGCTCGGCCAAGCACCTGCCGGGGTTCGTGCACAACGCCGACGCCCTGAAGGCAAAGGGCATCGACGCCATCGCGTGCACCGCCGTCAACGACGTGTTCGTCATGGATGCGTGGGGCAAGAACCAGAACGTCGGTGACGCGGTGATGATGGTGGCGGATGGCGATGCCAACCTGACCAAGGCGACGGGTCTGGAAATGGACCTGACCGGAAAAGGCCTTGGCCTGCGCAGTCAGCGTTTTTCGATGGTCGTCGACAACGGCGTTGTGTCCTTACTCGCCATCGATCCGCCGGGCGCGTTCGAGCTAACGAGCGCCGAGGCGCTGCTCGCGACTCTCTGATTGTGTAGAGACAACCGCTGACGTTTGCAGACGGGCTGGTGGCGCGGCCTGGTCAGCGAACCAGGAGTTCGGCCGCCTGAACGGGCAGGGTCAGCGAGGGCGCCGCGTGCTGCGCGTGCTCAGTGACATTCCTGCGCCCGATCACGTAGGGCTTAAAGGCCATGTCCTGAATGAGGATGTGGTGAAGCAGCCAGTCGGAGAGATACGCGTACAGCCGCTCGGCCGTTCGCGCCGAGGGATGTGAGCGCCACGTGTCATGCAATTTCTGGATAAAGGCGGTGAAGAGGCGGTGTTCGCCCACATGGACACGAATGCCCGGAAAACCACAGGCAGCCATGACGGCCTCTTCACGCGTGAAGTGAAAGCGGCAATAGAGCACCAGCGTTTCCAGGACCGTTTCCATCGTTCGACCCGACTCCACGGGGTGGACATCGTGCAGAAGATTGATGATGCGGATCAGGCAGCGGTGGTCGCTGTCCAGTGACGGAACGCCGACACTCATTGCGTTGTTCCACTGGATCGGAGTCATCCCCTGCACCCGTTCTTTCGTCCTCCCGTATCGCCCGAGCGGCGAAAATAATTCCTCCAAAATCTACCATTTTGAAAATCGAAAGACCATACTAAAATTAGGTTAATTGGCCCGTTGCGGGTATCGGTGGCCTGTTAAGGGGACCCGGCATCGTCGCTGCCGCCGGCAATGGCGAGAGCGGCTTGCCGGGCCAAGCGATCCGCGTGCTCGTTGTCCGGATCGCCGCTGTGGCCCTTGACCCAGTGCCAGTGGACCGTGTGCGGCTGCATGGCCGCCTCGAGCCGGTGCCAGAGATCGACGTTCTTGACCGGCTTGCGGTCGGCGGTTTTCCAGCCGTTCCGTTTCCACACGTCGATCCAGCGGGTGATGCCATTGCGGACGTAGGCGCTGTCCGTGTACGCGTGGACCGTCATGCCGCGGGTGAGCGCTTCGAGACCGGCGCTCGCCGCCGTCAGCTCCATGCGGTTGTTGGTCGTTTCCGCCTCTCCACCGGCGAATTCCTTTTCATGGCCGCGCCATCGCATCACCACGCCCCAGCCGCCCGGACCCGGGTTTCCGAGACAGGCGCCGTCACAGTAAATGACGACGTCATCGTTGGTTGGCTTGCTACCGACGGGCATCCGTCAGTCGAGCCCGTACGCGCGGTGATCGCTGATGCCGCGATGAAAGCGCAGCTTCTGCACATATTCCATGGGGTTTTTCGGCGTTACCAGCGCCGTCGCTGGCGTGTCGAGCCAGTCGTAGAGTCGCGTCAGCAGGAAACGAAGCGCGGCGCCGCGGGCGAGCAACGGCAGGTGGACACGCTCGTCCCGCTCAAGCGGGCGCACCGCCTGATAGCCGGAGACCAGCCGGCGCGCCTTCGTAACGTTGAAGCTGGCGTCCGGCTCGAAGCACCACGCGTTCAGACACACCGCGATGTCGTAGGCGAGCACGTCGGTGCACGCGAAGTAAAAGTCGATCAGGCCGGACAGCCGGCCATCCTCGAAAAAGACGTTGTCGGGGAACAGGTCGGCGTGAATGATGCCGGTCGGCAGACCGGTCGGCCATTGGCGCTCGAGAACATCAAGCTCGCCGTCCAGTTCGGCGAGGAGATCGTCGGGCACCGAGCCTGGCTGTCGGCGACATGATCGAAGAAGCGGCCGCCAGCCGTCCACCGACAGGTCGTTCCGTCGCTGCATGCCGAAATCCGCTCCCGACAGGTGCAGCCGGGCCATGGCCTCGCCGACGGCGGCACAATGGCTCGGACTCGGACGACGCGGCCATAGGCCGGACAGAAACGTCACAATGGCCGCCGACCGTCCCGCCAGGTGGCGCAGGGCCGAACCGTCACGCCCGTGGATCGGCGTCGGGCACGGAATGCCCTTGCCGGCGAGATGATCCATGAGTGCCAGAAAAAACGGCAGGTCACAGTCGTTCACGCGCTTTTCGTACAGCGTCAGGATGAAGGTGCCGGTTTCCGCGACGAGCAGGTAATTGGAATTCTCGGTCCCTTCCGCAATGCCTTTGCAGGCGATCACGCGTCCGATATCGTATTCGGCAGCGAAGGCCGCTACGTCTTCGTCGTTGATTTCGGTGTAGACCGCCATCGCTGATCTTGTTACCCGCTGTCGCCGGACGCTACGCGTCGCTGTGGGGGATAGGCGACCCCAGCATTAAAAACAGGCCGACGTCCACGGTTGCCGGCCGCCTTGGGAGATGAAGCATGATCGACACTGTCATCGATAGACGCTCCTTTTATGCCTTCGATGGTGCCATCGGTCGGCACCCCGCACGGTATGCACGCAAACGATGCAGCGACCAACCGTTGTCTCACCATCGGCTTTCGAAATGGAAGAATGCGACCGCCGCACGATGGTCACGGTGAGAGGCGCGCCGGCCGTGGGCTTAAACCGTTCGTTCAGCGTCATTGCTCTGGCGTGCGCCGTCGGGCTGCTGAGTGCCTGCGGGTCCGACGACGAACCGGCGGCACCGCCATGCCCCCGCGCGCTTATCGTTACCGACGCCGCCTCGCTGACCACGTTCGCCGCCGGTACCGGGCGTGATTTCATCGACGTCGATTTTCAGGTCGAGATCGCCGACCTCAAAAGCGGCTGCCAGTTCGAGAACGTTGACGGCCGCACGATGGCGGTTGTTGCGGTGGCGCCGGTGCTGGTGGCGACACGCGGCCCCGCCAATACCGATCGCGTTGCCAAATTTCAGTATTTCGTCAGCGTGATCGGCCCCACTGGTGCCATCCTCAACAAGCAGCTTTTCGATGTCGTCGCGACGTTCGAGGGCAATCAGCGCCGCCTGATGTATACCGAGGACGACCCACCCATTACCGTCGAACTGGCGTTGGACGCCTCGGGCCGGGCCGACAACTACGAGATGCTCGTCGGGCTTCAGCTGACGCCGGCTCAGCTTGACTACAATCGACGCCAACGCAACGTTAGGCCGTGAGGCCATGGCAATAGCTGACGAACCGCCACCATCAACGGCTGGAGCAACGGCGATGATTGGACGCACGATTGGGAACCGCCGGATGCATGACGCAGCTCCGCATGTCGATTGCGTCGACGATCAGGTCTCGGAATGACAAATCCCATCGCCGACCCGCCGCTGGCGTTGCGCCAAACGCCGCTTTTCGCCCTGCATCAGAAGCTGGGGGCGAAAATGGTGCCGTTCGCCGGATTCGAGATGCCGCTGCAGTACCAGGGCATCATCGCCGAACACCAGCACACGCGGACGAAAGCCTCCTTGTTCGACATCTCGCACATGGGCCAGGCCGAGATCGCGGAGTCCAGCGTCGACGCGCTGGAGCGGCTGGTCACCGCCGACATCAAGAGCATGCCGACCGGTCGCGTCCGCTACACGCTGCTCACCAACGAAAGCGGTGGCATCATCGACGACCTCGTCGTCATTAACGGCGGCACCCATCTGGTGCTCATCGTCAACGCCGCGCGGCGGGCGGTGGATTTTGCCCACCTGGCGGCTCACCTCCCAACCGACAGCGGCCTCAAGCCCCAGGAGGACCGCGCCCTTCTCGCCTTGCAGGGCCCGGCGGCGGCAACCGTCCTCGGCCGCATCGCGCCGGCGGCGCGGCTGATGCTGTTCATGACCAGCGAGAGCCTGAAGATCGGCACCATCCGCTGCACGGTGTGCCGCTCCGGCTACACAGGCGAAGACGGTTTCGAGATCAGCGTCGACGCCGCCGACGCGGCGGATCTGGCCAGCCTTCTCCTGGAGGAACCGGAAGTGAAGCCGGCGGGGCTTGGCGCCCGCGATACGTTGCGCCTGGAGGCGGGCCTGTGCCTGTACGGCGCCGACATGGACGAATCGACGACGCCGGTTGAGGCGGGTCTCGGCTGGACCATCGGCCGCCGCCGTCGCGAGCAGGGGGGGTTTCTCGGCGACGAGGTCATTCTGCGTCAGCTCATCGACGGTGTCGCGCGCAAGCGCGTTGGCATGATCCTTGATGGGAAAATGCCGGCACGGCCGCCGGCCGCTATTGTCGACCTCGATGGAAAGGCCATCGGCCGGGTGACCAGCGGCACGTTCGGCCCGTCGGTGGGCCGCCCGATCGCCATGGGATATGTTGAGACGGCCTACGCCCAGCCCGACACGACGGTCGCGGTCGAGGTGCGCGACAAACGATTGACAGCTAACGTGATACGCCTTCCCTTCGTTCCGCACAGATACGTTCGATAACCCTACCAGCGTCGGCGAGGTCAACGATGCCCGTGCGTTTCACCCGCGATCACGAGTGGATCCGACTTGACGGCGATACCGCAACCGTCGGAATCACCAATTACGCCCAGGAACAACTGGGCGACGTCGTGTTTGTCGAGTTACCGGAGAGCGGCCGCACCCTAAATCAGGGGGACCAGGCCGCGGTCGTCGAATCGGTAAAAGCCGCCAGTGAAGTGTACGCGCCGGCGGGTGGGAAGGTGATCGAGGTCAACCAGAGCCTGGAGGAAGAGCCGGGCCAGGTGAACGCGGCGGCGATGACGGAAGGCTGGTTCTTCAAGATGAAACTCAGCAGTCCGGAAGAGCTCGATGCCCTGATGGACACCAAGGCGTATCAAGACTTTCTCGAGACCCTGCAGTAATGCGCTACCTACCGCTCAGCGACGCCGATCGGCGGGGCATGCTGGCCGCCGTCGGCGTTACGTCCATTGACGACCTGTACCGGGACGTGCCCGTTGCGGCGCGGCGCGACGGCGTCGTCGACCTGCCGCTGGGTGAGGATGAGATCGCCGTCGAGAGGTCCTTTCGGGGCTATGCCGCCGCCAATCTCAGTCCGTCGACGGCGCCGTCGTTCATCGGTGGGGGCCTTTATCGCCATCATGTCCCGGCCGCCGTAGACGCGCTGATCCAGCGCGGCGAGTTTCTAACCTCCTACACGCCGTACCAGCCGGAGATCGCGCAGGGCACCCTCCAGACCCTGTTCGAATTTCAGAGCCAGGTCGCGCTGATTACCGGCATGGATATCGCCAACGCCTCCATGTACGACGGCGCAACATCGTGCGCCGAGGCGGCGATGATGGCCGCACGGGTCACCCGGCGGCAGCGGGTGGTCGTTTCGGGCAGCGTGCACCCCCATTATCGCGACGTGGTCGACACGTACAGCCGCTTTCTCGGCCTTGAAACCGATCTGATGCCGGCGTCGTGGCACGGAAGCGAGGACCTGGATGCCGCCGTCGACGACAGGACGGCCTGCGTCATCGTGCAGACGCCCGACGTGTTCGGCCACCTGCACGACTTTACCCAGCTTGCCGCGCGCTGCCACGGCGCCGGCGCACTGCTGGTGGTGGTGGTGACCGAGTTCCTGTCGCTCGGTCTTCTCAAGCCGCCGGGCGAAATGAGTGCCGATGTCGTCGCCGCCGAGGGGCAATCGTTGGGCAACGCGCCAAGTTTCGGCGGGCCGACGGTCGGTCTGTTTGCCGCCCGGGAGAAGTTCCTGCGCCAGATGCCGGGCCGGCTGGCCGGGGAGACGACCGACGCCGACGGGCGCCGGGGGTTCGTCCTCACGCTCTCCACCCGCGAACAGCACATCCGCCGCGAAAAGGCGACGAGCAACATCTGCACGAACTCCGGACTGTGCGCGCTCGCGTTCACCATTCACGTTGCTCTCCTCGGCGAGCAGGGCTTCCGGAGGCTGGCCGAGCTCAATCATGCCCGGGCGCTGGCGCTGGCCGAACGGCTGTCGGGGATCGCCGGCGTGGAGGTGCTGAACGACACCTTTTTCAACGAATTCACCGTGCGGCTGGCGCGACCGGCGGAACCGGTGGTCGACCGGATGGCCTATGACGGAGTGCTCGGCGGCGTTCCGGTATCGCGGCTGTGGGTCAATGGCCCGGACGATCTGGAGCCGTTGCTTCTGGTCACGGCGACGGAGCTGACCACCGACGACGACATCGGCGCGCTTGTCCAATCCCTCACGAAGGCGCTGACATGACCGGGGGCGCTGACATGACCGCCGCCCAGGCCACCACGTCCGGCCATCGGGGACTGTCGTTCGACGAACCGCTGCTGTTCGAGCAGGGCGACGCGGGCACGTGCGGTGTCGATGTCCCGGCATCCGATCTCACCAACCATCGCCTCGGCGGTCTCAGGCGACAGCGTCCCATCGGCCTGCCGGGCCTGTCGGAACCGCAGGTCGTCCGCCACTTTACCCGTCTCAGCCAGCAGAACTATGCCATCGATCTCGGCCCGTATCCGCTCGGCTCGTGCACGATGAAGTACAATCCGCGCCTGAACGAGCGCATGGCGCGGCTGCCCGGCCTCGGCGATCTGCACCCGCTTCAGCCCGTCGCCACCGTGCAGGGCGCGCTGGCCGTCATGGATCAATGCGCCCACTGGCTGAAGACGCTGACCGGCATGCCGGCCGTCGCCATGTCGCCGGCGGCCGGCGCGCACGGCGAGCTGACGGGCCTGATGATCATCCGCTCGGCGCTGGAGGATCGCGGCGAGCGGCGCCAGCGGGTGCTGGTGCCGGAGTCGGCGCATGGCACCAACCCGGCAACCGCGGCGGCGTGCGGCTACCGCGTCGATGCGATCCCCGCCGACGATCGCGGCCGCGTCGATCTCGCCGTTCTGCGGGAAAAAATGGATACCGACGTCGCCGCGGTGATGGTCACCAATCCCAACACGTGCGGCCTGTTCGAGAGCGACGTTAAGTCGATTGCCGAGATCACGCATGCCGCCGGCGCGTTCTTTTACGGCGACGGCGCCAACTTCAACGCCATCGTCGGCCGGGTGCGCCCCGGCGACCTGGGCGTCGACTGCATGCACATCAATCTGCACAAGACCTTCTCCACACCCCACGGCGGCGGCGGCCCGGGCAGCGGACCGGTCGTCGTGTCCGCCGAACTGGCGCCCTTCGTGCCCGTTCCCTGGGTTGTCCATGGACCGGACGGCTATGACCTGATCGACGGGGCGGAACGGCACGGCGCGAAACCGTTCGGTCGGATCAAGGGTTTTCACGGCCAGTTCGGGACGTTCGTGCGCGCGCTCGCCTACATGATGAGCATGGGCGCCGACGGCTTGCGCCAGGCCGCCGAGGATGCGGTGCTGAACGCCAACTACATCCTCGCGCGCCTGAAAGACGACCTGCGGCCGGCCTTCGATGGCCCGTGCATGCACGAGGTCCTGTTCGACGATCACGCGCTGAAGGGCACCGGGGTGTCGACGCTGGACATTGCCAAGGCGCTGATCGACGAGGGTTTCCACCCGATGACGATCTACTTTCCGCTCGTCGTCCACGGCGCTATGCTGATCGAGCCGACGGAGACGGAGAGCCGCGCCAGCCTCGATCAGTTCATCGACACCATGCGCGCCCTCGTTCAACGCGCCCGCGCCGGCGATGCCTCGTTCTTCCACGAGGCGCCGCGGCTGACGCCCCGCCGGCGCCTGGATGAGACGAAAGCGGCCAGGCGCCCGGTGCTTCGGTGGTGGCCGCCACCGGCGGAACGGGCGGCGGAATAAGCCTGTCGGTCCGGCCTGAGCCGAGCCGTTTGCCCGGCGCGAGGGCGTTGCGGAACAGAAATGAGCGAACCGGCGATGAGCCTTCACAGCGAAAGCCGCATCGTCCCCGTCTCCCCGGAGGTGGTTTTCGATCTCGTCGCCGATGTCGAGCGCTACCCGGACTTCCTGCCGCTGTGGCAGGAGGCGCGCATCATTGGTCGCAGCGACGACAGCTATGAGACCGAGCAGCGTGTCGGCCTCGGCTTCATTCAGGAGCGGTTCCGAACCCGAACGGCCCTGCATCGGCCGTCCCACATCCGGATCGTTTCCGATGACCCCCTGTTCGAGCGGTTTCGCATTAATTGGGACTTTGGGCGCGTGAAGGAAGGCGGCGCGCGCATCACCATCCAGCTCGATTGGGCGGTGCACTCGTGGCACCTACAAAAGGGCATCGACCTGGCCTTGCCGGGCGTCGCCCGCATGATGGTGAACGCCTTCGAAACGCGCGCCCGGCAAGCGCACCTGAGGCGCCGGCGCACCGACCGGCGGCCGTCCGCCGCCGGTTAAACAGTGTGCGTCTCGCCCTGCGGTGGGGCGCCGTGATCGTGGCGGCGGTAATGCGCGCCCAACACGTCCAAGCCGAAAATGTTCGTCGGGTCCAGCCACACCGAGTGGACGTGGTTGGCGTCGTCGCGGCTGTTGTCGTATTCGATCAGCACCGGCGGCCCGTGGACGCGGAAATAGTGGCCGCGGCCGGGCGTCAGCGAGCCGGCCCACGCGAACCGTATCGCGTCGATGCCGCCGGCGCGAATGCGCGCCATCTCGACGGCGGCGTCCGCCGGCGGCAGCGTCTCCACATAGCGGGCGATCAGCCGGCCCAGCGTCTCCCGCTCGGCGGCGGACATCCGTGCCGCCGGCAGCCCTTCCGGCCGGGCCAGCGCCCCCTCGCGGCCGGGACCCGACACGATATCGCCGAAGGGGCGGTCATTGATCAGCGCTTCCTCCCGTCGTGCCGGATCGAATCCCGCCATGAGCGAGCGGGCGAGCGCCGCTTCCTCGCCCATGACCGCGAGGCCTTCGCGCGGACCGCTTGACACGACGGCGGGATTGGCGCCGAGGAAAAGCGGCGTCGCCGCGGCGAGCCGGCCATCGGCGAGCGTCATGTTGATGGACATATGATGGCCCTCGAAGCGCCATCCCCACGTTGAGCCGTCGCGGGGCTCGCCGAAGACGCTGAGGAAGTAGCTTTCCGGATCGCGCCAGAAGCCCAAGCTCTCGATGCGGCCGAGAACCTCTTCCAGGAACACGATGTCGCGGGCGCGCGCGGCGCCTGCGGCGCTGAGGCCGCTTTCCATCGCCGTCCAAGCGTACTCGCGCTGCCGAGCGCTCATCTCCTTCAGCGGCAGACCGGCGCGTCGGCGGGGCGTGTAGTGCCAGTCGAGCCGCTCGCCATCCGCGAAGGGAAACGACGCGTCCCGCCGCTGCTCGGGCGTCAGCGACTCAAGCCAGCGTTGAAAGGCGGTGACCAGCGCCGGCGTGCCATCCCCCCGCACCGTGCGCCCGACCAGGCCGATCCCCGCGATGGCCAGCGTTGCCGTTACCGCGCGCAGCAGCCGGCGGCGGGACGGAAGCCGGAATCGGGTTGTCTCACTTGTCATATTTGACGCTACACCCGTACGGCTGGGTGCTTGCGGTCGTCACCTTTTCACCGTTCTCGAGCTGCGTCAGCGCTTCGCGGACATAGTTGCGGGCCTGGGCGGGGTCACCCCGGGAGCTGGGGTTGTCATCGATCGCGCCCTTGTAGACGAGCGTTCCCTCGGCATCGATGATGAACATGTGCGGCGTGGTGGTCGCACCGTACGAGCGGCCCAGCGCGCCCGCCGGGTCGAGGATGACCGCGGTCGGCTCCGCCCCGCGGGACTCGGTCAACTCGTCGGCCTGGTCGCCGTCAACGAAGCCTTGTTCACCGGGCGCCGACGAAATGACGGAAAACCAAGCAACGTCGTTTTCCGTCGCGTCCTTCTGCAGCGCCTGCATCGCCCCTGCATCGTAGTGTTTTTGCGTATACGGGCATTCGTGGTTGGTCCATTCCAGAACGACGATCTCACCACGGTACGCGCTGCTGTCGATGACGTCGCCATCGCTTGCCATGGCGAGGAACGGCGGTGCCGGCATGCCGATCGCCGGGCCGGAGTCGTCGGCGGACGACGGCGGTGACGCGACCACGCCGACGACAGCCGCAAACAGACCGAGGCACGCGGATATCGCGCCCGTTCTTGCGTCGAAGGTTCGACGGTTCATCATAGTGCACTCCCTTTGTTCTCGATGGGCGCGTCGACGGCGAACGCCTGCCGGTCCGCTTCCGTCTGAAAAACGACGACGCCGGCGACCCGCCCGTCCGACGGCAGCGTGCCGCTCGCCGGCCGCTTGGCGATAACGGACACAGTGTCGCCGCTGCGGCTCCATCGCTGCGAGGCACCCGGCTCGATGACGCCGAACGGCGCCGCAAAGAAGAACGGCTCGCCGTCGACGGGAACGTCGAGGCCGCTGACGTCGACGTCGAGCGTCACGTGGCCCTCATCGACGCTGAGCGTGGCTGGTGCCGCCGCCGGCAGGCTACGCGCTTCGGCATCGAACGCGGCGGCCCACGGCGCGGTGGCCGAACCGTCGCCGCCGACATCCATCCATAGTGTCAGCGTCGCCACCTCCGGCACGCACACATCACGGCACACGGCCCACTCCGCGTCCGCCATCAAACGCACGTCGGTGCCGGGCCTCAGGTCGTTGGGCGGAACGATGTCGACGAACAGCCATACCTCATCGTGATAGCCAAAATTGACCACATCATGGAAAACGATCCGCTCCGGCGCCGGCCATACAATCTGGCCGGCGGTGAAGCCGTCCGGCAGCAGCCAGCGCACCGTGGTCGGCGCCCCGGACTCGCCCGGATTGCGCCAGTAGGTGTGCCAGCCGGCGGGCATGACCAGGCGCAGCGCGACGCGGAACGGCGTCCCCGGCTTGATCGTCGCCACGTTGCTGACCAGCGCGGCGCGCGCGATCGGCGATTGATCGAAGACCGGCTGTTTCACCTCGGCATGCGCGGGTAGCACAATCGCGAGGAAACCGGCGACGATCACCAAAGCGACGCGCCGTGCGCCAACGAACAGACGGCGGTCCTTAAGCAATGATGGCCGGGCTGTTGCGGCCGTGCGGCGTGGTGAAGTCAATGTCCGGTCCCTTCGGCACGATTCCGGTCGGGTTTATGGTGCGATGGCTGCCGTAATAGTGCTGCTTGATGTGATCCATCCGCACCGTCGCGGCAACGCCGGGAACCTGATAAAGCTCGCGCACGTAACCCCACAGGTTACGATAGTCGACAATGCGCCGCCGGTTGCATTTGAAATGACCGTAATAAACGGCATCGAACCGCACCAGCGTCACGAACAGGCGCCAGTCCGCTTCCGTAACCCGATCGCCGATCAGATAACGCTGGCGCGCAAGACGGGCTTCCAGTCGATCGAGAGCATCGAACACGGCATCGAACGCTTCCTCGTAGGCGTCCTGGCTCGTCGCGAACCCGGCCCGGTAGACGCCGTTGTTGATGTTGGCGTAGACGAACGCGTTGATCTCGTCGATCTCGTCCATAAGCGACGGAGGCGAATAGTCGGGTCCTTCGGCGCCGATGCCGTCGAACGCGCTGTTGAACATGCGGATGATCTCGGCCGACTCATTGTTGACGATGGTATCGGTCACGCGGTCCCACAGAACCGGGATCGTCACCCGGCCGGAATAGGTCGGATCGGCCAGGCGGTAGATGTCGTGAAGGTAGCGCGCGCCGTGAACGGGATCGGCGCCGGGGCTGAACTCCCAGCCGTTTTCAAGCATCAGCGGCTCGGCGATGCTGACGCTGATGACGTCGTCGAGCTTTTTCAGAGCGCGGAAGATCAGCGCGCGGTGCGACCATGGACACGCGTATTGGGCGTAAAGGTGGTAGCGCCCGGCCTCCGGCGCGAAGTCGGTCGAGCCATCGGAGCTGATCCAGTCACGGAACGCACTGGGGGCGCGCTCGAAGCGCCCGCCGCTCTTCTCGGTGTCGTACCACGTGTCTCGCCAGACACCGTCGACGAGCAGTCCCATACCCCACTCCCTGTTCCGAGTCCTCTCCTCACCTTCAACGCGCCCGAGGCGGACGTTCCGCTATCGGAGGCCCTGGCCGCTATCGGAGGCCCTGGGGCGCGTACAAGAGTTAAGCTGTCAGCGGCCTTCGCGCCACCACGCCGCGAGCAGGCTGCCAACGACGATGAGAACGACGACAACGCCGGGCAGCAGCGGGTGATCCCGCACGCCGCGGACATGGTAGGCCTCGTTGCGCCTGAGGCCCAGCCAGCCCTGTCCCGCCGTGTCGCGGCCCTCGCGGACGCGCCGGAACTCCGGCACGCCGTCGCCGGCCCAGGCGATGCCGCCGCCGGTGGCCTCGGTGATGGGGCTGAGACGGTCGGCCGTGGCGCGCAGGTCCTGCATCTCCGGCGCGTTGAGCGTTCCCTTGACAGCGATGGCGGTATGGACGCCGTCGCTGATGCGGTAGAGACCCGCTGCCGTCCAGTCGGCGACACCACGCGCGATACCGTCCTCGCCGTCTTCCATCGCGACCCGTTGCGACGAGCCGTCGGGCGCCGTCACGGTCACCTCGGATGGCTCCGCCGACAGACTCCGGCGCTCGATGAGCAGGCGGTTGTCGGCGTTAACGGCCGAGAGCGCCTCCTCCTCCAGCTCCGGCTCCTTCATCAGCCAGTGAACCAGCCGGCGCAGCAGCTCGGCATGGGGTCCGCCGCCATCGTATCCGCGCGCCCAGAGCCAGACGTGATCGCTCAACAGCTGCGCCACCCGGCCGTCGCCGACGCGGTCGAGAGCCACCAGCGGCCGGCCGTCCGGTCCGCTCATCAGCACGGTTCCGCGCACCGGTTCGGCGTCGATAAGGCGGAACCAGCGTCCCCAGCGTTCGTCGGCCGCCGTACCCGGCGGTGCATCGTCGGCAAAGCTTCCCGGCGGCGCCCCGTCGGCGAGAGGCGCCGTAACCGGATGGCGGCGGCCGTCCGTGGTTCGATGCGGCCGGTACGCCTGTTCGATGACCTTCCCGGTAGGCGTCACCGGCATGATGCGGGCCAGTGCCGTGTTATGGATGCTGCGCGGGCCGGCGAACTCCGGACCATCGGCAAACAGGATCGCGCCGCCGTTGTCGACGTAATCGGCAATGCGGTTGAAATACGTGAACGGCAGCACGCCGCGCACGACGTAGCGATCGAAGATAACCAGGTCGAAGTCGTCGAGCTTGTCCTCGAACAGCTCCTGGACCGGAAATACGATCAGCGACAGTTCCTTCAATGGCGTGACGTCGTCCTTATCCGGCGGCCGCAGAATGGTAAAGTGCACCAAATCGACCGCCGGATCGGAGCCGAGCAGGTTGCGCCATGTCCGCTCGCCGGCGTGCGGCTGTCCGGACACCAGCAAGACCTTCAGACGCTCGCGGACGCCGTTCATCACCGCCGCCGTCACGTTGTTGCCGGTGGCCACCTCGCCCGGGAGTGGTTCGGCCTCGATCTCGATAACGCTGGATCCGGCGTGCGGCAAGGTAACCAACAAACGCTCGACCGTGCCGACGCGCGCCTCGGCGGTTCCCGCGTCGACGCCGTTCATGCGCAGCCGGACGGTCACTCGGCGGTCGCCGGCACCGTCAGCGGCCCCGGCATCGGCCCTGTCAACAGCCCCTTGGGTGACGCCCAGGTCATCGACGCGGTACAGCAGGTCGACGGTATCCCCGACGAGGCCATAGGCGGGCGCACGCTCCACCGACAGACGCCGGTCCGTCTCGCCCGGCCTGCCGGTCAGCAGGGCGTGAACCGGCGCGCCGTGGAGAATCCGCTCGGCCTCGGCCGGCACATCGTGCACCTGACCGTCGGTGATGATGACCGCCGCCGCCAGCCGGTGAACGCTCTCCTCCTCCGCCGCCTGCTCGATCGCCGTGAAGACTTGGCTGTCGTCGTCGGCACCGCTCGAGACGGTCTCGATCGTCCGCACGTCGATATCGGGGAAGCGGGCGAGCTGCCCGTTGACCGCGTCGAGGATGGCCCCCGTCTCCCGCTCGCGGTCGCCAACCCGCTGGCTGGGCGACCGGTCGACCACGATCAGCACCACGTCGTTCAGGGGTTCCCGCTCCTCGCGGACGATTCGCGGATCGAGCAGGGCCAGGATCAGGCCGAGAAGGGCGAGCAACCGCCACAGACCGCCACGGCCGCGACGCACCAGCACATAGAGGCTCAAGGCCAGCCCAATGGCGGCGCACACGGCGAGAAGGGGAACCGGAACCAGGGGCGAGACGACGATCGTCGGGCTCACCGGCCGAGCCTCTCCAGGATCGCCGGCAGATGGACCTGGTCCGCCTTATAGTTTCCGGTCAGCACGTGCATGACCAGATTGATGCCGAAGCGTTGGGCGAGCTCGCGCTGGCGTTCGCCGCCGGGCACCACCGCGAACAGCGGACGCTGCGTGTCGTCCACAGCCCATGCGCCCGCCCAGTCGTTGCGGCCGACCACCACCGCGGTGACGCCGTCGTTACGGTCGTCGCCGCCCCGTTGGACCCACACCGGCTGGCCGGTCCAGCGGCCGGGAAACTCGTGCAGCAGATAGTACGCCCTGCCCAGCACATGATCGGGGGGAACCGGAACCAGCGGCGGAAGATCGAGCGCGCGGGCCAGCGACCGCAGCGTGCCCGCGTCGGCCGCGGCGCCCCGGGTATCGAAGACGATCATGCCGCCGTTGCGCACATAGTCTCGCAACCGGCGGGCGGCGTCGGACGTAATCTCAGGCTGCGCCGACTGCAGCGGCCAATAGATCAGCGGGTAGAACGCCAGCTCGTCGGTGGCGGGATTGACCCCGACGGGTTCTCCCAGCTCGGCGGCGGTGCGGCGATTGACGGCGATACCAAGGCCGTGCAGACCGGCGCGACTGATCGCGTCGACCTCACCATCGCCGGTGATGACGTAGGCGAGCCGCGTCGTCAGGCTCGCCGCCGGCACCGGCGCGTCACGGAGAGTTTCGGCCGAGGCGTGGCCCAAGGGCACGGCAAGAGCGGCGGCGAAAATGACGGCCCGCGTCCGCCCGGCGAGCCGGGTGCGGCCGCCCGGGAGGGCCGGAAGCAAGCCCCGGATGGCAATGCTGATCGCGAAGTCGAGGACGGCGATGACCAGCGCGAAGCCCAGCAGCCAAGGCCGGAGGTCGATGTCCAGCGCATCCCCGTATCCCTCAACGCCGACGCCGTCCGGCAGCACGACCGGCACCGGATCGGGTATCGACGGCGCCAGATTGAGGGCGATCTTGTCGTCGGTCCGGCCGTAGAAACCTGGCGGGTGTCGCGGGCCGGCGATCACTTGGGCGGCCTGGGCGCCTGGGGCGCCTGGGGTGCCGGCGGACGCCGGTATCGGTCGCGCGTCCGCCGAGGGTGGCTGCAAACGACCGAAAGCGTCGAGAATTTCGACCGGCGGCAGAAGCGTCGGCCGATCGGCCGGAGCGGTTCCCCGCCCGAGCGCCGCCAGGCGGCGCAGCATGTCGACGAACAGGCCCGACAGCGCCAGGTTCGACCATTCCGCGTTGGCAGTGGTGTGGACGAGCACCAGCCAGCCATCGCCCCGACGCTGGGCGGTCACCAGCGGCGTGCCGTCCTGAAGGCGCAGCCATGTCCGGTCGACCAGATCGATCGACGGCTCGGCCAGCACTTGGCGGTGGATGAGGATATCGTCGGGAACGGCGAGGCCATCAAAGGGGCTGTTGGCATCGAACGGCGCCAGCGTGCCCGGCGTGCCCCAGGACATCGCACCGCCGATCGCCCGGTCGCCCTGGCGGAGCCGCACCGGCAGCAGCGGTGCCTCGTCCGCCGGCGCGCGCGCCAGGCGCGGGCCGGCGAACTGCAACAAAACGCCGCCGGCCTCGACCCAGGGAAGGAGCCGTTCGCGGGTGTCCGGGTCCAGCACCTGATCGACGGCGATGAGCATCGAGGCGTCGCGGCGCAGCAGGTCCCCGACCGTGCCCTTGCGAACGTCGGCGTGGGGCGCCAGCGCCCTCTCGAGATAGTAGAACTGCCCCAGAACCGAGGTGTCCGGACCCTGGGCATCGGTGATGATGCCGACCGCCCGGCGGCGCCAGCGGTCGTCGACGAGAAACGTCGCCGCGGCATGGTTCTGGCCTTCGATGATGATCCGGCCGAGGCGCCCGAGCCATTCCGCCGGCAAGTCGATGTCAATATCGGCGGCGTTTCGATCGCCCTCGAAGCTGACCGCGCGGCGTCCGATCGGTGCGTTGTCTTCGGCGACCAGGCGCAGATCGGCCGACCCCGGACCGGTGGCGGCGCGGCTCACGGTGACGCTCAGCGACGCCGCGCGCTGATCGTCGGCAAGCCGCAACACCATCGGCAACGCGCCCGGCGCGGGCATGAACGCCGTCACCGGCCCGCGCTTTTCCAACGCCGCGAAAAAACGTTCGTCCACCGGGGCGCTGCCGGAAGCGACGCCGTCGCTCAACCAGTAAACGACCGAGGGAGTCGAGGCGTCGTCGGCCGCACGCGCCTCGAGGGCGTCCGCCGCCTGGCCCCGGTCCGTCGGCCAGGGCTTGGGCTGCATGTCGCGAACGGCATCGAGCGCGCTCGCCGCCGCCAGCGGGCGAAGCGGAGGAGCGGGCGGCTCCGACCGGGCGGTCGGGAGCACCAGTACGGCCTGGTCCTGCCGCTCCGCCATCTTGATGAGATCGATCAGCAGCCGCTGGCGCTCCGCCCAGGCCGGTGCCGCCGCCCAGCCATCGTCGACGACGATAATCATGCGCTCGCTCGCCGCCAGCGTCGTCCTGGGCTCGATCAGCGGCCGCGCCGCCGCCAGAATGACCAGCGCCGCCAGCAGCATGCGCAGCAGCATCAGCCACAAGGGCGTACGCCGCGCCGTCTCCTCGCTGGATAGAAGCTGGGCGAGAAAACGAATCGCCGGGAAACGCACCCGCTGCGGCGCCGGCGGCATCGCGCGCAGCAGCCACCACAGGACCGGCAGGAAGAGCAGTCCGCCGAGCGCCAGCGGACTGGCGAAACTCAGCGGCCCGAGAGCGAACATGGGAGGGTCACCGCCGCGTCATTTCGGACATCCTCAGATAGAGGGCGAGAAGCAGCGGCTGCAACGGCTGATCGGCGCGGTGGGTCAGGATCGTCCAGCCGGCCGAGCGCACCAGGTCCCGCACCGCCTGCTGATGCTGGGCGAACACGTTTCGGTAACGCTCGCGCACCGTTTCCACGCGCCCGAACAACAGGTCGTCCTCCCGCTCGCAGCCCTCGAACAGCACCCGGCCAGAAAACGGCAAGCTCTCCTCCGCCGGATCGACGATGTGGACCAGATGACCGATGACGCCCTGGCCGCTGAAGCGCCGGATGGCGTCGGCGATAGTGTCCAGCGGCGCCAGAAAATCGCTCAGCCAGACGATGCGCGCGTGGCGGGGAAGCAGCCGGCGCGTCGGCACGTTCACCTCGCTTTGCCCCGCCCGTTCCAGTGTCAGCGCCAGCCGGCTCAGCACGGTGCGGCCTGTCGCCGGCGGCGCATCGGCGTCGAGCAGTGCGATCCGCTCGCCGCCACGCACCAGCAGCGCCGCCAGCGCGACCAGCAGCACCTCCGCCACGCCGCGTTTGGTCGCCCACCGGGGCGACGACGTGTAGTGCATGGAGCCTGACGCGTCCCGCCACAGCCAGACGCTCTGCGCCGCCTCCCACTCGGTCTGGCGGATGAACAGATGCTCGGACTTGCCGGACTGGCGCCAGTCGATGCGCTGGGCGGCGTCGCCCGGTTCATAGCGGCGGAACTGCCAGAACGATTCGCCGGAGCCGACCCGGCGCCGGCCGTGCACGCCCTGGGTGACGGTGGCGGCGATGCGTTCCGCCGCAACCAGCAGCGGCGGCAACGTCGACGCGACGGCCTCGGCCCGGGTGACCAGCGCCGACGGGGCCTGCGCGACCGGCCGCGTCGCAGGCGATCGCGGCGTCCCGCGCGGGTTCAGCCGATCCTCGCGCACAGCTGATCGATGACGCGCGCGATGTCGATGCCTTCGGCGCGCGCCGCGAAGGTCAGCGCCATGCGATGCCTGAGGACGGGGTGGGCGAGCGCGATCACGTCGTCGACGGATGGCGCGAGGCGCCCCTGGATGACGGCACGCGCCCGCACCGCTCGCATCAGCGCCTGCGACGCGCGCGGGCCCGGACCCCACGAGACGTGATCCCGAACATCCGCGATATCGCTGGTTTCCGGCCGGCCGGAGCGCACCAGATCGAGGATCGCCTCGACGACGCTCTCACCCACCGGAATGTGCCGAATCAGGCCCTGCGCCTCGACCAGCGCGGCCGCGCTCAGCACGGGGACCGCCTTCGCCGCGGTTGGCCCGGTCGTCGCCATCAGGACCTGCCGCTCGGCCTCGCGATCGGGATAACCGACGTCGATCTGCATGAAAAAGCGGTCGAGCTGTGCCTCGGGAAGCGGATAGGTGCCTTCCTGTTCCAACGGGTTCTGCGTCGCCAGCACGTGAAAGGGCGTCGGCAGATCGTGATAATGACCCGCCACCGACACCCGATGCTCCTGCATCGCCTGCAGCAGCGCCGACTGGGTGCGCGGGCTCGCCCGGTTGATCTCGTCGGCCATGAGAAGCTGGGAGAACACCGGGCCGCGAATGAACCGGAAGTACCGACCGCCGGTTTCCGACGTGTCGAGGACCTCCGAGCCCAGAATGTCGGCGGGCATCAGATCGGGCGTGAACTGGACGCGCCGCTCCTCCAGCCCGAACACCGTTCCCAGCGTTTCGACGAGCCGAGTCTTGCCCAGGCCGGGCACGCCGACGAGCAGGAGATGTCCGCCCGACAACAGCGTCACCAGGGTTTCGTCGACGACCGCGTCCTGGCCGTGGATGACCGCCGCCACCGCGCGCCGCGCCTCGATGAGGACCAGGCCCAAATGGTCGATACGGTCGACGAGATCGGTATCCCTGGCCTCGGCGCCGGTTACATGCATTGCGGCCAATCGCTCATGTTCCCATGTCTGGCATCATGCCGCCGGATCCTCATATCCATGCCCGTCGACGTCCGCCTTCGGCGACGCGGGTGACGGCCGATCCGGTTCAGTTGATCGACGCCGCGCCCGCGTCGCCGCGGGGCCGGCTCCTCCATGCGGAACTCGGCATTCGCATCGACCGGGAAGGCATCTGGTATTATCATGAGTCGGTCATCCAGCGAAAAGAGCTGATCTGTTTGTTCGCGTCAACGTTGACCCGTGACGCCGAGGGTGGATACTGGCTCGTCACACCGACCGAGATGGGGCGGATCGACGTCGAGGACGTTCCGTTCCTGGCCGTCGAGGCATTCATGGCCGGTGAAGGTGCGAACCGGAACATCAGTTTCCGAACAAACGTCGATGAAATCGTGACGGCGGACAACAACAACCCCCTTTATGTGGTGACAAATCAGCGTACCGGCGAGCCGATGCCCTATGTCTGCCTGCCCCGCAAGCGGGAAGCCCGCATCACGCGCGCCGTTTTCTACGACCTGGTCGCGCATGGCGAGGAGCGGACCGGCAGCAACGGCCGGGAGTTTGGCCTGTGGAGCCGGGGAACGTTCTTTGTTCTTGGGGACCCGGGCGCCGACGCGTGACCGTCCACTTCGACCGCTCGTGGGTTGAGGAGCGGCTGGCCAGCCGGCGCGCCGTTCCTCTCACGTCGCCCGACGTCGGCGATATCATGCGCGAGATGGGCGATCATTCCCTCAACACCGACATGCAGCCGCTCCGGCCGCTCCGGCCGGCGGCGGTGCTGGTGCCGCTGGTCGACCACGACGGCGACATGACGGTGCTGTTTACGCAGCGCACCGCCCATCTGGCCCACCACGCTGGCCAGATCAGCTTTCCCGGCGGCCACCTGGAACCGAACGACGCCGGCCCGACGGGAACGGCGCTGCGCGAAACCGAGGAGGAAATCGGGCTGTCAGCCCAGCACGTCGACATTATCGGGCACCTGGATACCTACGTGACGCGCACCGGCTTCGTGGTGACGCCGGTCGTCGGCGTGGTGACGCCGCCGTTCGAGGTGTCCCCCGACGCGCATGAGGTCGCGGATATTTTCGAAGTGCCCTTAAGCCACTTCCTCAACCCGGCCAACCATCATCGCTGCTCGGCCGAGTTCGACGGAGTCACCCGACACTTTTACGCGATGCCCTATGAAGATCGCTTCATCTGGGGTGCCACCGCGGGCATGCTGGTCAACATGTATGATATCCTGACCGGGAAAAGGCCATAAACGTGCGATGAGCCGCATTATTCTGCAGTTCTTGCTGCCCTTTTTGCTGCCGACGGTGGTTTATGTCGTTTGGCGCTGGTTTGCGAAGCATGAAGGCAAGAACGACGGAACGCTTGCGTCACGGCTCCAGGACGGACCCTGGTTCTGGCTGGCGGTCAGCGGTGCCGTCATGGTGGCGGCGGTGCTGGGAACAGTGGCGATGCTGGGCGGCGCCAGCCCCAACGGCACCTACGTGGCGCCCCGGTGGGAAAATGGAACGATCGTTCCCGGTCACTTCAAATAACGGCACCACCTTTTCAGGGAGAGGCACCGCCGGGCGGCCTTTCCGCGACGACGGGATGCGGCCACGATGACGGCACGGAGCCCCGACCCTTCATCTGCCGGCGTCAACCCTCACCCGGCCGACGCCGGTCAGCCGCTGGGCAAGATCGCGCCGCAGCCGTGGATGTCGTCACCGGCCGTCCGCTCGGTTCTGAATGCTCTCACCGCCGGCGGTAACGACGTGCGCTTTATCGGCGGCTGCGTTCGCGATGCCGCCGCACAGCGGACGGTGCGGGATGTCGATCTGGCGATTGCCCTGCCGCCCGATCGTGTCCTTGGCCTGCTCCAGGCGGCCGGCGTCAAGGCGATTCCCACCGGCATCGAGCACGGCACGGTCACCGCGGTGGTCGGATCGGAGCATGTGGAGATCACCACGCTCCGCAAAGACGTCGAGACCGACGGGCGACACGCCAAGGTGGCGTTCATCGGCGACTGGCGGGCCGATGCCGCGCGGCGCGACCTGACCATCAACGCCATGTCGTGCACACCCGAGGGCGACGTCTACGACTATTTCGGCGGTCTGGACGATCTTGCCCGCGGGCGCATCCGGTTCGTCGGCGACGCCGACGTCCGCATCACCGAAGACGCGCTGCGGCTGCTGCGATTCTTCCGCTTCTACGCCGAGTTCGGACGACCGCCGCCAGACGACGACGCGCTGGCGGCATGCCGGCGCCACGCGCCTGCGATGCGCCGGCTTTCCAGCGAACGGGTGCGCAGCGAGCTGCTGCGCCTGCTGATGGCCGAGGATCCAGCGGCGGTGCTTCATCTCATGCGCGACAACGGTGTCCTCGACGTCGTGCTGCCGGAGGCGGGCGCCCTGGCGCGCCTGGACAAACTCTGCTGGCTCGACAGCCGCGCGCTGGCACGGCCGACGGTTGCGGCGGACGCCGTCCGCCGGCTCGCGTCGTTGATCGACGGCGGCGCGGGCGACGCCGACGCGGTAGCCGGGCGGCTGAAGCTTTCCAACGTGGATCGCCAGCGGCTGACAACCATCGCCGGGCCGCCGTTCGCGCCGTCGCCGGACACGCCGGCGCTTGTCGTCGACAGGACGCTGCATCGGACCGGACAGGCGCATACCCGGGATCGCGCGCTGATCTCCTGGGCTGACGAGTTGGCCCGGGGCGGCGGCGGTGGCCGCGGCGGCCGCACCAACGCCTGGCGCGCGCTGCTGGATCGGATCGACGCCTGGCGGGCGGTGGCGTTTCCGCTCCACGGCCGCGATGCGCTCGCTCTCGGCGTGCCGCCCGGCCCGCGCGTCGGCTGGCTGCTCGACCGGGTCGAACGGTGGTGGGAAGACGGCGGCTACCGGGCCGACCGGGAACAGTGCCTGGATCATCTTCGCATGGCCATCGACCAGACCGCCGACGGAAGCGACGGCAAGGCGGGCGATTCGCCGGCGTAATTCCCAATACGAAGAGGGAACCCTACCGTGCATCGCGATTGCAAGCATCAGCAGTACGGCGCACATCATCTCGACGAGAGTACAATTTTCGTTGGAATTTACTATAAGACAGCGACGGCTAAGGCGAGGAGAAGGATCAAGGGCGCGCGCAAAGAGCAATAAATGAACCCTCTACTAATCGATAGTTAGGTGTTCCGCTTTATACTCGGACATACCGTGTGATCCGGATCCCACCACAAAACATGCAAGACGGCCCCGTCCCGTATCCCCCAAACTCGTTTTGGACCCGTCAGATGAAGAGAGAAAAGCGCCTCAACCTCATCCTCTAACCCAAGTTCACGCAATCGGCGCTGCGCATCACCGCAAATGTGATCAAGAGCCACGAAATGATTTCGATCACCTTCGATTTCAGCCCATTTCATTGTTTCGTAATCGTGTAGCTTCGAAACAACTTCCAAAAGAATGACCCGAGCATCTGCGGTATGCCAACCCCATTGCCCATCCCAATCGGCGCGACGAACGCGCCATCGAAATAATGATTGTGGAACATTGTCGGCAATCGCGCCGCCCCGCGGACGTTTACCTAGTTCCGCTGGCGCACTCTGTTTTGCAGGCCTCTTTCTGGGCATTTCCCCCACTAGGCACGGTTTTATGAGTCGGGCGGCAGACTTTCATAGTATTCCGCCATCGCTTCCAAGGTTATTACCTTGGAAGACCTCACCCCCGGTGGCAAATCCCCACGAGCCTCTCGCCACGGTGCCTCCATATGGGTCAAGTCACTAAGCCACTGGGGGGGCTTGTCACCATAGTAGTCTAAAACGGCGTCCACGGTCTCATTGGCATCTTTGTCAAGTGCACCCGGACTTCCCTTAGGAAGGCTAGAAACCATGAATTGCCCACGATGAATATCGTACAAATCTGGGCAAACTGGGCCATTTGCCCAAGCCTCGATTCGCTCGGGGAACATCGCTCGTCCATCCCATACAAGCGACCACGCTTGGCAGTAGTAGACGAGTTTCTGAAGTTTCCACGCCGTCATCGGACCCTTCTTGTTGAGAATCCGCGCGGCAACGTCAAACACCGTGACCATCGCCTTGCTCCGGGTTGACTTCACGAATCACCCCATTCGGCTCAACCTAAACAGCTTAGACCGCTTCCTAAACGTCATGTGGCGCTAGCAAGATCGCCTTCGCGGTGGGCGCAGTCTTTTCTTATTGCGTCTCAAGCCAGCTTTTGATTAACTAAGATAATATTCCCGACATCCCGCAAAATGAGGACTTGACTCACAATACGAATAAAATCATAACTGCATCATCCAACCTAGATAGCGTGCGAGGCAGCCTCGCCCCTCTCGACGAGACTGCCCCATCACGTTTTTGCCCCTGTGGCGGAATTGGTAAACGCACCGGTCTTTAAAACCGTAGCCGAGCCTGGCATGTGGGTTCGAATCCCACCGGGGGCACCATTTGATGCGAGCGCGGCGAAACAGCAAACGCGGCGGCTTTGGGTGCCGCTGGACCGAGGCTCCTCAACCTCAGGCAGTCCTTGCAGATTCGAATCCTGTCGCTCGCACCAAAATCAAATTTTGCGTGGGATACGGTTAACAGACCGTTTCGACCGTTCCCGCGATGTTCTCCATGCCTGCGCTTTACGCGCATGGTCCATATTCGTTTCGTACATAAAGCACGAAAGCGGGAAATACACCATTGCGGAAACGCCCCCTCTAAAAATTATCCCCGAAAATAACATTCCAAGGAAAATCACCCACATATCGTTACCCCCTTTGGGTGAAAAACTCAACCCGAAATAGGTCAACCCGCTGAATCTTGACCATGCGGTCTGTGCGGGAATGGATGATAGCACTCGTGCTGGGTGGACTTTGTTCAGTCTTCAATCGCCAAGTTTATGCTATTGCACCGTCGACTGGCTTAGCTCGCCAGGCCGAATTACGGCCAGGCGGCCTTGGGCGGAAGCGACATCAAAATGGCCTCGGTGTTGCCGCCGGTCTCCAGCCCGAAGCGGGTGCCGCGGTCGTAGAGCAGGTTGAACTCGGCGTAGCGGCCGCGTTTCACCAGCTGCGCGCGGCGCTGGTCCTCAGTCCATGACCGGTGCAGATGCCGGCGCAGGATGGCCGGATAGACGCCGAGGAACGCCTCGCCGACGGCGCGCACGAAGGCAAAGTCGTCCTCCCAGTTATCCGTGGTCAGATCATCGAAGAAGATGCCGCCGACGCCGCGCGCCTCACCGCGGTGGGGGAGAAAAAAGTACGCGTCGCACCACGCCTTGAAGCGGGGATAATAGGCGGCGTCGGTGCCATCGCAGGCATCCTTCAAGGCGCCGTGAAAGGCGGCCGTGTCGTCCTTGTCGGCGAACACCGGCGTCAGGTCGGCGCCGCCGCCGAACCAGGTCCGGGTCGTCGCGATCATCCGCGTGTTCATGTGGGCGGTGGGCAGATGCGGCGATCGCGGATGGACGACGACCGAGACGCCGGCGGCCCAGAAGCGCGGATCGTCGGCCGCGCCAGGAATGCGCTGGCGAAACGTGTCGGTAAACACGCCGCTGACCGCGGAGACGTTGACACCCGCCTTCTCAAGCACCCGGCCGCGCAGCAGCGCCATGACGCCGCCGCCGCCGCCCGGCCGTGACCACGCCCGGCGTTCGAAGCGTCCCGCCGCGCCGGCGCACTCCGGCGGGAGGGTATCGCCGTCATCCTCAATGGCCTCGAAGGCGGCGATCAACCGATCCCGCAGGGTCTCGAACCAGGCCGTCACCGCGGATTGGCGGGCCGTCTCGCTCAACGGCGCGTCGAAGGTCATCAGGGGCGGCCCAGATTCCGATTACGCTGGCCAGTCATTCAGCTGTCGCAAAGCTTCGGCCAGAACGATGGCGCACGCAACGGCAACGTTCAGTGACCGGCAGCCGGCCCGCATCGGTATGCGCAGCCGCGCATCGGCGGCGGCGTGAACCTCGTCGGGGACGCCACGGCTTTCCCGACCAAGCAGCAGGATGTCGTCCGGGCGAAAGGCGAAATCGATGTGGGGGCAGTCACCCCCCGTCGTCAGCAGCACCAGACGCGCCGGCGGGCGGAGCTGGGCGTGGAACGCTGGCCACGATGAATGCCGCGCCACCGACGCCGCATCGAGATAATCGAGACCGGCTCGCTTGAGACGCCGGTCCGACCAGACGAAGCCGAACGGCTCGATGAGATCGACCGGAATGCCGAGACAGCTCGCGGTGCGCAGGATGCTCCCCGCGTTCTGCGGAATATCGGGCTCGAAAAGGGCAATCCGCATGGTGGCGCCTTGCGCCCGGCCGGCGTCGCTTTACATCCTGACCCGCCGGGCGCGTGACAGGACGGTCATGTGGTCAGGTTGTGCGGCCAGAGACTTTTTTCTTCGCCGCAGATGCTCTATACGGGATCAGCGGCTGAGCGCGCAAAAATTTTGCGCTGCACAAAACTCTGCGGGTTGGTTAGGATCGTGCGCATCCGTCCGGCCCGCATTCGGGCGGATCGCACGTGGGACAGCTATAGCGCGCGCGCCGGATCGTGGTTATTGAGAGGAGCGTCCGGACGTCGGCGCCGTCAATGGCGAAACATCCGATGCGGCACGATAAAGCAAAGAGGTCTGGTTCATGGCGACAACCGCAACACCCCCGGAACATGCAGACGAAGAGGACACACGGCGCGACTTCCTGCTGATCGCGACCGGCACCCTGACCGCCGTCGGTGTCGGTCTCGCCGCGTGGCCGTTCATCGACACCCTCAATCCCGCCCGGGACACGCTGGCCGTCGCGACAACCGGCGTCGACCTGTCGCCCGTCGAAGTCGGTCAAGCGATCACCGTGGTCTGGCAGGGAAAGCCGGTGTTCATCCGGCACCGCACCGAGAAGGAGATCTCCGAGGCGCGCAGCGTCCCCATGGACGTTTTGGTCGATCCCCAAATGGACCAGGATCGCGTGCAAAAGCCGGAATGGCTGGTGCAAATTGGCGTGTGCACGCACCTGGGCTGCATTCCACTCGGCCAGAAGCCAAGCGATCCCAAGGGCGATTATGGCGGCTGGTTCTGCCCGTGCCACGGTTCGCACTATGACACGGCAGGTCGCATTCGCCGCGGCCCGGCGCCGAAGAATCTCGAAATACCGCCCTACGATTACGTGGAAGAAAGCCGCATTCTGATCGGCTGAGGGACCGGACCATGGAAGAAAAGACCTGGAAAAACCCGACCATCGCCTGGATCGACCGGCGAATGCCGGTTTTCACGATGATGCATCACGATCTGGTCGACTATCCGACGCCGAGGAATTTGAACTACTGGTGGAATTTCGGATCACTGGCCGGCATCGCGCTGACGATCATGATCGTCAGCGGCATCGTACTGGCGATGAATTATGTACCGCACGTCGATCACGCCTTCGAAAGCGTCGAGCGGATCATGCGTGACGTGAATTACGGTTGGCTGATGCGCTATCTTCACATGAACGGCGCATCGTTTTTCTTCATCGTCGTCTACATTCACATTTTCCGCGGTCTGTATTACGGGTCGTACAAGCCGCCGCGCGAGCTGTTGTGGATGATCGGCGTGATCATTCTTTTGGCGATGATGGCAACGGCGTTCATGGGCTACGTTCTGCCGTGGGGCCAGATGAGCTTCTGGGGCGCCAAGGTGATTACCAATCTGTTTTCGGCGATCCCGCTGGTGGGCGAGAGCATCGTTACTTGGCTGTGGGGCGGCTTTGCCGTCGATCAGCCGACGTTGAACCGCTTTTTCTCCCTGCATTACCTACTGCCGTTCGTCATCTTCGGGCTGGTGTTTCTGCACTTGGTGGCGCTGCACACATCGAAATCCAACAACCCGCTCGGGATCGACGTCAAAGGCCCGCAGGATACAATCCCGTTCACGCCTTATTACACGATTAAGGACGCGTTTGGCCTGGGCGTTTTCCTCATCGCCTACTTAGGCTTCGTGTTTTTTGCGCCTGATTTCTTCGGGGAGCCGGACAACTACATCAAGGCCAACCCGATGCAGACCCCACCGCATATCGTCCCCGAATGGTATTTTCTGCCGTTCTACGCCATCTTGCGGGCGATGACGTTCGAGATCTGGTTCATCACTGCCAAGCTCGGCGGCGTTATCCTGATGTTCGGCTCGGTTCTCATCCTGCTGGCCCTGCCGTGGCTCGACCGGTCGCCGGTGCGCAGCGGCCGCTTCCGGCCCATCTTCAAGATTTTTTTCTGGCTGTTCGTCGTCGACTGCGTCCTTCTGGGCATGGTCGGTGCCCGTCCGCCGGAGGGGGTTTGGGTTATGATCGGACAGGCGGCGACGGCCTTTTACTTCGCGTTTTTCATCATCATTTTGCCGCTGTTGAGCGTTCTGGAGCGGCCGCGGCCGCTGCCGGCGAGCATCAACACCGCCGTTACACGGTCGGGCGCCGGCGCACCCGCGATGGGAGCGGCGGAATGAGCATGTTCGTACGCGCCTTTGTCGTCGCAACCGCCGTCGTCCTCGGCCCGGTCGTCATTGGCCCGACCGCCCACGCCTCCGAAGCGCCGCAACCGCCGGCGCAGAACTGGAGTTTCGACGGCTTTTTCGGCACGTTCGACCGCGCCTCCGCCCATCGGGGATTTACCGTCTACAAGCAAATCTGCTCCAGCTGTCATGCCATGGAGCTGGTTGCCTACCGAAACCTGGCCGACCTCGGCTTTTCGGCGGAGCAGATCACCGCCATCGCCGAAGCAGGCGAGGTGGAAGATGGCCCGAACGACGAAGGGGACATGTTCATGCGTCCGGCCATGGCGGCCGACCGCTTCGTGTCACCCTTTCCGAACGAGCAGGCGTCGCGTGCCGCCAACAACGGCGCCTATCCGCCGGATCTGTCTCTCATTACCAAGGCTCGGCTCGGCGGCGCCAATTACATCTATGCCGTGTTGACCGGGTATAAAGAGGAGCCGCCGCACGGCGTCGAGCTCATGCCCGGCATGTACTATAATGAGTACTTCGCCGGCCACCAGATCGCCATGGCGCCGCCGCTCGCCGACGGAGCGGTCGATTTCGAGGATGGTACTGAAGCGACCGTCAGCCAGATGGCCCATGACGTCACGACGTTTCTCGCCTGGACCGCCGAACCGCGGATGGAAGAGCGCAAGCGCCTCGGCGTCAAGGTGCTCCTGTTTCTGATCGTCTTCACCGGCCTGCTGTACGCGTTGAAACGAAAAATTTGGCAGGACGTGCATTAACGCCACCCGCGACGGGACACTGTCGCGAGTCGGCGATCGATCTCATCAACCGCTATGGGCTGACGCACGAAACCCGGGCCCAAACGCGCCGACAGGCGCCACTTAAAGGATCGTCCCGTGGCTAGATTTCATCGATATGCTGGCGCGCTCATCCTCTTGCTCGCCGCCGGTCATGCGGCGGCAGCCGACCAGCCCCTCACCGACGAGCAAGCGTCAAGAGCTGTTGCCGCAACCCGCGAACTGTCACCGGTCATCTCCGAGCACCAGGAGGCATGGGCGGCGTGGGCCAAGGAGCGCGCCGAACCGCTGCCCCACAGCGACGACCCATGTGTGATCCCGGCAGACGCGAAAGACGCTCCCGGCTATTCCGACATGCTGGCGATCATCCAGCAGAACGGTTTCAGCGATGGCGAGCAGTATTGCCGGGTGTCGCTGCGCCTTTACACCGCCTGCATGGCGAACCAGATGGCGTCGGAAGATCCCGATTGGCGCGAAAAAATTGTCAACCGTGAACAACACGCGGCAAACGCCCGCCAGCAGATGCAGGAGTCGTTGAAGGAGCTTGAGGCCGACGAAAGTCTGACGCCGGAGCAGAAACAGCAGATTCGTCTAAAAATGGGCGAAATGCTCGCTCAGATGGAGGGTATTAAGGACAATCCAATGCTTGCGGCGATGGAAAAGGTCAGCCCGGAAGACATGCAGACGGCCAAGCCTCACTGCGAGGATCTGGTCCAGGCGAACCAAAAGCCGCAGACCGCGCCGCAGACGACGAAATAGGTTCGCTCCCGGGTCGCGCGCGGGTTTGGCCGTAAATGCTGGCCGTCAGTTGTCGCGCGCGCCCTGTTTAACCCAGTCTTCCAGGATATCGATCTGCGCGCTGAGCAGCGGCCGCTGGTTATGTGGCATCCGCAACTCGGGCGCCGCCTTCCCCTCGATCAGGCGGATGAGGTTGCTTGACCTGGGGTCGCCGGGAATCACCATGGGGCCGAACTTGGTGCCCGTCATCAACCCCTCGTAGCTGGTGAGATCGAAGCCGCTTTTCTCTAGGCCGGCGCCACCCGGCTGATGGCACTCAACACACCGGCTTGCCAGGATCGGCTGAACATCGAGCCGATAGCTCACCGGCGGGTCGGCAGCCAAAACGGCGGACGTGCCGGCGCCCGCAACCGCAGCGGCGACACCGCCAAGAACGGCCATGAAAGCAAACCGATGCTTTGTCTGTGCCATGCGATCAATCCTTCTCCCCAATCCCTGGTTTTTTTCTCAATCGCGCTGTTCGCGAGTCTAATACCTTCGCGCTTCGATGATAAGCCATTGTGATGGCCGTCCGAGCCGAGACCGAAAATCAGCGCGGCGCCGCGGCTGGATTGCCGCCGTCCACCGTCATCACCGTCGCGGTGCTGCGTTCGGCGCACGCCAGCGCGACGAACGCATCCGCGACATCGGCCGCCCGCACTTCCCGGCCGAGCAGGTTGCCCGACATATACGCGTCGGTTCCGATTCCCCGTGCCTTGGCGCGTTCGGCGACCATGGCATCGGTGAGCAGGCCGGAACGTATGCGGTCGGCGTTGACGGCCGCGGCGCGGATGCCGTCTGCACCGTAGTCGATGGCGTATTGCCGCATGAGCTGGATGGTTGCGGCCTTTGGCAGACCATAGGGTCCGAACCCCGGACCGGGATTGAACGCCTGCTTCGACGCGTTGAACAAGAGGCAGCCGCCGGTGCGCTGCCGGCGCATGATCCGTACCGCCTCCCGCGCCACGGAGTGGTGGGACCAGAAATTCAGCTCAAAGCTCTCGCGCAGCACGCTGTCGGCAACGTCGCCGATAAGTCCCTGGAAAGCGCCGCCGGCGTTGGAAACGACGATATCGACCCCGCCCAGCGCCACCACCACCCGCTCGAATGCCCCCGCGACGTCGCGCGGCTTGGTGACGTCGCATGCCAAGCCCATGCCGCCGACGTTCTTGGCGGCGGCATGGGCTTGGCCTTCATCAATATCGAGGACGGCAACCTCGGCGCCGGCGCTCCGAAACGACGCCGCCGTTGCCGCCCCAATTCCACCGCCGCCGCCGGTGATGACCGCGATCTGGCGCGCCAGCGGCTTTTCGGTGGTTTTACCGAGCTTGGCCTGTTCGAGCGACCAGTACTCGATGTCGAAGATGTCCGCTTCGCTGATCACCCGATACTGACCAAGCGTTTCGGCATCGGTGATGACCGCGACGTTGGTTTCGGCGAGGTCGGCCGCGATGGCGGCGTCGGTCCGGCTCGCACCGAGCCCAAACAGCCCGAGCCCGGGAACCAGGATCACTCGCGGCACCGGATCGAGCGCGTTGCGGCTGCCGCCGTGGCGTGCGTTGTTGCGCTTGAAGTACGCATAATAGTCCGCCTTATAAGCATCCATGGCCGCCCGCGCGCCGGCGGCGAAGGCATCGATCCGGCCGCCGTCGGCGGGCGGCGTGATCAGCGGCTTCGTCTTGATCCGGATCGCATGGTCCGGCGTCGCCGGCCCTTGCTGGCTGTAGCGGCCGATATCGGCGCCATTGACGAAATCGAGGATTTCCGGCGACGACCGGTAATCGAAAATCCAGCGCGCATACGCGCCCTCTCCCTTATCGATGGCGGCCAGGCCGCGCAGGATGGGTGCAACGTCGGCGACGGATGCGATTCGATCGGGGAGCCGGATGGGCGAAAACGACTTCGGCCGTCCGCGCCCGACGGCGCGCGGCAGGTGCATCCCGGCGAGGCTGACGCGTGCCTGATCGGTGATTCGCTGCTCCGCCAGGGTGACCGCCGCGATCATGCGGTCGTACGCCTCCCGCGCGGTATGCCCGAAGGTGAAGATGCCGTGCTTGAGCAGGATCATCCCGTCAACATCCGGCCGCTCCTGAAACACCGCGAGCGCTTTTTTAGCCAGCGCGAAGCCGGGCATGACATAGGGCACGCACGCCATCCGATCGCCGAACACCTCGCGGCAGAGCGCCTCGCCGTCGGGTTGGTCGGTCAGCGCCAGTACGGCGTTGGCGTGGCTATGGTCGATGAAGGCGTGGGGAAGGAACGCGTGCAGAAGCGTTTCGACCGACGGATTGGGCGCCGTCGTATCAAGAAGATTGGCGCGCTGGGCGTTGACCATCGCCTCGTCGCTCATGGTGTCGAGGGATTGAAGCTTTACCAGCGGCTCCAGACGGACGGCGGGCAGCCCCGCCGGCTCGATCGTTGCCAGATCCCAGCCGGATCCCTTCACGCAGATGACGTTGACCGGCTCGCCCGTATCATCGACGGCCGTGGTTTTGACCGACGTGTTGCCGCCACCGTGCACCACGAGGTGCGGCTCGACGCCGATCAACCGGCTCGAATAGGTTCGCAGCGCCACATCGATGTTGGCCCCCTGCTTGCTCCATCGCTCGATCGCGCTTTCAGCGTCCCGATCCGACCAGCGGTTTTCCATTTTGGCGCCCTTTGTCCCTGTCGATTCCGACCTCTTGGTTTTGAAGGTACATCGGCGGGCAAGGGTGAGGCAAAAGCCGGATGCGCCGGATGGCTGACGAACGGGGCGTCAGCGTTGCGAGTGCCGGTCGCAGGGGTCTCCCGAGGTGGCGGTAATGATGTCGAGCCAGGTGGCGAATACGGGGTTGGCGTCGGCGGCCGTACAGACCGGCGACGGCGCGGACGAGGGCCGGCCGAAGCCGACCCCCATGAAGAGCGAGAACGCGGCGACCCAGAACGCGAGGAATACGGAGACATACATCGGACCGTGTCGATGCCGCCTTGGCCGATCGCGGTAGGCCGACGACCCGAACGCATCGGCCGCGAGCGCTCCCGCCCGGCGCGCGTGCAGCACGTCCCGACTGAGCTGCACCACCCAGGGCGGCACACGCTGGATCATCATATACGCCCCGAATGCCCTTTCGAGGACAACCGGGTCCGGTTGCGCGCCGAACCAGCGGCGATAGGCGAGCCGGAAAAAATCGAACTCCCGAAGGCCGAGAACCGCCGACGCGGAGACGACGTCGCAGCAATTCTGACGGGCGATGTCCGCCAAGCGGTGCGACGGGGTGGACCTGTTGCGTTTCCAGAGCATCGGCATCCAGGAGCAAGTCTAGCGCAATTTTCGAGCGCTTGCAGCCCATATCGCGCAACAAAACCTCCCCTCGCGCCAGTCACCGGGCGTGGGCGCCGGGTTGCGACGATCCTGTGCCTGGCCGGTGCTTAAGAGGAACGATGCCGGCTGTGTTTCCACCGCAAACGGGCCCCCGGAAAATGGGGTTTGCCGGCGGCAAAACTGTGGCATGGTGCTGCCGGCTTCAGCGCCGCACGGTGTGTGCGTCTTGCACAGCGGGTGACGGGAAGCCCCATGGATCGACAACGGTGCGAGCGAAAGGGAGACTTGGACATGACGGATGCAGTGGCAAAGGGCGGTACGGAGCAGATTATGCGGACGGCCCGCGTTATTCAGGCCTCCCCACACACGCTGTTCCAGCTGCTCACCAGCAGCGATGCGCAGGCATCGTGGCGGGGGCGCACCAGTCGCGGTACGTTAACCGGCCTTGACATCGATCCGCGTGTCGGCGGCGACTTCCGCTATTCCATGACCGTCAGCGGCGTGGAGCAGCATGCTTCCGGCCGCATTCTGGAGATCAGCCCGCCCCATCGTTGCGTGATGTCGTGGACGTGGACCGCCGGTACGGATGAGATACGGGACAGCGTCGTCACCATAGAGCTGAAGAATCTGAACGACGGGACCTGCCGCGCGGTCGTCACGCAGCAGAAGCTACCGTCACGCAACGCCGCCGCTACGCAGGCCGCGTTGTGGTCGAATGTGCTTCAGGATTTGGCCATCCATGTGACCGCGACCGCCTGAGGGTTGCGGGGTGGATGACCTGCCAGGAAAAAATGGCGGCGGCCGAGGCCCTTGGCTGTTCTTCTCTCGTCGCTGTTTTGCCTCGCCGCCGCCCCGCGAGACCTCTTCCGGATCGACAACTCACGCTTGTCCGCTTTTGTTGTTAAATTTTGTAAAACATTGCAGGTGGTTGCGCGGTGACGGCGGTCACAGGTTCCGTCGCGGGACGTTTCATCCGCCGGGCGCGAGCGCCGCGCGCTCGGGAAAGAGGGCTGAAAGCGCCTCCTCCGAGGCATCGCACACCCCGCGCTCGGTGATCAGGCCGGTAACCAGGCGCGCCGGCGTCACGTCGAACGCGTCGTTTCGGGCCGTGGTCCCGGCCGGCGTGAGGGTCACGCTGACCACCGCGCCGGAGTCCGTCCGTCCATGGATGCCCGTCACCTCGGCTGGATCCCGCTGTTCGATCGGCACCTCGGCCTGTCCGTCGCGGATCGTCCAGTCGATGGTGGGGCTTGGAAGGGCGACGTAGAACGGCAGCCCGTTGTCCCGGGCCGCGAGCGCTTTCAGATACGTGCCGATCTTGTTGCAGACATCGCCCCGACGCGTCGTCCGGTCGGTGCCGACAATGCACAGATCGACCTCCCCGCGCTGCATCAGATGGCCACCGGCGTTGTCGACGATGACCGTATGCGGAACGCCGTGACGGGACAGTTCCCACGCCGTCAGCGCGAAGCCCTGGTTGCGCGGCCGTGTCTCGTCGACCCAGACATGAACCGCCATACCGCGATTGTGGGCTTCGTAGATCGGCGCCAGCGCGGTGCCCCAATCCACCGTCGCCAGCCAGCCGGCGTTGCAATGGGTCAGGATGTTGACCGGACCCGAGCCGCCGCGCCGGTCGCGCGCTTCCTTGATCAACGGTAGACCGGAACGGGCGATCTGCGCGTTCATCGCCACATCCTCGTCGCACACCTCAGCGGCGCGGCGATAAGCGGCCGCGACGCGCCGATCGACGGGCAGTTGGCGCAGGATGGTGATCATGTCGTGCACCGCCCACCCAAGGTTCACCGCCGTCGGGCGGGTCGCCAGCAGACGACGCGCGGCGGCATCGAGCCCGGCGTCGGACGGGTCACGACGCGCGGCCAGACACAAGCCGTAAGCGGCGGCGGCGCCGATCAGCGGCGCGCCGCGCACTTGCATGGTCGTGATTCCCTCGGCCGCGTCGTCCAGCGATTCCCAGCGGCGGATGACGAAGTCGTACGGCAGGCGCGTCTGGTCGATGATCTCGACCGCCCAGCCGTCGTCGGCGAGCCAGATGGTGCGAAAATGCCGACCGTCAACGTTCATGACGGAAGCGGCGCCAGAACCCGCCCGGCCACCGCGTCGAGACGGGCCATCAAGGCCGCGTCGCGGGCGTCGGGCGCCGTGATGAGGGCGCTCGACAACGACGTATGACAGCCCTTGGGACAGCTCTCCTGTCGCTGTCCGAGAACGGGCACGATGTCGCGGACCAGCCGGCGCGCGGCGGCGGCGTTATCCCGCAGCACGCGGATGATCGCGTCCACGGTGACGGCGTCGTGGTCCGGATGCCAGCAGTCGTAATCGGTCACCATGCCGACGGTGGCGTAACACAGCTCCGCCTCGCGGGCGAGCTTCGCCTCCGGCATGTTCGTCATGCCGATGACGTCGCATCCCCATTGCCGGTACAGGCGGGATTCGGCAAGCGTGGAAAACTGCGGGCCTTCCATGACCAGGTAGGTGCCGCCTCGGGCGGTTGGAACGTCCTGGCGGCGCAGACCACCCTCCAGCGCATCGCCGAGCCGCTCGCACACCGGATGTCCCATGCCGACGTGGGCGACGAGTCCGGGGCCGAAAAAGCTCGACTCGCGCCCGATGGTGCGATCGATGAACTGATCGACGACCACGAAGGTACCGGGCGGCAGATCGCCGTTCAAGGAACCGCACGCGGACAGCGAGAGGACATCGGTGACGCCGAGCCGCTTGAACGCGTCGATGTTGGCGCGGCTGTTGATGGCCGATGGCGGCAACCGGTGACCGCGGCCGTGGCGGGGCAGAAACACCACCTTCTGGCCCTCAATGGACCCGATCAGGAAGTCGTCCGAGGGTGGGCCGAACGGTGACTCCACCGCCGCCCATCGCGCCCCTTCCAGTCCATCGATCTCATAAAGGCCGCTGCCACCGATGATGCCGATCACCGGGGGCGTTCCAGGCTGGTTCATCCTCCGTCTCCCCCTATAGTGTTGGCCCTGTTGTTGACACCTATTCCCGGCTTTGGCGGCCGCCTATTCCGGCGGCGGTGGAGGCGGCGACAGCGTGCAGACCATGCACACCGCCGTATCCGGGCACGCCCAGCGAAACTCGTCGGACTGCGCGATCGCCAGCGGCGCCGTGGACCGCGGCATCGGCGTGAAATTCAGCTTGGCAAAAAATTCCGGCGCCGAGGTGGTCAGGAGCCAAACGCGTTCGATGCCCTGCTCGCGCGCGACATCCAGCAGCCGCTCGACCATCGAGTGACCATAGCCCCTGCCGCGCGAGCGTGCGAACACCACCGCCGAGCGCAACAGAGCCTCGGCCCCGCACGTTTCCAGCCCCACGTAACCGATGGTGACACCGTTGGACGAGGCACAGTAGAAGCGCTTGGTAAAACCGATCAGGTCGTCGTGGCACAGCCGGGCGTCGCGAAGCGTCGATGCCATCGTGTCGATGCCCTCGGACGGCAGGGGTTCCAGGACGAAATCGGTCGAGTCGATCATACCACCTCCAGCGCACCCGGCATCGCGCGTATGGTCGCGAGCAACCCCGCCGGACCGCATCCGGCACTTTAGATCGCCCGTTCGTCCGGCGAAAGCGGCGCGTCGGCCGGCCGTCGCCGACGCGGTGCCAGTGCCCGGTCTTCGGTGCGAATCCGGTGCGCGAGAAGCAACGCGTTGGCGATGGAAAAGACCCCCGCGATCGCCCAAGCGCCAAACGCGAGGGGTAGTACGGCGATTTCGGCGGCGACGATGAGGTAGTTGGGATGACGCGTCCACCGGTACGGCCCGCGGGTGATCAGCGGTGCGCCCGGCACCGTGATGATGCGCGTTGTCCAGGCCGGTCCCAGCGTCGCGATCACCCAGAGGCGGGCGACTTGCAGACCGGCGAACAGAATGAGAAGAGGCCAGTAAATCGGCGCGTCAGGCGGGGCAAAGATGAGCAGCGCCAGAAGCCATGCGCCGTGCAGAAGGAAGAACAGCGGGTAATGGCGCCGCCCGACTTCGATCCCGCCTGCGGCGCGGAGCCGCCGTTCGTTACGCCGCGCGTAGGCGACCTCGATAACCCTTTGGGCGGCCACCAGCAGAACGATCGTGTGAAGGACGCTCATGCGGGCGGCGAGTCGCCGTCGTTGTCGAGAACCATAAAGCCGACGGTAAAACCGGGACCCAACGCGCTCAACAGCACCCGCCGCCCGAGTGTGCCGGTCGACAGCGCGCGGGCGAGGACGAACAGCACCGTCACTGCCGACATGTTGCCGTAGTCGCGCAGCACGTCCCGGGAGTGACCGAGGCCGCCGCGCGGGATGCCGAGCACGTCTTCCAGCGCATCCAGGACCTTGGCGCCTCCGGGATGACACAGGAACTGGTCGATGTCGCCGGCGGGGATCTCGGCGTGTGCGAGAAACGCCTCCAGTGCTTCCTTGAACGAACGCCGGATCAGGCTCGGGATGTCGGCCGAGAAGATCACGCTGAGCCCGTCGGAATCGACTCCCCAACCCATGACGTCGAGGGTATCGGGCCAGGTATGCTCGCCACAGGCGATAATCGCCGGTCCGGGCGCCGGGCCGGTAGCGTCGGTGCTGATCAGGACCGCGGCAGCGCCGTCGCCGAACAGGGCAGTGGCGACGATGTTGCTTTTCGACACGTCGCGACGGCGGAACGCCAACGAGCACGGCTCGACGACAAGGCACAGCACACGGCTGCCGGGGGCCGCCTGCGCCAGCGACGCGGCGCGGGCCAGGCCGATGACACCGCCGGCACAGCCGAGTCCGAAGATTGGCATCCGGCAGACGGTGTGCCGGAACGCCACCCGGTCCATCAACGCGGCGTCGAGACTGGGGGTCGCAATGCCGGTTGTCGATACGGTGACGATCGAATCGATGGATCGCGCGTCCAACCCCGCCTGGTCGAGGCAGCGAACCGCCGCGTCGGTCAGCAGGCGAAGCGCGTGCTCGACGTACAGTGCGTTGCGTTCGGCCCAGCTGTGATCCTGCTCATACCAGTCCAGCGGCACGCAAGAATACCGCGTGTCCACGCCGGCGTTGGCGTAGATGGGCATGAACCGGTCAAGATCGCGCACGCCGCCCGCGAACACGCGATCGATACGTTTTCTGACGTCATCCTGTTCGATCACATGGGAAGGAACGGCGGTCGCCACCGCCTGAATACGGGGCCACAATCTCACTGATACGGGCTCAGGCCTGGTGACGGACGAAAAACGGCGGTGGGCAGGCCCTATGAGGGAAACGGTACATACGCGAGAAAGGCGAACAAAAGCCCCATCGCCAGCAGTGGAATCACGATCTCGCGGGTCACGTTGCGCCACATTGCGCAGCCCTCCTTTGTCTTCAGTTCAATCGGTGCGTTCGTTGTACGACCGTATGCGACCAATTGGATGTCACAAGTGTGACGCTTTTGAGATGTGATACGTTTAATGCTTTAAGTCGTCTGACACGTTCCGGGTCAGGATATTCCTAGTGCTTGCCGACGTCGCCGTCGGGCTCGCCGGCGACGACAATCGTCAGCGCGTCCGCATTGAACTTCGAGCGGGCTATACGATTCGCATCCTCAAGACCGACCGCGCCGATCAGCGCCGCGCGCCTGTCGATGTAGTCGATGCCGAGGTTTTCCTGCTGCAGGGAGACCAGCGTCGAGGCGATGCGGCTGCTCGACGTCAGGCCTAAGGGGAACGATCCGATCAGGTAGGCCTTGGCGTCGGTCACCTCGTCCGCGGTGACGCCTTCGTCGTGGAGGCGGCGCCATTCGCGGCGAACCACGTCGATCGTCTCGCCGACCCGTTCGTTCACCGTACCGCCGCGGCCTATGAACAGCGCCGCGTGATCCAGTTGCATCGGCGAGGCGGAAATCGAATAGGCCAGACCCTCCTCCTCGCGCACGGCGTCGAAGAGTCGCGACGTTAGACCGCCGCCACCGAAAATCCGGCTGACGACGGCATAGACGTAATAGTCGGGATCATCCCGCCACACGCCGCCCTGGCCGAAAACCAGGCTGCTCTGCCGCGCCTCGACGGGCCGGACAAGAACGCCGAGACCGGTGCGCGGTTCTACGTTCGGCACATCGGAGGATGGCCCCGATAGCGGCAGGTTGCCGAAGGCCGTGGCCAGCATTCGCGACGCGTCGCTCGGCGTCACGTCGCCAACGATGGCGACGATCAGGCGATCTCGGGTGAGCGCGTCGCGCGCGAACGTTTTCAGGTCCTCGGCCGTGATCGCGGCCAAACTCTCGAGCGTCCCCTCGACGGGCCGGCCGTAGACGTGATCGGGAAAGGACGCCTTGAGATACGCGTCCCACGCCACGGAATCGGGTTCGTCGGCGGCCTGGCGCACCCGTGACTGCAACTGACCGCGAATACGTTCGATGGCGTCCGCGTCGAAGCGGGGCCGCGTCAGTGCCAGGTTGAGGAGATCGACGGCCGCATCGCCGTCGCGGCTCAGCGCCCGCAGGGAGACGCCGAGCGCATCGAGATCGGCGCCGAAGCCCAACTCGATGGCGCGGTCCTCGAGCGCGTCCTGGAACGCCGTCGCCGACATCTCGCCCGCCCCCTCGTCCAGGAGCGCACCTGTCATCCGCGCCAGTCCCTCCTTACCGGCGGGATCGAGGCTTGCGCCGCCGCGAAACGCCGCCTTCAACGCGATCACCGGCAGGCTGTGATCCTCCACCAGCCATGCCTCCACGCCGCCGCCCTCAATGCGCTGAATGTCCAGCGCGCGGGCGGGCGAGGCGATGACGGCGACCAGCGCTGCGACCGCGAGAACCATCAGCGCCGGTGTCGGAAGAAATCGCGTGCGCATCATTGCAGGGCCGCGGCTGCTTCGTCCCGCGCCGGCAGAAAGGCGGTCACCGACCGGGGAGCGGCGAGAACGTCGCGCGCCGCCTCGGCAATCTGTTCCTTGGTCACGGCCGCGATCTCCTCAGGCCAGCGCTCGACATGATCCAGCGGCAGCCCGATGACGGCCGCCTGGCCGACGTTGAGTGCACTGGCGAACAGCGAGTCCCGTGCGTAGGTCTGATCGGCCTGGAGGCGCCGTTTCGCCCGCTCCAGCTCCTCGTCGCCGATCTCGCCGGCCCGCATCGCGTCCAGCTCCCAGTCGACCACCGCCTCGATGCGATCCACGTCGACGCCCGGTTTCGGACTGGCGTGGACGGCAAAGCGCGACGGACCGTTGTTCATCGGGTCGTAGCTGGCGTACGCACTGACGGCCAGCGGCGCCGCCGTCGCGTCGCCAACGACCAGCCGCCGATACAGCCGGCTTGTCGGGCCGCCGCCCAGGATCTGCGCCAGCACCTGCAGGCTGTAGGCATGCTTGGTCTCACCAAACCGATAGCTCGGCGACAGGTACGAACGTTGCCAAGTCGCCTGGCTGACGCGCTGATCACGGATGACGATCTGGCGTGCCGCGATCGGCGGCGGCTCGCTGCCCTCCAGGCGCGGCGGCAGCGGTTCGGCCGCAAGGACGCCGTAATACTGCTCCGCCAGCGGTCTTACCTCTTCGGTGGTGACATCCCCGGCGACAACGAGGATGGCGTTGTTGGGCGCGTACCAGCGGTCATAAAACGCCCGCAGGTCGTCCACACTGACGGCGCGGATATCGTGCTCCCATCCGATGACCGGATTGCGATAGGGATGGGTTACGTACTGGACCGCGTTGAGCTGCTCCGCCAGAAGGGATTCAGGCTCGTTGTCGACTCGGCTATGGCGCTCCTCCAGGATCACCTGGCGTTCGGCTTCCACCTGCCCCGGCTCGAACACGACGCCCGTCATCCGGTCGGCCTCCAGCGCCATCATCAGCGGCAGCTGGTCCTTGGCGACGGTCTGGAAATAGGCGGTGTAATCCGACGACGTGAACGCGTTGTCGCGCCCGCCGCCGCGCGCCACCAGCTGCGAAAACTCGCCCGCCGCGTGGGTGTCCGTGCCCTTGAACATCAGGTGTTCGAGGAAATGCGCCATGCCACTCTTGCCGCGCGGCTCGTCGACGGCGCCGACCTTGTACCACACCATGTGCGTAACCGCGGTCTGGCGCGGCTGCGGCACGACGATGACCGTCATGCCGTTGGCGAGTTCGAACGTTTCGGCGTTGAAGACGCCGTCGGCCGCGCTGGCGGCCGTGCCGAGCGCCAGCAGCCCGATGATGGTCAGGGCTGCCCCGAGCCGCCGGAGTGCACCGAACGAACACCGCTGACGCCGCATTACCTCACCATGGCGGAAGGTTGATCCTTGACGGTAAGCACACACGCTAAAAAGGGGTGCCCCCTGTCCCAGAACAAGGGCGCCGGCACCGGACGGGAATTAAAAATCCGTTAAGAAATTTAAAGATCCGTTAAGACCGGTGGTTAGAATATGCCTTCCAGCAGCGCGCGTTTGCGGCGCGCGATCGTCGGCGTCTGGCCGTCGGTGACCGGCTTGCCGAGGGCCTGGTTTTCGCGGATGCGCCGGGCCTCTTCGCCGGGATTGACGATGGTGCCGTACTCGGTCGGCGTCGACCAGAACATCAGCCGGTCAGTCAAGCTCTGGTCCACCTCGGCGAGGACGGTTGTCTCGCGGCTGATCTGCGCTCTCACCTCGGGATCGGCGGTGAGCGCGCCGGTTTGTTCGAGGAGCACCATCTGCCCGGGACTACCCGCCGCCGGTTGGGCCGCCACCAGCGCCGCCGACCCCGACGATGAACTCGAATCGAGAAGGGCCGTCCGTGCCTCGGTCACCGGCTCGTTGCTCACCGCGCGGCCCGCTTCCGACGCGGGCGGGCGGAGGTCATAGTTCGGCGGCACGTTGAGCGGCTTTCGCGAATACACCAGGAACTCATCGGGGGAGCGTTTGCCCCCTCGCAGCGCTTCCCAGGTGCTGTCACAACCGCCCGCCGTCATCGCGACCGTGGCGATCAGCGCGCATGCAATCCATCGAGCCTTCATTCGTTCCCCTCGCGTTCCACCGTATTGCTTGTACGATGTTCGGCGCCTTGGAACAAGGAATGAAGGATCAAAACAGCGGCACCGACCGTAATTCCGGCATCGGCGACGTTAAAAGCCGGCCAATGAACCCCCAAAAGGTGAAAATCGAGGAAATCGGTTACCGCACCGAAGCGAAGCCGGTCGGTGACGTTGCCGAGCGCGCCGCCGATGATGGCGCCCAGTCCGAGCCCGACGATGATTCGATCCGTGCGCAGCAGCCAGACGAACAGCACCGTCGAGATCACCAGCGCGACAGCGATCAGCAGCCACGCCGTGCCGGCCTCCCCCGCGCCGAACAGCCCGAAGCTGACGCCCCGGTTCCAGCCCAGCACGAGGTTGAAAAAGGGCGTGATGTCGATGACGCGCGGCGGCTGCATGACATCGTTCAAGATCCACCATTTCGTCGCCTGATCGACGATGAGCACGACGACGGCGAGCACGCCGCCGGCAACGCGCGGCGGCAGCCGCCGAACGCCGTCGCGCGGGCGGGCTTTATTCGGCGGCGGCACGGAAGCGTGTCACCGTATCCGCGCACCGGCCGCACAGGCTGGGATGGTCGGGGTTGTCGCCCACCTCCGGCGTGACCTGCCAGCAGCGCTCGCACTTCTCGCCGAACGCTGCCTCGATCAGCACGCCCACACCGGGCACGTCGGCCAAGCGGAACGCGTCCGCCGGGATATCCCGGTCCTCCAGCGTCGCCTTCGAGGTGATGCACAGCTCGGCCACGTCGATGCCGGCAGCGGCGGCACGGACGTCGGGGCCGGCAAAGATGCGGGCGTGCGCCTGCAGGCTCGAACCCAGGCGCTTCGCGGCCCGTTCCACCTCCAGCGCGCCGGTGACGACGCGGCGCATCTGGCGCAGCAGCGTCCATTTCGCCGCCAGCGCGTCGTCAGCCCAAGCCGCCGGCACGTCGGGAAACAGCCGTTCGTGAACGCTCGGATGATCGTCGCCGTGGCGGCTCAGCCACGCTTCCTCGGCGGTGAAGCACAGAAACGGCGCCAGCCACGCCGTCAAGCGGTCGAACAGGATATCGAGCACCGTGCGCGCCGCCCGCCGGCGCGGCGAATCGACCGGATCGCAGTAGAGGCTGTCCTTGCGGACATCGAAATAGAACGCCGACAGCTCAATGGCACAAAACGTGTGCAGTTCCACGAACAGCGGGTGAAACACCAGCGTCGCGCACGCCTCGCGCAGGGTTGCGTCGAGCTCGACCAGCCGGTGCAGCACCCACCGCTCCAACTCGGGCATGTCGGCGGCGGCGACGCGCTCCGAGGGGCTGAACTCGTTCAGATTGCCGAGCAGGAAGCGTAGCGTGTTGCGCAGCCGGCGATACATATCGGCCTGCTGGCGCAGGATGTCCGGTCCGATGCGGAGGTCTTCGGAGTAATCGGAGCTGAGAACCCACAGGCGCAGCAGGTCGGCGCCATGCGTCATCACCACGTCCTGTGGCGCCACCACATTGCCCAAGGATTTCGACATCTTCTGGCCGTCCTCGGCCATGACGAACCCGTGCGTGAGCACAGCGTCATAGGGTGCGCGGCCACGCGTGCCGCACGATTCCAAGAGCGAGGAATGGAACCAGCCGCGATGCTGGTCGCTGCCTTCGAGATAGAGCGAGGCCGGCCACTTGAGATCGTCGCGGGTTTCGAGCACGAAGCTGTGGCTGGCGCCGGAGTCGAACCACACGTCGAGGATATCGGTCTCGGCGTCGTAGTCGTCCGGATTATGGTCGGGCGCAAGGAAGCGGCGCGGATCGCCGGTAAACCACGCATCGGCGCCCTCGGCCTCGAACGCGGCGGCGATCCTCTCCAGCACCCGCGCGTCCCGTAACAGCCTTCCGGTGCGCCGTTCGACGAACACCGTGATCGGCACGCCCCAGGCACGCTGGCGCGACACGCACCAGTCGGGCCGCGTCTCGATCATGCCACGCAGACGTCTCTGACCGGCGGCGGGGATGAACCGTGTCTCGTCGATGGCCTTCAGCGCCACCTGGCGCAGCCCATTGGCCTCCATGCTGATGAACCATTGCGGCGTGTTGCGAAAGATCAGCGGCTTTTTCGAGCGCCACGAATGTGGGTAGCTGTGGACCAGCCGCCCGCGGCCGAGGAGACGGCCGTTCTCGGCAAGGGCGTCGACCACCGCCCGGTTGGCGTCCCCCTCCGTGCCGTCGTCGGTGAGGACGCGCCGGCCGGCGAACAGCGGCACGTCGGCGACGAAGGCGCCGTCGGGGCCGACGGTGTCCGGCACCGGGATGTCGAACCGCTGTCCCAGGTCCCAGTCGTCGGTGCCGTGACCGGGTGCGATGTGCACGAAACCGGACCCGGTCTCCAGATCGACGAAATCGGCCGGCAGCAGCGGGACGTCGAACTCATAGCCGTGCCCGGCCAGCGGATGCCGCACGACCGTCCCGGCCAGCTCGTCGCCGTTGACGACGGCGATGCGCCGCCACGCCTCGATGCCGGCGGCTTCCCGGACCTGTTCCGCCCGCGCCTCGGCAACAACAAGGCGGTCGCCGACACCGGCGGCGCTGCCGTCGCCGATCGCCGTCACCTCGAACAGCGCGTAGTCCAGGCCGGCGCCGTAGGCAACGGCGCGGTTGCCGGGGATCGTCCACGGCGTCGTCGTCCAGATCACCACTGACGCATCGGCCAAGGCGGCGACCGGCGCGCGATCGACGGGAAAGCGGACGAAAATGGTCGTTGACGTGTGGTCGTGATACTCGACCTCCGCTTCCGCCAGCGCGGTGCGTTCGACCACCGACCACATCACCGGTTTGGCGCCGCGGAACAGCGCGCCCGAGACGACGAACTTCCCCAATTCGCGGACGATCTGCGCTTCGGCGTCGAAACTCATCGTTGAGTACGGCCGCGCCCAGTCGCCGACGATGCCGAGGCGCTTGAACTCCTCGCGCTGCACGTCGATCCAGCCGGCCGCGAACTCGCGGCATTCGCGCCGGAACTCGACGATCGGCACGCTCTCCTTGTCGCGCCCGGCGTCGCGATACTTCTCCTCGATCTTCCATTCGATCGGCAGACCGTGGCAGTCCCAGCCGGGAACGTAGTTGGCGTCGAAGCCCAGCATCTGCTGCGAACGGTTGATGACGTCCTTCAGGATCTTGTTCAGCGCGTGGCCGATGTGCAGATGGCCGTTGGCGTAGGGCGGCCCGTCATGCAGGATGAACTTTTCCCGGCCGGCCGCTTGCTCGCGCAAGCGGCCGTACAAATTCGTCCGCTCCCAGCGGGCGAGCAACTCCGGCTCGCGCCGGGGCAGGTTCGCCTTCATGGGAAACGATGTCTTGGGGAGAAGTACGGTCGACTTATAGTCCACGCTCAGGATTTCCGATCACAGATTTCCGGCACGCGCCAGGGGCACCGCATGGTCGGAAAGAAGCTGTCTGGCGCGCACACTATCCTCGCCGATCTGCGCCCGCAAGGCGTCCAGCGACTCGAAGCTCCGTTCCGGCCGCAGATACTCGATGAGTTGCACGCGCAGCGTCCGGCCGTAAAGGTCGCCGTCGAAATCGAACAGATGCGCCTCCAGCAGCACCTCCTGGCCGTCGAAGGTCGGCCGCAGGCCCAGGTTGGCGACGCCGTCCCGCGCGCCTCCCACGCCGTCCACCCCGTCGCCCAGGCATCGCACCGCATAGACGCCGCGCGCCGGGCAGAGATAGTCGCCAAGGCCGAGATTGGCAGTGGGAAAGCCGAGCAGCCGGCCGCGCTGCTCTCCGGTGAGCACGTCCCCTTCGATATCGAAGGGGCGGCCGAGCAGCCGCGCCGCCGCTCGCGGATCGCCGTCCTGCAAATAACGGCGGATGCGCGTTGATGAATACGGCTCGCCGTCGGTGTCCCGCACCTCCTGCACGCAGGTGAAGCCGAACCCAAATTCGTCGCCCTGGCGCAGCAGGACTTCCGGGCCGCCCTTGCGCTGATGGCCGAAGGCGAAGTCGTGCCCGCACACCACGTGCCGCGCGCCCAGAGCGTTGACCAGGACACGTTCGACGAAATCGTGCGCCGAGAGCCGAGAGAAGTCGAGGTCGAACGGCACGACGATCATCGCGTCGGGACCGAGCGCCTCGATCAGCCGGGCCTTCACGTCGAGCGGGCTGAGGCGGAAGGCGGGGCCGTCCGGCTGAAACACCGAACGCGGATGCGGCTCGAACGTCAGCGTCGCCCAGGGGCACCCGTTGGCCCGTGCGATGCGGCCGGCCTCGCCGATGACGGCCTGATGGCCCAGATGCACACCGTCGAAGTTGCCGACGGCGACGACGGCGCCCCGCAGGTCGGCCGGCAGGTTCTGGAAATGGCGGAACAATCGCATGGCCGATAGGTGTCGGGCCTTCGGTCGCGGGTCAAGAGGCAAGATGGCCGGCGGGCACCTTAAGGGCTGGGCGTCGCCGGCCGCCCGGTTCAGGGCCGGTTCAGCCCCGGCTCGGCACCATGACGAGTGCTTCGCCCTCGATGACCTTCTTGCCGCCGACGGTGCAGATGGTCTCGCATTCGGCGAACTTTTTCTCAGGCACCAGCTTCTTGATGGTGACCTTGGCCATCAGCGTGTCGCCGATGTGCACCGGCGCCCGGAATTTCAGGCTCTGGCTGACGTAAATGCAGCCGGGGCCGGGAAGCTTGGTGCCGAGTACCGCCGAAATGAACGCGGCGCCGATCATGCCGTGCGCGATACGGCCCTTGAACATCGTCGTCTTGGCGAATTCCTCGTTCACATGGACCGGATTGGTGTCGCCGGACACGCCGGCAAAGGTGTAGATATCGGATTCCGTGATGGTTTTGCCGAACGACGCCGACATGCCTTCCGTCAAATCTTCAAAAAAGTATCCGTGCAGATCATCCATTGGTGTGGGTCCCTTCAGAGCGCGAACGTTACCGGCGCCGTTTTCCGACCGGCGTCCGGTGTTGATGGGCCCGGATAGTAATCAGCGGTTGACGGACCGGCAAGGCCGGTTGCGTCCCTGGCCCTTGTCCCCGTTTGCCGCGGTGGTGATCGCCGCCGCTGTCGTCGCGGGCACCCCGGCCAAGGCGCTTGAGCTTGCCTTGCCGGTCGACTGCACGCCCGGCGAAACCTGCTGGGTCATCCAGTATGCTGATCTGGACCCTGGCCCCGGTCGCCTCGATTACATGTGTGGGTGGCTGTCGTACGACGATGCCATCGGCACCGACATTGCCGTCGCCGATCTCGACGCCATGAACCAGGGCGTCGCCGTTCTCGCCGCCGCCGCCGGAACGGTCATCGGCACCCGCCATGACATGGACGACGTGAACGTTCACCAGATCGGCAAGGACGCGCTCAAAGGGAAGGACTGCGGCAACGGCGTCAACATCGATCATGGCGACGGATGGACGACGCAATATTGCCACCTCCGGCGCAACTCGGTCGCCGTGCGGCAGGGCGACACGGTCGCCGCCGGACAGCGCCTGGGCCTGGTCGGTTTGTCCGGGAACACCGAGTTTCCGCACCTGGAAATCACCGTCCGCCATCACGATACGGTCGTCGACCCGTTCGCCGGCACCGACCGCACGGAGCGGTGCGGCGTTGGCGCCGCCCCCCTATGGCGTGATGATGCCCTTGAGCAGCTCGCCTACCGCTCGGTCCTCCTCAACAACGCGGGCTTCGCATCATCGATACCGACGCTGGAGGCGGTGCGCGCCGGCCTGTACGACGCTAAGGAGGTCTCGCCGCACGCCGCGGCGCTGGTGTTCTGGGTCGATGTGTATTGGCCGCGCCCGGGGGACCGCATCCGCTTTCGGATCTTGGCACCCGACGGCCAGACGCTCATGGAGCGCGAGACAACGGTGGACGCCACTCGGCCGCGCGACATGTTCTACGCCGGCGTCCGCTACCGCGGTGCTCCCTGGCCCCGTGGGCGTTATCAGGGCGAGGTGACGCTGGTGCGCGACGACGGCCCGATCGGCTCGGAGACGTACACGCGGTCCGACACCATCGATGTCCGGCCACCTGATACCGAGTCCCGCTAGCGACCGGCCGCCGGGCGTCGCCGGACGAGCGGCGGCAGCGTGCGCATGATCCGGCCCGGCGTGGCGGCGACGCGCGGTTGGTCGGCCGCGCTCGGTTCAGTCGCTTCAGTCGCATCCGGCGGGAAGAGCGCGCTGGTGTTCTGGCGGCGGCGCTCGCGGGCCTCGACCGATTTCAACGTCCGCTCCACCGTCGGATGGCGGTCGGGACTGTCGGCGCACGCCAGAAGGTGCGCCCGGGCGATGGCGCGCACGCGGGCCACGATCGATGCATAGTGGAGCCGCGTTTCGCACCAGCGGATGTAGGCGGCGACGGTCCACGGATGCGCCGGCAGGGCGCGCAACCGTCGCAGGCGGCACCAGGCGGTAAACTCGTTCCAAGCGCTTTCCTGACCGCGTGGGCGCATCGGCCTCGACCGTCAACGAGTGCCCAGTTTTAACAACTTTCGCTCCGGTGCGGAAGCACGCGGGCGGCCGAGCAGCGCCGCGATTCACGCCAACCGGTGTTTGGTTTCCCAGGCCAGACGCTCTATATCCACCGGAATCGTTTTTTCGAACTGTAATTATGTGCGATTGGACAGAGCCGCGGCTGACAGGGCCGCAAACACTCCATATACTCGCCGCAAAACCCCAACAGGGGGAGGCCACGGGAGAACACAATGCAGGTCGTGAATGCCGATGTCATCGTTGTCGGGGCCGGCGGCGCCGGCTTACGCGCGGCGATCGAAGTCGCCGAGCGCAGTCCGGAACTCAGCGTCGCCCTGATTTCCAAAGTTTATCCGATGCGCAGTCATACGTGCGCAGCCGAGGGCGGCGCCGCCGCGGTGGCGAAATCCGACGACAGCCTGGAGTATCATTTTAACGATACGGTCGCCGGCGGCGACTGGCTGACCGATCAGGATGCCGTTGACCTGTTCGTCAACGAGATTCCCAAGGAATTGACCCAGCTCGAGCACTGGGGCTGTCCGTGGAGCCGGGAGAGCGCCGGCGACATCGCCGTCAGGCCGTTCGGCGGCATGAAGATCATGCGGACGTGGTACGCCGCCGACAAGACCGGCTTCCACATGCTGCACACGCTTTTCCAGACGTCGCTCAAGTATCCGTCGATCAAGCGGTTCGACGAACATTATACGACCGATCTGCTCGTCGACGACGGCCGCTGCTACGGCTGTACGGCGATCGAGATGCGTACGGGACAGATGAAATCGTTCCGCGGCAAGGCGGTGATCATCTGCTCCGGCGGCGCGGGGCGGATATTTCCGTTCACCACCAACGGCGCCATCAAGACCGGCGACGGCATGGCGATGGCCTATCGCGCCGGCGTGCCGCTGAAGGACATGGAGTTCGTGCAGTACCACCCGACCGGTCTGCCCGGCTCCGGCATTCTGCTCACCGAAGGCTGCCGGGGCGAGGGCGGCTTCCTCCTCAACAAGGACGGCTATCGGTATCTGCAGGACTACGGCCTCGGCCCCGCCTCGGACAAACCGGTGCTGAAGGCGATGGAGCTGGGGCCGCGCGATCGCCTCAGCCAGGCGTTCTGGCAGGAGGCCAAAAAGGGCCGCACCATCGAGACCAAGTGGGGCGACGTGATCCATTTGGACATGCGCCACCTGGGTGAGAAACTCATCAACGAGCGTCTGCCGCTCGTCCGCGATCTCGCCCGCTCCTACGTCAACGCGGACCCGGTCACCGATCTCGTACCGGTGCGGCCGGTCGTCCACTACATGATGGGCGGCATCCACACCGACATCAACGCGGCGACGCCCATCGACGGCCTCTACGCCGCCGGCGAATGCGCGTGTGTCAGCATCAACGGCGCCAACCGGCTGGGCTCCAACTCGCTGGGTGAGTTGCTGGTGTTCGGCGCGCGCGCGGCGCGGTTCGCCATCGAGCACGTAAAGACCGCACCCACGGCGCGCGACGAGGTGATCGACGCCCAGGTCAACGACGCCAAGGGCCGCATCGACGCGCTCTACAAGCGCACCGGCGGCAAGGAACGGGTCGCCGACCTGCGCAAGATCATGAACTCGACACTGGAGGACGGGTGCGGCATCTACCGCGACGAGGCGGGCCTGAAATCCAGCTGTGAGATCGTCGCCGACGTCCGGTCGCGCTACAAGGACATCAACCTCGAAGACAAGAGCCACGTGTACAACACGGACCTCTATCAAACCCTCGAACTGGGGGCGATGATCGAGGTGGCGCAGACCGTCGCCGAGTCCGCCCTCTACCGGACGGAATCGCGCGGCGCCCATCAGCGGCTCGATTTCCCGGAGCGGGACGACACCAACTTCCTCAAGCACTCGATGGCCTTCTTCAACCCGAACGGCGCCCCCCGCGTCGACTATCATGAGGTCATCATAACCAAGTCGCAGCCGGCGAAGCGCGTCTACGGAGGTCAAGCGGCATGAGCATACGTACCATCAAACTGGAAGTGCTGCGGTACCGTCCGGAACAGGACAAGGAGCCGTTCTTCCAAACCTACACCGTGCCCTGCGAGGAAGAATGGGTCGTCCTCGACGCTCTCAACCACGTCAAGGACGAGATCGATCGCACGCTGAGCTACCGCTGGTCGTGTCACATGTTCGTCTGCGGCAGCTGCGGCATGGTGATCAACGGCGAGGAGAAGCTGGGCTGCAAGGCGTTCCTGAGGGATTACTCCGGCACGATCCGGATCGAGCCGCTGCGGAATTTCCCCATCGAGCGCGATCTGGTCATCGTTCAGGACGACTTCATCGAAAAGCTGACCAGCGTCAAACCGTACCTCATCCCGAAAGAGGAAAAGTCGATCGAGCAGGGTACGTACAAGCAGACGCCGACGGAACTGAAGACCTACAAGCAGTACTCGATGTGCATGAACTGCCTGTTGTGCTACTCGGCATGTCCGCAGTATGGGCTGGAAAGTGAGTTTATCGGCCCGGCGGCGCTGGCGCTCGCGCACCGATACAATACGGACTCGCGCGACGTCGGCCGCAGCGCCCGCGAGGACATGGCGGCGGCCCACGAAGGGGTGTGGGCGTGCAGCTTCGTCGGCGCGTGTTCGCAGGTCTGTCCGAAGGATGTCGATCCGGCGGGCGCCATCCAGCAGCTGAAGTTCTCCAGCGCCGTCGATTATCTGACGTCCTATCTGCCGGGAGGTAAGCGATGAGCTCTCAAGCACAGCAGGCCAGCATGGCCCAGGACGGCGCCACGGTGCGCCGCCCATATGTGCGGCCGATCTCGAAGACATCGTGGTTCATGACCCACAGCCGCTACAAGCACTACATGCTGCATGAAATCAGCTCGCTGTTCGTGGCGATCTACGCGGTGATCCTGATCGTCGGGCTGTTTCGTCTGGGCAGTGGCCCGGCCGCCTGGCAGGGCTGGCTCGACGCCGTGACCAGCCCGATCGGTATCCTGTTCAGTCTGGCCGCGTTCGTCTTTTCGATCATTCATGCCACCGCGTGGTTCAAGGCGGTTCCGCAGGCGATGCGGCTGATGCGCGGCGGTGAGGTCGTGCCCGGCAATCTGATCATCGGCGTCCACTACGTCGTGTGGGCGGTCGTTTCCCTCTTTGTCCTCATTCTGGCGGGAGTGGCCTAAGATGGCGCGTTCGGCAAAAGCGGTTCCGTGGTTTCTGTTCGCGGCCGGCGGGACGGTGCTCGCCTTCATTCTGCCGGTGATGATTTTCGTCACCGGCCTGGCACCCGCCGTTGGCATGTTTTCCGGTGCGCTTTCCTACGACACGATGAGCGGCTTCGTCGGCAACTGGCTGATCAAGCTGATCCTGCTCGGCATCATCGTGCTGGCGCTGTGGCACGCGGCGCACCGTCTCAGGGTCTGTGCGCACGATTTCGGCATCCGGGCCGACACCGCCGTCGCTTGGGTCCTCTACAGTCTGGCGGCCCTGGGATCACTCGCCACCATCATCGCGCTGTTGCGCGTGTAGCGGCGATCCATTGGTAACGGGGTGTGAACGGCGCGGTCCTTCCGCGCCGTTTTCCGTTGCGGGCGTCGTCAACTTGCTTGAAGAGGTCGCTGTTCGCGTTGACGCTGTCTTTCGAAAACCGTACCCTGCGCCAACATAGAACGCGACGCGTTGTCAACGGTCGGCCTGGGCCACCAGGATCGCCGCCGCAGCGCGAGAAACCGATAACGGTCAACACTTTAACGACGCGGGATCACCATGGCCGAACAGCTGCGTTTCGTCGAGGACTTCGCTACCCCGACGATGGAGGAATGGACGTCCGAAGTTGAAAAGGCGCTTAAGGGCGCGCCCTTCGACAAGAAGATGCTTACCCGGACCTACGAGGGATTTACCCTTCGCCCCGTTTACACGCGCAAGGACTGGCCGGCGGACGGCGATCCTTCCGGCATGCCCGGCGCGATGCCCTTCACGCGCGGCGGCCGCGCCGCCGGTAACCGCGTCAGCGGCTGGGACGTCCGCCAGCGCTACACCTATCCGGACCCCGCCAAGTGCAACGACATCATCCTGAACGAGTTGGCGCGCGGCGTGTCCTCGGTGCTGATCCAGTTCGACAGCGCCGGCCGCGCCGGCCTGGACGCGGATGCGCCGGAAGCCGGCGATCATGTCGGCGAAAACGGCGTTGCCGTGTATTCCGTCGATGATCTGGACCGGCTGCTCACCGGTGTGTATCTGGACCTGGCGTCGGTTCATCTGAACGCCGGTGGTCAGTTTCTGACCGCGGCCGGCCTGCTGATGGCGCTGTGGCGCCGCCGGCGGGTACCGCCGGAAAAGGCGCTGGGTGCCTTCAACGCCGATCCGCTCAGCGCGCTCGCCGGAAGCGGTCGTCTGTCCCAGTCCATTGACCGGGCGCTGGAAGACATGGCCCTGCTGGCCAAGCACACCGCGGCGACGTATCCCAACGTCACCGCCGTCTCGGTGGATACGCAAGTCTACCACGGCGCCGGCGCCACCGAGAGCCAGGATCTGGGCATCGCCATGGCGACCGGCCTCGCGTATCTGAAGGCGATGGTCGCGGCGGGCATGGACATCGACACCGCCTGCCGGCAGATCACGTTCACCTTCGCCATCGACTGCGATCAGTTCCTCGGCATCTGCAAGCTTCGCGCCGCCCGCAAGCTCTGGGCGCGGGTGGCGGAAAGCTGCGGTGCGTCGGCTCCGGCCCGCGCCATGTCCGTGCACGCCGTCTCCGCCATGCGCATGATGGCCAAGCGCGATCCGTGGGTGAACATCCTGCGCACCAGCGTCTCGGGCTTTGCCGCCGCCGTCGGTGGCGCCGACGCCATTACCGTCCTGCCGTTCGAAACGACGACCGGCGAGCCGACGGAACTGGGCCGCCGGGTGGCGCGCAACATCCATGTCGTCCTGGCCGAAGAATCCAACCTGTCGAAGGTTATCGATGCCGGTGGCGGCTCCTGGTACATCGAAACCCGTACCGATGAGTTGGCCCGCGCCGCCTGGGCCGAGTTCCAGGACATCGAGAAGGCGGGCGGCGTGGTGTCGGCCCTGAGCGATGGGAGCCTCGCCAAGCGCATCGCGCAAGCGTACGCACAGCGGGAGGCGAACCTGGCGAAACGCCGCGACCCGATCACCGGCGTCAGCGAGTTCCCCAACGTCAACGAGCCAGACGTCGAGAACGCCGACATCGACCCGGCGGCCGTACGCGCGCTCGCCGCCGAACGTGTCGCCACCGCTCGGAGCCAAGCGGGCGATGGCGTGACGCGCGCGCTCGAAACGCTGAAGTCGACCAACGCCGGCAATCGCGTCGTCGGGGTTGCCGCCACCGCGGAAGCGGGCGGGACGATCGGCGCCATGGCGGCGGTCCTGTCGGACACGGCGACCACCATCGATCCGCTTCCCCGCCATCGCCTCGCCGAGGCATTCGAAGCGTTGCGTGCCGCCAGCGACGCGCACAAGGCCAGCACCGGCTCGCGTCCGAAGATTTTCCTCGCCAACCTGGGTCCGATCGCCAAGCACACCGCTCGCTCCACCTTCGCGAAGAACTTCTTCGAGGTGGCGGGGATCGAGGCGGTGACCAACGACGGCTTTTCGGCCGCCGACGCCTGCGCCGACGCGTGCGCAGAAAGCGGCGCGAAGATCGCCATTCTGTGCTCGGCCGATCCCATCTACGAACAGATGGCGGCGGACGTCGCAGCGGCGTTGAAAAAGGCCGGCTGCCAATTTGTGTATATGGCCGGCCATCCCGGCGACAAGCGTGACGCTTATACGCAGGCCGGTGTCGATGATTTTGTTTTCCTCGGCGGCGACATCCTCAAAACGACCAGTTCCGCCCTTTCGCTCTTGGGAGTGACCGCGCAATGACCACCTTCCCCGATTTTACGCAGGTCCATCTGGAGCCTGGAAATCAGCCGCCGGCAAACGGCAACGGCCTCGCCGACTGGACGAAGCGCTTCGAAGCCGAGACCGGCGCGAAACCGGAAAGCTTCATCTGGGAAACGCCGGAACGCGTCGACGTCAAGCCGCTGTACACGGCGGCGGATCTGGATGGCATCGATCATCTGGATACGCTGCCGGGCATTCCGCCCAACGTTCGCGGCCCGTATTCGACCATGTACGTGACGCGGCCATGGACCATCCGCCAGTACGCCGGTTTTTCCACCGCCAAGGATTCCAACGCATTCTATCGGCGCAATCTGGCCGCCGGCCAGAAGGGTCTGTCGGTGGCGTTCGATCTGGCGACGCACCGGGGCTATGACTCCGACAACCCGCGGGTGGCCGGCGACGTCGGCATGGCCGGCGTGGCGATCGATTCCATCTACGACATGCGGGAACTGTTCGACGGCATCCCCTTGGACCAGATGACCGTGTCGATGACCATGAACGGCGCCGTGCTGCCGATCCTCGCCCTTTACATCGTCGCCGCCGAGGAGCAGGGCGTCCAGCAGGGGCAGCTTGCCGGAACGATCCAGAACGACATCCTCAAAGAGTTTATGGTGCGCAACACCTATATCTATCCGCCGCTTCCCTCGATGCGCATCATTTCCGACATCTTTTCCCATTGCTCCCAGAACATGCCGAAGTTCAACTCGATCTCGATTTCCGGCTATCACATGCAGGAAGCGGGCGCGACGGCCGATCTGGAAATGGCGTACACGCTCGCCGACGGCGTCGAATACGCGCGCGCCGGGATCAAGGCCGGCCTCACCATCGATCAGTTCGCGCCCCGGCTGTCGTTCTTCTGGGCGATCGGCATGAACTTCTACATGGAAGTCGCCAAGATGCGCGCCGCCCGCATGCTGTGGGCCAAGCTGATCAAGCAGTTCGACCCCAAATCCAACAAGTCCCTGGCGCTGCGCACGCATTCCCAGACGTCGGGGTGGAGCCTGACCGCGCAGGACGTCTACAACAACGTCGTGCGCACGTGTCTGGAGGCGATGGCGGCAACGCAGGGGCATACCCAGTCGCTGCACACCAACGCGTTCGACGAGGCGCTGGCGCTGCCGACGGATTTTTCGGCTCGCATCGCGCGAAACACGCAGCTGTTCCTGCAACAGGAAAGCGGCACCAACCAGGTCATCGATCCGTGGGGCGGCAGCTACTATGTCGAGCGTCTGACGCGTGAGCTGGCCGAGCGCGCCTGGGGCCACATCGAGGAGGTCGAGGCGCAGGGCGGCATGGCCAAGGCGATCGAGGCCGGTATTCCCAAGCTGCGCATCGAAGAAGCGGCCGCGCGCACCCAGGCCCGCATCGACTCCGGCCGCCAGACCGTCGTCGGCGTCAACAAGTTCCAGCTCACCGAGAAAGAGGACGTCCCGGTCCTCAAGATCGACAACGCCGAGGTGCGCCGCCAGCAGGTGAGCAAGCTGGAGCGCCTGCGCCAGGATCGCGATCCCGGCACGGTGGAGGAAAAGCTGAACGCGCTGACCAAGGCGGCGGAGACCGGCGAGGGCAACATGCTGGCGCTGGCGGTCGACGCGGCGCGTGCCAAGTGCACCGTGGGCGAAATCAGCTCGGCGCTGGAAAAGGTCTATGGCCGCCACAAGGCCGAGATCAAGGCGATTTCGGGCGTGTACCGCGGCGAGGTCGGTGAAAAATCGGAGGTGCTCAAGACCGTGCACAAGATGATCGAGGCCTTCGAGGCCAATGACGGCCGGCGTCCGCGCATCCTGATCGCGAAGGTCGGCCAGGATGGGCACGACCGTGGCCAGAAGGTCGTCGCCAGTGCCTTTGCCGACCTGGGCTTCGATGTCGACATCGGCCCCCTGTTCCAGACGCCGGCCGAAGTCGCGCGTCAGGCCATCGAGAACGACGTGCATATCGTCGGTATCTCGACCTTGGCCGCCGGCCATCTGACGCTGGTTCCGGAACTGAAGAAGGAACTGGACGCTAACGGCCGCGGCGACATTCTCATCGTCGTCGGGGGCGTGATTCCGCCGCAGGACTTCGACGCACTGTACGCATCCGGTGCCAGCGCCATCTTCCCGCCGGGTACGGTCATCGGTCAGGCGGCTGTGGCGCTCCTCGGCGAAATCAACACCCGCTTGGGCTACACGAGCGAGGCGGCGTAACATCATGGCGGTGGCTGAACAGGCCGCCCGCGGCTCTCCTCCGCGGGCGGCCCCGTCGCTTGACGACTATGCGGCGGGCATCCTTGCGCACAATCGAGCCATTCTCGGTCGTGCGATCACGATGGTCGAAAGCCGCAACTGGAAGCACCGCCAGCTCGCGAACGAGATTCTTCTGCGTGTGCTGCCTCACACCGGCAAGGCGCATCGCATCGGCATCACCGGCGTCCCCGGCGTCGGGAAAAGCACGTTCATCGAGAGCTTCGGCTGCGCCCTCCTTAAGGAGGGCAAGCGTGTCGCCGTCCTCGCCGTCGACCCGTCGAGCCCCGTCTCGGGCGGCAGCATTCTCGGTGACAAGACCCGGATGATGAACTTAAGCCAGCACGAGGGGTCGTTCATCCGCCCGTCGCCGTCCAGCGGCACCCTGGGCGGCGTGACTCAGACGACGCGCCAGACTATGGCCATCTGCGATGCGGCCGGTTATGACGTTATTTTGGTGGAAACCGTCGGCACCGGTCAGTCGGAAGTCGCGGTCGCCGATATGACGGATTTCTTCCTGGTTCTCATGCTGCCCGGGGCCGGCGACGAGCTGCAAGGCATCAAGAAGGGTGTGCTCGAGATCGCCGACATGATCGTGGTCAACAAGGCCGACGGCGATAACGAGATCAAGGCGCGCCAGGCGGTGGTGCACTATCGCAACGCCCTTCACATCATGCAGCCGCGCAGTCCCAATTGGTCGCCGCCGGTCCTGACCTGCAGCGCCGTCAAGGAGCGTGGCCTGGACACGATCTGGGAAAAGCTCAACGAGCATAAAGAAAAGCTGACCGCCAGCGGCGAGTTCACCGAAAAACGTCAGAAGCAGCGCATCAAGTGGATGTGGAGCATGCTGCAGGATCGTTTGATGGCCGACCTCAAGGAGCATCCGAAGGTCAAGGAAGAACTGCCGCAGATCGAGAAAGATCTCATCTCCGGGCGTTTGACGGCAACGCTCGCCGTTGAGCAGATCCTCGCCACCTTCGGCCATTAAGGCCGTGGGTGACAGGGCGGCGGCGATCGGCCGCGATCAAGTGCGGCCGCTTCAGGCGTGGTCGCGCAACCAATCTGCCTGCCATGCGAGGATTTTTTCGCGCAACGTATCGAAGTTGCCGCCGACGCCCTCGCCGAACAGAGGGTCTTCCTGGTCGGTCATCCGCGCCTCCAGCGATCGCCAGTCGTCATCGGTCAGCGTTTTCAGCGCGAGGGGAAAAAACACCTCCTCTTCCATCTGCATGTGCGTTACCTGCAGCTCGATGAAGTCGCGTGCCCAGCGCACCAGTGATTCCCGCGGCACCTGCGCTTCCTCAAGAACGGCGTTGATGCCGACGGAGAGCTCCCGTGAACGCGCGGCAAGTTCTTCATGCTGACGGCGCAGATCGCCAATTGACTCGGCGGCGGCGTGGTCGCGCTGGTCGAGAAGCTCGTAAACAAGATCTTCCTTGGGGTGGTGATACAAGTCCGGGAAGCTGAGGAAATAGTTCATCACACCACGAATGATGTCGTAGTCTGGAGTTTTTCCTTTCTTGAACTCGTTGATCTGCCACTCGAGGGCCTTGACCAAGGCCGCAATATTGGCGTGTTCGCGACGCAATACGCGAATGACGTCCGTCATGCCGGGCTCCCTCTCCCTTGCGTTGTTGTCGGAACGCGCCGTTGCCGCGCACCAGAACCTTGCTCATCCGCCTAACATAGGACGTTTGGCGATGCTACGCCTATTCTGTTTGGTGCAATACGCGCGCCAATTCGCGGCGGCGTCGCGCACCGATCGCGCGCCTCGGACCACCTTGGCGCATCGCTGGTCCTCACTGCCGCGGCTGTCCGCGTGATGCCTGACGACCGCCACATGTCCCGCGCCGTGCGACCGACCGGGCGGGTTCGGGCCCTTGATGCCCTCGTCCGCTGGACCCGCCTGGTCCGTCGATACAACATCGTCGTCGTGATCGCCACGTTGATCCTCAGCGCAGCGGCTCTTCAGCAGACGATCGCGCATCTCAGCATCAACACATCGACGCTTGAGATGCTCGACGATGACTTGGCGTTCCGGCGCAATTACGAACGTCTCGATGCGGCGTTTCCGCAGGATCACCGGATCATCGTCATCGTCGTCGAGGGGACGACGCCGGAGGATGCGGCGGACGCCGCCCGGCGCCTGGCCGAGGCGCTGGCGGAGCGATCCCGGTCGGTCAGCCACGTCTTCTACCCGGAGGCTGACCCGTTTTTCCGCCGCAACGCGCTTTTGTATCTATCCGCCGGGGACTTGCGCCAGCTTGCCGATCGGCTTGCCGAGGCGCAGCCGATGCTGGCCGCTCTGGCCCAGGATACGTCGCTCCGAGGCATCACCGATCTGCTCACGCTGGCCTTGCGTAATGTCGGCGACGCGTCAGGCGGCATGCCGGCCTCGCTCGAGGACGCGCTCAACCGGATCGCGGCGGTGGTCGAAAAGACAAGCGACAGCGAGGCGGCATCGCTGTCGTGGCGCCGGCTGCTCCAGCCGCCGGAATCCATCGACGATCAGCAGCGGCGCAAGATCATCATCGTCGAACCGGTTCTCGATTTCCAGTCGCTTGAGCCGGCCGCCGCCGCCGTCGCCGATATCCGCGCCCAGGTCGAAGCGCTGGGCCTCGCGGCGGACGACAGCGTCTCGGTTCGCCTGACCGGCGAGATCCTCATGCTCCAGGAAGAGCTGGGAAGCGTCAAAAGCAACGTCGGCATCGTCGGCCTGATTTCATTCGCCCTCGTGCTCGGGCTCCTCGTCATCGGCCTCGGGTCCTGGCAGCTGTTCGCCGCGACGGCGATAACGTTGGTGGTCGGCCTCATCTGGACGGGCTGGCTCGCCACGCTCGCGGTCGGTGAACTCAACCTCGTCTCCGTAACCTTCGCCATCTTGTTTATCGGGCTCAGCGTCGACTTCGGGATCCACTACAGCCTGCGTTGCAAGGAACTGCTGGCGCGCGGCCTGCCGTGCGGGCTGGCCGTCGACGAGGCCGCCGCCGCTATCGCGAGCGGGCTGGTGCTGTCGGCGGTGTCGGCCGCCATCGGGTTTCTGTCGTTTGCCCCCACCGACTTCAAGGGCCTGGCGGAATTGGGGATCATCGCCGCCATCGGCATGGGCGTGGCGCTGTTCTGCAACCTCACGGTGCTGCCGGCGTTGATCCAGCTTTGGCCGCCCAAGGTGTCGGAGCCGCCCCGCCGTGTCGGCGGGTTCGTCCGTCTCCAGATGCTGCCGGAGCGGCGACCGAAAACGGTCGTCGCCGTCGCGGCGATCATCGGCCTCGCCGCCATCGCGACGCTGCCGTGGGCGCGTTTCAACGATTCCGCGCTCGACCTTCGCGACCCGAACGAGGAAGCGACGGCGACCATGCAGACGCTGCTCAACGATCCGCGGCTCGATCCCTTCCGCGCCTTGATCCTCGCCGACGACGTCAGCCAGGCCCAGGCGCTAAAAGAACGCCTGGAAGCGCTGCCGGAGGTTCGCACCGTGTTGCTGCCGGGCGACCTGGTGCCGGATAACCAGGACGCCAAGCTCGCCGTCATCGACGAGATGGCGTTTTTTCTGTCTCCGCTGTTGACGCCCGGCGCGACGCCGCCGCAAGCCACCCCCGACGCGATGGCCGATGCGCTGACCCAGCTTCGGGAGCTTGCGGCCAAGGCCGCCGACGACACCGGCAGCGCCGGGGCGCGGCGACTGGCGGACGCGCTGGGCGGCCGTTTAGACGACTCCCAAGTCCAGGCGTTGCAGACGGCGCTGATCGGCGACTTTCCGGGCGTCCTCAATGATCTGAGAGCGGGATTGACCGCCCAGCCCTTCGGCGTCGCCGACCTGCCCAAGCATCTGCTCGACCGCCGCCTTACGCCGGACGGCCGGGTCTTGATGGAAGTCTTCGCCACCCACGACCAGCGCGACCACGTCAACCGCGCCCGATTTGCCGACGCCGTGACGGCCGTCGCCGCTGACGCCAGCGGCGAGTCGATCATGCTCACCGAAAGCGGGCGAACGGTGATCCGGTCCTTTTTCGAGGCCGGCGCCTACGCCTCGATCCTGATCATCGTGTTGTTGACGGTGGTTCTGCGCAGCGTCGTCGACACCGTCATCGTCGTCGTGCCGCTGGTTCTTGCCGGACTGCTCACCGTGGCAACGGGCGTCGTTCTCAACATCCCCTTCAATTTCGCCAACGTCATCGTGCTTCCGCTGTTGTTCGGTCTCGGCGTGGCCAGTGGCATCCACATGATCCTGCGTATGCGGGACGGCTCCGCGCGGTCGCTCATCGACAGCTCGACACCGCGGGCGGTGCTGTTCAGCGCGCTGACGACCGTGGGGTCGTTCGGGTCGCTGGCGATCAGTGCCCATCCCGGCCTGGCGAGCATGGGACAGCTGCTGACCATCGCCATCGTGTATACGACGCTCTGTACCATCGCCGTCCTGCCGGCGTTGCGCCGTTCATTAAAGCGCACGCACGCGTAAGTGAGGGCAGGCCCCGACAGCAATGCGGCCCCGCCGAAGGGCGAGGCCGCCGCTGGTCAAGATTGTGCCGCGCGGACGATGCCGCGCCTTTAGAAGCTCCACCGGTCGTGCGGTGCGACGAGTGTCGCAACCGTGACATCGGCGAAGTCGGTTTCGGCCGCGTTAAAGCGGTGGCCGGACACAGATCCGCTTCGTTTCATGAACGAATCTGGCACGACGGCGAAAAATACACTGTCGACACTGTCGTGTTCGATGCTGTACATATCGTATGCCAAGTTTGTTACTCCTTCAGTTTCAACCTTACGTTTGGCGGTGGCCGGGGTGTTGGGAGCAGCCCGGCCTGTCCAAGCGCCATCTGCGCTCACGCCCCTCTAAAGTCAATAAGGTTTCCGACGACAGTTTTTTTGCGGACCGGCCGCGGTCATTGAGCGCCGGTCGCAAGCCGTATCTTATTCTCATTAAAAACAGTCCTTTATCGAGCGCACAGTAGGGGTACGCCGCACGTGCGATTGGGATGCATTTTCTCCGGACTCTCGCCGATGTGTGTGTCGGCCCGGTCACAGGCAGTCTAGCGCGACGATTTTTTTACGGCCGGCATTCTCCGCGCAGAGGGCGAAAACCTGCTCGTCCGACGTTTTCGCGAGTCAAAACATCGCCTTTGCGATCCTCGCCGGCTCCTGATTTTCCTACCGCGACGGCCCCCTTCCCCAGCGTCGTGCCGCTTTTTAATGCTCCCCAGAAAAGCCCGGACGCGGACGTGCGGTGCTGTTGGTCGCGCTGATGTCCAGCCTTTTGCCGATCCCGTCGAGTCGAAATGGTTGAATATTCCTGTAAATAGGTATAATATCCTATTACCGCAATCATTCGACCAGAAGGGAACTCCCGTGCGCATGCAACACCTGACGCTGGACGCCAGCGGAGCGCTGTATGCGGCCGACGCGCGCGGGCTTCCCGCCCTGCACATTGCGCCGTCCGCCCTCAAGCCCGTGTCGCGGCCGAGCGTGATCCTTATCAACGGCTTCAATTTCAATCCAAGCCTCGACAACGACGATAATCCCCACCGCGGTCTGTTCACCAAACGCTGGCTGCCGCATCTTATGCATCTGCCGCATATCGCCCGCGGCAACGCCGATCTGCTCGGTTTCGGCTGGTTCTCGGCCGAGCTAAAAATCTCGTCTTGGGTTCGCGCCTGGCTGAACGGTCGTTACAACCCCTACCGTTGGGGATGGGACCTCGCCAAAAAGGCTGCCGGCGTGCTGTCGTTGGTGATCGGCTGGGATCCCGGGCTGGACGACCCCCGCCATCTCCAGCCGCAACTGCCGCCCGTCGACATCATCGCGCACTCGCTGGGCGTTCGCGTCGCGCTGGCCGCGCTGCGCCAAGTGCAGCCCCACCGCATCCGGCGGGTCCTGCTGCTCAACGGTGCCGAATACAGCCAGACGGCACGGGTGGTCGCCGCGTACAGCCAGGCCGAGGTGCTCAACGTCGTCGTTCAAGACGATGACGTGCTTGCCCTCCTAGGACGCGCCTTCGCGCCGGAACATTTCATCGCCAAGGTCGTCGGCCGCGACGGCATCATTGGGCCGCCACGGCATTGGGCCGACGTGACCCTGGACGATCCCCAGGTACAGGCTCGAGCGGCCAGCGCCGGCTGGCCCGACCTGGAGGGGAACTGCCCCAATCAACGCTCCGACCACTGGTATTCGTATGAGCACGCACCGAACTGGGCCCTGTTCAAAAGCTTCCTGTCGGGAGAACGCTCCGCCGCCACGATCGCCGGCATCATCAACGGCTGATCGACGCCCGACCCATCCGGCCGGCCATCGCCCCCCGAGCTGGCGGGTGGCGTGGCGGGAACTCCCGCGCTTCCCGGTCGACAACGGATTGTCGAACGCCGGTTGGCGGGAACACTTTGTGGGTGGTGCCGCAGGAGGGATTTGAACCCCCGACCCACGCATTACGAATGCGTTGCTCTACCACTGAGCTACTGCGGCGGTGATCTCCGGTTTAGTTGAGCGCCGGGCGGCCGTCAACGCCCGGCGCCGGCCGGTTCGGCAATCGCGGGAGGAGCGGTCGGTGATGGGAGCAGCGGCGCGCCATGGACGCTCGCCTGCCCGTCGGCGGCCCGTTTCAGCCACGTTCGCGCACGGACCAGGTCGCCGTGCTCGGCCTCCTCCAGTTCGGCCATGAGCTCGCAGACACGCGGCGACGCACCGTCGCCGGCGACCGGTTCCAGCACCTTGCGCGCCTCCCCCCACAGGTGCGCGTCCAGCGCGGTGCTGGCGATGGCGATGCGGCTTTCGACGTGTTCCGGATTGCGGCGGGCGAGCGTCTGCGCGGCTTTCATCTTCGCGATCGGCTCGTCGCAGCGGCACGCCCGCCAGTAGAGAACCGCCAGCTCGGGGTCCGGGTGCCGCTCCCACGCCTTCTCGATCACCGCCGCCGCGCGCCGGTGCTTGTCGGTGTCGATGAGCAGCGATGCATAGCGCGCCGCCGCCGGCACATGGTCCGGGTTGGCCTTGAACGCCCGACGCGCCCACGCCAGCGCCTCGTTCGCGTCGTCGATGTTCTCGCTCTGATGGACTAGGATTGTCGCTCGCTCTTCCGCCACCGCCGCCGCCGGCAGCCGTTTGCGGCTGGCGTACGCGTCCAGCGTCGAGCCCGCCGCCGCCCAGTGTCCCGTCCGCTTCTGAAGGTCGAGCAGCGTCGACAGCACCCAGTCGCTTTTCGGGTTGAGCCGATGGGCGCGCTCAGCCAGTGCCAGCGCTTCTGTCCAGTTCTCGTTCTTGATCGCCTGCGTCAGCAGGCCGCGAATGCCAAGAAACGCCGTCGCCGGGCGGTCCTTCATGGTGGTGAAGAACCGCATCGCCGCCTGGTCGTCGCCCCTGAGCTGCGCCGCCTGCGCCGACAGCAGCATGGTCAGCGGCGGGTCGTCGAGCAGCCGCTCGGCGCGGCGCGCCTGCTTGCCGGCGCCGTCCGGGTCACCGGCCGCGGCCGCGACGAGCCCGCGGCTCAGCGCCTCGAAGCCGCGCCGCTGGCGGCTTTCCTGCCGCATCCGGCCGACGACCTTGGGCACGCGGCGGATGGACCACCACAGCCGATAGAGTATCGCAACGACGGCGGCGAACAGCACGGCGGCGATGAACAGCACCGCGACCGACGTGTCAATCTGCCAGTCCTGCCACTCCAGGCTGACGTCGCCCGGATGGCCGGCCAGCCACGCGGCACCGACCGCCAACGCACCAATCAGGATGATCAGAAGGCCCCAGCGCAGCATCGGCTCAACCCCGTGCGGTCGCAAGACGGGCAAGCGCCGTCGACTGCAGGCTCGCCAGCGCCGCCTCGACGTCGAGGCGCGCCGTCGCATCGTCAAGCCACGGCCTGGCGGCGGCGGCGGCCGGCCCTTGCAGGTGACCGACGGCGGCGACGGCGCCGCCCAGATCGCCCGCATCCAGCGCCGCCTGTGCTTCGGCCAGCACCGCGTCGGAGCCGCCGGCGGCCACCGCCGCCTCGCCAGTGCGGCGAACGGTCACGAGCGACGTCAGCCGGTTCGTCATCCGGGCGACCCAGCCGTCGCCGGAAATCCCCTGTTCGGCGCGGATAACGTCGCGCGCCATGGCGGGAAAGCGTGTCCTGAGCGCGTCTTCGGTGGGCACGCCGTCGTTCGCGTGCTGTTGCAGGCTTTCCACCAGCGCCTCAAGCTCGGCATCGTCGGCGACCACGGTGCGCAGCGCGTCCAACTGGTCGCCATAGGCGCCGCTGGAGGACAATGCCTGGCGCACCTGTCCAACGGCCAGGACGAGGGCGGTTTCCCGGCCGACCTGCGGGTGCGTTTGCCGCTCCGCGACTTCGAGCGCGGATAGCCGCGTCTCCAGCGGCGCAATCGGTTGCACGCCCGCCTCCAGGCGATCCAACCGCTGCTGCAGGCTGGCAACCTCATCGTCAGTGCCCGTCGACGCGCCCAGGCGGGCTTCCAGATCGCCGATGCGCGCCTCGATCGTCGCCAGCTGATCGGCGATCTCGGTCATCCGCTCATCGATGGCCGCCGTATCCGCTGCTCCGGCCTCGCGCGCCATGCCGCCGCTGCTCGGCGTCTTTGTGGTGTCGCCCTCGGATGGGGACGTCGCGGCGTCGGTCGCGGGTGGCACGGCCGGTACGGCAGTGGTGGCGCTGACCATCGGAGCTTGCGACGCTTTCGGCGTTTGTGCGGCCTCGCCGGCGCTGGGCGCCGTTGCCGCATCGCCGCCAGCCGGCGCGTCCGTGCTCTTGCCACTGGCCGGGGTTTTTGCGGTGTCGATCTTGGCCGGTTCGTTCGTAGCGGAGCGATCGGCCGTCGTTGGCGATCCCACCACTTGGTCGTACCACATGTCCCTGGTGAAATACCCGGCGGCACCGATCACGCCGACCGCCACGAGAAGCCACAGCCACCCGCCGCCGCCACTCTTGCGCGGCTGGCCGCGGGCTTCGTCCGGGACGGCGGCCGGGGTGTCCACCGGCTCCCCCGCCAGCGTCTCCGGTGTCGCCGTCTCCGGCCGCGCCGCCCATGGATCGTCGGGGGACGGTTCGCCCGCCGCAACGGCTTCGCCGGCCGTCCCCTCGGCCATCAGGGCGTCGGAAGGTATCGGTTGGGTGTCCGACAATCGCTGATCGCGATCGCGTTCAGAGGGCGTCTCGCCGTCGCTGGCGCGACCTTTTTTTGTGTCGTCGCCGTCAGAGCCGGAATTCATGTACCGCTTCCCATGCCGCTTTTCGTTCGGTAACCCGTGCCCGGCAGTCTATACGCAAACCGGACAGCGTCGACACCCAAAATCCGAACTTATTCCGAGCCTTTCCGCTTCGCGCCGGTGACGATGGCGCGGATCATCGCCGGCTGATCGGGCCGCTCGGCGACGATGGTCCGTGCCCACGCCACGCCGGCGGCGGCATCGGCAACGGCGGCGCTCAAACCAAAGGCGGTCAGATGCCGGCAGCACGCCGTCAGGTCGTCGGCCGCGAGCACGTCGTGAAAGACGCGCGCCGTCCGCGGCGAATAGAGCGCGACTCCGTCCAGGTCGCCCGCGGCCAGCGCCCGTCGGGTCTGCTCGCTCAACCGCTCGATGGCCGCCGCCCGGTACAGAACCCGACGCTCGTAGGCAAAACCCGTCTTCGTCAATCGTCCGCCCAGGTCGCCGGCGACGACGCTGCCGGCGACGTGCATGATGCTCCCGTCCTTCGGGTCGAGCCGCCGAAGGATCAGCGCCGCCAGATCGTCGACCGCGCCCGAGGCACTTTCGACGTGTGTGAATCCGGCCCTCTCCGCGTGGCGCGCCGTCCCGTCGCCGACCGCGAACACCCGCACGTCCGACGGCACCGACCGACCCGCCAGGGCCCGCACGCCATTGACGCTGGTCAGCGCGAGCGCCTGCACGTCGCGCAGATCGAGCGGCGCCGCGGACGCGTCGAACACCACCGTGAACAGCGGCTCGATGACGCCCTCGATACCCTCCGGCCGAAGCGCCGCCGCCAGCCGGGCGGCGTCTTCGGCCGGCCGGGTGATCAGAAGCCGGTACGTCGGCGGCGGATTCGCTGTCATGACCAATCGAAAAACCCGCTGCCGGCCCGCGCCTTCAACTCGAGGCCCAGATCGCGTCCGGCTGCCTCGGCGGCGCTCGGCGTCACCATGGACCGCTCGCCGGCAATCACCCGCGAGCCGTCCGGCCGCGCGACCAGGCCACGGAGGCGCAGCCGGTCGCCATCGAGACGGGCGAGGCCGCCGATGGGCGTCCGGCACGATCCGTCGAGGATGGCCAGCATCGCCCGTTCGGCGGCGATTTCAAAGCCGCACGCCCGGTCATGCAGCGTGTCGAGCAGGGAACGCGCGTCCACGTCGTCCTCCCGGCAGGTAACGCCGATGGCCCCCTGACCCACCGCCGGCAGCATCGTCTCCGTGCTCAGCACCACGCCGCCGACGTCGGTCAGGCCGAGCCGCTGGAGGCCGGCAAGGGCGAGCAGCGTCGCGTCGACGTGGCCCTGCTCGATCTTGCCGAGGCGTGTGCCGACGTTACCCCGCAGCGGCACAACCGTCACGTCCGGGCGCAGCGCCAGCACCTGGGCCTGCCGGCGCAGCGAAGCGGTGCCGACGACGGCGCCGGGCGGCAGATCCGCCAAGGCGTGGCGACACGGCGCAATTAACACGTCGCGGGGATCGGCACGCGCCAGCACGGCGCCGAGCACGATTCCCTGCGGCAGCCAGGTGGGCAGATCCTTGACCGAATGGGCGGCAAGATCGATCCGCCCGGCCAGCATCGCCTCGTCAAGCTCCTTGGTGAACAGCCCTTTGCCGCCGATATCAGCCAGCGTCCGGTCCTGAATGGCGTCGCCGGAGGTGCGAATGATGACGGTGTCCAGCGCGCCCGGCTCGCCGAACGCCGGTTCGGCTTGGGCCAGCAGCCGGCACACTTCGGCCGCCTGCGCGCGCGCCAGCGGGCTGCCGCGGGTGCCGATTGAGAGAGGCCGGCTGGACATGAACGATGACGATCCGCAAGTTCAAGGTTGGCGCTTAAGGTTAGAAGCGGCGGCGCGGACGCGAAAGGGTCTTCACCGGTGATCGTGCTGGGGATCGAAACGAGCTGCGACGAGACGGCGGCGGCGGTGGTCGACGACCAACGGCACATCCGCGCCAGCATCGTGCTGTCTCAGCTGGACGAGCACAGACCCTTCGGCGGCATCGTGCCGGAGGTCGCCGCTCGCGCGCATCTGGCGCACCTGGACGGCGTGATCGGCCAAGCGATGGCAACCGCAGCTGTGTCCTTCTCCGACCTCGACGGTGTTGCCGTCACCGGCGGCCCCGGTCTGATCGGCGGCGTCATCGTCGGCGTGATGACCGCGAAGGCGATCGCCGCCGTCCATGACCGGCCCTTTCTTGCCGTCAACCACCTGGAGGCGCACGCGCTGACGCCCCGGCTGACCGATGCCATCGACTTTCCGTATCTTCTTCTTCTGGTGTCGGGCGGTCATTGCCAGTTGCTGGTGGTGGAGGGCGTCGGGCGCTACCGCCGGCTCGGCACCACCATCGACGACGCGGTCGGCGAGGCGTTCGACAAGGTGGCGAAGATGCTGGACTTAGGCTATCCGGGCGGACCGGCGGTGGAACGCGCCGCCCTTGACGGCGACCCGGCCCGCTTCGATCTGCCGCGACCGATGCGCGGCCGCCCCGGCTGCCATTTTTCATTCTCCGGCCTGAAGACGGCGGTCAAGCATCGCGCCGATGCGTTCGCCGGCCGCCCAAACCGCCAGGACATCGCCGACCTGTGCGCGTCGTTTCAGGCGGCGGCCGCCGACGCCCTCGTCGATCGCACCCGCAACGCGCTGAAGCTCATGGGCGAGGAGTATCCTCACGCGACCCGCCTCGTCGTCGCCGGCGGCGTCGCCGCCAACCAGGCGCTGCGGGAGCGGCTTGCCGCGCTCGCCGGAGCGGACGGCTACCGCCTCGTCGCACCACCGCTCGATCTCTGCACCGACAACGGCGCGATGATCGCCTGGGCCGGCGTCGAGCGGCTGGCCCTCGGCCTCGTCGATACCCTCGACTTCGCGCCCAGACCGCGCTGGCCGCTGGACCCAGCCGCGCCGGCCGTCGCCTTCGCCGGCGTCAAGGCGTGAGCGCAACTCAGCGCTCCCGCTTGCCCGGATGATCGGAGACGGGCATACATCAGCGCATGCAACGGATTGGCATTCTGGGCGCCGGCGCCTGGGGAACCGCTCTCGCCATGACCGCCCGGCGGGCCGGCCGCGATGTCGTCATCCAGGCGCATGAGCCGGACGTCGCGCGCGACATCAACGACGACCACAAGAACGAACGGTACTTGCCTGGCGTGGCGCTGGACCCGGCAATCCGCGCGACCACCGACGTTGCCGACGCGGTTCGGGCGGATGCGGTGCTGATCGTGGTGCCGGCCCAGCACGCGCGCGACGTTCTCCGCCGCGCCGCGCCGCACTGGCCGGCCGATACGCCGGCCGTCGTGTGCGCCAAGGGCATCGAGCAGCGCACCCACGCGCTGATGAGCGAGGTGGTGAGCGCGTCGGTCCCGGCGGCACCCGTCGCCGCTCTGTCCGGGCCGAGCTTCGCCGCCGAGGTCGCGCACGAGCTGCCGGCCGCCGTCACCCTGGCGTGCCGCGACGACACCGTGCTGAAAACGCTGCCGGGCGCGCTGGGCACGCGCGGCTTCCGGATTTATTCCAGCGACGACGTCATCGGCTGCGAGCTCGGCGGGGCGATCAAGAACGTCCTCGCCATCGCGTGCGGCATCGCCATCGGCCGCGGCCTCGGCGACAGCGCCCGGGCGGCTCTGATCACCCGCGGACTGGCCGAAATGACCCGCCTTGCCGTCGCGCTGGGCGCCCACGCCGAGACGCTCGCCGGCCTCTCCGGCTTGGGCGATCTGGTGCTGACGTGCAACGCCATGCAATCGCGGAATTTTTCCTTCGGCGTTGCTCTCGGCCATGGCCGCGCGCTGCACGCGATCCTGGCCGAACGGCCGGGCGTTACCGAGGGCGTGTTCACCGCCGCCAGCGTCGTCGCGCGGGCACGGGAACATCGCGTCCCCATGCCCATCTGCGAGGCGGTGGATGCGGTATTGAACCGAGACGCCGACCTGAACGACTCGATCATGGCGCTGCTGGCACGTCCTTTCCGACCGGAGGGGTGGGCAACGTGAGCGCGCATGGTCATCTGTTCATGATCGAAACGATAACGCCAAAGAACGAACAACTGAGAACGACAGAGGAGGTCTCCATCATGCTTTTTGTCTTCCATTGCACCGATAAACCGGGCGCCGCCGACGTTCGCACCGCCAATCGGGAGGCCCATCTGGCCTATCTGAAGGACCAGGGTGACCGGGTGTTCGCCGCCGGACCGCTGCAGACGGACTCGGGCGACGGGATGACGGGCAGCATTCTGGTCCTCGACTTTCCCGACCGGGCGGCGGCCCAGGCGTTCGCCGATGGCGACCCCTACGCCAAGGCCGGCCTGTTCGAAAGCGTCGTCATCCGGCGATGGAAAAAGGTGATCCCCGCCGACTAAGCGCCGACTAAGCCCTTGGGCGCCGACGCCCGCTCGGGGGAAGGTTGAAGGAACCCAAACCATCATGGCCACCTGGCTCGTCAAATCGGAACCCGAGAGCTGGTCCTGGCAGAAGCAGACGGAGGTCGGCACCACGTGCTGGGACGGCGTCCGCAACCATCAGGCCAGCAACCACCTGAAGGCGATGGCCGTCGGCGACAGGGCGTTTTTCTACCACTCCGGTAAGGCGCGGGAGATCGTCGGCATTGTCGAGGTCGTCCGTCCGTACTACCCCGACCCGACGGACGAAAGCGGCCGGTTCGGTATGGTCGACGTGCGGACGGTAACGGCGTTGCCAAAGCCCGTCACCCTCAAGGCGGTCAAGGCCGAGCCCCGTCTTCACCACCTTGACCTCGTCCGCCAGTCGCGCCTGTCGGTGATGCCGATCGACGAGGACGCGTGGCGGCTCCTGTGCGCGATGGGTGGCATCGCGCCGGATTGAGGAGAAACGCCGCTGAAGGACCGTACGGCCCCGTCGACCGCTGGGTGGACGCCGCTCTGCCGGCTGGACGACATTCCGGACGGCGGGTCCGCGGGCTTCACCATCGCCACGGGCGTCACCATCGGAGGTGACGACGAGCCGCGTCCGCTGATGGCGATCCGTCTTGGGCCCACCGTCCGCGTCTACCTCAACGCCTGCCCGCACATCGGCCTGACGCTGGACGTCGTGCCCGGCCGCTTTCTCAATCGGGAGCGCACCCACATCCTGTGCGCCAACCACGGCGCGTTGTTCCGGATCGACGATGGTGCATGCGTCGCCGGGCCGTGCCGCGGCGCTCACCTGACCCTCGTGCCCGCGGTTGTTTACGACGGTCTGGTCTTTGTTGCGTCCGCCCGGTAGTCCATCCCATTCCGGTTCCGTCCGCGTCTTGTGTCCGCTTTGAATTCTGCGATAATCGCGCCGCGCCGCTGTAGGCTCGTCGTCTCCAGGTGAATGACGGCGCCGGCAAGCACAGCGAAATCATTTAAGCACGACGGATCACCACGTGCAGGGAGGAGAAACGAACCATGAGCGACGATGAAATTTTTCCGGTACGCGAGAACATTGCCGCATCGGCTTGGTGCGATAACGACACCTATTTGACGATGTACAAGCAGTCCGTCGACAACCCGGATGAATTCTGGCGCGAACAGGCCAAGCGACTCGACTGGATGAAGCCCTTCACCCAGGTCAAGGACTCGAACTTCAACGCTCCCGATGTCCACATTCGCTGGTTCGGCGACGGCAGCTTGAACGTGTCGCAGAACTGCCTCGACCGGCATCTGGCGACGCGCGGCGATCAGACGGCGATCATCTGGGAAGGCGACGACCCCTCGGTCAGCCGCAAGATCACGTACAAGGAGCTGCACGAGCAAGTCTGCAAATTCGCCAACGTGCTGAAGGGGCTCGGCGTTTCGAAGGGCGATCGTGTCACCCTCTATCTGCCGATGATCCCCGAACTTGCCATTGCGATGCTCGCCTGCACCCGCATCGGCGCCATCCATTCCATCGTCTTCGGCGGGTTCTCGCCGGACTCGCTGGCCGGCCGTATTCAGGACTGCGACTCGACGCTTATCGTCACCTCGGACGAGGGCGTGCGCGGCGGACGGCCGATCCCGCTCAAGGCCAACACCGACAAGGCTCTGGAGAGCAGCCCCACCGTCAAAACGTGCGTCGTCGTCAAGCACACCGGCGGCAAAATCGCCTGGAAGGACGGGCGCGACGTCTGGTGGAGCGACCTGATGGCCAACGCGTCGGCCGACTGCCCGCCGGAGGAAATGAACGCCGAGGACCCGCTGTTCATCCTCTACACGTCGGGCTCCACCGGCAAGCCGAAGGGCGTTCTGCACACCACCGGCGGCTATCTCCTCTATGCCTCGATGACGCATCAGTACGTCTTCGACTACAAGGACGGTGATGTCTACTGGTGCACGGCGGACATCGGCTGGGTCACCGGCCACAGCTATATCGTCTACGGCCCGCTGGCCAACGGCGCCATCTCGCTGATGTTCGAGGGCATCCCCAACTATCCCGACGCGTCACGCTTCTGGCAGGTCGTCGACAAGCACAACGTAAACATCTTCTACACCGCGCCGACCGCGATCCGGGCGCTTATGCGCGAAGGGGACGCGCCGGTCAAAAAGACAAAGCGCTCCTCATTGCGCATCCTCGGATCGGTGGGTGAGCCCATTAATCCCGAGGCGTGGATGTGGTACTACAACATCGTCGGCGACGCGCGATGCCCGATCGTCGACACCTGGTGGCAGACGGAGACCGGCGGCATCATGATCACGCCGCTGCCAGGCGCGACGCCGCTGAAGCCGGGCTCGGCGACGCGGCCGTTCTTCGGCGTTCAGCCCTGCCTCGTCGATGCCGACGGCAACATCCTCGAGGGTGCCGCGTCGGGCAACCTGTGCATCACCGACGCCTGGCCGGGGATGATGCGCTCGCTCTACCGTGATCATGACCGCTTCGTGCAGGCCTATTTCTCCACCTACGCCGGCAAGTACTTCACCGGCGACGGCTGCCGCCGGGATGCGGACGGCTACTACTGGATCACCGGTCGCGTCGACGACGTGATCAACGTTTCGGGCCATCGCATGGGCACGGCGGAGGTCGAAAGCGCGCTGGTCGCCCATGCCAAGGTGGCGGAAGCGGCGGTTGTCGGCTTCCCCCACGACATCAAGGGCCAGGGCATCTACGCCTACGTCACCCTCAACGCCGGGGAAGAACCCAGCGACGCGCTGCGCAAGGAATTGGTGGCCTGGGTCCGCACGGAAATTGGGCCGATTGCGTCCCCGGACGTCATCCAGTGGGCGGTGGGTTTGCCGAAAACCCGCTCGGGCAAGATCATGCGCCGCATCCTGCGCAAGATCGCCGAGAACGACTTCGGAAGCCTTGGCGACACATCGACCCTCGCCGATCCGACCGTCGTCGAGGATCTGATCGAGCACCGCGGCGGCCGGTAAGCGGTCCCCGTCTTCCAAACGGATCGGGCGGAGCCTCGGCGCTCCGCCCATCTCCGCCCACGCCACCGGACAAATAGGTTGCCGCCCGCCGGGTGCGCCACGATATCCTCGCCATAGCGCAATCACGACTGGGCGGGCTGCCGATGTCGGCCGTCAGGGCGGTCCTTCTCGATGTTTCCGGCGTCCTTTACTCGGGCGAGACCGCGGTTCCGGGCGCCCACGACGCCATTGAACGCCTGCGCGCCGCCGGCTTGCCGTTCCGACTGGTCACCAACACGACGCGCCGGCCAAAGCAGGCGCTCATCGAGCATCTGCACGCCCTCGGCTTTCCGATCGATCCGGATGACATGATCACCGGCACCGAGGCGCTGGTCGATCACCTGAAGACCGCCCGGTTAACGCCGTTTACCCTCGTCCATCCGGCACTGGATGCGGACTTTGCCCCGCTCACAGCCGGGACGCCTGATGCCGTTGTCATCGGCGATGCCGCCGACCGCTTTACATACGAGCGCCTGAACGAGGCGTTTCGGCTGCTGATGGCGGGGGCACCGCTGCTCGCCATCGCCAACAACCGCTATTTTCGGGATACGGATGGCCTGGCGCTCGATGCGGGTCCGTTCGTTGCCGCGCTGGAATATGCCGCCGGCGTCCGGGCGGAAGTGTTCGGCAAGCCGGCGCCGCGTTTTTTCCATTCCGTCGTGGCCCGTCTCGGCGTTCAGCCGGCCGACGCGGTGATGATCGGCGATGATGTCGACGCGGACGTCAACGGCGCACTGGCCTGCGGTCTCGGCGCCACCCTGGTCCGCACCGGCAAGTACCGGCCGCAGGATGACGCGCGCGTCGCGCCCGGCGGCACGATCGCCGACGACCTCCTGGCCGCCGTTGAAACGCTGACCGGTCCCGCTCGGCCGGACGGTTAGGAGCTCTTCAGGTCCTATCCGGTCGCGCGGGCGGTGATGGCGTGTTCCAAGCCCTTGATGCGTCGGCGTGTTATCCCCGCCTCGTACTCGGCGCCGGACTTCTGGAACACATCCAGCGCCGCCCGGTAGGCGGTCATCGCGTCCCGCAGATAGGACGAGTTCTTCTCCCGATCTCCCAGCGTCCACAGCACATTGCCCAGGCTCACCTGCGTCATCGCCCAGTTCGCCGGCAGACGGTCGCGCAGCCGTCCCTCCAGCGCCTGCCGAAACGTATCGGCCGCTTCGGCAAGCAACGGGGTGCTGTGGACGCGATCGCCCAGCGCCTGCAGTGCACGTCCGAGATTGCCGACCGTCGTCGCCCAGGCGAGCGGCTGACGCTGGCGCGTTCGCACGTCGAGGGCGGCCCGGTACGCATCGATGGCTTCTCGCAGATGCGCGTCGGCAGCGGGACTCTCCTCCCGCTCGGCCATCGCCCGCAGCGCGTCGGCGAGATTGGCTTCCGTTGCCGCCCATTCCAGCGGCAGGCGCTCCCGGGTATACACCTGCAGTGCCGCCCGGTGCGCGTCCGCCGCCTGGTTGAGGCGGGTCGTTCCCTCTTCGCGCTTCGCCAGCGTTACCAGCGCTTCGCCCAGGCTGTTCTCGGTCATCGCCCACTGAAACGGCAATTCGCTGCGGGTGTAGACCTGCAGCGCGGCCCGGTGAGCCGCCAGCGCGTCTTCGAGATGGGTCGTCCCCTCTTCGCGTTTACCCAGTTCCGACAGGGCCTCGCCGAGACGCCGGTGCGTCCGCGCCCAATCAAGCGGCCGTCGGACCTGCGTCAACGCCTTCAGCGCGTCGCGATAGGCGACGACCGATTCTTCCAACGCCGCAGTGTCCTCGGCCGAGCCCGCCGCGAGGCGGAGCGCATCGCCCAGGTTGATCTTCGTTTGTGCCCATTGCAGCGGAAACCCTTCCGGGCTGAACACCGAAAGCGCGCTGCGGAACGCCGCGATGCCATCGTTCAGGGCCGCGACATCCTCATGCCGCGTGCCGAGCGCGACACGCGCCGCGCCCAGGCCGTTCTGCGTTGCCGCCCATTCCGCCGGCAGCGTCGCCTTGTCGTAGACGGTCAGCGCCGCCTCGTAGGCGCTGATGGCCTGCTCAAGCGACTGACGCCCGGCTCCCCGCTCGCCGAGGACGCGATAGGCGTGGCCCAGGTTGGTCTGGGTTTTGGCCCAATGCAGCGGCAGACGGTCGCGGGTCAGCACCTCCAGCGCCGCAAGGTGCACCTCGACGGCCTGGTTGACGTTCTCGATACCGGTTTCCCGTTCGCCCAGCGTCCGCAGCGCGACGCCGAGGTTGTTCTCGGTCATCGCCCACGACACCGGCAGGCGCGGCTGGGTGATGATTTCCAGTGCGGCGCGGAATCGCGCGACCGCCTCGACGAGCGGCTCGGTCTCTTCCCGGCTCCGCGCGATGGTCCAATAGGCGGTGCCCCGGTTGTTTTCGACAAACGCCCAGTGCAGCGGCTGGTCGATCGGGCTGTACACCTGAAGGGCTGCGTCGTACGCGGCGAGCGCCTCTTCCGAGGCGTGCGCCCGCTGTCCAAGCTCGCCCAACAGCCGGAGCGCGTTGCCCAGCGCGTTCTGCGCGATACCCCATAGGGCGGGATCGTCATCGGGCTTCATCGGGGCGACCACGGCCCTGAGACGCGACACGCCTCTTTCCATCCAGTCGACGTCGTGGCCGCTGCGTCCGAGGGTGAATTCGGCGACACCGACCGTCGTCGACACCCGCGCCAACGCGCTTGCGCCCAGCCGGCCGGAAAGCCGGGCGATGATGTCGTCGCATTCGGTCACCGCCGGCGTCATCAGCATGACATGATCGCGGGCCTGATCCTCGGTGGCCGGATCGGCGGCCGCCAGAGCGGCGACATACACGATGGCCGCCGTATCGGCATCGAGGCGGCACGGCAGCATAAGAATGTCGTCAACCGGCCGATAGGCGCGCACGTCGCCGAACGGCGTAACGGCAGCCGACAGAAAGCGCAGGTGCAGCGCGTCGTCGTCGGGCGACACGCGCCCCCAAATAAGCACGTCGTCATCGGCAAACCGCAGCCACGCCCGGCCCATGCGAAGCGGCGCCGACAGGTTTTCGGCCGGATTGTCGCCGTTTTCCGAGGACAGCACCCGGTAGTTGCGTTCGACCATGATCCCGGTCAGCCTGGATAGAGCGTGCACCAGGTTCGCGGTGTGCGTGCGCTCCGAATCGTCGCCGGCCAGGTCGGCGACCATGATGCGGAATCGCCGCTGATCGCTGATGTCACCGGTGAGCCGCGGCCACGGCCGCTGCGGTTCGCCCTCCGGCGCCGGGGCCGAGGCGTCATCGATGGACGTTTTCGCGCCCAGCGGCCGGGCGACGCGGTCGCCCGATACCGGATCGTAGACCATCGGCGACGACAGCTCGTTCAGCTGAAAAAGCTGGAACGCCCGCTGGCCGTTGTAATCGAGAATCCGCAGGTCATCGGCTTCCCGCAGGTCTCGCTCGACGACCGAGAAATGGGCCCCATACCGCGCTCGGGCGACGGCAATCGGGATCTCGAAGGAGATGAATTTTTCGATCCCCTTGCCCTTGAGCTTCTCGATCAAACTCCTGTCGGCCGTCGAGTCGTGCGATGTGAGGATCACGAGCGGCCCGCCGCTCGTGAGCAGCATCAGAACCTTCATGGACGCGTTACCCGTTGTTTCGTTGTCCTCCCGTACCCCCTTGCCTATACCGCTTTCAAGGCGAAAGCACTAGTCGCGGCCTCACGAGGCGCACGAGGCTCAAAAATCGATGCAGCGGCCTTTGCGCTCCCAGTCGCCGAAACGGGTGGGCTCGGGACCCTTGGGACCGCCGACTTCGCTGTCGTCGCTCGCCGGTGGAACCGCATGCTCCGCCTCACGGTCGGTTGCCGGCAGCGAGGGGCCGCTCCGGCCATCGTCCGGGGCACCGTCGGCGGGGGTCTTGCGCGGCTGTTCCGTCATCAACCTAATCTCCTTCCAGGACGCTTGAGCACCTCGGGGCGCAACACTACAACACCTATATACGTACCGACGGGGATTGTTGCCGATCCATCGTCGCACCAACCGCGAACCGACAACGTCGGACGATCGGAGCGAAAGCATGAGCGTGGCTAAAACGGCGGTTCTGCTAGCGGGCTTGACGGCGCTGTTCCTGGCCGTCGGTTACCTCATCGGCGGCCAGTCGGGGATGATCATCGCGCTCGTCATAGCCCTGGCGACCAATGTCTTCGCTTATTGGAACTCGGACAAGGTCGTGCTGCGCATGTACGGCGCGCGCGCCGTCGACGACCGCTCGGCGCCAGAGCTGTACGGCCTGGTCGAGCAGTTGGCGCGGCGCGCCGAATTGCCGATGCCGAAGGTGTATGTGATCGACTCCCCGCAACCGAACGCGTTTGCCACCGGACGCAATCCCGACAACGCCGCCGTCGCGGTCACGACGGGGCTGATCAAGGTGATGAACCATCAGGAACTGGCGGGCGTCCTCGCCCATGAGCTCGCCCATGTCCGCAACCGCGACACACTGATCATGACGGTGACCGCCACCATTGCCGGCGCGCTCAGCATGCTCGCTCACTTCGGTCTGTTTTTCGGCGGCAATCGCGACAACAACGGCGGCATGATCACCAACCTGCTGATCGTCATCCTGGCGCCGATGGCGGCGATGCTGGTTCAGATGGCGATCTCCCGCACGCGCGAGTATTCCGCCGATCGCATCGGCGGCGAAATTTGCGGCCATCCGCTGTGGCTGGCCAGCGCGCTGCAGAAGCTCGACACCGCCGCAAAACGAATCGACAACGCACAGGCTGAACGCAATCCGGCGACGGCGCATCTTTTCATCATCAATCCGCTGCACATGCGCTCCGTCGACGGCCTGTTCTCGACCCATCCGTCCACCGAGAACCGCGTCCACAAGTTGCGCGAACTGGCCGCACGGATGGGCCAGGCCTCGCCCTGGGGCTGAGGTGACCCGGCCCGGCCGGCCGCGCCGTCACCCACCGGCGCGGCGGCGGCCGAAGGAACCGGCCGGCGACGAGAACACCGTTGGCCTCGCCCCGCGCGCGCTGGCCGTCGCGCTGCTCGACGATGTCCTGGCACGCGCGCGGACCCTCGACCAGGCGTTCGAAACCCACCCCGAGGCGGACAACCTGTCGCCGCGTGACCGTGCCTTCGCGCTCAACCTGGTGTCGACAACGCTCCGGCGGCTCGGACAGATCGATGCCATGCTGGCCGCGTTCATCGATCGGCCGCTGCCCGTCGAGGCGCGTCTCGCAACGCAGATCCTCCGCATCGGCACGGCCCAGCTTTCGTTCCTCGTCACGCCGGCGCACGCCGCCGTCGGCACGTCGGTGGCGCTGGCGAGACAGATGGGTCAGGGTGGTTTCGCGCCGCTGGTCAACGCCGTACTGCGCCGCCTCGCGACGGCCGCCGGCCCGCGTGCCGCCGGTCTCGACGCCGCCCGGCTGAACGCCCCCGATTGGCTGTGGACCGCCTGGACCGCCGCCTATGGTGCCGACGTCGCGCGGCACATCGCCATCGCCCACTTAAGCGAGCCGACGCTGGACCTGACCGCCCGGGCCGACCCCGCCGCCCTCGCGTCCCTTCTCGGCGCGCGGCTGCTGCCCACCGGCACGCTGCGTCTTTCCGCCACCACCAACGTCCCATCGCTTCCCGGCTATGCCGACGGCTCGTGGTGGGTTCAGGACGCGGCGGCGGCGCTGCCGGTTCGGTGTCTCGGCCCCGAGGCCGGCCAGACCGTCGTCGACCTATGCGCCGCCCCCGGCGGCAAGACCGCGCAGCTCGCGGCGTCCGGCGCCCGTGTCATCGCCGTCGACCGCTCCGCCCCCCGCATGCGGCGGCTGACGGAAAACCTCACCCGGCTGCGCCTAACCGCGGAGACCGTCGTCGCCAACGCCGCTGATTGGCGGCCGCCGGCGCCGGTGGACGCCGTCCTCGTCGACGCGCCGTGCACGGCGACGGGTACGCTTCGCCGTCATCCCGACATCGCGCACATCAAAACGCCCGCCGACGTCGCGTCTCTCATCCCGGTTCAGGCCCGGTTGCTGGCCGCCGCCGTCGACATGGTGCGGCCTGGGGGCGTCATCGTCTACTGCACCTGCTCGCTGCAGCCGGAGGAAGGGCCCGAGCGCGTCGCCTCACTGCTCGCCGGCGGCGCTCCGGTCTCCCGCGCGCCACTGCCGGCCGCGGCGGCCGCCGCTCTCGCCGGCCTGTTGACGCGGGATGGCGACCTGCGCACTCTCCCCTGCCATCTCGAAGACAGGGGCGGCATGGACGGCTTCTACGCCGCCCGCCTCATCCGGCATTAACGCACTTGCGCGGGTTCGCCATTCGGGTGAGGCTTCTCACGTCATGAAAACGTTCCATCTCGCGGTCCGGTCGCCATGTCGGTAACGGATGACCTGATCGACGCCTATCGCACCCAGTCCCGGCCGCGCCGCGCCTGCGGCCTGTGCGGCAGTTCTACTCTTCAGTCCGTGGTGTCGCTGACCCCGACGCCGCCGGCCGCCGCCCTCGCTAGCGCACGCACGCGCGACGTCGATCAGCCGTGCTATCCGCTCGACCTTGGCCGGTGCGAGGACTGCGGCCATGTCCAGCTTCTGCACATCGTCAACCGCCTCAACGCCGCCGCGCTGGCCGCCGACCCGGACGGCGAATCGGCGACGACGTGCGCCGAGCGCGCCGCGCACGCGCGTGACCTGATGGCGTTAATGCCGAGCGCCGGCGAGCCGCTGGTCGTCGATATCGGCTGCAACGACGGTACCTTTCTCGCCGCCTTCGACGACGCCGGCTGGCGGGTGCAGGGGATCGAGGCGTCGGCCAACGTCGCCGGCGCCGCCATCGCGCGTGGCGTCGCCACCCACGCCAACCTGTTTACGCACGCGCTCGCCGAGCGCATCGAGGAGGAGCGGGGACCGGCGTCCCTCGTCGTCGCCCACCACTGCTTCGCCGAAGCCGCCGACCCGGTCGAGTTTATGGACGGCGTTCGGGCGCTGTTGTCCCGTGACGGACTGTTCGCCTTCGAGGTCCGCTACCTCGGCGACATCGTCGCCGGTGGCCGCGTCAATGCCGTCACCCACGCGACGCTGGACTATCACAGCGTCCGTCCGCTGAAGCGGTTTCTGGCGTCGTGCGATATGGAACTGATCCACGTCCAGCACGCATCGCACCTGGGCGGCGTGCTGCGCGGCCTGGCGCAACGGACCGGCGGGTCGCGGAACGCCGATGCCTCCGTCGCGCGCTGGATCGACGACGAGGAGCGCCGCCGTCTGCACGACGCGGACACCCTGCAAGCCTTCGCGCACCGCATCGAGACGGCGAGAGCGGCGTTTCGCGCCGAATGCCGCGCGTTGCCGCCCGCCTGCCGGCTTGCCGGCTTGGGCGCCGGCCCGGGCACGACGACTCTCCTCTATCATCTTGGCCTTGGCGCCGATGACATCGAGTTCATCGTCGACGGCGTCCAGCGCCGCCACGGGCTGTTCACGCCGGGGCGGCACATCCCGATCCTCGCCCCGGACGCCCTGACCGAGCGGCGCCCGGATGCGGTCATTGTTCTCACCGACATGCGCGACGCCGAGACGGCCGCCTGTCTCTCGGCCTTTCGCGACTCCGGCGGCAGCGTGCTGGAGCCGCTCGCCGCGCCGGCTTAATACCAACTCGGTGCGGCCGCTCGCGTCTTGTGCTAGACGGGGCACCAACGACCATGGCGCCAACCAAGGCGTCAAGCACCATCGATCCCAAACGAGGAGCCCCCATGTCCGACCCCATCCGCCGCGCCCTGATCTCCGTTTCAGATAAGTCGGGGCTTGCCGATCTCGGCCGGTTCCTGGCCTCGCGGAACGTCGAGATCCTGTCCACCGGCGGCTCAGCCCGCGCGCTCGCCGAGGCCGGCGTGCCCGTCATCGACGTGGCGACCTACACCGGATTTCCCGAGATCATGGATGGCCGGGTCAAGACGCTGCAGCCGAAAATCCACGGCGGCTTGCTGGCGGTTCGCGACAACGACGAGCATCAGGCGGCGATGGCGGCGCACGGCATCCCCCCCATCGACCTGCTGGTCGTCAACCTCTACCCGTTCGAAGCGACGGTGGCCGCCGGTGCCGGCGAGGAGGATGCGATCGAGAACATCGACATCGGCGGCCCGGCGCTGATCCGCGCTGCCGCCAAGAACCACGCCTTCGTCACCGTCGTCGTCGAGCCCGCTGCCTACGGCCGCCTGATGGACGAGATGACCGGCCACGGTGGCGGTACGACGCTGACGTTCCGCAAAAACCTCGCCGCCGCCGCCTACGCCCGCACCGCCGCCTACGACGCGGCCATCGCCGGCTGGTTCGCCGGCGTCGAGGGGGACGCCCTGCCGGAGACCCTCGCCATCGCCGGGCGCCGTCGCCAGCTCTTGCGCTATGGCGAAAACCCGCATCAGGCGGCGGCGTTCTACGTCACCGGGGACGCGCGGCCCGGCGTCGCCACCGCCACCCAGATCCAGGGCAAGGAGCTCAGCTACAACAACTTGAACGACACCGACGCCGCCTTCGAGCTGGTCGCCGAGTTCGACGGCCCGGCGGTGGCGATCATCAAGCACGCCAATCCCTGCGGCGCCGCGGTCGACGACGACCTCTGCCGCGCCTACCTCAAGGCGCTGGCCAGCGACCCGGTCAGCGCCTTCGGCGGCATCGTCGCCGTCAACAGGACGTTAGACGGCGCCACCGCCCGAGAGATCGCCAAGATCTTCGTCGAGGTCATCATCGCGCCGGCCCTCGACGGCGAGGCCGTCGCCGTCCTCGCCGCGAAGAAGAACCTGCGTGTCCTGACCACCGGCGCCATGCCGGCGGCGGATTCCGCGGGGGTGACGTTCAAGTCGCTCGCCGGCGGCTTCCTGGCGCAGGGCCGCGACGATCGGGTGTTCGGCGCCGAACGCCGTGTCGTCAGCCGCCGCGCGCCGACCAATGCAGAGATGGTCGACCTGGAGTTCGCCTACCGCGTCGGCAAGCACGTCAAGTCCAACGCCATCGTCTACGCCCGCCACGGCGCCACCGTCGGCGTCGGCGCCGGTCAGATGAGCCGGGTCGACTCGGCCCGTATCGGCGCCTGGAAGGCGGAAGAAGCGCGCCACGCGGCCGGCGATGCCGACGCGCGGACGGCCGGCTCCGTCATCGCCTCGGACGCGTTTTTCCCGTTTCCCGATGGCCTGATCGTCTGCGCCGATGCGGGGGCGACCGCCGTCATCCAGCCCGGCGGCTCGGTTCGCGACGACGAGGTGATCGCCGCCGCCGACGAGCGCGGCATGGCGATGGTGTTCACCGGGCTGCGCCACTTCAGGCACTGAGCCCCATGCTGTCGCGTGACCGCCGAGCCGTTACGGCAGGGCGGCAGCCGGTTCGCGACGACCTGCGGCGACCGCCGGCGGCGTGTCCGGCACGCGCACCGGCAGCAGCAGCAGCGTGCCGATGACGAAGAAGATCAGGATCGTCGCCATGCCGACGCGCTGGCTGCCGGAGACGGCGGTGGCCCAGCCGAACACCGCCGGACCCATGAACGCGGTCGCCTTGCCGGACAGCGCGTAGAGACCGAACATCTCCCCCGACAGCTCCTTCGGCGTCAGCCGCGCCATCAGCGAACGGCTCGCCGATTGCGCCGGGCCGAAAAACAGCCCCAGCGGCACCGCCAGCATCCAGAACAGGGTCTTGCTGGTGACGAGGACCAGGCACCCGCCGATGACCGTGATGGCGACGAGGGCGATGAGCACCGTTGGCTTAGGCCCGATGCGATCATCCAGCCACCCGAAGCCGAACGCCCCGAGACCGGCCGACACGTTCAGCGCGATGCCGAAGCCGAGAATCTCCTGAAAGCTCATGTTGAAGGTCACCGCGGCGTAAATGCCGCCGATGCCGAACAGCGTGTTCAGCGCGTCGGTATAGAACAGCCTCGCGATCAGATAGAGCACGATCTGCCGGTAGTGGCCGACATTGCGCACCGTATGCGCGAGGGTTCGGAAGCCGTCGCGCACCGCCGCCAGCGGCGCTCGGCGTTCGGTCACCAAGTCCGGCGCCATCGTAAAGAACGGCAGGGAGAACACCGCGAACCAGCCTGCGACGAGCAGCGCCGTCGCCCGCACCGGCTCGGCGGCAGCGCTGTCGAGGCCGAACAGCGGCGGGTCGGGCTGGATCAGGACGACCAGCGCGATCACCAGACAGATGAGACCGCCCGCGTAACCGATGCCCCAGCCCCAGCCGGAGACCCGGCCCAGCATCTGCTGCGGCACCAGGCCGGGAAGCATGGCGTTGTAGAAGACGAAGCCCATCTCGAACGCGAAATTGGCGGCGATGACGCAGGCCAGCGTCCAGAGTACGTAATCCGTTTCCGGCTTGGCGAACCACAATAGCGCCGTCGCGGCAAACGCCAGGATCGAAAAGAACAGCACCCAAGGCTTACGCCGCCCCGAAGAGTCGGCAATGGCGCCCAGGAACGGTCCGCACAGCGCCACCGCTGCCATCGAAACGCTGACCGCGAACGCCCACTGGCTCGTCCCCGTCACCTCGTCGACGGCCACCTCCTTGGCGAAGTAGGCGGAGAACACGAACGTCAGAATGACGGAGAAAAAGACCGAGTTGGCCCAATCGAAGCTGCACCATGCCCATATCTGGTGCCGCGTCGCCGCCGGCGGCGGCATGCTGTCGGACGTTACCGTCACCGCCACCGGCCTGTCCTCACCCGTCACAGAGCGCGCGAAGCTGCCGGCTCGCCACCGCCAGCATCGGCAGGTCGACGGCGGACACCGCCCTAAGCTCCGCCACCAGCCCGCGTGTCCGCTCGACCAGGGCTCCCTTCGCCGCCATCCAGTCGTCGATCGCGTCCAGCTCGACGCTGCCGGTGGTGTCCATCACGCCCCGGGTGATGTCGCGCTGATGGCTGTAGAGCTCCTCGATCACCGCGGCGATCGCCAAGCGCGACCAGTACGTCTCGGCCGTCAACGCCTCCGACCGATCGCGCAGCCAGCCGAAACCGAGCTGCTCGCCCAGGGCGAAATAGAGGCGCGCCACCCGGCCCGGTTCCACGCCGCGCGCCGCCGACAGCCGGATGATGTCGCACGCCGACGGCATCACGGTCAGATAGGCAATCCGTTCGGCCAGTTCGTCCGGGACGCCGTCCTCCCGGTAGTCACCCGCGCGGGCAAGAATACGCTCGTTGACGTCGGTTGGCAGGACGTCGGCGATGTGCTCGGCCAGACCGCTCACCGCCGTGTCGAAGGCGGTGATGTTGACCGTGATGTCGAGCGGCGAGCCGCCCTGGCGCAGGAACCAGATGGTGCCCCGTTCGATCAGCCGCTGCACCTCGCCGTGGAGGAGCGTCTGGACGCCACTCGCGACGACATTGTCCAGCGCCTCGATGGCTTCCCAGATCGCGCGCACCGAATAAACGTCGCGCGCGATGATGTAGGCACGCGCGATGTCCACCGCCGGCATCGCCGTCTTTTCCATGATCTCGGAGACGAACGTCCCGCCGACCCGGTTGATCAGGCTGTTGGTCAGCGACGTGGCCACCAGCTCGCGGCGCAGACGGTGCGAGGAAACGCGGTCGCGAAGACGCTCGCCGATGGGGGTCGGAAAATAGCGGACGAGGTCGTCGCTCAGGTGCCGGTCATCGGGGAGATCGGACTGGATGATGGTGTCATAGAGCCAGATCTTGCAGTACGAGAACAGGATGGCGATTTCCGGCCGCGTGAGGCCGACCCGCGCCTGCGTCCGCGCGCTCAAGCCCTCGTCGTCGGGGAGAAACTCGACCTGCCGGTCGAGCAACCCGTTGCGTTCCAGCATTCGCATCAGCCGGATCTGATTGTCGAGCGCGGCGGCTCCCGCCGCTTCGATCTGAGAGATCGCCTGCGTCTGGAGGTAGTTGTCGCGCAGCACCAGGCTTGCGACCTCCTCGGTCATTTGCGTCAGCAGGGCGTTGCGCTGCTTCACCGTCACGTCGCCGTCGGCGACCGCGGTATCGATCAGAATCTTGATGTTCACCTCGTGATCGGAACAGTCGACACCGGCCGAATTGTCGATGAAATCGGCGTTGGCCCGGCCGCCCTTGTGGGCGTACTCGATCCGGCCGAGCTGCGTGAGGCCGAGGTTGGCGCCTTCGCCCACCACCTTACAGCGCAGATCGGCGCCGTTGACGCGCACGGCGTCATTGGCACGGTCGCCGACGTCGGCATCGCTCTCACCGTGGCTTTTGACGTAGGTGCCGATGCCGCCGAACCACAGCAGATCCACCTCGGCCGTCAACAGGGCACGGATGAGTTCATTGGGTGTCAGGCGCTGGGCGGTAATGCCGAAGCGCGCCCGGATCTCGGGCGACAGCGTCACCACCTTGGCGCTGCGCGCGAAAATCCCACCGCCCGCAGACAAGAGCGACGGATCGTAGTCCTGCCAGCTTGACCGCGACCGGTCGAACAGCCGTTGCCTCTCGGCGAGGCTGCGCTCGCAGTCCGGCTCCGGGTCGATGAAAATGTGCCGGTGATCGAACGCGGCGACGAGACGGATGCACGGCGACAACAGCATGCCGTTGCCGAACACATCGCCGGACATGTCGCCGACGCCGACAACCGTAAACGGTTCCCTCTGGATGTCGGTGCCCAGCTCGCGGAAGTGTCGCTTGACCGATTCCCAGGCGCCGCGGGCGGTGATGCCCATCTTCTTGTGGTCATAACCCTGACTGCCGCCGGACGCAAAGGCGTCGCCGAGCCAGAAGCCGTACTCGGCCGCCACCCCGTTGGCGATGTCGGAGAAGGTCGCGGTGCCCTTGTCGGCGGCAACGACCAGATACGGATCGTCGTCGTCGCGCCGGACGACCTCGGGCGGCGCCACCACCTCGCCGGCGGAGAGGTTGTCGGTGATGTCGAGCAGGCCGCGGATGAGAGTCTGGTAGCACGCAATGCCGGCCGCCATGAACGCCTCGCGGTCGCTCGCATCGACCGATCGTTTGACGATGAACCCGCCCTTGGCGCCGACCGGCACGATGACGGCGTTCTTCACCATCTGCGCCTTCATCAGCCCGAGCACCTCGGTGCGGAAGTCCTCGCGGCGATCGGACCAGCGAATGCCGCCGCGGGCGACGCGGCCGCCGCGCAGGTGCACGCCCTCGACGTCGGGCGCGTAGACGAACACCTCGACCATCGGCCGCGGCGCCGGCAGCAAATCGATCTTCTGACTGTCGAGCTTGAACGACACGTAGGGCTTCGGTCCGCCGTCGGCGGCGCGCTGGAAATAGTTCGTCCTGAGCGTCGACTGGATCGCGTTCAGAAACCGCCTGAGAATCCGGTCGTCATCGGCGCTGGTCACCACGTCGAGCGCCGCAGAAACGGCGCCGAGAACGGCCTCGACCCGAGCGTCGCGCCCATCGTCTTCCGCGGGATCGAACATGGCGCGGAACAGCTCGACGAGCAGACGCGTGATGCCGGGATTGGCGGCAAGCACCTGCTGCATGTAGGCGACCGAGAAGCGTGTTCCGGCTTGTCGGAGGTAGGCACCATAGGCACGGACGATGACCACCTGGCGCCACCTCATTCCGGCGCTGAGCACAAGCGAGTTCAGCGGATCGGATTCGATGACGCCGTGAAAAACGTGGTGAAAGGCATCCTGGAAATGGTCGCGTACGCTGCTGATGTCGGCCGGCATCCCGGCGCGGCTGTTGAGGCCGAAATCGTGCAGCATGACCCGCCGCTGATGATCGGCCGCCACGTCGATCTCATGCGGAATCTCGTCGATGACCTCCAGGCCTAGGTGCTCGAGAAACGGCAGCACGTGCGACAGGACCAGCGGCTTGTCGGGGTGGAACACCTTGAAGCGCAGGTCCACCTGGGCGACGCCGATCGGCCGATAGAGGGACATATGAATGTCCCCGTCGGCGAGGGTGGTTTCGATCCGCTCGATGTCGGAAACGGCTTCGGCGACGCTGCAGCGATCGCGGTATCCGGGCGGAAAGGCATGTCCGTAGCGCCGGAACAGGCGCAGCCCTTCTTCCTTGCCGTGCGCCGTGTCGAGCGCCTCTTCCAGTTCGTCGGACCAGGTGCGGGCGGCGTCGACGATGGCCGCCTGCAGCGTCTGGACGTCGTAGTCGGGGATGCCGCCGGGCGTCGTCTTGACGTAAACCTGCAGCCGCGCCAGCGGTGAATCGCCGACCTGCCCGTAGTGCGCGGTGACCTCGCCGGCGAAGGCGCGCTCCAGGATCTCCTGTATCTTGAAACGCAGTTCGGTCGTGTATCGGTCGCGCGGAACATACACGAGACAGGAGATGAAACGCTCGAAATCATCCCGCCTGAGGAACAGCGCGACCCGGTGATGATGCTGCAGACGCAGGATGCCGAGCGAAGTATCGAGAAGATGGTCGACGGAAACCTGAAACAACTCGTCGCGCGGGAAATTTTCGATAATGTTGGCGAGCGCCCGGCCATCGTGGCCGCGGGGATCGAAGTTGGCCCGGGCAATGACGTTTTCCAGCTTGCGGCGCAGCCATGGGATGCTGCGCGCACTCCGATTGTAGGCGGTCGAGGAGAACAGGCCGATGAGCACATGCTCGCCCACCGCCTCTCCCGAGGGCCCGAAGCTCTTGATCGCGATCACGTCAACGTGGACGCGCCGATGAACGGTGGACACGACGTTGCCCTTGGCCACCATCAGGCTGCCCGGCCGATCGAGAAAGCCCTGCACGGCGGGGGGAATCGGCGCCGCTTCCTTTAGGTCCTCGAAAACGAGGTAGTCGGGGTCGCGCAACAGCCCGAGAGCTGAGTCGGCCACCACCTCGACCTGCCGTTGTCCGTTCGTGGTGACGAACCGGTACTCGCGGATGCCAAGGAACGTGAAGTTGTCGTGCAGCCATTCCAGGAACGCTTTCGTTTCCTCCTGGTCGTCGCCGGTTTCGCCGTCGCCTTTTCCGTTCAGCGTCGTGATGATCTTACGGAGCCGCTCCTGCATGGAGCGCCAGTCGGCGACCGCCGCCCGCACGTCCTCCAGCACATCCGCGATGGCCTGGCGCAGCGACGCGTGCGTCTCCTCCGGCTGCGGGGTGATCTGCAGGTGCATAATCGATTCGCGCCCGGTGGGGTCGGCGACGTCGCCGGGGGGTCCGATGCGGACGATCCGTCCGTTTTCGTCGCGGGCGACGTCGAAGATGGGGTGGAGAATGCGATGGACGCTCAGATCGCGCGCGTTGATTTCCGCCGTCACCGAATCGACGATGAACGGCATGTCGTCGGCGACGATCTCGACGACGGTGTACTCGCAGTGCCAGCCGTGGTCGTCCAGGCGGGGGTTGTAGACCCTTACCGCCGTCGTTTGCGGCTTCCTCGCGTCGGCGGCCTTATAGTGCGCATAGGCCAGCCCGAACAGCGTGTCGGCGGTGTGATCGAGAACCTCGTGCGGCGCGACGCCGGCGTAATAATGGCGGAAGAACTCCTTGAGTTCGGCCGCGCCCTCGGCACCCAACCGCCAGGTGGCAATTTCCAGGATCGGGTTGATAAGGGCAACGTCCCCAATAGGGGTCAGCGATGGCATGGCCTCGTTCCTCCCGGGCACGCATGGCTCCTCGTCGGACGGTTCGGGAGCCTTCAACCGTGCATTGGCAACCGCAGGAACGCGGGTCGGACGAGGGACGTTTCAACCTGTCGGAAGGATGGAGCGGGCGAAGGGATTCGAACCCTCGACTTCAACCTTGGCAAGGTTGCGCTCTACCCCTGAGCTACGCCCGCGAAACAACTCGACTGCCGTGGAGCGGCGATACTAAGCCAAGTGCCGGCGTTTGCAAGCCGGTTTCAAGGCGCGCGCCCGTCACGACCACGTCGCGAACACAGTCCCGCCCGCGTCGCACCTTGAGTCCCGCGCCCCTCCCTTGTGCGGGGCGGGCGGCGGCCTTAAGGTCGCCGGCATGCCGCTCACCGACGCCGATCTGTTCGCCCGTCTTGACGCGCTCGGCATCCGCACGCGAACCGTCCGTCATCCGCGCGTCTTCACCGTCGCGGAAGCCAAGGCGCACCGTGTCGAGCTGCCGGGCGCGCATACCAAGAATCTCTTTCTCAAGGACCGCAAAGGCGTGCTGTGGCTCATCGTCACCGACGAGGACCGGCCGCTCGACTTGAAGCGCCTCGGCCGGCAGATCGGCTCGGCGCCGCTCAGTTTTGGCCGGCCCGACCTTCTGGAAGACGTGCTGGGCGTTGCTCCCGGATCGGTGACGCCGTTCGCCGTCGTCAACGATTCCGGCGGCCGCGTGCGCCTGGTTCTCGATGCGGCGCTGCTCAGGGCGGACGCACTCCACGTCCATCCCCTCGACAACAGCGCGACGACCGCCATCGCCCCCAACGACCTGATGCGCTTTCTCGGCGAATGCGGCCATGAACCGCTGATTGTGGACCTGGACGCGTAGGCCGGGCGCGCAACCCTTGAGACCGCCGCCGGAAGCTGCCATTTAACGGATCACGCTCAGATAAGAAGTGCGGGCACAAAATCGTGGTTCTTTTAGGTACAGGTCCGACCACACCGGCCATGGCCGACGCGGTCACCAACGGCGACGCGCAGAATTTCAACCGCGACGTCATTCAGGCGTCGATGACCGTTCCGGTGATCGTCGACTTCTGGGCGCCGTGGTGCGGTCCCTGCAAGCAGCTCGGCCCCGTCCTGGAACGCCTTGTCCGCGCCGCCGCCGGCCGGCTTAAGCTCGTCAAGATCAATGCCGACGAGCAGCCGGAACTGGCGGCACAGCTTCGGGTGCAATCCATCCCGACCGTCTACGCCTTCGTCGGCGGCCGTCCCGTCGACGGCTTCGTCGGCGCCCAGTCGGAAAGCCAGGTGCGCGCCTTCGTCGACCGGCTCGCCGCCCAGGCGGGCGCGCCCAACGCCGACGCCGAGGAGCGAGCGAACGAGCTTCTGCAAAGCGGCGAGCCGCGCGGCGCCGCCGAGTTGTTCACCCGCCTGCTCGCCGATGACCCCGGCAACCCGCGCGCCATCGCCGGCCTGATCCGCGCGCGCGTCGCGCTGGGCGATGTCGCCGCGGCGCGCAAGATCATCCGGGAGCTGCCGCCCGAACTGGCGAAGCACACCGCCGTCACGTCGGCGGAGGCGGCGGTCGAGCTTGCCGAGGCGGCGCGGGACGCGCCCCAGTCCATCGACGCTCTGCGCGCCAAGGTGGACGCCGACCCCGGTCAGCACGCGATCCGTCTCGATCTGGCGCGCGCGTACTGGGCCAAGGGCCAGGCGGAGGCGGCCATCGCCGAGCTGCTCGCCATCATCCGCGCCGACCGGGAATGGAACGACGAGGCGGCGCGCAAACAGCTGGTGAAAATATTCGACGCCCTCGGCATCAGCCATCCGCTCGCCGTCCAGTCGCGCCGTCAACTGTCGTCGATCTTGTTCTCATGAACGGCCCCGGCGACGAGGACGTGATCGCGACGCTGCCGGCCGAATTGCCGGTGTTCCCGCTGGAGGGGGCGGTGCTGTTCCCCCACGGGCATCTGCCGCTGCACATCTTTGAGCCGCGCTACCGCAACCTTGTCGACGAAGCGCTGAAAACCGGCCGCGTGTTCGGCATGGTTCAGCCGCGCGGCGAGATTGGCCACCCGGCGCCGGACGACGTACCGCTGTTCGAGACCGGCTGTGCCGGGCGCATCGTGTCGTTCTCGGAAACCGAGGACGGACGCTTTCTGGTGACGCTGAAGGGCTTGTGCCGTTTTCGCATTGTCAGCGAACTGACGATGCTCAAGGGCTTCCGGCGCGTCGTCCCCGCATACGAGAGCTTCCGCCTGGATTTGCGGGATTTCGGTGACCAGGGTCTGGACAAGGATGCGATCATTCGGGCCGCGCGCGCCTATCTGGAGCATAAGGGGATCGCCTGTGACTGGGCCGCCGCCGAGGCGGCTCCGACGCCGTCACTCGTCACCACGTTCGCCATGACCTGCCCGTTCGAACCGCGCGAAAAACAGGCCCTGCTAGAGAGCGCCGATCTGGCATCGCGCGCCTCGCTGCTGATCTCCCTTTTCGACATGGCGGTTCTCGAGCAGGATTCGCCGCAGTCCAACAGCCGCCATTAGAGTGATGCCCCGCCCATGAACCCCACATCCGTCGATCCGAGACTGCTGGAGATCCTCGTCTGTCCCCTGACGAAGGGGCCGCTCAGCTACGATGCCGAGGCCCAGGAACTCATCAGCGAACGGGCCGGTCTGGCCTATCCCATTCGCGACGGCATTCCGATCATGCTCGTCGACGAGGCGCGCCCGCTCACGTCCGGCACGCCGGACGCCGGAACGCCCGATGGCGACACGCCGGACGCCGAAACGCCATGAACGAGGCGTTCGGCAACCGCCATCATCCGGTCGAAATCCGCCTCAAACGCGAGGAGAAGGCGCTCGAAATCGACTTCGACGACGGCCGGTCGTTCCGCCTGCCGGCCGAGCTGCTGCGCGTCGAGAGTCCGTCCGCCGATGTGCAGGGGCACAGCGCCGCCCAGAAGACCACCGTCGCCGGGCGTCGTCACGTCGGCATCATGGGCGTCGAGCCGGTCGGCACGTACGCCATCCGCATCCTGTTCGACGACACCCACGACACCGGCCTGTATACCTGGGACTGGCTCTACAACCTCGGCGCCAACCAGGCCGATATCTGGCAGCGCTACCTCGACGCCCTGGCCGACCAGGGCCTCAGCCGCGACCCCTGAGCGCCACGTTATTCCCTCATTAAAGACGGCAGGTCGCCAATCAGTCCCATCGCGTGGCGCATGAACAGCCGCTTGACCGCCGGCAGCCGGTCGACCACCGCCAGACCGACGTCACGCGCCAGCCGCAGCGGCGCCACGTCGTTGGAGAACAGCCGGGTCAGGCCGTCCGTCGCCGCCATCATGGCGGCGTTGTCGAAGCGCCGCCACCGTTCGTAGTCGGCAAGGACGCGCCGGTCACCCAGATCGCGCCCGCGTCCGGCCGCGTCGCTCAGAACGTCCGTCAGCGCCGCGACGTCGCGAAAGCCCATGTTCAGCCCCTGACCGGCGATGGGGTGCATCGCGTGCACCGCATCGCCGACCAGCGCGAGGCGCTCGTCCACCGAGCGCTCGGCCCACTGCAGCGAGAGCGGATAGGACCAGCGGGGGCCGACCAGCCGCACGGGACCGAGGAAATCGCCGAAGCGCCGCGCCAGCTCGTCGTTGAAGGCATCCTCGTCCAGCGCCATGATCATCGCCGCCACCCGCGGCTGTTCCGTCCAGACGATGGACGAACGATGCGCCTCCAGCGGCAGGATGGCGAACGGCCCGGCGGGCAGAAAGTGCTCGTGCGCGACGCAGCCATTATCGCCTTCGTGCTCGACCGCGCCGACGATCGCCGTCTGCCGGTAGCTCCAGCCGGTAACGCGAATGCCGGCCTCGTCGCGGACCTGGCTGTTGCGCCCGTCGGCGGCCACCGCCAGATCGGCGAAGACACGCATGTCGTTGTCGATGATGGCCTCGACGCCGCCTCGGTCGCGATCGAGGCGCCGCACCCGCGCCGGCGCCAGCAGGCGCACCAGCGGCTCCGCCTGCATGCCGTTGATGACCGCGCGGCGCAGGTGCCGGTTTTCGACCATATGGCCGAACGGCTCAGCCCCGACGTCGCGGTAGTCGTAGTGCAGGAACAGCCGCGAATCGGCATCGGAAACACGAATATGGCACATCGGTCCGGCGTGCGGTGCCATGTCGGCCCACAGACCCACCCGCTCCAACAGACGCCGGGAGGTCAGCGAAATCGCCGATGCCCGCCCGTCGAAGCCGGCGTCGAGCACGGTCTCGGGGCGGCTCGCTTCGACGACGACACTGGACAGGCCGGCGCGGCCCAACGCGCAGGCCAGCGTTCCGCCGACGAAGCCGCCGCCGATGATGAGCACGTCGGTCCTGAGCACCTCCGGTGCGTCGGTCCTGAGCACCTCCGGTGCGGCGGTCCGGTGCACCCCCGGCGCGGCCGGTTGCGGGTCGGCGCCTTTGGATGTCCGCCCTGTCATCACTGCCGCCTTGCCCAAATGTCGTGACGCCATTGCTGTGCCCATTTAATAATCATTGAGGCGTGATTGCACACTTTTTAGCATTCACCGGTCCGGTCCGCATCACGCTGCATAGGACCCAGATGTATGATGCCGCTTGGTTTTTGCCAGCATACGGCGCTTGGCACGGTTCATGAACAGACCAGCGCCGACGTTTCCAACGCGGCCCGTTCGGCGGAGGCCGAGAGTGGCTGTGGGTATGAACGAGCGGTTATCGAGGGCGTCGGCTGGACGGAACCCGTGAGCCGCGCCAGGAGGAAAGGTTAAGGCCATGAAATTGATCGCTGCCATTATTAAGCCCTTCAAGCTGGACGAAGTCCGCCAGGCCCTGACCGAGATGGGCGTCCAGGGCATGACCGTAACGGAGGTCAAAGGTTTCGGCCGCCAGAAAGGCCAGACCGAAATCTATCGCGGTGCCGAATACACGGTGCAGTTTCTACCAAAAGTGAAGGTCGAAGTCGTCGTCTCCGACGACATGCTGGAAGGCGTCGTCGACGTGATCCAGTCGACGGCGCGGACGGATAAGATCGGCGACGGCAAGATCTTCATCTCCGACATCGCGAGAGCCATCCGTATCCGGACCGGCGACACCGACGGCGAAGCGCTTTAGGCCCCGGCCGGCCTTTCTCCTCGGCCACGCTGCCCCGCCGTCCGGCGAGACGTTTCCTTGGCCGCGCGGCCCCGCCGGCGGCCGTGCGGCCGTTCCATGCACGCAATCGACAACGCGCCCGACCGGAAACGGCGGGCGCTTCTGATTCCAGCGGCCACCAAGCCGTGCGTAGCTGCTCAGAAATTAGCCCGCTCTATGTCGGTTGCTCACATCCTAGGCAACCAATCGGCCGGGTTTGCCGATACGGTCCGGGTGGCGGCATCCCGTCCGTCATGCATTTCACGAATGTTTTCCGCTGGTTGTGCATTACCTTGGGCGACTGGCACGGAGTTTGAGAAAGAAAGCGCGGTTTAAGGCCAGAAAAGCACCGTGGACCGGACGCTGCCGGCACGCGGGTCGTGCGGAACCCTTGTCGGGAGCCGTGCCGGTCGCGTCTGTCAGCCGGGCAACCGGACCGCACCAACGTCACCGCGATCCGATCGAGGAGAGCCGAACAATGAGATTTCTGTTTCAACGGGTGGGTCCGGGCGGACTGGCGGCGCTTCTACTGCTCGCCGGCATCGGGCCGGCGTTCGCCCAGGAGGTCGCCGTAGAAGTCGTCGAGGAGGTCGCGACGCTGGATACTGGCGACACGGCGTGGATGCTGACATCCACGGCGCTGGTCCTGATGATGACCATCCCCGGCTTGGCATTGTTCTACGGCGGCATGGTCCGCAAGAAGAACGTGCTCGACATGACCATGCAGTGCTTCGCCACGTGCTGCCTGATGACGATCCTGTGGATGGTTGTCGGCTACTCGCTGGCGTTTACCGACGGTGGGTCGCTCAACGACTACATCGGCGGCCTCGACAAGGCGTTCCTCGCCGGCATGAAGATCGATGACCTGAGCGGCACTATCCCCGAAAGCGTCTTCATGACCTTCCAGATGACGTTCGCCATCATCACCCCGGCGCTGATCACCGGCGCGTTCGCCGAGCGGATGAAGTTCTCCGCCATGCTGCTGTACCTCGGCATCTGGGTGCTCGTCGTCTACGCGCCCGTCTGCCATTGGGTGTGGGGCGGCGGTTTCCTTTCCGAGGAAGGCGTGCTCGATTTCGCCGGCGGCACCGTCGTTCACATCAATGCCGGTATTGCCGGATTGGTGGCGTGCATCGTGCTTGGCAAGCGCAAGGGTTACGGCGTCGACTATATGGCGCCGCATAATCTGACGCTCAGCATCATCGGCGCGTCGCTGCTGTGGGTCGGCTGGTTCGGCTTCAACGCCGGCTCCGCCGTCGGCGCCAACGGGACCGCCGGCATGGCGATGGCGGTGACCCAGATTGCCGCCGCCGCTGCCGCTCTCTCGTGGATGTTTGCCGAGTGGATGCTGAAGGGCAAGCCGAGCGTTCTCGGCATCGTCTCCGGCGCGGTCGGCGGCCTCGTCGCCATCACGCCGGCATCCGGCTTCGTCAATCCGGTCGGCGCACTGATCATCGGCGCGATTGCCGGCGTCGCCTGCTACTGGGGCGCGGTGGGGCTGAAGCACGCGCTGAAATACGACGACTCGCTGGATGCCTTCGGTGTCCATGGGGTTGGCGGCATCGTCGGCGCGCTGCTGACGGGCGTGTTTGCGGTCGAAGCGATCGGCGGCACGCCGGGCCTTCTCGAAGGCAACCCGGGACAGGTGTGGACGCAGTTTGTCGGCGTCGTTGCGACGATCGTGTGGTCCGCCGTGATGAGCTTCGTCATCCTGAAGATCATCGATCTGATCATCGGCATCCGCGTCGATGAAGAATCCGAGGTGGGCGGCCTGGATCTCGCCCTGCATGGCGAGACCGTTCAGTAGCGGCAACCCGCCGAGACGCGTTCCGATCGACGTCTTCGCTCTCCCGAAGATCCGAAACGAACCAACCGTGACTGAGCCGGAAGGGTCCGCCCTTCCGGCTCTTGTCGTTCCGGGCGTCCGAAAAGCGCCGGCATTGAGCCGGCCGACGCTCGCCGCTAGCATGGTCCGCCATGCTCAACCCCCGTCTCGACCGTCTCGCCGATTATCCCTTCGCCCGGCTGCGCGCGCTTCTCGACGGCCACGCGCCGCCGGCGGGACTGGAGCCCATGGTGCTGTCTGTCGGCGAGCCCAGGCATCCGCCGCCGGCGAGCGTCGCCGAGACGCTCACCCGCCACGCCGCCGCGTGGGGCCGCTACCCGCCGGTAGAGGGAACGCCCGAATTCCGCCGCGCCGTCGTCGGCTGGCTCACGCGGCGCTATTGCTTACCGGACGGTTTCATCGACCCCGACCGCCACATCCTGCCGGTCGCGGGCACGCGCGAGGCGCTGTTTCTGGCCGCGGCGCTGGCGGTGCCGGACCGCAAGGCCGGGAGCGCGCCCGTCGTTCTCATGCCCAACCCCTTCTACCAGGTCTATTACGGCGCCGCGGCGCTGGCCGGCGCCGACGCCGTCTGCCTGCCGGCCACCGCCGAAACCGGGTTCCTTCCCGACCTGAATGCCATCGACGGCGCACTTCTGGCCCGCACCGCGCTGATCTTTCTGTGCTCGCCAGGCAACCCGCAGGGCGCCGTGGCAGGCCGCGCCCTGCTCACCCGCGCCATTGAGCTGGCCCGCCGTCACGACGCCGTCCTCGCCATCGACGAATGCTATGCGGACATCTACGACCGCGAGCCACCCGACGGTGGCCTCGACGCGTGCGCCGGCACTGGCTCGATCGCCAACGTCCTTGTGTTCCACTCGCTGTCCAAGCGCTCCAGCGTGCCCGGCCTGCGATCGGGGTTCGTCGCCGGCGACGCCGATCTCATCCGGGCGTTCCAGCGCCTGCGCTCGTTCGGCGGTGCCACCGTGCCGCTGCCTATCCTGGCGGCGTCCGCCGAGCTGTGGTCGGACGACGCGCACGCCGCCGAAAATCGGGCGCTCTACCGCGCGAAGTTCGACGTGGCGGAGCGAATCCTCGCCGGGCGATTCGGCTTTTTTCGCCCCGAGGGGGCGTTTTTCCTCTGGCTCGACGTCGGCGATGGCGAGAACGCGGCGTTGCGTCTGTGGCGCAACGCGGCCGTGCGGGTGCTTCCCGGCGCCTATCTGGCCCGCTCGGACGGGGCCGGGGTCAATCCGGGGCGGTCTTTCATCCGTGTCGCCCTGATCGACGAACTCGCCCGGACAGAAGAGGCTTTGAGGCGGATCGCCGACGCCCTATAACCGAAGCATCATTTCCTGTTTTGTTCGCGAGAACGATGAGCTCCGCAACCTATGCTCTCCTGCCCTCAGGCGCGCTCGACTTCCTGAAGCGGCGCACGCTGGAAACCGCCGGCACGGCGCTGGTCGCGCTCTCGTGCACTCTGCTGATCGCCCTGATCGGTTTCAGCCCCGGTGATCCGTCCTTCAACCACGCCACCGACGCCGCCGCCCACAACCTGCTCGGCATCCCCGGCGCCTACATCGCCGACCTGCTGTTGCACGTCTTCGGTCTGGCGGGCTTGGTTCCCGTCGCTGGTCTCGCCGCCTGGGGATGGCGGCTTCTGCGCAAGCACCGGCTCAATCATGTCTGGCTGCACGCGCTCGCGCTCATCACCGGTATGGTGTTGCTGGCCATTGCGCTGTCGGTGTTTCCGGCGCCGCCAAGTTGGCCATTCCTCGCCGGACCCGGCGGCGCCGTGGGTGGCGTGCTGCTGGACAACCTGAGCGGCCTCTTCTCCATCGACTATCCGGCCGCCAGCCGGTTCGGCGCCGCGCTCGTGGCTCTTGTGGTCGGCCTGCCGGTCGTCGGTCTGGCGCTGGGCCTGCCGCCGTCGGACTGGAAGCTGATCGCCGCCGCCCTTCGCCGCGCCTGGTCATGGCTGGTCGTGACGGCGCGCCGGCTCATCCAGTTGATGCCAAGGCGGTCGACGGCCGCGGCGCCGACGCGCGTTGCGAGCGCACCCGCATCCTCCGCAGCACCGGTTCGCCGCGCGCCCCTTGCCGAGCCGGTCGAGCGCGCCGCGCCCGGCCCCGACGCCGAGGTGGTGATCGACGACAGAGCGTCGCGGACACGGCTGGAAAAACGGGTTCGTTCCGATCATCAGGGCATGCTCGATTTCAACGCGCCGCTTCCCTACAAGACGCCGCCGCTGGATCTCCTGCGCGAGGTGCCGGGGGAAAGTGGCTTGGTCGATACGGTTAATCGCGCCCAGCTGGAAGCCAACGCCCGCCACCTCAAGACCGTGCTGGACGACTTCGGCGTGCGCGGCGACATCGTCAAGGTGCGGCCCGGCCCGGTGGTCACCCTTTACGAATTGGAGCCGGCGCCGGGCACCAAAAGCTCCCGCGTCATCGCGCTCGCCGACGACATCGCGCGGTCTATGAGCGCCGTATCCGCCCGCGTCGCCGTCGTCGCCGGACGCAACGCCATCGGCATCGAGCTGCCCAACGACCGGCGCGAAACGGTAAGCTTCCGCGAGCTCGTGGCGTCGGACGCGTTCGAGCGCTACGGCGGCGCGCTGACGCTGCCGCTGGGCAAGGACATCGGCGGCGCGCCGGTGTTCGTCGACTTGACCCGCATGCCGCACTTGCTGATCGCCGGCACCACCGGCTCCGGCAAGTCGGTCGCCATCAACGCCATGATCCTCGGATTGCTGTACCGGCTGCCGCCGGACGTCTGCAAGCTGATCCTTATCGACCCGAAGATGCTGGAGCTGTCGGTGTACGACGGCATTCCGCATCTGCTGTCGCCGGTGGTGACCGAGCCGTCAAAGGCGGTGGTGGCGCTGAAGTGGACGGTGCGCGAGATGGAGGAGCGCTACCGCCTGATGTCGCAGATCGGCGTGCGCAACATCGCCGGCTTCAACTCCCGCGTTATCGACGCCAAGCGTAAAGGCGAGGATCTGGTCCGCCGCGTGCAAACGGGTTTCGACGACGAAGGCCAGCCGGTGTTCGAGGAACAGAGCTTCAGCCTCGAGCCGCTGCCGCTGATCGTCGTCGTCGTCGACGAAATGGCCGACCTGATGCTCGTCGCCGGCAAGGACATCGAAGCCGCCGTGCAGCGCCTGTCGCAGATGGCGCGCGCCGCCGGCATCCATCTCATCATGGCGACGCAGCGGCCGTCGGTGGACGTGATCACCGGCACCATCAAGGCCAACTTCCCGACTCGCATCAGCTTTCACGTCACGTCGAAGATCGACAGCCGGACCATCCTCGGCGAACAGGGTGCCGAACAGCTTCTCGGCCAGGGCGACATGCTGTTCATGGCCACCGGCGGCCGGGTCACCCGCGTCCACGGCCCGTTCGTCTCCGACGAGGAGGTGGAGGCCGTCGTCCGCTACCTGAAGAGCCAGGGCGACCCGCGCTACATCCCCGAGGTGACGGAAGGCGACGACGACGGGCTGACGCTCGACGTCTACGAGGGCGGCGAGGGCGACGACGGCGACGAGCTTTACCGGGAAGCCGTCGAGATCGTGTCCCGCGAGGGCAAGGCGTCGACCAGTTTCGTGCAGCGCCGCTTGCAGATCGGCTACAACCGCGCCGCCCGTCTGATCGAACGCATGGAAGCCGAAGGCCTGGTCAGCAAGGCCGACCGCGTCGGCCGGCGGGAGATCAGGGGCGGCGGCGAGAGCGGCGACTAGGCCGGCTTGGTTCATGGCATTTCCCGATACAGGCTGGACGAACATCCGGCGGCGGCTGGCCGCGCCCGTGGTGGCCGTCCTCGTTGCCATTGCCGTAGGGGGCGGATGGCCGGGCGTCAGCGCCAGCGCCGACTCGCAGCCGCTGAGCGCCTCCGAACGGGCTGAGGTGGCGCGCATCCAGAGCTATCTGGATTCCCTCGATACGCTGAAGACGCGCTTCATCCAGGTCGCGTCGACGGGCCAGGTCGCTGAGGGCTGGATGTACATGCGGCGCCCCGGCCACTTGCGCATCGACTACGACCCACCGTCGCCGATCGAGCTGGTCGCCGATGGCGTGTGGCTCATTTACCATGACACCCGTCTCGGGCAGCTCAGTCACATCCCGCTGAGTTCAACGCCCGCCGCTATCCTCCTCGATCCCGATGTGTCCCTCACCGCCGAGGACGTCACGGTGACGGCGCTGGACACCGACCGAGGCATGATCCGGATTTCCGTCGTCCAGACCGGCCGCGCCGACGAGGGCCGGCTCACCCTGGTCCTGAGCCGGGCGCCGTTGCAGCTTAGGGCCTGGGAAGTGGTCGATCCGCAAGGCGTGGTGACTACCGTGTCGCTGATCGATCCGGCCTTTGGCGGTGAGATCGATGACGCGCTGTTCCGCATCGAGCAGCCGGATTCCTTTGGCGAGGACCATCCCTAAGCGGGCATCCCTAAACAGCTTAATCCCATGCTGTAAAAGCATGGCGCCATGCGTCTTACGCATTTGCGAGCGCTTCTAATCGAAGCCACGTAAAGATCAGGCGGATGCTTTTCGCATCTAGCCCGGATGGTTCCCCTGCCATCCCGAGGCTTCCGCCAAGGAAGCTTAAGCGCCCGGTTGCCCCCCTAACCGGGCGCTTTTTTTCGTCCCGGGTGTTTATGGTACCAGTCGGTAGCCGCCCGCCTCGGTGACCAAGATGCTCGCCTCAGCCGGGTTCGGCTCGATTTTCTGCCGCAGCCGATAGACGTGCGTCTCAAGCGTATGGGTGGTCACGCCGGCGTTGTAGCCCCAAACGTCATCGAGCAGAACCTCGCGGCTGATCACCCGGCTGCCGGCGCGATAGAGATATTTCAGGATCGCCGTCTCCTTGTCGGTAAGGCGGACCTTCTTGTTCGTCTCATCGTGGATCAGCAGCTTGGCGCTGGGCTGAAAGGTATACGGTCCGATCACGAACCGGGCATCGTCGCTGCGCTCGTGTTGGCGCAGATGCGCCCTCAGGCGCGCCAGCAGGACGCCAAGCCGGAACGGCTTGACGATGTAATCGTTGGCGCCGGCGTCGAGACCGAGAATGGTGTCGGCATCGGTATCGGCGCCGGTCAGCATGATGACCGGGCTTTTGACGCCGCTGCGGCGCATCAGCCGGCACACCTCGCGCCCGTCCATGTCGGGCAAGCCGACGTCGAGAATGATGATGTCGAACGGATCCGCCTGAGCCAATTCGAGCGCCTGGGCGCCCGTTTCGACGGCGATGGTGACAAATTCCTCGTGCAGGCGCAGTTGCTCGGACAGCATCTCACGCAGCGTCGGATCGTCATCGACGAGAAGAACGCGCTTGCCGGACGCCACGATGACACTCTCCCTGCTGCCCAATGACCCCTTGTCGTGCGGCCAAGAGTTTGAGCTTCCCCGCGTCGGTTGCAAGCGTTGTTCGCGTCGACCGCCGCCACGTGGCGCTTTCGCCCCGTCACCCGGGGCACTATGTTAGGCGCGGGACAAGTCAACGCCGGCTGGATCAGGCGACATGACGAATAGAACGCATCTTGTGTCGGTGCCGGCCACCCGGGGGCCGTTGTCGCTTGATGCCGTCGAGCGCGCCATCGGCGAAATTCGACGCGGGCGGGCGGTCGCGGTACGCGGCGCCGCGGGCGTCGGTATACTCGCCATGGCCGCCGAAGCGGCCACCGATGAGAGTATGGCCGATCTCGCCCAGTCACGCGGCGCGCTTACGCTGATGATCACCCAGCGCCGGGCCGCCGTTCTCGGATTGGCCGCCGCCGGCCTGCGCCCGATCAACGTCTCATTCTCGGCCCCACTCACCGCCGGCGTCGTCGAGGCGTTCGCCGACCCATCGTGCGCCGGCACACCGGACGTGTCCCTGGTGGCGACCGTCGCCGAGGTGGACGCGCACTCGGGCGAGGCTTCGGCGGTCGTCCTCGCCAAGGCGGCGCGGCTGCTGCCGTCGGCGGTCATCGCGCCGATCCGCGATCCGAACGCCGACGATCTGGACGCTTGGGCGTCGCGGCACCGCCGGCTGCTGGTGGATGCCGGCGACGTGTTCCAATATCCGCTGACGCTGGCGCGCACGCTCCGGCCGGTGGCGGAGGCCCGCGTGCCGCTGCTGGGCGCCGAGGACGTGCGCATCATCGCGTTTCGGCCGCGTGACGGCGGCATCGAGCACATCGCCATCGAAATCGGCACGCCGCCCCGGGATCGGCCGGCCCTTGTACGGCTGCATTCGGAGTGCTTCACCGGCGATCTTCTCGGCAGCCTGCGCTGCGACTGCGGCGATCAGCTGCGCGGCGCCATCCGGGAGATCACGGAAGCCGGCGGCGGCTTTCTCCTCTACCTGGCGCAGGAAGGGCGCGGCATCGGCCTGGTCAACAAGCTCCGCGCCTATTCCCTACAGGACAAGGGGTTCGATACCGTCGATGCCAACGAGCAGTTGGGCTTCGACGCCGACGAACGAGTCTACGTCCCCGCCGCCCACATGCTCCGTCAGCTCGGCATCGAGCAGGTGCGTCTGCTGACCAACAATCCGGCCAAGGTCGGCGGCCTCGATCGCAGTGGCATCACCGTTGTCGAACGGGTGCCGCATCACTTCCCCTCCAACCGGCACAACGAAACCTACATGCGCACCAAGGCGGCGCGCGCCGGCCATCTGTTCTGAACACCGCCGCCGTCCTGGTGACCGGGTGGCGGGGTTGAGTGATCCATGGACATTCTCGTCGACGCCGATGGTCATTTGATGTGGCCGGGCAACCGCGTGCGCTGCGCCCTCGGCCGCGCCGGCATTGCCCCCGACAAGTGTGAGGGTGACGGCCGGACTCCCGCCGGCACGTTTGAGCTGCGGGGCGTGTTCTATCGCCCCGACCGGGTCGATCGGCCCCGCACCGGTCTGCCCGTGCGCGCCATCCGGCCCGATGACGGCTGGTGCGACTGGCCGGACGATCCGCTCTACAACTGCTGGGTCCGGCTGCCCTATCCGGCGCGCGGCGAGAGCCTGTGGCGCCAGGACGGCCTCTACGACCTCGTGGTCATCCTCGGTCACAACGACAGCCCGGTGGTGGCGGGCCGCGGCAGCGCCGTCTTCCTGCACGTCGCGACCCCGGCTTATGGCACGACGGACGGCTGCGTCGCCGTCGCCCAAGCCGACCTCGTCCGGCTGCTCACCCGCTGCCGCCCCGGCGACCGCCTCGTTATACCCTGACGCCGATCATCCCGACGCCGGGCGCGACCCGAAGATCGCCGTGCCGACGCGAACCAGCGTGGCACCGAACTGGATCGCGACAGCAAAATCGGCGCTCATGCCCATGCTGAGGACGTCGAGACCGTTGCGCCGCGCCATCTGGCCCAGCAGCGCGAAATGCAGCGACGGCTCCTCGTCCACAGGCGGCACGCACATCAGCCCTCGAACGGGCAGCCGGTACTCATCGACGCACGAACGCACGAACGCATCAACGTCCGCCGGCAGAACGCCAGCCTTCTGCGGCTCCTCGCCCGTGTTGACCTGTATCAACACGTCGCGCGCAACGCCCGAGGCCTCGAAGGCGTTGGCCAGCGCGCGCGCCACCTCGTCCCGGTCGACGGACTCGATCACGTCGAACAACGCCGCCGCCCGCCGCACCTTGTTCCGCTGCAACGGGCCGATCAGGTGCAGCCTCAGGTCCGGGTACTCGTCACGCAGCGCCGGCCATTTGGCCTCCGCCTCCTGCACCCGGTTCTCGCCGAACAGGCGGTGACCGGCGTCGAGCGCGCAGCGGATGGACTCCGGTCCGTGCGTCTTGCTCACCGCGACCAGGCCGATGTCCGAGGCGCTGCGTCCGGCCTCCACCGCGGCGGCAGTAATGGCGGCGTTGACGGCGCTCAGGTTAGCCCGAATATCAACGCTGTCGGTCTCGCCAGCGGTCATTGCGGTGGTCATAAGGCTCCGGCAGGTCGATAAGGCTGATATCATGGCGACCCTATCAAACACCGGCCCCGCCCTCAAACGCCGCGTCGGAGCACCGCCTTTGCCGCCGGTCATCCTGATGACCGATGACGAGCGCCTCGCCGACCCGGAAGCCGCCGTTCGACGTCTGCCGCCCGGCAGCGCGGTGATCGTGCGCCACCGTCAGCCCGATGCCCGCCGCCGCCTTGCCAAGCGGCTGATCGCCATCGGGCGGCGCCGCCACATTCTGGTTTTCATCGCCGGCGACGTCCGGCTTGCCGCCACCCTTGGCGCCGACGGCCTGCACCTGTCGGAGGCACAAGCGCGGCGTGGACCGCACATGTGGCGCCTGTGGCGCCGCCCCGGCTGGCGGGTGACGGCGGCGGCACATTCGCCCCTGGCCATCCGCCGCGCCGCCGCCGCGGGCGCGGACGCGGTTCTGCTGGCCACCGTTTTCCCTACCGCCAGCCATCCGGACACCCGGCCGCTCGGCCCGCTCCGCTTCCAGCGCTGGCTGCGCGTCAGTCCGCTCGCCGTCTACGCGCTCGGCGGTATCGATGCGTCCACCGCGCGGCGCCTTCGCGCCACCGGCGCCACCGGGTTCGCCGGCATCAGCGGCATCCCCGGCCTCGCGCGCCGCCTCACGTCTCGTACCCGAACGCCTCGATATACGGTGACAGGATCGGCAGGATCGGCTCGAACGGGCGACGATAGTTCCACCAGCGATCGACCGAGCGGCGATAGATCGGCTGCACGACCTGGTGGTAGCTGGGCGTCGCAATGGCGCGGCCGGCGGCATGTTCGGCATAGCCGAGGACCGCGTCGTCCCACGGCAAGCCGATGCCCGTGAGCAGCCGGCGCATCTCCCCCGCCAAATCCTGGGTCAGGTCCTCGTAGCGGACGGTGACGACATCGAGCGGCAGAACCGCGCGATAATGGAGCCACAGGTCCATCACGGCGGCATAAAATCGGGCCGTCGATTCCAGGCTGGCGAAATGGATCATTGCCGCGTTCGGCTGGAACGCCTGCATGAAGGCGCTCAACACCACGTCGCAAGGGTGCCGCAGCGCCAGAATGAAGGGAGCCCGCGGAAACAGGCGGTGGATCAGCCCGGCGTCGATGGCGTTGAGCGGCATCTTGTCGACGAGAACACCCGCCGGCGCGCCGCCCAAATGGCGCGCCACCTCGCGGTCATAGGTGGCCCGAAGGTCGGCCAGCCGTTCGCCGCTGAGGCCCGCAAGCGCGTCGGGATAGTCGCCCGGCTTCGCGTCGAGTTTGTGCCGGACCACATCGACGCAGTCTTTTTCCTCCATCGTCTGCAAGCGCGGGTGGGCATCGAGACACTGATCGAGCAGCGTCGTACCCGAGCGGGGAAATCCCACCAGGAAGCACGGTTGCGGGCCGTCAGGATCCGGGTCGGCCCGCCACCCCGCCACCCATTCGGGCGTAAAGCGTTCTCTAAGGCGCTGAATGCGCGCCGGGTAAAGGTCGCGATCGATCTGCCGCGCGACCGGGTTTTCCAGCGCCAGCGCGTTGGCCTCGGCGTAAGCGTCGTACGCCCTGTCGTAGTCACCAAGCCGGTCGAGCAGCGCGCCCTTCTCGAACAGCAGGTGCGACCGGGCGTCGTCGCCGGCGCCGTGTGCATCGAACGCATCGAGGCGGCGCAAGGCCGCATCGCATCGGCCGAGCCGCCGCTCGCACCGGGCAGCGGCGGCCACCGCGCGCAGGTTGGCGGCGTCCCGCGTTAGAGCCGCCTCGGCGCGTTCGAGTCCTTCGTCCAGCCGGTTCGTGCGCTCCAACAGCGACGCCAGGGCGGCATGGTTCTCCGCGTCGCGGCCGTCATCCGCGATGGCTTGGCGATACGCCGCCTCCGCCTCGCCGCGCCGGCCCAGGCTGCCGAGCGCGTCGCCCAGATAACGCCGCGCCTTGGCGTGGTCCGGCCGCAACGCCAGCGCCTCCTCGAACCGGCCGACCGCGGCGGCGTTGCGGCCCAGGCTGGCCGCCGTCCGGCCGAGGTTGATCAGCGCTTCCACGTACGTCGGGCGCACGTCGACGGCGCGCCGAAAGGATGCCACCGCCTCGGACGGCCGTCCCAGATCGACCAGCGCGATGCCCAGGTTGTTCAGGGCCTCGGCGTACACCGGGTTTCGCTCCAGGGCCGCCTCCAGCGCGGCGTGCGCGTCGGCCGGCCGTTTGAGCGCCAGCAAAACGGCGCCCAGGCTGTTGTGGAACGCGGCAGGCCGCGAATCGGCCGCCAGCGCCCGGCGAATCAGCGGCTCGGCGCGGGCGTGATCGCCCTGCTGGTGGACGACGAGACCGAGAAGGTGCAGCGCATCGGCATGGTCGGGCCGGCGCCGCAGAACCTCCTTATAAAGGGCGGCGGCCTTGGCCAGCCGTCCCCGCTGGTGCAGGCGCACCGCTTCCGTCAGCGGATCGCGGCGCGCGGGGGAGGCTTTGGCGGGTGGCGGTGGCATCGGCATCGGCCGGCGGCTTCATCTACGAGAGGCGGCTGCGCGCGCCGGTCAGCGCCATTCGGCCGCCAGCGCGGCGCCGACGCGGTCGACGACCCCCGCCCAGTCGCCGGGATCCTGCTGGCGGAACAGACGCATGGTCGGATACCACGGCGTATCGGCGCGGTCCAGCAGCCAGCGCCACTCCGGCACGCACGGCAGCAGCAGCCACACCGGCCGCGCCAGCGCGCCGGCTAAGTGCGCGACGGCGGTGTCGACGGAGAGAACAAGGTCGAGCGACTCAAGCGCCGCCGCCGTTTCGGCGAAATCCTTGAGCTCGGACGCCAGGTCGACGACCCGGCCGGCCGGCAGCTCCGCGATCCCGCCCTGCGCCGAACCGACCTGGAGACCGTAGAACGTGCCCCGGCCGGCGTTGACCAGCGGCGCCAGCGCCGACGCCGGCATCGAGCGGTTATGGTCGTTCAGGTGCTTGGGATTGCCCGCCCAGACGAGCCCGACCCGCGGCCGCGCATCACCGGCGAGGCGGGCGCGCCAGCGGTCGACGTCGTCCTCGGCCGCCTTGAGATACGGTACGTCCGCCGGCACCGTGGCGAGCGTCGTGCCGCTTAAGTGCGGCAGGCTCATCATCGCCGCGTGGGCATCGAAGGCGGGCACCTCGCCGCCACGCGCCGCCACCGTGACCCGGCCACCGGAGCCGTCTTCGAACGACCGGCGAAACAGCCGCTCCAGCGGCGGCTGGCATTCGACGATCGTCCGCCGGCAGCCGGCGGCGATCCGCGGTATGTAGCGGACGAACTGGATGGCGGAGCCCAGGCCCTGCTCGGCGTGGATAAACACCGTCTGGTCGGCGGCCGGCCGGCCGTTCCACGGCGGCGCCGCGAACGACCGCGGCCGGGTGGTAAAGCCCGCCACCCGCCATCGTCCTTCATAGTCTCGCCACCCCTCCTCGAACCGGCCGAGCAGCAGCAGCAGCACCGCCCGGTTGGCGCGCGCCGTCGCGTGGTGCGGATCGATGGCAAGGGCCTTGTCGTACGCGGCCAGCGCGTCGTCGTAGCGCGCCCGGTCGTGGTGGACGAGGCCCAGGTTGGTCCATGCCGTCGCGTGGCGGGGCGCCAGCTTCAGGACCGCCCGCAGGGCCTGCTCGGCCTCGTCGAGGCGCCCCAGGCGATGCCACGCGCTGCCCAGGTTGCTCTGCGCCTCCGCGTAGCCGGCGTTCAGCGCGATGGCGCGCTCGTACAGCGCCACCGCGTCGGACGGACGGCCCCGCTTCATCAGGGCGTTGCCCAGGTTGTTGTGCGCCTGCGCGTTCGTCGGATCGGCGGCGATCGCCTGGCGCAGCGCCGCTTCGGCCTCGTCGAGGCGCCCGATTGCCAGCAGCACGCTGCCCAGGCTGTTGCGGAAGGCGGCGTTGTCGCCGACCTCCGCCAGCGCGCCGGCGATCAGCTCCAACGCGCGCCGCTGATCGCCCTGCTGATGCCGAATCACGCCCAGCAGATGAAGGGCGTCCGGCTGGCGCGGGGCCTGCTTCAGCACACGCTGATAGAGCGTCGCGGCCCGATCCAGCTCGCCAGCCTTGTGGAACCGCACGGCGTCCCGCAGAAGGTCCGCCGAACCGCCCTTGGCCGATGCGCGGCGGCGCGGCGTGGGCGGCGGTGGCATACGGCCGGTCATGTCGGCGCCTCCCCCGATCAGACGACCGGCGAGCCGTCGTCACGGCGATAGCCGAAACGGCTCATGGTCGGCCCGTGCTGCTTGACGATCCGCTCCACCTGCTCCTCGCTCAGAACATTCCGCCAGCCGCCGACGGTCCCCTGCCGGAAGAATCGGGCGGTATGGGACGACGCTTCGACGAAACCGTCGCTCTCCTCCTGCCCAGCCAGCACGCGGAAATCGCTGCGGCGGATGGCGCGCCGCAGCCGCTCCTGATCGGCCGGCAGGTCCAAGAAACGAACCACCTTGCCGAACGTCGCCAGCGGAGACGCGGTCATGTCTTCGTAGCGGACGGTCAGCAGCGCCACGCCGGCCAGGTTCACCCAGCCGGTAACGTGGCGGCTCCAGTCCGACAGGACTTGCGGTACCTGGTCGGCGCGGGGCTGCGTTTTCAGGCCGGGAAAACCGATCGCCTTAACGGCGTTGTCGACCGAAAGGCCATAGTGGTGCGCGAACGACACACAGACGTCGAGAGGGTTGCGGACGATATAGATGGCGCGCGTCGTGACCCCGGCGGTGATCGTCGGCACGCCTTCGACCACGCCCACGGCCGCATGTGTCTTTACCGGCACCACCCCCGGCCGCGCGTTGGCGAGCAGGCGATGCACCTTGGGCCGCAGTTGGTTGATCTCCTGCCACGACAGCGAGCCGACGGGGCGCCCGGCCACTTGTTCGAAATACCGGGCACGGCTGTCGCTGAACGACAGCTCGGGCAGGCGGTTGATGCTGACCGGCCGCGCCGCGTTGTCCAGATAATTGGCCAGGAAGGCGCGCAGCCACGTGTTTCCCGATTTCGGGTAGGACGCCAGCCAGAGGATGCCCACGATGATGCCCGGCCCTTGAACGGTGGGTACAGGTTCGCGGTGCAACCTTGCAATCGGCGGGCACAAAAGGAAAGAGGGCGGTTTCGCCGCCCTCTTCCGGATAGACGTTCGACCGCTAAGGCTCAGAACGTGAGCTTGAATCCGGCCGCGGCGCCGTAGCCGTCGTTTCCTTGGATGCCGCCGTCACCGGCCGCAGCATTGGCGGCCGCCACCTCGGGCTCGCCGTCGGCGTCGTAGTAGAACAGGCCGCCGACCAGATCGACGCCCGGCCCCAGCGTATACGTGCCGCTGACGACGACCTGGTCCAGCCGCTGATCCGAGCTGTCGTCGATGTCGCCTTCGGAGACGCCACGGATGTAGGTGACGCCGACCTTATACGGCCCGAACGAGTACGCGATACCGACATCGTACGCATGGCCGCGGAGGGAGCGGTTGTCTTCCACATCGCCGTAGGCCTGGGTGAAGGAGCCGCCGAACTCGATCCCCGAAATCTCGAACAGCACGCCGCCGTTGAAGCCGTTGACGTCGGCGCTGCCGGATTCGCCCGACGGGTCGCCATAGAGATAGCCGCCCGACGCCGATACGCCGATGCCTGCAAACTCGCCCTCATAGTTGAGGCCGACGGCGACACCGTCCTGGACCGGTCCGGTCGTTCCGGCATCGGTCTGGGTGCGGACGATCGAGTTGTTGTTGTCGCCACCGCTTTCGAACTGCGGGATGTAGGAGACGCCAAGCTGAAAGCCGGCATAGCGCGGCGTGAAATAGTTGAATTTGCCCGAATCGTCGTCGGTCAGTACCAGCGGCGTCGTATCGATGGTGGTCGACGTGCCGGCAAAGAAATCGGGAAGCGCGAAGGCCGAAATGCCGACAAGGTCGCCGTCGTTTACCGTCACGCCGCCGTTAGGTGCCACCACCGCCATTTTGTAGGCCGCGTTATCGGTATCGCCGATCTGCAGCAGGCCCCAGTCGCCCTCGACGTACATGAACGATTCGTCGATCTGATCCTCGGAGGTGTTGGCTTCCATCTGCACCTGAATGCCGACCTCGATACCGCTGCTGAGCTGGGTCGCGCCGACGAAGCACAATTCGCTGTTGTGCTTCTGGTCAAACGGCGACGCATCGAAGTCGATCCCCGCCGCGCCGTCGATGTCTTGGTTGGCGGCGACGCCCCACTGCTGGAAGTATCCGTGAATTTCGATCTTGATCTTCTGCTCGTCCTCGGACTGCGCACGAGCGTCGCCAGCCGCACCGACGATCAAGCCCGCGGCGGTCAATGCCGTGGTCGCGTATAAGAGCGTTCTCATTCGGGTTCCCATCATTGGTTTTGTTGTCATGATGTGAGGGACATTTCCGCCTAAAAAATATGCAATAATTTTCGTGCCTAATAAATGCACTAATTTACCGCGCGCTCAACGCGATTCGCCGATTTCGCCGGGAAATACGGGGGGTTGTTGCAGCAGAGTTACAGTTGGACCCTGGAGGCGCGCGTTTGGGGTAACAGCGTCACCGCACCCGGCCTTGTGTGCCGCCGGGCGCACCACAGAAAATCGTGCTCCGTGTCCTGGCAAAGAAAAAGGGAGGGTGGTTTGACCCACCCTCCCTTCCGAGGAGGAAGCTGCCGTATCTTAAAGTGGTGGTGCTAGAAGCTCAGCTTGAAGGCCGTCGCGGCACCCCAACCGTCGTTGTTCGAAACCTGACCCGGGGCGGCGGAGCCGTTCTCACCGTCAAGATCGAAGCCATACACGCCGCCGACAAGGTCGACGCCCGGACCGATTTTGTACGTACCGCTCAGCACGACATAGTCAGCGTAATTGTTGGAGTTGATGCCGTCGTTCTCGCCGCGCATGTAGGCGAGGCCGACCTTGTACGGCCCGAACGAGTACGCGACACCAACGTCGTAGCCGTAGCCGTCATACTTGGCGCCGTTCGGCTTGTCGCCGTCGGCCCACGTGTACGAACCGCCGATAACCAGGCCGCCGAAGTTAATCTGAGCGCCGCCGCCGATCGCGTTAAGGTCGTCGGCGCTGCCGCCGGCCGCCAGCCCGACCGTATTACCGTATTGATAGCCGGCGGATGCCTGCAGGCCCCAGCCGTCAAACGCCTGTTTGAAGTTCAGGCCGACCGCGGCACCTTCGTTGATCCCGGACGGTGCGTTGCCGGGGCCACCGGTCGTCTGGGCGCCGGGCACGGAGACGCGGGTGATGGAGTTGTTGTTGTCGCCACCGCCCTCGTAGTTCGGAATGTACGACGCGCCGATCTGGAAGCCGGCGAAACGCGGCGAAATGTAGGTGAACTTGCCGGAGTCGTTGTCGTCGAAACGGAACCGGGTACCGTCGATCGTCGTATCGTTCAGATCGAAGCTTTGCGGCGTGATGAGCAGACCCTGGTTCGGCATGGAGGTCAGGTCGCCCTGGTTCATGTTGATGCCACCGTCTGGAGCGACGACCTGAAGCAGGTAGGCGGCGTTGTTCTCGTCACCCAGGATCAGCCGGCCGTACTTCTCGCTCTCGAGGTACATGTACGATTCGTCGATCTGGTCGGCCGAGGTGTTGGCTTCCATCTGCACGTTGATGCCGATGGCGAAACCGGCTTCCAGTTCCATCTCGCCGATGAAGCAGAGTTCACTGTTGTGCTTCTGGTCCAGCGGACTGAGGTCGATATCCGCACCACCCGGCGAGTTCGGATCCTGACCACCGTTGAACACCGCCCACTGCTGATGATAGCCGTGGATCTCGATGCTCATCTTCTTCTCGCCTTCCTGCTGCGCGTTCGCGCTGCCGGCCGCGCTCAGGATCATGCCCGCTGTCGCCAGCGCGGTCGTCCCATAAAGTAGCTTTTTCATCTGCACCCTCACGTTTTTCCGATCAAACTCCCCTCCGTGCCGGGCAGGGAACGTCTCTGGTCCGCGCCACCTGACAGGATATGTCCAGAAAGAGGGCACAAACGACCCGCGCACATCAAGGCGAACAACGAGAAAGGTGTGTATTAAAGTCAGCAGTGTGGCAGACGAGTCACAATTCAGTGGCGCGGCGCCTCTGTTGACAGTTCGTTCCACTCAGGCTTAGGTGAACATAGTCTAGAGATGACGGAGACGCGCAAAATGCCGAAATATCCTCGCTCCGGTGGCGCGGCGCTCGCCCTGGTGTGCGCGGCTATGCTTGCGCTCGCCGGCTGCCAGGACGCCGAAGTCGTCGGCGAGTATCCCAATCCCCGGCGGGGCGATTCGACGCCGTACGATTATCAGAAGAGCGAGGGCGGGCTGTTCGGGCCGAGCGGCATATCCTTCGGCACCGGCAGCGACAAGACCAAGGACGAGGACGGAACCGGCGCCGGTGGCCTCAGCGTCAACAGCTTCTTGTGGCGAGCATCGCTGGACACGCTGTCGTTCATGCCGATCAGCTCGGCCGATCCGTTCGGCGGTGTCATCATCACCGATTGGCACGCCATGTCCGAAGTGCCGGACGAACGTTTCAAGATGAACGTCTACATTCTCGGTCGCAGCCTGCGCGCCGACGGCGTCCGGGTCGCCGTGTTCCGTCAGGTGGCGGATGCCAGGGGCGGCTGGCAGGATGCGGCCGTCGACGCTGACACCGCACCCCGAATCGAGGACGCGATCCTGACCCGCGCGCGCCAGCTCCGCTACGCGACCCTGGCGACCAACTAGCGCCGATTCTTCAATCCGAACGTTTTGCGCCGCACGGCACCGCGAAAGAGGCGAGGGCGAGTGGATGTCCCGTTACAACGCCCAAGAAACCGAAGCCCGGTGGCAATCGACCTGGGAAAGCACCGGCGCGTTTCGCGCCGACCGCCATCCTGATCGTCCCACGTATTATGTTCTTGAAATGTTCCCCTATCCGTCGGGGCGCATTCATATGGGCCACGTGCGCAACTACACCCTCGGCGACGTGGTCGCCCGGTTCAAGCGCGCCCAGGGCTTCAACGTCCTGCATCCCATGGGGTGGGACGCCTTCGGCCTGCCGGCGGAGAACGCGGCGATCAAAAACCGCGTCCATCCGGCGGTGTGGACGAAGCAGAACATCGCCGGCATGCGCCAGCAACTCAAGCGCATGGGGCTGTCGTACGACTGGTCGCGGGAATTCGCCACCTGCGATCCCGACTACTACCGCCACGAACAGCAGATGTTTCTCGACTTCCTCGCCGCCGGCCTCGTCGACCGGCGCGAATCATGGGTGAACTGGGACCCGGTGGAGCACACCGTGCTCGCCAACGAACAGGTCATCGACGGCCGCGGGTGGCGCTCCGGCGTGCCGGTGGAACGGCGCAAGCTCGCCCAGTGGTTCCTGCGCATCACCGACCAGGCCGAGGAGTTGTTGAGCGGCCTTGAAACGCTTGAGCGCTGGCCCGACCGCGTCCGGCTGATGCAGGAGAACTGGATCGGCCGCTCCGAAGGTGCGCGCATCCGGTTTGCCCTCAAGGGCCGCACGGATCGCCTGGAGGTGTACACGACCCGGCCTGACACGCTGTTCGGCGCGTCGTTCTGCGCCATCGCCGTGGATCATCCGTTGACCGTCGAACGTGCCGCCGCCAATCCGGCGCTCGCCGCCTTCGCCGAGGACTGCCTGCGTCTCGGCACCAGCGAAGCGGTGATCGAAACAGCGGAGAAGCGCGGCTTCGATACCGGGTTGCGGGCGCGCCATCCGTTGATCGCCGACCGCTGGCTGCCGGTCTACGCCGCCAACTTCATCCTCATGGACTATGGCACCGGCGCCATCTTCGGCTGTCCCGGCCACGACCAGCGCGACCACGACTTCGCCCGCGCCTATGGCCTGCCGATCATCCCGGTGGTGGCGCCCGACGGAGTAGCCGCCGATGCGGTCGATGTGCGCGACGCGCCTTACCTGGGTTCGGGGCGGCTGATCCATTCGGACTTCCTCGACGGCCTGTCGGTGGACGAGGCCAAGGCGGCGGTGAACGAACGGCTTGCGGCGTCGGGTGACGGCGGCGCCGCGATCACGTACCGGCTGCGCGACTGGGGCGTGTCCCGTCAGCGCTACTGGGGCTGCCCCATTCCCATCGTCCACTGCGGCGCCTGCGGGATCGTGCCCGTTGCCGCCGCCGAGCTGCCGGTGCGCCTGCCGGACGACGTGGATTTCGACCAGCCGGGCAACCCTCTCGTGCGCCACCCGACGTGGAAGCACGTCGCCTGTCCCCGCTGCGGCGCCCCGGCCGAGCGGGAGACCGACACCTTCGACACCTTTTTCGAATCCTCTTGGTATTTCGCCCGCTTCTGCTGCCCCGGCTCGGACCAGGCACTCGACGCCGCCGCCGTCGACGCGTGGCTGCCGGTGGATCAGTACATCGGCGGCATCGAGCACGCTGTCCTGCATCTGCTGTATTCGCGGTTTTTCACCCGGGCGCTGAAGCGTTGCGGCTACATCTCCGTCGAGGAGCCCTTCGCCGGCCTGCTGACGCAAGGCATGGTGTGCCACGAGACGTATCGCGGCGCCGACGGCGACTGGCTGTCCCCCGACGACGTTCGCCAGACCGAGCACGGTGTCATCGACGCCGCCACCGGCTCACCCGTCCAGGTCGGGCGCTCGGAAAAGATGAGCAAGTCGAAACGCAACGTCGTCGATCCGGAGGGCATCATCGATGCCTATGGCGCCGACACGGCACGGCTGTTCATGCTGTCCGACACCCCTCCCGACCGCGACCTGGAGTGGACCGACGCCGGCGTCGAGGGCGCCTGGCGCTTCATCAACCGAGTGTGGCGGATGGTCAGCGAGCCCGCCCCCGACCTGGCCCCGGTGGACGCGCCTGAGCCGCCGCCGGCGGCGCTCGCCGCCGATACAGACGCCGGCCGGCTGTGGCGGGACATCCATCGAACCATTGCCAGCGTCACCGATGACCTGCAAAAATTCGGTTTCAACCGTGCCGTTGCGCGCATCCGTGAGCTTGCCAACGCACTGACCGAGGCGTCGGGCGTCTCGGCCGAAGTCAACTGGGTGCGGCGGCGGGGACTGGAAACCCTGGTATTGCTCTCGGGTCCGATCATGCCGCATCTGTGCGAGGAACTGTGGCAGCGCCTCGGCCATCAACGGAACCTGACCGAGGAGCCGTGGCCCAAGCACGATCCGGCCCTCGCCGTCGACAACACCGTCACTCTCGGCGTCCAGGTCAACGGTAAGCTCCGCGGCACCATGGACGTACCGCGCGGCACGCCGGAGGGCGAGGTGCGGGCGGCGGCGATGGCGCTGCCGAACGTCGCCCGGGTGATTGATGGCCGCCAGCCGCGAAAGGTCATCATCGTTCAGGATCGGATCGTCAATGTCGTGCTCTAAGGCCCTCGCCGTCGTCCTGGTCACGCTGGCGCTGAGCGCCTGCGGCTTCCGGCCGCTCTACGGAACGTCGTCGGGGCCGGAAGAATCGGCGGTGATGGAAAAGCTGGCCGCCGTGGATGTGGGCATCGTCGCCGACCGCAGCGGCCAGATTCTGCGCAACGAACTTCGCGACCTGCTCAATCCCGGGCGGTTGTCGGTGCCTGACACGTATCGGCTTGAAGCGGTCGTCGACGAGGACGAGCAGGACGTAGCGCTTCAATCGACCGGGTTCGCCACCCGCACCGCCGTGCGCCTGACGGCCCGGTATCAGCTCATCGACTCCAAGAGCGGCAGCGTCCTGTTGAACAGCAAGACCCGCGTCGTCAGCACCTTCAACATCATCAGCAACAAGTATTCGACCGTCGTGGCGGGCGAAAGCGCTCGCGAGCGGGGCATTCGTCAGATCGCGCAGGAAATCCGCCAGCGTCTCGCCGTTTACTTCGCGCAGAACAAGGACCCGGCTGTCGCTGGCCTCGACAAAACATGAAGTTGGCGGCGCGGCGGATCGAGGCGGTCCTCGCCCGCCCCCCCGCCGACCTGCGCGCCATCCTCCTCTACGGTCCCGATCGCGGTCTGGTCCGCGAACGCGCCGCCACCGTGGTGAGCGCCATCGCCGGGCAGCCGCCGGACCCGTTCCGCCTCGCCGAAGTGACATCCGACGCCCTTAAGGCCGACCCCACACGGTTGCTGGACGAGGCGGCCGCGCTGTCGTTTACCGGCGGTCGGCGGCTGATCCGGCTTCGCGACGCCACCGACGGCGACGCCGCCGTGATCGAGCCGGTGCTGGCCGCGCCGCTTTGCGACGCCCTGCTGCTCATCGAATCCTCCGAGTTGCCGCCGCGCTCGGCGCTGCGCCGCCTCGCCGAAAGCGCGGACAACGCCGCCGCCGTCGCCTGCTACGCCGATGAGGCCGCCGGCCTCGACGGTCTGATTGCCGACGTGCTTGGCGCACGCGCGCTGACCCTGCATCGCGATGCCGGCGACCTGCTGCGCCGGTCTCTCGGCGCCGATCGCGGCCTCTCCCGGCAGGAGTTGGAAAAACTCGCTCTCTACGTGGGCGACCGTGGCGGAGAGGTCACTGTTGACGATGTCACCCAAGTCATTGCCGACAGCGCGCTGTTGTCCGTCGACAGCGTTGCTTTCGCGGCCGGCGAGGGTGACATGGCGGCGCTGGATCGCGCCCTGGCGGCCGCGTTCGCCGAAGGCATGACGCCGGTCCGCGTGCTGCGCGCCACCGGGCAGCATCTGCAGCGCCTGCTCACCGCCTCTCTCCAGCTTGCCGCCGGCCGGTCGCCGCAGCAGGCGATGGCGACCCTGAAACCGAAGGTCTTCTATCGCCACGAGGCCGCCTTCGCGGCCCAGATGCGCCGATGGTCGCGGCCACGGCTGCACCGCGCGCTCGACCTTCTCGTCGACACCGAATTCGAATGCAAGACCACCGGCGCGCCGCAGGAACTTCTGTGCGCGCGGGTGCTGCTTCAGATCGCCCGCGCCGCCCGCGCCACGTAAATCCGCCGCTATTCCGCCGCCGGATCCGGGCGCGACCGTCGCAGCCGGTGCAGCACGTCGTCCAGCTGCTCCAGAGACCGGTAGTGAAGAACGAGCGTGCCGCCGTTGCCGCTGAAACGGATTTCAACGGCGAGGCCCAGCAGGGCGCCCAAATCCCGTTCCAGAGCCCGCGTGTCGGCATCCTTGCCGCTTGGCCCGCTGCTTTTCGGACGCGTCGGGTAGTTGCCGCGTTGCGCCGCCATCAGCTGCTCCGTCTGGCGCACGTTGAGGCCACGGGTAACCACCGTCCGAGCGATCGTTTCCGCGTCGGCGTGCCCGACCAGCGCGCGGGCGTGACCGGGGCTGAGCGACCCGCTGTCCAGCAGTGCTTTGACGCTGTCGGGCAGGGTCAACAGACGCAGGCTGTTGGCGACGTGACTGCGGCTTTTGCCGACCCGGTCGGCGACCTGTTCCTGGGTGTTGCCGAAATCGTCCAGCAGCCGGCGATAGCCCTCCGCCTCCTCCAGTGCCGACAGGTCCTGGCGCTGCAGGTTCTCCACCAGAGCGATCGCCATCGCGCTGCGATCGTCCAGTTCGCGGACGACCACCGGCACATCGTGCAGGCCGGCACGCTGGGCCGCCCGCCATCGGCGTTCGCCGGCGATGATCTCAAAGCGATGCGGCTCGTCCGGATCGCGCCGGACCAGGATCGGCTGAAGGATTCCCTGTTCGGCGACGGAGCGGGCCAGATCCGCGAGATCGTCCTCGGCGATCTGCCGCCGCGGCTGAAACCGTCCCGGCCGCAGCTGGTCGACGGCCGCCGTGCGCGGCGCCCGCATGCGGTCGAGCTGCGCCAGGTCCTCGTCATCGTCGCCGAGCAGCGCCGACAGGCCGCGTCCCAGGCCGCGCGGGCGGGGGTCGCCCGACATCAGGCGACCGCCAGACCTTCGCGGCGAAGGATTTCGCCGGCGAGGTGGATGTAGGCCTGGGAACCGGCGCAAGCGGTATCATAGATCAGCACCGGCCGACCGTGCGACGGCGCTTCCGACACCCGCACGTTGCGCGGGATCACCGTGCGGTACACCTTGCTCCCGAAGTGGGCGCGGACATCGCTGGCGACCAGGTCGGAAAGACGGTTGCGGCGATCGAACATGGTCAGCACGATTCCCTGAATCTCCAGATCCGGATTGAAGGCGCGTTTGATCCGCTCCACCGTGCGCATCAGGTGGCTGATCCCCTCCAGCGCGAAGAACTCGCACTGCAGCGGCACCAGGACCGCATCGGCGGCGACCAGCGCATTGACGGTGAGCAGGCCCAGCGCCGGCGGGCAGTCGATTAGCACGTAGTCGCACGGCTGCCGGTCGGCGGCGATGGCCCGGCGTAGAAACGCCTCGCGTCCCGGTGCCGCCGCCAGCTCGATCTCGGCGCCGGAAAGCTCGGCGTCGGCGGGAACGATCGACAGCCGTGGCACCGCCGTCTCGTGCACCGCCGCCGCCATCGGCGCGCTGCCGATCAGCACGTCATAGGCGCTGGGAACGCGGTCGCGGGCGGGGATGCCCAGGCCCGTACTGGCGTTGCCCTGCGGATCGAGGTCGATGATCAGCACCGAGCGCTTGGTGGCCGCCAGCGCGGTGCCGAGATTGATCGCCGTCGTCGTCTTGCCGACGCCGCCTTTCTGGTTGGCGACGGCGATGATGCGCGGCGGGCGGGGCGGGGCGTCAGCGGTCATGGCGGCTCTGCAGCCTGTCAATGGTGAGAATGGCGCCGGCGGGGTCGGAACGGCTGCCGATGCAGGTTGTCGAGAGTGTCCACGCTTTCTCGGCGGCCGTCAATTCGACGTCGAGCGTGCGTCCCTTGAGGAACAGGCATCGGCCGCCGGGACGGAGAATATGCGCCGCCACCGGCAGCAAAGCGCTGAGCGGCGCGCAGGCGCGGGCGACGACGACATCGGCGATGGCAGGCGGCAAGGCATCCATGCGCCGGTTGTCGATCTCTGCCCGAGTCCCGGTGATTCGCGCCGCCTCGCGAAGGAACGCGCACTTGCGGGCATCGCTGTCGACCAAGCGCACGTCGGCGGCGCTCACGATGGCGAGAACCAGGCCCGGAAAGCCGGCGCCGCTGCCCAAATCAACGACGCTGGCCGACCCTGGCGGCAGCAGCGGGGCGAGCTGCGCCGAATCGAGCATGTGCCGCCGCCACGGGTCGGCCAGCGTCGAGGCGCCGACCAGATTGATCCGCCGCTGCCAGTGGCCCAGCAGGTCGAGATAGGCGGCGAGGCGGTCGGTGGTTGCGCCGTCGATGCCGGTGAGGACGCGAAAGCCGTCGCGGCTCAGCGGCTGTTTCACGTGAAACAGTCCTCACACCGCCAGACGGTCATCGTCCCGGTCGCCGTCGGTGCGCCGCACATGGCGCAGCAGCACCGTCAGCGCCGCCGGGGTGATGCCGGGAAGGCGCGCCGCCGCTGCCAGCGTCGCCGGGCGGCTGCGATCGAGCTTCTGGCGCAGCTCCGTCGAAAGCCCGGCGACCGCGCCGTAGTCCAGATCGGCCGGCAGTTCGAGGCCCGCGTCGCGCCGAAAGGCGTGCACGTCGGCGTCCTGGCGGGTGAGGTAGCCGCGGTAATGGGCATCGTTGCGCAGCTGCTCGATGATCCCAGGCGGGATCGCCGCCGTTTCCGGCCACACCTCGCGTACCCGGTCGACCGTCATCGCCGGCACGGCGAGCAGCGCCGCCGCCGTCCGCCGCTGGCCGTCGTCATTGACCGCGATCCCCAGCCCCCGCAGCCGATGCGGCGTCGCCGTCAGCGCGTTCAGCCGTTCCCGGGCCGTCGTCAACGCGGCATCCTTGGCGGCGAAGGCCCGCGCCCGCGCCGCGCCGACGAATCCTGCGGCGAGACCGAGCGCGGTCAGGCGCTGATCAGCATTGTCGGCGCGCAGCCGCAGCCGGTATTCGGCGCGCGAGGTGAACATCCGATAAGGCTCCTCCGTCCCCAGCGTCACCAGGTCGTCGATCATCACGCCGATGTAGGAACTGGCGCGATCGAGGACGAAGCCGCCGCCGCCGCCAGCCCGCCGGGCGGCGTTGACGCCGGCGATCAGGCCCTGGCCCGCCGCCTCTTCGTAGCCGGTGGTGCCGTTGATCTGGCCGGCGAGGAAAAGCCCCGGAAGCTTCAGTGTTTCCAGCGTCGGCGCCAGCTCGCGCGGATCGACGAAATCGTACTCGATGGCGTAGCCGGGACGCAGCATGACCGCCGTCTCGAGGCCCGGAATGGTGCGCAGCAGCGCCGCCTGAACGTCCTCCGGCAGTGAGGTTGAAATGCCGTTGGGATAGACCGTACAGTCGTCCAGGCCCTCCGGCTCGAGGAAAATCTGATGATGGTCGCGCTCGCCGAAGCGCACGACCTTGTCCTCGATGGACGGGCAATAGCGCGGCCCGACGCCCTTGATCTGTCCCGAATACAGCGGCGCCCGGTCGAGATTGGCGCGAATGACCGCGTGCGAGGCTGCGGTCGTGCCGGTGACGTGGCAGCAGATCTGCGGCACGGTAATCCGCTCGGTCAGGAACGAAAACGGCTGCGGCGGATCGTCGCCCGGCTGCACCGTCAGCCCGTCGTAACGGATGGTGCGGCCGTCCAGGCGGGGTGGGGTGCCGGTCTTCAGCCGCCCCATGCGAAAACCGGCGCGCGCCACCGCCTCGGCCAAGCCCACCGCCGGCGGTTCGTTGACCCGGCCGGCGGGGAGCCGCCGGGTGCCGATGTGAATTTCGCCACGCAAAAACGTGCCGGTGGTGATCACCACCGCGGCCGCACCAATCGATGCGCCGTCCGCCAGGCGGACGCCGCTCAGCTGTCCGGCAGTGCCGAACGTCAGCCCCTCGGCCGCACCGCCGCGGATATGGAGATTGTCCTGTTCGGCCAACAGCGCCGCCATCGCCCGGCGATACAGCGCCCGGTCGGCCTGCGCCCGTGGGCCACGCACCGCCGGCCCTTTGGAGCGGTTGAGCACCCGGAACTGAATGCCGGCCTGATCGATGGCGCGGCCCATCAGGCCGTCGAGGGCGTCTATCTCCCGCACCATCTGTCCCTTGCCGAGGCCGCCGATGGCCGGGTTGCAGGACATTTCGCCAATGGTGTCGAGCCGATGGGTGACCAGCAGCGTCCGCGCGCCGGCCCGCGCTGATGCCGCCGCCGCCTCGCAGCCGGCGTGGCCGCCGCCGATCACGATCACGTCAAAATCCGTCATGCCGCGACCCTAGCGATGGCCGGCAGCCGCGTCAAAGCCGGACCCCGGTGTTTCACGTGAAACGCTCACTTGCCAATGCAAAACGAGCCGAAAATAACGTCGAGCAGATCCTCGACGTCGACACGGCCGGTGATCCGCCCCAGCGCCGTCGCCGCGTGGCGCAACTCTTCCGCCCGCGTCTCCATTTCCGTCGCCGCCGCGGCGCCGTCCAGGCCGCTCAGGCACGCCTCCAGCGCCTGGCGATGGCGCAAGCGGGTCAGCGACACCGCCTCGCCGCCACCGAAACGCTCGCCAAGCGCCGCCTCCAAACGTCCGATCAGCGCGCTGATGCCGCCGCCGGTGCGCACCGACACCACGCTCGCCGCGTGACCGTCGACCTGGGCGACGTCGTTAACCCGGCCCAAATCGGCCTTGCTGACGCACACCAGCGTTTCACCGTCGATCAGCGACCGCGTTTCCGCGCAGGCATCCGGCCAGCGCGCGCCATCGATGACGGCAAGACGCAAGTCCGCGGTGCGCGCCTGTTCGCGGGCGCGCCGCACCCCTTCCATCTCGACGGCGTCGCCGCCACCGCGAATGCCGGCCGTATCGCACAGCAGAACCGGGTAGCCGGCGATGTCCAGCGCCACCTCGATGACGTCCCGCGTGGTGCCCGGCTGCGGCGATACGATGGCCGCCTCGCGCCGTGCCAGGGCGTTCAACAGGCTCGACTTGCCGGCGTTGGGCGCACCGATGATGGCGATGCGGATGCCGTCGCGGATGCGCTCGCCCCGGTACCCGTCGGCGAGATGGGCGGCGATGTCACCCCGCAGTTCGGCGACGGCGTCGCCGACACGGCGTTCCAGATCGGCCGGAATGTCCTCATCAGAGAAATCGATGCAGGCCTCCAGATAGGCCAGCGTTTCGATAAGGCGATGCCGCCAGCCCTCGGTGCGTGCGGCGAGGGCGCCGCCCATCTGTTCCAGCGCCTGGCGCCGCTGCGCCGCCGTTTCCGCGGCGACCAGATCGGCCAGACCCTCGGCGCCGGTCAGGTCCATGCGGCCGTTGTCGAAGGCCCGGCGGGTGAACTCGCCCGCCTCGGCCGGCCGCACCGCAGGCCGCGCGGCCAGCGCGTCGAGCACGCCCTCGATCACCGCGCGTCCGCCGTGCACGTGCAGTTCCGCCACGTCCTCGCCGGTGAAGCTGGCCGGGGCCGGAAACCACAGCGTCAGCGCCTGATCGAGGACCTCGCCGTCGGCGCCTCTCAGCGTCCGCAACGCCGCCCGCCGCGGCTGCGGACACGGGCGCCCGGTCACCTGCCTTAGTGCCTGGCCGGCGTCCGGCCCGGACAGCCGAATGACGGCGACGCCGGCGCGTCCCCGACCCGAAGCAAGAGCGACGATGGTATCGATGGAGTGCCCGTCCGCCATGGCGCCGGTGACCGGCCGTCAGCCGTCGACGTCGGCCCTAGGCGGCATGCGCAGGCGCTCGACGGTCTCGCCCCGGCCGATGTGGCGTTCGAGAATTTCGTCGACGTCGGCGCGGGTGTCGTAATGGTACCAGACGCCCTCGGGATAAATGACCATCGTCGGGCCCAGCTCGCAGCGGTCGAGGCAGCCGGACGCGTTGATGCGGACGTCGTCCAACCCGAACTCTTTCGCCCGGGCCTTCATGTAATCGCGCAGACGGACGGACCCGCGCCGCGAACAGGAGCCGCGCGGGTGCTTCTCCGGCCGCTCGTTGACGCAGCAGAACACATGCAGGCGATAGAACAGCGGCGGATCGGCCTCGCCGTTCACGACTTCGGCGCCTCGGGGTCCTTTTTGCCGCCCGCCTTCTGCGCCGCACCGGTGATCTGCGACCAGACGAATTTCTGCCACTGCTCGAGGCCCTGCAGGCCGGCGGGCAGCCACATCTTGAACAGCGCCTCGGGCTCCATGGCGTTGAGAGCCTTCTTCATGCGGTTCTCGATTTCCTGCATCAGGGCATTTTGCATCGGCTTGACGTCCGGCAGACCCGCGAGCGTGCGTGCCTCTTCCGGCGTGCAATCGATATCGATGTGAATTTTCATCTCATGTCCACTTCGGTCCGCCGCGTCTCGGCGTTGCCACGCCCGTATCGACGGCCACGCCGCCGCCGGGGTTGCAGCCCACCCCCGCAGCGCCAACGTATGCGACGTTGGTGTTTCGCGCAACGTCACCGACCGATGACCCAGCCGAAGACGCCGGCCCGTCCACCCTTGAGCCGCCCCAACCTTGAGCCGCAAGGTCGATGATGTCCGCCAACCTCCTCGCCGCCGAGACCAGCCCCTATCTGCTGCAGCATCGGGACAATCCGGTGCACTGGCGTCCGTGGGGCGAAGCGGCACTGGCGGAGGCAAAGCGGCTCGACCGGCCGATCCTTCTCTCCGTCGGTTACGCCGCCTGCCACTGGTGCCATGTCATGGCGCACGAGAGCTTCGAGGATGCCGCCATTGCGGAGCTGATGAACACGCTGTTCGTCAACATCAAGGTCGACCGCGAGGAGCGGCCGGACGTCGACACCCTCTACCAGTCGGCGCTGGCGCTCACCGGCCAGCACGGCGGCTGGCCGCTGACGATGTTTCTGACACCGGACGGCAGTCCCTTCTGGGGCGGCACCTATTTCCCGCCCGAGCCGCGCTTCGGACGGCCTGGGTTCCCCGATGTGCTGCAGCAGGTGGCCCAGGTCTACCGTGTCGACCGCCAACGCGTCGCGAGAAACGTCGATGCGCTGAAAGACGGCCTGGTCAAGATGGCCCAGCCGCAGCCGGGCGAAGGGTTCACCGACCAGACCCTGAATACCGTCGCCACGGCGGCACTGCGCCTCGTCGACCCGATCGCCGGCGGTACCGAGGGCGCGCCCAAATTCCCACAGCCGCTGTTCTTCCGCTTTCTGTGGCGGGCATACCGGCGCACCGGCTCGACGCTGTACCGCGACGCCGTCACCCTCACTCTCGATAGCATCGCCAACGGCGGCATCTACGATCACCTGGCCGGCGGTTACGCCCGCTACGCCACCGACGACCTTTGGCTCGTCCCCCATTTTGAGAAGATGCTCTACGACAACGCGCTGCTCGTCGACCTGATGACCGAGGCGTGGGCCGTCGAGCGCTGCGACCTCTACGCACGCCGGGTACGGGAGACCATCGCCTGGGCGCTCGGCGACTTGACCACCGGCGACACCGACGAGGGCTTGTTCGCCTTCTTCAGCGCCTTCGACGCCGACAGCGAGGGCGTCGAGGGCAAGTACTACGTTTGGACGGAGGCGGAGGTGGACGCGGTTCTGGGCGACGCGGCGCCGCTGTTCAAGCGCGTCTATGACGTCACCCCCGGCGGCAACTGGGAAGGGTCGACGATCCTCAATCGGCGCCGCGCCGCCTCGGCACGGAACGACGACGAGGAAAGGCGGTTGGACGACGCCCGGGCCCGTCTGCTGGCGGTGCGCCGTGGCCGCATTCCGCCGGCCCGCGACGACAAGGTGCTGGCCGACTGGAACGGCCTGATGATCACCGCCTTGGTCCACGCCGGTACGATGTTCGATCACCCTGAGTGGGTCGATGCGGCGCGCCGCTGTTTCACGTTCATCCGCACCCGCCTCGAGATTGACGGCCGCCTCCGCCACACGTGGTGCGCAGGCCAGGCCCGCCACCCGGCCGTTCTGGATGATTACGCCAGCATGGCGCGGGCGGCGCTGGCGCTCTACGAGGCCACCGGCGAGGCCGAGTATTGCGCTCAGGCGGAGCGCTGGGTCGCGGTCGCCGATCGCCACTTCTGGGATGCGGCCGATGGCGGCTACTTCCAGTCCGCCGATGACACAACCGACGTCCCCGTGCGCTCCAAGGGCATCATGGATAACGCCGTGCCGTCGGGTAACGGCGTCATGATCGATGTGCTGGCGCGCCTCTATCACCACATCGGCGATGACCGCTACCGCGAGCGCGCCGATGCCGCCATCCGGCTGTTCTCCGCCGACAACCCGCAGTACCTGATGAACGTCCCCGGCCTGCTCCTGGCGCATGATCTGTTGGCGAACGGCGTGCAGATCGTCCTTATCGGCGACCCGGCCGACGCCGCCACGGCCGACCTGCACCGGACCGCGTTCGCGGCGGCGCCACCGCATCGGGTCATCACTCAGGTCGCTCCGGACACGCCGCTGCCGCCGGGCCATGCGGCGTTCGCCAAAACCGCCATCGACGGCCAGCCCACCGCCTATGTCTGCGTCGGACCGCTATGCAGCCCGCCGGTCACCACCGCAGCCGCCTTGCGGCACACCCTGGCGCAAGCGTAAACAACGCGCCAAAACAAACCTGAGAACAAGCCCCGAGGAGACGAATCCATGACCATGGCCATCCGCATTCACGAGACTGGCGGCCCCGACGTTCTGCGCTGGGAGGAGGTCGAGGTCGGCCGCCCCGCCGCCGGACAGGTGCTGCTCCGCCACACCGCCGTCGGACTCAACTTCATCGATGTCTATCATCGCACCGGCCTCTATCCGCTGCCCGGTCTGCCGGCCGTCCTCGGCCTGGAGGCGGCCGGCGTCATCGAGGCCATCGGCGACGGCGTCTCGGGCTTTGCCATCGGTGACCGCGTCGCCTATGCCAGCCCGCCGCCGGGCGCCTATGCCGAGGCCCGCGTCATGGCCGCCGACCGGCTGGTTCACCTGCCGGACAGCATCGACGACCAGACCGCCGCCGCCATGATGCTGCAGGGCATGACGGCGCAGTATCTGCTGCGCCAGACCCACCCCGTCGTCGCCGGCGAAACCATCCTGTTCCACGCCGCCGCCGGCGGTGTCGGCCTTATCGCGTGTCAGTGGGCCAAGTATTTGGGGGCTACGGTCATCGGCACCGTCGGCTCGGATGACAAGGCGGAACTGGCCCGCGCCAACGGCTGCGATCACCCCATCGTTTATACCCGCGAGTCGTTCCCGGAGCGGGTGCGCGAGATCACGGGCGGCCGCGGTGTCGACGTGGTGTACGACTCCATCGGCAAGGACACCTTCGACGGCTCCCTCAGCTGCCTCAGACCGCGTGGGTTGATGGCGAGTTTCGGCAATGCGTCCGGACCGGTGCCGCTCATTGAGCCGGCGATACTGTCCCAGAAGGGCTCGCTCTATCTGACCCGCCCGACGCTGTTCCACTACACCGCCACGCCGGCGGAGCTTCAGGCGACGGCGCGCGACCTGTTCGACGTCGTCTCCGCCGGCCACGTCACCATCCGCATCGGCGCCACCTATCCGCTGTCGGAAACAGCCGCCGCCCATCGTGACCTGGAGGCCCGCCGCACCACAGGCTCGACCGTGCTCACCGTCTGACGGGAAGGGGGAAACCGGGGGCGTCGCCGACCGGCTGAGGCGTCAGCTGTTCATCGCCTCGAAGAACTCGGAATTAGCCTTGGACGACTTGAGCTTGTCGTTCAGGAATTCCATCGCGTCGACGACGCCCATCGGCATCAGCACGCGGCGCAGCACCCACATCTTCGACAACGTGCCCTTGTCGACCAGCAGCTCTTCCTTGCGCGTGCCCGACTTGGTGATGTCGATGGACGGCCAGGTGCGCTTGTCGGCCAGCTTGCGGTCGAGGATGATCTCCGAGTTGCCGGTGCCCTTGAACTCCTCGAAAATCACCTCGTCCATGCGCGAGCCGGTATCGATCAGCGCGGTGGAGATGATGGTCAGCGAGCCGCCTTCCTCGATGTTGCGCGCCGCGCCGAAAAAGCGCTTCGGACGCTGCAGGGCGTTGGCGTCGACGCCGCCGGTCAGCACCTTGCCGGAGGACGGCACCACCGTGTTGTAGGCCCGCGCCAGCCGGGTGATCGAGTCGAGCAGGATGACCACGTCGCGCTTGTGCTCGACCAGGCGCTTCGCCTTCTCGATGACCATTTCGGCCACCTGCACGTGCCGCGCCGCCGGTTCGTCGAAGGTGGAACTGATCACCTCGCCCTTCACCGAGCGGTCCATGTCCGTCACTTCCTCCGGCCGCTCGTCGATGAGCAGCACGATCAGGTAGCACTCGGGGTGATTGGCGGCGATGGAGTGGGCGACGTTCTGCAGCATGACCGTCTTGCCGGTCCGGGGTGGGGCGACGATCAGCGCCCGCTGCCCCTTCCCGATCGGCGTGATCAGGTCGAGAACCCGCGACGTCAGATCCTTGTTCGGCGCGTTCTCCATCTCCATGGTCAGCCGCTGCTCAGGGTAAAGCGGCGTCAGGTTGTCGAAGTTGATGCGATGGCGCACCTCGGCCGGATCGGCGAAATTGATCGTGGTGACGCGCAGCAACGCGAAGTAGCGCTCGCCATCCTTGGGCGCGCGGATTTCACCCTCGACCGTGTCGCCGGTGCGCAAGCCGAAACGACGCACCTGGCTCGGTGAAATATAAATATCATCTGGTCCCGGCAGATAATTCGCTTCCGGAGAACGAAGAAAACCGAACCCATCCTGAAGTATTTCAAGGACGCCATCGCCGAAGATCGGAATTTCGTTTTCCGCAAGCTGCTTGAGGATCGCGAACATCATTTCCTGCTTGCGCAGAGAACTGGCATTCTCGATCTCGAGATCTTCCGCGTAGGTCAGCAACTCAGCCGGCGGCTTCGCTTTTAGTTCTTTAAGATGCATCGTCACCGATGAAACTCCGCGCGGTGTCGCCTGAACGGCGAGCGACAGAGACCCTGCAAGAGCGGCGTCCAGCGCCGACACAGGATCGAGAATCCTTCAAGAAGGAAAGGCCTTAAGCGTCGACGGGGATGAAGAAGGTCGTGAGAATCGGACTGTACAGATCGCGTACGTTACGCTCTTTTAACATGGGCCAACGCGATCGTGTTTGTCAATCAATCGAGACGACATTGTTGCGGAATATGGCTAGAGACTTCAGAAGGGTTGAACGACAACGAGAATAACGATGCCGATCATCAGCACCGTCGGCACCTCGTTGACGACCCGGAAGAATACCGCCGTCCGCGTGTTGCGATCCTCCGCGAAGGCCCTGCGCCACTGCGCCATCATCCCATGCATCGCCGCCATAACGAGAACCAGCAGCAGCTTGACGTGCAGCCAGCCCAGCGTTGCCGCCGACGAGCCGAGCTGCCAGATCAGAAGACCGCCGGTAATGAACGTCGCGATCATCGCCGGGTTCATGATCGCGCGCAGCAACCGCCGCTCCATCACCTTGAAGGTTTCCGACGTCTCGGAGCCGGCCGCCACGCCGGCGTGATACACGAACAGCCGCGGCAAATACAACAGCCCCGCCATCCAGGCGATGACGCTGATGATGTGCAACGCGCGCAGCCACAAATACCCATCCATGCCGATGTCTTACCTCGTCCCTGGGGACGTTGTCGCCCCGATGCACACGCACTGGCTTAAGCCAGCCCCGCACAGGCGTCGGCCGCCCTCCGGCCGCGGCGGTCCGCCATCCCGCGCCATCGCCTCCTCAACCAGGTCGGCCAGTCCGTCGATGAACAGGGGCTCGGTGCCGGCCGTTGGTACCCGCACGTAGGCAGGCACGCCCGACGCGTCGGCAACATGCCGGTATTCGATGTCCAGCTCGACCAGCGTTTCCGAATGCTCGGAGACAAAGGCGACCGGCGCCACGACAACCGCCCGGCCATCCCGCCCGGCGCGTTTGATCTCCGCCTCGGTGGACGGCCCGATCCATGTCAGCGGCCCGACCCGGCTCTGATAGCACAACACGTGATCGCCAGCGGCCGCTCCCAGCCGGTCAACGATGGCCGCCACCGTCTGTTCGACCTGCCACGGGTAGGGGTCGCCACGATCGACAATGCGCTGCGGCAATCCGTGCGCCGAAAACAGAACGCGGCGCGGCATCGCCTCATCAAGGGACGCGAGCGCTGTCTCGACCCCCGCCGCCATCGTCTCGATAAACCCCCGCAGCCTTGGATAACAGCACACCGCCAGCGTCGGCACGCTCAATCCCAGCTCGGCGGTGGCCTCTGCCCACGCCGTCAGCGACGATCCGGTCGTCGTGGTCGAAAACTGCGGATAAAGCGGCAGCAGAATGACCCGTGTCGGATCCACGCGCGCCACCCGCGCCGCCGTCTCCTCGCTCATCGGATGCCAGTAGCGCATACTGGGAAACACGTACGCGTCGACGCCGCGCGCCCGCAGCGCATGTTGCAGCGCCGCCGCCTGGGCGTCGGTCAGCTCCCGAAGCGGCGACCGGCCGCCCATCTGCGCATAAATACCCCGCGCGACCGGCGCCCGCCGTTTTGCGATCAGCCGCGCCAGCCAACCCCGCCACGGCGACGGCAGACCGATAATCGCCTTGTCGCTGAACAAATTGACCAGAAACGGCTCCACCGCGTCGAGACCATCCGGCCCGCCGAGATTGAACAGCACGACCGCGATCCGCTCGCCACTCATCGCGGCCGCCGCCGATAGCTTCGGACCGTCGCGCAGACCCGCTCGACGTGCTCGGGCGGCGTTTCCGGCAGAATGCCGTGGCCGAGATTGAACACGTAGCGCCCGCCCGACAGCGCATCGAGAATACGCGTCGTCTCATCCTCCAGGCGGTCCGTTCCGACCTTGAGGAGCACGTTATCAAGATTACCCTGCAGCGCGCACGCCGGCTGCAGCGTTTCGGCCGCCCAGCCGGCGGACATTGTGGTGTCGAGCCCGACGGCGTCGATCCCGGTTTCCCGCACGTAGGGCGCATAAAGGGCGCCGGCGCCGCGCGGAAAGCCAATCACCGGCACGTCCGGCGCCACGCTCTTCAGGTACCGAACAATACGCGTCGTCGGCTCGATGACCAAGGCGCGAAACAGTGGCTCCGGCAGCAGGCCGGCCCAGCTGTCGAACAGCTGCACCACATCGGCGCCGCACTGGATCTGTCGTTCCAGATAGCGCGCCGTCACCTCGGTCAACCGCTCGATCAGTGCTATCAGCACCTCGGGCGCCTTGTACGCCATGCTGCGGATGGTCTCTCCGTCCGTGCCGCCCCGGCCTTCGACCATGTAGAGCGCTACCGTCCACGGCGCACCGGCGAAGCCGATGACGGCACGATCCTCCGGCACCGCCGCCGCCAGCGTCGTCAATGATCGGAACACCGGCTCCAGACGCGCGTCGACCCTGTCCGCACGCAACCGCTCGACGTCGCACCGCCGCCGAAGCGGCTCGAGAACCGGCCCCTCGCCGGTGGCGAACCGCACCGGCCAGCCCATCGCGTCCGGCACCACCAGGATGTCGCTGAACAGAATGGCGGCGTCCATGCCATAGCGCCGAAGCGGCTGCAAGGCCGCTTCCACCGTCAGCTCCGGCGTGTAGCAGAAGGTCAGAAAATCCGTCTCGCGACGGCGCAGCGCCAGATATTCCGGCAAATAGCGTCCGGCCTGGCGCATGAACCAAAAGGGCGGCCGTCCGTCGCCATCGCCCCTCAGCTCGCGGACCAGCGCCGAGTTGCGGCGTGGTGGTCTCTCCGCCGATGCGTCCAGCAAGCGGGACCTTGCTCCACACCCCTCTTCTTCAATCATAAGAGTCCTAAAAGGTTGTGTTTGTAGTAGGCGGCGAGATAACGGGGATTATGAATCATCCACACGCCATCCCGCATCTTCCGCGCTCTGTCCGCCGCGTCCATGAGGCGTGTGTATATCATGTGAAACGATTGCCGGCGATGAAGCCACTCAGAGGCTTGGGATGGGATTGGGCATGTGTGGAACACGCGCGCAACGGAAAGCGCATCGCCGGACTCCCCCGTTGTTGTTCCAGTGCCCATAACGTTCTCCCGGCGGTGCACGATAAACGAAAGTCGTGGAACGAATCCGGCCTTGTGGGGTACGGCTGGGGACAGAGGGCGGATGTCCCCAGGCTCTCCACAGGCACATCTGGGATAACCGTGACGGATGGGTTGTACGGACGATGATGGCACCTCCTGTCGTTCTCGCGTCGGCAAGCGCGGCCCGTCAGCACATGCTGGCGGCGGCGGGCGTCGCCTTTTCCGTCGTTCCGGCGGCGGTGGACGAGGACCGGCTGAAGGCGGACGGCCGCGCCGCCGGCCGCTCGTCCGACGCGATCGTGCGCGCCCTTGCCCGCGCCAAGGCGGCCGCCGTCGCCGCTTCCCAACCCGATGCCTTGGTGATCGGTGCCGACCAGGTCCTCGACCTGGACGGGACGCTGTTCAGCAAGGCAGCCGACCGGGCCGATGCTCGGCACCAACTGGAGCAGCTGCGCGGCCGGTCTCACACCCTGATCAGTGCCGTCGCTGTCATGCACGGGGGACACCTCGCGTGGGAAGCCGCCGACACCGCCACGCTCTCCGTCCGGGCGTTCACGCATGATTTTCTCGATGCCTATCTGGCGTGGCACGGCGACGAGACCTTGACCACCGTCGGCTGCTATCGCCTGGAGGGGTTGGGCGTACAGCTGTTTGAGCGCATCGACGGCGATCACTTCACCATTCTCGGCCTGCCGCTGCTGCCGCTTCTCGGGTATCTTCGCACCCAGGGCGTATTGATCACGTGAGAGGCGATGACGATGACGGTGGCGATGAGGGCGGGTGTTCAGAACGGCGGGCGGCCATGCGGCGTAAGATAAGCGGCACCACCAAGGTTGTCGGCATCATGGGATGGCCGGTCCGCCATTCGCTGTCGCCCAGCCTGCACGGGGCGTGGCTTGACCGCTATGGCATCGACGGCGTCTACGTGCCGCTGCCGGTGCTGCCGGATGCGCTGGCCCGCGCGCTGACGGCCCTGCCGGCGCTGGGCCTCGCCGGGGTCAATCTCACCGTGCCGCACAAGGTCGCGGCGGTGCCGCTGATGGCGTCGCTGTCCGCAGAGGCCGAGCGCGCCGGGGCCGTCAACACCGTCGTCGTCGGCGAGGACGGCGCCCTGATCGGCACCAACACCGACGGCTTCGGCTTTCTGGCCAGCATCAGCGAGGCCGTACCCAGCTTCTCGCCGGCGGCCGGACCGGCGACGGTGATCGGCGCCGGCGGCGGTGCCCGCGCCGTCGTTGCCGCCCTTCTCGACCACGGCGCCACCGACGTCCGCGTCGTCAACCGCACCCGCGCGCGGGCGGAGGCGCTGGCGGCGGCGTTGGGCGGCCCCGTCCAGGTGGTCGGCTGGGCGGAACGCGCCGACGCGCTGGCGGATGCGTCGCTGCTGGTCAACACGACGACGCTGGGCATGAAGGGCCAGCCGCCGCTGGAACTCGATCTGACGGCGCTGCCGGCGTCGGCCATCGTCGTCGACATCGTCTATGTGCCGCTGCTGACACCGCTTCTTGCCGCCGCGGCGGCGCGCGGGCACATCGTCGTCGATGGGCTGGGCATGCTCCTGCATCAGGCGCGGCCGTCGTTTAAAGCCTGGTTCGGCATCGATCCCGAGGTCACCGACGATCTCCGACGCGCTGTCGCGGCGGGTTTCGCCGACCGATGATCTCTGCCCCCGCAGGGTTGGCGTCTCAATGATCGTTCTGGGGCTCACCGGTTCCATCGCGATGGGAAAGTCCACCGCCGCGCGGATGTTCCGTCGCCATGGCGTTCCGGTGTTCGACGCCGACCGGGTCGTTCACCGGCTGCTCGGTCGCGGCGGCGGTGCGGTGGCCGCCATCGACGCGGCGTTTCCCGATGTCGTCGTCGGCGGTGCCGTGGATCGGGCGCGCCTGGGCCGCCACGTCTTCGGCAAGGCCGACGCGCTCAAAACGCTGGAAGGTATCCTGCATCCGCTGGTGGCCAGCGAACAGCGCCGGTTCCTGACCTGCCACGCCCGCGCCGGACGGCCGCTGGTCGTCCTCGACATCCCGCTGTTGCTGGAAACCGGCGGTGAGCGGGACTGCGACCGGGTCATGGTGGTCTCGGCGCCGCCTTTCGTGCAGGATCAGCGCCTGCGCCGCCGCGGTCTCGGGCCGGAGCAGGCCGACGCGATCAAATCCCGCCAGATGCCGGATTCCGAAAAGCGCTGCCGCGCCGATATCGTCATTCCCACCGGCCTCGGCCACGCGGTGACGGCCAAGGTGATTCGCTCCATCATCGGACGCTACAGCCGCCCGCGGCGTCGAACGCGCGACGCCACGGCGCATCGGTTGACGACCGATCGCTTACGCGCTAACCGCTTCGCTCATGCGCGAAGTGGTTCTTGATACCGAGACGACCGGCCTCGATCCCCGCAGCGGGCATCGCATCATCGAGATCGGCTGCGTCGAGCTTCTCAATTGCGTTCCCACCGGCCGCTGCCATCACGTTTTCGTCAATCCGGGCCGGCCGGTTCCCGCCGAGGCACAGGCGATACACGGCATCACCGATGCCTTCCTCGCCGACAAGCCGCCGTTCGCCGCCATCGCCGACGACTTTCTGACCTTCATCGGCACCTCGCCCTTGGTCATTCACAACGCTGCCTTCGACATCGGCTTCATCAATCACGAGCTTCAGCGCCTTGCACGGCCGCTGCTGCCGGGCGACCGCGCCATCGACACCGTTCAAATGGCGCGGCGGAAATACCCCGGCGCGCCGGCCAGTCTGGACGCGCTGTGCCGGCGATTTCAGATCGACCTGAGCGACCGTGCGCTGCACGGCGCGTTGAAGGATTGCCAGCTTCTGGCCCAGGTCTATCTGGAGCTGCAAGGCGGCCGCCAGCCGGGTCTGCATCTGACCAGTGCGGCGACGATCACCCGGCTGACCGAAGGCGCCATCGCGCGCCGTCCGGTCCGGATCGAACCCACCGCCGCCGAATCAACGGCGCATGCGGCGATGCGGGCGCGGCTGACCGATCCGATGTGGTCGACGTTTCCGGAAAGTACCCCGCCGCCGGCCTAGTCTCCCGCCGACGCCCCGGCCTGAGGCTCGTTGGGAAGCCTCAGCTCAATTGGGCGGGCCGTCTCCGGCGCCGTCGGCAATCGGTTTCGCCGCCGCCGAGGCCGAGTCGCTCTGCTGGTTGCGATAGAGTGCAGCGAAATCGATCGGCGCCAGCATCAGCGGCATGAAGCCGCCGTCCAGCGTCGTCTGTGAGATGATCTGGCGTGCAAATGGAAACAGAATGCGCGGACATTCGATCAGCAGCACCGGGCGCACGCTCTCCGCCGGCACGTTAACGGCGAACACGCCGCCATAGGACAGCTCGGCAATGAACGCCGTTGCGTCGCTGACGGTGCAGTCGGCGCGGATGTTGAGGACCGTCTCGAAGATGTTTTCGCCGATCGCCGTCGCCTTGACGTCGACCTTAACGTTGATGTCCGGCTTGCTCTGGGCGAGCTTGCCGAAAATGTCCGGCGCGCCGGGGGCCTCGAAGGACAGGTCCTTGACATACTGTGCCTGAATGATCAGCGGCGGGCGTGCCTGCTGCGCCGCCGCGGGGTCGCTGCCATCGCCTGGCGCGGCCGGTGCGGCGTGGTCTGTTTCAGCCTGGTCGCTCATGATTCGCTCCTGCGGGAAATCGGAAAAGGTGCGGCGTGGCTATCACGGATGCCCGGCGACGACAACCGCGCCTCAGCGATCGCGTTCCGATTGCGGACTGGATCGGTTCGCCGCCTTCGGCGTGTCCGACGACGCGGGCGGCGTGTCGTCGAGGGTTTCGTACTCGGCGTCGATGATGGGGCCGGACGGGTGGAGTGTATCATGCGGCGGCGGTCCCGGCGATGGCGACGGCCCGGGCGAGGACCCGGACGACGAATAGACGCGAACGTTGCCGGCGGCGACAAGACGCTGGAACGCCATCCCGCGCACCGCCCGGCGGACCGCCGGCACCAGCAGCGCGAACCCCATCGCGTCGGTCAGAAAGCCGGGGGTGAGCAGCAATGCACCGCCCACCAGCAGGCACGCGCCGTCGAACACCTGCTCCATCGGCGCCTGTCCGGCGGCAACGCTGGCTTGCGCGTCGCGCAGCACGGCGAACCCCTGGTGGCGCAGAAGCACCGTGCCGAGAACCGCCGTTCCGATCACCGCCGCCAGCGTCGGCCATAGGCCGATCAGTTTGCCGGCCTGGATGAACAGGGCGATCTCGACGATAGGAATACCGGCGAGGAGGAAAAAAATGATCACGGGCATTGGCACTTGGGCACGTCTCGGGCAGTGTTGGGCAAGGATAAGCCGGACTGTCGCTTATAACACTCGACTGGACGTTGAGCCGGCAAGTCTTTAACGTGAATCCGGCGCTGCATTCCAACGGTGCGTCGCCCGATGCGTCACCGCGTCGCCCTCAAACGACGCGTCGCCGCGTCACCCACAACAGCGAAGCTAGTCCATGGATGGTGGATTTCAATTCCTCGACATCATCCTGATCGCGTTAATCGCGGCGTTCTTCATCTTGCGTCTGCGTAACGTGCTGGGTCGTCGAGAAGGTCATCGCGGACCGCCCGATCTGCCGACGCCGGGCAAACCCGACGCCGAACAGGATAAGGTCGTGCCGCTGCCGAGCCGTCGTCCGCAGCAGGAAGACGCGGTCGAGGGCGAACCGCTGGATGTCGAGCCGGCCGCAGCGGACGGGCCGCTGGCGGCGGGGCTGACGCAGATCCGCATCGCGGATCGTGCGTTCAATACCGAGGAGTTCATGTCCGGCTCCCGCATCGCGTTCGAGATCATCGTCACCGCGTTCGCCGCCGGCGACGTCGGCACGCTGAAGCGTTTTCTGAGCCCGGAAGTCTACAACAACTTTGCCCAGACCATCCGCGAACGCGAGCAAAGCGGCGAAGTCCAGGAAACCACCGTCGTCAGCCTCCGCGAGGCGGAACTGGTCGAGGCCTATATGGCCGGGCGCACGGCGCACCTGACGGTCAAGTTCGTCTCGGAGCAGATTACTTGCATGCGCAACGAAAGCGGCGACGTGGTCGATGGCGATCCGGAAAAGGTCAACGAGGTCACGGATTTCTGGACGTTCGCCCGTGACACCCGCTCGACGGATCCGAACTGGACCCTGGTCGCCACGGGCAGCCTCGACTAAGCATGCGCGTGGCATCGTTTCGCCTCTGCGCGATGGCGGGGGTCCTGGCGTTGGCGCTCGCCGCATGCAGCCGGCCGTCGGCGCCTCCCGATCGCCAGCCCCAGTCCCTCTCGCTCACCCCGATCGCGTTCGAGGATCTTCCCGGCTGGCCGTATGACCGGCCGGAGGACGCGCTGCCGGCGCTGCGCCGCTCGTGTCCGAAGCTCATCGCCGCCGCCGAAAAACCGCCCTTCGGCGCCGGCACCGTGTTCGCCGACGTCACCGCGTGGCGGTCGATGTGTGCCGAGGCCGACGCGGTCGCCGGCGATGATCCGGCCGCCGCGCGGCTGTTTTTCGAGCGCCGCTTCCAACCGTACCGTGGCAGCGCCGGCGAGGAGACCCAGGGCCTGCTCACCGGCTACTTTGAGCCGAGCCTGCGCGGCTCCCGCAGCCGGGGCGGGCCGTACACGGTGCCGCTCTACCGCCCGCCGGACACCATGGTCACCATCGATCTCGGCCGCTTTCGCGACGAATGGGCCGACATCCGTCTGGTCGGGCAGCGGGTCGGCGACCGCATCGAGCCGCTGCCGACGCGGGCGGACATCGACGGCGGCGGCGCGCTGGCCGGCCGCGACCTGGAACTGGTGTGGGTCGACGATGCCGTCGATGCGTTCTTCCTGCACATCCAGGGATCGGGCCGGGTGGAACTCGCCGACGGCGGCGTCATGCGGGTCGGCTACGCGGCCAAGAACGGCCACGCGTATACCGCCATCGGCCGTGAGTTGATTGCCCGAGGCGTCCTCGACCGCGAAGCCGTCTCCATGCAGAGCATCCAAGCCTGGCTGCGCGCCCATCCGGCCGACGCGCCGGCGGTCATGAACCTGAACGAGTCCTACGTCTTTTTCCGCGAGAACCAAGGCGACGGTCCGATCGGCGCCCAAGGTGTTCCGTTGACGCCGGGACGAAGTCTTGCCGTCGACCGCGCGCACATCCCCTACGGCGTGCCCGTCTGGCTCGATGCCCGCGACCCCCTCGACCCCTCTCGGCCGCTCCAGCGCCTGGTCATCGCCCAAGATACGGGCGGCGCGATCCGCGGGCCGCTGCGCGGCGATCTGTTCTGGGGCGCCGGCGAAACGGCGGCGGCTGCGGCAGGAAATATGAAGGAAAGAGCGTCTTTTTACTTGCTGCTGCCGCGGCCGTCCGCGCCGTCGGTGGCGTCCATCGGCGTTGATCAGGGATTCCGGGTTTCGCCGCGCCCCAAAAATAGTGTGCCAAAGACATGAAAATAAAGTAATGTGGGGCGATTCGTGACTTTTCGCGAAGTGTTACCCCGTCTCGAACTGCATCAAGGAGGGGGATGATGCCCGTCCCGGTACTAAACGAAGAGCAACGCAAGGATGCCCTGGCCAAGGCCGCCGAGGCACGGCGCAAGCGCGCCGAGTTGAAGGCCGAGCTGAAGTCCGAAAAGAAAACTCTCGAGTTTATTTTGGATCATGCTCACGAGGACGACACCGTCGGCCGCATGAAAGTGACGGCGGTTCTTGAAGCGCTTCCTGGCGTGGGGAAAGTCAAAGCGCGCAAAGTTATGGAACAGCTCGATATCCCTGCCGAGCGTCGGGTTCGCGGGCTTGGCGCCCGTCAGCGAAGCGCCCTTCTCGCCGAATTCCCCGCCCGCTAAGTCCGCCGGCGCGAACTCAAACCGCATCGCTTGACGTCTCAAGCCGGCACCCGTCGGCCGGCGGCTTGCGTTCGTAATCTTTAGGCGCCAGTGTATTCTTTATGCCGGATGTGCGTCCCACGGTTGGTCTTTTCGTCACGTGTCTGGTCGATCTCATGCGGCCGGCCGTGGGATTCGCTGCCGTCAAACTGCTGGAGGAGGCGGGGTGCGACGTCGTCGTGCCGGCCGGCCAGACCTGCTGCGGCCAGCCCGCCGTCAACTCAGGCGATACGCGGGACGCCAAGGCGGTGGCGCGCCGGGTCCTCGATGCCTTCGTCGCCGTCGACTACGTCGTCGTTCCGTCGGGCTCCTGCGCCGGTACCATCAAGGTTCACTATCCGGAGCTGTTCGCCGACGAGCCGGACCGCATCGAGGCAGTGGCCGATCTCGCCGCGCGCACCTACGAGCTGACGACGTTCCTGAACGACGTCCGCCGCATGCCGCCGCCGGCGCGGCCGTTCAACTCCCTCGTCGCCTATCACGATTCCTGCTCCGGTCTGCGCGAGCTCGGCATCCGCGAACAGCCGCGCGAACTCTTGGGCGCGATGGACGGCCTCACGCTGACCGACATGAACGCCGCGGAGGTCTGCTGCGGCTTCGGCGGGATGTTCTGCGTCAAGTACCCGGACATCTCGGAAAAAATGGTCGACGCCAAGGTCGACGCCATCCTGGAAAGCGGCGCCGACACCGTCCTCGGCGGCGACATGGGATGCCTGATGAACATCGCCGGCCGGCTGCATCGGCGCGGCTCGTCGGTGACCGTCCGCCACGTCGCCGAGGTTCTGGCCGGGCATGGTGACGCCACGCCGGCCATTGGCGAGGCGACCTGAGGCCGATTTGAACGGCGCGTGAACGACCGCCCCGTAGGAGAGCGGCACCACCGTCGGGGAGGGTTGGGATGCAAGCGACGACACGAGCGTTCGTCGACAACGCGCGCCACGCCATCGACGATCCCAAGCTCCAGGCGGCGCTGGCCCGTTTCGGCACCGGCTTTCCGGTCAAGCGCCGCCTCGCCGTCGAACGCCTGCCCGAGTTCGATGCCCTTCGCGACGCCGCCGTCGCCGTCAAGGATCACGTTCTCGCCCACCTCGACTTCTATCTCGAACGCTTCGAGTCGAAGGTTACCGAGAACGGCGGCCAGGTGCACTGGTGCGCCGACGCCGAGGCGGCGCGCCAGAAAATCCTTGCCCTCTGCCGCGCCGTCGGGGCCCGCTCGGTCGCCAAGGGCAAGTCGATGATCGGCGAGGAGCTGGACTTGAACGCCTTCCTGGAAAAGGAAGGCATCCGGCCGGTGGAAACCGACCTCGGCGAGTACATCGTCCAGCTGCGCAAGGAGCCGCCCAGCCACATCATCGTTCCCGCCGTCCATCTGTCGAAGGAACAGGTGGCCGACGCCTTCCGCGACGCCCACAAGCACTTCCCGCCCGAGCGGCCGTTGGACGAGCCGAAGGTGATGCTGGAGGAGGCGCGCTCGGTCCTGCGCACCGAGTTTCTCAGCGCGCGGGTCGGCATCACCGGCGCCAACATGCTGGTCGCCGAGACCGGCAGCATCGTGCTGGTCACCAACGAGGGCAACGGCGACCTCACGCAAACGCTGCCGAAGGTGCACATCGTCATCGCCTCGATCGAAAAGGTGGTGCCGACGCTGGAGGACGCGGCGACCGTGTTGCGCATCCTCGCCCGCTCGGCCACCGGCCAGGACCTGTCCGTCTACACCACGTTTACCAGCGGGCCGAAGCGGCCGGAGGATCTGGACGGCCCGGATGAGTTCCACGTCATCCTGCTCGACAACGGCCGCACCAAGATGCTCGGCAACGAGTTCCGGGAGATGCTGCGCTGCATCCGCTGCGGCGCCTGCATCAACCACTGCCCGGTCTACGCCGCCGTCGGGGGCCACGCCTACGGCTGGGTGTATTCGGGTCCGATGGGCGCCGTCCTCATCCCCAACCTGATCGGTCTGGACGAGGCGAGCCACCTGCCCAACGCGTCGACGCTGTGCGGCCGCTGCGAGGAGGTGTGCCCGATGCGCATCCCGCTGCCGCGCATGCTGCGGGCGCTGCGGACGCGCCAATTCAGCCGCGGCCAGGCGGCGGCGCGCACGCACTTCGGCCTGCGCGGCTGGGCCTTCCTCGCCGTCCGGCCCGGCCTCTACCGCTGGGCGACCGGTTTGGGCGTGCGCTTCCTCGCCGCCCTCGGGCGCAAGCGCGGCCGGCTGAAAAGCCTGCCGCTCGCCGCCGGCTGGACCCAGTCCCGCGACCTGCCGGCACCGGCCGGGCGCACCTTCCAGCAGCTCTGGCGCGCCCAAGGGGGGCGGCGGTCGTGAGCGACGCCCGCGAGCGCATCCTCGGCGCCATCCGCTCCTCGCTGGGCCGGGAATCGCTGTCGCCGCAGCAGCGGGGCGCCCTGGAACGCCGCCTCCGCAGTCCAAAGCCGAACGTCCAGCCGATGCGCGGCCAAATCGACGGCGCCGGCCGCGTCGGCCTGTTCATCGCCGAGGCGGAACGGGTCAACGCCACCACGCGGCGCCTCGCCGACTGGGCCGGCGTTCCGCACGCCATCAGTTCCTATCTCAAGGCGTCCAACCTGCCGGCGCGCATCAAGATCGCCCCCGACCCGCTTCTGGAACGCATCCCCTGGCAGCGCGAGCCGGTCCTCCACGTCGCCCGCGGCCGTGGCGAGGATGGCGACCTGGTCGCGGTCACCGGCGCCTTCGCCGGCATCGCCGAGACCGGCACGCTCATGCTTCTCTCCGGGCCGATGAGCCCGACGACGCTCAATTTCCTGCCCGACGTGCATATCGTCGCCATGCCGAGCAACCGCGTCGTCGGCACCTATGAGGACGCGTGGGCGCGCATGCGCAAGACCTTCGGCGGCGGCGTCATGCCGCGCGTCGTCAACTGGATCACCGGGCCGTCGCGCACCGCCGACATCGAACAGACGCTGCTGCTCGGCGCCCATGGCCCGCGCCACCTGCACATCCTGCTCATCGATGCCGAGCCGAAATGACGACAAGCGCCGCGGTCACGAAAGGGGCACCGACCGCGACGCCGACCTGTGGCAGCGCACCGTCAGCGACGTCAAGCCCCTGAAGCGCCCGGCGCCTCCGCCGGCGCCGCGCCCGGCTACGGCACCCGCTCAGTCTCAGCCGAAGCCGCCAGCAACCCCCCGGCCGCCGCATCCGCCGCCAGCCGCCGCCAAACCCCGGCCGCACCCGCCTACCCCGCCGGAGCTTGAGCCGGGCGCCGCCGGCGGCCTGGATAAACGCACCCTGCAACGCCTGAAGCGCGGTCTCATCCCGCCCGAGGCCACCATCGACCTGCACAACAAGACCCAGGCCGAGGCGCACGCCGCGCTGCTTCGGTTTCTCGCGTCATCCCAGACGCAAGGCCGCCGCTGCGTCCTTGTCATCACCGGCAAGGGCTACCGCCCCGACGGTTCCGTCGGCGTCCTCAAATCCGGCGTCCCACGCTGGCTCAACGAACCGGACACGCGGTCCCGCATCCTCGCCTTCACCCACGCCACCACGGCGCATGGTGGCGAAGGCGCCCTCTACATCCTCCTGCGCCGAACCCGCGCCCCATCCAAGCGTAATTAAATATCACTTGCAAAACCTTAAAGCCGGCGCAATTCTTTTCTTGATGCCGCAATTAAAATGAAGTGGGGAGGGGGGCAGCCGGCATCAGACACCTCCCAAATACAGTACAGAGCTATGGGTAGCGCAGCGACGAACGCTGTGACGCAACATTTGTGACCCTTTTTGGGGCATCGAGGGACTTATTATGGCAACAAACGGCAACGATTCTATTAAAGGTACCGACAATCCGGATACGATCAGCGGCCTCGGCGGTAATGACACGATCCGCGGTAAGGACTCGAACGACCTGCTTAACGGTGATGCCGGCAACGACAAGCTGTACGGCGACGACGGCAACGACACCCTGAACGGCGGCCTCAACGACGACCGGCTGGAGGGGAGGTTGGGTGACGACTTTCTCTTTGGTGACGACGGCAACGATTATCTCACCGCCCACAACGGTCACGACTACCTGTACGGCGGCGCCGGCAACGACACGCTCTACGGCGGTGACGACGATGATTATCTCGACGGCGGCGCGGGCAGCGACAAGCTGTACGGCGACGACGGCAACGACACGCTCTATGGTGGCGAGGGCAACGACAGCCTGACAGCCAGCAAGGGCGATGACTACCTGAACGGCGGCGAGGGCAACGACACGCTTGCCGGCGGTTACAATCCCGGCAGCTACGACACCATGGACGGTGGCAACGGCAACGATTCGCTTAAGGGCGGGTCCGGCAACGAGGTGCTCATCGGCGGGTCCGGCAACGACACCATCAGCGGCTACAACGGCGACGACACACTGTACGGCGGCCTCGGCAAGGACTCGCTCCAGGGCGACCTGGGCAGCGGCGACTACGCCACCGTCTTCGACTTCAACGCGACGGCGGAAACCGCGGTCGGCAGCAATCGCGACGTGATCAAGGGCTTTGGCCACGTCGGCGCCGACGCGGAAGACGTCATCGACCTGACCGACATCGACGCCAACGTGAACCAGAGCGGCAACCAGACATTCAGTTTCATCGGCACCGGATCGTTCAGCGCCGCCGGCCAGGTGCGAGTCAGCAACGTCAACCAGTCCGACACGCTGATCCAGCTCAACACCGACGCCGACAAGGCAGCGGAAGCGGAAATCCTCGTCCAGGACGGCACCTTCACCGCCGCCAACTGGCACGCCCTGGATTTCCTCCTGTAAACCAAGGCGTCATCGTCACCACCCCCTCCCGCGCGCGGGAGGGGGCCGGGGCGAGTACCCGCGTCGCCGGATGCCTAATGACGCGCTAATGGGTGAAAGACTCGCGTTCGGATAAGGCTTTCCTTTCATCGGATGTCGTCCGGCGCGTACGGTGACGTTGCCATGCCGACAAGCGATTTTGCGACCCTGGAAGCCTTCGTTCAGTCCAACTGGGCCTGGGCGGCGGGCCTGGCCGCCTCGATGTTCGCGCTCACCGCGCTCGCCGATCGTCTGCTCCATCCGGCGCGGCGGGACGAGATCGCGCTGTGGCTGATGGGCGCGCACAGCGAGCAGAACTGGTCGCGCAGCTTCGTCACCCTGTTCGACGCCGTTTTCGGCAACCGGCATCTGTCCCTGCGCTGCGTGGCGCGGTCCGCCGTGGCCTCGTTGATCGCCGTCGCGGTGATTTGGGTGCTGATGGGCAACCTCGGTGCGCTCAAGCTCCGGGTGCGGTCCGAATTGTCCTTGGGCGGCGTTCTGGTGATCGCCCTCGCCATCAACGTGCTCGCCGATTATCTCTCGCTGCTCGAAACCCGCTTCCTTCTCGGCCGGATGCACCGCCTTCGTTCGGTCGTTGCTCAGGTGGCGGTGTTGCTCGCCGATCTCGTCATCTCCGCCGCCATCATCTGGCTGGCGATCGCCGCCTATCTGACCAGTCCGCTGTACCAGGGCGAGGCCGAGAGCTTCGCCGAAATCCTCGGTGTCTTCTCCATCTTCTCGGTGCTGTTCTATTCCACCTTCCTGACCAGCGTCTGGACCTGGGCCTATATTCTCTCCACCTGGATCATGCGGGCGTTCACCCGTCTGGGCCTGGCGGACCTGCTGGATGTCGAAAACAAACCGGTGCTGGTGCTCGGCGGTGTTCTTGCCCTCGTCGTTTTCGTCGGCGCTCTGGTGCTCGCCCTGCCGATGCAAAAGGATGCCGACGGCCTGTCCGCTGCCGACCGCACCCTCTGTTCGGTCTTCAAGGGTCGCGTCTGCCTCGATGTGGCAAAGCTGACGGAGACGGAACAAGCCCAACTCGACCTGATCATGTTTGCCTGCGAGGGCGGCATCACCGAGGAATGCATGCGGCGCGGCCTCGCAACATACGAAGTGGAACCGGAGCAGGCGGCCCGTTTGTGGCGCGTCGCTTGCCAGGGCGGCGACGCCTTGGGCTGCACCAATCTCGGCGTTCTGCACGAGGAAGGCATCGGCATGGACGCGGACTTCGGTGAGGCGGCGCGTCTGTACCGTCAGGGGTGCGACGGCGGCAACGCCGTGGGCTGCACCAATCTCGGCTATCTGCACGCGAACGGCATCGGCATGGAGGCGGACTTCGGTGAGGCGGCGCGTCTGTACCGTCAGGGGTGCGACGGCGGCGACGCCGTGGGCTGCACCAATCTCGGCGTTCTGCACGAGGAAGGCATCGGCATGGACGCGGACTTCGGTGAGGCGGCGCGTCTGTACCGTCGGGGGTGCGACGGCGGCAACGCCGTGGGCTGCACCAGTCTCGGCGTTCTGCACCAGGAAGGCATCGGCATGGACGCGGACTTCGGTGAGGCGGCGCGTCTGTACCGTCAGGGGTGCGACGGCGGCGACGCTAGGGGCTGCACCAATCTCGGCTATCTGCACGCGAATGGCATTGGCATGGACGCGGACTTCGGTGAGGCGGCGCGTCTGTACCGTCAGGGGTGCGACGGCGGCAACGCCCTGGGCTGCACCAATCTCGGCTATCTGTACGCGAATGGCATCGGCATGGACGCGGACTTAGGCGAAGCGGCGCGTCTGTACCGTCAGGGGTGCGACATGGGATTCCAGCCTGCCTGCGACCTGGCGGAACGCATTCCCGCTAAGTGATGGGCCGCGCGATTGCGGCCTGAACTGAGGAAGGTCCGGCAAAGCGCCGTGCCGGAGCTTTCGACCGCTCATCGAATGGTGGTAAACGTCCCCCTCGCGACCCATCCTATAAGCGACTTTTTCCCTCACACGATCGCCGGGAACATCGCCCATGTCACAAGCGGACGCGCGCGCCGGAATACCGCGGATCACCGCCCGCTCGGGACCGGCGGTGCTCGGCTACGGGTTTCGGCCGTTTTTCCTGGCCGCGGCGGTGTGGGCGGTGGTTGCGATGGTGCTGTGGCTGCCGGCGATGATGGGGGCGCCGGTGCTGGCGAGCGCGTTCGACCCGTTGACCTGGCACGTCCACGAGATGCTGTTCGGCTTCGTCGGCGCGGCGATCGCCGGGTTCCTGCTTACCGCCATTCCCAACTGGACCGGCCGCATGCCGCTCCAGGGCACGCCGCTGCTGGGCTTGGTGGCGCTGTGGTTCGCCGGCCGCGTGGCGGTCCTGGTCTCGGCGCCGATCGGGCCGTGGCCCGCCGCCGCCGTCGATCTCGCGTTCTACGCCGTGCTGCTCGCGGTGATCGTTCGGGAGATCGTCGTCGGCAAGAACTGGCGCAACCTGGTAATGGCAATCGCCCTGGTACTCTTCCTCGTCGCCAACGCGCTGATGCACCTGGAAGCCGTCGACCTGGCGCAAACCGCCGCCCTCGGCTATCGCCTCGCCATCGCCGTCGTCACCATGCTTATCGTGCTCATCGGCGGCCGCATCATCCCCAGCTTCACCCGCAACTGGCTCGCCAAGCGCCACGCCACGGCGCTGCCGGCACCGTTCGGGCCCGTCGACAAGGCGGTGATGGCCGTCTCCGTGCTGGCTCTCGTCGCCTGGACCATCGAACCGCTGTCAGCCGTCACCGCCCTGCTGGCGGCGCTGGCCGCCGTGATGAACCTCATCCGGCTGGCGCGCTGGCGGGGATACGCCACGCTCGCCGAGCCGCTGGTGACCATTCTGCACGTCGGCTACGTCTGGGTCCCCATCGGCTTCGCGCTGATGGCGGCGGGGGCGGTCGACTGGGTGCCGGCGGCGGCGGCCGTTCACGCCTTGGGCGCCGGCGCCTTCGCCACCATGATCATGGCCGTCACCACGCGCGCCACCCTCGGCCACACCGGCCGTGCGCTGCACGCCGGCCCCGCCACCACGATTCTCTATGTTCTGGTTACGCTGGCGGCGGCGCTGCGCCTCGCCGCGTGGGGGCTGCCGGCACTCTATCTGCCGCTGGTCCATTCCGCCGGCAGCGCCTGGATCGCCGCCTTCCTGGGTTTCGTCCTCATCTACGGCCGGATGCTCGTCACCCCCCGCCCCGACGGCAAGCCGGGTTGATTCAAAGGCGTAAATCGTAGGCGTAGCTTGGATGAAGCGTAAGCGAAATCCGGGATGCCCTCGCCGCGGCCCTTGTGTCCCGAAAGGACTCCGATAGCGCGGCGATGCGTCGACGCCAAAGAACCCGGATGTCGCTCGCGCTTCATCCAGGCTACAGGATGAACTGGGCCTAAAGAATAAACCGGGCCAGATCGACGCTTTCCGCCAGCTTGCCGACGTTCTGGCGCACCATATCCTTATCGACCTTGATCGTCTCGCCGGAGCGTTCGGAGGCCGTGAAGCTGATTTCCTCCAGCAGCTTCTCCAGCACCGTCTGCAACCGCCGGGCGCCGATGTTCTCGATCCCGGCGTTGATCTCGGCGGCCAGCGTCGCGATCTCCTCGATGGCGTTGTCGGTGAACTCCAGCGTCACCTCCTCGGTGTCCAGCAGCGCCTGATACTGCTTGATCAGGCTCGCTTCCGGCTCGGTGAGGATGCGCACGAAGTCGTCGCGGGTCAGCGGCTTCAGCTCGACGCGGATCGGCAGCCGGCCTTGCAGCTCCGGCAGCATGTCCGACGGCTTGGCGACGTGAAAGGCACCGGACGCGATAAACAAAATGTGGTCGGTGGCGACGTTGCCGCGCTTCGTCGCCACGATGGTGCCTTCGATCAGCGGCAGCAGGTCGCGCTGCACGCCCTCGCGGCTGACGTCGGCGCCGACCCGTTCGGAGCGCGCGGTGATCTTGTCCACCTCGTCGAGAAAGACGATGCCGTTGTTCTCGACCATCTCGATGGCGTCCTTCACCACCCGGTCCTCGTCCAGCAGCTTGTCGGCCTCCTCGGCGACGAGAAACTCGTACGACTCGGCGACCGAGATCTTCTTCATCTTCTTCGGCGGGCCGCCGAACGCCTTCGACAGCATCTCCGACATGTTGACCATGCCCATCTGCGCGCCCGGCATGCCCGGAATGTCGAACGTCGGCAGGTGCAGCGCCGACGGATCCGAGATTTGAATCTCGATCTCCTTGTCGCCGAGCTGCCCGGCGCGCAGCATCTTGCGAAACTTCTCCTTTGTATCCGAGGACGCGTTTTCGCCGACCAGCGCCGCCACCACCCGGTCCTCGGCGGCCAGTTCGGCCTTGGCGAGCACCTGGCGGCGCAGCTTCTCGCGCGTCATGTGGACCGAAATCTCCACCAGGTCGCGGATGATCTGCTCCACGTCGCGGCCGACGTAGCCGACTTCCGTGAACTTCGTCGCCTCGACCTTCAAAAACGGCGCCTGCGCCAGGTTGGCCAGGCGGCGGGCGATTTCCGTCTTGCCGACGCCGGTCGGGCCGATCATCAGGATGTTCTTCGGCAGCACCTCGTCCCGCATGTCGTCGTCGAGCTGCTGGCGGCGCCAGCGGTTGCGCAGCGCGATGGCTACGGCGCGCTTGGCGTCGTCCTGTCCGATGATGTGGCGGTCGAGTTCGGAAACGATCTCTCGCGGCGTGAAACTGTTCATAGGCTCTCGATGACGACAGAGGTGTTGGTGAAAACGCAGATCCCGGCGGCGATGGTCAGCGCCCGGCGGGCGATCTCTTCGGCGTCGACGTCATCGCGGTCGATCATCGCGCGCGCCGCCGCCAGCGCGTAGGGACCGCCCGAGCCGATGCCGATCAGGCCGTCCTCGGGCTCCAGCACGTCACCGGTGCCGGTCAGCACCAGCGACACCTCGGCATCCGCCACCGCCATCATCGCTTCCAGGCGGCGCAGATAGCGGTCGGTCCGCCAGTCCTTGGCCAGTTCGACGCAGGCCCGCATGAGCTGGCCGCGGTACTGGTCAAGCTTACTTTCCAGGCGCTCGAACAGCGTGAACGCGTCCGCCGTGGCGCCGGCGAAGCCCGCCAGCACCGCACCGTCGGCGAGGCGGCGCACCTTGCGCGCGTTCGACTTGATGATGGTGTTGCCCATGCTGACCTGCCCGTCGCCGGCCACGACGACGCGGCCGTCCTTGCGCACGCACAGGATTGTGGTCGCGTGCCATTCGGGCGTGGTGGACTGACGCATGATGTTCCGCTGAACCCGTCTAGGATGCCCGGCGCGCCGGGCGCACTGTTCGATCAAGGCTCCGGCCTCGTTCGTGCGGATGTATGCGGCAGACAGCGGCCGTTCAAGCACCCATCGTTTTGGGGCGCAACCGGTAGGGATTGGCGCATCCGCCCGGTTCCTGCTAAAAACCGGCGTTTCTCAAAGGATGACCAGACCATGCGCCAGGGCCATAAGCACCGCGCCACGACCGAGACCCGGATTACCGCCACCGTCGATCTGGACGGCAGCGGCCGGCACGACGTGTCGACGGGCATCGGCTTCCTCGACCACATGCTGGACCAGCTCGCCCGCCATTCGCTGATCGACATCACGCTGAAGGCCGAGGGCGACCTGCACATCGACGGCCACCACACCGTCGAGGACTCGGCCATCGTTCTCGGCCAGGCGGTCGCGGACGCGCTCGGCCCGCGCACCGGCATCCGCCGTTTCGGCGAGGCGCTGTCGGCGATGGACGAGGCCTTGACCCGCGTGGTGATCGACGCGTCGGGACGGCCCTTCGCTGTGTGGACGGTGACGTTCGGCCAGGAGCGACTGGGCGATCTGGATACCGAGCTGATCGGCCACTGGTTCCACAGCTTCGCCCAGCACGCCGGGCTCACCCTGCATGTCGAGACGCTCTACGGCACCAACAGCCACCACATCTGCGAGTCCTGCTTCAAAGGCTTGGCCCGCGCGCTGCGCCAGGCGGTCGCCATCGATGCCCGCCGCGCCGACGCGGTTCCCTCGACCAAGGGCGTGCTGGGTGAGGGAGTGTAGCCGGATGCCGTCGCGGCCGCTGCTGGCCCTCATTGCCGTCATCGCTTTCGGCTTGGGCTCGGTCTCGACCGGCCATGCCACCGTGTTCGACCTCCCCGAAGGCCAGCTGCACTTCACGCCACCGGACGGCTTCTGCTCGCTGGAGCCCGACCAATACGAGTCCGACGCCCGGCTGTTCGACCTGCAGGCCGAGGTTCTCCGGTCCTCGAACTGCCTCGTCGCCTATGTCGTCGATTGCGAGACGCTGGCCGCCTGGCGCGACGATCCGTCGCTGGGCACCGGCGACTACGGCCTGTTCATGCTGCCGCTGTCCAACGGCGAGCTGCGCCGCTTCGATCAGTTGTCGCGCGCCGCCTTTCTGGACGAGATGGAGCGGGTCTACGGCGGAATCGGCACCGGCGACATCCGCGCCGCCATCGGCGAACGGGCGCGCCAGGTCCTGGATGACCTCAACATCGGCGAGATCCGATCGCTCGGCGTCCTCGACCGGGACGACGACGCCATCTACGTCGGTCTGGTCGGCAGCTTCGATGACGGCGGCAGCGCCTACACGCTGGCCGTGGTGATGGCGACGACGCTGCTCAACGGCTATCCGGCGTCGTTCAACCTCTACACCGGCTACATCGACGACCTGACCTTCGACGATCTGCTCGCCCGCCAGCAGACTCACGCGCAGACACTGGTCGCCATCAACGACAACGCCGTGGCCGGTGCCAGCGCCGCGGATTGGCGCTCGACTTGGCGCCGCATGGCGCTCTACGCCATCGCCGGCGTTGCCTTGGGCGCGCTCCTCGCCTGGGGCCTCGTCGCGTGGCGCCGCCGCCGGCAGCGGGACCCCCTACAATGACGGGGCCGGCGATATCCTGGGCGATGACACGATGAGGGTCTTTACCATCCACGCGATCTCCCCCGTGACCGATCCCGACCGCGACCTCGTCCTGGTCAAGGAGGGGTTCTGCTGGCCCGCCTTCTTCTTCTCCGTCGTCTGGGCACTCTGGCACCGGTTGTGGCTCGTCGCCGCCGGCTTCGTCGGCGTCCATCTCGTCTTCCACGCGCTGGCCGGCACCGTCGGGCTGGACGCGACGACGCGCTTTTGGGTCGACCTGCTCATCAGCGTCGGCATCGGCACCGTCGCCAACGACCTGCGCCGCTGGACGCTGGCCGGCCGGGGCTACGTGCCGCAGGGGGTCGTCACCGCCGCCGACGCCGACGGGGCGGCCGAACGGTTCCTCGACCGGCGTCCCGACGTGCCCACGGGCGTCGGCCCATGAGCGTCGTCATCGTCGATTACGGTTCCGGCAACCTGCGCTCCGCCGCCAAGGCGTTCGAGCGCGCCGTCGCCGCCGCCGGCCTCGGCCGGGACGTCGTCGTGTCCGGCGAGCCCGCCGCCGTCGCCGCCGCCGATCATGTCGTGCTGCCGGGCGTCGGCGCCTTCGGCGACTGCCGGCGCGGCCTGGACGCGGTGCCGGGGCTGATCGAGGCACTGCGGCGGGCCGTCATCGACAAGGGCCGGCCGTTTCTCGGCATCTGCGTCGGCATGCAGCTTCTCGCCGACGTTGGCCTGGAGCACGGCCGGTTTCCCGGCCTCGGCTGGATCGCCGGCCAGGTCGATCGCCTGACCGCCGGCGAACAGGGCCTGAAGATTCCGCATATGGGGTGGAACGACCTGCGTGTCGCGGCGTCCGCCCATCCGGTGCTGGCCGGCATCGAGAACGGCGCGCACGCCTATTTCGTCCACTCCTACGGCTTTCGGCCCGACGACCCCGGCGCCGTTCTCGCCCAGGTCGACTACGGCGGTGCGGTGACCGCCATCGTCGGGCGGGACACCATCGTCGGCACCCAGTTCCACCCGGAAAAAAGCCAGCGGACGGGCCTCAGGCTGATCGACAATTTCCTCAAGTGGCGGCCATGATCTTCTATCCCGCCATCGACCTGAAAGCCGGCCAGTGCGTGCGCCTCGTCCGGGGCGACATGGCGACGGCCACCGTCTTCAACGACGACCCGGCCGCCCAGGCGCGCGCGTTTGCCGCCGCCGGCTGCCGGTGGCTGCACGTCGTCGATCTGGACGGCGCCTTCGCCGGCCGGCCGGTCAACGCCGCCGCCGTGGCCGCCATCCGCGCCGCCGTCGACATCCCCATGCAGCTGGGCGGCGGCATCCGCGACGTGGCCGCCATCGAGGCGTGGCTGGCCGCCGGCGTCGACCGGGTGGTCCTCGGCACCGTCGCCGTCCGCGAGCCGGCGCTGGTCGAGGACGCGTGTCGCCGCTTTCCCGACCGTATCGCGGTGGGCATCGACGCCCGCGACGGCTTGGTCGCCATCGAGGGCTGGGCGGAGGCGACCGGCATCCCCGCCGTCGATCTGGCGCGCCGGTTCGAAAACGCCGGCGTTGCGGCGATCGTCTATACCGACATCGCGCGGGACGGCGCCATGGCCGGTCCCAACCTGGACGCCACCCTGGCGCTGGCCGATGCCGTAAAGGTCCCGGTCATCCTGTCCGGCGGCGTTTCCTCCATGGACGATCTGGCGCTTGTCGCCGTAGGCGCCGCCGGGCGCCTCGACGGCGTGATCAGCGGCCGCGCACTTTACGACGGCCGCATCGACGCGCGGGCGGCGGTGCGGCTGCTGGACGGCCCGCCGGCCGTCGCCGGAACGGGATAGGGGGCCGGCCGATGCTGAAGGTTCGCATCATCCCATGCCTCGACGTGGACCAGGGCCGCGTCGTCAAGGGCGTGCGCTTCGTCGATCTGATCGATGCCGGCGACCCTGTCGAACAGGCCCGCGTCTACGACGCCGCCGGCGCCGACGAGCTGTGCTTTCTCGACATCACCGCCAGCCACGAGAACCGCGACACCCTCTACGACGTCGTCGGCCGCACGGCGGAGGCCTGCTTCATGCCGGTCACCGTCGGCGGCGGCGTGCGCGGCCTCGACGACATCCGCCGCCTGCTGCTGGCCGGCGCCGACAAGGTCTCCATCAACACCGCCGCCGTCGACCGGCCGGAGTTCGTGCGCGAGGCGTCGGAGAAGTTCGGCAATCAGTGCATCGTCGTCGCCGTCGACGCCAAGGCGGTGGCGCCCGGCCGCTTCGAGGTGTTCACCCACGGCGGCCGCCGCCCCACCGGTCTCGATGCCGTCGAATGGGCCGGCCGCATGGCCGACTACGGCGCCGGCGAAATCCTGCTGACCTCGATGGACCGGGACGGCACCAAGATCGGCTTCGACCTGCCGCTCACCCGCGCCATCGCCGACAGCGTCAGCATCCCGGTGATCGCGTCGGGCGGCGTCGGCACCCTCGACCACCTGGTCGAGGGGGTAAGGCAAGGCCACGCCTCGGCGGTGCTCGCCGCGTCGATCTTTCACTTCGGTACCCACACCATCGCCGAGGCCAAGGCGCACATGCGCCGCGCGGGCATTCCCGTCCGCGAGGACGACTGAAGGACCATCCGACCCATGAACTCTTCAACCGCGCTCGACGGCCGGCTCCTCGACCAGCTTTACGCGCTCATCAACGGCCGGCGCGGCGCCGATCCAGCCACCTCCTATACAGCGCGGCTGTTCGACAAGGGCGCCGCCCGCATCGCCAAGAAAACCGGCGAGGAGGCGGTGGAGGTGATCATCGCGGCGCTCTCCGGCGACCGTGGCGAAACCGTGTCGGAAAGCGCCGATCTTCTCTATCATCTGCTGGTCCTGTGGGCGGAGGCGGGCGTGCGCCCGGCGGACGTCTACGCAGAACTGGCACGCCGCGACGTGGGGGCAGAACTGGCCGCACCCCCACCCACGGGCGGCAACTAAAACTATGGCGGGGAGACTGAGAGCCATGGCCTACGACGAGACCAACATCTTCGCCAAAATCCTCGCCGGCGTGATCCCCTGCGACAAGGTCTACGAGGACGACCAGGCGCTCGCCTTCCGCGACATCAATCCCCAGGCGCCGGTGCACGTTCTGGTCATTCCCAAGGGACCGTACGCCAATCTGGAAGAGATGATCGCGGAGGCGCCGCCGGCGTTCGTCGGCGGCTTCTGGGCGGCGGTGGCGGAAACGGCGCGCCGGCTAGGCGTCGTCGAGGATGGCTACCGGCTTCTCGTCAACAACGGCCGCGACGCGCACCAGGAGGTCGCTCACCTGCACGTGCATCTGTTCGCCGGCCGGCCGCTGGGCCCGATGCTGAAGCGCCCGGCGGACTGACAGGCCACATCGGCCGCATGCCGCCCCATTCGCCACGGCGCCCATCATGAGCCGGCCGCCCTTTCCGGTGACCAGCCGCAATACCGACGCCTTCGGGCTGTCGCCTATCGCGCATCTGATTGGTTGGTTCGTCGGCGCCCTCGGCGCCCTGATGATCATCCCCGCCGTGGTCGACCGGATCGTCAACAACCCCGACTGGCAGGTGTTCACCGTGTCGGCGGCGGGAACGCTCTTCATCGGCGCGGCGACCGTCATGTCGACCGAGCGCCCGCACGGCCGGCTCAGCATCCACCAGGGTTTTCTGTTGACCTCCGGCGTCTGGGTCGCGTCGGCCGGCGTCGGCGCGGTGCCGTTGTGGTTTTCCCAGTTTGGTCTGGATTTTACCGACGCCGTGTTCGAATCGATGTCGGGGATCACCACCACCGGGTCGACGACCATCGTCGGTCTCGACACCGCCCCGCCGGGTATCTTGCTCTGGCGCGGTCTGCTGCAATGGATCGGCGGCATCGGCTTCATCGTCTTCGGTCTTGCCATGCTGCCGTTCCTGAAGATCGGCGGCATGCAGCTCTTCCGCCTCGAATCGTCGGAAAAATCGGAAAAGACGATGCCGCAGGCGACCCGCTTCGCGGCGGCCTTCGTCGTGATCTACGTCGGCCTGACGGTAACCTGTGGCATTGCCCTGAAAATCGCCGGCATGACCACCCTGGAGGCGGTGGTTCACGCGATGACGACGGTGTCCACCGGCGGCTTCTCCACATCCGACGGTTCCGTGCGTCATTTCGCCAGTCCGGTCATCGACTGGATCATCGTCGTCTTCATGATCTCCGGCAGCCTGCCGTTCCTTTTCTATGTCCGGCTGCTTCAGCGGCACCGCAAGCATCCTTACAGCTTTCAGCAGGTGATGACGTTTTTCCGCCTGGTTCTCAGCGCGACGCTGCTGTTGACCCTGTGGTTGACGCTGGAACGGGACACGGCGGTGTTCGAGGCCTTCCGGCTCGCCGCCTTTAACGTCGTTTCGGTGGTCACCACCACCGGCTTCGCGACCGCCGATTACAACCTGTGGGGCCATCTGCCGCTGGTGGTGTTCATGCTTTTGACCTTCGTCGGCGGCTGCAGCGGCTCGACCGCCGGCGGCATCAAGATGTTCCGTTTCGACATGCAGGTGCTGGCACTGCAGCTCTACATCCGCCGGCTCATCCATCCGCACGGCGCCTTCGTCGTCACCTACGATGGCCGGCGTGCCAGCGACGACGTCATTGCCGGTGTGCTCATGTTCGTCGGCATCTATCTGATCACCACCGCCGCCGTGAGCGTCGTACTGGCCATCCTCGGTCTCGACTTCATGACCAGCATCAGCGGCGCTGCGACGGCGATCGGCAATGTCGGTCCGGGCCTCGGGCCGCTCATTGGCCCAGCCGGCAATTTCTCAGAAGTGTCGGACCCGGCAAAATGGGTGCTGACCGCTGCGATGCTCCTCGGCCGGCTGGAGCTGTTCACCGTCTTCGCGCTGTTCGCGCCGCGCTTCTGGCGGCCGTGACCGGGGGTCGAACGGTACACGGCGTTTTGCTCCCGCCGCGGCCGGGCTATAGTACCGTTTCGACGCCTCATCGGCGCACCCATTAGCGATCGGCCCCGGCTCATGGCGCCTTCACCCGTATCCAAACCGGCCCCGGCTTCCCCCATCATTCCGCCCGAGGAGCGCCTGATCGTCGCCCTCGACGTGCCCGGGCCGGACGCGGCACGGGCGCTCGTCGACACTCTTGGCCCGACCGTCCGCTTCTACAAGCTGGGCCTGGAGCTGTTCATGGCCGGCGGCTATTTCGAGCTGATGGACTGGCTGATCGCCCGCGGCAATCACGTGTTCGTCGACTTGAAGTTTTTCGACGTGCCACAGACGGTGGCCTCGGCGGTGCGCCGCCTCGGCGGCCGCGGCGCGCGCTTCTGCACCGTGCACGGCAACGACGCGATCCTGGAAGCGGCCTGCGCCGCCCGTGGCGATCTCGGCATCCTGGCGGTCACCGTGCTCACCAGCCTCGATCAAGGCGATCTGACCGCGCTCGGCTTCCAGTGCGACGTCGGCCGGCTGGTCCTGTCCCGCGCCGAGCGGGCGCTGGCGCTGGGCTGCGCCGGCGTCATCTCGTCGGGGCTGGAGGCGCCGGCGCTGCGGGCACACATCGGCGACGGCCTGACCATCGTCGTGCCGGGCATCCGGCCGGTGCAGAACCGCCCCGCCGATGACCAGAAGCGCACCGTCGATATCGAGGACGCGTTCGTGAACGGCGCCGACTACATCGTCATCGGCCGCCCGATCCACGGATCCTCCGACCCGCGTGCCGCCGCCGAGGCGGTCCAGGCCCGCATCGGCGCGTTTTTCGCCGCGAAGGAGCAATAATCGGTACAGTGACGAACAATCGCCGCAACCAAGTGGCGGAACAATCAAGGCATCATCTTTAGGGAGGGTACGATCGATGTCGACGGAACGCATCAACAGCTTCGAGACCGGCCTTGACCGGAACCAGGCGAACTATTCACCCCTGACGCCGCTCAGCTTTCTGGAACGCACCGCCTTCGTCCATCCGGAGCGCATCGCCACCGTGCAGGGTTCGGTCCGCCGCACCTGGGCCGAAACCTATGAGCGCTGCCGCCGTCTGGCCTCGGCGCTCAGCCGGCGGGGAATCGGCCTTGGCGACACCGTCGCCGTCATGCTGCCCAACTTGGCGGAGATGTTCGAGTGCCACTTCGGCGTGCCAATGAGCGGCGCGGTGCTGAACACGCTCAACGTCCGGTTGGACGCCGACGCCATCGCCTTCATGCTCGCCCACGGCGGGGCCAAGGTGCTGATTACCGATCGGGAGTTTTCCGATACCATCGCCAACGCCCTGGCCCAGCTTGCGCAGCCGCCGGTGGTCATCGATGTCGACGATCCGTCCTACTCGGGCGGCCGGTTGCTGGGCGAGACCACCTACGAGGGGCTGCTGGACGAAGGCGACCCGGACTTCGCCTGGGAACACCCGGCCGACGAATGGCAGGCGATCAGCCTCAACTACACCTCGGGCACCACCGGCAACCCCAAGGGCGTCGTCTATCACCACCGCGGCGCCTATCTGAACGGCGTCGGCAACATCATCGCCTGGCAGATGGCGCCGCACCCGGTCTACCTGTGGACGCTGCCGATGTTCCACTGCAACGGCTGGTGCTTCCCGTGGACGCTGGCCGCCGCCGCCGGCACCAGCGTCTCGCTGCGCCAGGTACGCGCCGACGCGGTGTTCGATCTCATCCGCCAAGAGCGCGTGACCAATTTCTGCGGCGCACCGATCGTCCTCAACACGCTCGTCAACGCTCCGGACGAACTCAAGGCCGGCATCGACCATCACGTCGGCGTTATGACCGCCGGCGCCGCGCCGCCGGCGGCGGTGATCGAAGGCATCGAGCGCATGGGCTTCACCGTAACCCACGTCTATGGCCTGACCGAGACGTACGGCCCGTGCGTCGCCTGCGACTGGCAGGACAAGTGGGACGGCCTCAGCGCGAAGGAAAAAGCGACGATGAAGGCCCGCCAGGGGGTTCGCTACCCGCTGCAGGACGGCCTGATCGTCGCCGACCCGGTGACGCTGGAGCCGCTGCCCATGGACGGCACCTCCATCGGCGAGGTGCTGATGCGCGGCAACATCGTCATGAAGGGATATCTCAAGAACCTGGACGCGACGGCCGAAGCCTTCGAGGGCGGCTGGTTCCATTCCGGCGACCTGGCGGTCTGGCATCCGGACGGGTACATCGAGATCAAGGACCGCTCCAAGGACATCGTCATCTCCGGCGGCGAGAATATCTCCACCATCGAAGTCGAAGGCGTGCTGTACCGCCATCCGGCGGTGATGGAGGCGGCGGTGGTCGCCCGACCCGATTCGCGGTGGGGCGAGACGCCGTGCGCCTTCGTAACCCTCAAGCCGGGCCACGACGCGGTGACGCCCGAAGAGGTCATCGAGTTCTGCCGCGGCGCCATGGCGCGCTTCAAGGTGCCGAAAACGGTGGTCTTCGGCGAGCTGCCCAAAACGTCCACCGGCAAGATCCAGAAGTTCGTCCTGCGCGACCGCGCCAAGGCCCTGTGACGGCCAGCCCTTGGAGGTTAATCGCGACGCTGTAGAACGAACGGCACCGGCCGGTCGGGCTGGGTGGTGATCACCGCCGTCGGCAACACAGGCCGGGTGTCGGCGCGCTCGATGCGAAACCGCCGAACCAGTGCCGCCAGCACCACCGTTGCTTCGGTGATCGCCAGCGATGCGCCGACGCAGACGCGCGGCCCGGCGCCGAACGGCAGATAGGCATAGCGCGGCGTCGGTGGCGCGGCCGGCAGGAACCGGCCGGGGTCGAAGGCCGCCGGGTCGCGCCACAGCCGGCGGTGGCGGTGCAGCACCCAGGGCGCGATCATCACCACCGCCCCCTTGTCCACCGCCCTTTCGGTGAGCCGGTCGGCGGCCAGCGCCTCCCGCACGATGACGAAGGCGGGCGGATAGAGGCGAACCGCCTCGTGAACCACCGCGCGCGTGAGCACGAGGCGGTCCAGCGCCTCGGCGGCGCCGGCGGCGGACAGGTCCAGGCCATGGGCCTCGGCGGTGAGGCGTTCCTGCCAATCCGGCGCCAGCGCCAGCAGCAGGCACGCCCAGAACAGCGCCACCGCCGTCGTCTCGTGGCCGGCCACCAGCAGCGTCGCCACCTGGTCGCGCAATGCCCGCCCGTCGCCGTTTTCGCCGGCGGCGAGGCGCTCGAACAGATCCGGGCCGCCATCTTCTGTATTAGGCCCAAGCCGCCGGCGGTTTTCGATCAGCGTCTCGATCTCCCGCATCCACCGCCGCTTGAAGCGCCGCCGTCCCAGGTCGTTCGGGCTCGGCAGCCAGGTCGGCAGGACAAAATCGAAAAAACCGGGCCGGCCGTGGCGCTGGCCGTACTCGAGAATCATTTGGCGCAGCTGGCCGCCCTGCGCCCCCGGATCGAGGGAGAACATCGCCCGACTTGCCACGGTGAGCGTCAGTGCCTGGAAGGTCGCCAGCAGCGCCACCGGTTCCGCGACCGGCAGCGAACCGAGGGTTTCCCCACTCACCGCCGCCGCGACCCGCGCGAACATCGGCATCGCGGCGGGCGTGAAGGCCGGCGCCGTCCGGCGGCGCTGCTCCCGCCACGTCTCCCCCTCGGCCATGAACAGCCCATCGCCGAGCAGCGGGCGGATGATGCGCTTGGTCGCCCGGGTGCGGCCATAGCCGCCAGGGTTGTCGACGAGGACGCGGCGGATGTCGTCCGGATGGTTGAGCAACAGGCTTTGGCGGCCGAAGAACGGCCGCTCGACCGTATCCGCGTCGTAGGCCCGCTCGGGCCAGGCGCGGAGCGCGTTGGTCCGATAGAGCGCCATCAGCGTCCGCGTCGACGTGGCGGCGTTTACCGGCGCCGGCGCCGGCGGGATCAGCCGCGCCGCGGACATGCGAACGATACCCGTTGATAAACCGGTTGCCACAAAGCCATCGGAGCGTCCACTCTTGCCATGTTTCTAAAGTGCGTCGTCCCCGTCGGAGGGGAGACGCCCGGAGGGATGCAATAACGCCGATGCCAGCGACCGGTCAGGACCCGCTTCTCTACGAGGTTAACGCCCGCGTCTGGCTGAACGAGCTGGCCGAGGACCTGGGACGGCCGACGACCCTCGATGATATCCCGGACGCCGCCCTCGACCGCATCGCCGGGCTGGGCTTCAAGTGGGTGTGGTTTCTCGGCGTCTGGCGCACGGGAGAGCGGGGACCGCAGATCTCGCGCGGCCGAGCCGACTGGCGCCAGGAGTTCCAGCGCGTCCTTCCCGATCTCCGCGAGAGTGACATCTGCGGCTCGTGCTTCGCCATCGCCGACACCTATTCGGTCCATCCGTCGCTGGGCGGCACGGCGGCCCTCGGCCGCCTGCGCCGCCGCCTGCGCGCCCGCGACCTGCGCCTGATGCTCGATTTCGTTCCCAACCACACCGCCCTCGATCATCCGTGGGTGACGCTCAATCCCGATTACTACATCCACGGTACGGAGGCGCTGCTCGCCGAGCAACCGCACAACTACGTCCAAGTCGACACCTCGCGCGGCCGCCGCATCCTCGCCTACGGCCGCGATCCCTACTTTCCCGGCTGGATCGACACCGCCCAGCTCAACTACGCGGATCCGGGTCTGCAGGCGGCCATGCGCAAGCAGCTCGTCACCATCGCCGCGCTGTGCGACGGGGTGCGCTGCGACATGGCGATGCTCATCCTGCCGGAGGTGTTCGAAAAGACGTGGTCGCGCGCCATCGAGCCGTTCTGGCCGGCGGCGATCGAGCGGGTGCGCCGCTCCCATCCTGACTTCGTGCTGATGGCGGAGGTGTACTGGAACCTGGAATGGCCGCTTCAGCAGCAGGGCTTCAACTACTGCTACGACAAGCGGCTCTACGACCGGCTGCGCGGCCAGAACGCCGACGGCGTGCACGATCATCTCCGCCTCGCCGACGCCGGCTTCCAGCGCCGCCTGGCGCGTTTTCTCGAAAATCATGACGAGCCGCGCGCCGCCGACGCCTTTCCGCGCAGCGTGCACGAGGCGGCGGCCATCCTCACCTATCTGTCCCCCGGCTTGCGCTTCTTTCACCAGGGACAACTGGAGGGACGCCGGGTGCACATCCCGATGCATTTGTGCCGGGCGCCGCTGGAACCGTTCGATCCGACGCTCAGGACGTTCTACAGCCGGCTGTTGAGGGTGCTCAGGGAGCCGCTGGCGCGCTCCGGCACCTGGCGGATGTTGGCCGCCGTTGGCGATGGCGAGCCCGACGCTCCGCCGGCGCGCGCCGTCCAGGCGCGCTTCGTCAGCACGGATGACGGCGACGGCGACACGATGACGCTCACCGCCTCCGGTGACGTGGATGTCGTCACGCGTGACGCCAAACCGTCTGACGCCGTCGACGACGCCGACACGAATAGGGACGACGATGCGGACGCCGACGCCGACGACGGCCTCTTTCAGGGCATTATCGCCTTTTCGTGGAGCAGCCGGGACGGTCACCTTCTCGTCGTCGTCAACTACACATCGGAGGAGGGCCGCTGCCGGGTGCGCCTTCCCTTCCCCGAGCTGCAGGGCCGTCGTCTGACCCTCGTCGATCACTTCAGCGACACCGTCAACGCCGTGGACAGCGGAAACTACGTCGGCCACGGGCTGTTTTTCGAGCTGCCGCCGTGGGGCTACCGGGTGGTCGAGATCCGGTCCAAGTGAGCGTCGCTGGCGCGTCAACGAAGCCTTCATGGTCCATGCCGTAGAGTCTCCGGTGAACTGCGCCAAGAGGGGCCGATGTCACCGGAAAAGGCTTTTGAGATGGGCTTCCGCCACATCTCCGACTTGTTCGAGATCGGTCAGATCGCCGACCTTCTCGACGACGATCAGCTGTCGACCTATGCCGTGGCGCTGATGCGGGCCTGGCAGGAAGGCGCGCTGATGGCGCGCGCGCTGATCGAAAAAGAGGCGGCGACGATCCAGTAACGGACCCGTAACGCCAGAACGGACATCGCGATAAGCCGTGCTTGTGACGCCCTGGCCGTGCCCCCATGTTCTGAAGAATGAACACAATTCTCCTGCGCGCGATGGGCGTTGCCGTGGTCGCCCTGCTGCTGGCGGTGGACGCGTCGGCTCAGAGCCGCGGCTTCGGGTCTGGCGGCTCGGGCCCGCCGTCGATCGGCGCACCATCAAAGCAGAGCGGGCCGGCGCCGACGCGTCCGTCGCTATCGCCCCGCACCACGATGCAGACGCCAATCGTCCGGACGCCGCCCAGTCGGGTGCAGGGCCCAGGGACGCCGCGCCAATCCAGCGGCACCACCAGCTATTACAAGAACTCCGTCGGCATGGTGCCGTACATCACCTCGCCCGCCGCCCGCCCGCCCGACGGGACAGGCCGCTAGACGTCCGCGGGCGTCGAAACCTGGCGTCCGCCCGTCCGACCAGCCGCCCCGTCGCTCAGAACCAGGTATGGAACAGGCCGTCGATGCGGCAGTCGCCCACCGTCCGCACCTCGTTGACGGCGCACCTCTCCCACATCGCCACCGCCACCGCGCCCGAGGCGCACTCGGGCGGCCGGCCGCGAAAGCGATAGCCGCTGATCGGCTGCGCGTCCTCCGGCACGTCGGCGTCGGCGTAGCGGTCGATGAACCACTGCGGCTCCGCCATGGTCGCCAGCGACAGCCCATGTGGCGCTAGTGCCGCCTCGACCTCGGGCGCGCAGACATCGGCGCCCAGCACCGGCGGCCGGTCCGTAACGACACACGCGGCGACGGCAAAAAGGGCAATCAATACAAGGCAAACGCTCCGACGCATGTCTAACCGTTCACCGTTGGAAGTCGAACCCGTGACCATCTGGGTTATATCACCGCTTAACGGCGCTTGCGCAGAAAACCAGCCGCCGTTGTGGCTCGCGTACCATACGGTCTATCGCCGGGCGATTGCTCGCATCGGCGTCGACCGGGTAAAGAAGGAACCCGGCATGAGCGATGACGTCGGCGTCGATTACGGCGTCATCCAGGACGACTATGACTTTTTTCTCGCTCACTCCAACGAAACGGCGGCGCAGGTGGCCCGGATCCGACCGCACCTCGTCATGCTCGCACACCGTTCGTCACCGCTGCGCATGCTGGATGTGGGTTGCGGCATTGGTGCGTTCACCGAGGCGCTGCTGCGCGCCGCCGACGTGCAGGCACGACGCCTCGACCTAACGCTGGTGGAGCCGGTGGCGGCGCATCTGGCGCGCGCGGCTCGTCTACTGGAACCTCTGGCCTGCCGCGTGACACCGGCCGGCGCCGATGTGGCGGCACTGGGCGAGGACCGTTTCGATCTCATCCTCGCCAATCACAGCCTCTATTATGTTCCGGACGCCGCCCGGACCCTTCGCGCGCTGCTGCGCCGCCTGGCGCCCGGTGGCCGGCTGATCGTGGCGCTGCTGGACCGCACCAACCCGCTGGCCCGTATCTGGCAGGCCGGTTTCGCGGCGGCGGGCGTCCCCTGTCCCTTCAATCTTGCCGAAGATGCCGAGGCGATCCTGCACGCCGAAGGCCGCATACCGGTGCGAGAGACCGTTCACTACCGCATCGCTTTTCCCGATGACGGCCGCTGCACGCGCCGCATCCTGCGATTCCTGTTCGGTGATCACTTGAGTGCTGTGCCCGACGAACAGGCTCAGGCGCTGTTCGATGCCTACCGCCGGGGCGGGTGGGTTACCCTCGACGCGGCATACCCGCACGTCGTCGTCAGAGCCTCGCCTTAATTTCAGGGTAACTTATTGACATAGAATGATTTCGACGAACTCTCGGAAAAACCGTCCACCTTTGTCGCCAAATGTCGTCACGGAAGTTCCAACTCGTTAAGCATAAACAACTTTTCAAATTCTCTCGGACCGATCGAGAACGAACGAACCAAGAACATATATATGCATCGCTGTCGTTCGTCAAGAACGCACCGCACGCCAAGTTGTTTGTTGAGAACGCTACGCTTTAAAAAAAGCATCAGGTTTGCCTGTCAATTCGATAAAAGCGCTCCGCATTGCCGTTAAACAATTTGTTACGCTCATCCCCGCTTAATGACGCGGTGATGTCGCCGAGAGCGGACCAATACGTCTCGTATGGCGTCGACAGCTTTTCGACCGGATAGTTGCTCCCGAACATGCAACGATCGACACCGAACGTGTCGATCGCCTCCAGCACGATGGGCCGCATGGTGGCGGTCGTCCAAAGGGGGGCGAGTTCACCGAGCGCCGAGATCTTTAGATGGGCGTGATCCACGGCGGCGAAGGCACGCAGGCCCGTTCGCCATATTGCCATCGCTTCGGTGTCTCCGAACCGCGGCAAACCCAGATGCTCAAGCACGACCGGTACGTCGGGTACACTGCCAACAAGCCGAGCGGCATCGGGAAGCTGCCAAGGGAACGTCACCATGTCAAAGGACAGTCCGAATCGTGCCAGCGTCCGGTATCCGGCTTGCCAATCCGAGTCCGTTAGCAGGTTGACGCGGGAAAGGTCAGCCTGCTCGGATTTCGGTTCGTACCGCGTCAATTGCCGAATACCCCTGAACAAGGAATGCTGGCAATGGCGCGCCAGAGTATCCTCAAGACGGGCCTGGCGGAGATCGGCATAACCGACGATGGCGCTCGGCAGGCGTCGCGGTCCGCCGCCGTCAGCGACCGATTGGACCCATGCCGTTTCGAGCACGGGATCGGCATCGAGGTCGACGAGGGCCTGCACGTACACCGTGCCGACAACGTCGACGTTTCCCACGTCGGCCAGCAGGTCAGGAAGCAAATAGGGTACGCGCAACGCGGCGAACGCGTCATCATCCAGCCACGGATAGCGAAAGCGCTCAAAATCGAAAAAATGCTGATGCGTATCAATGATCGCGACCATGGCCGTCCCGCCTCGCCCGACAAGACATCAGTGCGCACATCGGCGCGGACATGGACCGCTCTTTACGGTCGTGCGTACAGAGCGGTCCAGCGACGATATGGCCCGGTAACCCTCTGTGTTATTTAGGGTTAACCCATCAGCGTATTGATTGTTCATTCTTTAGATTGGCGAACGGACTACGTTGATCGGTCGGCCGTGACCGACGTACAGCCGCTAAATCGGCACTGTGCGCAGTGTCGGCTTCCGATTGACTGTCGGACAAGGCCGCGAGGTCATGACTGTCGCGGATGTGGGCCAGGAGCGGACCTCGTTATCATGGTCGTTCACGCCGCGTGCGGTCCTGACTGGCCCCTTGCTGACGCTACGCGCACATCATGGCTTGATCGCCTAGCGCTCTTACCGTACCATTATTTGGAATAATTCTAAAAATGAACTTCAGCTGGAATTCCAGAAGGAGGAATGGGATGGATACGAATATTTCAGAATGCCCCATGCATGGCGGTCCGAGGGAAGAGGGTTCGGCGCTTCACGCGCTTCTCGGGCGCACCAACCGTGACTGGTGGCCCAATCAGCTTTCGCTCGACATCCTGCCACACCACGGCGTCACCGGCGATCCCTACGGCGATGACTTCGACTACCGCGAGGCCTTCACGGCACTGGACCTCAAGGCGGTGAAGCAAGACCTGAAGGCCCTGATGACCGACAGCCAGCCGTGGTGGCCGGCGGACTACGGCCACTACGGCCCGTTCTTCATCCGCATGGCCTGGCACGCGGCCGGCACCTATCGCACCGCCGATGGCCGCGGCGGCGCCAACTCCGGCCAGCAGCGTTTCGCCCCGCTCAGCTCGTGGCCGGACAACGCCAACCTCGACAAGGCGCGACGCCTGCTCTGGCCGATCAAGCAGACGTACGGCCGCAAGCTTTCCTGGGCCGACCTGCTGATCCTCGCCGGCAATGTCGCGATCGAGGACATGGGCGGTCCGATCTTCGGCTTCGGCGGCGGCCGCAAGGACGTCTACGAGCCGGAACAGACCTATTGGGGCACAGAGGAGCAATGGGTCGGCAAGGGTGCGAAGGCGCGCATGGGCGACGACGCCGGCAAGGCCCTCGAGAACCCGCTCGCGGCGGTGCAGATGGGCCTGATCTACGTCAACCCGGAAGGTCCCGGCAGCAACCCCGACCCCCTGGCATCGGCGAAGGAGATCCGCGAGACCTTCTCCAGGATGGCCATGAGCGACGAGGAGACGGTGGCGCTCACCGCCGGCGGCCACACCTTCGGCAAGTGCCACGGCGCCGGCGATCCCTCGAATATCGGCGCCGACCCGGACGGGGCGGACATCGCCCAGCAAGGTCTCGGCTGGCAGAGCGGGTACGAAACCGGCATGGGCGATCACACGATCACCAGCGGCCTTGAGGGTGCGTGGACGCCGACGCCGATCCAGTGGAGCATGAACTATTTCCGCATGCTGCTTGATTACGACTACGAGCTGGTCAAGAGCCCGGCCGGCGCTTGGCAGTGGCAGCCGAAGAACCAGAAGGACGAAGACAAAGCGCCCGGCGCGCACAGCCCTCACCGCCGGCTTCCGACCATGATGACCACCGCCGACATGGCGTTCAAGGAGGATCCGGGGTTTCGGAAGATCACCGAGCGGCTCTACAGCGACGCGGAAGCGTTCGCCGACGCCTTCGCCCGCGCCTGGTTCAAGCTGACCCACCGCGACATGGGGCCGAAAGCGCGCTACCTGGGCCCGGACGTGCCGAGCGAAGACCTGATCTGGCAGGACCCGCTGCCCGAGGCGGATTACGCCCCCATCGACGACAGCGACGTCGCCGATCTGAAGAAGACGATCCTTGGCTCGGGCCATTCGGTATCCGAGCTGGTCAAGGCGGCCTGGGCCGCGGCCTCGATCTACCGCCGCTCCGACCATCGCGGCGGTGCCAACGGCGCGCGCATCCGCTTCGAACCGCAGCGGAGCTGGGCCGTCAACGATCCCGACGAGCTCGGCCGGGTCCTCGCCACGTACGAGACGATCAAGGCCGATTTCGATGGCTCCGCGGCCGGCGGCAAGAAGGTCTCCATCGCCGACCTGATCGTGCTCGGCGGCAGCGCCGCGGTGGAAAAGGCGGCGCGCGATGCGGGCTATGATGTTCGGGTGCCGTTCACGCCTGGCCGCGTCGACGCGACCGAGGCGCAGACCGACGCCGTGAGCTTCGAGCCGCTCGAACCGCGGGCCGATGGCTTCCGCAACTACCTGGGCGTCCGGTACAACGTCCCGACGGAGGAGCTGCTGATCGACCGTTCCGACCTGCTCGGTCTCTCCGCGCCGGAGATGACGGTGCTGGTCGGCGGGCTGCGCGTGCTCGGCGCCAACGCCGGCAACACGAAGGACGGCGTGTTCACCGACCGACCGGGCCGGCTCACCACCGACTTCTTCGTCAACCTGCTCGACATGGGCACGGCCTGGAAGCAGGTCGACGACGAGAGCGACGAGACCTTCGTCGGCACCTGCCGCAACACCGGCGCGCCGAAATGGACCGCGACGCGAACCGACCTCGTCTTCGGCGCCAATTCACAGCTCCGCGCGCTGTGCGAGGTCTATGCCGGGGATGATGCCGGCGAGCTGTTCGTGGAGCACTTCGTCAAGGCGTGGACCAAGGTGATGGACGCCGACCGCTTCGACGTCCATTACGCGAAGTACCACAACGCGGCCTGACCGCCGTGGGCCGTGCGCGACGTTGGGGCCCCGCCCGCGCGGCGGGGCCCCGTTGTGTGCGTTGTGGTGTCCCCTCGCGGTGTTAGCGCGCGCGGCCGATCCGTCCGTGTTTGACCGTGCCGCGTTCAGATCCCCCTCAGGGTCGCGGTGGTCGACGCGCCGCGACGCCCTCATCAACCGTGAAGAGAATACCGATGGGTGAATCTTGCCGAAAGCGCTTCGACGTGGGTCGTCAAGAACGCCCTTGGCGATGCGTCCTCACTCATAAGGAGCAACTCCCACGTTTGCGAATTCGTTCCGCGACTGTGGCCCTGTGCGATTGAGGCCGTGGTCCGCCAATTGCATGGATTTGAGATCGCCAACAGGGGATCAGACTCATGCGGAGATCGAGGCAGACAAAGATCGTTGCGACCATCGGTCCCGCCACCGGAACCGACGACATGCTCGAGCGCTTGTTCCAGGCGGGGGCGGATGTTTTCCGGTTCAATTTCAGCCATGGCACCCATGAGGAACACGCCCAGCAGCTGAAGCGCGTTCGAGCCCTGGAGGAACGCGTCAACCGTCCCATTGGAGTCCTTGCCGACCTGCAAGGGCCAAAGCTGCGCGTCGGTCGCTTCGCGAACGCCAAGGTGAGCCTCGAAACCGGTCAGTCGTTTCGCCTGGACTTGTCCGACGAACCGGGTTGCGTCGACCGGGTCCAATTGCCCCATGCCGAAATCTTCGCAGCACTTCGTCCCGGTGCCCAGTTGCTTCTGGACGATGGCCGCCTGTGTCTCGGCGTGACCGCCTGCGGTGCGGATTTTGCCGATACGACGGTGGTCGCGGGTGGCACGCTCTCGAACAACAAGGGCGTCAACCTGCCCAATTGCGTCCTCGACGTGTCGCCGCTCACGGAAAAGGATCGGCGGGATTTGGCGTTCGCGCTGGACATCGGCATCAGCCTTATCGCGTTGTCCTTCGTTCAGCGCCCCGAGGACGTGGAGGAAGCCATGCGCCTGATCGACGGGCGGGCGCACCTGATCTCCAAGCTTGAGAAACCGTCGGCCATCGATACGCTCGAGGACATTGTCGATTTGACCGACGCCGTCATGGTGGCCCGGGGCGACCTCGGTGTCGAACTCCCCCCGGAAAGGGTGCCCGCCATCCAGAAGCGGATCATTCGCGCCTGCCGGCAAGCCGGCAAACCGGTGATCGTTGCCACGCAGATGCTGGACTCGATGATCGTGTCTCCGACACCGACGCGCGCCGAGGCCTCGGACGTGGCCAACGCCGTCTACGAGGGCGCCGACGCCGTGATGCTTTCGGGCGAAACGGCCGTTGGGAAGTATCCCGTGGCGGCGGTGAGCATGATGGATCGGATCATCCAGCACAGCGAAGGCGATCCCGCCTACGCTGAATTGTTGAACGCCGGTCAAGCGAAACCCAGGCAAACGACGGCGGACACGATTACGGAATCGGCCAGCCGGGCGGCGGCCACACTTCCGGCTGCCGCCATCGTCACGTTTACGATCTCCGGGGTGACCGCGCTCCGGGCGTCACGCCGGCGGCCGCAGGTTCCCATCCTCGCCTTTACGCCAACGCTCTGGGTCGCCCGCAACCTAGCGGGAGTATGGGGAATTCACGCCATCCTGGCCGAAATGATGGACGACCACCTCGCCATGGATGCGCTGGCGGTCAAGGTGGCCACGGATGAGAAATTCGCGAACAGCGGTGACCACCTTATCATTACCGCGGGATTGCCGCTGCACGCCTTGAGTTCCACCAATGTCATGCGCCTCATTCCAATTCAGCACACGGAAACGGAGGTCCCCGCAGAGGTTACGGCGAGGTTCCGGCGGACACGGGGGTGTCGTTCACCGATGCCGTGATGGAGAATAAATAAAGGACATATTTTTATCGTCGACGTTCGTCAAAAGCGCGTTGTTTGCCGATCGCAAAAATCGTGGTCGATCTCACCGAGTGATCGGCGTTGCGCGGCGCGCGGAGCTGATCGTGGGAATCACGCCGCCGGCGTCGCTCGAAACACTCAGCATCTCGCAGGGCTGAACGACCTTGGTCACCACCTCGTCCTCCCCCTCGACGTGCCAGTTGGCCCATATCCGGTCCGCGTCGTCCCATTCAAGGCTGAGCCAGTTGCGGTTGCCGATGATCCGGTAGTTGGTGGCGGGGAATTGCAGCATGTGGCCCTGGATACCGCGATCGATTTCTTCCGTTTGCGTCGCCATCCGTTCCAGGAAATAGCGGACGATTCCCGGCGGCGGCGGGTGGACGATGGCCGACGACGTCAACTGATTGATGACGTTGGAATGCAGCCAGCGCACCGGCCGCCGGGTGGACTCGATGGCGCCGACCGCCGCCACGTGCACGTCCCCGGAGAGGATCGTCACGCGCGTCCCCTTGGCGTCGGCGAAGTCGAGAAGCCGGTGGATCAGGCGCAGGCGCTCGGCCTTGTGGCTGCGGCTGATCCACTGGTCGTGGAGGTCGTCCTCGAGTTCCTGGCGGCCCGGCACGATGTCCAGCGCCTGCTCCAAAAACGCCATGCCGGGATGCATGACCGGAATGCTGGACATCACGATGAGGTGACGGAGCCCTGCTTCCCGATCCAGCGCCGCGAACAGCACATCCCACGTCCCGGGCGCCATCACCTGTTTTTGCGTCCGCTGCGAGCGCAGGTCGAGAATGAGCAGGCCGATGTTCCCAAACCGCCGGATGGAGCCGAAACCGTCCTGACCCGCGAGCACGGGCCATGACGGCGATTCCCAGTTCATCTGCAACTGCAACACGGAGAAGCACGCGCGAGCGACCTCGAAGACCATGCGGAAAACGACGGAAGCCTGGACGTCCGGATCGTACGATCCCCAGCCGTCGAAAATGTCATGATCGTCCCACATCATCACCGACGGGATCGAGGCCAGCGCGTCGGCGACCCCCGGCTGCGAGAATCGGTCGCGGTATGTGCTTGTATAAAAACGCTCCACCTGCGCGCGAACCGCCCTGTCGGGGACCAACGCCAACCGCTCGTCGCGCGGCATCTCGTTGAACCGGCGCAGCGCCGGAACGGCCGCCCACAGCTGGTCGGCGTAGATCTGGTCGCCCCCCATCAGCAGGAGGTGATAGGGCTGACGGCGGTGACCCTCGACAAGCTCGTGCCACAGCGCGTTCTTGTCCTGAACGCTGCGCCAGCTGCCCGGAGTGGAAAAGCCGTTGCAGGACGCGTAGGCGATGCGCGGGTTGTCGGCCGTTCCCGGCACCACAAACGACCAGCGCCGGCCGTCGCCGGCCAACCCGTAGTCGATCGTCGCCGCCCGGTCCCGGAACGCGATCTGGAACTCGTAGGCGTAGAAGCGGAGGCCGCCGATCGCGCCGACAAGCGCGGGCTCGACCGGGGTGCCCTCGCCTTGCCCCGCCCCGGCCCACGTCAGCGGCCCGGGCGGCGTCTCGCCGTCATCCGCGATGACGACCGAGACCCGCCACTCATCGCCTTGTTGCCCCCTGAATCCAAGAATAGGGCCGCAAACCAGGGACATTCCGTCCTTCCCATCCGCCCGCCCGAAACGGTGCCGATCGTTATCGACGGGGTTTCGCCGGCCCTTTGGTTCGGGCCGAGTTACTGTAATCGGCGTTTTCTCGATCCTACCAGAAACGGGTCGGCGAGAGAGGCGGCTTTTCGCTTCTGCAGAGGCGGATGGCGGGCGACCGTTTTCCATCGCTGCCGTCGCGACGCGCGGGCGCCGGGGCGAAAGGCGGGTGCGTTGGCGTTCTTTGTGCATGGTGGTCGGGCGGCGGCGGCGGGCGGGGTCCGGCGGCGCGCTCCTTTAGCCGCGGAGGCGATGCGTTCCGATGACCGATGATGCCCAGATGTTCGATGCCGACCTGCCCGCCGACGTGCGGGCGCTGCTGGCCGACGCCGAGGCCGCCTACAGCGAGCCCGAGCGCGCCGAACGGGCGCTCCGCGCCGCCCTCGACCGGGCGCCCGACAACCTGGCGCTCCGCATCGCCGCCTACACGTTCTATTTCTACGCCCAGCGCTACGACGACGCGATCCCGCACGCCGAGGCGTGTCTGGCGATGGCGGCGGCGGCCCTCGGCGTGCCGGCCGACTGGCAGCGGGTCGGCCCCGAGAGCACCGATTTCAGCGGTTTCGGACGGCCGCAGCGGCTTTACCTGAAATCGCTCGTCGCCCTTGGCTACTGCCGGGCGCGCCTCGGCGATCACGCGGGCGGCGAGGCGATCCTCCGCAAGGCCGCGAGCCTCGATCCCAAGGACCAGGTTGGCGCCGGACGCCTCGCCGACGTCAGCGCCCGCGGCGGGCTCGACATGGACGAGGATGACGAGGACGGACATGACGATTCCTTGAGCGGTGCCGCCACTTGACCGTCGTCGTCGTCGTGCGTGTATCGGTGTCGCGTCGCCGGCTCAGCGCGGTGGCGGTCCGTCCGTGTCTGAGCTTGCCACGTCCAGATCGTCACCCAGAGTCGCTGAGGTCGACACATCGTGGCGTCCTCATTGACCGTGAATGGGATACCGATTAACCGATCTTGTCGTGCAGGCTTCGTCGTGGTTCGTCAACAACGCCGTGGCAGCGCGTCCTCTATCCGCGTAGTAATAAGTAGGCTAATAAGGGGGATTTAGCAGGAAAAAGTCGATCCAACAGGCGAGAATGCTGTTCGTGATTCTGGGATGGAGCCCATACGGCTACCATCCGAAATAAGAAAAGTGAAGATGTGGGTAATGTCCTCTAAACTCTGGTCAAACTCTCGGGATGAGCGCCTAAAAGCCGCGCGCGCCCTGAGCGAAGACGAAATTAAAAGAATCCACACTGATTTAGAGCGCGATTGCCCTGTAGACGTTTGGCCTTATGGCAGCCCCACTACGATAAATCCAATGCTACTAACGCTTGGACTGTCGCCAGGGGCTTCTCCTTTCAAAGGTGATGTTGAGTATAGTATCCGAACTCCTTTCGAGATGCCGCCGGCAGGGCGGCCACATCCCAAGGTCTACTATAAGGATCCTCGTAAATATTGGTATAGTGTAAGAAAATTGGCAATTCAAATTTTAGCTCAAGATTCGCTTAGTGATGAAGATTCACTAGCACTATTTGGACACGTGAACCTCGACACTGAGGCGAGTGGGGCGGCTAAGCATGTGCAGATCAATGCTCGGTACGCAAGATGGGTACTTCTGAACATACGAAATCATTTGCGTCCCAGAATACTGATTTGCTTGGGGCTATCGGGATATTTTAAAGACAACCCCAAGGTCGCCAATTTATTTGAGGAGAATTTTAGCGGATTAAAGCTAAGATGCCCGCATAGGAGATATGAGCTCGAAAGCTATCAAAGAAAGAAATATTGGTTCAAGGAATGGGACATAGTTTGCCAGCACGGTAATAAAGTTAGGATCGTTCTCTGGCCTCAGCATCCAGTTCGTTCCCCGATGACAAATGAGGAGGTCTGGCGCGGCGCATGTGAGCAGTTCTCGCGGCGTGCCTCTGAACTCTTCCGGTAATTTATACTCTGCACTTGAGAGTACACACTCAACCTAGTGAGTTGCTGGGTGGTTATCCCATTGCATGATGGGGACGCTGGCGAGTTTCCTGAGCGTGGGGTTGGTTGACGTTCCGAAAATGAGCTTTGGCAGGCTGCTGAAATAGCCGAAAGCGCGTGTCGTCATGGGCGTGGATGCCCGTGTCAAGCACGGGCATGACGGTCAGTATATTGATGTTAAAGGAATTTCGTCTTTGCCGGGCTTGACCCGGCAATCCACATCCAGCCGCAACTTGCGGCACATATGCGATGGGTGGGCACTGTCAGCAGCCTGTTGGGCCCTGCGAGATGCCCGCACCGAACGCATCACCAATTAGCCGATCCTACCGGGCACGCCGTGCGCCATTCCTGCGCTGACACGCCGGCGTACCGCGGCATCGCTCACATCCCCTGTCCCGTAACGATCCGCCGGTACGACAGCGGCTCCGCCAAGTGGGGGCGTTTGATGCTTTCGGTGCCGTCGAGGTCGGCGAGGGTGCGGGCGACGCGGAGGACGCGGTGGTGGCCGTGGGTTGAGCGGCGGAGCCGCTGCCCGCGTCATTAACCGCGCGCGTGGAGGATGCTTGCCGGCCGATTAAGGGTACTTCGAGGTATCCGTCCCACCACCTGCACTTTTATGGTATAATTAGGTTGTTCCAACGAAAACAAAAAATTGAGCGTAGACCGTGGGAGAGGAGGCTGACCATGGCGCATTTCCTGTTTCAGTGGAGGTATAAGGACCCGGCGATCAAAGCGATGCTGGAGACGCCGCAAGATCGCCCGAGAGAGCTGCGGAAGGCGGTGGAAGGGTTCGGCGGGAAGGTCCAGCAATTCTTCTATGCCTTCGGCGACTACGATGGCTTGGCCATTGTCGAGTTTCCCGACAACGAGAGCTGCGCGGCGTGCAGCCTAACCCTTGCTGGCGCCGGCGCTGCCGCGACCTTGTCGACAACCATTCTGCTTTCCGCCGACGAGGGCCTTCGCGCGATGAAAAAGGCGAGTGCGGCAAAAACCGGTTACCAGGCACCCGTCGGTTATTCGAGCCACGGCTGAAACGGCGTTGGCGCCGGAGCACGGTAGCACCGCTCACATCCCCGATGCTGCGACGATCCGCCGGTACGAGAGCGCCTCGGCGAGGTGGGGGCGTTTGATGGTGGTGGCGCCGTCGAGGTCGGCGAGGGTGCGGGCGACGCGCAGGACGCGGTGGTAGCCGCGGGCGGAGAGGCGCAGGCGTTCCGTTGCCTGGGTGAGCAGCGCGCGGCCGGCGTCGTCGGGCTTGGCGACGGCGTCGAGGAGTTCGCCCTCGGCCTCGGCGTTGGTGCGCACCGTGGGCGCGCCCGGCTCGACCAGGGCCGCGTAGCGCTCCCGCTGTACGGCGCGCGCCGTCGCCACCCGCGCCGCCACGTCGGCCGAGCGTTCGGCCGGCGGCGGCAGGCTGAGGTCGGCCGGAGAGACCTCCGGCACGTCGATGTGCAGGTCGATGCGGTCGAACACCGGGCCGGAGATGCGCGACTGGTACTCCTGCGCGCAGCGGGGAACGCGCGCGCAGGCGCGGGCCGGGTCGTCCAGATAGCCGCAGCGGCACGGGTTCATCGCCGCGACCAGCTGCACCCGGGCCGGATAGGTGACGTGGTTGTTGGCCCGCGCCACGGTGGTGCGGCCGCTCTCCAGCGGCTGGCGCAGCGCCTCCAGCGCCGGGCGCTGGAACTCCGGCAGCTCGTCCAGGAACAGGACGCCCAAGTGCGCCAGGGACACCTCGCCCGGCCGGGCGCGCAGTCCGCCGCCGACCAGCGCCGCCACCGAGGCCGAGTGGTGCGGGTCGCGGAACGGCCGCCGGCGCATCAGCCCGCCATCCTTGAGCTGGCCGGCGACGCTCAGAATCATGCTCACCTCCAGCGCCTCGGCGGGTTCCAGCGGCGGCAAGAGTCCCGGAAGCCGCTGCGCGAGCATGGACTTGCCGGAGCCGGGCGGGCCGACCATCAGCAGGTTGTGACCGCCGGCGGCGGCGATCTCCAGCGCCCGCTTGGCCGTCTCCTGGCCCTTGATGTCGGCGATGTCGGGGTAGTGCGCTTGATCGTCGGCGATGGTCGGCGTCGGGGCCGAGAGCGTCTGGAAGCCCTTGAAGTGGTTGATGAGTGCCAGGACGGTCGGCGGCGCCAGAATCGGCGTGCCCGCTGCCCACGCCGCCTCGCCGCCCTGGGCGCGCGGGCAGATCAGGCCCATGTCGCGGGATGATGCGTGGATGGCGGCCGGGAGCGCGCCCGCCACCGGCATCAAGGCGCCGTCCAGCGCCAATTCGCCCAGCGCGACGTAGCCGCCGACCTGCTCCTGCGGCAGCACGTCCATCGCCGCCAGCAGGCCCAGCGCGATGGGCAGGTCGAAGTGGCTGCCCTCCTTCTGTAGGTCGGCCGGGGCGAGGTTGACGGTGATGCGCTGCGGCGGCAGCGACAGGCCCATGGCGTGCAGCGCGGCGCGCACCCGCTCGCGGCTTTCGGCCACCGCCTTGTCGGCCAGCCCGACGACGGAGAACGACGGCAGGCCGAGGCCGATCTGCACCTGCACGTCGACGTCGAGGACGTCGATGCCGTTGAACGCAATGGTATGAATCCGGGCGACCATCGCCGCGTCGACCCCCCTTTGGCCGTTAAGCGGCGGTCAATCTACCCCGAATGAGGGCGCCGGCGCCATGCCGTCCGCGTTGCTTGCCCGGTCAGCCGGCGATCATGGCCCTGAGCGCCGCCGCCGGATCGGGGGCGCGCATGAGATGCTCGCCGCACAGAAAGGCGCCGTAGCCGGCGTCGCTGAGCCGCCGGATGTCGTCCGAGGTGGCGATGCCGCTTTCGCTGATCCGCACCGCGCCCGCCGGGATGCGCGCCGCCAGCGTCTCCGACGTCGTCAGCGACACCGCGAACGTGCGCAGGTTGCGGTTGTTGACGCCGATGATGGCGGCGCCGGCCGCGATGGCGCGCTCCAGGTCGTCCGCGTCGTGCACCTCGACGATGGCGGCCATGCCGTACTGGGCGGCCTGGTCCTGAAACCGGGCGATGGTTTCGGCGTCGAGGATGGCGGCGATGAGCAGGATGGCGTCCGCCCCATGCGCCGCCGCCTCGACGACCTGCACCGCATCGATGGTGAAATCCTTGCGCAGCACCGGCAGCGTCACCGATCGTCGCGCCGTCTCCAGGTCGGCCAGCGTGCCGTGAAAAAACCACCGGTCGGTGAGCACCGAGAGCGCCGCCGCACCGCCCGCCTCGTACGCCCGCGCGATGGCCGCCACGTCGGCGTGCCCGGCGAACACGCCTTTCGATGGCGAGGCCTTCTTGATCTCGGCGATGATCGCCGGAGGCGTTGCGGTCAGCGCGGCCCGGAAATCGCGCCGCTCGTGCGCGCGCGCGTCGGCGCGGCGTTTCAGCGCATCCAGCATCGGTCGCGCGGCCTCGACCTCGCCCCGCTTGTGGCGGACGATGGTCTTCAGTATGTCGGCTAAGCCGTCGTCCTGCTGCTGCGGCATGGTGTTCGCTCTCCCTTGCCCCTTTTCCGCCGGTTCACGCCCGGCTCAGTAGGGCGTTCCGCCCGCTCGCGCCGCCTTCAGCGCTTCCGCGTACCAGGTGAATTCGTCCAGAAAACGCTTGGCCCGGCGCGGCCAGGCGTCGCCCGTGGGCGTTCCGTCGTCCTCGAAGGCATCTCTGATCTTTGGCACCGGGAACAGCGACGGTATGCTGGGCATGCCCAGTTCGCACAGGGTGGCGCGCAGCGCGATGGCCGCCCGCACGCCGCCGAAGGCACCGGCGGAATAGCACGCGATCGCCGACGGCCGCCAGTACCACTCCTCAAGAAAATGATCGAGCAGGTTGGCGAGGCCCGGCTGAATGCCGTGATTGTACTCGCCGGCAACGATGAGGAACCCGTCGGCGCCCTTGATGACGGTGGCCAGCTCCTCCAGCACCGCCGGCGCCTGGCCGGCCGGATACTCCTTATACATCCGGTCGAGAAGGGGCAGCGGGTGCGCCATCGCGTCGATGAGGGGAGCGCCGTGGCCGCGCGCGCGCAGCTGATCGACCAGAAAGCGGGCGAGCTTGATGCCCTGGCGGTCACGGCGGAACGAGCCGTAGATCACGGCAAGCGTTAATGGCATGGCATCCCTCCTCGCCCATGGCCCGGCGTTGTCAGGGGTGGGCGTGGTCATGAGCGGGCGGTTTTTAGCATATTTTTGCCTTGGCCGGGCACCCGCTTCCAGGCCATCTTCGCCTAAGGTGGCGAGGCACCGGCCGGGAGCCGCCGAAACGCCGCGGGAAAAGGGTCGTTCACAATGACAACGCTTGTTCCGGCTTTCCGTCGTGGGTGCCCGGTCGTCGCATGGCCGTTGGCGCTGTTGTTCCTGACCCTCGTCGCCGCCGCCGGCCCGCATCCGGCCGCCGCGCAGCAGGGTATTTCGTGCGATCCCAGCGTCCGCGTCGACAATCCCAACTGCCCCAACAACACCGTCTGCCGTCGCTTCGCCGCGTCGTGCTGGGGGCTGGGCGTGCTGTGCAACGACTCGGCCAACAGCAACAGCGCCAGCGTGCCGGAGTGGCTGGCGGGCGTGTGCTCCTTGGCGTGCTCCGCCGGATTCGGCATGTGCGAGGACCGCGCCGTCGCCTGCGACAGCGACGAGACGTGCGGCACCGCCGAGCGCTGCATGATCGGCGTGTGCACCTACGTTCCCCGGCGATGCAGCGCCGATACCGATTGCGCGGATGGAGAGGCGTGCGTGAACTTCCGCTGCCAGGGTGACGGCGGGGACGAACCGCTTGCCGACCGGACATGCGCCTCCGACGACGACTGCCCGGAAAGCGAGGCGTGCTTTACCGAACGCTGCTTCCCGCGCTGCGAGGTGACGGAGCCCAAGGAGGGCGAAGGTGGGGACAAGGCCCAGGATCAGGACCCCGCCGCGGCATCCGGCGGCTGTCCGGAAAATACCGCCTGCGTCGACGGGGTGTGCCGGCCGATCTGAGTCGATTTCAGGCGCGGCTTTCCTGCCAGCGGCGCTCGAAGGCGTCCCAGAGCTGGGATTCCAGCGACACGCCGTCGAAGCGGCCGATCTCCTGGATGCCGGTGGGCGAGGTGACGTTGATCTCGGTCAGGTAGTCGCCGATGACGTCGATGCCGACGAAGATCAGCCCGCGCCGCGCCAGCTCGGGGCCGATGGCGGCGCAGATTTCCCGGTCGCGCGGGGTCAGTTCGGCTTTCTCGGCCTTGGCGCCGACGTGCAGGTTGGCCCGCGCCTCGCCGGCCTTCGGCACCCGGCGGACGGCGCCGGCCGCCTCGCCGTCGATGAGGATGATGCGCGTGTCGCCCAAGCGGATGGCGGGCAGATACTGCTGGACGACGACCGGCTCGCGGTAAAGGCTGGTGAACATCTCCAAGAGCGCGTTCAGGTTGTCGTCCTCCGGATCGACGTGGAAGACGCCGGCGCCGCCGTTGCCGAACAGCGGCTTGACGATGATGTCGCGGTATTCCTGCCGGAAGGCCCGGATCTCGGCCCGGTCGGACGTGATCAGCGTCGGCGGCATCAGATCCGGGAAGTGGGTGACGAACAGCTTTTCCGGCGCGTTGCGCACGTGGACGGGATCGTTGATGACGAAGGTCTTGGGGTGCACGTGCTCAAGGATGTGGGTGGCGGTGATGTACGCCATGTCGAACGGCGGGTCCTGGCGCATCAGGACCATGTCGAACCCAGCGATGTCGATGGTTTCCGCCGCGCCGAGGGCGAAGTGGTCGCCCCGCTGCCGGCGCACCGTCAGCGGCCGACCGAGCGCCGTCACCCGGCCCTGGCGAAAGATCAGGTCGCTCGGCAGGTAGTGATAGAGCTGATGGCCGCGGCGCTGCGCCTCCAGCGCCAGCGCGAAGGTGGAATCGGCGTCGATGTCGATGCCTTCGATGGGGTCCATCTGAATGGCGACGGAGAGCGGCATGGGAGACCCTTTGACCGGTACGGAATGACAGGCCGCCACCATACAGCGCCGCCGGGCGAGGTACACCCGCGGACTTTACCTCGGCGATGGCGCCGCTCACGCCTCCGGACGCCAGGCGTCGACGATGTGTTCCGGCAGGCGGAGTCCGTCGACGACCATGACGTCGAAGCGGATGCCGTGCGCCGCCAGCGCCGGCCGGCGCTGTAGGAACGCCTCCGCCGCGCGGACGATCCGGCGCCGCTGACGTGCGGTGATGGCGTCGCGGCCGCCGGCGCCGGCGCGCGCCTTGACCTCGACGAACACCACCGTGCCGGCGCGGCGTGCGACGATGTCGATCTCGCCCGAGGGTACGCGGAAATCCCGCGCCAGGACGCGATAGCCCTTCAGCATCAGCACCAGCGCGCACAGGGTTTCGGCGCGCTGGCCGTAGCGGCGCGCCCGCTGGCGGGTGGGCGAGGGCGGCATCGCGCGGGGCGTCATCACGGCGTGTCCTTGAGGTCCAGCGCGCGGCGATAGAGCGTCGTGCGCTTGATGCCCGTGCATGCCGCCACCCGCTCGGCCGCCTGTTTCGGGCCGCCGCCGTCGGCGAGCGCCGCCGTGAGCAGCGCGTCGACGGTCGCCGCGTCCGGCGGTTGCGGGGCCGCCGGCGGCCCGACGACCACCGTCACTTCGCCCCGGGGTGGCCCGGCGGCGGCGACGGCTTCGGCGAGTTCGGCGAGGTTTCCGCGCGACACCTCCTCATGCCGCTTGGTGAGTTCGCGGGCGACGGCGGCGGGCCGGGGCCCAAGGACGGCGGCCATGTCGGCGAGGGCGGCGGCGAGCCGGCTTGGGCCCTCCAGGAACACCAGCGACGCCGGCACCGCCGCCAGTTCGGCGAGCGCGCGGCGGCGGGCGCCGCCGCGGGTCGGCAGAAAACCCGCGAACAGAAACCGTTCGGCCGGCAGCCCGGCGACCATCAGCGCGGTCAACACCGACGACGCGCCCGGCACCGGCGTCACCGGGAGACCTTGGTCTACACACAGGGCCACCAGCCGGTCGCCGGGATCGGAGATGAGCGGCGTGCCGGCGTCGGAAACCAGGGCGACGCGGGCGCCGCCTTGGATGCGGCGGGCCAGATCGGGTCCCGCCCGCGCCGCGGAGTGCTCGTCATAGCGGACCAGCGGGCGCTGGATGGCGTGAATGGCGAGCAGCTTCGCGGTGACGCGGGTGTCCTCGCAGGCGATGACGTCGACGGCGCGCAGCACCTCCAAGGCGCGGAGCGTGATGTCGCGGGAATGGCCGATCGGCGTCGCGACGACGTATAAGCCGGGGGGAAGATCCTCCGCCCCCGAACGCGGCCGTTTACTCGGGTCCGGCGCATCGGTACGCTCTGCCGCCCGCCGACGCCCGTTGCCAGGAGAAGGCGTTGATGCCGTCCGATGTCGTTCGCTGCCGCTGCCGCGCCGTTCTGCCATGTCTGGCGGTCCTGTCCCTCCTCGTGTCCGCCTGTGAGAGTGGCCAATCGGGATCGACCGGGCAACTGCCCGGTTCGTCTGGCGCGGGCGCGCTGCCGCCGATCGTCGCCGAACCGCCGCCGCCGGATGAAACGGCCGGCGATCCGGAGGCGGCGCGGCGCTACTCCGCCGAGGTGGCAAGCCAGCTGCGCGGCGAGCCGGCGGTGCCACCGGCCAAGGCGGGGATGACCCGCGTCGCGCTGCTGCTGCCGCTGACCGGCCCCGGCTCCGATCTCGGCCAGTCGATGCTGAAGGCGAGCCAGCTGGCCTTTTTCGACATCGCCAGCCCGAACATCGAGCTTCTCCCCTATGACACCGGCGGCACGCCGTGGGGCGCCGACAAGGCGATGCGCACCGCGCTGGCCGAATCGGCGTCGCTGATCATCGGGCCGCTGCTGTCACGGTCGGTCGACTCGATCGCGCCGACGGCGATCATCGCCGGCGTGCCGGTGATGGCGTTTTCCAGCGACAGCCGCGTCGCCGGACGGGGAGTCTATGTTGTCGGCTTCACGCCGGAAACCGAGGTCGACCGCATCATCGCCTTCGCGTCCGACCAGGGCCGGCGGAAGCTCGCCATCCTGGCGCCCAACGATCCCTATGGAGCGAGCGTCATGCGCGCGGCCCGCGCCGCGAGCGTCGCCAACAACGTCGCCATCGTGGCGACGCATCTCTACGATCCGGAGGAGCCGGACATCGGTGCCATCGTCGGCCAGTTGTCGGCGTCGGTGGGCGGCCTGCCGCCGCCGCCGCCGCCGGACGACACCGAAGCCGACGGCGACCTGGACGCCGTATCGACCCAGCCGCCGCCCTCGTCCGGCCCGGCCCCCGGCCTGAGCATCGATTCGCTGCTCATCGCCGCCTCGGGCGAGCGGCTGCGTCAGTTCGCGGCGACGCTGCCCTCGTTCGGCATCGATCCGTCGGCGGTGCAGTTTCTCGGCACCGGTGCCTGGGATACCGGCGACCTGGGCAGCGAGCCGGCGTTGATCGGAGGCTGGTTCGCCGCCCCGGACCCGGCCTATCGCGCGGACTTTCAGCGCCACTATCGCGAAACCTTCGGTGAGAACCCGGAGCGCCTGGCGACGCTGGCCTACGACACCACCGCCATCGCCATGGTGCTGGCGCGCGAACCCTCTGGCGCGCGCTTCACCGACGAACGAATCACCGACTCCAATGGCTTTTTCGGGCGCGACGGCCTGTTCAGGCTGCGCCCCGACGGCACGCCCGACCGCAAGCTGGCGATCCTCGAGGTGGAAGCCGGCGGCAGCCGCGTTATCGACCCGGCCCAGCAGTTTTTCGGGGGAAGCTGACCGGGCGGGTAGCTCAGGTCAGCAGGCGGCCGAGCAGCGCGTTGAGGACGAGGCGGCCCTTCGCCGTCACGCGCATGCGCACGTCGTCGACGATGACGAAACCATCCGCCGCCAGGTCGTTGAGGGCGTTTCGGTCGACCGCGTCCTCCGGCGTTTGGCCGGTCAGCGCAAGGAAACGCGTGCGGTCGATGCCGTCCGTCAGCCTGAGCCCGCACAGCAGCAGCTCGGCCCGCCGCTCCTCGGGCGTCAGCCGCGTCCGCTCGGCGACACCGTTGCCGTTCGCCTCGACGGCGGCGAGCCAGTCGGCCGGAGACGCGATGCGGTGGATCGCTTGCCAACGGTCGTCACGGCGGATTCGGCCGTGCGCGCCCGGACCGACGCCGCCGTAGTCGCCGCCGCGCCAGATCGCGACGTTGTGGCGGCAGGCGCCGCCCGGCCGGGCGTGGTTGGAAATCTCGTACGCCGGCAGGCCGGCGGCGTCGAGTGAGGCGCCGGTCACGTCATAAAGCGCCGCCGCGCGGTCGTCCCCGGCCTCGGGCACGCCCGAACGATGGAACGGCGTCCCCGGCTCGATGGTGAGCTGGTAGAGGGAGAGATGCTCGCCCGCCAGAGCCAGCGCCTGCGCCAGCTCCGCCCGCCAGGCGGCCACGGTCTGCCCCGGCCGGCCGTAGATCAGGTCGAACGACGTGCGCGGGAACACCGCCGCCGCCAGCGCCAGCGCGTGCCGCGCTTCCGCCGCGCCGTGCGTGCGGCCGAGGAAGCGCAGTGCCGCATCGTCGAGGGCCTGCACGCCGAGGGACAGCCGGTTAACGCCCGCGGTTCGCAGGTCCCGAAAGCGGCCGGCTTCCACCGACGTCGGGTTGGCTTCCAGGGTGATTTCCGCGTCCGCCGCCAGCGTCCAGCGCTTGGCGACGGTGTCGATCAGCGCCGCGACCGTAGCGGGGGCCATCAGCGACGGTGTGCCGCCGCCGAAGAACACGCTGTCCACCGTCCGCCCCGGCGTTTCGTCGGCGAGGGATTCGACATCCCCGATCAGCGCTTGCGCCCAGCGCGCCTCGTCGATCGCGTCCTGGACATGGCTGTTGAAATCGCAATAGGGGCACTTGGAGCGGCAGAACGGCCAGTGGATGTAGACGGCGAAGGCGTCCGCCGCTGCGTTGGGTGCCGAGGTCAACGGTCCGTCGTGGCGACGCACGCGGCGACCAGTTGGCGGAACGCGTCGGCGCGATGGCTGATGGCGTGCTTGGCGTCCGGCTCCATCTCACCAAACGTGATGTCGTGACCGTCGGCGATGAAGATCGGGTCATAGCCGAAGCCGCGCTCGCCGCGGGGCGGCCACACCAGCCGGCCGTCGACGCGGCCCTCGAACACCTCCCGATGGCCGTCCGGCCAGGCGATGGCCAGCACGCAGACGAAATGGGCGCGGCGGTCGGCCTTGCCGGCAAGCGCGTCTTCGACTTTCTCCATGGCGAGCCGGAAGTCCTTCGTTGGTCCGCCCCAGCGCGCCGAGTGGATGCCGGGCCGGCCGTCCAGCGCCGGGACGACCAGACCGGAATCGTCGGCCAGCGCCGGCGTGCCGGACGCCGTCGCGGCGGCGTGGGCCTTGAGGACGGCGTTGTCGATGAACGTCGCGCCCGTTTCCTCCGGCTCTTCAAGGCAGAGGGTGGCGGCGGAGACGATCTCGATGCCGAACGGCGCCATCAGGTCGGCGATCTCCCGCACCTTGCCCACGTTGTGGCTGGCGATGACAAGAGACGGCTCGATCAGGCGTCGCGGCATCGTTGTTTCGCGTTTCCGTGCCGGCCCGGCTCAGGCGAGTCCCAGCGCGCGGCGCTGGTGATCCAGCAGGCCGGCGGCGCCGTGACGGGCCAGCGCCAGCAGTTCGAGAAAGGCCCCTTCCGAGAACGTTGCCTTCTCGGCGGTCGCCTGCACCTCGACCAGCGCGCCGGATTGGGTGATGACGAAGTTGGCGTCGGCGTCGGCGCCACTGTCTTCCTCATAGTCAAGATCGAGCACGGGCACGCCATTGACCACCCCGCAGGAGACGCCGATGACCGCTTCGCGCAGCGGCAAGGCGGCCACCATGCCGATATCGACCAGACGCTGGCAGGCCCGGTGAAGCGCCACGTAACCGCCGGTGATGGCGGCGGTGCGGGTGCCGCCGTCTGCCTGCAGCACGTCGCAGTCGAGGCGGATCTGCATCTCGCCCAGCGCGTCTAAGTCGATCACGGCGCGCAGGCTGCGGCCGATCAGCCGCTGGATCTCCTGCGTGCGGCCGGTCTGGCGGCCGCGCGCCGCCTCCCGGTCGGTGCGCTCGTGGGTGGAGCGCGGCAGCATGCCGTATTCCGCCGTTACCCAGCCGCGGCCGCCGTCCCGCAGCCAGGGCGGCACCCGGGACTCGACGGTGGCGGTGCACAGCACGTGGGTGTCGCCGAACCGCGCCAGGCACGAGCCCTCGGCGTGCTTGCTGACGTCGACGTCAAGGTGGATGTCGCGCAGCGCGTCGGCGGCGCGGCCGGAGGGTCTCATGGCTCGTTTCCTAGTGAAGAGGCGCGTGATTGCGGCGCGCAGGCTACTCCCGCCGCATGCTCGGGTCAAAGGCCGGTTGCGTTGACGCTCACGACCGGCCGGACTACATGTTCGACGCATGATGGATCGGCCGGGACCTTGTTCGCAATGACACATCGACGTGGTGATCGGACAACGGTGCGAGCGGTCACGGCGATGGCGGGACGCGCCGGCGGATGATCACGGAGCTGAACGACCGGTCGCGCGACATCTTTCGCCAGGTCGTCGAGGCGTTCATCGAGACGGGCGAACCAGTCGGCTCGCGCACGCTCTCGAAGCGGCTGTCGCATCACCTGTCGCCGGCGACGGTCCGCAACGTCATGGCCGATCTGGAGGACGCCGGGCTGTTGTTCGCGCCGCACACCTCGGCCGGTCGACTCCCCACCGAGGCGGGGCTGCGCATGTTCGTCGACGGCCTGCTGGAGGTCGGCCATCTGAGCGACGCCGAACGCCGGGAGATCGCCGCCCGCTGCTCCGGCGCCGAGACCAGCGTCGAGGGCCTGCTGGAGCGGGCGTCGACGGTGCTCTCCGGGCTGTCGCGCTGCGCCGGCATCGTCATGGCGCCCAAGACCGACGTGGCGCTGCGCCATATCGAGCTGGTCAGTCTCAGCCCCGGGCGCGCGCTGGTCGTGCTGGTGACCGAAACCGGCATCGTCGAGAACCGCATCTTGGAGACCTCGCCGGACATTCCGGCGTCGGTGCTGATGGAGGCGTCGAACTTTCTCGGTGCCAGGCTGCGCGGCCGCACCATCGGCGAGGCGCGCGAGGAAATCCTGGACGAGATCAAGGCGCAGCGGGCGCATCTGGACGAGCTGACCTCGAAAGTGGTCGAGTCCGGCCTCGCCATGTGGTCCGGCGAGGACGCCGGCGGGTCGCTGATCGTGCGCGGCCAGGCGCACCTGCTGGACGATGTGCAGGCGCTCGGCGACCTGGAGCAGATCCGGACGCTGTTCACCGCGCTGGAAACCCGCGACACGCTGTTGAAAATTCTGTCCATGGTCGATCACGCCGACGGCGTGCAAATCTTCATCGGCTCCGACAGTGCCTTGTTCAGCGTCGCCGGCTGCTCGATGATCGTCAGTTCCTATCGCGACAGCCGGCAACGGATCATCGGCGCGCTCGGCGTCGTCGGTCCGACGCGGATGAACTACGCCCGCATCATTCCGATGGTCGATTACACGGCCAAACTCGTCAGTCACCTGATCGCTTGATTTAAGAGGGGTTCACCATGCCAGAGGAGCGAGAGAACAACCGGGGCGGCCCGCCGCCGTCGATGTTGTCGGAAGACGCGCCCAGCGTGAACACGGCACCTGTCGGCGCCGAGGCGGCGGCGCCCGCCACCGAGACCGCGCAGGCGACACGAGTGGCCGAGCTGGAAGCGGCGCTTGCCGAGACGAAGGGTGCCTATTTACGGGCGCTGGCGGATGTGGAGAACACGCGCCGCCGCGCCCAACGCGACCGCCAGGACGCCAGCCAGTACGCCATCACCGGCTTCGCCCGCGACCTGCTGGCGGTGGCGGACAACCTGCGCCGCGCCCTGGATGCGGTGGAATCCGCTCAGCGGGAGAGCAACCCGGATCTCGATACGCTGATGAGCGGTATCGAGTTGACCGAGAAGGAGCTGCTCAGCGTGCTGGAGCGGCACGGCGTGACGCTGATCCCGGCGATGGGCGCGCCGTTCGATCCCCACGTCCACGAGGCGATGTTCGAAATCCCGGACGAGAGCGTGCCCACCGGCACGGTGGTCCAGGTGCTGCAGAACGGCTACACGCTGCGTGACCGCACGCTGCGCCCGGCGACCGTCGGCGTTTCGCGCGGCGGGCCGAAGCGCCCGCTGGTTGAGGACGCAGACGAGGAGGACGACGACGACAATGGCGCCGACGCGGAACCCGGCGAGGGCCAGCAGGCCTCCGCGCGCGCCCGGGCCAGCGCCTACGGCTCCGGCGGCAGCGCGTCGGCCGCCGCCGGCGCGCGGGTCGACAAGTCGCTTTAGCAGGCTGTTGAAACAGTCGATCTTGGGTAGAACGTGCGTATCGTCATGTGCTTGGATGCCCGTGTCAAGCACGGGCATGACGGATAGTATATTGATGTTAATGGAATTTCGTCTTTGCCGGGCGTGACCCGGCAATCCACGTGCAGCCGCAACGTGCGGCAAATATGCGATGGGTGGGCTATTTCAGTAGTCTGTCAGGGGTCTTCCGCCGTTTTTGCCGTCGGCGGGATCAAAAACTCTCCCTTTGGGTCGTGGCCGGCGAAGCGGCGTTTCGCCGTCAGCCGGCTCGCCACCGCGTAGCAGTAGACGCAGCCGTGCGGGCAGCTGTCGTACGCGCCGATATCGCGCGAGCGGGCGCAGGCGCAGGTGCTCCGATGCGGCTTGCGCTCGGCGGCGATCGGCCGGCCGGCCACCCGCGACAGGCGGCCGGCGTCGATGCAGCGGGCCTCGGCCACGCCATCCCGCAACCGCGCCGGCTGGCCGCATAGGCTCAGCGTCAGGCCGTTGGCGGCGGCGATCGCCGCCAGATCGTCCAGCAGCGGGGCCGTCTCGTCTGGTTCCGCCGCGCGCCAGGTAAACCCGTAGGCGCGGGCGGCGGTGGCCAGGTTGCGCGCCGTCTTGCGATAGACTTCCACGAACGACACCACCACCTCGTCGACGGCGCCGCTCAGCGCTCGCGCCAGAGCTTCGAAATGCTGGCGATGGCTGTCGGCGTCGGTCAGCGACGTCAGCACGATCGGATCGTAGCGCCAGACCACCGAGGCCGGGCCGTGGGTGTCGGCGGCGGCGCGGATTTGCTTCACGGCCACGTCCGGCGCGATCGTCGCGGCGTCCAGCGCGCGCGGGTAGCCGGTGATCGTGAACTGCACGACGAAGGGGTACCCGCGCGCCGCCACCACCTTCAGCGCGTCCTCGAACGGCGCCAGATTGCGCGTCCAGAACACGAAGCCGTCGACGGTCTCCCTGGTCAGCGGGACGCGGGACGGCCGCCCGCCGTAGGGGTTGATCACCCGGACGTAGCCGGCATCAAGGCGGGCCACGAACCAGCCGGCATAGAACGCCGGGATGTCTGTGCGGTAGCTGGCGGAAACGATCAAGAGCGAAAACTCTCCTGCCCCGGTGGACGTGGATCGGCGGACGCGGCTTTCCACCCTTCCGTCCGCCAAAGTCGTCGGTTCACCCCGCCGCCCCCGGTTGCGCGGTCCCGAACGCCCGCATATATATCGCGCCAGAACGACCAGCGGATATCGAACAACAGCTTAACCTGGGGACTGGCGCGACGCCGGTGCGGGTCGCAGCGGTCCGCCGACAACGAGGTGATCAATGAGCAAGGTTATCGGCATCGATCTCGGTACTACCAACTCCTGCGTTGCCGTCATGGAAGGCAAGGACGTGCGGGTGATCGAGAACTCAGAGGGCACGCGGACGACGCCGTCCATCGTCGCGTTCACGGATTCGGGCGAGCGTCTCGTTGGCCAGCCGGCCAAGCGCCAGGCGGTGACCAATCCGGAGAACACGCTGTTCGCCATCAAGCGGTTGATCGGCCGGCGGTACAAGGACCCGATCACCGAAAAGGACAAGGACCTCGTCCCCTACAAGATCGTCGACGGCGCCAACGGCGACGCGTGGGTGCAGGCGCAGGGCAAGGACTACAGCCCCAGCCAGGTCAGCGCCTTCATCCTGCAGAAGATGAAGGAGACGGCGGAGAGCTTCCTCGGCGAGGAAGTGACCCAGGCGGTGATCACCGTGCCCGCCTATTTCAACGATTCCCAGCGTCAGGCGACCAAGGACGCCGGCAAGATCGCCGGGCTCGAGGTGCTGCGCATCATCAACGAGCCGACGGCCGCGGCCCTCGCGTATGGGCTGGAGAAGAAGAACACCGGCACCATCGCCGTCTACGACTTGGGCGGCGGCACCTTCGATATTTCCATTTTGGAGATCGGCGAGGGCGTGTTCGAGGTGAAGTCGACGAACGGCGACACCTTCCTCGGCGGTGAGGACTTCGACAAGCGCATCCTCGACTACCTGGCCGATGAGTTCAAAAAAGAGCACGGCATCGACCTGCGCAAGGACCGCCTGGCGCTGCAGCGCCTGAAGGAGGCGGCCGAGAAGGCGAAGATCGAGCTGTCGTCGACGATGCAGACGGAGGTTAACCTCCCCTTCATCACCGCCGATCAGGCCGGCCCGAAGCACCTCAACATCAAGCTCACCCGCGCCAAGCTGGAAGCCCTCGTCGACGAGCTGATCGACAAGACGATCTCCCCGTGCAAGGCGGCGCTGAAGGACGCCGGGCTGACCGCCGGCGAGATCGACGAGGTGATCCTGGTCGGCGGCATGACGCGCATGCCCAAGGTGGTCGAGGCGGTGAAGAACTTTTTCGGCCGCGAGCCGCACAAGGGCGTCAACCCGGACGAAGTGGTCGCCATCGGCGCCGCCATCCAGGCCGGCGTGCTGAAGGGCGAGGTCAAGGACGTCCTGCTGCTCGACGTAACGCCGCTGTCGCTGGGCATCGAGACGCTGGGCGGCGTGTTCACGCGCCTGATCGAGCGCAACACGACGATCCCGACGCGCAAGAGCCAGATCTTCTCCACCGCCGACGACAACCAGACCGCGGTGACCATCCGCGTCTTCCAGGGCGAGCGGGAGATGGCGGCCGACAACAAGCTGTTGGGTCAGTTCGACCTGGTCGGCATTCCGCCGGCGCCGCGCGGCATGCCGCAGGTGGAGGTGACGTTCGACATCGACGCCAACGGCATCGTCAACGTCTCGGCCAAGGACAAGGCGACCAACAAGGAACAGCAGATCCGCATCCAGGCGTCCGGCGGTCTCAGCGACGACGACATCGACAAGATGGTCAAGGACGCCGAACGCCACGCCGGCGAGGACAAGAAGCGCCGCGAGCAGGTCGAAGCGCGCAACAACGGCGACGCGATGATCCATGCCACCGAAAAGGACCTGCGGGAATACGGCGCGTCCATCGCCGCGCCGGACCGCGAGGCCATCGAGCGCGCCGTCGCCGACTTGAGGGGCGTGCTGGAGAGCGAGGACGTCTCCGACATCAAGGCCAAGACCGAGGTGCTGAACCAGGCGCGGATGAAGCTGGGCGAGGCGATGTACAAAGCCCAGCAGGGTGCATCCGAGGGCGCCCACGCGGGCGCCGGGGCCGATGCCGGCGACCCGGCGGGCGGCTCGGAAAAGGTCGTCGATGCCGAATTCGAGGAGGTCGATCCCGACAAGGATGCGAAGAGGGGCTAAGGGCCGGCGACCCGGCGCCGCGTCCGCGCGGCACCGGGCGGCGGGGTCGGTGCGATAACGATCTCGGGGTGGGCCAATGGCCAAGGAAGACTATTACGGCGTGCTCGGCGTCGACCGCGATGCCGACAAGACCACGCTGAAAAAGGCCTATCGTTCGCTGGCGATGCGGTTCCATCCGGACCGCAACGCCGGCAACGCCGAGGCAGAACACCGCTTCAAGCAGATCAACGAGGCCTATGAGGTCCTGAGCGACGACCAGAAGCGGGCGGCCTATGACCGTTTCGGTCACGCCGCGTTCGAGCACGGCGGCCCCGGTGACGGCGGATTCGGCGGCGGCGGTTTCGCCGACATCTTCGAGGAGATGTTCGGCGAGTTCATGGGCGGGCAGCGGCGGGGCCGCGCCAGCGGGCGGGGCGCCGACCTTCGCTACAATCTGGAAATTTCCCTCGAACAGGCGTTTTCCGGCAACAAGACGGCGATCCGGGTGCCGACGGCCGTGCCCTGCGACGAATGCCACGGCTCCGGCGCCAAGTCGGGCAGCGGCTCGGAGACGTGCACCACCTGCCGCGGCGCCGGCCGGGTGCGCTCCCAGTCCGGCTTCTTCACCGTCGAGCGCACGTGCCCGTCGTGCGGTGGCGCCGGCCAGGTTATCCGCGACCCGTGCAAGCGCTGCACCGGGTCCGGCCGGGTGCAGCGGGAGAAAACGCTCCAGGTCACCATCCCGGCCGGGGTGGAGGACGGTACCCGCATCCGCCTGTCGGGCGAGGGCGAGGCCGGCATGCGCGGCGGCCCGCCGGGCGATCTGTACATCTTCATCGGCGTCGCCCCGCACCGCCTGTTCCGCCGCGACGGCGCCGACGTCCACTGCCGCGTGCCGGTGCCGATGACCCGCGCCGCGCTGGGTGGTACGATCGAGGTGCCGACCATCGATTCCGACCGGGCGCGGGTGTCCATCCAGCCGGGGACCCAGTCCGGCAAAATCTACCGGCTGCGCGGCAAGGGCATGACCATCCTGCGCAGCGAGGCGCGCGGCGACATGTACGTCGAGGTGGCGGTGGAGACGCCGGTCAACCTGACCGAGCGGCAGAAACAGCTGCTGGAGGAGTTCGACCCCGGCGACACCAACGAGACCCACAGTCCCGAAAGCCACGGCTTCTTCGCCAAGATGAAGGAAATCTGGGACGATTTGCGGGAGTAGCGGCCACCCGCTACGGTCTATCGACCAACAACGGAGACCACACGTGAGGATCGGGATCGTCGGCTGTGCCGGCCAGATGGGGCGGATGCTGGTGGAGGCGGTGCTGGACTCGGGCGACATGACGCTCGCCGGCGGCACCGAGCGTCCGGGCCATCCGTCCCTCGGCGGCGACATCGCCCGCGCGGCCGGCCGCAACGCCTGCGGGCTCACCATCGGTAGCGACGTGGACGCGCTGTTCGCGGAATCCGACGCGGTCATCGATTTCACCACCCCCGACGGGACGCTGGCCCATGCTGAAGCGGCGGCGCGGCATCGCCGAGCGCTGATCATCGGCACCACGGGCTTAAGCGAGGCGCACCGTTCCGCCATCGCGACCGCCGCCGCCGTCGCGCCGGTGGTCCAGGCGGCGAACATGAGCCTGGGCGTCAACATCCTCCTCGGCCTGGCCTCGCGGGCGGCGGCGGCGCTGGGCAGTGAGTACGACATCGAAATTCTCGAAATGCACCACCGCCGCAAGGTCGACGCGCCGTCCGGCACCGCGCTGGCATTGGGCGAGGCGGTGGCGGCGGCGCGGGGTGTCGATCTGGCCAGCGCCGGCGTGCGCACCCGCGACGGGCACACCGGCGCGCGGCCGGATGGCGCCATCGGCTTCGCGACGCTGCGCGGCGGTGACGTGGTGGGCGACCATACGGTGATGTTCGCCGGGCCGGGGGAGCGGATCGAGCTGACCCACCGCGCCCAGTCGCGCCACGTGTTTGCCTCGGGCGCGCTGGCGGCGGCGCGCTGGACCGAGGGCCGGCCGCCGGGTCTGTACGGCATGCGGGACGTACTCGGCCTTACATAGTCGCGGCGTATTGCGCGATTAAGCTGCTCGCGGCTCGGGCGACGGCGAGGCGGTCAGCCGCGACAGCTCCCGGCGCAGCACGCGGGCCAGATCGACCCGCTCCGCCGGTTGCAGGCAGCGGGCGATGGTCAGCGAGCGGCCGTGCGATCGCAGCTCCAGACGGTTCTCGTGCGGGCCGAGCACGTCCAGGTTGACCTGCAGCCACTGGGGCGGAAAGGCAAACTGCCGCTCGTTGCCCCAGTGGTCGACGCGGCGCACCGTCAGCGCGGCCTCGGTGAGGTTGATGGCCTCGATGGCATTGCCGGCGCGCAGGTTCCAGCGCAGCAGCGCATAGAGAAGCACCAGCTCAAGACCCAGAAACGGCAGCACCGGCCACGCGCCAGCCAGCGTGAACCCGATGGCGAACGGCAGCCACAGCCCTGCCAGCACGATCACGACGTTACGGACACCCCGCAGCCCGGCACTGCGATGCGGCCGCAACACCGCACTGAACATGACAACCGAAGAAGGGGTAGACCCCGCGCCCATCCGCCACCCACTTGCGTTTGCGTATCACTCAAACGTAACGCACTCTGGTGCCGACGCCAAGCGGAGCGGGCGGCTCGCGTGCGCGAGTCGTGTTTTCGTCACCCGCGCATTCCTCTCCCGGATCACGGCGCCAAAGTTTGACCGGTCTGCCTGCCGTCGCAACGTGTATTCGCGTAACACGTTGGATCCAGCCGTCGCGCCGAAGGGTGCCCGTCACGTTGTCTTCCCATGGATACCGGCGGTGGTTTCATGGCGCGCGTCAGGATGCTGACATCAGCAGTCGAACCGACCAGAGGTATTCAATTCATTGATCGAAGAGCGTTTATGGATTAATCATGAATACAATAATGTTGCGTGACTTGGCGCGCATGCAGGTGTGACAACACCGATCAACCGCTTGGTCATCGCGACGAAAAGAAGAACTCATTGGACAGGGTGCCTTAAGGTCACGGCTGCAAGAGCTGAAGACGCATCGCTGGGGCGAGAACGTGCGGCGTTCCCAACCGGTGATTCGTCCAGATGGACCTCGGCGGTTTTACTGAAGCTTTAGGCAAGGCGGCATGCGCCAACGATGTCTTCGAGTTGCTGTGCCAAGCGCTCGATCCGTTGGGATATCGTTCCGTCGGTCTGTTTGATGTGTCGCTCGGCATGGACGGCGTGTTGGCCGGGCTCAACGACGTTAAATCGCCCATAATATTATCGAACTACACGTCATCCTTTGTTGAAGAATATATGAAGCAAAAATGCTTCGACGTTGACCCGATGATAGACCTTGCTCGCAAAACAATCACACCCCTGATGTGGGAGGACGTCATTGCGCGCAGTGTTATCAAAGACGGTCTTTCAAATCTGATTGATATCCGCCAAGACGCAAGTCTCTATAACGAAATTTGTTGCCCAATTCACGCACCCGGTCAGCAGTTGTTCGCACTTCGCATGGGGCGGGATGTCCCCGGACCCTGCGATCGCGCGCATTTCGGTCTCCTCCAGATCCTGGCGATCCACTTTTATTATTCCCTTGTCAGGGTCAGTAAAGTTCGCGCCGAGCCGGACGATAGTCCCGAAGGTCTCTCGGACACCGGTCAGGTGGAGATCACAGAAAAATGTTCGTTAAGTCAGAGGGAACAGGAAGTCATGCTGTGGACAGCGCGAGGTAAAAGTGCGTCGTCTATTAGCATTATTCTCGGCTTAACCGAAAATACTGTCAATTTTTACGTAAAGAATGCCATGCGAAAATTGGGCACGACCAATCGCGTTGTTGCGGTTGTCCTAGCTGTGCGGTCTGGTCTCATCGCGCCATGACACAAAATCCCCACGTCGAGCGCACTATTCCCCGACAGACAAGGAACCGCAATACACCTGATCGGGTGTATGTGGCGAACAGCCAGGTCGCGCTAACCTTTCGATGAATCACGCCCGGGGAAAAGAACGATCGGACGACAGAGTTACGATCCCATGCGCCGGACGGTTTCCGCGGAGAAGTTGATGCCCCCTTCCGTCCTCCCCCAGCCCGAAAACGTCGCCTCGAGCGGTACGCACACCCACCTCGCTTATCTTACCGCTGGCCAACGGTCTGCGGTAAAAGGGCTTCAGCGTGCCGTAGAGGCCTTGACTCCTCTCGTCGTGCTGTTCGGAGAAACGGGTTCCGGCAAAACCACGGTGATCGACGCCTTTCGTGCCGCCCCGTCTTCTCGCGATGTTGTCGTTGTGCACGTGTCCTCCACAGGCGGTGCGGATGTCCCCGGCCCGGCAACGTTCGATGATTTGCTCACGGCGATCTGCCGGCGGCTCGCCAGCGGGGAGCCGCCCCAGCAGCGGCCGGCGATCGTCGCGATGCTGGCACCGTGCTTAAGAAGCCTTATCGAGGCGGGTACGGTGGTGGTTGTCGTCATCGATAACGCGGATCATCTCGCGGATGATGTCATCGCCGGCATGGTGCGTCTCCACGATTACCTCGATGTTGCGGCGTCTCACTTGATCCGCGTCTTTCTCGGATCCTTAGACTTGGCATCCCGCATCGACGCGCTGATGAACACGATGACCGGAGAGGAGCCGCTAACCGAGATCAGGCTCTCGCCTCCGAAGGCGGACGAGGTTTCCGCCATCATCGCCTATGAGCACGGCGCGCGGCACGACGGTCCGGTGCTCACGCCTGGCGCCATCGAACGGATCAGCGCCTATGCAAAGTCCAATCTACACTGGGCTCTGCCAATGGCCGACGCCGCCTGCGCTCTCGCTGAGCGGGAAGGTGTGCAGGAGGTGACACCGGAGGTCGTTCGCGAAGTTTTGCTCGACATTTGGACACCTGGCGATCAGCGCGCTGCCGACCCGTCTGCAGATGAAACACCTCCGCCCGTTCCGGATGGCGCCTTTCTGGTGCCGGCGCGAAACATTCCCAGCGGTTTGTTCGATGCCCTCAACCAAGCGCCGGATCTCGACGCGTCGTTTTATGACGACCTGTCAGCCCATCACCAGGCGACGCCGCGGGCACGTGGACAGAGTTACCGGGTCGTTTTCCTGCGGGTAGGAGCCTTGTTCGCCGTTCTTAGCCTCGCTGCCGCGGCTGTATGGGTGACTCAAAAATCACCGGACGTCGACTCGCCGACGAACCGTTCTGTCGCCATCGAGGCCAACCCCCAACCAACGGCAAATCCGTCGCAACCGAGGCTGGCCGACGTGCCCGAAGACGCAGCACCGACCGCTCCCTCTGGCGCCGAAGCCGAGCCGCCCCGCACGGACGCCACTTCCGACCGCCCGCCGGTTCCGCCCACGGAAGCCTCGCCCGTCGACTCTGCCGATACGAAGGGAAAAGCCGCCAATGGACCGGTGACAGGCAACAAAACAACAGCGCCCAGGATCGTTAAACCGGCGCCGCCACCCCAGCGCCCTGATGATTTGAAATCCGACACATGGATACAAACCCGCTGAACCTTGTCACCCTTTCCGTGATCGGCTGCCTCGGTCTCGGCGCCTGTCAGCAGATCGACGATTTCGTCGGGCAATTTCATCAGACCGGTGCACAGACACTGAATCCCGGCCGCAAGCTCATTCAGCTTCCGGACGATGTTTGGAACGCTGAGGACTGCGAGACACGATCATTGCCCTACCTCCGCGTTGACGATTCGCGCGTGACGCCAAAAACGGTAAAGCCGGGCGAGAAAGTCGTTTACACCCTGACGTACACCTCGTGCGTACCGCATCAACCTGGTTATATCCTCGGTACGTTTGATACCGCGGTCTATGCGGATCGGCGGCTGCAAACCCATCGATCCGACGAGAGTTATCCCGTTGAAACTGGGCAATGGGTTGTAAACACGGCCATAAATGTTCCTGAAAACGCCACGCCGGGGCTCTATAACGTTGTCGCTAAAATAAGGGCTTATGACGTTCTTGTTGAAGACAAAATCAGCTTTAATGTTGCGCCATAAAGATTCTGTTACTTTATGCCTGTTTCGTCTCATGCCGCCTTCGATCGCAAGAGACCCATCAAGCGGAAACTGGTGTGACCGCGTCGCGAAATAATAACATGATCATGCAAAACGATTCCTAGTCCATTGAGGGTGTCGTTAATGGTTTGCGTCATGTCAATATCGGCTCGCGACGGGCTGGGATGATTGCTCGGGTGATTGTGCGCCATGATGATTGCTGAGGCGTCGAGTGCCAGCGCCCGCTTCGCCACTTCGCGCGGGTAGAGAGGCGCATGGTCAATGGTGCCCGTGTGTTGCACCTCGTCGGCGATCAGGACATTGCGGCGATCCAGATACAAAATGCGCACCTGTTCCACGCGTTGATGGGCCATGGTCGTTCTGAGGTAAGCGATGAGCTTATCCCAGGTCTCCAGGATGGGACGGGAGCAGATTTCTTCGCGTGCGAGACGCGTGCAGGCCGCGCGTACCAGATCAAAAAACGCTGGGACGGCGGGATCCAATCGGGCCGCATCCGCGAGCTGGCCGTTGCCAGCCGTTACCACGTTGCCGAACGTTTCAAAACGAGAAATAAGTTTTTCAGCTATGTCGCGCGATCCGCTACCAGAGCCTAGGTACGACAGCAGTAACGCAAGCAAGTCGGTATCGGACACAGAGTCGGAGCTGACAGTGAGCAGACGTGCGCACACTTCCCGCCAGTAACTGCCGCTGCTCAACCCCCCCTCACCCGTGAAAAGTTCGTCTGTTTCCGACGGAATGCCATCTGCACATTTATCAAATGCGATACAGTCTTTGTTGAGACTCTTCCCATATTTTGCCTATGGTTCGTACTCCTGAGCATTGCCTAACGTCACTGCTTCAGACGCGTGGTCGAATAACCATGAAACCGTCGCTGACTCGCGCGAGCCAGAGGCGATCAGGCCGGACCGTTCCATTTCATTTATGGTATTCGTGGAGAAAACGTAGGTCATTCCAAGGATCCCATCAGAATTCTTATAGACCAAGCGCCTAAAAATCCATTTGCCTTGGCGTCGAAAAACCTCGGTTCTTTCACTTCCAACTACCGGGCCTTTCGTTCGTTTACAGTGCGGATTTTAGCAAACCGATGACAACACGCCATACACCGGATCAGGGGTAACCACACAGGCCTGCCGGACCGGTCCCCAGACATCGAGCGCGCAAACCCCATCACGCCGCCTCACGTCCGGGAAATGGGCGGCCGCGCGCGCTCTCTCGAGCTGGTGGAGTTCGGCGACGCGAGTTCGGCCACGATCAATGGAACCCGCCCGGCGGCGCTAAAACCGCCGCGTCTCCCCCGGTTGCATGACCACGACCTCGCCGGCGAAGTCGCCAAGCGCGGCGATAAAAGCTTCGACGGCGTTGCTGGCGCGTAGGTTCCAGCGCAATAGCCCATAGAGCAGCGCCAGCCCAAGACCCAGAAACGGCAGCACCGGCCAGACCCCCGCTAACTCAAATCCGATGGCGAACGGCAACCACAGCCCCGCCAGCACGATAATCACCCACCGGATGCACACCGCCCGACACTCCGATGCGGCCGCAACACCGCACCGAACACCACCATCGCACAAGCCGTTGACCCTGCGCCCTTGTCGCCCGCCTGCGCGCCTGCATTTACCGCATGAACGCGCCAAGACCAATCGGCGAGGCGGGATGGCGCGGGAGGCGAACGTCGGGCGTGCCGGTGCGCCCAACGGCCCAGCGTCCATCGCTGGCGAGCACGCCTTTTTTGCCGCTTTGGGAATCACCAGCCGATCCCGTCTATCCGCATCCCGCTCTAGGCTGCTATTTGTAGATGGTTACGATATCCGCGTATTGCCGTTACGACGTCCTGTCAAATCGGCAAGGTTGCGGCGCGCGCGGTGACCCAAGAAATTCTATGATCCGGGCCGCAAGGGTATCCATATCCCGTGTCTGGCATTCCCACACCGTCATTACTGACCACCCACCGGCAGTGAGCTCATCGACCTTGCGCTTGTCCCGCTCGACGTTGCAGTCGAATTTATCCTGCCAAAACTCGGTTCTGGTCTTTGGTATACTCGCAAACCGGCACCCGGAGTGTCTGTGCCAGAAGCAACCGTGGACAAAAATTGCCTTCCTACGCCTTGTGAGCACGATGTCTGGAGAACCGGGCAGCTCGCTCAAGTTGGTTCGGAACCGGTAGCCATTGGCGTGTAGATAGCGCCTTACGATCATCTCCGGTTTTGTCCTAGCCCGCCGAACGCTCCGCATAATCCGCGAGCGTAGGGAGCCGCCCTCTGTCACAGTCACGCGGCCTCAACATGTTCCACCAGAAGGCGTCCGATGGTCTCCCCCAGAGTGACTGGAACAGCGTTCCCGATGAGACGGCCGAGCTTCGCGAAGCTTGGCTCCTCGTCGTCCGATATGAACGAGTAATTTCTCGGAAATCCTTGCAGCATAGCGGCTTCGCGCAAGCTGATAGCCCGGTCCTGCTCGGGGTGGCCGAACCTACCATTGCCGTATCCGAAGCACTGCGTAGTGATAGTGGGGGCCGGGCCATCCCAGGCCATCCGGCCGTAAACGGACGGATAGGTCTCGCCTGTGTCCCGCGCATGGCACGCTGCCCGTAACTCGGCGGGCCAGTCCCGCCAGGTTCCGCCAGGTTTTGACGCACGAATGCGTGCCAGGTTAATCTCGCTGAGCCGGCTGGCTCTGTGCAGCTTATCCGAAGGGTCGTGTCCGCCGGCCGAAATGGCGGGAAGCGCACCAATCGCGGAGCGAACGGTTGTCCGCTCTAAGTCAAACTCGGGAAGGTGGATGGGGCCGAGCTTGGACGCGACCACGACCAAGCGCATACGCTTCTGTGGAAGACCAATGCTGCAGCATTCGACGATCCGATAATCTGTGTGGTAACCTTCAAGGTAGCCTAGTAATTCCGAGAACGCGTCGTGCCTTCCCAAGGGAGGCACGTTCTCCATAGTCACGAGGCAGGGCTGGGTTTTGCGTATGAGCTCGCCAAACCGCGCCACGAGCTTCCAGTCCTCCGCGTCGCCTCTGCCTCGCCGCTTCGGGCCGTGACGCTTTGCACTGCGCGAATATGTGGAGAAGGGCTGGCAAGGTGCGCAGCCTGCAAGGAGGCTGACTTTCGCGTTGTCAAAGGCGTCTGTGATTGCGGAGGGGTTCAATCGGTCGACGTCCCTATGGAGGAAGCTAGCCTTAGTATTGCGCCTGATGGGGTACTCACAGCTCTTGTCGACGTCAATCGCGAGGCGCACCTCGATACCGGCCCTCTCGAGGCCGTAGGTCAGTCCCCCTGCGCCACAAAAGAGGTCGACTCCAACGATATTGCCCCGATCGGTCATGGCTCCACTGCCAGGTAAAGTCGTCGATCAACATAGCTCTGGAAAGCATCCGCGGCGAGTTCGAGATAGTCGAGGGTCGTGTCCGCCAGTTCTCGAATCTCCCGAAGCGAAAGATCCTTGCACCCATCCTCGAACGAGCGCCGACCATGAGCGATCGCGTTTCGACGGTCGGCTAGAAAACAGAGCGGCGTGTCGTCGCCGTAGCGCGGCTGCGACGCTATCCGCCTCCACATCTCCTCAGGTAGTACGAACGGTACCGCCAATCGCCTAGCGAACGTAGCGATCAGCGTGTCGGTCCAGGTACCAGATGGCTTCTTCAATTTCTGAGGTCCAGGTGGACTCTCGGCCAGCAGTAGTAGGGAGACGCCATGCACCATGTCGAGCCGGGCATCCTCCCCGCCATCGACACGGACGACGGCGTATTCCCTCAACCATTCTTTTAGGGCGTTTCTAGACCAGGTCCTAGGGGCGCTCGCCCCGACCGCGCTTCCCACCAACTCGGTGGCGCCCGTCATTGTTGCCTCGACGATGTTGTAGAGATGCACTAGCAGGCCAGACTGCATGGTCAAAAGGTGACGAGCCGACAGCGTGATCTCACCGAGCGACACGTCACTCCCACCGAAAATCCTGTCCTGTAGAGCCGACGCGAGCGCGAAGTGGGTGTCGTACTGTTCGCGTCGCTCTACGAGCATGCTCCGCAGGGTTGTCATCGGCGAGTGAGGATTGACCGAACGAGGTCGATCCGTCCTTCTAGCCTTGATCGGACGTTCGCTCCGTCCGAAACGACGATCTTGTCAAAGTGCCTCTCCTCCATCCGCCTTCCGACTACCTGCGGGTCGATCGATAGGCTGGGTTCGTCACGTAGAGCCAGGGCGCTCCCCACGGAAATTGCCTCGAATCTAACCCGTGGGATGGTCTGGCCTTTGACCGACTTGCGGAACCCATTAGGGAAAGAGCGATTGACAAACCCGAGCATCCGCTCGAACTCCTCGCGTAGACGGGGCACGACATTTGGGTCGGCGTTTGCCTGCTCGTTAGCGAACTTGAGATAGTCGTACAGGAACTTCTTCGGGCGATCGCGGTAGCCGGGGAAACGACCCTTCTCTGTATCGTTTTTCTCGGTGTACGCGAAGAATCGCGTCACCAGCTCCTCGCGCTCTCTTTGATTGATCGCCTTTTCGGTAAGCGGGGTCATCTGGACGAATGACTCCGATTCCGCCAACTCCTTGATCAGGTCGGTGGCCGGTCCCGGAAGCGACCCCCGACGCACCTCCGCCTCGTTAGCCGACGTGCCGGATCGGTTGATCCGGGCGAACATCTCGGCCCTGGTCGCCGGATCGGTGTCGGTGTCGAGTACGATCGTCCGTATCGTTATGTCCTCGAGCTTGTTCTGCCGATCCTGCGGAAGATCGTCGAACGTAAACCCGTTGAGCTCCGGGACGAGAATCAACTCCTTCAGCCGAAGGCCCTCCTTGAGGAAAGCCCGCATGGCCCTCATTCGCTGGGATCCGTCCACGATCTCCATCCGGCCGTCGCTGGTCTGGTAGAAGAACAAGAATGGGATCGGCAGGCCTACTAAAAGCGATTCTACAAACTGAGACTTCTGATCGTCGTTCCAAGCCAGGTTACGCTGGTAATTCGGGACGAAGTACCGTCCATTGATATCGTCGGTGAACCGGCTAACGTACACAGAGACGGGGTATTCGGCGACGCTGAACTTGACTTGACGTGATACTTGGGCGATCGCTTCTTCTGCGGCGACTACCCGCTCGGCATCTGGCTTTAGATTTCGTTTCGCGCACACCGCTTCTTGCCTCTCCTAATAAATCCCAAGGCGCGGATGACGTTAGTCGATGAAAACCGGCCTTCTCGCCCCACGTCTACCATCCGGCTCAGGTTAGTCCTATTTAGTAGATTCGCGCATAATCTTCTACCAGATTTAGCGAGGTGGGGCGGAATAGCCGAAAGTGAATTCCGCCGAATGGTCACACTTGTTGTTCCATGCTTGCGTCGAACGCGGGCAGCACCCCCTCGGTCATGGAACGGCGGGGATCAAGGGCATCGGCGGCGTTCCCGTAATCCCGGATTGCGCTTCGCTTTATTCGGGCTACGCATCGACTCAATCGAAAAGCCAACGCTGGATGAGTTTCATATAGCGGGGAATTACGATGTAAATCATGAGAAAAACCATCACTCCCGTCACGGCGAGCGTAGTTAAAAATCGGTTGTCGGGAGCGCCTAGGAGCCTAAGTACCGGTAACACAAGCATTGGTACGCCTAACGCGAGCGGATAGACGGCGGACCATGTGACGAGGTACTACTTCCAGAGTAACGGCACGTTGGCCTTGCCGCTCAAGGGAGTGAACAGAAAATCCTACCCGCTACTGATCGTGTAGTCGTCGCCCCTCACCAGCAGCGGTTGAACCTTCGCGATCAGACGGAACGGGTTGGCAATGCCATCCAGTCTCGCAAATGTCCCTCGGTATCGAATCGAATGATGATTGTGTATGTCTCGGTCAGCCCGGAGATTGGACGGACGATGTGCCGGTCCAAGTGGCCAGGGGAGGCTTTGCACAGCGGCGCAATCTCATCGATCCACTTTTCGTAGTCGGCATGCTTTTCGTCACGCACCCTGTGCGTAATGACTCCCGTCGCGCCTTCTTCCGGTGATTGCTTAGGGGCTAGGTCTTTATTCATAGGAATTGCGCAATCCCCGCAGGGCGTCTTCGCGGCGGTCTTCCAAGATGAGCGCGATCGCCGAGGCGAGGCTGTCGCGGGCTTCCTATTTGGTGCGTCCCTGACCATTGGCGCCTGGAATTTCCGGGCAATTGGCGATGATCCAATCGTCATCGCGCTCGAAAATAACCGTAAACGTGCTGGACATGAGTTCTCTCCTCGCGATCAGGCGGGCTAGAACCGCCGCGTTTCGCCGGGCTGCATGACCACGACCTCGCCGTCATAGTCGCCGAGGGCGGCGATGAAGTCGTCCGGAGTGCCCTTGAGCGGCGGGAAGGTGCCGTAATGGATGGGCACCACCGTTTTGGTTTTCAGCAATGTCTTGACCGCGAACGCCGCATGCTCGGGGTCCATGGTGTAGTGCCCGCCTATGGGCAGAAAGGCCACGTCGGGGCGGTAGTAGTCGGCAATGAACGCCATGTCGGCGAACACGCCGGTGTCCCCGGCATGATAGAAGGTCGGCCCGTCGGCGAGCGCGATGATGTAGCCGGCGGGCTCCCCGGCCGGATGGTTGCGGTCGTCGTGGACGACGTTGGAGCTGTGCTCGGCCCGGACCATGGTGATGGTGACCCCGTCGCCCAGCGGGCGGATCGGGCCGCCTTTGTTGAAGCGGATCAATTGTTCCGCGGGCACAAGGCCCAGCAGCTTGAACGTATTGCCCATATCGGCGTTCATCGCCACCTTGGCGCCGGTCATCTCGGCGAGCTTGACGGTGTCGCCGACGTGATCGGGGTGACCGTGGGTGACCAGGATGAGATCGACCGTGCCAAGCTTGGTAAGGTCCTTCAGGTCATCAGGCGTCTTCGGGTTGCCGGTAATGAACGGATCGATGACGATCACCTTGCCGTCGTCGGTCGTGATCTTGACCGCCGACTGGCCGAACCATTGCACCTCCGCCGCCGCCGCCGCGACGGTCATCATCATCAGCGCCATGCCGACAAGCACCGGCACGCGAATGTGTCCCAGCATCATGGGCCTCCTCTGTTGTCGACCGCCCGGGCCTTACGCCGGCGCCGGCGCGGCGCGGGCCGGGCGGCGGGAGCGGATGTAGGCCTTTTCCGCCTCGACGATGACGAAGAAGATGGCACCGCCGAGGAACGCCAGCGGCCAGAACCACGCCGGCAGGGGTGCCGTATCGAAGATGGCCTGGAACGGCGGCGCGTAGGTGAACAGTGCCTGCAGCACCACCACCGCGCCGATGCCCATGGGCAGATAGCGGTTGCCGGTGTGCGCCGCCAGCGACAGCGAGGACTCGATCTTGAACCGGCTGTTGAGGAGGAAGAAGATCTGGCCGATGGTGAGCGCGTTGACCGCCGCGGTGCGCGCGGTGGCGTCGGACGCGTCCAGCCCCTTCATGCCGAAGAACGCCGCCAGCGTCAGGATCAGCAGGGCGCAGCCGACAAAGGCGACGCGCCAGACGCCGAAGCGGTCGAGAAACGGCCGGCCGGTCTCGCGTGGCGGTCTCATCATCACGTCCAGCTCGTGCGGCTCGAACGAAATCACCAGCCCCAGCGCCACCGAGGTGACCATGTTCACCCACAGGATCTGCGGCGCCGTGATCGGCAGCGTAAAGCCGAGGAACACCGCGACCATGATCACCAGGGCCTGCGCCACGTTGGTCGGGAAGGCGAACAGGATGGCTTTCTCGATGTTGTTGTAGACGGTGCGCCCCTCGCGAACGGCGGCCGCGATCGACGCGAAGTTGTCGTCGGCGAGCACCATTTCCGCCGCCTCCTTGGTGACCTCGGTGCCTTTGATGCCCATGGCGATGCCGATGTCGGCCTTCTTCAGCGACGGCGCGTCGTTGACGCCGTCGCCGGTCATCGCCGCCACCTCGCCGTTGGCTTGGATGGCGGTGACCAGGCGCAGCTTGTGCTCCGGGCTGGCGCGCGCGAACACGTCGACCTCGGCGACCCGTTCGCGCAGGGACGCGGTGTCCAGCTCCTCGATCTCGGCCCCGGTCAGCGCCGTTTTGCCGTCGCCGATGTTCAGCATCTTGGCGATGGCGGCGGCGGTGATGGCGTGGTCGCCGGTGATCATGGTGACGCGGATGCCGCCGCCGTGACACTCGCTGACCGCCTCGATCGCCTCCTTGCGCGGCGGGTCGAGCAGGCCGATGAGGCCGAGCAGGACCAGATTGCGCGGCAGATCGGCGGCGCTCAGCGAGCCGGCGTTCAACTGCGCGTCGGGAAGCCAGGCGAACGCGAGGACGCGCTCGCCCTGGCCGGCGAGACGGTTGCCGGCCGCCGTCCAGTCGTCGGGGGCGAACGCCGCCGTGGTGCCGTCGGCGTTTTCTTGCCGGTCGCAATGGGCGAAGATGACCTCCGGCGCGCCCTTGACCAGCAGCATTTGGCCGCCGTCCGGTCCTGAGTGCAGGGTGGCCATGAATTTGTGCTCGGACTCGAACGGAATGACGTCGATGCGGGGATGGGCGTCCTGCTCATGGCGGCGGTCGAGGCCGAGCTTGCCGGCGAACGGATAGAGCGCGCCTTCGGTCGGGTCGCCCTCCACCGTCCACACGCCGTCGACGCGGCGAAGCTCGGAGTCGTTGCAGAGCGCCGAGACGCGGCCCATCCGGGTCAGAACGGCGTCGTCCCCCGCCGGCGCGTCGTCCTTCAGCACCTGGCCGTCCATGTCGTAGCCGTCGCCGGTGACGCGCACCGCACCGTCGGCGGTGACGGCGGACACCACCATCATTTCCATCAGCGTCAGTGTGCCGGTCTTGTCGGAGCAGATGCGCGTCACCGATCCCAGCGTCTCGACGGCCGGGAGGCGGCGCACGATGGCGTGGCGGGCCGCCATCCGCTGCACGCCGATGGCGAGCGTGATGGTGATCAGCGCCGGAAGCCCTTCGGGGATCATCGAGACGGCGATGCCGGTGACCGCCTGAAACATCTCGATGAACGGAAAGCCCTGCACGAAATGACCCCAGGCGAAGGTCAGGGCGCTGATGACGAGGATGGCGGCGGTGATGGTGTAGCCGAACTTCTTGATCTGGCGCAGCAGCGGCGTTTCCAGCGGGCTGACGCCGGCCAGCATCTGGTTGATGCGGCCGAGTTCGGTGTCGCTGCCGGTGGTGACGACGACGCCCGTGGCGCGCCCCGACACGACCAGCGTCCCGGAATAGACCATGCTCGACCGGTCGCCGACGGTGGCCTTGGCGGAGACGGGGTCGGTCGACTTGTCCGACGGCACCGACTCGCCGGTCAGCGCCGCCTCCTCGGTGCGCAGATTCTTGACCTCGACCAGCCGCAGGTCGGCGGGGATCTTGTCACCCGATTCGAGCAGCACGACGTCGCCCGGCACCAGATCCTCGGCCGGCATCATGCGCGTGTCGCCGCTTCGCCGCGTTCGCGCGTCCGCCGACAGCATGCCGCTGATGGAATCGAGGGACTTCTCCGCCTTGCCCTCCTGGATGAACCCGAGCAGCGCGTTGAGAACGACCACGGCGAGGATGATCGAGGCATCGAGCCACAGCCCCATCATCAGCTTGATGAACCCGGCGCCGATCAGCACGTAGACGAGGATGTTGTTGAGCTGCGCCAGAAACCGCGTCAGGGCGCCGCGCTTGGCCGCCGCCGGCAGCCGGTTGGCGCCGTAGCGGTCGAGCCGGCGGGCCGCTTCCGAGTCGTCGAGACCGGTGGCCGCGTCGGTCTCCAGCCGCCGCAGCGTGTCATCGACGCTCATCGCGTGCCAGTCAGCGCTGTCGGCGTGCTTTTGAGAGAGTGCGGAGTGATTCATGCGCGTGCTCTTCCGTCACAAAGCCGTTCCGGTCACGAATGGCGCGGATCGTTTCACGTTGGTGCCGCCGCATCAAGGAGCGCGTCGCCCCATCCAGGCGACGCCTTGACGTGTCGACGCGGGGGTTAGCCGAGGGTGGTGTCGAGCATCATCATGACGACGAAGCCGAGGACCAGGCACACGGTGGCCCGGTGTTCGGTGCCTTTGCGGTGGGTTTCGGGAATGACCTCGCCGGAGATGACGAACAGCATGGCGCCGGCGGCGAACGCCAGGCCCCACGGCAGCAGCGCGTCCGAGACACTGATCGCCGCCGCGCCGATGAGCCCGCCCACCGGCTCGACCAGTCCCGTCAGCAGCGACACGAGAACGGCCCGACCGCGAGAATAGCCGGCGCTGATCAGCGCGGCGGCGACGGCGAGTCCTTCGGGGATGTTCTGCAACCCGATGCCGATGGCGACGGCGAGGCCGGCGCTCACGTCATCCTGGCCAAAGGCGACGCCGACGCTCATTCCCTCCGGCACGTTGTGCAGCGTGATCGCCATGATGAACAGCCAGTGGCGGCCGAGGCCCGTCGACGGCGTGCCCTCCGGCCCCTTGACGAAATGCTCGTGCGGGACGGCGCCATGGATCAGCCAGATCGAGAGCGCGCCGAGGACGACGCCGGTGCTGACGGTCACCGCGGCATAGCCCTTCGAGCCCGACTGCGCGACGACCACGTCCATCGCCGGGATGATCAGCGAGAACACCGTCGCCGCCAGCATGATCCCGCCGGCGACGGCGAGCATGACGACCTGGCTCCGGTCCGGCCAGTCGCGCCGGGCGAACACCACGATCGCGCCGATGCCGGTCGCCAGGCCGGCGAAGAGACTGCCGAGAAATCCGGCCAGAACCGGAGAGCCGCTCAACACGTCGGCCAGCACCATGGGGCAGCGTTCCTGAATGCGTTTGTCGCCGGTACGGTTCATCCGTCCGGTGCCGGCGCTTGGATGAGCCGTTGTACGTCCCGGGCGATGGAAAAGCGTCCGTTTTCCGTTCGGCCGGACGTTTTGAAGCCTTTAAGGTCGCTACGCTACGTCAGCGGTCCCGAAATCGGGGTCCATGACAGCGTGTCTCGACAAGGGTGATACGATCGGCGGCAAACGAAGCGCCGTCCGGGGCAGGCGCGTTCCCAACGCTCAATCGGAGAGAGAACAATGCCGGTGCACGCCCGACTGCTGGCGGCGATCTGGCGGATCGTGCTGGGCCTGACCGGTCCGGCGGCGGCGCAGGACACCGTGTCGATAAAGCAGACCGCGCGTTTTTGCGCGGCCGGCGCGATGGCGGGGCGCTTGGCGCCGCCACCACGTTAACGGCGCGCTACTTGCCGCGCAGGTAGGCCAGCATCGTGTCGGCGTCGGAGACCTCGAACGGGTCGGTGGGGCACAGATCGCCGAAGTCCGGCTCGACGAACATCTTTTCGATTTCGCCATCGACGACGTACATCGAATAACGCCAGCTGCGCATGCCGAAGCCCAGATTGGACTTGTCGACCATCATGCCCATCTTGCGCGTGAATTCGGCGTTGCCGTCCGGCAGCAGGAACACCTTCTCGGCGCCCTGGCTCTTGCCCCACTGGTACATGACGAAGGCGTCGTTTACCGACAGGCAGACGACGCTGTCGACGCCGAGAGCGCGGAAGTCGTCGTACAGCTCCTCGTAGCGGGGCAGGTGGCTGGTGGAACAGGTGGGCGTGAACGCGCCGGGCAGCGAGAACAGCACCACTTTTTTGCCCTTGAAAATGTCGTCCGACGTCACGTCCTTCCACTCGAACGGATTGGGACCGCCAAGCGCTTCGTTGCGAACGCGGGTTTTGAACAGTGCCGATGGCACACGGGCCATGATGACCTCCTTGATCCAGGGGTTATGCTCCAGACGTGCCATCCCGGGGTTGTTGCGCGGTTGAGGGTGCCGATGGTTCCGGGGCGATGGAAGGCTTAACCAACCGCCGATCCGCACCATGGCGCATCTCACCAGCCTCACGACGGTCTGTCGCCGCCGGGGCTGAAGCGTTATTGTTGTTCTTGGAGATAGAGCCGGATCACGCGCCGCGCAACAGGATCGATGCCCGCCGATGGCGCAGCCCCCTAAAAACGCCGACTTCGTGACGCCGCCCATGCCGGACGCGGATGTGGAGAACTTTTTCGCCCGCCTGTCCGCCGCCAACCCCAACCCGGCGAGCGAGCTTGCCCACCGCGATCCGTTCACGCTGCTGGTCGCGGTCCTTCTGTCGGCGCAGGCGACCGACGTCGGCGTCAATAAAGCGACCGAGGCGCTGTTCGCCGTCGCCGACACGCCGGAGACCATGCTGGCGCTGGGCGAGGAGCGCCTGCGCCACTTCATCCGCACCATCGGATTGTTCAACACCAAGGCGAAGAACGTCATCCAGCTCAGCCGCGTGCTGATCGAACGGCACGGCGGCAACGTGCCGCGGGATCGCGGCGCCCTGGAGGCCCTGCCCGGCGTCGGCCGCAAGACCGCCAACGTCGTGCTCAACGTCGCCTTCGGCGAGCCGACCATCGCCGTCGATACGCATGTCTTTCGGGTGGCCAACCGCACCGGCCTCGCCTGCGGCACGACGCCTGAGAAGGTCGAGGCCGCCCTGATGGCGCGGGTGCCGGAGCCGTGGCGCCACCATGCCCACCACTGGCTGATCCTGCACGGCCGTTACGTCTGCAAAGCGCGCCGGCCGATGTGCGAACGGTGTATCGTCAGCGATCTGTGCCGGTACCCGAAGAAATCCGTTTCGACGGCGACGGGTTAGCCCGCCGGACGCGGGCGGCGCGACGTTCGTACCGCCGCCAGGCACGGCTCGCTCGGCACCGCGTCCAGGCGTGCGTTGCGGGTCTCGACATGGGTGACCCGCGCCAGCGGCTGGCCGGCGTCGCGGTACAGAAACAGCTCCAGCACGCAGGTGTCGGTGCGGTATTGCAGCCGCTCGGTGGGGCCGTCGGCGCGCTTGAAATCGGGCGTGCCGATCGTTTGCACCACCTCGGCCGTCGTCAGTCCATCGAAGTCGCCGGGGTCGATCGGCCCGGCCGTCGTCAAGCGGGCGTGCTGACCGGACGGGTCGCCTTCCCGGCCGGCGCCGCCGTCCCCCGCGCAGGAGGATAGCAACGCCACCGCCAGGATGGCGGCCACCGAGCGCCGCCCGTCAGCCATCGCCCAAGCCACCCGTGCCGTCGGATCAATCGCCGGCGGACGGCGCGCCGGTTCCCTTGGCCGGCCGGGAGAGGCCGGGACGGCTGCGCGCGTCGTCGTCCTCGAGGGCGGAAATCTCGCCGGTAACGACGCCGCCCGCCTCGACGACGATGTGGCGGTAGCGGACCCGTCCGCGCAGCCGCCCCTTGCCGCGCACCGTCAGGCGCTCGCGGGCGACCAGATCGCCGTCGAAGGTGCCGGAGATGTCCACCTCGGCGGTGTCGATGGTGCCGGACAGCCGGCCGTTGACACCGATCTGCACCAGCCGGCAGTCGCTGATCGTCGCCTCCGCGTCGCCCTCGATGATCAGGCGGTCGCACGCGCTCACCTCGCCCTTGAAGCGCACCCCGGCGCCGACATGCATGGATTTCTCGCGGCTCGCCGGTGCCTCTGGCCGCTCCTGGCGGGCGGGCTGGGCGGTGGCCGGATCGATGGCACCGCGGCGCGGCATGTCGAACGGAAACGCCCCTCGCGGGGTGCCGCGCGGCGCCGGCACCCGGCTCGCTGCCTCGGGCTTGGCGTTGCCGGCGGCACCGCCGCTCGGCGTGGCAGCGTCCGTTGCGGTGTCACGTGAGGTGTCGGCGGCGGTGTCATCGGCGGCGGCCGGTTTCAGCGCCGGCGTGACCGCCGGTTCGTTCGACGTCTTGTCATGACCCAGCATGTCGGCAAGGCTCCCCTGTTGCGTGATAGCGAAACGGCGACGGCTTATCGCGGCGGGCACCGCCGAAGTGGTCAGCCCATCGCCACTTGGTTCGCCCCGCCGCCGCCCCTGTCCGCGCCATCCGCGTCGCGGCGGATGCGCTCGACGATGTGCACCATCGCCGCCGTGCCGATGACCGGCGCCAGAAGGTTGACGAAGGGGACGGTAAGCAGAAGCGCGATGGCGACGCCGACGACAAACACCCTCCCCCGATGCCGAAGCCTGAGCGCGCGTGCCACCTCGGGCACGTCGCGGCGCAACGCGACCAGCTCAAAGTATTCGCGACCAATAAGATACCCGTTTGCGGCCACGAAAACAAAAGGGAAAAGCGGCGGCACCAGCAGGAACACCAGCACGGCCAAGTTCACCCCCAGCATGACGACGAGAAACATCGCCGTTGTCACGACGATTTCTTCGAATCCCTGTTCCCGCGGCGCCGGCAGCGCCGGGTAGTGGCGGGCCTCCACCGCGCCGGCGACCCGGTCGAGGAAGATGCCGACCGTGGCGCTGACCACCGCCGGAAACAACAGCCAGGTGATGACGATGGTGGCGAGCCCGCCCAGCACGTCGACGGCCGCGTCGAGCCAGCCGATCTCGAAAACCTGCGTCTGGGTCAGCAGCACGCCGACGGAGACCCACAGCGCGATGAAGATACCCAACGCGATGAGCACGCTGATCATCAGCAGGCGCAGGATTCGCGGGTCGTCGAGCTGTGCGATCGCCTTGGCAAACGCGCCGATCATGCGTTCTGTCCCATCTCATGAAGGCCCACATCGGCCCGCCTGGCCGTATCTAGGACGCCCGCCCCCCAGGGAGCAAGGGTGGAGCACGCCCGGCACGCCCGGCTCGTGCCGGGCGCGTCCAAGCAATTGTCATGCGCCGGCCTCAGCGTATACTCCCGACACGCCTCCCTTCCGACTCCCCGTCCCGAGGATCAGTTAAGCATGGACACACGGTTCGACGTCGCCGGCATCGGCAACGCCATCGTCGACGTCATCGCCCACGCGGCCGACGCCGACTTGGAGCGCCTCAGCCTCAACAAGGGGACAATGACCTTGGTCGACGCCGCCGCCGCCGACCGGCTGTACGCCGCCATGGGGCCGGCGGTGGAGGTGTCGGGCGGCTCGGCGGCCAACACCATCGCCGCGTTGGCGTCGCTGGGCGGCCGCGGCGCCTTCATCGGCAAGGTCGGGGATGATCAGCTCGGCGCCATCTTCCGCCACGACATGACGGCGCTCGGCATCACCTTTACCACCGCCGTCGCCCCCGCCGGCCTGTCCACCGGCCTGTCCACCGGTCGCTGCCTGGTGCTGGTCACGCCGGACGCCCAGCGCACGCTTCAGACGTGCCTCGGCGTCGCCGGCGATCTCGGCCCGGAGGATGTGGACGCGGCGGAGATCGCCGCCGCCCGCGTCACCTATCTGGAGGGCTACCTGTGGGACAAGCCCCGCGCCCGCGAGGCGTTCGTGCACGCCGCCGGCATCGCGCATGAGGCGGGCCGCACGGTGGCGCTCAGCCTGTCCGATCCGTTCTGCGTCGATCGCCACCGGGCCGATTTCCTCGACCTGGTCGACAACCACGTCGACGTGCTGTTCGCCAACGAGGACGAGATCGTCTCGCTCACCCAAGAGCACTCCTTCGACGCGGCCCTGCAGCGGGTGCGCGCCCATTGCCAGGTCGCGGCCCTGACTCGCTCCGAAAAGGGCTCGGTGATCGTCGCCGGCGACGAAGTTCACGTGGTCGACGCCGAGCCGGTAGCGCGTGTCGTCGACACCACCGGCGCCGGTGACGCGTTTGCCGCCGGCTTTCTGTTCGGGCTCACCCGCGACCTGCGTCTGGAGACCTGCGCGCGCATCGGCGCGATTACCGCCGGCGAGGTCATCAGCCACATCGGCGCCCGGGCGGAAGTGCCGTTGCGCGAGCTGATCGAGCAGAAGCTCACCTGATGGCCGAATCGCCGGAGACGGCCGCCGCCGTGAGGCCGGCGATCGCGCCGGCCAAGTGGTGGCATGCCGCCGCCGTCTACCGCGACCGCCGCGTCCTGGCGCTGATTTTCCTCGGCTTCTCGTCGGGGCTGCCCTTCGGCATCCTGGCCGAGCCGTTGAGCGCTTGGCTGACCGAATCCGGCGTCAGCCGCACCGAGATCGGCCTGTTCGCCCTGGTTAGCCTGCCGTATTCGCTGAAAGTGCTGTGGGCGCCGCTCATCGACCGGGTGCCGCTGCCGTGGCTCAGCCGCCGCTTCGGCCGCCGCCGCGGCTGGGCGCTGGCGACGCAGGCGCTGCTGATGGCGGCGATCATCGGCCTGGCGCTGACCGATCCGGCGGCCGCTCTGTTTCCCGTCGCCCTGCTGGCCACCGCGACGGCGTTTTCGTCGGCCAGCCAGGACGTCGTCCTTGACGCCTACCGGGTCGAGATTCTGGAGGAGCGCACGCTGGCGGCCGGCGCGGCGACGATGGTCTTCGGCTGGCGTCTGGGCCAGCTCGCGGCCGGCGCCGGCGGGCTGATCCTCGCCGATCTGCTGCCATGGCCGGTGACCATCGTCCTCCTCGCCGCCGCCGTGCTGGTCGGCGTTATCACTATCCTCGCCTGCCCGGAGCCGCCCGCGCCGCCGCCGGATGCGGCGCCGGAGGTGGGATCGCTCGCCGCCGCCCGCGTGCTGACGTGGCTCAGGCATGCCTTCGTCGACCCGCTCGCCGATTTCGCCAAGCGCACCGACTGGCTCGCCATCCTGTTGTTCATCCTGCTGTACAAGTTCGGCGACGCCGTGCTGGCGCTGATGAAGATCCCGTTCTTTCTCGATATCGGCTTCACCAAGACCGAGATCGCCGAGGTGGTGAAGCTGTTCGGCGTCGTCGCCATCATCGCCGGCGGCTTCCTGGGCGGCCTTGTCGTCGCAGCTCTCGGTCTTATGCCGGGGCTGCTCGTCTGCGGCGTGCTGATGGCGCTCTCCAACCTCGTCTTCGTGGCCCAGGCCGCCGCCGGCAACGACATCGCCATGCTGGCGGTGACCATCGCGGTGGAGAACGTCACCACCGGCATGGGCACGACGGCCTTCGTCGCCTATCTGTCCAGCCTGTGCAGCGTTGCCTTCACCGCCACCCAGTACGCGCTGCTCACCTCGCTGATGGCGCTGTCGCGCACGGTGATGTCGTCGGGCTCCGGCTGGCTCGCCGACCGGACGGACTGGAGCACCTTTTTCGTCATCACCACGCTGGCGGCGGTGCCGGGGCTGGTGCTGCTGGTGCATCTGATGCGGCACCGGTCGCGCCGGGGCGGCTGACGGTGACGGGCCGCCTCGGTCTCGACGGCAGGCGCGCGACTGTGGCAGCATGGTGAGTATGGCGCCATAGGCAGCGGCGGGGAGCGGAACACGCCATGAACGACCGGATGCGCGTCCACGAGGGGGACATCACGCGGCTCAAGGTCGATGCCATCGTCAACGCCGCCAATTCCTATCTGCTCGGCGGCGGAGGCGTCGACGGCGCCATTCACCGTGCCGCCGGTCCCGGTCTGCTGGAAGAGTGCCGGCTGATCGGCGGCTGCCCCACCGGCGAAGCGCGCGTCAGCCGCGGCTATCGCCTGCCCGCCCGCCACGTCATCCACACCGTCGGCCCGGTCTGGCGCGGCGGCGGCCATGACGAGGAGCGGCTGCTGGCGTCGTGCTACCGCACCGCGCTGGCGGCGGCCAGGGACCACGGCGCGCGCACCATCGCCTTCCCGGCCATCTCCACCGGCATCTACGGCTTTCCCGCCGACCGCGCGGCGCGCATCGCCGTCGGCCAAGTCCGCGCGTGGATCGACGCCAACGACCTGCCGAAGACGGTGATCTTCTGCTGCTTCGGCCTCGAGTCCACGGAGGCCCACCAGGCGGCGCTGGCCGAGGGGGCCTAAGCCGGCCAGCACGAGGGCGCCGAAGGCGGGGAATCCCGGCTCAAGCACGACCGCCGACATGATGGGATCGGCGGAGTTCGCTTGCGCGCGTCAACCGCATACCCTGGATGTCGTTGGCGCTTCATCCGGGCTACGGGGCGGAGCTCGCCAGCCGAATCTACGCCATATTCATGTCGAAGCGTCAAAATAAGTCGAAGTGATCACACCATAAGTCGAAGCGATCATACCCATTTGAGGCATAAAAAATGCCTTATAAAGCGCCATTTTGGCGGAATCGGCCTTTTAGGATGGCTATATTGCCCATTATACGAGCATAAACAGATCATAATTCACCAATATGCTGCCTCAATATCACTTATATTGCCGGTTACACCGTTATTATTCGTATGCTTTCTTATATGTTTTGCTGAAGCGCTTGGTGCCGAGGGTGCCGGGATTGGAGGGAGTGACTGTTGATGGACGATCTTTTCTGCCGACGTCAGTTCGTTCTGGGTCCGCGGCCCATGGCACGGCTTGAGACATGGTCCACATGGCGGATCGGCAACGATTTCGTGTTGCAGGTCCATCCCGATCTCAAGTGCCATCAGAAGTCCCGGTCGGGAAAGACGCTCACGCTGCTCGGTCTGGTCGTTGATTCGGACCGACCCGAATGCGGTCCCGAAGCGATCGTGGACTCTCTGTTCGATGGCTGTGAGACCCTCGACGAGCTGTTCGCCGCCAGTGAAGCGTTGGCGGGCCGCTGGGTGATGATCTTCGAGCACAACGACGAACGCGCCATGCTGCAGGACGCCTGCGGAATGCGGACGGTGGTCTACACCCGGCCGGCCGGCGCCGAGACGTGGTGCGCGTCGCAAACGTCCCTACTCGCCGATGAACTCGGCCTGACGCCAGATGCGGAAGCGGTCGATTTCTGGCACCAGTCCGGCAAGCGCATTCCGAAGCACATCCGCGCTTGGCCCGGAGCGGGCACCGCCTACACCGACATCGCCGCACTGCTGCCCAATCATTATCTGGATTTGCGCACCTGGAGCACCGTTCGGTTCTTCCCGCGGCAGCCGCTTCAGCCGCTGTCGCTGGACGACGGCGTCACGCGGATCTCACGCCGGCTTTCCCGGTTGCTTGCGGGGGCGCATGGGAGCGGTCCGGTCGTGCAGGAAATTACCGCCGGCCTCGACAGCCGCTGCCTGCTCGCGGCCTCCAGGGGGGTCAGCGCCGACACCACCTACATGACGGGACAGTGGACCGATATCGATCCGGCCCTCAGCGATACGCATCGCGACATCACGGTGCCCGGAAACCTTCTCGCATCCCTTAAGTTGACCCATGAGGTCATTCGTTGCTCCGAGGGTCGCGTGGATCAGACGATCGTCGATGCTTTCAAGACAATCGATACGCTGCCGGCAAAACAAATTGCGCAAAGAGATCAAGGAATCGCCCGGGCGCTTCCGAACATTCATCTGCTGATCAACGGCAATGGCGGGGAAATCGGCCGTTGCCGCCTGCACCCGAAACAGCACCCGCGGTCCGTTGACATGACCCATGCCTGCAACCTTCATTGGCCGGGAATGAGCAAAAATCCATTCTTGAAGCGGCAGTTAGAGCCGTGGCTCAAGGACGCGACCGAGGCGGCCGAGGCATCCGGGTACCGCCTGCTGGACCTGTTCTATTGGGAGCAGAAAATGGCGCGGCGGGTCGGCAGGCTGTTCCTGCATTGCGATGTCGTCCATGAAACCTACTCCCCCTACAACACGCGTTCCTTGCTGTGCGATTTCCTCAGCGTCCCCGAGGAGTATCGGCGACCGGGCAACGGCCACATGTTGCAGCATGGCATCATCAACCGCCTTTGGCCGGAAGCCCTCGGCGAGCCCGTCAATCCCCTGACCCGGTCGAACAGGGCCGCGCGGCTGGTCCGTCGCATGCGCCGGCGGGCGCGCGGGCTCGGCCTGCCAATTTAGCCCAACTCTACCCCATGTCTAACCCGCCGGCGGTGGCGCGTCGGGCTCCGACGCGTCGCGGCTGACGGTGTGGATGTTCTGGCCGCCGTTGGTCCTGAGCGTCGTTTCCGCCAGCGACCGGCGTCCGGCGTCGTCGGCCCGTACCCACAGGATGACCGCGCCGGCCTCCAGCGAGCGGGCGAAATCGGCGGTGTGCGGCTGCGCCGTCATCTCGTCCAGCAGCTCCTTGACCGCGACGCCGCCGACCGCCGCGCCGACCACCCCGGCGACGGTCGCCGCCATCGGCCCGCCGGCGAGAACCACCGCGCCCGAGGCGACGATCGGCCATTCGTACTTTGCCTCGCCGACCACGGCGGTGAGCGCATCCCGCCAGTCCTTGCGCGGCCGGCCGGCCGCCTCGATGGCTTCGTGCGAGGCGAGAACGCTCAGCTCCGAGCGCTCGAATCCGGCGTCGAGCAGGCCGGCAACGGCGCCATCGAAGGACTCGCGGTCGCCGAACAGCCCGACAACCTCGGTGATCGTCCTGACATCGGTGGTCATCTGGTCTCTCCCGCTCTCCGTCGGTCCCCGCCCAAGCCACGTCCGGCACGGCATCGGCCGGCGCGGTGTCCGGTCCGGCTTTGGCCGGCGTGCCACCGGTGGCCGATGCCGCTCGCGCCATGATACTCTCCGCCGGCCGGCAGGGAAGCCCTTGCAACGAAGTGCCCAGGGGAGTGCCCAAGGGAGTACACGTGCGTCGACTGGACACCACCCTCATCACTGACTTGGACGGTGCCGCCGACGCCGATGGGGCCGTTCATGCCGTGACGCCGATGATGGCCCAGTACCAGGCGATCAAGCGCGACCACCCCGACGCGCTGTTGTTCTACCGCATGGGCGATTTCTACGAGCTGTTCTTCGACGACGCGGTCAAGGCCGCCGCCGCGCTGGACATCGCCCTGACCAAGCGCGGCAAGCACCAGGGCGCCGACATCGCCATGTGCGGCGTGCCGGTGCATTCGCACGAGGTCTATCTGGCCCGGCTGGTCCGCAAGGGCTTCAAGGTCGCCATTTGCGAGCAGACGGAGGACCCGAAACAGGCCAAGAAGCGCGGCGCCAAGGCGGTCGTCGCCCGCGCCGTCTCACGCGTCATCACCGCCGGCACGCTCACCGAGGACACGCTGCTCGACGCGCGGCGCCACAACTTCCTCGCCGCCGTCAGCGAAGCCGGCGGCGGCATCGGCCTCGCCTGGATCGACATCTCCACCGGCGAGCTGACGACCGAGGCGCTTGGCCTCGGCGATCTGGCGGCGGCGCTGGCGCGGCTCGACGCGGGTGAGATCCTGATCGCCGACGGCCTGTCGGTCCGGCCCGACGTCGCCGCCGCCGTCGCCGACTGGGGGGACCGGCTGACGCCACTGCCCGCCGCGCGCCTGGATTCCATCAACGGCCGCCGGCGGCTGGAGGCGCTGTTCGGCGTCGCCACGCTGGACGCGTTCGGCGCCTTCGGCCGGGCCGAGCTGGCCGCCGCCGGAGCGCTGGTCGACTACATCGAGCTGACGCAGCAGGGCCGGATGCCGCGCTTGCGGCCGCCCCGCCGGCTGACCTCGGGCGCGACGCTGGCCATCGACGCCGCCACACGGCGCAATCTGGAGCTGGTGCGCTCGGTGGGGGGCGAGCGCCACGGGAGCCTGCTCGCCACCATCGACCGCACCGTCACCGCCGCCGGCGCGCGCCTGCTGGCGTCCCGGTTCGCGGCACCGCTGACCAATCCCGCCGCCATCGAGCGCCGCCTCGACCTGGTCCAGGTGTTCGTCGACCGCGACCGCTGCCGCGACGACGCGCGCGGCCTTCTGCGCGGCAGTCCCGATCTGGAGCGGGCGCTGTCGCGGCTGTCGCTCGGCCGCGGTGGCCCGCGCGACCTGGCCGCCGTCCGCGACGCGCTGGCGCTGGCGGCGCCGCTCAAGACGGCGCTCGCCGATGAGTGCGCCCAATTGGCGCCACCGGTTCTCGCCGAGAGTCTCGACGCGCTGGGCGATCACCAGACACTCGTCGCCGAACTGGGCCGGGCGCTGGCCGACGACCCGCCGCTGCTCGCCCGCGACGGCGACTTCATCGCCCCCGGCTACGACGGCGCGCTGGATGAGCGGCGCCGGCTGCGCGACCACGGCCGGCGTCTGATCGCCGAGATGCAGGCGCGCATCGCCGCGGAGACCGGCATCACAGCGCTCAAGGTGCGCCACAACAACGTGCTCGGCTATCATATCGAGGTGCCGGCCAAGCACGGCGATCGGCTGCGCACCGCCGAGGGCGCGCCCTTCATTCACCGCCAGACGATGGCCAGTGCCGTCCGCTTCACCACAACCGAGCTGTCCGACCTGGAATCGCGTCTGACCCGCGCCGCCGACGAGGCGCTGGCGCGCGAGCTGGCGCTGTTCGAGGATTTGGTCCGCCGCGTGATCGAGTGCGCCGACACCATCGACCGCACCGCCCGGGCGCTGGCCCGCCTCGATGTCGCCTTAGGCCTGGCGGCGCTGGCCGTCGAGGGCCGCTGGTGCCGGCCCCGCGTCGACGACGGTTCAGCACTCGTCATCGTCGGCGGCCGCCATCCGGTGGTCGAGGCGGCACTCGGCATCGCCGGCGAGAGCGCCTTCGTCGCCAACGACTGCACGCTCGACGACACCGAGCGGCTGTGGCTGCTGACTGGGCCCAACATGGCCGGCAAGAGCACCTTTCTGCGCCAGACGGCGCTGATCGTCGTCCTCGCCCAGACCGGCGCCTTTGTGCCCGCCGACGAGGCCCGCATCGGTGTCGTCGACCGGCTGTTCTCCCGCGTCGGCGCCGCCGACGACCTGGCGCGCGGCCGCTCCACCTTTATGGTCGAGATGATTGAGACCGCGACCATCCTCAACCAGGCCGGGCCGCGGGCACTGGTCATTCTGGACGAGATCGGCCGCGGCACCGCCACCTTCGACGGCCTGTCCATCGCCTGGGCGGTCATCGAGCACTTGGCTCAGGTCAACCGCTGCCGGGCGCTGTTCGCCACCCACTATCACGAGCTGACAGCGCTGGCGTCGACGCTGCCGCGCCTCGCCTGCTACACGATGCGGGTCAAGGAATGGCGCAACGACGTCGTCTTTCTGCACCAGGTGGCCGCCGGGGCGGCGGACCGCTCGTACGGCATTCACGTCGGCCGGCTGGCTGGCCTGCCGGCGGTGGTGGTGGGTCGCGCCGAGGCGGTGCTGGCGCGCCTGGAGAAGGGCGAGCCGTCGTCGGCGACGGTCCGACTCGCCGACGACCTGCCGCTGTTCGCCGCGGCGGCCGCCGGCGCCGCCGACACGTCCCCGCCACCGTTACGGTCGGACGTGGAGCAGCGCCTGGCGACGCTCGATGCCGACAGCCTGACGCCGCGCCAGGCGCTCGATCTTCTTTATGAACTGAAGGAGGCGGCAGCGGCTACCGGAACACGTTCCGCCAACGAATCGGTCAGGAACCGATGACCTGGCGCTCGCCGATCGTCCGGCGCAGGATCTGCAAGCCGGCCTCGTGCAGGGCCGGACCGGCATCAGAGCCGGTGGCGTGAGCCAGCACCACCGGCTCGATGCCGCCGTCGAACAGGTCGAGGGCGCATTTCAGCACCGCCTTGTCGGTGGCGATGCCGCACAGATGCACCCGCGCGATGCCCTGGCTGCGCATGGTGTCGAGGACGGAGTCGCTGATGCAGCTGTAGACCGGTGTGTCGACGATCATCGCCGTGGCGGAGGGCGTGAAGGCAAGCTGCGTGTCGACGGAACCGAGCGCGAAGCCGTCGCCGCTGACCAGCCGGCGGTGCAGCGATTTCTGCGGCGCGTAGAAGCGCGAGATCAGGACATGGTCAAAGCTGTCCTGGAGCGAGCCCACCCTCGCGGGCACGTGACGGGTCCACTCGTTGATGAAACCGATTTGAACGTCGATGACAAGAAGTTGACTTGTCGTCATTTTATTGGCCAGTGGAGTGTTTGGCGGGCACCCGCGGTACTACATAGCTAGCAGACTTCGTTGAACGTCCCGTTACGAAACCAAGACGCGATGTACCGCATTCCCAACCGCCGCGCCATCATCAATCGCCGCCTCGTCATGGGCCGGCTCGCCGAGCGCACCGACGGTGCCGCCAGGCCGGCGAAGGCCCGCGCCGCGGCGTTGGCGGTGTTCCGCGATGCCTTTCGCGCCGGCGCCGCCGAGGTTCACCAGCGGTTCGAGAGCGGCGGCGCCAGCGGCGTCGAGGTCGTCCGCGCCAACGCGTTTCTGATCGATCAGCTGATCCGCAGCATCCACGATTTCGGCGTCACCGCGGTGTTTCCCGGCGCGTCGCCCCAATCCTTCGGGCGCATGGCGGTCGCCGCCACCGGCGGATACGGCCGTGCCGAACTGTGCCCCTATTCCGATGTCGACCTGATGTTCCTGATGCCGCCGGGCGACACGGCGGCCACCGAGCAGCTGGTCGAATTCATCCTCTATATGCTGTGGGACGCCGGCCTTAAGGTGGGCCACGCGACGCGCACCGCCGACGAGACCCTCCGCCTTGCCAAGACCGACCTGACCATCCGCACCAGTCTCCTGGAAGCGCGCTGGCTTCTCGGCGACCCGGCGCTGTTCGGCCAGTTTTGTCAGCGCTTTCAGAAAGACGTCGTCGCCGGCGCGGGCGGACGGTACGTGGAGGCGAAACTGGCGGAGCGGGATACCCGCCATGAGCGCATGGGGGACACCCGCTACGTGCTCGAGCCGCACATCAAGGAAGGCAAGGGCGGCCTGCGCGATCTGCAGACGCTGACCTGGATCGCGCGCCATCTCTACCACGTCGACGACATCGCCGAACTGGTCGACCGCGGCATCTTCAACAATTCCAACGTCGCCCGGTTCCGCAAGGCCCAGTCATTCCTGTGGACGGTCCGCTGCCACCTGCACTACCTCAACGGCCGGCCGGAGGAGAGGCTGACGTTCGACATCCAGCCGGTCATCGGCGAGCGCATGGGCTACACCGACCGCACCGGCGTGCGCGGTGTCGAGCGCTTCATGAAGCACTATTTTACCGTCACCCGGACCGTCGGTGACCTGACCCGCGTCCTCTGCGCGGCGCTGCAGGAGCACGAGGCGAAGCGGGCGCGACGCCGCTTCCGCCTGCCGTCGCTGAACCTGTTCCGGCGCGCGCCGGCCGGCTTCAAGCTCGACGGCGACCGCCTGATGCTGGCCTCGCCGGAAACGCTCAAGGAAAACCCGGTGACCATGCTGTCGCTGTTTCGCGAGGCACAGCGTCTGGAGCTGGACATCCACCCCCAGGCGTTGTTGCTCGTGCAGCAGAACCTGGGCCTCGTCGGCGCCCAGCTGCGCCGGAATGAGGAGGCCAACGCCATTTTCATGGACATGCTCACCTGCGAGCATGACCCGGAAAAGACGCTCCGGCGCCTGGCCGAAGCCGGCGTGTTCGGCCGTTTCATTCCGGATTTCGGCCGTGTCGTGGCGCAAATGCAGTACGACATGTACCACGTCTACACCGTTGACGAGCACACCATCCGCGCCATCGGCATTCTCAGCCGGATCGAAAAGGGCGAGCTGGCGCAGCTTCACCCGACGGCAACGGCGGCGTTCAGCGAGGTGCGCTCGCGCCGGGCGCTGTATCTGGCGGTTCTCCTGCACGACATCGCCAAGGGACGCATCGGCGATCATTCCGAAATCGGCGCCGAGATCGCGCTCGATCTGGCCCCCCGCCTTGGTCTGGACGAGTGGGAGACGGAAACCGTCTCTTGGCTCGTCCACCATCACCTGCTGATGAGCCGAGTCGCGTTCAAGCGCGACGTCGACGATCCGAAGACGGTGGCCGATTTCACCTCCAAGGTGCAGTCGCCGGAACGGCTCAGGATGCTGATGATCCTAACCAACGCGGACATCGACGCCGTCGGTCCCGGCATCTGGAACGCCTGGAAGGAAGGGCTGCTGAGCGAGCTGTACTACCGCTCGCTGGAGGCGATGGAAATGGTCGGTGGCCAACCGCCGCAGCGTCGTTTCGTCCGCGTCCAGGTCTGCAAGGAACGGCTGCGTGAGCGTCTCACCGACTGGGACCAAGAAACGCTGGAGACGTACATCGGCCGCGGCTATTCCGACTATTGGCTTGCCTTCGACGCCGACGAACACGTGCGCCAGATGCGCCTGATGCGGGCCGCCGACGAAGCCGGCCACGATCTTCACGTCGACGTGCGCGGCCATCCCACCCACGATGTCGCCGAGGTCACCGTTTACGCCCCCGATCACCCCGGCCTGTTCGCCCAGATCGCCGGCGCGATGGCGCTGTCCGGCGCCTCCATCGTCGATGCCAAGGTCATCACGCTGGCCAACAGCATGGCGCTCGACGTGTTCCGCATCCAGGACATTTCCGGTCGGCCGTACGACGCGCCGGAACGGATCGAACGGCTGACCCGCCGTATCGAGGAGACGGTGGCCGGCCGCCTGACCTTGGCGCGCGAATTGACGGAGGCGCGCGCCCGCTCGCTGCCCAGCCGTACCCGGGTGTTCAAGGTGCCGCCGCGCGTCATCTTCGACAACAGGGCCAGCGCCACCGCCACCGTCATCGAGGTGAACGGCCGCGATCGTCCAGGGTTTCTGCACGACGTCACCGCGACGTTGACCAGCCTGGCGTTGCAGGTGGTCAGCGCTCACATCTCCACTTACGGCGAGCGGGTGGTCGACGTCTTCTACGTCAAGGACGTGTTCGGCCTGAAGATCGATCAGCCGCAGAAGCTGAAGCGAATCAAGCGCGAGCTTCTCGAATCCATCGCCCCCCCGGACGCGGCGGCGGAGGACGCGCCGGAGACGGCGAAGGGCACGGAGAAGGACGCCGAGCCGGTCGCGGCCGAATAAACGTGGGCTGCGGCGGCCTCATGGCAATCTTCGGTTTCGCTGCCGGGGTGCCGGCCGCATAAAGGGCCGCATGGCCCTTGTCCGATCGATCGCTACCATTGGCGGGATCACCGCGGTCAGCCGTGTCCTCGGCTTTGCCCGTGACGTTCTCATCGCCGCGTTTCTCGGCGCCGGCCCGGTGGCCGACGCCTTTTTCGTCGCACTCCGCTTTCCCAACATGTTCCGGGCGCTGTTCGCGGAGGGCGCCTTCTCGGCCGCCTTCGTGCCGCTGTTCGTCGCGACCAGCGAGAGCGACGGTCCCGCCGCGGCGCGCACCTTCGCCGAGCAGGCGCTGAGCACGCTGACGCTGGCGCTGCTCGTCTTCCTCGCCGTCATGCTGGCGGCGATGCCGGTGGCGATGATGGCCCTCGCCCCCGGTTTCGCCGGTACTCCCGCCTTCGATCTGGCCGTTCAGTTCTCCCGCATCACGTTTCCGTACCTGCTGTTCATTTCGCTGACCGCGCTGCTGGCCGGGGTGCTGAATTCGCTCGGCCGTTTCGCGGCGCCGGCGGCGGCGCCGATTTTACTCAACGTGGTGCTGGTGTCCGCGCTGCTGGTGGCGCCTCCGCTGCCGACGCTCGGCCATACGCTCTCCTGGGCGGTGGCCGTCGCCGGCGTGGTGCAGTTTCTGTGGCTGCTGTTCCATGCCGGTGCCGCCGGCATGTGGCTCCGGATGCCGCGCCCGCGCCTAACGCCGAAAGTGTCGCTGCTGCTGCGCCGGGCGCTGCCGGTCGCCTTCGGTGCCGGCGTGTACCAGGTCAACATCCTGGTCGGCACGATGCTGGCGTCGCTGCTGCCGGCCGGCTCGGTGTCCTACCTGTTCTACGCCGACCGCCTCAACCAACTTCCCTTCGGTATTCTCGGCGCCGCGGTCAGCACGGCGCTGCTGCCGGTGCTGTCCCGCCACGTGCGCGGCGGCGACGTGCGGATGGCCCGGCACAGCCAGAATCGGGCGCTGGAATTCACGCTTCTGCTGATGCTGCCGGCCGCCGCCGCCCTGATCGTCCTGGCCGAGCCGTTCATCGCGGTGCTGTTTCAGCGCGGCGCGTTCACCGCCGAGGATGTGACGAAAACCGCGGCGGCGTTGACCGCGTTCGCCATCGGGCTGCCGGCATTGCTGCTGATCAAGGCGCTGACGCCCGGGTTCTACGCGCGGGAGGATACGTCGACGCCGGTGCGCATCGCCGTCGTCACCACGCTCCTCAACGTGGTGCTCAGCATCGTGCTGATGCGCATCTACGCCCACGTCGGCATCGCGCTCGCCGCGTCCATCGCCGCCTGGATCAACGCCGTGGCGCTCGCCGCCGTGCTGCGCCGGCGCGGCTTTCTTGTCCTCGACACGCAGATCCGTCGCCGCCTGCCGCGTACGCTGCTGTCCGCGATCGTTATGGCCGGCGTGCTGTGGCTGATCGAAGGCCGGCTCGGCGCGTATCTGGACGACGGAACGGTTGAGGGTATCGCCGTCGTCGCCGCCACCGTCGCCGTCGGCCTCGCCGTGTTCGCCGTTACCGCCCACGTCACCGGCGCCGCCCGCCTCGCCGACATCCGCCGCATGCTTCGCGGCGAGGACGTGACGTAAGCGGCGACGCGGCGATACGTTGATGTGTCGATGCGTCGCCTGGATGACGCGCAAGCGAAATCCGGGAACACCGCCGCCGCCCATATTCAGGGAAGGGGCGCTGCGATACGTATGCCGCCGTCAACAAACCCGGATTTCGCTTGCGCTTCATCCAGGCGACACGCTAGTGGTTCGCGCCCCCTGAACCCATCGACGGCACAAAATCGCGCCCCATGGACCGTATCTTTTCCGGCATTCAGCCCACCGGCAGCCTGCATCTGGGTAATTATCTCGGCGCGCTGCGCAACTGGGTGCGGCTGCAGGCCGATTACGAGTGCATCTTTTGCGTTGTCGACCTGCACGCGATCACCGTCTGGCAGGACCCGGCGGAGCTGGCTGCCAACACCCGGCGCGCGGCGGCGGCAATGATCGCGTCCGGCGTCGATCCCAAGGCCAACATCCTGTTCGCGCAGAGCCAGGTCTCCGGCCACGCCGAGCTGGCGTGGATTTTGAACTGCGTCGCCCGGCTCGGCTGGCTCAACCGGATGACCCAGTTCAAGGAGAAAGCCGGCAAGCACAAGGAAAATGCGTCGGTCGGCCTCTACGCCTACCCGAACCTGATGGCGGCCGATATCCTGCTCTACAAGGCGACGCACGTGCCGGTCGGCGACGATCAGAAGCAGCACCTGGAGCTGGCACGTAACATCGCCCAGAAGTTCAACACCGATTTCGGCGTCGATCTGTTTCCGGTGCCGGAGCCGCTGATCTTCGGCCCGGCGACGCGCGTGATGTCGCTGCGTGACGGCTCGAAAAAGATGAGCAAGTCGGACCCGTCGGACTATTCGCGGCTCAACATGACCGACGACGCGGATCAGATCCGGCTCAAGGTGCGCAAGGCGAAGAGCGACCCCGACCTGCTTCCCGACTCCGTCGAGGGCCTCGACGGCCGCCCCGAGGCGCAGAACCTGCTGGGCATTTACGCGGCGCTGGCCGATGTCACCCTCGACGACGCGTGCAGCCAAGTGGGCGGCTGGCCGTTCTCCCGCTTCAAGGACGCGCTCGCCGATCTCGCGGCCGATCGCTTGGGGCCGATCGGCAAGGAGATGCAGCGCCTCGACGCCGATCCGGCCACCATCGAGCGCATCCTCGCGGACGGCGCGGCGCGGGCGCGCGCGATCGCCGAACCCATCCTCCGCCAGGTTCAGGACACGGTCGGCTTCCTGCACGCCGGACGTGGTTGAACCGCCGCCCACCAGGGTCCATGTGTAGCGTCGACAGCGCGGCCCGCGCATCGTGGGCAGCCTTAACCATGGGAACTTTTTAGGCGATGTTCATCCAGACCGAGCCGACGCCCAACCCGGCGACGCTGAAATTTCTTCCCGGCCGCGCCGTAATGGAGACCGGGACCGCCAACTTCACCCGCCCGGAGGAGGCCCGGCGCTCGCCGTTGGCCACCCGGCTGTTCGAGATCGACGGCGTCGGCGGCGTCTTCCTCGGCAACGACTTCGTCACCGTGACCAAGATGCCCAACCGCGAATGGGACGCGATGAAGCCGGCGGTGCTCGCCGCCGTCATGGACCACTTCACGTCGGGTAGTCCTGTGGTGGCCGAGGATTTCGACGCGTCGGGCGAAGATTCGGCGCATGCCGAGGACGAGGTCTCGTCGCGCATCCGCGAGCTGATCGAAACGCGCGTCCGTCCGGCCGTCGCCCAAGACGGCGGCGACATCATCTTCCACGGCTTCGAGGAAGGCGTCGTCTATCTGCAGATGCGCGGCGCGTGTTCCGGCTGCCCCAGCTCGACGGCGACGCTGCGCCACGGCATCGAGAACATGCTCAAATACTACGTGCCGGAGGTGACCGAGGTCCGCCCTGTCGCCATGTAGGCCGATCGGGTGCCCGGCGCACCGGCCGGTCCGGTCGCCGCACGATTAGACTGTCGCCAGGACATCTCCCATGACCACCGCTCTCACCGACGACGCCCTCGACGTTCTGTTCCGCGATGCCCGCACCCACAACGGCTGGCGGGACGCGCCGGTCGGCGACGATCTGCTGGCCCAAGTCTGGGACCTGGCCAAGTGGGGGCCGACCAGCGCCAACTGCTCGCCGGCGCGCATCGTGTTCGTACGCTCGGCCGAGGCGAAGGAGAAACTGAAACCCTGTCTGATCGAGGGCAACGTCGCCAAGACGATGGCCGCACCGGTGACGGCGGTGATCGGCCATGATCTGACCTTTTACGAGCGGCTGCCGGAGCTTTTTCCCCATACCGACGCGCGATCGTGGTTTGTCGGCAACGACGCCCTGATCCAGTCGACGGCGTTCCGCAACGGCACGCTGCAGGGGGGGTATTTCATTCTTGCCGCCCGCGCCCTCGGCCTCGATTGCGGTCCGATGTCAGGATTTGATAACGACAAGGTGGACGCGGCGTTCTTCGCCGGCACGCCGGTCAAATCGAATTTTCTGTGCAATCTCGGCTACGGCGATCCGTCCAAGCTTTACCCGCGCGCGCGGCGACTCGATTTCGACGAGGCGTGCCGGATCGCCTGAGACCCCGCATCACGTCCTTGGCATCAACCCGGGCGACAGGACGCTGTCGGACAGTACGGGATAGCGGCCGCGGGGGTTGAACAACTGGTAGTGCCACCACTCGCGCTGGTAAAAGTCGAACCCGGCGGCGGTCATCACGCCCAGCAGCAGAAGCCGGTTGCGCTGCGCCGGCGCCGGCACCGACGTATCGCCATGCCACGACTGGGCCCGCATGTCGTCGAAACCAGTGCCCATTTCGAGGGCGGCGCCGGTGGCGGCATCGGAGAGCGTCAGATCCACCGCGGCACCCATGCTATGCGGCGAGCCGCGCCGGGGATCGGCGATGTAGTCGGGATCGGGAAGATGGTGCCACAGAACCCACTGTGCCTCTGCCGGACGGAAGGCATCGAGGATCGTGAGGCGCAGACCGATGCCGGCCGCCAGTTCGGCCGCGCGATGGAGCAGCGTCGCCGTATCGGCGTGCAGATAGCAGAGCGCCCGAGCATAGATCGCCCGGCCGGTGATGTTGCGGTCCGTGGCGTAGACGAGGTCGATGTCGACGCCGTACTGCTCGGGGGTGATGGGAACCAGGGTCATGGGATCCGTCGGTACGGGAGGTTGCGGTCGCGACCCCTCAGCCGGAGACGCGCGGCGGGCTGCCAGTATAGGGCGGCCGGCGCGGCGGGTGAACCGTGACCGCCGGCGCGCCCATCGTGCTGGCGCTGGAAACGGCGACGAAGGCCTGCTCGGTGGCGGTTTTGACCCCGTCGGTCGGCGCTGGGCGGTCGGTGCTCGCCGATCGCCGGCACGCCGAGACCCTGATGCCGATGATTCTCGCCACCCTCGCCGATGCCAGCCTGCGATTCGCCGATTTGGACGTGCTCGCCGTCGGCATCGGGCCCGGCGCGTTTACCAGCCTGCGCGTCGGACTGGCCGCCGCGCACGGCATGGCGCTGGCCACCGGGCTGCCGTGCCTGGGCGTGAGCAGCTTCGACGCCGTGGCGCTTCGGCTGCGGGAGGCGGGCCGCGCGCGTCTCGCCGCCCTCGACAGCCGGCGATCCGAGCTGTTCGTGCAGGCCTTCGATGAGGATTCCGACCGCCCGTTGACGCCGCCGCTGGTGCTGCACGCCGACCGGGTGGCGGCCCACTTGCCGCCGCGCTCGTGGGTCGTCGGCGGGGATGCCGCCGCCACCGTTGCAAGCGCGCTCTTGGCGGCGGGGGTCGATGCGCGTGTCGCCGACGACGCGGCCTCGCCCGATGCGGACGCGGTGGCGAACCTCGCGCAACGCCGCTGGTGTGCCGGGGAGCGGCCGGCCGGACCGCCGCAGCCGCTTTATCTGCGCCCGCCGGATACGGGGCCGGCGCGGTGACGGAGACGGAGCTGGAGACGAACGAGACGCCGAGGCCGGGCGACGTGCGGATCGCCGCGGTGACCGCGGCGGATGCGGATGCGCTGGCGGATATGCACGCCAGCGCCTTCGACGACGCGTGGGACCGGACGGCAATCGCCGGCATTCTCGCCCTGCCGACCACCGTCGCGCTGGCCGCCTGGGAGGGCGACCGCGCCGTCGGCGTCGTGTTTCTCCAGGCGGCGGGCGGCGAGGCGGAGGTGCTGAGCGTCGGCGTGCGGCCGACCCTGCGGCGCCGTGGCCTCGGCCGCCGGCTGTTGGCGGCGGCGCTCTGCCGGCTCATCGCCGTCGGCATCACCCAGGTTACGCTGGAGGTGGCGGTGGACAACGAGGCCGCCCGCCGGCTCTATGCGGCATCGGGATTCGTGTTCGCCGGATGGCGCCCCGGCTATTACCGGCGCGATCCGGCGCCCGCCGTCGACGCCGCCATCCTGCGCCTCGATTTCTTTGAGTGTCATGGCCGCGTCCCTTAATCGGCGGCCTTGCGAACGTGAAGACGATGGACCGAGGAGGCGCCGCCGGCCGGGTCTTCCGGCTTCAGGGAGATAATCTCGTGGCCCTGGGCGCGCAGCGTGCGGGGCACATTGGCCAGCGGCTCGGCGCCCTGGAGCCTGATCTCCGCCAGGTCGCCCGGCGTCATGCCTTCCAGAAGCAGCTTGGTTCGAACAAAAGTGAGTGGGCAGACATCCGCAGTGATGTCGAGAAATATTGGCCCGCTGGTCTTCAACGTTTTTTCCGGTTTATTCTCCATTTACGAACCTTGCGTGCATCTGAAATAGCATTTATATCACGCTAGTGAAGCATTAAGATGAGGATGATCGCTCGATGAACGAGAAACTAACATTTACTGAATTGCTTGAGTTGACGACGGAGGTCGTGTCCGCTCACGTCGGCAACAACCCGGTCGCATCGAGTGAACTTCCGACGATTATCCAGGAAGTTTACCAAACGCTGGCGGCGGTCGGTACGGTGCAAGCGACCCTTGAGCGGCCGAAACCGGCGGTCCCGGTCAAGAAATCCGTGTTCCCTGATTATATCGTCTGTCTGGAAGACGGCAAAAAGCTGAAAATGCTGAAACGCCACTTGAAAACAGCCTACGACATGTCGCCCGAGGAGTATCGGGAGCGCTGGTCCCTCCCGCCCGACTACCCGATGGTGGCGCCCAATTACGCCAAGCGGCGCAGCTATCTCGCCAAGGAAATCGGCCTCGGCACGACCCGGCGGAGCGCCCGTCGCACGGCAGGTTGATGGCGCTGAATCAAAAAGTATGCTATTGCGGGTCAATCGCAAGAGCCTAAGCAGCGTCGAATCGCCGCACGGCCGCGACACGGGGAGAAGCCATGCCGTCATCGCGTATCGAAAACCTGTGCGTCGAAAAAGGAATGAAAATGACCGGCCAGCGCCGGATCATTGCCCGCGTGCTGTCGGAATCCACCGATCATCCGGATGTCGAGGAAGTGTATCGCCGCGCCGCCGCGATGGATCCGCGCATCAGCATCGCCACCGTCTACCGGACCGTGCGGCTGTTCGAGGAGGCGAGCATCCTAGAACGGCACGACTTCGGCGACGGCCGCTCACGCTACGAAGAGGCCACCGAACAGCATCACGACCATCTGATCGACGTTCAATCCGGCAACGTGATCGAATTTCGCAGCCCGGAAATCGAAGCGTTGCAGCGCAAAGTGGCGGAAAGCTATGGTTACCGCCTGATGGGCCATCGGTTGGAGCTGTTCGGGGTGCCGCTCGACTCGCGCAAGGACGCCGACTGACGCCGGTGTATCGGCCATGGCCGCACGCCGTGCATTGGCGATGCCGCCACGCCTTGACCGCGGCGCTCACGCTGATACCGTCCCCAGCGATCCGGACTCTCGGCGCCCGGACTCTCGGCGAAGGAACGGCGGTATCATGACCAGGGGCTTGTTCGTCCGCACCTACGGATGCCAGATGAACGTCTATGACTCGGCGCGCATGGCCGACGTCCTGGCGCCGCTGGGCTATGCCCCGGTGGACGAGCCTGCCGATGCCGACATGGTTATCCTCAACACCTGTCATATCCGCGAAAAGGCGGCCGAGAAACTCTATTCCGAGTTAGGACGTCTGCGCCCGCTGAAGCAGCGGCCGGCCGACCGCGGCGGTCCCGTCTGTCTCGTCGTCGCCGGTTGCGTGGCTCAGGCCGAGGGCGAGGAGCTCAAGGCGCGCGCGCCCTTCGTCGACATCGTCGTCGGGCCGCAGGCCTATCACCGGCTGCCGGAACTGGTGGCCCGCGCCAGCCGTGCCCGCGGCGGCGCGCTGGACACCGACTTTCCGGCCCGGCCGAAGTTCGACGATCTGCCGCAAGCGTCGTCGACGACGTCGCCCGGCACCCAGTTCATCACCGTTCAGGAAGGCTGCGACCGTTTTTGCACCTTCTGCGTCGTGCCGTACACGCGCGGCGCCGAATATTCGCGCCCCGTCGCCGATGTGCTCGCCGAGGTACGCCGCGCCGTGGCGCTGGGGGCGCGGGAGATCACGCTGCTGGGCCAGAACGTCAACGCCTGGCACGGCGACGGCCCGGACGGCCGCCCCTGGCGGCTCGGCCGCCTCATCCGCACCGTCGCGGACATCGACTTGGTCGAGCGCATCCGCTACACCACCTCGCATCCGGTCGACATGGACCGAGACCTCATCACCGCCCACGGCGAGGTGCCGCAGCTGATGCCGTTCCTGCATCTGCCCGTGCAGTCCGGCTCGGACCGGGTGCTCAAGGCGATGAACCGGCGGCACCGCCGCACCGACTATCTCGGCATTATCGAGGATCTGAGAGCCGCCCGCCCGGACATGGCGCTCGGCTCGGACTTTATCGTCGGCTATCCGGGCGAGACGGACGCCGACTTCCGCGACACCCTCGCTCTTGTCGACCACGTCGGCTACGCTCAGGCGTACTCGTTCGCGTTTAGCCCCAGGCCGGGAACGCCGGCGTCGCTGGAACCGGAGGTCGAGCCAATGGTGCGCAAATCCCGCCTGGCCGAGTTGCAGGCGCGCATCGTCCACCACCAGAACGCGTTCAACGCCCGCACGGTCGGCCGGCGGCTGCCGGTTCTGTTCGACCGGCCGGGGCGCCATTCGGGCCAGCTGCTCGGCCGCAGCCCGTACCAGCAGGCCGTCTCGGCGTCCGTCGGCCGCGAGGTGCTGGGCTCCATCGTCGACGTCCGCATCAAGGCGGCCGGACCGAACAGCCTTGCCGGCAGCGTCATCGATCCCCGGGTGGCGGCGTGAGGTCGGTGCAGCCGACCGCCGCCGACTCAGGGAATCCCGTCAGCCTTGAGCGCGACTACGACGACAACGCGCTGGCGCAACAGCTTTTCGGCCCCCACCACGCCCATCTGGCCCAACTCGAGGGGGCGCTGAACGTCGCCATCGACGCCCGCGGCAATCGGGTCGTCGTCACCGGCGGTCCCGAGTCCGCAGCGGCGGCGCTCACCGTTCTCGATCTTCTCTATCGCCGCCTGCAGGCGGGCCGCGAGATCCACCCGCGGGAGATCGACGGTATGGTGCGCATGACCGCCGGCGGCCGCGTCGAGGCCGACGCCGATCTGGCCATCAGCCTGCGCCACCGCACCATCAGCGCCCGCTCGCCCAACCAGGCGGCCTATCTGCGCGCCATCGACCAGAACGACCTGGTCTTCGGCATCGGCCCGGCCGGTACCGGCAAGACCTATCTGGCGGTCGCCAAGGCGGTCGAACGGCTGGTCAAGGGGGACGTCGACCGCATCATCCTGTCGCGCCCGGCGGTGGAAGCCGGCGAGCAGCTGGGCTTTCTTCCCGGCAGCATGAGGGAAAAGGTCGACCCCTACCTGCGGCCGCTGTACGACGCGCTGTACGACATGCTGCCCGCCCAGCAGGTGGTCAAGCGCCTCGACTCAGGGGAGATCGAGGTGGCGCCGCTGGCCTTCATGCGCGGCCGGACGCTGGCCAACGCCTTCGTCATCCTGGACGAGGCGCAGAACACCACCGGCGTGCAGATGAAAATGTTCCTGACCCGCCTGGGCGAAAACGCCCGCATGGTCGTCACCGGCGACTTGAGCCAGGTCGACCTGCCCAAGGGCACGCGGTCCGGGCTGCGCCAGGCGCAGGAGATTCTGGACGGCGTGCCGGAAATCGCCTTCATCCGCTTTACCGAGGCGGACGTCGTTCGCCATCCGCTGGTCGCCCGCATCGTTCACGCGTACGATGAAGCCGAAGAGCGTCTGCACGTCGGGGCACAGTATGAGGGAAAGGAATAGCCCACCGGCGCCGACGGACGCGGACCATGGGCTTTCGGACGATGGGTTCGAGGTCGACGTCATGATCCGGTCGGCCGACTGGACGGCGGCACTGCCCGGTGCCGAGGCGGTGTGCCGGCGCGCCGCACTGGCGGCGTGGCGCGATGCCGCCGCCGGTCCGGCGTCCGCCTGCGTCGTTCTCACTGGCGACGGTACGGTGCGCGACCTGAACCGGCGGTTTCGCCGTACCGACCGGGCCACCAACGTGCTGTCGTTCGAAGCGACGGCGGCCGAGGATCGCGCCCGGGCTTGGGCGGCCGGGCAGCCGGTGCTGCTGGGCGACGTGGTCGTCGCCTTCGGCACGGTCCGGCGGGAGGCGGTGGAAGGCGATCGCACCCTCGCCGACCATTTAAGCCACATGGTCGTCCATGGTACGCTTCACTTATTGGGATATGATCATGTCGCGGACGCCGACGCAGCGGTGATGGAGCGGCTGGAGGTGGACATTCTCGACACGCTCGGCATTGCGGACCCCTACGCGGGCGGAAACGGCGGCCCGCCATGAGCGACCCGTCCGCCACCAGTCCGCAGCCCGGGCCGCAACCCGATCGCCCGTCTGAATTGGCATCTGAGCCGGCATCCGAACAACAGCCCGCGCCGGCGCACGAACCCCGATCCGACGGGCCTGAAGCGCTCGCCGAGCCGCCCGCCGCCGCTCCGGCCGATCCGTCACCGGTCAAGAAAATCCTGACGGGACTGAAGCGGCGCCTCGGGCTCGCCAACGGCGACGGGTCGATGCGCGATACGCTCGACGAGCTGATGGACGGGCGCGACGAGGAGGAGGAACCCCTCCACGAGCATGAAAAAACCCTTGTCGGCAACATCCTGCGCCTTCGCCACCGGGCGGCCCAGGACATCATGGTGCCCCGCGCCGACATCGTCGCCATCGAGATGAGTGCGTCCCTGAACGACGTGGTGGCGTTGCTGAACACCAGCGGCCATTCCCGCATTCCGGTCTATCGCGAGACGCTCGACGACGTCATCGGCATGGTGCACATCAAGGACATCCTGGCCTGCCGCGGCGGCGACGAGGCGTTCCGGCTGTCGGAGATCCTGCACCCGGTGCTGTTCGTGGCGCCATCGATGGAGGTGCTGCAGCTGATGCTGGAGATGCGGGCCAAGCGCTCGCATCTGGCGCTCGTCGTCGATGAGTTCGGCGGCGTCGACGGCCTGATCACCATCGAGGACACGGTGGAGGAAATCGTCGGCGAGATCGCCGACGAACACGAAAAGGACTCGGAGCCCGTCGTCGAGCGGCGGCCCGACGGCAGTCTCGACTCGGACGCCCGCGCGCTGGTCGAAGTTCTGGACGAGCACTTCGGCGAGGTGCTCAGCGACGACGAGCGCGAGCATGTCGATACCGTCGGCGGCCTGGTCGTCGGTCTGGCCGGCCGGGTGCCGATCCGCGGCGAGCTGATCGTCCATCCCAGCGGCCTGGAGGTCGAGGTTCTGGACGCCGATCCGCGCCGGATCAAAAAGGTCCGCGTGCGCAAGCGCGACGGCGCGGTGGCGCGTGCGCCGGCAAAGGCCGCCGCCTCGTCCGACGCATCCCCCTCGTCCGAAGCGCCTCCTTCCGAAGCGTCACCCTCCGATGCACAGGCGCCTCCGCAACGCGCTTCCCGTGCGGCCGCGAGAACGCCGAAGCCGGCCATAACGGTCAAGCCTGAATGACGGAGGCGCCAGGTGCCGGCGCGGCCGGGCCGGGGTTCAGCACCCGCCTCGCCGACACCCCCGAACGGCTGTCCTTCATTGCGACGCTGCGCCAGCGCCTCGGCCGCGTTGGTGGCTGGCGGCGGTGGTGGCTCGCCGTCCTGCTCGGCGCCGCCGCCGTGCCCGCGTTGCCGCCGCTCACCATCCAGCCGGCGCTGCTTGCGGCGTTCATCGGCCTGTTGTGGATCATCGACGGTATCCGCACCCACCGTGCCGCCGCCGCGGTCGGTTTCGGCTTTGGTATGGGCTATTTCACCGCCGGGCTCTACTGGGTGGCCAACGCGCTGTTGACCAAGCCGGAGCAATTCGGCTGGCTGGCGCCGGCGGCGCCGGTCGGCCTGTCCCTCATTCTGGCGCCGTTCGTCATCGTGCCGGTGCTCGCCTGCCGCCTGGCGCCGCCCGGCGTCGGCCGGGTCGTCGTCTTCGCCGCCGCCTGGACGGTGGCCGAATGGTTGCGCAGCTGGGTGATGACCGGTTTTCCGTGGAACCTGGCCGGCAGCGTGTGGACCAACGTGTTGCCGATGCTCCAGATCACGGCCTGGATCGGCGTGTACGGCCTGGGCTTCCTCACCGTTCTCGCCGCCGCGCTGCCGGCGGTGCCGCTGGGCGATTCGTCGGCCCGCCTTCGCCACTGGCTGCCGACCGCCGCCGCGGCGGCGGTGCTGGTCGCGGTGGGCGTGTTCGGCATGGCACGCCTGGCGTCGGTCGGCGACGTCGGCTCGGTCGAGGGCGTGCGCCTGCGCCTGGTGCAGCCGAACATTCCGCAGACCATCAAGTGGCGGCGGGATCTGCTCGACACGCACGTCATCGGCCAGGCGCGGATGGGATCGCTGCCGGCGGGGCCGCCGCCGACCCACGTCATCTGGTCGGAAGTGGCGGCGCCGATGTTTCTTGAGGAAGACCCGCGCCTGCTGGCGGCGATTGCCGCCCACACGCCGCCCGGCGGTCTGTCGCTGGTGGGCACGCTCCGGCGCTTCCGCTCCTCGCCGGAGACCGTCGCCTATCGCAACAGCCTGGTCGTCATCGCGCCCGACGGCGACATCGTTGCCCATTACGACAAGTCGCATCTGGTGCCGTTCGGGGAGTACATGCCGCTGGGCGCGCTCTTGGGTCTCAACGGCGTCGTCGGCATCGCCGATTTCACGCCAGGTCCGGGCATCGCCACGCTGACCCTTCCCGGCCTGCCGCCGGTCAGCCCGCTGATCTGTTACGAGGTGATCTTTCCGGGGCGCGTCGTCGACCGGAGTGCGCGCCCCGATTGGATGCTCAACATCACCAACGACGGCTGGTACGGCAACTCGCCCGGCCCCTATCAGCACTTGGCGGCGGCTCAGGCGCGCGCCGTCGAGGAAGGCCTGCCGCTGGTCCGGGTGGCGAACACCGGCATTTCGGCCGTGATCGATCCCGTCGGCCGGATTCGCGAACGACTCGGGCTTGGAACGAAGGGCGTCATCGATGCCGTGCTGCCGGATAAGTTGCCGCCAACCGTCTACGGCCGATTCGGCAATGGACCGCTGCTTCTCGCCTTGCTCGGTGTCGCGCTGATGGCGGTGTTGCTGTCACGCCGCAATTAACCCCTATTTGGGGAAATTGTTTTCCATTCAACAGGTTTGGCGCGAGCAGCCTTGCGATACTGCCCGCAAATTGCGTACGATACGTGTGCGACGCTTATGAATGCGGGAAGATTCCGCACAAAAATGCTCACGCTCAATGGGGAACGCCAAGCGTCACGCGTCCCCAGTAGGGACTTGAGAGCCCGAAGGGACAACGAAAATGACAGTACTGGACGGGAAGTTTTTGGGGAGGACAAAAGACCGTTCGGGTGACCCATCGGCGAAGGCGGAACGCCTGCCACCCGGGGTGCCCAATCCCATCGATATTCACGTCGGCAGCCGGGTGCGGCTGCGGCGGACCCTGCTGGGCTTGAGTCAGGAAAAGCTGGGCGAGGCGGTGGGGCTGACGTTCCAGCAGATTCAGAAATACGAACGCGGCGCCAACCGCATCGGTGCGTCGCGTCTGTTCGAGTTCAGCCGCATCCTCGATGTCCCGGTGTCGTTCTTTTTCGACGACATGGCCAGCCCGGCGCCGGCGGATGCCAACGGCCTGGCGATGGGCCTCGGCGACCAGCCGCAATCCATGCTCGATCCGGATCCGCTGACCCGGCGCGAAACGCTGGAACTGGTGCGGGCGTACTACCGCATCAACGATCCGCAGGTGCGAAAGCGGCTGTTCGAGCTGACCAAGTCGCTGGGCAACGCCGAGGAAACGGAATCATAGCCGCGCAACCGGAGTAACCGGCCGCCAGCGGCGGCGCCGTTATAAGGCTATTGACGCTGCCGCCGCCGCTTGCCAAACACAGCCTCGACATCGACAACCGGCATCCATCCGGTGCGCCCGGCGGTGATTCCGCAGCCGGCGGTTTGATTCGCTGTGGCGCCCCGTCGCCGATCCGCGCCCCAGCCCCTTGATGGAAAGGCGAAAACGTCCCGTGTGGAAAAAAGATTACGTATTCACCAGCGAATCGGTCTCCGAGGGGCATCCGGACAAGGTGTGCGATCGGATTTCCGATGCCGTCGTCGATGCCTATCTGACCGAAGACCCGACCGCCCGGGTGGCTGTCGAGACCCTCTGCACGACCAATTTTGTCGTTCTCGCCGGCGAGGTGCGCGGGCCGGCGACGATCACGCCCGAGCGTTTGCAGGAAATCACCCGGCGCTGCGTCAAGGAAATCGGCTACGAGCAGGACGGGTTCGATTGGCGGTCGCTCGATGTCGTCTGCAAGGTGCATGCGCAGTCGCAGGACATCGCGCAGGGCGTCGACTCCGCCGGCAACAAGGACGAAGGGGCGGGCGACCAGGGCATTATGTTCGGCTACGCGTGCGAGGAAACCGACGTTCTGATGCCGGCGCCGATCCATTATTCCCATGCCATCCTGCGCTCGCTGGCCGAAGCGCGGCATTCCGGCGCCGAACCCAACTTAGGCCCCGATTCCAAAAGCCAGGTGACGCTACGCTACGTCGACGGCCGCCCGGTCGGCGCGACCGCCATCGTCGTCTCCACCCAGCACGCCGCCAAGGTGACCACCGACGACGTGCGCGAGATCGTCCGCCCGCACGTGGTCAACGTCCTGCCCGACGGCTGGATGTGCCCGGACGACGAATTCTACGTCAATCCCACCGGCCGCTTCGTCATCGGCGGCCCCGACGGCGACAGCGGTCTCACCGGCCGCAAGATCATCGTCGACACCTACGGCGGGGCGGCGCCCCACGGCGGCGGCGCGTTCTCCGGCAAGGACCCGACCAAGGTCGACCGTTCGGCGGCGTACGCGGCCCGCTATCTGGCCAAGAACATCGTCGCCGCCGGTCTGGCGTCCCGCTGCACGCTGCAACTGGCCTACGCCATCGGCGTGTCGCATCCGCTGTCCGTGTACATCGACACCCACGGCACCGGCCAGATCGACGAGGAACGCTTGGCAAAGGTGCTGCGGGAGGTGATGGACCTGTCGCCCCGCGGCATCCGCGAGACGTTGAATCTCAGCCGCCCGATCTACGCTCGCACGGCGGCCTACGGCCACTTCGGCCGCGCGCCGGAGACGGACGGCGGCTTTTCGTGGGAGCGCCAGGACCTGGTCGACGACCTGCGGAGCGCCTTCGGCGCCTGATTGGCGTCGAAATAAGGTCTGCGCCGCCCCGGACGAATGCAGGATGACCCCCATCAGCCGGGCGAGCCGCGCTTTTACGGGCGACGGACCGGCCGGCGGTTGCGCGCCGGGCGCCGACGTTTGCTCGATACCCTCTTGCCGGCGATGGCGGTTCGGCTGCCGGCGGGGAATGCCACCCTCGATCCGCGCACGCTGTTCGATCGGCCGGTGCGCGACGTCTGGCTGGAAATCGGCTTCGGCGCCGGCGAGCATCTGATCGCCCAGGCGCGCGCCCATCGGCGCGTCGGCTTCATCGGCTGCGAGCCGTTCATCAACGGTGTCGCGACGCTGCTGGCCGAGGTCGAGGCGGCCCGGCCCGACCAAGAACTCGACAACATCCGCGTGCACGCCGACGATGCCCGCACGCTGCTGCCGCGTTTGGCCGAGGGGTCGCTGGGCCGTGTCTTCGTCCTGTTCGCCGATCCGTGGCCGAAACGCCGCCACCATCGCCGCCGCATCATGGCGCCGGACGTCCTCGACACCCTGGCGCGGCTGCTGCGGGACGGCGGTGAGCTGATCTTCGCCTCCGACGACGCGAGCTACGTGCGATGGACGCTGGCGCTGCTCCTCCGCCATCCGGCTTATGAATGGACGGCGCGGCGCCCGTCCGACTGGCGCCGGCCGCCCAAGGACGGCTTCCCGACCCGCTATCAGGAAAAGGCGATCGAGACCGGCCGGCGGCCGTATTATCTCGTGTGTCGCCGCATCGGTTGAGCCGAAAGGCGCCCGGCCCGCGCCGAAAGGCGGCTTGCCAACGTCCGAAACCCCTTGTGCGTATGGGTAAAGCGGTTATATACGCTTGATTGGGTGTGACTAGATGGTGCGCGGCCGGATTGTTTCGGGCTTCCCCGGGACGAGAACCGCCCGACCGCTAGCACGCTTTTTTCTTTGGCGCGGGGCGGTCGCGGCTACCGTCGACGGGCCGGAGAGAGGGGTGAACAACGATGGATTTGGCCCGGCGGGTCGCCGACCTGATCCAGCCGTCGCTTGAGGCCATGGGGTACGATCTGGTGCGGGTCCTGATGATCGGGCACCAACGCCCGCGTCTTCAGATCATGGCGGAGCGCACGGACGACGTGGCGATGACGGGTGATGACTGCGCGACGCTGAGCCGCGCCGTCGCCGCCATTCTGGACGTTGAGGACGCGGTTACCGGCTCCTACACGTTGGAAGTCAGCTCGCCAGGCATTGATCGGCCCCTGGTGCGCCTGGCCGATTTCGACCGGTTTGCCGGGTTCGACGCCCGGGTCGAACTCGGGCGTTTGATCGACGGGCGGCGCCGGTATCACGGCCGTGTCGTCGGGACCGATGGCGACATGGTGCGGATGGCGGTGGACGGCACGACGATCGACATTCCGTTCGCCGACATCGTGCGGGCGAAACTGGTGCTGACGGATGAACTCCTGGCGGCCGCGGGCGCCGGGTCGGGGTGATGACGACGGATTGATGATGGACCGAGCTACGACCGAAACGAGCGCCGTCTACGCGCGGCCCGAGTTGTTGCAGGTGGCCGACGTGGTCGCCCGCGACAAGAACATCGATCGGGACCAGGTGCTGGAGGCGATGGAGCAGGCGATACAACGCGCCGGCCGGTCCAAGTACGGACACGATCACGACATCCGCGCTCACATCGACCGCACCTCGGGCGAGATCACGCTAGCCCGCTACCGGCTGGTGGTCGACGAAATCGAGAACGACGCTACGGAAATTCTGCTCGAGCAGGCGAACGCGCGCCAGCGCGGGATATCCCTCGGCGAGCACCTGATCGACCCGCTGCCGCCCATCGACTTCGGGCGCATCGCGGCGCAGACGGCGAAACAGGTCATCGTCCACAAGGTGCGCGAGGCGGAGCGCCAGCGCCAGTTCGACGAGTTCAAGGATCGCGTCGGCGATGTGGTCAACGGCCTCGTCAAGCGGGTCGAGTTCGGCAACATCGTCGTCGACTTGAGCCGCGCCGAGGCGCTGCTGCGGCGCGAGGAGACGATCCCGCGCGAGCACTTCAACGTCGGCGACCGGGTCCGCGCCTATATTTACGACGTCCGTGAGGAGCCGCGTGGGCCGCAGATCTTCCTGTCGCGGACGCGCAGCGAATTCATGGTCAAGCTGTTTGCCCAGGAAGTGCCGGAAATCTATGACGGCATCATCGAGATCCGCTCGGTGGCCCGGGACCCCGGCTCGCGGGCCAAGATCGCCGTTTACTCGCGTGAATCCAGCATCGACCCGGTGGGCCCGTGCATCGGCATGCGCGGATCGCGCGTGCAGGCGGTGGTCGGCGAGCTGCAGGGCGAAAAGATCGATATCATTCAGTGGTCGGGCGATCCCGCTACCTTCGTGGTCAACGCGCTGGCACCGGCCGAAGTGGCGAAGGTCGTGCTCGACGAGGAAGCCAACCGAATCGAGGTCGTCGTGCCCGACGACCAGCTCAGCCTGGCCATCGGCCGGCGCGGCCAGAACGTTCGCCTGGCCTCGCAGCTCAGCGGATGGGACATCGATATCTTGACCGAGGACGAGGAATCGCAGCGGCGTAACGAGGAATTCCGCGCCCGCTCGCAGACCTTTATCGATGCGCTGAATGTCGACGACGTCATCGCGCACTTGCTGGTGACGGAGGGTTTTACGTCCGTCGAGGACGTCGCCTTCGTGCCGGTCGAGGAACTGGAAGAAATCGAGGGCATGGATTTCGATCTGGCGGAGGAGCTGCGCAACCGGGCGCGCACCTTCCTCACCGCCCGTGACGAGGCGCACGAGGTCCGCCGCAACGAGCTGGGCGTCGACGATTCCCTGACCGAGATCGAGGGCCTGCGGCCGTCGATTCTGGTGGCATTGGGCGAAAACGGCGTCAAGACCCTCGACGATCTGGCCGATCTGGCCGCCGACGAGCTGCTGGAGATCGCCCCCCCGGGCACGCTGCAGCGCGAGCGCGCCAACGAGATCATCATGGCCGCGCGCGCCCACTGGTTCGCCGACGACGACGCCAAGGGCACAGCGCCCGACGCGTCGGCGACGCCGGCGGACGGATAAAGGGGGTGCCCGCCGCATGGCATACGGGACGGCCACCCCCTCCATCCATCTGGGCCATGGCGATCCGGGCAGCGGTGATTCGTACACGGGCGCCGGGTCTCAACGCCGCTGCGTCGTCACCGGCTCCGTCGCCGATACCCGCACGCTGATCCGCTTCGTCGTCGATCCCGACGGCCGACTCGTCGCCGACGTCGCCGAACGTCTTCCCGGCCGCGGTTTCTGGGTGTCGGCGAACGCCGATTGCCTCGGCCGTCTCGGCCGCCGCAACCCGATCGCCCGCGCCGCGCGCCGCCCGGTCGCGGTGCCGCCGGACGTTGCGTCGCACACCGCCGATCTTCTGCTCCGCCGCGGCCAGGATTTGCTGGCGCTCGCCCGACGCGCCGGCGCGGCGATGGCCGGCTATGAGAAATGCCATGCGTGGCTGCTCGCCGGAAAGGCTGGCCTGCTGCTGGCGGCCAACGACGGCAACACCGATGACCGGGCGCGTCTCGGCCGCCTCGGCGCCGGCGTGCCGGTCGTCGACACCTATTCCGCGTCGGAACTGGGCCTTGTGTTCGGACGCGAGCGGACGGTGCACGCCGTCATCCGGCCGGGATCGCTGGCCGAAAGCATCCGCCGCGAGGCCGAGCGCCTGGCCGGTTTCCGTCCGCGCGGACGGGATGTGGATTTGACCATCATTCAAGGGCCGACGGAATAAGCATGACCGAAATCGACGAACAGGAAGCCGGCGGAACGGAGCAGCTCAGCCGGCCGCGTAAGCTGGAGCTGAAAAAGACGGTCGAAACCGGCCAGGTCCGCCAGAGTTTTTCCCACGGCCGATCGAAAATGGTGACGGTGGAGGTGCGCAAGAAGCGCACCTTCAAGACCGATGCCCGCGGCCGCATGTCGGAAGTGCGTCGCGAGGCGGAAGCGGCGGAGGCGGCCGCGGCGGCGCGGGCCATCGGCCGCGTCGGTGAAGGCATACCGCGAGAAGGCGTCGCCGTCGGGCTCACCAACCACGAAAAACAGGCGCGGATACAGGCGCTGCTGGACGCGCGGCGGGCCGGCGAGGAGCCGCCCGCGGATTTGGCTGCGGATATGAGCGACGCCGAACTGGATATGGTCACCGCCGAGTTGGAAGCGGATGCCGCCGACGCACTGGTGGTGGAACCGGCCGCCGATGCCGGCATCGCTGGTGATGATGTCGCCGCCAGCGACGATGGCGCCGCCGAGGAGCCCGCCGCGGCACCGGAGGACGCGGCCGTGGTCGAAGCCCCCGCGCCGCCGGACGCGGCGGAGCAACCGGCCGCCGCCGAGGCATTGCCGGAACCGTCCGCGCCGGACGCGACGCCGCCCGAACCACCGGCACCGGTCGTTGTGCCACCGCCGGCGCCGGATGCCGAACCGGTGCCGGCCAAGGGCAAGGCGGCGGCGGAAGATTCAGACTCGGAGGCCCGCGCCCGAGCCCGGCGCGGCGCACGCGCCGAACCGAAGCGCAGCGACGGCTCGGCGCGCCGCGACGACGCCAGCCGGCGGGCCGGCAAGCTCAGCCTCACCGAGGCGCTGGATGAGGGCGCCGAACGCGTCCGCAGCCTCGCCTCGGTGCGCCGGGCGCGCCAGAAAGAGAAGATGAAGCATCTTCAGCAGCTGCGCAGCGAGACCCAGAAAATCATCCGCGACGTCGTCATCCCGGAAACGATCACCGTTCAGGAGCTGGCCAACCGCATGGCGGAGCGGGGCGCCGACGTGATCAAGGCCCTGATGCGCCAGGGTGTTATGGCGACCATCAACCAGAGTCTCGACGCCGACACGGCCGAGCTGATCGTCGGTGAGTTCGGTCATAACGTCAAACGCGTCAGCGAGGCGGATGTGGAGATCGGCCTCAAGGGCGAGGCGGATGACGAGGGTGAGCTGAGTTCCCGGCCGCCGGTGGTGACGGTCATGGGCCATGTCGACCACGGCAAGACGTCGCTCTTGGACGCGCTGCGCAAATCCGATGTCGCCGATCACGAAGCCGGCGGCATCACCCAGCACATCGGCGCCTACCAGGTGACGATGCCGTCGGGTGCGAAGATCACCTTCATCGACACGCCCGGTCACGAGGCGTTCACCCAGATGCGCGCGCGCGGCGCCCGCTCCACGGACATCGTCGTCCTCGTGGTCGCCGCCGACGACGGCGTCATGCCCCAGACCATCGAGGCGATCAATCACGCCAAAGCCGCCGAGGTGGCGCTGATCGTCGCCGTCAATAAGATCGACCGCCCGGACGCACAGCCGCAGCGGGTGCGCACCGCGCTGATGCAGTACGGCGTGTTCGTCGAGGACATGGGCGGCGAGACGCTGTGCGTCGATGTGTCCGCAAAAACGGGCGCCAATCTGGACAAGCTGGCCGAGGCGATCGCGCTGCAGGCGGAACTGCTCGACCTGAAGGCGAACGCCGACCGCCCGGCGGAAGGGGTGGTCATCGAGACCAAGATCGAACGCGGCCGTGGCACGGTGGCGACGCTGCTCGTGCAGCGCGGCACGCTGAGGGTCGGCGATATCTTCGTCGCCGGCAGCGAGTGGGGCCGGGTGCGCGGCATGATGGACGCCGCCGGTGCGTCGCTGGAGGACGCCGGGCCAAGCACGCCGGTGGAAGTGCTGGGCCTGGGCGGAACGCCCGGCGCCGGTGACGAGTTCGTCGTCGTCGAGAGCGAGGGCCGCGCGCGGGAGGTGACCGAGTTCCGCCAGCGCCGGCTGCGCGACGCGCGGACCGCCACGTCTTCCAGCCGCGGCACGCTGGAACAGATGCTCATCCGCATCCAGGAAGGCGAGACGAAGGAACTGCCGGTGGTGATCAAGGGCGATGTCCATGGCTCGGTGGAAGCCATCATGGGCGCGCTGCAGAAGCTCGGCACCGACGAGGTGCGGGTCAACGTGCTGCACCACGGCGTTGGCGGCATAAACGAAACCGACATCGGCCTGGCGCGGGCGACGGACGCGGTGGTCATCGGCTTCAACGTCCGCGCGAATCCCCAGGCCCGCCAGGCGGCAAAGCGCGACGGGGTGGAGCTGCGCTACTATTCGATCATCTACGATCTGACCAACGACATCCGCGACAGCCTGACTGGCATGCTGTCGCCGAAGCTGAAGGAGACCATTCTCGGCTACGCCCAGATCCGCGAGGTGTTTTCCATCACCAAGGTCGGCAAGGTGGCCGGCTGCATGGTTACCGAAGGCATGGTGCGGCGCGGCGCCAAGGTCCGGCTGCTCCGCGACGACGTCGTCATCCACGATGGCGAAATCGGCCAGCTAAAGCGGTTCAAGGAAGACGCGCGCGAGGTCAAGGAAGGGTACGACTGCGGCATTTCGTTCGCCAATTACCAGGACATCCAGGTCGGCGACCAGATCGAGTGTTACGATGTGGAATCCATCGCCCAGACGCTTTAGCCGGCGGTCATGGCGTGCACCTCCAAACCCAACGACAGACGGTTTCCGCGCCGATGGCCCGTGACAGCGCGAGGCCGCTGAGCCAGCGCCAGCTGCGGGTGGGCGAGGAGATCCGCCACGCGCTGGCCTGGACGCTGGAGCGCGGCGAGGTGCGGGATCCCGGCTTGGCGGAGCGGGCGGTGACCGTGACCGAGGTGCGCGTGTCCCCGGACCTGCGCCAGGCGACGGCGTTTGTCATGCCGCTGGGCGGCGCCGATGCGGACGCGGCGCTGGCGGCGCTCGGCCGGGCGCGCGGCTATCTGCGCCGCCGGGTGGCCCATGAGGTGACGCTCCGCTACGTGCCGGAGCTGTCTTTTCGGCTGGACCCGTCATTCGCCGCCGCCGATCACATCACCGCACTCCTGAACGATCCGCGCGTGAAGAGAGATCTGACGCGCGATGACGATCATGGGCCCGCCGGTTCCGACGATGGGCACAGGTCCGCCGGTGCGGGCGATGGGTAAGTCACGGCGCGGGCGTCCCCTGCACGGCTGGATCATCGTCGACAAGCCGTCGGGCGTCACGTCGGCCGCGGTGGTCGGCCGCGTGCGGCGCGTCACCAACGCCGCCAAGGCGGGGCACGGCGGCACGCTGGATCCGCTGGCCACCGGGGTGCTGCCCATCGCCCTTGGCGAGGCGACGAAAACCGTCTCCTACGTCGTCGACGGTGCCAAGAGCTACCGGTTCACGGTCCGCTGGGGCGAGCAGCGCGATACCGACGACGCCGAGGGGCAGCTGGTCGAGACCAGCCCGGTGCGGCCGACGGCGGACGACATCGCTCACGTCATCGACGGCTTCGCCGGCGATATCGAGCAGATGCCGCCGGCCTATTCGGCGATCAAGGTGGGCGGCCGGCGGGCCTACACGCTGGCTCGGGCCGACATCGCCGTCGACCTGGCGCCCAGACCGGTTCGTGTCGATCGCATCCGCCTGATCGAGCAGCCGGATCGGGATTCCGCCGTGTTCGAGGTCTGCTCGCGCAAGGGCGTTTACATGCGCTCGCTGGCCCGCGACCTGGGGCTGGCGCTGGGGACGTTCGGCCACATTTCAGCGCTGCGCCGCACCCGCGTCGGGCCGTTTCACGCGGCGGCGGCGGTGCCGTTGGCCGAGCTTGAGAATCTTGAACCCAATACGGACGTTACCGAGTATGTTCTTCCGGTCGGAGTTGCGCTGGCCGACATCCCGGCGCTGTCTCTGACCGAGGCCGAGGCCAAATGCCTTCAGCACGGACGACCGATTGCGGCGTTGCCGGTGGCGATGCGTTCGCCCCTGGACGATGCCGCGCGCAACGGCGTCGTCTGTGCCATGGCGTCGGGCCGACCGGTCGCGCTGGCGCAGATCCACGGCGGTGAAATCCGCCCGCTGCGCGTGCTCAACCTCTAGCAAACGGAGTATGATGATGTCGATTACAGCAGAGCGTAAACAGGAACTGATCAGCGAGTACGCGCGGGCAACCGGTGACACCGGCTCGCCCGAGGTTCAGGTGGCGATCCTCACGGAGCGGATCCTCAACCTGACCGAGCACATGAAAGCACACAAGAAGGACTTTCACTCCCGCCGCGGCCTTCTGATGATGGTCGGACAGCGCCGCCGGCTCCTCGATTACTTGAAGCGGAACCAAGCGTCCCGCTACCAGACGCTGATCGCAAGCCTCGGGCTGCGGCGCTGATCGACCGGAACGGTCGTTCGAACTGAACAACCGCAGCGGTCGTCGGCGTGGTTATGGCGGTTGAGGGACATGGGTCCGTCGCCAGCTGCATATAAAGGATTGATGAATGTTGAAGGTATTCCGTAAGGAAATAGAATGGGGGGGCCGACGGGTTGTCCTCGAAACAGGAAAGATAGCACGTCAAGCTGACGGTGCTGTCCTCGCTACTATTGGCGAAACGACCGTATTATGCACGGTCGTCTATGAAAAGACGGTCAAGCCCGGTCAGGATTGGTTTCCGCTGTCGGTCCATTACCAGGAGAAGAGCTTCGCCGCCGGTAAAATACCGGGCGGGTTCTTCAAGCGCGAAGGCCGGCCGGCGGAACGGGAAATATTGACGTCGCGGCTGATCGACCGGCCGATCCGGCCGTTGTTCGCGCCCGACTTCAAGAACGAAACGCAAGTCATCTGCACCGTGCTCAGCCACGATCTGCACAACGATCCCGACATCGTCGCCCTGATCGGCTCGTCGGCGGCGCTGACGCTCTCTGGCGTGCCGTTCTTTGGCCCCATCGGCGGCTGCCGGGTCGGCTACGTCAACGGCGAGTATGTTCTTAATCCGAGCATTGGCGACTTGCCCGACAGTGCGCTCGATCTGGTCGTCGCCGGCACCCGCGAAGGGGTGCTGATGGTCGAGTCCGAGGCCAAGGAGCTGTCGGAGGAGATCATGCTGGGTGCCGTGATGTTCGGTCATCGCGCCAACCAGGACGTCATCGACGCCATCATCGAGTTGGCCGAGGCGACGGCGAAGGAGCCGCTGGACCTGCCCGCCCCGCCGCCGGAACGCGAGCAGTTGGCAGCGCGGGTCCGCGAGTTGGCCACCGAACCCTTGGGCGACGCCTACTCGGAAACGGTGAAGGGTGTGCGCCGCGACCGCATCGGCCAAGTGAAGGCGCAGGTCACCGAGGCGGTCGGCGCGGACGGGAGCATCGATGCGGCGCTGATCACCGAGCACCTGGACGGCGTGTTCAAGGATCTGGAAAAAGACATCGTCCGACACCGCATCATCTCCGGCCAGCCGCGCATCGACGGCCGCGCCAACGACGCCATCCGGCCGATCGTCGCCGAGGTGGGCTTGTTGCCGCGGGCGCACGGCAGTGCCTTGTTCACGCGGGGCGAAACCCAGGCCCTGGTGGTGACGACGCTCGGCACCGGCCAGGACGAACAGATCGTCGACGCGCTGGCCGGCGAGTTCCGCCAGCACTTCATGCTGCACTACAATTTCCCGCCCTATTCCGTCGGCGAGGCCGGCCGCATCGGCTTTACCAACCGACGCGAGGTCGGCCACGGCAAGCTGGCGTGGCGGTCGATCCATGCGCTGATGCCGGAAAAGCTGGACTTTCCGTACACCATTCGCGTCGTGTCCGAGATCACCGAGTCCAACGGCTCGTCGTCGATGGCGACGGTGTGCGGCGCGTCGTTGTCGATGATGGATGCCGGCGTGCCGTTGAAGCGGCCCATCGCCGGCATCGCCATGGGCCTGATCAAGGAGGGCGACGCGTTCGTCGTTCTGTCCGACATTCTGGGTGACGAGGATCACCTGGGCGACATGGACTTCAAGGTCGCCGGCACGGCGGACGGCGTCACCGCGCTGCAGATGGACATTAAGATCACCTCGATCACCGAGGAGATCATGCGGAACGCGCTGGCGCAGGCACGCGCCGGCCGGGTGCACATTCTGGGGGAGATGGAAAAGGGTCTCTCCGCCACCCGCGACGGGGTCAGCAAGATGGCGCCGCGGATCACCGTCATGCACATCAACAAGGACAAGATCCGCGAGGTGATCGGACCGGGCGGCAAGGTCATCCGCGAAATCTGCGAGGTCACCGGCGCCCGCATCGACCTGGAAGACGATGGGACGGTGAAAGTCGCCGCCGTCGACGAAGCGTCGGCCAATGCGGCGATCCAATGGATCCGCTCCATCGCGGCGGACCCTGAGGTCGGTGAGATCTACACCGGCCGCGTCGTCAAGACGGTCGACTTCGGCGCCTTCGTCAACTTTCTCAGCAACCGCGACGGCCTGGTTCACATCTCGGAGCTGGCGCCGAACCGGGTGGGCAAGGTGACCGACGTCGTTCAGGTCGGCGACACGGTTAAGGTAAAGCTGATCGGCATCGACGATCGCGGCAAGGTCAAGCTGTCGATGAAGGCCGTCGATCAGGTGACCGGCGCCGAGGTCGACGGCGAGGCGGCGACGGCCAAGGCTTAGACGCGCCGCGCACGCGCACGCGCCGGGGGTGGTTTCCCCCGGCGCCACCGCGCCCCTTGTCTGGTCGCCGAAGCTCCAACCGCGGACCAGAAAGTGTTATTTGGTCGTCTTTTCTCCGCCCATGTTTATATTTAAGCTATAGGGAGATGATGCGGCGGCGCGTGCCGTCGGCGAAAGAGGCTGAGCGGCGCAAAGCGCCTGGTCACAGAAAGTACGATGAAACCACTGAATTCGATCAAGATTTCGGGCCACGAGGTGCTGCCGATCGTCGAGGGTGGCAAGGGCGTGTCCGTGTCCAACGGCCGCAGCGCCGGTGCGTTCGCCGGCGCCGGCTGCGTCGGCACCTTTTCCGGCGTCAACGCCGACTTTTTCGACGAGACCGGGAACGTCGTTCTGCAGTCGTACCGTGGCCGCACGCGGCGCGAGCGGTATGAGGAGCTGATTTCCTTCGCCATCCGCGGCGGCATCGCGCAGGCGCAGCTCGCGCACGAGGTGTCCGGCGGCCGCGGGCCGCTGCACGTCAACGTCCTGTGGGAAGCGGGGGGAACGCAACGCATTCTGCACGGTATCCTCGAAGGGGCCCGCGGGCTTATCCACGGCGTCACCTGCGGCGCCGGCATGCCGTATAAGCTGGCCGAGATCGGCAGCCGATTCGGCGTCTCGTGCTATCCGATTGTGTCGTCCATGCGCGCGTTCCGGGCGTTGTGGAGGCGCGCCTACCACAAATATCGGGGCGCGCTGGGCGGCGTCGTCTACGAGGACCCGTGGCTGGCCGGCGGCCATAACGGCCTCAGCAATTCGGAAAACCCCGACGAGCCCGAGTCTCCGTATGAGCGGGTGGTGGCGCTGCGCCGCGAAATGCGGTCGCTTGGCCTCGGCGATACCCCGATCTTCATGGCCGGCGGTGTCTGGTACCTGCGCGAGTGGGAGGACTGGATCGACAATCCGGAACTGGGGCCGGTGGCGTTCCAGTTCGGCACTCGGCCGCTGCTCACCCAGGAAAGCCCGATCTCCGAGGAATGGAAACAGCGCCTCGTCACCCTGAACGAGGGCGACATTTCGCTCAACCGATTCAGCCCCACCGGCTTCTATTCGTCCGCGGTGCGCAACGCTTTTCTCAAGGAGTTGATGCAGCGCAACGAGCGGCAGATCGCCTACAGCCGCGAGGCGGTGGGCGAGCATACAGAGGTTCTGGCGATCGGTGCGCGCGGGCGCAGCGTCTATGTAACGCCGGCCGACAAGGCGCGCGCCATGAAGTGGATCGGCGACGGCTACACCGAGAGCATGCGCACGCCCGACTCGACGCTGGTGTTCGTGAACGCCGAGAAGGCGCTGGAAATCCGTGCCGATCAGCAGGGCTGCATGGGCTGTCTGAGCGCCTGTCGGTTCAGCAACTGGTCGGAAAACGAGGACGGTACCACCGGCCGCATGGCCGACCCGCGGTCGTACTGCATCCAGAAAACCTTGCAGGCGATCGCCCATGGCGGCGACATCGACGGCAATCTGATGTTCGCCGGTCACAACGCCTATCGCTTCGCGACCGACCCGTATTATTCAGGCGGTTTTATCCCGTCGGTAAAGGAGCTGGTGGGGCGGATTTCAACCGGCGATTAACGCCACGCGGCCGCGTTGCCCGCGTCGGAGGCGGCAAATCCGCCACAAAAACTGAGTTCTTGGCGGTTTTTCGGCCGTGCGGGTTTTTTTCGTGCGCGGCCATGCTAATATGGTCAAGAATGTGACCTTCGCGCGGATGAAAAACAAATGAGCATCGACCGGCCGTTCTCCCGCGTCCTCGACGTCTTGCGCGCCGCCAACCTGCGGCCGACTCGGCAGCGTTTGGCCCTCGCACGGCTGCTTTTCGAAAAAGGATACCGGCACGTTACCGCCGAGACGCTCCACGATGAAGCGGTGGCGGCGGGCGTGCGCGTGTCGCTGGCCACAGTCTACAACACGCTGCATCAGTTCACCACCGCCGGGCTGCTGCGGGAAATCGTCGTCGACGCCACGCGGTCCTATTTCGACACCAACACGTCCAACCATCACCACTTCTTCTTCGAGGAGTCGGGAGGGCTGGAGGATATTCCCGGCGATCGGGTGGTCGTTTCCGACTTGCCGCCGGCGCCGGATGGCCGGAGCATCAGCCGAGTCGACGTCATCGTCCGTCTTGCAGCCAATAAGTAGAATAATTTCAATCTGCTGACAGCTTTTTTAGAATTCCTTAAAAGAGTTTGACACCTCGGCTGCCCTTGACCATAATCCAAGGTCAGGGCGGCATTTGATGGTGTCGCCCGTGATGTTGAACCAGCGCTCACGGGAGTAGCGGATATGACGGATCTCAAGGGTTCCAAGACCGAAGACAATTTGAAGGAGGCGTTTGCCGGCGAATCGCAGGCCAACCGTCGATACCTCTATTTCGCCCAGAAAGCGGACGTCGAGGGCTACAACGATGTGGCCAGCGTGTTCCGCTCCACCGCCGAGGGCGAGACGGGCCATGCCCACGGGCATCTGGAGTTTCTCGAAAAGGTCGGCGATCCGGCCACCGGGCTGCCCATCGGCGCGACGTCCTCCAACCTGAAGGCGGCCATCGCCGGCGAGACGCACGAATACACCGACATGTATCCGGGCATGGCGAAGACGGCGCGCGGCGAAGGGTTCGAGGAAATCGCCGACTGGTTCGAGACGCTGGCCAAGGCGGAGAAATCCCACGCCGGCCGGTTCCAGAAAGCCCTCGACACGATGGAATAGCGTCGGGAAATCGCGGCCGGGGAACAGCGCTCGGCCGTCAACGATACCGACCGGACACCACCGGGGGACGTCTTTCAGTCGTCCCCCGACCAGATAAAAAAACGACATCAGGGTGCGCGCCGCCCATCGCTTTCGCGGCGCGTACCCTTAGTCGAGGGGACGATTATGCGGGAAGGCAGTCTCGACGCGCCAACGCGTCATGCGCTCAACTGGCGCGACGAGGAATTTTATGATGAGGCGGCGCTGGATGCCGAGCTGCGCCGGGTGTTCGACATCTGCCATGGCTGCCGGCGCTGCTTCAATCTGTGCGACAGCTTTCCCCGCTTGTTCGATCTGATCGACGAATCGGAAGAGGGCGAGCTGGAAGGCGTCAAAAGCGCCGACTTCAAGCCTGTCGTCGACGCGTGCACGCTGTGCGATCTGTGCTTCATGACCAAGTGTCCCTACGTGCCGCCGCACGAGTTCAACCTCGATTTCCCGCACCTGATGCTGCGTTATCGCGCAGTGGAGTTCCGCAAGGGCCAGGTGCCGTTCGCCGCCCGCCAGCTCACCGAGACCGATCGCAACGGCCGCCTGGCGCGGCACGTCGCCGGCATCGCCAACTGGGCCAGCCGCAGCGACAACACGCTCACTCGGCCGCTGATGGAGAAGACGGCGGGCATCCACCGCGACGCCCATCTGCCCAAGTTCCACGGCCGCACGTTCACCGCCCGCACCGATCGTCCGCCGGTCAACCGCGACGCGCCGGCCTTCGGGCGCAAGGCGGTTCTCTACGCCACGTGCTTCGTCAACTACAACAACCCGGACATCGGCGAGGCCACGCGTCGTGTTTTGGCCAAGAACGGCGTCGAGACCGAGATCGTCTATCCCGCCTGCTGCGGCATGCCCCAGCTTGAACAGGGCAACATCGCCCGCGTCGCCGAGGGCGCGCGAAAGATCGCATCCGAGCTGCGCGGCTGGGTCGATCGCGGCTACGACATCGTCTCCATGGTGCCGTCGTGCAGCCTGATGCTGAAGTTCGAATGGCCGCTGATCGAGCCCAATGACGACAACATCAAGGTGCTCAGCCAGGCGACCTTCGACGTCAGCGAATACGTGGTCGACATCGCTCGCCGCGAGGGGCTCGCTGACGGGCTGACGCCGATGCCGGAGGGAATCACCGTTCACATCGCCTGCCACGCCCGCGCCCAGAACATGGGCCAGAAGGCGACCGAGATGCTGAAGCTGCTGCCGGATACGCCGGTGACGGTGATCGAGCGCTGCTCGGGCCACGGCGGGTCGTGGGGCATCATGAAGGACTTCTTTGAGGTGGCGCTAAAGGTCGGCCGACCCGTCGCCCGGCAGGCGAACGAGGCCAAGTCCGGACACGTCGTCTCCGAATGCCCGCTGGCGCGCGAGCACATTCTGCAGGGCATGGAGCGGCTGTCAGGCGAGAAGAAAGACGGCGGTGCGGCGAGCCATCCCATCCAAATCGTCGCCCGCGCGTACGGACTCTGAGCGTTCGGCGACCTTTAGAAAACGAGAGAGAGGACCATGCTCGTGACCAAGCGTGAGATCAGCCGCGACGACATCCTCGGCATCGACGCCTACGCGCCTCTGCGCGACGAGCGCCGCCGCGGCATGGCGGCGCTGAAGCGGGACCGGCGCGTCTCCGTCGGGCCGGACGTCACCTTCTATTTCGAGAGCTTCGACACCATGCTGCACCAGGTGCACGAGATGCTCTACATCGAGCGTGGTGGCGAGGCGCAGATCGCCGACGAACTCAGCGCCTACAACCCGCTCATCCCCAACGGCTCGGAACTGGTGGCGACGATGATGATCGAGGTGGAGGACGCCGGCCGCCGCGCCCGCGTGCTGGCCGGCCTCGGCGGCATCGAGGAGACGATCACGCTCCAGTTTGAGGGCCACACCATCGCCGCCAGCATCGAGAACGACGTCGAACGGACGACGCCCGACGGCAAGACCTCATCGGTGCACTTTCTGCGCTTCCCCTTTCCGCCGGCGGCCATCGAGCGCTTCCGCGCCCCCGGCACCCGGGTCACGCTCGCCATCAATCATCCAAACTACGAACATATGGCAATGATGCCGGAACGGGTCCGCGCCGCGCTGGCCGGCGATTTCGCTTAGACGCCCAGCCTGCGTTCCCGTCCGCCGATTCACCCGCGGCCGGTCAGTCGATCGCCTCGGTGTCGTATACGCCCCACAGGTCGGCGCGGGGAATCCAGCCGTTTACCTTGCCGACCTGCACCTCGCACCAGGCCATCCCCTCGGGGCAGCGGCGAAGCTGCACGATGACGCTGGCCTCCACCTCCGCCGTCACCGGCGCCGTCGTATCGGGGCCGGCGTGCAACGGCTGCACCGTGCCGGTGACGACGGCGGCCCGGTGGCCGGTAAGCATGGAGCCGTGCATCCAGCCGTCGGTCCCCTGCCAGTCGCGGACGTGGCGCCAGTGGTGGTATTCGCCGATGATTTCCAGCGGCAAGCCCGGCCGCTGATAGAGCCATTTGATCGGGTACTGCTCACCCGGACCGGTCCGCATGTTGGCCTCGTCGGCGCGGAGCGTCACGAAACGCGGCACCGGCAGGCCGCTGCCGTCCGCCCCGGCGGCCACCGACGCCGCCATCGGGCCGGCAACGGCGCACAACGCCACCAGGGCGCTGAGGATGAGGTGTCGCGGCAACACGCACCGTCGTCGCCAACGGTGCTCATCGGCTCGCATGACGTCATTTCCCCCATGGTGATCGAGAACGGGCATGAAAGTTGTCCTTTTTGAGCGACCGGGGCCCCTTGGGTCAAGTTCGGCAGCGGTATGGACACGGGCCGGTGAGCCTGCTATGGCCGTTAATCAGCTATTTCACTGACGAACCTCCGGAGGCCGGATGGCCAAAGCGAAACCCGTCGTTGTCGTGACGCGAAAGCTCCCCGACGTCATCGAGACCCGAATCATGGAGCTGTTCGAGGCGCGCCTCAACCTGACCGACGAGCCGATGTCGCCGTCGCAGCTCAAGGCCGCGGTTGCGGAAGCGGACGTTCTCGTCCCCACCGTCACCGACCGGATCAACGCCGGCATCCTGGCGGCGGCGGGGGAGCGGCTCAAGCTGATCGCCAATTACGGCGCCGGCGTCGATCACATCGACGTCAAGGCGGCGCGCGATCGTGGCATCATGGTCACCAACACGCCCGACGTGCTGACCGAGGATACCGCCGACATGACGCTGGCGCTGATCCTGGCGGTGCCGCGCCGGCTGACCGAGGGCGAGCGCATCCTGCGCAGCGGCGGCTGGGAGGGCTGGTCGCCGACGTGGATGATCGGCCACCGGGTCTCCGGCAAGCGGCTGGGCATCGTCGGCATGGGGCGCATCGGCCGGGCGGTGGCGCGCCGCGCGCGCGCCTTCGACATGAGCATCCACTACCACAACCGCAAGCGCCTGTCGCGCGACGTCGAAACGGAACTGGAGGCCACCTACCACGAGAGCCTGGACCAGATGCTGGCGCGGATGGACTTCGTCACCGTCCACTGCCCGCACACGCCGGCCACCTTTCACCTGCTGTCGGCGCGGCGCCTCAAGCTGATGCCCGCGCACGCCTACGTCATCAACACCGCCCGTGGCGAGATCATCGACGAGGTGGCCCTCGTCCGCATGCTGCGCAACAAGGAACTCGCCGGCGCCGGCCTCGACGTCTACGAGAACGAGCCGGCGGTCAATCCCAAGCTGCTGAAGCTGGACAACGTCGTCACCCTGCCGCACATGGGCTCGGCGACGCTGGAAGGCCGGATGGGGATGGGCGAGTGCGTGCTGATCAACATCCGTTCGTACGTTGACGGCCACAACCCGCCCAACCGCCTCCTGCCGGAAGACCTGGGATTCTAGGGCTCAACCAGCAGTTGGCATTAGCGACGGCGACGGGGCAAACGGCCTGATCTCTCGTCACATCAGAGCGTAGACGTGCGTCATCCCGAGATTAGCGATGTAACCACAGTGTCCGGTTTCGGCGTTCGTTCGCGCGGTCGAAGGTCGATGGTGAGCCATCCCTCCGTCTGAGCCTCCAAGAGCAAGGCCTTAGCATCGTCAGGAAATACGAGAGGAAGTTCAAGCACACGTCCGAAGGCTTCGTACGCCGGAAAACAATGTCGTTCTAAAAGCAGCTGCCGCAGACGCTGACGCGCCGCATCCAGGTTGCGGGCACGATGCGCCTGAAAGTCAGGCGGCCAGCCTCTCGGGCTCTCGCCGTGAAATAAATCGCGTATGCCGGAGCGCTGTTCGTGGGCGTCCATCTTTGCGTCAAACCGGACCTTCTCCTGAACCTCCAGCGCTTTTTGCTCGACCGATCGGAACTCCTGGACTCCCTTCCAATGCCTCGTTCCGTACACGAGGTAGAAATATGTCCGTTCCGCAAGCGGTTGCAGGATCCTCGTTTGCGTTACGTACTCGAAGCCACCGGCTTCCCGAAGACGGTCGCAAAAAACCCCCACGATTGAAGATTCGCGATCTGCTCCAGCCTTTATTCTTTGTTCTATTTCATTGCGCCAGGATGGTCCGCCGAAAATCGGATCGAAAGATGTCCGCACCGCAGGCTGTGGATTATCGAGCAAATGGCGATTGATTTCATTGTACATGAAGTTGAAGATGACCTCGCCGCGCAACTGCAGTAGAGGCTGGAGAACATTGAGGTCGACGCTCCAACCGGTCGGATCGACGAAAATTAGCGAAAACGCATTGCCGATAAACCGACGGGCGTCGTCGACGTGGTCCTGAAATTCTCCGCGTATTGTCGTTGCTCCGGAATTCGGAAATTGGGCGACCAGACGCTGAAGGTCTTGGAAGGCGGACGGACTGCTCTCGACGAACATGGCGCGAAACTTCACGTTTCGCCCGATTTTCTTAAGGCCTTGCCGAACTGCATCCAGTTTGGTCAATGCGATGAAGACGGACGTATCCTCAAGGTTCACATTTCCCGAACGCCAAGGACCGGAGAAGGTGTCGACGTACGCAAAATCCGACCAGCGCCCGCTGCCAGCCAATGTGACGTACGCAACTCGCTCAAGGTAGCGGTCGAGGAAGAAATGTTTTACGAGGGTCTGTTCTCGTCGCTTGTAGTTTGATGGGTCGATCATCAGAAAGCAGTCAAGCTCTTATGACGCTGCTATGAGATTTTCTATTCAGCTGCAAACGTGGCGACTTGGCCCAACTTTGATAACTCCGTTGGAAGTTTTGGAAACTGATTCCATTCCTTCGAGTCCAGCTTTCTTCCGCAAGACTTGGGCGTAAAACCGCCCCACTGCTTGAAAAAGAAAGAAACCCCCTCGGATCGGCATTGATCACGGATGGCACGAACCCATTCGACGTTCATTGGTCGTGCGCGAGGTCCGCTCTCGCCGCCGACAATGACCCAGTGAATGCCGACCAAAGTCAGCGGGCTTATCGGACCGATCAGTGGCTCCAATGACAGGAATCGGACACCTGCCACGGTTTCCTGAAGGTGACGAACCCGCGATAAGTAAGCCCCATCCTCGACCGACACGCCGAACCAGATATGCGAAGGCGCAACGCGGTTGGCGTACCTCCGGTTCACATAGGAGCGCATGCGCGAACTGCGTTTGGTGAGCACCTGGAATGTATGCCAATCGGCCTGCTCCATCGATTCGAAAACGCGGTCAACGTAGGAGAGCGGGATTTCCTTGTGGAACAGGTCGCTCATCGAATTGACGAAGATCATCCGCGACTGACGCCATTTCTTCGGCTGATCCAGACGCTCCGGCCGTAGTGTGAGGTCAAATCCCGTTTCGAACGGATGTCCAGGGACGCCTCTGAACCGCTCGGCGAACCGCTCGGCGTAGCAATTGTCGCAGCCCCGACTGATCTTCGTACAGCCGGTTACGGGATTCCAAGTCGCATTAGTCCATTCAATCGCGCTGCGATCGGCCATCGCTCGCCCCAAGAACAAACCAGAAACTTATAAAAAGCTGATTGAATCGTAAAAGGTTTTTGGCGTTGCTTGAACGCTTTTTTCCGATTCCGTGCACTTGCCTGCGCCGCGTCGCGCCGACGCTTGGCCTAACGGAAAGAGCGGGCTTGGAGAATGCCCTCGCAAGCCCGCTCCTGATCCTCGATCGAGTCGTCGTCGGCGGCTCTGATGGGCGCCGCCGGCAATTAGCGCGTCTCCAACACCTTGCCGACCTTGGTGTTGTCGTTGTAGATCAGGAAGGCGGCGATGTCCTTTTTCTCCGCCGCCGCGACCATGCCGGCGTCGTTGGCGATGAGGCGCACCGCGATGTCCTCGACGCTCGCCGGACCGATCTCGCCCTTGAAATGCCAGCGCACGGCGGCGGCGTCGAACGTGCCGGCCGGCACGGTCACCTTGTAGGCGCCGACGTACGTCACCGTCACGTCCAGCGACCCCTGGTGTTCCAGATCGGACGGGTCGTCCAGGTCGTACACGTTGACCTGCATGGTCAGTTTCTTCTCGTCACCGGCGTTCATGCCGGCGATCAGCAGCGGCTGCGGCGGGGCATAGCGGCTCACCACGCCCTGGTCGCCGTCGTTCTCGCTGATGATGCTCAGGCTCTTGCCCGGCGTCTCCTGCAGATACACCGTTCGGTCGCCGATGGTGTAGCGCCACGTGCCTGGCTTCGAGCCCTTGGCGATCACGTGCTGTTCCGTTTCGCCCTTGTCGTCGCCGCTGACGATCATGTACGTGCGCGTGCCTTCGCTCAGATTGGCCAGCGCCGGATCGATGGTAAAGGCTGGCACCGGCGCACCGACCACGCCCGGCAGATACTGTTCGGCGGCCGCCTTCATGTCGGCCGGCAGCGGCACGACCGCTCCGGCGTCGGCCACCGCATCGGCGGCGCCGCCCGCCGCAACCCCCAGAACCAGCGCCAGAACCGCCGGCGCGTTGCACATCGCAATCCGTTTCATTTGGCTTCCTCCCGTGAAAGGCGCGATCCCGCGCCGGTTCGACTTCCGTAACCCATCCTATACGTCTACGCCGCGAAAGCGGGTTGGTATCACACATGGACAATGTGCGCACCTTCCGGCAGCGACGCCAGCAGCGTCACCACGCCGCCCACCTCCATCGGCACGTCGCCGCGCAGTTCGGCCGGGCTCAGGCCGCGGGCGCGCAGCCCCATCTCGCAGACGATCACCCGTACGTCGAGGTTCACACACGCGCCGATCAGCTCTTCGAAGGTGGCGACGCCGGCTTCGGCATAGCCGTCATCGAGCGCGCCGGCCGTCCGGCCGTCCGCCGTCGTCATCGCCCGCCAACCGGGCGTTCCGTCCTCGGCCGGGCGGGCCAGCACCTCCAGCGCGCCCAAGGTGAAGAACAGCACCACAGGGCGCCCGATCGCCGCCGCCGCCGACGCCAGGACGAGGGCGAAGTGCACCCGCTCGACATCGCCGGAGGAGACGATGAGCGCCAGGCCGCCCCGGCCCGGCTCAGACGCAGACGCTGGCGCCATCGGTGTGTTCGACAAGCGTGGTCATGGTCGGCTCATCGCCGCACAGCGGACATCCGGGATCCGCGGCCACCCGGATTTTCCGCTGCGTGGCGCTGAGCGCGTCGAGAACGATCAGATGGCCCGACAGGCTGTCGCCGATGCCCAGCAGTTCCTTGACCACCTCGGTCGCCTGCATGGCGCCCATCATGCCGCAGAACGCGCCCAGCACGCCGGCCTCGGCGCAGGTCGGCACCGTGCCCGCCGGCGGTGGGGCGCGAAACAGGCAGCGGTAGCACGGCCCGTGCGCGCCGGTCTCGTCCATCTGAAACGCCTTGTAGGTGGCGAGCTGGCCGTCGAAGCGCAGCACCGCCGCCGAAACCAGCGTCCGGCGGGCCAGAAAGCACGCGTCATTGACCAGAAACCGGGTGGGAAAGTTGTCGCTGCCGTCGGCGACGATATCGTAATCCCGGATGATCCCGAGCGCGTTGTCGGCCGACAGCCGCACCGGATGCGTCACCACCCGCACCGCCGGATTGACGTGCGCCAGCGTCTCCGCGGCGCTGTCGACCTTGCGGCGGCCGACGGCGGCGTTGGCGTGGACGATCTGGCGTTGCAGGTTGGTTTCGTCGACGACGTCGTCGTCGACGATTCCGAGCGTGCCCACCCCCGCCGCCGCCAGATAGAGCAGCAGCGGCGAGCCGAGACCGCCGGCGCCGACCACCAGCACGCGGGAGCCGATCAGCACCTCCTGTCCCTGCCCGCCGATCTCGTCCAGCAGGATGTGCCGCGCGTAACGCCGGATCTGCGGCTCGGTCAGCGCCATGAACGCTTAGGCCGCTTCAGCCGTTGCCGGTGTCGAGGCCGAGACCCTCGAACAGCGCCGTCGACAGATAGCGTTCGGCGAAGGACGGCAAAATGACCACGATCGCCTTGCCGGCCATGCCCGGCCGTCGACCCATCTCGATCCCCGCCGCCAGCGCGGCGCCGGACGATATGCCCACCGGCACCCCTTCCAGGCGGGCAACCTGGCGCGCCATCGCGAACGCCGTCTCGTTGCCGATCTTGATCACCTCGTCGATGCAGTCGGTGTCGAGGATCGCCGGCACGAAACCGGCGCCGATGCCCTGGATCTTGTGGGGACCCGGCACGCCGCCGGACAACACCGGGCTGTCCTCCGGCTCGACGGCGACCATCGTCAAGCCGGGCAGCCGCGGCTTCAGCACGTCGGCGCAGCCAGTGATCGTTCCTCCCGTGCCGACGCCGGACACGATAACGTCGATCCGGCCGCCGGTGTCGCGCCAGATCTCCTCGGCGGTGGTGCGCCGATGCGCGTCGGGATTGGCGGGGTTGGAGAACTGTTGCAGCATCAAGGCACCCGGTGTCGACTGGACGATCGCTTCCGCCTTGGCGACCGCCCCCGACATGCCCTTCGTCGCCGGCGTCAGCACGATTTCGGCGCCGAGCAGGGCCAGCATCTTGCGCCGCTCCACCGACATGCTGTCCGGCATGGTGAGGATCAGCCGGTAGCCGCGCGACGCGCAGACGAACGCCAGCGCGATGCCGGTGTTGCCCGACGTCGGCTCGACCAGCACCGCACCCTCGCGGATGCGCCCGCGCTTCTCGGCCGCCTGTACCATGGCGGCGCCGATGCGGTCCTTGACCGAGCCGAGCGGATTGAAGAACTCGCACTTGGCGAGGATGTCGGCCGGGCAGTCGTGCGCGTCGGCGAGCTTTTTGAGCCGGATCAGCGGCGTGTTGCCGATGGTGTCGATGATCGAGTCGTAAATGCGGCCGCGGCCGGCACGCTCGTCGGCGGCGATCGGGACGATATTGGCGTCCATCGCAGGCGTGTCGCTCATGTGAGGCGTATCCCTCTCCCGTTTGTTCGCGGGTCCCCCGCAGCACTCAAATCGAAAAATCCAGTGACTGGCGCCCCTCGCTGACAATGCCGGCGCCGTTGGCCCGGTTGCACATGTCGTCCACCGTCAGCTGGTCGAGTCGGTCCATAACCTCGTCCTGCAGTTCCATCCACAAGGGCCGCACCACCCGATGCGCCAGCGGCGAGCCGGCGTCGTCCTGTAACGGGTCGTCTTCCGTTTCCACCTGGCGGACGATGCGGACGATCTCGCCGACGGTGATGCGCCGCCGCTCTCGGGCCAGCCTATAGCCACCCTTGGGGCCGCGCACGCCGACCAGCACGCCATTGCGCACCAGGTTCTGCAACGCCTGCTCCAGATAGCGGCGGGGAATGCCCTGGCGGCGGGTGATCTCGCGGCTTTGCACCGGATCGCCGCCGGCGTGATAAGCGATGTCAAGCACCGCCTCGATGGCGAACAGCGTTTTGCGGGAGAGGCGCAGCATGGGTTGACGTCCGTTACGCGGGTGGTTGGGGGGCGGCCGGCCGGGCGGCGTCCGTCGAGTCAAGGCCCGTCGAGCCGAAGCCGCCGTCGGCGCGCTCCGACGGCGCCAAGCTGTCGGCGACCTGCCAGCGCACCGTCGCCACCGGCGCCAGGACGAGCTGGGCGATGCGCATGCCGCGCTCGATCCGCACGTCGTCTTGTCCATGGTTGATCAGGGCGACGGCGACCTCACCGCGATAGTCGGAATCGATGGTGCCGGGACTGTTCAGCACCGTGACGCCGTGGCGGACGGCCAAGCCGGAGCGGGGGCGCACCTGCGCCTCGAAGCCGGCCGGGACGGCGATGGCGATGCCGGCGGGGATCAGCGCCCGGCCGCCCGGCGGCAGCACGATGCTGCCGGCGACGGCGGCGAGCAGATCGGCGCCGGCGCTGCCAACGGTGGCGTAGGCGGGCAGCGGTAGGCCGGCGCCGTGATCGAGGCGGCGGATGGCCACCGTCACCGGTTCCGGCGTCACCCTGTTTTCGTCACGCTCGGCGGTCATCGGCCGTCCCCGGCCAGATGGTCCGCGATGCGCTCGGCGAGCCGCTCCGCCACCGCCGGCTTGCTCATTTTGGGCCAGTCCTCGACGCCGGACTCCCGGATCAAATGCACGGTGTTGTCGGTGCCGCCGAAGGTGCCGGTCGCCTGGGAGACGTCGTTGGCGACGATCCAGTCGCAGCCCTTGCGGCGGCGTTTTGCCGTGGCGTGCTCGACCACCCGTGACGTCTCGGCCGCGAAGCCGATCACCAGGGCCGGGCGGCGGTTGCCGGCGCCGGCCAGCGTGGCAAGAATGTCCGGGTTCTCGGTCAGCGTCAGCGTCGGCGGCTTGCCCGACGCCTCCTTTTTGATCTTCTCGGCGGCCGCGGCCTCGGCGCGCCAGTCGCTCACCGCCGCCGCGCACACGGCGACGTCGACCGGCAGCGCGTTCTCGCAGGCGGCCAGCATCTCCCGCGCCGTCTCCACGGCGACCACCGTCACCCCCGGCGGCGGTGGCAGGGCGGTCGGCCCGGAAACCAGCGTCGTGCCGGCGCCGCGGGCGGCCAGCGCCGCCGCGATGGCGTGGCCCTGCCGGCCCGATGAGCGGTTGGTGAGATAGCGCACCGGATCGATCGGCTCGCACGTCGGGCCGCTGGTCACCAGCGCCCGCCGGCCCTCCAGACGGCGACCGGCGGCGAGACAGCCCTCGATGGCGGCCAAAATCTCCGGCGGCTCGGCCATCCGGCCCGGCCCAAACTCGCCGCACGCCATGTCGCCCTCGCCGGGGCCGACGAATCGCACGCCGCGTGCCGCAAGCGTGGCCACATTGGCTTGGGTGGCCGCATGGTTCCACATGCGCACGTTCATCGCCGGCGCTGCCAGCACCGGCTTGTCCGTCGCCAGCAGCACCGTCGCCGCCAGGTCGTCGGCGAGGCCGGCGCTCATCCGTGCCAGCAGGTTGGCGGTGGCCGGCGCGACGACCACCAGGTCCGCCTCGCGGGAGAGCCGGATGTGCCCCATTTCGCTCTCGTCGGTGAGCGAGAACAGGTCCCGATAGACGGTGTCTTCCGAAATTGCCGCCACCGAGAGCGGCGTCACGAATTGGGCGCCGCCCGCCGTCAGCACGCAGCGCACCGCCACCTCCCGCTCCCGCAGGCGGCGGATAAGCTCCAGGCACTTATAGGCGGCGATGCCGCCCGCGATGATCAGAAGAATGCGTTTCCCAGAGAGGCCGGCCATGATGCCAAAGAATTACACAATTATGGTGTTGATGGAATGGGGATCATACAGGCGGGTTACAAGCCTTGGCACCGGAAAATCGCCCGCGTCGCGGCGCCGCCCGCCGTCACGCGCGCCACGCCGATCGGCGTCAGGTGCGCCAGGCCGAATGCAGGCTGGCGATGCCGCCGGACAGATTGCGGTAACGGACTTGGGCGAGGCCACTGGCGCCGATCATGCGGGCGAAGCGCTCCTGGGACGGAAAGCGCCGGATGCTCTCGGCCAGATACTGATACGCGTCCCGGTCCCGCGCGACGGTGCGGCCGAGAAACGGCAGCACCCGGAACGAATAGGCGTCATAAACGCGGTCGAGGACGGGCAGCTGCACGCGGGAGAACTCCAGGCACAGAAACCGCCCGCCCGGCTTGAGGACGCGTTTTGCTTCGGTGAGCGCGCGCGGGATGTCGGTGACGTTGCGCAGACAGAACGCCGTCGTCACCGCGTCCACCGAGCCGTCGGCGAGCGGCAGGCGCTCGGCGTCGCCGCAAATCCAATCGATGTCTGTAACCCAGCTCCGGTCGATGCCGCGATCACGGCCGACAGCCAGCATCTCTGCGTTGATGTCGACGATGGTGACTGGGCCGCCGCCGCGCTCCAGGATGCGAAAGGCGATGTCGCCGGTGCCGCCGCCGATGTCGAGCACCCGCATCCCCGGCCGAGGGTTGAGCCGGTCGATCATCGCCGCCTTCCAAAGTCGATGCACACCCCCGCTCATCAGGTCGTTCATCAGGTCGTAGCGCCGGGCGACGCTGTCGAAGACGCCGCGCACCAGGCCTTCCTTTTCCGTCGTGGCGACGGTGCGGAAGCCGAAGTGGGTGGTGTCGGGTCCCAAGTCCGGCCCGACGTCGCGTCCGCTGTCCGGCCCGGGTTCGGGTGCGGGCTCGGGAATGATGTCCGGGATGGCGGCCGGCGGCGTCTGGGGGTGTTTCTGCATGGCGACGAACCATAGCCGAAGCGCTCGCGCCGCGCTAGGCTACCGCCATGCCGGAACTGCCCGAAGTCGAGACGGTGCGACGGGGCCTCGAGCCGATCCTCGAGGGCCGCCGGCTCGACCGTGTCGAGCAGCGGCGCCCGGACCTCCGGTTCCCTTTTCCCGCCCGCTTCGCCGAGCGGCTGACCGGCCGGCGGGTCACGGCGCTCGACCGGCGCGGCAAAGTCCTCCTCGTGCACCTGGACGACGGGCACACCTGGCTCGTCCATCTCGGCATGTCCGGCTGTTTCCGCATCGATGGTCCTGGAGGGACCGGCGACGACGATAAACAGGAAGACAAACAGGATGACCATCGCCACGACCATCTGATCGTCGAGACGTCCGACGGCCGGACGCTCCGTTTTCACGACCCGCGTCGGTTCGGTTTCATGGACCTGCTGCCGACGGCGTCGCTCTCCGGCAATCCGTTCCTGGCATCCCTCGGCCCCGACCCCTTCAGCACCGGTTTCGACGCGGCCTGGCTCGCCCGCGCCTGCCGGGCTAGGCGCGCGCCCCTGAAGGCGGTGCTGCTGGATCAGGCGGTGGTGGCCGGCATGGGCAACATCTACGCCAGCGAAAGCCTGTTCCGCGCCCGGTTGTCACCGGAACGCCCGGCGGCGACGCTCAATGGCCGCCAGACCGGCCGGCTGGCCCGCGCCATCCGCGCGGTGTTCTCGGAAGCGATCGCCGCCGGCGGCTCGACGCTCCGCAACCACCGCCAGCCGTCGGGCGAGCTCGGCTGCTTTCAGCACGCCTTCGCCGTCTACGGCCGCGCCGGCCTCGGCTGTCCCGGCTGCCGGTGCGACCCCACGCGCACCGGCGGCATCCGCCGCATCGTTCAGAGCGGCCGGTCGACCTACTTCTGCGCCGACCGGCAGCGTTAACCCGCGCCGGCTGTCGGCCGGCGCCTAATAAGGAGGAGTGACGTTCCATGACCTACGAAAACATCCTGGTCGAGACCAAGGGCGCCGTCGGTCTCATCACGCTCAACCGGCCAAAGGCGTTGAACGCGTTGAACGCGGCGCTGATGCGGGAGCTGGCGGCGGCGCTGGACGGACTGGAAGCGGACCCGGACATCGGCGCCATCGTGCTGACCGGCGGCGAGCGGGCGTTCGCGGCCGGCGCCGACATCAAGGAAATGAAGGACAAGTCCTTCATGGACGCCTATCTGGAGGACTTTCTCACCGTCGACTGGGAGCGCACGGCCACCTGTCGTAAGCCGGTCATCGCCGCCGTCGCCGGGTTCGCGCTGGGCGGCGGCTGCGAGTTGGCGATGATGTGCGACATCATCATCGCCGCCGACACCGCCGAGTTCGGCCAGCCGGAAATCACCATCGGTGCCATTCCCGGCCTGGGTGGCACCCAGCGCCTGGTGCGCGCGGTGGGCAAGTCGAAGGCGATGGAGCTGTGCCTGACCGGCAGGCGGATGAAGGCCGAGGAGGCCGAACGCGCCGGCCTGGTGAGCCGCGTCGTGCCGGCGGACTCGCTCCTCGACGACGCGTTAAAGACCGGCGAGACGATCGCGCGCCTGTCCCGGCCTCTGACCATGCTGGCGAAGGAAGCGGTCAACCGGTCCTTCGAGATGACGCTGGCCGAGGGGCTCCGTTTCGAGCGCCGCATGTTCCACGCCATCTTCGCAACCGAGGATCAGAAGGAAGGCATGGGCGCGTTCGCCGAAAAACGCAAACCCACGTTCCGGCACCGCTGACGCCGGCCGGGGTGAGCGGCCCGGCCCGCGCCCGGCCAGAGAGTCTGGGCGCTGACCGGGCCGGGCGTTGTTGACGCGCGTGATCCAAAACGCTATGACACGCGTCTTTCGTCCACCGGTACGCGCAGCACTTAATTAGGATTAGCGACAGCATGGCCCATACACCTTCCGCCCGAAAGCGGATCCGGCAAAACGTTCGGCGCGCCGAGATCAACGGCGCGCGCGTGTCGCGCATACGGACCTATCTGCGCCGCGTCGAGGAGGCCATCGCCGGTGGTGACAAGGGCCAGGCCGAGGCGGCCTTTCGGGAAGCGCAGCCGGAACTGATGCGCGGCGTCCACAAACATGTCCTGCATCGCAATACGGTGTCCCGGAAACTGTCGCGGTTGTCCGGTCGAATCAAGGCTATGCCCGCCTGATTGCACCACGCCATCGGCTCCATCGCCGAACAACGGAATGCCCCGCCACGATTACACGTCGGCGGGGCATTTTCGTATACAACTTATGCGTGCGCCTGGGGTAATTTTCCGCTCGGATGTCAAGTGATTTTTTTGCACAGCTTGCCCGCGGAGTCAGTTGCGCGACGGCCGGCCTGCCAGTATTCTTCCCCTTGTCCACGCGGTGTGTCAGTTGTCATAAGACATTACTGAACGCATTCCGAAAAAGCCGCAAAGTATAAGATTTATAATGGACAGGGGCTGTTTGAGTAAGCGCACACCATGCGCCAGGGGTGGGTACCAAAAACGAGAACGGCATTAAGTCGCACTCAGCATATAGTGTTACGAGTGGGATGTACTTGTAGTAGTGGATTGCGCTCCCGGCGCGCGGAACCGGCTTTCAACTGGCGACGTGCGAAACCGTAGTGGTTTTTGTCGGGCTGCGTGAGTTCATGGGCGACAGGTTGTGCCGTCCGGTCGGTGATATTGCAGGGGTTGCAAAAACTATGGGGGGGGGAATCCTCCAGACAGCCCGTGTTCGTCCGTGGCCCGGTCGCCATGCCATACGTTGCTGCACGAACGTTCCACATCACCGCTCGGGGACCGTGTGTTTCGGGGACCGTGCGCAAAAAGTGGCAACGGGAGCATCATGGCTAGCGTCAACGGTAATCATCTCGATACGCAGTGGCAGCGGGTATGCGGGCTGCTCCGCGCCGAAATCGGCGAGGCGGCCTACCGCAGCTGGCTGAAGCCCATGAACATCCGCGGCGAGGAGAACGGCCTCGTCGAGATGGGGGTGCCGACGCGCTTCATGCGCGACTGGGTTCTCGCGCACTACGCCGATCGGCTGCGCATCCTGTGGGGCGGCGAAAACCCGGACGTTCAGGGCATCAACGTCGTCGTGCAGAGCGAGGCGCTGGCGGCCGAGGCGTTCGCCAACGGCGCCCCCCGCGTCAACGGCGCTTCCCACGCCCCCGGCGTCACCAACGGCACATCGCCCGGCACATCGAACCACACGTCCAACGGCGACGGCGACGCCGATGACCATTCCACCAACCGGGGAGGCTTCGCGACGATGGCCAGCGCGGCGGCGCCGCGGGCCGGTGACGGCCTGCTGAGCGATGGCAGCGATTTGAGCGCGCCGCTGGACCCGCGTTTTTCGTTCGATGCGTTCGTGGTCGGCAAACCGAACGAGTTCGCCTACGCTGCCGCCCGCCGCGTCGCCGATGCGCCGCAGGTGCCGTTCAACCCGTTGTTCCTCTACGGCGGCGTCGGCCTGGGCAAGACGCACCTGATGCACGCCATCGCGTGGCACATCCGGCAGCAAAATCCCAGTCGCAGCGTCATCTACCTGTCGGCGGAAAAGTTCATGTACCGGTTCATCCGGGCGCTCCGCGACAAGAACACCATGGATTTCAAGGAGCAGTTCCGTTCCGTCGACGTCCTGATGATCGACGACGTCCAGTTCATCAGCGGCAAGGATTCGACCCAGGAGGAGTTTTTTCACACCTTCAACACGCTCGTCGATCAGCGGCGCCAGATGGTGCTGTCGGCCGACAAGTCGCCGAGCGACCTGGAGGGGTTGCAGGAGCGGCTGAAGTCGCGGCTCAACTGCGGTCTCGTCGCCGACATTCACGCCACCACCTATGAGCTGCGGCTCGGCATCCTGCATTCCAAGGCCGAGCAGATGGCGATCTCCGTGCCGCCACGGGTCATGGAGTTCCTGGCCCACAAGATCACCGCCAACGTCCGCGAACTGGAAGGGGCGCTCAACCGGGTCGTCGCGCACTCGCAGCTCATCGGCCGCCCGATCACCATCGAGACGACGCAGGAAGTCCTCCACGACCTGCTGCGCGCCAACGACCGCCGCGTTACCATCGACGATATCCAGAAACAGGTGGCGGCCCACTTCAACATCCGGGTGGCGGACATGCATTCGGCCCGCCGGGCGCGCTCCATCGCCCGGCCGCGGCAGGTCGCCATGTATCTCGCCAAACAGCTTACGTCGCGCTCGCTGCCGGAAATCGGCCGCAAGTTCGGCGGCCGCGATCACACCACCGTCATGCACGCGGTGCGCAAGGTCGAGGAACTGCGCAACGACGATTCATCCTTCGCCGAAGATCTGGAGCTGCTGCGCCGGATGCTCCAGGGCTGAGGATTTCCGTTCCGCCGGCCCGGTTCCATCGGCGCCGTTCCGCCGGCCCCGCCGCATCGACGATTCCACTGCGCGCCTTGTGGTTGTCTGGTATACTTCGACGAGTCGGGGGCACCGCTGCACGTCGGAACGTCGGTATCCGCCTCCCGGCATCCTAGGGCCGGGCGGCTGTTCAACCAAGGCCGGCCCTCGTCTCCCGAAACAGCATGGGGTCCGCGACGCCGGCCATGAAACTGACCCTCGAACGAACCGCTCTCCTGAAGGCGCTGGGGCACGTGCAGAGCGTCGTCGAGCGCCGCAACACCATTCCGATCCTCTCCAACATCAAGATGGAAGCGGTCGCCGGTGAGTTGCGCCTGATGGCGACCGACATGGACGTGGAGATGACCGAGGTGGCCTCGGCCGAGGTGACGACCGACGGCGCCACCACCGTTCCCGCCCACACGCTCTATGAGATCATCCGCAAGCTGCCGGAAGGCTCGCAAGTGGAGCTTGACGCCACCGGCGACGGCGAGCGTTTGGCGCTGCGCTCCGGGCGGTCGCGCTTCCGCCTCCAGTGCCTGCCGGTGGAGGACTTTCCGGAGATGATCGGCGGCGAGATGCCGTATCACTTCGGCCTGCCGGCGAAGGACGTGTGCGCGCTCATCGATCGCACCCGATTCGCCATTTCCACCGAGGAAACCCGCTATTACCTCAACGGCATCTACATTCACGCCGTCGACGCCGATGGTGCGGCGGTGCTGCGCGCCGTCGCCACCGATGGCCATCGCCTGGCCAGCGTGGAGCTGCCGCTGCCGCCCGGCGCCGCCGGCATGCCGGGCGTGATCGTGCCGCGCAAGACCATCGCCCAGGCCCGCCGCCTGGTGGAGGAAATTGCCGATGACGTGCACATCGAGCTGTCGGAAGCCAAGATCCGCTTCACCGTCGGTCGCGCGGTGCTGACCTCGAAGCTGATCGACGGCACGTTCCCCGATTACGAGCGGGTGATACCGACCAACAACCGCAATCAGCTGGATGTGGAGACGAAGCCGTTCGCGGCGGCGGTCGATCGCGTGTCGGCGATTTCCAGCGAGCGGTCGCGCGCCGTGAAGCTGAAGCTCGCCAACGGAACGCTGACCCTCTCGGCGACCAGTCCGGAACACGGCACCGCGTCCGAGGAGCTGTCCATCGATTACAGCGGCGATTCCATAGAGATCGGCTTCAACTCCCGCTATCTCTTGGACATCACGCAGCAGTTCGAGAGCGAGCAGACCCGCCTCGCCATGGCGGATGCGGCCTCGCCGACGATCCTCAGGGAGGTCGGCGATTCCAGCGCGCTTTATGTTCTCATGCCGATGCGGGTGTAGGTCCTTATCCCCGCTCCGCCCTGCCGTCGGACGATCTCCCGCCGGCACGACGCCCGGGCGGTATGGAGAATGCGGTACCGACAAATTGGTTCATGGTCACACTTAAAACCTCCGTTGCACGAGTGTCGTTGAGCGATTTCCGTTGTCACCAGCGGTTGCGGCTGGACTGCGGCGACGACCCGGTGGTTTTGACCGGCGCCAATGGCGTCGGCAAGACCAGCGTGCTGGAGGCGCTGTCACTGCTGGCGCCCGGGCGCGGACTGCGCCGCGGCCGCCTGGACGACATCGCCCGCCGCGACAGCCCGCATGACGGTCCGTCGACGGGCGGCGCCGGCTGGGCGGTGGCGGTGCGCCTGCGATTGGGCGACCGCGTGACCGACGTCGCCACCGACTTCCGGCCGGAGAGCGCTCCCGCCGGCGCCGGTGCCGGCGGGGGCCGCGAGCGCCGGCGGGTCTTGGTCGACGGCGAGTCGATGCGCGCCCAGTCTGGTCTCGCCGACCTGCTCAGCGTGCTGTGGCTGACGCCGGATATGGACCGCTTGTTCCTGGATGGCGCGTCGGCTCGGCGGCGTTTTCTCGACCGCCTCGTCTACGGCGCCGATCCGGCCCATGCCGGGCGGGTCGCCGCCTACGAAAAGGCGATGGCGGAGCGCTCGCGTCTGCTGCGCGCCGGCACCCACGATCCGTCGTGGCTGGGCGCGCTGGAGGATCAGATGTCCCGCCGCGGCGTGGCGATCGCCGCCGCGCGCCAAGATCTGGCTGACCGGCTGACGGCGGCGGCGGCGCAAGCGGAGCCGTTCCCGGCCCCCACCGTCGAGAGCGCCGGGCCGGTGGAACGCTGGCTCGCCGAGGGTCCGGCGCTGGCCGCCGAGGAACGGCTGCGCGACGCGCTGGCCGCCGCGCGCGCCGCCGATGCCGAGTCCGGCGGGGCGGCGATCGGGCCGCATCGCTCGGAGATCGTCGTCCGCCACCGGGCGACCGGCCGGCCGGCGGCGGCGTGCTCGACGGGCGAGCAGAAAACGCTGCTGATCGCCCTCGTGCTGGCGGCCGCCCGCCTGCAGCGCAGTACCCACGGCACCGGGCCGCTGCTCCTTCTCGACGAGGTCGTCGCCCACCTGGACCGCTGGCATCGCCAGGCGCTGTTCGCCGCCGTCGGCGAGCTGGGTGTGCAGGCCTGGTACGCCGGCACCGACAGGACGTTGTTCCAGCCGCTCAGCGGTCGGGCGCAGGTTGTGATTCTGGGCCGGGGCGGCGTCATGTCGGGCGATGCCGGGGCCGCCGGCCACGATGAGAGGGGAGCCGCGTAGCGTCCATGACTGAACCGAACCTCGCTCCCGACGTCTACGACGCCGCCTCCATCAAGGTCCTGCGCGGCCTCGATGCGGTGCGCAAGCGGCCGGGCATGTACATCGGCGACACCGACGACGGCTCCGGCCTCCATCACATGGTCTACGAGGCCGTCGACAACGCCATCGACGAGGCGCTGGCCGGCCACTGCGACGACATCCGGGTGGTGCTGAACGCCGACGGCTCGGCCAGCATCAGCGACAACGGCCGCGGCATTCCCGTCGACATCCATAAGGAGGAGGGCGTTTCCGCCGCCGAGGTCATCATGACCCGCCTGCACGCCGGCGGAAAGTTCGACCAGAATTCCTACAAGGTGTCGGGCGGCCTGCACGGGGTCGGCATCTCGGTGGTCAACGCGCTGTCGGAATGGATGGTTCTGACGATCTGGCGCGACGGATTGGAACACCGCATCCGCTTCCGCGAGGGCGAGCCGGAGGGCTCGCTAACCGTTGTCGGCGAGGCGCCGGTGACCGAAAGTGGCCGGCGGCTGACCGGCAGCGAGATCACCTTTCTGCCGTCGTCGAAGATCTTCACGATGACCGAGTTCGACCTCGCCACGCTGGAGCACCGCCTGCGCGAACTGGCGTTCCTCAATTCCGGCGTGCGCCTCCGGCTCATCGACGAGCGGCCGGTGACCGCGGTGTCGGTCGATCTGCATTACGAGGGCGGTCTGGTGGCGTTCGTCGCCTGGCTCGACCGCTCCAAGTCCGCCGTGTTGTCGAGCGCCGTCGAGATGAAGGGCGAACGGGACGGCATTACCGTCGAATGCGCGCTGCAGTGGAACGACAGCTATCACGAGACGATGCTGTGTTTCACCAACAACATCCCGCAGAAGGACGGCGGCACCCACCTGGCCGGCTTCCGCGGCGCGCTGACCCGCGCCGTCCAGGCCTACGTGGCGGTGGCGGCATCGAAAAACCAAAAGGTCACCATTTCCGGCGACGACGCCCGCGAGGGGCTGACCTGCATCCTCTCGGTCAAGGTGCCGGACCCCAAATTCTCCTCGCAGACCAAGGAAAAGCTCGTCTCGTCGGAGGTCCGGCCGGTCGTCGAGGGGATCATCGGCGAACAGCTGAACCAATGGTTCGAGGAGCATCCGGGCGAGGCGAAAAAGGTCGTCAACAAGATCGTCGAAGCTGCGGTGGCGCGCGAGGCGGCGCGCAAGGCCCGCGAGCTGACCCGCCGCAAGGGGGCGCTGGACATCGCGTCGCTGCCGGGCAAGCTCGCCGACTGCCAGGAGCGCGACCCGGCCAAGAGCGAACTGTTCCTGGTCGAGGGCGACTCCGCCGGCGGCACCGCCAAGCAGGCGCGCAACCGCGCCAACCAGGCGATCCTGCCGCTGCGGGGCAAGATCCTCAACGTCGAGCGGGCGCGTTTCGACAAAATCCTCTCCTCGGCCGAGATCGGCACGCTGATCGCCGCACTCGGCACCGGCATCGGCAAGGAGGATTTCGACGTCTCCAAGTGCCGCTACCACCGCATCATCCTGATGACCGACGCCGACGTCGACGGCAGCCACATCCGCACCCTGTTGCTGACCTTCTTCTTCCGCCAGATGCCGCAGATCATCGAGGCGGGCTATCTCTACATCGCCCAGCCGCCGCTCTACCGCGCCAAACGGGGGGCGTCCGAGGTCTACCTCAAGGACGAGGCGGCGATGGAAAAGCACCTGATGAGCACCGCCATCGACGAGGGCTGCGTCTTGCGCCTGCACGGCGGCGCCGAGATCGCCGGTGCCGACCTTGCCCGAGTCGTCGAGGAGGCGCGAGCCACCCGGCTGCGGCTGGCCCGGCTGTCCGAACGCTTGCCCTTGTCCATCGTGGAACAGGCGGCGATCGCCGGCGCCTTCGACCCCGCCATCATTGCCGACGCTGCCCGCGCCCTGGACGTCACGTCGGACATCGCGCACCGCCTCGATGATCTGTCGCCGCCGGCGGAGCGCGGCTGGCAGGGACTACCGTTGAAGGACGAAGGCGGGCTCGCGTTCACGCGCACGCTGCGCGGCGTCAGCGAGCACCACGTCATCGACCGCGCGGTCATCGATTCCGCCGAGGCGCGGCGCCTCAACGCCCAGTCGGCGGTCCTTCGGGAGCAGTACACCAAGCCCGGCACGCTGGTCGTCAAGGACAAGGAGCACCCCATCTCCGGCCCGGTCGCCCTGATCGAGACGATCATGGACCTCGGCCGCAAGGGCATCGCCTTCCAGCGCTATAAAGGCTTGGGCGAAATGAACGCCGACCAATTGTGGGTCACGACGCTCGATCCCAACGCCCGCACGCTGCTGCAGGTGCGCCTCGGCCACGAGGATGACGCGGAAAAGGTGTTCTCGACCCTGATGGGCGATATCGTCGAGCCGCGCCGCGAGTTCATCGAGACTAACGCCCTCAAGGTCGCCAATCTCGACATCTGAGCACGGCGGTTCCGGTGTCGCGGCGGCCGGTGGCCTCCGGCCCGATCAATCGGTGCCGGAAAAGTACTCCCGATAGCGCCACGGGTCGAACGGATCGTCGTTCGCTGGCGCCGTCGCGGTATCGCGGGCGTCATCGGCGCCACGGCTCGCGGGCATTTTTTGGTGCAGCCACGGCGCCCGCCAGGGGTCAATCCGGGAATCGGTCATCGCTCAACCTCCCAATCCAGTGTCGACGCGGCGGCGCCGGCACGGCGTCCGCAACGTCAATCTCTTTTTCTGACGCAAAGATATTGCCAAAACGTCAACCAAACAAAAGCGATTGTTCGCATTTGGCCGCCGAATGCGTTGCGATTATGGCTTTCGCGCGACTCCCGGCTCGCCGGCGGAGCATCGGCAATCCCTTGACGGCCGCTCGAACGTAAACGATACCAACGCGCTGCCCGCCCGAGGCCGACGCCACACCGGACGCCGCGGGCGGGTGAACCAAAAAAAGGCCTCGCTCCTGTGGACTTCATCCGCGTCTACCGCCGTGTTCTCGCCATGCTGGCGCCCGAACGCCGCCTGGCGATCGCCCTGGCGCTGGCCAACCTGCTGGTGGCGGCGCTGCTGTACGTCGAGCCGGTGCTGTTCGGCCGGCTGGTGGACGTGCTGTCGCGGGCCGGCGACCGGCCGCCCGCCGACACCTGGAGCGACAGCGCCCGGCTGCTCGTCATCTGGGGCGTCGTCGGCGCCGCCGGCATTGTCGCCAACATCCTGGTCGCGCTGCACGCCGACCGGCTCGCCCACCGCCGCCGGCTGATGGCGATGGCGGACTATTTCGGCCATGTGCTGACGCTGTCGCCCGTCTATCACGCCCAGTCCCATTCCGGGCGGCTGCTGAAAGTCATGCTGACCGGCGTCGACAACCTGTTCGGCGTGTGGCTGGCGTTCTTTCGCGAGCATCTGGCCACCTTCATCGCCGTCTTAGTGCTCATGCCCTTGTCGCTGACGCTGAACTGGCGTCTCGGCCTGCTGCTGGTCGCCCTGATGGTCGTGTTCATCGTGCTGACGGCGCTGGTCATCCGGCGCACCGGCCACGCCCAGGGCGAGGTGGAGGAGCTGCAGTCCCGCCTCGCCATGCGGGCCGGCGACGCGCTCGGCAACATCCCGCTCATCCACTCCTACGTCCGCCTCAACGCCGAGTCGCGCACGCTCGGCTTCGTCATCCGCCGCGTGCTCGCCCGGCAGTACCCGGTGCTCAACATGTGGGCGGTGGTCAGCGTGCTCACCCGGTCGGCCTCGACCGTCACCGTCATCGCCATCTTCGTCGTCGGCACCTGGCTCAACCTCAACGGCAAGGCGACCGTCGGCGAGATCGTCAGCTTCATGGGCTTCGCCATGCTGCTGATCGGCCGGCTCGAACAGGCGGTCGGCTTCGCCAGCCGGCTGTTCTTCCAGATGCACGGCCTGCAGCAGTTCTTCGACGTGCTGGACACCCGGCCGACCGTCGCCGACCGCCCGGACGCCCAGGTCCTCGACCGGGTGCGCGGCGACGTGGCGTTCGAGAACGTCACCTTCGCCTATGAGGGCGCCACGCCGGCCGTCCGAGACCTGAGCGTGTCCGTGCCGGCCGGGACCACCGTCGCGCTGGTCGGCACGACCGGCGCCGGCAAGAGCACCGCCATGGCGCTGCTGCACCGGCTCGCCGACCCGCAGCAGGGCCGCATTCTCGTCGACGGCATCGACATCCGCGACGTCACGCTGGAATCGCTCCGCCGCAACATCGCCGTGGTGTTCCAGGACTCGACGATGTTCTACCGCTCCATCGGCGACAACCTGCGCATCGGCCGGCCCGACGCGAGCGACGAGGACCTGGTCCGCGCGGCGACGCGCGCCGAGGCGCACGACTTCATCGCCCGTCTGCCCAAGGGCTACGACGCCGTCGTCGGCGAACGCGGCGCGACGCTGTCCGGCGGCGAGCGCCAGCGCATCGCCATCGCCCGCGCGCTGCTCAAGGACCCGCCCATCCTCATCCTCGACGAAGCGACCAGCGCGCTGGACGCCGCCACCGAGGCGCGCGTGCAGCGGGCGCTGAACGCGCTGATGGCCGGCCGCACCACGTTCATCATCGCCCATCGGCTGTCGACCATCCGCGACGCCGATCTGATCCTCGTCTTCGACCAGGGCCGCATCGTCGAGCGCGGCAGCTTCGACGCGCTGGTCGCCTTGGGCGGCCGCTTCGCCGATCTGGTGCGCACCCAAGTCGGCGCCACCATCGACGACGGCGCCACAATGGCCGATGTTGGCGCCGACACCGACGACGCGCCGGGCGAGGGCGACTCCGGCGACGACGGGGTGATCACGCGGGACGCGGAGGCGCAGCCATGACCGTCGCCCTCGACCCCCGCCTCGCCGCAGACACCGTTCCGCTCGGCCGCTTCGCGCTCTGCCGGGTGCTGCTGATGAACGACGCCCGCTATCCGTGGCTGGTGCTGGTGCCGGAGCGTCCGGGCCTCCGCGAGCTGTTCGATCTGGACGACGCCGGCCAAGGCGTGCTGATGCGCGAGATGTCCGCCGCCGCCCGCGCGCTGGCCGAGGCGTATCAGCCCGACAAGATCAACGTCGGGGCGCTCGGCAACATCGTCGCCCAGCTTCACGTCCACGTCGTCGCCCGCCGCGTCGGCGATCCGGCCTGGCCGGGGCCGGTGTGGGGCCACGGCACGGCCGCCCCTTACGCGGCTCCCGCGCTCGCCGCCGTCCGGGAGCGGATCGTGCCCCGCCTCGGCGCGGGCTTCGCCGCCGCGCCCAATGACTAAGGAGAAAACGCCATGGCCGTCCCGCCGCGCCCGTTGCGCGTCACTGCCGCCGTATTCGGCGCCCTCGCAATCGTCGCCGTCATGAGCGGCTGCCAGGGATCCGGCGGCCCCGCCGACGCGGCGCCCATCGACCTCGCCGGCACCGCCTGGCTGGCCGAGGACATCGACGGCCGCGGCGTCATCGATAATGCCCGCTCGACGCTGAGCTTCGAGGACGACCGCGCCGCCGGCAGCACCGGCTGCAACCGCTATTTCGGACCGTTCTCGGTCCAGGGCGACGAACTGGGCCTCGGTCCGCTGGCCACCACCCGGCGCGCCTGCCCGCCGGCGCTGATGGACCAGGAACGGCGCTTCCTTGCGGCCCTGGAAAGCGTCACGCGCTACGCCTACAGCCGGAAGGGGCTGCTCTATCTCTACGACCAGACGGGAGCGCAGCGCCTGCGCCTGAGCCGCACCGCTGAGCCGTGATCTCATCCATGCCGGGCGGCAGGCCCGGCACGAACAGCGTCCCCTCGCTGCGGAACGGGATCAGCAGCCCGCCCTCCTCGCCCACCTCCAGAGTGCCCGTCAGCGCATAGGCGATGCCGCGCCGGCCGGCGGCGACGGTGATCCGCTCGATCACGTCGGCGTTGCGGATGACCGCCGGCAGGCCGACCAGCGCCGTCGCCGCGCGGGGCACCTGGAAAGTGTCAACAACCCGTCCCACCGCCAGCGTCCGGCCATCCATGGTGAGCCGATAGTCGATGGCGTGGACGAGGAGCGTCTGCTCATCCAAGTTTCTCAGCCGCATGACGATCAGCACCCCGTTTTCGACCGGACCGGGCGCCTCGATGCTGAGCGTCTGCAGGGCGATGTCGGGCGCGATGAGCGGGCCAGCGTCCGGGCCGGTACCGGCGCACGACGCCACGCCCAGCGCCGCCAGCGCCAAGGCCGCGCCGCGCATCCGCCAACCTCCGCCGGTCACGGCTGATTCCCACTCTCACCAATCATGACCCATTGTGACGGCCTTGCCGGCACCCTCGCAAGTCCGCCCATGGGGCCGCGTCTCGCGCCTCCTTAGCGCACGTCGGCGCTTGGACAATGCGCCAGCATCGCCGGCGCGGCCCCTCCCGCCGAGGAAACGCAAAATACGATCTTGAGACATAATGTTAATTGCCATAGCCACTTTGCCGTGCGCAAATAACAGGAAAGACGAAAAAACGGGTGAAAGACTTCCCTTTTGCGCGTTCAGGGGTCGGGTTTCCAACACCCTTCAACCGCGTGTACCGGACGGTCGGAACGTCCTAGGCTCCGGACCCATAAAAGGGATTCCCAAGGCGTAACGAATCTGATTCACACTTCCAAACTGTGGGAGTGTGAAGGATGGCAGACGAGTTTTGGTTGAGCGATGCCCAGTGGGAGCGACTGGCGCCGTTGTTGCCGAACAAGCCGCGCGGTGTGCCGCGAGTGGATGATCGGCGGGTCATCAGCGGGATTATCCACGTTTTGAAATCGGGTGGCCGCTTGGTTGATGCGCCGGCCTGTTATGGACCGCGCAAGACCTTGTACAACCGCTTCGTTCGCTGGGCGGCCAAGGATGTGTGGATCGGCTTGTTCCATACGCTGGCCGCCGCCGGTGGACCGCCGGCCGCGGTATTGCTCGACTTCTCGGCGGTCAAGGCGCATCGGTGCGCCAGTGGCGGTAAAGGGGGGAGCGGACCCAGGCCTTGGCCGCTCGCGCGGCGGACGGACGACGAAGATCCATGCCCTGACCGACGGCACCGGCCGACCGCTCGCGTTCCTACTGACCGGTGGCCAGGCGGCGGATTGCCGGACGGGCGAGCAGCTCCTTGGTTACCAGCGGCCGATGTCCTGGTCCATGCCTATAAAGCGTACGACAACGATCGCCTGCGGCGGCTGATTGAAGCCGGCCGCAGCGTCCCCAACATCCCGCCGAAAGCCGATCGGATCTGGAAGAACTGCTTCTCGCCCTATCTTTACCGATACAGGAACGCCGTCGAGCGCATGTTCGGCCGGCTGAAGGACTTCCGGTGCATCGCCAACCGTTACGACCGCCTCGCTCGGAACGACCTCAGCGCCGTATGCCTTGCCGCAACCGTCAGCTACTGGTTATGAATCTGGAGCCTAGTCTAGCAAGATGCGGACGTGCGCCTCCAGGTCTGCTATTTTCCTCAAGCCCATTCGCGATCCGCACCTCATGGGATGGCTCACTTGATACTCAATGAGATCGTCGGCCAAGACGTGGCGTTTCGACCCAGCACTATTGCTGGCGCATTGGCATGGTCCTGGCCCACAAGGGCCTACCGCCCGATCCGATTCCGTGGCGCGCCGTCGGCCCGGCGCTGGACGCAAACCTTTTCTTCCTCTCCGGAGTGGTGTCGGTGACGCTATTGTAAGGTCTATGGGCTGTTAATTTGGACGGAGAGATAGGGAAAACCGAGGTAACTCCGCCTCTGGCGTCGGATTTCGCGCATTGCGCTTCGCTCCATACGAGGTAGATGTTGCCTCACTCACGTAAGATTAATTAATACGTTTGTCCTTTCTCAACAAATCCCGTTCCAACCAAAACAGATGGTAAAAGTATGAAAGCTAGGGCGGTTGGCAATATAACAGGAATCATTATCAGTATTATGCCTTGCTGGAGCCGGCTGTTATTAAGTGGACAAAAAAATATTGAATTAAGAAAAAAGTTTCCCTTAGTGAGTAATATTCCGATCATTATCTATTCAACTGCGCCTGTTAGCGCTATTGAAGGTCGAGCATTGTTGAGACGATCTTACTCAGCGAGTCCAGATGATTTGTGGAACATGGTCGCTGACGGTTGTGGCGTGACAAGGTATCAATATAACGCCTACTTTCACGACGCCAGAACTGCGGTGGCGTTATTTCTCGTAGATCTGGAACAATTGGTACAGCCAATTCACCTTTCCCATCTACGTGCCACATTCGGCTTTAGGCCTCCAGTATCTTGGAGAAGAGCTAAATCCGAAGAGGTTTTTATGTTGCATAAAGATAACTGATGAAAAAATTCATTTTTATTTGTGGTATTTCTGGAGTTGGAAAATCTTTTCTTTTAGAACACGCAAAGACGAATATTCCAAACATCAATGTGTTGTCTGCAGGGAAGTTTTTTAATGAATTTAAAGACGAAAACGACATTTACACCCGCCAAATCAAAATTGCACTGAAATTATCACAATGCAGAGGTATTGGACGAATTATATTAATAGATGGCCACCTATCTTTTTTAAAAAATCACACCCTTTTTGAGGTTCCGTTTGCGGCAATTGAAATAGTTCGTCCCGATGGAATAGTAGTTGTCATTGATGATTGCGAAATAATTGCAGAAAGAAGGCGGGGCGATAAAAACAGGATCCGCGAACATTTAGAGCCTGATCGTCTAGGGCAATGGCAGAAGCTAGAGTGTAGTTTGGCATCCCGCTACGCTAAACGTCTGTCAGTTCCCTGTAAGGAGGTGACAGCAAGTGACATCTCTCACTTTATGTCGACTATTAAGGATCTTGCCTTGACTGCATAAGTAGGCCGGCAGGTTCATTGAAAAAGAACTCTAGCTTACCTTCTCGATACAGGCCATTTACGACGGAAGTCAGACAAAATCCATAACTACAGAATACCCTCTCGAAAGCCGGCATTTTCTCTTCATTCACGGTCGCCAGCGGCAAGTCAGTATTTAGCCACTGCATCAGATTATCCATAACACGGAGGCCCATGCCGCGGCCTTCGTAATCCGGCGCGACCCTAATGGTACAGAGCTTTTTCTCTCTCTCCTCATTTTTCGCAATCCCAAGGGCAACAATCTCTCCATGCCGCTCGATCATAACAAGGCACCGAGAGATTCCAATGTAAGGGGTAACCTTGTTGACGAACCAGTGGCTAATGCCGGGATAGGCATGAGAAAGTGGTAGAAGGAATTGGAGAGCTCTCTGCGCCTTAATTGCATCACTCTGTTCGTGCAGGATTTTCGGTTCGCGCACCACCATCATTTTTTACTCTCCCGTGTATCAATTCTGGTTGTGTTCAGGACACTTGCGGTGCGCAACATCCTGAACAAGTGGAACGCTTCTATTTTGGTAAGTTGGAATATAGCCGGATATATAACTGCCAAGTGCTCCAATCAGCGCGGCAAAAAAAATAAATCTTACAACAGTCCAAGTGTTGCTTTCTCTAATGCGAAATTTAAGGAAGGCATTGAAATCCCTGATTGAGGTATCGTGTGCCTCTTGCAAAGGTACCTTCCAATGATAAATGACCATGTGTGAAGGAAGAATGTCTCCTACGTATTCGTCCCACATCCCACTCTCTAGCATTCGTGATTTATGAAATTGCTGATGCCCAGAAACGAATTCTGCCCTTACATCAGTCGCTAGTAAAAAATGAATTTGCTCAATATGGAATACGGTATTTCCACGGTCCCTTAATTTTCTAGTTACGGGTTGTGGTAGATTTCGTAATTCATTAAGTCGAAAATCGACGCACTCCAATCGATCGAACCCACTTAATAATCGGCCATCCCATGGCGTGATAGTCTTAATAAACGGATTATCGACGATATGTGAAAGATATAGTCTTAGCCTAAAGTATATTTGTGATTCTGAATTAATATTATTTATTGCACGATCTATAGAAATTCTTTTTATCTTAATAATGGTTCCGATTGGATCGTCTAAAATTTCGGTTTCCATCTCATCTGTTTCCAAACGCCAAATTCGTGCGTACGATGTTCTCTGTCCGTCGATTATCCTTGATAAGTCAATATACTTGTACTGATTTCCGTCTTCACGATAGAGTTCTTCGTTAAATACGCCAACTACTATTTTTTCATCGAATTTAGGAGCAAGGTCCTCTATGGGACCACATTTCGTTGGTATATATAGAAATATATTTTCCACTGCCGCATAGTCAGAAAGAAGAAGACCGATATCAAGGAATGATTTTATTTTCGCTTTTGTTGGTTTATAGTGCCAAAGATTGAAATGTAGTGTCACTTTGGCATCGGAAGCTTGTTGTGGGCGTTGCTGGTACCATACTGCCATGCTTCGCCCAACGGTTTGCCGCTGACCCTCTCTTGTAACCATATCCGTACTTGCCAACGAAATTTGTACCGAAAACGCGACGATAGCACCATATTTTGTATAGTGTTGTAAATGCTGATAAGCATGAGTAGCGCGGTATAGCCATCAGGCATATTCCGCTGGATGAATTTTTTTCATAGCAAGGTAATAGGAGAGTTTCGCTGACGCGAATCCGTCCTACCAAGGTGAGTTATTAAAGACGATAGATTTATCGCCGAAAGTTCCAACTCGTTCACCTCCTACCTTATCCTCCCGCGCGCCAGCCCGGTCCGCAGAGCATCGCCCAACCGACCGACCTAAACCGCGCAAACGGGTCGGGTGTGAGTCCCGGAGTCTTTCCGCTCGGCACCCGTCACAGCCTCTCGGCGTTGAAGGTGTCGCAGGCGTTCAGGTCGCCGGTTTCCAGTCCGCGCCGGAACCAGCGCGCGCGCTGCTCCGAGGTGCCGTGGGTGAACGAGTCCGGCACCACGTAGCCCTGGGTGCGCCGTTGCAGCCGGTCGTCGCCGATGGCGTGCGCGGCGTTCAGCGCCTCGTCGATGTCTCCCGCCTCCAGCATCGGCCGCGACGCCTCGGTGCGGCGGGTCCACACGCCGGCCAGGCAGTCGGCCTGCAGCTCCATCATCACCGACAGCCGGTTGGCGTCGGCGCGGCCGACCCGCCGCTGCAGGTCTTCCACCTGGGGCGCGACGCCGAGGATGTTCTGCACGTGATGGCCGACCTCGTGCGCGATGACGTAGGCGGCGGCGAAGTCACCGGACGCGCCGAAGCGGCTCTTCATCTCGCGAAAGAACGCCGTGTCGAGATAGATCTTGCGGTCCGACGGGCAATAGAACGGCCCGACGGCGGAGTCGGCAAGGCCGCACGCCGACGACACCGAGCCGGAAAACAGCACCAGCCGCGGCTCCTCGTAGCGCTGGCCGGCCTCGGAAAACACGGCCTGCCAAGTGGTCTCGGTCTCCGCCAGCACCACGGAGACGAACTGCCCCATCTCGTCGTCGGCTTGGGTCCGGCCCTGCTGCTGTTGCGGCGCCGGTTGCAGGCCGGCGCCGGGACCCGGACCCTGGGTCAGGAAGCTGGGGTTGATGCCGAAGAACGCGAGGGCCAGCAACAGAAGAAGCCCGCCGATGCCGCCGCCGACGCGCATCGGCCGGCCGCCCGGGATGCGCATCCGCCCGCCCGGCGACATGCCGCGCCGGTCCTCGATGTTGCTGCTGCCGCGCCGTCCCCGCCAGAGCATCGCCGCCTCCGTCCCTAATCGTGGCCGTCGCTCGGACCACCTTTGTATCAGCGCCTTCCGGCGTCGTTGCGCCAGTATTTACGCACACATGCGGCGCGGTCAATCGCGGGGCACGCAACCTTTCGGCGATTGCGCGCCCGCCAGCCCTCTCGTAAGGTGCCGCCATGGCACCGAAGGGGGGCACCCACGCCGTCGGCGTGTCCGAGCGCATCGACCGCATCCGTCTCGCCCGATCGGAGAACGTCGGGCCGGTGACGTTCCGGCGGCTGCTGGCCGGCTGCGGCTCGGCGGAAAGGGCGCTGGCCCGTCTGCCGGACCTGGCGCGCCGCGGCGGCCGCCCGAGCGTCCGCATCGTCTCCCGCGACCAGGCTGAGGACGAGCTGGCGGCCCTCGACCGGCTGGGCGCCCGGCTTATCGTCTGGGGCGACGCCGACTATCCCCGCCGTCTCGCCGCCATCGACGACGCGCCGCCGCTGCTGGCGGTCATCGGCGATGGCGTCATCCTGGCGCGGCCGTCGGTGGCGATCGTCGGCAGCCGCAACGCGTCCCTGAACGGCCGCCGGCTGGCCGAGTCCCTCGCCGCCGACATCGGCCGCGCCGGCTGCGTGGTCGTCTCCGGCCTCGCCCGCGGCATCGACGCCACCGCGCACCGGGGCGCGCTGGCCACCGGCACCGTCGCCGTCGTCGCCGGCGGCGTCGACGTCATCTACCCGCGCGAGAACACGGACCTCTACCGCCGCATCGCGGAGAGCGGCGCCGTGGTGTCCGAGCTGCCGCCCGGCGTCGCCCCGCAGGCGCGCCATTTCCCCCGCCGCAACCGCATCATCTCCGGCCTGGCGCAGGCGGTCGTCGTCGTCGAGGCCAACACGCGGTCCGGCTCGCTGATCACCGCGCGCATGGCCCTGGAGCAGGGACGCGACGTCGGCGCCGTTCCCGGCTCGCCGCTGGACGGCCGGGCGCGCGGCTGCAACGATCTGATCCGTCACGGCGCCCAGCTGGTCGAAAACGCCGGCGACGTGCTCGGCCTCGTCTTCGGGGCGGCCGGACTCCCGTCCGTGCACGACGACCGGCGCTGCGCCGCCGCCCGATCGGACGGGCTCGCCGATGGCCACGACACCACCGCCGAGATCGCCTTTGACCTCGACGCCGACCCCTTGGACGACGCCCTCGACGATGCCCCCGACGGTGGCCCCGACGGCGGCCCCGACGGTGGCGATGCACGGGATTCCGTGCTGGCGCTTCTCTCGCCGACACCGGTTTCTGTTGACGACGTCGTTCGGATTTGTCACTTGCCGGCAGCGCAGGTCAACACCATCCTGCTCGAAGGGGAACTCGGTGGGTGGCTCGAACGTCATCCCGGTAACCGTGTTGCTCTCGTTACACCACCATCGGGAGCGTGAACGTATGGATGTGGTCGTCGTCGAATCGCCGGCGAAAGCAAAGACCATTAATAAGTATCTGGGCGACGGCTATCACGTGCTCGCCAGCTACGGTCACGTCCGCGATCTGTCGGCCAAGGACGGCTCGGTCCGCCCCGACGACGGCTTTTCCATGCAGTGGGAAGTCGACGCGCGCGCGGCCAAGCACATCAAGGAAATCGCCGCCGCCGTCCGCAAGGCGCGACGCCTCTATCTCGCCACCGACCCGGACCGCGAGGGCGAGGCGATTTCGTGGCACGTCTACACCGTCCTCGATGCCCAGAACGCCCTGAACGGCATCGACATCAAGCGCGTCGCCTTTAACGAGATCACCCGCAACGCGGTGGCCAAAGCCTTCGACAACCCGCGCGAGCTGGATCAGGAGCTGATCGCCGCCTATCTGGCGCGCCGCGCGCTGGACTATCTCGTCGGCTTCACGCTGTCGCCGGTGTTGTGGCGCAAGCTGCCGGGCAGCCGCTCGGCGGGCCGCGTGCAGTCGGTGGCGCTGCGGCTGATCTGCGAGCGCGAGACCGAGATCGAGGCGTTCGTCTCGCAGGAATACTGGACCGTCCGGGCCGAGTTCGAGACCGATGCCGGCGACCGGGTGACCGCCGGCCTGACCCACCTGGACGGCGCCAAGCTGGACAAGCTGAGCCTCGGCGACCAGGCGGCGGCGGACCACGCGGTCGCCGCCATTCGCGCGCGGACGTTCGCCGTCGATCAGGTGGAGCGCAAGCAGACCCGCCGGCATCCGGCGGCGCCGTTCATCACGTCGACGCTGCAGCAGGAGGCGTCGCGCAAGCTGTCGTTCAGCGCCAAGCAGACGATGCGCCTCGCCCAGCAGCTCTACGAGGGCGTCTCCATCGGCGGCGAGACGGTCGGCCTGATCACCTACATGCGGACCGACGGCGTGACGATGGCCCAGGACGCCATGCACGCCTGCCGGGATCTGATCACCGCCGACTTCGGGCCGAATTATTGCCCGGAAAAGCCGCGCTTCTACAAGTCCAAGGCAAAGAACGCCCAGGAGGCGCACGAGGCGATCCGCCCCACCGACGTGCGCCGCCGGCCATCGGACGTTCAGCCGTATGTCTCCGCCGAGCAGCTCAAGCTGTACACGCTGATCTGGAAACGCACGCTCGCCAGCCAGATGGAGTCCGCCCTTGTCAACCAGGTGGCGGTGGATATCGCGTCCCCCGATCGCCAGGTGATCCTGCGCGCCACCGGCTCGGTCATCGCCTTCGACGGCTTCCTCAAGCTGTACCGGGAGGGCCGCGACGACGGTGACAAGAACGACTCGGGCGCGGATGGCGACAAGGATGACGCCGCCAACGTTCTGTTGCCGGACCTGGCCGAGGGCGAAGCGCTGGACACCAAGGACGTCACGCCCGAACAGCATTTCACCCAGCCGCCGCCCCGCTACACCGAAGCGAGCCTGGTCAAGCGGCTGGAGGAGCTGGGCATCGGCCGTCCGTCGACCTACGCCAGCATCATCAGCGTCCTGCAGGACCGCAAGTACGTGCGTCTGGAAAGCCGGCGCTTTTTCCCGGAGGACCGCGGCCGGCTGGTGACGGCGTTCCTCGCCAGCTTCTTCGACCGCTACGTCGCCTATGGCTTCACCGCCGACATGGAGGCCCGCCTGGACGACGTGTCCGGCGGCCGGCTCGACTGGAAACAGGTGCTGGCCGAGTTCTGGCGGGACTTCAGCCAGTCCGTCGACGACATTAAGGGTCTGCGCGTCAGCGAGGTGCTGGACGCCCTGGACCGGGACCTCGGCCCGCACTTCTTCCGCGATCCCGGCGACGGCAGCGATCCTCGGAAATGTCCCGTCTGTGACAGCGGCCGCCTGAACCTCAAGCTCGGCAAGTACGGCGCCTTCATCGGCTGCTCCAACTATCCCGAATGCCGCCACACCCGGCCGCTGCTGCCGGTGCGCGGCAACGGCGACGGCGACGCCCTTGCCGGCGACGGCGGCCACCGCGAGCTCGGCCTCGATCCCGCGACGCAGCAGATGGTGACGCTGCGCAAGGGGCCGTACGGCTATTACGTGCAGCTCGGCGAGGCGTCGGTGGCGCCGGCGGCCAACGGCGCCACCGACGCGCCGGCGGCCCCGGCGGCGAAGGGCGCCAAAGCGTCGAAATCCTCGAAAGCGGCCAAGGCTCCTAAGGCCCCCAAGGCGCCGAAGCCGAAGCGGGCCTCGCTGCCGGCGAAAATGGACCCGGAGCAGGTGGACCTCGACCGCGCGCTGGCCCTGCTGGCGCTGCCGCGGCTGGTCGGCTCGTCGCCCAACACCGGCGAGGACATCATTGCCGGCCTCGGCCGTTTCGGCCCCTACCTGAAGGTCGGCGACACCTACGTCTCGCTGAAGGGCGACGACGACGTGCTCACCATCGGGCTCAACCGGGCGATGGAGCTGATCGCGCGCAAGCCGGCCGGGCGAACCCCCGCCCGACGCCTCGGCGAGCACCCCGCCGACAATCAGCCGGTCGTCCAGCGCAGCGGCCGCTATGGTCCGTACGTCGAGCACGCCGGCACCCGCGCGACCATTCCCGCCGACCGCGACGCCGACGCGATCACGCTCGCCGACGCGGTGGCCCTCCTTGCCGAAAAGGTCTCGCGTGCCGGAACGGCGGCGAAGGCACCGAAAACCGCCAAGGCGCCGGCAAAAACGACGAAAACGACCAAGGCGGCCAAAACCGCCAAAACCACCAAAACGTCCCGCACGGCGACGAAGAAGACCGCGACGTCCGAAGAACCGGACGCCTCCCGCTCGGATACCGAGGAGCCGCCGTTCTGAGCCTCCGGGATCGGCCGCGCCTGTGACGAAACCAAGGAAGCCGATGCCCAAGGCGGCGCCCCTCCCCAGCCGTGAACAGGTTCTCGACTACATCCGCGGCAACGACGGGACGGTCAACAAGCGCGAGATCGCCCGCGCCTTCGGGCTCAACGCCGACCAGCGCGTCGAGCTGCGCCGGATGCTCAAGGATCTGCAGAACGACGGCGTGATCGAACGCCGCCGCGGCCGGCGCTTCAGCCGCCCGGGTGCGCTGCCCTCCGTCGCGGTGGTGGAAATCTCCGGCCTCGATACCGACGGCGAGGTGTTCGCCCGGCCCGTCGGCTGGGAAGGGCCGGAAGCGCCGCGCATCTTCGTCGCACCGGAAAAGCGCGGCCGCTCGGCGCTGGGCATCGGCGAGCGCGTGCTGGCCCGCCTCAAGTCCGTCGGGCCCGACATGTACGAGGCGCAGGTCATCCGCCGCCTCGTCGCGCCCCGGCCGCGCACGCTCGGCATCTACAGCCTTGTCGGAAACGAAGGCCGCATCCTGCCCATCGACCGCCGCCAGCGGGACGAGCTGGTTGTGCCGCCCGGCGACTCCCTCGACGCCGAGCCGGGCGAGCTGGTGTGGGTGGAGACGCGCAGCGCGCGGCCGCTCGGCCTCCGCCACGCCAAGGTGGTGGAGCGCCTCGGCCCGACCAGCGGCCCGCGCTCGATCACCATGATCACCATCCACGATCACGACATCCCCGTCGCCTTTTCCGCCGCCGCGCTGGCCGAGGCGGAAGCCGCCGGCCCGGCGCCGGCCGAAGGGCGGGACGATCTGCGCGACTGCCCGCTGGTCACCATCGACGGCGCCGACGCGCGCGACTTCGACGACGCGGTGTGGGCCGAGGCCGATCCATCGCCGGACAATGCCGGCGGCTGGCATCTGCTGGTCGCCATCGCCGACGTCGCCTGGTACGTCCGCCGCGGCTCGGCGCTGGACTCGGCGGCCGGCGAGCGCGGCAACTCGGTCTATTTCCCCGACCGCGTCGTGCCGATGCTGCCGGAGGCGCTCTCCAACGGCTGGTGCTCGCTGGTTCCGGCCGAAGACCGGCCGTGCCTGGCGGCGCACATGTGGATCGACGCCGACGGCCGCCTTATCGGTCACCGTTTCGTCCGCGGCCTGATGCGCTCGGCGGCGCGCCTCACCTATGAACAAGTGCAGGCGGCCGTCGACGGCCAGCCGGACGACCGCACGGCGCCGCTGCTGGAGCCGGTCATCCGGCCGCTCTACGGTGCCTACGCGGCCCTCGCGCGCGGCCGCGCGGCTCGCGGCGTGCTGGAGCTGGACGTGCCGGAGCGGCGCGTCGCCATCGCCGAGGACGGCAGCGTCGCCGGCATCCACGTGCGCGAGCGTGTCGACAGCCACAAGCTGATCGAGGAGTTCATGATCGCCGCCAACGTCGCCGCCGCCGAGACGCTGGAGAGGCGGAAGGTCCCCTGCCTCTACCGCGTGCACGACCGGCCGTCGCTGGAAAAGCTGCGTTCGCTGCGCGAGTTCCTGGACACCATCGGCATCGGTCTGCCGCGCGGCGACGCGCTCAAGCCGAAGGACTTCAACCGCATTCTGGAGCGGGCGGCCGGCCGGCCGGAGGCGCGCCTCGTCAACGAGGTGGTGCTGCGCAGCCAGGCGCAGGCCGCTTATGACCCCGAAAACATCGGTCACTTCGGCTTGGCGCTGCGCCGTTACGCCCATTTCACGTCGCCGATTCGCCGCTACGCCGACCTGGTCGTGCACCGCCGCCTGATCGGCGCGCTGGCGCTCGGCCCCGGCGGCACCGGCGCCGATGACGACGACCATCTGTCCCCGGTCGCCGATCACATCTCGGCCACCGAGCGCCGCGCCGCCGCCGCCGAGCGGGACGCCACCGACCGGTTCACCGCCAGCTTCCTGGCCGATCGCGTCGGCGCCGCCTTCCGCGGCCGCATCAACGGCGTCACCCGTTTCGGGCTGTTCGTCACCCTGGACGACACCGGCGCCGATGGTCTCGTGCCCGTCGCCAGCCTGCCCGACGACTATTACGTGCATGACGCGTCGGCCCATCGCTTGACGGGACGCACGTATGGCCTCACCTTTCGCCTCGGCGATCGGGTAGAGGCGCGTCTGGTCGAGGCCAATCCGGTCACCGGCGGCTTGATTTTGGAGTTGTTGAGCGGCATCCCGGAAAAAGGCCGCCCGCGAACCGGGGTCCGCCCGCCGTCCCCCGCCGACCGCCGGCGCAGCGATCGCCGCCCGGGGCGCCGGCGTTAGGCCCGGGGCGTTGGCGTTAGGGAAGTCCGCGCCAACGCGCTGGCGAACAACGGAAAGGTCTTGATGGAGTCCACCTTCATTTACGACTCGGCACCCTTCCGCTCCGCCCACGCGGTGACTCTGGCGGAAGGTACCCACGGCCTCGTCGCGTCGTGGTTCGCCGGCCGCGCCGAGGGCTCTCCGGACGTGGCGATCTGGGTCGCCCGACACGATGGCGCGCGCTGGCAGGCGCCGGAAAAGGTCGCCGACGGCCGCGTCTCCCGGTTGCGCCGCCATCCGTGCTGGAACCCGGTCCTGCACCAGGTGCCCGACGGCCCGCTGCTGCTGTTCTACAAGGTCGGCCCGCGTCCCAGCCGCTGGTGGGGCATGCTGATGCGCTCCGACGACGGCGGCAGGACGTTCTCGCCGCCGGAGCGGCTGCCCCGCGGCATCCTCGGGCCGATCAAGAACAAGCCGGTGAACGGCGCCAACGGCGACCTGTTGTGCCCGTCCTCGGTGGAGGACGACGGCTGGCGGGTGCATGTGGAGTTCACGCGCGATTGCGGCGTCTCCTGGCGGCGCAGCCCGCCGCTGAACAAGCGCAAGGCGATGAAGGCGATCCAGCCGACCCTGCTGCCCTTTGCCAACGGCCGCGTTCAGCTCCTGTGCCGCACCCGCCAGGGCGCCATCGGCGAAGCGTGGTCCGACGACCACGGCCGCACCTGGTCGCCGGTGTGGCTCACCGGCCTTCCCAACCCCGACAGCGGCATCGACGCGGTGATGATGGCCGACGGCCGGGCGCTCCTCGTCTACAACCACACCGCCACCGGCCGCACGCCGCTGACGCTGGCCGTCTCGTCCACCGGCGAACGCTGGCGCGTGCTCCGCAACATCGAATCCGACCCCGGCGAATTCTCCTACCCCGCCGTCATCCAATCCGCCGACGGCCGCATCCACATCGCCTACACCCACAACCGCACCAACCTCCGCCACGTAACGCTGACCCCCGACGAATTGGGTTAGCGCGCCACGTCATGCACGGCGGCTGGGTGTACATCATGACGAACCGGCCCAACGGCACGCTCTACGTGGGCGTCACCAGCCATCTGGCCCGCCGCGTTTGGGAGCATCGGGAGGGCGTGGCGGAGGGCTTCACCAAGCGGTATGGACTTAAGCGTTTGGTGTACGCCGAAAGCCACGACGACATCGTCACCGCCATCCAGCGCGAAAAGAACATCAAGCACTGGCCGCGTGCCTGGAAGGTGCGTTTGATCCTCGACACCAATCCGGAGTGGACGGACCTCTACGACCGCCTCGCGTAAAGTGCGTGGATGCGCGGGTCGAGCCCGCGCAGGACGGACGTGTGAAGGTGCGTGCCGCTGCCCCCTTTCCGTCATGGCCGGGCTCGACCCGGCCATCCACGCCTTAACCGCCGCTGGATGCGCGGATCGCGTCCGCGCATGACGAAAGGAAAGCCGCACGGCACCCACTTCCCGTCATGGCCGGGCTTGACCCGGCCATCCATCGACCCGCCGTCACTTGATCCGGAAGTGATTTCGCACCGCCAGCAGGATCAAAAAGATCAGTACTGCCGACAGCGGATACTGCACAAACCCCCACCAGGTCGCACAGTCCGGAACCACCGGCGCGCCACCGGGCTGCACGCCGTAGAGGCAACCATAAATCTCGTCGATCTTGGCGCGGGGCACCTGACCAAAGCCCAACAGGCCCTTGTGGAAAGACAATTGCAGCGCGTCAAACCCCCCTGACCCACAGGCGCCAGGCCACGGTGTCTCGACGACGGCGGGACGCAAACCGGCATAGATCAAGCCGAACACGCCAACGCTGCCTAACCACCATGCGATGGGCCTCATGATCGAGCGTCCAAAGTCAGACAGCACTTGGTAAAAAAGCCCAAACCAAAACACCGCGTGCCGGGGCGTGTCCTCACCCCAGCGCCGCGCTAGAAGCTCGCCCCGGAAGTACTCCAGCTCGCGGGCGTGGTCTTGCTCCTGAATCGCCAAGCGTTTCAACGCCCGCCAGCGCGCCGCGCGGTCGGGATCAGCGGTTCGGCGTTGAGTCAACCAAGTTTTCGCGCGCATCCACCGCGCCGTCAGAAATCGGCGTCGAATGCTCTGCTCGACCCGCGTCAATTTCTTTGCGATCCGGAAATTCTTTTTGATCGCAGAGCATAAGCCGCGTTGGGAACTCTGCTGCTCAATCCTGATATCGTCCAGCCGCGGCGCTTCCGCAAAATGTGCCTGTATGAAGTACGGCACGCATCGGAACTTGGCGCCCATAAGTTCGAACGCGGACTTTGCTTCAATGGCATTGAAAACAGTAATCCCTTCAAAATTCGCGAGACCAAAGAAGGTGTATCCTTTAAATATAGCTTGCTGAAACAACGCAGCATCGGAAAACGTCGACATGCAGAAATACGCAATGCCTTTGAACTTGGCGAAAGTGAAGCGCGCCGTGCATGAGAAGGCCGCTGCGTCAAAGGCCGCCACGCGCGAGAAAGTTGCGTAAGAAAAATCCGCTTCACCTGAAAAGGCAACATCTTGAAATATTGCTCCGTCCGAAAAGTTCGCTTGTAGAAACCCTGCGTCGTTTGAAAAGACCGCTTCACGAAAACGCGCTTCAGCTGAGAATGTTGTCTTGAAGAATCGTGCTTTTCCAGGGAAGTGAAAGCGGGCGAAGTCAGATACTTGCTCGAAAATGTGATTTGAAAAATCGACCGCCGCTGCACAATCCCAGTCTCGTCTCTTAGACTTCATCGCACGGGCGTTCGAACCCTCAACCCACTCACCTTCCGCCTCAAGTGCTGCGCGTTTGACGAGCATCTCCTTCGCCCAGGCGTTCCAGGCGTCCCGGCCTCGAGCGTAGAGCGCCAGGCTCTCTTCCTTATTCATGCTGCTGATTGCCCCCCAAGCGCCCGTTCCAGTACCTTCCCCCTTACTTTAGCCCCTACCGCACCGCCACGAAGCACGCGTAGTTTTCCGCCGGTGTCGGGGTCTCGACGTTCGGCTCCAGGTGCGCGAGGCAGCGGGGATCGGCGAAGCCGGCGGCCGTCAGCAGGCTCAGGTGGCGGGCGATGGGGAAGCGGCCGGGCTCGAAGGCGTGCGGCGTGCCGTCGGGCTTGATGAAGTCGCCGTTCAGCAGCACGCCGCCGTCGGCCAGCGTCTCGAAGCAGCGCGCGTAGACGTTGGCCACCGCCGCCTCGCTGCCCAGGTCGTGCAGGGACCAGGTCGACACGATGGCGTCCGGCCGCCGCGACAAGGCCCTCGGCCACGTCTGATCGAGCAGGTCTGCGGTGGTGAACGTCACGCGGGCCGCCAAAACCCCCAGCGTCTCCCGCGCGATGGCGGCCATGGGCGCCGAGAAGTCGACGCCCTCATAGGTCAGCCGGTCGGCGCGCTCCAGGATGTGCCGCGCCAGGTAGCCGGGGCCGATGCCCAATTCGACGACGTGGGCCGCCGGGCCGCCGCGAACCAAGACCTCGTTCAGGATCATGTCGAACAAAGCCAAGCGCGGCGGCGTCGGCACGAACCGCGCCGCCCAACCGCGCACGAAGTCGGCGTCGTGAAACGCATGCTCGGCCCCGACCACGTCCGCCATGTTTCCTCGTCTCCCTTGCCGGATCGCCGGAACCGCGCGGCCCGCGCCGGTCGCGCCCCCGATTCCGGCCGCCCCGGCTCAGGAGTGTGCCGCCACCCCGGTGTCGTTGATACTACCGGCAATAAAGGTGCTTAGCTTAGCATCGTGGCTGGCCATGTGGCGGCTCAGCCAGTAGCGGAAATAGCGCGCGACGGCCGGGGCGTCGCGGCGGCGGAGCGCGTCGCCGAGGCTGGCGACGAAGTCCTCGGCGTCCTGCAACAGCCGCCCGTGGTCGCGGTGGTGGTCATCGTACTCCGGATAGGCAAGCAGCCGCATCCGCTCCTCTTCCTCGTGAAAATGCCAGCGCGCGTACATCAGAAAGCTGCGCACACGCTCGCGCACATGGGCCGCGGTCTCGTCATGCTCGCAGGCCCAAACGATGCGGTTGTAGAGATCGATCAGTTCCCGATGCGGCCCGTCCACGTCGGGAATACCGCTGACGACGCTCCCGCTGAGCGTCAGAAACCCGTCATCCATGATGCCGCGTCCCTCCCTCGCCCCGGGCCGCCGCGCATGTTGAGCGCTTGTTCGCCAACGCGCCTCCGTCTCGTGGATGGCCCGCTTGCCATCCCCGCGCCGCCGCGGGTTACGGCGCGGCCGGTCCGTACGGCTGACGCTTTTTCACGGCCCCGTCCACCAATGGTGGCACATGCGCCTCAACCCATACCCCGCGCGGGTATTACATACCGGCGATGGTCGCCGCGCAAGGTCCTTTCACCGGCGTGCGCCTCGTGTCCCCTACGCCGCCGGCAGCAGCCCGGCGCGTTTCAGATACGCCTCGAACAGCGGCACCGTAAAGGCGATGTCGCCATGGGCGGGGCTGTAGATCATGCCCTTGCGAATGATCGCGGCGCGCCGTGGGCCCAGGCTCTGCACGCTGTCGCCCAGCGTGTCGGCCACGTCGGATGAGCGATAGGGGCCCTTGCCCAAGCGCGCCATGGCGATGACGTAGTCGCGCTCCTTCGGCGTCAGGCGCTCGAAGCGCACGCGGAAAAACCCCGCGTCCAGCCGCGCGAGCGCCGCAGCCGAGGCGCGCTCGACATCGTCGGCGCCGATCGGCGAGGTTTCCGCGACGTTCCACGCCTGATAGCCCCACTCCTGGAGAAAATACGGATAACCGTGCGTGCGCGTCGCGATGAGGTGCAGCGCCTCGTCGGTCACGGTTTCGCCCTCGTTCTCGATCGGCTGGCGGATGGCGGCCAGCGCCGCGGTATGGTCGAGCGCGCCGACCGGCGGATAGCTGAACAGCCGCTCGGCGTAGGATTTCGCCTCGCTGGACAGCGCCGCCATCTGCGGCAGGCCGGCGCCGAAAAACAGCACCGGCAGCGCCTTCTGATTTCCGCGGTGAATGGCGACGATCAGCGCCGACAGCTCCTCCTCGGAAAGGTACTGCACCTCGTCGATGAGCAGCGTCCACGCCTTGCCGGCCGCCTTCGCCGCCTCGCCGACGCGGATGAACAGATCGCTCAGGTCGTCTTCCAAATTGCCGCTGTCGGCGGAGCCGGCTTCCGGATCGACGGACAGTGAGACGTCGCCAACGGAAATCCGGAACGCGCTGGCGAAGGCGCGCAGCGCCCGCATCGCCTTGTGGGTGGCGGTTTTCGCCGCTTCCACCATCGACAGCTTGCGCAGCACGCGGTGCAGGCGGGGGTAGATCAACTCCGCCAGCCGCTTGTCCTCCGGTGCTTCGATGAAGGCGGTCAGGTGCCCGTGCGCCTCCGCAAGCCGCTCGATCTTATTGAGCAGCACCGTCTTGCCGGTACCGCGAAGTCCCAGCAGCATCTGCGACGCATGATGCTTTCCCTGCACGACGCGCTGCAGCGCGATCGCGGCGTCCGAGAGGATCGCGTCACGGCCGGCCAGTTCCGGCGGTTGCGAGCCGGCACCGGGAGCGAATGGGTTTCGGACCGGGTCCATCCCCCGTGTGTATAAAGTTTATCCTCGTATATCAATGGTAACTTATACAAAGGTATAAGTTTGTAGATTCCGGCGTTCCGCATGTCGCGTCCGCCTACGCTGCCCGGTCGGGAGCGTGCGGTGACGCTGCTCACCCGAATGGTAACGCAAACAATTTGAATTTGCATAATCTATCGACGATCACTGACCAAAATGGCAAGTGTTCAAATAAATTTAATGGAACTGTCGCTAACGATTGAAGCACGACTGAAATAAAAACCGACAGTCAGCGACGCGAATTTTGCCATCTTTTCGGCAACGTCCCGTGAACGCGCGCACGAAGTGTGCGCTTTGCCCCGCGGAACATAAGGAACATTGCGCATAGGCTTTCTAACCAGCGTCCGGTCCATGGTCATCGGACAGGACATGATTTTCAAAAGTAACAAGCATTGAACGCGAACGTCGTTAAATGACCCAGCATTATTTGAATTATAATCATAATACTCTGTAAGTTACATAAATATAAATCTGGGACGAATCACATTACGTGGCAAGTGTAATGCAATGTTCATAGTATATTATCCGCCTAATGTGGCGGCTTTCCTTATTATAAGTCTTGTAAAAATTGCTCTTTGTCGACAATTTTGTGCGAGGAAAACGTAAAATGGCTGCAATGCTTGAGGGATTTAACGGGTTCACGACCAGTGCGGTGCACACGGTTGGATATGGGCTCAATTCGACGGGTGCCCTGAACGACCTGAACAACCCCGCCGGGGGGTACGTTCCGCCCGGCGAGTTGGACGGTATTGGCGCCTACGCGCTGAACACCGAGACGGTGCGCTTGTTCGTTAACCACGAGCTTGGCAACAACCTTGGCTACGGCTACCAGGTCTCCGACGGTGACGGCGGCAGCTTTGCGATGGTTGGCGCGCGAGTCTCTTACGTCGATATCGACACGGTCTCGCGCGAGATCGTCGACAGCGGTGTTGCCTATAACACCATCGTCGATGCCAACGGCGATATCGCGACGAGCACGGCTTTCCTGGAGAACGACGCGCCAGGCTTCGCCCGCTTCTGTTCGGGCGCTCTTTTCGAGGGTGAGACGTATGGCGTCGACCAGGGAATCGAGAACACGATTTACTTCGCCGGCGAAGAAGACGGATTCCCCTTCAATCCCATCGGCGGCGCGGAGTGGGCCCTCGACGCGGAAACCGGGACACTGTACGAGGTGCCGGCCATGGGCCGCGGCGCCTGGGAAAACGTGACCCAGCTCAACACCGGGACCACCACCCACGTCGCGTTTGCCCTCTTCGACGACACATCGCCCGTCGACACCGATGGCGATGGCAACGACGAGGCCGCGCCGCTCTATCTCTATGTCGGCGAAAAGAATTCCGGCACGGGCGGCTTCCTCGACCAAAACGGTCTTGAAAACGGTAATCTCTTCGTCTGGGTGTCCGATACGGGCGAGACGCTGCCATCCCAGTTCAACACCTCAGGCACGTTGGACGGCTCCTTTGTCGAAATCGACAACTCTCAGAACGTCGCCGAAGCGTCCGATGACGGCTCGACCGGGTACGACAGCTACGGTTACCCGATCCAGACAAACCTGTGGAACCAGGCCAACGCTCTCGGTTCCTTCGGTTTCTCGCGGCCCGAGGACGGTTCGACCAACCCCTTCGACACCAGCGAGTTCGTCTTCGCCTCGACGGGCGTCGACACCTACGACGTGAATCCGGTGACCGGTACCGGCTCCGACACGTTCGGCACCGTCTATACGATGGATGTTGATTTCAGCGACCTGGACAACCCGGCCGCCGCGTTGACCATTCTGTACGACGGCGACGCCGATCCTACCCGCGCGCTGCGCAGCCCGGATAACGTGGATTGGGCGGACAGCGGACTCATTTATGTCCAGGAAGACAAGGCCGAGAACACGACCCTGACCGGCGTGCCGCTGTTCGGTCCCGGCGCCGCGAACCCGAACGAAGCCGGGATTGTCCAGATCGACCCCAACAGCGACGAGCTTATCCGGATCGCCAACATCGATCGCAGTGTCGTGCTCGACGGGTCCATCCCCAATCCCGAGGATGCCGTCGATGTCGATGCCGGTATCGTCGGTGCATGGGAGAGCTCGGGCATCCTCGACGTTTCCCAGCTCTTCGGTACGGCCCCCGGCACGACCTTCGTCGCCAACGTTCAGGCGCATGGGATCGAGGATCAGACCGACTTCAACGCGGACAGCCGCATCTTCGATACCGACCTAGCCGAGGGTGGCCAGATGGTGTTCCTCGACTACGACCCGATGATCGCCTGAGCGATCTGCGACCCGATCATCGCCGAGACGATCGCGCCATACACGCAGCCGCGGGACCCCGCTCGTGCGGGGTCCCGTTCGGCGGCACGTTCCGTATTGGCAATCGCCCCTCTACGCTAACAAAAGCGAATACCTGAAAAATCATATAGAAATATAAATAACGCAATGCGAAATCTTTGAAAGATAAGCGCCGACTATTCTAGTGGTCAATAATTTATTCTACAAAAGATACCGATGATTCAAAAGGTGATTTTATTAAAGGTAGGGAGTGAATCATGAACAGTATTTTGAACGCATACAGTCAGTTCAGTCAGTATGGGTACACGAACGACCTTCCCTTGCCGCAACGCATTGACACGAAAGATCAACAGGTACTCAACGTCCGTATCGATGAAACGGAGCAGTTCCTTGGGCTCCGCGATGCCGCCACCGGCGAGGCGCTTTGGACCCCGGTTTGGGGCTATGGCGTCGGATCGACGGTCCGTTATCCGGGACCGACGATCGTCGCCCACGAAGACCAGCCCGTTACCGTCGCGTGGCGGAACGACCTGCCGATCGAAGGGCATCTGCTTGCGGTCGACACGAGCATTCATCGTGCCCGGCCGATCGAGAACACGCTCGACGACGGTTTCATCCCGACGGTCACCCATCTGCATGGTGGGCACACGGAAGCCATCAGCGATGGCGGGCCGGAGCAGTGGGTCACGCAGGATGATCCGGTTACGGGGCGACCGGAAGTCGGTCCGGACGCCGTCTCGGAATTTTCGAACTATGCCAACGATCAGCAGGGAACGACGCTCTGGTACCACGACCATGCGCTCGGCATGACGCGGCTCAACGTCTACACCGGTCTCGCCGGCTTCTACCTTCTTGAAGACGACACTTGGCTGCGGCTGAAGTCGGCGGTGTTCGGGAGCGATCCGGTGCTGCCGGGCGGCACGCGCGAAATCGAGGTCGTCGTTCAGGATCGCGCCTTCTCACCGGACGGCCACCTGTTTTACCCCGCGCACGCGAACGACCCGCTGCCGGACGGCCACGGCGGATCGGGGTCGGTGGCCGAAGAATTGGGCGCCGACTACAGCGGCCCGTTCCCGTCCGCGCTGCCGGAGTTCTTCGGCGACCACAACGTGGTGAACGGCATGGCGTGGCCGAACCTGGATGTCGCCGGTGGCGACCTTCTCGTTCATGTGCTCAACGGTGCCGATTCGCGGTTCTACGTCTTGCAGCTTGATAACCCCGATGTGGGAATGACCTTGGTCGGTACGGATACCGGTCTGCTGCCGGAACCGATTACGCTTTCGGACGGCGACGGCGTGCATGAGCAGGGCGAGCGTTTCGTTCTGGCGCCCGCCGATCGGGTGGATCTCGTGCTCGATTTCAGCCGCCTATCGGATGGCGACACGGCCGAGTTGGTCAACGTCGGTCCGGCCTATGAGCCGTTCAAGGGCATGCTGGCCGACGGCTCGCTGGCGGGGGACGCCGCCGCGGCGCAACCGGACGATCCGGTCCATCACGTTCTGCAATTCACCGTCGACGGCGATTTGGCGCCCCTGAACGCGACCGTGAATGACGGCGGACCGGTCGTGCTCGATGCCGAAGTCGAGGACTGGACCGTTGACATCGACGGCGACACGATCGCCGACCGCGCCGACAACGTGCGCACGCTCGGCCTGTTCGAGGGGGAAGACCCGTTCGGGCGGGTTAATCCGCTGCTCGGCACCGCGGAAGCGGGCGTGCTTCACAGCGATCGGTTTACGCCCGACGGCGATTTCGGTCCGCTCGCCTGGGCGGCCTCGGAGACCACGGAAACGCCGCTGCTCGACACCTACGAGCAGTGGAACATCGTGAATTTTACCGAGGACTCCCATCCCATACACATCCATCTGACACCGTTTCAGGTGCTCGGCAAATTCGCCGTCGAGTTCGAGGACCACGACGAGGATGGCATCCCTGACGATGTCAACGGCGATGGCATGCTCACCTACGGAGTCCTGGGTGCGGAAGAAAATTTCGACGTCGCCGACATTCTGGTCAGCGAGACGCCTGAGATCCTGGCGCCCGAAGATACGGGCTGGCAGGACACGGTTCACGTCGGGCCGGAAGAAATGCTGAGCGTGGTCACCTTTTTCGACCGGCCGGGGGAATACGTGTGGCATTGCCACATTCTCTCCCACGAGGATCACGACATGATGCGGCCGATCGAGGTCGTCACGGCCGAAGCGGACATGTGGAACTAGGGCCTGTCGAGGTGGGGCAGCATGAACGTCGCGGTGTCGCCGGGGTGACGGAGGTTTTTGCGCTGGCGGGCGAGGGAACGCGCGTGACAGGCGTGGGTACGCGGGTCGAGCCCGCGCACAACGGTGGAGAGTGGACAGGCTCGCTCATGACGATAGGGGATGTGTCACGGCGTCCCTTTCCTCGTCTTGGCCGGGCTCGACCCGGCCAACCACGCCTTGCATCGCCGTCCGTGTGGTTGCGCGGCATATGCCACACACGACAGCGAGGGGAGTGACGGCGGATTTTGGCCCCTCACCCTCCCACTGCGTAGCCCCGCCCTCTCCCCGCAACATGCGGGCGAGGGATTGTGCGTCACGCGTCCTCGGGACCGGCGATGATGTTGGCGTCGTGGAGGCGGGCGACCTCCGCTTCGGTCATGCCCAGTTCGGTGAGGAGGATTTCGTCGGTGTGTTCGCCGAGGAGAGGCGCGCGGCGGATGGGGGTGCGCGGCACCGCCTCGAAGTTCAGCGGTGAGCCGGGCATGAGGTAGGTGCCGACGTCCGGGTGCTCGACCATGGCGAACATCGGGTTGTCGGGGGAGCAGTCCCGGTCGTGCTCGACGGTCTGGCGTACCGAGCGGTACTGCGCCCAGGTGACGTTGTGGCGCTCGAAGACGCGCCGCACCTCGGACAACAGCCGGGTGGCGAACCACGGCTCGAACAGGCGCGCGATCTGGCGCCGGGCGCGGAAGCGGTCGCCCTCGTGGTCGAAATCCAGGTGCAGGCGGGCCGCCAGCACCTCCAGCTCCTCCGCCAGGCCGGTCGCCTTGACCAGCGAGCGCCACTGGTTGGCGGTGAGGCCGACGACCATCAGTTGTTTGGCGTCGAGCGTCGCGAAGTCGCGCCCGAAGGCGCCGAACAGGTAGTTGCCATCCTTCGGCCGATCCGCGTCGTTGACCATCACCTCGGCGATCTTGCCGAGGTTGCCGAGCATCGCCAGCGCCACGTCCTTCAGCGCCAGCGTCACCCGCTGGCCCTCGCCCGTCAGACGCCGGTGGCGTTCGGCGGCCAAGAGGCCGACCATCGCCATCTGGCCGGCGATACAGTCCCAGGCCGGCAGCAGATGGTTGACCGGCCGGTTCCAGCTGGTCGGCCCGGTGACGAACGGCAGCCCCGTTTGCGGATTGACGGTGTAGTCCACCTCCGACCCGCCGTCGCGGCGGCCGAGCAGGTTGACCATGATAAGGTCGTTCCTGTGGGCTTTAAGGGTCTCGAAGTCGAGCCAGCCGCGGGCGGGGAAGTTGGTGACGACCATCCCCGCGTTCTCGCCCGGCGCGCAGATCAGCCGGGTCAGGATATCCCGGCCCTCGGGATGGCGGAAATCGACGGCGATGGAGCGCTTGCCCTTGTTGAAGCCGGCCCAGAACAGGCTGTGCTTGCCGTCCAGCGTCACCGGCCAGCGGGTGTAATCGAGACCGCCGCCGATGGGATCGAAGCGAATGACATCGGCACCCATCTGCGCCATCGTCATGCCGCCCAACGGCATGGCGACGAAGGCCGAGCCCTCGACGATCCGCATGCCGGACAGAATGCCGGGCGTGGTGGTCATGGCTGTCTCACCCTCCTCCCCATGCCGGCGCAGTTCTTTTAACTTCGCGCCCTGAAGAGCGGTAGCACACACGCGCGACGGTAGAAAGTGGGGCCGAACCGTGAGAGCGTCGCTATGATGCCAGGATAGATCAATCCAACCTACAGAAGGGCTTAACTCAAGAAACGTTTCTTAGACAACCATCAAACGTCTTCTTACTTCTCAGAAGTGAAAATTGGGTCCTATCGCTCCAACAAAGGGACTCCACCAAGCTTTCGATGTTCATGGTCAATTATAATACAGATTATTCTTACCATAAGCAAATATGCTTGCTTGTTCGAAAAATCTAATTTATTGTTCTCCCCTTCTTTTTCCGCCCGTTTCATCGCCTTAAGCATTCTGAATTCTTGAATCTCGCTGGAAATTTGCACTGTATTAAAAGTTACATCTAATTTGGCGTGAGCAAATACGTTTCTGATACGCTTAACACGATGCATATCGTCCCCCAAATTTGGAGGTATGATTCCGAAGCCGACCGCAATTAATATTTTTGAATGAAAGTCCGCCAAAGGACCTCTGTTCTCGAATATTTGTCCAATCATATTGGCATCTGAATGTTTCAAATGATTAATAATAATCTTCTCTAGAAGAGATTCCACAATCGCGCTAGCTACAATAGCAGCGCCTCGGTCTGATTGTGATGCCGCAGCATCGAGAATTCTATCTAATTCGGCCGGAGCAGGAAATTTTTTGCTTAATTTTCGGAGCGGATCGCGTTTTGACATTTCTTAAGCAAAATTTAATTTAAGAAATCTGCAATTACTTGTGTGCTGTGAAATTTTTTATCAAAAAATTTCTTCGTATCAAATTAGATGATGCACAATTTTCCGAGACTTAGCTACAAAAGTTTCACCTCCGCGCTAGCTACACACCTCCCCCCGCGCGCACCGCCGGGTTGTAGCGCAGACTGTTGGGCCGGCACGGGCACTCGGTGCCGATGTGGATGGGCGCGATCGCGCCGGTGGCGCGCAGACGGGTCAGCGCCGGGATCATCCGTTTGCACAGCCCGTGCGGGTCGATGGTGTTGACGTAGATGCGCGTACCACCTTCGAAGCCCGCCGGCGTGGTGATGCGCCATTTCAGCAGCACCCGCCACGGCATCGGTACGTCGGCGTCGGGCGGGCGGTAGTGCCATTCCTCGTTGCATGGGATCGTCGGTCCCATCGCCGCGTGACAGGCATGCAGCAAGTCCGACACGCCACGGATGGCGGCGGGCGTGTGGTTCCACGGCTCGCAGGCGTCGCTTTTGGAGTAGATTTCCAAGGTCGGGAAGCGGTGGCCGAAACCGGCGAAGGCGATGGCGTGGTCGTTCTCGGCGAACACCAGGTTGTGCTGGGCGGCGAAGTTGGCTGCCGCCTCGTTGTAGAGGTTGGGATTGGCGCGGGCCAGGCGCAGCTCCATCTCGTTGTAGACGCCGCGGCCGTCAATGGCGACAAGCTGCTTGTGCAGGTGGTCGAAGGAGGCGCCGGCCGGCTGCAACCAGTTTTGGAACACCGCCACGTAGCGGACATAGCGGTTGGCACGGTAGATGTCGCGCGCGGCGTCGCTGGTGAAGCGGATGTAGCGGGCGTGCTCATCGACAGCCATGGTGCCCGAGGAGGCCAGCGCGTCGTCATGAGTGGCGCCCTCGGTGTAGTGCCGTCGGGCCAGAATCAGTTCGTGGCCGCCGGCAAAAAAGGCGCGCGCGAGTTCGATCTTCTCGGCCTCGCTGACTTGGGCCAGCGCATGCTCGTCCAGGCCGGAGCAGCGCAGGCGGACATCGATGAGGTCGAGAACGTGGCGGCGGCCGGCGGCGCCGGCCACGTAGGTTTCCATCCGCCCGGCCATGTCGTCCGGCATGGTAAAGCCGTAGTTCCGCGCCCAGTAGTCATAGGAGATGATCTCGAACAGGTTGGGGACGCAGCGGAATTCAGGCTCGGTGGTGTATAGGTTTTCGGCGGCGACGTGGCGCAGCGTCATCCAGCCGTCGCCGTCGGGCACAAGGCGTGCCTTTTCGGGCGGTGTCTCCAGCATCCGGCGCCAGCAGAAGGCGCAGGCGGCTTCGGCCTCGGATGGATCCAACGGCTGGGCCAGGCGAAGGCTCAGTCCCAGCGGACGGTTGCCGCGGCCGGGGACGGTCCACACCTCGGTGCCGGTGAACGGGTTTAGTTGCTTGACCGTGCCGTCGGCCATGCGGATCAGGTAGCTGGTGGGCGGAAGCGCTTCCGGCAGCATCGGCGGCGATCTCCCCAGTCCCTCTTGGACGGGCGTTGCGCCACCACTTTACAGATTTCGCGGCGACGCCGAAACCACCCCATGGGCCCGCAGGGATGCCGGGGGAAGGGAATTTCATGGCAAATCAGCAAACAAGGCACTTGAAGACGGCGTAAACCAAAAAATTTTAGGCCGTTAGATGGAAAACAGGGGGAAGCGTGCGCCTTTATTTCACGTTATCTTTGCCAGCCATCGGCGTACGGAAAGTGTTCTTTTTGAAATCATCTCATTACCGTGATGAATAAAATCACGTCATGAGAGAAAAATCGCGACTCCGTTAAAAAAATCATTTGCAACGGGCCGGACCCCTGTATAGTTGGGGGACCCGTTCAGGGCATATGGCGGGGCTGCTCGCGGACGAAATTGGGAGAAAATTCAGATGAACGGCGCTTTGCGACGGAACGTTATTGCGGCTGCGGCCGCTGCATCGGTTGTTGCCATTGCGACGACCGTGCCCAACGCCGCCGACGCGGCGGTAGTCTACACATGGTCAGGCAACTGTCTCGCCGGCTGCTCGGGAACGGCGAGCGCACGGCTGACTCTCAGCGATAGCTATACGCCCGGCACGGCGTTGAGCGATGCCGACTTTGTATCGTTTAAATACACCTCCTCCACGGGATCGTACAGCGTGCCGCCTGACGCCACCTTTAATTCGTTAAGCGGCACACTTCCGGCCACGCCCGGGGTACCAGCGTTCCCGACGGCGAACGTTACGGTCGATTTTTCGGGCCAGGACACGATTTTCCAATCGTCCACGGGTTCCGTCACCGGGGCTGGTGCCGTTTGGCAATCTAGGCTCTCCACGGCCGGTGTTCCAAACGACATTGGCAGTTTTGGCCAGTTTACCTTGGTGCCCGTGCCGGCGGCTCTGCCGTTGCTCGCGACCGCATTCGCTGGTCTCGGCTTGATCGGTATGGGTAAGCGGCGTAAGGCCGAAGCGGTACCCGCCTAACGCGGGGGCAGCGTCGGGGCAATTTGGTCTCGGCGTGAATGGTCTGTAAAGTACGCTTCGTCGGACTCGGTCTATGTCGATAGGCCAAGCCCGAGCGCTGGGTGCGGAATCTGTTAGCGGAAACGCGGTGCCGGCAGCGGCACCGCGTTTTCTTTGTTTGCGCCGTGGGTGAGCGATGTTCCATGGGACGCGGGCACGTCTTTCCCAGAGCGCGGCGGCCCTTCACTTTTTTCTAGCGGTCGGTCTATCAACCGCGCCGGACGGCTCGCGCCGTTCTCGCACCTCGATGGCGGACAGCGAGGGCGCGCCGGTCGCGGGGTCGGTGGCGGAGTGAAAGGCGGCGACGGGGCCGGCGCGGCCCTCGGTGACGGCGACGATCAGCCAGACGAGAGCGGGCTCGATGGCGCGGGCGCGGTCGGTGGCCGACGGTTCGGCCGGCCCGTTGGGGTGAGAATGGTAGTGGCCGACGATGCGTTGGTCCGAGTCCCGCAGGCGGCGCGTCAGATCGAAGCGGAGCTGGGGGTCGACCTCGAAGCCGAGGCGGCGGTCCGGGGATAGGTTGACGCCGGGGACGACGGCCGAGATCTGCACGGCGCCGCGGTCATCCGCCTCGCCGACGAGCAGGCCGCAGCATTCCTCCGGCCAGGCGCGTTCGGCTTCGGCGCGGATTGCCTGGAGATGCGCCGCGGATACGACGATCATTGCTGCAGCAAGACGGTGCCGAGCACCCGGCCGTGGGTTGCATCGATGATGATGATGCGCTCGCAATCCCCCTCCGGCCCCGTGCGTAAATAGAGGCGATCGCCACCGGGCCGCATCTCGGCGACCCGGCAGCCGGCCGGCAGGGCGACGCGCATCTCGCCGAAGCTGTCCGGCAGCGCACCGCTTGCGGCGGATGCGTCCGGCGACCGGGCGGTCGCGGCGGCCGGCGGGGCGGCTTCCAGCGACGCCGGGTCCTTGACGACGCGGAATTCGGGGTCGCTCATCTTGCTGTAAAAGCCGTAGATCAGCAGGACAAAGCCGAAGATGATGAGAAAGCCGAGACCAATGACCAGTCCTTTCAGCGCTTGCATCGGAAATTGCATCGGGCGGGGCTTTCCTTCGTCGCATTGTGAACGTGATGACCTGCGTGACTTACACCGTGACGGTTTCCGACGACAAGGCCGGTGTGCGCCTGGACCGCTTGCTCGCTGACGCCATCACGACCGAGTCGCGCACGCGGCTGCGCCGCATCATCGATGAGGGCGGCGTCTGTCTGGACGACGGAGGCGCGATCCGCGAGCCCGACCGGCGGGTTCACGCGGGCGAGCGGTTCCACGTCCGCCTGCCGCCGGCGGCGCCAGAGCGGCCGGTGGCGCAGGCGATGGCGCTGACGGTGGTGTTCGAGGACGAGCACCTGATCGTCATCGACAAGCCGGCCGGGCTGGTGGTCCATCCGGGCGCTGGAAACGCCGACGGGACGCTGGTCAACGGGCTGCTGGCGCACGGCGACGGGCGGCTGTCGTCCATCGGCGCGCCGCTGCGCCCCGGCATCGTGCATCGCCTCGACAAAGACACCTCGGGCGTGATGGTGGTGGCCAAGACCGACGCCGCCCACGCCGACCTGGCGCGGCAGTTCGCCGAGCACTCGGTCGAGCGGGCCTATCACGCGCTGGTGTGGGGCCGGCCGCTGCCGGCGGACGGCCGGGTGGTGGGTGCCATCGGCCGGTCGTCCGCCAACCGTCTGCGCATGGCGATGGTGAAATCCGGCGGCAAGGCGGCGCTGACGCTTTATCGCACCGTCGCCGGCTATGGAACGGCGGCCAGCCGCATCGAATGCCGGCCGCGAACGGGACGCACGCACCAGATCCGCGTGCACATGGCGGCGATCGGCCATCCGCTCCTCGGCGACGGCCTCTATGGCGGCGGCCGGACGGCGGCCAAGGGCGTGGCGCCGGAGGTCGCGCGGGTTCTGGGCGGCTTTGCCCGGCACGCGCTTCACGCATATGTGATCGGTTTCCGGCATCCGTCAACCGGCGTTCGGCTGCACTTCGAGAGCGATTTACCGAACGATATGAGTGCGTTGATCGATGTTCTAGAGCATCTGTAGTTCGCCCTATACTTGACTAAAAAGGTACGATATAACTAAGCCTAAGGGGCGAAAACGCCTTGCCTCGCGTCGCACGGAATCCGAGCGCGCGCGGCATAGCGACGCGAGGGATAGGACAGATGCCGAGATCGATCAGCGATTTCAACCTCACGCCGGACCGCAACCTGGCGCGCTATCTGCAGAACATCCGCGGCTATCCGATGCTGACGCCGGAGGAGGAGCAGGTGCTGGCCAGACGCTGGACCGAGCACGGCGACACCGAGGCGGCGCACCGCCTGGTCACCAGCCATCTGCGTCTGGTGGCCAAGATCGCCATGGGCTATCGCGGCTACGGCCTGCCGCTGGGCGAGCTGATTTCCGAGGGCAACGTCGGCATGATGCAGGCGGTGATCCGCTTCGACCCGGAGCGCGGCTTTCGGCTGGCCACCTACGCCATGTGGTGGATCCGCGCCGCCATCCAGGAATACATCCTGCACTCGTGGTCGCTGGTGAAGATGGGCACCACGGCGGCGCAGAAGAAGCTGTTCTTCAACCTGCGCAAGCTGAAAGGCCAGATGCAGGCGATGGAAGAGGGCGACCTTTTGCCCGAGAACGTCGCTACCATCGCGACGCGGCTCAACGTCTCCGAGCATGAGGTGGTGCAGATGAACCGCCGCATCGGCAACCCGGACACGTCGCTGAACGCGCCCTTGCGCGAGGACGGCGAGGGCGAATGGCAGGACTGGCTGGTCGACAGCGAGGAAAGCCAGGAGACGCAGGTGGCCGAGACGGAGGAGCGCGGCAACCGGCGCCGGCTGCTGGCCAGCGCTATGACGACGCTGAGCGATCGCGAGCGCCACATTCTGGCGGAGCGGCGCCTCAAGGACACACCGACGACGCTGGAGCACCTGAGCCAGCGCTTCGGCATCTCCCGCGAGCGGGTGCGCCAGATCGAAGTCCGTGCGTTCGAGAAGCTGCAGAAGTCGGTGCGCAACGCCGCCATTGAGCAGCGGCTGGCGCATTAGGGTGGAGTAGAGGCCCTCGCCCCCGTCGTTTCAGGAACCGGCGTTCGGTTCGGGTCTGGCGATGTCGACAAGCGGGGCCGGCGACACCGCCAACGGGTCCTGAAACGGGTTGCCGTGAATCAGGATGATCGCTGCCGTCGGTGCCGACGCGGTGGCGAACAGCAACACGGCCATGAGCTGGGCGCGCCTTTGGTCCACGTGGACCATGACGATCGAGATCATGGTGAGAAAACCGAGGAACACCATCCCCAGCCATTTCAGCGGATTGACGTGGGTTAGACTGAGAGCGATCCGCAGGTCACGCATGCTGCGGACGTCAACCGCCTGTTGCAACAACTGCGCCGCGACGCTGGAGTCCACCGCGCTCGACACGTCGCTGCCGGAAACGATGCCCATCAAGGCGTCGAGGTGTTGGGAGACCTCCCGACTGCTTTCGCGGCGCGCCAGTCGTGGCCATTCGGTGGTGACGGTGAGATGGGCGTAGGTCTCCACGGCTTGGATGACGTGCGATTTGGTTGTTTCGGGGAGGTTTTTGGCGAAGTCGAGGATGTTCATGAGGCTCCCGGATTCCCGATACACGGCGCTGAGGGCCTGATCGCGAGCATTCCAGGTATCGTTGGCGAGAAAAGCGAGGTTCAGTGCGAATATGACATTAATGACGGTCAGAAAATTCTGGGCGATCCCACGAAACGATTTGATAAAGTCCGCATAACGCGACCTCTGCGACAGCCATAGTAAGGTAAATGCGGCACAGTAGGTGCCGATCAACACCACCGCAGCCAGGTAGTATTGGTCATAGGGGCCGAGGTCGAACCGCATAATTGGATGTTCCTAGAATTGGCCCGGATGGTATGTTGCCCTTGGGGCGTGGTTGGTGTTCGCGTTCGGTCGCCGGGTGCGGCGCTGAGAACGATGGCCGCCCCCGTTTTGAGAGAGCGCCCGCAGCGGACCGTACGTCTCTCTGGCGTCGCGTTCCTTACTAGACCAACCCTCTGGATTGTTAAAGCCGGTCAATACGATCGCAAGTGCCCGTGGTTAGGTCTGGAGGGGCACCAATTGTGGCCGCATCCGAACGATGCGTGTCCGAGCACGCTTTGCGATGGTTGGTTGGGGTTTCGTGGTGCCGGTGATAGCTAAATCGCGAAGATTTGTTCCGGCGTCTTCAAGAGCCGCTCTCAATTACTCTACCTCCTTCCCTGACCGGGCCTCGGAGATCAGCCTAAAGCAAGCTCTTGTCTGCCGTCGCTTAACGTGTTTTTGAGGCAACGGCCGTGTAAGCGGCAGAAGATGCCGCGTTAGTGTTGGACACGTCTCGCGGGCTAAAATGGATGGCCGGGCCTGTGGCCCGGCCATGACGACGTGGGAGTGGCTTTACACGCACATACTATTAAGAGACGTCATGCGCGGACGTGATCCGCGCATCCAGCGGCAACCGCCGGCCATCAATCGATGAACGGGTCGCGGACCAGGATGGTGTCGTCGCGGTCGGGGCTGGTGGAGAGGATGTGGACCGGGGCGCCGATGAGTTCCTCGATGCGGCGGATGTATTTGATCGCGGTGGCCGGCAGGTCGGCCCAGGAGCGGGCGCCGCGGGTGCTGTCGGACCAGCCTTCCATGGTTTCGTAGATCGGCTCGACGCGCTGCTGGCGCACGGACGAGGCCGGCAGGTGGTCGACGGTCTCGCCGTCGAGGCGGTAGCCGACGCCCACGTTGAGCGTTTCCAGGCCGTCGAGCACGTCGAGCTTGGTCAGCGCGATGCCGGAAATACCGTTCACCCGCACCGCCTGGCGCACCAGCACGGCGTCGAACCAGCCGCAGCGGCGCGGCCGGCCGGTGACGGTGCCGAACTCGCGCCCGCGTTCGCCGAGGCGCCGGCCGATCGGATCGTCGAGCTCTGTCGGGAACGGGCCGGCGCCGACCCGGGTGGTGTACGCCTTGGTGATGCCGAGGACATAGTCGAGCGCCGTCGGGCCGATGCCGGCGCCGGCGGCGGCCTGCCCGGCGACGGTGTTGGAGGAGGTCACGTAGGGGTAGGTGCCGTGGTCGATGTCCAGCATGGTGCCCTGCGCGCCCTCGAACAGCACCCGCTTGGCCGCCTGGCGCGCCCGGTCGAGCGTGATCCACACCGCGTCGGCGTAGGGCAGAACCTTCGGCGCCACCGCATCGAGCTCGGCGATGAGGCCGTCACGGCCGATCTCCGGCATGCCGAGGCCGCGCAGCAGCGCGTTGTGATGGACAAGCAGCACGTCGACCTTGTCGGCGACGACGGACGGGTCGGCCAGATCGCCCAAGCGGATGGCGCGGCGCGCCACCTTGTCCTCGTAGGCGGGGCCGATGCCGCGGCCGGTGGTGCCGATGCGCGCCTTGCCCAGCGCCACTTCGCGCACCTTGTCCAGGTTCTTGTGCAGCGGCAGGATCAGCGGCACGTTCTCGGCGATTTTCAGGCACTCGGGACCGATGGTCACCCCCTGGCCGCGCAGCAGTTCGATCTCGTCCAACAGCGCCCACGGATCGAGGACGACGCCGTTGGCAATGATCGACAGCCGGCCGGGACGGACGATGCCGGACGGCAGCAGGCTGAGCTTGTAGGTGACGCCGTCGACGACGAGGGTGTGGCCGGCGTTGTGGCCGCCCTGGAAGCGCACCACGACGTCGGCGCGAGCGCCGAGCCAGTCGACGATCTTGCCTTTGCCTTCGTCGCCCCACTGGGCGCCGATGACGACGACGTTTCCCATACTGAATCAGCCTTTCGGGTCGTGGTCGTGGTCGGGAGCCGCGTGCGCGTCGACGGCGGAAATGTCGCCGCCGTCGAGCCAGTGGCTGCAGGCGAGCCGGGCCGCCTCGGTGCGCGGATCGGGGACGTCGTCGAGCCCGGCGACCGTCACCCAGCCCGCCGCTCGCAGCGCGCCTCCCGTGGCCGGCGCCGTGCCCTTGGGCAGGTAAAGGCGGCGGACGCGTTCCGGCGGCGGCAACGCCCGCAGCACCGCGTCGAGGAACAGGCTGACGCCGGTGCCGGCCTCGCCGCCGGCGGTGCGGTAGCGCCCACCCCGGCCCAGCTCGCCGAAGACGGCGCGGCTGAAAAAGGAAAAGGTGATGCCGGTGTGGTAGCTGAGCCCGCGCTGCTCGACGGCGTCGATGCTGAGGCGGAGATCGGCCGGCTCGGCGGCCAGTCCGCGGCAGACGGCGAACAGGTCCTCGCGAAGCAGTGCCGCCTGAGGCGGCAACGGCAGCGCCGCGAGGGCCGCCAGCGCCGGCTCGGCCGGGCCGACCGCCTCGATCAGGCGCACGAGGGTGGTCACGATCTCCCGGCCGACATCGGCGGCGAACCCGTCGACGGCCGAGACGTCCTTGCGGGCGACGGCATCGAGCAGGCGCTCGCGCACACCCGCCTCCATCGGCCGGGCGCCGACGATGGAGGGCACCAGCGACGGCAGCCCTAAGTCGACGGACAGGTCGCCGATGCCGGCGGCGCGCAACGCCTCGGCCGCGGCGGTGATGACCTCGACGTCCGCCGCCGGCATGGGGGCTCCGACCAGCTCGGCGCCGACCTGGCCGAACTGCCGCTCCGGGCGGAGCTGCGAGCCCTTGACGCGCACCACCTGGCCGGCGTAGCCGAGACGGAGCGGCCGCGCCACGTGGCCCAGGCGCGACTGGGCGATGCGGGCGACCTGCATCGTCATGTCGGCGCGCAGGGCAAGCATGCGCTGCGACGACGGATCCATGAGGCGGAACATCTGCGGCGCCAGCGCCTCGCCGGCGCCGGCCAAGAGCGTGTCCTCGAACTCGACCAGCGGTGGCTTGACGCGTTCGTAGCCGAAGCCGGCGAACACGCCGACCAGCCGCTCCACCACATCCGCCTCGAAGGCGGCGGCGGGCGGCAGCAGGTCCATGAGGCCGGCCGGCAGAAGGGCGTTGGCGGTGGGCGCGCTCATCGTCTCAGGTGTGCTCCGGCGTACTCTCTAAAGGGCTCGGGCTCGGGGGCTCGCGGGCGGGATGACGGCAACCGGATTGCCGCGCCGGACCGGTATCGCCGCCACGACGACGGCGGACCGGCGATGGCTAACGGGTGCCGGCCTTTTCTAACCGATGCCACCGCCTTTTAAACGATGAACGTTCGGGCGGCGAAGCGAAAACGTCGGCGGCCCGCAACGCCGGGCGTTGCCCCGCCGTTGACACCGTGTGCCGGCGCCCTTAGGCACGGGGCTGGGCGCTTTGGCGCCGACGCAGCGATCGGGGAAAGCGTTTGAAAAAAAGAGGTGTCGTCGCGGCGGGTCACGCGGCCACCGCGCAGGCGGCGGCGAGCGTTCTGGCCGACGGCGGCAACGCGGTTGACGCGGCGCTGGCGGCAGTGTGCGCGGCGTGCGTCGCCGAGCCGGTGCTGGCGTCGCTTGGCGGCGGCGGCTTTCTGCTCGTCCACGCCGGGGACGGCCGGTACGCCGGGCAGTCCTTGGTCTACGACTTTTTCGTGCAGACGCCGGGACGCCGCCGCCCGCCGGGCGCCATCCAATTCCATCCGGTGTTTGCCGATTTCGGCCCGGCGCGGCAGGAATTCCACATCGGCCTCGGCGCCACGGCGACGCCCGGCGTCGTCCGCGGCTTGTTCGAGGCGCACCGCGACGCCGGCTCCATGCCCATGCGCGACATCGTGCGCCCCGCCATCGACCTGGCCCGCGACGGCGTGGTCATCGAGTCGCTTCAGGCCTACATCATCAGTGTCGTCCAGGCCATTCTGATCAGCACGGAGGAGAGCCGCCGGCTGTTCGCCAGCCCGGCGCAGCCGAACCGGCTGGTCGCGGCTGGTGAGCGGCTGCGCTGGCCCGAGTTCGCCGACGTGCTCGACATCCTCGCCATCGAGGGCGACGACCTGTTCTATCGCGGCGAAATCGCGCAACGGATCGCCGCCGCGAGCGACAGTTCCGGCGGCCATCTGGGCCTAGACGATCTGAAACACTACCGGGTGGAGCGGCGCCGGCCGCTGGCCATGGATGCCTTCGGTGCGCGGGTGCTGATGAACCCGCCGCCGTCGACGGGGGGACTGTTGATTGCCTTCGCGCTGGAGCTGCTGCGGGCGATGCCGTGGCGGGCGGACGGCTTCGGCAGTGCCGAAACGCTTGTCCGCCTGTCGCGGGTGATGGCGGCGACCAACCGGGCGCGCACCGAGAGCGGGCTCGGCATCGGCGACATCGATCAGGCGGTGGAGACGCTAAAGCGCGCCGACCTCATCGAGCGCTATCGGAACGAGGTGCACGGCCGGCCGGCGGCGCCGCGCGGCACCACCCACATCAGTGTCATCGATGGGGACGGCATGGCGGCCAGCCTGTCCATCTCCAACGGCGAGGGCTGCGGCCACGTCATCGCCGGCACCGGCATCATGCTCAACAATATGCTGGGCGAGGAGGACATCAACGCGGGCGGGTTCCATGCGTGGCCGGAGAATGTGCGCATGAGCTCGATGATGACGCCGACGGTGGTCGCCGGCGGCGACGGCGCGCTGACCGCGCTCGGCTCCGGCGGCTCCAACCGCATCCGCACCGCCATCCTGCAGGTGCTCGTCAACCTGCTGGTGTTTCGCAGGACTCTTCCGGACGCCGTCGACGCGCCGCGCCTGCACAACGAGAACACCGCCCTCAGCGTCGAGCCCGGTTTCGATGAGGGGGCGGTGGCCGCGCTGGCCGCGACGGGGGCGACGGTCGAACGCTGGCCGGAGCGGAACATCTTTTTCGGCGGCGTCCACGCCGCCCGGCGCGAGGCCGGCGGCGCCGTTATCGGCGCCGGCGACCCGCGTCGCGGTGGCCAGGCCCTCGTCGTGGCGTCGGGCGGTTAGAGGTGGTTCAGGGCGCGGAAACAGGTCCGAGCGGCCAGATGACCCTTCCATAAAGCTCGTTCAGCACCTGCGCGAGGCCGGTATAGATGGCCACCAGGCCGGTGAGAACGCCCTCGTAACCGGCGATCACCTTCAGCGTGGTGCTGCCGAGAATATCACCGATCGCGAGCAGCGCGAAGAGTATCACGAGCAGAAAAAAAGTGACCTGCAACGCCCGGTTGAGGCGGAACGTGCCGACGAACAACACCGCCGACAACAGGCCCCAGATTCCCAGATAGCACGCCATGGCGATGGGTCCGGGAGGCTCCGCCAGGCCCAGCTTCGGCATCACGATGATGCCGCAGAGGGTGAGCCAGAAGAAGCCGTAGGAAATGAAGGCCGTCGTGGCGAAGGTGTTGCGCTTTCGCCATTCGAACACGCCGGCAAAGACCTGCGCAATGCCGCCATAGAATATGCCCATGCTGACGATCATCGCGTCGAGCGGGTAGAGCCCCGCGTTGTGCAGGTTGAGGAGAACCGTGGTCAGCCCGAAACAGAGGAGTCCCAATGGGGCCGGGTTTGCCGTCGTGTCGTGAATAACGATGCTTGGCGGCAGCATGGGGTCCGCCATCGGCGCTGTCGGTGCCGTCTTGATAATGGTCATGTCGTCATTTCTCCTGTCACCGGCCGGCGCGTTCGCGGCGCTCGGCCGGGGATCGTCGTTCGTGATCCGATCGCGTCGAGCGGGTCCTACCAGCCGAGCCAGTCCGGCCGCAGCGGGATGCGCGTGGTAAACAGGCGTTCCACAGCGACGTTGCCGTAGTTGTAGGTGCTCCGGTAGACCGTCACGGTGCTCGTGCCCCGGTGATCCTCGGCCGTCCATGTCGACGGCAGACACACCCCTTCGAGCTCGGCCGGCACGTGATCGCGCATCGCTTCGAAGCCCTTCTTGATGCCAGGGCCGTCGATGGCGCCCGCTGCAGCGGCCGCCGCCATCGCGTCGCGCATGAAGAAGGCGCTGCACACGCCTCGTATGTAATGGGCAGGGCGGACTTCTTTGCCGGTTTCGTCGGACATCCGGGACACGGCGCGCACCGTCTCCATACCCGGAACGTTCTCGCCCCACGGACTCGCGCTCACGACCCAGACGAGGCCGTTGCCGGCGTTGCCCGCTGCCCGGCTCGCCTCTTCGTCCCAGCCGTAGATGTTGGTCATGAACTGGGTCGACACGCCCAGATCTGAGCAGGCTTTCAAGAGCTGGACGTTGGACTCAGCCGTATTGCCGAGGAACGCGTAGTTGGCGCCAGACTGCTTGAGCGACAGGCATTGGGCCGAGAAATCGCCCGGACTGAGCGAATACCGGATCGGCGGCAGGACGTCGAAGCCGAGCTCGCGCGCATACTCGATGCAGGCCGCCTTGGGCGAGTTCGGATAGGGATGGTTGTCGCCCATGTAGACGAATTTCGCCCGGTACAGGTCCTCGAGAAAGGTCGATCGCGCGGCACCGCCGGTCTTTTTCCAGTCCTCGGCCGCCCATTGAATAACGCCGCGACAGGCGTCCGAGTAGGACGGTCCGTAAAAGAAGTTGTACGGGGCCGGCGTGTCCGTCCACGGCGACCGGCCGGTGGGGTCGGTGAGATGGCCGGACGATGAGCCGGACATGAACACGATCTCATCCTCGGTAACGCGCCCGACGAGGGCTTCGGTGTCCGGCGTGCCCCAGCCCTGGATGGCGACCGGTTTCCGCTCCTTCAGCCAGGACTGATAGATCTCGACGGCGCGATGCGCGTCATATCCATAGTCGCGGGTGTCAAGGTCGATCTGTTTGTTGTCGATGCCACCGTTCGCGTTCATGAAATCGAACGCGTCGATGATGCCTTGCGCATAGACCTTGGCCACCGGCGAGGTCGGACCGGACAGTGTGGCAAGGTGACCGACGGGAACGGTTTCCGTCGCGCGGGATGTGCCCATCAGACCGGCATAAAAAGCGACGGCAGCCGATACCGTAACGGCTGCCGTGCTCAAACTGCTGCGGCGCTTCATTTTTCCCCTATCCCTTTAAAATTTCGGAGTTGGTGGCAGGTGCCGACGGTGTGCCCCGGAAGGGCCATCGGTACCTCGCGCGGCTAGTTCTAGACAACGGAGCCGATCGGCACCATACGCAAAAAGCGACATATCCCCGATCGTAATTCAATCCGATGCCAAGCGGTTGCCAAGCCCATGAACCCGATTGATCGGAACCACGAACCAATCGCGCGCCGTTGTGTTTTGCGGGCGATCATGGTTGTGTCTGGCGTTCCTGATCCCCGTACGCCGTGATGATTGCCATGACCGAGCCGGAGAGCCGTCGTTTTATCCTGACCATCGCGTGTCCGGACCGGGTGGGCATCGTCGCCGCGGTGTCGGGGTTCCTCGCCGACCTCTCGTGCTTCATTACCGAGTCCGCGCATTTCGGCGACGCGTCGACGGGGCGGTTCTTCATGCGCACGGTGTTCGATACCGGGACCCGAACGCCGGCGTACGAGGTGCTGACGCAGCGGTTCGCACGGCTGGCCGAGCGCTTTTCGATGGTGTGGGGCCTCTACGACTCGCGCCGGCGGGAGCGCGTGCTGATCATGGTCTCCCGGCTCGACCACTGCCTGAACGACCTGCTCTACCGCTATCGCACCGGTGACTTGGCGATCGAGATCCCGGCCATCGTCTCCAACCATCCGGATCTGGAGCCTCTGGCGGCGTGGCATGGCATCCCGTTTCACCACGTTCCGGTGAACGCCAACGATAAGGCGGTGGCGGAGGACGCGCTGCTCGGCCTGATCGACACGCTGTCCGTCGACCTCGTCGTGCTCGCCCGCTATATGCAGATCCTGACCCCCCGGACGTGCGAGCGGCTGCTCGGCCGGTGCATCAACATTCATCACTCGTTCCTGCCCGGCTTCAAGGGCCACCGCCCCTACCACCAGGCGCACGACCACGGCGTCAAGCTGATCGGCGCCACGGCGCACTACGTCGTCGCCGATCTGGACGCCGGCCCCATCATCGAGCAGGCGGTGGAGCGCGTCGACCACACGTACGGACCGGCGGAGCTGACCCGCGTCGGCCGCGATATCGAGAACGTCGTCCTGGCGCGTGCCGTCCGCCATCACATCGAGCACCGGGTGCTGATCAACGACGGCCGCACGGTGGTGCTGCGGTGATCCTGCGCGGCGCTTATCCGCGCGCACGCGCACGCGCAAGCGCAAGCGCAAGCGTCCCAATTCGGCGCAAAATACCAACAAATACATCTTTTGCGAGCATGGCGCTCGCTATGGTAGAACCCTCACGAGACTTCACCCTTTGGCGAAGGACCGTGAGGCAGGATGCCCGACGGAAAAGCCTATGCTGACGCGAGATCCGCGACTCCGGACGTCGCCGAGCGGTCACTCCTGTCGGGCATTCACCTCTTCGATGGCCTGAGCGCCGAGGAACTCAACCGCCTCGAACTGGTTTGCCGCTACCGGCGTTTCGGCGCCTATGAAACGATCCTCGATCGGGAAAGCCTGTCGTCGGACATCTGTTTCATCGTTCGCGGCCACGTGCGCATCGTCAATTATTCCCTGGGCGGCCGGGAAATCGTGTTCGACGATCTGCATCAGGGGGAGTATTTCGGCGAGCTGTCGGCCATTGACGGCGAGCCGCGCTCCGCCAACGCCGTCGCCATGACGGACTCCCTCATCGTCGCGTTGCCGCGGCGCGTGTTTCTGAACCTGTTGGTCGAGAAGCCGGCCATCGCGACCAGGATGTTTCTGCGCCTGGCGGCGGCCATCCGCGCCGCCGATACGCGGATCATGGACCTGAGCACGCTGGCGGCGATCAACCGGGTCCAGACCGAGCTGCTCCGCCACGCGCGGACGACGGCCGTCGATGCCAACAAGGCGGTCGTCGAGCCGATCCCCATCCACTCAGACATCGCCGGACGGGCCAGCACCACCCGCGAAACGGTCGCCCGCGTGCTCAACGATCTGGCGCGTAAGGGCATTCTGGAGCGCACCCGCACGCAGCTGATCATTCACGATCTGGGCCGGCTGCGGGGGATGGTCGAGGACGTCCGCGGCTAGCGGGGCAGGCTCGCCACGCCACAATTTCTTGCGGCCTTCACAAGCGCCTGATCCTTTGTCGCCAAGGGCAGCCCTTTACGCATGGCCAGTTCCAGATAGGCAGCGTCATAGGCGGTGAGGCTTTCGGCGCGGGCCAGCGTCACTACCTGGAGCAGTGCACCATCCGGTTTTCGATCATCGGTGGAAATCGGCAGCGCGCCGATAAGGTCTAGGCGAGTGCTGGTGTCCGCCGCACTTAGGCGCTGCCGGCGCTCGGCCTGGATCAGAACGTTTCCAAGCTCCATGTACCAAAGTGCTGGAACCAGTGCGCCTTCATCGCGGACTCGCTCAAGGAGAGCATCAGTTTCCGCCGAAGCTTCGTCTTCGAAGCACCACGATATGGCCACCGAGCAATCAAGGACAAGGCCACTCACCGCCGCCCCGTATCCCGTAAGTCTTTCCAAGGGATATCGCCGAGCCTGATGCCGTCCCGAGCAGCCTTGAGGCGGGCAATGGTATCGTCCATATCGGCGCGTTTCGCGGCCGACTCGGGGATCAGGCGAGCGACAGGCTTCCCGTGCTTGGTGATGACAACGTGCTCGCCGCTCGCCACGCGCTCAAGCAGCGTCGAGAGATGGGTCTTCGCATCGAACGCACCGACCGTAATCATGCCGCATCCACTCAAACCTAATTTATAGACTAGTTTATCGTTCCGGTCTGAAATTGTCCAGAACGGTAGGTCCGTTTTTAGGCCAAATCTCCTTGCCGATCGGAGCGTCGGACCCGCATCGCTCCACGCGACATCCCGACCATCTTATCCCGGGACCAAACATCTAAGCGGTCGAGCGCTCCGCGGTCTGTTTTTTTTCCGCCAGAAAGCGGGAGAGGCGTCGCTTGGCCGTATCGGTCCGGGTGGCGACGCGCTCGCGCTCCCGAAGCGCGTCGAGCACGTGGCCCATATGCGTGTGGGCGGCGGCGCGGGCCCGGTCGGCGTCGCCGGCAATGATGGCGTCGAAAATCGCCCGGTGCTGGTCGAGCAGCAGATCGCGCGCGCCGGACCGGGTGTACAGCAGCATCCGGTTGAACACCACGTCCCGCCGCAACAGCGCCATCAGACTGCGCATGACGTGCAGCAAGATGATGTTGTGCGATGCCTCGGCGATGGCGATGTGGAAATCGGCGTCCCGCTCCGCTTCCTCCGAGGGATCGTCCAGCAGATGCGCCGCCTCCATGGCGCGAAACCGTTCGATGATGATCGCCTTGTCGGCGTCGGTGCCGCGCCGCGCGGCGTAATAGGCGCTGATGCCGTCCAACGTGCTGCGCAGCTCGATAAAGTCGACGGCCGCTTCCGGGTGGCGCTGGAACACGTCGCTCAACGAGTCGGTAATGACGGAGCCGATGGCGTCCTTGACGATGGTGCCGCCGCCGTGGCGCGTCTCCAGCATCCCGGCGGCTTCGAGCTTTTGCAGCGCCTCGCGCAGCGACGGCCGCGACACGTTGAACTCCTGCGCCAGCTCGCGCTCGGACGGCAGCCGGTCGCCGGGCCCGAGCACCCCCTCCAGGATCAACTTTTCCAGTTCGCGAGCGACCGCGTCCGACAATCTCTCCTGCTTTATTTTTGGAAATTGCATGTCCGCTTCCCAGCCCTAAGACGCGATTTTGAAGCCAAGGCTATCAACCGGTTCGCTCATCAAGTCACCTTACCATAGAACCCCTTCGCCCGGCCCACCCTTTATTCGCTGGCCCTTAGTCTGCAATTGATGCAATTGAGTGTGATACACATTCGCAGATAAAGAAAAGAAAAGCAAGTGGTAAGGTCACCTAACCACTTGACCTTTGCTGAACGCTTCGATTACGCTACACGTATGGTGGGTGAAAGCGATGCCATGAGCGGCGAGACCGCGATGGACCGGAACTTGACCCCAAATAACGGCGCGCCATCCGAAAACGAATGAGCAGCGTCGAATGAACGAGACGAATGATCGGGAACGGGAGGAACGCCAATGGCTCGCGCCACCACCAATGTGGATTTTGCACCCCTATCGCCGCACGACGCGCTGACCAACGCGCTCCGCGCCGTATTGCCGCCGGAACGGCTGATCCGCGATCCGCTGCGTAAGCTGGCGTACGGAACCGACGCCAGTTTTTACCGCCTGATCCCCGAGTTGGTCGCCGTCGTCGATACGGAGACCGAGGTCGAGACGCTGCTCAAGCTGTGCCACGCCTATGGCACGCCGGTGACGTTCCGCGCCGCCGGGACCAGCCTGTCAGGCCAGGCGGTGACGGACTCGGTGCTCGCCGTTCTCGGCGACGGCTGGGGCGGCATCGACATCGCGGACGATGCGTCGACGATCCGCCTGCAACCCGGCGTCATCGGCTCGGAGGCCAACCGCCATCTGGCGCCGCTCGGCCGCAAGATCGGCCCCGACCCCGCCTCCATCAACGCGTGCAAAATCGGCGGCATCGCCGCCAACAACGCGTCCGGCATGTGCTGCGGCACGGCCCAGAACAGCTACCGCACGCTCAAGTCGATGCGCGTCATGCTCGCCGATGGCACGCTGCTCGACACCGGCGACGCGGCCAGCCGCGCGGCGTTCTCGGTGCGCCACGCGTATTTGGTGGAACAGTTGGCGCGGCTCGGTGAGAGCACGCGCGCCGACGACGAGCTGGCGGGACGGATCCGCGATAAGTTCTCGATCAAGAACACCTGCGGCTACAGCCTGAACGCGCTGGTCGACTACACCGATCCCATCGACATTTTGCAGCACCTGATGATCGGCTCCGAAGGGACGCTCGGCTTCATTTCGGAGATCACCTACAACACGGTGCCCGAATACGCCGACAAGGCCAGCGCGCTGATCCTGTTCAACACCGTTGTCGAGGCGTGCGAGGCGGTGATCCGGCTGAAGAAGACGCCGGTCGCCGCGGTCGAGCTGATGGACCGCGCCAGCCTGCGCTCGGTCGAGGACAAGCCCGGTATGCCGGCATTCATTCAGGGGCTGCCGTCGGAGGCGACGGCGCTGCTGGTGGAGACGCGGGCCGAGAGTGCGGAGCAGCTGGCCGCCAACATCGCCGCGATCACCGAGGCGCTGAGCGATCTGATGCCGCTTCTGGCCTTCACGTTCACCGACAAGCAGTCGGAGTTCGACGTGCTGTGGAACGTCCGCAAGGGGCTGTTCCCGTCCGTCGGCGCCATGCGCGAGACCGGTACCACGGTGATCATCGAGGACATCGCGTTCCCCATCGAGAAACTGGCGGCGGCGACGGGCGAGCTTCAGCGGCTGTTTGTCGAGTACGACTATGGCGAGGCCATCATCTTCGGCCACGCGCTGGAAGGCAACCTGCACTTCGTCATCACGCCCGACCTGAGCAAACCGGCGGAGCTCGACCGCTACGCCCGGTTCATGGAGGCGCTCGGCGCGCTGGTCGTCGACCGCTACGGTGGCGCGATGAAGGCGGAGCACGGCACCGGGCGCAACATCGCCCCCTTCGTCGAGCGCGAGTGGGGGGAGAAGGCCTACGCCCTGATGCGCGAGATCAAGGCGCTGTTCGATCCGGACGGCCTGCTCAACCCGGGCGTCATCCTCAACGATGACCCGCAGGTGCACCTGAAGAACCTGAAGCCCTTGCCCGCCGCCGACCCGCTGGTCGACAAGTGCATGGAGTGCGGCTTCTGCGAGCGGATGTGCCCGTCGCAGGGCATGACGCTGACGCCGCGCCAGCGGATCGTCGGCTGGCGCGAAATATCCCGCCTCGACGCTGAAGGGGAGACGGGCGCCCGCAAGGAGCTGTCCGATCTTTACGACTATCAGGGCCTGGAGACCTGCGCCGCCTGCGGGCTGTGCGCGACGGCGTGCCCGGTCGGGATCGAGACCGGTCTGCTGACCAAGAAACTGCGCGGCGCCAAGCTGTCGTCCACCGAGAAACGGACCGCCGGGTGGATCGCCGGCCATTACGGCACCGCGCTCGCCGCCACCCGCCAGTGGCTTTGGGCGGCAGACCTGTCCGCGCGCGCACTCGGCGCCGGTACGCTGGAGACGCTGTCGCAGCGGATCAGGCAGTTGAGCCGCGACCGGGTGCCGGCGTGGTCGCCGGCGATGCCGACGGCGGTCGCGTTCAGGGTGCCGGCGGCATCGAGCGCCGATACGGCCAAGCCGGAGGTGGTGTACCTGCCGAGCTGCGTTTCGCGCACCATGGGGCCGGCCCGCAACGACCCCGAGACGGACGCCCTGCCGGCGAAGACGGCGGCGTTGCTGGAGAAGGCGGGATTTAAGGTCATCTATCCGAAGGGCCTGAGCAACCTCTGCTGCGGCCAGCCGTTCGAGAGCAAGGGCCTCGCCGACGTCGCGGATACCAAGTCCCAGGAAGTCGGCCGGGCGCTGGCCGCCGCCAGCCGCAACGGCGCCATACCGATCGTTTCGGATACCAGCCCGTGTTCGTATCGGCTCAAGCAAAGCCTGCCGGCAGAGCTGCGGCCGCTGGACATCGTCGAGTTCATCCACGACCACATGATGGAGCGGCTGACATTCAGCAAACGCGCCGAACCCGTCGCCCTGCACATAACGTGCAGCGGCCGCAAGATGGGCCTCGACGCGAAGCTGCGCGCCATCGGCGCCGCGTGCTCCGAGACACCGGTGATGCCGGCGGGCGTGCAGTGCTGCGGCTGGGCCGGCGACAAGGGCTTCACGACGCCGGAACTGAACGCCCATGCGCTGCGCGAGCTGAAAGACTCGCTGCCCGGCGACTGCGCGTCCGGTTACTCCCACAGCCGGACGTGCGAAATCGGCCTGTCCATGCATTCGGGGAAACCCTACCGCTCGATCGTCTATCTCGTCGATGCCTGTACCAAGCCGGCCTGAGGGGCGCCGTTAAGGCTCCTTTTCGGGGATTATCGATACGGCCTCGCCGGCTCAGGCGGGGAAACGTCCACGTGCACCGCACACATCGTCCAGTGCGAGTAAAGCACAATAAAAGGAGGGTAAGAAATGGGAAATTTTTCAACCTGGGATGCGGTGCTTGCTCTCGCTCCTATCGTCATCCTCATCATAATGATGACGAAGAAGAACAGCATTCCGTCGTATATTGCCTTACCGATCGCGGCACTTCTTGTTTATATACTTAAGCTGGCCTATTTCGATGCCGATCCCAATCTCACCAACGCGACGATCATATCCGGTCTTTTGACCGCCCTTGTGCCGATATTTATTATCTGGGGCGCGATCTTGCTGTTCAAGACCATGGAACACACCGGCGCCATGAGCACGGTGCGCACGTGGCTCAACGGGGTGACACCCAATCCCGTCGCGCAGCTGATGATCATCGGCTGGGCGTTCGGCTTCCTGATCGAGGGTGCGAGCGGTTTCGGCACGCCGGCGGCCTTGGCGGCGCCGATTCTGATCGGTCTCGGCTTCCCGGCGTTGCCGGTGGCCTGCCTGGCGCTGGTCATGAACTCGGTGCCGGTCACCTTCGGCGCTGTGGGCACGCCGACGTGGTTCGGTCTCGGGCAACTCAAGCTGCCACCCGAGCAGCTTCTGGACATCGCGATCAACTCGGCCATCATTCATTCGGTGGCGGCTCTGATCATCCCGCTGATCGCGCTGTCGTTCGTGGTCTCGTGGAAGGAGATCCGCGAGAACGTCGTCTTCGTCTACTTGAGCATTCTCAGCTGCGTGGTGCCCTACCTGATCATCGCGCATTTCAACTATGAGTTCCCGTCGCTCATCGGCGGCATGGTCGGCCTGCTGGCGTCGGTGTTTCTGGCCCGCGGCGGCATCGGCCTGGCGCGCGCTGCGACCGCCGCGACCGCCTCGCCGGGCTTTGCCGGCGGCAGCGCGGCAGCGGTCGGTTTGGCCGATCAGACCGTGACGATGGCCGGCTCACCGGCGGGCACGATCGCCACGCCGACGCTGATCAAGGCGCTGTTCCCGCTGTGGGGCACGGTGCTCGTCCTGATCCTGACCCGCATTCCGCAAATCGGCCTCAAGGGTTTGATGACTCTCAAGGAGCCGGCATACGCGACGTCTCTGGGCAGCCTGGGCGACTTTAGCATCAGCAGTGCGCTCGTCGCCTCGCTGACCAACATCTTCGGCACCACGGCAAGTTGGTCGTTCGCAACGCTCTACATCCCGGCGTTTATCCCGTTCTTCCTGATCTCGGCGATCACGCTGATGATGTACGGTGCCGGCGGCTCGACGGTGCGCACCGTGTGGAGCGAAACCTACCAGCGGATGACCAAGCCGATCCTGGCCCTGATGGGCGCCTTGGTGATGGTCAGCCTGATGCGCGTTGGCGGCGACACGGCGCTGGTCATCGTCATCGGCGAGGCGTTCGCCGAAACCTTCGGCCAGAGCTGGCAGTTCGTGGCGTCGTATCTCGGCGCGATCGGAGCGTTTTTCTCCGGCTCCAACACGGTGTCCAACCTGATGTTCGCCGGCATTCAGAAATCCATCGCCGAAACGGCGGGACTGAACGTCAACCTGATCCTCGCCATGCAATCGGTGGGCGGCGCCATGGGCAACATGGTGTGCATCAACAACATCGTCGCCGTCTGCTCGATCTTGGGCATCCTCAACAAGGAGGGCTTCATCATCACGCGCACGGTGGTACCGATGATCATCTACGGCATCATCACCGCCATCGTGGGCCTGTTCCTGGCATAAGCAATACTTGGCCGGCAGACTGCCAGCCGCGCGGCGGGACATTCCCGCCGCGCGGTTTTTTTTGGCGTTCAGGGTCAAGGGTCAGTTGCCCGGGTTCAGTAGAGCGGCTTGGCGAATGAAGGGCAGTTCCATCGGCAAAAAATGCCATTCCTTGTTCACGGATAGAGCCTGTTCGGCTACCGTCGAACTAAGATCAGGCGTCATCTGGGGAATATCGGAGCAGATATCATCGCGCCGGCTATGACCAGACGGATAGCATCACCGGGAAGGGCCCCGGCAAGCGGCGCCATGCTCTGGCGGATGTTTCGAGGGTGCGCGTTGCTTCTCCTCCTGGGGCCGCTGGTGGCGGGCTGCGTGAGCGTGCCGAGGGAGTACCCGCGTACCCCCTCGACCGCGTTGCCGGACCCCGAAAGCACCGGGCTCGGACGCTACACAGCCGAGCTTGCCGCGACTCATCCGGGCGATTCTGGCTTCGCACTCATCCGCCATGGCCGCCCCGCCTTTACAGCCCGGGTGGCGTTTTCCGAATTGGCGGAGAAAACTCTCGACCTGCAGTATTATATCTGGGAAGCGGACGCAACCGGCCGCATCCTCGCCGAACGGTTGGTCAGGGCCGCCGACCGGGGCGTGCGGGTGCGTGTTCTGCTCGACGACGTCAACCTAGAGGGGCGCGACGCTGTTATCGCCTCGCTGGATGCCCACCCAAACATCGAAATTCGCCTGTTCAATCCCTTCGGGCATCGCTCGGCGCACATCCTGGATTTCATCACCGATTTCGAACGGGTCAATCACCGCATGCACAACAAGCTGATGGTCGCCGACAACGCGGTGGCAATCGTCGGCGGGCGCAACGTCGGGGACGACTATTTCCAGGTCGCCACCGACGCCAATTACCGGGATCTGGACATTGCCGCCCTCGGGCCGGTGGTGCGGGACATCTCCGCCGTTTACGACCACTTCTTCAACGGCGACTGGGCGGTGCCGATCGCGGCGCTGGTGGACCGACCGTACACGGAATCTGACCTGCAGTCGGCGCTCCAGACGATGCGCAAGCGGATCGCCGAGGACGCCTATCCCTATCCGCTGGATCAAGAAGCCGACGAGCTTAAGGCCGAGATCAGGGCGATGGAGAATAAAATCGTCTGGGCGCCGGGGATGGTGGTGTGGGATGACCCCGCCTCCATCGATCGGGAAGGCCGCACGACCCGGCTGAACGAAGCCTTACATAAACGCGTCGGACTGCTAGAGAACGAGTTGCTGTTGGAAGCAGCTTATTTTGTGCCCCGTGATCGGGCGATCGAGACAATGCGGGAGTTAAACGAGCGGGGCGTGCGGCTCCGGGTGCTGACCAATTCCATGGCGTCCAACGACGTCGTCGCCGCCCACGCCGGCTACGCAAACCGCCGGAAAGAGATGCTCGAGAGTGGCGTCGCGCTCTACGAGCTGCGACCCGACGCCGGCTCAGTCCGCAAGCGGATTTTCGTCGGCACCTCCAAGGCCGCTCTCCACACGAAGGCCATCGTGTTCGATCGCAAGGACGTGTTCATCGGCAGCTTCAACCTCGATCCCCGTTCGGGAGACATCAACACCGAGGCCGGACTCTACATCGAGAGCCCAGAGCTGGCTCACCAGCTGATCGCTCACATGGACGAAGGGGTGTCGCCGCAGGACAGCTACCGCGTCCGGCTCGACGAAAACGGCGACCTCTATTGGGTAACCGAGGACGAGAACGAGAACGAGACGCGCTTCGAGCACGATCCCGGTAGCACGGTCTGGCAGCGCTCGGTTATTGGTATCATCCAGCTGCTGCCGATCGAGGGGCAGCTGTGATCGCGGTCTCTGCGTGCCAGCCAGCTGTTTGGAGGCAAGCCGAACGCGGGCGCGCTATTTCATCTTTGTTTCTTTGAACGGAACGTGCTTGCGGACGACCGGGTCGTACTTGCGGAATTCAAGCTTTTCGGTCGCCGCGCGGGGGTTCTTTTTGGCCACGTAGAAGTAGCCGGTTCCCGCGGTGCTCTGCAGCTTGACCAGAATCGTCGTCGGCTTGGCCATGGTCGCTTTGGGGCCGTCGGCGGCCCACCCTCCGTTCGGTTGAAGCCCGAGACCATAGCGGCGGCGGCCGGCATGTCAAGACGCGCGCTGCCGGCGCGGTTCCACGGTGGTTGTGTTCGCGGCCGGCCCGCGGTATGAGGCCCGATCGGAGGAACACGCCGGCGAAGCTCTGCCGCTAACAGACGGCCGACCGTACGGCTTGGATGAGGGGATGTCCCATGCTGATGCGATACGTGGTGCGGCTTGTTGCGATTCCGGTTGTGCCCATGGCGCTGCTGGCGGCGGCGCTGCTGACGGTGCCGCCGGTTGCCCAGGCGGCGACGCTGGAGCGGATCAAGGAGACGGGGACGATCCGCATCGGCTATCGCGAGCATCAGCCGCCGATGTCGTTCGCGGACGCTACGGGACAGCCGGTCGGCTACACCATCGACCTGTGCACCAGGATCGCCACCGCGGTTAAGGAGGAGTTGGGGATCGGCGACCTCAAGGTCGAGTACGTGGCGGTAACGCCGGGCGAACGGTTCGAGGCACTGATCTCCGAGAAGATCGATATACTGTGCGGCGCCACCACCAAGACGCTCAGCCGCATGGAAGAGGTGGACTTCACCCAGCTCACCTTCGGCACCGGCGCTTCGCTGATCAGCCTGTCCAAGCAGCCCATCGCCAACGTGGGGGACCTGAGCGGCAAGAAGGTCGCGGTGGTCAAGGACACCACCACCATCGACGCACTGCAGGCGGCGATCACCCGCAGCGTCAGCGATGCCGAGATGGTTCCCGTCGCGTCATCCGATGAGGGGATGGCACTGTTAAGCAAGGGCGAGGTGGCGGCGTTCGCGGCGGATCAGATCGTGCTCGTCGGCTTGGTGATTGAGGCCGAGGACCGGTCCAAGTTCGCCGTGTCGCGCGAGCTGTTCTCGTACGAGCCGTTCGCGCTGGCGGTGCGGCGCAACGACGCCGACTTCCGCCTTGTCGCCGACCGGGTGCTGTCGCAGCTCTACCGCAGCGAGGAGATCGGCGCGATCTACCGCAAGTGGTTCGGCGCCATCGGCGACCGCATGCCGCCGCTGCTGGAGGCGCTCTATCGCATCAACGCGACGCCGGAGTAGCACTGATACGGCCGGGCGCTCGACCCGGCCGCCGAAACCGATGGTGCCGGCGGGGCGAAACGAACTATACCCCGTTTGGGGTAGTAGACCGATCGGCCACGCTTAGGCCTTCGGCGTCCATGGAGGCGTGGTTGGCCGGGTCGAGCCCGGCCAAGACGAGGAAAGGGACGCAGTGAGACATCCCCTATCATCGTGAGCGAGCCTGTCCCCTCTCCACCGTCGTGCGCGGGCTCGACCCGCGTACCCACGCCTGTCACACGCGTCCCGTCTCACCTCCCGTCCTCATCCCTCGCCCGCCAGCGCAAAAACCTCCGTCACCCCGGCGACACCGCGAAGTTCATGCCGCCCCACCGACCGCGGCGCGCCCGGCACGTGGCGGGCGAAGGCCGCCGAGGCGAGAACCGGTTCGTCCAGCCGCTTGCACAGGTCCTCGATGCGGGACGCCTCGTTGACGGCGGGGCCGATGACGGTAAAGTCCAGCCGCCCGGTCGTGCCGATGTTGCCGTAGGTGATGGTGCCCACGTGCAGCGCCGTGCCGAAGGTGAGCGTCGGCGCGTCCCTTGCCCGGCGCTCGCGGTTGACGGCCGCCATCCGTGCCTGGGCGTCGCGCACCGCGTCCAGCGCCCGCGCGCAGGCCTCGCCGGTGCAATCGCTTGGGCGTTCGATGGCGAAGATGGCGAGCACGGCGTCGCCGATGAATTTCAGCACCTCCCCGCCGTGGTCGAGCACCGCACCGGCCACGCTGTCGAAGTACGCGTTGAGCGTCGCAAGATAGTCGTCGCGGGGCATCGCCTCGGCCAGCGCGGTGGAATCGCGCAGATCGGAAAACCAGATGACGGCGTTCACTTCCGAGCCGTCGCCCCGCTTGACCAGGCCGCTCATCACGCGTTCGCCGGCGCTGGCGCCGAGATAGGTCCTGAGCAGGGTCAGCGACGAGACGCGTTGCGCCAGCGCCTCCAGATGGCGGCCGAGGCTGGGCAAAATCTCGTAGAGCTGGCCCAGATGGGCGGTGGAAAACCCGCCATGCGCCGCCGAAACCAGGGTGATGATGTTGATCTGGCCGTCGGAGAAGGTGAGCGGCATCGCCACGTAGTCGGTGGCGCCTTCGGCCTTGAGGTCGTGCAGGACGGGGAAGTCCAGTTGCGGCCGGGGGCCGTCGAGGTGCCGGCGGACGCCACCCTGGCCGTCGATGATCAACGCGAAGGGGCTGTTCAGGTACACCGGGCTGTGCAGGCGCTCGTGTGGCACCTGCACCCGCATGACGGTGTCGGCGCCCTGCTGCCACGTATACGTCTCGGCGAAAAGCTGGGGGTTGAGCGTCCGGATCAGCAGCCTGAGCCGCCACAGCGGCATGCCGTTGACGACCAGCACGTCGGCCAACCGCTGCACGGCGTCCGGCAGCGACGTCGCCCGCCAGGCGTACTGAACCAGCCAGTCGACGAAGGGATTGGCGCGCGCCGGCGTGTTGTCGCGGGGCGGCGGGGCCAGCACGTCGTCGTCGGCGAGCCAGGTGTCGACGCTGTCCCAGTCGAACGCCAGACGGCCCTTTACGGCCGCCGCCTCGTCAAAGGGTTCCTCATAACTCCAGGCGGCGTTGTCAACCTGGACGTCGCCGATGCGGAGCGTCCAATACGACGCATCACCCTTGAACGGACAGTGCGTCCGGTGCGTCGTCCGCGTCAGCCACTCCATGGCGACGTCGTCTTTCAGGAAATAGTACGCCGGCTTGAGGCGCGTCTCGTGCATCACCAGCACGTCCGTGCTGTCGGCGATGGACTGGCCCCGTACGATCGCCCGGATGCGCCGGCCGGCGGGGGTGATCACCACCCGATAGCCGGCGCGTCCGGCGTCGCCGATGTCCGCCCCCGTCGCCGCCGCTTCCAAAGCCTGTGCCATGGCCTCGTCCTTGAAACGCGCCCGTCCCGTTGAGCGCTGCCTTAATATGGGAGCGACCAGGCCGCCGGAGCGGTCTGATCGGCGTCGCCGAGGACAACCTTGTTCTTCGCGCCGATGTTCGTATAATGTTCACATCGTCGCCGTATCCGGTGACGACAAACGACGACATTCGGCAACACTATCGTCCGCGCACGTGGAAAGTAAATAAATTCAATGCGTTATGTGTAACGGCTGGTGCCGTGACGCACAAGGCTTGATCCGGGACGGCCTCTGCCTTTAAGTAGTGCCCGCTTCGGCACCGCGTCCCCTTCGTCTAGAGGCCTAGGACACCGCCCTCTCACGGCGGCAACAGGGGTTCGAATCCCCTAGGGGACGCCAGCCTGACCTACCGCGATCCGGGCGCCGACGATGACCCTTGAGGACCGGCTGCGCCGCCATGTGGCGCACCTGGCCGGCACCATCGGCGAGCGCAACGTCACCCGTCCCGCCGCTCTCGCCGCCGCCCGCGATTACATCGAGGCCGCGTTTGCCGACCAGGGGCTGACCGTTATCCGCCAGACCTATGCCGTCGAGGGGATTGCGTGCTCCAATCTGGAGGTGACCATCCCCGGCGGCGCGCGGCCGGATGCGCGGCTGCCCGGCCCCATGCTGTTGATCGGCGCCCATTACGACACCGTGAGAGGAAGTCCCGGCGCCGATGACAACGCCAGCGGCGTCGCCGCCCTTCTCGAGTTGGCGGCGGGGTTGCGGGCCGTCTGTCCGGCGCCGGCGCTGACGGTGCGTTTCGTCGCCTTCGTCAACGAGGAGGCGCCGTTCTTCCTCACCGGCCGGCAGGGCAGCGCCGTCTATGCCCGGGCGGCGCGCGAGCGCGGCGACGACATCCGGCTGATGATCGCGCTGGAGATGCTTGGGCATTACTCGGACCGGCCGGGCAGCCAGCGTTACCCGCCGCTGTTCCGGCGCTTCTTTCCCGACCGGGGCAACTTTCTGGCCCTGGTCTCCGATTTCCGCTCGCTGGGGCTCACCCGGCGGCTGGCGGCGGCGTTTCGGGCCCGGTCCGCGTTTCCGCTGGAATACGCCGGCCTGTTCCGCTGGTACCCGGGCGTCGGGTGGAGCGATCACCGGCCGTTCTGGACCGCCGGCTACCGCGCCCTGATGGCGACGGATACGGCGTTTAACCGCTATCCGTACTATCACACCGCCGCCGATACGCCCGACAAGCTGGCCTATCAGGCCTTCGCGGACGCGACGGAAGGACTGCTCGGCGCGCTGGCCGCGCTGGCCGGCGACGGCCCGCACCGCCTCGTCCGCTGACGTGCCGGCGGTGCCTAAGCCTTCCGCGCCACCGGGCGGCCGTGGTAGCGTCGATGAGGCTTTAGACAGGGCTACCGATCCGTGGGACAAGGCGCATGACCGCGACCAACGACACCATCGTCCATTGCGACGGCTTCGAGGTGACACTCAGGGCCGGGCCGGACTTGGCCGACATCACCGGTCACATCCGCCGCGTCGTCCTCGACTCAGGCATCCGCGCGGGGAGCGCTCAGGTGGTCGCCATCGGCTCCACCGCGTCCATCACCACGATCGAGTACGAACCGGGCGCCGTCGAGGACCTGAAGCGCGCCATCCGGGAACTGGCGCCGCCGGAGCGGGCGTATGCCCACGAAATGACCTGGCACGACGGCAACGGCCACAGTCACGTACAGGCGGCGCTGCTCGGCCCGTCCATCGTCGTTCTGGTGCGCGACGGTGCGCTTCGTCTCGGCACCTGGCAGCAAGTGGTGCTGATCAACCATGACATCCACACCCGGCGGCGCCCGGTCGACGTCACCGTCATCGGCCGCGCCTGAGCCGGCGGCGGCGGCCATGACGCCCGAAGCGGTTCAACCGCCACGGGCGACGCTGGGTGCCCGGCTTCTCGAAGGACTGGGCTTGGTGTTGTTGGCGGTCGATCGGCTGGCCGCGGCGGCGCTGGTCGCCGGTGCCGCCTGGGTCGCGTTCACCTTCCTCACGCTGGCCTGGCGGGAGAGTGCGTGGATGCTGCTGGTGGCGGTGCCGGCGGTGGTCAGCGTGCCGGTCCTGGCCTGGCACTTTCTGGTCAATCCGCGCCTCGGCGGATCGCCGGCGCTGGGGCCGGGCCATCGGCGGGTAACGATCACGCCACCCGGCGACAATGCCGCCGTCAAGGGAACGGACGTCGGAAAAGGGGCGTCACGAAGAAACGGCAGCGGGGCTAGAACCGGTAGTTAACGATGACGCCGCCGAACAGCTGGTTGGCGTTGTCGTCCTGCTGCTGGGTCGACGTCCCGGCCTCGCTCTCGATGGCGCGGGCAAATCCGGCCTGCGTCTCGATGGTCCACTTGTCGCCGACCGCATAGCCGATGCCGAGATTGACGCCGACGTCGCGGAAGGTTCCATCGGTGGTGAGGCGCTCCATCATCGCCGTCGAGGCGACGCGGCCGGCGGCGTTCTCCTCGGTGGCGTAGGTCGAATAGAGGCGCGCATTAAGCTGCACCGTATCCGAGAACGGCATGGTGTAGTCGACGCCCGGCTGCAGCAGTAGGCTCTGATCCGCGCCTTCGTCGGTGTCTGCCGCGACCTGGACGTTGATCCCGGCCGCGTAGCGCGGATCGACGGGGTCGCTGTACTGGTAGCCGACAAAGGCGCCGATGTCCCACGCCTCCCCCGAGGTGTCGCCGTCGCGCATGAAGCGGTCGATGGCGCCGCCGTTGTCGGTGCGCAGGTTGATCGCCGGCGCCGCCTGCATGCCGGCGGCGGAGGCGCCGCCCCCGTCCGCGTTCAACGCTCCGACGGTGGGTTTGCGGTGCAACGCCATGTCGCGCGACTGGGCCGAATACTCGGGAAACAGCACCGTCTCGGACGTCGCCCCCGACAGCGGCAGCGCAAAGTTGCCGAGGAACCCTTCGGCGGCGGCCGGCGACGACGCCGGGTCGGCGCGCGCATCCGTCACCGCCAGCAGAAGTGCTGCCATCATCAGCGACTGGAGGGTGGTCGAAAGGCCGGACATCTCGAAATTAACTGCCACTCACGAAAGTTGTACCGAATCGATTCGGCATTTGCGCAAAAGCCAAGCTGATGTAAAGGAAATACCCTAGAACGCCAATAAAGTAAATCAGTTACGGCACTCCGGCGCCACCTGTATGGGCCAATTCCCGGTTGTGTGTGTATTCGGCAACACAGTTTTAGGGCGATCCCTACGTCACCCGCACTTAGACGCTCAGAGCGCCAAAGGGGCCGGCGCGATCACGCCCTGACGCACTGATAGGTCGCGTCGCGAAGGTCGAAGAAGTAGTACTGCTCGTCCGAGATCATCGTCGCCGACCGGTCCTGCATCGCGCACAGCTGCTGGGCGATGTCATCCACTCGCCCCGAACCATCGACGACGGGGGCGTGGCGGATGTAGAATCGCTCCCCCGTGTACGGGACGAAGCGCGGTCCTTGCACGACCTCGGCACAGCCGCACAGGACGACGAGAGAGGCCAGAGCAAGCAGCGTTTTCATACCACCGAGAGTACGCTTGTCTGGCGCGCGGTACAAGGGCGACCGGGAAGGAAAAGGACATGCCGCAACACCTGAGTGGCGCCCAGGTGCCGATGCTGCTGCGGCCGGGGATGACCGTTTACGCTCCCGGCGTTGGCGGCGAGTCGGTCCTGTTGTCGCGCACGCTGGCGGCGGCGCCCGAGTGCGCGGCGGGGGTGCGGTTCATCGGCGTCTGGCTGCCCGGCATCAACCGCACCGACTACGCCCAAGTCTCGCCGACGGCGCGCGCGACGGCGTTCTTTCTCGGCCCTGCCGTCCGCCGGTCGTTCGCCGCCGGGCGCGTCGACCTCAAGCCGCTGACCTATCTGGACATCGATGCCTATCTGCGCCGGGCGCGGATCGACATGGTCCTGCTGCAGCTATCGCCGCCGGACGACGCCGGCCGGTGCAGCCTGGGCATCGCCAACGACTTCGCGGACGCCGTCGTCGGCGCCGCCGTCGATCGCGCGGCGACGCTGGTGGCGCACATCAACCCGCGGATGCCTCGCACCGTCGGCGCCACCACGGTCGCCTACCAGCGCCTTGACCACGTGGTTGAGGGTGATGAGCCGTTGCTGGGCGAGCGTCCGGGCGAGGACCCGGTGTTCGCCTGCATCGGCGCGCACCTGGCCCGCGTGGTCGAGAACGGCGCCACCCTGGAGGTGGGCATCGGCCGGGTGCAGCAGGTCCTGCGCAGCCTCGCTGGCCACGCTCGGCTGTCCCTGCATACCGGCGCCATCACGCCCAGCGTCCTCGAATTGGTCGCCGGCGGCGCGCTGGCCGACCGCGCCGGCGCCATCACCACCGGCGTTGCCTTCGGTGACGAGGCCCTTTACCGCTTCGTCGACGGCAACGCGGCCGTCCGGTTCGCGCCGGTGGCAGAGACGCACGCCATCGCGACGCTGGCCCGCATTGAGAGCTTCGTCGCCGTCAACTCCGTTGTCGAGGTCGACCTGCTGGGCCAGGCCAACGCCGAGATGCGGGACGGCCGCCAGATCAGCGGCTCCGGCGGTATCACCGAGTTCATGCGTGGCGCGCGGCTGTCGCCGGGCGGCCGCGCCGTCGTTGCCTTACCGGCGACGTCCGACGGCGGCAAACGGTCGCGCATCGTACCCCTGCTGGACGCCGGCACCACCGTCAGCGTCCCCCGGGGCGACATGGACGTGGTGATCACGGAACACGGGATGGCCGAGCTTCGCCACCGGGACATCGACGCCCGCGCCGCCGCCCTGATCGCCGTTGCCGCGCCCCGGTTCCGCCACGGGCTCGCCGCAGCCTGGCACGATTACCGGCGCAGGCTGTGATCGCCGGCCGACGGGTTAGTTGACCCTGGCGCGCAGGCGGCGCAGCAGGTCCTCGATCTCATCCTGGCCGGGCGCGCCGTCGAAATCGCTGAGAAAGTCCTGCAACGTCGAGATGGCGGTCGTCAGGTGGCCGAGCCGGCTTTGCAGCACCGCCGTTTCCCACCACAGGTCGCTGCGGCCGGGAGAGATCGCGCGCATGGTTTCCAGGATGTCCAGCGCCCGCGCCACCTCACCGGCGGCAACCGCCCGCAGCTTGATGTTGTTCTGCAGGCGCAGCAGCACGTCGCGGTTGCTGATCGGCGCGTAATGGTCCGGTTCGATCTCGGCGTCGCCGCCGCGCAGCTCCTTCAGGCGCTGGCGCAGATCCTCCGGCGCCAGGGCGCGCGCCTCGTGAAACGGATCGATGATGACGCGCTGGCCGCGCGACGCGAGACGAACGAGAAAATGCGACGGGAAGTTCAGGCCGACGATGTCGGCGCCGAACGCGCGCCCGGCGTGCAGGTAGAGTATGCCCAGCGCCACCGGCAGACCGCGGCGGCGATCGATCACCCGGATCAGGTTGGCGTTGTCCATGTCGTCGTAGGTGTCGGCATCTCCCTGGTAGCGGCGTTCGGCGACCAGAACGTCGCGTAGCGCCGCCAGCTGGAGATCGACACCGGCGGCGCGGCTGGTTGCCGTGCGGGCGGCCTCGGCCACGTCACGCAGGTGCCGGCGGTAGGAATCGAGATCGGTGTCGGGATGGTCGACGGCGGCGAGAAGAAGCGCGGTTTCGGCCAGGTCGATCTCGGCGTCGTCCAGAGCGCCGACCGACCCCAGTTGCGCGATCAGCGTTGAGCGTGGTGTCAAACCAACCCCCTTTCCCATTCGCGCCGAAAAATCGGTCTGCTGCCAAACGGTGCCAGCCTGGACTTTGCCGGCCTTGCGCTCACAACGCAACCGTGGACTCTCGCGATGCGCGAGTTGCCGGCCAAGTGATTAGCGCCCACGTGCCGTCATTGCGCGCATGGCGACGCCAAGAACACCCGTGATCAACCGTCGCGGGAGTACCGCCGGGCCGAGCGTCGCCTGAGTGACGAGGCCGGTGACGCGCACCGTTTCCCGGCCCAGCGCGTTCAGACCGTCGCGGGCGACGGCGCGGGGATCGGCGGCGCCCGGAAACGAGCCGCCGCGATAGCCGGCGCGGCTGCCGAAGGACGTGCGGGTGGCGCCCGGACAGAGTGCCACGACGTCGGCGGGGCTGCCGCGCAGTTCCTCGGCCAGCGCTTCGGCGAAATGCAGCGCGAACGCCTTGCTGGCGGCATACGACGCAAAGAACGGCACCGGCGCGAACGCGGCGGTGGACGAGACGATGATCAGCCCGGCCCGCCGGTGGGTGGCCCGCGCCCGATCCAGCATACCGGGCAGCAGCGCGCGGGTAAGGCCCACTACGGCGACGACGTTCAGGTCGACGGTGGCCATTTCGTCCTCGGCCGGAAGGTCGAGAAAGGCGCCGATCTGGCCGCTGCCGGCGTTGTTGATGAGCAGATCGACTTGGAACTCATCGGCGCGCGCCGCAAGGGCGGCGCGGTCGTCGGCTTTCGTCAGATCGGCGACAACGGTCTCGACGGTGCGCCCCGGCCTCATCTGGCGGGCGGCAAGGCGCTCAAGCCGCTCGTCGTCTCGGCCGGTAAGCAGCAAATCGGTCGACGCCGGCAGCTCGGCGGCGAACGCGGCGCCGATGCCGCTGGACGCGCCGGTGATCAACGCCCGCTCGTAATGCCTCATGGGGGTGCGCCCTCCGCACGACGGGTTGCGTGGTAGCCGACAGAGCAACGCCGTGGCGCTCATTCTGGCCTTTCTGTTTCCGGCCCCGATCGTTCTCGTGCCGGGCTCGTCGGGTCTGGCCGGACCGGTGCGCCGCGCCGAACGCGGCGCCATTCGTCCTTGCATGTAGTGGCGCACGATCATTGCGCAATGCGCCTTCGCTCGCCACTCCGGGTAAAGAGCGCGATGTCATTTTTGACATTCTGGTTGATTAATGACCGCCGTTGGCCCCCTATAAACGGAGGCAAAAAACACATGGACATCTCAACAGGAGGGCGTGTCTCGATGATCAACCCGTTTGAAAATGTGATTCTGTTTCAATTGGAGATGCTGCGGTCCTCGTTGATGTTGACCCAGCAGTTCATGGAAACGTTTATCAAAATGCAAAAGCAGGTCGAGACGATGATTCGCGCGTCGGCGCCATCGCCGCTGAGCGGCGCAAAACCATCGCCGGTGACCGGCGCCGCGCCATCGATGGTGTCGGGCATCGAGGAGCTGACGCGGTTTCTGACGGTCATGCCGAACGGCTGCATCGGAGCGGCCGACCTGAGATCCTAACGGTTGGCGAGGTTTGGGGCCAGGCACGCCGATAAACCCGGCGGCCGGCGGCTCTCAATCGCTTAGGCGGTCCGGGCGGTCGGTGAACACGCCGGCGACGCCCATGGCGAACAGCCGCCCCGCGCCGTCGCGATCGTTGACGGTGTAGCAGCGGACCGGCACGCCCGCCGCGACGAGCGAGCGCACATCCAACGCCGTCACCCGGTCCGCGGCCATGTGAAGGGCGCCGGCCTGGGTGGCGTGGAGACGCCGGCGCCAGTCGGCGGGAAGATCGCCCACCAGGAGCGCGCGGGCGAGACGCGGCTGAGCGCGCGCGGCGGCGATCAGCGCCACCTCGTCGAAGCTCGAGACGATGGGCGCCGGCAGCGCGGCCGGCCAGGCGCGGACGATGGCCCGGGCGATGACGAGGCCGCACAGGGCGGCATCCGCATCCGACGTTTTAATCTCGAACACCGCGCCCAGCCGACATTGGGCGAGGGCGGCGATGGCGTCCGCGAGGGTCGGCACGCGGGCACCGGCAAAGGCGGCGTCGAACCAGCGTCCGGCGTCCAGCCGCCGGAGCGCCGACAGCGGCGTTCGCGCCACCCGGCCACGGCCATCGGTGGTCCGCTCAAGCGTCTCGTCGTGAAGGAGCACCGCCCGCCCGTCGCGGGTCAGCCGCACGTCCAGCTCGACCCATGAGACGCCGTGCGCCGCGGCGGCGTGGATGCCGGCGACGGTGTTTTCCGGCGCCAGACCGGCGGCACCGCGATGGCCGATGATCCGTGGCGGCTGCGTCCGCATGCGTCACCTCGGCGCCGATGGCTTAGACATGGCGAACGTTACCATAGCGTCATTCCGGTCGGCCCGCCGCCCGGGCGAATTGAGCGTCGAACGTAGAAACCGCCCGCCTGTGGCGTCAGAGATAGGTCGCCGCGACGTCGATCGACGAACGCTCACCGATCGCATCGGCGTTTTTGGCGAGCCAGCGCTCGGCCGCTTGCCGGCCTTCGTCCTTGAGATGCTCGAGAAACGCCCATTCGACATTCATCATGCTGGAAACGCCGAGCGTCTTCATCATCGCGTCGGCTTCGATCATATGGAAGAAGAGGCGCTGGTATTCGGGGGGACCGAGCACGCCGCCGTCGATCAATCGTTCGATGAAATGCATCGACCGCATCTCGCGCATGAGGGTGGCGTTGAAGGTGATCTCGTTCAGCCGGTCGGCGATTTCTTTAGAGGTCTTGGGGATCTCCTCCCGGTACAGCGGATCGATCTGCACGATGATGATATCGCGAGACTGCGCTTCCGCGGCGAGCGGGTAGATTGCCGGATTCCCCATGTAGCCGCCATCCCAGTACGCCTCGCCGTCGACCTCCACCGCCTGGAACAGCTGCGGCAGGCAGGCCGAGGCCAAAAGCGCTTCGAGGCGGACCTCGTCGTTGCGGAAGACCTTGATCTTGCCGGTGCGGACATTGGTGGCGCAGACGAACAGCTTGATGCCGCTGGCGTAACGGATCAGATCGAAATCCACCATTTCCTTCAGGACCGGCGCCAGCGGGTTCTTGCTGAAGGGACCAAGCTGATAGGGAGAGAACCGCCGGGCAAGCTCACTGAGGACCAAAAGGCCGGGCGCGTTGTCCATCCGCCAACTGCCCCGCAGGCGCTCCAACCAGGGGCGACGGACGGGGCTCAGGCGTCCGGCATCGGCGATGCGGCGCCAGAACGCGGCCAGGGCGCGGCGGGCGCCTTCCCGGCCGTCGGCGGCAAAGCCCGACGCGAACACCGCGGCGTTCATCGCACCCGCACTGGTGCCGCAAATGCTGTCGACCTCGATGCCTTTGTCTTCGATCAGCCGGTCCAGGACCCCCCAGGTGAAGGCTCCATGGGCGCCGCCGCCTTGCAGTGCCAGGTTGACACGCTTTGCGGGACGGTTTGCCGGCTTTTCAGTCGTTGATGTTGCGTTCAAGGGCCGAGTTTACTTTCGGTATCGCTGCAGACGGTCGAGCGGAAGCTGTCTCCGGGCGGCTCCGCGCCACGCGCCTCTTCGGGCGTCATGGTAGCGGAGGGCGCACCCTCGGAACAGGGCCATCCGGTCGAGGAGGCTCCCGGTCGCGGACGGCCGCGCCCGGTGAGGACGGCGAACTGATGCGCAACGTGTTCCGCGCGGCTGCCCATTTGACAGAAAATAGCAGCTATTTTCAGTGTGTTGTTTCCAGTCTGTTGCAATAATGCATCTGTGTGGCCGATTGAGGCACGTAAAAATCATCGGCTCTTGCCTCGGCACCGCGCCGCGACCACGTTGCGGCGTGAATTGACGACGGACGCGTAAACCTGTCCGACCGCGCGGGAGGATCCGTCTTTTGGATGGATCATCGGACTGAGGAGTCTGTAACGATGTACGACGGCTTCAATGTTGAAGAGCGGCACCTGGCCGTGGCGCCGGAGAGCGCAGTGGCGCTCGATGGCGTCCCGCCGGCTGCGGTTCCCGTGCCCAAGGAACCGCCCATGGCGGTTCAAAAAATTGCCATGACGGGCGTCAAGAAGATTGCTCTGATCGCCCACGACAACATGAAACGCGATCTGCTCGAATGGGCCAAATACAACCGCGACGTTCTAGCGTCTCACAAAGTATACGCCACCGGCACGACGGGTAAGGTTCTGGCGCAGGAGCTTGGCGTCGACATCACCAACTTGCAGAGTGGGCCGTTGGGCGGCGATCAGCAAATCGGCGGCAGGGTGTCGGAAGGCGAGATCGATTTTCTCATCTTCTTCTGGGATCCGCTGCATTCGATGCCGCACGATCCGGACGTCAAGGCGCTGTTGCGACTGGCGGTCGTCTGGAACATCCCGATTGCCTGTAATCGGTCTAGTGCCGACTTTCTCATTTCGTCGCCTTTGATGAGCGGAGAGTATGACCGCCTCGTTCCCGACTATGAGGTCTATCGATCGCGGCCCCTGGCGCTGAGCGCGTGACAGCGCCGCGGCACGTCACTGCCACCCCGACGGTGCGGTGGCAGTGACGGAAGCCGCTTTCGGAGCCAACGTCCGATGGTGGCGCCGATTCCGCGGCTCCCGCCCGTCACCAGCAGGGCGGGCCGACGGGCCAAGACAACGATGGTGTTTTCCCCTATCGACGGGCGGACGCGCGCCGCTTTGGAGCGTGGCGGGCGCCTACTCGATGCGGAAGGCGGAGTGACAGCCGCGGCATTGGGCGGTGATGTCTTCCAATGCGGTCATCGCCTGTTGCCAGTCGGCCGCTGTCGGCTCGGGCGGGACCCTGGCGACGACCTGGGCGAACTCGGCGGCGGCGCGGTGCATGGCGAGGCCCATCTCGCGAAACTCGATGGGGAGAAACCGCCCGAAGCCGGCGCCCGTTCCGGGCACCAATCGCTCGCGCGCGACCGTGGCGGCGGCCTTGAAATCGGCGGCCGCGAGTTCGACCATGACGTCGTCGAGCGAGTCCATATGATCGCGCATGTGTTCAAGAAAGTCGCCCCGCATGTCGGCGGGTAGCGTGATCGCCGTGCGCATATCTTCGGCGGCCGCATCGCCGGCCGCCATCAACACAACGGCGAGAGCAACCGTCAAAAACCGCGCCATGTTCGTCTCCTGCTCATGAACAAAGGGTCCGCCTCTAGGACGGATCGTACGTTTTCACGTCGCGCCGTCTGACGTCCGGACCTGCTACAGTATAGCGGCTGTTCCCACCGAGCGACATTCAGGAGGTGCACCATGAGCGAGCCGGAAACGATCGCCGAAACCATCGAAAAGGTGCTGCCCGGCGTCTGGCGCTGGCACGTTCAGGACGAGCGCATCGGCGCCGAAAGCGACGCCCATGCCGTTCAGGACGTGGCCGGTACGGTTCTGATCGACCCGCTCCCGCTTCGACCCGCGGCGCTCGAACGCCTGCATCCCATCGTCGCGATCTGCCTTACCGCCGCCTGCCACCAGCGGTCGGCTTGGCGCTATCGGCGCGAGTATGGCGTCAAGGTGTATGCGCCCGAGGGCGCTCGGGCGACGGATGAGGAGCCCGACGTCCGCTATCGCGCCGATGAACTGCTGCCTGGTGGCCTCAAAGCCATTCACACGCCAGGACCGGAACACGCCCACTACGCCTTTTGGCGTGAGCCGTCTCCCGGCGTGCTGTTCTGCCCGGACCTGATCATGCGCGATGCCGGGGGCGCGCTGGCCTTCATGCCGGCGGAATACCACGACGACCCCGAAGCCACGCGAGACAGCGTGCGCCGGCTGCTCGACCTTGCGTTCGACGTCCTGTGCCTGGATCACGGTGCGCCGATCACCGCCGACCCGCACGCGGCGCTGCGCACGTTGTTTGAGTGAGCAGAGGCTAGAGGTTCCGCCGCCGGGGCTTTGCCGTCACGCCGGCGCGTCGCCGTTTGCGGCCGATGTGGCCGCGCCGCGCCAACGTGTGAGCCGCGATCATTTCCCCGTCATGGCTGGAGGCTCGACATGTTTGGTCTGGTGGACTCCACCCGTCGGTGCTATGATTTTGCATTGCAGCATAAATCGCGCTGCGGTGCGGAACAAAGGGCCGTGACGGCGGCCGATGGCAAGCGGACGGGGACCATGTCGCAATTGTCCGAACTCGGAAAGGTCCTGCATGAGGAGCATTTTCGCATTGTGATGCTGCTCTGCGACCTGGAGCATCGGGTGACCGGAACGTCCGCGAGCGAGCCGCTCGACCCGCGCCGCGAGGCTGATCGCCGCGAGCTGGGCGACCTGGTTTTCTGCCTCGATCAGATCATCGATCACAACGCCTTCGAAGAGGCGGAGTTGTTCCCGCTTCTCTGCGCCAACGACGACGGCGACCTCGCCGCCCTGCTTACCGAGGAGCACCGGGCCATCGGGCCGCTGGCGACGCGGCTCCGCGCCGTCGCTTCGGCGATCCTCGAGCACGGTACGGATAACCGGCGTTGGCAGGATTTCAAGGACGTGGCCGCCGAGATGGTGCCGGCGATGATGTTCCACCTCCAGAAGGAGGAGATGACGGTCGTGCAACGCTTGGATCGGATCCTCGACAGCCGCGTCGACGGCACCTTGGCCCGCAAGCATTCCGCCGAGCGCGCGCCGATCCGCAAACGGCCGGCCGTTCCTGGCCTCGGCGGCGGGACACCTACCGCGTCGGCCACCATCGTCGGGCACGCATAGAACCGTCCCTCCCAGCCGTCACGATTTCGGAAACAAGAACGTCAGTTGCGCGCGCAGCGACCACTCCGGCGCGCCGTCCGGCCGTTCGAAATTGTAGAAGCTTTGGACCTGTGCGTTCAGCGCCTGGCCGCCGACGGTGAAGACGCGGCCAACACCACCGCCGGCCGGCACCAGCCACGCGTCATCGGAGTCGTTGCTCCAGTTGGCGGTAATGACGGGAGAGGTCACCAGATACCACCCCTCGGGCAGATTGTAATTCACGAAGGGCTGGATCAGCGTCTGGTTGACGTCCTCGCGGTCGCCCTTGCCGGCGAACGACCACAGCTGGCGGGCGAGGACGCCGGCCACCCACGGCTTGTCGATGACCAGACCGACGGCGGACGGCCCGGCGCTCCACTTCTGGCTGCCGAGTCGGCCGCTGGTGGCGGTGCGCAGCGAGATTGACGGGCCGACGCCCCAGGTGAACATGCCCTCCGAGACCGGTGACAGGAAGGCCGTCGTGTTGATGTCGCCGAGGCCGAAGTGGTCGCCGTTTCTGTTCGCGTCGGGCACCTCCGGGAGGGAATTGGTTACCGTGGGCAGATAGATCACCGGCACGATGGTCCGCGTGATGATGTTCCACTCGCCGACGCCAATGGGAATGACCGGCTGGATGTTCAGCACGTTGGCGGTGTCGTTGTCCGGGCCGACGCGGAAGAACGTGTTGTTCTGAAACGGCACGCTCACCATCGCCGCGACGGGGTTCTGCGCCGCCGCGGCCAGGTCGGCGGTTGCCGGCGCGCCGCTGTCCGGAGATTGGGCGCGGGCGCCGGGAGAACTGAAACAGAACACGATCACGGCGATTGCGGCGAGGATCGAGCGCGACACGGCGACATGCTCCCTCATATCCAAGTCACCTTTGCTTGTCTCTCGAAGGTCGTATCGCCGTTTTCGACGCCGTGGATAAAGCGCCCGGCAGTGGCGCCGGTCCATCGCGCGCGCAGAATGCTGCAACCATGATCGGCACCGGGGTACTGGCTGGGTGGCAGCTATGGTCGTTATGCTCCGTCATCCCGGCGGCTGATAGGTCCACCTATATACGGCCGCGCACGCGATACGGATCAGGTTGAGCGACGCCGGAAGCTATGCCGTCGCCCCGGGCGCATGACTAACCCGCCACATGTCATCCAGCCGCCGGTCGACCGCCGTCAGCAGCACTTGAAGTGGTCGAGGGGCGAATGCTCCATGCCCATGCGCTGGTGCCAGTCGTGAAAGCGTTCCAGCAGCAGCGGCTGCAGTTCCAGCGTGTAATAGGTTGCGGGGTTCGGCACGCCCATCATCTCCGAGAACACGAACAGCATGAACAAGTCGTCCTCGTCCCGCTTGGCCCGCGCGATGGCACCCCGGTAAGGGGCGACGTAGAATTCCCGCATGTGGTGCTTGAAGGAGCGCCATCGGTCGCTGCGACGAGCCTTACGCATCCCCTAAGCGCTCCGCCGCGACAGGCGCATGAGGTCGGCGACGAGGACGTTCGGGTTCGGCCAGGCGCCGCGGGCGTAAATCCGGCCGTTGACGATGACGGTTTGCGTCGACACGCCGCTGAGCGTCGCGAACGCCTGCGACGGCGACACCCGATAGCGGAAAAAATCGCCGATGAGACGGGGAATGAGCGACACCAGGTTGCGCGGATCGATGACCGTCACGTCTACCTTCGGGCCGAACCGCGTCTTGATCGTTTGGTACAGCGGCCCCATCGCCTCCATGATCCGGCGGCGCTCAACGAAGACGCGGTTCTTCCCAGTGCCGAGCAGATCGCCTTGCAGCCGGCCGCAGCAGCCGCTGCTCGACATCTGCTGCTCCCACTCGCGGACGAAGATGACGCTCGGTGTCATGACCGTCATCCCCGTGCGAGCACCCGTGGGAGCGAGCGTGCCATCGCCCTCTATTCCGCCGCGCCGGGTCCGGTCAGCATCGCCTGCTTGCGTTCGCGCATGAAGGCCGACACGGCTTCGAGAGCGACGAAGATCGCCGCCACCAGAATGACCACATCAAGACAGAGCAGCAGCCATTTGGCTTGCGTATAGAACTCCCAGAGCTGGAACAGAAGCGCCAGGATCGTCATTGCCAACAGGAAGGTCAGCGGCACGATCGTGTACCACACCGGCCGTGCGAACTTGACCAGCATGACCGTGATCACCAGCAGGGTCAGGCCGGCCAGCAACTGGTTGGTCGTGCCGAACAGCGGCCAGATGATCAGGCCGCCGGCGCCCGTCGGACCGCCGGCACCGAAGGCCAGCGCCAGGCAGGCGCCGACCGCGAGCAGGGTCGCGACGGCGTTGTTGTTCAGGATCGGCAACGAATAGATCGTGCCCCATTCCTGGATGATGTACCGCTGCAGCCGGACGCCGGTGTCCATGGTGGTGCCGGCGAACAGGATGGCCATGACGGTGAAGAGCGTGACGGAGAATTCGCGCGGGAAGCCGAGGCCTTCGCTGACGATATTGGCGCCGCCGTTGACGAAGGCGGTCAGGCTGCCGCCGCCAAACTTGTTGTAGATATCCTGCCACTCGCCCAGCGTCGCAAACCCGGCGGTGGTGGCGATGATGGCGACCAGCGCCAATGCGCCTTCGCCGAGAGCGCCGAAGTAGCCGACGAAACGGACGTCGGTTTCCTTATCGAGCTGCTTCGACGTGGTGCCCGACGCCACCAAGCCGTGGAAGCCGGAAATGGCGCCGCACGCGATGGTGACGAACAACAGCGGGACGATCGGCGGCGTGCCGTCGGGAACGGCGTCGTTGATGGCCGGCGCGACGACGTCCGGCGCAAGCACGATCACCGCTAGGTAGAACACGCCGAGGCCGACGAACAACTGCAGGCCGTTGATGTAGTCGCGCGGCTGGAGCAGCATCCACACCGGCAACAGCGACGCGATCGCGGCGTAAACGAACAGAAGGATGATCCACTGCGCATTGGCGGCGAGGCCAAACATCTGGTCGGGCAGCTGCATCGGCACTGAATCGCCGATGTAAATCGTGAAATACAACACGGCGACGCCGATGATGGACGGCCACAGCAACCCGACCCCGCGCCGGTAAATCAGATAGCCGATAATCAGAGCGACGACGATGGCGCTCCAGGACGGGACGACGCTTGAGGGAAAGCTGATGAAAAGCTTGGCGATGGCGACGCCGAACACCGCGTTGACCATCAGCAGCAACAGGAAAATCACGATCATGAACAGGCTGCGCGCGCGCGGGCCGACCACGTCGGCGGTCAACGCGCCGACCGATCGCGCCTTGTTGCGCACGCTCGCCCAGATCGCGCCGGCGTCGTGCACGCCGGCGAAAAAGATCGTCCCGAAGACCACCCAAAGGAACGCCGGCAACCAGCCCCAGATGACCGCGATGGCCGGGCCGATGATCGGCGCCGCGCCGGCGACCGAGGTGAAATGATGCCCCCAGAGCACAAATTTGTTGGTCGGCACGAAGTCAACGCCGTCTTCCATGGCATGCGACGGCGTCTGGAAGTCTGGGTCGAGCTTATAGATCCGTTCGGAGATAAATCGGGAGTAGACGAGATAACCGACGGCAAAGGCGCCGAGGCCGATCACAACCAGCACGATGGCGTTCATAAAGTACTCCTCCCAGGCGACCTCAGCGTTTATTGTTTTCGTTCAGTGCGATGCTTCGGTCTTTTCCCTATTTTCGTTGGTGCGCAGGCTCACGATCCCGCGCCTCTGACACCCCCTGGATTGACGTTAGCGTCGGCCGCAATGTCGGGATATCGTCACTTTCGCCGGGCATCCGTTCCAATCGCGACTCGTTGTCGATCGCAAAACTATATGTCATTTCGCCGGTTACCGCCAACCCATGATGTTTTGCACGTTCCCGGCGGCTCACCCGGTTAGCAGACAGGCGATGCGTTCGAGCGCCTCGATGCCATGGACATCCCGCTCAAGCAGGGACACGCGGGTGCGCGGCAGATGGGCGAACGTCTCGTCGATCTCTCGAAGGTGTATCGCTTCCTGTTCCTGGCGGACCTTCAGAAAACCACCCTCGGCCTCGGCCTCGGGAGGCAGCACCCGGTTGACGACCAGCGCGCTTACCGGCACGTCGAACCGGGACAGTGTTTCCAGGGCCTTGCGGCTTTCCAGGATCGGCAGCCGTTCGGGTGTGAGCACAAGGATGAACGCGGTCGTATCGGGTTGGACGAGCAGCCGCCGGGCACGCTCGAAGGCGCGGCGCCGCGCCAGCAGGATCGCCTTGATCCGCCCTAGCGGACCGTCGCTCGCCGCGTCGTCGTGTTCGGCGATATAGGAGAGGTCGTCTCCCTTGCTTTTGGCACCGCCCAGCGCGCGCAGCACTTTTCCGAAGCGGTCGGAGCGGGCTTGATGGCGCAGCAGGCCGTCCGTCCATGCCGCCATCACCTCCGGCAGGGACAAAAGCCGGATCGTGTGGCCCGTCGGCGCGGTGTCGAAGACGATCAGGTCGTAATGCTTGAGGCCTTCGTCCATCAGCACGGCCACGCGCTCGAGCAGCGCCGCCTCCGACGCTCCCGGCGCATAGCGTGCGAGGTCGAGCTGCCGGTCCACCTCTCGGTAAAGCTCCGGCCGGACCAGTCTTCTCATGTTTTGTTTGACGGTCCGGATATGGTCGCGCGCTTCCTGATCCGGATCGATTTCCAGCCCCCACAGGCCGGCAAGCAGCGCGGTTTCCCGGCTGCCGATGCTTTTGGCGAAGATGTCACCCAACGAATGCGCCGGATCGGTCGAGACGAGCAGGCACGACGTTCCCCGCCCGGCGGCGGCGATCGCCAAAGCCGAGGCGACGGTGGTCTTGCCCACACCGCCCTTGCCGCCGACGAACACGATGCGACGCTTTAACAGGCCCAGCAATCCACCGTCATCAAAGCCCATAACGCCGATCATCCCGTTCCGGAGAAACGACGCCGACCGCTCCCGGCGAGCGTCGCGTGTTGGTATCGTTCATCCTGCAACGCGCGGAAGCCTCCCTCCCGTCGCGATGGATCGCAACCATACTAAACGATCATCTCCATGCGCGGCGGCAGATAAACGGGGTGGGAGATGAGCGAACGTAACGACACTGTGCGGCGTGCGGGGTTCGATGAGGGTGTCGAGCACGGCGGCGCGATGAAACCCGGCGTTCATTTCATCCGGAAGCCGATGCCGTATCGTAATGCTGTCATGCTTTAAGGAGGGCGGCCATGGGGGGTAGACTCGATAGTCAACGATCGGCACCGACGTTTGGTCATGCTATCGTCGTCGGTGGCAGCATTACCGGGCTGATTGCCAGCCGCGTGTTGTCGGACCATTTCGAGCGGGTGACGCTTATCGAGCGCGACCCGTTTCCCGGCGAGGCGGTGCCGCGCAAGGGCTTGCCACAAGCGCGTCATCTGCATCTGCTGCTCGTGCGCGGCCGTCAGGTGGTGGAGCAGCTCTTTCCGGGCATCGGCGACGAACTGGTCGCGGAAGGGGCGGACGTGCTCGACGCGGCGCGCGATATCGCCTGGCTGACTCCCGCCGGCTGGGGCACGCGCTTTCGCTCAGGCATCTGCTCGTTCGCGTGTAGCCGATCGCTCCTCGACCACGTGCTGCGCCGCCGTGTTTCGTCCATCGGCACGATTAGTGTCAAACCCGACACCGATGTCGTCGGTCTGCGGTTCGCGACGAACGACGCTCGCGTGACCGGGGTCGTCGTCACCGCGCGCGGCGCCGGCGCAAAGGGCGGCGGCGAAACCGTGATGGACGCCGATCTCGTCGTCGACGCGAGCGGGCGCCGTTCCCGGACGCCCGAATGGCTGGCGCACGTCGGCTTCGATCGACCCGAAGAGACGGTGGTGAACGCTCATCTCGGCTACGCGAGCCGCGTCTACAAGCGCCCGACCCCGGCGCCGGCGGATTGGAAGTGTCTCTATGTGCAGGCGGCACCGCCCGAGCGAACCCGTGGCGGTGTCGCGTTCGCCATCGAAGGCGGCCGCTGGATCGTTACCCTCGGCGGTATCGGCGGCGATTATCCTCCCACGGACGAGCCCGGTTTTCTGTCCTTCATGGGCAGCCTCGCCAGCCGTGAGGTGTTCGATGCGGTCGCCGGCGCGGAGCCGCTGTCGTCCATCGCCGGCTTCCGCGCGACCGAGAACCGATGGCGGCATTACGAGCGCCTGTCCCGACGGCCCGAGGGGCTGGTGGTCATGGGAGACGCGGCGTGCACCTTCAATCCGGTCTACGGGCAGGGTATGACGTTGGCGTCGCTGGCCGCTGTCGCGCTCGGCGAGCGTCTCCGATATCAGCGCGAGCGGCGGCACGGCTCCCTGAGCGGACTGGCGGCGCGCTTTCAGCGCGATTTGGCGCGGATCAACAAGGCGCCGTGGCTGCTCGCCACCAGCGAGGACTTTCGCTCGCCACGGTTCGACGGCGCCCGACCCGGACTTACCGTTCGATTGATGCACGGCTACCTGGACCGCGTCATCGCCCGCACCACATGCGACGAGGATGTGCGCAAGGTGTTCCTCAGCGTGCTTCACATGATCGACGCGCCCGCGGCACTGTTCCGACCCGCCATCCTCGCCAAGGCGCTCTTGCGCCCACGGCGCATGGATAGCGGCGCATGAGGGTCGCGGCATGTTCCGGCGATGTCGATGAGAAGGATGTATGGCGTCTATGATAACATCGGCGGCCTTGGAGGCGCCATGCCAGGGGTTGTCTTAAAGGGTGTCGTCGTCGGCCTTGTGCTGATGCTGGGCGGGCACGCGGCGGTATCGGCCGAGCGCGACCCCGAGGAAAGGGCGCGGTTCGACGTGCGTGCCGTTCCCGAACAGGCCTCCTCGGTGGACGCGTTTGTCCCGCCGGGCTGGACGATCGAGGCACGGGTCGGGGGCGATCTCGACCGCGATGCGATCGACGATGTCGTGCTGACGCTGGTCGAAGACCTGCCGGCCGAGGACGCCGGCGGGATTGCCACCGACCGCCGTCGGGCGCTGCTGGTCCTGCTGAGCCGTAACGGCGACTTCGTCAGGGTCGGAAGCAACAACCACCTGTTGCCGTGCACGCGATGTGGTGGGGCCTTCTACGGGATGGCGGAGACGCCGGTGGAGGTCGCGATCGAGCGGGGCGTGATCATCGTGCGACAGGACTTCGGCGCGCGCGATATGACCGCGGAGACGCATCGCTTCCGCTACGACCCAGCCGTCCGCCGGTTCCTGCTGATCGGATATGACGTTTACACGTTGGATCGGCTCGGTCCGACGACGATCGATGAAAGCACCAACCTTCTCACCGGCGCTTACATCCGGCGTGAGACCCGATCCGGCGAGACGGCGGAAGACGAGATCGTGATCGAAACCCGCGACAACGTCGGCGGAAAGACGGTGTTTCTGGAAGACGCGACGTCGCTCAATTCCGAGTGAGCGCGGTTCAAGACGACCGGCGGCGGCGTCACGTCACGCGATCGCCGAAGCGCTCGGTGAACTCCTCGACGATGGTGCGCAGAGGTCGGTCCAGCCGATCAAGAGCGGGACCGCGGATGCGCTCGGGCACGTCGCCATAGAAGGCCACGGCGATGCCGCCGGCGATGGCGGCCATCGTGTCGGCGTCGCCGCCGAGCGAAACGGCGTTGCGGACGGCGTCTTCGTAGCTGTCGGACTCGAGAAAGGCGATGATTGACGGCGGCACCGAGCCCTGGCAGGAGACATCGAAGCGATAACCGTCGCGAATGTCGTCCAGCCGATCGCGCAGCCGATAACCGAAGGTCCGTTCGAGTTCGGCGCGAATGTCATTCTTTCCAGCACCGGTCCTCGCCAGAAAGACGGCCGCCGCCGTGGCCTGTGCGCCGCGCAGTCCTTCCGGGTGGTCGTGGGTCACCACGGCGGATCGCCGCGCCTCCGCCAGCACCTCGTCGAGCGAGTTCGCGGCGATTCCGATCGGGCTCACCCGCATCGCCGCACCGTTTCCCCAACTCTGATAGGGCGCACGCTTCCGCAGCCGAGCCCATTCGGCGAACGTGCCGCCGTATCCCACCAGCGGGTAGGCATGGAAATAGTCATGGAACAGATCCACGTAGGTTCCGCCATGCAGCAGCCGTGCGGCCACGGCGACGGTCAGCATCGTGTCGTCGGTGAACCGGCTTTCGGGGACGAACAGCGGAAAGCCTTTCGTCTTGGTGCCGGCGCCCTCGTGTACCAAGCCGATGATGTCTCCGCAGAGGGCGCCGATCATCCCGTTTTGCCTCCCAAGTGTAACCGCGGATGAGAGTTGGTATGGTGGATTAACGACGCGTAGTGCTTTGGGGGAGGGAGGGTTCGATGGGCTCCGCACACAATTACGACGAGCTGCGCATGAACTGGGTGGGCGATTGGGCCGGACGGCGTGCGGCGCTGACGCCGAACCGGCCGGCCGTCTACGACTCCGCCACGGGCAAGGACTACACGTATCACGACATGAACGACCGGGCGTGCCGGGTGGGCGCCTATCTGGCGGACACGTTGGGCCTCGGCAAGGGCGACGTTCTCACCCTTATCTGCCGCAACCGGATCGAGGCGATCGACATCTACATGGCGTGCGGAAAGCTGGGGATCATTCTGGCGCCGCTTAGCCAGCGATTGAAAAAGCTGGAGCTGGATGACTTGCTGGCGCGCCTGAAGCCCAAGGCCGTCATCCATGAACACGCGTTTGCCGAGCTTGTGTCGACGCTGGAGGTTCCATCCTCGGTGCAAACGGTGATCGATCTTGACGATGACGACCAGGTTTTTGAGAACGACATCCTGAAGACCAAACCGAGGGACGTGAACGTTCCCTTAGGCATGAACGATGTCTGCCTCTACGTGCATACCGGTGGTACGACGGCGGTGCCGAAGATCTGCATCGTGTCCTATCGGCAGATGGTGTGGAATTCCGTCGACATTCTGGCGACCGGGGTGGTCGGACTTTACAAGAAGGTGCTGATTACGTTTCCGTTCTTCCACATCGGCGGCTGGAATACGGTGACGCCGCTGTTTCATGCCGGCGTGACGGGCGTTCTGTTGCGTGAGTTCAACGCAGGACTGGTGCTTGACCTGATCCATGCGGGACGGGTCGAGAACTTCGGCGCCGTCGAAGCGATGCTGCAGTTCCTGATCGCGCACCCGAAGTTCAAGGAAACGGATTTTTCCGGCGTGAAGGCGATCACCACCGCCGCCGCGCCGTGCTCGGCCGCCGTGATGCAGGTGTTCCTGGATAAGGGCATCCCGATCAGCCAGACGTACGGCATGACCGAGGCCGGGCCATCCAATTTCGCCTACATCCCGCGCTCCGATTCGATGGACGAGCTGCTGGCGAATGCGGCGAGCATTGGCACGTCGATGTTTCACTGCGATGCCAAGATCGTCGATCGGGAGACGGGGGCGGAGGTCGCGCCGGGGGACGTCGGCGTTCTCTCCATGCGAAGCGCGCACAACTTCGATGGCTATCTCGACGATCCGGCCCGCACCTCAACGGTGATCGACAAAGACGGCTGGATTTACACCGGTGACCTGGCGGTACAGGGCGAGGACGGACTGATCCGCATCAAGGGACGGGCCGACAACATGTTCATTTCCGGCGGCGAAAACGTCTCGCCGGAGGAGATCGAACAGGCGCTGATGAAGCACCCGGCCGTCGCCGGGGCGATCTGCGCCGGCATTCCCGACGCGAAATGGGGACAGGCGCCGGTGGCGCTGGTGGTGTTTCACGCCGGCCAGAGCATTGCCGAAGACGACTTGAAAGCGGCGTGCCGCGAGATTCTCGCCGGCTACAAGGTGCCGAAGCACATCCGGGCCGTGTCGGAACTGCCGCTGACGGGGGCCGGGAAGCTCAACCGCCACGCGGTGGTGGCGATGTTTGGGTGAGTCGAGGCTTTCTAGCAGTGAGCAAAACTGTTTACGCAACGTACCGGCACACAAATCAGTTATTTACAAAGGGTAGCTGCTGCGTAGACCCTTCCCAACGACGGCCGCGCAACGGGAGAGCGACGAGGCGACATCCGCGAATTGATCGCGCGGTGGTCACGCGCCGTCAAGGCAAAGGGCGCGGCGGCGATCGTCGAGGCCTACACACCGGAAACGGTGCTCTATGACGCCATTCCGCCGCACCCAACGGTCGGCGCCGACGCGATCCGGGCCATACGGGACCACGTGTTTCCATATTTCCCCGCTACCTTTCGTTCGGAGCAGCGGGATTTGACCGTCGAGGTCGATGGCGACATGGCGTTCGTTCACGGATTGCATCATGTCGTGCCGGAACGGGCCGATCATCCCTGCGGTGCGACGTGGATGCGCGTACCCCCGTGCTATCGGCGCATCGACGGCCGGTGGCGCGTCGTCCATGAGCACGTGTCGGTGCCGTTCGATCCGATGACCGGGCAGGCCTGGTTCATCGCCGAGACGTGACGCCGCCCGGAATGCGGCTGATGAGGGAGCGGAGGACAGAAGTGAGCACAGTGATAAACAATACCACCACCGAGCATGCCGCCGACCGGGGCGTACATGCCGTCACGCCCTACCTCGTTTGCGGCGGCGCGGCCGACGCCATCCAGTTCTACAAGGACGCGTTTGCGGCGGAGGAAATGATGCGTCTGGAAAATGACGCGGGCGGGATCATGCACGCGTGCCTCAGCATCAACGGCTCATCGGTGATGCTGACGGACGAGTGTCCCATCATGGGTGCGGCGGGCCCCAACGCTCTCGGCGGAACGCCGGTCACCATTCACCTTTCCGTCGACGATGCCGACGCCTGGGTCGAACGCGCCGCGAAGGCGGGTGCCACCGTCGTCATGCCGGTGGAAGAGATGTTCTGGGGCGACCGTTACGGCGTCATCGCGGATCCCTTCGGGCATCGGTGGTCGTTGTCCCATCCCGTGCGGACGCTGACGGAAGACGAGGTGCGCGAGGCCGCCCGCGCGGCGATGGCGAACCAGGGACCGTGACGGTAGAGCGGCGAAGAGGGAGGACACAGCAATGACATACGTCGACGGATTCGTGGCGGCGGTGCCGACGGCCAATCGGGAGAAGTACCGCAAGCATGCTGAAGACGCTTCCGTAGTGTTCAAGGAGCACGGCGCGCTGCACTTCGTGGAATGCTGGGGTGATGACGTGCCGGACGGTGAGGTCACGTCTTTTCCGATGGCGGTGAAGTGTCGGGATGACGAAACGGTCGTTTTTGTCCCAACTGCCTGGACGGATACGGCCCGGACAATTGGCGTTTGACTGCCTGTAGGGCAGGTCTAAAGCCAAGCGTGACCTGCCGAATGTGCTTTCTCGTTGACGGGGAAAACGCGACAAATCGGCGACATTGAAATTGAAATGCGATATGCCCACACGACCATCAACTGGAGTTGGAGTTCCCCCGGTTTCGTGGACGCCCTTTGACTTATGGAGGAGAGTGTCTGGATGCCGAGAACGAGGAACCCGTACCCTGCGGAATTCAGGGAACTCCAACTCCAACTCCAGAACGGAGTGGGGCTTTCGCCTGCTCCAAGCATCACCGGAGGGACGAACCCTGGGGCGATCGACGGCGATTTCTCCCAGATCGTCGACTCCAGGGCCGACAGTCAGGGCGGCGTTGCCGTCTGAGAATCTCCGTCAAGTCTTCTGCTTCGCCGCATTTACAGAGGTGAAGAGCTCGAGTCCGCTCAGTGGGCCGTCGAGCTGCATCAGCCTTCCGCCGACTGCCAGCGAACCAAGAGAAACAGGGCGAAGCTGGAGGTCGGCGATAAGTTTCTGCACCAACTCCACTGCATCAGCATCATCGCCGGCCAAGAACAGGACGCGGCGCAAACCGTCGGCCCTCAGCGGCGCAAACATCATATCGATCGGAAGGGTATTGAACGCTTTCACCACCCGCGCGGACGGCGCCAGACGCGCGACGATCTCGCTCCCCGAGTCTTCGCCCAGGTCATCGATCTCAAATGATGGCGCATAGCTCCTAAATATGTTGGTCGCGTCGATCAGCACGCGGCCACGCCAGGCAATGTCGGACGTGAGAACGTCGCAAACGCGCGTCCATGGCACGGCCAGGATGACGACCGGATTGTCCAGCGCTTCTGCGACATGACCGGCGGCGACGCGGTGACCGAGCTGCGCGACCACCGCGTCCAAACTTACAGGTTCACGGCTATTGGCGATGATCACGTCGTGCCCGGCGTCGGCGAGCTGGCGAGCGAGGGCCTGCCCGACCGTGGCTGCGCCTAAAATTCCGATCTTCATCACGATTTCTCCAAAAATCGGTTCTGATGGAATGACGGCGCTGCCCACCGACCATGAGGCCAAGCAACTGCGCGCGTGCCATCGAAACCGGCGCGCAGGGAGGTTGGCTGGCGGGACGCCTCTACCGCGACCCCGCCCGTTTCCGCGCGCCCCAAGACCGGCCTTTGGGCCAGACTGAGCCGCATGTCGATATTGCCGCGGACCGCATGCGAGTAGGGGCAGATTGTGTCCGCCTCTGCGATCAGCGCGTCGGTTTCCGCAGGCTCCAGACCCGGCAGGCTGATTTCGAGAGCAACCGTAAGGCCGCGAAGCCCGTGTCTTGGCGCGGACCAATGCCGACGGTCGCCGTGACCGTCCCATCCGCGGGCGGCTTGGCATGCCTGCCTAGTGAACCGACAAAGTTCATTGCGTCCAGGAAGCAGGCGGCATAGCCCGCGGCGAAGAGCTGTTCGGGATTGTTGACCTTGCCCGTACCGCCGAGTTCCTTCGGCGTGGCGAGGGCGACTTCAATGGAGCCATCGGCGGTTCGGGCGCGGCCGTCGCCGCCTCCCCACGTGGCGGTGGAGGCGTATGCAACCTTGGTCATGGATCTTTCCTTTCGGGGTGTCAGCGAAGAGTGCGGGCTTGCCGGAAAGGTCGGGCAGCGATCGCGCCGAGCGATCCGGCGCGCCTCACACCTGGTTCATGCCACCGTCGACGAACAGCTCGATCCCGTTGACGAAGCTCGAATCTTCGGAAGCGAGGAAGAGCACCGCATTGGAGATATCTACCGGCTGACCGATCCGTCCGACGGGGATGGCGCGGATGAATTCGTCCTTGGCGCCCGCGGCCTGCTCGCCGCCGCCGAACAGTTCGTCGAGCCCGGCGGTTTCGGTCAGTCCCGGGCTGACGACATTGACACGGATGTTGCGGTCCTTGAGGTCGAGGATCCAGCTGCGGGCGAAGTTGCGCACCGCGGCTTTGCTGGCCGAGTAGACGCTGAAGTTCGCCGTGCCGGCGGTCCCGGTTGTCGACGAGGTGAGGATGATCGAAGCACCGTCGCGCAGCACCGGCAGAGCCTTCTGGACGGTGAAGAGAACCCCCTTCACGTTGGTGTCGAAGGTCCGTTGGTAGTGATCTTCCGAGATCGCGCCGAGCGGCGCGAACTCGCCGCCACCGGCGTTCACGAACAGGACGTCGATCTGCGCATGCCTCTGCTGTACGGCGTCGTAGAGACTGTCGAGATCGGGGAGGCTGGACATATCCCCGCGCACGGCCGTCACGTCGCCGCCAATCTCCCGCACGGCGGCGTCGAGCGCCTCCTGGCGCCTGCCGGTGATGTAGACCGCCGCGCCCTCAGCCGCGAACGCCTTCGCCGTTCCGAGGCCGATGCCGCTGGCACCGCCGGTGACCACGACGACCTTGTTGTCGAACTTGCTCATCTTGAACTTCCCTTTCCTGGCGGTCGAGACCATCTCGCCGCTCGCAAAGGAGATGGAATTGAAACGCCGATGCTGGTAGAAGCCAATTTTGGGCCGTACCGTTCAACTGATGGAACGATGAAGACTGACCTTAACGATCTTGCCTACTTCGCCGAAGTCGTGAGCCATGGCGGGTTTTCGGCGGCCGGTCGCGCGCTCCGCGAACCCAAGTCGAAACTCAGCCGGCGTATCGCCGGACTGGAGGAGCGGCTGGGACTACGATTGATCGAACGCTCGAGCCGGCGCTTTCGGGTGACAGATATCGGGCGGGCGTTTTACGAACGCTGCAAGGCGATTCAGCTGGAAGCCGAGGAGGCGGAGGCGCTAGTCAGGCAGGCCCGCTCGGAACCCCAGGGCGGTATACGCTTCAGTTGCCCGACCGGAATGGTTGAGCTTGTCGCGGGCCTGGTGGGCAGCTTCCTCCAGCAATACCCGAAGGTCCGGCTGCAGATGCTGGCGACCGATCGGCCGGTCGATTTAATCGAGGAGCGGATCGACCTTGCGCTGCGGGTCCGCGTCGCACTGACGAGCGACGCCGAATTGACCATGCGTGGCCTAGGCGACTCCACCCGCATTCTTGTCGCCTGTCCGGCGCTTGCCAGACGCGTACGCGAGCCAGGCGACTTGGCGCAATTGCCTACGCTAGCTACCAGTGACGCCGATGCGGAAACCGAATGGGCTCTGGAAACGGGCGATGGCCGAATGATGACGCACAGGCACGAGGTCCGCTTCGGTTGCGGGGATATGACAGCGGTGCGCCAGGCGGCGATCGAAGGCCTCGGGGTAGCGCTGCTGCCCTGGCATACTTGTCTGCGGGCATTGGAAGCCGGGCAACTGGTCCGGGTCATGCCAGATTGGCGCGGCCAGAAGGGCATTGTTCATCTCGTTTTCACGACACGGCGCGGCCTCCCGCCGGCCGTGCGCGCTCTAATTGACCATTTGGCGACAAAATTTCCAGACGACTTACTGTAGCGTTCCATAACGTCAATGCGAAACTGCCGCATACGGTTCTCACTGCTACGCCCTGACCGCGGTTCCGGACGGCGCCGGCTTTGCCTAAGGCTGGGACCGCCGATCAATATTCGATCACGACCGCGGCCCGCAGGGCGCCGCTTACGGGACGCAGCTTCTTGATGCCGAACCGAACTCAAAAACGGTCGTTTTTTCCTGGATCCTCTGGCCGTCTCGCGACGCGCGGAACGAAGGGATGAAAAAAGTCATGGACGACCCGCGCCTAAAGCCGGACGTCAATCCCATGCCGTTTGACGGCAAGCGGCTGATCTACGGCGGCTTCGAGATGATTGTCGAGGCTTGAGGGCGCTGCCCGAGCCGCGATTAGAAACGGCCCGACCCTTGAATCGATACTCTGGCGCCGGCTGGACACGGCTGGTCACGACGCGTGCCGTCTCATCGCAAACGACGCCGGCTATTGCCTCGACGGCGCGGCCGTCTTCCTGCATGAAGGGCGGCCGGCTCGGCTTGCCTATCGGATTGTCTGCGATCCGGACTGGCAAGCGAGAGCCGGCCGTGTCGCAGGGTGGGTCGGTTCACGGGGAATAGGTCTCAGCATCCGGCGTGATGCGAGCGGCGGGTGGCGGTTGAACGGCGTCGAGGCACCGGTAGTGCGTGGTCTGGTCGATCTCGACTTGGGCTTTACGCCGGCCACCAATGTGCTCCCGGTCCGGTGGCTCGCCTTGCGCGTCGGGGAGAGCGCCGAGGTGCCGGCGGCGTGGCTGGATGAAACCGAGTGGAGGCCGAAGGTTCTCCGCCAGCGGTATGAGCGGACGGCCGATCGCGAGTATCGGTACGAGGTTCCTGATGCCGGCTATGCCACGGCACTCACCGTTTCGACCGCCGGCATGGTTCGCCGCTACCCCGGGCTGTGGGCCGTGGAGGAATGATCGTGGCGGCGCGGGGAACAGGCGCGGCCGGCCCCAAGAACGCCTCAGCGTCGCCTGACCACGGCTGCTCATTTAACCGAGTCCCGGAATAGCGCAGAAGCCTTGTCCAACGGCTTGCCCGATACGTGTCTTCCACGCCTACCGGCGTACGGTCGTCCCATGTTATTTCTGCGGGCAGGGTTATTGGCGGGTGCGGCTACCGCGACCCGTGCGACGGCAACGCAGCGCAATGACGAAGGGGAGGGCGGCGCATGGCGATCAAGCTGCATAAGTTCGGCGAGGCGTGGGGGCTCGCCGACCCCAGCCCGTTTTGCCTTAAGCTCGAGAATTTCCTCAAGGAAGCGGGCGTGGTTTACGAGAGCGTGCCGTTCGATGCGAGGCGAAGCTTCGCACGCGCGCCTAAGGGCAAGCTGCCGTTCATCGAAGACGAGGATGGAACGCTGGTCGGCGATTCGACCCTGATCATCGAGCGGCTGTCGCAGACGCGCGGTGTCGATCTCGACGCGCCGCTTACCGACCGGCAGCGCGCGGTTTCCCTTGCCTTCCGCCGGATGCTCGACGAACACTTTTATTGGGTGGGGGTCTACTTTCGCTGGTTCGACGAGCCGGGGTGGGCCGTGGTGCGCGAGGCGTTCTTCTCGGGCATTCCCTGGCCGCTGCGCCCGCTGGTCGTGACGACGCAGCGGCGAAAGATCGCGTCGGCGCTGCGCGCCCAGGGGACGGGTCGGCATGCGCCGGATGTTATCGGCCAGCTCGGAAACGAGGATGTGCGGGCGTTGAGCGGCCTGCTGGGTGATGACGCTTATTTCTTCGGGACGGATCGGCCGACGCTGCTCGACCTGTGGGCGCATGCCTTCATCGCCGAGATCGTTGCACCGCCCATCGACAATGCGCTGAAGCGAACGGTGCTCGATCTCGGAAACCTCAACGATCACTTCCGGCGCCTTCAGGGGCGGCTATACGCCGACGCGCCGCAGAGATCGTCACGGTCGTGACGGACCGGCCTGACTACAGTTTCGAAAAGGCCTGCGGTGCGGGGCGCGTCGCCGGCGTCGACGAGGTGGGGCGGGGGGCGCTTGCCGGTCCGGTGGTCGCCGCGGCGGTTATTTTCGATTACCGGACGATGCCGGCCTTTCTCATCGAAAACCTCTGTGACTCGAAGAAAATCAACAGAAAGGCGCGGCAAATCTTATTCAACGAGATCGTCGCTTGCGCGCATGTCGGGATCGGTGCGGCCTCCGTCGCGGAGATTTACGCGGTCAATATCCTTCGTGCCGCGCTTTTGGCGATGACGCGCGCGCTGAACGCCATCGGCGCTCCACCGGACGTGGCGATCATCGACGGCAACCAGGCGCCCGCCGCGCCGTGTCCGACGCGGTGTATCGTCGGCGGCGATAATCGGTCGCTGTCCATCGCCGCCGCGTCCATCGTCGCCAAGATTACCCGCGATGCGCTGATGACGAAGCTCGCCGGCCGTTATCCCGCCTATGGATGGGAGCGCAACGTCGGTTACGGCACGGCTGCGCATGTGACGGCGCTCGATAGCTTCGGCCCGACGTGCCATCACCGGCTGGGCTTTCAGCCCGTTGCCCTACGCGCGAGGCCGGCGGTGCCGAAACAGCTCCCCGGGCTGTCCGCCCTTTGAGGGCAGCGATCAGGCCGCCGGCGGTGCCGGGCGTTCCGGCACGAAAACGACGGTTCCTAAGGGCGGCAGGGTCAGGTTGAGCGAGAAGGGGCGGCCGTGGCACGGTGTTTCGTCCGCCAAGATGGCGCCGGCGTTGCCGACGTTGCTGCCGCCGTAGAGGGCAGCGTCGGTGTTGAGGCTCTCCAGGTAGAGACCGCCGCGCGGCACGCCGATCCGGTATTCTTTACGGATGACGGGCGTGAAGTTGCAGACGACGACCGCCACGTCGTCGGGATCGCTGCCTCGGCGCAGAAAGGAAATGACGCTCTTTTCCCAGTCCGTGCAGTCGATCCACTCGAAGCCTGAGGGCTCGCAGTCCAACTGATGCAGCGCGGTGACGCCGCGATAGAGGCGGTTCAGATCGCGGATCAGCTGCTGCACGCCGGCGTGCAGGGGATCGTCGAGCAGATGCCAGTCGAGGCTGGTGTCGTGGTTCCATTCCTTTTCCTGGCCGATCTCGCAGCCCATGAAGAGCAGCTTCTTGCCGGGATGGGTGAACATGAAGGCGTAGTAGGCGCGAAGGTTGGCGAATTTCTGCCAGCGGTCGCCCGGCATTTTGCCGAGCAGCGAACCCTTGCCGTGCACCACCTCGTCGTGGCTCAGCGGCAGCACGAAGTTTTCGGCGAACGCGTACGACAGGGTGAAAACGAGCTGGTTGTGATGGTATTTTCGGAAAACCGGCTCCTTGCTCATGTAGGAGAGCGTGTCGTGCATCCAGCCCATGTTCCATTTGTACCCGAAGCCGAGCCCGCCCAGGTACACCGGCCGGGAGACCATCGGCCATGAGGTCGATTCCTCGGCGATCGTCGCGACGCCGGGGAAGTGTCCGTAGAGATGTTCGTTGACGCGCCTGAGAAAGGCGATCGCTTCCAGGTTTTCGTTACCGCCGTGTTCGTTGGGCAGCCATTCGCCCGCCTTGCGGCTGTAGTCCAGATACAGCATCGAGGCGACGGCATCGACGCGCAGCCCGTCCAAATGATACTCCTCGAGCCAGAACTGCGCGTTGTTCAGCAGGAAGTCCGCCACCTCCAACCGGCCATAGTTGTAGATCAGCGTCCCCCAATCCATGTGGCGACCCTTGCGCGGGTCGGCGTGTTCGTAGAGCGCGGTGCCGTCGAACCAGCCGAGACCCTGCGGATCGGTGGGGAAATGGCCGGGCACCCAGTCGTTGATCAGGCCGATGCCGGCCTGGTGGCAGCGATCGACGAAATTACGGAACTCGTCGGGGCGGCCGAAACGACTGGTCGGCGCGAAAAGGCCCAGCGGCTGATAGCCCCACGATCCGTCGAACGGATGCTCCGAAATGGGCATCACCTCGATGTGGGTGAAGCCCAAGTCCTTGACGTAAGGGATCAGCTGGTCGGCCAGCTCGCTGTAGGTGAGATAGCGCCGGCCCTCCTCGACGCTGCGGCGCCACGAGCCGAGGTGAACCTCGTAGACGGAAATGGGCTCGTGCCGCGCCATGGTGGCGCCGCGCTGTTTCATCCAGGCTCCGTCGTCCCAGATGTAACGGCTCAAGTCGTAAACGAGGGCGGCCGTGCCGGGCGCCTGTTCGCAGAAAAACGCGAAGGGGTCCACCTTCAGCGCCATGAGCTTGCCGTCCTGCGACGCAATCTCGTACTTGTAGAGGGTGTCCTCGCCGAGTCCGGGGATGAAGATCTCCCACACGCCGCACTCGGCGCGGAAGCGCATGGGGTGGCGGCGCCCGTCCCAGCCGTTGAAATCGCCGAGGACGCTGACCCGTAGCGCGTTCGGAGCCCAAACGGCAAATCCGACGCCGGACACGCCTTCCATGGTCATCAGCCGGGAGCCGAGCTTTTCGTCGAGGCGGAGATGCTTGCCCTCGGCGATGAGGTAGACGTCCATCTCGCCTAGGATCGGCGGGAAGCGGTAGGGATCGTCGATGTCCTCCTCACCGCCGGCGGTCGTCACCCGCAGGCGGTAGGGAAAGGGCTTGCCCGAGGACTTGACCGGGCCGGCGAAGACATCGGTTTTTTTGATGCGCGGAAGCTCCGCGAGGACGTTACCGTCCTTCGCGTTGATGACGTGCACCGCCTGCGCCTCGGGCAGAAAGGCACGAACGACGAGGCCCTCACCGTCTTCCTCATGCATGCCAAGAAAGGAGAACGGGTCGCCGTGGCGGGCGGCAACGATCTTTTCGACGTTCTTGGTTACTTCTCGCGGCGTCATCGCGTTAACCCTTCTTGGACGTGGTGATGTTGGAAAGTAACAAGATGACCGTCAGATCGAAAGCCCGCCCCCACGGCAGCGTGAAGGCCGGGCGCCGCCCATCAGCGACGTCGTCGCCGGCGCCTGCCGCGGCGGATTTTACACGGATCAGATGAATGGCCACGCCCTTTTATATAGGCTTATCCTGGCGTTGGTTGTTCGTTCCCGTTGGCCTTCGATGTTACTCGAGCGGCGCTCGTCGGCCGCCGCGCGCGCTCGAAACGGTCTCAGCGTCGTGGGGGAAGCGGATCCCACCATTTCGACAGGTGGCGCATGGTGATGCGTTCGGGCATCCCTTCATAGTGGGACACGTCGTTGAACAGCATCAGCCGGGCGCGGACGGGGTCCTTGAAATCGAGCACGTTGAGGCAGGCGGGCTGCTGGTCGAGGCGGTCGCGATAGCCGCGGGCGTCGAAGCCGAGCAGACTTGAAATCAACAACCGGATCGTTGCCTTGTGCGAAACGACCAGCACCGTCTCGCCGTCATGACGGACGACGATGTCGCGGATAACAGGCAGCGACCGTGCCAGTACGTTCAGACCGGACTCGCCGCCCTCCGGCGCGAAGGTGAACGGGTCGGCTTCCCAGGCGGCGTATTCGTTGGCGTGGTTGGCCTCCACCTCCTCGCGGGTCATGCCCTCCCATCGGCCGTGATCGATCTCCCGCAGGCCGTCGATGCGTGTCGGCGTGAGGCCCTTAGACGCAACCGCCAGTGTCGCGGTCTCGACCGTCCGCCGCATGGGGCTGCAATAGACGGCGGCCAGCGGCTCGGCGGCCAGCCGGGTGGCGAGAGCCCGCGCCTGGCCGCGCCCCTCGTCGGACAGATCGACATCGGTGGCTCCGGCGAAGCGATCCTCGGCCGACAGCGTCGTTGCGCCATGCCGGACCAGCAGCACCCGCGTCGTCATCGGACGCGCTCCGCGTCGGCGTCGCAGGGACGTACCGTCATCGTGTCACCTTTCTGGTTAGCGAAAGTTTATGTTGGAGGGGTCCTGCAGCGCCAGATAGACCGCCGCCGCAAGCGCGCCGCCGAGCAACGGGCCGACGACCGGTACCCACGCGTATCCCCAGTCGCTGTCACGCTTGCCGCCGGGCATGGGCAGCAGCGCATGCACGATGCGCGGCCCGAGGTCGCGCGCCGGGTTGATCGCATACCCCGTCGTGCCGCCAAGACTAAGGCCAAGTGCGAGAACGAGCAGGCCGACCGGCAGGGCATCCAGCGCGCCGAGACCGAAGACGGACACCGCCAGGAACAGCACCGCGAACACCAGGATGAACGTGCCGATAAGCTCGCACAGCACGTTCGCAAGCGGATCGCGAACCGCCGGGGCGGTGCAGAAACAGGCCAGTTTGAGGTCGTTGTTTTCGGTCAGGCCGAAGTGCTGGCGGTAGAACAGCCACACCAGGAACGACCCGATGAACGCGCCGATGAACTGCGCCAGGATGTACAGCGGCACCATCGCCCACTCGAATTTGCCGGCGATGGCGAGCGCAACGGTGACCGCCGGGTTGATGTGGGCGCCGCTGAACGCGGCGACGGTGAACACGGCAACGAACACCGCCATGCCCCAACCCCAGGTGATGACGATCCAGCCGCTGCCCTCGCCCTTCGTGCCGGTCAACACCACGTTGGCAACGACCCCGTTGCCGAGAAGGATCAGGATCGCCGTTCCGATAACCTCGCCTAAAAACGGTGTCATGGTCGCGCCTTCCCGTCGCCGTCTTTCGTTCTGATTCGCCTTGCCTTCGGCCCGAAGTAGGGAGTTCCGCCGACGGACCGTCAGTCCGCGTGCGCGGCCTCCGCGCCTGTCGCCGCGGCATCGGCCGGTTGGCCGAAGTATTCGTCGATTTTTGCCTGCGCCTGATCGCCGAAAAGGATTTCGCACGCCTCGAGCAGGCCGGGTGAGCGCCGGATCTCCTCGCGGCGGACGACGAGCGCTATTTTCGAGCGGCGCCTGAGAAAATCCTCCAGTTTGACGATCATTTCGCGCTGTGCCTTGAGAACGACCTCGCAGCGCGTGTACTCGGTCTCCTTGATCAGCACGTCGGCCTGGCCCGGATCGGCGCGGATGTGTTCGAGCAGATCGAACGCCTCCATCCCGTAGCGCCGCCAATAGCGCGACGTGAGCTTTTCCGTCGAGGTGGGGTCGGTAAGCCCGTCAAGGTCGATGAGGCGGGCTCGATGCTCGAATTCTTCGCGCAGCTCAGAGGGCGGTTCGCCGTACCACTTGTGCTTCGGGTACGGCAGATTGATACCTAGATGTGCGACATAGTCGCTGATTTCGTCGCCGACGTTGACGCAGTCGGTATGCTTGCCGCCGAAAATGCTCAAGTGTTTTTCGGAGTGATTGATGTCGACGGCGTGCTTGCGCGAGAGCTGCAGGAAATCCCGCCCGGCGCCGGCGTCGCCGCGAATGGCCAGTGGTCGGACGCCACACCGCTCGGCGATGATGTCGTCCCTGCCGAGCGGTTTTTTAAGATCGAGCCGTTTGTTGATGTTGTCGAGGACGAAGTCCCGATCCTCGTCGGTGACGTGCGTGTAGGGCGTGTCGACGGGCGTATCGGTGGTTCCGATGCAGGTGCGCGCGCCCATGGGAATGACGAAGAACAGCCGGCCGTCGGTGGCAAAGAACGCAAGAACCCGGTGGTGCGGCGTCAGCCGATCGACGATCAGGTGGATGCCCTTGGAGAAGACGTGGTGATGCTCGGTCTTCTGCCCCGTCAAGGCGTTATGCTGATCGGCGAAGGGGCCGGCGGCGTTGATCAGTACCTTGGCGCGAATGTCGAAGTCGTTGCCGCCGATCACGTCACGGGCCTTGATGACCCAGAGGCCTTCATCGTTGCGCGTCCCGCCGAGGGACTCGACATAGTTGGCGGCGACACAGCCGTTGTTCATCGCCGAGCGCACGAAGCCGAACACGAAGCGCGAGTCGTTGTCGTGCAGGTAGGCGTCGGAGTACTCGAAGCTGCCGCCCGATTTATCGACGGCGACGATCGGCTCCTCCCGGCGTGTCTGGTCCTGGGATACCAGACGCGGCATCTTCGTGAAGCCATTGCCGAACAGCCAATAGAGCCAGGTGCCGGCGTACAGCTTGAGTCGGCTGTGGCGGAACCCCTTCGGGATGGTGGTGAAGAACCGTATCTCCTGAACGATCGAGGGGAAGCTGCGGATCAAGTGGTTGCGCGACAGGCACAGCTTGCGAACCAGGAGAAGATCGAACGTTTCCAGATATTTGATGCCGCCCCAGGCCAGGTTCGAGGATTCCTGGCTGGTGAACGAGGCGAAATCCCCCCGGTCGATCAAGGCGACTTTGGCGCCTTTGCCCGAGAGTGCCGCCGCCGATACCGCGCCGTTGATGCCGCCGCCGACGACGAGAACGTCGAACGGCTGCGCGGCCAGTTTGGCGATGTTGCTCTGTCTCAGTGGCATGGAAGGGGTTTCCCGATGCTGTCCGCCCGATCAACGGGCCCGTGATCAATCGTCCTCCCGCGCCCAGCCCTTGGTCCGCTCGACCGCCTGGAGCCAGCGGCCGTGCAGGCGATGGCGGGTCGCGTCGTCCATCGAGGGCGCGTAACGGCGGGAGAGCTGCCATTTCTTGGCGAGTTCGTCGCGGCTCTTCCAGAAGCCGGTCGCCAGTCCGGCCAGATACGCAGCACCAAGCGCGGTCGTCTCGGCGATTTTCGGCACCTCGACGGGAACGTTGAGAATGTCGGACTGGAACTGCATCAGGAAGCTGTTGGCCGAGGCGCCGCCGTCGCAGCGCAGTTCCTTGAGCGTGATGCCGGAATCACGTTCCATCGCCTCCACCACGTCGCGCGTCTGATAACACATGCTTTCCAGGACGGCGCGGGCGAGATGGGCGCGGGTGGTGCCACGGGTCGCGCCGAGCAGCGTGCCGCGTGCGTAGGCGTCCCAGTGCGGCGCTCCCAATCCGACCAGGGCGGGCACGAAGTAGACGCCGTCGTTGCCGGTGAGCGAGCGGGCGAGAGGCTCGGTTTCGGCGGCGTTCTTGATGATCTGCAAGCCGTCCCTGAGCCATTGCACGCCGGCACCGGTGATGAAGATGGCGCCTTCGAGCGCATACTCGACCGGATCGGTGCCGACGCCCCAGGCGATGGTCGTCAGCAGCTTTTCCCGGCTGCGCACGGCCTTGGTGCCGGTGTTCATCAGCACAAACGAGCCGGTGCCATAGGTATTCTTGGCGAGGCCTGGGCTGTAGCACGCCTGTCCGAACAGGGCGGCTTGCTGGTCGCCGGCGATACCGGAAACGGGGATGTCACGGGTGCCGAAAAACTTACCCGCGTCGGTATGGCCGTAGATGTGCGACGAGGGCTTAACCTGCGGCAGGATGTCCCGCGGGATATCCATGAGCTTGAGCAGATCGTCGTCCCAATCGAGATCGACGATGTTGTAGAGCAGGGTGCGGGACGCGTTGGAATAGTCGGTGACGTGCGCCTGTCCGCCGGTGAGGTGCCAGACCAGCCAGGAGTCGATGGTGCCGAACGCGATTTCGCCCTTCGCCGCCCGTTTCCTGAGGCCGGGGATGTTGTCGAGCAGCCATTTGACTTTCGTTCCGGAAAAATAGGCATCGATGACGAGGCCGGTTTTGTCCCGCACCATCTCTTCGAGCCCCTGTTTTTTGAGCTCGTCGCAGTAGGGCGCGGTCCGCCGGTCCTGCCAGACAATGGCCTTGTGCACCGGCTCGCCGGTTTTCCGGTCCCACAGCACCGTCGTTTCACGCTGGTTGGTGATGCCGATGGCGTTGACGTCGGTGGCGCTGAGGCGCGAGCGCTCGAGCGCCTCGCCGATGACCGAGAAGGTCACGCGCCAGATTTCCGCGGCATCGTGCTCCACCCAGCCCGGCTTCGGAAAATGCTGCGTAAACTCGGAATAGGCGCGGCCGCGAACGCTTCCCTGCTGGTCGAAGATCAGAACCGTGCTGCCCGTCGTGCCCTGATCGATGGACAGGATGAATTGCTCAGCCACCCGCTCGTCCTCCCAGTGGTGGGCTGCGTGTTGCCGTGCCGCAGCCGTTTGGCCGTATACGCTTTCGGTCGGTTGAGGGGCGGCGACCGCCGCCGACCCTCTTGCGAATGCGTATCGACCTGTTATCCTTTCATCAGAGTAGGACATTCATACGCGGGCGACAATCGAATTTGAAAGCTGACCGGCGTTTTGCGGGGTCGCTTTCGAAATCGAAACAAGAATCGACCGTGAGCGTGGGAGGTCGGCATGATGCGGATGCGGGACGGCGTCGAAGGCCAGCCAGCACCTGATCGCGGCACCGCATTCAACCGCCGCCGCGTGCTGACGGGTATGGGCGCGCTCGGTCTCACGGCGTTGTCAGCCCCCAACTATCCTCGCGCGCAGACCGGCAGCGCGCGCCTGTCGGCCGCCGAGCGCTGGGTTCGGGTCGAGTTTCAACCGTCGACGCTCACGGTTGACCAGCAGATGGCGGAGATGTCGTTTTTCGCTCGCGCCGCCCAACCGTTTCGCGGCCAGCAGATCTATGTCGTGTCCGAAACGATCAATACGCACGATTACGAAGCACGCGTTCTCGCCCGCGCCTTTCGCGAGATCACCGACATCAGCGTCGTTCACGAGCAGCTCAAGGAGGGCGAACTCGTCGAACGCCTGCACAAACAGATGTGGTCCGGGCGCAATCTCTACGACGCGTATGTGAACGATTCCGATCATATCGGCACCCATTACCGGGCTGAAACGGCGGTGCCGATCAGCGACTGGATCGTCGGCGATGGCAGGGCGTTCACGTTGCCCACCCTCGACCTCGACGATTTTATCGGCCTCAGCTTCGTCACCGGCCCGGACGGCAAGGTCTATCAGCTTCCCGATCAGCAGTTCGCCAATCTGTACTGGTTCCGCTACGACTGGTTTCAACGCCCGGAACTGCGTGAGCGATTCCGAAAGCGCTTTGGATATGAGCTGGGCGTGCCGATCAACTGGAAGGCCTACGAGGACATCGCCGATTTTTTCACCAACGACGTGCGTGAGATCGACGGCGTGCGCGTCTACGGCCATATGGACTACGGCGAGCGGGACCCGTCACTTGGCTGGCGCTTTACCGACGCCTGGCTGAGCATGGCCGGCGTCGGCGATCCGGGCCTGCCCAACGGCCTGCCCGTCGATGACTGGGGCATCCGCAGCGAGGCGTGTCATCCGGTGGGGTCGAGCGTCCGCCGGGGCGGCGCCACGAACAGCCCTGCGGCCATCTACGCCTTGCGCAAGTATCTTGAGTGGTTGAATAAATATGCCCCGCCGGACGCCCGCTCGATGACGTTTTCGGAAGCCGGACCGGTGCCGGGATACGGCCAGATCGCGCAGCAGATCTTCTGGTATACGGCGTTCTCGGCCGACCTGCTGCGCCGCGGCCTGCCGGTGGTCAACGAGGATGGAACGCCCAAATGGCGGATGGCGCCGTCGCCGCACGGGGCGTACTGGAGTGAGGGCATGAAGCTCGGTTACCAGGATTGCGGCGCCTGGACCCTGCTCCAGAGCACCCCGGTGGCGCGGCGACAGGCGGCATGGCTCTACGCCCAGTTCACGACGTGCAAGACCGTGTCACTGAAAAAGACGCTGGTCGGCCTGACGCCGATCCGGCAGAGCGACATCGAGTCGGCGGCGATGTCGGCGGCGGCGGCGCATCTCGGCGGGCTGGTCGAGTTCTATCGCAGCCCGGCGCGGGTCGCGTGGACGCCGACCGGCATGAACGTGCCGTACTATCCGGCATTGGCGCAACTGTGGTGGACGCGACTGGCGGCGGCCGTGCACGGGGGCGCCGATCCCGCGGCCGTTATGGATAACCTGGCCGCAGCGCAGGACGATGTGCTGGCCCGGGCGGCACAGTCCGGCCGGATGAAGCGGTGCGCGCCGAAGCTGGCCGAACCGCAGCCCGCCGAGGAGTGGCTTGCGCGATCCGGCGCGCCGAAACCCGCCCTCGCCGACGAGGAAGGACAAGGCCGCACGGAGAGCTATGACGCGATGCTCGAACGGTGGCGGGTTGGCGCACCGGCCTAGCGGTATGCGTGTTACGGCGGGTGCCAATGTTCGATTTCGAAAGATGGTCGACGCTTGATGTACCGACGGCGCGCCCGGTGGCGGCGCGGTCGTTGTTCAGCCGCCGGCTTCCGCGATGTGCAGGCTGACATCGTACCGCTCAAGAAGACGGATGATGTTCTCCGGCGGTTCCTGGTCGGTATAAAAGTCCTGAACGAGTGACAGGTCGCCCAAGCGCACCATGGCGCTGCGCGAAAACTTGGAGTGGTCGGCTGCAAGGACGACGCGCCGGGAATTTTGCACGATGCGCTGGGCGGCACGGACTTCCCGATAATCATAGTCGAGCAGCGTTCCGTCCTCATCGATGCTCGATACCGTGATGACGCCGAAGTCCACCTTGAACTGGCCGATGAAGTCTTCGGTGGCTTCGCCGACGATGCCCAAATCGGTTGGGCGGATCAATCCGCCGGTGATGAAGACTTCCTGCGCCGGGTTGCCGCTCAGAATTGCTGCGACGTTGAAATTGTTGGTGATCACGCGCAGCCCGACGTGATCCTTCAGCGCCTTGGCGACCTCCTCGCTGGTGGTGCCGATATCGATGAACAGCGACGCATGGTCCGGAATGTCGCCGGCGATCAGGTGGGCGATTCTGGCCTTTTCTTCGAGACACATCACCTGGCGCGAAGAATAGGCGATGTTCTCGACGCTCGACATCAATCCGGCGCCGCCGTGGAAGCGTTGCAACAGCGCGCGGTCGCACAGCTCATTGATGTCACGACGGATGGTTTGAGCGGATACGCGAAAGTGGCGGGCCAGCGCCTCGACAGAGACGAACCCCTGCCGCGGGACGAGTTCGAGGATGCGCTTCTGGCGTGGATTAAGATTAAGGGGATCGTGGCGTTCGGCGTCGAGACCGCCGGCCGTCGCGGAAGGGCCCGTCGTGGTGAATGGCTTGTCCTGCTCCGGCACTGTGCGTTCCCGTTCCACCGCGCCCTAACCGCTGCCAACCATCGGTTCGTGGACATGCCGAGGCTGTGCGGGTGGCGCGCTCCAGCCGCCATCCACCGACAATGTCAAAATCAGTCCATAACCACCAGCCGTTTGTTGTTTTCCGCGCAGACCCGGCGTTGCGGACCGTCGTCCTCGGCGTGGAGCGTTTCGATACCACCCGGCCGCCGCGTCCGCGCGGATTGGCGGACCGCTAAAGTGTGACAAAGTCCAGTTCCGTTAGCGTGGTCGCGTCGATGCCGGTCAGCGTCGCCAGGATCTCGTCATCGGCGGCGATCGTCGAGCCCGAGAACGTAAGGTTCTCAAACGCGAGACCCTTGCCGAGGCCGATGGCATCGCCGCCCTGTTCGAAGTCGGTGATGGTGTCGGGGCCGTCGCCGGCGGCGAGGACGAAGGTGTCATCGCCGGAGCCGCCGGTGAGCGTATCGTCGCCGGGGCCGCCGGTCAGCCTGTCATCGCCGGAGCCGCCCACGAGCACATCGTCGCCGGAACCACCGGCCAGATCATCGTCATCGGCGGTGCCGAGTACCGTGTCGTCGCCACCCGCGCCGGCAAGCTCATCGTCGCCCGAGCCGCCGTTGACATTATCGTTGCCGTCGCCGCCGGTGGCGGTATCGTCACCCGAACCGGCGCGGATGGTATCGTCGCCACGGTCGCCGCGCAGCACGTCGTCGTCCGAACCGCCGTCGATGTCATCCTCGCCGCCGTTGCCGTTGAGCGTGTCGTTGCCGGATCCGCCGGACAAGGTGTCGGCCTCGTCGGAGCCGAAAATATAGTCGTCGCCGGACGTGCCGCCGCCGCCGTCGGTAATCTGATTTGGCGCCACGTCGGGATCGAGGGTAACGAAATCGTTCTCCGTCAACGTGGTGGCGTTGATCCCGGTCAGTGTCGCCAGGGTCTCGGAACCCGTGAGGATGTTCGAGCCCGAGAACGACAAATCGTCAAAGCTCAAGCCGCCGGCGAGGCCGATCAGGTCGACGCCTATGACAAAGTCGGTGATGGTGTCGGTGCCGTCACCGGCCGCCAGCACGAAGACATCGTCGCCGGCGCCGCCGGTCACGGTGTCGTTGCCGACACTGCCGGTGAGGGTGTCGTTGCCGGCGTTGCCTTGCAGGACATTGTCGCTGCTGTTGCCGATGATGGCGTCATCGTAAGCCGAGCCGAGGACACCGTCGAATTGTTCCGCCCGATCTTGGCTAACGACGGTATTCGCGCTCGAGCTGCCGTTGGCGCCATACTCCTGCACATTGTCGGGCCCACCGGTCGCCGTGTCCTCGTACAACGCGACCGTGACCTTGCCGGCGTTGTTGGCATACGAGAGGGTATTAAAGCCGTCGTTTCCGTGCAGGCTATCCGAGCTGGCATCGCCGCTGATCGTGTCGTCGCCATCGTCCCCGTTGATAGTATCGGCTTCGTCGCCGCCGGAGAGAACGTCGTCGCCGTCGCCGCCGTCGATTGTGTCCTCACCCACGCCCCCGGCCACCGTATCGTTGCCGGGGTTGCCCTTGAGGACGTTGGGGTTACTATCGCCGGAAAGGGTGTCGTCACCGGTCGTGCCGATAACGCCTTCGAAGTCGACGATCGTGTCGGTGCCGCCAAAGGGGTTGTCCAGCGTGGTGGTGCCCGTGCTCGACCACGTGCTCATGTCGACCACGAGGGGGGTCGTTGCGCCGCCAAACGAGACGACATCGATGCCGTCGCCGCCGTCGAGGGTGTTGTTGCCGGCGTTGCCTTGCAGGGTGTCGTCGCCGGCCTGCCCCGTAAGGCTGTTGTCGGTGCCGTTGCCGACGATCGTGTCATCAAACGCCGAGCCGATCACGGTCTCGGTATTGGCGATCGTGTCGGTGGAGACGACGGTGCCGGCGTCGGCGGTGCCGTTGGCGCCGAATTCCTGCGTGGTTCCGCCGGGCAGATTGACGTTCACCATTCCGGTATTGTCGGTGTAGGACGCGGTGTCCGTCCCGTCGCCGCCGTCGAGCGAGTCACTGCCGGCGCCGCCGTTCAAAAAATCGTCGCCGTCGCCGCCTTGGAGCGTATCGTTGTCGTCCCGTCCAATCAGGACATCGTTGCCTGCCCCGCCGGTCACGCTGTCGGCGCCGTCCGCGGATGGTTCCGAACTGACGCCAATGATCTCAATGGCGTCGATCGCAGGGTTTTCCGTCATGTGGTGAAAGACGAGCGAAACGCTGCCGTCGGTAATGGTCGCCTGGTAAGACAGGACGTACGCTCCGTTGCCCTGACCACCGTTGCCGCTGCCGCCCTGGACGTACGGATTGATGTTCTGGAACACCGGCGGTACCGAGCCCTCGACGCTGACGCTGAAGAGGCGCGAATTCGGCCCGTATCCCGGAACGCCTTCGAACAAATAGAGATTGACCTGGTAGAGGCCGGACGTTGCAACCGGAAACTCCCACCCCATTTCCTGACCGCCCGGAGCGTCCCACCGCTCGTCGCTGAACAGTTCCGCCGGGGCGCCGTTTACCTTGTCCGGTTGATAGAACAGTTTTGCCTGGGTCTGGTCGGTGTTGGTGCCGCCGTTCGGCGTCGACCGCAAGAAGCTGGGGGTCGCATTCGTATCGACCGCCCAAATCGGACCACCGTCAGTGACCGAAAGTTCCGGACCGCCGGTATTCACGCGGTACAGAGCGCCGGCATCGCCGCCAACCAGCGTGTCGTTCCCGTCGCCGCCGTCGAGCGTGTCGCCGCCGCCGCCGCCGGCAAGGCTGTCGTCGCCGTCGTCGCCGCCGATGCCGTCGTCGCTGCTGCTGCCGGTGATGGTATCGTCAAGCGACGTGCCTTGGACCAGCTCGATCGACGTCAGGGTGTCGGTCTCGCTGCCCGGCAAGGAGACGGTGAACTGACCGCTGGCGTGCTTCGCCGACAGGGTTGCCGTCAGTCCGATCGACCGGTCCGAATAGTCCGCGGTATCGTCGCCGCCGCCGCCGTCTATGGTATCGTTGCCCGTCGCGCCGGTCAGAACGTTGTCGCTGCTGTTACCCGTGATCGAGTCATCGAAAGCGGAGCCGAGAACGGCATCAAAATGGAAAGCCCGGTCTTGGCTCACGACGGTATCGGCGTTTGAGCTGCCATTCGTTCCAAACTCTTGCACGTTATCAGGCGGCTCGCCGGTCACCGTGTCCTCGTACAATGCGACCGTGACCTTGCCGGTGTTATTGGCATACGAGAGGGTATTGAAGCCGTCGTTTCCGTTCAGGCTGTCCGAGCTTTCATCGCCGCTGATCGTGTCGTCGCCGTCGTCGCCGTTGATGGTATCGGCTTCGTTGCCGCCGGAGAGAACGTCGTCATCGTCACCGCCGCCGATTGTGTCCTGACCGGCGCCGCCGGACACCCAGTCGTTTCCGGCGTTGCCTTGGAGGATGTTGTCGTTGCCGTCGCCGCTGATCGTGTCGTCGAAGGCCGATCCGCTCGCGTGTTCAATGGTCGCCAGAGTGTCGGTGGACACCACGGTCTCGGCGTTTGCGCTGCCACTCTCTCCAAATTCTTCCGTCTTCGACTCTGACAGGAGGACCGTGACTTTCCCGGCATTGCCCGCATAGGATGCGATATCGCTCCCGTTGCGGCCGGTTAGAGTGTCGCTGCCAGCACCACCTTCGAGGATGTTATCGTCGCCATTGCCGGCGATCCTGTCGTTGCCCGTGCCGCCGATCACGCCTTCGAAGTCCTCGATCGTGTCGGTTCCGCCGAAGGAGTTGTTCAGCGTCGTCGGCGCCGTGCTCGACCACGTGCTCATGTCGATGTCGAGGGCCGTTGATCCACCGGCAAATGAAACGACGTCGGTACCGTCGCCACCGTACAGCGTGTTGTCGCCGGCGTTGCCTTGCAGAACGTTGTCGTTGCCGTCACCGGTGATGGAGTCGTCGAACGGCGAGCCGACGACGTTCTCCAAGCTCGTCAAGGTGTCGGTCGACACGACGGTGTTGGCATCTGAGTCGCCGTCGGCGCCGAATTCCTGCGCCGTTCCGCCGGGCAGATCGACCGTGACTTTCCCGGTGTTGTCGGCATAGGACGTGGTGTCCGTACCGTCGCCGCCGTCGAGCGTGTCGCTGCCAGCGTTGCCCTGCAGGATGTTGTCGTTGCCGTCGCCGGTGAGGCTGTCGGCAAGGTCCGTACCGGTCAGGTTCTCGACATCGGTGAAGGTGTAGGCGGCGCCGGCGGTGGTATCGTCGCCGGCGTTGGAGCCGATACCAGTCGTGAGATTGGCGGTGACGCTCTCCCGCGAATAGGCGAAGGTGACGGTATCGGTATCGTCGCCGCCGTCGAAATCGGCCGCGGCGCGGCTGTTCTCACTCCCCAACGGCTTGGCGGCGGAGAGCGTGTCGTTGCCGGCGTCGCCGGAAAGCTGATCACGAAGGGGCGCGAAGGCGGCGTTCCAGCCGTAGATGACGTCGTCGCCGTCGCCGCCCGAGATGCTGTCCTCGCCGGAAGAGCCATTGAGGATGTCGTTGCCGTCGTAGCCGTTGATGAACGATGCGGCGGCGATCTGCTGGACCACCGCCGCGTTGTCCCAATCTTCCGGTGCGAACCCTTTGGTGGTGATGAACGCGATGTCGCCCATGTTGGTGCCGGCGACATAGGTGTTGTTGTCGGTGACGGCCGGGCCAACGATGATCTGTGGGCCGAACGCGCCATACACCTGGGTGGACGTGCCGCTGGGGGCCTGGAAGTTGATCTTGCCGCCGGCGATCGTGGGCACGATGCCGTCCGTGTAGGCGGACGGGTCGGTGGGAAACGGATAGACCTTCGCCGTTTCCTGGACGCCGTTGGAATCGATCACCACGGACTGATCGAAGATATCGTCAATGAACGCCTTAGTGGCGTCCGAGTTCGAGGTGACATTGAATGTGTCGAGAAAATCGGTATCGAGAAAGACCTCGGCATAGATGGTATTGGACGTGCTCTTGGCGAATTCGATTCCCCACCCGGTCTGGCCGCTGGCGGATGACTTGTCACCCGACGCGCCGAAATTGGCCGGCGTCGCCACCAGCGTCGTCGCGTCATCGGTGGACAGCGGCAGGAACAGCACGTCCTCGCGCGGATCGAAGTCCGTGACGACCATGACGTCTTCACCGGTGGGCTGGGGTTCAGGCGACTTGCCCATGCCGAACAGAAGCGACAGGCCCTCGCTGGCCGCGCCCCCGACGGCGGTGCCCAGACCGCCCAGGAGGATCGAGCCGGCGGCGGATTCGAAAAAGTCCTTGGCCGTCTCTTCGGCCAGTTTTCCGACGGCGTTGTAGACGGCGCCACCCGCGACGCCGGATACGTAATCCTCGCCGAACGACGACCAGAAACTATCCGTGCCGGTGCCCGAGGTGCCCGACGTGTAGGTCAGGTAGAAGCCGTCGGCACCATCGCCGCCGGTCAAGATGTCGGTGTTGCCGGCGCCGCGCGGCCCGCCGGTAAGCTGATCGTTGCCGGGGCCGCCGACGAGAGTGTCGGCGCCGTCGCCGCCGTCGAGCAGGTCGTTCTGGGTTTCGCCGGAGTCTTGGCCGATGTCCGTCTCTGCGGTCGCCGGCAGGGCGAAGTTATACAGAGGCTGGTCGTAAAGCTGAGTCTCTTCCTTCGTTTCCTTGACCGTGATGAAAACGAGTTCGCTGAAATTGTAGTCGGGAACGTTCGAATAATCGCCGTAGATCTGGTCGTTGCCGTCGCCGCCGGACAGGCTGTCATTGCCGCTTCCGCCGACGATCAAGTCGTTGCCGCTATTACCGACAACCGTATCGTCGCCGCGCGCCGGAAAAAGTTGGTCGACGCCACTGCCGCCGGCCACGGAATCGTCGCTGATGATGTAGTTCGGCGCGTCGGCGAGCGGCCCGCGCAGAGAACTGGTAAGCGGCAGAAGCGGTGTGTTTTCGTAGTTTTCCTCAAGCAGCAGCTCGCGCATGGCGACGTGAAAATCTTCAGAACTGCTCCCGAGCTGGCTTAGCGTAATGTTGTAGCCGTCATAAGTGGCCGACTCGCCGTTGTTCCAATTTCCTCCGTAGTAGGCGTGAATAAACGACGTCGGCCCTGCGACATTCACAAGCACATTATTTGTAGGATCAGCGCCATTCGGGTGTGATTCGCTAATGAACGGTGCATTTAATATTGGCAAAAGGTTAGCCATTGTCGCCTCCCAGACTGAAAATCGTATGCGCTTGCACGACGTCGGTTACCGCACGTTTTTCTTCAGTCGGAGTGGCCACGACGATCTTTCGCCCCGTGGCCTACGCGCCAGGGGTGGATTGCCAGCCGATACCGAAAGGAAAAGCCGTAACCCGGCAGGAGGACGTCAGCGGCCTTGAGCCCGCGAAGCATCTCCCATCTCCCAAACAGTTTCTTCTGGTTTTCTAGAACGTTACAGATTGGATGTGCCGCCTCTGTGCGCGGCACGGCCACAATTATGGCACAATCGTGTCCGGAACGAAATTGAACACGTCGTTACCGTTGAACGCGGACAGGGCGTCGGCTGAAAGTAATGGACGCTCAGGGTGTTCCATAACGACAACGTGGGAGTTCGGTCGCTTTTGCGATCGAACGGGCACGCCATAATTGCGTTTTACTTGAGGTAGCAGACCGGCAGCAGGAGCATAATATCGATAGAGGTTCGATAGGGAGGAAAAACGATGAAAACCGTGAGAGAAGTGATGGTCCCGCTGGACGCGTACACATCTGTGGACGATGACGCCTCGCTGCTCGATGCGATCCTGGCGCTGGAGGCGGCTCAACAGGACGCGGAAAAGAACCCCGGACGGCCCCGCGACCGCGCGGTTCTGGTGCGCTCTAAGGATGGCGACGTGATCGGCAAGCTGTCCATGTGGGACGTGCTGAGCGGCCTCGAGCCGCGCTATGCGCATCCCATCGACCCGTTGTCGATGGTCGAGAGCTACGGGCTGTGGAGTCACACGCTGCTGCAGAACCTGGGCGAGAAGGCCGCCGCGATCCATGCCAAGACGCTGGTGAGTGCGCCCAAGGAAGACGAGCGCATCGAGGCCAGCGCGCCGCTCGATCGGGCGGTGGGGCAACTGGTGCGCGGCCGCTTTTTGTCGCTGCTGGTCACCCATCGCGATGACGTCATCGGCGTGCTGCGCCTGAGCGACGTGTTTCAGAACGTCGGCGCGATGGTGAAGGCGGCAAAGCTCCAGCCGGCGTAGGTCGTATCGTTTCTGCCGGGCCGCGCCGACACATGCCAGCGGTGGTGCATCATCTGTTGTCATCGATGGCGTCGGTTCGCGATGCGGAAGTGATCGAGACGCTGCTGCGGGGGCAGGGCGTGCGCATCGAGCGCATCCAATCGTTCGGCCACGCGTCGCCCGAGGGGTTCTGGTACGACCAGGACGAAGCGGAATGGGTGGTCGTGCTGTCGGGCCGGGCGCGCCTGGCGATCGAGGATGAGGGGGACGAGCGTGCGTTGGGTGCGGGCGACGCGGTGTTTCTGCCGGCCCATTGCCGCCATCGCGTCACCTGGACCGACCCCGATCAGCCGACGGTGTGGCTGGCCATCTTTATCGACGAGGGCCTGCTGACCGGCGGTTGACGGCCGGCAGTCGTCTGCCGCCGATCGGTTTGAAAAAAAGATGGCCGGTGACGTTGGCGGACCGCCGGTAGCGGCTATACTCCCGCCGATGTCCGCCACGCGCGCCCTTCTCACCGATGTTTTCGGCTATCCCGCCTTTCGCGGCCGGCAGGAAGCGATCATCGATCACGTTTGCCAAGGCGGCGACGCGCTGGTGCTGATGCCGACGGCCAGCGGCAAGTCGCTGTGCTATCAGATCCCGGCGCTGGCCCGGCCGGGCGTCGGGATCGTCATCTCGCCGCTGATCGCGCTCATGCACGATCAGGTGGCGGGGCTGCGGGAACTGGACATTCCGGCCGCGTGCCTCAACTCGTCGCTGGCGCCGGACGAGGCGGCGGCGGTGGAGCAGGGCATCGCGGCGGGGGCGTTCGAGCTGGTCTACGTGGCGCCGGAGCGGCTGTTGACGTCCCGGTTCATGGCGCTCTTGGAGCGCACCGCCGCCGGCCCCGGCATCGCGCTGTTCGCCATCGACGAGGCGCATTGCGTCGCCCAGTGGGGGCACGATTTCCGGCCCGACTACATTCAGCTTTCCGTCCTTCACCAGAGGTTCCCCAGCGTGCCGCGGATCGCGCTGACGGCAACGGCGGACGTGGCGACGCGCGAGGAGATCGTGGCGCGGCTGCAACTCGACGCGGCCGGGCTGTTCATTTCCAGCTTCGATCGGCCCAACATCCGCTACCGCATCGTCGAGAAGTCGAACGCGCGCAACCAACTGCTCGACTTCATCCGTGCCGAGCACGTGGGCGATGCCGGCATCGTCTATTGCCTGTCGCGGCGCAAGGCGGAGGAGACGGCGGCCTGGCTCAGCGATCGCGGCGTCCGCGCGCTGCCCTATCACGCCGGCATGGACGCCGAGTTGCGCCGCCGCAACCAGGATGCGTTTCTGCGCGACGACGGGGTCGTGATGGTGGCGACGATCGCGTTCGGCATGGGCATCGACAAGCCGGACGTGCGCTTCGTCGCCCACCTGGATGTGCCGAGAAGCATCGAGGGCTATTACCAGGAAACCGGCCGCGCCGGCCGCGACGGCCTCGCCGCCGATGCCTGGATGACGTACGGCCTCGGCGACGCCGTGAACCACCGGCGGATGATCGACGACTCCGACGCCAACGAGCGCTTCCGGCACCTGGCGCACGCCAAGCTCGACGCGCTGCTGGCGCTGTGCGAAAGCGCCACCTGCCGCCGCCAGCGCCTGCTGGCCTATCTGGGCGAGGAGAGCGGGCCGTGCGGCAACTGCGATGTCTGTCTGGAGCCGCCGCGGACGTGGGACGGCACCGAGGCGGCGCGCAAGGCGCTGTCGTGCGTCTATCGCACCGGGCAGCGGTTTGGCGCCGGGCATGTCATCGACGTGCTGCTGGGCCGCGACACCGAGCGCATCCGGCAATGGCAGCATGACACCGTCAGCACCTACGGCATCGGCAAGGAGCTGGGCGAAAAGGAATGGCGCAGCGTGTTCCGCCAGCTTGTCGGCCTCGGCATGCTCACCGTCGATCACGGCGGCTACGGCGCGCTGCATCTAACGCAAGCGAGCCGGCCGGTGCTCAAGGGCACCGCGACGGTGACGCTGCGCACGCCGGCCAGAAAGGCGCCGGCGACACGGACGCGGGCGGCGTCGCCCGCCGCCGACCTCGACCCGGCCGAGACGGCGCTGTGGGAGCGGCTGCGCGCCTGGCGCCGCGACACCGCGAAAGCGCACGCCGTGCCGGCCTATGTCGTCTTTCACGACGCGACGCTCAAGGAGCTGGCGCGCGCGTGCCCGGAAAGCCTGGTCCGTCTTCGCGACGTTCCGGGGATGGGGGCGGCGAAATTGGAACGGTACGGCGATGCCCTCGTGGACATGTGCCGGGAGCATGCGCGTGAACAACGGCCGGCCGCCGGGATCGATGCCGCGGCGGCCGGGTAGAGGGGCTCAGTCGTCGCTGGCTACGCGGCCAGCATATCCTTCATGTCCGCGTCGACGTCGCCGGTGGGCCGGATACCGAACGTGTCGACAAGCACCTGAAGAACCGTCGGTGACAGGAATGCGGGCAGTCTCGGCCCCAACGTGATGTTACGGATTCTCAGGTGCAGCAGGGTCAACAGCACCAGGACCGCCTTTTGCTCGTACCATGAAATGACCAGCGACAGCGGTAGGTCGTTAACGCCGACCCCGAAGGCGGTCGCCAGCGCCTGTGCCACCTTGATGGCGGAGAAGGCATCGTTGCACTGGCCCATATCGAGCAGCCGCGGCAGTCCGGCGACCTCTCCCAGGTCCAGCCCGACGACGCGGAATTTGCCGCAACCGAGCGTCAGGATGACCGTGTCGTCGGGCAGGCGTTCGGCCAGCTCGGTGTAGTAGTTGCGCCCCTGCTCGGCACCGTCACAGCCGCCGATCAGGACGAAACGGCCGATGTCACCGTTTTTCACCGCATTGACGATGGGCTCGGCGACGGACAACACCGCCTGATGACCGAAACCGGTGGTGTGATATCGAGGCTCCGACGCGGTGGTGAAACCGGGTGCCGCCAGGGCCGCTTCGATGACCGGACGGAAGTCGCGGTCGGCGATATGGGTGACGTCCGGCCACGCGACCAGGCCGCAGGTGAACAGCCTGTCTTGATAGGTCGGCGCCGGGCTTTGGATGCAATTGGTGGTCATCAAAATGGCGCCGGGAAAGTCATCGAACTCGCTGCGCTGGCGCATCCAGGCGCCGCCAAAATGGCCGACCAGATGTGGGTGCTTGTGCAACGCCGGATAACCGTGCGCCGGCAGCATCTCGCCGTGGGTGTAGACGTTAATGCCGGTCCCGCGGGTTTGTTCCAGCAACGCATCCAGATCGGCGAGATCGTGGCCGGACACCAGGATTGCCTTGCCGGGCACATGACCCATGAGCGTCTGCGTCGGCGACGGTTGGCCGTAGCCGCCAGTGTTGGCGCCGTCGAGCATGTCGAGGACGCGCAGGCCGATCTCGCCACAGCGCAGGTTGGCGCTGAGCAGGTCGTCGATGGTGGCGGTGGAGCGGGCGATCATGTCGAGCGCTTCATGAATGAAGGCGTAGACGGCCGGGTCTTCCCGGCCGAGAGTGCGTGCGTGACTGGCGTACGCAGCCGCTCCCTTGATTCCGTAAAGCAGGAGTTCCTGCAGACCGGTGATGTCCTCTCCTTGGGTTTCCGTGCGCTGGGGAATGCTCACCGCTTCGGCGTGCGCCAAGCGCCCGGCTCGGTCGGTCGCCAGCGTCCGGGTCGCGGCGCCGGTGGGCGGATCGATGTTTTCACCGGCGGCATCCGCCGCCGCTTGGTAGAGCGTGTGCGCCCGTTTCCGGACTGTCACCGCCTCGTCCAGCATGGCGTTGAGCCGCGCGGCATCGAAGTTGACGTTAGTCACTGTGGTGAACAGAGCGTCCAACACAAACGTGTCAACGACCGGATCGCGCACGCCGAGGCGTCCGGCCGGGTGCGCGTACATGGCGATACCTTTGGTGAGATCGAGGAGAACGTCCTGCAGCATCGCCACTTCCGGTGTCTTGCCGCAAATGCCGACAATGGTGCATCCGGTGTTGTGGGCGGTTTGTTCGCACTGATAGCAAAACATGTCTGGGGGTTCCGTCGCTTCCTACTGGGGGGGAACGGCATTGTGCCCCCTGCGCGCCGCGTCGCCTTGACAGCGGTCAAGAAAAGGCGAGGAAAGCGATTGACGCCGCGTGATTCGCCGCGAACTGTGTCCCCGGCCGGTGTGACGCGGCCCAAGGCGACGGAGTGATGAGAGCCGCGATGGACGAGCCGGCGGCCGGTTGGAACGAGGGGGTGGCGTCGATCGACGACCACGACGATTTCGGCCGGTTGCGACGGGTGCCGCTGTTCCATGGCCTGAATGACACGTCGTTGCGCGCGCTGGTGACCGATGCCCAGGTGCGCCGGGTCGATAACGGCACGGTCCTGTTCGTTCAGGATGACGACGCCGACCGGTTCTATGTGCTGCTCGACGGATGGGTAAAACTCTATCGGCTAACCGAAGAGGGGGCGCAGGCGCTGGTGACGGTCGTCGCTCCCGGCGAGACCTTTGCCGAGGCGGCAGTGTTTGCCAACGCGCCCTTTCCGGTCTGCGCCGAAGCGGTCGGACCGGCGACGATCCTCGTCCTCTACCGACGCGTCTTCGCTGGCGCGCTCGCCGCCGATCCGCAGATCGCGCTAATCATGCTGGGATCGTTATCGATGCGCCTGCGTCATCTGGTCGAACGGATCGAGCAGTTGCAGGTGAAGTCAGCGCCGCGGCGGCTTGCTGATTTTATCGTTCGCCTATGTCCCGAAAGCAGCGGACCGACCGCCGTAGAGCTTCCGTTCGCCAAGGTGCTCGTCGCACAGCGTCTTGGGAGGCGTCCGGAAACGCTGTCGCGTGCGCTGGCCGCCCTGCGCACGGAAGGCGTGCGGGCAACCGGCCGCCACGTCGCGATTTCCGACATCGGACGGCTGCGCGCCTATTGTCGTATGCCCTGAACGGTCGTCTTAGCCGGTGGGCAAGTCGCCGGCGGGGCCGATGGAGGCGGCGTCGCGGGCGAACAGCGGCGGGCGCTGCATGTAGAGGGCGAGCAGGCGTGCCAATGCCTCGATCGACTCGACGTGGGTGCGTTCGTAGCCGTGCGAGGAATCCAGCGCGAAGCAGAGGAGCGCGGTGCGGATGTCGTTTCCCGCTTCAACGGCGGCGGCGGCGTCGCTGCGGTACCAGCGGAAGACATCGCGGCTGAACGGAATGTCGTTTTCCCGGCACAGGTCGATCAGGCTGCGGGTCAGGTGCCAGTCGAACGGGCCGCTTGAATCCTGCATGGCGATGGTGACGCCGTACTGACACGTGTTCTGGCCAGGGGCGATGGTGCCGTTGTCGATGGAGACGAGTTCGGCCACGTCGCCGTGGAGGACGTGCGAGGCGCCGACGCCGACCTCCTCCGAAATCGTGAACAGCAGGTGACAGTCCATCAGCAGCGTGATGCCGGCGTCCTGGATCGCCTTCGCCGCCGCCAGCACGGCGGCCACGCCGGCCTTGTCGTCCAGGTGGCGGGCGTTGATGAAGCCGTTGTCGTTGAACTCCGGTTGCGGATCAACGGCGATGGTGTCGCCGATCTCGACGCCGATGGCCGCCACCTCGGCCGGGCTGTGGACCTTGGCGTCGAGGCGGAGTTCCAGGTTCTCCCACGAGATCGGCTGCGTATCCACCTCCTCGTTAAACACGTGGCCGGATGCCTTGGCCGGCAGGAAGGTGCCGCGGACGCGCGTATCGCCGGCGCCGAAAACGGTGGCGCGGGCGCCCTCGGCAAAGCGCGCCGACCAGGTACCGATGGGCACCACGTCCAGACGGCCGTCGGGCCGGACGTTCTTGACCATCGCGCCCAGCGTGTCCAGGTGGGAAACGATCGCCCGATCCGGGCTGTACTGGACGCCACGCAGATCGGCGCGAATGGCGCCGCGCCGGGTGAGCTTGTAGGGAATGCCCAGATCGTCGAGCTTGGAGAGGACGAACACGACGACCGCATCGGTCATGCCGGTCGGGCTGGGGATCGCCAGCAGCGCGGACAACGTTTCCAGCATGTAGTCGCGGTCGATCGCCGGGGCGACGAAGGCGGTCATCGCGTTGCCTCGCGGTGGGGGTGCGCGCGGCGGTCGCTGCGCGTCTGCGGAAACAGCAGGTCGACGAAGCGCTCGGCTGTCGGCTGCGGTTCGTGATTGGCGAGACCGGGGCGCTCGTTGGCCTCGATGATCACATAGTCCGGGCCGGCGACGTCCGGCACCAGGAAGTCGAGCCCGACGACGGGGATGTCCAGCACCTCGGCCGCGCGCTCCGCCTCGGCGCGCAGATGCGGATGGAGGCTGGCGGTGACGTCGTGGATGGTGCCGCCGGTGTGCAGATTGGCGGTCTTGCGCACGGCGAGTACCTCGCCCGCCGGCAGAACGTCGCCCATCTCGAAGCCGCCGGCGCGCACGCAGCGTTCCGTCTCGTTATCGAGCGGGATTTGGCTTTCACCCCTGGTTGCCGCCGCCCGGCGCCGGCTCTGGCTTTCGATCAGGTCGGTGATGGTCCGCTTGCCGTCGCCGGCGATCGCCGCCGGCTTGCGGATCGCCGCCGCCACCACCCGGCGGTCGATGACGATGATGCGCAGGTCGTCGCCGAACACGAACTGCTCGACCAGGACCCGGTCACAGAGCTTGCGGGCCTCGGTGATGGCATTGCGGACGTCGGTCAGCGAGCGCAGGTCGACCTGGACGCCGCGGCCCTGTTCCCCCTCGGCCGGCTTGACGACCACGCGGCCGTAACGGCCGAAAAAGGTGCGCACGTCGTCCTCGTTGGCGGCGAGGAGCTGGTCCGGGAAGCGCAGGCCGGCCCGGTTCAGCAACCGCCGCGTGAGCGCCTTGTCGTCGCAGCGCGACAGGGCCACGGCGCTGGTCAGGTCGCTCAACGATTCCCGGCACGCGATCGAGCGGCCGCCGAGGATGAGGCGGAACATGCCGGCGGCGGCGTCCTCGATCTCCACCGCGATGCCGCGTCGGCGCGCCTCGTCGACGATGATCTTTGCGTAGATGTTCAGCGCGTCTTCCGGCGTTTCGCCGACGAACAGTTTCTCGTTAATGGGGTTCTTCTTTTTGATGCAGAAAACAGGAACTTTATTGAATCCGAGTTTTTCATAGAGCGCAATCGCGTCGGCGTTGTCGCAGAGCACCGAGAGGTCCATGAACGCGCGCCCGCGGGCCTGGAAGGTGGCGGCGAGGGCTTGGGTCAATTCGCGCCCCAGGCTCGCCGCGTGGGCCTGCGGATCGACGGCAAGCGCCCACAGGCTCGAGCCGTTTTCCGGGTCGCCGAAGGCGGCGACGTGATCGACGCCCATCACGACACCGCAGATGCGCCGTTCCACCGGGTCGACGGCGACCAGCACCACCGTGGTGATGCCCTTGCCCTGGGGACCCATAACATCGCGCAGAAATCCTTCGCGAAGCGGCACCATGGCGCGCGCGGTGTAGATGCGGTTGATTTCCGCCTCGTCGTCGTTGTTGGCGAACGCCGGCCGGATCAGATCGTTTTGCGGTGCGTCGAGCGCGTCGGTCAGCGCCAGGCGAAAGGTGTGCGAGGGATCGAGGAAGACCGACAGCGGCGCGCGCGACAGGACGACGTGCGGCTCGGACACATAATAGGCGACGTCGCGCCGGCCTTCTTCTTCACTTTCAAGCGTCGCAGCGAGCGTGCGGGCGTCATCGAACGTCTGCCCGAACAGGAGCCGGCCCCAGCCGCAGTCGAGCGCGACGTCGTGCTGGAGCTTGATCGGTTCTTTGGCGGCGGATGCGTGCCGGGGGGAGCGGCCGCCGCTGTCGTCGGGTGTGGGACTGGTTGTGGTCAAGGGTCGGGTATCCCCGCTGGTCAACGGTTGATCGGTCACACGTGGTGGGTTTGCAGCCACATTTCCAACAGGGCGACCTGCCAGAGCTTGGAGCCGCGCAGCCGGGTGATGTGGGCCTTCGGGTCGGCGAGCAGTTCGGCGACGTAAGCGGGCTGGAACAGGCCGCGTTCGCGCGCCGCCGGGCTGGCAAACACGTCCCGGATCATCTCCAGCGTCGGCCCCTCGATGTACTTCAGCGCCGGCACCGGGAAATAGCCCTTCGGCCGGTCGATCACCTCGGAAGGAATGACCCGGCGCGCCACCTCCTTGAGGATGCCCTTGCCGCCCTGCTCGAGTTTGAGCTCGGCCGGCACTCGGGCCGCCAGCTCCACCAGCTCATGGTCGAGAAACGGCACCCGCGCTTCCAGGCCCCAGGCCATCGTCATGTTGTCGACGCGTTTGACCGGGTCGTCGACGAGCATCACGGTGGTGTCGAGGCGAAGCGCCTTGTCGATGGGCCGGTCGGCGCCGGGTGCCGCGAACAGCGTCGATACCAGCTCGCGGCTCCAGTCCGATCCGAGGTGCTCCGGATCGAGAACGCGCGCCATCTCGTCGTGATCGCGATCGAAGAAGGCGCGGGCGTAATCGCCGACCGGATCGTTGCTCTGCATCATCGGCGGGTACCAGTGATACCCGGCGAACGTCTCATCGGCGCCCTGGCCGCTCTGCACCACCTTGACGTGCCGGGCGACCGCCTGTGACAAGAGGAAGAAGCCGACGTTGTCGTAACTGACCATCGGCTCCGACATCGCGTCGATCACCGCCGGTAGCGCCGCCAGCAGATCCCGCGACGGAACCATGTTTTTCTCGTGGATGGTGCCGAAGTGGTTGGCGATCAGGTCCGAATACTGGAACTCGTCGCCCTTTTCGCCGCCGACCTCCTCGAACCCGATGGCGAAGGTCCGAAGCCCGGTCTGTCCCTGCTCGGCGAGGAGACCGACGATCAGGCTGGAATCGAGACCGCCCGACAGCAGCACGCCGACCGGCACGTCGGCGATCATCCGGCGGCGGACGGCGAGGCGGAGCGTATCGAGAACGCGGTCCTGCCAGTCCACCGTGGACAGGCCGACGTCTTCGGCGCGCGGCGTAAAGTCCAGCCGCCAGTAGGTCCGGTCGGTGCGCCGTCCATCCGCGTCGATGACGGCTACCGTCGCCGGTGGCAGCTTGCGCACGCCCTTCAGCATCGTGTGCGGCGGCGGCACCACGGCGTGGAAGGTCATGTAATGGTGCAGCGCCACGTCATCGATGGCGGTGTCGACGTCGCCGGCGGCGAGCAGCGCCGGCAGCGTCGACGCGAACCTGAGGCGCGTGCCGTCGCTGCTTTCGGCCAGATAGAGCGGCTTGATGCCGAGGCGGTCACGGGCCAGCACCAGGCGGCCGGAATCACGTTCGGATATGGCAAAGGCGAACATGCCCTGAAAACGCTCGACGCACGCCGTGCCCCAGGCGTGATAGGCCTTGAGGATCACCTCGGTATCGCCATCGGAGAAAAAACGGTAGCCGGCCGCTTCCAGCTCGGCGCGGAGGTCCTGGTAATTGTAGATGCAGCCGTTGAAGGCGATGGTCAGGCCCAGCTCGGCATCGACCATCGGTTGCTGAGCCTTTTCGCTCAGGTCGATGATCTTCAGGCGGCGATGCCCGAGCGCGACGCGGCCCCGGGCGACAGTACCGGCGGCATCCGGCCCGCGCGGCTGCATCCGATTGGCCATGCGGGAGACGGCATCGATCGACGCCAGGGAGCCGTCGAAGGTGACCTCGCCGCACAGACCGCACATATCGGATGGCCCTTTCCCGTCGTTCGATATTCCCCTTGCCGGACCTTCGTCAAAGGACCCGCAGCCCACGCTCGCAAGGTAAGGACCCAATCCCGGCTGTCAAACCCTATTGCACACGCGAAATGACATAACACGGTGCCGATCACATCACAGATCGTCCGAGTTGATAGAGGCCGAGGACGATCAGACTGCACAGAAAGACGGTGCGGAATACCTCCGCGTCGATGGCTTTACGGAGGCCCCGACCAGCGGCGAGGCCGGCGAATACAGCGGCGATGGCGCCGACGACCGCCGGACTCTGGCCCCAGGTTAGTGCGCCGACGCTCGTCAGATTGACCAACAGCGCTAGGGTCGCGACAGTGAACGATAGGCCCATCGCCTGAACCAGTGCGTCTTTCTCCAGCCCGATCGCCTGAAGATAGGGCACCGCCGGAACGGCCGACATGCCGGTTACCGCCGTTATAAGCCCGGTCAAAATGCCGGCGAGGGGTCCGGCCCAGCGCTCGGCGGCGGCGGGGACGCGGAACGGCACCGCGATCAGGCTGAGCACCGCGTACAAAGCCAGCACCGCGCCGAGGATGGCGGTGCCGATGCGCGCCGTGTCCTCGCTCATCCAGTCCGCCCCGATCAGCGTCGCTACGGCGGAACAGACGAGCAGCGGCGCCATCCGCCGCAGCAGGGGGCGCAGCGCCGGACCGGCCAGCATCTGCCAGACGTTGGTCAGGATCGACGGCACGACGAGCAGCGCCGCCGCTTCGACCGGCGGCATGACGACGACGAGCATCCCCATGGCGATGGGTGGCAGGCCGATGCCGACGGCGCCCTTGACCGTGCCGGCCAGCACCAGCGCCACCGCAATGAATACGATTGTCCAGTCCAAGGGTGATGATCCGCGCCGTCAACGTTGTTCGGCGCCGTTATGGGGCAGGCGTGCCGCTTGGGCCAGAGCGCTGTGGTTTGCCTTACTGCGGGCGCGCCGACGCCGCCTCGGCTTCGGTCAGCGAAATAGCGCTCAGGCTCATCTTAGCCGAGCCATTGACGATCTGCCGCGAATGCGCGACGTAGAGCAGAGCGCGGTTGTCGAGATCGACGATGCGGCGGACGGCGACCTTTTTGAAGAACAGGCTGCTGCGCTGCGAAAAGACTTCCTCGCCGCCTTTGCCCAATGTCGCCTGCGATAGATCGATGTCACCGTTGCGAAGGCAGGTGATGGACGCGTTCGACGGGTCCTCGAACCATTTGCCCTTGCTGAGACGGTCCCACAAGCTGCGATCGAAGTGGGTGAAATGGCAGACGACGCCCGGAACCTCCGGATCTCGCACCGCTTCGATCTTGATCTCGTTGCCGAACCAGTCGTTGGAGAACTCACCCACCTCGTCCGAGTCGGGGCCGCAGGAACCGAGCGCCAGCACGGCGGCACACAGCACGACGAGGGCCGTCAAGCGTGGCCGTCGGGGCGTTGGACACCGGGCGCATGGGGGCATCGCGCGTCCTCTCATGAACTAAGGTGAAGTCGTGGCGACTAGTTAGCTTATCCCGCGTCCATCGACGCAATGAAACGGTCCGCTTCGGCGATGGCCATTTCCATCTCGCGGATGAGCGTGTCCACCCGGGTTTGCAGGCGGGTGTTTTCGGTCTTCAGGGCCGCGATGGCGCGCGCGTTGAGGTTGTGCTTGAGATACAGGACCCTATCCTTGAACACCGCCAGCACGGGATCCATGGATTTTGCCGCACGGTTCATCGCCAGCACGGTTGAATCGAACTGCCGGCGCGTCGCACGCAACTGTTGCTCGCTCTGCGATCGAAGCGAGCGGTCGCTGTACTCCGCCAGTTCGCTCTCCCACTCCCTGAACAAGGCTTCGCCGACATCTTCGACGTCGTTGATCCGATCGCGGACTTCTTCCGCCTGGGCCTCGGCGCGTTCATAGGCCGCGGAGAGCTTGTCGTATTCCCGTTCCAGGTCGCCGCCATCGAACGCGACCGTCGCGCGGAACTGGTCGAGGGCCGACGCGAATTCCTTCTTCGCTTCCTGCTGGGATTGCCGGGCGTCCTTGACGCGATCGATAAGGATATCGCGTTTTTCCAGCCCAAACCGCTCCATCGTGCTGTAGTACGCGGACTCGCACGCGGACACCGCAAGGATGATCGCCAGCACCAGAATCGATTTTTCGGTGACGGTTCTCAGGGTGTTACCCGTCATCCTTTATACTTTCCGATCACGTTTTCTTCATTGTCTCGCGGTTCCAGAACCTCAGGCTCCGGCACCGCTTGATGAAGCGGTCGGCATCCTCCGCACCGGCTATTTCAATGAAGCCGTTGTCTTTCATATCATCAACACCCACGGCCTCGAAGATGCTCTCGACGCCCGAGGAATAGGCGATGAATTTGGCGTGGGCGAACGCGTCGCTGACGAAGTCTTGAGACGGTTTGTCTCTGCTCTGCGTTTCCGCCACGTCATCCGGCATGATAACCGCTACGGCGTCATACAGCACCGACGGAGCGCTGTCGATCTTCTGATCAGCCGTCATGCGATCGCCGTTGGACAGGGTGACGCCGGCGACTTGTGGGGCCACGATCTCGCACCTAGCACCTTCGCGCTTGGCGGCATCGACGAGGGCGTTGACCAGCGTCGCGTCAGCCCCTTCGGCAAGGTAAAGACCCACTTTCCGGCCGGCAAACGTCGCCGGGCCGTTCTTGATGATGCTGAGCGCATCGGACGGCGGCAGATCGGTGATGGGCCGGCGCGCCGGTTCGATGGCGTCCGGAAGAGCCGCCAGCCCGATACCGGCGGCCACCTCCTGGGCGAGGCCATGATCGATGTTGAGAAGGTGGGCCACCATGCGCTCGCGGATGTCCATGCGAGTGCATTTCGACAGCTCGAACGTCAACGCGTCGGCCATGTGCCGTTGCTCGACCTCAGTCTGGCTAACGTAGAACTGCCGCGCCTGGCTGTAATGGTCGGCGAACGTTTCCGACCGGACCCGCCGTTTTTCGCCCTCGATCCTGTCGGGATAGCTGGTGAAGCCGGTCTTAGGATTTTCGCGCGGCCCTGCTCTGTCCCCCCAGCTGTTGGGTTCGTAGTTCACGCGTCCGGGCGGCGTCACCATCGTCATGTGGCCGTCGCGCTGGAAATGACGAACGGGGCATTTCGGCGCGTTAACCGGAATATGGGTGAAATTGGGGCTGCCAAGACGTTTGAGCTGAGTATCGAGGTACGAGAAGTTGCGCCCCTGGAGCAGCGGGTCGTTGCTGAAATCGATGCCGCGAACGATGTTCTGGGTGCAGAACGCAACCTGTTCGGTTTCGGCGAAAAAGTTGTCGACGTTGCGGTCGAGCACCAGGCGTCCAATGGTCACTACCGGAACCTGCTCTTCCGGAATGATCTTGGTGGCGTCGAGCACGTCGAACTCGAACGCGTCGGCAAAGGCGTCGTCGAAGACCTGAAGGCCCAGTTCCCACTCCGGGCAGTCGCCATTCGAGATCGCGTCCCACAGATCGCGGCGGTGGAAGTCGGGATCGGCGCCGTTGATTTTCACCGCCTCGTTCCAGACAACCGACTGCAGGCCCTGCTTCGGCTTCCAGTGAAACTTGACGAAGTGTGAGACGCCGTCGGCATTGACGAGCCGGAAGGTGTGAACGCCGAAACCTTCCATCGTCCGGAACGAGCGCGGGATCGCCCGATCCGACATGGTCCACATGATCATGTGCATGGATTCGGGACTGAGCGTGACGAAATCCCAGAAGTTGTCGTGCGCGGTCTGCGCCTGCGGAAAGCCGCGATCCGGCGCCGGCTTGGCGCTGTGGATTAGGTCCGGAAACTTGATCGCGTCCTGGATGAAGAAGACCGGGATGTTATTCCCGACCAGGTCCCAGTTGCCCTCCTTGGTGTAGAACTTGACGGCAAAGCCGCGCACGTCGCGCGCGAGATCCGGCGACCCCTTGCTGCCGGCGACGGTGGAAAAGCGCACGAAGACCGGCGTTTTTTCGCCCGCGCGCTGGAAAAGATCGGCGCACGACAGATCGGCGATCGTCTCGGTCAGCTCGAAAAAGCCATGCGCCGCGTAACCGCGCGCGTGGACGACGCGCTCCGGTATACGCTCGTGATCGAAGTGAAAGATTTTCTCGCGCATGATGTGGTCTTCGAGAAGCGTTGGACCACGGCGGCCACCTTTGAGCGAATTCTGATCGTCGGCGATGGCACCACCCTGAGCCGTCGTCATCGTCTGGTCGGCGGACGTCGCCGTCTGATGGGTGTCCCCGCCGGTGCTGCTCGGAAGCTTGGTCATCAGGAGAGCCTCTTAAAGAGTGGTGTGGTGGCTTGCCGCACACGGACGATGGCGCCGTCGCGACGCTCGTCTCTTTAGAAGCATTCAAGGCGCCGAAGTGTTCCGCGTCCGGTGAGGATTATTTTGCGGTACCGAGCCGGCGGCGTGCGTGAGCGATCACAGAGGGAACAGCAAGGCTTGTCCGCCAAGCGAACGTGGCTATTGTGCGCGCTGCCGGGTAGTGGACGGCTTTTACAACAAAGCGGGTCGTCCCGGTTTCCGCAGTTGTGAGCGGCAGAATAAGCGCGGTGGCGTGCCCTGGTTGCTTCACCCGGTTAACCCGCAGGAGCACCGCCCCAAAGACCAAACCAATTCCTTCATGGATGAGATCGAAAGGACGAGGATATGGTTACATACGATATGAGCAAACGGTTGGGGGCCGAGTTTTTCGGCACCTTCTGGCTTGTCTTCGGCGGCTGCGGCAGCGCCGTTATCGCCGCTACTTTTCCGGAAGTCGGCATCGGGCTTGTAGGTGTCTCGCTGGCGTTCGGACTCACCGTATTGACGATGGCGTACGCGGTCGGCCACATCTCCGGCGGACATTTCAATCCCGCCGTGACGCTCGGCGTGTGGGCCGGTGGCCGTTTTGAGACGAAAGATATCATTCCCTATTGGATCTCTCAGATCGTCGGCGCCAGTGCTGCTGCCGCGGCGCTCTATCTGATCGCTACCGGCAAGGCCGATTGGGGATTGGACACCGGTTTCGCGGCCAACGGCTTTGGCGATTTGGGCGATGGCGCCGGCTCCCCGGGCGGCTATTCGATGTCGGCAGCCCTCGTCGCCGAAGTTCTTCTAACGTTTTTCTTTGTACTGATCATTATGGGTGTCACCGACAAGCGGGCGCCGGCTGGCTTTGCGCCGCTCGCCATCGGCTTGGCGCTGACGCTCATTCATCTGATCAGCATCCCAATCACCAACACGTCGGTCAATCCGGCGCGCAGCACCGGACAGGCATTGTTTGTCGGCGGATGGGCAATTCAGCAGCTCTGGTTCTTCTGGCTGGCGCCGCTGATTGGCGGTGTTGTCGGCGGCATTGTCTATCGCTGGCTGGGTGCGCCCGACAGCGACGCGGCATCCATTGCTGCGTCCACCGCGCGCGCCTGATCGGCGATGGGGTCATGGGCGCCTTTTGGCGCGCCCATGATCCGCAATAGCGACCTCCAGACGTTCGCCCACGGCAAAAAATCCAACGGCTGCAGGCGCCGCAGGCTCACGCCTTAATTGGGTGCGTTACCGCTCGTTGAAGGAGCGGTCGAGCGCGCGGTTCAAGGGCTTGAGCATGTAGGTGAGCAGCGTGCGCTCGCCGGTGACGATGTCGGCCTCGACGACCATGCCGGGAAGGACCGGATTGGCGTCGGGGTTGCCGCCGACATAGGCCTTATCCAGTTCGAGACGCCCCTTGTAGAAGTGTCCGCCGTCGACGTCGGAGAACGTCGACGCCGAGACGTGGCGAAGTTCGCCATCTACCGTGCCGAGGCGGGCGGTGTCGTAGGCGGTGATGTTGACCCGCGCCGGCTGCCCGACCTTGACGTGGCCGATGTCGCGCGGCTCGATCCGAACCTCGGCGATGAGCTGGTCGTCGAGGGGGACGATTTCCATCAGCGGTTCGCCGGCGCCGACGACGGCGCCCAGCGTGCGGCGGGTGATCCCCTTGACGATGCCGCGAACGGGCGCGGTGATCTCCAGCCGGGCGACGCGATCCTCGTGCTTGTTCAGGCGCTCGCGGACTTCCGCGAGCTCACCGGAAACCGCTTCGACGCTGTTCTGGGCTTCGCGCTGCAAGGTCGTTTCCAGCTCGGCCAGGCTGTTCTCGGCCTCGGCCAGGGCGGCGCGACCTTCCGTCAACTGCCCGGAAAGGGACGCGAGTTCACCCTCCGTGCGGGCGAGGGCGCTCTTGTTGTCCAGATAGAGGATGCGCGAGACGAGACCTTTCTTGAGAAGGGTTTCGCGCATCGTCAGCACTTCTTTCAAGATGGCGACCTGCTCTTTCGTGCTTTCGATGTTTTGTTGCAGGAGGGCGACGTGCGCGTCTTTTTGGTCGATGCGCGCCTGCAGAACGTCTTTCTGGCTTTGCCGTGCCTTGTCCTGCGCGTCGAAGGCGGCCCGCTGTTCGTCGACAAGCTCGGGAAAGTTGGCGCCGGCCGAGAAGTCCGGCTCGCGCCCTTCCGCGAACGCGCGCAGCCGTTCGGCGCGCAGAGCCAGCGCCATCTCGCGCACGCGCAGCTCATCCAGGTCCGATTGCGCGGCGGTGCGGCGAAGCCGCATCAGCGGCGCGCCCTGGTCGACGATTTCGCCTTCCTCCACCAGGACCGCCTCGACGATGCCGCCCTCCAAGTGCTGCACGACATTGACCGAGCCGGCCGGAACCACCTGGCCGCGGGTGAGCGCGGTTTCAGAAACGGTGGTGAAGGCGAGGAGGAGGATGCCGCCGAAAACCAGCCCGCCGATCAGCCACAACAAGTGGGTGAGGGCCTTGGGCGGGCCGCATTCCTCAAGCATCAGCGGCTGAGACAACAGCTTGATCAGCGTGTCGCTACGGGGAGCGGACCGGCGTTCGACAAGAGCGGGCATGGCAGGGTTGCTTTCTGGACGTTCAGCCAATGTTGAGACGCTTGAGGACGTCGGCGGGCGGGCCGTCGAGCACGACGCGGCCGCCGTCGATGTAGAGGACGCGATCGGCGAGGCGCATGTGGCTCGGCCGATGGGTGATGAAAATCACCGTCGAGCGGGACCGGAGCGACTGGATCTTGGTCATCAACGCCCGGTCGGCGACGCCGTCGAGCAGCTTGCCCGGTTCATCGAACAGACAGATCGGCGCGTCCTTGACGTAGGCGCGGGCGAGCATCAGGCGCTGATTGAAGCCCTTTGGCAGCCGGCGCTGAACCCGATCGGTAAGGCGGGTATCGAATCCGTCGGGCAATGCCAGAATGTCGTTGAGGACTGCCGCCTCCTCCGCCGCCACGAGCAGCGTCTGGTCCGACGCCGCCGGATTGGCGAGGCGCAGGTTCTGCGCCACGGTACCGTGGAACAGGTGGCAATGCTGCGGCACGTAGGCGATGGCGTGCCGGAGCTCGCCGCAGTCGAGCTGGCGAATGTCGATACCGTCGATGAGGACCGCACCGGCCTGCGGCTGGTACAGACCGGCCAGCAGTTTCAGCGCCGTGGACTTGCCGGCGCCGCTGGGTCCGGTTATGGCGATGATCTCCCCCGGCGCCGCCTTGAAATCGACACCGAGCAGAGCCGGCGCGCCTTGCGGCGTGTACCTGAGGCTCACCCGATCGAAGGTGACGCTTCCGTTGATGGTGCGATGCGAGCAGACGGTCAGCCCGGGCTCACGCTCCGGCTTGAGACGCATCAGCCGGTCGAGCTGCTGGGCGCCGAGCCGGACCTGTTCATAGGTGAGCATGCTGGTGAAGCCGCTTTGCAGCGGACCGAGGATCCGCCAGGCCAGCGCCATGCTGGCCACCAGCGCGCCGACGGACATGTCGCCGGCCAGCACGCGGTGCGCGCCGTAGGTCAACGTCGCCACCGCTGCGGTCTGCATCAACACCTGGGCGGTTGTCTGGGCAAACGCCGAGACCCGCGCGGCGCGGTAGCTGGCCATCGCCGCCGTGGCCGACAGCTCGCGGTGCCGCTGGCGCCAGGTGTCCTCGCCGTTGAAACCCTTGATGCTGCGGAGATAGGTCAGCATTTCGATGAGGAAGCTCTGCCGTGCCGCCCGCGCCTGTCCGGCCGCGGCAACGGCAGCCTTGAGCCTTGGGTTGACCACCTTGACGCAGACGGCGAACACGGCAACCAGGACGGCGGGTATGAGGGCGACCGGTCCGGCGATCCACGCCATGACCGCGAGGAACAGCGGCACGAACGGCAGATCGAGGAAAACCGCCGCCAGCGGACCGGTGAAGAAATCACGCACGGCCTCAAACTGCTTGAGGCGCGCGAGCTGGGCGCCAAGCGGCGATCGGGTGATCATGCCGATCGGCAGGTAAACCAGCCGCTCGAGCGCGACGGTGCCGAAGATGGTGTCGATCCGCCCGCCGACGTAGGCCAGATAACGGCCGCGCAGCAGGCGCAGCGCGAAATCGGCACCAATGACAAACACGATGCCGGCGCCGAGGTAGGCGAGGGTTCCCGTCGATCCGCTGGGGATGACCCAGTCGTAGATGGCGAGAATGAACAACGGCGCGGCCAGCGCCAGGACGCTGTTGAGAAACGCGATGCCAAACACCTGCCAGGCCAGGCCGCGAAACCGGCCGGCCATCGAAGCAAGCCAGGCGCCGGCTTCTTCCGGCGGTTGGGCAGGCGCGGCGGGCGCCGAGCTGGGGGCGAAGAAGTACCCTGTGCCGCGCCGTTCGGTGTCATCGACGACGGTGAGCTGACCGGAGCCGCCATCGAAGGCGCGAAGTCCGTCCGCCCGATTTTCGAGAAGGACGCGCATCGATCCGTCGTTGGCCACGAACAGGCACGGCAGCAGGCGTTCGTCGATGTCGCCCATCCGGGTGTCGACGGGCCGGCACGTGTACCGGAGGTTGGCGAGGACGCTCAGCAGATCGTCGAGATCGAGCCTTTCGCTCAAATGCGGCAGTGCCTCGGCGAGCTGACGCGGTGTGCCGCGCCAGCCGAGAGCATCGAGCAGCGGCGCCAGGCACGCGGTCGCCTCCAGCAGCGGATGAGGCTCGCGGATGTCCAGTGTCGGCGGGTCGCTCTGCGGCCGGTGTGCCGGCATGGCGGCCGACGCGCGGTCGGCAACAAGGGAGGCCCCGGTGGTCACGATGATGCCCTTCTCGCCAATCTGGTGCGCATTCAGGCCGTCCGGCGCGACGATGCCGACGCGCCGGACGTGTCCCGCGCAATCTGGGCAACGTGCGCCGGCCGCCACGGCATGAGCGTGCCGTCGCGGAGTTCGAAGACGGCGTCGGCCAGTGCCAGCAGCGACGGACGCTGGCTGACGATGACGATGGTGCTCCGGCCTTTCAGGTGCTCCAGCGCCGCCTTCAGCCGGTCATCGGTCCAGCGGTCAAACGCGTTGTTCGCCTCGTCGAGAAGGAGGACGCGGGCGTTGCTGGCCAGCGCGCGGGCCATCGCGATGCCCTGTTTGATGCCGCTCGGCAGCTCGGTATCGGCGCCGTCGCCGACCGTGGTCTGGAAGCCGGCCGGAAGGCGGCTGATCACGCGATCGAGACCCAGCGTGGCGGCGGCGGCGAGGCCGTCCTCAACGGATGCGCTGCCGCCGAAAAGCGTCAGGTTGTCGAGAATGGTGCCCTGAAAAAACAGCTCGTTCTGCGGCAGGTAGACGATGTGTTGGCGAAGGCTGCGCGGATCCAAGTCCCGTGCGTCGATGCCGTCGAAGCGGACGCTGCCGTCACTGGGTTTGATGAGAGCCGCCATCATCATCATCAGGGTCGACTTGCCGGTGCCCGAGCCGCCGGTGATGCCGATGAACGCACCCGGCTCGATGGTCAGATCGATGCCGTGCAGAACCGGCGCGGCGGCGCCGTCGTGGCGGTGATTGACGTTGGTGAAGGTGATGCCGCCTCGAAACGCGTCGACGGGTTTCGCGCCGGCATCGGTTTCAAGCGGGCGGTCGAAAATTTCGCCGGCGCGTTTCTTGGCGATGGTGACGTTCTGAAACTGCGTCCACAGCCCGAGCGCGCGCAGCGGCGGCTGGATGGAGCGCCCCGAGAGCAGAATACAGGCAGCGAGACCGCCGATGGTCAGATCCCCCGCCATCACGGATAGCGATCCGAGTCCGGCCACGGCCACCAGGGTCAGGTTGGAGAACACAGCCCCGAGATTTTGCGCCGCATGGTTCAGTGTGATGGCGCGGTGAGAGGACGCCGCCGTGCTCGCCTGGAGCCGTTCGTAGCGCCGCAACATCAGCGGTTCCATCGCCAACAACTTGATGGTTTCGAAGCCGAGCAGGAGTTGCAGGATGAACCCGTAGCGCCGGTTGTCGGTCTCCGCCCGATCGCTCAGCGACTCCTTCAAGGCGACGCCGAGGCGTACGGCCGCGAACGACAGCACGCCCAGCAGCACCAGCGGCGCCAGGACCAAGGGGCCGGCGATGTACCAGATGAGGAACAGGAAGAGGAGCGTGAACGACAGATCGATGAGGACGAGCCGCGCCTGTCCGCCATAGAACGTGCCCAGCGCGTCGATGGCCTGAAGCCGGTTCAGATTCGTCCCCGGCTCGTCCTGTTCGAGACTGCGGATATCGCTTTGGAGACAATGCTCGACCGTGCGGCAGCCGGAAACATGCTGGAATTTGGCGCCCTCATAGCCGAGGACGTTCGAGCGCGCGATGCGCAGCAACCCGTCGAGAACGAGGACACCAAAAAGACCGCTTGTCAGCCAGTACAGCGTTGTCGTCGCCTGATTCGGCAGCACGCGGTCATAGACCTGAAGAACGACGATGGGCAGTGCCAGCGCGAGAATGTTCAGCGCCAGCGTCGCGACGATGACATGAATGCCAAGCTGGGGTCGGGGCAGCTCCCGCGGCCACGGCACGTCGTTACCGCCGGTTAAGCCACGCCACGTTGCCGAGTGAGGCCGGTCCACAACGCGTTGACCGGCAGCATTATCATCCACCCACACCACGAAACCCCCACGGTTGGATCGCGGGGGATTCTTACGCCGACGAGGTTAGGGAGCGGTTAATGCGCGGTTTTGGCATCCATGGGGGCGGGTTACCACTCGATCCGGTTGATGCCCTGGAACGTCAGCTCCGAACCGTCCGAGAGCTGAATCATTCCGGAAGCGTCGGCGTCGAACTCCAATCCGTCGGCCGTCTCGGTGGCGGACACGCCGCTGTCGAATTGCAGGGTCCAGCCGTTCAAGCCGTCGGGGCCGCCGGTGACGCCTTCCAGCCGGATGCTGTCGATCCAGCCAGCGCCGCCATTGGCGACATCGCTGCCGTCGCCGGCGCCAAAGAGGAAGAGATCGTTCCCCTCGCCGCCGACGAGCGTGTCGTTGCCGCTACCGCCGGAGAGCGTGTCGTTACCGGCCTCGCCGTAGAGGGCATCGTTGCCGTCACCGCCCGAAAGGGCGTCATCGCCGCCGCGGCCGTAGATGACGACGCGGTCGGTGGCATTAGAGCCGTCGAAGCTGTCGTTGCCGGCATTGCCGACGGCGGTCTCGATGCTGGCGGCGGCGAGGTCGATGGAGACGCCGTCGGTTCCCTGCACATCGACGCGGTCGCTGCCGTCGCCGCCGTCGATGACGGTGTCGCTGGCGTCGACGAACAAACGGTCGTTGCCGGCGCCGCCGCGCAGTTCGTCGGCACCGGCGCCGCTATAGAGGGAGTCGTTGCCGCCGCCGCCGGAGAGCGTGTCGTTGCCGCCGTCGCCGTAGAGGGCGTCGTTCCCGCTGCCGCCCGAGACGGCGTCGTTACCGTCGCGGCCGTAGATGACGACGCGGTCGGTGGCATTAGAGCCGTCGAAGCTGTCGTTGCCGGCATTGCCGACGGCGGTCTCGATGCTGGCGGCGGCGAGGTCGAGGGAGACGCCGTCCGTTCCCTGCACGTCGACGCGGTCGCTGCCGTCGCCGCCGTCGATGACGGTGTCGCTGGCGTCGACGAACAGGCGGTCGTTGCCGGCGCCGCCGCGCAGTTCGTCGGCACCGGCGCCGCCATAGAGGTAGTCGTTGCCGCCGCCGCCGGAGAGCGTGTCGTTGCCGGCGTCGCCGTAGAGTTTATCGGCGGCATCACCACCTGACAGGGCATCGTCGCCGTCCCGGCCGTAGGCGACGAGGCGCTCGGTAGCTTGGCTGCCGTCGAAGCTGTCGTTGCCTGAGTTGCCGACGGCGGTCTCGATGCTGGCGGCAGCGAGGTCGAGGGAGACGCCGTCGGTTCCCTGCACATCGACGCGGTCGCTGCCGTCACCGCCGTCGATGACGGTGTCGCTGGCGTCGACGAACAGGCGGTCGTTACCGGCGCCGCCGCGCAGTTCGTCGGCGCCGGCGCCGCCATAAAGGGAATCCTTGCCGGCGCCGCCGGAGAGCGTATCGCTGCCGGCGTCGCCGTAGAGTTTATCGGCGCCGTCGCCGCCATCGAGGGCGTCGTTGCCGTCGCCTCCATATAGGCGGTCCTTGCCGGCGCCGCCGGAGAGCGTGTCGTTGCCGGCGTCGCCGTGGAGTTGATCGTTGGCGTCACCGCCGGAGAGCGCGTCGTCGCCCTCGCGGCCATACGCAACGACGCGTTCGGTGGCTTGGCTGCCGTCGAAGCTGTCGTTGCCTGAGTTGCCGACGGCGGTCTCGATGCTGGCGGCGGCGAGGTCGAGGGAGACGCCGTCCGATCCCTCGACGTCGACCCGGTCACGGCCGTCACCGCCGTCGATGACGGTGTCGCTGGCATCGATGAACAGGCGATCGTTGCCGTCTCCGCCGCGCAGTTCGTCGGCGCCGGCGCCGCCATAAAGGGAGTCGTTATTGCCGCCGCCGGAAAGCGTGTCACTGCCGGCGTCGCCGTAGAGTCGATCGGCATCATCGCCGCCATCGAGAGCGTCATCACCGTCGCCGCCGTACAGGCGGTCGTTGCCGGCGCCGCCGGAAAGCGTATCGTCGCCAGCCTCGCCATACATACTGTCTTTACCGTCACCGCCATAGAGAGCGTCGTTGCCGTCGCCGCCATACAGGCGGTCGTTGCCGTGCTCGCCGACCAGCGCGTCGTCGTCTTCTCCGCCGTAGAGGCGGTCGTTCCCCGACCCACCGACCAGCATGTCGTTGTCGGCATCGCCGTAGAGCCGGTCGTTGCCCGACCCGCCGAGAAGCATGTCCTCGTTGCCGCCACCGGCGAGCACGTCGTTGCCGGAGCCGCCGATGATCACCTCTTCCTCGTTCCCGCCGGTGATCGCATCGCCGCCGTCGTCGGCGACACGGACAATCACCCGGCCGCTGTCGGTGTCATAACGTCCGCTCCAGTCGATGCGCTCGACGTTGTCGAAGGTGACGGTGCCGCCGTCGCTGAAGGTGATGCTGCCGGACGCGTCGGCGGACAGATCGACATGGTCGCCGGACCAGGTCGCCGAACCGGAGATCAGGTTCAGATGCCAGTCGGCGGGATCGGGGGCGCCGCCGTCGACGCCCACCAGAACGATGGCGTCGGAGCCCGAGCCGCCATCGATGACGTCATTGCCCTCACCCTGGCGATAGACATGGATGTCGTTGCCGGCGCCGCCGAAGGCGGTGTCGTTGCCGGCGTCGCCCATCAGAACATCGTGCCCGGAGCCGCCGTCGAGGCTGTCATCGCCGGCGCCACCGGCAAGCCGGTCCTCGTTATCGAGGCCGCGCAGCGTATCGTCGCCGCCGCTGCCTTCGGCATAATTGGTGCCGATGATGTGGTCCGGGCCGTCGGTTCCGACGTGGAGCCCAGGGCCGCCAACGACGTACGTCGGCTGGTTGATGTCGATGGTCATGTCTTCGGAGTAGGTGTTACCGGCCTGGTCGGTCACCTGCACCGTCACCGTGTGTGATGTCGCGGCGTCGTAGTCCAGAAGCTGTCCATCGGCGACGGTGATCACGCCGGTGGCACCGTCGATGGCGAAACGGCCGCCGGCGTCGTCGGTGAGCGCATAGGTCGCGGTGTCGCCGACGTCGACGTCGGTCGCCGAGACGGTGCCGATGACGGTGCCGCTGGCCGCGTGCTCGTCGACGGTGGTGCCGGTTAGCTGCGCGTCCGTCGGCGCCTCGTTGACGTCGCCGACGGCCAGTGTGATCGTTTCGGTGTAGACGTTACCGGCCTTGTCGGTGACTTGGACAGTGATGTCGTGACTGGACGCGCTCTCATGGTCGAGGCGCGTGCCGTCGGCGACGGTGATGACACCGGTGGCGGCATCGATGGCGAAGCGGCCGGCCGCGTCGTCGGTGAGCGTATAGGTGAACGTCTCGCCCCGGTCCGGATCGATGGCCGAAACCGTTCCCGCTTCGGTGCCGTTGGCCGCATTCTCGGCGACAACGTCGGCGGACAGGGTCAGTCCGACGGGCGTCGTGTTGACGGCCACGGGCGATGGCGCCCGCCCGGCCTCCTCGATCAGTTCCGCTTTCAGGTGAGCGTTCTGCGTCGAGAGCGCGGCACCGGCCATCGGTTCGGGCGCCTGCGGCGTTGCGCTTGGAGCGGCGGTGTCGGCGGCGACGTGCGCCGGCTGGCCGGTCGGGGCGGCGTGATCCAGGGCATGGGGCTCGGCGACATGCTGGCTGGCGACGGTTCCCGGCGCGCCGAAGGAGGTGTCGCCCGCGCTGGTGGCCATCGCCGCGCCCGGGGTGGCGTCGCGAAGGAGCGGTGCCCGCGCCACATCGTCCGCGTGCCGTTGGCCGGCGTCCGGCTGCTGCGCCGGTTCTCCCCGCGTTTCGCCGGTCAGATGGTCAGACGCCGACGCCGAGCCCTCATGAACGCTGGCCAGCGGCACCACGTCTTCGATCGGCTCGGGCTCGGCGAAGGAGGTGTCTCCGGTGCTCTCGGCCTCACGGCGACCGCTGCCCTTCTCGTCGAGAACGGTCAGGTCGTCGAGAATCTGCCGCTCCCGGTCGACCTGGCCGGGGGATGGGCGCGCGTGATCCGAATCATTACTCATCGATCCGAGCCCCCTGACTACGGAGGTCGTCGAAATGAGGCGCGGCGGTTGCACAGGTCATTCGGCCAATCCGGATAATGACAGTCGCATAACGAAGTATCGGACTTTCGTAATTGTGCGCATGTAGCGGCAGCGTGAGCATCATGACCAACGTTTTGCCATTGTTATATTAACAGAAGAGAAAGTGTACTGATTTTTTTGCAGCTAAACTTGTTGTTAACTTTTATTAATTTTTGTAACAATGCTTTGTATTTTGTTAAACGTTTCGGGCTTCCGTGTGACGGCCGCAGGCGCTCGGGCATCGGCCGGGGGCCACCCGGATGGGTGCGTTTCAGGTCGGACACCCTCCGGCTTGACCTGGCCGATGGTCGGCGGTGAGATCGATGCCATGTACGATGCTCGGGCGCTAAATAAACAGCAGGGATCGCGATGCCGATTGCCGAACTTCTGACGCAGATCAAGAAAGCCACCGGTCGCGATCCGGCGATCGACCGGCGCATCGCCGATGCCCTCGACGGCGGCGACTTAGGACAGACGGTGCCGGACTACACGGCGTCGGTCGAACGCTGCGTCGAGCTGATCCGCCGAACGCTGCCGGGTTGGCATTGGCACGTCGGGTACGGGGCCACTGGTATCATGCCCTACGCCATGGTCAGCGAGGGCACGCGCCGCTATGAGGCGACGGCGGCAACCGTGCCGGTGGCGTTGCTCGACGTCATGCTGCAGGCGCTGGTGGCGGTCTCCGACGACCCGCTGGCGGTCGGCGCCACCAACGCTCATGACCCATGACCGCGACCTTCGTTGCCGGTACCGTTTACACCGTCGGTCATTCGACCCGGTCGGCGGCGGCGCTGGTCGATCTTCTTGCCGAGGCCGATGTCAACCGTGTGATCGACGTCCGGCGATATCCCGCCTCGCGCCGGCACCCGCACTTCGATGCCGAGGCGCTGGGGGCGACGCTCGCCGAGGCAGGGATCGGCTACCGGCACTGCGCTGACCTGGGCGGCCGGCGGTCGGGTCGGCCCATCGACGCTTCGCCGAATTTGGGTTGGCGGGAGGCGGGATTCCGTGGGTATGCCGACTATGCGCTGTCGCCGCCGTTTCGGGACGCTCTCGCGGAATTGATTGACGACGCGGCTCGGCATCGGCCGGCGATCCTCTGCGCCGAGGCGGTGTGGTGGCGGTGCCATCGGCGCATCATCGCCGACTATCTTCTCAGCGCCGGCGTGCCGGTGGTGCATCTCCTCGGCCCCGGCCGGCGAGACCCGGCCCGGCTGACGCCGGGAGCGATACGGCAACCGGACGGGACGCTGTTCTACCCGCCGGCGCACGTTAATCTGCTTTAGGCTCCCGCCTGTTCCAGCGCCTCGCTGGCCGCGAGCCAGCGCGCTTCAGACTTCGCCAGGCGCCGTTCCACATCGGCGCGCTTTTTCATCAGTTCGGTTACCGGGAGGTCCTTGAGCTGGCCGTCCGCCGTTTCGCGATCGAACAGCGCCCGATCGATGGTGCTCAGCCGTTCGGTGAGCTTGGCCACGTCGCGTTCGGCCTGCCGGACCTCGGATCGCAGCGCCTGAGTCCGCTCGCGGACCTGTGCCGCCATGCGACGCTCGTCCTTGCGGTTGGTCCGCCGGCGGCCGGTACCGTTGTCCGGCCCGCCGTCGTTGCCGGCGCCGCCATTCTCGCCGCCACCGAGCACCACGTCGCGGTAGTCGTCGAGGCTGCCGTCAAACGCCGTCGCGGCACCGTTGGCGATGAGAAGCAGCCGGTCGGCGGTGAGCGCCAACAGGTGCCGGTCGTGGCTGACGACGACCACCGCCCCTTCGTAGTCGTTGAGCGCCTCGACCAGTGTTTCGCGGGCGTCGACGTCAAGATGGTTGGTGGGCTCGTCGAGGATGAGCAGGTGCGGCGCGTCCCGCGTGATCAGCGCCAGTGCCAGGCGGGCCCGCTCGCCGCCGGACAGCCGGCCGACCGCCACTTCGGCCTTGTCGCCTGAAAAGCCGAAGCGGGCGAGTTGGCCGCGCACCTCGCCGGGCCGCGCATCCGGCATCAGCCGCGCCATGTGCTGGATGGGGGTATCGTCGGCGACGAGATCCTCGATCTGGTGCTGGGCGAAATACCCGACCCGCAGCTTGCTGCTGGCGGTCATCGTCCCGGCCATCGGTTTGAGGTGCCCGGTGAGCAGGCGCGCAAGCGTCGTCTTGCCGTTGCCGTTGCGGCCGACGAAGGCGATGCGGTCGTCCGGGTCGATGCGCAGGTTGAGGTGCGATAGAACCGGTTTCCCGGGGGCGTAGCCGACCTGGGCGTTGTCCAGAACCACCAACGGCGGTTTGAGCCCGCTCGGGTTAGGAAAGGCGAAGTTCAGCGACGGGTCTTCGGTAACGGCGGCGATCGGCTCCATCCGCGCCAGGGCCTTGAGGCGGCTTTGTGCCTGGCGGGCGGTATGCGCCTTATAGCGCCAGCGATCGACGAAGGCCTTGAGCTGCTGGCGCCGGGCCTCCTGTTTGGTGCGAAGCGCGTCCACCTGCGCTTGGCGCTCGCTCCGCTGGCGCTCGAACGCGTCGTAGCCGCCGGGGTAGAGGGTGAGCTGGCCGCCTTCCAGGTGGAGGATGTGATTGACGACGGTGTTCAGCAGGTCGCGCTCGTGACTGACGACGATGAGAATGCGGCGGTAGCTCTTCAGGAACTGCTCCAGCCAGAGCTGCGCTTCCAGGTCGAGATGGTTGGACGGCTCGTCCAGGAGAAGCAGGTCGGGCTCGGCGAACAACACCGCGGCCAGCGCGACCCGCATCCGCCAGCCGCCGGAGAACGACGACAGCGGCTGCCCCTGCGCCTGGTCATCGAAGCCGAGACCGGCGAGGATGCGGGCGGCGCGCGCCGGTGCGCTGTGCGCATCAATGACGTTCAGGCGCTCATGCACGTCGCCAAGCCGATGCGCGTCGGCCCCGGTATCGGCAACCGCGTCGGCCTCGGCGAGCAGACGCGCCCGCTCGCGATCGGCGGCCAGGACCGTCTCCAGCGGCGTCGCCGCACCGCCCGGCGCCTCCTGGGCGACGTAACCGATACGGCTGCCGCGCGGCGTTTCCACTTGGCCGGAATCAGCCTCCTGCATACCGGCGATGATCTTGATCAGGGTCGACTTGCCGGCACCGTTGCGGCCGACCAGACCGACGCGGCTGCGCGCCGGCAGCGAGGCCGAGGCGCGGTCGAGGATCAAGCGCCCGCCGAGGCGCGCGGTAATGGCGTTCAGGGTCAACATCGGTGGCCGTCTGATACCACAACCGGGCGCGGCGCGTCACGGGGCTGAAAGCGAGGCCGACCGACGTACGCGCCAGGCTTAGTGGTGGAAGTGGCCGTCCTGGCAGTGGGTCAGCTCGTGGTGGAGGACCTGCCAGCGCTTGGCGTCCTCGGGGCCGCGGGGGCTGCGTGTCCAGATGACGCACATCCTGTATTCCTTGTCCCACGACGCCATGCCGCCGCAGTTGGCCCGCAGGCCATGCTGGCGACAGATCTTGCTCATGTCGCCGTCGCTGACGATGTGCCAAGTGAGTGAACGCGGCTCGATGGGGCGGGCCTCGGCCGACGTGCTGACAAACACAACCAAGACGAGTAATGAGGCGATGAACGTGAGTTTCTGTAACATATGAAGTCTCCATGCGTCCTCAAGTTGTGTTAACGAAGTGTATATACCCGCATGGAGTGCTATTCAAGCAAATTTCCCTTAAAGCACGAAAATAATTACGTAATACACGTCTAAAGGGTACTTCCCGTGCTTTAGACATAGATTGGCGTTGCGATGCAGGGCACGTTGCGTCGCAGGCATGCCAGCCGATAGCGGCCCTGCGTCACACGCAGAGCCCGCGAGCGGAAAGCGACTAGACGGTCAGCGGATGGATCGTGGTAGGATGAGGCCCGTTCGACCCGGCGTCAGCCGACGACCGGCTCGTCCCATGCATTCAGGGAGAGGGAAACCGCGATGGCGAAAGCTCCAGAAGATACGGGCAAACCACAGGCTTTTCCGATGGATATCGGCAAAGCGATGGGTTCGTTCGATCCGAGCAAGATGATGTCCGAAGTGAGCGCGATGTTGCAGAAGTACAAGGTCCCCGGCTTCGATATCGACGGATTGATGGCGGCGCAAAAGAAGAACATGGAAGCGGTGACGAAGGCGAACCAGACCGCGCTGCAGGGCATCCAGGCGCTGGCGAAGCGGCAGGCGGAAATCCTTCAGGAAACGATGAAGGAAACACAGGCAGCCCTGTCCAGCCTGAGTACATCCGGCTCGCCGCAGGAGGTTGCCGCCAAGCAGGCCGAACTGGCCAAGGCCAGTTTCGAGAAGGCGTTCGGCAACATGCGTGAGCTGGCGGATATCGTCTCCCAGTCGTCACGCGAGGCGCTCGATGTGATCAACACTCGCATCACCGCGAGCCTGGAAGAGCTTCGCGACATGGTGCTGAAGTCAAAATCGTAAGCATTTCCACGTTCACCGGCGAACGGGCGCGACCTATGACCATCGGTCATCCATTGATGACCGTCGGCCGTTCTTCAGGGTCGTGCCCGCAGCCGCACGCCCGATGTTACGTCCGTCGCTCGGCTTTTACGGTCAGGCAGACTGTTGACGCTTGGCCGGGCGGTCCCACGTCTGCATCATGACGGAGGAAACGCCGACGCCTTCGGAGGTTCCGCCGGCGGTCATCGCGGCGCTACGCGCGGCGGTGGACGATTGGGGCTGGATCGACGACCCGGGCGCGCTCGATCCCTATCTGCACGAGGAGCGGGGCTTGTTCCGAGGCACCTGCGCCGCTGTTCTGCGGCCGCGGACCACGGACGAAGTGGCGCGCGTCGTGTCCATCTGCGCGGCCGCAGGTGTGCCGGTCGTCCCCCAGGGCGGCAACACCGGCTTGGTCGGCGGTGGCGTTCCCCACGGCGGCGTCGTCGTGTCGACGGACCGGATCGACCGCATCCGCGAGGTCGACCCGGTCAATCGCACCATCACCGTCGAAGCCGGAGTCATCCTCTCGGACGTGCAGAGGGCCGCCGACGACGCGGACTTGTTGTTTCCGTTGAGCCTCGCCGCCGAGGGGAGCTGCCGGATCGGCGGCAACCTGGCCACCAACGCCGGCGGTACGGCCGTGCTGCGCTACGGCAACGCGCGCGACCTCGTCCTCGGCGTTGAAGTCGTGCTGGCCGACGGCCGGATCTGGAACGGCCTCAACGGCCTGCGCAAGAACAACACCGGGTATGACCTTAAGCATCTGTTCATCGGCTCGGAAGGGACGCTGGGGATCATCACGGCGGCGGTCCTCAAGCTGTTTCCGAAGCCGAAGGTGTCGGAGGTGGCTCTTGCCGGCTTTGCCGCGCCGGAGCAGGGTATCGCGCTGTTCCAGCGCGCCAACGCGCTGCTGGGCGATGCGCTCACCGGCTTCGAGTTGTTTTCGCGGCGGTGCATGGAATTCTGTGTCGCGCACGTGGCGGGAAACGACGACCCGTTCGGCGAGCCGCACGGCTGTTATGCGCTGATCAAGCTGACCAGTCCGCGACGGGACGACGGGCTTCGCGACGCCCTGGAGACCCTGCTCGCCGATGCGTTCGAGGCCGGCATTGTCGAAGACGCGACCATCGCCGCCAATGAGGGGCAGGCACAGGCCCTATGGCGGATGCGCGAAAGCATTCCGGAAGCGCAGAAGTCCGAAGGCGGCAGCATCAAGAACGACGTGTCGGTGCCCGTGTCACAGGTCCCGGTTTTCATCGAGCAGGCCAGCCGAGCCGTCGAGGCGGCGATACCGGGAATCCGCGTCGTCGCCTTCGGGCATGTGGGCGACGGCAACATCCACTTCAATCTCAGTCAGCCTGTCGGCGCCGAGTTGGGCGCGTTCATGGATCAGTGGCCACGCATCGAACAGCTTGTCGGCGATATCGCCGCTGGGCTCGGCGGCAGCTTCGCGGCCGAGCACGGCATCGGCGAACTCAAGCGTCACGGTCTTGGCCGCTACAAACCGCCGGTGGAAATCGAGATGATGCGAGCGGTCAAACGGGCTCTCGATCCGCGCAACATCATGAACCCCGGCAAGGTGCTGGCGCCGGAGGGCGCGGCATCGATTATGATGCCGACGTTGCCGTCTCCATCAGATAACTGACATAGCCGACGTACGCTAAGAGCAGGACGCCGCCTTCCCACCGGCTGATCCGCCGCCCGGTCACGGCGAAGACAACCATGGCGACCGTGCTCGCCAGCATGATCCAGATGTCATCGCCCATGAGGTCGGACGGCACCGCGATGGGGTGGACCAGGGCCGTTACGCCGAGGATGCCGAGGATGTTGTAGATGTTGCTGCCGATGACATTGCCGAACGCGACGTCGGAGTGGCCGCGCATCACGGCGACGACGGTGGCGGCCAGTTCCGGCAGGGACGTTCCGAGCGCCACCACCGACAGCCCGACGACCGTTTCCGAAACGCCGAACTGCCGCGCCAGGGAGATTGCCGCCTCGACCAGCAGGTAGGCGCCGCCAATCAGTCCGGCCAGCCCCAAAAGCGCGAGCAGAAGCGCCGCGGCGAACGACATCGAGGCCGGTGCTTCGCCCAGGTCGTCGACGACATGCTGGTCCGACCGGTAGCACCACACCAGATAGGTGGTGAGCGCCACCAGCAGCACGGCGCCTATCGGCCGCGATATCAGGCCGAGATAGCAGACGGCGATAAAACCGACGGTCGCCACGAGGACGGCCGAGCCGTCGCGCACGACCGTGCGCGGCTGGGTCGGCAGCGGCCGGATCAGTGCGCCGATGGCGAGGATCAGCAGCACGTTACAGATGTTGCTGCCGACCACGTTGCCGATGGCGATGCCCGGGGAGTTCTGAAGGGCGGCGGTGACGCTGGCGACAAGCTCCGGGCTGGACGTGCCGAAGCCGACCAGGACGACGCCGATGATGAGAGGAGAAAGCCGGAGCCGCTGGGCCGCAACCACCGATCCCCGGATCAGCAGTTCGGCACCGCCGACGAGCAGTACCAGGCCGCCGACGAAAACGAGATAAATCAAGGGCTATGTCTCTCGGCGGAGTAGCCGGACCGCGTTGTGGGGGGTACAACGCGGCCCGGCACCCCTTGGCGGCGCCTTTCTGTTCTTGCGGGGGGGGGTGCAAGAACAGGCGCCGCCTGGGATCGAACTACTGCTGGCTTCCCGTATCCGGCCGGTAACCGAGCGGCGGCACAGAAGGAAGCGGCCGGCGCAAGCGGAACGTTATGCCATTCGGATAGCGTTCGACCAGGGACATGAACCAGGCGCACAGGAAGGGGAGACTCTGCACGGCCAGGATGACCGCGAACATCGTCAGTTCGTGAATGCCGCCCGTATTGGTCACGATGAGCGTCACCGCCGATGCCAACAGCAGCCCACCGATGATCATTTCCCAACGCGCCGGATTCCTCGTTCCTGCCTTGCCGGCACCGCCCTTTTCGGTTCGCATGAACGGCAGGGAATCGCCGATCAGACCGGTGAACACGGCACGGGCGACGGTGAACTGCACGCTCATGGCCGCAACGGCCGAGCCGGGTATGTGTCTTAGCGGGACATCGACGCGCTTGGAATAGAGCAATACGCAATGGGCAACATTGATCGCGAAGGCGGCCATGATCGGCAGCGTGAACGCTAGTGTCGGGATCACCACGCCGATGAACAGGATCACCGGCACCCACACGAGGTTGAGGATCGCCGCCGTCGCCGCGAGCGCATCGGCGAGCCAGAGCGCCCAGCCGCTGACGAAGTGCACCTTCTGTTCCGGTGACAGCGCGCGCGCGCCGGGCAGCATTTGCCGGGCATGTTTGCGGATGAGCTGCATGGCGCCATAGGCCCAGCGGAAACGCTGCGTCTTGAAGGCGCTGAACGTGTCCGGCAGCAGCCCGCGTCCATAGCGGATGTTGGTGTAGTGCGCGGTGAACCCGGCCTCGTACAGCCGCAGCCCCAGCTCGGTATCTTCGACGATGGTCGACGGATCCCAGCCGCCGACCTGCTCGAGAGCGCTGCGGCGCACCATGCACATGGTGCCATGCTGGATGATCGCGTTGTCTTCGTTGCGCTGCACCATGCCGATGTCGAAGAAGCCGGCATACTCGCCGTTCATCAGGTGCTTGAGCGGCGTTTCGCTTTGGTCGCGATGATCCTGCGGCGCCTGGACGAGGGCCACCTTCTCATCGTTGAAGAACGGCACCAGGTCGCTCAGCCAGCGCCGCTCGACGACGTAGTCAGCATCGATAACGGCGATGATCTCGGCTTTCGGGTCGGTGTGCTCGAGGCCAATGTTCAACGCGCCCGCCTTGAACCCCTTGCAGGTCACGTCGAGGTATACGAACCGGTCGCCCAGTTCCCGGCAGTGCGCGGCGATCGGCGCCGAGTGTCGGGGGTCGGGCGTGTTGTTGAGGATGACAACGACCTCGAAGTTCGGATAATCCATCGCGGCGAGGCTGTTGAGCGTTTCGATCAACATCTCGGGCGGTTCCCGATAAGCGGGAACGTGGACGGAAACCTTGGGGAACGAGGTCAATATCGGTCGCGGAGTCGCTGGCTCGATCAGCCGGCGCGGCGTCCGACCCAGCATGACCTCGACGATTTCATGAACCTTGGTCAGCGTCATGATGACCATCAGGATGACCAACAGGAAGCCGATGGTCCACATCACGCCGATGCCAAGGTTGACGTAATTCTCGAACGGGAAGGCGAGTGCCATCGCAACGGCGGCGCCCATAGCCTGGGCGACCAGGGCGAACGCGAACGCATGGGCGAAGGTCGGGCGACGGCGCCACGCGCCGACGACGGTCAGGATAAGGCCGAAGGCGACGGCGGCGGTTCCCTTCCAGACCATGCTTGAGTCGTCGATCGGCCCGGCGAGCGGGAATTTCAACTCGCGGTCGGCATCAAACAGGCCCCAATAGGCGCCGACGCTGCCCTCGTTGGATTTCCAAACCTGATCGAACGCTTCGACGATGTTGTATTCGATGCCGAGCCGGTTCGCCTCGGTAATAAAGTCACGGATGATCCGGGCCTGGGTGATCGCGCCGGGGTCGGCGTCGAGATAGTTATAGCCCTGGCTTGGCCATCCGAATTCCGTCAGCACGATGCGCTTGCCCGGGTAGGTGTCGCGCAAAAGTTGCAACTTGCTCAAGGTGTAAGGAACGGCGTCCTCGGCCGAAACGCCTTCCCAGTATGGCAGGACGTGGACGGCGATAAAATCGACGGCATTGACGAGCTCGGGGTTCTGCAACCAGAGATACCAAATTTCGCTGGTTGATACCGGTTTACGGACCTGCCGCTTGACGGAGCGGATCATTTCGATCAGCTCGTCGGCGGTTCGCTCCTCCCGCAGCAGTACTTCGTTGCCGACCATAACGGACCGCACGTTGCGGTTCTGTTGCGCCAACCGGACAACGGTCGCGATCTCATCGGCGTCCCGTTCGGCGGTATCGCCGATCCACGCGCCGAGCATGACGTTCAGTCCCGCGTCGGCGGCGAGAGCCGGAAGGGCGTCGAGACCATGCAGCGTGGAGTACGTGCGCACGCCGGATGCCACGGACGCGATGACGTCGAGGTCACGCGCCAGGTGGTCGGCGGAGAACATGAGATCGTCTCTCGGGTCCTGACCGCGCCCATAGGGACTGTAGGACAGGTAGTCGATGCTATCCGGAACCGTCGGTGCCTGCGTGGTTTCCTTGGCGAAATACCATCCGCCGCCATGGATCACCGCCGCCAGCAACGCCGCGAGTACGAACACTCTCATCCTATACTCGTCCCCATCCAGCCGAGCGCGGGGAGATCGACCCCTCGTTCGGCAATTTGTTTATGACAAATGATACTGCGTCCCGGTATCAACGGAAATTAACGTAAGTTGATCTCGCAATCAAGACATTGCAGTGCAGCATCGCGCCGGGGTTGTGCAGCTTTACCGCTGGCCGCCTTTTTCCGCCGCCGGCTGTTCTGGCTGCGGCCGCTCCTCCGGTGTCGGCTCTCCGGCCGGCGCGGGCGCATCCGAAGGCGCGGCGGCCTCGCCCGCCCCGGTGCCGGTCTGCCCGGCAGCCTCGCCGCCTTCCACAGCCGCGGCGTTGGCCACCGGCACCCGAAGCGCCGGATCGTGCCAGCAGTCGTCGATCTGGTCCGCCAACGCGCCGTTCTCGATGGCGCCAAGATTGGCGACGAGACATCCAAACGCATCCGCCAGATGAGTCTCGGAGCATTCGAAGCGGCTGTACAACAAACCGAAGTCGTTGGCCGCCATCGCGTCATCGCGAATGAGCAGGTTGACGATGCGTTTCCCCAGCCAGACGCATTGATGGGCGCTGATCGGACCCGTGCCGTCCATCATCTCGACGGGTCGGCGGCGCGGTGACTGGCGGCTCGTCTTCGCCTCCTCCACCGCTGGAATGGTTGTTTCGGCCTTGTCTTTCAGCGATCCGTACGGCGAGCCGTTTTCGGCGACGGCAACGCTGGTCACGGCCGTCAGCCCATAAAAAACTACCGCGGTAACGCCCGCGGCTAAAACCGATCGTCCCATCACACCCACCATACGGCGCATTCGTTGTTATCTCCCGCTATCTAATGCAAGCCAAGGAGCAACGCAATCGCACAACCATGGCGTTTTTTGGGGATTTATCGTGGGCAAGGGCGTCGGCCAGTGTCATCGAAACGTCCGTTGCGCGTTATCGCCGCCTGAACCACTCTCTAACGAAAGCGCACGCGAGCGTTATCGGAGGCAACCTGGGGCAACCAATTCGGCGATGCTCACCCCGGTAACGCTTCTGCGCGATGCCCGGTTCCACCAAAAACGCGGCCGATGACAAAAAACAGCGGCAATCATCGAAGCGACAGGCGCATGACGACGCCCTAGAGACGTACGGCGCTGATGAACCCGTGGATTTGCTGAATCGTTGCGATCAAAAGGCGAAAGGGCGGCAAAAGCCGCCCTTAGGTCGTTATGCGGGCGATACGGTCGGCGGCTCCGGGATTATACACCGACAGCGCCGCCGCCCTTTTTGACGATCACCTGAACCGAGGGTCGCGGCGGGACGCCGTCAGTGAAATCCGGCCACCGGGTCGAGGGGCTATCAAAGGTTGATCCCTTGGTGTCGCCCGGATGCTGCACTGCGGCAAAATAGGCGCTGTCATCGGTGTGGAACTCCGGTCCGCAGAGCTCGGCGCCCAGCGGGGTACGGTAAAAATGGCGCGGCAGTGCGCGGCCCGGTCCCTCGGTATCGGCAGCCCAGGCACCGTCGGCGATGCCGACTTTGGGGGCGCCGTCGGTGGCGATCCAGATCCGACCGTGATGGTCGAAGGCCACGTTGTCGGGTGAGGCGAACCAGCCGTCAGCGCTCGTCCGCGGATGATAGCGCGCGCCGTCTTCGGGCGCGGCCGGATTGCCGGCGAGGATGAAAATCTCCCAGCGGTAGACAGGCGCGGTGTGGTCCCGGTCCGATCCCCGCGTGCCCGGCGGGATCATTTCGATGATATGGCCGTGCGGGTTGGGACCGCGTGGATTCGCGGGATCCGACTGCTCGGCGGTGCGCTTGGTATTGTTGGTCAGAACCGCGTAGACAATGCCGGTAACCGGATTGGGCTCGACGTCCTCCGGGCGATCCATGGGCGTGGCACCCAACAGGTCGGCGGCGCGGCGCGTATCGATAAGGACGTCGGCCGGACTGCCGAAGCCGTTTTCCGCCGTCAGCGGGCCTTCCCCCCAGATGAGCGGCAGCCAGGTCAGGGTGCCGTCGGCATCGAACCGGGCCACCGAGAGAACGCCGTCGTCGAGCAGGTCGCGGTTGGCGGCGGGGTCGCTTGCGTTGAACGGCCGCTCGGTGACGAACCGGTAAATGTACTCGAAGCGCTCGTCATCGCCCATGTAAACGGCGAGCGTGCCGTCCTTGCTGACGATGGTCGTCGCGCCCTCGTGCTTGAAGTGTCCCAGCGCCGTTCGCTTGACCGGCGTTGACGCCGGGTCGTACGGATCAACCTCGACCATCCAGCCGAACCGGTTCGGCTCGTTGGGTTCCTTTTCGATGTCGAAGCGGTCGTGGAACCGGTACCAGGCGTATCGCGGGCTGCCCTCGATACCGTAGCGGGCATAGACTTCTGGGTCGGATGTTTTCGCCGGGTCGCCACCGAAGTAGGTGTCGAAGTTCTCTTCGGCGATCAGTACGGTGCCCCACGGCGTCTTGCCGCCGGCGCAATTGTTTAATGTGCCGATGACACGCGTCCCCGACGGATCGGCAGAGGTTTGCAGCCGCGCATGGCCCGCCGCTGGACCTGACAGGCGGCATTCTGTTTCCAGCGCGGTGATTCGGCGGGCAAAGGGGCTGTCCGGCACCACCGACCAGGTGTTGGCGGCGGTATTGCGTCGTATCTCGATGACGCCGTGCCCATGGGCGGCCATTTCGATGTCCGCCTTCTCGCGCGTGATAACGTCGAGATCGCCATCGGTCACACCGGGAAACATCAGGTGCGGGTCGGTGTATTCGAAATTCACGCACAGCAAGCCGTGATCGGCGACCTGCGAGCCGGCGGGCAGCGGCATGAAGCCGACGTAGTCGTTGTTGTAGCCCCATTGCCCGGCCTGCGCGGCCGCCGTCTGGGCGGCCGGGTCGAACGCCGGCGCTCCCGCCTCGACCGGGTCGCCCCAGCGGATCAGCAGCTCCGCCTCGTATCCGTCGGCGACGGCATGGGTATCCGTTTCGCCGTGAGGGAGCTCGGCGAAGGTGAGCGTCGACGCAGCGGCCACGTCCGCGCTCGCCTGCGCCGGTGCAACGATGCGCACGACAGGACCAAGCGCCGCGACCGCCGCCACCGCGCTCAAGCCATTCAGTGCCTGGCGGCGATCGAACCGCGCCAGCAGGACATCGCCCACGGTTGGTGCCGTCGACCGGTTCGACGGCCGGTCGTCTTCATTATTGGGCGCACTGTCGCCTTCGCTCGCGCCGCAGGGCCGCTTGAGTGACATCGGCTCGTCTTTCCTGTTTCGACATTCCTTGCGGCTTGGGCTGGCTGCCGCTCTGTCGACACTGTAAGTATCGACGATGACTCTCACGCGACACCATCATGACGTGTTCATTACGCCGCTCGCAGCACGTCGTTCCGGCCGACTCGCGCGTTGACCAAGCGCCTTGAAACGGGAAATATCAGAGCCATGCCACAGTACGATGCTCCCCTCGCCGACATCCGCTTTGCCGTACATGACCTCGTCGGTCTGAGCCGGATCAATGCCCTGCCCGGCTATGAGGACGCCCAGCCGGACCTGGTCGACCAGATCTTCGACGAAGCCGCCCGCTTCGCGAACGAGGTTTTGGCGCCGCTCAATCCGCTCGGCGACCGCCAGGGGTGTGCGTTCGAAAACGGCGTCGTGCGCATGCCGCCCGGCTTTGTCGACGCGTACCGGCAGTTTGTCGACGGCGGCTGGAACGGCATGCACTTTCCCGTCGAGGTGGAAGGCCAGGGACTGCCCCGGCTTGTCTCCACCGCCGTGTCCGAGATTTGGCACGCCGCCAACATGGCGTTCGGCTTGTGTCCGATGCTGACGCAAGGTGCCGCGGAAGTCGTCGCCGCCTATGGCTCCGACGCGCTGAAGGCCGAGTATCTGCCGAGCATGGTGAGCGGCCGTTTCACCGGCACCATGAACCTGACCGAACCGCAGGCCGGGTCCGATCTGGGCCGGCTGCGCACGCGGGCGGTGCCCGACGGCGACCACTACCGGATTACCGGCCAGAAGATCTACATTACGTACGGCGAGCACGATCTGTCCGAAAACATCATTCACATGGTTCTCGCCCGTACGCCGGACGCGCCGCCGGGAGTGCGCGGCATCTCGCTGTTTTTGGTGCCCAAGTATCTCGACGATGGCGACGGCAAGGCGCGGCGGCTGAACGACGTCCGGTGCGTGTCCATCGAGCATAAGCTTGGCATCAACGCCAGTCCGACGGCGGTGCTGTCCTATGGCGATAACGGCGGCGCGATCGGTTTTCTGCTCGGTGAGGAGAACCGCGGCCTCGAAGAGATGTTCCGGATGATGAACTCGGCGCGTCTTGCCGTCGGTCTCGAGGGTGTCGGCATCGCCGATCGGGCGTTCCAGCGGGCGCGCGCCTTTGCCCACGATCGCGTTCAGGGACGCCGGCTGGGCGGCGACGACCCCTCGCCGGTGGCGATTATCCATCACCCCGATGTGCAGCGCATGCTGTTGTCGATGAAGGCGCAGACGGAAGCGGCTCGCGCGCTGGCCTATTACGTCGCCGGCATGATCGACATTGCCGAACGCAGCCCCGACGATGCCGAGCGCCACCGCGCGGATGCGGTGGTCGACCTGCTGACACCGGTGGTCAAGGGGTGGTCGACGGATGTCGGGATCGAGGTCGCGGATACCGGCATTCAGGTTTTTGGCGGCATGGGCTATGTCGAAGAAAGCGGCGCGCCGCAGCATCTGCGTGACGCCCGCATTGCCGCCATTTACGAAGGCACCAACGGCATCCAGGCGATGGATCTGGTCGGACGAAAAATCGCCCGTGACAACGGCGCCGCCATGGCGTCGTTCATCGCCACCCTGCGCGAGACCGGCGCCGGGCAAGCGAGCGAGAGCGACGAATCGGCGGGCGCCATCCAGCAGCGGCTCAATCGCGCCATCGACGACCTGGAACGCAGCACCGATTGGATCGTCCGGACGTTCGCGGACGATCCGCGACGTGTCGCGGCCGGCGCCGTCGACTACATGCACCTGACCGGCATCGTCGCCGGCGGCTGGCTGATGGGCCGCGCCGCCCAGATTGCCCGGGACCGGCTGGCGGCTGGTGAGGGCGACCCGGCCTACCTGAGAGCCAAATTGATTACCGCGCGCTTTTTCGCCGACACCGAGCTGGCGTGCTCGGCGAGCCTGTACGAGCGGATCATATCGACGGGCGGAGCCCTCGACGAGCTCGACGTCGATGCCGGAATTTGAACGGCTGGCCGCTATGCCCCTCCGCGAGACTTACCGCGGAATGATTACGCCGCACGCAATGCGGGCACCGGCATCGCCGGCGGGATCGGTTGAGTAGTCGTCAGGCCCGGCATGAATGACGATGGCGGCGCCGTCGGCGTCGTACAAGCTGCTGTCCAGGCGGATCAGCGTCGCGAACATCTCAACGCGGAGCGACCCGTTTTCCGGCACGTGAATGTTGGGCAGGTCGCCGGCGTGCATTCCCTCGGCGCTGGCGATGCCGTGCTTCTTGCCCGACGGGTTGGCGTGACCGCCGGCGCTTTTGAAGTCAGGCGCGTCGCAGCGGCCTGTTTCATGGATGTGAAACGCGTGCGCGCCGGCGGGCATGTTTATAAGGCGCGCATCGACGACCACGCCGACGCCGTTGTTGGGCTCATAGAGGGTCACGGTGCCAAGGTCGTCGCCCTCGGGGCTGATCATCGTGGCGACGGCAATGCGGGCCTGGCCCGGTTTGAAGACGGCCGTGGTGTCGGCGGCATCGACCGAAGGCGTGCTGCCCAGGCAAAGTGCGGCGGCGGTGAGAATTATCGGTGCAGGGATCATACGCATCGTTCGGGTCATCCTCTAACCGGTTTACGTCGTTCGACGACTGTGTTTGCGGCATCGCCCACACCGGCACCGCGGCCAGCCGATGCCGGAGTATCACTGCCGATGCCGGCCCATCATTAACGTAGGGTGTGCGCCGGCGCTACGCATGGCACGGTCAACCGGCGGACCGGTTGACCAACCGCCGCACAACGGCCTTTTCCAACTCGATCAGCACCAGCACCGTCGACGCAACACCGATAATGCGGATCCACGCCGCCGGGCCGAGCGCTTCGGTTGCGAAGAGACGCTGCATCGGTGGGGCATACGTGAACACAAGCTGGAAGCCCACGACGAGGCCGACGGAAATGAGTACCGCGCGGCTGCCGAACAATCCGTCAACGGTGATGACAGGCGACAGCAGCCGCCGGGTGTTGAAAAGGTAGAACGCCTCGAACATGACCAGCGTGTTGACGGCGACGGTGCGTGCCAGCGATTCGTCGGCGCCGTGCGTGCGTTCCCACAGGAAAAGGCCATACGTGCCGGCGACCAGTATGAGCGTGACCAGGGCGACGCGCCAGACGAGAAACCCGGTGAGCAGCGGTTCGTCGACCTTCCGGGGCGGGCGGTCCATGATGTTTGGTTCCGCCGCCTCAAACGCCAGCGCCAGGGCGAGGGTGACGGCGGTGATCATGTTGACCCACAGAACCTGGACCGCCGTGATCGGCAACGTCGTGCCCAGTAGGATCGCGGCAATGATCAGGCACGCCTCACCACCATTGGTCGGCAGAATAAAGACAATGGCTTTCTTGAGGTTCTCGTAAACGGTCCGTCCTTCCTCGACGGCATGGGCGATGGAGGAGAAGTTGTCGTCAGCGAGGACCATTTCCGCCGCTTCCTTTGCCGCCTCCGTTCCCTTCATGCCCATGGCGATACCGACGTCGGCCCTTTTCAGGGCGGGCGCGTCGTTGACGCCATCGCCGGTCATGGCAACCACGTGGTGGCGGGACTGCAGCGCTTCGACGAGACGCAGCTTGTGTTCGGGCGCCGTGCGGGCAAAGACGTTCACGGCCTCGGCCACGCGGGGAAGCGCATTGTCGTCAAGGCTGTCGATTTCGGTTCCCGTCAACACGGTGTTGACGCTGTTCAGACCGAGCTGGCGGGCAATGGCCTGCGCCGTCGCCTTATGGTCGCCGGTGATCATCTTGACGCCGATGCCGGCCTTGCGGCAGCGGCCGATGGCGTCGATGGCGTCCTGTCGAGGGGGGTCGATCAGGCCGAGAAGCCCGAGGAAGGCGAGCGAGCCCTCCACATCCTCGAAGCGCAGCTCGCCGTGGCCGGCGGGCGCTTCCCTATACGCGATCGCCAACAGCCGCTGCCCCTCAGAGGCGATCTCGTCCGCCTGCCGGTGCCAGAACCCGGCATCCAGCGGCTCATCACCGTCGCGTCCGCGCTGGCGGTCGCACATCGCCAGGATCCGTTCCGGCGCACCCTTGACATAGATGAAGCCGCGGCCCGAGTGATCGTGGTGCAGGGTGCCCATGAATCGATGCTCGGATTCAAACGGTATGGTGTCGGTTCGCGGGAACACCCTGCGCTCGAACGTCGGATCAAGTCCGGCTTTAATCGCCACGGTCAGCAGCGCGCCTTCGGTCGGGTCGCCCTCCATGACCCATGCGCCGTGATCGCCGGCCCTCAGCTCGGCCTCGTTGCACAGCAGCGCGGCGCGGGTGATTTCGGACAGAATCGGGTGGTCGTCTGGCCGGACTTCCGTCCCCTGCACCTCGAACGCGCCCATGGGGTCGTAGCCGACGCCACTGACGGTAAACCGGTGCCGGGCCGTTGCCACCGAGCGTACCGTCATTTCGTTACGGGTGAGCGTCCCCGTCTTATCCGAGCAGACGACGGTAACCGACCCGAGGGTTTCCACCGCCGGCAGGCGGCGGACGATGGCGTTGCGAGCGGCCATCCGTTGTACGCCGAGGGCGAGCGTGATGGTCATGATGGCCGGCAGGCCTTCGGGGATCGCCGCGACCGCGAGCGCAACGCCGGCAATAAACATGTCCGACCACGGATAGCCGCGGACGACGGCACCAAACACCAGCGCGGCGGCCGCGATTACCAGGATCGTCGCCGTCAACCATTGAGCGAACTCCGCCATCTGGCGCAGAAGCGGCGTCGTCAGCGTTGTCACGTCGGCGAGCATCGCCCCGATGCGGCCGATTTCGGTCCGGTCGCCGGTGTCGACGACGAGCCCCGTAGCCTGGCCATAGGTGACCAGGGTTCCCGAATACGCCATGCAGCGCCGGTCGCCGATGGGGGTGGCCAACTCCACAGCGTCGATCGCTTTTTCGACCGGGACGGATTCGCCGGTGAGTGCCGCCTCTTGCACCTGAAGGCTCCGGACGCGGACGAGACGAAGGTCGGCCGGCACCCGGTCTCCCGACTGCAGATGAACGACATCTCCGGGCACGAGGCCTTCGGCGGCGGCGACCATGCGGCGCCCGTCGCGAAGGACCGTGGCTTCCAGCGACAGCATGTTGCGGATGGCTGCCAGCGCCGACTCGGCCCGGCCTTCCTGAATGAAGCCGATCACCGCGTTAATGAGCACGACGCCGAGAATGACGCCGGTATCCACCCAATGCCCCAGCAGGGCGGTTACCACCGACGAGGCCAGCAGAACGTAGATGAGAACGTTATGAAACTGGAGAACGAACCGCATCAGCGGTCCGCGCCGCGCCGGCGGGCGCAGTTGGTTGGGGCCAAAACGGACCAGACGCGCCGCCGCGTCGGCGCCGCTCAACCCCTCGACGCGACCATCGACAGCGGCAAACGCCGTTTTGAGGTCAACGGCATGCCACGGAGTGCGTAGTTCGTTGCGGACGTTCGGTTCCACCGGCGGTTCCGTGCCTGTTGTTGGAAAGGCTCCCCGAAGGGAGGCGATCACACGACGATGATCATCAGGCCGACGGCGGCAATCCAGCTTCCTGACGCGCGGACGGCGATCCGCAACCCGCCGGCCCGGCGAACGACCGGCAGCGTCGCCGCGGCGACGAGAACGACGCCGGCCGAACCGGCAAGCGCAACGCCCAGGCCAAAACGAAGTCCCGACATGTCGGGCGTCATCGCCAGCCCGTTTTCGTAGCCGTGGCTAAGGCTGAAAACGATGCCGAACGCGGCGAGAAGCTCGTCCGGCAAGCACCGGCCGAGTGCGACAAGCAGCCCGAGCGCAATGAAGGACCAGCGGTTGACCGCGACCATCACGTCGATCGCTGGAAAAAGGAGCGCCAGAACCATACCCGACAAGAGGCCCAGCGGGACCAGCGTGATGACCAGCCGCGCGCCCGCCGGTGGTTGCAGACCGGCCAGCAGCCCCAGTGCCAGTAAAGGCACGGCATGCTCTAGCGCCGTCAACGGGTGGAGCATGCCGCTCACCACATCGCCGTAGCGGGTGGTGACAGCGTGCGCGTGGGCGATGCCCGGTACGAGAGCGATGAGTCCGCCGGCGACGACGGCGACCCGACGCTCGTGGATCACGCGGCCGTTCCGACCGCGTCGACGAGAAAATGGCCGCCCAGGACGACGATGAGGACGCCGCAGGCTTGCACGGCGCGAATGCCCAGCGGTCTGGCAATCGCGAGACCGACAACGATGCCGCTCATGTGCAACAGCCCCGTCGCGATGACGAAGCCGATGCCATAGGCGAGCGGGTCGGCCGCGTTGGGAAGCTCGGTGCCGTGCGCATGACCGTGAAATATGGCAAATGCGCCGACGATTGCCATCGCCACCCACAGTGGCGGACGCACGGAGCCGGCGACCATGATGCCCAGTACGACGGCCGAGAGCGCGATGCCGACCTCGATCGACGGCAGCGGGATGCCAGCCACGCCCATCATGCCGCCACTCGCCATGATGAAGGGAAAAGTGATCGGCAGGATCCAGATCGCCGGCCGGCCCAATTGCGCGCCCCACAGACCAACCGCGACCATGGCGATGACGTGATCGGGGCCGAGCACCGGATGCAGAAAACCGCTGATCAGTCCGCCCGAGACGCCAGTCTGTTGATGCGCCAGCGCTAGGCCGGGCGCCAGCACCACGAACAGCGACACCAGGGTGACGCTCCGGGCGGCGCGGGCAACACGACACACCATGGACGGGATCTCCTACACCGATACGACAAGAACATTATGGTCAATGAAGCAGAAGGCGGCGATGCTGCCAATAGCCTAAGCCGGCGAGCGACCCGGAAACTGTTGAAAAGCAACTGTACGAAGGGCTCGGGGCGGGCGTCCAATCGCCGCTTGTGAAGGTTCCCGTTGCGGGGGCAAGATGCGGCCGGCGGCAGGCGGCGAAAGATATCTAAGGAGAGTGCGGTGGCGGTGGGACAGCGGGACTCAGCGGGCGGACGAAGCCTGATTGGACGTGTTTTCGACTGGCTGCTCGACTGGGTGCCGACGTCGCGCGGCGCCTGGGCAGCACTCGCTCTTATCGCCGCGATCGTCGTTTTCTACGTCAGCGCGATGCTGTGGCGGCACCAGATCAACGACGATGTGACGTTCCAGCCGCCGGCGGAATTTCACGTCGATGGCGGCAGCCAGGCCGTCAGCATGGCGGCGGCGTTGGTGCATCGAGAAATCAAGGACACGACGTGGGTGGCCAACAGCCCATTTCCGTTGCCGTCGTCGCTCCTGGACAACATGCCGAATTTCCAGCTCGGCCTAATGTACGCGGTGTCGCGATTTACCATCGAGCTCGCCGACCAGCTCGGCCGGATGCGTGGATCGAGTCAGGTCGATGCCGATCTGGATAAGGCGGCGGGCCTGCTGAAATACGACGGCACGATCTGGTTTTGGGAGCCGTCGGTCTCCATCTGGCCGACAGCAGCGGCCGAACGGCAATATGAGGCGGGAATGAACGCGCTGATGGCGTTCAACCGGCGCCTCGGCGATAGCGGCGCGGTGTTCGACCGGCGCGCCGACAATCTCATCCAAGTCCTCGATCGGGTCGCCGCCGACCTCGGCAGCACGTCGGCCATTCAAGCCGCCGAGGTCGCCAACAGCGGCTGGGCCTGGTTCGACCGGTCGGCTGACGATGCGTTCTACCAGGCTAAGGGCCGCCTCTATGGATACGCGATGCTGTTGGACGCGCTCGGCCACGATTTTAGCGCGCTCCTGTCCGAACGGCGCGTCGACGCCCTGTGGCAGGCGATGGTCGATTCGCTGAAGGCGGCGGCCGCTCTCGAACCGCTGGTCATCTCGAACGGTTATCCGCCGTCGATCATCGCGCCCAATCATCTCGCCACGCAAGGATTCTATCTGTTGCGGGCGCGGACGCAGCTGCGTGAACTTACCGCCGTGTTGACTCGCTAGGGTCTTTCGAAGACGTTCCGGAAATGTGTGGTTCGTGATTGAGTAACATACGCGCATTCCGCGCGGTGCTCCTTTGGTGATATTTCGTTTACCGGGACAGCGGCTTTGAGTGACGTGACCGCGGGTGCTCCATCGACCGACGTTAGTCGTGTCGATGTTACGCGGACGGCGGACGGCACGGCCGTCATCGGCTTGTCCGGCGACTGGACGCTGACCAGCCGCATGCCCGCCCTGGATGATATCGCCGCGGACCTTGACGGCGCCCCGTCTGCGCACCGGGTTGCGTTCGAGAGTAGCTCGATCGGTCGATGGGACAGCGGCCTGTTAACGTTCGTCGTCGCCGTCATCGAGCACGCAAAGGCGAAATCGGTCGACGTGGATCTGAGCGGCCTGCCGCAGGGTACGCAGAACCTGGTGGCGCTGGCCGCGGAGGTCCCGGCGGAGAAGGGCGCGCATCAGGCCAAGCCGCGGCCATCCTTCCTGGCCACGATCGGCAATTCGGCCATTTCGTTTGGCAGAGAAACGGGCCAGGTGACGGCGTTCATCGGCGAGGCGGCGTTGAGCTTCGGTCGGATGATGACCGGCCGAACGCGCTTTCGCCGTTCGGACTTGTGGGAATTCATCCAGCAGGCCGGCGTCGACGCCCTGCCGATCGTGTCGCTGATCATGCTGCTGCAGGGGCTGACCATGGCCTTTCTGGGCGCGGCGCAGCTCAGTTTGTTCGGCGCGCAGATTTTTGTCGCCAACCTGATCGGGCTGTCGATGGCGGCGGAAATCGGCGCGGTGATGACGGCGATCATCATGGCCGGCCGGACGGGCGCCGCCTACGCGGCACAGATCGGCACCATGCAGGTCAACCAGGAGATCGATGCGCTGATCACGCTCGGTCTGAAGCCGATGGATTTTCTGGTCCTGCCGCGCATGCTCGCGCTGATCGTCATGATGCCGCTGCTCTATCTGTACGCCAATCTGCTCGGCATGTTCGGCGGCGGCCTGATCGCGGTGACGGTGCTCGACCTGAGCGTCCAGCAGTACATGACCCAGCTCTTCGGCGCCGTACCGCTGTCGATTTTCGCCACCGGATTGCTGAAAAGCGCCGTTTTCGGGCTGCTGGTGGCGGTATGCGGGTGCATGCAGGGGATGGCGTGCGGCCGGAGCGCATCCGCGGTCGGCGAGGCGACGACATCGGCGGTGGTGATGTCGATCGTCGCCATCATCGTTGCCGACGGCATTTTCGGCGTCGTCAATCCGCCGCTGGTATCGGCGATGGGATGACGGAAACGATGCCCGCGCCCTCGCGAACGGAAAACCTGGAACCGCTGATCACCGTCGACGACCTGACGATGGCCTATGGTTCCTTCGTCGTGCAGAAGGACCTGACGTTCACCATCAACCGTCGCGACATCTTCGTGATCATGGGCGGTAGCGGGTGCGGCAAGAGCACACTGATGTACCACCTGATGGGGCTGCGCAGACCCGCGGCGGGAACGGTGATCTTCGGCGGCCGGAACGTCTGGGAGTCGACGGCAGAGGAACGCGAGGCGATATTGCGCCGGACCGGCATGCTCTATCAGGCCGGCGCGCTCTGGACATCGATGACGCTGGCTGAGAACGTGTCGCTACCGATCGAGGAATACACCGACCTGAAGCCGAGCCAGGTTCGCGCCCTCGCGTCGCTGAAGTTGGCGCTGGTCGGTCTTGCCGGTTACGAGGACTTTTACCCCTCGGAAATCTCCGGCGGCATGATGAAGCGCGCCGGTCTCGCCCGCGCCATGGCGCTGGACCCCGAAATCCTGTTTTTCGACGAACCGTCGGCGGGTCTGGACCCGATTTCGTCCAAGCGGCTTGACGATCTGATCCTTCAGCTCCGCGACAGCCTCGGGTCGACCATCGTCATCGTCACCCACGAGCTGCCGCAGATTTTCGCCCTTGCCAACAATTCGATCTACCTTTGCAATCAAAAGCGGACGATTACGGCCAAGGGCGATCCGAAAGAGATCCTGCGCACGACAACCGATCCGATCGTTAAAGAGTTTCTGACCCGGGACGGAACGTTCACCAACGTTGCTTGACGGTCTTGAGACCGATCCGATGGATCATCGGACGAGGGAACGACAGCCATGAACAAAGCCAACCCGAAAGTCATCGGCGCTTTCGTGCTCGGCGCGATCGGTCTGCTCATCGCGATGTTTGTCCTTTTCGGTTCCGCTGACCTGTTTCGGCCGAAAGTGAGCGTGGTGATGTATTTCCCGGGCTCGGTTAAGGGTCTACGCGTCGGCTCGGCCATTACGTTCCGCGGCGTCGCCATCGGCACGGTGCGGGAGATCGAGGTCGAATACGACACGGACGACAACAAGATTCAGATCGTCGTGCAGGGTGAGATCGAGGGCGCGGACGTTGCCACCGTTGGTACCAAGGCGCTTCCGAAACGCCTCGTTGGTGGCGCGGAGGAACGCATGCGGTACTTCGTTCAGCAGGGTCTGAAAGCCCAGATGTCGCTTCCGAACCTCGTGACCAATCAGGTCAACATCGAAGTCGATTTTTTCCCAGGCGTGTCGTCGGCCCGCCATTCCGCCGAGCCGGACGCAGTGCCGATCGAAATTCCCGTCGTTCCGTCGACGATCGAGGAAGTCTCGACGACGCTGCAGGACATGTTCAAGAAGATATCGGCCCTGCCGCTCGACGATTTCATCGCCGATTCGCGTGCGCTGCTCCAGGGGGCGAGCCGGCTGGTCAACGACCCGAGACTGCCGCAGATCTTGGCGAACGTCGATGGCACGTTCGCGGACGCGCGCGCGGCCTTGCAGGCGCTCGACGGCAAGATCGGCCCGATCGTGGATGACGTCGCGCGGCTCTCGCAGTCGGCCGGGCAGACGGTGACGAGCGTCAACGCCCGGCTGGCCCAGGCCGAAACGACCCTTCGCGAACTGAACTCGGCTCTCTCCAAGACAAGCAATGTCATGAGTACGGCGGGGTCGCTGATCGAGCCCGGATCGCCCCTGACGTATGAGATGCTGACGGCGTTACGGGAGCTGGCGGCCACCGCCCGGTCGGCCCGTTCGCTGATCAATACCCTCGAACGCAATCCCAACGCGCTCCTGGTGGGACGGCAAGCCGGCGGAGGAACACCGTGAACTCCGAGACGCTTGCCGCCACGACGCTGGCGGGACGGTGGCGTGCGCCGGTCGCGTGCGTCTGCGTCTGTGTGACCCTGCTGCTGGCGGGTTGCGTCTCCCTGTTCGGGGACCGGCTTGGCGCGATTACGTTTCACACCCTCACGCCGACGGCGGAAGCTCCGCCGCCGAGTGGACAGAACGGCGGCGGCCTGGTCGGCGTCCAGACCGTTCGTCTGCCCGAATACCTTAATCAGCGCGGCATCGTCACCCGGACCACCGATACGGAACTGCGCGTCGCCGACGACGTGCAATGGGCCGGATCGCTGGACGACAACATGACGCAGGTGATCGCCGCCGATCTGTCGGCGTTGCTGGCGTCGAGCCGGGTCGTCACCTTTCCGGTCAACCCGTCGCTGCCGCTGGATCGGGTGGTGCAAATCGATGTGGCGCGGTTCGACAGCGGGGCGAACAACGAGGTGATCCTCGACGCGCAGTGGCTGGTGTTCGCCGATGGCGGGCGGACGTTTCTGACCACCAATGGACGCCGCTATCGTGTGCAGGCGGCGGATGGCAGTTACGCGGCAATCGTGAGCGCCATGAGCGCCGCGACCGGCCAGTTGAGCCGCGACATTGCCGCGAGCTTGTCGGCCGAGCGCGGTCGCCGGCTGTCGTTGCGATAGCGGGGCGACGCCCCGCCACGCATCCAAACAGAACGTTGCCGGCCGTCGTATCGACGTCTATTCGGCGGCCACGGGCTTCGTTAACCTTATATTCGACGTAACGCTGGCCCTGTGTCTCGACCGGCGGAGCGCGGGACGGATCGCGGAGCGGAGAAGGAAGGCGGACATGACAGACGAGACGACAATTGCCGATCGGCTGGCGAAAGCGGCGGTGGAACAGGCCGCCTTCGAGGGCTGGTCCCGTCTCTCCGTCGCCGCGGTCGCCGAGCACGCCGGCGTGCCGCTGGGGGACGCCTACGCCGCCGTTGCCGATAAACCGGCGCTTCTCCGGGCCATTCTCGCCCGCACCGACCGGCTGGTCCTGGCCGACGGGCCGGCGGCCGCCGACGAGCCGCCGCGCGACCGGCTGTTCGAGATTCTGATGCGGCGTTTCGACGTGTTGCAGGCTGATCGCGAGGGCTATCAGGCGATTCTGCGCGAACTGCCCCGCGACCCGGTCTCTGGAGTGCTGCTGTTGCCGCATATGGCCACGGCGATGGGCTGGATGCTGGAGGCCGCCCACGTGTCGTCGGCGGGGCTGTTCGGCAGCCTTCGGATCAAGGCACTGTCGCTCGTTTACCTGAACACGTTGCGCATCTGGATGGACGATGACAGCGCGGATATGGCGCGAACCATGGCCACGCTCGATAGCGGCCTGCGACAGGCCGAAGCCTGGGCCGAGCGGCTGTCGGCGTTTTCCGGCGAGGGCCGGTCGCGTCGTCAGCGCGCCGCCGATGAGGACTTTGGCGAGGCCCCCTCCGATTGGGCATCGACGTCCGGATCCGGCACCAGCTATTAATAAAGGCGCTCGCGGCGAATCGATTTCGCTACTGCGGAATCGACGGGCCCTGCCATACCGCAACTGCGACTGAAAATGGATCAAGTTGGTCTGCGACGGGCGCTGTCGCAGCGTTAACTATCGTATGTTTTTCAAGTCACTAAACGTTCGTATGGCACCCCGGCGGGAATTTTGTGCACTGCAACATTTTTGGTTGACGATGGCCGGCGATGTGGGGATACTTGCGTCATCACAGTTCAGACAGGGCTCGCCGGCCAAGGCGGGCCAAGGAGTGACTCATGGTACAGGCAGATTTCCCCCTCGATTTCACCAAGATGATGAAGGACTTCGACGCCACGAAAATGGTCGAGGAGTTCTCGAAAATGCTGAAGCAGTACAAACTTCCCGGCGTCGACATGGACTCCCTCGTCGCCAGCCAGAAGAAAAATCTCGAAGCCCTGACCGGCGCCAACCGCGTTGCGTTCGAAGGCCTTCAGGCGATCGCCAAACGGCAGGGCGAGATCCTGCAGGAGACGATGAACGAGACGTCGAAGGCGATGGATCAGCTGTCGAAAGCCGGCTCGCCGCAGGAAGTCGCCGCCCAGCAGGCGCAGATCGCCAAGAGCGCGTTCGAGCGTGCGCTGTCCAACATGCAAGAACTGGCCGAGATGGTCTCCAAGGCGAACCAGGAAGCGACGAGCGCCATCAATGCGCGCATCTCCGCCACCCTTGACGAGATCAAGGACATGGCGCTGAAGATGAAGGCGACGGCCTAAGCGATACCGCCGTCTCGGGTATGGAACGGCCGCCAGCATGGCGGCCGTTTCGTCTCGTGTCGGACCGTGACCGGCAACGCGCGTGAACCCGAAGTCTTCGGGAGAGTAAGGCGTGGCGACGCTCGACGTTTTCCAACAGCTTGACATTCGCGTCGGCACGGTGCGCCGCGCCGAACCATTTCCGGAGGCCCGTCGGCCCGCGATTAAACTCTGGATCGACTTCGGTCCCGAGATCGGTGCACGCGCCAGTTCGGCGCAAATCACCCGCCATTACACACCTGAGAGTCTCATCGGACGCCAGGTCGCCGCCATCATCAATTTGGCACCCCGACGCATCGGTCCGTTCGTGTCGGAGGTACTGGTTCTCGGTTTTCCCGATCCGGAGGGCGAGGTCGTGCTGGTTCGGCCCGATCGCACCGTGCCCGACGGCGGACGATTGTTCTGAGCGGTTTTACAACGGCAGGCGCAGCCGAACCCTCAGTCCGCCCATGGGCGACGTCTCGAGAGTGATGTCGCCGCCGTGGCTGCGCGCGACGTCGCGGGCAATGGTCAGCCCGAGGCCGACGCCACCGGTCCCCGGGTTGCGTGACGTATCCATGCGATAGAACGGCTTGAACACCTTTTCGCGCGCCTCGGCGGGGATGCCCGGACCGTCGTCGTCGATGATCACCTCGACCGCGTCCTTGGATCGTACGGCGTGGACGACGACCTTCCGCGCCACCCGCGCGGCGTTTTCCAGCAGATTTGTCAGGCAGCGCTTCACCGCGTTCGGGCGCACCGGCAGGGTGAGCGAGCCTTCGGTCGTCAGCGCGATTTCGCGTCCGCTGCGCCGGGCCTGATCGACGGCGTCGGTCACCAACTGGCCGACGTCGAACGGCTCCGGTCGTTCGGCCCCTTCGCCGCGGGCGAAGGCGAGATAGCCTTCGAGCATCCGCTCCATCTCCGCCACGTCCTGTTTCAGCGCCTTCGCACTGTCGTCCGCCTGCATCATCTCCAGCTCCAGGCGCATGCGGGTGAGGGGAGTCCGCAAGTCGTGCGAGACACCCGCCAGCATTTCCGTGCGCTGGGAGATCTGGCGCTGGATACGGTTCCGCATCGCCACGAAGGCCAGCCCGGCCAACCGGACCTCGCGCGCGCCCTCGGGCTTGAAGTCGGGCGCGTCGCGGCCCTTGCCGAAAGCATCGGCGACACGCGCCAGCCGCCGCACCGGGCGGACCTGGTTGCGCATGAAGATGGCGGCGAGGCCGAGCATAATGAGCGACGATCCGATCATCCACAGAACGAAAACCGAGGTCGTCCAGCTGAACAACCGAGTCCGGGGCGTCACGATCTGCAGAACGCCCAACGGCAGCTGCACCGAAATGGCGATCTCCTCGTTCAGGTGACGGGCATCGACGCGAAAGGGTTTGTTGACGTTCTTGGCCAGCAGCGCGCGGCGCAGCTCCCCTTCATAGTGACCGAGGCCCCAGCCGTGAGTGGGCAGAATGGCGTCGCGTTCCAGAATCGCGGTCAGTTCCATGTCCCGCCGGGCGGCCTCGAACAGCCACGCCATCACTTTCGGATCATCGATTTCCGACTGCGCGTCGACGAGTACCGCCACGTCGCCGGCGATGCCCAGCGCCAGCTGCTTGGAGACCTGGTCCCAGTGGCTTTCATAGAAGACGTACGCCGCGAGAAGCTGTGTCAGGGTCAGGGGCATGATGATGATCAACAGCGCGCGCGCCATCAGGCTTCGCGGCGTGATGCGACGCAGGGAGATGGCCATGGGCAAGGGTCCGCTTAGTCGGGTTTCAGCACGTAGCCTTTGCCGCGCACCGTCTGCAGGTAACGCGGCTCGCGGGGGTCCTCTTCGATCTTTCGCCGCAGCCGGGTGACCTGAACGTCGACGGCGCGGTCTCCGCCGGCGGCGCCGGTCAGCTCGATCAGCTCTTCGCGGCTGATCGCAACGCCGGGCTTCGACGCCAAAGCGCGCAACAACGCTTTCTCCACCGATGTGAGGCGTACCGGCCGGTCGTCCTCGTACAGCTCTCCGCGGTCGATATCGAACACGCGGCGGCCGATGTGCATCGGGCTGACAAGCGTGTCGGGCGGCGGGGCTCGTCGCAAAATGTTGCCGATGCGGAGCAGAAGCTCCCTCGGCTCGAACGGTTTGACCAGATAGTCATCGGCGCCCCGCTCGAGACCGGCGATCCGGTCCTCGGGCTCGCCCATCGCCGTCAGCATCAGGATCGGTACGGTGCTTCGCTGCCGGAACTCGGCGGCGAAGTCGAGTCCGCTCTCGCCCGGCATCATCAGGTCAAGAACGATCAAGTCGAAGGCGAGGATCTCCATTTTGCTCCGTGCGTCGGCGACGTTGGCGGCGGTCGAGACCATGTACCCCTGTTCGCTCAGATAACGTGCCAGCAGCGTCCGCAGACGATCGTCGTCGTCGATGACCAGGATGTGGGGCTCAAGGTCGGTCATGCGTGCCGTTCCCGATGGCGGGTGGTCGCGCGGACGATTTGGATGAGCGTCGCCGGCTCGCTCACGCCATGCCGTCGCGATCAGCGGTTTTGTCGCCCTTGCCGTCGGTCGCCCGGACGAGGCCCGGTCGATCGTCCCGGTCGATCATAGCGCTCAGCACGGCGCGGAAGCCGGTGACGGCGGCGGCGTCGACGTGCGCGAAAGCGCGGGCGATCCACGCCGCTTGGCGATCGGTCAGAGTCCGCTCCAGTGCTTCCGATTGCGGGGTGAGATAGAGGCGGCGGCGGCGGCGGTCCTTCGGATCGCTGCCCTGGACGATGAATTCACGTGTCCTCAGGTCGCCCAGAACACGGGCGAGGCTTTGCTTGGTGACGCGCAGAATCGATTGCAGTTCGCCAACGGAAATCCCCGGGTGGCGGGCGACGAAATAGATCACGCGGTGATGGGCGCGACCGAAGCCCTGGCGAGAAAGCAGCCGATCCGCCTCGCCCGTGAACTCCCGATAGGCGAAAAAGAAAAGCTCCATCGTCACCCGGAGTTCGGCCGGCGTTTCGGCCATATCATCGCGTGCAGTTTTCCGGCTCGTCGTCCGGACAGGCGCTGCGGGTAAATCCGACACGCGGTGCATGCCCCCCGTGGGCGGCGCAAGATTGGGCGGCAGAAGATACCGCCATCGGTTAAGTCAGTGACGTTGACATATATGCGAACCGGTGATACGCAGCAAGCCAGAAGATGAACGGCGCCCGAGAACGCGCCGGCAGGGACTCCCCCATCCGGTTGAGAGGAGCGCATGGCACCACAGCCCTACGACGATCGTGACGGCTTGATTTGGTTGGATGGCGCCCTGGTGCCGTGGCGTGGCGCGACCATGCACGTGCTCAGCCACGGCCTACACTACGCATCCGCGGTGTTCGAGGGGGAACGGGCCTACAACGGCGCCATCTTCAAGCTCGGCGAGCACTCCCGGCGGCTTCAGTCCTCGGCGCGGATGCTTGGCTTCGAGCTGCCGCTGTCCGTCGATGATCTGGATCGGGCGTGTGACGATGTCTGCCGTGCAAACGGCATTCGCGACGGCTATGTCCGGCCGATCGCCTGGCGCGGAAGCGAGATGATGGCCGTCTCGGCGCAGCAGACGCGCATTCACCTGGCGATCGCGGCGTGGAGCTGGGGCGCCTATTTCGGTGACAAGTCGAGCCAGGGCATTCGCATGAAAACGTCGACATGGCGCCGGCCGCACCCGGATACGGCGCCGGTCCTGGCGAAAGCGAGCGGGCTCTATATGATCTGCACCATGTCGAAGCATGACGTGGAGCGGCAGGGCTACGACGACGCGCTGATGCTCGACTGGCGCGGCCAGGTCGCTGAAGCGACAGGCGCCAATATTTTTCTGGTTATGGACGACGGCCGGTTGCACACACCCATTCCCGACTGTTTTCTCGACGGCATCACGCGGCGCACCGTTATCGATCTGGCACAAGCGCGCGGCATCGAGGTTGTGGAGCGCCCCATCTGGCCGGAGGATTTCGGCCGCACCCGTGAGGTGTTCCTCACCGGCACGGCGGCCGAAATTACGCCGGTTCGCGCCATCGACGACTGGCAGTTTTCTCCCGGCGCGCTGACATGGGCGCTGGTGGACGACTACCGGTCGATCACCGGCCAACAGCTCGCCACGGCTGCCGCCACGGGATCATGACGGCGGTGCTCCCGGCGCGGCGGCAATCTCAGCGAAGGGCTGCGTGATATGACGAACCGGCTCTTCCTGTGGGCACTTTTGGCCTTTCTCTCAATCGGCGTCGCCGGTCAGGCGGTCGCGGCGGACGACATCGGCGACCGGGGCATGGCGCGGGTCAAGAGTGCCTATACCGTCGCCGAGACGGTGGAGCGGGGCGAGGCGGCGCTGACCGAGCGCGGCATGGTGCTGTTCGGGCGCTTCGATCACGCGCAGGCGGCGGACGGGGTGGGCCTCAACCTGCCGCCGACGGTTGTGATCATCTTCGGGAATCCCCGCGCCGGAACGCCGGCGATGGCAAAAGAGCCTCTGTCGGCCATCGATTTTCCGTTGAAGGCCCTGGTGTATCAGGATGCGTCGGGCGACGTTTGGTTCGCGTACAACACGGCCGAGTACGTTTTCGGCACGATCTTCGAGCGTCATCACCTTAAAGCGCCAGCCGAAGCGCCCGACCGCTATCGCGCGCTCATGCAGGCGGTCGCAAGCGCCGCGACACAATAAATAGGCGCGCCGGATATCTAGAACCGCCGCCGGGCAGGGATCGAACGACGATGCACTATACGCTAGATGGGATTAAGGTCGAAACCGCCGGCGACGACTACTGGATCGCGCCGACGGCCATCGTGGTCGGCCGGGTGCGGCTGGAAGCCAACGCGTCCGTGTGGTGGAATGCCGTTCTCCGGGGCGATTTCGAGCCGATTACCATTGGAGAGAACTCGAACGTTCAGGACGGCTGCATTTTCCATACCGACCACGGCTATCCGCTGACCATCGGTCGCAATGTGACCATCGGCCACATGGTCATGCTGCACGGCTGCACGATCGGTGACGGCAGCCTGGTCGGCATCGGCAGCGTCATCCTCAATGGCGCGAGGATCGGCCGGAACTGTCTCGTCGGCGCCAAGGCGCTGATCCCCGAGGGGCGCGACATCCCCGACAATTCCGTCGTGCTCGGCGCGCCGGCGAAAGTGGTGCGCCAAGTCACGCCGGAACAGACGGCAGACATGGCAGCCGGAAACGCCGAGTACGTCGCGAACTGGCGGCGTTACCGGGCAGGCCTCAAACCGGCGGAATAACGTCCGGCAGACCGCGACCGACGATTCGCTCAATCATGAACAGGCGACCAGGTGTCGGCCGCGTTACCATCTGCGACGGAGAGGATTTGCTCGTCGGTGAGATCCGCGAGCTGGCCAATGGCACGCGCCCATTCGTCGCAAGTTTCCCATGCGTGCCCGTGAAGGATGCGGCGCATCGCGCCCAGATCCGGCATATCCGATATGTCCTGTGCTGACCCAGCCGTTTACCGTCCCAGGCGTCCTTATCGACCCACCCACCGGCGCTGACGCACCAAATTCAAGATCGGAGTGAAAGCGGCGGGATGATAGGTCCCCCGGTCTCAGCCGGCTAACGGCTTTTGCGGTGAATTGTGGGGAAATCGGGGACAATATGCGTTCGCCCAGTTCCGGTCGGCACAGGTGCTCCGTCGGCGCCGATGCCGCGGTGCCGCCGCGACGGCCGGACATTGACAAAACTTCTGGTTGTGGCCCATGTTGAGCCCACCTGTCTCCGGCCCTGGTCCGGCCGAGCGCGTCGATCGACCCGCCGGCGGATAAGGGAGGGGCAGCGACACGAGCAACGGCAGCACGTCTCTCGCGTCGAGACGTGCCGATCTTCGAACCGAACCCACACATGGGCCGGTAACGCGGATGACGGTGCATATGAATCCTTGGCTGACGGCGCTTCTTGGCGCGATGGCTTTCCTTGTCCTCGGAGTCGCGGCGGTGCAGACGACGGCACAACGGCTCGTCGACAGGCTGCATGCGGCGGCAGAGAGCACGCTCGCCGGCAATGGGCTCGACTGGGCGTCCGTCGACATGGACGGGCAGACGGCCATTCTGTCCGGGGTCGCCCCGTCGGCCGCGGCGCAGGCTGAGGCGCGTGACCTTGTTATCGCCGCCGACGGCGTCGGCGGACCGCTGTGGGGCGGTGTCATTCTGGTCGACGATCGCACGACGCTCGCCACGACGGGAGCCATGACGGGCGCGCCAGACCAAGGGCCGTTCGTATGGCGCGCGGTGAAGGTTGGCAGCACGGTTCAGATGACCGGTTCGGTTCCGAACGCGGTAACCCGCACGGCGCTGGTCGAGAAGGCGCGAGCGCTGTTTCCGAACAATGTCGTCGACCGGATGAGCGTCTCAGAAGGTGCCCCCGACGGCGACTGGCGCGCCGCCGCGGAGACGGCGCTCGACGCGCTTGCCAGTCTGAGAACCGGCGAGGCGCGGATCTCCGACACCACGCTGGTCGTTAGCGGCAATGCCGACGACGCAACCGTGGCGGGCGCCGTCAAGGACGCAGTCCGCCAGCCGGCGGTTGGGTTTTCGGGCACGAGCGAGGCCGTTGTGGTCGCCGGCGGACCACCGGATCAAGCCGGCGGCGATCGAGCCGGGGCGCGCGGCGCGGCGGCGGACGACGATCGCAACGTGGCGACACCAGGGTTTCCGGCGGCGCCCGATGACGCCGCCGGCGCACCGGTCGACGGCAATGGACTACCCGCTGCCGCCACCGACGGTGGCGAGGCATGTCAGAAACGCCTCGATGCGCTTGTCTCCGGACTAGATATTCTCTTCGAGTTCGGCAGCACGCGGATCGACGGCGAGAGCCTGACGGTCATCGACCGGGTGGCCAAGGTGCTTTTAAGCTGTCCCGACGTACGATTGCTGGTGGCGGGTCACAGTGACGACCAGGGCAGCGAAGCCGTCAATCGGCGGATCAGCCTCAACCGCGCCAACAGTGTGATCGACCGGCTCGCCGAGGTCGGAGTTGACCGAGACCGGCTGACGGCGAGAGCCTATGGTTCCAGTCAACCGGTGGCCGGCAACGATTCCGACGACGGGCGCAGGCAGAACCGCCGGATTGAGTTAAAGGTCCTCCAATAGGGGAGACAAGGATGCTGTATGTTATGGTGCAGATGTGGCTTTGGCTGACGTTGGCGGCGCTGCTCGGTTTCGTCGTCGGATGGATCATCCGCGGCCGGATGCTCACATCGCGCTTCAGCGACGTCGAAGACGACGTGTTGATGATCCAGGCGGCACGGGATCGCGCCGAGCAGGACAACAAGCGTCTGACGGCGCGTGTCATGGCGTTGGAGGCCGCGGCGAGCCGCCCAGCCGCGCCCGCCGCGGGCGCCGATGCCTCGGAAATTCTGTTCCCGCCCGAGGATGACGACGAGACGCTGACCGTCGGCGTCCGGCCGCCGGCGTTGAAGGCGCCGCGGGGTGGCGAAGCGGACAATCTGAAACAGATTCATGGTATCGGCAGCAAACTGGAAGACGTCCTGCATCAACTGGGAATCTATCACTTCGACCAGATCGCGCACTGGAAGCAGGAGCACGTCGCCTGGGTCGACGACTATCTGCGCTTCCGAGGGCGGATCGAACGGGAAGAATGGATCAAGCAGGCTCGCGTTCTGTCCGCTCGAGCCGCCTCAGGTGACGAAACACATTGATACTTCTTATGTCGTTTTGATCGGTGCGGGCGGGCGGTGTCCCGTGTCAGGCGGCCGAGCGTTCCGCCGAAGCCTTCACATAGGGCTTCAATCGGACGTCCTCTTCGGTCATGTGGACCACCAGCCAGTCCGCCAGTGCATCGTAGAACGCGTCGACCGAAAATCCCTCAGGATCAGCCCGGAACGCGGCCTGGAAACCGGCGAGGCGCTCGGCAAACGCTCTATGCGCGTCCTGGTGCTTCGCACGGTGGGGGTAGTTAACCTGTCGCATCAGCGTTTCTTCGCGCCGAAAGTGATCCCGGTAGTCGCCGACGACGTCGTCGATGGTCCTGCCGATGGCCGTACGGTCGTCGCCGGCGAGTGCCATGAAATACAGCCGGTTCATGACGTCGAGGAGGTGACGATGATCCTCGTCGATGGTCGATACGCCTACGCTCATGCCTTCTCGCCACCGGAACGGTGTCATTGGAAGTGTCCCTATCACCCAGCATTAAACGCGCCGGAAGTGCCCGCGCGACGCTTAGGAGTTGAATATCATATCATCATATTATTTATGGTAATTCCACCGAAACCGACCGTTTGCACGTGCGCGAAACGCATGCCTGATGCGAGCAAAAGGCATGGCGGCCAACGCCCCCGGTTGTAACCGCCGTGCTGACCACTGACTCGTTAACCGATGCCGGTGTCGCTCACGCGTTCTTCGATCGCACCGGCGGGATCAGCGAGGGAGTCTACGCGTCGCTGAACTGTGGCCTCGGCTCCGGCGACGATCCCGAGCGTGTGCTGGAAAACCGCAGGATCGCGCTGCGGCGCCTTGACGGTGCCGCGAACGTTCTGGTGACCGCGCGTCAGGTCCATTCGTCACGCGTCGCCGTGGTCGCCAGGCCATGGCCGGATGCCGAGCGACCAGAGGCCGACGGTCTGGTGACGCGGGCGCCAGGCCTGGCATTGGGGATCCTAACCGCCGATTGCGCGCCGGTGCTCCTCGCCGATCCAGGCGCCGAAGTTGTCGCGGCCGCGCACGCCGGCTGGCGTGGTGCCAAGGACGGAATCCTGGCACGGACGGTGGACGCGATGGAAGGTCTTGGCGCGCGCCGGCGGTCGGTCGTCGCGGCAATCGGGCCGTGCATCGGGCGGGAGTCCTATGAAGTCGGCGCCGAGTTCCGGGCCTTGTTCGTCGAGGACGATCCGACGGCGGCACCCTTTTTCCGTCCCGCCGAACGGGCGCGGCACTTCATGTTCGATCTCTCCGGCTTCGTTGCGCGCGAGCTTGACCGTCTCGGCGTCGGTTCCGTCGCCGTTCTGGCGCACGATACTTATGCCGATGAAAGCCGCTTTTTCAGCTACAGACGCGCGACCCATACCGGGGCCGGCGATTACGGCCGCCACGTATCGGCGATTGCGCTGATGCCGTAATAGACGTTTCGGACACGTCGATTTTAGCGACCGTCGAACCCATTTTCTTTCCGGGTGGGTCGATCTGAACCGCGGACACACATGCCTTATTTGATATGGTTGATGATCTTTGCCTTGATCGGGCTTCTCGCGACCTGCGTTCTCGCATAAGAAACTCGGCCGAACGGCGTTTACACATCCCGCGGGCGCTTGTTACAGTCCGGCCCTCGTTGGTGTGGTCCGGGCACACCAAGAGCCGCAGCGTCGCGGACCAAGAGGATGTCGAATGAAAATCGTCGCGTGCAACAGTAATCGACCGCTCGCCGAGGCGATTTCCGATTATCTGGACATTCCGCTGGCCGGCGCGACGATCCGTCGTTTTTCGGACATGGAGGTGTTCGTCGAAATCCTCGAGAACGTGCGCGGCGAGGATACGTTCGTCATCCAATCGACGTCGTATCCGGCCAACGACCATATGATGGAATTGCTGGTGACGCTGGACGCGCTGAGGCGCGGCTCGGCGCGCCGGATCACCGCCGTTATTCCCTATTACGGCTATGGCCGCCAGGACCGTAAATCCGGCCCGCGCACGCCGATCTCGGCGAAGCTGGTGGCAAATCTGATCACCGTCGCCGGGGCCGATCGCGTGTTGACGCTGGATCTTCACGCCGGCCAGATCCAGGGTTTCTTCGACATACCGCTGGACAACCTCTATGCCGCACCGGCGTTCGGCGATGACATCCAAAGGCGCTTTGATTCGGAAGAGCTGCTGATCGTGTCACCGGATATCGGCGGCGTGTTCCGGGCGCGCACCATCGCCAAACGCATCGACCGCGACCTCGCCATTATCGACAAACGCCGTGAGCAGGCTGGGGTGTCCGAGGTGATGCATGTCATCGGTGATGTGCGCAATCGCCGCTGCATTCTTATCGACGACATCGCGGATTCCGCGGGCACGCTGTGCAACGCCGCTCGCGCGCTTATGGAGTTTGGCGCCGCCTCGGTTGCCGCCTATGTCACGCACGGCGTGTTGTCGGGCGAGGCGGTTAATCGTATAGAGGCGGCTCCGATCGACAAATTGATCATTACCGACAGCATCAAGGCGACCGACGCGGTGCGCAAGGCCCACAACATCGAGCAGCTTTCGATCGCGCCGATGATGGCCGAAGCGATGCGCCGGATCAGCGAGGAAAGCTCCGTTTCGAGCCTGTTCGACTGAGGCCATACACAAGATTTAGGGCTCGCGGGAGCGACCGGGCGACGGCGTCCGGACTACCGCCCGTAGCAGCGACAACCGAGGAGAAGACTGGTTATGACCGACCACGTGGCGCTCGCCGCCGAGAAACGCAGCCGTGTCGGCAAGGGCGGTGCTCGTGCCTGCAGGCGCGCCGGGTTCGTGCCTGGCGTTATCTATGGCGACGGCAAGGATCCGACGGCGATCGCCGTCTCCGCCGCCGATCTCAATCGGCATCTGAAACAGCAGAGTTTCATGAACCAGATTGTCGAGCTCGACCTCGGCGGCGCGAAAGAACGCGTGCTGCCGCGGGACGTGCAGCTTGACGCGTTGTCCAGCGCCCCGGTGCATGTCGACTTTCTGCGCGTCAGTGCCTCCAGCCAGGTCTCGGCGTCGGTGACGATCGTGTTCATCAACGAAGATCGGTGTCCCGGCCTGAAGAAGGGTGGCGTGCTCAACATTGTCGAGCACGCGATCGAGGTGGTCTGTCGCCCCGATGTGCTGCCGGAGCGCCTTGCGGTGGACCTGGCGGACCTGCAAATCGGTGATGTTATCCACGACAAGGATCTGCCGCTGCCGGACGGCGTTCGGCTGGCGCGCGTGATTGCCGGCAACACCATCGCCTCCATCGCGTCGCCGACGAAGGAAGCGGCGCCGGAAGCCGAGGACGCGGAGGCCGGCGACGGCGAGACGGCCGAATCGACGGCCTGATCCGGCGTCGTTTTTTTATCCGCCCGGCGAACATGACCGATGCCTGAGCGCATTTTGATCGTCGGTCTCGGCAACCCGGGGTCGGCCTATGCCGCGAACCGCCATAACATCGGGTTCATGGCGATCGACAGGATCGCGGAGAACCACCGCCTGGGGCCGTTTCGGCGCCGGTTCCAGGGGGAGACGCTCGCCGCGCCCTTTGCCGGCCGCGATGCGGTGTTCTTGAAGCCGATGACGTATATGAATGTGTCCGGCCAGTCGGTCGCGGCCGCCGCCCGCTATTACAAGATCGCCGTGCCCGACATCGTCGTGTTTCACGATGAGATCGACTTGGAGGCCGGCCGTGTGCGGGTCAAACGGGGTGGAGGAACCGCCGGCCACAATGGGCTGCGCAGTATCGCGGCCCATCTGGGTGCCGATTTCCGCCGTGTGCGGCTCGGTGTCGGCCGGCCGGCCGGCCGTGGCGAGGTGGTTCACCATGTCCTTCGCGACTTCGCAAAGGCCGATGCTGACTGGCTTGAGCCGTTGCTGGACGCTGTCGCCCGTCACGCGCCGCTGTTGCTGGATGGTGATGACAGTGCGTTCATGAACAAGGTGGCGTTGGCGGTGCGACCGCCGAAGCGCCAGGCCGGCGAGCGGAACGGCCCGCCGTCCGTGACGTAACGCCGATGGGGTTCAACTGTGGGATCGTCGGTCTGCCCAACGTCGGCAAGTCGACGCTGTTCAACGCGTTGACCGCGAGCGCCGCGGCGGCCGCGGCCAACTTTCCGTTCTGCACCATCGAGCCGAACATCGGACGGGTGCCGGTGCCCGACGGCCGCCTCGACCGGATCTCGGCCATCTCGGCCTCGGCCAAAACGACGCCGACCTATCTGGACATCGTCGATATCGCCGGCCTTGTCGCCGGAGCCAGCCGCGGCGAGGGCCTGGGCAACCGCTTCCTGGCTCATATTCGGGAGGTCGACGCCATCCTGCAGGTGCTGCGCTGTTTCAGCGACGGCGATGTCAGCCACGTGTCCGGCGGCACCGACCCGCTGCGCGATGCCGAAATCGTCGAAACCGAGCTTCTTCTTGCCGACCTGGAAAGTCTGCAGCGACGCCAGGCGACCCTGATCAAGCGCGCCCGGGGACCCGACGCGGAAGCGAAAGCGTTGCTGCCCGTTGTCGATCGGGTGCTGGCGGCACTGGCCGACGGCCGGCCGGCGCGGAGTGTACCGGTAAGCCGGGACGAGGCGGCGAGTTTCCATGGCCTTCAACTGCTGACCGCCAAGCCGCTCCTCTATGTCTGCAACGTCGATGAGGCGGATGCGGCGACGGGCAATGAGATGACCGAAAGGGTCCGTTCGCGGGCGGCGTCCGAGGGGGCGGAAACGGTCATCGTCTCGGCGAAGATCGAGGCCGAGGTTGCCGAACTGCCCATCGAGGAGCGGGCCGGCTTTCTGGAGGGCCTCGGGCTTTCGGAAACCGGACTGTCCCAGGTCATTGGAGCCGGATACCGTCTTCTTGACCTTATTACGTATTTTACCGCCGGACCCAAGGAAACCCGCGCTTGGACGGTTCGCCGGGGGACGAAGGCACCCGCCGCGGCCGGCGTGATCCATTCCGATTTCGAGCGCGGCTTCATCCGCGCCGAAACCATCGCTTTCGATGACTTTATGGCCTTAGGCGGCGAACAGGGCGCCCGCGACGCGGGCCGGATGCGGTCGGAAGGCCGGGAATACGTGGTTCAGGACGGCGATATCCTCCTGTTCCGCTTTAACGTGTAATCTCGCCGGGCGGACCGGTGACGGTTTGTGCCGGAAAACGATGGTTGAATAGGGTGCCGTGATGGCCGAGGCCGACGCGCCGGCTGAACAAAGCTCACAACACAGTCATCGAGACACGCTTCACCGCCTTTACAACGGACGCGGCCCGCGGTCGGTGCGGTTCCGCTTTATCCTTCTCGCGTTCGATATCGCTACCGTTTTGTTCTTTGTTGTCGCGTCGCTCCTGCCGCCGACAATCTGGCTGCTGGCGGTTGATTACGCGATTGCATTGGTGCTCATCGCCGACTTCGCCGCCCGCGTGTGGATATCCAAGCGGCGCGTCCGCTTCCTGATCGATCCCCTTACTCTTGCTGATCTGATCGTTATCGGGACGCTGCTGGCGGCGCCGTTCACGGAGAACTGGGCCTTTCTAAGGGTCTTGCGAGCCCTGCGCCTGCTGCGGTCCTATCACGTGCTCCACGAATTACAGCGGTATCCGTTTTTCGCCCGTAACCAGGACATTATCCAAAGCGTGCTCAATCTCGCGGTGTTTTTGTTCGCGATAACCGCGCTCGTGTTCGTGCTCCAGCATGGCAGCAATCCGCAGATCGAAACGTATGTCGACGCGCTCTATTTCACCGTGACCACGCTGACCACCACCGGGTTTGGCGACATCACGCTGCAAGGCACTTCAGGCCGGCTTCTGGCGGTGGTGATCATGGTCGTCGGTGTGGCGTTGTTCTTGAGGCTTGTTCAGACGATCTTCCGGCCGGAAAAAGTACGATACCCGTGCCCCGATTGCGGGCTCTCCCGCCACGAGCCGGACGCGGTCCACTGCAAACACTGTGGGCGCGTGCTGGCGATCGACACCGAGGGTGAGTGACCGGCTTCGGTTCAGCGAGCGTCGTCGGTTGGCGGCAGCGGCGCGTCGGCGGGCGGGTTCATCAAAAAGTGAGCGTGCGCGGCGGCCACCGGGCGCTCCGGCTGGTCGTCTTGCCACGCCTCGACGCGAACGTTGGCGATGCGGCGCCCCTGGCGAACGATGCGGCCGCGGGCAAACGTGTCGACGGCGCGGCAGGGGCGCAGGTAGTCGATGGAGACGTTGATGATGCGGGGGATGGCCTCCAACTCCGTCTCGGCGATCAGGTGCAGGATGGCCGCGTGTTCGAGCACCGCGCCGACGACGCCGCCATGGATCGCGGGCAGCGCCGGGTTGCCGATGTTGGTCTCGCGGAAGCGCAGCACCGTCACCAGGCCGAGGTCGTCATGGATGGCCTCGATCCCAAGGACGGCGGCGTAGGGGATCAAGTCATTGATGGACGCGATCCGTCCGGACTTTTTGAGGGCCGCGATCGTCGTCAGCACGATCAAGTGTCCCCCGTCCGCGTCGCGTCGACGGCGCGGAAGCCCGATCCGGACATCATGTAGGTGCCGGTGCAGTGAGCGATCGGATTGGTCTCGTCGGCGTGGAAGGCGTGACCGCGCACGAACGCAACACTCGCGGTCACCTTGTAGCATTCAGCGACGCCGCGGATGTCCATGCCCGGTGTTGCCGGCTTGAGGTAGTCGATGCGGAGGTCCAGCGTGGCAACCGGCCGTGCTGCCGGCGCCGCCGCCATGACCGCCAGACCGCCCAGCGTGTCGAGCAGGGTTGTGATGACGCCGCCGTGAACGACGCCGGTTTTCGGGTTGCCGATCAGGTTTTCGGCGTAGGGAACGACCATTTCGACCCGTTGCGGCGACAGCGTCGTTACCCGCATGCCGAGATAGCGGCAGTGCGGCAGGCTCTCGAACGCCTTCAGGACGTCCGTCATCGCTGGCGACGTTTCGATCAACGCGGCATGATCGCGGGGTTCGGTAATCATTCGACGAACAACATCGGTGTGGGCCATAGTGCCAGTGACGTGCGGCAGGCTGGCGGGTTATAACGCGCCCGGGCGCATGGGCAAACAGGCTGTTGGCGAAAAACGGGCAGGAGCGTGCTATGGGGGACATAATTCGGCTTCAGGCCGAGGACGGCCACGCGTTCGACGCCTACGCGGCGCGGCCGGCGGAGGCCTCGCGCGGCGCCATCGTTGTCGTTCAGGAGGTGTTTGGCGTTAACGCTCACATTCGCGACGTGTGCGAGCAATTCGCCGACGCGGGATATACCGCCCTGGCGCCGGCTCTGTTCGACCGCGTGCGACCGAGTGTCGAACTGGACTATGACGCAGACGGTATCGAGGAAGGCCGGGCGCTCGTCGGCGCCCTCGGGTGGGAAAAGCCGATCCTCGATCTGCGGGCGGCGACCGCGTATGTAGGCCCCGATCTGAAGATCGGCATCGTCGGCTACTGCTGGGGCGGCACCGTCGCCTTTCTCGCCGCATGCCGGCTGCCGCTGGCGGCGGCGGTGGCGTACTACGGCCGGCAGATCATCGATTTTCTCGGCGAGGCGCCCGGTTGTCCGACGATGATGCATTTCGGCGCCGAAGACGCCCTGATCCCGCTCGCCACCGTTGAGACCCTCAAGCGCGCCTATCCTCTGATACCGGTTCATGTCTATGACGGCGCCGGGCATGGCTTCAACTGCGACCGCCGGGCGGACTTCCGGCCGGCGTCCGCCGACGTGGCGCGCCAGCGGACGCTGGCGTTTTTTGCCGAGCACCTGACGTGACACGATCAGCACAGCGCCTAAAGGACCTCCGCACGCAATGACCCTCGACCTCAACGCGCTGATCGCCGAGCGCCGAACGGAAAAGTTCGAGCTGTTCGAGCGGCATATGAACAACCAGCTCGTCCGGGTACTGAAAACGATCGGATACGACCGTGACTACGTCAGCGCCGAAGGCGCGCACCTGATCGACGCGGACGGCTACCGCTTTCTCGACCTGCTGTCGGGGTGGGGGGTCTTCGCGATAGGACGCAATCACCCGACGGTGATCGGGGCGCTGCGTCAGGTGCTCGACGCCAAGCTGGCCGGCTTGGTGCAGATGGACGTGTCGCTGCTGGCGGCCGTGCTGGCGGAGCGTCTGGTGGCACGGATGCCGTGGCTGGAAAAGATGTTTTTCTGCAACTCGGGCACCGAGGCGATCGAGGCGGCGGTCAAGTTCAGCCGCATGGCGACCGGGCGCGCCAAGGTGGTGTACTGCGAGCACGCGTTTCACGGCCTCAGTTACGGCGCGTTGTCGCTAAACGGCGATCGCATTTTCCGCGATGGCTTCGGGCCGTTCGTCGGCGAGTGTCATGTTGTTCCCTTCAACGACCTAGAGGCTCTCGAACGGCAGTTGGCGGCGGGCGATGTCGCCGCGTTCGTCGTCGAGCCCATACAGGGCAAGGGCGTCAATCTGCCAGCCGATGACTATCTGAAGGGTGTCGAGCGGCTGTGCCGCGCCCACGGGACGGTGTTCGTCGCCGATGAGATCCAGACCGGCCTCGGCCGTACCGGGCGGTTTCTCGCCTGCGAGCACTGGGGGGTCGAGCCGGACATCGTCTGCCTGGCGAAGGGGCTGTCCGGAGGGTTCGTGCCGGTGGGCGCCGTCGCCTGTCGGCGCCGCATATTCGACCATGTGTTCGACCGGATGGACAAGGCCGTGGTCCACGGTTCGACGTTCGCCAAGAACGATATGGCCATGACGGCGGGTCTGGCGACGCTGGCGGTGCTCGACGAGGAGGGCCTGATCGATCGCGCGGCGGTGGCCGGCAACGCGTTTAGGGACGATCTGGCCCGGCGACTGGCCGGACGCGAGTTTGTGCGCGCCGTTCGCGGCAAGGGCATGATGATCGCCATCGAGTTCGGGCCGCCGAAGAGCCTCCGCCTCAAGGGCGCCTACGCCGTCCTCGAAAAGGCGAACCCCGGCCTTTATTGTCAGCTCATCCTTATTCCCCTCTTCGGCGAGCGCCGTGTTCTGGCGCAGGTCGCTGGGCATGGCCTGCCGGTGATCAAGCTGTTGCCGCCGCTGGTGTGTTCCGATGACGATCTGCTCTGGGCTGCCGATGCGATCGAAGCCGTGGTTAAGGAAAGCGAGAGCCTGGGCGGTCTATGGGATTTGGGGCGCCAGCTCGCCGGTCATGCCATGAAGGGGCGCACCAAGGTCGCCTGATGGTGCGATTCGGTGCAGCGTTTGGCGCCACAAAGGCGGGTGCCATGCCACGGGTGAGGTTGGCAACATAATTTTTCCAAACATTAGGTGGACTTACCCATTGCCAGGGGCATGGCGGCGGTGGCGGCGAACGGGAATGGGGTAACATAGCGATTATGGCCAGACTGACGAAGAGGACGCGCCCGACGGTCACGTCCTCCGACCATCGTCGTGTTCGTGTCCGTCCCCCCCGCGCCCCCCGCCGCTGGGTCCGGCGCCTGGCGGTGTGGTCCGCGATCGTCGGCATTTGGCTCGTCATCGGGCTTGCCGGTCTGGTCGCCTGGTATGCCGCCGACCTCCCCGATCTTGACGAGGCGTTGGCGCCGACGCGGCGGCCGGCGATCACCGTTCTCGCCCGGGACGGCACCGAGATGGCCACCCACGGCGATTACTACGGCCGGGCGCTGGCGGTCGCCGAATTGCCGCCGGCGATGCCGCTGGCGATGCTTGCCACCGAGGACCGCCGCTTCTATCGGCACTTCGGTCTCGACCCCATCGGCATAGCGCGGGCCGCGTTCGCCAACCTTCGCGCCGGCAGCGTCGTCCAGGGCGGCAGCACCATTACCCAGCAGGTGGCGAAAAACCTGTTTCTCAACTCGGATCGCACCCTGAAGCGCAAGGTGCAGGAGCTGCTGCTCGCCTTCTGGCTCGAGTATCGGTTCGAAAAGGATCAGATCCTCGCGATCTATCTCAACCGCGCTTATTTTGGCGCCGGCGCATACGGTGTCGACGCGGCGGCGCGCAAGTTCTTCGGCCGGCCGGCAACGAAAATCTCGACCTATCAGGCGGCGATGCTGGCCGGCCTGGTCAAGGCGCCGTCCCGCTACAATCCGCTCGCCAATCCGGAGCTGGCGGCTGGCCGGGCGTCAGCGGTGCTGGGCCTGATGGTGGACGCCGGCTACCTGTCGCCCGAGGAGGCCCAGACGGCCCTCATCGACGGCAGCGCGGTGACGGTCACCCGCCGCCGACCGGTGGTGGGTCCGTACTTCGTCGATTGGGTGATCGCCCAGCTGCCGGCGTTCGTCGCCGCCGGCGACCAGGATCTGGTGGTCGAGACCACGCTCGACGTCGGCATTCAGAAAGCGGCGGCGAGCCGGCTGAACGGCATTCTCGACGGGAAGGCGGCGACGGCCGGTCGCGCATCGCAGGGGGCGGTGGTGGTAATGTCGCCGGACGGCGCCGTTCGTGCCATGGTCGGCGGGCGGGACCACTCGGACAGTCCGTTCAACCGCGCCGCGCAAGCGCGCCGGCAGCCGGGCTCGGCCTTCAAGCCGATCGTCTATCTTGCGGGTCTCGAGGCTGGGCTGACACCGGACAGCCACTTCCACGATACGCCAATACAAGTGGCGGGCTGGCGGCCGCAGAATTTCGCCGGCAAGTACCAGGGAGAGGTGACGCTGCGCACGGCGCTGGCGCGCTCCATCAACACCGTCGCTGTTCAGGTAGGCGAGTACGCAGGGCCGGAGCGGGTGATCGACGCGGCGCGGCGCCTCGGCCTCACCGGCGACATGCTGCCGACTCCGAGTCTGGCGCTGGGCGTCAACGAGGTGTCGCTGACCGAGTTGACGGCCGCCTATGCCGCGTTTGCCAACGGCGGTCAGGGCGTCTGGGCCTACGGCGTGGAAGCCATCCGCGACCCCCAGGGACGCATTCTCTACCGGCGGTCGGGATCGGGGCCGGGACGGGCAATGTCGTCGCGACACGCCGCGGAAATCACCGACATGCTGTCCGAAACGGTTGCGTCGGGAACGGGGCGCACCGCCCGCTTCGATCATCCCGCCGCCGGCAAGACCGGCACCAGTGACGACCACCGCGACGCGTGGTTCGTCGGCTTCACCGCCGACCTGGTCGCCGGTGTCTGGGTCGGCAACGACGACAACCGGCCGATGAAGGGCGTCACCGGCGGCGGCGTTCCGGCACAGGTCTGGCGTGCCGTCATGGCGGACGTCCATGCCGGACGGCCGCCGCGCCCATTGCCCAGCTTGGCGGTTCCGATCGCCCGCTCGGAGACGCCACCGGAGGCGAGCCGCACGACGCCGCCAGCCGTCCAAACCAGACGAAACGCCGCCAATGAAGCGACGTTCTGGGATCGCCTGATGCGGGTGTTCGGCGGCTAGGATTGCAACCGGCTCCCCTGCGACCGGCGGCCGCGGCGCGATTCTAGCGCTATTGCCGTCCTGACAATTCCACCCCAAGGTTTGGTTTGGCATGGCCAGCGGCAATAATGCCCGGCCGTTTATACAGACGGTTTGTCTGCCCGCTCTGCGTGGCGGCGCCGCGAGGCTTCGTAGTAACCGGTATCGACAGCGCTTGCCTGTCAAATGTCTAGTTGCGCCGAAGACTCATCGGTTAATGATTAAGAAATCATATCCCATCAACGTTTGATTTTACCCCATTTAGGTGGTAAAAACATTTGATGTTCTTAATTGCATCCTGGGCCTGGCGTAAGACCGGCCCGGTTGGGGGTACGGTGACGCGATCATTCGCATCGCCGGTTTCGGTGACCATCGCTAATGGGCAACAGGCGATTTTTCTGCGGACGTCACCTCAATACGCCACGCAGCTAAGGGGGCGTCGAAGCGATTGCTCATTTACCCTGCAACAAATCGACATAGTACTCGTCATCCGGTCTCTACAAGCGCTCTGAGGAGTTAACAATGGCAACGTTAGTAACCGATACTCAGTCTAATTTTAATCAGTTCAGAATAAATAGAGAATTTTCGGAGAATAACTTCCGGTTTGCGGTGTCTGATGGCTCTACGTTGGTCTACGATTCGCCAAACGGCGCCAACATTCTCGGCGGAACGTTTGTCTTCGGTAACGGGATCGACCGGGAGCCCACAACGGGCACGATTACAAGCTGGCAGCAGACGAATACCTTTATGGGTAGCCAGGAATTTGCGGTTACGGGCATTCCTGCCGTCACCGTCGAGGATTTTTTGCTGTTTCGCGACGGTAATGATTCCCGGGACTTCCTGAATGCGGTTTTTGCCGATCCGGACACGCTCGACGGCGGTGCTCTGCGGGACTACCTGACCGGCGCCGACGGAAACGACGCCCTCGACGGCGGTCTCGACCGCGACACGATGGAAGGCAACGCCGGTGACGACACCTACCAGGTCGACGAGTCGTCAGACCGGGTGATTGAGCGACTGGACGAGGGCACCGATTCCGTCGTCAGCACCGCCGAAAAATTCACCCTGCCCAGTCACGTGGAGAATCTCGAACTGGCCGGCACGGCCATCCGCGGCGACGGAAACGGGGAGGGCAACGCCCTCACTGGCAATGCCGAGGACAACGTCCTCGACGGCAAGGGCGGCAACGACACCATCGATGGTGTCGACGGCAACAACGACATTCGCGGTCAGGCGGGCGATGACGAGATTACCGCCGCTGATGGCGACGACACCATCCGCGGCGATTCCGGCAACGACCTCATTGACGCGGGTAACGGCCAGAACGATGTCCGCGGCGATTCGGGCGACGATGACATCACCACCGGCGATGACGACGACACCATCCGCGGCGATTCCGGCAACGACCTCATTGACGCGGGCAACGGCCAGAACAACGTCAGCGGCGATTCGGGCGACGATGATATCACCACCGGCGACGATGACGACACCATCGACGGCGGTTCCGGAGCGGACGTCGTCGTGTCGGGCGGCGGCGCCGATTCTGTTACCGGGCAGAACGGCGACGACGACATTTCCGCCGGCGATGGCGATGACACGGTGTTCGGCGGCGCCGGTGCGGATACGCTGCGTGGCGAAGGCGGCAGCGATTCGCTGCTCGGCGACAGCGGTAACGACAGCATCGAAGGCGGCGACGGCGACGACGATCTGAACGGCGGCAGCGGTAACGACACCGTGGCCGGCGGCGAGGGCGCCAACATCATCGACGGCGGTTCGGGTGCTGACGAGATGTCGGGTGGCAGCGGCGACGACACCTTTTTCGTCGACAACGCGAACGATACGGTCACCGATGCCGGCGGCATCGACACGGTGATCACCAGCGTGAATTTCGTCGCACCGGCCGATATCGAGAATGTGTCGAACGCCGGCAATTCCGGTCGCAGTCTCACCGGCAACGTGTTGGACAACACGCTCATCGGCGGCAACGGCGGCGACACCCTGGATGGTGCCGAAGGCGTCGACGACATGACCGGCGGGCTTGGCAACGACCGCTACACGGTCGACAATCTCGGTGACACGATTAACGAAGATCCGGACGGCGGCAATGCCGACGAAGTCGTCGTGACCTTAACCGGATACACGATGGCGGCGAACGTCGAGCGGGGAACGCTGACGGATGCCGCCGGAGCGGCCGATATTACCGGCAACGACGAGAACAACCGCATCGACGGCAACGACAACAACAACGTCATCGACGGCGGCCTCGGCGCCGACGATATGTCGGGCGGGGACGGTGACGACACATTCATCGTCGACGATGAGAAAGACCGCGCCCGCGAGAGCGGCAATGGTGGCGAGGACACGGTCGAAAGTTCGGCCGCGTCGTTTACGCTGTCCAGCAACATCGAGGTTCTCAATCTGGTCGGCACGGCCATCGAAGGCCGGGGTAACGGCCAGGCCAACGAGATCAACGGCAACGCCGAAGACAACGTCATCGACGGCAAGGGCGGAGACGACACCATCGCCGGCGGCGACGGCAATGACTCGATCAAAGGTGGCGGCGGCAACGACGATATCATCGGCGGCGCCGGCAATGACCTGCTCACCGGCAACAGCGGTGCCGACATTTTCGGCTTCGCGACCGGGTTCAATACCGACACGATCACCGACTTCGGTGGCAGCGACCTCGTGCAACTCGACTCCGATACCGGCGTCGTCGCCTTCGACGATCTTGATACCAACCTCGACGGCGTGTTCGACGCGCTGGACGATGACGGCTCATTAAGCGTCGGCGGCAATCTCGTCCTGACACTGGGCGGTGATTCGGTAGAGTTCGATGGCATCACCGAACTCGATCCCGACGCGTTTCTGTTCGAAGATCTCGACGGCGGTGGGCAGTTGATCGACGGCACGGCCGGGGACGACTCCCTCACCGGCGGCGCGGCCAACGACACCATCAACGGTCTCGACGGCAACGACACTCTCGAAGGCCTTGGCGGAAACGACAGTCTGGACGGCGGCGCCGGCACCGACAGCCTCGATGGCGGCGACGGCAACGACATTCTGCTCGGTGGTAACGGCAATGACGAGTTGATCGGCGGCGCCGGCACCGACACCCTGCGCGGCGGCGGCAGCAACGACGACATGACCGGCGGTGCCGGCGACGACATCTTTTACTTCCAGAGCGCCGATAGCGGCATCGACGTCATTACCGACTTCACCGCCGGCGACACGACCCAGCTCAACAATATCGCCGGCTTTTCCTCGTTCGCCGATCTGGACACCAACACGGACAACGTGTTCGACGAGAACGATACCCCCGGCTCCTTGAACGGCGGCAACCTTGTCGCGGATCTGGGAGGCTTAACGATCGAGTACGTCGGCATCACCACGCTCGACACCGACGACTTCGTGTTCGGACCCCTCGTCTAACGCGAACCTTTTTACGTTACCGATCAGGGCGGTGCTTGGGCACCGCCCTTTTGGTATCCGGTTGCGGGTTGCGAGGCTCGCCGCCGGCCGGCGGACTGGACGGTGGGACAAACGTCCGCCGGCCGTGCTCATCGTCACCATAAAACCTCATTGACGCGCGACGTTGACCATCGTGAGCCGGCGCACAAAGGCGTTCGGCGTTCCCGACGGTGGTCGCCGTGTCACATGAAGAGCCGATTTTATGATCCGGAAAATCACGCGTTCAGTAGAAAGAAGGGAACTTCTCAGCGCTTTGGCGCTTAACGATGTGAGGCAGACCATCCATCGGGAAGATCAAACGAGAAGATCACATTCTCGAAAACGTAATTTTGCTCAAACATATCATAGAGGAACGGGTCATGGCTGACATCACAGGGACAATTCTGGACGACGACATCCGGTTTGGACGAGAGCCTTCTCAGGGAGTCGTGGGCGGTGCACCGACGGACGGTGCGGATACGATTGACGCTCTGGACGACGACGACCGAGTTGATGCCGGGCCGGGCGACGATCAAGTAGAGGCAGGCGACGGCAACGACCGTGTTGACGACCCGGCCGGTAGCGACACGCTCAGCGGCGGTACCGGCGACGATCAACTCAACGACGACGAGACGATCGACGAAACGGCGGAGGGCACCGATTCGGGAGGCGAGACCGACGGAGAGACGGACGGGGAGACCGACGGCGAAACGGACGGTGAAACAGATGGAGAGACCGATGGTGAAACCGACGGCGAGAATGGCGACGGTGACGAGGTTGTGGAGCCGGAAGGTGTGGCCATCACGCGAAACAACACGATTGATGGTGGCGACGGTGACGACACGATTACCCAGCGTCTGCGCAGCTCCGGCGACGTTGATGGCGATACGTACACCGTCGGCACGACGATCGACAGTGGCGGCGGTGACGACGATATCAGCGCGACGACCGAGCTCACCGACCCTACCGACACGGTAAGTGTCACTTATGACATCACCTCTGACGGCGACGGATCGACGGATGGTGGAACCGACGGCGAAACGGACGGTGAAACCGATGGAGAGACGGACGGCGAAACCGACGGCGGAGAAGAGATCGTTACCGATAACGACTCCATCACGGTCACCTCGAACGTCGGCGGTGAAACGGCCGACGTGACGGCAAACATTGACGCGGGCGAGGGCGACAACAGCGTTAAGGCGGCGATCACCGGCCGCGCGATTGAAAACACCGTTACCAATTCCATTGTTGCCGGCGCCGGTGCGGACGATATCGAGGCGACCGCCGAACTTCGCAACGGCGATACCGCCAACGTTGCGAACAACGTCGATGCGGGAGACGGCGACAACACGGTCACCGTGTCCAGCCTTGCCGGCGGTGATGTCAATCCGTTCACGACCGTAACCATCGATCACGTGATCAATACCGGGGACGGCGCTGATAACGTCGACAGCCGCGCCAACACCAGAAGCCTCGACACGGCTGAAGTCAGCCATGCCATCGACGTTGGCGATGGGCCGAACACGGTTCGGGTGGACAACGATGTCCGGGCTGAAAACGCCGCCTCCGCGACAATTGCGGTGGTCGGTGGCTTCAGCCCCGACGCCACGGACGATACGATCACCAGCACCAACAACCGCATTGAGGCTGGTGATGCCGGCACGGCCAATCTGACCGCCGCTTTCGAAACCAATGGCGGCAACGACAAGATCGACTTCGGAGCCGACCTGCGCGGCGGTGAGGCGACAGCAAACGTCGCCATCGATGCCGGGGACGGGAATGACGAGGTCAACGTAACCGTCAATACCACACAACCGCTGGTCAGTTCGGATGTTACATCGACCGTGACGACGGAAGACGGCGACGACTCCGTCACCGTTCGGATCAACGCCGATCGCGGGGCCACGATCACCAGCGAGGTGTCGACCGGTGACGGCAACGACGATATCAATGTCCGGATCGACGCCGCCGCGGATGCCGTGGTGTCGAGCATCATCGACGGTGGCAACGGCAACGATACGATTACGCTCAACAGCCAGGCCGACACCGTTGTGCTCGACGCCGGCAATACTGGCACCGACACCATCTCGGGCTTCGATGTCGCACTCGACCAGATCGACGGCGTCAGCGAGGGCGAGGTCGATTTGCAGGTAGCGGACGGCGGCGTCGCGGTAATTTCCGGCACGTCCGTTCTCGCCCTGCTCGAAGGACTGACCGAGGACGATATCGACCTCATTCAGTTCGGTGACGGCGGCGACACCGTGGTTGGTGGCGGCGAGGACACCACAGGTGGCGATGGTGGCGAGGACACCTCGGCCGGTGGCGGTGGTGACGACACCGCAGCCGGGGATGGTGGCGATGACACGGCTGCCGGCGATGGTGGTGACGACACTGCCGAAGGCGACGGCGGCGATGACTCCGTTGATGGCGATGGTGGTGACGACACCATGGACAGGGACGGCGGCGACGACACGGCTGCCGGCGACGGCGGCGATGACACCATGGCTGGCGACAGTGGCGACGACTCAGAAGGGGATAGCGATACCGTCGAAGATACGATGGACAGCGGCAATGACGTCATGGACGTCGGCATGTCCGACAGCGCTATGGACGATATTCTGCTCATGTAGTCGGAACAGCCTGTCGACAGCGACCGCCGTCGACGGTCGCCTCCGGTAGGTATAATCCAACACCTCAGGGAGCCATCACGGCTCCCTTTTTTTATGGTTCCGATTAACGTGCGAGTTCGGGAAGACCGCGAAAGTGGTCGAGCGCCTCCGGATTGGCCAGCGCGCGGTGTTGGCGACGTCGTGCCCGTGAACGGTGTCGCGGACAGCGATTCCGCTGATCTTGCCGGATCGGGTGCGCGGTATGCGGCTACGGCGATGATCTTCGCCACCAACGGTAGAGTGCGTCGACACCGTCCAAAGGGGTGGAGCAGCGGCGGGCGGTCCGTTGCATGCGCGTCAGATTGGCGTCTCGAACGCGTTCCGTCCGCGGACGCCACACGGGTGCATCCATGGCCTTCGTTCTTCTGTCCCTTTCCTTTCCCGACGGTCACGCGCAGTATGCGGGTGCCGTGCAACCGGCGCCATCCGACCTCATCGACTGTGGCCTGTGTTTTCAGCCTCTCGCCGCGCCTTCTCGAACCTGCCCAGGCCCCTTCAGGGTTCCCTGTTCATGGTCGCAGGCTGCGCCGGCTTTGCGGTCATGATGGTGTGCGTCCGCGCCGTTTCGGTGGAGCTGCATCCCTTCGTCGCCGCGTTCTGGCGCAATGTCCTCGGGCTGATGTTCATGATGCCGTGGATCGTGCGGGTGGGGCCGCAGGCGTTGCGCAGCGACCGCTGGCCGATGCACGGCCTGCGTGCCTCACTTGGGCTGGCCGCGATGCTGTTCCTGTTCACGGCGCTCAGCCGCATGCCGGTTGCGGAAGCGACCGCGCTCACCTTCACCGCTCCCCTGTTCGCGACCATCGGTGCCGTGCTTTTTTTGGGAGAACGCGTCCGTATCCGCCGATGGTCGGCGACAATCATTGGCTTTGTCGGCGCGCTGATCATCCTCAGGCCAGGCGTGGCTACCGTTCAACCGGCCGCCTTTCTGGCGTTGACGGCCGCGGCGTTCATGGCGATGGCCATGCTCACCATCAAGTCTCTGTCACGAACGGAAAATCCCAACGTCATCGTCGTCGTCATGGGGCTTCTGATGACACCCGGTTCGTTTGTCCCCGCCGCCTTCGTCTGGAGCTGGCCGAGTGCCGGCACCTGGACACTCCTGATCCTCATGGGGTTGGCGGCGACGTGCGGACAGATCGGCCTGACCCGCGCGTTCGCAGCCACCGATGCGTCGGCGGTCCTCCCGTTCGATTTTTCCCGCCTGATTTTCGTCGCCGCGCTGGGCTACCTGCTTTTCGATGAGGTACCCGACATTTGGACGTGGGTCGGTGCCGCCGTCATCGTCACGGCGACCGTCTACATCGCCCGACGCGAAGCCCGTCTGGGCCGACCGACCCAGCCGGTCGACGTGCACTGAGAGTGGATCAGCCGTTCCGGAAGAACGATGGGCGCTCGGCCGGCTCGGATTTCGCCAGCGCCGCACGCGCGCGCTCCCGGTGCGCCTCCGTTAGGTGAGGAGCGATCGCCTGCAGGGCGAGAAAGAGCACGGTCCCGTCATCGGTAAACCCGAGCCCGGCAATCATGTCCGGCACCAGATCGACCGGCAGGACGAAGTACGCCAGGGCGGCAAACAGCGTCGCCTTGACATGTACGGGCGTGGACGGGTCGACCGCCGCGAAATAGGCGGCGACGGCGTGATCCAGAAATGGCACGCGCCCCAGCGTGCGGCGAACCTTGTTCCAAAAACCTCCCTTGACCACGTCTTCGTGGTCAGCAGCCGGGACGAGAGCCCGGGACACATCAATCGACGTCATGCGCAACTCCACGACAGCCACCAGCGTTGAGATGGGGGACAATCACGACGATGAAAAGCCCGGTGGACGTTCTAAACGCCCGTTGCCTTGACAAGAACCGGGTGGGTGGGTAAACGACCTGCCCAACCCCAACAGGGCTCTAACAGCCTGCAGCGAGCGTTCTTCGAGCGATCAGCGGGCTCGGGTGCGGGAACCAGGAACCAAACGGGACCAACAACGCACCACGTTAACAGGATAGTGTGCAAACCATCAGGATAGGCTGAGGAGGGAACTATGGCGCGCGTGGCACTTGTTACCGGCGGAACCCGCGGCATTGGCGCGGCAATCGCAAAGCGCTTCAAGGCAGACGGTGTAAACGTTGCCGTATGCGATGTCGTCGACGATCAGATCAAAAGCTTTACGGCCGAAACCGGTATCCCCGGATTTAACATCAACGTCGCGGATTACGATTCCGTCAAGGAAGGTGCGGCAAAGATTGAGGCAGAGGTCGGTCCGGTCGACATCCTCGTCAACAATGCCGGCATCACGCGCGACGGCCGCCTCGTCAAAATGACCCGCGAAAAGAACTGGGATCCGGTGATCGCGGTCAACCTGACGTCCGCGTTCAACACGCTCAACGTATTCGCGCCGGGAATGGTCGAGCGCGGTTGGGGCCGCATCATCAACATCAGCTCGATGAACGGTCAGCGCGGCCAATTCGGACAGTGCAACTATTCGGCCACCAAGGCCGGCATCATCGGTCTCTCTCGGTCGTTCTCGATGGAGGTGGCGCGGAACGGCGTCACCGTCAACGTCGTCGCGCCGGGCTTTATTCTGACCGAGATGACGGCGGCAATGCCGAAGGAAATTCTCGACGGTGAGGTCAAGAAGATCCCTATGAGCCGCATCGGCCAGCCGGAAGACATCGCGGCCGCGGTGGCGTTCCTCGCCAGCGACGACGCCGAATGGATCACCGGCCAGACCCTGTCGGTCAACGGCGGCCAGTTGATGCCGTAAGGCCGACGACGCCGAAGATACGTCGTTTAAGCAGAGGCAGACCGCTCCACACCGGGGCGGTCTGTTTCGTTTGAGAGGTGATATAAGGAAGCGGCGAGACCACGGACGTGCGGGCCAGGGGCTGGTGGATCAGGTCGCGTCTGCCGTTGCGTTCATAAATCGGGCTAGCGCGATGTCACGGTCGGTCACGCCGTCAGCGTCATGCGTCGCCAGAGTAACCTCGACCCGGTTGTAGACGTTGAACCATTCCGGATGATGGTCCATTTTCTCGGCCATCAGGGCGACGCGGGTCATGAAGCCGAAGGCGGCGTTAAAATCCTTGAAACGAAAACTGCGGCAGATCGCGTCCCGATTTTCGGCGTCGGTCCATCCGTGGAGGTCGCCAAGCGCGGTCCGGCGCGCATTGGGGGTGAGCTTTTCCACCATGACCATGAACTCCCATCACGCAATTGATGTTCGGCACTTGGGGCGACCGGCATCGACGATCAAGCCGGACATCGACCAACGGTGACCGACGCACGGCGCGGCGGGCCTCCGACGCTTGCCGAGATCCAAGCCATGGGGCGCGCGGTCTTGGACGCCATACCCGACCCGTGGCGGCCCCACATCGGCGACATCGTCATTCGCGTCGAGGACTTCTGCGACGACGAAACGGCCCGCGCCATGGATCTTGAAACGCCCTTCGATCTGCTTGGTCTTTACCGTGGCGTGGCGCTGCCGGACAAGGGCATCAGCGACGTTCCAGGCGACGTGGACGTGGTTTTTCTCTACCGCCGGCCGATCCTCGACTATTGGTGCGAGACGGGTGAGGACCTGACGGCAATCATCCGCCACCTCGTCATCCACGAGGTCGGTCATCACCTCGGCTTCAGCGACGAGGAAATGGAACGGATCGAGGGCGCGGCTGACTAACGGACGCGTTCTGCGGAGTTTGCACTTGTTTTAGGCGCAAACAAGGTATAAAATCCTATTAATAGGATCGATCGCGATATCGGGCACGCCGATAACTGTCGCCTCGGTCGAATCAGAACAGCCGCACGGTTGCCTGGCAAGGATAAGCACATGCCGTTGGCATCGTGTGGAGCTGAATTTGTCACGGTATTTATCGTATTAGATAAGAGGCTGGCACAATGGCTACGTTGTACATTGAAGAGTATGAGCACATCGTGATCGATCCGGTGACAGGGGACACGGTACCTTTATTTGGCGATTTTTCTACTGCCCATTCGGTGCCGGTCACCGTCACCAGCACGCAGTCTGTGGCTCTGCAGCCGACCACCGAATTCATAACCCTTACTTCTGACACCGATTGCCTTTTTGCCGTCGGCCTTAGCCCGGATGCCACGTCGAGCGCACGCTACCTGCCGGCGTCTCAAACACGATACTTGCGTGTGACGGCCGGCGAGAAGATTGCGGTTATCGGCGCGGCCTAATTCAGCATGTTCGGGGTCTTCATCAAACCAAGCGCCGTGTCGACGCAACGTCCTCTCGGTGTCGCCCCAATCCTGTGGGATTTTGTCGTTCCTTCCCTTCCAGCCCCGCTGACCTTCACCCGTGGGTCGAAGCAGATCATCCGCGATGGCGCGGGCACTCTCGTCCCGCTCAATGACAATACGTACGGTGTTCATCATGCACCGAACCTGACTCCACTGGGTTATCTTAGCGAGGGGCCGGCCACGAACTCCGTGCTGCAGTCCAACACCCTCAACACGGCACCGTGGTCTAAGACCAACGTCACGGTCGTCGAAAACAGCGTCACGGGTCCGGATGGTCTCGAAAGCGCGTCCACCGTGGCAGAGACGGAGTCAAATTCGGTACACGCCATCGCACAAGACCTCTCGCGCGAGTCTACTGTGCCTGATTTGGTCAGTGCGTACGTGAAATTCATTGGCGGAACAACTACCGGTTTTTGCATCCGGTCGAACTCCGGCAACACTCGTTATATCGATATGACGAATGGCGCTTGGGTTCCGGGCGGTACGTTCGATGCGTATTGGATCGAAAGCGTCGGCAATGGTTGGTATCGCTTGACGGTTAGGGAGACCCTTGCCACGGCCAACACGCCAATCACCTGGAGATGGCGGGGCGCAGTACTATCGGGCAGTCCGGTCGTTGCCTCCCCTTCGTATCCCGGCGTTCCGGCGAACCGCTTTGCCCTTTGGGGTGCGGCCCATGTTCGGGGCGCCAGCTACCCAACCAGCCCCATCATCACAGGCGCTGCCCTGGAGACGCGGGCGGCCTGCAAAATGTCCGGCAGCTTCGCACCGCGCACGCCATCGGCGATTCGTCTCAAAGGCCGCGCGGCGATGGGTATCGGTGCCACGGATCAGCACTTGTGTGCGCTGACGAACTTCGACGCGGGCAACCACATCCGCGTTTACCGACGAGCAAGCGACCGGCACTTGATCGTCGATTGGGTATCGTCCTCGGCTGACTTAGGTGAGCTCGCTGATGACAGCGATTTTGACGAGACGGTGGCTGTCAGCGACTCAGGCTATGTTCACCTTATCAACGTCGGTCATGACAAGGACGGGGCTAGGCAGTGGGATGGCACCGTGGCCAGGGTGGAGGTGCGATAATGCCGTCAAACGATCCATACTGGCCGGGTAAGTTCACGCTGTTCGATGGGCTTCTGTTCACCGGCCGGCCGGACCTGACGCAAAGCGGCATGCCGCGCGTCCGTGTCATCACGGAGCAGAACTATTTTCCCCCTGGAACACCTAAAGAAGCGCGAGCGCTAGGTGCCGATCCCGCGTACGTGCGGGATACGACCATCGGCACGCGCCCGGGTGCGCCTTTTTATGTACAGGATATCGAAGAATGGTCTCTGAAACACTATAAATGCGATGTTCCGACCGTCCTGTCCAACATCGTCAAGCATCGCACCGTTCTGTCTGCACATCGCGCCGCAGAACCGCATGTGCCGCACGCGATTTACGTGTGTCCGCCGCGCGAATACTTCGGATCTATTGGAAAAGAAAGCAATAGCGACAGTTACCAGAAATGGATCAGTGCGTTAGATATGCTCTGGCCGTTATTGAAGGCCGTGGATATATTTACTCCATCCATGTACATGTTTTATGACGACCAGGCGGCGGCCGTTACCTATCTCACCGAGAGCATTGCGGTTTACCGGAAGTATTCCGAGCCGCTCAACAAGCCGATCATCCCGCTGATCTGGCCACAGTTTCACCCGTCCCACCCGACGAATCCCCTGGGGCTGATCTCCGGCGCGTACTGGCGCCTGATTCTCGACACGCTCTTTCCGTTGGTGGACAGCCTCATCATTTGGGGAGGGTATGGCATCGATTGGGATGACCAGGCCGAATGGTGGCTGGAAACGGAGCAGTTCAAGACCACGCACGGTTTGTGAAGGATGGAAGCCTTTTCGCTATCAATCTCATCGTGTCCTGATGCGCATCGATAACCCCCGCTGTCGCACCCGCCAAAAAGGCTCGTGGCATACTCCCTGCCTCTGCATCGTGTGCGGTGGTCGGGAACTCGCAAAAAGCGTTCTCCGGTGCCGGCGCCGGCATCGGCGAGGCGGATGACTGTTTCATGTCTCGACAAAGCGCGCGCGAATGGCCTTGGCCGGATTGCCGGCATAGACCTGCGCCGGTTGCGTATCATCCGTGAGGACGCTTCCGGCCGTGATGATGGACCCGCTGGCGACGCGGACGCCCGGGCAAATAATGGCGCGGGCTGCGATCCATGCGGCGTCCTCGATCACGATAGCTTTCGTAACAAGGTCAAAACCCGGAACTTTATAGTCATGATTGCCCGTTAACACATAAGCGCCCTGAGAAATACAAACATCGGAGCCAATATTGACGTCCGCTAGATTGTCGATCCATACGCCTTCGCCGACCCAGACATGATCACCGGTTACCAACCGCCACGGATATTTGATGTTCACGCGCGGCTTAATGACAACGCCAGAGCCGATACGGGCGCCAAACCGGCGAAGCAGCCAGGCTTTCGCTCGGTAGGATGGTAGTAACCAACTGTTGAAAAGCAAAGCATTGACCCAGTACCAGAGGCTTCGCTTCAAGAGTCCTGCGCCCGGTTTGTACCACGCGTTGTCGAACGCCGCGAGATCGGCGATGATCCGACCGGGTTCGTTGCGCGGCTTAGACACGTTCAGGCGTCCCTGACCTCGGTACGGCGCCAATGCGGAATCTGTCGATGTCCATGCGCGCCCTCCTGTTACCGAGCTGGGACAAGAGCTTGGATGAGGTCCTGGTAACCCTTGAATCGTTGTTCCGATGATGGGTAGCCGAGGCGTGCTCGCGTTCCGGCATCGATCAGTTCGGCCGCGCGCACCGGATCGCCGCGAAGTGCCGCAATCGATGCCGCCGTATCCTCCGCATCGTCGTACGTGATGTAGGCCGCGCCGTTTCCACAGGCGTCCCTGGCCCAGTCGAGGTCGCTGACGAGCAGCGGCTTTCGCATGGTCCACGCCTCGGCGATGGTGTTGCTGAAGCTCTCGAGACTCGACGGAAGAATAACGGCGTCGACACGCTTATACAGTTCCGCGCACCCCGCTTGCGGCACCGGCCCGAAATTATACAGCATATGATCGACGTTTCGGCTCGCGGCGTCACGCAGTAATGCTTCGGTCGCCGGCAGGTCATGCGGCAGCGTGATGATGAACGACAGATCCTCGATCCCATGCTGCTCCTTCAAGCACTGCGCTGCCCGGGGCAGTAGGGAAAAGTTCTTGTGAGGGTAGTAGCCGGATAGGAACAGAACCTTGTACCCGCCAGGCAGGGTTGCGCAACGGGTGGCCGTTTCCGGATGCTGCTGGTCGGGATGAACAAGCGAGCTGCACGCCGGCTTGACTACGTGGACCTTTCGGCTGTCCAGTCCCAGATTGGCGGTGGTTCGACGGGCCATGGTGTGCGTTTCGAATACGACGCTGCTTGCTGATTTAAGGCATCGCGCGTTGTGCCATATGCTTGCCCGAAGCTTGGATCGCGCCACGAAACTTTCATGTCTCCATAGATCAACGCCTTGAGGATACGCCAGATAAGGGTGCGCGCATCCCGTCAGGTGCGGAATTCGCCGAGCCCCTGGCCAGTGCGGCCCAAACAGGGTAAAGACAACATCCGCCGACAGTGCGCTAACGAGGCGCCGGCAATCGATGTATTCAAACCAAAAACGAGCAAGAACGTTTCGTGGGACAACTTTTACGACCTTTACGTTATCCGACGGATCGACCTCGGCAAGCGCCGTACCTTTGGTGGCGACCAGGGACCACAGGTGGTGCGTGCCCAGTTTTTTCGCCTGTTCAATGAAGTCGAGGCCAACCTGAACCCCACCCCCGGCTTTAAGCGGAAGAAAATTGACAACGATATTCAATGCAGATTGTCCCCATGGTTGAGCACAACTTTGATAAAGTCAGCATTTTTACATCGATGGTTCACGATACTAATATAAATTATTGCTTTGTGCCCAAAGCATTTTGCGGTCTATTCAAGAAGTGGAGGGCGAAAACGCCTGCGGCAGCCGTGCGGACCGTTAACAATGAGCGCGTTCATTGACAAGCAATAGAGACATAAGTAAGTCAACGTATTTCGCAACGATCAATGTTGTCAATGCATATAGTGCGGAACTGTAAGTTCGAATAGCCGCTCTAAAACGCTAGCAAAGACCTTTATTTATTAAGATATTATCCCGTGTATGCTAGTATGATATCAAAGAAATGTGAATATGGCGATGATAAAATATCTTAGGCGCGCAAAATTATTGTATAATGTCGCCATTGGAAAAGAGATATTTATATGCGTCGATTGCATACATAAAGACGCCAATAGGTTTGGTTCTAGCTATGGCGGCTGGGATGTCGTAACAAACAACCTCAATTGTGATTCCGTAGTTTATTCTTTTGGTGTTGGTGAGGACGCTTCGTTCGAGGTCGATCTGATTAAAAAATTTGGTATGGAGATCCATGCTTTTGATCCCACCCCGCGATCGATTGCCTGGGTAAAGGGCCAACGTTTATCGCCACGCTTCATCATGCATGAATACGGTATAGCGGCTTTTGATGGACGCGTGACGTTTTTCCCACCGGAGAATCCGCAGCACATCTCTCATACGATGGTCGAACGTCCGGCCACAAAGAATAAAGCAATAGAAGTGGGCGTTAAAAGAGTATCAACTATAATGAATGAGCTTAATCATAATAATGTTGATATATTAAAAATGGACGTGGAAGGGGCAGAGTACGATGTGATTGACGATATCATAAGTTCAGGCATTCGTCCTTCCCAAATTCTTGTTGAATTCCACCATCGTTTTCCCGGGATCGGCATTGAAAAAACGAAAAATGCTATTTTCAGTATACGGAATGCGGGCTATCGGCTCTTTTCGGTATCCAGTACGAACCAGGAGTGTTCGTTCGTTAAGTTGGATGAATGACTGCTGGGCATTTGCACTAGAGGTCATTTGTTAGGGGATCGCAAAAATATACCGAAAAATATGCGAAAAGTTTGATTTAATCAAGGAATATAGTCAGGATAATTTTGTGGAACGCAGACACGTAAAAAATACACGATATCCTAAAATATTAATTCAGCAGAGAATAATCCCACATTATCGTCGGCGCTTATTTGAGCGGTTGTCTTCTCATGGTTTTGCCCATGTTACTATTGCTGCCGATCCCCGTGTCCAGAGTGATGGATTAAGGGTGTTGTCCTGGCGGGAAATGGAACACATTCGATTTTTCCCGGCGCCTGTGAAAACATTGAAATTAACAAAATTTGTCGAGTTCACTTGGCAGCCAACGGTTATCGACGCCGCAAGGCGCGATAAGCCGGACGCTATCATTGCTGAGGGTAATCCATATTCTTTAACGGCGTGGATTCTTGGAGTACGTTACCGTCTGAGCGACGTAAGAATGTTATTTTGGACGCATGGGTTATTGAAGAATGAAACAGGACCGCGGTGGTGGGTTCGAAGAATTCTTTACCGCCTAGCCGATGATTTGTTATTATATGGTGATGGTGCGAAAAATATTTTGATTGAGAAGGGATTTGATCGTAAGCGACTGCATGTCATTTATAATTCTCTCGATTATGACACGCAGGAAGCCGCCGCCCGGACCATTCACGAGGGCGACATCGCAGACTTTCGGCGAGAGTTGGGGGTTGTCGAGGGTGACGGCTTGGTTGCCTTCAGTGGCCGGCTGCAGGCCAACAAGCGCCTTGACCTTCTCATCGAGGCGATCGCTCGGATCGCGGATCGGGGGAAGCGGGTTCACGCGGCGCTGATTGGGGAAGGCGGGGAACGGACGAAGCTGGCGGCATTGGCCGAGGCGCGTGGCGTTACGGATCTCGTCCATTTCCTCGGCGCCGCCTATGATGAAAAATCCAACGGGCTTGTTTACAGCGCCAGTGATCTGTGCGTCATTCCCTCGGGGGCGGGGCTCACGGTAATGCACGCGATGGCGTATGGGACGCCGGTGCTGCTTCACGACCGCGCCGGGGAGCACTTTCCTGAATGGGAAGCCGTCAAGGAGGGCGTGACCGGCATGTTTTACGCCTATGGTGACATCGAGAGTATGGTGCGACGCATATACCGCGCCATCTTTATCGACAACGGCAGGGCCACGATGAGCGGCGCGTGCAAGGCCGTTATTCGGGATCGCTATAACCCCGATAAACAGGCCGACGCGATCGTTGGCGCGGTTACGGCGTCGCTGTCATGAGTGCCGTCGGTGCACTGGTTCCGTCGCTGCTGGCGGTTATGGTCGTTCTGGCGATAGGCCTGCCGGCAACGGGCCTAACGACGTACTTCTGCATGTATGTTCTGGACCAGTGGGCGAGTGCCTCTCTGCCTTTTTTCGCGCAGCGTCCCTGGTTGATAAATACTGTAGTCGCGTTGATCGTCTTTCTTTCAGTCTTTTGCGCATGGATGAAAGAAAAAAACCTTAGACTGATTGGCGGCGCGGTGCATGTCTCCGTTATCGCATTCCTGCTCTACGCGGCAATTAGTATCACCTGGTCTCCCGTTCCGAAGGCTGCCATGCAAAGCTGGATAAATGCGGGTCCAAAGCTCTTAATCGGCGTTCTTTTTGTGCCAATTCTTATTACAAGTACAAAAGATCTTTATCGTGCACTCAATATTTTTGTTGTCGTAGCGCTAATGATTCTTTCAGGAATCATGCTGTTTGCCGATTGGAGCTATAGAAGTTTCACTCTTCCGGAGGGGACCGGCGAGGAAGTCCGATTACCGTTGGCATTAGCCGTATTTTGCGGGCTAGCGTTTCTCACCAGTTTGCTGATGACGCCCCACAAGGGGCTGTCCCGCATGTTTCTGCTGGCGAGAATTGTTGTTGCTGTCCTTGCCGTCGTCGTCTGTTTCCGAACCGGCTCGAGAGGGCAGTTGCTGGCGATGATCGCGGCGTTAATGATTTTTTTGCCGCTGTCTCTTGGCTACAAACACGGGCGCGGATTATTTGCGGGAATTTTGCTCGTACCGATTGGTATTTTGGTCATTTACCTAATAGCCTTCGCAAATCCCGATCTATTCTTCGTCGGCCATGATAGCCATCGATGGTCCGTTGAAAAACTCAATCTCGAAGAAGGCGATCGATTGGCGATGAGCTTGCGGCTTCTTGATGTTTGGATGCATCATCCCAGCGCTATTTTTATTGGTCTCGGTAACTCTGCGTCGTTCGATCCAAATATATTGGGAATTTACCCTCACAATGTATATGTGGAAGTCCTGGCTGAGGAAGGCTTCGCCGGTCTTATTGCATTTTCTCTCATAATATTTATGGTCATTAAGCGCTTTTTCAGTCTGTATGCCGATCCCACGCTCGGCGTGCAAGAGCAAAAAATGCTGGCACTTTTTGGAGCGCTCTTAACGTATGAAATGCTTTTATGCCTTAAACAAGGTTCAATGATTGGGCATGCCAATCTTTGGATGTACATTATCATTATTGAGCGGCTTTATTTATTGGTGCGGGAGAAAGATACGGTGCCCGTCTTAAACAACGCTGTCATGGCGATCAAATGATGCAGATGGGCCGGGATGAAGGGCGAGCAGGAGGTGCCGTTTTAATGGCGTCGCGCGCGGCCGGCGCGTGCGTTCGCTGAGCCACTTCGCGAGTGCGATATGTTCGGACATAAACCCAAGGTTCTTCATTATGGGCTGCAGCGAAGCGGGACAAATTTTCTGGAAATGGTTTTAAATAAAAAGTTCCGCGTGCGAGTCTGTAACAGCAACAAAGACCGGAGAAACCCGCTACAAAAACATTTCAGGCTCTACGACAACAAAAATGTCATTTCCGATCCACAGTATATTAATAACATCATAATTCGTAATTTCACTTATTTTGAATCATTATTACCTTTTATCCCTAGTTCTATCATTGTTATTTCGAAAGACCCGTATAGCTGGTTTAAAAGCTATACAAGGTGGGCGGAGAAGTGTCACTGGCCACCTGTTTCTCATCATTATATAGAAGAATATAACTTATTTTATTCTAAATGGCTGGAGATGTCTGAGCAGTCAGCAAAAATTAAATTTGTCAGATATTGTGACTTGCTGCAAAATGGCGAAGATATCATTCCCTTCCTGGAAGAAAAAACGGGGCTGACGCCTGCCAGCAGTGGGTTCTCTTTCCGCTCGGGACTACAAAAGGTCCCGCAGTCGAGCAAGTTTTCGACGGACCGTCGGGATTATTACCTTTCCGAACGTTACCTGAAGGAGTTTGGGTGGCCTGAAATTGATGCACTAAACCGCCATCTGGATGTGCGGACCACAATGCGGCTTGGCTATGAAAAGCGGGAACTCCCATAGCCCACGTCCGTTTGTGATCGACGGTCCCATTCATCCTGTGGCGGTCCTGGCCGGCGCCGCCGGTTAGCGTTGCGCGGCAACGGGCTCGATGTACTCCTTATGCGGCGGTGTTACGTTTGCGATGCCGCCGATCACCGGGCGCCTGTTTGCTTAATGAAGGAGACCGTTTCCTCGAACCACGGTGCGTTGGCATCCCACTCCTCGCGAAATCCGCCCCATATCACCACACCATCGGCGTTCGCGTGCATTGTTTCGAGTTGAGTACGCCAAAATGGCCTTGAAACAAGTGTGCCTTTGAGTGATTTGTTGCTCACGTGGTATTGAGGCCAGATAAAAGGCACAACAGGTTTGTTGTATCGTCGCGCTTCGTCGATATTCGCTTTGGCATACGTTACCCAGTTCTCTGGCTCATCATAAAACGTGTACAAAGATGGGCAAATCACGTCGACATGATTTCCGAGGGGCGATAAGAATATATTGTCTTCTTGCCACTCTTCCACCTCTGCACGTTTCCCCCGTACGGGAGTCCAATAATTTCGCGTCGGCAAGAGGCCATATAGCCCATGAGGAATGGATGGTGTTGATTCCCTAAATATATCGAGGATGGTTTCAAGTTTGGTAATTGTTTCCTCTACATTCTTTGGACCGTCTTTGCTGACCTTTTTTGGCCAGTGCTCGATATCCAAAACATGAAGGTCGGGAAGTTTGTTTTTGAATATGCGCGGGATATGAACGGTGCGTATGTGATTGGGGTCCGGGGTGTCACGTTGTTTTGACGGCCATAAATACTGCGCATACGAAATCTTACAGTCCGCAAAACCCAACGGCGTCAGGTCGGGCTTGTTGGTAAACATCAGGCAATCGTACACTCTGAATTTCTGAAGGGTGGTGAATCGCTGTGTAGCCGCGGATGACGTTGCCGCGCCCGCCTGCGCCCCGGCCATGACGGTGGCCGCTAATGTTCCGGCAATGAAGTCGCGACGTAACATGGCGGGCAGCTCCGTTGGGGTGCGCTGGTAGGGGCAAATTCCTCATGGCCCATATCATATCGGCGGCATCGCGGCAACGTGACGACGCGAGCGACGACGCCTAATCCGAACGCGGGTAGCCGCGCTGCCCAGAACAGAGGGCGCCTTTAGCGAGGGGGGAGTGGAAGCGACAGAAGCCCGTCGGCCAGCTTCGGCTCGAACCATGTGGATTTCGGCGGCATGACCTGGCCCGCATCGGCGACGGCGACGATGTCGGCGAACCGTGTCGGGAAGAGGCTAAAGGCGGCGGCGAAGCCGCCGTCGCGAACCGCCGTTTCCAGCGCGCCAAGGCCCCGGCCGCCGCCGAGGAAGTCGATCCGCGGGTCGGTGCGCGGATCGCCGATGCCGAGGATGGGGGCGAGGATGGTCTGCTGCAGCAGGTTGACGTCCAGCCGATCCACCGGCGTCGCGTCGGCGGACGGCGGCGTGCGCACCGCCAGCGCGTACCAGTGGCCGTCGACGAACAGACCGAAACGCTGAGGGCGGGGCGGCCGTACCGGTTCAGACACCGGCGTGATGTCGTATACCCTCTCGAGGCGGGCAAGAAACTCACTTGCCGTCAGGCCGTTGAGATCGCGCACGATGCGGTTGTAATCGAGGATGCGCAGCTGATCGACGGGAAAGCTGACGACGAGAAAGCGGTCGTCATCGTTTTGGACGTCATCGGATGCGGCGGCGCGCGCTTCGGCCACCCGTGTCGCCGCCGCCGAGCGGTGGTGCCCGTCGGCGATGTAAATGGCTGCCATGGCGTCGAATCGGCCCTCGATGACGTTGCATGTCGAGGGATCGTCGATCCGCCACACGCGATGGCGGGCACCGTCGGGGGTTTCGGCGTCGGCGACCGGCTCGCCCGCCGTCGCCCGGTCCAGGATGGCGTCGAGCGCCGGATCGACGGGGTGCGCGGCCAGAACCGGGCCGGTCTGCGCGCGGACCGCCTCGATCTGACGCACGCGGTCGCGTTCCTTATCCGGACGGGTCAGCTCGTGTCGGCGGATGCGATTGGCTCGATACGCCGAGATCGAGCCGGCGGCTGCGACGCCGGTCTGCTCATGGTTGGCGGTGGTGATGCGAACCACGTAAAAGGATGGGCTTTCGTCCTCGATCAGCACGCCATCGCGGCACATGCGGCTGAACGCCGCCGCCGCCTGTGCGTAGACCTCGGGTGCGTGCGGGTCGGTCCCCGGGGCCAAGTCGATTTCCGCCCGCGACACATGCAGAAAACTGAACGGCCGGCCCGCCGCCTGGTCCCGCGCTTCCTCCAACGAGACCACGTCGTACGGGCGCGCCGCCACGTCCCGAGCGCGCTCGGGCGCGGGCCGCAAGGCGGTGAACGGCGCCATCAGCGACGCCGCCACGGTCAGCCCATCACCCGAGTGCACGGCCGCTCCGCCCTAACCGTCGCCGATGCGGACGCCGACGAACCGCGGGCCGTTGGCGTCTTCGACCAGGAGGAGTATGGAGGACCGGTCCGCCTTCTTTGCTGCCGCCAGTTTCTTTTCAAGGTCCTTCGGGTCGCCGACAGGCTCGTGCAGGACCTCGGTGATGAGGTCGCCGGGACGAATGTTCTGTTCGGCGGCGGGGCCGGCCGGGTCCACCTCGGTAACGACCACCCCCTTGGCGTCATCGGCAAGCTCGTATCGCTGGCGCGTCTGTTTGTCGATGGCGGCGACGGTCATGCCGAGACCCTCGATGGCGCGGCTGGAGCCGGGACTGCCGGACGGCGCCGGGGTCGCCGTGGCGACCGCCTCTTCCTCCGCGTCAAGCGCGCCAACGGTGACTTTCGTCGACACCTTCTCATTGTTGCGCCAGATCGTGACGTCGACGGTTTTGCCCACTTCTGTTTCGGCGACGATGCGTGGCAGACGGCGCATCTGGTCGACCGGCCGGCCGTCGAAGGACAGGATGACGTCGCCGGGACGGATATCCGCCGACTTCGCCGGTCCGTCCTCGATCACACTAGCGACCAGCGCACCGGCGGCCTCATCGAGGCCAATGGCTTCCGCAATCTGGTCAGTGACGGTCTGAATGCGCACGCCGAGCCAGCCGCGCTTGACCTCGCCGAAGGCGATCAACTGCTCGATAACGCTTTTGGCGCCGGCCGACGGAATGGCGAAGCCGATCCCGACGCTACCGCCCGACGGCGAATAGATGGCGGTGTTGATGCCGATCACCTCGCCGTCGAGATTGAACATCGGACCGCCGGAGTTGCCCCGGTTGATCGAGGCGTCGCTCTGCAGGAAATCGTCGTACGGACCGGCGTTGATGTCGCGGCCGCGGGCCGAGATGATGCCGGCCGTCACCGTGCCGCCGAAGCCGAAGGGGTTGCCAATGGCGATGACCCAGTCGCCGACTCGCACGTCGTCGGAATCGCCGAACGTCACCGGCTGGATGCGGGCGACCGGCTCCACCTTGAGAACAGCGATGTCGGTTTTGGGATCGCGCCCGATGACCTTGGCATCGAGACGCGTGTCATCGTTCAGGATGACGGCGATTTCCTCGGCATCCTGAATGACGTGGTTGTTGGTGATGACGTGGCCGTCGTTGTCGAAGAAGAAGCCCGAGCCAAGCGAGGTGGCGCGCCGCTGGCGCTGTTCCGGCTGGCTGCGCTCCATGAACTCCTTAAAAAACTCCTCGAACGGCGATCCCGGTGGCAGCACCGGCACCTCAATGCCCGGATGACCTTCCAGCACCTGAGTGGTGGATATATTGACCACCGATGGCAGCAACCGCGCGGCCAAATCGGCGAAGCTGTCCGGCGCCGCCTTAGCGTGCGCTAGGGTGCCGGAGAGCAGGACCGCTGCGCCGAGCAGCACGGCGGCTGAAAGGCGGATCAATCCGCCGCCCGGCGCCTCATCGGCGACGGGTTTAGTGCCTGACTTCACTGAACGTTGCATCAAATGTTTTCTCCAATTACGCCCAGCGCCCCGTTTCACGGAACCCCATTGTCCGTGGGTCATCACGATCGTCTGTTGCATCCGCCGGATCGGCCGGTCGATCAGCGGTCGGCGACGCTCGTCGCGCCGCCCTGGTTCATAAAGAAGCGGAAGAAATCGGTGTTCGGGCTGAGCACAAAGGTCGTCCCCTCGCCGCCAAGCGCGCTGTAGGCCTCAAGCGACCGGTAGAAGTCGAAGAATTCAACATCCTGACCGAACGCTTCGTTAAGCGTGCGGGTGCGGTCGGCGTCGCCCTCACCGCGTTGGATCTGCGCTTGGCGCGTCGCCTCGGCGATAATGACCGTCCGTTCCCGATCGGCTTCCGCCTGGATGGTCGCTTTGAGCTGTTCGCCCTCGGCGCGGAGCTGCGCCGCCTGGGCGACGCGGGCCGACCGCATGCGGTTGTACACCGCCTGGCTGGTGGCCTCAGGCAGATCGGTTCGCCCAATCCGGACGTCGACCACCTCGACGCCGAAGTCAGGCGCCTGTTCCTTCAGCTGGTCGCTGATGCGGATCATGATCTCGGCGCGCTCCTGCGACAGCATGTCGGCCAGATCGACCTGGGCAATCTCGCCACGGACGACCGAGTTGAGGCGGTTGCCGAAAATCTGGCGAAAGTTGGTTTCGGTCACCGCGCGCTGCTTGAAGCGCAGCGGATCGACGATACGGAAGCGCGCGAACGAATCGACGTTGATCCGTTTCTGATCGGCGAGCAGCACCTCCTGCACCGGCGGATCCAGATCGAGAATGCGCTTTTCGAAGAACTCGACGTTTTGAATGAACGGCACCTTGAACTTTAGGCCTGGGTCAGTCTCCACTCGCTTCGGCTGACCGAACTGAAGAACGAGGGCTTGTTCGGTCTGGCGGACGGTGAACACCGCACTGAACAGCAGAACAGCGGCGATAACGAGAACGATGCCGATTACGGCAAGGGCACTGAACTTCACTTTCGGTTCTCCTGCACCCGGCGCTGAACTTCCGGCAGCGGCAGATAGGGCACCACCCCCTGGCCTGATCCACCCCCGCTGGGGTCGATGATGACGTTGTTGGTGCTGCCGAGAAGCTCCTGCATGCGCTCCAGATAGAGGCGCCGAGTGGTGACGTCGCGGCCGGTTTTGTAGGCTTCGTAGACGGAGATGAAGCGCTTCGCCTCGCCCTCGGCTTCGCGGATTAGCCGCTCCTTGTACGCGTTGGCCTGCTGAACGATTCGTTCCGCTTCGCCCTTGGCGCGTGGCACGATGTCATTCTGATAGGCCGTCGCTTCGTTGACCGAGCGCTCCTTGTCCTGGCGTGCCCGCTGCACATCGTTGAAGGCATCGATAACCTCGGACGGCGGATCGACCTTCTGCTGCTTGACCTCGGAGATGAGAACGCCGGCGCCGTACGTGTCGAGAATCCACTGCAACAGTTCGCGGGTGCGCTCATCGACTTCCTGGCGGCGCACGGTCAGCGCATCCTCGAGCAGCGTCTGGCCCATGATTTCGCGGATTGCGCTTTCCGCCGCCAGCTTAATCGTTCCTTCCGGATCCCGGATGTTGAACAGGAAATCGGGAGCGTTCTTGATGCGCCATTGAACGATGTAGTCGACGTCGATGATGTTCTGATCCTTGGTCAGCATCAGGCTTTCCGTCGGCACGTCGCGAATGGCGCCGGCCCGCGCGGTTCCGTCCCCGCCGCGAAAGCCGATGGTGATCTGGTTCGTCTGCTCGACGTTGGGCGTCAGGACCTCGCCGATGGGGGCAGGAGCCCAGTAGTTCAGGCCGGGCGTCGTCGTCTTGACATACTTTCCGAACAGCATCTCGACGCCCTGCTCGCCCGGCTGCACCCGATAGAATCCGGTCAGACCCCAAATCACCAGCGCCGCCAGGAGGGCGAGCGCAATGCCGCGGCCGCCGCCGAAGCCGCCCGGAACCATCCGACGCAGCCGCTCCTGGCTGCGCTTGAGCATTTCCTCGACATTCGGGGGTGGCACCGATGATGGGCTGCTGCCCCAGGGGCCGCCGCCGCCGCCCCCGCCGCTACCCCAGGGACCGCCCTTCGGGTTCCAAGCCATGCTTTCGGTTGAACTCCTGCTGTGGAAGATGACCGACCGGTCAATTGGCCGCGGCGCGACCGATCAATGGGTGAACGGCGTCGACCGCAATCATATATGGTAGGCAAACACGCTAGGCGAGGGGTTATAGGACAGGCGTTTGATCGACGCAACGCGTCGGCCGGAGTCGACACGGTAAATAATAACCCAAACATGAGAATAACTCGAATAGGAGAGGCCGCGGATGGCTGATGTGACCGAGCAGAACATTGTCGATGCGCTTCGCTGCGTCGTCGATCCCGACCGGGGCCAGGATATCGTCAGTCTCGGTATGTTGGGCGGCCTGCAGATACGGGACGGGCATGTCTCCTGTTCCTTGCAGGTGGATCCGGAACGCGGCCCACAACTTGAACCGCTGCGCAAGACGGTCGAGCGCACCGTACACAAGCTGCCGGGAGTCCGCTCGGCCACGGTGGTGCTGACGGCCGAGCGCGCGGCGCCCCAGGCACCGCAAGCGGCCGCGGCGCCGCACGCGCACGGGGCGCAGGCGGCGCGGGGTCGCGGTGCCCCGCTTCTGCCCGAGGTTGCGGCGATCGTCGCCGTCGCGTCCGGCAAGGGCGGCGTCGGCAAGTCGACGACAGCGGTGAATCTGGCCCTGGCACTGTCTGCGCTGGGCCACGACGTCGGCCTGCTCGACGCCGACATCTATGGCCCGTCCATGCGCCGCATGCTGGGCTTTACCGGCAAGCCGACGTCGTCGGACGGGGACAAGCTCGATCCGGTCATGACGCACGGTATCAAGAGCATGTCGATGGCGTTTCTGGTCGACGAGGAAACGCCCATCGTCTGGCGCGGCCCGATGGTCCAGTCGGCCCTGGAGCAGATGATGCGCGACGTCGCCTGGGGGGCGCTGGACGTGCTGATCGTCGACATGCCGCCGGGAACCGGCGACACCCAGTTGACCATGGCCCAGCAGGTGCCGCTGGCGGGCGCGGTGATCGTTTCGACGCCGCAGGACATCGCACTCATCGACGCGCGCAAGGGCCTGAACATGTTCCGCAAGGTGGACGTGCCGGTTCTCGGGCTGATCGAGAACATGAGCTACTTCGCCTGCCCGAAATGCGGCGAGCGGACGGATATTTTCGGCCATGGCGGCGCGCGGAAGGAGGCGGAGCGCCTTGGCATGCCGTTCCTGGGCGAGATTCCGCTGGATATCGTCATCCGCGAGACTTCCGACGGCGGCCATCCCATCGTCGCGTCCGACCCGGACGGCGCCCATGCGCTGGTGTACAAGGCCATCGCCGAAAAGGTATGGGAACAGGTGAGCGCCGTCGTTCAATCCCGACAGGCGAGCGCTCCGCGAATCGTCGTGTCCTGATTAGGAGACGGATACTATTTGGGCATCACTGCGCATCAGTCCCCCGCTAGATCGGCATTTCTCGCACGCCCAAAGAGCTCGAAATCGAAACGTGGCTCCAGCGCTTCGATCCGTCGTCACGCGGTCGCAGCGTCGATTCCTATCGCGTTGCCGGGACGACCGAGGCTGCCCAAGAATCCGACCGCAAGGACGTCATTGACACTGTTCCAGTGGATATTTGCGTTTTCGCAAACCAGAGCCGCTAAATCGACCGTTGGGCGACACACGACCATGACGAGACGTCAGTGATCGTCGACAGGAGTCATTCGATGCCATTGCCTTCCCGAATGCCCATGCGAACGCTCGGGCGCGACCTGCGCGTGTCGTCCATCGGCCTTGGTTGCATGGGAATGAGCGAGTTCTACGGTCCGCACGACGACGAGCAGTCGATGGCGACTCTGAACCGCGCACTCGACCTCGGCGTTACGTTCTTGGACACCGCCGATATGTATGGGCATGGTCACAACGAAAAACTGGTTGCGTATCTTCTTCGCGAGCGCGGGCGCGATGCGGTCACTCTCGCCACAAAGTTCGGCATCGTCCGCGAGGATGCCGGTTATGCGCGACGGATCGACAACTCGCCCGACTACGTGCGTAGCGCCTGCGAAGGTTCGCTCAAGCGCCTCGGTACGGACCACATCGACCTCTACTACATCCATCGTGTCGAACGGGATCGTCCGATCGAGGAGGCGATGGAAGCGCTCTCCAGGCTCGTGCGGGACGGTAAGATCGGTCACATAGGCATTTGTGAGGTTCGTTCCGAGACTCTGCGCCGAGCGCACGCCGTTCATCCGATCTCGGCGCTCCAAACCGAGTTTTCGCTTTGGTCCCGCGAGCCGGAAGGCGACGTGCTTGCAACCTGTCGCGAGCTCGGTATTGGCTTTGTGCCCTACGCACCACTGGGTCGCGGCTTCCTCACCGGCAAGCTCTCGTCAACGGACGGATTGGCTGACGACGACTTCCGCAAGACGAATCCGCGGTTCGAGGACAAGAGCCTATCCGCGAACCTCGCCATCGTCCGTGCCGTGCATGCCATGGCCGAGGAGAAGCAGTGCACGCCCGGTCAACTCGCGCTCGCATGGCTCTTGGCGCAGGGCGACGACATCGTGCCGATTCCCGGCACCAAGCGCACTCGATACCTTGAGGAGAACGCAAACGCCATCTTCGTCGAACTGAATCCCGAAGATCTGCGACGGCTTGATGAAGCCGTTCCGCCCGGAGTTGCCCAGGGCCAGCGCTACACCGCAGAAGGGATGAAGGGCGTCAATGTCTAAACAGCTCGATCATGAATGCGGAAGTGTTTGGCGGATGGGGAATGCGTCAGCGTTGACCCCCATCGATCGCCGTGCTCGATCGATTGGACGTCCGAGTCTGAGCGTAAATGGCCTTCATGCGTCTCTCGCCGACACCGACGATGCCTCCTTTCGTTGATGGCGCCGGCAACGACCATGCGCCCGCTGGTGCGACCGCACGCATCGTGTCGCTTGTGCCGAGCCTCACGGAACTTCTGTTCGCGCTCGGACTGGGAGTGCAGGTCGTCGGACGAACGACCTACTGCGTTCATCCGGCCGAGGGCGTGTGCCGGGTCCCCACCGTGGGCGGCACCAAAACCATCGACCTCGACAAAGTCAGCCGGCTGCGTCCCAGCCATCTGCTGGTCAACGTTGATGAAACACCGAAGGCGATTGCCGATGCCGTCGCCCAACTCGGCATCGATGTCGTCGTCACGCACCCCATTCACGTCGACGATAATATCGATCTGTACCACTTGATCGGCGGCCTTTTCGGCCGACCGGCGGCGGCGGCGGCGCTCTCGGAACGCTATCGCGCCGCGCGGGCGACGATTGATGCCGCAGCGCGCCGATGGCCCGACCGCCACGTCCTCTACGTGATCTGGAAAAAGCCATGGATGACCGTCGGCCCGAACACCTACATCGCGCACATGCTGCGCCTCGCGCGCATGAATGCGACCGTGACGGGCGGCGATGAACCGGTTCGCTATCCGACCGTAGACCTCGACGAACGGTTGCTCGATCGGCTTGACCTGGTGCTGTTTGCGACGGAGCCGTTTCCGTTTCGCGAACGCCACGTGGCAGAGTTTCGGCAGGCGTTTCCAGGACACGAACAGAAAGCCCGCCTCATCAACGGCGAGATGCTGTCCTGGTACGGCTCCAGGGCGATCGACGGGCTCGCTTATCTCGCGGACTTTACCCGGCGCCTTGCCGGTACGGCTTCGACGCCGATGGACGAGCGGGGCGCGTCAGGTTCCTGATGCGTCGACCGCGTCGACGTCGAGCGCTTGCATCAGTTCCCGCCACTCCCGCTTGCTGAGGCCGCTGTCTGCTTGCGTGACGGTTTCGCCCTGGACCATGCGGCGGATCACCTGAAGGCCGGCGGCGGACATGTGCGCGCCGCCCATCCGGTGCGACAGGAACGCCGCGTGCGTGATGGGAACCCAGCGCCGGACGGTCTCCAGCATGACGTCGGCGTAGGCGCGGATCTCGTACTGGGCATGCGGATCGGCGCGCAGGCTGAGAAAGTGCAGTAGGTTGTGGAGGTCGATTTTCCAATACCACTGGGTGTAGGTGTTCAACGTCAGGTTCATCCGCGCCAGTTCGCGCGCCAAGCCGTTGCGGCCCTCGACGCGTTTGTGGCCGAAGCGGTCTTCGTTCAGCATCGCCTCGTAGTGGGCGTAACACCGCTCGGCGTCGTCGCGCAGCAGGTCGAGCACGTCCGCCGCCTCCTCCGCCGACAAGGTGGCGCCGCGGCCCTGACGGTTCATGTCCGACTGCGCCGCCAGGTGTTCTGGCGCCGGAATATAGTATTCCTTGTCGAGTATTGAGTACCGGGCAGAGTATTCGTTGACGCTGGCGGTGCGATGGCGAATCCACTGCCGGGCGACGAAGATCGGTACCTTGATGTGATACTTGATTTCGCACATTTCGAACGGCGTGGTGTGCCGGTGGCGCATAAGATAGTTGATCAGGCCTGAGTCGTCCTGCACTCGGCGGGTGCCGCGCCCGTAGGACACCCGCGCCGCCTGAACGACGGCGGCGTCATCGCCCATGTAGTCGATGACGCGGACAAATCCGTGATCGAGGACGGCGAGCGGCTGATATAGGATCGCTTCCATCTCGGGCACGCACACTCGTCCGGTGGGCGCCTGGCTGGCCCGCATGTCGTCAATTTCCCGTGCCTGGTCGTCGGTGACCGTCACAACGTGCGCTCCCCCTTCTGTAAACGACCAGGACACAGTAGCCGTTTTGCTTGGGTGCGGAAAGGTTGCGCGACTTGCGGCGGCACGCCCGGAAAGCGTATATTAGCAGTGTCGAGCAATCGACTATGGCGATAAACGCCGTGTGCAATAAGCGTTGCGGACCCGGGGGCAGTACCCGGCGCCTCCACCAATTTTCCAAACGCCGGCCGCGGGTGCGGTCCGGCGCCCGACGGGGGCGAAACAGGATCGACGTGCGTGGTAAAGATGCGGTTTTTGCCCGGCATGGTACCGCCGTTATCGGGCCGTTTTACAGATGCCAATGACAATGAGGCATATGCTCTCGCCGCCTAAGGCTGCTTGAGCGGGGTTCGGGAGGCACCTGGCACCAGAAGCCTCCCACTCGCCTTTCACCCGCCTTGGGTGCGCCTTCAAGGTGCCGACGTGGCGCAGGATTCGATGATCGATAGTCAGCTGCCGTACGAGATCTGGATCGAGGAAGCGCTGCGCGGCGTGGTGCGCCGGGCGCTGGAATACACGGCCGCCCATTCGCTGCCGGGCGAGCATCATTTCTACGTCACCTTCGTCACCGGCTTCGAAGGGGTGGTGGTGCCGCCGCCGCTGAAGGCCAAGTACCCGAACGAGATGACCATCGTCCTGCAGCACCAGTTCTGGGACCTGATCGTCGGCGAGGACGCGTTTTCGGTGACGCTCAAGTTCCACGGCAAGCCGAGCGAGCTTTATATACCCTTCAGCGCCATTACCGCCTTCGGCGATCCGTCTGTCAATTTCGGCCTGCAGCTGCACGCCGGCGGCGAGGAGGCGATCCTGGCGGCGCGCGCCGCCGCATCGGACGGCGAGGACGCGGCGGAGAGTGCCGATGACCAGCCGGGCGATCAGGAACCGGACGCCTCCCCGAAGCCGGGTTCCGACTCGGGCCAGGTCATCGCTCTCGACACGTTCCGGAAAAAATAAGAAAACAGGCGACCGATAACGGTCCTCGGGCACGCTCGGACGCGGCTGGTACTAGGCGGCGACGTTGGGGTGGTGACGACCGGGACAAACGGGCCGACCGGGAAAAACCGGCGGACCGGAACGAACAGGAGATAGGGCATGGGCGATTTCGTCTATCAGGATTTGTTCCCGCTTGGCGAGGACCGGACGCCTTACCGGCGGCTGTCGTCGGATTACGTCGGCACCGAGACGGTGGCCGGACGCACCGTGCTGTCGGTCGACCCGGCGGCGCTGACGCTGCTCGCCGACCAGGCGATGCGCGATTGCCAGCATCTGCTGAGGCCGGGGCACCTGGCGCAGCTTCGCCGCATCATCGACGATCCCGAGGCGTCGGGGAACGACCGCTTCGTCGCTCTTGAGCTGTTGAAGAACGCCAACATCGCGGCGGGCGGCGTGCTGCCCATGTGCCAGGACACCGGCACCGCCATCATCATGGGCAAGAAGGGCCAGGACGTCCTGACCGCCGGCAACGATGAGGCCGCCTTGTCCGAAGGCATCTACAAGGCGTACGTGGAGACCAACCTGCGCTACAGCCAGGTGGCGCCGCTGGACATGTTCAACGAGGTCAACACCGGCAGCAACCTGCCGGCGCAGATCGACATCTACGCCACCGCCGGCAACGCCTACAAGTTCATGTTCATGGCCAAGGGCGGCGGCTCGGCCAACAAGACTTTCCTCTACCAGGAAACCAAGGCGCTGCTGAATCCGAAGCGGCTGAAGGAATTTCTGGATGAGAAGATCCGCACGCTCGGCACGGCGGCCTGCCCGCCCTATCACCTGGCGATTGTTATCGGCGGCACGTCGGCGGAGATGACCCTGAAGACGGTCAAGCTGGCCTCGGCGCGGTATCTGGACAACCTGCCGACCAAGGGCAGCGACACGGGCCACGCCTTCCGCGATCTAGAGGCGGAAGCGGAGGTCCTGAAAATGACGCAGGAAATGGGGATCGGCGCCCAATTCGGCGGCAAATACTTCTGCCACGATGTCCGCGTCATCCGGTTGCCGCGGCACGGCGCGTCGTGCCCGGTCGGTATCGGCGTGTCGTGTTCCGCCGACCGCCAGATCCTCGCCAAGATCAACGCGGACGGCGTCTGGCTGGAGGAGTTGGAGCACGATCCGTCGAAGTATCTGCCCGATGCGACCGCCGCCGATCTGTCCGAGGAGGTGGTGAAGATCGACCTGAACAAGCCGATGAGCGAGATCCGGGCGACGTTGTCGGCGCATCCGGTCCGCACCCGGCTGTCGCTAAGCGGATCGATGATCGTCGCCCGCGACATCGCGCACGCCAAGCTGAAGGAGCGGCTCGACGCTGGCGAGAGCCTCCCCCAGTACTTCAAGGACATGGCGGTGTACTACGCCGGGCCGGCGAAGACGCCAGACGGGTTCGCGTCGGGATCCTTCGGGCCGACGACGGCGGGGCGCATGGACGCTTATGTGGACGCGTTCCAGGCCGCCGGCGGCAGCATGGTCATGCTGGCCAAGGGCAACCGCTCGCCGGCGGTGACGGCGGCGTGCAAGAAGCATGGCGGCTTCTATCTCGGTTCCATCGGCGGCCCGGCGGCGGTGCTGGCGCAGAATTGCATCACCAAGGTCGAATGCCACGAGTACCCCGAGCTGGGGATGGAGGCGATCTGGAAAATCGAAGTGAAGGATTTCCCGGCCTTCATCGTCGTCGATGACAAGGGCAACGACTTCTTCGCCGAGTTCGCTAAACCGGGCGGCGGGGGCCATTGACGGCCGGTTCGCCCGCGATCGTTTTCGACGGACCGGAAGCTGGCCGGTGCACGCTGGCCCTAGCGCACGGCGCCGGTGCGCCGATGGACTCACCCTTCATGGCCTGGTTCGCCAGGGCGCTGGCGGAGCGCGGCATCCGCGTCGCGCGCTTCGAGTTTCCGTATATGGCGGCCAGGCGCGGGCCGGCGGCAAAACGGCGTCCCCCCGACCGGCCGCCGGTGCTGATCGACACGTGGCGGCGGGTGATCGCGAGCCTGCGCGGAAACACGCTCGTCATCGGCGGCAAGTCGCTGGGCGGTCGGATCGCCAGCATGGTCGCTGACGAGGAAGGCGTCGCCGGCCTGGTGTGCCTGGGCTATCCGTTTCATCCGCCGGGCAAGCCGGAGGCGACCCGAGTCGAGCATATGGCGGCGATGCGCACGCCGGCGCTGATTCTGCAGGGCACGCGCGATCCGTTCGGCGGCGCCGACGAGGTCGCCGGCTACGCTCTGTCGCCCGCGATCGAGGTGCGGTGGATGGCCGACGGCGATCACGGCTTCAAACCGCGCAAGTCGTCTGGGCGCACCGAAATGGAGAATTGGGAGGATGCCGCCCGGGCCATCGATGCGTTCGTGACATTGCTCGGCGCGCGGCTTTCCGGGCGATTGTCGGCGGCCGACACGGCGCTACCGCGCCAGGAGAAGGATGTCCGAGAATGACCGAAAACACCAGGACCCGCCAGGAAACGGACACCATGGGCGCGGTCGCCGTGCCCGCCGACCGCTATTGGGGCGCCCAGACGCAGCGCTCGCTGGAGAATTTCCGCATCGGCGGCGAGCGCATGCCGAAAGCGGTCATTCGGGCGCTGGGCGTGCAGAAAAAGGCGGCGGCGCTGGCCAATATGACCCTGGGCGAGCTGGATGCGACGGTGGGGGACGCCATCGTCCGCGCCGCCGACGAGGTCATCGCCGGCGCGCTGGACGACCACTTTCCGCTCGTCGTCTGGCAGACGGGCTCCGGCACGCAGACCAACATGAACGCCAACGAGGTCATCGCCAACCGGGCGATCGAGATGCTCGGCGGCACCATTGGCTCGAAGTCGCCGGTGCATCCCAACGACCACGTCAATCGCGGCCAGTCGTCCAACGACACGTTTCCCAGCGCCATGCACATCGCCGCGGCGACGGAGATCAACAACCGCCTGCTGCCGGCGGTTCGCCACTTGCACCGCGCCATCGAGGCCAAGGCGGAGGCGTTCGAGAACATCGTCAAGATCGGCCGCACCCACACCCAGGACGCCACGCCGCTCACCCTCGGCCAGGAATTTTCCGGCTACGCCGCGCAGCTCGCGAAGGGCCTGATTCGCATCCAGGGCTGCCTGCCGCGGTTGCTCGAGCTGGCGCAGGGCGGCACGGCGGTCGGCACCGGCCTGAACACGCGCGTCGGTTTCGATACCGCCATCGCCGCCGAGGTGGCGCGCATCACCGGCATGCCGTTCGTCACCGCCGACAACAAGTTCGAGGCGCTGGCGGCGCACGACGCCGTCGTTGAGGCGTCAGGAACGCTGAACGTGTTGGCGGTGTCGCTGAATAAGATCGCCAACGACATCCGTTTTCTCGCCTCCGGACCGCGCAGTGGGCTGGGCGAGATCACGCTGCCGGCCAACGAGCCCGGATCGTCGATCATGCCCGGCAAGGTCAACCCGACCCAATGTGAGGCGATAACTCAGGTGTGCGCGCAGGTGTTCGGCAACCACGTGACGATCACCGTCGCCGGCGCCAGCGGCCATTTCGAGCTGAACGTGTTCAAGCCGGTGCTGATCTACAACCTGCTGCAGTCGGTCCATTTGCTTGCCGACGCGTCGGTCAGCTTCGCCGACAACTGCGTCGCCGGCATCGAGGCCAACCGCGAGCGGATCACGCATCTGATGGAGCAGTCGCTGATGCTGGTGACGGCGCTCAACCCGCATGTCGGCTATGACAACGCCGCCCGCATCGCCAAGAAGGCGCACGCCGACGGCTCGACGCTGCGCACTGCGGCGCTGGCGCTGGGCTTGGTGACGGAAGAACAGTTCGACGCCTGGGTGCGGCCCGAGGACATGCTGGGGCCGCGCTAAGGACGCCGGTTGTGCGTGCGGCGGATGGCGGGCGGCTCCCAGATTGGGCGGAGCCGTCCGCGTGTCCGATGCGGTGCCAGATTTTTTCCGGCGTTAAGCTATGGTGAGCCGCTCGGCAAACGGGCGCTTTAGCGCGCCGTCTGTGCCGTATGTGGCGCGGTCAGGCGGCCGGGACGCCGCCAGACGCTCAGCCACGTCTGCCAGAAGTTCTTGCCGGCCTGGGCGATGTAGGCGGCGCGAAGCGCGTGGCCGCGCGCGACCAGCTCATCGATCTCCTCGAACGATAACTCGGACACCGGCTGGCGATAAGCCGCCGGCGCATCGACAGGGACGGGATCGCGATGACTCTTAGGGTAATCACTCATGACATTTTACCTCGCAACAAGGGAGGACCTTCCTGCGACGCATCTCCCCGAGGGGCTCTGGTGTTTGGCGGTGCCTTAATAACACCGTTGAGTGCAAGGTAATATCATGACTGAGCTAATGCAACGTTAATGGTGCGCTGCAACATGCAACTGTGCCATGCACGCGCGGCGGATGGTGCGCTTGCGCAACACCGGCGGGCCGCGAGAGGGTTGAACAGCTATCCGGCGACGTCGATGCGCATCTCGGCTCTAAGCGACCGCATTTGGGTTAATAAAAGCATTTGATCAAGAATTTGATCCCGTACTATGGTGGCGGGCATTTTATCACGTGTTACGATAAAGCAGCGTGGCGTGCGAAAAGGGAAGTTCCCTCGGGGGAAATTCATACATTAATCGTACTTTGTCGTGCTCTTTAATGCACGGCGCATGTTTTGCTGCTTAACCTTGGTTAAAGGTGGGCAAAGCCATGGCGCAGCGGACGAGTTCTAACCTTCCGGCAAGTAAATTTTTGGATTTTGAGGGAGGCTTTACGGGCCTGCCGCCGGATGACGAGCGCCAATCCGTATCGCCAGGCGGGGCAAGCGCGACCTCTACGATACCGTCCACGGGCAATAATCGCATCGACTCGCTAACATATAGTGTTAAGTGGGGCGCTAACGGTGTCGGAACGGGTGCCACCCTCGACTACAGCTTTCCGGGATTCGGTGCCACGTGGGACATCCCTTACGGAAGTAACGAGCCAAACATCGGCTTTAGCCCGCTGACGACGTCGCAAAAAAACGCCGCACGCAAGGCGCTCGATCTGTGGTCGGACGTGGTTAATATTAATTTCCAGGAGATCAGCGAAACAGCCTCTAACGTCGGTGATATCCGTTTTGGCAACACGGCTGTTGAAACAAATCCTAACGTCATCGCCTTTGCATATTATCCCAATAATTTCCCGGAAGCGGGCGACGTCTGGCTGAATGCCAATACGATCACCGACGTGACGTCGGCGGCCGATGGTACGATCAGTCTTTATGCCTACATCCACGAACTGGGACACGCGATCGGGCTGAAGCATCCCTTCGACGGTTCACCTCGACTGCCGTCTAACGAGGACACCTCCGCCAACACGGTGATGAGTTACTCGGTGCCCACGGACTTTATTCCGTCGACGCCGATGCCCTTTGACATTGCCGCCGCCCAATACATTTACGGCCCCAACATGTCGACGCGCGCCGGCAACACGACCTATTCTTGGTCGCCTGGTGAGCAACTGTTCGAGACGATCTGGGACGCTGGCGGCAACGATACGATCGACTGGTCCAATCAATCAAGCGCGGCGCGGATCCATCTGGCTCCGGGAGCGTGGAGCGGACTGGGGCCCGAAAATAGCTTTGGGTCGGAAACGCTCGCCATTGCCGAGAACGTGACGATCGAAAACGCTTTCGGCGGTAGCGGCGGTGACACGTTGCGCGGCAATTCAGTCGCCAACACGCTCGAGGGGAATGCCGGCAACGACACGCTGATCGGCGGAGCCGGCGCAGACGGCCTCGACGGTGGACCGGGCGGCGGCGGCGACCACGACACCTACCTGTTCGAGGCGATCACCGACTCGGGCGTGCTCATCGGCCAGCGCGATCTCATCGCCGGTTTCGACAATCCGGGCGCGGCGGCGGGGGACCTCATCGACCTGTCGGCCATCGCCGGCGGCGAGGAACTCGTGTGGCGCGGCACCGGCTCGTTCAGCGGCGTCAATCAGGTTCGGGTTTACAACCAGTCGAGCAACGGTGCGACGATCGTGGCGATCAACACCGCTGGTTCGAACGCGCCCGAGAGCCGGATTGAAATTCTCGACGGCGCGGTGGCGCCAACCGCCTATTCGGCGGAAGACTTTCTTCTCGACGGCGGCGGGCCGCCGCCCCCGCCGCCCGACGGCGACATTACCGGCACCACGGGCGCCGACAGCCTGTCCGGCACGTCCGCCGCCGAGGTGATCGACGGGCTGGCCGGCGACGATACCATCGACGGCAATGGCGGCGATGATACGATCGACGGCGGCGCCGGCGACGACACTCTGATCGGCGGCGCCGGCGCCGACAGCCTCGACGGCGGTCCGGGCGGCGGCGGCGACCACGACACCTACCTGTTCGAGGCGATCACCGACTCGGGCGTGCTCATCGGCGAGCGCGATCTCATTGCCGGTTTCGACAATCCGGGCACGGCGGCGGGGGACCTCATCGATCTGTCGGCCATCGCCGGCGGCGAGGAACTCGTGTGGCGCGGCACCGGCTCGTTCAGCGGCGTCAATCAGGTGCGGGTTTACAACCAGTCGAGCAATGGTGCGACGATCGTGGCGATCAACACCGCCGGTTCGAACGCGCCCGAGAGCCGGATTGAAATCCTCGATGGCGGCGGCGTTGCACCAACTGCCTATTCGGCGGAAGACTTTCTTCTCGACGGCGGCGGGCCGCCGCCCCCGCCGCCCGACGGCGACATTACCGGCACCACGGGCGCCGACAGCCTGTCCGGCACGTCCGCCGCCGAGGTGATCAACGGGCTGGCCGGCGACGACACGATCGATGGCAATGGCGGCAACGACACGCTGATCGGCGGCACTGGCGCCGACAGCCTCGACGGCGGTCCGGGCGGCGGCGGCGACCACGATATCTACCTGTTCGAGGCGATCACCGACTCCGGTCTGCTCATCGGCGAGCGCGATCTGATCTCCTCTTTCGGCAATCCGGGCGCGGCGGCGGGGGATCTCATCGACCTGTCGGCCATCGCGGGCGGCGGGGAACTTACGTGGCGCGGCGCGAACGGTCTTACCGGCCCCAATCAGGTGCGGGTCTACAACCAGTCCAGCAACGAGGCGACCGTCGTGGTGATCAGCACCGCCGATTCAAGCGCGCCCGGGTGCCGCATTGAGATTCTCGACGGCAGTGACGTTCTGGCTACGGCCTATTCGGCGGCGGATTTTCTGCTGCAGTAGCGGGCGCGGCCCTAGCCCGCAGCAACTGACCTTGTGGAGCGCCCATGCCGGGGCGCGGGGTCAGCCCTGGCGGCACTTGAAGCGGGGGTGGAGTTTGTTGATCACAAAAAGACGGCCCTTGCGGCGGACGATGGTGCAATTCCGTTCGCGCAGCCGCGCCGTCTTGAGGGAGTTCTTGATCTTCACGGTCGTCTAAGTCCTTGGTTGCGGCTGGCCGTCATGGGGCGCCATGGGGAAGCGGGAAGGTAGTCAGCGGCCGGCCGGCTGTCAATCGCCCGAGGCTGGTGGGTTGGTTCGCGGCATGGCGCGCGGGCGGGTGTCGAAGGCGGCGGCGTCTTCCAGCGCGCGGCAGACCTGCAGCACCGTCGCCTCGTCGAACGGCCGGCCGATGACCTGCAGGCCCAGCGGCAGGCCGCGGCCGCTGAGACCGGCCGGGACCGAGATCGCCGGCAGGCCGGCGAGGCTGGTCGGCACCGTGAACACGTCGTTCAGGTACATGGTGATCGGGTCGTCCATCTTTTCGCCGATGGCGAAGGCGTCCGACGGCGCGGTGGGCGTCAGGATCGCGTCGACCGTTTCGAAGGCGGCGTGAAAATCCCGTGCGATCAGGGTGCGCACCCGCTGCGCCTTTAGGTAATAGGCGTCGTAATAGCCGGCCGACAAAACATAGGTGCCGATGAGAATGCGCCGGCGCACCTCGGCCCCGAAACCGTCGGCGCGGGTGTTCATGTACATTTCCTCCAGCGTCGCGCCGTCGACTCGCTGGCCGAAGCGCACGCCGTCGTAGCGGGCGAGGTTGGACGACGCCTCGGCTGGCGCGATGATGTAGTACGTCGCCAGCGCGTAGCGCGTGTGCGGCAGGGTGACGTCGACGATTTCCGCGCCGGCGTCGCGGAGCCAGTCGGCGCCCTTCGTCCAGACGGCGTCGATCTCCGCCGACAGCCCGTCGACCCGGTACTCGGCCGGAATGCCGATGCGCAGCCCGCGCACGTCGCCCGAGAGCGAGCCTGAGAAATCGGGCACGGGCATCGGCGCCGAGGTCGAATCCATCGGATCGTGCCCCGCCATCGCGTTCAGCAGGAGCGCGGCGTCGCTTACGCTGCGCGCCATCGGGCCGGCCTGATCGAGGCTGGACGCGAACGCGATGATGCCCCAGCGCGAGCAGCGGCCGTAGGTGGGCTTGATGCCGACGATGCCGCAGAAGGCCGCCGGCTGGCGGATCGAGCCGCCCGTGTCGGTGCCGGTGGCGCCCAGGCACAGGCCGGCCGCCACCGCCGCCGCCGAGCCGCCGGAGGAGCCGCCGGGCACCAGATCCTTGCCATCCAGCGGACCCCACGGGTTCTTCGCCGGGCCAAAGGCGCTGGTGACATTGGACGAGCCCATGGCGAACTCGTCCAGGTTGGTCTTGCCGACCATGACGGCACCGGCGCGCTTTAAGTTGGCGGAGACCGTCGATTCGTAGGTGGGCTGGAAGCTGTCGAGGATACGCGACGCGGCGGTGGTCTGGACGCCCTCGGTGCAGAACAGGTCCTTGATGCCCAGCGGCAGGCCGTCCAGCGGCCCGAGGCTCTCGCCGCGGGCACGGCGTACATCGGACGCATCGGCGCCGGCCCTCGCGATCTCCGGCGTCTCGACGATGAAAGCGTTCAGGTCGCGCGCGTCGGCGATGGCGTCCAGATGTGCGTCCACCAGCTCGCGGGCGGAAAACGCGCCCGAGGCCAGTCCGGCCCGGGCCTCAGCGATGCCGAGGCGGGTCAGCTTTTCGGTCATTCCACCACCTTCGGCACGGCGTAGAAGTCGCCGACCCGCTTCGGCGCGTTGACGAGAACGGCTTCCACGTCGCCGCCGTCGGTCACCCGGTCGGCGCGCAGCGACGGCGTGACGTCGGCGACGCTGGTCATCGGCGCCACGTCGGCGGTATCTACCTCCGCCAGCTGCTCGACGAAGCCGAGGATGGCCGACAGCTCGCGCGCCAGGGCGGGCAACTGGTCATCGGCGACCTTCATGCGGGCCAGATAGGCGATCCGTGTTACTGTTTCCGTGTCGAGCGACATGGCTTGACCTAGGTTTTGGTGAGGGAAACGACAAGACCGGGGCCGTCTTCAGGCCGGAACCTAGCACCGGGCGCCAAAACCGCGCAAGGCGGTCGGAGATGGCGGACGCAAGAACCATGAACGATCGGCAGTCACCCGGCGCAGCCGAAGTTGTTACCCGCTTTGCGCCCTCGCCGACGGGGTATCTGCACCTCGGCCATGCCTATTCGGCACTGCTCAACGTCACGCAGGCGCGGGCTTCCGGCGGCCGCTTCCTTTTGCGCATCGAGGACATCGACCGCACCCGCTGCCGGCCCGAATACGAGGCGGCACTCCTCGACGATCTTGCCTGGCTCGGCATCCGCTGGGACGGGGAGCCGCTCCGGCAGTCCGATCGCTTGGCGGTTTACGAGGCGCACCTGAACGACCTGCGCGAGCGCGGGCTCGTCTACCGCTGTTTCAGGTCCCGCGCCGACATTGCGGCGGCGATGCGGGCGCCGCACGCCTCCGACGGCAATGGCGGTAACGGTGCGTTCGTCGGCGGCCCGCTGCCCGCCGCCGAGGAGGAGGCTCATCGGGCGGCCGGGCTCCCTTATGCCTGGCGGTTGTCGATGGAGCGGGCGGCGGCGGCGCTCGGCCCGGCTTTCGACGCGCTGACGGTGGTCGAGGAATGCGGTGGCGAGCGGGATACGCGGCCAGCGCGGCCGGAGCGTTTCGGCGACGTCGTGCTGGGGCGCAAGGACTCGGGCACCAGCTACCACCTGGCTTCGGTTCTGGACGACGCCGCCCAGGGCGTCACCCACGTGACGCGGGGTCTGGATCTGCGCGAGGCGGCGGGCCTGCACGCGCTGCTGTACGCGTTGTTCGGGTTGAGCCCGCCGGTCTACCACCACCACGTACTGATCACCGACGACACCGGGCGCCGGCTGGCCAAGCGGAACCGGGCGGCGACGCTGCGAGCGATGCGCGAGGCAGGGATGACCGCGGACGACGTGCGGGCAACCTTGCGGATGCGTATGGGCTGACGGTGCACCGACAGGCGCGGGGAAAGCAGCGGCTTCCCCCGGCCTTGGTTCCGGCCCCGATGATGCCGTGAGAGTCAGGTAATGGCGATCTTCCGCGGCTTGGCTTCCTCCGCCTTGGGCAAGGTCAGCGTCAGCACGCCGTCATTCATCTCGGCGGAAATGTTCTCCTGGTCGATCTTGCTCGACAGGCTGAACCGCCGGTCGTAATCCCCGACATTGTATTCGGCGTAGAGCGGCTGCATGTCGGCGTAATTGTCGAAATTGATTCGTCCGGCAATCTGCAGCACATCCTTCTCGACCCGTATGTCGATGTTGTCTTTTTCGACCCCCGGCATTTCGACGACGACGATCAGCGCGTCAGGCGTCTCATAGATGTCGGTGTTGGGCACGTACGTGCGAGTCGGGATTGTCTTTTCCTCCTTCTCGACCAGCTCCTTCTTTTCCTGAACTTCCAGGGATCGCGCGTCACTCTCGGCCATCTGAGCAACCTCCATATCCGCCCGGTGCCGGCTCGGCACCGGCAATGAGCGTCAATTGATGGTGATCGACTTGGGCTTGTCGCGCTCGGCGCGCGGCAGCAACAAGGCCAGCACGCCATTGCGGTACTCGGCCTTGACCCCGTCGGCGTCCACTTCGACCGGCAGGGCGACGGTGCGGTCGAATGTCCCCGCCAGCCGCTCCCGGCGGTGCAGGCTGGCACCGTCGCCGTAATCGATGGTTTTCCTGCCGGAGATACGCAGCCGGTTGCCGTGCACCTGGATGTCCACGTCGTCCCGGTTCAATCCGGGGAGCTCGGTAATGACGACGACGTCGTCACCCTTTCGGAACACGTTCAACAGAGGATAGGCGCCGGAGCCGCTGAGCCCCCGGTTCAGCCAGTCGCTGGCGCGGAACGACTCCAGCGAGCGCTGCAGATTGAACAGCGTTTCAAAGGGATCGGGATACGATCGAACCATGGCAACACACTCCTTACACTCCTCAATGCAGAAAATGTGCAACAGGCACGCCGGTTACCGACGCGCCGGCCGTTGGCACTCTATGCCCGAGAGTGCTAACGCCAACACCGAGGTATGGCGGTACTTTGCCGATGTCAAGACCATCGGCGGTCAACCCGAGCGCCTTGTAACACGCTGCTTCGATGAGTGTTTTTCGGCTTTTGGGGAATGCCCAGCCGATGCGCGCGCGTACAGGCGGACGCTTGAGCCGTCGAATAAATACCGTTAGCGAGAGATCGAGGCGTATTGCGAATGCAGGCGCTCAAAAAACAAAAGGCGGATGGCGCTAGGCGCTCATCCGCCCAAGGCGGGCACGAGGATCGCGGCGGCTTGCGGCTCTAAGGGGGCGGGGTGGCCGCAAGCCCGTTCTTATTAACCGTTTTAGCTGGTCAAAATGCCGATCGCGATGAGGATGGCGATGCCGACGGGCGCGATGAGGAACACTTTGTTCTTCAGCAGGGCTGACATGGCGAAACCTCCCAAAGGTTTTTTCTGTTCGGTTGTCCGTCCGGCCCGCGGCCGGACGATTGACTATGTCAACTACGATACAGCCACCGTGTAAGCATTTCAATAAATACTTGATATAGCAAAATTTTTTTGTCAATAAATGTTGAAAAGAAACACCGGTTGTGTCAATCATTGACTGAACGGCGGCACAGGCGCGTCGGCGTTGAGGGCGGACGATGTTTCGGGCACCGGTTGGTTTTCGCATCCGCGCGGAACGCAAGGCGCTGGGATTGACCCAGGCAGAGCTGGCCAAGCGCGCCGGCATATCGCCGTCCTATCTGAACCTCATCGAAGCGAACAAACGCGACATTGCCAGCGCCCTCTTGCAGAGGATCGCCGCCCAGCTCGGTGTCGATGCCGATACCCTGACCGGCCGTGCCGAGCGGCGCATGATCGCCGATCTGCGTGAGGTGTCGATGGAGCCGCTTGTCCGGCACATCGAGTTGTCGGCCGACCTGGCAACGGGTCTCGTCGGACAGTACCCGAAGTGGGCGCGCGCACTGTTGACGTTCTACCGCGCGTGGCGGGACCAGACTGCCATCGCCAAGGCGCTCTCGGACCGGGTGAACCAGGATCCGGAGCTGGGCAGGGCCCTCCATCAACTGTTCAGCCAGGCGACGGCCATACGATCGTCGTTGGAAATTCTGGACGATCTGCCGGAGATGGACCACCGGAACCGCCAGCGGTTCCGCGACATCGTGGCAACGGAGACCCGGCGGCTCTCGGAAACGGTCCCGTCCCTCGCCGGCCTGTTCGACCAGACCGGCGCCGCGTTTCAGGCGGCGACCCCGGCTGACGAAGTCGATGATTTCATGCGTCAGCACAACACCTGGTTTCCCGAACTGGAGCAGGCCGGCGATGTGCTTCGGCAGACGCTGGAGCGTTTTGGCGGAAACGACGAGGCGTCCCTCGCGGCCTATCTGGAGGGAGAGCTGGGGACGACCGTCGGCCGGCTGGCTTCGGAAAGCGCGCACGGCGGCGGCTTCCGCAACATGATGAGACTGGACGACGACGCTCGCCAGATCACCTTTCTGGCCAACGCACCGCGATCGACGCGCCGCTTTCACCTCGCCCGCCATATCGCCGGCGTCGACGCCGCCGCCGCCATCGAAAAACTGCTCGGCGACCCGCTGCTCACCAGCGATCAGGCCCGGGAGCGGGCGCGCCACGCGCTGGCCTCGTACGTGGCCAGCGTTCTGATCTTTCCGTACGACGACTTTCTGAACCTGGTTCGGGAGTGCCGGTACGACATCGAAATCCTCAGCCAGCACTACGACGCCAGTTTCGAGCAGGTCTGCCACCGGCTGTTGACCCTGCGCGCGCCGGATCGCCCGGGGGTGGCGTTCGCCTTCCTGCGTTCGGACCCGGCCGGGTTCATTACCAAGCGCTTTCCCCTGCCGGGTCTGCCGCTGCTGCGCGCCGGACACGCCTGTCCGCTGTGGCCGATCTTCAATTCCTACCAGACGCCCGGCCGGACCGTGCGGCGCCTGGTCGAATTCCCCGACGGCGCGCGCTATCTGATGATCGCCCAGGCGGTAACGAAGCAGCCCGCTTCGTTTCACGAGGCCCCGTTCCTGCAATCGGTGATGCTGATTTGCGCCGTGCGCGACGCCCATCGGACGGTCTACGCGGATGGGCTTAATCTGTCGTCGATCGAAGCGGTGACTCCGGTCGGTCCAAGCTGCCGCATGTGCCCGCGATCGGAATGCCGTTTCCGCAACGAGGAGCATATCTTGAGGTCGGGGCGGCGCTGAAGTGGTGTAGCATCATCACGCGCCACCGGCTCCGGCCGGCTCACCCGAACGTTTTTTGAGCGGCCACCGCCCCATGCCCGAAACCGATCTGCCGTCGCTTGCCGCTGCCCTATCGCCGGGAATGCGGCTGATGGGGATCGACCACGGCACCAAGACTCTGGGCTTGGCGCTGTCCGATCCGAGCCGCTTGGTGGCGACGCCGCTGGAGACGCTGGCCCGGCGCGGCCTCAAGCGGGACCTGGCGGCGCTGGATGAGCGGGTGCGGGCGCACGAGGTCGGCGGCTTCGTCATAGGCCTGCCGGTGAGCATGGACGGGCGCGAGGGACCGCGCTGTCAGTCGGTGCGCCAGTTCGCCCGCGACCTGATCGCCGCCATCGACTGGCCGCTGGTCTTCTGGGATGAACGCTGGTCGACGATGGCGGTGGAGCGGATGCTGATCGAGGAGGCGGACCTGAGCCGCCGTCGCCGCGCGCAAGTGATCGACCGCGCCGCCGCCGCCTACATCCTGCAGGGGGCGCTGGACGCGCTCGGCCATGCCGCCCGGCGCGCCCGCCCGCCGACACCCGCCAGCGACACCCCCGAAGGCCCGGCCGGCACATGAGCGACATTTTCAACGGCCTCGGCCCGGTGTTCGCGGTGATCATGCTCGGCTACGTCATCCGGCGCCTCGCCATTGTGCCGGACGCGTTTTGGCCGGCGGCCGAACATCTGACCTTCTACTTTTTCTTTCCGGCGCTGTTGTTCGTCAGCACCGCCACCGCCGGGCTCGCCGGACCGCATTTGACCGCGATGGCGGCGGCTGTCATCGGCGGCATACTGGCGGTTGTCGCCCTGGTGGCCGCGCTTCGGCTGCGGATGCGCCTCGACGGGCCGACCTATACGTCGGCGGTGCAGTCGGCGGTGCGCCCCAACGTCTATGTCGCCATCGCCACCGCCACCGGCCTCTACGGCGCCGAAGGCCTAGCGCTGATGACGCTGTGCATCGCGCTCTCCGTACCGCTGGTCAACCTGATCAGCGTCATCGTGCTGGTGCGCTACGCGGCACCGGCGGGCCGCTCTACCGGCGTCGTTCCGGTGGTGATTTCGGTGTTCCGCAATCCGCTGATCGCCGCCTGTGTTCTCGGCGTCGCCGTCAACGCGTCCGGCTGGGCGCTGCCGACGGCGTTGGAATCATGGTTGCACATCCTCGGCCGGGCGTCGCTGGCCATCGGGCTGCTGGCGGTGGGCGCCGGTCTCGACCCCGGCGCCGCCATCCGCTCCGGCACCGTCGTCACCGTTGCCTCGGTGCTCAAGCTTCTGGTGCTGCCGCTCGCCATCGGGATGATCGGCTGGGCGCTTGGCGTTGGCGGGGTGGCGCTGGCGATTCTGGTGCTGTTCGGCGGCCTGCCGGTGTCCGCGTCGGCGTATGTGATGGCCCGCCAGATGGGCGGCAACGCACCGGCGATGGCGGCGGCGATCACCGTGACCACGGTGGCCTCGGCGCTGACGATGCCGGCGCTGCTGGCGCTGGTGCCCTGACGGTGACGAAAGGCGGTGACGGCTTGCCGGCCGTTGCGCTCGGCCCGTATAGTCTCGGCCATGATCGACGTCGACGCGCCCGTCAGCTTCACCCACCGCCATCTGCTCGGCATCGAGGGCCTGTCGCCGGTGGATATTTCCACCATCCTCGACCGGTCCGAGCGCTACGTCGAACACAACCGCCAGGCCGACAAGAAATTGTCGATCCTGCGCGGGCGCACCATCATCAACCTGTTCTTCGAAGCCTCCACACGCACCCGCACCTCGTTCGAGCTGGCCGGCAAGCGGCTGGGCGGCGACGTCATCAACATGTCGGTGTCGACCAGTTCGGTGAAAAAAGGCGAAACGCTGCTGGACACGGCGATCACGCTGAACGCCATGCATCCGGACGTGCTGGTCGTCCGCCACCCGCACTCGGGCGCGGTCAAGCTGTTGTCGGAAAAGGTCACCGGCTCGGTCATCAACTGCGGCGACGGCAGCCACGAGCACCCGACGCAGGCGCTGCTCGACGCACTGACCATCCGTCGCCGCATGGGCCGGCTGTCCGGCCTGACCGTCGCCATCTGCGGCGACATCATGCATTCGCGCGTCGCGCGCTCCAACATCCACCTGCTCAACACGATGGGCGCGCGCGTGCGCGTGGTGGCCCCGCGCACGCTGCTGCCGGCGGCGGTTGAGCGCCTGGGCGTCGAGGTGTTTCACGATATCAACCGCGGTCTCGACGGCTGCGACATCGTCATGATGCTGCGCCTGCAGACCGAGCGGATGCGCGACAGCCTGGTCCCGTCGATCCGCGAGTATTTCCACTTCTTCGGCCTCGACTACGACAAACTGGCCCACGCGCATACCGAGGCGCTGATCATGCATCCCGGACCGATCAACCGGGGGGTCGAGATCGACTCGCTCGTCGCTGACGATTATTCGCGCAGCGTCATCCGCGAGCAGGTGGAGATGGGCGTGGCGGTGCGCATGGCCTGTCTCGACCTGCTGACACGGAACCTGCCGGCACCGGCAATGGCCAACGCCTGAGACGCGCAGGACAAGCGCTCAAGATTAAAGAGGGACGGGGAGCGATGGCGGTGCGGCAGGACAACGAGCGCAACAAAGTCGCCTACGTTAATGCCCGCCTCCTCGACCCCGCCACCGATCTGGACGCGCCTGGCGGTCTGCTGGCCGAGGGGGAGTCGATCGCCGACGTCGGCCCGCACGTGACGGCCGATGGGCTCGGCGGCGACTGGGAGGTGGTGGAGTGCGGCGGGCAGTGCCTCAGCCCCGGCCTCGTCGACGTCCGCGTGCAGCTCCGCGAGCCGGGGGAGGAGCATAAGGGCACGCTCGCCTCCGCCGGGCGCGCCGCCACGGCGGGCGGCATCACGTCGATGGTGTGCCTGCCCAACACCCGGCCGGTGATCGACGACGTGTCGGTGGTCGAGTTCGTCGCCCGCCGGGCGCGGCTGCTCGGCCTGACCAAGGTCTATCCCTATGGCGCGGTCACCAAAGGCCTTGAGGGCCAGGCGCTGGCCGAAATGGGGATGCTCGCCGAGGCTGGCGCCGTGGCGTTTACCAACGGCGTCACCGCGGTGACCAGCGCCCAGGTGATGCGCCAGGCGCTGAGCTATGCCCGGACGTTCGGGCTGCTCATCGTCGAGCACCCGGAGGAGCCGACGCTGGCCGCCGACGGCGACATGAACTCTGGCGAGATGGCGACGCGTCTCGGCCTCAACGGCATTCCGGCGGCAGCGGAAGTGATCATGGTCGAGCGCGATATCCGCCTGACCGAATTGACCGGCGGCCGCATTCATTTCGCCCATGTGTCGACCGCCGCCGCCGTCGATGCCATCCGCCGCGCCAGGGCGCGCGGCCTCGCTGTCACGTGCGATACGGCGCCGCCCTATTTCGCCCTGAACGAGAACGCCGTCGGCGACTACCGCACCTTCGCCAAGCTGTCGCCGCCACTGCGCAGCGAAGCGGACCGCCTCGCGGTCATCGATGGCCTGCGCGACGGCACCATCGATGCCATCGCGTCCGATCATGCGCCCGAGGACGAGGACGCCAAGCGGCTGCCCTTCGCGCAGGCGGCCTTTGGCGGCATTGGGCTGGAAACGCTGCTCGCCGTCTCCCTCGATCTCTATCACAACGGCGGTCTGCCGCTGCTGGACGTGGTGCGGCTGATCACGGTCAAGCCGGCGGACCTGTTCGCCCTGCCGGCCGGGCGCCTCGCCCGCGGCCAGGCGGCGGATCTGACCCTGTTCGACCCCGAGCGGCCGTGGCAGGTCCGGGAATCGGAACTGTACAGCAAATCCAAGAACACCCCCTTCGACTACCGCCCGGTGCAGGGACGCGTCCTGATGACGATCGTCGACGGCCGGCGTGTCTTTACCCTCGATCGGTAAGCCGTGGAAACCGACCCGCACATCCTTAACCTCTCCGCGCTCCTCGCCGCCGCCATCGGCTATGTTCTCGGCTCGGTGCCGTTCGGCTTTCTGCTGACCCGAGCATCCGGCCGGGGCGACATCCGCACCGTCGGCTCCGGCAACACCGGCGCCACCAATGTGCTGCGCACCGGCAGCCGCGGCCTGGCCGCGCTGACCCTGCTGTGCGACGTCGGCAAGGGCGCCGTAGCCGTGCTTCTCGTTAATGCCTGGCTGGGCGAGCCCTATGGCCTGGTTGCTGGCGTTGCCGCCGTTCTCGGCCACGACTTCCCGGCCTGGCTCAAGTTTCGCGGCGGCAAGGGGGTGGCGACGACGCTAGGGGTCATTCTGGCGTTGGCGTGGCCGGTGGGTCTGTTCGCGCTGGCGGTTTGGCTGCTAACGGCGGTGGCGTTCCGCTATTCGTCTCTCGCCGCGCTGGTCGCGCTCAGCCTGGTGCCACCGGTGATGGCGTGGCACGAAGGCTTTCGCGAGGCCGTCGCCACCTGCGTGCTTGCCGTGCTGACCATCATCCTGCATCGGGAGAACATCCGCCGCCTCGCCAGCGGCGACGAGCCAAAAATCCGCCTCGGCCGTCGGGATTAAGCGTGAGACGCGCCGTCGTGCCGGGTTCCGGCCAGGTGGCCGAAGGCGATGCCGTGTCCCACCGGCACGACGCCCTCAACCTCGACGAACGGTAGGCGCTGCCAGCGGCGGATGATCGCCAGGTCGCGGCGGCGAAGCGCATCGTCGGCAACGAAGACCGAGCGGCGCGATGCCCACGGCCGTATCGCCAAGAGCGTGCCGTAACGGCAGTCGCCGCGGCGGGTGAGCCAGCTTGCCGGGCCGTCGACGAAGGTGAAATCGACCGCATGACCGCCCAGCGCCACGTCGACCGCATCCGGTTCCATGGCATAGACCCAGCCGGTCCAGCCGTCGAGCCGGCGGCGGACAACCGGCGAGACGATCACTGTCGCCCAATCGGCGAGGTCGAGGTCGGCCAGCCGGCGACGCGTCTGGGCGGCGTAGGCGTCGTTTTCGTCGAACGACACGACCCGGGCGTCGCGTCCGCTCTCGGCGCACATGGCCGCGAAAACGATCGTGCTGATGCCGCTGCCGAATTCGACGACGCGCATGGGCGCCGCCGCCTCGAACAGGGTCGCCAGCGCGGCCGCGCTGTTGCGGTCGATGCTCCACGCGGTGGTGGGAAGGCTCCCGATCAGGGGCGCGATGGCGTCCGGCGGCCTGACGGGGTATTCGGTCTTGCCCGGCGCGTTGCCGACGAACGGCAGCCGCCACGCCGGCCGAGGTGCAACCCCGTCCACGGGAAACCACGGCAGACCGTTGAGTCGCCCGCTCAGCGGCGTGCCCGGCGACGGGCCTGTTCCGATTGCAGCCAGCGCGGTCACGAGGTGGCGGGTTCCTTGCTGGGGATCGCGGCCGAGGAAGCGCCTTTCCGCCGCCTTGACGCCGGGGCATCGCATCCACCCGCGGGGCTGTCAAGTCTCCCGATGTCGGCCGGCCGTTGCGGGCCGGGTGATCCCGGAATATCTACGCACAGAAATTGATCGCAACGTCAGTAGGCGGGTAATGGTCGGGGCCGTCCCGACCGAGAAGCAAGGGAGCGGGCAGCGATGGAGTTCGAAACCTACACCGACCGATCCAAGGGCTTTATCCAGTCGGCGCAGGGCTTGGCGCTGCGCAGCGGGCATCAGCAATTTACCCCTCTGCACCTGCTGAAAGTGCTGCTGGATGACAAGGAAGGCTTGGCCGCAAGCCTGATCGGCAGCGCCGGCGGCGATCCCGCGCGTGCATTGAGCGCCGTCGAGAAGGAACTGGCGAAAATGCCCCAGGTGTCCGGCGGCGGCGCCGGACAAGTGTATCTGGCGCCCGATACGGCCCGCCTGTTCGAACAGGCCGAACAGATCGCCAAAAAGGCCGGTGATAGTTTTGTGACGGCCGAGCGGATGCTGCTCGCGCTGGCGCTGGCGGCGGGAACGCCGGCGGCCCGAATCCTCGCTGACGCCGGCGTGACCGCCCAGGCGCTCAACCACGCCATCGACGCCCTGCGCAAGGGCCGTGCCGCCACCTCGGCATCGGCGGAAGACAGCTATGACGCGCTGAAGAAATACGCTCGCGACCTCACGGAGGCTGCCGCCAACGGCACCCTCGACCCGGTCATCGGCCGCGACGAGGAGATTCGGCGCACCATTCAGGTGCTTTCCCGGCGCACCAAGAACAACCCGGTGCTCATCGGCGAGGCCGGCGTCGGAAAGACGGCGATCGTCGAGGGCCTCGCGCAGCGCATCGTCAAAGGCGACGTGCCCGAAACGCTGAAGGACAAGCGGCTGATGGTCCTCGACTTAGGCGCCCTGGTTGCCGGCGCGAAGTTCCGCGGCGAGTTCGAGGAACGCCTAAAAGCCGTCCTGAGCGAGGTGACGGCGTCCGCCGGCGAGATGGTGCTGTTCATCGACGAGATGCACACCATCGTCGGCGCCGGCGCCGCCGAGGGCTCGATGGACGCGTCCAACCTGCTCAAGCCGGCGCTGGCCCGCGGCGAGCTGCACTGCATTGGCGCCACGACGTTGAATGAGTACCGCAAGCACGTGGAGAAGGACGCCGCCCTGGCGCGGCGCTTCCAGCCGGTGTTCGTCAGCGAGCCGACGGTGGAGGACACCGTTTCTATCCTGCGCGGTCTGAAGGAGAAGTACGAGCTTCACCACGGCGTGCGCATCACCGACGGCGCCATCGTCGCCGCCGCGACGCTGTCAAATCGCTACATCACCGACCGCTTCCTGCCCGACAAGGCCATCGATCTGATGGACGAGGCGGCGAGCCGGCTGCGCATGCAGATCGACTCGAAGCCGGAGGAGATCGACGAGTTGGACCGGCGGATCGTGCAGCTCAAGATCGAGCGCGAGGCGCTGCGCAAGGAAGATGACCGTGCGTCCCGCGATCGGCTTGTGAAGCTGGAAGGGGAGCTGACCGAATTGGAGCGCCGCTCCGGGGCGCTCACAGATGAATGGCAGGCGGAGAAGGACGCGCTGGCCGGCGCGACGAAGCTCAAGGAGGAGCTGGAGCAGACGCGCTTCGAGATGCAAAAGTGCTTGCGCGAAGGCCAGTACGAGCGCGCCGGGCAGATCCAGTATTCGGAGATTCCGGCCCTTGAGGCGAAACTGGCGGCCTCGGAGGAGGCCGACCAGCACCGCATGCTGCAGGAATCGGTGACGGCGGAAAACATCGCCTCGGTGGTTTCCCGCTGGACCGGCGTGCCGATGGAAAAGATGCTGGAGGGCGAGCGCGCCAAGCTCTTGAACATGGAGGACAACCTGCGCCAACGGGTGGTGGGCCAGGACGAAGCGCTGATCGCCGTCGCCGACGCGGTGCGTCGCGCCCGCGCCGGCATGCAGGATGCCAACCGCCCGATCGGCTCGTTCCTGTTCCTCGGCCCCACCGGGGTCGGCAAGACCGAGCTGTGCAAGGCGCTGGCCGAGTTCCTGTTCGACGACGAAACGGCGATGATCCGCGTCGACATGTCCGAATACATGGAAAAGCATTCCGTGGCGCGGATGATCGGCGCGCCGCCCGGCTACGTCGGCTACGAGGAGGGTGGCGCCCTCACCGAGGCGATCCGGCGCCGACCGTACCAGGTTATTCTGTTCGACGAGGTGGAAAAGGCGCACCCGGACGTCTTTAATGTGTTGCTGCAGGTGCTGGATGACGGCCGGCTCACCGACGGTCAGGGCCGCACCGTCGACTTCCGCAACGCGCTGATCGTGCTCACGTCCAACCTAGGCGGCGACATCCTGGCCAGCCAGGCCGAGGGGCACGATTCGAGCGAGGTGCGGGGACAGGTGATGGCGGTGGTTCGTGCCGCCTTCCGCCCGGAATTTCTCAACCGGCTGGACGAGATCATCCTGTTCCACCGGCTGTTCCCGGAGCAGATGGGCGCCATCGTCGAAATTCAGCTCGAACGCCTGAAGGCCCTGCTCGCCGATCGCAAGATCACCCTAGACCTGGACGCCGACGCCATCGCCTGGCTGGCCAACACCGGCTACGATCCGGTCTACGGTGCCCGGCCGCTCAAGCGGGTGATCCAGCGCGCGCTGCAAAACCCGCTCGCCAAGCAGATCCTGGAGGGCCGCATCGAGGACGGCGCGACGGTCAAGGTAACCGCCGGCGACGGCGGCTTGCTGATCAACGGCGCGCTGGCCGAAGCGGCGTGAGGGCGCGTCAAGAGGGCAGAATGTAGCCGTCGCCGGCACGTTCGGCTTGGCCGAGCAGGGCAAGCGTGCGCAGGACCTCTTCGATGCGCCGTTCGGCGCGCCGGCCGCCGGCGAAGCGGCGGGCGATTTCGGGCGCCCGGACCGGCTCGCCCGTTGCCGCAAGATGGGCGCGGATGGCCGCTACCTGCTCCGGCAAGGCTTTCGGCAGGCGTGATGGTCGGACCGCCGCGGCGGCCACGGGCAACTCGGCGTCCAGTTGCTCGGCCGCCGCCAGGACCCGCTCCGGCGCCTGGAATTCGGGACGCAGCCAGCGGACGACGCCGCGCCTTTCCTCCGCCGCTCGTTCCCGGTTGAGCGCCACCAGCCGCGCCAGAAGGTCCTCGGTCGATAGCTCGGCCGGCCAGCCGTAAGCCTCGGCGACGGCGTCATCCAGGGCATCGTGGTGTTGGCGCATCACGCCGACCAGCCCGGCGTCGTACACGTCGCGCTCCGCTGCCGACAGCGCCCCGCCGGCGCGGACTTTTTCCAGCACGTTGTAGAGCCCGGTCATCGTCAGATGGCGGTGGCGGTCGAGGACCGCCGCGCGGTGCCTTTCCAGCCGTTCGGCGTGGTCTCGGACGCGCTGCTGATCGGCGGGACGGCAGTTCGGGACGGGGAAACAGTCGAAGCAGCGTGTCTTATTGTAGCGCGGATCATTCCCAACACCTTGGCGCCCGCCGGCCGCTAATGCCCACGCGACGTGAACCCGCGACGACAAAACGCCCAGAACGAACGCGTCGTCGGAGCCGATGTTGACCAACATGTTGTCCGGGCGAATGTTGGCGTCAAGAAACTGGAAGAACCGGTGCTTGGAGGTTTCGACGGTCGCGATATAGCGATCGAGACCGAGCAGAGCCGATCGCAGTTCGCTGCGAGGCTCGCCAAAAATCCACCACTGCTCACGATAGGATTTACGATTGTTGTGATCGCGCTCCGGCTTCACCCGGTCAAGAATCCATTGATAGACGGCCGCAAAGCGGTCGCGGACCTCCGCCTCGGTAAGCGGATAGAGATCGATCACGAGAACGCCGCGCGGCCGGCTGGCCAGGTCGCGGCCGTTGCGGTAGGGCAGGATGTGTTTTTCCAGCCCCGGCACTTTTCCGAGCCCCAGGCCCGCCGCCTGCTTCGGCGTGACGATAAAGCCTGATCCGTGCAGCTTGACACCGGGGCTGCACACGCCCGCGTTGGCCTTCAGCGGCACGGCCGCCGCCACCGCCGGACCGACGGTGAGGTCGGCGGCGATCCGCCCGCGCCGTTCGGACAGTTCCACCTTGGGCGCGTCGGTGTTCAGATTGCTTTCCCGCAAAACGGTGCGCACCACGCCATCGCCGTCTCCCTTGACCCCGACCGTCATCGCAATCCGCACCGCCGCCTTTCCCGGTGCCTTGAGCCACGGGTGATCCGGCACCGCGACGGCGAGCGATAGCGACGTGCGGTCGTTCAAATGGCGCTCGACGACGCGGCGGGAGAACTTCTGGCTCAGCGAGTTGGTGGTGATCAAGCCGAAGCGGCGCGCGCGGCCGAGACGCACCGTTTCCGCCGCCTTGTCCCAGAAATGCATGACGAAGTCGGCGCCGCCGGGAACGTACGGGCGAGCCGCCCAGCATGCCTCCGCGTAGCCGTCGCCAAGTTCCTGGCGCATGTCCTTGCCACCGATAAAGGGCGGGTTGCCGACGATGAAATCCGTCTCTGGCCAGGATGCTGGGCGCGGGTTGACGTAGGAGCGCATCTCGACCCGCGCGGCATCGTCCGGGACCGCCTCGCCGGTAATCGGGTGCGCGGTGTAGGTAACGCCGTCCCAGCGGGTGATCGGCCGGCCGTTGGCGTCGCGGAGAACGTCCCAGCGGTTGTAGGCGACGATGGCGTCCTGCTCACGAATGTTGTGGAAATCCCGTAGCACCGGTTGCGACGGCATAGCGTCGCCGCGCGTGCGGAAGTGCCATTGCAGGTAGCCGATCCACAGCACCAGTTCGGCGATGGCGACGGCGCGCGGGTTGATCTCCAGGCCGAGAAATTGGTTGGGGCTGACCGTATGGCGGTCCAAGTCGAGGGTATGTTGCGTCTCGCCCAATTCGTAGAGCGTTTCCAGCACTTCTCCCTCCAGGCGCTTCATCAATTCCATCGTGACGTAGAGGAAGTTGCCGGTGCCGCAGGCGGGATCGAGAACCCGCGTTGCGCACAGCCGCCGGTGGAAGGCCAGCACCTCCTTTCGCGCCGCCTTGTCGTCGCTGGCCTCCATAAGCTGTGCGGCGGCGGCCTGCACGTCGCGCCAGTCCTGGGTCAGCGGTTCGATCACCGTGTCGACGACGAGGCGCTCGACATAGGCGCGCGGCGTGTAATGGGCGCCGAGACGATGGCGCTCGCGCGGGTCGAGGGCGCGTTCCAGCAGCGTGCCGAAGATGGCCGGTTCCACGTGCCGCCAATCGCGCGACGCCGCCGTGATCAGCAGCGCCAGGTCTTCCTCGTTCAGTTCCAACGCCGACGGGTCCTTGAACAGCATGCCGTTGAAGCGAAGGAGCGTGTTGGCGAGGATTGGCGAAAAACCGCCGCTGTTCATTTGTTGCCAGATTAGCCGCAACGTTTGGTGGAGGTTGCCCGCCTGGCCCTGATATTCCTTTAACAGATTGGTAAAGCAATCTTTTTTCAGCAACCGCACGTCCTCGGCAAACATCGTGAAGAGGCAGCGCATGAGAAACAAGGCCACTTTCTCGGCGATCGCGTGTTTTTCGGCGATGGTTTCTTCGTGCGCCAGATTCGGCGGCAGCCGGCGCTGGAGGCGGCTTTCCAACGACGCCGACAACCGTGCCAGTATCTCGGCGATGTCTCGCGTGACCTCGGCCGCGCGCTGCGCCGGGTCGAGCGACGATGGATCCATCCAAACGGCACGCAAGCGCTCGCGCACCGCCGCGTCACGGAGATCGGCGATGCTCACGCGGAATTCGCGGCGATCCGGAAACTGCGCGTAATGCTTGCCTTGCAGGGAAAAATCGGAGAACAGCTCGATGACCCGGCCAACGTCGACGATGATCAGAAACGGCGGCCAGCCCTCGGCGGCCGGCAAGCTCTTGGCATAACCCTCGGCCTGGGCGCGGGCATTTTTCATCATCGTGTCCCAGCCGGCCGAAACCGACGGCTCGGTCGCTGATTTATTGACAGCGTCGAAGCTTAATTGGCGCGCATCGGCGATCGCCTGCACGCGCTTGCGGCTTTGCTTCGCCTCCATAACGAAACAGCCGCGCCGATACAGATCGATGTAATTGGCCGTGTCCGCCCCTTCCAAACGCCTGCGTTCGACGGGGCGCTCGAACCGGTAATCGTCGTTGGGTCCGGGAGTCGGCACACCGATGACGGCACACAGCTCTACGAGAAAGGTTTGGAAATTGGCGCGTTCGCTGCCCGAGCAGCCTTCCCACTTGGCGATGAACGTTTCAACCGGCGGTGCGACCGTGTCCACGTCGTAGGTTTCCCCAGGTACCCCGCCATACCGAGCGCGCGTCGCGTTCTCCTGCGCTTTCGTGCCCCGTTCGAAATAAACGCCGCCTTCACGCGCGGGACGGCGTCAACGCGACGTAGAAGGGACGAGTGTTTGAAATTTCGTGTCCGCGTGCAAGCCGTAAGCGTCGTGCCGACCGTCTTGGCAAACGGTCCGGTTGCAGAATGGTCCATCTCGCCTGCCGTCGCGATGCCAAGGGCGCGCACCGGGTGCGCCGAAAAAAGCTGAAAATGGCGTTTGACAGGGTCCCCCGGCTGCGCCTATAAGTCCGGCCTTCCCAGCCGGGGATCGCGAGCGTCGAGCCCGGGAATGGGAAATTTTGCTCTTTGACATTGTTATGTATGGAATGGAAGGGATGCGTGGGCGGCGGCGTTTTGAGTGTCGTTTGTCTGTGTGTCACTGGACGTAGAGTACGCAAGTGCGTTTGATGTGACCGCTTTGACGAGCGGCGCCTTTGGTTATCGGGTTTGGGCTTTGGTTCTCGGGTTTGTTCGGGGGCTGGGGTTTGGGCTTGATGGCCGGATCAACTTGAGAGTTTGATCCTGGCTCAGAACGAACGCTGGCGGCAGGCTTAACACATGCAAGTCGAGCGCACCCTTCGGGGTGAGCGGCGGACGGGTGAGTACCGCGTGGGAACCTGCCCTGAGGTGGGGAATAACCTTGGGAAACCGAGGCTAATACCGCATAGGCCCTGCGGGGCAAAGGCTTTCGAGCCGCCTTGGGAGGGGCCCGCGTCCGATTAGCTAGTTGGTGGGGTAATGGCCTACCAAGGCTGCGATCGGTCGCTGGTCTGAGAGGATGATCAGCCACACTGGGACTGAGACACGGCCCAGACTCCTACGGGAGGCAGCAGTGGGGAATATTGGACAATGGGGGCAACCCTGATCCAGCCATGCCGCGTGAGTGAAGAAGGCCTTAGGGTTGTAAAGCTCTTTCACCCGTGACGATGATGACGGTAGCGGGAGAAGAAGCCCCGGCTAATTCCGTGCCAGCAGCCGCGGTAATACGGAAGGGGCTAGCGTTGTTCGGAATTACTGGGCGTAAAGCGCGCGTAGGCGGCCAAGCAAGTGAGGCGTGAAAGCCCTGGGCTCAACCTGGGAACGGCGCTTCATACTGCATGGCTTGAGTCCGGGAGAGGGTGGTGGAATTCCCAGTGTAGAGGTGAAATTCGTAGATATTGGGAGGAACACCGGTGGCGAAGGCGGCCACCTGGCCCGGCACTGACGCTGAAGTGCGAAAGCGTGGGGAGCAAACAGGATTAGATACCCTGGTAGTCCACGCTGTAAACGATGGGTGCTAGATGTCGGGGGGCTTAGCCTTTCGGTGTCGCAGCTAACGCGTTAAGCACCCCGCCTGGGGAGTACGGCCGCAAGGTTAAAACTCAAAGGAATTGACGGGGGCCCGCACAAGCGGTGGAGCATGTGGTTTAATTCGAAGCAACGCGCAGAACCTTACCA